>BNJV01000782.1_pt1:0-820000 | contig 1046870 bp, 1278 predicted proteins | sample 8540591 | NCBI WGS metagenome assembly BNJV01 (sample SAMD00202457, study PRJDB9452) | human saliva metagenome | host: Homo sapiens | reverse complement strand
TTTCTTTTTGTAAAGGCTTACAATTATGATATAAACAATACAAATAAAAAAACGGAGGTAAGCTTTATGAAAGCCTATACTTATGTTAAACCAGGACTTGCTTCATTTGTTGATGTTGACAAACCAGTTATTCGCAAGCCAACTGACGCTATTGTGCGTATTGTAAAAACTACTATTTGTGGAACAGATCTTCATATTATCAAAGGAGATGTCCCTGCATGTAAGAGTGGAACGATTCTCGGGCATGAAGGAATCGGGATTGTAGAGGAAGTTGGAGCAGGCGTTTCAAACTTCAAAAAGGGTGATAAGGTTTTGATTTCTTGTGTTTGTGCATGTGGTAAGTGTTACTACTGTAAAAAAGGAATCTATGCTCACTGTGAAGACGAAGGCGGTTGGATTTTTGGGCATTTGATTGACGGTATGCAAGCAGAATATCTTCGTGTACCTCATGCTGATAATACTCTCTATCACACTCCAGCTGACTTGTCTGATGAAGCCTTGGTTATGTTATCTGATATCTTACCTACTGGCTATGAAATTGGTGTCTTAAAAGGAAAAGTAGAGCCTGGTTGTAGTGTGGCAATCGTTGGTTCAGGTCCAGTTGGCTTAGCAGCTCTATTGACTGCTCAATTCTATTCACCTGCTAAATTGATCATGGTAGACCTAGACGATAACCGTTTGGATACTGCAGTTTCTTTCGGTGCTACTCATAAGATTAATTCTTCAGACCCTGAAAAAGCAATTCAAGAAATTTATGATTTAACAGATGGTAGAGGTGTGGATGTTGCTATAGAAGCTGTTGGTATTCCTGAAACGTTTGATCTCTGCCAAAAGATTATCGGTGTAGATGGAACAGTAGCTAACTGTGGTGTGCATGGTAAGCCAGTTCAGTTTGATTTGGATACTCTATGGATTCGTAACATTAACGTAACTACCGGTTTGGTTTCTACCAACACAACTCCTCAGCTTTTGAAAGCTTTAGAAAGCCATAAAATTGAACCAGAAAAATTAGTAACTCATTATTTCAAACTAAGTGAAATTGAAAGGCCTATGAAGTATTTAGTAAGGCTGCAGATCATCACGCGATTAAGGTTATCATTGAAAACGATATTTCAGAAGGTTAATCGAATTTGAATCCAGTTATTCTTTTTAGAATAACTGGTTTTTTTGAAAATATTAGATAATTCGTGAAAGTAAGCAGATTTCTTTCATTGTTCTCGAAATTTCGTTATAATATACGGTACAAAGGAAATGAAACTATGTATCGAGTTATAGAAATGTACGGGGATTTTGAACCTTGGTGGTTCATAGAAGGATGGGAAGAAGACGTCATTAGTAGTAAGAAATTCGAAAATTACTATGATGCCTTGAAGTATTATAAATCTTGCTGGTTTGAACTGGAAAAGAAAATTCCACTATATAAAAGTCGAGGAGACTTAATGACCATATTTTGGAATCCGGAGGATAAGCGTTGGTGTGAGGAATGTGATGAATTTCTGCAGCAATATCATTCTTTGGCTTTACTGGAAGATGGTAAAGTTATACCAGATGAAAAATTCAGACCGGGTTATGAAAAACAAACTGGTTTAGAAATCCACCGGACGTGTCGCATCAAAAAAGATGGAACAACTTTTTAATAAAGTTGTTTTTTTTTGTATTTTCTTCGAATAATTAACTGAGGAGGGAATATGGTACAAGCACTTGCACAAGAATTGATTAGTCTCGCAAAACAGGATGGAGCTCAGGATATCTATTTTATTCCCAAGGACAAGGTTTATGAGTTGCATATGCGAATAGGTGATGAAAGACGTCTAATTGACACCTATAATTTTGAAAAGTTGGGTGCTGTTATTAGTCACTTTAAGTTTATTGCGGGGATGAACGTTGGCGAGAAGCGTCGTAGTCAGCTGGGTTCCTGTGATTATCAGCATAATGGCAAGGTTTCTTCACTACGCTTATCGACGGTAGGAGATTATCGTGGTTATGAGAGCCTAGTTATTCGTCTTTTACATGATGAAGAACAAGAGCTGCGTTTTTGGTTTCAAAATCTTAAGGAACTGGAAAAGAGTTTAGGCAAAGAGGGCTTTATCTTTTTGCAGGCCCTGTAGGAAGTGGTAAAACAACCCTCATGCATGAATTGGCTAAGTCATTGTTTAAGGGACAGCAGGTCATGTCCATTGAGGACCCAGTCGAGATTAAGCAAGAAGAGATGCTGCAATTACAACTCAATGAAGCTATTGGACTGAGTTATGAAAACTTGATAAAACTTTCTTTGCGCCACCGCCCAGATCTTTTAATCATTGGAGAAATTCGGGATAGTGAAACAGCCCGTGCTGTTGTAAGAGCTAGCTTAACGGGAGCTACAGTGTTTTCGACCATACATGCAAAGAGTATTCGTGGGGTCTATGAGCGTCTTTTAGAACTGGGTGTCAGTGAAGATGAACTCGCAGTTGTTTTACAAGGTATTTGCTACCAGAGACTAATCGGGGGAGGAGGAATTATTGATTTTGCAAACCAAAATTATTCAGCACACCAGGCAGAAAAGTGGAATAAGCAAATTGATCAGCTTCTTAAAGACGGACATATCACTGCCCTTCAAGCTGAAACGGAGAAAATTAGCTACCAGTAAGCAGAAGAAGATTATCATTCTCTTTAATAATTTATTTTCGAGTGGTTTTCACTTGGTAGAAATCATTTCCTTTCTTGATAGAAGTCTTTTGTTGGAGAAGGAATATGTTTCACAGATGCGCCTAGGACTATCGAAAGGAAAATCTTTCTCGGAAATGATGGGGAATTTAGGTTTTTCGAGTGCGATTGTCACTCAACTTTCATTGGCTGAAGTTCATGGAAATCTCCATTTGAGTTTGGGGAAAATTGAAGAATATTTGGATAATCTTGCTAAGGTCAAGAAGAAGTTAATTGAAGTTGCGACCTACCCACTTATTTTACTAGCTTTTTTACTGTTAATTATGCTAGGATTGCGGAATTATCTCTTGCCCCAACTGGATAGTAGTAACATAGCTACCTTAGTGATTAGTAACCTGCCACAAATTTTTTTCTTGGGCTTGTTTTTAGCACTTGGTTTAGTATCTTTAACTGGTCTAGTTTTTTACAGAAAGTCTGCGAAAATTCAAATATTCTCTTATCTGGCTAGAATCCCCTTTTTAGGTGTGTTTGTTCAGTATTATCTAACTGCCTATTATGCTCGGGAATGGGGAAATATGATTGGACAAGGTTTAGAGTTGGCACAGATTTTCCAGATGATGCAGGAGCAAGGGAATCCTCTTTTTAAGGAAATCGGTTTGGATTTATCACAGTCATTACAAAATGGGCATGAATTTTTCTAAGGTTGTTCAGACCTATCCCTTCTTTAGAAAAAGAGTTGGGATTAATCATTGAATATGGAGAGGTTAAATCCAAGTTGGGAAGCGAATTGGAAATCTATGCGGAAAAAACCTGGGAATCCTTCTTTACTCGAGTTAATCGGACCATGAACCTTGTTCAACCACTGGTCTTTATTTTTGTAGCCCTGCTAATCGTTTTATTGTATGCAGCTATGTTGCTACCAATGTATCAAAATATGGAGGTAAATTTTTTTAGATGAAAAAAATGATGATGAAATTAAAAAGAAACGAAGGCAAAAAGCTTTCACTCTGGTAGAAATGTTAGTGGTGTTGCTTATCATTAGCGTCCTACTTTTTGCTGTTTGTGCCAAATCTTACTAAGCAAAAAGGATGCAGTCAATGATAAGGGAAAGCAGCTGTCGTCAAGGTGGTAGAAAGCCAAGCAGAACTGTATAGTCTGGATAAAAATGAAGATGCTAGTCTAGGTAAATTACAGGCAGATGGACGTATCACTGCTGAGCAAGCAAAAGCCTATAAGGAATATCATGCAAAACAAAAGACAAGTCAAACAGTTTCGGATTAGGGCTTTTTACTATGCTAGAAAGTTTATTGGTCTTAGGAATAGTCAGCCTATTAGCCTTGGGTTTGTCAAGTTCAGTTCAATCAACTTTTTGCAGCTGTGGAAGAACAGATTTTTCTTTATGGAGTTTGAGGAACTTTATCGAGAAACCCAGAAGCGAAGTCTGGCTAGTCAGCAAAAGATCAACTTAATGCTAGAAGAGAGAAGTATTGGGAATGGCTATCAGAAATTAGCCATCCCTAAAGGAATTCAATTGCAGTCCAATCAGTCAATTACCTTTGATAAGGCTGGAGGGAATTCTTCTCTGGCGAGCGTGAGATTTCAAACGCGAAAAGAAACGATTCGTTATCAATTATATTTAGGAAATGGAAAGATTAAACGTATTCAAGAAGCAAAAAATTAAGGCGGTTATTTTACTGGAAGCAGTGATTTCACTAGCCATTTTTGCCAGTATAGCAACCCTCTTACTGGGACAAATTCAAGAAAGTAGAAAAAGAGAACTAGAACTTCTAAAACAGGAAGAAGTTTTGCGAGTGGCTCGTATGGCTTTGCAGACTGGACAAAAGCAGTTGACTGTCAATGGCCTTACGGTTCATGTTGTCTCGAATGAGCGAGGTTTGGAGGTATACCATGGAACGGAGAAATTACTGGCGATTCAAGACAAGTAGGGTCAGAGCTTTTACACTTTTAGAATCCTTGGTTGCCCTTATCGTTATTAGTGGTAGCTTGCTTCTTTTTTTCAAGCTATGAGCCGACTATTGGTTTCAGAGGTTCGCTACCAGCAGAGAAGTGAGCAAAAAAGAATGGCTCTTATTTGTGGATCAGCTAGAAGCAGAGCTGAATCGAACCCAATTTGAAAAAAAGTGGAGAATGATAGGCTTTACCTCAGACAGGAAGGTAAACCCATTTCCATGGGTAAATCAAAGTCAAATGATTTCCGGAAAACAGATGCTAGTGGACGTGGCTATCAACCCATGGTATACGGTCTAAAAATCAGCTCGAATTCAAGAAAAAGGGCAGGAGCTGCACTTTCATTTTCAGTTTGAAAAAGGGACTAGAGAGGAATTTATCTATCGTGTTGAAAAAAAGAAAAAAAGTTAGAGCAGGAGTTCTCCTATACGCTATCACTATTGCTGGAATTTTTTTAGTCTTTTTGTTGCAGTTTTATCTAAATCGGCAACTAGCACATCATCAGGATTATGCCTTAAATAAAGAAAAAAACTTCTTGCATTTGCTATGGCTAAGAGAACCTATGAAAAAAGCCTCTTCTGAAAAATGGAGAGCAGTCATTTAATGTAGGGAAGTCAACTTATCGAAATGACGAAAACTTCTTCACAACGACTATTGACACAGGAAAAAATAAGTTTGAATTTCACTTTTCTCCTTTAAAAAAGACCGGTCAAAAGTCTGAGAAAACAGAAAACAAGTCCAAAGAAGGAAATGAGGAGAAAACAGAAGAAGGGAGCAAAAAAGAGACTGCTAGATCTTCCAAATTAGCACCTTCAAAGAACGGCACAGAGTAGTTTGGACGAGGTTTTTTTGCCTGAAATCATGCTATAATAGATACATATGGAGGACCAAAAATGGTAAGTGTAAAATTGTATCTAGTGCGACATGGGAAAACAATGTTTAATACGATTGGGCGTGCTCAAGGCTGGAGTGATACTCCTTTAACAGCTGAAGGTGAGCGAGGTATTCACGAATTGGGAATTGGCTTGCGTGAGTCTGGCTTAAAGTTTGAGCGTGCTTACTCGAGTGACTCAGGACGTACCATCCAGACTATGGGAATTATCCTTGAGGAACTTGGGTTAACAGGGCAAATTCCTTTATCGTATGGATAAGCGAATCCGTGAGTGGTGCTTTGGTAGCTTTGATGGTGCTTATGATGGGGACCTATTTATGGGCATCATTCCTCGTATCTTTAATGTCGATCATGTGCATCGTTTGTCCTATGCGGAGCTAGCTGAAGGTTTGGTAGAAGTGGATACAGCAGGCTGGGCTGAGGGCTGGGAAAAACTAAGTGGTCGTATCTGGGAAGGCTTTGAAGCCATTGCTAAGGAAATGGAAGCCAATGGTGGAGGAAATGCTCTCGTTGTCAGTCATGGAATGACAATTGGAACTATTGTTTACCTCATTAACGGCATGCATCCACATGGTCTTGATAACGGAAGTGTGACGATTCTAGAGTACGAAGATGGTCAGTTCTCAGTTCAGATTGTTGGGGACTGTAGCTACCGTGAAATTGGACGAGCTCAATTAGACGAGCAAGCTAGTTCAGAACAATAAAAATTCAGTACTAAATGAAAAACGACTAATAGAATGCTAATGTCATAATTCACAAGCTTGCGAGAGCTGAGTGCTTTGACAATAGCATTCTTTTTTTGTTAGAATAGTATCAACATGAAAGCATAAGAAGGGACTGACAGAACTGTCGTCCCCTTTTGTCTATCTTATAAGGGGGAAATATGCTGTTTCAGAAAATAAAAGCCTATAAATGGCAGGCCCTGGCTTCCTTGGTTATGACAGGTCTAATGGTAACGAGTTCACTCTTGCAACCACGTTATTTGCAGGAGGTTTTAGAGGCCCTACTAACAGGTGATAATGAAGCTATTTATACTATCGGTTTTTGGTTGATTCTTGTTGCCTTGATTGGTTTGGTCGCAGGTGGGATCAATGTAGTATTAGCAGCTTACATTGCTCAAGGAGTTTCGTCTGACTTACGTGAAGATGCCTTTCGTAAGATTCAAACTTTTTCATACGCCAATATTGAGAAGTTTAATGCAGGGAACCTCGTTGTGCGTATGACCAACGATATCAATCAGATTCAAAACGTCGTTATGATGACCTTCCAAATCCTCTTTCGACTACCGATTTTATTTATTGGTTCCTTTATATTAGCCGTTGTTACTCTGCCTTCGCTGTGGTGGGTGTTGGTTCTTATGGTCGTTTTGATCGTCGCCATGACAGGTCTTATGATGGGGATGATGGGACCGCGCTTTGCAAAATTCCAGACCTTATTGGAGCGTATCAATGCCATTGCCAAAGAAAATTTACGTGGTGTGCGCGTGGTTAAGTCTTTTGTTCGAGAAAAAGACCAGTTTGCTAAGTTTACGCAGGTATCAGATGAATTGCTGGGAGAAAACCTTTATATCGGCTACGCCTTTTCTATCGTTCAACCTGTAATGATGATGATTTCATACGGGACTGTCTTTCTTTCAATCTGGCTTGTAGCAGGTATGGCAGAGTCAGATCCGTCAGTAGTTGGTTCCATTGCTTCCTTTGTAAACTACCTGAGTCAGATTATCTTTACCATCGTCATGGTTGGTTTTTTGGGGAACTCAGTTACTCGTGCCATGATTTCCCTTCGTCGTATTCGTGAAATCCTTGATACAGAACCAGCTATGACTTTCAATGATGTGGAAGATGAAGAATTGGAAGGAAGTCTCAGTTTTGAAAATGTTACCTTTACCTATCCAAATGATGAAGAACCTATCCTAAAAGATGTATCCTTCGATATCGCAGCTGGTGAAATGGTTGGGGTTATCGGAGCAACTGGTGCAGGGAAATCAACCTTGGCTCAGTTGATTCCACGACTATTTGATCCTCAAGAAGGTTCTATTAAGATTGGTGGAAAGGACATTCGGACAGTTAGTGAAGGGACGCTTCGTAAGACAGTTTCTATCGTCCTACAAAGAGCCATTCTCTTTAGTGGAACCATCGCAGATAATCTCAGACAAGGTAAGGGTGATGCGACAGTTTCAGAACTGGAACGTGCAGCTCGCATCGCCCAGGCCAGTGAATTTATTAGTCGTATGGACTTGGCCTTTGAAAGTCCGGTTGAGGAACGTGGGAATAACTTTTCTGGTGGACAAAAACAACGAATGTCTATTGCGCGTGGAATTGTTAGCAATCCTAAAATTTTGATTTTTGATGATTCGACTTCGGCACTTGATGCTAAGTCAGAACGCTTGGTACAAGAAGCTCTTAATAGGGACTTGAAGGGAACAACTACTATTATTATCGCTCAGAAAATTAGTTCTGTTGTTCATGCGGATAAAATCTTAGTGCTTGACCAAGGGCGTTTGATTGGTCAAGGCAAACACGCTGACTTGGTTGCAACAAACGCAGTTTATCGAGAAATTTACGAAACGCAAAAAGGAAAGGAGGAGTAGGATGAAGACATTTCGATTTTTTTGGAACTATTTAAAGTTTATAAGATATCCTTTATCGTTGTCATTGCTATGATTATCATTGCAACGGTAACACAAGCCCTCTTTCCAGTATTTGCAGGTCAAACAGTAACAGAACTGGCTAATCTGGTTATAGCCTATCAAAATGGAAACCCAGATATGGTTTGGCAAAGTCTATTAGGACTCTTAATCAATCTTGCCTATGTTTTGATTGTGCTCGTGGTGTCGAGTCTTATCTATATGGTTTTGATGAGCCGTATTATTGCCGAATCAACAAATGAGATGCGTAAGGGACTTTTTGGCAAGCTTTCTCGCTTGACTGTTTCCTTCTTTGACCGCCATCAAGATGGTGATATCCTGTCACGTTTCACCAGTGATTTGGATAACATACTACAGGCTTTCAACGAAAGTCTGGTGTCTGTTATGACCAATATTGCACTTTATATTGGTTTGTTGATTGTCATGTTCGCAAAAAATGTGACCTTGGCTTTGATTACGATTGCTAGCACTCCGATAGCTGTCATCATGTTGATTGTCATTTTGAAATTGGCAAGAAAATATACCAATCTCCAACAGAAAGAAGTTGGGAAGCTCAATGCTTATATGGATGAGAGTATTTCGGGTCAGAAAGCCGTTATTGTTCAAGGCATTCAAGAAGATGTGATTGCAGGTTTTGTTGAGCAAAATGAACGGGTTCGAAAGGCCACTTTCAAGGGCAGAATGTTTTCAGGAATTCTCTTTCCTGTCATGAACGGAATGAGTTTGGTCAATACAGCTATTGTTATTTTTGTCGGTTCAGCTGTCTTACTGAATGATAAGAACATTGAGACAGCAACTGCTCTGGGTTTGATTGTCATGTTTACCCAGTTTTCTCAACAGTATTATCAACCCATAATCCAATTGGCAGCTAGTTGGGGAAGTTTGCAACTTGCTTTTACTGGTGCTGACCGCATTCAAGAAATGTTTGATGCCGAAGAAGAAGTTCGCCCTCAAAATGCTCCAGATTTCACAGAATTACGAGAGGGTGTGGAGATTCGAAACGTAGACTTCTCATACGTTCCAGGTAAACCAATTCTAAAAGATGTCAGCATTTCAGCTCCAAAAGGGAAGATGATTGCAGTGGTTGGGCCAACAGGATCAGGAAAAACGACCATCATGAACTTAATCAATCGTTTTTATGATGTGGATGCAGGAAGTATCAGTTTTGATGGTAGAGATATCCGAGAATTTGATTTGGATAGCTTGCGAAGCAAGGTGGGAATTGTCTTGCAGGATTCAGTTTTATTTAGCGGAACCATCCGAGACAATATTCGCTTTGGTGTCCCTGATGCTAGTCAAGAAATGGTAGAAGCGGCAGCTAAGGCTACACACATCCATGACTACATCGAAAGCCTGCCAGATAAGTATGATACTTTGATTAATGATGACCAGAGCGTCTTCTCAACTGGCCAAAAACAGTTGATTTCCATTGCTCGAACCCTGATGACAGATCCCCAGGTCTTGATTTTGGATGAGGCAACTTCTAACGTGGACACTGTAACCGAAAGTAAGATCCAGCATGCTATGGAGGCGATTGTAGCAGGAAGAACTAGTTTTGTGATTGCCCATCGCTTGAAAACCATTCTCAATGCCGATCAGATTATCGTTCTCAAAGATGGTCAAGTCATTGAACAAGGAAATCACCATGAATTACTCAAACTTGGAGATTTTTACTCCGAACTGTACCATAATCAATTTGTCTTTGAATAAGCCAAAAGTTGTCCTAGTTTTGGGCAGCTTTTTCTGATAAAAAAAATTTATCACGGACTTAAAAAATACATATTAGACAGGTGGAAGGAAGGATGATAAGATAAGATTATCAATAGAAATGAAAGGAAATCAGTAATGGCAAGAACGGTTGTTGGAGTTGCAGCGAATCTATGTCCTGTAGACGCAGAAGGTAAAAATATTCATTCATCGGTCTCTTGTAAATTTGCTGAGAGTATTCGTCAGGTTGGCGGACTTCCTTTGGTGATTCCGGTTGGTGATGAGTCAGTTGTCCATGATTACGTAGAAATGATTGATAAACTCATCTTGACTGGAGGACAAAATGTTCATCCTCAGTTTTATGGTGAGGAAAAAACAATTGATAGCGACGACTATAACCTAGCTCGTGATGAGTTTGAGCTAGCTCTCCTAAAAAGAGGCTCTTCGTCAGAATAAGCCAATTTTAGCCATTTGCCGTGGTGTTCAGCTGGTCAACGTTGCCTTTGGTGGAACGCTCCATCAAGAAATTGACGGACACTGGCAAGGCCTACCTTTTGGGACTTCACATTCTATTGAGACAGTGGATGGCAGTGTAGTGTCTAAATTATTTGGTAAAGAAAGTCAGGTTAATTCAGTGCATCGTCAGAGCATTAAAGATCTGGCACCCAATTTCCGTGTGACGGCTGTGGATCCACGTGATCAAACTGTTGAAGCAATCGAATCTATCGACGAACACCGTATTATTGGTCTCCAGTGGCATCCAGAATTCTTGGTCAATGAAGAAGATGGCAACTTAGAATTATTTGAGTATTTATTGAATGAATTATAACGACTAGAAATTTAGTCGTTTTTTTTATTCATTATTTACGAATCTTTATAGAATTGTATTTTTTTACGCAAACGTTTGAATTGTGATAAAAATTGGAAATTTTTAGTATAAAAAAACTTGAAAAAAATTGTTAGTAAGCGTTATGATAGAGAAGAAGAAATATTGGAGGAATACTATGTCACATATTAAATTTGATTATTCAAAAGTATTAGACAAATTTGTTGCACCACATGAAGTGGAATACATGCAAGCACAAGTTACAGCGGCAGACGAATTGATCCGTAAAGGAACTGGTGCTGGGAGCGACTTCTTGGGTTGGTTGGACCTTCCTGAAAACTACGACCGCGAAGAATTTGACCGCATCTTGAAAGCTGCTGAACAAATCAAAGCAGACAGCGATGTTTTGGTTGTTATCGGTATCGGTGGATCTTACCTTGGTGCTAAAGCAGCAATTGACTTCTTGAACCACCATTTTGCAAACTTGCAAACAAAAGAAGAACGTAAAGCACCACAAATCCTTTACGCTGGAAACTCAATCTCATCTACTTACCTTGCTGACTTGGTAGAGTACGTTTCAGATAAAGATTTCTCAGTAAACGTGATTTCTAAATCAGGTACAACAACTGAACCAGCGATTGCTTTCCGTGTCTTCAAAGAACTTTTGGTTAAGAAATACGGACAAGAAGAAGCTAACAAACGTATCTACGCAACAACTGACCGCCAAAAAGGTGCTGTTAAGGTTGAAGCAGATGCTAACGGTTGGGAAACATTTGTGGTTCCAGATGACATTGGTGGACGTTTCTCAGTATTGACCGCAGTTGGATTGCTTCCAATCGCTGCGTCAGGTGCAGACATCAAAGCCCTTATGGAAGGTGCGAACGCAGCTCGTAAAGACTACACTTCAGATAAGATTGCTGAAAATGAAGCTTACCAATACGCAGCCGTTCGTAATATCCTTTACCGTAAAGGTTATGCAACTGAAATCTTGGTAAACTACGAGCCATCTCTTCAATACTTCTCAGAATGGTGGAAACAATTGGCTGGTGAGTCAGAAGGGAAAGACCAAAAAGGAATTTACCCAACTTCAGCTAACTTCTCAACAGACTTGCACTCATTGGGTCAATTTATCCAAGAAGGAACTCGTATCATGTTTGAAACAGTTGTCCGTGTTGACAAACCACGTAAGAATGTGATTATCCCTACTTTGGAAGAAGATCTTGATGGACTTGGATACCTTCAAGGAAAAGATGTTGACTTTGTAAACAAAAAAGCAACTGACGGTGTTCTTCTTGCCCACACAGATGGTGACGTACCAAATATGTACGTGACTCTTCCTGAGCAAGATGCCTTCACTCTTGGCTACACAATCTACTTCTTCGAATTGGCCATCGCCCTTTCAGGTTACTTGAATGCCATCAACCCATTTGACCAACCAGGTGTTGAAGCATACAAACGCAACATGTTTGCCCTTCTTGGTAAACCAGGATTTGAAGAATTGAGCAAAGAACTCAACGCTCGTCTATAATAGAATATAAAAGAGTGGTTTTACCACTCTTTTTGCTTTTTCTCGAAAAGAGAAATTGGACTCTGGCGAGACTTGTGATATAATATAGAGAGCGAAAAGGCAGATGCCTAGAGACTTTATAGGAGAAGATATGTCAAAAGATATTCGTGTGCGTTACGCACCAAGTCCAACAGGACTATTACACATCGGTAATGCCCGTACAGCATTGTTTAACTACTTGTATGCACGCCACCATGGTGGAACTTTTATTATCCGTATCGAAGATACTGACCGCAAACGTCATGTCGAAGACGGAGAGCGTTCACAGCTTGAAAACCTTCGTTGGTTAGGCATGGACTGGGATGAAAGTCCAGAGACTCATGAAAACTACCGTCAGTCTGAACGTTTGGAACTCTATCAAAAATACATCGACCAACTCTTGGCTGAAGGAAAAGCCTACAAATCTTACGTAACAGAAGAAGAGTTGGCGGCGGAACGTGAACGCCAAGAAGCCGCTGGTGAAACACCTCGTTACATCAACGAATACCTTGGTATGAGCGAGGAAGAAAAAGCAGCTTATATTGCAGAACGTGAAGCGGCAGGTATCATCCCGACTGTTCGTTTGGCAGTTAATGAGTCTGGTATTTACAAGTGGCACGACATAGTCAAAGGTGATATCGAGTTTGAAGGTGGCAATATCGGTGGTGACTGGGTTATCCAAAAGAAAGATGGCTACCCAACTTACAACTTTGCCGTTGTCATCGATGACCACGATATGCAAATCTCTCACGTTATCCGTGGAGATGACCACATTGCCAATACACCAAAACAGCTCATGGTTTATGAAGCGCTTGGATGGGAAGCACCTGAATTTGGTCACATGACCTTGATCATCAACTCTGAAACTGGTAAGAAATTGTCTAAACGTGACACCAATACCCTTCAATTTATCGAAGATTACCGCAAGAAAGGTTATCTTCCAGAAGCAGTCTTTAACTTTATCGCTCTTCTTGGATGGAACCCTGGTGGCGAGGACGAAATTTTCTCTCGTGAAGAACTCATTAAACTCTTTGATGAAAACCGCCTCAGCAAGTCTCCAGCAGCCTTCGACCAGAAGAAACTGGACTGGATGAGCAATGACTACATTAAGAGAGCTGACTTGGCAACAATCTTTGAAATGGCCAAACCATTCCTTGAAGAAGCAGGTCGTTTGACTGATAAGGCTGAAAAAATGGTGGAACTCTACAAACCACAAATGAAGTCAGTGGACGAAATCGTTCCATTGACAGACCTGTTCTTCTCAGACTTCCCAGAATTGACAGAAGCTGAACGAGAAGTCATGGCGGGTGAAACGGTGCCAACTGTACTTGAAGCCTTCAAAGCAAAACTTGAAGCTATGTCAGACGAAGAGTTTGTGGTAGAAAATATCTTCCCACAAATCAAAGCGGTTCAAAAAGAAACTGGTATCAAAGGGAAAAATCTCTTCATGCCAATCCGTATCGCTGTTTCAGGTGAGATGCATGGACCAGAACTACCAGAAACTATCTACTTGCTTGGACGCGAAAAATCCATCCAACACATCGAAAAAATGTTGGCAGAAATTGCGAAATAGCATATAAAAAGAACTCAAATATAGAGTTCTTTTTATATGTATACTAATTTGAAAATGCAAAGATTTTAGTGTACAATATGAATTGACAGGGCAAGGAAATAAGTTAGTGAGATGGTATTTTTACAACTAGACTCGGCATAGTCTAACATTATTCCTAATGTTGGTCAGTCTACTTATTTTTTCTTTGCGTTTTGCTGAATAGAAGCAGAAATTCTTTTATTTATGCAGTTACCATCCCTTACAATGACTTTGTTTTCGATCACCAGAGTTTCTCTACAAAGATTTTGGTCCAATTTGTCCAGCTTTTTTTAGAGAAGTATATCTACTCTTTCTTCTCCAAAAATAGAAAGAAATCGACTTTGCTCTGTTACCTTGCGTTAAGCAAGGTTTTTTTGTGGAATAGTACTGGGAAATTTACGATTTCGTTTTGGAGTGGTATAATATTAACTATCCTGATGAATAGAGGAACTCGAATGAAAGAATTTAACAAATCAATAAAATTAGAGCATGTGGCTTATGATATCCGTGGTCCAGTTTTGGAAGAAGCTATGCGCATGCGCGCAAACGGAGAAAAAATTCTTCGTTTGAATACAGGGAACCCAGCTGAGTTTGGCTTTACAGCTCCAGATGAGGTTATCCACGACTTGATTATGAATGCCCGTGATAGTGAAGGCTATTCAGATTCAAAAGGTATCTTTTCAGCTCGTAAGGCCATCATGCAGTATTGCCAACTAAAGAAATTCCCCAATGTGGATATTGATGATATCTACCTTGGAAATGGGGTTAGTGAGCTAATCGTTATGTCTATGCAAGGTCTCTTGGACAACGGCGATGAAGTATTGGTTCCTATGCCTGACTATCCTCTTTGGACTGCTGCAGTTAGCTTGGCTGGAGGAAATGCCGTTCATTACGTCTGTGATGAAGAAGCGGAATGGTATCCAGACCTAGATGATATCAAGTCTAAGATTAGTTCAAATACCAAGGCCATTGTTTTAATCAATCCGAATAACCCAACGGGGGCTCTCTATCCTAAAGAACTCTTACTAGATATCATCGAGATTGCTCGTCAAAATGACTTGATTATCTTTGCGGATGAAATTTACGACCGTATGGTTATGGATGGCAATGTCCACACACCAGTCGCAAGTTTGGCTCCAGACCTTTTCTGTGTCAGCATGAATGGTCTGTCTAAATCTCACCGTATCGCTGGTTTCCGTGTTGGTTGGATGGTCTTGTCTGGACCTAAACATCATGTAAAGGGCTACATTGAAGGTCTCAACATGCTTTCAAACATGCGTCTCTGTTCGAACGTCCTTGCTCAGCAGGTGGTTCAAACTTCACTAGGTGGTCACCAGTCAGTGGATGAGTTGCTTCTTCCTGGTGGTCGTATCTATGAGCAAAGAAACTTTATTTATAATGCCATTCAAGATATCCCTGGTTTATCAGCTGTTAAGCCAAAAGCGGGTCTTTATATCTTCCCTAAAATCGACCGCAATATGTACCGTATCGATGACGATGAACAATTTGTCCTTAATTTCTTGAAACAAGAAAAAGTGCTTTTGGTACATGGACGTGGCTTTAACTGGAAAGAACCAGATCACTTCCGTATCGTTTATCTACCACGTGTCGATGAGTTGGCCCAAATACAGGAAAAGATGACTCGCTTCTTGAAGCAGTATCGTAGATAAGGCTTTCATAGCAAAAAAGCTGGAAACATTTGTCAGAGCTATTGACAAATACGTAAGAATCAGATAGAATAGTAAAGTATGTTTAGTAACTGATCACTTTATAGCCGGCTAAACGAATACAAAATCTATGAGGAGGTATTCATCGTGAAACGTACTTATCAACCAAGTAAACTTCGTCGTGCGCGCAAACACGGATTCCGTAACCGTATGTCAACTAAAAACGGTCGTCGCGTATTGGCAGCTCGTCGTCGTAAAGGACGCAAAGTTTTGGCTGCATAATCCAAACAAATGAAACAAAAGAAGTCAGTAGGAACTCGAGCCTACTGATTTTTTTCTTTTATTTAAAAAGATAGAATTTTCTAAAGTTATTGATTGAGAATAAACATTTTACAAGACGTCTTGAAAAAATAACATATAGAAAAAGCTCAAAATCAGGAGGTGCTTTCTCTGATTTTGAGCTTTTCTTTATTCTTTCAAATGATATGAATAGCTAGCAACAACGACATCTTCGTGCCATCTGAGAGCATATTTTTAATTTAAGGCTCATTTGATTGTGGAGGATATTTTTGCCAAGGTTTGTTAGGGATAAATTGGGGTACTAGAACTGTAACCGTGTAGTTCTTTTTCTTGGCTTCTTGAGAAATCTTTCGTACATATCGAACTGTAGGTGTGATAATATCGCGATAGCTGCTATTAATGTTTTTAAGAGTAATATTTGGGAAGTAGTCGGCAAATTCTTGGAGGATTTCTTGGTCTTTTTCCTCAGTTTCCTTGGTGGAAATGTGCATGGCTAAAACTTCATCTCCTATGCTTTGAGCGTAATTAATCGCTCCAACACTGACTCGAGTAACATTTCCTACTAAGACAAGAACGACATTGCCGTCGTAGGTTTTCTTTTTGAATCCCTTCATAAAGCCGAAGTTGTTTGGCCACTTTTTGGTAATGACTGTGGATGGACAAAAAGAGGAAGGTTAGGACCAGGATAATTGGGAAGAATGGCCAGATATCCCCAAGTCTGAAGAAGAGTAGAATAAGGACAATGGCGTAACAAATGATAGCGCCGAGGATGTTAGCAAAGGCAGATTTTAAGAAATGAGAGCCTTTTTCTTTTTTCCAGTGGCGAATCATACCTGTTTGAGAAAGTGCAAAAGGAACGAAAACTCCGATAGTATAGAGAGGAATCAAGCGTTCTGTATTTCCGTTAAAAATGAGCAGAAGAATCATAGCACCAAAAGCTAAGGTTAAAATACCGTTTGAATAACCCAAGCGGTCTCCCTTTTCCATAAAGAGATGGGGCATGTACTTGTTCTTAGCCATATTGTAAGCCAACATTGGAAAGGCAGAAAAACCAGTATTTGCAGCAACGGCTAGGATTAGGGCAGTTGAGAATTGGAAGAGATAATAAACAATCTGACCGAGAGCAGAATCCCCTAAAATCCCTTAGCCATTTGTGAGAGGATTGTTTCTCCGTGTTGAGGAGTAATCCCCATCCAGTAGTTTAGGAAGGTAATTCCTGCAAAGAGAAATCCAAGAATCAGAGACATGATGGTCAGTGTTTGAGCTGCGTTCTTTTCTTTAGGGGTCTTGAAAAATGGGACAGCATTTGAGATAGCTTCAACCCCGGTTAATGAAGCTGAACCGCTGGTGAAGGCTCTTAAAATCAGGACAATTGAGAGGCTTGGGACGGTTTGACCAATTGCAGAAGTTGCATGATAGCTTAGAGAACCTGTCAATAGTTGGAAGATACCAAACAATAAGAGGAAGACCGTACTAAAGATAAAGAGGTAGACAGGGATCATCAGAGAACTAGCAGATTCCTTCAAGCCTCGCAGATTCAAAAGCATGAGCAAACATACTAGAAAAATGGAGATGTGGAGGTTGTAGGGATGGAGAGCAGGAAGTGCGGCTGTGATCGCATCAGCACCTGCAGCCACGGATACAGCTACTGTCAGCATGTAGTCAACAAGTAGACTTCCCCCAGCAATCAAACCTAACTCAGGGGAGAGGTTTTCTCGAGTAACCATATAGGCACCTCCACCTTGAGGGTAGGCATGGATGATTTGTCGGTAAGAAATGGTTAGACTAGCAAGTAGCAAGAGGACAAAAATGCCGATAGGGAGACTCCACCAAATAGCAAGCGGAGATAGGCTAGCCAAGACAAGGACGACCTGCTCAGGTCCATAGGCGATAGATGAAAGGGCATCGCTTGAGAGCATTGCAAGTGCCTGTGTTTTTCCAAGAAGTCCTCCTTCACCCTCAGTTAAGGATTTTAGAGGACGACCGATAAAGGTATATTTAAGTTTTGTAAACATTTTCTTTCCTTTTTTGAAATTTTCAACAAGAGCTATTATACTGCTATGAAAAAATACCGTCAAGGGAAAATCATTGATTTCAAAATATTTTTTTCCTATAAGGATGCGACTAGTTTTTTGGTATAATAGAAAGTAGAAAAAACGAGGAAATATAAATGATTTTTGATACTCATACACATTTAAATATAGAGGAATTTTTGGGACGTGAAGAAGAAGAGCTTGCCTTAGCATCGGAAATGGGTGTAACTCGGATGAATATTGTTGGTTTTGACAAACCGACGATTGAGCGCGCCTTGGAATTGGTGGAAGAATATGACCAACTTTATGCGACGATTGGTTGGCATCCAACAGAAGCAGGGACTTATACAGAAGACGTTGAGAAATACCTATTGGACAAGCTAAAACATCCTAAAGTGGTAGCCTTGGGTGAAATTGGTTTGGACTATCACTGGATGACAGCCCCTAAAGAAGTGCAGGAGCAAGTTTTCCGTCGTCAGATTCAGCTATCAAAGGAAATGGACTTACCTTTTGTAGTTCACACACGTGATGCGCTCGAAGATACCTATGAAATTATCAAAAGTGAGGGAGTCGGTCCCCGTGGTGGCATCATGCATTCCTTCTCTGGTTCTCTGGAATGGGCTGAAAAGTTTGTGGAGCTAGGTATGACCATTTCCTTTTCTGGAGTGGTGACCTTTAAAAAAGCGACAGACATTCAGGACGCTGCTAAAGAGTTACCTTTGGATAAGATTTTGGTAGAAACAGATGCCCCTTATTTAGCCCCTGTACCCAAGCGTGGTCGCGAAAACAAGACAGCTTACACGCGCTATGTAGTGGACTTTATCGCGGACTTGCGTGGCATGAAGACAGAAGAATTGGCAGCTGTGACAAGTGCTAATGCAGAAGGCATCTTTGGATTGGAACATAAATCATGAAAGAGAAAATTTCCCAAGTCATCGTAGTCGAAGGGCGTGATGATACGGCAAATCTTAAACGTTATTTTGATGTGGAGACCTATGAAACACGAGGTTCCGCAATAAATGACCAGGATATAGAACGCATCCAACGTCTACACCAACGTCATGGGGTGATTGTCTTTACAGATCCTGATTATAATGGGGAGCGAATCCGTCGTATGATTATGACGACCATTCCGACAGTGCAACACGCCTTTCTCAAACGTGGCGAGGCAGTTCCTAAGTCCAAAACCAAGGGACGTTCTCTAGGAATCGAGCATGCCAGTTACGAAGACTTGAAAACAGCGCTAGAACAAGTAACAGAACAGTTTGAAGTAGAAAGTGACTTTGATATTAGCCGTAGTGACTTGATTCGATTGGGATTTTTGGCTGGGGCAGATAGTCGAAAACGCAGAGAATATCTAGGAGAAAGCCTTCGTATTGGTTATTCAAATGGGAAGCAACTTCTCAAGCGTTTGGAATTATTTGGCATCCGTTTAGCTGAAGTTGAAGATGCTATGAAATCATATGAGAATTGAGAAACTCCCCCAAAATGTGGAGGGAATGTGATACAATAGAAGTAATCATATACGGTTTAATCAGGCTTGGTAGCAAGCATTAGAAAAGTGACTCCATAGGATTTGTGCTGAGTGGAGATAATGAGGAAAAGTTATGGGAATCTTTGATTTTTTAAAAAAGACAGAAACAACAAAAACAACTGAAACAACTGAATCCAATAAGGAAGCAGAAGAGGCGGAAGGCAATGTTTGCGTGGGTGTTCTAGATTTGTTCCCGATGAAGGAAACGAATCAATTATTGATTGTTGGGAGTCTAGAAGGTAGTATCAAGGTTGGAGATCAGTTGCAGTTTTGCAATCCCGACCAAGGAATGGAAAGTCTTGGTACTGTAGAGGTAAAAAAACTTAGCAGTCAAAAACAAAGATGCAGATCGTCTAACTGATGAAGTTCTTGCCCATCTAGTGGTTGATAGGCTTCCTTCTTTGGATAAACTGAAAAAAAGGAAGTGTGCTCTTTAGTTCAGGTGTTGATGAAGAGCAAAAATTATCTAGCTATTCAGATGCTCTTTACCGTGCATTTGTAGCAATCCAAGAGGGCCAGTTAACCAATGAGGATTATTTGGCAGCTAGTCTTGATGATAGCGTAGAAATTTTACGTCTCTTTTTATGGAAATGCCGTCAAAATCAGGAAACTGAAAGTGAAGAAAGCTATCAAATCAACACTCGTAAGTTGGAACGTCTCGCGGAAATCGTCAAGGACAAGTTGTTAGCAGCTGATTCAGTTTATGCAGTTTATTCGGAAAAAACAGGTGAACCCTATCTTTTCTCAACGACCTATGACAGGGGAGAAGAGGGCTATTTATGTACGGATCCCATGATTATGCTGTTGACTCCATCTTGGTATCGCCAATTCAAGGAAACCATTGACAGCCGACCAAACTCAGTCGTAAAACTGATTGAAAATACGGAAGATAAAAAAGAGATTGAGAATTTCCTTGGGACAGCTTTTTACTTAAATGGTGCCCTGGGAGCAATCTTTAATTCCAAGGAAGTCAGCATCAGTGCCTCAGCCTTGGTTCAAAAACCAGATTTTTCTGATTTACCAGAAATACAAGTGCCTGTCATGAATCCCAACCTAATGAGATGGATGCTCTTGATGGGGCAGATGGACCAACCGACTACAGAAGAGCAAGAACTAGTTTATGGACTTTACTACAAGTTCTTCTCTATGGCTATGCCTAAAGCAAAATTCTTGCTTCCATTAGATGCAGCATCAGGATTCCCAGAGGACAATTCAGAACGGAATTCCTTTGTTTTGGAAAAAGATTCCAGTTTTAACATTCCAGTCAAAGAAGGAAAAAATGGCAGAAATTCTGTTCCAGTCTTTACTGATTGGAAACGTCTGCGAATGGTTTTTGATGAAAAGTGGAATGGCATGATTGAAGAAGCAGGAGGCATGATTGAAGTTTTTGACTATGCCATTAACCCAACGGAATACTATGAAGCGGGTGCCTATGTTAGCCTAACAGCTTTTAGAGACATGCAAAAGCTTAGTGAGGAACAAGAAGGAAGAGCTCAAGATTAGAAAGTTCTTTAATATTAGAAAAGAGAATATATGAGAATTGCAGATTATAGCGTGACCAAGGCAGTGCTGGAGCGTCACGGTTTTACCTTTAAAAAATCCTTCGGGCAAAATTTCCTGACGGATACTAATATCCTTCAAAAGATTGTGGATACAGCTAAAATTGATGACCAGGTTAATGTTATTGAAATCGGACCAGGTATTGGTGCTTTGACTGAATTTTTGGCGGAGCGTGCAGCAGAAGTTATGGCCTTTGAGATTGACCATCGTTTGGTACCGATTTTGGCAGATACCCTGCGTGATTTTGACAATGTGACCGTAGTCAACGAGGATATTCTCAAGGTCGATTTGGCGCAGCATATCCAGAATTTCCAAAATCCTGATTTGCCAATCAAGGTAGTAGCCAACTTGCCTTACTACATTACGACGCCTATTCTCATGCATTTAATCGAGAGTGGCATTCCTTTAGCGAGTTTGTGGTCATGATGCAAAAAGAGGTGGCGGATCGTATCTCTGCTCAACCAAATACCAAGGCGTACGGGAGTTTGTCAATTGCTGTGCAGTATTACATGACAACCAAGGTGGCCTTTATCGTGCCTCGGACGGTTTTTGTGCCAGCACCAAATGTGGATTCGGCTATCCTAAAAATGGTCCGTCGTCCAGAGCCCGCGGTTGCGGTAGAAGATGAGAACTTCTTCTTTAAAGTTTCTAAGGCCAGCTTCACTCACCGCCGCAAGACTTTGTGGAACAACTTGACAGGTTACTTTGGGAAAACTGAAGAAGTCAAGGATAAGCTGACCAAGGCTTTGGAACAGGCTGGACTGGCACCAAGTGTACGTGGAGAAGCTCTCAGCTTGGCAGAATTTGCTCGCCTAGCAGATGCACTTAAAGGACAAGGACTCTAGGATGCAGGGACAAATCATTAAAGCCTTGGCTGGCTTCTACTATGTGGAAAGTGATGGCCAGGTTTATCAAACACGAGCGCGTGGGAATTTTCGAAAAAAAGGCCACACCCCCTATGTTGGGGATTGGGTAGAATTTTCTGCGGAAGAGAACTCAGAAGGCTATATTTTGAAAATCCATGAACGAAAAAATAGTCTGGTTCGCCCGCCCATTGTCAATATTGACCAAGCCGTTGTCATTATGTCAGTCAAAGAACCTGACTTTAATAGCAATTTGCTGGATCGCTTCTTGGTTCTCTTGGAACATAAGGGCATTCATCCCATTGTTTATATTTCTAAAATGGATCTCTTGTCAAATCGAGGAGAACTGGATTTTTACGAGCAGACCTATCGTGCCATCGGCTATGACTTTGTAACTAGTAAGGAAGAGCTCTTGCCACTATTGACAAACAAGGTGACAGTCTTTATGGGGCAGACAGGTGTTGGGAAGTCAACTCTTCTTAATAAAATCGCACCTGACCTCAACCTTGAAACGGGTGAAATCTCTGATAGTCTAGGTCGTGGTCGTCATACCACTCGAGCTGTTAGCTTTTACAATCTCAATGGTGGAAAAATCGCAGACACGCCAGGATTTTCATCTCTGGATTATGAAGTGTCAACAGCAGAAGACCTCAACCAGGCCTTTCCAGAGATTACCTCTGTTAGCCGAGACTGCAAGTTCCGTACTTGTACGCATACCCATGAGCCTTCCTGTGCGGTCAAGCCAGCTGTTGAAGAAGGCATTATTGCTAACTTCCGTTTTGACAACTATTTGCAATTCCTGAGTGAAATTGAGAATCGCAGAGAAACCTATAAAAAAGTCAGCAAAAAAATTCCAAAATAAGGAGAAACCTATGTCTCAATACAAGATTGCCCCATCAATATTGGCGGCAGACTATGCTAATTTTGAACGTGAAATTAAACGCCTAGAAGCAACTGGTGCAGAATATGCCCATATCGATATCATGGATGGTCACTTTGTGCCACAAATCAGTTTTGGTGCAGGTGTGGTCGAAAGTCTTCGCCCTCATAGCAAGATGGTTTTTGACTGCCACTTGATGGTCTCTAATCCTGAACACCATTTAGAAGACTTTGCGCGTGCAGGTGCAGATATCATCAGCATTCATGTAGAGGCAACACCTCATATCCATGGCGCTCTTCAAAAGATTCGTTCTCTAGGTGTTAAGCCATCGGTTGTTATCAATCCTGGTACACCAGTTGAAACGATTAAGCATGTCCTTCACCTAGTTGACCAAGTCTTAGTCATGACAGTGAACCCTGGATTTGGTGGGCAAGCCTTTCTACCTGAAACCATGGATAAGATTCGTGAGCTAGTTCTCCTTCGTGAGGAAAAAGGCTTGAACTTTGAGATTGAAGTGGATGGCGGGATTGATAACAAAACGATTGCTCTAGCCAAAGAAGCTGGTGCTACAGTCTTTGTCGCAGGATCTTATGTCTTTAAAGGAGATGTCGATGAACGAGTGCAAGCTCTCCGAAAACAACTGGACTAAGGTTGCAGTTTTTGCTGGTGGAGACCGCGGACATTATCGGACAGATTTTGATTGCTTTGTCGGTGTGGATCGTGGCTCACTCTGGGTACTGGAGGAAAAACTTCCTCTTGCTCTAGCCGTCGGTGATTTTGATTCTGTGACTGCAGAAGAGCGAAAGTTGATTCATGCACGTGCTCAGCATTTCGTTCAAGCCCAGCCAGAAAAAGATGATACCGATCTGGAACTAGCACTGTTAACGATTTTCGAAAAGAATCCTCAAGCTCAGGTGACCATTTTTGGTGCCCTTGGTGGTCGTATTGATCATATGCTAGCCAATGTCTTTCTTCCAAGTAATCCTAAGTTGGCACCCTATATGCGCCAGATAGCGATTGAGGATGGGCAAAACTTGATTAGCTATTGCCCAGAAGGTACCAGTTGGCTAGAACCACGCTTGGATTATGATTACCTTGCTTTTATGCCTGTGAGGGATAGTCAGTTGACCATTATCGGAGCCAAGTATGAATTGACTGAGGAGAATTTTTCTTTAAGAAAGTTTACGCCTCTAACGAATATATAGATAGGGAAGTTTCGGTGACTTGCCCAGATGGCTATGTAGTCGTGCTGCATAGCAAGGACAGGAGATAGGATGGAGATTATAGTACTACTGTTATTAATAGCTAACCTAGCCGGCCTCTTTCTTATTTGGCAAAGGCAGGACAAGCAGGAGACATATCTGACCAAGAGTTTAGAAGATCAGGCAGATCATCTTTCAGATCAGCTGGATTATCGTTTTGAGCAAGCTCGACAAGCTAGTCAGCTCGATCAAAAAAATCTTGAAGTGGCTGTCAGTGACCGTTTGCAGGAGGTGCGGATTGAGTTGCACCAAGGCTTGACTCAGCTTAGGCAGGAGATGAATGAGAACCTCCTCCAAACCAGAGATAAGACCGACCAACGCCTACAAGCCTTGCAAGAGTCAAATGAGCAACGTTTGGAACAGATGCGCCAAACGGTCGAGGAAAAGCTAGAAAAGACCCTACAGACACGCTTGCAAGCATCCTTCGAGACAGTTTCCAAACAGCTGGAATCTGTCAATCGTGGCCTTGGAGAAATGCAGACGGTTGCCCGAGATGTCGGTGCCCTTAACAAGGTCTTATCTGGCACAAACTCGAGGAATTCTGGGAGAATTGCAACTGGGCCAAATTATTGAAGACATCATGACGCCTGCCCAGTACGAACGAGAATACGCAACGGTTGAAAACTCCAGTGAACGAGTGGAGTATGCCATCAAGTTACCCGGACAAGGCGACCAAGAATATGTCTACCTGCCAATTGACTCTAAGTTTCCTTTGGAAGATTATTACCGCTTAGAAGAGGCTTATGAAGCAGGTGATAAGGATGAGATTGAACGTTGCCGTAGGTCACTCTTAAATAGCGTCAAGCGTTTTGCTAAGGATATTAAGAGCAAGTACCTGGCGCCACCTCGGACAACCAATTTTGGGGTCTTGTTTGTTCCGACAGAAGGCCTTTACTCAGAAATTGTTCGCAATCCGATTTTCTTTGATGGTTTGAGACGGGAGGAGCAGATTATTGTTGCAGGTCCAAGTACCTTGTCAGCCCTTCTTAACTCCCTATCCGTTGGCTTCAAAACTCTCAATATCCAGAAAAGTGCTGACCATATCAGCCAGACTCTTGCTAGTGTTAAAACTGAATTTGGCAAGTTCGGAGGCATTCTGGTCAAGGCACAAAAACATCTCCAACATGCCTCTAGCAACATTGATGAATTATTAAACCGTCGTACTACAGCTATCGAGCGGACGCTCCGTCACATTGAGTTATCAGAAGGTGAGCCAGCGCTTGATCTACTCCAGTTCCAAGAAAATGAGGAAGAATATGAAGATTAGTCACATGAAAAAAGATGAGCTTTTTGAAGGCTTTTACCTGATCAAGTCAGCTGACCTAAGACAGACGCGTGCTGGGAAAAACTACCTAGCCTTTACCTTCCAAGATGATAGTGGGGAAATCGAAGGGAAACTCTGGGATGCCCAACCTCACAATGTTGAGGCCTTTACCGCAGGAAAAGTTGTTCACATGCAAGGACGTCGTGAAGTTTACAACAATACTCCACAGGTAAATCAAATCACCCTTCGCTTACCTCAGCCTGGCGAACCCAATGACCCAGCAGATTTCAAGGTAAAATCCCCAGTAGATGTTAAGGAAATCCGCGAGTATATGGCACAGATGATTTTCAAGATTGAAAATCCCATCTGGCAACGTATCGTTCGGAGTCTTTACACCAAATATGATAAGGAATTCTACTCTTATCCAGCAGCAAAAACCAACCACCATGCCTTTGAGACAGGACTTGCTTATCATACGGCCACTATGGTTCGTTTAGCTGAAGCAATCGCAGATGTGTATCCACAGCTGAATAAGAGCTTGCTCTACGCTGGCATTATGTTGCATGACCTAGCCAAGGTTATTGAGTTGACAGGTCCCGACCAGACAGAGTACACAGTAAGAGGCAATCTTATCGGCCATATCGCTTTGATTGATAGCGAAATTACTAAAGCGGCAATGGAACTTGGCATCGATGACACTCGAGAAGAAGTCGTTCTCCTACGTCATGTTATCCTCAGTCACCATGGATTACTCGAGTATGGTAGTCCTGTTCGTCCTCGTGTGATGGAAGCTGAAATCATCCACATGATTGATAATTTAGATGCGAGCATGATGATGATGTCGACAGCTCTGGCCCTTGTTGATGAGGGAGAAATGACCAATAAAGTCTTTGCTATGGACAATCGTTCTTTCTACAAGCCGAAATTAGACTAGAAACTAAAAAAATGAGCTTTATTTAGACAATAAAGTTCGTTTTTTTTGCTTTAGTGTGATATAATGAGAAAAAGACTAATAAAAAAGAATGGTGAATAACTAATGAAATTAAGAAGAAGTGATCGGATGGTTGTTATTTCCAATTACTTGATTAACAATCCATACAAATTAACCAGTCTCAATACCTTTGCGGAAAAGTATGAATCTGCTAAATCTTCTATTTCAGAAGATATTGTCATTATTAAACGTGCCTTCGAAGAGATTGAAATCGGCCATATTCAGACGGTGACAGGTGCTGGCGGTGGTGTTATTTTCACACCATCTATCTCTACCCTTGAGTCTAAAACAATCATTGAAGAGCTTCGCAACAAACTGTCAGAAAGTGACCGTATTCTTCCAGGTGGCTACATTTATTTGTCTGACCTATTAAGTACTCCGGCTATTTTAAAAAACATTGGACGTATTATTGCCAAGAGCTTTATGGATCAAAAGATTGATGCTGTGATGACTGTTGCGACCAAAGGAGTTCCGCTTGCAAATGCAGTTGCAAATGTTCTCAATGTACCTTTTGTTATTGTCCGTCGTGATTTGAAAATTACAGAAGGTTCAACTGTGAGCGTTAACTATGTTTCAGGTTCTAGCGACCGTATTGAAAAAATGTTTCTTTCAAAACGAAGCCTTAAAGCAGGAAGTCGTGTCTTGATCGTTGATGATTTCTTGAAAGGCGGAGGAACGATTAACGGTATGATTAGCCTTTTGACAGAGTTTGATTCTGAGCTAGCTGGTGTAGCTGTCTTTGCTGACAATGCGCAGGAAGATCGAGAACAGCAATTTGACTACAAATCACTCTTGAAAGTTACCAATATTGATGTGAAGAACCAACAAATTGCTGTTGAAGTTGGAAATATCTTTGAAACAGAAAAATAAGAATTGATTTGAAATACAAAGGTTGGAACTTTCGTCCCAGCCTTTCTTTGATAATGGATATGAAGGAGTCCGATGAAAACACCATTTATTAAACGTGAAGCCTTAGAAAAGATCGCTGAAGAGTTTCCAACACCCTTCCATCTCTACGATGAAAAAGGCATCCGCGAGAAAGCACGCGCAGTAAACAAGGCCTTTTCTTGGAATAAGGGTTTTAAAGAATACTTCGCTGTAAAAGCGACTCCAACTCCAGCTATCTTGAAGATTCTGCAAGAAGAAGGATGTGGAGTGGATTGTTCTAGTTATGTAGAGCTCTTGATGAGTCACAAACTAGGATTTTCTGGTTCCGATATGATGTTCTCATCCAACAATACCCCAGACCAAGAGTACGCCTATGCCCGTGAACTGGGGGCTACAATCAATTTGGATGCCTTTGAAGATATTGAACATTTAGAGCGTGCAGCTGGGATTCCCGAGATTATCTCTTGCCGTTACAATCCAGGTGGAGTATTTGAACTAGGAACGGATATTATGGATAATCCTGGGGAAGCTAAGTTCGGGATGACCAAGGAACAGCTCTTTGAAGCCTTTGCTATCTTGAAAGAAAAGGGAGCAAAAACCTTAGGGATTCATTCCTTCCTAGCTTCCAATACTGTTACTCATCTCTATTATCCAGAATTAGCCCGTCAGCTCTTTGACTTGGCTGTAGAAATCAAGGATAAATTGGGGATTTCACTAGATTTTATCAATCTTTCTGGAGGGATCGGGGTCAACTATCGCCCAGACCAGGAGCCAAATGATATTGCTGTGATTGGTGAGGGAGTTCGTCAGGTTTATGAAGAAGTTCTCACACCAGCAGGTCTTGGTCACGTTAAGATTTTTACAGAACTAGGGCGCTTTATGTTGGCACCCCATGGAGCTTTAGTTACAAGAGTAACCCATAAAAAGAAAACCTACCGAACTTATCTCGGAGTAGATGCATCAGCTGTCAATCTTATGAGACCGGCTATGTATGGGGCCTATCACCACATCACCAATATGATGAATACTGATGGTCAGACGGAAGTCGTTGATGTTGTTGGTTCACTCTGTGAAAATAATGACAAGTTTGCCGTTAATCGTGAATTACCTCAAACAGAAATTGGCGATTTATTAGTGATTCATGATACAGGTGCCCATGGTTTCTATGGGATACCAGTACAATGCCAAACTTCGTTCAGCAGAAATTCTCTATACAGAAGATGGAGGGGCGCGACTAATCCGCAGAGCAGAGCGACCAGAGGACTATTTTGCAACTCTCTATGGATTTGACTTTGACAAAGACTAGAAGAATTTATGAAAATCATGAAAGTTGAAAGTGAAAAACAGATTGTTTTCTAAAAAATAGACAAAATCTATTGTTTTTCCTTTCAAGCGTGATATAATAAAATTATGAAACGGTTTCAAGGAAGGTGGCGTTATGTCTGAAGAAACAATTGACTATGGACAAGTGACAGGAATGGTGCATTCGACAGAGAGTTTTGGGGCGGTAGATGGTCCTGGGATTCGTTTTATTGTCTTTTTGCAGGGCTGTCAGATGCGTTGCCAGTATTGCCATAACCCTGATACATGGGCTATGGAAACCAATAAATCTCGCGAAAGAACAGTAGATGATGTTTTAGAAGAAGCACTTCGTTTCCGTGGTTTCTGGGGTGATAAGGGGGGAATTACTGTCAGTGGAGGAGAAGCTCTCTTGCAGATTGATTTCCTAATTGCTCTCTTTACAAAAGCAAAAGAAAAAGGTATCCACTGTACCTTGGATACTTGTGCTCTTCCATTCCGTAACAAACCACGCTATCTAGAAAAATTCAACAAGCTCATGGCTGTGACAGACTTAGTTCTCCTTGACATCAAGGAGATCAACGAAGCACAGCACAAGATTGTAACCAGTCAAACCAACAAAAATATCTTGGCATGCGCTCAGTACTTGTCAGATATTGGGAAACCGGTTTGGATTCGTCACGTTCTCGTACCAGGATTGACAGACCGAGATGAAGATTTGATTGAACTCGGTAAGTTCGTAAAAACTCTTAAGAATGTGGATAAGTTTGAGATTTTGCCTTACCACACTATGGGTGAGTTCAAGTGGCGTGAACTTGGAATTCCTTATTCGCTTGAAGGGGTGAAACCTCCGACAGCAGAACGTGTGAAAAACGCTAAGGAATTGATGGATACAGAAAGTTATCAAGATTACATGAAACGTGTTCATGGATAAAAAGAAGCCTGATGGAAACATCGGGCTTTTCTGATATGAAAAAGAGAGTGGGACAGAAATCGGTAATTCGTTAGAATTCGATTTCGTCGTCTCACCTCCGCACAGTTGAGTAGGGCTGTAAAAGCTGATGAAATCAGCGTAGTAGAGCCCACTCAACCACTGCGTCTTGCTCGACAATCAAAAGACAATTTAGAGGCTAGGACTTTTGTCCCAGCCTCCTTTTATTTTTATCTAGAATGTTGTTTTCCAGAATTGCGTTTTTTGTTTTTCTTCTTAGTAGAAGTTGAGATAACTGCTGCTGATTCAGGAGTTACATCTTTACGAGCACCTGAAGTTTTGTTTGCTTTTGGTGGGTTCTTTGCAAATTCTTCGCGTACTTTTTACGAAGTTTTGGTCGGATAATGTAGTTGACGATGAATTGTTGAAGGATCATCATGAAACCACCGACAACCCAGTAAAGCGTAACGCTGGCTGGTGAGAAGATAGAGAACATGACAATCATCATTGGACTCATGTAAATCATCTTCTTAAGTTGTTCTCTTTGAGTCTCGTCTTCAACTCCGTGTAGAGAAAGGAGTGATTGGACGTAGTAGAGAATACCTGCGCAGGCGATAAGAATCCAACTTGGAGAACCAAGTGCAATGCCTAAGAAGCTAGCTTCAGAAACACCTTCTGTATGTTGAGCAGCAAAGTAAATCGCTGAGAAGAAAGGCATTTGAATGAGGAGAGGGAAGCATCCTACTCCGCCAAACATGCTGATACCGTGTTCTTTTTGAGCAGCAAAGAGAGCTTGTTGGGCTTCCAGTTTTTCTTCTTGAGTTGTTGCCTCTTTCAGACGAGTCTGATGTGGCTCAAGAACATGCTTGAGGGCGTTCATCTTTTCAGAATGAAGTGTTGCCTTCCATGATTGGTAGATACCAAGCGGCAAAATAATCAAGCGGACGATAATGGTTACGATAATAATAGCAACCCCGAAGCCTAGCCCTTTATCAGTAGCGAAGTACTTGATAGCTTCAGCCATAGGTGCCCCTATAGTATTCCAAATAAATCCTGTTGGTTGTCCGGTTGCTTTATCAACCTGGACACAGCCTGTTAAGACTAATAGCATAGCCACTCCCATGATAGAGAGGGCGATTCGTTTAATTGATTTCACTGTTTTAATTCCTTCTTAAAAAATTATACCTTTCTATTCTACTGTTTTTTTTGAAAATATACAATAGTTCTAGAGACCTAATTTGCGACTTTGAAGTCTGAATAGGATGGGAAGTTACTCATTTGCACATCTAGGTAGGTTACTTTTGAGAAGGGAGTTGGGCCTTTTCGGATTTCTTGGATAAACTTAGCCATGATGGCTGAAGACTCTGCTTGGGCAAGGATTTCAACGGTTCCATCATCGTTGTTCCATACACGACCAGTGATGCCACCTAGTTGGAGGGCAAGTGTATAGACACCCCATCGGAAACCAACTCCTTGGACACGACCTTGGGCAATCATTTTAACCTTTTGCATACCAAACCTCCTTGATTGTGTTATAATATTTCTATGACTATTATAACCTCAAAAAGCTAATTCTGTGGTAAAAAAATGCCAAGAAATTACATCAAAAATATCGAAAAGTCTTCTTATTTAATTGAAGGATGGCATTTGTTTGAAGAGGCTGTTCAAGCAGGTGCAAAGATAGAGAGAATTTTTTTTCCCTTACAGAGTATCAGGAAAAATTAACGGACTATCCTCAGACCGTCTTTGTGGCCGAAGAAATCTTGCTTGATTTAGCAGATTCACAAACTCCTCAGGGCATTGTTGCTATAGTTCAAAAGGAAGAAGAGCAGTTGCCGGATTTGAGCCAAGGTAAGTATCTCTTTTTTTAGAAGATGTGCAGGATCCGGGAAATGTTGGCACAATGATCCGAACGGCAGATGCAGCAGGTTTTTCTGGAGTCATCGTCTCAAGTAAATCAGCCGATATTTATAGTTTGAAGACTCTCCGATCCATGCAGGGCAGTCATTTTCATGTACCGATTTATCGGATGCCTGTTGAAACTTTTGTTGAAGAGGCTAAAAAGGGCAATTTACCAATTCTGGCAACTACTTTGTCCCAAAACTCTAAAGATTATCGTGAGCTTGCTCAGCTAGAAGATTTCGCCTTGGTCATGGGAAATGAAGGTCAAGGAATCAGTCCATTCATGACAAATCAGGCAGACCAACTGGTTCATATTACCATGAAAGGGCAGGCGGAAAGTCTCAACGTTGCCATTGCTGCAGGCATACTCATGTTTTATTTGAGTTAAAATAGTTTATTTTTGTTATAATCAGTAAAAAGGTTTCATAAGGAGAAAAAGATATGAATCAAACAATTATTCAAGAACGTTCTGGTCTGAATCAATTTTATGCAAAAGTCTATGCTTTTGTAGGGATTGGGATTGCCTTATCTGCAATCGTTTCAGCCTTGATGTTAACAACCTTCCAAGATCTTCTTGTTCAGTTAATGCTTAACGCTCGCGTATGGCTAATCGTAACAGGAATTGTAGAAGTAGCTCTAGTAATTTTTGCAAGTGGTTTAGCGGTAAAGAATAGTCCAGCAACCTTTCCAATATTTCTGCTCTACTCAGCGATCAATGGTTTTTCACTAAGCTTCATTGTGTCGCTCTATCTTCCTGGGACAGTTTTGACAGCCTTTATCTCCAGTGCAGCCCTCTTCTTTGTGATGGCTATCGTAGGAGTAGTCATTAAAAAGGATTTGAGTGGAATCGGTCGTGCTTTGATTGCAGCCCTATTTGGTCTGATACTCGCCATGGTTGTCAATATTTTCCTAAATAGTGACCTAATGGATTACATTATTAGTATTGTTATGGTGCTTGTTTTTGCAGGTCTCATTGCTTGGGATAATCAAAAATTCGTTATGTTTACGAAGAGTCAGATGGTCAGGTCGCTACAGGTTGGGCAATTTCTTTAGCACTTAGCCTCTACCTCGACTTTATCAACCTCTTCCTTAGCTTCTTACGAATCTTTGGAAGAGACGATTAATACTTTTAGAGCTCAAATGAGCTCTTTTTTAATTTTTACTTTCATTTTTAATGACAAAAAGGTATAATCTTTTTATTATTCAAAAGGAGCAACGTATGAAGAAAAGTTTTATCCATCAGCAAGAAGAGATTTCCTTTGTAAAAAATACCTTTACCCAATATTTGAAAGATAAGTTAGAAGTAGTCGAAGTGCAAGGACCAATCTTGAGCAAGGTTGGGGACGGGATGCAGGATAACCTTTCAGGGATTGAACACCCGGTATCTGTTAAAGTTCTGCAAATCCCAAATGAAACCTATGAGGTGGTGCATTCGCTTGCTAAGTGGAAACGTCATACCTTGGCCCGTTTTGGTTTTGGTGAAGGAGAAGGCCTTTTCGTTCACATGAAGGCCCTTCGTCCAGACGAAGATTCACTAGATGCGACTCACTCAGTTTATGTCGACCAGTGGGACTGGGAAAAGGTTATCCCTAATGGGCAACGCAATCTGGCCTATCTCAAGGAAACAGTTGAAAAGATTTATAAGGCTATTCGCTTGACGGAACTTGCTGTGGAAGCTCGTTATGATATTGAGTCAATCTTGCCGAAACAGATTACCTTTATCCACACTGAAGAATTGGTAGAGCGTTATCCAGATTTGACTCCAAAAGAACGTGAAAATGCTATCTGTAAGGAATTCGGTGCAGTTTTCTTGATTGGTATCGGTGGCGTATTGTCAGATGGAAAACCTCATGACGGACGTGCACCAGACTATGATGACTGGACAACAGAAACTGAAAATGGCTATCATGGATTGAATGGAGATATCCTTGTTTGGAATGATAACTTGGGAGCAGCCTTTGAGTTATCTTCAATGGGAATTCGTGTCGATGAAGACACCCTTCGTCGTCAGGTAGCTATTACGGGAGATGAAGACCGTTTATCCCTAGAATGGCATAGGGCTCTCTTGAACGGACTCTTTCCATTGACAATTGGTGGAGGGATTGGACAATCTCGTATGGCGATGTTCTTGCTTCGTAAGAAGCACATCGGTGAAGTCCAAACTAGTGTTTGGCCACAAGAAGTCAGAGATACTTACGAAAATATTCTTTAAAGAATCGAACCGATAGGTTCGATTTTTCTTATTTCATCAGAATTTGGTATAATATACCTTATGAAAATCGTATCAGGAATCTACGGAGGCCGTCCTTTAAAGACCTTGGACGGGAAAACGACGAGACCGACATCGGACAAAGTCCGAGGAGCTATCTTCAATATGATTGGTCCCTACTTTGAAGGAGGGCGTGTACTAGACCTCTATGCTGGTAGTGGTGGCCTATCCATTGAGGCAGTTTCAAGAGGAATGTCCAGTGCCGTTCTGGTCGAGAAGGATCGCCGAGCTCAGAATATTGTGGCAGAAAACATTCAGATGACCAAGGAGACCTCTAAATTTCAATTATTGAAAATGGAATCCAGTCGTGCATTGGAGCAAGTGGATGGTGTCTTTGATCTCATTTTTTTGGACCCTCCCTATGCAAAGGAACAGATCGTATCTGACATTGAAAAAATGGCTGAGCGTGATCTTTTTTCAGATGATGTCATGGTGGTTTGTGAGACCGAAAAATCAGTAGAACTTCCAGAAGAAATTGCCTGTTTGGGCATCTGGAAGGAAAAAATATATGGGATTAGTAAGGTGACGGTTTATGTCAGATAAAATTGGCCTATTTACAGGTTCTTTTGATCCAATGACCAATGGTCATTTGGACCTTATCGAGCGTGCAAGTAAGCTCTTTGATCAATTGTATGTGGGAATTTTTTATAATCCACACAAAAATGGGTTTTTACCGATAGAAAGTCGGTTAAAGACTGTTGAAAAAGCAGTGGCCCATTTAAAAAATGTTCAGATTATATCCTCTCATGATGAATTAGTCGTTGATGTTGCTAGAAAACTAGGTGTAGAGGTTTTGGTGCGTGGCTTGCGTAACGCGACTGATCTTCAGTACGAAGCCAGTTTTGATTTTTACAACCATCAATTAGCAGGAGAAATTGAGACAGTCTATCTCCATGCTCGACCAGAGCATATTTACATCAGCTCTTCAGCTGTGAGAGAACTATTGAAATTTGGTCAAGATATCAGCGAGTATGTACCAAATGCTGTCTTGGAGGAGTTAAACAATGAAGAAAAAAACTAGATGGCCCATATATCTAATCATCGGGCTCATTGTCACTTTTATCGCTTTTACGGTGCCTCTGCCTTATTACATTGAGGTTCCGGGGACTTCAGAAGATATTCGAAAGGTTTTACAAGTCAATAACCAACCTGACCAAGAAGAGGGTTCTTATCAATTTGTGACGGTTGGAGTTAAACACGCCAGAATGGTGGACTTGGTTATGCTTGGTTAACACCTTTTACAGATATTCGTAGCGCCAAAGAAATGACTGGTGGCTCTTCAGATGCAGAATTTATGCGAATCAACCAGTTTTACATGGAAACTTCGCAAAACATGGCCAAATATCAAGGTCTGAAGTCGGCGGGTAAGGATATCGAACTCAAATACCTAGGAGTCTACGTTTTGACCGTAACAGACAACTCAACCTTCAAGGGTATTCTCAATATTGCCGACACAGTAACAGCTGTCAATGATAAGACTTTTGAGAGTTCCAAGGAAATGGTCGACTACGTTAATTCTCAAACACTTGGTGATAAGGTTAAGGTTACTTATCAAGAAGACGGGAAAGTCAAAACCTCTGAAGGAAAAATCATTACTCTGGAAAATGGGAAAAACGGTATTGGAATCGGTTTGATTGACCGCACAGAAGTGTCAAGTGATGTGCCAATCAAGTTTTCAACTGCTGGCATTGGTGGTCCGAGTGCTGGGATGATGTTTAGTTTATCCATCTATACGCAAATTGCAGATCCAACTCTTCGAAATGGACGGATCATTGCTGGTACAGGAAGTATCGACAGAGATGGAAATGTTGGTGATATTGGGGGAATTGACAAAAAGGTTGTTGCTGCTGCAAAAAAAGGAGCTACTGTATTCTTTGCTCCAAACAATCCAGTAACTGAAGAAGCTAAAAAGGCCAATCCTAATGCTAAAAGTAATTATGACACGGCTGTAGAAGCTGCTGAAATGATTAAAACAGACATGAAGATTGTTCCTGTAAAAACACTTCAGGATGCAATTGATTACTTGAAAAACAACCCATAGAATTTAGTGCAAGTCCATAGACTAGCGTAGAAAAAAAGAAGATGGTATAATAGGCAGATGATTCAATTGTTTTTTACCCTCAGTAGTCATATGTTTTTTGTCTACCTAGTTTTTCAACTTTTGAAAGATTTAGTCAAATGGGATCAAATTTTGAAGGTGAACAAGGACAATGCGAGGAAGGTACGACTTTTGGTAGTATTGTGTAGTATTGGTTTAGGATATCTAATCAGTTCTTTTTTCCTAAATCTCTACCAATTATGGCAAGAAGCTGTACGGACATTATTCTAAATTCGAAAGTAAAGGAAAATATTTATGGAAAAAATTGTAGTTCGAGGTGGCGATAATCGCCTTGTCGGAAGTGTTACCATTGAGGGCGCGAAAAATGCAGTTTTGCCACTACTTGCAGCGACAATTTTAGCAAGCGAAGGAAAAACAGTTTTAAAAAATGTTCCTATCCTATCGGATGTCTTTACCATGAACCAAGTAGTTCGTGGATTAAATGCGAAAGTTAATTTTGATCAAGATGCACACATTGTTGAAGTGGATGCGACAGATGATATCACAGAAGAAGCTCCCTATAAGTATGTCAGCAAGATGCGTGCGTCTATTGTAGTCTTGGGTCCAATCCTGGCTAGGGTTGGTCACGCTAAAGTTTCGATGCCAGGTGGTTGTACGATCGGTAGTCGTCCGATTGACCTTCACCTTAAAGGTTTGGAAGCAATGGGGGCTAAGATTACCCAAACAGCTGGCTATATCGAAGCTAAGGCAGAACGCTTGCATGGAGCCCATATCTATATGGACTTTCCTAGTGTTGGGGCAACCCAAAACTTGATGATGGCTGCAACGCTAGCTGATGGCGTAACTGTTATCGAAAATGCTGCGCGTGAACCTGAAATTGTAGACTTGGCTGTCCTCTTGAATAAAATGGGAGCTAAAGTCAAAGGTGCGGGAACAGAGAGCATTACCATCACTGGTGTTGAAAACTTGCATGGTGCAACCCATAACGTTGTTCAAGACCGCATCGAAGCAGGGACATTCATGGTTGCTGCTGCAATGACAGGTGGAGATGTCCTGATTCAAGATGCTATCTGGGAACACAACCGTCCCTTGTTGGCGAAATTACAAGAAATGGGTGTTGAAGTCATCGATGAGGATGAAGGAATCCGCATCCGTTCTCAACGAGACAAACTAAAAGCAGTTCATGTCAAGACCTTACCACATCCAGGGTTTCCTACGGACATGCAGGCGCAGTTTACTGCTCTTATGACGGTTGCTCAAGGAGAATCAACTATGGTTGAGACAGTCTTTGAGAATCGTTTCCAACATCTAGAGGAAATGCGTCGCATGGGCTTGCATTCTGAGATTATCCGTGATACAGCTCGTATCGTTGGCGGGCAACCTCTCCAAGGGGCAGAAGTGCTGTCTACGGACCTTCGTGCCAGTGCAGCCTTGATTCTGACAGGTTTAATAGCTGAAGGTGAGACTGTTGTTGGGAAACTTGTCCATTTGGATAGAGGTTATTATCGTTTTCATGAAAAATTAGCTCAGTTAGGAGCTAATATTGAACGGGTAAGTGTGGAAGCTGATGAAGATGAAGATGAATAAAGAAATATCTTATGTGCTGCGTCGATTTCTTTTTAGTCATCATTGTTTTACTTTTTAGGTGTCTTAGCACTTGGAATTGGCTTGATGATTGGCTACGGTATCTTAGGCAAGGGCCAAGATCCATGGGCGATTTTAGCTCCAGAAAAGTGGCATGAGTTAATTGCGAAATTTACAGGAAAATGAGAGTGGGACAGAAATCGGTAATTCGTTAGAATTCGATTTCGTTGTCCCACCTCCGCAAAGTTGAGTAGGGCTGTAAAAGCTGATGAAATCAGCGTAGTAGAGCCCACTCAGCCACTGCGTCTTGATCGACAATCCAAAGACAATTGAGAGGCTAGGACTTTTGTCCCAGCTTCTTTTCTAGGAAGTGAAATGAAGGAGAAAGTATGAACAAAAAAACAAGGCAGGCCCTAATTGGCCTCTTGCTCTTTTTGCTCTTGTCAGCAGGAAGCTACTATATTAAACAAATGCAGTCTTCCAACACTGCACCACAAACACGAGTAAAACAAAAATCCCAGTCGCTCGATACTCCAAGTCAAGAACTGGCCGAGAGTGTACTGACTGATTCGGTAAAAATACAAATAAAGGGTACTCTTGAGTGGAATGGAGCAGGTGCCTTTATCGTAAATGGGAACAAAACGAACTTAGATGCAAAGGTTTCAAGTAAACCCTATGCTGATAATAAGACAAAAACTGTAGCTGGGGAGACGGTTCCAACTGTGGCTAACGCCCTCATGTCAAAAGCAACAAGACAGTATAAAGACCGTGAAGAAACCGGGAATGGTTCAACTTCTTGGACCCCAGCAGGATGGCATCAAGTCAAAAACCTAAAAGGGACTTATAATCACGCTGTAGATAGAGGACATTTATTAGGCTATGCCTTGATTGGTGGTTTAGATGGTTTTGATGCGTCTACTAGCAATCCCAAAAATATCGCTGTACAAACAGCCTGGGCCAACCAAGCACGCGCAGAAGATTCGACTGGACAAAACTACTATGAAAGTTTAGTTCGAAAGGCTTTGGATCAAAATAAGCGCGTGCGTTACCGTGTCACATTGCTCTACGCTACAGAAGAAGATTTGGTTCCTTCTGCATCTCAGATTGAAGCCAAATCATCTGATGGTGAATTGGAGTTTAACGTCGTAGTTCCTAACGTTCAAAAGGGAATTCAGTTAGATTACCGAACAGGAAAAGTAACTGTTACAAAGAACTAATAGATAGTCGGTCCCTTATTGTTTCGGTAGGGGATTTACTATAGAAATCACAATTTAATGTGTAGAAGTTGAAAAATATGGTATAATAGTCACAATTATACTTTTTAGGAGAAGGAAAATGGAAGATCCGAGCAGTCAGGATTTGTTACTGCAATTTGTATTATTAGTTGTTTTGACCTTTTTAAATGCTTTTTTCTCTGCTACAGAGATGGCTATGGTTTCTCTTAGTCGCTCACGTGTTGAACAAAAGGCTGAAGAGGGAGATAAACGCTATATCCGTTTGCTAAAGGTACTTGAAAACCCCAATCACTTTTTATCAACCATTCAAGTTGGTATTACTTTAATTACAATCTTGTCAGGGGCTAAACTAGCAGACTCTCTAGGACAATTGATTGCCTCTTGGATGGGGAATAGCGAGACTGCGTATGCAGTAGCTTCTTTCTTATCACTTGCTTTTTTGACCTATATTTCAATCGTTTTTGGCGAACTTTATCCTAAACGCATTGCTCTAAATCTTAAGGATGCCTTGGCAATCCGAACGGTACCATTTATTATTGCTATCGGTAAGATTGTGAGTCCCTTTGTTTGGTTGCTATCTGCATCAACCAATCTTTTGAGCCGTTTGACGCCGATGACATTTGACGATGCAGACGAAAAAATGACTCGTGATGAGATTGAGTACATGCTGACTAAAAGCGAAGAAACTTTGGATGCTGATGAAATCGAGATGTTGCAGGGGATTTTCTCACTGGATGAGCTTATGGCGCGTGAAGTCATGGTTCCTCGAACAGATGCCTTTATGGTAGATATCCAAGATGACACTCAGACCATTATCGAAAGTATCTTAAAACAAAACTTTTCTCGAATTCCTGTTTATGACGGCGATAAGGACAATGTCATTGGTTTGATTCATACAAAGAATCTGCTAAAAGCAGGGTTTACCGATGGTTTTGATAATATTGTATTGAGAAAGATATTACAGGAACCTCTATTTGTACCTGAAACCATTTTTGTGGACGATTTGTTAAAAGAACTGAGAAATTCACAAAGACAGATGGCTATTCTTCTTGATGAATACGGAGGAATGGCTGGTTTGGTAACACTTGAGGATCTCCTTGAAGAGATTGTTGGTGAGATTGATGATGAAACTGACCGTGCTGAAGTCTATGTTCATACTATCGGCGAGGACACTCATATTGTCCAAGGGACAATGAATTTGAACGATTTCAATGATTATTTTGATGTCGAGCTTGAAAGTGACAATGTAGATACCATTGCTGGTTATTATTTGACAGGTGTGGGAACTATTCCAACATCAGAAAAACTCAGTTATGAGTTAGATAGTGGCAACAAGCATATCACCTTGACAAATGACAAGGTAAAAAATGGTCGTGTCACTAAGCTTAAGGTTCAAATCCAAGAACTTGAATCAGAAGAAGAAACTGAATAAAACAAAAGCTTTATCATAGAATACTGATAAAGCTTTTTTTAGCGGTCTTTTTTTTATTTACCCTGAAAGCTTGGATTTTAAATCCAAGCTCTAAAAAACACTCTCGCCCCAAACTCACCCCAAAAGTTTTTAAAGTTATCCTTTTTTATACGAAAATAAAAATAAAAAAGCCCATAAAAACGGGCTTTCTTTTCGGATAAATTCCTATAAAATAGTATAAAAAAGGCGGTAGACGGATTTGAACCGACGATCAAGCTTTTGCAGAGCCGTGCCTTACCACTTGGCTATACCGCCTTAACTTTTATTATTATACCTTGAAAATTGTTTCTCGTCAATAGTTTTCTTTTCTGAAAACATAAGATTCAAATGTTTAAAAAAACATGCGACAAAATATTCTGAAAATTCGTTTACTTTTTAAAAAAACTGTGGTATAATCATCAATATCCACTATTTAAAACGAGGAGTTTAAAAAATGAAAAAAAGTCGGATTCTTGCGGTAGCGGGAGTATCCTTGCTTGCAGTCGGAGTACTTGCTGCATGTTCAAATTCAAATGCAGGTTCAAGCAACACAAAATTAGCATCAGATTATAAATACGTTTATTCAGTTGATCCTGAAACATTGGATTATGTTGTTAACAACGTTGACTCTACTTCTTTTGTTACTACAAATGCGGTAGATGGTTTGCTTGCTAATGATAAATATGGGAACCTTGTACCATCGATTGCTGAATCATGGACAGTTTCACAAGATGGTTTGACTTACACTTATAAGATCCGTAAGGATGCTAAGTGGGTTACTGCCGAAGGAGAAGAATATGCTCCAGTTAAAGCCCAAGACTTTGTGACAGGTTTGAAACACGCGGTAGAAGGCAAATCAAAAGGTTTGTCAGTTATTAGTTCATCAATTAAAGGACTCAACGCTTACATTAATGGTGAAACAAACGACTTTTCAACGGTTGGTGTAAAAGCAGTTGACGACAACACTCTTGAATATACATTGAACCAACCAGAAACTTTCTGGAATGACAAAACAACAAACGGCGTGATGATGCCAATTAACGAAGATTTCCTTAAATCAAAAGGGGAAAGCTTTGGTGCACCTACAGATCCATCTTCTATTTTGTACAATGGACCATTTGTTTTGAAATCAATCACAGCTAAATCATCAATTGAAATGGCTAAGAACGACGCTTATTGGGATAAAGATGCTGTTAAAATTCAAAACATCAAATTTACTTACTGGGATGGTAAAGACCAAGATGTTGTTGCCAAAGGATTCTCAGAAGGACAATACAGTAAAGCTCGTATTTATCCTACTAGCTCAACATACGAAAAATATGCGTCTGAGTTCAAAGATAATATCTTCTTTAATGAACCAGGATCAGCTATCGCTACTGTAAGTGTGAACTATGGTCGTACAACTTATAACCATACTTCAAAAACAACAGATAGCCAAAAAGAATCTACAAGAAAAGCTTTGCTAAACAAGGAATTCCGTCAAGCTCTTAACTTTGCGGTAGACCGTAATTCATACTCGGCTCAGACAAATGGTACAGAGGGAGCTGCGGTTGGAATCCGTAATACTTTCTCACCATATGATCTTCAAGTTGGGGACAAACAGTTTGGTAAACTTGTAGAAGAAAGTCTTGCGAAGACAAACTCAAGCACATGGTCAAACGTATCGCTTGCTGATTCGCAAAATGGTCTCTACAACGAAGAAAAAGCTAAAGCTGCCTTTGCAAAAGCAAAAGAAAGCTTGAAAGCAGAAGGGGTAGAATTCCCAATTCACTTGGATGCTCTAACAATCCAAGAGTCTACAGCAGTTGTAAACCGTGTTCAATCACTTAAACAGTCTATTGAAAACGTACTTGGAGCTGACAATGTTGTCATCGATCTTCAACAAATGACTCAAGCAGAAGCATTACCACTTTCATTTAGTGCTCCAACAGCTAAAGAACAAGACTGGGATATTCATACCTTGACTGGATGGAATCCTGATTACCAAGATCCATCAACTTTCTTAGACCAGTTCACGATTAAAGGCGGTAATACTCGTTTGATTATGGGTATCGATAAAGATACTGATGCATCAGTTATCCAAAAACTTGGTTTGTCTGACTATGAAAAATTACTTGATGAAGCAAACAAAGAAAATCAAGACGTTCAAAAACGTTATGAAAAATATGCCCTTGCACAAGCTTGGTTAACAGACAACGGTTTGACAATTCCTGTAATGGCAGGTCCGAAAGAAACTGCTGTATCATTTGTATCTAAAGTTATTCCATTTACTTCTTCATACTCAGTTGCGGGTCTTAAAGGAGAAACCTCAGGTTACTTGAAGTACACTGAAGTTGGTGAAAAACCTATTACAAAAGAAGAATACCAAAAAGCTCGTGAAAAATGGCTCAAAGAAAAAGCTGAATCAAATGAAAAAGCTCAAAAAGAATTAGCGAGCCACGTGAAATAAATAATGCTCATCAGAACTTTCTCTCCAAAAGGAGAAGGTTCTTTTGGGATTTTAAAGGAAATAATATGAAAAAATATGTTTTTATGCGTATCTTGCGGTCGTTAGTTTCTATCTTTTTAGTAACGACCTTGATTTACACAATCATCTATACGATGGTTCCACGGAAGTTGATTTTCAAACAAGATACTAACTACAATAAAATTGCAACAACAGCTGATAAACGTGATAACTATGAAAATACCGTTTTTGAGCGTATGGGTTATATCGAATATTACGATACGAAAGAGTTGCAGGAAAAAGCTAGTAGCATTGACCCTTCTGTAACCGTTGATGCAAACGATACAAATAAAGCTATCTACGAAAAATATATCCAACAACTTGGTAACGGTTGGACTTTGGGTGTATTCACAGAGAGCGGACAATTCTATGCTACTCGTGAAATCCCTATTTTCGAGCGTGTGTTCAAATTCTATGCAAACTTGCTTGATATTGACCATACAAATAAAATTCAAGATCCAGAAAATCCAAACTTGGAGCGTTATTTACGTTTTGAAAATGACCCTGCTATCGGTTGGTCTCTAGTTGGATCAGGTACAAAACATAAGTACCTCTTGTATTTCAACAGCAAGTTTCCATTTGTTCACCAAAACTTTGTCAACTTGAACTTAGGAGATTCTTACCCAACTTATGCCAATACTCCTGTGCTTCAAGTTATCACACAAGGACAAGGACAAACCAAGACTTCTGAAGTTCAATTCCCAACTGGTAAGAAAACATCATCAGTCAATATCTACTCAAGAACTTATAAATCTCCAAGTCAAGCTGATGCGCGTGAAGTAGCGAACTACGGTAAAGATGATCCATATACAGCTACTGAAAGCAACTATCAGTATCCATCTATGATTACCAGTTCTGCTATTGCTGGTTTGATTGGCCTTGCAATTTCGTATGCAATCGCGGTTCCACTTGGTTCTGCAATGGCTCGTTACAAGAATACTTGGATTGATAGTTTCTCTACAGGAGCTTTAACGTTCTTACTTGCTCTTCCAACTATCGCTCTTGTCTATATCATTCGTTTGATTGGTTCTTCAATTGGATTCCCGGATTCATTCCCTATCTTGGGTGCTGGAGACTGGCGTTCATATGTACTACCTGCAGTTATTCTTGGTTTACTTGGTGCACCTGGTTTAGCTATCTGGATTCGCCGTTACATGATTGACTTACAATCACAAGACTTGTTCGTTTTGCTCGTGCAAAAGGTCTTTCTGAGAAAGAAATTTCAAACAAACACATCTTTAAAAATGCCATGGTACCGCTTGTTTCAGGTATTCCAGGTTCTATTATCGGTGTTATTGGTGGAGCTACTCTTACAGAAACAGTCTTCGCCTTCCCAGGTATGGGTAAAATGTTGATTGACTCTGTAAAAGCGTCAAATAATAACATGGTAGTTGGTCTAGTTTTCATCTTTACTTGCGTCTCAATCTTCTCTTACTTAATTGGGGATATTTGGATGACAATTATTGACCCACGTATTAAGTTGACAGAGAAAGGAGGCAAATAATGTCTACAATGAATAATGATAAATTTCAGTTTGTAAAACGCGATGACTTTGCCTCTGAAGCAATTGATGCTCCCGCCTACTCATATTGGGGTTCTGTTTTTAGACAATTTTTGAAAAAGAAATCAACTATCATCATGCTTGGTATTTTGATTTCAATCGTTTTGATGAGTTTCATCTACCCAATGTTCTCAGATTTTGATTTTAACGATGTAAGTAAAGTAAATGATTTTAGTGCTCGTTATATCAAACCGAATGCCGAACATTGGTTTGGTACAGATAGTAACGGGAAATCTCTCTTTGATGGTGTCTGGTTTGGAGCCCGTAATTCTATCTTGATTTCCGTTATTGCGACCTTAATCAACGTTGTAATTGGTGTTATTGTCGGGGGTATCTGGGGTATTTCAAATCAGTTGACCGCATCATGATGGAAGTTTACAACGTTATCAATAACATCCCATCACTTTTGATTGTTATTGTTTTGACTTACTCTATCGGTGCAGGTTTCTGGAATTTGATTTTTGCCATGAGTGTGACTACATGGATTGGTATTGCTTATATGATACGTATTCAAATCATGCGTTACCGTGATTTGGAGTACAACCTTGCTTCACGCACACTCGGAACTCCAACATACAAAATTGTCATTAAAAATATCATGCCACAATTGGTATCTGTTATTGTTACGACTACATCACAAATGCTTCCAGCCTTTATCTCGTATGAAGCCTTTCTGTCATTCTTTGGACTTGGATTGCCAATTACAGTACCAAGTTTAGGACGATTGATTTCAGATTATTCACAGAACGTAACGACAAATGCATACCTCTTCTGGATTCCATTGACAACTTTGGTCTTGGTATCCTTGTCACTTTTCGTAGTTGGTCAAAACCTAGCGGATGCTAGTGATCCACGTACACATAGATAGGAGTAGACATGACAAAAGAAAAAAATGTAATTTTGACTGCTCAAGATATTGTCGTGGAATTTGATGTTCGTGACAAAATTTTGACAGCTATTCGTGGAGTATCTCTGGAGTTGATTGAGGGCGAAGTGCTTGCACTCGTTGGAGAATCTGGTTCAGGGAAATCTGTTTTAACAAAAACTTTTACAGGAATGTTGGAAGATAATGGTCGTATTGCCAAAGGTAGTATTCTTTACCGTGACCAAGATTTGACTGAATTTTCTTCTCATAAAGATTGGGAGCAAATTCGTGGTGCGAAGATTGCAACGATCTTCCAGGACCCGATGACCAGTCTTGACCCAATCAAAACAATCGGAAGTCAAATTACAGAAGTTATTGTTAAACACCAAGGGAAACAGCTCAAGAAGCCAAAGACTTGGCGATTGACTATATGAATAAAGTTGGTATCCCTGACGCTGAGCGACGTTTTAATGAATATCCATTCCAGTATTCTGGAGGAATGCGTCAACGTATTGTTATTGCGATTGCCCTTGCGTGTCGTCCAGATGTTTTGATCTGTGATGAACCAACAACAGCCCTTGATGTGACTATTCAAGCTCAGATTATTGACTTGTTGAAGTCTCTACAAAATGAATACCACTTTACAACTATCTTTATCACACACGACCTTGGTGTTGTAGCAAGTATTGCTGATAAAGTTGCAGTTATGTATGCTGGTGAAATTGTTGAGTATGGTACAGTTGAAGAAATCTTTTACGATCCACGTCACCCATACACATGGAGCCTCTTATCAAGTTTGCCACAGCTAGCTGACGATAAAGGAGAATTGTATTCAATTCCGGGAACACCTCCATCACTGTATACTGAATTGAAGGGAGATGCTTTCGCTCTTCGTTCAGATTATGCGATGAAGATTGATTTCGAAGAAAAAGCTCCTCAGTTTGCAGTATCTGATACTCACTGGGCTAAAACATGGTTGCTTCATGAACAAGCTCCAAAAGTTGCAAAACCAGCAGTAATTGCAGATTTACACGATAAGATTCGTGAAAAGATGGGCTTTGCTCATCTTGAGGACTAGGAGGAAGGAAATGTCTGAAAAATTAGTAGAAGTTAAAGACTTAGAGATTTCCTTCGGAGAAGGAAGCAAAAAGTTTGTAGCCGTTAAAAATGCAAACTTCTTTATCAACAAAGGTGAAACGTTCTCACTCGTTGGAGAATCTGGTAGTGGTAAGACAACAATTGGTCGTGCCATTATCGGCCTTAATGATACCAGCAAAGGGGATATCATCTTTGATGGGCAAAAAATCAATGGTAAAAAATCACGTGAACAGGCAGCGGAATTAATCCGTCGCATTCAAATGATTTCCAAGACCCAGCTGCAAGTTTGAATGAACGTGCAACAGTTGACTATATCATCTCAGAAGGTCTTTACAATCACCATTTATTTAAAGATGAAGAAGAAAGAAAAGAAAAAGTTCAAAACATCATTCGTGAAGTAGGACTTTTGGCTGAACACTTGACACGTTACCCTCATGAGTTCTCAGGTGGACAACGTCAACGTATCGGGATTGCTCGTGCCTTGGTTATGCAACCTGACTTCGTGATCGCGGATGAGCCAATTTCAGCCTTGGACGTTTCTGTTCGTGCCCAAGTTTTGAACTTGCTCAAGAAATTCCAGAAGGAATTGGGCTTGACTTACCTCTTTATTGCCCACGACTTGTCAGTTGTTCGTTTCATCTCTGACCGTATTGCAGTTATTTACAAAGGGGTCATTGTTGAAGTCGCGGAAACGGAAGAATTGTTTAATAATCCAATCCATCCGTATACTCAAGCTCTCTTGTCTGCAGTACCGATTCCAGACCCAATCTTGGAACGTAAGAAAGTTTTGAAAGTCTATGATCCAGACCAACATGACTACGAAACTGATAAACCGTCTATGGTTGAAATTCGTCCAGGACATTATGTTTGGGCTAACCAAGCAGAATTGGAACGCTATAAAAAAGATATGAACTAATGAAAAGTTTTATAATCTTCCTAGTATTATTCTAGAAAGGTTATGAAACTTTTTTATTTTGCAGATAAAAAGTTGATAATCTATATAAATTTGATATACTGAATACAATAAGAACTAATCTGTTAGAAATGATATGAACTAGGGGAGAATCACATGGACAACCAACCAAATTTTTTTACAGGAATGGCTAGAATTATTGGGACATGCCTCTGGGTAAAAGGAATGGAAGTACTCACTGAGAAGAAGGAATCAGAGCCAGAAGTGTTAGAGTTGACTAGATTTATTCTAGCTTTAAAACTAAGTTCTTCCTTACCAGGTATTCTTGGGCTTCCTAGAAAGGAAGATAAAAAATGAAAATTATTTGGGATATTTTATTTTATATCCTAGTCAAGCCACTGATTATGATTGTAGAATTCATTTGGTATCACATTTGTTTATTTTTTTATGAACTCCTTTTGAATTTGTTATATTCGATTTTTAACTGGATTTATAACTTGCTTTTTAGTTTATTTTAAAAGACTCTGAAAAAAATCAAAAGGATGAGTAAATTACTCATCCTTTTTCTATTTATCTAAATCTTTATAGATTTATTGGGATCACTCTTTTTTACCTTTTAGCAATAAGGCTGCAGTTAAAGCTAGACTGAGACTTGCCATGAAGAGGAGTGGGCTAGACTCTTCTCCTGTGGCAGGAAGCTGCTTGTCATTTGTAGAATTTTCACCATTGAGCTGGTTTTTATTTGCTAATGGACTAGCTTCTTCGATTTGACTTGAGCTTGGTTGTTGGACTTCTGTTTCAGTCTTGTAGACGATAGCATAAGTAGTCAAATCAATAGTGAGAAACTCAAGCATGCCATCACGAATTGTGAAATCTTGTGCCTTCAAGTCTTTTTCTGAACTGAAGCGATAGAATCCTTGGACTTTACTAGAAATTGGTAATCGAACGAGGACAGCACCTTTTGCTTGGATTAGTTGACCATTTTCATTCTTGAGTTGAATGTCGTAGGCATCATATTTCTTGCCCAAGAGTTCTTGCTTGTCTACTTTCTGGATTTCAAGATAACTTGCTTCACCTAGCTCATTTGCTCCACTGATGACTTGAACTCCGGTAGCCTGGTCTTTTAAGGCTTTGAGTTTAAACTCAGGAAGAGAGATGATAGGAGCTGCTTGGTCACTCGCAGTACCGATAGGGCCAGTGTATTCAGGAATATCCACGATAGGCGCTGCTTGGTCGCTCGCAGTACCGATAGGTTTAGTATATTCAGGAATATCTACGGTAGGCGCTGCTTGTTCCCCTGCAGTACCGATAGGCTCAGTGTACTCAGGAATATCTACGATAGGAGCCGCTTGTTCTCCCGCAGTACCGATAGGCTCAGTGTACTCAGGAATATCTACGATAGGAGCCGCTTGTTCTCCCGCAGTACTGATAGGCTCAGTGTACTCAGGGATATCTACGACAGGCGCATCCTGTTCTCCCGCAGTACCGATAGGCTCAGTGTACTCAGGAATATCCACGATAGGCGCCGCTTGGTCGCTCGCAGTACCGATAGGTCCAGTGTATTCAGGAATATTCACGATAGGAGCTTCTTGTTCTCCCACAGTTCCAATTGGGTCAGTATATTCAGGTATGGTCACTACTGGAGCGGGCTCGTCACCCTTACTTGTAACGACTTTTTCTTCTGCAGGTGTATTTTCACCCTTTGGAAAGACAGTTACAATCGTACTGCTTCTTGTTTCTCCTAGGATAGCATAAGCTTCTATTGCATTGCCTGCTTTGCCGTCCGTAGTTTCAGGGATGTCGATTTGTACTTTGTTATCCTTGATGGTTAGGACAGTTTGCTCACCAGAAGTGACAAGATGATCGTCATCGACTTTTCTGAGTAAGAGAGGGTCTTTGACGCCAGGGAATGTCACAGCTACAGCATCCCAATTACCAGTTGGTAAAGTAAGGGTAACTGTCTTATCTTCCGCCTTAACAGGTTCGAGGATTGGTGTATCTAACGATACTGATGGAGCCTTTAGAATATCAAATGAATCAAGAGAGATTTTTTTTCGACCTTCTGGAGAATCTGGGTCCACTTTCAAAGTTAGGACATGGTCACCATCTTTTAGATTAGTGAATTCTCCAATCAACGCTCCTTTTTCAGTATCTCCGGCAGTGTAAAAGTCAAGGCTTGGCATTTCTTTTCCATCGAGTGTCACAAGTGCCTTGCCAAGGGCAGATGTTTTCAGTCCATAGATACGGATACCTGTACCAGAGAATGGAATTCTTGCAGTTGCTTCAGAAGCGAGACTCTCATCTGCATTAATATCTGCATATTTCTCTGTAGAAGCATAGAGTTCCGCATCAGTCCAGTCTTTAAATGCTGAACCGTATTGGATACGAGAATCACGATCATCTATTTTCTCAACGGTTTCTCCCTGTCCTGGGAAAACCTTGAAGTAGTCTAAGGAAATTTTTGAGCGTTCACTTCCTCGTCCCTTATGTTCTCGTTTAACAGTGATGGTCATGAGGTGAGGGCCTGAAGAAAGATTTGTATAACGACCGATTAGGACACCCTTTTCAGTAGCTCCATCTGTATAGAAATCAAGTTCTCCAACAGATTTGCCATCGATTGTAACCTCAGCAAGTCCTAATTGAGAAGATTTGAGTCCGTAGATTTCAATTCCAGGGCCATTGAAAGGAATTGTCGCGGTTGCATCCTTATCTGAGTAATTCCCATTTGAGATATCTGCGTATTTTTCAGTTCCGCCAAATAGTTCTGAGTCAGACCAATCTCCAAAGGCAGCTCCGTACTGGATGCGAGAATCACGATCGTCCATGAGCTCACTAAAGGCAGAGATTGAAGCCGTATCAGAAATAGGTGTTGAACGGTCTCCTAAAATAGCCTTAACGGTATAAGTATAGGCGTGGCTTGAATCAATAGAACGATCGATAAAACGAGTTTGATTGGTTGTAAACTCACGGACCGTAGAGGTTTGACTATTTTCATCCCTACTTTCTCGATGGATGACATAATGAGTCGCCCCTTCGACAGCATTGAAATTGAGTTCTGCCGTCGTTGAATCTTTTCGTTGTGCAGCTAGACGGGTGACGCGGCCAGGGAAGTTTTCAAAGGTAATCACATCGCCCTTTTGAGTCGCAAGCTGGATGCGATTGTCTTTGATGCGGCTTGCTTGCACTTCCTTGCCGTTAACCTTGACGAGGCTAGCTTCGATATTTGGATAGTCTACGACTAAATCTCCACCTACATTAGAAACGAAAGATAGCGTTTCAAGATTCTTTTCTTTCCATTTCATGCTGACTTCAAAGTTTCCACGAGCGACTAAACCTGAGACTGCCCGTCTTTCCATGCATCTGGAAGGGCTGGTAATGGAGCGATATAGCCTGTGTGGGATTGAAGGAGCATTTCGGCCATCCCGCTGGTAGCACCAAAGTTACCATCGATTTGGAAAGGCGCGTGCGTATCCCAAAGGTTTTCAAGAGTTGAAGATTTGAGTTGTTCTGCCAACAAACGGTGGGCACGATTTCCATCAAGCAGGCGAGCCCAGAGGTTGATTTTATTGGCCTTAGACCAACCCGTTCCACCATCTCCACGGTGGTTTAAGGTTGCGCGTGCTGCCTCTAGGTATTCAGGCTGATCCTTGCCAAATAAAGTACCTGGGAAGAGACCGACTAGATGAGAAACGTGACGATGGTGGTTTTCAATTCCTTCATTCGTGAATTGAGGACTGTCTTCTTCGTACCATTCCTTGATGCGACCATCTTGGTTGATATGAAGTGGTTTGAGCTTGTCAAATTTAGCCTTCACTTCTGTCACCAAATCTTGGTCGACCTTGAGATGATTGGCTGCTTCCATATAGTCGTGGAAGAGTTGCCAAACTAGAGATTGGTCAAAGGTATTCCCAATCGTGATAGTTCCATGCTCTGGTGAGTAGGATGGAGAAGAAACCCAACGGTCACTAGATTTATCGTAGTGCAAGAAGGAATTCCAGAACTTGGCAGTTTCCTTGAGCATTGGATAAATCTTTTCTTTGAGATAGGTTTCATCCTTGGTGAATTTGTAGTAGTCATAGACGTTCTGCATCATCCAAGCATTGGCAGCTGGAGACCAACCCCAATAATAGTTCCAACCAGGAGTTGTCCAGCCAAATGGTGTTGCCTGAGTATGAACCAGCCATCCGTTTTCTTGGCCTTCTTTGGATTCGATCCCTGCATATTCCTTAGCAGCGATACGGCCATAGTAGCGCATGTCATCAATGTAATTGACCATTGGCTTAGCAGTTTCTGCAAGATTGTTCATGTAAGCAGGCCAGTAGTTCATTTGTAGGTTGACATTGAGATGGTAATCTGAGTTCCAAGGTGGATTGTCTACCGCATTCCAAACTCCTTGCAAGTTGGCAGGAAGGGCATCTGTCCGGTCACGAGAAGAACTGATGAGGAGATAACGTCCGTATTGGAAGAAGAGCTCTTCTAATTTTTGCCCTTTTTCTGGGTTGTAGGTATGTAGAGCTTCTTTGGTAGTTTGGCTAGATTTGTTACCCCCAAGATTCAGTTGAACACGGTTGAAAAGACTTTGATAGTCCTTGATGTGGTCATGTTTTAGAGTTTCATAATCTTTTGCCTTCGCAGCCTCAACGATAGACTTGACAGTTTTTTCTAGGTCAATATCCTTGCGATAGTTGGTTTTAGGATTTTGAGCAAAGTTGGTCTTGGCACTGAGTAAAAGGGTCGCATAGCTGGCTCCAGTGACGGTCAAATAGCCGTCTTGAGCAGTGACTTGTCCGTCCGTCTTGATTCCAAGATAAGAAGCAAATTGAAGACCATTGTCTTTGACGGTTCCCTTGAGCAAAATACCATGTGAATCGGTAGTGACTGCCCCTTGTTTATAATTTGAATATTCCCAGGAGTAATCGCCATTCGCAAGTAAATCTTCTGTCAAGCTATTCCAAAGGGTAAAATCAAGTGTTTTATCCCCTTTTTTTACTCAAGTGAGTCACGGTAACATCGTCAGGATAGCTAGAGAAGGTTTCGCGTTTAAAGTTTGTCCCGTCCTGGGTATAAGAAGTAGTCGAGATAGCTTCAGAAATATCTAAGCCACGATGATAGTCGGTAACATTTTCCAAGCCTTTCTTTTGGTTGTTAAAGACCATAAAGATATCACCAAAAGATAAGTAACGACCATACTGAGCATTGTTTGGTCCTACGAGGTTACGCTCAGCTAATTGTTTGGCTTTTTGGCGGTTTCCTTCTTCCAATGCTTTCCGAATTTCTGCTAAGACCTTATAACGGTCCTGATAGTTTCCTCCGTTGTAGTCAGTACTATCTGGTTGTGGACCTCCAGACCAAAGCGTTTTTTCGTTGTATTGGATTCTTTCTTCACCGATGAGTCCAAAAACTTTTGCCCCCATTTCTCCATTTCCGACTGGAAGGGCTTGTTTTTCCCAACCGTCATAAGAAGGAGCAGTTGGTTGGTCATAATGAAGTTGATAGTTTTCTTGCTTAGTCATAGGAAGTTCTGGCTTTTCACTCTCCTTATTTTCAGAAGGTTCAGCTACGGCGTTAGCCTCTGATTGACTCTCGGTCTGAGGTGTTTCTTTTTCTGCCTTCATCTCTTTAACAGCTAATTCAGTAGAAGATGGTTTTTCTGTGCTGGGCTGATTTTCTTTGTTCTCTTGAGTTGGCTCCTCTACTTTCGTATCTACTTGAACCGTAGTTTCGCTGACACTTGCTTGATTTTCTTTCACTTCGATGCCATCTGCAGCGACATTCTGTGTTGCAAGAAAAACAGCTCCCAGTAAAACAGAAGCAGTACCAACGGTCAATTTTCGGATGCTATACTTACAGGATTTTTCCCAATAGCTCTTCTCCATAAAAACTCCTTTCTCAAATCTGTAAGCGCATACATTTTCGTGTAAAAAAAATAAGCCTTGCAGAAAGATGTTTCCTTTGTTTTGTATAATCTTAATATAGCAAATAAATCGATCTAATGCAAGGGTTTTTAGGAAAAACAGTGTTATTTTACCAAATTTTAGTTCTTTTTTTAATTCTACTGAAATAAAAAAGTTGAGAGATAAAAAAGAATCTGAGTAATTACCGATCCTTTTGAAAGCGTAAATCAAACTAGTCAGGCGTGGGACTTTATGGTATAATATAGAAGATTCAAAAAGAAACAGGAGAAATATTATGGACCTTATTTTAGCAATTGTATTGATTGTTTTAGCTTTCCTTGGTGGAGCACTTGGAGGAATGTACTTGGTACGTAAGCAAATTGAAAAAGAATTTGCGGACAACCCCCGTTTAAATGCCGAAGCAGTTCGTACTCTTTTGAGTGCAAATGGTCAAAAACCAAGCGAAGCTAAGGTACAACAAGTTTACCACCAAATCATTCGCCAACAAAAAGCAGCCCTTGCTAACAATAAAAAGAAATAAATAGGAAAAGTCTGGGATGAAAATTCCAGACTTCTCACTATGTTCAACTGATCTTTAGAGCTAAGACTTTTTCCTTGCATTCTATTGATATTTGATTATGATTAAGATGGGGGCAACTGATGACTTATCAGTCTGTCCTAAATTTCAGTAAGAAATGTAATGATAATGAACTATCAATCAGAAAAATAAGACTAGAAAGAAGACTGTATGGATAATCGACCGATTGGTTTATTGGATTCGGGTGTTGGAGGCTTGACTGTCGTACGTGAGCTGATGCGCCAGCTTCCTCATGAAGAAATCGTCTATATTGGAGATTCAGCACGGGCGCCCTATGGTCCTCGTCCTGCTGAGCAAATTCGTGAATATACTTGGCAACTGGTCAACTTTCTTTTGACTAAGGATGTCAAAATGATTGTCATTGCCTGTAATACTGCGACTGCGGTCGTCTGGGAAGAAATCAAGTCCAAGTTGGACATTCCTGTACTGGGTGTCATCTTGCCTGGGGCTTCAGCGGCTATCAAATCTAGCCAAGGTGGGAAAATCGGTGTGATTGGAACACCGATGACAGTACAATCAGATATCTATCGACAAAAATCCATGATTTAGATCCGGATTTGCAGGTGGAAAGTTTGGCTTGTCCCAAATTTGCTCCTTTAGTTGAGTCAGGCGCACTTTCGACCAGTGTGACCAAGAAAGTAGTCTATGAAACCCTACGTCCTCTGGTCGGAAAGGTGGATAGCCTGATTTTAGGTTGTACTCATTATCCACTTCTTCGCCCCATCATCCAAAATGTCATGGGACCGGATGTAAAACTGATCGATAGTGGCGCAGAGTGCGTGCGGGATATCTCTGTCTTGCTTAATTATTTTGAAATTAATCGTGGGCGTGATGCAGGCCCGCTGCAACACAGATTTTATACAACAGCGAATAGTCAGAGTTTTGCTCAGATTGGTGCTGAATGGTTGGAAAAAGAGATTCATGTGGAGCATGTAACATTATGACAAACAAAATTTATGAATACAAGGATGACCAGGACTGGTATGTAGGTTCTTATGGTGTTTTTGGCGGCATTAGGACCTTGACTGATGATGAGTTAGATTTTCCTCTTACTGAAATGGCTAAAATCTTTCGAGATGAGGAGCGAGGTTTTCCGCTTTCAGTCACTGTTTTACGCTATGGTTCTCTTTATCGCTTACTCTCATTTGTGGTAGATATACTCAACCAGGAGGCAGGACGTGATTTAGAAGTCATTCAGCGTCAGGGAGCTCTGCTTTTGGTTGAAATGGGAAACTCTTGCATGTAGAATTGCCAAAAGAAGGAGTGGATGTGGAAGCCTTCTTTGAAACGAGCAAGGTCAGAGAAACCTTACTCATAGCAACTCGTAACGAGGGTAAGACCAAGGAGTTTCGTGCTATCTTTGATAAACTGGGCTATGATGTGGAGAACCTCAATGATTACCCAGACCTGCCTGAAGTAGCTGAAACAGGCATGACCTTTGAAGAAAATGCTCGTCTGAAGGCTGAAACCATCTCCAAATTGACTGGTAAGATGGTTTTGGCAGACGACTCTGGACTTAAAGTTGATGTCCTTGGCGGGTTGCCAGGGGTCTGGTCAGCTCGTTTTGCAGGAGTAGGGGCAAGTGACCAAGAAAACAATGCCAAACTCTTGCACGAATTAGCCATGGTCTTTGAACTCAAGGACCGTTCCGCTCAATTCCACACAACCTTAGTCGTAGCTAGTCCCGGTAAGGAAAGCTTGGTTGTCGAAGCTGACTGGCCAGGTTATATTAACTTTGAACCTAAGGGTGAAAATGGTTTTGGATATGATCCGCTCTTCTTAGTAGGAGAAACAGGTAAATCCTCAGCAGAGTTAACATTAGAAGAAAAAAATAGTCAATCTCACCGTGCCTTAGCCGTTAAGAAACTTTTGGAGGTATTTCCATCATGGCAAAGCAAACCATCATTGTAATGAGTGATTCTCATGGAGATAGCTTGATTGTAGAGGAAATCAGCGACCGCTATCTCGGGAAAGTTGATGCTATTTTTCACAATGGCGACTCGGAGCTTCGTCCGGAAAGTCCGCTCTGGGAGGGGATTCATGTTGTCAGAGGCAATATGGACTTTTATATCGACTATCCTGAACGTTTGGTGACTCAACTGGGTCCTACCAAAATCATCCAGACTCATGGGCACTTGTTTGATATTAACTTCAATTTCCAAAAACTTGATTTCTGGGCTCAAGAGGAAGATGCTGATATCTGTCTCTATGGTCACTTGCATGTGCCAAATGCTTGGATGGAAGGGAAGACCCTCTTTCTAAATCCAGGTTCTATCAGCCAACCACGGGGAACCATCAGAGAATGTCTCTACGCTCGTGTGGAAATTGATGACAGCTATTTCAAAGTGGACTTTTTGACACGTGATCATGAGGTTTATCCTGGCTTATCCAAGGAGTTTGCTCGATGATTGCCAAAGAATTTGAACTCTTTTTGCTGGAGCAAGAGGAAACCTTTTTGACTCCTGCTGAAAATTTGGCTGTGCTCATTGATACTCACAATGCAGATCATGCAATTCTCCTCCTTAGCCAGATGACTTATACACGAGTTCCAGTAGTGACTGCTGAGAAAAAATTTGTTGGGACCATAGGGCTTAGAGATATTTTTGCATATCAAATGGAGCAGGGTTTGAGTCAGGAAGTCATGGCGGATATGGATATTGTTCACATGACAAAGAAGGATGTGGCAGTGGTCAATCCAGATTATACACTGACGGATGTTTTACATAAGTTAGTGGATGAATCTTTCCTGCCAGTCGTTGGTAAGGATGGTCTTTTCCAGGGGATTATCACGCGGAAGTCAATTCTAAAGGCTGTCAATGCCCTCCTGCATGACTTTAGTAAGGAATATGAGATTCAAAGCAAATGAGAGAATGGATTTTAACATTTTTAGAAGAAAAGCAAAATCTATCTAGTAATTCTAAACAGTCTTATAAATATGACTTGGAGCAGTTTTTAGATCTTATTGGAGGACGAATTTCTGAGACAAGTTTAAAAATCTACCAAGCTCAACTATCAAATTTTAAAATTAGTGCCCAAAAGCGTAAAGTTTCTGCCTGCAATCAATTTCTTTACTTTTTATACCAGAAAGGAAAGATTGGCGCCTTTTATCGTTTAGAATTGCCGAGACAGGCTGAGAAAAAACAAGTCAAGTCAGAGCTTTTAGACTTGAGTTCTTTCTGGCAAGAAAGTACCTATCCAGAAGGGCGTTTAATAGCCTTATTAATAGTTGAATTGGGCCTCTTGCCTAGTGAAATTCTAGCCATAAAAATAAGTGATGTGAATCTAGATTTTCAAGTGTTGAGAATCAATAAAGCCTCTCAACAAAGAATCTTGAGTCTTCCCACAAAATTACTTGCAGAGTTAGCCCCCTTGATGGGACAGACCTACCTCTTTGAAAAAACTGGTAAGCCATACTCTCGTCAATGGGCCTTTCGTCAGTTAGAAGCCTTTCTAAAGGAAAAAGGTTTTGCAGATTTATCGGCTCAAGGATTGAGAGAACAGTTTATACTGAGACAAATTGAAGAGAAGGTTGACTTGTACGAAATCGCCAAAAAATTGGGATTAAAAACAGTCATGACCTTAGAAAAATATAGATAATGGATATTAAATTAAAAGATTTTGAAGGGCCTTTGGACTTGCTCTTACACTTGGTTTCAAAGTATCAGATGGATATCTATGATGTACCGATTACAGAAGTTATTGAGCAGTATCTAGCCTACATATCAACCTTACAAGCCATGCGTTTAGAAGTAGCAGGTGAATATATGGTGATGGCTAGCCAACTGATGCTGATCAAAAGTCGTAAGCTCTTGCCAAAGGTTGCGGAAGTGTCTGATTTAGAGGATGACCTAGAGCAGGATCTCCTTTCTCAGATTGAAGAATACCGCAAGTTTAAACTTTTGGGAGAGCAGTTGGAAGTCAAGCACCAAGAACGAGCTCAATATTACTCAAAAGCACCGACAGAGTTAATTTACGAAGATGCAGAACTCGTGCATGATAAGACCACGATCGATCTTTTCTTAGCCTTTTCAACTTTATTGACCAAGAAAAAGGAAGAATTCTCGAAAAGCCATACAACCATTTTACGAGATGAGTATAAGATTGAGGATATGATGGTCATCGTTCGGGAAGCCCTGGTAGAAGGGCAACAACTATGTCTGCAGGATTTGTTTAAAGAAACCAAGGATTTACAAGAGGTCATTACACTTTTTTTAGCAACCTTGGAGTTGATTAAAACCCAAGAAATTCTCTTGATTCAAAAAGAGAGTTTTGGAGATATCTATCTCATGAAAAAGAATGAGGAAAATCAAGTAGAGCAAAGTCAGGCTTGATAGAGAGGAAGTATGAGTACCTTAGCAAAAATAGAAGCACTCCTGTTTGTGTCAGGTGAAGATGGGATTAGGGCTCGTCAGTTGGCAGAACTCTTATCGTTACCACCAACAGGAATTCAGCAAAGCTTAGAAAAATTATCCAAAAAGTATGAAAAAGACCAGGATTCTAGTTTGGCCCTGATTGAGACAGGAGGTGCCTACAAATTGGTAACCAAGCCTCAATTTGCTGATATTTTAAAGAATATTCTAAGGCGCCAATCAACCAGAGTCTATCTCGGGCTGCGCTTGAAACCTTGTCCATCATTGCTTATAAGCAACCTATCACACGTATAGAAATCGATGCTATTCGTGGGGTTAATTCGAGTGGAGCCTTAGCTAAGTTACAGGCCTTCGATTTGATACGAGAAGATGGAAAGAAGGAAGTTCTTGGTCGCCCTAATCTCTATGTAACGACGGATTATTTTCTAGATTATATGGGTATTAACCATTTGGAAGAATTGCCTGTGATTGATGAGCTTGAAATTCAAGCACAAGAAAGCCAATTATTTGGTGAAAGGATAGAAGAAGATGAGAATCAATAAGTATATTGCCCACGCAGGAGTGGCCAGTAGGAGAAAAGCAGAAGAGTTGATCAAGCAAGGCTTGGTGACTGTCAACGGTCAGGTAGTACGTGAACTAGCGACAACCATTAAGTCTGGTGATAAGGTTGAGGTTGAGGGCCAACCCATCTATAACGAAGAAAAGGTTTACTATCTGCTCAATAAACCACGCGGAGTGATTTCTAGTGTGACAGATGATAAGGGACGTAAGACGGTTGTCGATCTTTTGCCTAATGTGAAAGAGCGTATCTACCCTGTAGGACGTTTGGACTGGGATACCTCAGGTGTTCTGATTTTGACCAACGATGGGGATTTTACAGACGAGATGATTCACCCCCGAAATGAGATTGACAAGGTCTATGTTGCGCGTGTAAAAGGGATTGCCAACAAAGAAAACCTCCGTCCCTTGACTCGAGGAGTGGAGATTGATGGTAAGAAAACCAAGCCAGCAGTTTATGAGATTCTGAAAGTAGATCCAGTTAAGAATCGTTCAGTTGTGCAGTTGACCATCCATGAAGGGCGTAACCATCAGGTTAAAAAGATGTTTGAAGCAGTTGGGCTCCAAGTGGATAAATTGTCTCGAACCCGTTTTGGACACTTAGACTTGACAGGACTTCGTCCAGGAGAATCACGTCGTCTCAATAAAAAGGAAATTAGCCAACTACATACTATGGCTGTAACCAAGAAATAATGAAAAGAATTTTAATTGCGACTGTGCGCTTTTACCAACGGTTTATATCTCCAGCTTTTCCGCCTTCTTGTAGATTTGAACCCAGCTGTTCAAACTATATGATTCAAGCTATTGAAAAGCATGGATTTAAGGGCGTCTTCATGGGATTGGCACGGATATTGCGTTGCCATCCCTGGTCGCCTACGGGGAAGGATCCTGTACCGGACCACTTTTCTTTAAAGAGAAATTCAAATAAAAAGAGGCTGGGACAAAAGTCCTGGCCTCTCAATTGTCTTTGGATTGTCGAGCAAGACGCAGTGGTTGAGTAGGCTCTACTAGGCTGACTTCATCAGCTTTTACAGCCTTATACTCTTCGAAAATCAAATTCAAACCACGTCAGCGTCGTCTTACTGTACTCAAGTACAGCTTGCGGCTAGCTTCCTAGTTTGCTCTTTGATTTTCATTGAGTATTACTCAACTGTGCGGAGGTGGGACGACGAAATCGAATTCTAACGAATGACAGATTTCTGTCCTACTCTCTTTTTTTGTTTCAAGGAGTAATTTGCTTGGTCAAATATCGATTTCTACTACCCTTCTCCTATAAAAAGTGGTAAAATGGTTGAAAGAAAGAAGGGATAGAAATGACAACATTATTTTCTAAAATCAAAGAAGTAACAGAACTTTCTGCTATCTCAGGTCATGAAGCACCTGTACGCGCTTATCTTCGTGAGAAGATAACTCCTCACGTGGATGAAGTAGTGACTGATGGCCTAGGAGGTATTTTTGGTATCAAACACTCAGAAGCAGTCAATGCACCTCGTGTTTTGGTAGCATCTCACATGGATGAAGTTGGTTTTATGGTAAGTGAAATCAAACCAGATGGAACCTTCCGAGTAGTTGAAATCGGTGGCTGGAACCCGATGGTTGTCAGTAGCCAACGTTTTAAACTCTTTACGCGCCAAGGACGTGAAATTCCAGTCATCTCAGGTTCAGTACCTCCACATTTGACTCGTGGAACAGGTGGGCCAACCATGCCAGCTGTTTCAGATATCGTCTTTGATGGTGGTTTTGCGGATAAGGCTGAGGCTGAAAGTTTTGGTATCCACCCAGGAGATACCATCGTTCCAGATAGTAGCGCAATCCTAACAGCTAACGAAAAAAATATCATCTCAAAAGCATGGGACAACCGTTACGGAGTTCTTATGGTTAGTGAATTGGCAGAAAACTTGTCAGGCCAAAAACTAGGCAATGAACTTTACCTTGGTGCTAACGTCCAAGAAGAAGTCGGACTTCGCGGTGCTCATACCTCAACAACCAAATTTGATCCAGAAGTATTCCTTGCTGTAGATTGCTCACCAGCTGGTGATGTTTATGGTGGTCAAGGTAAGATTGGTGATGGAACCTTGATTCGTTTCTACGATCCAGGTCACTTGCTTCTCCCAGGTATGAAGGATTTTCTTTTGACAACTGCTGAAGAAGCTGGAATCAAGTATCAATACTACTGTGGAAAAGGCGGAACTGACGCAGGTGCAGCTCATCTGAAAAATGGTGGTGTCCCATCAACAACAATCGGTGTTTGTGCCCGTTATATCCACTCTCACCAAACCCTTTATGCTATGGACGATTTCCTTGAAGCACAAGCTTTCTTACAAGCCTTGGTTAAAAAATTGGATCGCTCTACAGTAGATTTGATTAAAAATTATTAAACAGAAAAGGTGGAGGCAATAGGGATGGAAGAAGCCAACCTAGAAACCTTGATTCGGGATCTTTACAATAATGCCCGTCAGAACCTTAGTGAAGATTTAGTGCTTGCACTTGTAGAGACTGCTAAGCAATTACCCAGCACCAATGAACGCTTGCTAGCGGTGCGTCTATCAGGTCTGGTTACTCTTGAACTACTCAAGAATCCCAAAACACCAGCACCAGAGTTAGTCAATCTGGCCCGCCTTATCAAAAGAGAGGAAGCCAAGTACAGGGGGTCTGCTGCCTCTGCCTTTATGATTGGAGAACTATTTAAAATGCTTTGATTCCATTGTGAATCAAAGCATTTTTCTATCCATTAGAAAAGAGACTCTCAAGTAAGAAACGAAAAAACCACCTAAGTTAAGGTGGCTTCTTACCTATTAAATTTGTTCTGCTAGAACCTTTTCAGCAAGGTTCATAGCGTGGTCTGATACACGAGTATAGTGTGAAATAATATCGATAAAGTTAACACCTGCTTGAGTAGAACATTCACCGTTATTAAGACGTTTAATATGAGTCTTACGGAGGACACGTTCCATCTTGTTGATGTCTTCGTGTCGTTCGATAAGAGCTTGAGCTTTCTCCAGGTCGTTGTTTTCTACACTTTCAAGAGCATCTTTGACAAATTCACTCGTTTTAAGATAAATTTCAGCTAGCTCCTCTAATGCAGCCTCAGAGAATTGAACATTCTTGTGTTGCAAGTAATCGTTAAGATTGATCAAAGCTTCAGCGTGGTCTCCGATACGTTCCAAATCACGTGAAGAGTCAAGGATGTTGGTTAAGACTTCACTCTCTTTTTGGCTTAAGGCTTCACCAGAGAGGCTAATCAGGTAGCGCGTCAATTGCTCATCAATGGTATTGATGGCTTCTTCAGTCTTATGTCCCTTTTCCGCAACTTTTTCATTAGAGTTGATGATATAGTCGTAAGAGAGGTCAAAAGCTTTCGCAGCATAATTCCCCAAGTGTAGCAGTTCTTTTTTAGCATTTCCAAGAGCGATAGATGGAGCTTGCTTGATTAGTTGTTCATCAAGGTAGAGAGGTTCGTATTTGACAACTTCGTCTTCTCCAGGGATGAGTTTAGTTACGATGAAGGCAAGCGCTCCGATGAATGGGAACTGGATAATCGTGTTGGTAATGTTGAAGGTTCCGTGGGCAAAGGCAATGGTCATTTCTGGTGCTAGATTTAGGAAAGTCTCAAACCATTGGATCAAAGATGTAAATGGAACGAGGAAGATAATACAGATAATGGTTCCGATAACGTTGAAGGCCACATGGGCTGCTGCCACACGTTTAGCCGCAATATTAGCACCCAAGGAAGCGATGATAGCAGTGATGGTAGTTCCAATGTTATCTCCAAAGAGAACTGGTAGGGCACCCTGAAGGTCAATCAGATTGCTAGCGTAGAGATTTTGTAGAATCCCGATGGTCGCTGAGGAGGCTTGAATCAGAAGGGTTAAACCTGTTCCGACAAGAACACCCAAGATTGGGTTCTTGCTCAGTTCTACCATGTAGTCTTTAAAGACTTGTAAATCCTTAAGGGGTTCCATGGCACCACTCATCAGATTGAGGGCAAAGAAGATACCACCGACACCAAAGACAATTCGTCCGATGTTATTGATGGTTCTATTTTTGGTGAAGAAGAGACAGACTGCTCCGAGAAAAAGCATAGGTAATGCGTAGTCTCCCAATTTAAAACCAATGATAAAGGATGTGACAGTTGTTCCAATATTGGCTCCCATAACAATCCCAATAGCCTGACGTAAAGTCAATAGTCCAGCACTAACCAGACCAACTGTAATAACCGTAACACCTGAACTCGATTGAATCAGTGCAGTCATCCCAATTCCAACTAAAATTCCAAAGAAAGGATTGCTGGTATATTTGTCAATGTAATATCGAAGACGATCTCCAGCTGCTTGTTGCAAACCGTCCCCCATGGTCTTGATACTATATAAGAATAGTCCCAGACCACCTAAAAAGTGAAATGCAATTTCCTGCCAATTAATGGACATTTTATTTTTCCTCCGAAAACTAATCGCGGAATTTCTCCCATTCTATTTTAAAGGATTCTAAACAATCTAACAAGTAGTAAACTCAGTTTTTTAGAAAAATATCATTAAAATGTAAAAAAAGGCAGTTGATTGTCTAATTTATATCATTTATTCACCCCTTTATAGATATTTTAGGATGAGTATTGACTATACTTATAAATATCGTAAAATAAACATGAACAGTTCTGCTATTTTAGTGGCAGATACTTTTTTAAAATAAAAATAAAGCGCTTACTTTTTGGAAGTAAAAGGAGAAAAAGATGAAGAATCCATTTTTTGAGAAACGTTGTCGCTATAGTATTCGAAAATTATCAGTGGGTGCCTGCTCTTTGATGATTGGCTCGGTTTTATTTGCCAACCAAGCTCTAGCAGAAGAAGTTGCTGTTCCAGCGAATGAAACAACGACGACTGCCGTGGCTACAGAGCAACCATCACCTGCCACCACAGAACAACCAACTACCACCTCACCTGAGGTATTAAAACAGTTGGAGGAGACTGAAAACAAGGTAAGTGAGCAACCTGTTTCAGAAGAGAAACCAACCTTGGATCAATTGACTGCGGCTGATAATAAGGAAGTAGCCAGTCCAGTTGCTGAAACTCCTAAGGTAGCAGAAGTGCCTGCAACTGCCGAAAATAAGCCAGAAGAGAAAGCTACGGTTTCGGATATTCCTAAGAAGGAAGAGAAAAGTCTTCGACCTAAAGAAATTAAGTTTGACACCTGGGAAGATCTGTTGAAGTGGGAACCAGGTGCCCGTGAAGATGACGCTATTAACCGCTCTTCAGTAGAATTGGCTAAGCGTTACCGCGGTCATGTCATCAATGAAAAAGCCAATAAGGATGCCAAGGTCGAAGCCCTTGCTAATACTAACTCTAAGGCTAAAGACCACGCTTCTGTAGGTGGTGAAGAGTTTAAAGCTTACGCTTTTGACTACTGGCAATACTTGAATTCCATGGTCTTCTGGGAAGGTCTCGTTCCAACTCCAGACGTGATTGATGCTGGTCACCGTAATGGTGTTCCTGTTTTAGGTACCCTATTCTTCAACTGGTCAAATAGCATTGCAGACCAAGAAAAATTTGCTGCTGCTCTTCAACAAGATGAAGACGGGACTTTCCCGATCGCTCGTAAGTTAGTCGATTTGGCTAAATATTATGGATTTGATGGTTACTTTATTAACCAAGAAACAACAGGAGATATCGTAACGCCCCTTGGTAAAAAAATGCGTGACTTCATGCTCTATACCAAGGAATATGCAGCTCAAGTCAACCATCCAGTCAAATATTCTTGGTACGATGCCATGACCTATGAATATGGTCGTTATCATGAAGATGGTTTGGGTGAATACAATTACCAATTCATGGAAAAAGAGGGAGACAAGGTTCCTGCGGATCACTTTTTTGCTAACTTTAACTGGACCAAAGAGAAAAATGATTACTCTGTAACTATGGCAAAATGGCTTGGACGTAGTCAATATGATGTTTTTGCAGGTTTGGAATTGCAACAAGGTGGTTCCTACAAGACAAAAGTGAAATGGGATGCCCTTTTAGATGAAAATGGCAAGCTCCGTTTGTCACTCGGTCTCTTTGCGCCGGATACGATTACTAGTCTTGGGAAGACAGGCGAAGATTATCATAAGAATGAAAACATCTTCTTCACCGGTTACCAAGGAGATCCAACTGGTCAAAAACCAGATGATAAGGACTGGTACGGGATTGCCAACCTTGTAGCTGACCGCACACCAGCAGTTGGACGTAGCTTCACAACATCCTTTAACACTGGACATGGTAAAAAATGGTTCGTAGACGGAAAAGTTTCCAAGATTCTGAATGGAACTATCGTTCTGTATCAGGGATCTTGCCTACATGGCGCTGGTGGCAGACATCATCAGCTGCTAAACTCAAAGCTGACTATGACTTTGAAGATGCCTACAATGGTGGTAACTCACTTAAGTTTGTGGGTGATTTAGCTGAAAATACCAACCAAGATGTCCGTCTCTACTCTACAAAACTGGAAGTAACCGATAAAACGAAACTCCGTGTCGCTCATAAAGGTGGTAAGGGAAGCAAGGTCTATGTAGAGTTTGCGACTCAGAAAAACTATACCTATGGTGGCGAGAATGCTCGTAAGGAGCTGACTCTATCTGACGATTGGACAAAAGACGAATTTGACTTGAGTGCTTTAGCTGGTCAGACTATTTACGGGATCAAACTCACGTTTGAAAATACTGCTGCCCTTAAGGGTTATCAATTTAACTTGGGTGAGTTGACTGTGACAGATAATCAAGAGGCTCCTCAAACACCAACAGCCCTCAAAGTAGCCAAACAATCTCTGAAAAATGCCCAAGAAGCTGAAGCCATTGTGCAATTTACTGGCAATAAAGATGCAGATTTCTATGAAGTCTATGAAAAGGATGGCGATACTTGGCGTCTATTGACAGGATCATCTGCCACTACTATCTACCTACCAAAAGTTAGCCGTTCAGCTAGTGCAACCGGTACGAGTCAAGAGTTGAAGGTTGTCGCAGTTGGTAAGAACGGTCTTCGTTCTGAAGCAGCAACTACAAACTTTGAGTGGGGAATGACTGTCCAAGACACAAGTCTTCCAAGGCCTCTAGCAGAAAACATCGTTCCAGGAGCTACTGTTATCGGAAGTACCTTCCCAGATACAGAAGGTGGAGAAGGTATCGAAGGGATGTTGAATGGTACCATCACCAGTCTATCTGACAAATGGTCTTCTGCTCAATTAAGTGGTAGCGTTGATATTCGTTTGACCCAACCACGCCGTGTTGTGAGATGGGTTATGGACCATGCCGGTGCTGGTGGAGAATCTGTCAACGATGGTTTGATGAACACTAAAGATTTCGACCTTTACTACAAGGATGAAGCTGGAGAATGGAAACTAGCCAAGGCTGTTCGTGGCAATAGAGCCCATGTTTCAGATATTACCCTTGATAGCCCAATCACTGCGCAAGAATGGCGCTTGCATGTCATCACGTCTGACAATGGAACGCCATGGAAAGCCATCCGCATCTACAACTGGAAGATGTATGAAACTCTAGATACGGAGAGTCAGAACATTCCAATGGCTAAAGTTGCAGCGCGTGTTCTGACAGACAATAAGATTCAACTTGGATTCTCAGAAGTTCCTGCGGGTGCAACTATCACCGTCTATGACAAGGCAGATTCACAAACTCCAATCGCTACCTTAAATACGGTAGTTGGGGGAGATTTGGCAACAGATCCATTGAGTTTTGAAAAACGTCCTAGCCTTCTTTACTACCGCACACAATTGCCAGGAAAAGAAATCAGTAATACTCTTGCTGTAACAATTCCTCAGGATGATAGAAAGATTAAGTCTGTCAGTCTAGAAGCAGCACCTAAAAAGACGACTTACCAAGATGGTGAGGAATTGAATCTTAAAGGTGGTCTTCTTCGTGTCAAATACGAAGGTGAAGAAGCAGATGAAGTCATCAACCTCAGTCATGCTGGTGTTGTAGTCAACGGCTACGATGCTCACCATCATGGCGAACAAGAGTTAACAGTAACCTATCTTGGTCTTCCAGTTGCAGGAAGCTTCAAGGTTCAAGTGACTGGTGAAGAAGCTGGTCCAAAAGAAGTCGCAGCCTTGTATATTAGTAAACAACCGAAAATTGATTACTTTGTAGGCGATGCTCTTGACTTATCAGAAGGACGCTTCAAGGTCTTGTATGATGATGAAACTGAGACAGAACATAGCTTTACAGACCAAGGAGTCGAAATTACAGGCTATGATGCTCAAAAAACAGGCCGTCAAAAACTTGTCTTGCATTATCAAGGTCAAACTGTCGAGTTTGATGTTCTAGTATCACCTAAGGCAGCCATTAATGACGAATATCTGAAACAAGAAATCACCTCTGCTCAAGGACGCAAAGAAACACTAGCTTATACATTTGCTGATGCAGAAAAACAAGCAGCTCTTGTTGAGAAGCTTGCTGCAGCAAAAGCCATCTTAGAAAACCACGATGCTAGTCAAGAAGCAGTCAACCAAGCCCTGAACGATTTAAAACAAGCAGGTGCAGACTTGGATGGTGTACAGCTTTATCAAACAGCTAAGGAAGAGCTTGAAACTCTTCTAGGAAAGTTCGTGAGAAAAATGCAGACGATCCAATCATCGCTCAAGCAGAAACTCTTATTGGCTCAACAAATCCAAGTCCAGAAGCATTTGCGGACATGAAAGAAAAGCTGAATAAGAAACTAGCTCCTGCAGAAGAAAGCCACCATGTGGGTAGCTTAGAAGAAGGTGAATCTGCTCCAACAGTTGAAGCTCTACCTGAGCTAGTGGTTGAAACAGAAACTCAAGCTTTTGAGCGTCAAGAACGTCCAGCAGGAGACCTCTTATTAGGTGAACGACGCATTGTTCAGGCAGGTGTAGAAGGCCAAACTCGTCGTCTGATTGAAGTTGATGTCAAAGGCAACCGCACCCTTCTTCAGACAGAAGTAGTCAAGGAAGCAGTTGCAGAAATCACTGAAGTTGGTACCAAGGTAGAAAGCCGTGTTCAACCGCTAGACGGAGTCAAAGATTTGACTATCAGCAATCCAGCATTGGTGATTGAAGAAGAAAAAGTTGCATACGGACATGAAGAACGAGTAAATCCTAGTCTTAAAGCAGGAGAACGTCGCTTGGTTCAAGCTGGAGTTGAAGGAATTCGTAGAAATCTGGTAGAGGTTGACACTGAAGGCAACCGCAGTCTTAAGGGAACAGAGCTTGTCAAAGAAGCTGTAACTGAGATTGTGGAGATTGGTCCAAAAGTTGATGTCCAAGCTGACAAACCTCTGGCACCTGCTCCAGTAGCACAAGCAGCTAAGCAGGAACCAGCAAAAGCAGAAGCACAAGCTGACAAACCTGAAGGAAAACAACTTCCAAGTACTGGTGAAGAAGCAGATGCAAATCTTCTTGCCCTTGGCTTGGTCGGAGTTTTAGGTGGTTTTGGACTACTCGCTCAAAAGAAAAAAGAAGATTAAGCATAGATAATGCATCTATAATTAATACCATACAATAAAAAGATTTGACTTTTACTGGTCAAATCTTTTTTAGACTGGATAAGGAGAAAAAATAGAACTCCCATCCCATGCTTTAAGAGTTATACTTATTTATTAAAGACTTCTTTCAGGATAAAAGTGTAAGGTTTTGCTATCTCTTTTATTGATTTTGTGATATAATTAACACGTAAAAAAAAAGAAGGAGTCATATCTAATGGCAAAATTGACTGTTAAAGACGTTGACTTGAAAGGGAAAAAAAGTTCTCGTTCGTGTTGACTTCAACGTACCTGTAAAAGATGGCGTGATTACTAACGACAACCGTATCACTGCTGCCCTTCCAACTATCAAGTATATCCTTGAACAAGGTGGACGTGCAATCCTCTTCTCTCACCTTGGACGTGTGAAAGAAGAAGCTGATAAAGAAGGGAAATCACTTGCTCCTGTAGCTGCTGACTTGGCTGCTAAATTGGGTCAAGAAGTTACTTTCCTTCCAGGTGTTACTCGTGGTGCTGAATTGGAAGCAGCGATTAACGCTCTTGAAGATGGACAAGTTCTTTTGGTTGAAAACACTCGTTTCGAAGATGTTGACGGCAAGAAAGAATCTAAAAACGATCCTGAACTTGGTAAATACTGGGCATCACTTGGAGATGGTATCTTTGTAAACGATGCTTTCGGTACAGCTCACCGTGCACACGCATCTAACGTTGGTATCTCAGCAAACGTTGAAAAAGCTGTTGCTGGATTCCTTCTTGAAAACGAAATTGCCTACATCCAAGAAGCAGTTGAAGCTCCAGAACGTCCATTCGTGGCTATCCTTGGTGGTTCAAAAGTTTCAGACAAGATCGGTGTTATCGAAAACTTGCTTGAAAAAGCTGATAAAGTCCTTATCGGTGGTGGAATGACTTACACATTTTACAAAGCTCAAGGTATCGAAATCGGTAACTCACTTGTAGAAGAAGACAAATTGGATGTCGCTAAAGCTCTTCTTGAAAAAGCAAACGGTAAATTGATCTTGCCAGTTGACTCAAAAGAAGCAAACGCATTTGCTGACTACACTGAAGTGAAAGACACTGAAGGTGAAGCAGTAGACCCAGGTTTCCTTGGTCTTGACATCGGTCCAAATCTATCGCTAAATTTGACGAAGCTTTGACTGGTGCCAAAACAGTTGTATGGAACGGACCTATGGGTGTATTTGAAAACCCTGACTTCCAAGCTGGTACAATCGGTGTAATGGACGCTATCGTGAAACAACCAGGCGTTAAATCAATCATCGGTGGTGGTGATTCAGCTGCCGCAGCTATCAACCTTGGACGTGCAGACAAGTTCTCATGGATCTCTACTGGTGGTGGAGCATCAATGGAACTTCTTGAAGGTAAAGTTCTTCCAGGACTTGCAGCTTTGACTGAAAAATAAGAATATGAAAAAGGAGAACTCAGCTTCTCCTTTTTTTGCGCTCTTTTAAAGTTAAAGAGTACTGAAGGATAATTGGACAGAATCCAAAAAAAACAGTAAAATAGAAGAATACCAATCTAAATGAAATTTGAGTGATGAACGTGGAAAAAAGAGACAATCTTACAAAAACAGCTATTTGTGGAATTATCAATGTCACCCCAGATTCTTTTTCTGACGGGGGCCAATTTTTTACTATTGAGGAAGCCTTAAAACAAGCTAGAAAATTGATAGCTGAAGGAGCCACTATCTTAGATATCGGTGGAGAATCTACTCGACCTGGAAGTAGTAGCTATGTTGAAATTGAAGAGGAAATCCAGCGTGTGGTTCCAGTCATTCAGGCTATCCGTCAAGAAAGTGATGTTTTGATTTCGGTAGACACTTGGAAAAGTCAAGTTGCAGAAGCAGCTCTAAAGGCTGGGGCCCATATAGTCAATGACATTACAGGTCTTATGGGGGATGAGAAGATGGCGGAAGTTGTTGCCAAAGCTGGAGCTCAGGTAGTCATCATGTTTAATCCAGTAATGGCACGCCCTCAGCATCCTAGTTCACTTATCTTCCCTCATTTTGGCTTTGGAGAGCCTTTTACAAAGGAAGACTTAGATGAGTTTGAAAAACTACCAGTAGAAGAATTGATGACAGCTTTCTTTGACCGTGCTCTAGTAAGAGCGGAAAAAGCAGGAATTTCGAAAGAAAAGATCATGCTAGATTCTGGGATTGGCTTTGGCTTGACCAAAAAGGAAAATCTCATACTTCTACGTGACCTTGATAAATTACACGAGATGGGCTATCCTATCTTTTTAGGAGTCTCTCGCAAGCGCTTTGTCATCAATATTCTGGAAGAAAATGGTTTTGAAGTAAACCCAGAAACTGAAGCAGGCTTCCGAAATCGTGATACTGCTTCAGCTCATGTGACCAGTATCGCTGCTAGACAGGGTGTAGAAGTGGTGCGTGTACACGATGTAGCCAGCCACAAGATGGCAGTCGAGATCGCGTCTGCTATTCGTCTGGCAGATGATGCGGAAATTTAAACTTGAAACAGTATAAATAAGATGAATAAAAACGAAACGAAACAGTGGATAGCTAACTATCGGACAGACCAACCGCATTTTGGTTTGGAAAGGATGGTGAAGCTGTTAGCCCTACGTGGCAATCCCCATCTGAAACTCAAGGTTATCCATATCGGAGGAACCAATGGTAAGGGATCTACTATAGCCTTTTTGAAGAACATGTTGGTAAAGATGGGGCTAAGAGTTGGAGTCTTTAGCTCACCCTATCTGATTCATTATACCGATCAGATTGCCATTAATGAGGAATCTGTCCCAGAAGCAAGATTAGAGACCTTGATGGTAGACTATCGCTCACTACTTGAGGGGGAACATGCTCATGATTTGCAGGGAACGACAGAGTTTGAGATTATCACTGCTATAGCCTATGATTACTTTGCTTCTGAGCAAGTCGATGTGGCCATTATGGAAGTAGGTATGGGCGGACTTTTGGATAGCACCAATGTCTGTCAACCGATTTTAACGGGCATTACGACCATTGGGTTGGACCATGTAGCTCTACTAGGGGATAGCTTGGAAGCTATCGCGGAGCAGAAAGCTGGAATTATCAAACAAGGAGTTCCCCTGGTAACAGGGAATATTGTCCCAGAAGCCCTAGCAGTTATCAACCAAATCGCGAAAGCGAAAGAGGCTCCTAGGCTTGTTTATGGGGAAGATTATCAAGTCAGTCATCAAGAGAGTGTGAGACGGGAGAAGTCTTTGACTATATAAGTCCGCTAAGACAAGGTCGTTTTCAAACAGGATTGCTGGGTTTGCACCAGGTAGAAAATGCTGGGATGGCTCTAGCCTTATTAGATGCCTATTGTCAAGAGACTGGACGAGAATTAGCAAGTAATAACATAGTGGCTCAAGCCTTAGAAGAAACAAGATGGCCTGGACGCTTTGAAGTTATTTCTAGAAGTCCTTTGATGATTTTAGACGGGGCTCATAATCCCCATGCTGTCAAGGCTTTGTTGGAAACTTTGGAAGAACGCTTTGCTGATTATCATAAGGAAGTCCTCTTTACTTGTATTAAAACTAAAGCCTTAGAGGATATGTTAGATTTATTAGAGAACTTACCAGATACTAATCTTACACTAACACATTTTGATGATGGTCGAGCAACTGATGAAGAAGTACTAAAGAAAGCAGCTTATTCTAGGAATCTTAGCTACCAGAGTTGGCAGGCATTTCTAGACCAAAGTATGATAGATATTGAAGAGAAAAAAACAGTTAGGATAGTAACGGGCTCCTTGTATTTCTTGAGCCAGGTGAGAGCCTATCTGATGGAGAGGAAAAACTAGAGAATGGATACACAAAAAATTGAGACGGCTGTCAAAATGATTATCGAGGCAGTCGGTGAAGATGTCAACCGCGAAGGTTTGCAGGAAACACCAGCCCGTGTCGCTCGTATGTACCAAGAAATTTTTTCAGGACTTGGTCAAACTGCAGAGGAACATTTGTCAAAATCCTTTGAGATTATTGATGACAATATGGTAGTGGAAAAGGATATCTTTTTCCATACCATGTGTGAACACCACTTTTTACCATTTTATGGTCGAGCTCATATTGCCTACATTCCAGATGGACGTGTAGCAGGATTGTCTAAGCTTGCACGCACAGTTGAAGTTTATGCCAAAAACCACAGATTCAAGAACGCTTGAATATCGAAGTGGCAGATGCTTTGATGGAATATCTAGGTGCTAAGGGAGCCTTCGTTGTGATTGAAGCGGAGCATATGTGTATGAGTATGCGCGGTGTTCGAAAACCAGGAACTGCAACTTTGACCACAGTAGCTCGCGGCCTATTTGAGACGGATAAGGACCTTCGAGACCAGGCTTATCGTTTAATGGGACTATAATACTCTTCGAAAATCAAATGGAAACCACGTCAGCTTCCATCTGCAACCTCAAAACAGTGTTTTGAGCAGCCTGCGGCTAGCTTCCTAGTTTGCACTTTGATTTTCATTGAGTATAAAAAGAATCCGCTTTAAGCGGATTTTTCTAGAAAGGACTAGTTATGGATCAACTGCGAATTAAAGATCTAGAAATTTTTGCCTTCCACGGACTCTTTCCTAGTGAGAAAGAACTGGGGCAAAAGTTTGTCATTTCAGCTAGCTTATCCTATGATATGACCAAGGCTGCGACAGAATTGGACTTGGAGTCTTCTATTCACTACGGAGAGCTGTGTCAACAATGGACAACATGGTTTCAGGAAAAGACCGAGGACTTGATTGAAACAGTAGCCTACAAACTTGTCGAGCGTACATTTGAGACTTACCCTATCGTTCAAGAGATTGAGCTAGAACTGAAAAAACCTTGGGCGCCAGTTCATCTACCATTGGAGACCTGTTCAGTAAGCATCCATCGCCGTAAGCAGAGAGCTTTTATTGCCTTGGGAAGTAATATGGGGGATAAAAAGGGCAATCTCAAACAAGCTATCGCTAACATGAGCGCTCGCGGGATTCGTATTCTCAAAGAGTCCAGTGTGATTACAACTGAGCCATGGGGTGGTGTAGAACAGGATAGTTTTGCCAATCAGGTTATTGAAGTAGAAACATGGTTGCCGGCTCCAATCTTGCTAGAAACCTTGTTGGGAATTGAGTCAGAGATGGGAAGGATTCGAGAAGTACATTGGGGACCACGTTTGATTGATTTGGATTTGCTTTTTGTCGAGGACCAAGTCATCTACACAGATGAGCTTATCTTGCCACATCCTTATATCGCTGAGCGTTTATTTGTCCTAGAGTCACTTCAAGAAATAGCCCCTCATTTTATCCATCCAGTCTTGGGACAACCAATTCGTTACTTGCTTAACCAGTTGGAGCAAGGAAATGCCTAAATTTTCTGAGACTTATAGCAAGTGGAAGAGTATTGGGGAGGGACTGCTTGCTATTACTTTAGGGATTCTCTTGATTCGTTTTGGACAAGTTGTTCCACGGATAGGGTACCAGTTGCTGATGGGCTACTTTTCCTTGTCAGCGGTTTGGCAATTATTGACTCGCTGGTTTCAGGATAAAAAACGTAGGGAAAACATCCTTGTAACCTTGGCTAAGCTGATGGTTGCGGCTCTCGTGTTTGACTCCATCATCTTGCAAGACATCGCCCTTTATCTCCTAGTTTTTGTCATTGCGAGCTACCAGTTGTTTACGGGTGGCATTAGTCTTGTTACCTGGTTTCTCTATCGAAAAAATGCCATTCACCCTCGACTCCATCATTTCTTCGATGCTGTATGGATGATAGGATTTGGTCTTTATAGCATTTCTCCTTTTCACGATGCGGCGAATTTTGAATTGCTATTGCTTGGATGTTACTTGCTCATGTTAGGAGCAAGCAGTCTTAGGGACGGTTTCTTTTTTGAGAGGATAGAAAGCAATCCCAAGCTGAAGCGTCGAATGCGAATGACTTTGCCAATCTTTGTGACAGCTCTAATCCCTATTAGTACCTTGCGTAAACTGAATGAGTGGCTGTCAAATCATGAAAACCAAGAAGGAGAAGTGCATTCAGAAAGAAAAAACGATCAGGTGGTTGATTTGGAAATTTTTGTCCATACTTCAGAAACCTCTTTCTTCCTCGCAATGGGACATGTGGATATTTGTTATCAAGGGAAGGTTATTTCCTATGGTTCGTATGATCCCCAATCGGAGCGTCTATTCGGCATGGTCGGAGATGGTGTCTTGTTTAAGGCCAATCGGGAAAAATATATTGAGCTTTGTAAGAGGGAAAGTCAGAAGACCTTGTTTGCTTATGGTCTGAGTTTGACAGACCAACAGAAAGCTGCTATCCAAGATCGTTTAGCAGAAATAGAAGATTTGTTAATACCTTGGGAGCCAAGCTCGCAGTTAATGAAAAGAAGAGAGGGCGAGGTCAAGCATACCTACTCCTACCAACTGAAGCAGGAAGCAGATGCGACGCTTTATAAATTCAGCTCATCTGAGTTCAAGACCTACTTTGTTCTCAGTACCAATTGTGTTTTACTGGCAGACTCTATCGTGGGGAAAGCTGGGACTGATATATTGAGTCCCCAAGGTTTCATTGTGCCAGGGACTTACCAGGATTACCTTGACTTAGAGTATACAAAACCAAATGGTCTGGTTGTTAGTCGCTCCATTTATTAGAAAAAGAAAACTCTAGTTCCTCAGCCGTTTGTGCCGAGAAGCTAGAGTTTTTAAAATAGGTCATTTTCTTCAGGGAGGAGGATCGTTTCCTTGCCGTCCATATCCATGACAAGTACCTTTGGTGGATATAATGGGTCAAAGGGGTGATTGAAATCGAAGTCAATTGTTGTAGGGAGATGTTGACTTGAAAAACGGAAGGTGATGGAGCCGTCATTATTTAAGAGCTGAAATTCCAACTCATCTTCTAATTCAAAAACATGCTTTAAAAAATGATCAATAATGTACCAGATTGAGTCAATTACATCGTCTGGAAGATTTGTTACCACACCAAAGCTGGCACAACGTCTATGCGAATCCGTAAAAGCCATCCGTGCCTCCTACTTAATTTTTTATTATCATACTCCAAACTGCTCTAAAAATCAAGAAAAGTAAACTAATTTGTAAAAATATGATTAGTGATGCATTTTTTTTAAGAAAGTTTAGTTATCCCTTGAAAATGCTTACAATTAGTGGTAAACTAGTAGTAGTGTAAACATGAAAACAAAATTTTCAAGATTAGAAAGGAAACGGTATGAACACAGATGATACAGTAACCATTTATGACGTTGCCCGAGAAGCAGGAGTTTCAATGGCAACTGTCAGTCGTGTAGTCAATGGCAACAAGAATGTCAAGGAAAACACTCGTAAGAAAGTTCTAGAGGTGATTGATCGCTTAGACTATCGTCCAAATGCAGTAGCTCGTGGCTTGGCAAGCAAACGAACAACAACTGTTGGGGTTGTCATCCCAGATATCACAAACACTTATTTTGCTGCGCTAGCAAAAGGGATTGATGATATTGCAGAGATGTACAAGTATAACATCGTCCTTGCCAATAGTGATGAGGATGATGAAAAAGAAGTGGCAGTAGTGAATACACTCTTTTCAAAACAAGTTGATGGTATTATCTTTATGGGCTATCACTTAACAGAGAAAATTCGCTCAGAGTTTTCACGTTCACGTACTCCTGTAGTTCTGGCAGGAACAGTGGATGTAGAACACCAGCTTCCAAGTGTTAATATTGATTATAAGAATGCTACTGCGGATGCTGTTCGCCATTTGTTGAAGCGTAACAAAAAAATTGCATTTGTGAGTGGACCATTGGTAGATGATATTAACGGTAAAATTCGCTTGGTTGGCTACAAAGATGCTTTGAAAGCAGCAGGAGTTAACTACAGTGAAGGACTTGTATTTGAGTCTAAATATCGCTATGATGATGGATATGCTTTGGCGGAACGCTTAGTTTCTTCAAAAGCGACTGCAGCGATTGTGACTGGTGATGAATTGGCAGCAGGACTCTTGAATGGTTTGGCTGATCACGGAATTTCTGTACCAGAGGACTTTGAAATCATTACTAGTGATGATTCTCAAATTGCTCGCTTTACTAGACCAAGCCTTACAACTATCGCACAACCCTTGTATGATTTAGGTGCGATTAGTATGCGTATGTTGACGAAGATTATGCATAAAGAGGAGTTAGAAGAACGTGAAGTCCTCCTACCTCATGGTTTGACAGAGCGCAAATCAACTCGTAAAGACTAATAAAAAGCCTAGGAAGTCAAATGATTTCCTAGGTCTTTTTTATCCTTCCATATATGTTTGAAGTTGTTGGCCCTTAAGTCCAGCATTGATTGCGATAAGAAGCTTCAGTCGTGCTTTCTGAGCGTTCAGTTCTTTTACAAAATAAACACCGTCATTCTGAAGACAAACACCACCACCTTCGTAGGCGTAAACAGGTTCTGCAATCCCATTGAAACAACGAGAGACCAGTGCAATCGGAAGTCCTGCTTGACTGAGAGATTTTAATTTTTCAGCTGTTTCTTTTGGTACATTTCCAGCACCAAAAGCCTGAATAATCAATCCATCTAGCTGGTCAACAGGAAGTAAATCGAGCAGTTCGTCGGTCATGCCAGCATAAACTGGGATGATAGGAACCAATCCTTGAATGTTCTCAAGGTCAAAACGAACACGAGGTTCCGCAGTTTTGAAATAGAGAATTTCCTGCTTCATAATGAGTCCAAGGGGTCCATGAGTCGGTGTTTGGAAAGTCCCGACATTTGTAGTGTGCGTTTTAGTGACATATTTAGCAGCGTGAATTTCATCGTTCATCACTACGAGTACGCCCTTATCAGCGGCCTTGTCATCACTAGCAACACGTAGGGCGCTAAGATAGTTATAGACACCATCACTTCCTAGCTCGTTGGAACTTCTCATGGCACCTGTCAGGACGATAGGTATATGAGGCACCTCCATGGTGTCGAGGAAATAAGCCGTTTCTTCTAAGGTATCTGTACCGTGTGTAATGACGACCCCATCATAGACCGATGACTCTTGTTTTATTTTTTTGTATAGAGCCAACATATGTTTAGGTTTGATGTGTGGACTTGGTAAATTCAAAAAATCCAAGGGATGGACTTCGATGTCTTCGAGAGGATTAGAGATATGATTCATAGGGTTGTCAGCACTAGTCCTTACAGCTCCAGATTCATCTGCCTGCATGGAAATAGTGCCACCAGTATGTAAAACAAGGATTTTCTTAGTCATGATTTACTCACTTTTTCTGAAATGTGGTATAATCATTGTATCATAAAAGAAAGGAATGAGATAGGATGGAAGTCAAAGCTGTTTTTTTTGATATTGATGGAACGCTTGTAAATGACAGTAAGAGTGTCTTGAAGTCCACTAAAGAAGCTATCAAGATTGTGAAAGAACAAGGGGTCCTTGTTGGAGTAGCAACGGGGCGAGGACCTTTTTTTGTTAAGGATTTGATGGATGATTTGGATCTAGATTTTGCAGTGACATACAATGGCCAATATATCTTTAACAAAGACCGTGTTCTTTTTGCTAGCCCAATTGATAAGAGAAGCCTCAGACAAATCATCTCTTATGCCAAGGATATCGAAAAGAGATTGCCATGGGAACGAGACAAGACGTTGTCGGTTCTAGGATTATGTCCTTTGGACTCAGTCCTCTTTCACAAGTAGTCAGTCGTTTTGTACCTAAATTTTTGACTCGTACTATTAGTCATTCCTTTAATCGTATGGTTAGTAAGGCTCTTCCTCAGAAGGAAGATGATTTGTTGGACTTAATCAATCAACCGATCTATCAGGTGCTCATGTTGATGACGCCTGAGGAGACAAACCATGCTGCTGAAGAATTAAACCATCTGAAGTTTACCCGAAGTAATCCTTTCGCGGCCGATATTATCAATCAAGGAAATTCCAAGTTAGAAGGTATCCGTCGTATCGGGAAAGAGTATGGCTTTGATCTCAATCAAGTCATGGCCTTTGGGGATTCAGATAACGACTTGGAAATGTTGGCTGGTGTTGGTATGTCCGTTGCCATGGGAAATGGTAGTAGCAGCGTAAAAGAAGTTGCTAAGCATATTACCGCTAGCAACCAAGATGATGGGATTCACAAGGCTTTGGAATATTTTGGAGTCTTGGCTTCTGAAAAAGTCTTTGTCAGTCGTGACTATCATTTTAACAAGGTCAAAACCTTCCATCATATGATGGACGAGCGAACTCAAGAAGAACCAATAGCTTGGGATTTGCAAGGGGCAACTCATCGCGCCGGCTTTAAAATTGAAGAGTTAGTTGAATTTGTCCGTGCTGCAAGCAATTCTGAAGAGGAATTTCAACAAGCTGTGCAAGATTTGCACCAGGCACTTGATATATCAGCAGATAAAGTTTCTCAAAAAATACCGGCTGAAAGTACTTTAGTTGGACAAGTCGATGCCTTGATAGATACTCTCTATTTTACATATGGTAGTTTTGTACTGATGGGAGTGGACCCAGAGCGGATATTTGAGATTGTCCATCAGGCAAATATGGGTAAATATTCCCAGATGGCAAGGCACAGTTTGATCCTGTGACTCACAAGATACTTAAGCCAGAAGGTTGGGAGGAGAAGTATGCTCCAGAACCAGCTATCAAGAAGGAACTTGAACGACAAATTAGGGCTTACGAACGCCATAAAGAAAGAGAAAACAAACAATAAAAAGGAGCGCATCGGCTCCTTTTGTTTTTGTTTTATAAAGTTTTATCCTTGTCTCGAACGACGAGAAGGTCAACGCTTGTATGGCGAAGGATATATTCAGATGAAGATCCGACAAGCAAACGTTCGAAGGCGTTAAGTCCTGTTGCTCCAACCAAAATCAAATCAACGTGTTCTTGGTCAGGGATTGTTTTAGCTAAAAGAGTTTTAGGATTTCCCATTTCGATGACAACTTGAATATCTTTTAGACCAGCGTCTCTTGCACGCTTTTCATATTCAGCCATTAAGTCTTGTGCCTCGACTTGTAACTCTTCGTAAACTTCTGCATCGAATGTTGAAATGCTTTGAAGAGCACGAGTATCAATTACATGGGCAATGGTCAATTTAGCCTGGTTACGTAATGCTGACTGAACTCCTTTGAGAAAAGCCAAATCAGCTTCTTTAGAACCGTCAACTGCTACCATGATGTTTTCGTAACGTTGTGTCATAGCAAAAACCTCCTCATTTCTTATCACCTTCATTGTAATCCTTTTCACTAAAAAAGTAAAGTAAAACATGATGGCAAAATGTTTTTTGACATTGATGTTGAGAGTGTTATAATTAAAGGAGAGAAGGCAAGAGGGGATCATATGACAAAAATTGCGGTACTTTCAGATATCCATGGAAATACAAGAGCATTGGAAGCTGTTCTAGCAGATGCGGAGAAGGAAAGGGTTGAGGAATATTGGCTCTTAGGAGATATTCTCATGCCTGGGACAGGACGAAAAAATATTCTCAGACGATTAGAGGACTTGCCGATTACGATTCGAGTTCTGGGGAATTGGGAGGAGAGTTTATGGCGAGCTGCTCATCGAAAATTAGATACCAGTAGACCTAGCCATCGCTACCTCTTGCGCCAATGCCAGTATATTATGGAAGAAATTCGTCTAGATGATATTGAAGCTCTGCAGGCATTTCCCATGCACACTCACCGCCAGTTTGGAAATCTGAAGGTAGGGATAAGCCATCATTTACCGGATAAAAATTGGGGAAGAGAATTAATCCATCTTGGCAAGCAGGAGGATTTTGACCGTTTGGTAACCAATCCTGACTGTGATATTGCCATTTATGGGCATATTCACCAGCAATTTCTTCGCTATGGGAGTGGTGGTCAACTTATCCTGAACCCAGGCTCAATTGGGCAACCATTCTTTTTATCAGCACATCTACGTGAGGATTTGCGGGCCCAATATATGATTTTGGACTTTGATGAAAGGGATTGAAAGATATAGATTTTCGTCGAGTGGATTACGATGTTGAGTCAGAATTACAATTGGCTCGAGATTTGAAATTGCCCTACTATGAGATATACTATGAAAGCTTAGTCAATGGAATTCATCATACCCACAATCAGGACTTGTTGCACGAAATCGCTCAGAGTCAAGGACATGATGTTGAATTGGATGACTGGCTTAGTCGTAACTCTTGACATTACAACTCTAGAAGGTATAATAAATATAAGAAAAGAATGAGCTTTGTTGATAATAAAGGAGGGTTGCATGCAAATTTCAAGCCGATTTACCATTGCGACACATATGTTAGTAATCATTGCCCTAAAAGAGAAGGAAAGCAAGGTGACTAGCGATTTTCTAGCTAGTAGTGTGGGAGTCAATCCTGTTATTATCCGTAAAACCTTGTCCCAACTAAAAAAAGCAGGCTTGATTTCCGTTGCGCGTGGAACTGGAGGGGCAGAAATCATCAAAAATCTTGAGGATATCAGTCTTTTGGATATTTATCAAGCGGTAGAATGCCTTGGAAAGACAGGTCAACTCTTTAGTTTCCATGATAATCCCAATCCTGACTGTCCAGTAGGAGCTAATATCCATGGGGTTTTGGATCAAAAACTAGATAAGATTCAGATGGCAATGGAGCAGGAATTGAGTCAAACAACTCTAGCTCAACTAGTGGCAGATGCAGAAGCAAAGATAAATTTATGAGGAATTTCGTTCCTCTTTTTCTTTTTAGTGAATGATGATGAATTGTAATTAAATAAAGGAGAAGAAAATCTATCTTATTACAGGAATGATTGTATGAGTATGTTTATTTCCTTTAGGAAGGATAATAGAAGTTTCTAGAATCCATCTCTATTTTTATGACCTTGTCTGATAAGGGGGGTTACTGGTAATCAAAAAAGCAAGAACATTTGTAAGTTCTTGCTTTTTGTTTGTTTTAATCCTAAGAGAATAATCTACTAAAGATAGTCTATTCTTCTTTTTTAGCTTTTATCAGACTTCCTAGTCCAAGTAATGAAAGGATACTGATACCTACAAGGGCAAGAGGTGATTTGTTTTCAGTTCCTGTGTTTGGAAGGACTTTCTGAGAAAGAGATTCCGCAGCAATTTCTTGAGAGTCATGATTTGCTGCTAGGTTTTGGGCTTGGCCCTGTTCTTGTTCAACTTCCAAGTTAGAAAGATTAAATTCTGGCTTTTCTTCCACAGCTGGAGCAACGATGGCACCACCTTGAGACAAGCGGAGAACAACAGCAGTTAGGGCATTCAATTGCAATCCTTTTTCAGTCCATTCGAGACCTTGAGGGTTAGCGATTCCTACTGGTCCTGCTTGGTTTTCATCTGCCAAAACTTCAGCATTTCTCAAGTGAGCAAAGTCTGTTCCTAGAGTGAATTCACGAGCCTTTTCATCTGCATTTACAAAGACAGCGTAGATATCCCCATTTGGAGCAGTGATTTGCTAGCCGATGACCACATCTTCATTTTTAACTCCGTTTTGTCCTGGGACAGTAATGAGGCGGACACGCTCCTTGATATCTTGCAGACTCTTGAGTCGGAAGGCATCTGTAGATTGACGAAGGGCAATCAACCCTTTCATGTAGTCGCGACTCTTGACATTTTCAGGATAGGCTTTTTTATCTGTTGCCTTGGTCCAGTCAAACTTGTTGACAGCATCGCTAGAGTCATAAGAGTCATGGATGAAGTAAGGATAGACAAATGGATTGCCGTCTTTATCACGCAACAAGTGAGATTTGTTTGGAACCTTATCCTCTGAAACAGGAGTTTTGTAGGCTGGGTCCAGGAATTGTTTGGTACGTCCATACTCCTGACCAGAATGGATAAATGGTGTTCCTTGAGCTGTCAAGACCATGAGGTTTCCAAGTCGTAAGCGACGATGGATTTCCGCATAGTTTTCAGCCTTGCTTGGGTCTTTTTTTGATAGACTGGGCAATGATGTCAAAGAGGGTCAAGTTGTCGTGGGCTGCAATATACTGAATCACATCTCCAGGGTTGTCTGCTTCAAAGTTGGTTGGTTGAGCAATGAGATTTTTAAAGATGGTATTGATGTCGCGTTTTCCACCTGTGATAAAGGCAGGTTGACCTTCATTTGGATAACCTGACTTGAGGTTGTTACGGATATCATCAGAAAAGACAGCGACAGTATCGGTATGTTTCATCCAATCTTGGTCAGCAGGCTTAGTAGGCATATTTCATCACCAGCATAGGTTCTCCAACCTTCACCTAGCATGATCAGATTTGGATTGAGGGCGCGTGCGGCCTTGTATGCTTCTTCGATTGAAGCCGCATCGTGGTCTCCCATCATATCGAAACGGAAGCCATCCACTTTGTAAGTTTCAACCAGATACTTGATAGAGTCAACTAGGACTCGTTTAGACATGTAGTGGGTTGTTCCTAAACGACCGCCTCCAAAGCTAGTACGTGGAGTTCCGTCTGCGTCCATAAAGTGGTAGTAGTTTGGCTCAAGATCTTCAAAGATATCGACATTGGCAGTATGGTTGTAGACCACGTCCAAGATAGCTCCCATGCCACGTTTATGGATTTCGTTGATGAGATTTTTGAATTCCGCGATACGTTTTTCTGGATCCTTGGGATTGCTAGAGTACATACCAGTCAAGGAGAAGTAGTTTTGAGGGTCATATCCCCAGTTGTAGTTGCTGTTGCTTGAAGCATAGGCAGACAAGCGTTCTTGGTTCTTCAATTCGTTGACATAGTAGTAAGATAAGACTGGGAGGAGCTGGATATGAGTAACCCCTAAATCTTTGAGATAATCGAGCTTCTCGATAAAGGCTTCAAAGGTACCAAATGGTTTAGTCAAATCTTTTGCGATGGCAGGATCTGAAGTGAAGTCGCGAACGTGTGCCTCGTAGATGACAGCATCTTCACGTGATTTGAAGTTGCGAATCTTACCATAGGTCAAGTCTTGTGGACCTAGTTTTGATGGGTCCACAAAGGCAGCTTTAGCAACCTTATGGGCAGGATCTGTTTTTGCTAGTTCGCTATTCCAAGCTGCCAGTGATTTAGCATAAGGATCTAGCGCAAGGATGGTTTTACCTTGGCGTTCAATTTGGTAGTGGTAGTAGTAGCCAGTGTAGTTGCTGATGCCTAGACCAGAGTTTGCGTCCAAAGTTTGTTTCCAGGTTCCTTTTTCTCCCTTTTCAAGAGCGACTGTTCCGACAACTTTTTCAGGATCTTTCTTGTCGTATACGACAACTGAAACCTTATCAGCACTTGGAGACCAGAGGGTAAGGTCGACACGCTTGCCATCTTCTTTTAGGGTTGCGCCGAGTGGACCGTCATAACTGTAGGTCTCATCCTTGAGGCGCCAGCTTGAACGTGTGGTAAAACGGTCTGAATCGTAGGCAACTGTGTAAGGGTTTTGAGTATCAGAGAAATCACCAATGTAGGTTACTTTTTTACCAGCTTCATCGAGTTCAACATCAGTGATGGTCACCTTGTTTCCTTGATGGTCCGTAATGTTTGAACGTTTGAGGATATCTTCTTTCTTAGCACCGACAAGTGTAGAGAAGCTGCTTTCGATTCGAGATGTGGCCACGTGTTGGGCACCAGTCATGCGAATATCGTGGACATAGTATGGGTTGGTGTAGATAGTTTCATCATCATCCTTAAGGAAAATTTGACTATGGTTTTTCAGATCAGTGAATTTATAGTCTTCTTTTCTGATTTTCACGTCATCGCCTTTCTTGCTTTCATCTAATAGTAAAAATCCAAATTCTCTTGCAGCTTCATTGAGAGGAATATCAATGTAACGACCGTGTTTTCCAGTTGCTGTAAAGTCTGTTCCATCAGGCCATTCACCATTACTTGGGTTCTTGACATCTCCCCAGTACCAGAGAGATTTTCTTATCATAATTACCATCAGTACGGTAGTAGTTGACGCGGACAGTTCCCAGCAGGCTGAGGTTGATAGTTGTAAACTTTGTAGTTTTCATCTAGCCAAGCTTCATTCATTTTTGGAGATAGACGCTCTACCGAACGGTCTCCAGTAAGATTATCACCCTTTTGTATTGTTAATGAGGAAGCTGACTTTCTTGGCTTGTTCATTTTTGAGTTTGACATCTAGGTAATAGCCGTAGTCATCTTGCTTGGCATCCTTGAAGGACTTGGCTCCATTGGGCCAGTTTTCAGAAGGTTTTTCAACATCGTCCCATGTCCAAAGACCTTGAGAATCCTTGTTTTCTTCAGGGAGTTTTTTTACATGGATCCGGAAGTAGTTGTCTGCGATTGGTGTTTCAGAACTAGCTTCTTCTTTTGTTTTTTCATCTGAAGCTGGACTTGCAGCTACTTCAGTTTTTTTATCCTCTGAAGTTGTAGCTGGCTTGTCTCTCTTTTCTACTTGATTGCTAGAAGGCTTGGTTGTAGTACCCTCTGCTTTAGCACTTTCAGTAGTTAAAGCTACTTCAGAATCTTTAGCTTTTTCTTCAGTTTTGAGGGAATCGTTTGCATTATTCTGCCCAGAAACTGGAGTTGTAGCTGGCTTAGAATCTGCATCTGTAGGATCAATAGTAACTGTGCTTACATTTTCTCTGGTGCTCGAGAGATTTTCATCTGCAGCAACATGAGGCGACGCAAGGGCCAGTAGGATAAAACTCGCTCCGATAAGTACTGAACCGGTCCCATTTTTCAAGGAACGGATACTATAAACCATTTTTTTCTCGCGTTGGGGGGATATGTTCTTCATCAATAGTCTCCTATAAATTTATTTTAAAATTAGTATAACACGAGGTAAAAAATTATGCAAGCGTTTTCCTAGATATTTATTTTATGGTAACAAGAAACTCTCCTTAATGTTTTAAGGAGAGTTTTTATGATTGAAATAGTTGGAAAGAAGTAGCCTGAAAAGCTTAATAACTGAAGAAAAAATAAAGTAGAATTCTTTCAGTGCTTGTATTAAGAAGTGATTATTTTATCGCAGATGTAAGAAATAGTTGAGAAGGTTTATCAAGAAAAAGATGCTCGGAACTATAAAGTATTTGGGTCTGAATGTCTGAGAAGCCATGATTCTTTAGAATCTCCTCAAGTTCAGAAATCATAAAACCATGGTTTTCTCCATCTGGTACGGTATAATCAGCGATAAATAGTTGTCCTCCGTGAGTCAAATGTTTCTTAAACATCGCTAGACTGGAATCAAGATTAGGCATGTGATGAAGAACACGACTGACGATAATGAGATCAAAAGTTTGCTCTAATGGCTGAAGCAATAAGTCTTGTTGAATCAAGTGTAGATTTTTAAGTTTTTGGTTTTTAACCTTGATACGAGCTTGCTCCAGCATTCTTTCTGCGATGTCAACCAAGGTCACTGACTTGGCTTGTTTGGCTAAAGGAAGAGCGATAAGTCCAGTTCCTCCTCCAAAATCCAGGATTGATTTGGTAGATAGTTCAGAGACTTGTTGCTTGATCTCTGCATTTACAAGGTCTGCTAGAAATTGATTTTTGGGAGAATCGAAAGATTCTGCTCGATGATTAAAATGATGTTCCATATCAATAGTGTAGCATAAAGAGAAGATGTTTTAAAATTTTGGCTACGTCTTGTTGAAAAGAAATAGAGTGATCGACGAGTGTTAGCTTTTTTTAATGTTGATGAGGACAGGAGTTTTTTTGGATTTTGATTGAAAGAGTGAAGAAAATAAAGAGGAGAAAAACTTGGAATCATGTTATAATAAAGGGATAGAATCGTAAGAAAGAGTGGATAAATTTTTGATTATTCCGACTTATAATTGGAAATTTGCACCTCAAGTTGAGGATGCCGATTTTACAAAAATAGCCAAGAAAGCTGGGCTAGGGCCTGAAGCTGCTCGTTTATTATTTAGCCGTGGTATTAAGGATGAAGATAGTCTGTCTCGTTTTTTGGCACCATCTCTAGATGATTTGCATGATCCCTATCTGCTCCACGATATGGACAAGGCAGTGAATCGCATTCGTCGTGCTATAGAGCAGGGTGAATTTATTCTCGTTTATGGAGACTACGATGCAGATGGGATGACATCAGCTTCAATCCTTAAAGAAACATTAGAACAATTAGGAGCCGAGTGTTTAGTCTATCTTCCTAATCGTTTTACAGATGGTTATGGTCCTAATGCCAGTGTCTACAAGTACTTCATTGAGCAACAAGGGATATCCTTGATTGTAACCGTAGATAATGGAGTTGCAGGCCATGAGGCTATTGACCTGGCTCAATCTATGGGCGTGGATGTCATTGTAACAGACCACCACTCCATGCCAGAGGTTTTACCAGATGCCTATGCAATTGTCCATCCTGAATACCCAGAAGCAGATTATCCTTTTAAACATTTGGCGGGTTGTGGAGTGGCTTTTAAACTAGCTTGTGCCCTCCTGGAGGAAGTTCAGGTTGAGTTGCTTGATTTGGTTGCTATTGGGACGATTGCTGATATGGTCAGTCTGACAGATGAAAATCGTATCATGGTTCAGTATGGTCTAGAAGTTTTGCGCAATACCCAACGAATTGGTCTCCAAGAGTTATTTGAAATAGCAGGGATTTCTAGCAGTGATGTGACAGAAGAAACTGTTGGTTTTCAGTTAGCACCTCGTTTAAATGCCCTAGGACGCTTGGATGATCCCAATCCAGCTATTGACTTACTAACTGGCTTTGATGATGAAGAGGTGCGTGAGATTGCCCTCATGATTCAAGATAAAAATGAAGAACGCAAGGAAATCGTTCAGGCTATCTATGAAGAAGCTAAAAGTTTGGTAGACCCTAACAAAAGTGTTCAAATTTTAGCAAAGGAAGGCTGGAACCCAGGAGTTCTTGGAATTGTAGCTGGACGCTTACTGGAAGAACTAGGGCAGACAGTTATTGTTCTGAATGTTGAAGATGGTCGTGCCAAGGGAAGTGCACGGAGTATTGAAGCCGTCGATATCTTTGAAGCCTTGGATCCGCATCGTGAACTTTTCATCGCCTTTGGTGGTCATGCAGGCGCCGCAGGTATGACGCTCAAGGATGAACAGTTAGATGCCTTGTCAGAAATTTTAGAAACCTATGTAAAAGATAAAGGAATAGATGCCAAGGGTAAGAGTACATTATATCTAGATGAAGAATTAGATTTAGAAAGCCTAAGTTTAGAGACGGTTAAAAGTTTTGAACGCTTAGCTCCTTTTGGAATGGATAACCAAAAACCTGTTTTTTATATTCGAGATTTTAAAGTTGAAAATGCTCGTTCTATGGGAGCGGGAGATAGTCATCTGAAATTGAAGATATCCAAAGGGACCGCAAGCTTGAGGTAGTAGCATTTGGTCAAGGGTCAAAGGCTACAGAATTTTCTCAGGTAAAACAACTGGAATTGGCAGTTACCCTTTCTGTTAACCAATGGAATGGGCAAACAACCCTCCAGTTGATGATGGTAGATGCTCGTGTGGATGGAGTTCAGCTCTTTAATATTCGTAGTAAAAGCGCGCCCCTACCAGAGGGAGTGCCTGTACTGGATTTTACAGGAGGATTGCCTGATCTTTCTTTAAGTCCAGCGGTTGTGGTCAAGAATCTTCCAGAGGATATCACTATTCTCAAGGACATTTTCCAGCAACATGATTTTTCAGTTATTTACTTTAAAAATGATATCGACAAGCCCTACTATTTGACTGGTTATGGCACAAGAGAGCAATTCGCCAAACTTTATAAAACGATCTATCAGTTCCCAGAATTCGATATTCGCTATAAACTAAAGGACCTTTCTGCTTATTTGAAGATTGAGCAAATCTTGCTAGTCAAAATGATTCAGATTTTTGAAGAGCTTGGTTTTGTTACAATCAAGAATGGTGTCATGAAGGTTAATAAAGATGCTGCTAAACGGGACATTACTGAAAGTCAGATTTATCGAAATCTCAAACAAACCGTTAAGGACCAAGAGATGATGGCGCTAGGGACGGTGCAGGAAATCTATGACTTTTTAATGGAAAAATAGAAGAAAAGAAGCTGGGATGAATAATCTCAGCTTTTTAACCTCCCTTATCTACCTTAATAGTTTATCTTTTCTAAATTTTGTGTATTAAAAATATAACTATTTGTAACATGACTTAAATATAACTCTAAAACAAATGACATCTAAATCAGGTATGATTCTCTTTGTAAACAACAAATAGGAAATTATTAACAAAATAATAAAGGGAGAAATTCATTATGAAAAAAACAGTTGCTAAGCTGACTCTTGGTTTAACTTCCACGGCTATTTTAGCTTCAGTAGGTGCTCAAACTGTTAGCGCATCCTCTTACGTCGTTCAAGACGGAGATTCATTTTTTGCTATTGCTACTGCAAATGGTATGGATCCTTATGAGTTGGCAGCAAATAATGGGAAAAGCATTTTTGATGTTATCCACCCAGGAGATGTACTAGAAGTAAGTGGTCCAGCTCAAGCTAGCTATTCATACGGTGCTCCGGCTTCTGAGGCAACTAGTACTTTGAATCCTGCTTCAGATGATGATGTTGTCGTGAATACTCCGACAGACTATGGGAACTCATATCCTGTTGGTCAGTGTACATGGGGCGTAAAAGAATTGGCTCCTTGGGCTAGCAACTGGTGGGGAAATGCTAATACTTGGGCGATTTACGCTAGTGCTCAAGGTTATCGTGTAGGAGATGTTCCAGTAGTAGGCGCAATCGCCGTTTGGGACGGTGGTGAATATGGGCACGTTGCTTATGTGACAGATGTTCAAAGTGAAAATTCTATCCAGGTATTGGAAGCAAACTACAGACGTCAAAAACAAATTGCTAATTATCGTGGCTTCTTTAACCCACATGAATTTTTAGGTAGAGTTACTTATATCTATCCAAACTAAAGATGATTAAAAAGATTTAGAGCTTCTAAATCTTTTTTTATTTATAAGCAAGTCCCTTATTACTATCTTGTGGCCAAATCGCTGTTTGTAAAGTAAGTCCCTAAGTCCTCTGGTGGACAGAGATTTCGCAAAGCGAAAATAAAGCAAAGCGATTCGGTTATTAGTCGTGAATGTTCTCGAGTCGAAATCCTATCTTCATTTTGAAAATTAGTAAAAAAATGGTATAATGAGAGGAAAAGATTCGGATAAAAGTATATTGAACTTTTAAAAAAAGAGAGTTGTGAAGGCTCTACAAATACGTTATAGTAATACTTCGGAGGGAAAATGACCAATATTAAATTAACAACTTTAGGCGGTGTTCGTGAAAACGGGAAAAACATGTACATCGCAGAAATTAACGACTCTATCTTTGTTTTAGACGCAGGTTTAAAATACCCGGAAAATGAGCAGTTGGGTGTTGATGTCGTTATTCCAAATATGGAATATCTGTTTGAAAATAGCGACCGTATTGCAGGTGTCTTTTTAACGCACGGGCATGCAGATGCAATTGGAGCTCTTCCTTATCTCCTATCAGAAGCTAAGGTCCCTGTCTTTGGTTCGGAGTTAACAATCGAACTTGCTAAGCTTTTTGTAAAGGGAAATGATAGCGTCAAGAAATTTGATGATTTCCATGTTATCGATGAAAATACAGAAATCGACTTTGGAGGTACGGAGGTTTCCTTCTTCCGCACAACTCACTCTATCCCAGAAAGTCTGGGTGTCGTTTTAAAAACATCTGAGGGAAGCATCGTCTATACAGGAGATTTCAAATTTGACCAAACAGCTAGCGAATCTTATGCGACTGACTTTGGTCGTTTAGCAGAAATCGGTCGTGAAGGAGTTTTAGCTCTACTAAGTGATTCAGCAAACGCAGACAGTAATATTCAGGTAGCGAGTGAAAGTGAAGTTGGCGATGAAATTACGCAAACCATTTCTGATTGGGATGGACGTATCATTGTAGCTGCTGTTGCAAGTAACCTTTCTCGTATTCAACAGGTCTTTGACGCTGCTGCAGATACAGGCCGCCGCGTTGTTTTGACAGGATTCGATATTGAAAATATCGTTCGTACAGCTATTCGCTTGAAGAAATTGTCACTAGCAAATGAAAGTCTCTTGATTAAACCAAAAGACATGTCTCGTTTTGAAGATCACGAGTTAATTATCCTGGAAACTGGTCGTATGGGTGAACCGATTAATGGACTCCGTAAAATGTCAATCGGTCGTCACCGCTATGTTGAAATCAAAGATGGAGACTTGGTTTATATCGTTACAACACCATCAATCGCTAAAGAAGCTGTCATGGCACGTGTAGAAAACATGGTCTACCAAGCGGGTGGTATCGTTAAACCGATTACTCAAAACTTGCGTGTATCAGGACATGGAAATGCGCGTGATCTACAATTGATGATCAACCTCTTGCAACCCAAGTATCTTTTCCCTATCCAAGGGGAATACCGTGAATTGGATGCTCATGCCAAGGCTGCTATGGCTGTCGGGTTGTTGCCAGAACGTATTTTTATCCCGAAAAAAGGGACAACCATGTCTTATGAACATGGGGATTTCGTTCCATCTGGTGCAGTTGCTGCAGGAGATGTCTTGATTGACGGAAATGCTATTGGGGATGTGGGCAATGTCGTTCTTCGTGACCGTAAGGTCTTGTCAGAAGATGGTATTTTCATTGTGGCTATCACTGTTAACCGTCGCGAGAAGAAAATCATTGCCAAGGCTCGAGTGCATACACGTGGATTTGTCTACCTCAAGAAGAGTCGAGATATTCTGCGCGAGAGTACAGAGTTGGTGAACCAAACAGTTGAGGACTATCTCCAAGGTGAGGACTTTGACTGGGCTGACCTTAAAGGTAAGGTACGTGATAATTTGGCCAAGTTCCTCTTTGACCAAACCAAACGTCGTCCTGCTATTTTACCAGTAGTCATGGAAGCAAATAAGGATTCAATAGCAAGAGAGAAAGTCGAGTTTCGGCTTTTTCTTATCTCAAACGAATAAGGAGCAAGTTATGGCAGTAATGAAGATTGAGTATTACTCAGAAGTTTTAGATATGGAGTGGGGAGTAAATGTTCTCTACCCTGATGCATCTCGGGTGACAGAGCCAAACAGTACAGATATTCCAGTTCTCTATCTCCTTCATGGAATGTCAGGGAACCACAACAGTTGGCTCAAACGGACCAATGTGGAGCGCTTGGTGCGAGGGACTAATCTGATTGTTGTCATGCCCAATACAAGTAACGGCTGGTATACAGATACTCAGTACGGCTATAACTACTACACAGCTCTAGCAGAAGAATTGCCTAAGGTGCTCAAACGCTTCTTCCCCAATATGACCAACAAACGAGAAAAGACCTTCATTGCTGGTTTATCAATGGGGGGCTACGGTTCCTTTAAGCTAGCATTGTCAACTGACCGTTTCTCCCATGCCGCTAGCTTTTCTGGGGCACTTAGTTTCGAGGAGTTTTCTCCTGAGAGTCAAGATTTGGGAACACGTGCCTACTGGAGAGGTGTGTTTGGCAAAGTTAATGATTGGGTGAATAGCCCTTACTCACTTGAAACACTGGCTAAAAAGTCTGATAAGAAAACCAAACTCTGGGTATGGTGTGGCGAGCAAGATTTCTTGTATGCTGCCAATAACCTAGCAGTGAAAAACCTCAAGAAACTTGGTTTTGATGTGACCTACACCCATAGTGCAGGAACCCACGAGTGGTATTATTGGGAAAAACAATTGGAACGTTTTTTGACTACCCTGCCGATCGATTTTGTTTTAGAAGAACGCTTGTCTTAATTTTAGCTTTCTTTCAGTTTGATTTAGTAGAATAGTGAACCTATCTTTAGAATGGAAATTCATGGCTTAAAGATAGGTTCTTATTTTTTTAGAAAGGTGGGTAAATCATGGGCTGGATTATTCGTGTTTTATATCGATTGTTACTAGGAATTTTGCGTATGTTTTGGCGCCTGGTATGGACACTGATCCTCTTCATTCTCATCGCTTTTGGAATTCTCTGGTATGTGACAGGAGATTTATCTGGTGCCTTCAATCAAATCAGTAAATGGCTCAGGTCGGTCAAGCAGGCTGGGATCAATGGCAAGAAACTGGGAAGTTGCAAGGTTTGTCTCAGACAGATCATCATCAAGATTCAGGCGCAAAATGGGCAAAAGCGCAAGCAAGAATCTATATAGACCCTCAAATGGATGCGACTTTTCAAAAGGCCTACGCAGAAGCTATTGCTAACTGGAATCAGACAGGGGCTTTTGATTTTGAGATTGTAACAGAACCGGATCAGGCCAATATTTTTGCTACCGAAATGAATGATGGTTCGACAGCTGTAGCAGGTGAGGCGGAGAGTCAAACCAATCTCCTAACCAAACAATTCACTTCTGTGACTGTTCGCTTAAATCATTATTATCTATCCAATCCAAACTATGGCTATACCTATGAACGTATCTTGCATACAGCAGAACATGAGTTAGGACATGCTATTGGCTTGCAGCATACCAATGAGGTTTCAGTCATGCAACCGGCAGGGTCTTATTATGGTATCCAAGCTCAAGATGTAAAAGAAGTCCAAGAACTCTATGAGTCAGGAGATTCGGAAAACAGAGCTTCTTGATATGAGCAATGAGAGGTGCTTTTTGCTATAATGGAACTATGAATAACTTGATCAAATCAAAACTGGAGCTCTTGCCGAATAGCCCGGGTTGTTATATTCACAAAGATAAAAACGGCACGATTATCTATGTAGGGAAGGCTAAAAATCTGCGCAATCGGGTGCGGTCCTACTTTCGAGGAAGCCACGATACCAAGACAGAAGCCTTAGTATCTGAGATTGTGGATTTTGAATTTATTGTTACAGAGTCTAATATTGAGGCTCTCCTTTTGGAGATTAATCTCATCAAGGAAAACAAGCCCAAATACAATATCATGCTCAAGGACGACAAGTCCTACCCTTTTATCGAAATCACCAATGAACGCTATCCTCGATTGATAATCACCCGTCAGGTTAAGAAGGACGGAGGCCTTTATTTTGGTCCTTATCCGGATGTGGGTGCGGCCAATGAAATCAAACGGCTATTAGACCGGATTTTTCCTTTTCGCAAGTGTACCAACCCGCCCTCGAAGGTCTGTTTTTATTACCACATCGGCCAGTGTATGGCTCATACGGTTTGTCACAAAGATGAAGCTTATTTTAAAGCTATGTCTCAAGAGGTCTCTGATTTTCTCAAGGGCCAGGATGACAAAATCATTAACGACCTCAAGGATAAGATGGCATTGGCAGCTCAGAGTATGGAGTTTGAACGTGCAGCTGAGTACCGTGATCTGATCCAGGCTATTGGGACTCTTCGGACAAAACAACGAGTTATGGCCAAGGATCTCCAAAACCGTGATGTCTTTGGTTACTATGTGGATAAGGGATGGATGTGCGTCCAGGTTTTCTTTGTCCGTCAGGGTAAGTTAATTGAGCGTGATGTCAACCTTTTTCCTTACTACAATGATCCAGATGAGGATTTTTTGACCTATGTGGGACAGTTTTATCAAGAAAAATCTCACTTGGTTCCAAATGAAATTCTGATTCCTCAGGATATTGATGAAGAAGCTATCAAGGCCTTGGTGGATACCAAGATTCTCAAGCCACAAAGAGGTGAGAAAAAACAACTGGTCAATCTGGCTATCAAAAATGCACGTGTTAGTCTAGAACAGAAGTTTAATCTTCTGGAAAAATCAGTTGAGAAAACCCAGGGTGCTATTGAAAACCTGGGACGTCTTTTACAAATTCCGATCCCAGTCCGTATCGAGGCCTTTGATAACTCCAATATCATGGGGACCAGTCCTGTTTCTGCTATGGTTGTCTTTGTCAATGGTAAACCGAGCAAGAAGGATTACCGTAAATACAAGATAAAAACAGTTGTTGGGCCAGATGACTATGCAAGTATGCGAGAGGTTATCCGTAGACGCTATGGTCGAGTTCAACGAGATGGTCTGACACCGCCTGATTTAATCGTCATTGATGGGGGGCAAGGTCAGGTAAATATTGCTAAGCAAGTTATCCAAGAGGAGCTAGGTTTGGATATTCCTATCGCAGGGCTTCAAAAGAATGACAAGCACAAAACGCACGAGTTGCTTTTTGGAGATCCGCTTGAAGTGGTGGAATTGTCTCGGAATTCTCAGGAATTTTTCCTCCTCCAACGCATTCAAGATGAGGTGCACCGCTTTGCGATAACCTTCCACCGTCAATTGCGCTCCAAATTCCTTCTCCTCTCAATTGGATGGGATTGAAGGGTTGGGACCAAAACGCAAGCAGAATTTAATGAAATATTTCAAATCTCTGACTAAAATTAAGGAAGCTAGCGTGGATGAGATTGTAGAAGTTGGAATACCAAGAGCAGTTGCAGAGGCTGTTCATCGACAGTTAAATCCAGAAGCGAATTCAACACTAGCTCAAGTAGCTGAGAAGCCACTTGAATATAAGGAATAAAGAAGCAGTGGAATGTTTTTGCTTTAGTGAGTGCAAGCTAGTCGGATTTGTGGTAAAATAGATAAGATATGACAAAAGAATTTCATCATGTAACAGTCATGCTCCATGAGACTATTGATATGCTAGATGTGAAGCCTGATGGCATTTACGTTGATGCAACCTTGGGTGGAGCAGGCCACAGCGAGTATTTGTTAAGTAAATTAAGTGAGAAAGGGCATTTGTATGCCTTTGACCAAGATCAAAACGCCATTGACAACGCGCAAAAACGTTTAGCGCCCTATATCGAAAAGGGAATGGTCACTTTTGTCAAGGATAATTTCCGTCATTTGAAGGAACGCTTAAATGACTTAGGCGTGACAGAGATTGATGGAATTTGTTATGACTTAGGAGTTTCTAGTCCGCAGTTAGATCAACGTGAGCGTGGTTTTTCTTATAAAAAAGATGCACCACTAGATATGCGGATGAATCAGGAAGCTAGCTTGACTGCATATGAAGTTGTCAATCATTATGACTATCATGATTTGGTACGAATCTTTTTCAAATATGGAGAAGACAAGTTTTCTAAACAGATTGCGCGAAAAATCGAACAAGCACGTCAAGTGAAGCCAATCGAGACAACAACCGAATTGGCAGAGATTATCAAATCTGCCAAGCCTGCTAAGGAACTTAAGAAAAAAGGCCATCCGGCCAAGCAGATTTTCCAGGCCATTCGTATTGAAGTTAACGATGAGTTGGGAGCAGCGGATGAGTCTATTCAGCAAGCTATGGATATGCTGGCTCGAGATGGCAGAATATCAGTGATTACCTTCCATTCACTGGAAGATCGCTTGACTAAGCAACTATTTAAGGAGGCTTCGACAGTAGAGGTTCCAAAAGGATTACCTTTTATTCCAGATGATCTCAAACCTAAGATGGAATTGGTATCACGCAAACCAATCTTACCAAGCAAGGAAGAATTGGAAGCCAATAATCGTTCCCACTCAGCCAAGCTTCGAGTGGCTAGAAAAATTCACAAGTAAAGAGGAAAAATGGCAGAAAACAGAGGAACAACGAGCCAATTACTACAAGCTCGTATTAAAAAATTTTCACGTGTTGAAAAGGCCTTTTATCTTTCAATTGCCATCACAGCCCTTGTCTTGGCAGTCAGTGTTGTTTATATGCAGACTAAGCTTTTGCAGGTCCAAAGGGATTTGACGACTCTCAATACACAGATTGAGGAGAAAAAGACAGAGCTGGATGATGCGAAACAAGAAGTTAATGAATTGATTCGATCAGAACGTTTGACAGGGATTGCAGACTCACAAGACTTGCAATTGAATAATGAAAATATCCGAGCGGCGGAGTAGTAAATGAAAAACTGGAAAGAAAGAATTATACGCTTTGCCATTAAAAATCGTAAAACTCCAGAGGAAAACCGCAGACTAGTGGGGAAGAATCTGAGCCTTTTGGCCATCTTTCTCTTTGCTGTTTTTTTGGTTAACTTTGCGGTAATTATTGGTACAGGCTCAAAATTTGGTGTTGACCTCGTTAAAGAAGCAAAGAGGGTCCATCAAACAACTCGAATAGTCCCTGCTAAAAGAGGGACCATTTATGACCGTAATGGAACACCGATTGCAGAAGATGCGACATCATACAATGTCTATGCGATTATCGATAAGGAATACAAATCTGCAAATGGGAAAATTCTCTATGTAGAGGAATCTCAGTATAATAAAGTTGCGGAAGTCTTCCATAAGTATCTAGATATGGAGGAATCCTACGTCAAGGAACAACTTTCTCAACCTAATCTGAAGCAAGTTTCCTTCGGTGTTAAGGGAAATGGTATTACTTATGCCAATATGATGTCTATCAAAAAAGACTTGGAGACAGCTAAGGTTGAGGGAGTTGATTTTACAACTAGCCCAAATCGAAGCTATCCAAATGGGAAATTCGCATCGTCTTTCATCGGCTTAGCTCAGCTGCATGAAAACGAGGATGGCTCAAAAAGTCTTGTTGGGACATCTGGTGTTGAGAGTTCTTTGAATAGCTTATTAGCGGGAACGGATGGTATTATCACCTATGAAAAAGACCGTCTAGGGAATATTGTTCCAGGGACCGAACAAGTTACTCAACAGATCGTAAACGGGAAAGACGTCTATACAACCCTATCTAGTCCTTTACAATCTTTCATGGAAAGTCAAATGGATGCCTTCCAAGAAAAAGTAAAAGGGAAGTATATGACTGCGACTTTGGTCAGCGCCAAGACAGGAGAAATTCTGGCTACAACTCAAAGACCAACCTTTGATGCTGATACCAAAGAAGGGATTACAGAGGACTTCGTTTGGCGGGATATTCTTTATCAAAGTAACTATGAGCCGGGTTCAACCATGAAGGTCATAACTTTAGCTTCAGCTATTGACAACAATACCTTCCCTGGAGGAGAATATTTCAACAGTAGTGAATTGAAGGTGGCGGATGCTACCATCAAGGACTGGGACGTTAACGAAGGCTTGACAAGTGGTGGGATGATGACCTTCTCGCAAGGTTTTGCTCACTCTAGTAACATCGGTATGACTCTCCTTGAGCAAAAGATGGGGGATGCTACTTGGCTTGATTACCTCAATCGTTTCAAATTTGGGGTGCCGACTCGTTTTGGTATGAGTGATGAGTATGCTGGACAATTACCTGAGGACAATATTGTTAACATTGCAATGAGTTCCTTTGGTCAAGGGATTTCAGTGACACAAACTCAGATGCTTCGAGCCTTTACAGCGATTGCTAATGATGGTGTGATGTTGGAGCCTAAGTTTATCAGCGCTCTCTATGACCCGAATGATCAAACCGTCCGTAAATCTCAAAAAGAAATTGTGGGAAATCCTGTCTCTAAAGAAGCTGCAAGCTTGACGCGAGATCACATGGTGATGGTAGGAACAGATCCATACTATGGTACGATGTACAATCACAGTACGGGTAAAGGGACGGTCAATGTTCCGGGCTATAATGTAGCCTTGAAATCAGGAACTGCCCAGATTGCGGATGAGAAAAATGGAGGATACCTGAAAGGGGAAACAAACTATATCTTCTCAGTTGTTTCTATGCATCCCGCAGAAAATCCTGATTTCATCCTCTATGTGACAGTTCAACAACCGGAACATTATTCTGGAATTCAGTTAGGGGAATTCGCAAACCCTATCTTGGAGCGAGCTTCTGCGATGAAAGAATCTCTCAATCTTCAATCAACTGCTAAGAGTTTGGATCAGGTGACAACCACGACCAACTATGCCATGCCTGAGACAACAGACTATAGCCCTGGAGATTTAGCAGAAGAACTGCGACGCAACCTTGTTCAACCGATTGTTATCGGTTCAGGGACAAATCAAAGAAAGTTCAGTATCAAAAGGGACCAATCTAGATGCTAATGAGCAAATCTTACTACTCTCTGATAAGGTAGAAGAGATGCCTGACTTGTATGGTTGGTCTAAGAAAAATGTTGAAACCTTTGCAAAATGGCTGGATATCGAAGTAGAATTTGAAGGCTCAGGACAAACTGTTAAAAAACAAAGTGTTCGTGCCAATACAGCTTTAAAAAATATACAGAAAATAAAAATAACATTAGGAGATTAGGATGCTAGTTTCTATCGTTCCTGGAGTCCTTACTTTTGTTCTTACAGTAGTAGGGATTCCAGCATTTATCCGTTTTTACCATAAAGCACAAATTACCGGTCAGCAGATGCACGAGGATGTGAAACAACACCAGGCGAAAGCTGGGACGCCGACAATGGGAGGGATTGTCTTTCTTATAACAAGTGTTTTAGTTAGTTTAGTTCTTGCTCTTTTGACCAATCAACTAACGAATAATGTAGGAATGATCCTCTTTATCCTAGTCTTATATGGTTTAGTTGGTTTCTTAGATGACTTCCTCAAAGTTTTCCGTAAAATCAACGAAGGGCTCAATCCTAAACAAAAGCTTTTGCTCCAGTTAGTTGGAGGGGTTATCTTCTATTTCTTTTATGAAAGAGGAGGAGATATCTTAAATGTATTTGGTTATCCCTTACATTTAGGAGTTCTTTACATTTTCTTTGCTCTTTTCTGGTTAGTTGGTTTTTCAAATGCTGTTAACTTGACTGACGGGATTGATGGCTTAGCAAGTATTTCAGTAGTGATTAGCTTATCAGCCTATGGAGTGATTGCTTATGTACAAAACCAGTTGGATATCTTGCTAGTCATTATAGCTATGATTGGTGGTCTTCTCGGTTTCTTTGTCTTTAACCATAAACCTGCTAAAGTATTTATGGGAGATGTGGGAAGTCTTGCTCTTGGAGGGATGCTGGCAGCAATTTCTATGGCACTGCACCAAGAATGGACACTTCTCTTTATCGGTCTTGTTTATGTCTTTGAAACCACATCTGTTATGATGCAAGTTAGCTACTTTAAGTTGAGTGGCGGCAAACGTATCTTCCGAATGACACCAGTTCATCACCATTTTGAATTGGGTGGTTTTTCTGGTAAAGGTCAAGCTTGGAGTGAGTGGAAGGTCGACTTCTTCTTCTGGGGAGTGGGTTTACTTGCCAGTCTCGTAACTTTAGCTTTCATGTATTTATTCTAAAAAAGAATATTGAAATAAAAAGAGAAGGACTAAGGTCCTTCTTTTTTATTTCCTATTATCTTCAATTGATGAATCCTTTTCTCAAAAAAGTAAAATTATGGTAAAATGGAAAAAAGAAAGAAGAGATTATGAGTTATTTTAAAAAATATACATTTGACAAATCTAAGTTTAAATTAGGAATGCGAACCTTTAAAACAGGAATCGCTGTTTTTTTGGTTCTCATGATTTTTGGTTTTTTTGGATGGAAGGGACTTCAAATCGGAGCACTAACAGCTGTTTTTAGCTTGAGAGAGGACTTTGATAAGAGTGTCCACTTTGGTACATCTCGTATTCTGGGAAATAGTATAGGTGGCTTTTTTGCCTTGATTTTCTTTCTCTTAAATAATCTTTTTCATGGCGCTTTCTGGGTAACTCTCCTTGCTGTCCCTATTTGTACCATGTTAACCATTATGACAAATGTTGCTATGAACAATAAGGCAGGGGTCATTGGCGGAGTTTCAGCTATGTTGATTATTACCCTATCAATTCCGAGTGGAGAGACTGTTTTGTACGTGTTTGCTCGTGTATTTGAAACTTTTATGGGTGTTTTTGTGGCAATTCTAGTCAATTACGATATTGATCGTTTACGAGGTTTTTTACAGAAAAAATAAAATAATGTCATAAGATGTGACATAAACAATTGACGGTTGAGTTTTTTTAGACTATAATAGACAGAAAGAAGAGGAAGTGCACATGAAGGAAAAAGAATTTCGCCGCAATATGGCAGTTTTCCCCATTGGTAGTGTTATGAAATTGACCGATCTTTCAGCGCGTCAAATTCGTTATTATGAAGATCAAGAGTTGATAAAACCTGATCGAAACGAAGGCAATCGCCGGATGTATTCTTTAAATGATATGGATCGATTACTTGAGATTAAGGACTATATCTCTGAAGGGCATAATATTGCTGCTATCAAGAAAAAATATGCCGAACGTGAAGCGAAATCTAAAAAACCAGTCAGTCAAACTGAAGTGCGTCGAGCGCTTCGGAATGAAGTTCTTCAACAAAGTCGCTTTGCTTCTCAACAATCACCTTTTGGTCGCGGTTAGGCAACCGCAAGTCGTCATATATAAGGAGAAAAACCATGCCAATCACAGCTGCAGATATTCGTCGTGAAGTTAAGGAAAAAAATGTAACCTTTATCCGTCTCATGTTTTCAGATATTTTGGGAACAATGAAACGTCGAAATTCCTGCTACAGATGAACAACTAGACAAGGTCTTGTCAAACAAGGCTATGTTTGATGGATCTTCTATTGAAGGGTTCGTTCGTATCAATGAATCAGATATGTACTTGTACCCTGACCTGGACACATGGACTGTCTTCCCTTGGGGAGATGAGAACGGTAGTGTCGCAGGATTGATCTGTGATGTCTATACAACAGAAGGAGAGCCATTTGCTGGAGATCCTCGAAGCAACCTTAAACGAGCTCTTCATCACATGGAGAAAGTTGGATTCAAATCATTCAACCTTGGTCCGGAACCAGAATTCTTCCTATTTAAGCTTGATGAAAATGGAGACCCAACTCTTGAAGTAAATGACAAGGGTGGTTACTTTGATTTGGCGCCTACAGACCTTGCCGATAATACCCGTCGTGAGATTGTGAATGTCTTGACCAAGATGGGATTTGAAGTAGAAGCCAGTCACCACGAAGTTGCCGTAGGCCAACATGAGATTGACTTTAAGTACGATGAAGTTCTTCGTGCTTGTGATAAGATTCAAATCTTTAAACTTGTTGTTAAAACAATTGCTCGTAAACATGGTTTGTATGCAACCTTTATGGCTAAACCAAAATTCGGTATTGCTGGTTCAGGGATGCACTGCAATATGTCCTTGTTTGATGCGGAAGGGAACAATGCCTTCTTTGATCCAAAGGATCCAAAGGGAATGCAGTTATCAGAAACTGCCTACCACTTCCTCGGTGGTTTGATTAAGCATGCCTACAACTACACAGCTATCATGAACCCAACGGTAAATTCATACAAACGTTTGGTTCCAGGATACGAAGCACCTGTTTACATTGCTTGGGCAGGCCAAAACCGTTCTCCGTTGGTACGCGTTCCGGCTACTCGTGGAATGGGAACTCGTTTGGAATTGCGTTCAGTGGACCCAATGGCTAACCCGTACATCGCTATGGCTGTTCTCTTGGAAGTTGGTTTGCACGGTATTGAGAACAAAATCGAAGCTCCAGCACCAATCGAAGAAAATATCTACATCATGACTGCTGAAGAACGTAAAGAGGCTGGCATCACAGACCTTCCATCAACGCTTCACAACGCTTTGAAAGCTATGACAGAAGACGAAGTGGTTAAGGCGGCACTTGGTGAGCACATCTACACTAGCTTCCTTGAAGCTAAACGAATCGAGTGGGCTAGCTACGCAACTTTCGTTTCACAATGGGAAATTGATAATTATCTAGATCTTTACTAATGATAAACAGAAGAGGCTGGGACAAAAGTCCTAGCCTCTCATTTGTCTTTGGATTGTCGAGCAAGACGCAGTGGTTGAGTGGGCGTTACTACGCTGATTTCATCAGCTTTTATAGCCCTACTCAACTGTGCGGAGGTGGGACGACGAAATCGAATTCTAGCGAATTACCGATTTCTGTCCCACTCTCTTTTTTTCTTGCAATTTATATCGAGGTGTGATATATTTTATATAACGAAGTGCGATATATCGAACTAAAGAGGAGGTCTGGTTAAATGGAATTAACAGATAAGATTAGACGGGTTTATCTGCCTATGACTGAAACGGGTTTTTATATTCTGTTCAGCTTGCAAAAGGAGAACCATGGCTATGGTATTACCCAAAAGGTCAAGGAGATGACAGATTCACAGGTTTTCATTAGTCCTGGAACTATGTATGGAACCTTGTCAAAGATGGAAAAAGATGGATTGATTTCCTTTGTTCGCGAAGAGGAAAAGCGAAAGATTTATCAGATAACTGATTTGGGACGAAAAGTTTTAGAAATCGAAGTCAAACGTATTGAACGACTCTACAGAAACAGTCGGGAGGAAGATTGATGGAAAAGAAAATTGTTTATCGGATTGTTACGATCGCTGATTATGAGAGGGAGGCAGTTTTCCTCGGGGAAATGCATGCTAAAGGCTGGAAACTTAAGGAGGTAAGCTACTCTTACTTAGTAGTTGCGGTTAAGTATACTTTTGAAAAGTGCAAACCGGAGCAGGTGGCTTATCAGTTGGATTTTTATCCTATGAAAAAGTCAGAGAGAGCTTCCTATTTACAACTGTTTAAAGATTTTGGCTGGGAGCATATTACAGACTTTAACGGTTTTTCCTACTTTAGAAAACCATATTCTGAAATTGAGTCGGATGCCGAGTTTGAAATTTATAATGACACGGCCGGGAAGTTAGCTATGGTCAAACGAATTTTAATAATGCGGATGCTTCCTATTTTGCTTCTCTTTTCAGCTCTACTACCGGTTTTCTCAAAATTTCTCAGTAGAGGTAGTGATTTCAGTTGGGAAATGTTTTTGATTGTCATAATAGATTGTGTTTTATTGATAGTTTTCGCGATTCAGATTTCTTATATTTTTTGGAAATTATTTCAAAAATGGAAAGAATTATCCGATATATAAGCCGTGTATGTGTTCTAATTTGGAGGTCAGACAATGAATAGCAGAGTACAATTTCGAATGTTTACCATTCTTGATTTGGACAAGGTAGAAGATTATTTGCGTAAGATGCATTTGAAAGGTTGGAGATTTAAAACGAATCGTTTTGGATTTTTCTGTTTTGAGCAATGCCAACCAGATGATGTGATCTACCGTGTGTGGAATACTAGTTACCTTAGAAAAAATGAGCTGGTGTTAGAAAGTATTAAGGATAGAGGCTGGGAGTTTGTGGAAGGATGTCCTTATTCTGTTTTCCGAAAGGTAACTTCTGATTTTGCTTCAAATGATCAATTCTGCATGAACAATCGTCTTAGATGGGAAGGTGTGAAATCAGGACTTCATTCATGTGTAGCTTCTATCTCTGGTGGTCTAGTTGTTTGTATGAGCCTATTTCGCGAAAATCTTTCTCCGTCTTTCTCCATTATATTTGCCCTATATGCTCTCATGATTTCTTATCTAATCTATAGTTTTTACAGACTTAAAAAGAAATACCTGAAGATTGTAAAATGATTTTCTAGGTCTTCAGACTGATTTTTAGCACTCTTGACAAAAGAGTGCTAATTTTTTGAGTTTTTCTCTTGACATTCTCTTTTAAGGGTGTATAATAGAATCATAAGTTAGCACTTGGATGCATCGAGTGCTAAAAAAGATCTATCAGAGAGGAGTGGCGAGATGGTTACGGAACGTCAGCAGAATATTTTAAATCTGATTATTGACATCTTTACCAAAACGCATGAACCTGTTGGATCTAAAGCCTTGCAAGAGTCTATTAACTCTAGTAGTGCTACCATTCGAAATGACATGGCAGCTCTAGAAAAACAAGGTTTACTTGAAAAAGCGCATACGTCCAGTGGTCGGATGCCGAGTGTGGCTGGTTTCAATACTATGTCAAACATTCTTTATCCTTTGACCGTTTAGCTGAGAATCAAGTTTATGAAATTGTAAAAGCCTTTGATCAAGAGTTCTTCAAGCTTGAGGATATTCTTCAAGAGGCGACTAAAATCTTGTCAGACTTGAGTGGTTGTACGGTTGTAGCGCTAGATGTCGAACCGAGTAGGCAAAAGCTGACGGCTTTTGATATCGTTGTTCTCGGGCAACATACAGCTTTAGCTGTTTTTACACTTGATGAATCTAGAACGGTTACCAGTCAGTTTTTGATTCCGAGAAATTTCTTGCAGGAGGATTTAAATCGCCTCAAGACCATGATTCAAGAACGTTTCCTGGAACAGACTGTTTTAGATATTCACTACAAGATTCGAACAGAGATCCCGCAGATTATCCAACGTTACTTTACAACGACGGACAACGTTATGGACCTTGTCGAACATATTTTTAAAGAAATGTTCAATGAAAATATCGTAGTTTCTGGGAAAGTCAATCTCTTGAATTTTGCGAATCTAGCAGCCTATCAATTCTTTGATCAACCACAAAAGGTTGCTTTAGAGATTCGAGAAATCTGATTGGCGACCAGATGCAAAGTGTCCGAGTTGCGGTTAGCCAAGAATCCTGTTTAGCTGACTTAGCAGTGATTAGCAGTAAATTCCTCATCCCTTATCGTGGTTTTGGAATTCTAGCGATTATTGGTCCAGTTCATCTGGATTATCAACAATTGGTCAATCAACTCAATGTTGTGAATCGAGTTTTGACCATGAAGCTGACTGATTTTTACCGCTATCTCAGCAGTAATCACTATGAAGTGAATTAAGATTGAAATCATTAAAGGAGGCGAAAATGGCCCAAGATATAAAAAATGAAGAAATAAAAGAAGAGGAAGTTGTGGAAACGACTGAAGAAACAACTCCTGAGAAGTCTGAGTTGGACTTGGCAAACGAACGTGCCGAAGAATTTGAAAACAAATACCTTCGTGCCCACGCAGAAATGCAAAATATTCAACGTCGTGCCAATGAAGAACGTCAACTCTTGCAACGCTATCGCAGCCAAGATTTGGCAAAAGCAATCTTGCCATCATTGGATAACCTTGAACGCGCACTTGCAGTAGAAGGGTTGACAGATGATGTCAAAAAAGGCTTGGAGATGGTGCAAGAAAGTTTGATTCACGCTCTGAAAGAAGAAGGAATCGAAGAAATCGCGGCAGACGGAGAATTTGACCATAACTACCACATGGCCATTCAAACAGTGCCAGCGGATGACGAGCATCCGGCAGACACCATCGCACAAGTCTTCCAAAAAGGCTACAAACTCCATGACCGCATCCTAAGACCAGCAATGGTAGTGGTATATAACTAGGCTACCTTGTCCGAAACGACAATAAACTATGAAGAAAGATAAGAGGCAAGCCGGAGGCTTGCAAGGAAGATATTTCCCGCCGTGGTGAAAGTTTCAGTAGCTTATGCTACTGAAACAGGGGATTTTTGAGACAATGGGCTCAAAAATAAGTGATGAAATCCCGTAGGGAGTTGCTCACGTCCCCACCACTTAAGGGGAATATCAAGAAAAATCAAAATTAGAATTAAAATAATAAGGAGAAAAACACATGTCTAAAATTATCGGTATTGACTTAGGTACAACAAACTCAGCAGTTGCAGTTCTTGAAGGAACTGAAAGCAAAATCATCGCAAACCCAGAAGGAAACCGCACAACTCCATCTGTAGTTTCATTCAAAAACGGTGAAATCATCGTTGGTGACGCTGCAAAACGTCAAGCAGTCACAAACCCAGATACAGTTATCTCTATCAAATCTAAGATGGGTACTTCTGAAAAAGTTTCTGCTAACGGTAAAGAATACACTCCACAAGAAATCTCAGCGATGATCCTTCAATACTTGAAAGGTTACGCTGAAGAATACCTTGGTGAAAAAGTAACCAAGGCTGTTATCACAGTTCCAGCTTACTTTAACGATGCTCAACGTCAAGCAACTAAAGATGCTGGTAAAATCGCTGGTCTTGAAGTAGAACGTATCGTCAACGAACCAACTGCAGCAGCTCTTGCTTACGGTTTGGACAAGACTGACAAAGAAGAAAAAATCTTGGTATTCGACCTTGGTGGTGGTACATTCGACGTATCTATCCTTGAACTCGGTGATGGTGTCTTTGATGTATTGGCAACTGCAGGGGACAACAAACTCGGTGGTGACGATTTTGACCAAAAAATCATCGACTACTTAGTAGCAGAATTCAAGAAAGAAAATGGTATCGACTTGTCAAATGACAAGATGGCTCTTCAACGTTTGAAAGACGCAGCAGAAAAAGCTAAGAAAGACCTTTCTGGTGTGACTTCAACTCAAATCAGCTTGCCATTCATCACTGCTGGTGAAGCTGGACCTCTTCACTTGGAAATGACCTTGACTCGTGCGAAATTTGATGATTTGACTCGTGACCTTGTAGAACGTACAAAAGTTCCAGTTCGCCAAGCCCTTTCAGATGCAGGTTTGAGCTTGTCAGATATCGACGAAGTCATCCTTGTTGGTGGTTCAACTCGTATCCCTGCGGTTGTAGAAGCTGTTAAAGCTGAAACTGGTAAAGAACCAAACAAATCAGTTAACCCTGATGAAGTAGTTGCTATGGGTGCTGCGATCCAAGGTGGTGTCATTACTGGTGATGTCAAAGACGTTGTCCTTCTTGACGTAACACCATTGTCACTTGGTATCGAAACAATGGGTGGTGTCTTTACAAAACTCATCGAGCGCAACACAACAATTCCAACATCTAAATCACAAGTCTTCTCAACTGCAACAGATAACCAACCAGCCGTTGATATCCACGTTCTTCAAGGTGAACGCCCAATGGCAGCAGATAACAAGACTCTTGGACGTTTCCAATTGACTGATATCCCAGCTGCACCTCGTGGTATCCCACAAATCGAAGTAACATTTGACATCGACAAAAACGGTATCGTATCTGTTAAGGCGAAAGATCTTGGAACTCAAAAAGAACAAACAATTGTTATCCAATCAAATTCAGGTTTGACAGACGAAGAAATCGATCGCATGATGAAAGATGCAGAAGCAAACGCTGAAGCAGATAAGAACGTAAAGAAGAAGTTGACCTTCGTAACGAAGTAGACCAAGCTATCTTTGCGACTGAGAAGACAATCAAGGAAACTGAAGGTAAAGGCTTCGATGCAGAACGTGATGTTGCTCAAGCTGCCCTTGATGAGCTTAAGAAAGCCCAAGAAGACAACAACTTGGACGAAATGAAAGCAAAACTTGAAGCGTTGAACGAAAAAGCTCAAGGACTTGCTGTGAAACTCTACGAACAAGCTGCAGCAGCTCAACAAGCTCAAGCAGGAGCAGAAGGCGCCCAAGCAACAGGAAACGCAGGCGATGACGTCGTAGATGGAGAGTTTACTGAAAAGTAAGATGCAAAGCCCGTTAAAACCTCACAGTGAAAATAGGAAATCTGACGCAGAAACTTTAGTTTCTAGAAAGATTTGCACCTAAAGGTAGCCATATCTGTAGTTCGCCAAAGCGAAAACAGCTACGTCTCTTTTTCACCAAGAGGTTAGGGCGTGCTCGATTTAGCCGAAACTCAATTCAGCCTTACTAGTTCTAAAACAAAGTATAATCGACTTTGTTTTAGAACGTCGTAATGATATGAAGAAATCCAGAGGTTGCAACCCAGCCTCTGTTTTTCGGTAAAAAGGAACGACACTAATATGTTGATTCGTTCCGCAACATTAAAAGAAAGGAACAGAGAGTGTTCGCAACTGAACACGGGTTCCAGAATTGCTTACTAAATTTGAAAGAAAGGAACAAAGAGTGTTCGCAACTGAACACGGGCTACGGACTGTGCCAAAAAGATAGTTTTTCTAGGACGCACGCGTCCGTCGTCAAAACTCCTATTTTGGCTGTGTCCGTTTGACGCCCTTTGTATCTTAAATTATGAACAATACTGAATTTTATGACCGTTTGGGCGTTTCAAAGAATGCATCTCAAGATGAAATCAAGAAAGCCTATCGGAAATTATCGAAGAAATATCACCCAGATATCAATAAAGAGCCCGGTGCTGAGGAAAAGTACAAGGAAGTTCAAGAAGCTTATGAGACTTTAAGTGATGAACAGAAACGTGCTGCTTACGACCAATACGGTGCTGCTGGTGCCAATGGTGGCTTTGGTGGTGCAGGCGGTTTTGGTGGTTTCGACGGAGCAGGTGGTTTCGGTGGATTTGAAGATATCTTCTCAAGTTTTTTCGGCGGAGGCGGTTCTTCTCGCAATCCAAACGCTCCTCGTCAAGGTGACGACCTCCAGTACCGTGTGAATTTGACTTTTGAAGAAGCAATCTTTGGTACTGAAAAAGAAGTCAAATACAATCGTGAATCAAGCTGTCGGACATGTGATGGAACTGGTGCTAAGCCTGGAACAAGTCCAGTTACTTGTGGACGTTGTCATGGTTCTGGTGTTATTAACGTTGATACTCAAACACCTCTAGGTATGATGCGTCGTCAAGTGACCTGTGATGTCTGTCATGGACGTGGAAAAGAAATCAAAGATCCATGTACAACATGTCACGGAACAGGTCATGAAAAACAAGCCCACAGTGTCCATGTAAAAATTCCAGCAGGTGTTGAAACTGGTCAACAAATTCGTTTAGCTGGTCAAGGTGAGGCAGGCTTTAACGGTGGTCCTTATGGAGACTTGTATGTAGTAGTTTCTGTTGAAGATAGCGATAAATTTGAACGTGAAGGAACAACTATTTTCTACAAGTTAAACCTCAATATCGTCCAAGCAGCCCTTGGAGATACAGTGGATATTCCAACGGTTCATGGTGATGTTGAATTGGTAATCCCAGAGGGAACACAAACTGGTAAAAAATTCCGCCTACGTGGCAAGGGAGCTCCTAGTCTTCGTGGTGGTGCCGTCGGTGACCAATACGTGACGGTCAATGTCGTGACTCCAACAGGTTTGAACGAACGACAAAAAGCAGCCTTGAAAGAATTCGCAGCTGCAGGTGATTTAAAAGTCAATCCAAAGAAAAAAGGTTTCTTTGATCACATAAAAGATGCCTTTGAGGGTGAATAAAGCATAGACTAAAAAGAGCCTTCGGGCTCTTTTTGTTATTTTAGGATTGGAGAATGAAACTCCCATTAGTCTACTACTCAGACCGTTGAGTGAGCAAGCCAGCCACATCCATCTCCTGAATGAGTTGCTTGAATTCCGCTTCTTTTTCAGGTTTCACGGTGACAGTATCGAGATGCTTAATCGCCGAGTTATCCTGAATATCCACCAAGGTTAAAGCTTTTTCATAGAATGCGATTCCCCTTTTAAGGCTTTCCTGATCATTCCAAAAAAGAAGTGAGTAATTAGGGTTAAATGTCTTTCCTTTTTCTTGGAGATACTTTTCGCTCTCCTTTTCTAAAAACTGAAATAATCCATGATTGAACAAGTTATCCCCTACTTTATAGTATGAAATCTCTCCTGTCTGAAGGACATAGACTTCGAGTCGTTTTTTAGTGAGTTTTGGACTTTCTTTTAGGACGGGGTGGCTATTGATGACTTCATCAGAGAATGTCACATAAAAATTTAAGCCTCCACCCTCGAATTCATAGTGTCCATCTGATTCTACTTTTTCAGGAGGCATGTCAAGGGAGATAAAGATTTGTTTTAAGGTTTCATTTCCTTCTCGAATGTCACTTGATGAAGCTTTGAAAAGATTGGCCACTAGTAGAAATGCTAAGATTGCAAGAAGGCAGAAACAACCAGAAATGATCAAGATGACTTTTAAAAACTGTTTCATGTTTAGTCCCTCCCTTTTCTGTGAGGAGTTGGTAACCCAAGATGGATTTAAGGGGATATGAGGAAAGTTGGATATTTTCCTTTATTTAGTTTTCTTCAGGCTCTCGTAGTTCTTTTATTACAGCAAGTCTTGCTTGGAGGTCTTTTTCTAAGACTTTAAATTTGTAAGTGAGGTCTTCTTGGTACTCCTTGATGACTTCTTTTTGCTGATTGATAATTTGTAAGCTGTTTTGGATGACATCCAAATCACCTTTGATTGCTTCAACACGGCCAGTTGTATCTAAAACTTCTTCAGTGATAACTTCACGATTTTTAACGAGGAGGTATGATCCGACTGCTGATCCAGCAAAAAGTAGTAAATTTGATAGTTTCATAGGAACTCCTTAAGCATTTTTGATCGTTTCAGCGACTTGGGCAAGTTTGTCAAAGTCAGGTTCATGGGCAACAAAGTCAATTTTTAGGTCATCCTCGGCACCATAACGAGGAACGAGGTGGACATGGGTATGGAAAACGGTTTGTCCAGCTACCTCTTCGCAGTTGGCGATGATATTCATGCCTTCAGCTTGTGTAGCCTTCATGACCTTTTGAGCAATAACCGGAATCTTTGCAAAGAGTTGGCTAGCGCTCGCAGCATCCATTTCTAAAAGGTTGCGATAGTGTTCTTTAGGTACGACCAAGGTATGACCAGGTGTTACTTGAGAAATATCAAGAAAGGCAAGGACTTGCTCATCCTCATAAACCTTGGCTGCAGGGATTTCTCCTGCTAAAATCTTACAAAAAATACAATCTGACATAAAAACCACCTCTAGTGTATTGAATTTTGATATAATATAGCTACATTATACCAGATTCGGAGAAAATATGTTAGAAATTAAAAACCTGACAGGAGGCTATGTTCACGTACCTGTCTTGAAGGATGTATCTTTTACAGTAGAGAGTGGTCAGTTGGTTGGTTTGATTGGCTTGAATGGTGCAGGTAAATCAACAACGATTAATGAGATTATCGGTCTCTTAACACCCTACAGTGGTGAGATTAAAATTGATGGTTTAACTCTGCGAGAGGATGCTACGAGCTATCGCAAGAAAATTGGCTATATTCCTGAAACTCCTAGCTTGTATGAGGAGCTGACTCTCAGAGAACATATCGAGACAGTCGCTATGGCTTATGGTGTTGAACAGAATATCGCTTTTGAACGTGTGGAACCTCTTTTAAAAATGTTCCGTTTGGATCAGAAAATGGATTGGTTCCCGGTTCATTTTTCAAAAGGAATGAAGCAAAAGGTTATGATTATCTGTGCCTTTGTCGTTGATCCAAGTCTCTTTATCGTAGACGAACCTTTTCTCGGCCTTGATCCCTTGGCGATTTCAGACTTGATTCAACTTCTAGAAACGGAAAAGAAAAAAGGAAAGTCTATCCTCATGAGCACCCACGTCCTTGATTCAGCTGAAAAAATGTGCGACTCTTTTGTCATCCTCCATAAAGGTCAAGTGAGGGCCGAAGGAAATCTTCAACAACTCCGAGAAGCTTTTACCATGCCAGATGCAAGTCTCAACGATATCTATTTGGCTCTGACCAAAGAGGAGGAACTATGAAGGACTTGTTTTTAAAACGAAAACAGGAATTTCGCAAAGAATGCTTGGGCTATCTTCGCTATGTGCTCAATGACCATTTTGTCTTGTTTTTGTTGGTTTTACTAGGATTTTTGGCTTACCAATACAACCAGTTACTGCAAGATTTTCCTGAAAATTATTTACCAATCTTATTTTTAATTGGAATTGTATCTGTTTTGCTCTTGTTTTGGGGTGGTATTGCGACCTATCTAGAAGCTCCTGACAAACTCTTCCTCTTGGTGGCTGAAGAGAAGGTGAAAGAACATATCAAAAAGCAATCTCTCCTATCGTTCATCTTTTGGCTTAGTGTTCAAACGATGCTCTTGCTATTGATTGCTCCCTTGTTCTTAGCCATGGGCTTAGGTCTACCGATTTTTGGAGTCTATCTCTTTGTCTTAGGGCTTGTAAAATATGTGATTTTTCGTCAAAAATCCAGTAAATTTTTTGTTGAAATGGACTTGATTGGGATTCTATCATTGCTCAAGAAAGTAAACGCAAGCAATTCTTGCTTCGCTTTTTTGCCCTCTTTACACAAGTTAAGGGAATTTCAAACAGTGTTAAGCGCCGAGCTTATCTGGACTTTATCCTCAAAGGAGTTCAGAAGGTGCCGGGGAAAATCTGGCAGAATCTCTATCTTCGTTCCTATCTGAGAAATGGAGATTTATTCGCTCTGAGCTTGCGACTTGTCATCCTATCCTTATCAGCCCTCATCTTTATTGAGCAGTCCTGGATTGCAGTCGCAATTGTAATTTTATTCAATTATCTTTTGTTATTCCAGCTCTTAGCGCTTTATCATGCCTTTGACTATCAATATTTGACGCAATTATTTCCAGTAGGAAAGGGGCAAAAAGAGCGAGGATTGAAGGAAGTTCTGAGAGCGATTGGATTGTTCGTCTTGGTCATAGAAAGTCTTATAGGAATGGTTGTTTTCAAGGACAAAATCCTTGTCTTCGTTCTTGTAGGAGCAGTCCTTGTATTGCAACTTCTTTATATACCTTATCAACTGAGAAGATTGGTTGACGAATAGCATAAAAATTAGTAGAATAATAAGGAAACTTTATTCGGAGGAAAGAAATGGACTTGGGTGATATTGAGCTAACGCTAACCCCGATATCTGGGAAGAGCGGAAAAGCTTATATGGGAAGTTATCCTGATGGAAAACGTGTTTTTATAAAAATGAATACTTCTCCAATCCTGCCTGGTTTAGCGAGAGAGCAAATTGCGCCACAATTGCTCTGGAGCCGTCGATTACCAGATGGCCGTGATATGTGTGCTCAGGAATGGTTGACAGGAAAAATTTTGACGCCAAGTGATATGAACCGTAAACAAATTATCGATATTTTGACACGTTTACACCGTTCACGTCCCTTAATGACTCAATTAACACGCCTGGGTTATGCCTTGGAAACACCTTCGGATTTACTTCAGTCATGGGTAAATAAGGCTCCAGATGCTCTAAAAAATAACCAGTATCTACGTATGGTTTTAGGGGATTTGCGCGAAATCTTCCTAATTTTAGGGAGGATTATGCAACCATAGTCCATGGCGATGTGCGTCATAGTAATTGGATCGAGACTGAAAGTGGCTTAATTTATCTAGTAGACTGGGATTCCGTTCGCTTGACTGATCGGATGTTTGATGTGGCCCATCTGCTTTGTCACTATATTCCAGAGTATCAATGGCAAGAGTGGCTGACGAATTATGGCTATAAGTATAATCAGACAGTCTTGAATAAGTTATATTGGTATGCTCAACTGTCATTTTTGAGTCTGATTACCAAATACTATGAAAATCAAGATTTGGATAATGTGAATCGGGAGATCTATGCTTTGCGTACCTTCCGAGATAAGTATGGAAAGAAGAAATGAGAGTTAGAAATCGTAAAGGTGCAACAGAACTGTTAGAGGCTAATCCGCAGTACGTTGTCTTAAATCCCGCAGAAGCTAAAGGTAAGTGGCGAGATTTGTTTGGTAATGACAATCCAATCCATGTCGAGGTTGGTAGCGGAAAAGGTGCTTTTGTATCAGGAATGGCCAAACAAAATCCTGATATCAACTATATTGGAATTGATATTCAGAAGTCTGTATTAAGCTATGCTTTGGACAAGGTATTAGAAGTTGGAGTTCCTAACATTAAACTCTTATGGGTTGATGGTTCAGAGTTGACTGATTATTTTGAAGATGGTGAAATTGACCGCTTGTACTTGAACTTCTCAGACCCATGGCCTAAAAAACGCCATGAGAAGCGTCGTTTGACCTACAAGAGTTTCTTGGATACCTTCAAGGGCATCTTGCCTGAGCATGGTGAAATTCATTTCAAGACAGATAATCGTGGTTTGTTTGAATATAGTTTGGTGAGTTTTTCACAATATGGCATGAAACTTAAGGGAGTGTGGCTGGATTTACATGCCAGTGACTTTGAAGGAAATGTCATGACTGAGTATGAACAAAAGTTCTCAAGTAAGGGTCAAGTCATTTACCGAGTTGAAGCTCAGTTTTAATGTGAAGACTTGTTAGTGAAAAACTGTCGTTCACTCAAATGGAATGTAAACATGTACCTCAAGGATTTAGTTCTGTCTTCGACAGGACTAAATCCTTGAGTTTTTTTAATAGATTTGGGATTTTGATAAGTGTGTACTTGTGCCCTGATAAGTGGTATAATGAAGGGGCTATGAGAAGAAGTATAAAACCTATTGTTGTCTATCTTTTCTTTTTCCTTATGATAGGTAGTTTGATTTTTTTCGATCATCAACATCATAGAGAAGCTAAGGCACAATTAGAAAAAACTGTACAAACAAGTGTAGCAGATGAGAAAAATAGGGTTATCGAAGATAAATTAGCCAAAATGACTCTGGAAGAGAAAGTAGGTCAGTTATTCTGGGCTAGAGTTCCTTCTAATCATCAAATAGAAGACCTCCAATCCTATCATTTGTCTGGATATATCTTGTTTGGGCGAGATTTTGAAGGACAAACCTTAGAGGATATGAAAGTTTTGACAAGCCGCTACCAAGCTGCTTCAAAGACTCCTTTATTAATTGGTTCAGATGAAGAAGGGGGAACAGTAACTCGTATCAGTTCGATTTTAGATACTCCTTTCCAATCTCCTATGACCCTTTATCATCAAGGGGGGATGGAGGCTGTTCTTACTGATACTAAGAGAAAAGTAGAGGTACTGAAATCTGTTGGTATCAATGCTGGACTCTTTCCAGTTGCAGACCTTGCTAGGGATTCATCAGCCTTCATATATGATCGAACTATTGGACAAGATGCCCAAACAACTGCACGTTATGTTGAGCAGGTTGTAGCAGAGCTTCAGAAGAGTAAAGTCGGATCAACCTTGAAGCATTTTCCCGGGATATGGTGATAATGGAGACAGTCATACCGACATTATCCAAGACAACCGCTCCCTGGATGAATTAAGACAGGCAGATTTTCTACCCTTTCAAGCTGGCATAGATGCAGGAGCGGATAGCGTTTTAATCTCCCACAATATCCTGTCTAAAAATTGATACAGTTCCATCATCGATTTCCCCTAAAATTAATGAAATTCTTCGCAAGGAACTGAATTTTCAAAGGAGTTATAATGACGGATGATTTAGATATGGCGGGATTAGCTGATTTTTGTCAGTCAGGAGGAAGCTGCTCTCCGAGTAATATCCGCTGGTAATGATTTGATTCTTGGATCATCCTACAAAAACTCAGATTCCTTATCTGTTGAAGAGAGTTGCTTCGGGTGATCTAACAGAAGAGCGTATTGATGAGTCTGTGAGACGCATTTTTATCTTGGAAATACGACTTGGGATTATTCGAAAGGTCTCAGTAAAAAAAGAGCAGCTGATTTTTTTATAGTATAAGACCGAGTATAAACCTTCGTGGGAAGGGTCTTCTATCGGTTATCATAAAGTCAAATCCTTGCAGAATGAAATGATTTGTGGTATACTTATAGCAAGAATATAAGAAAGAGAGGCGGGGAGATATCTTCGCCTCTTGCTTATGAGGAGGTGGACGCAATCGCAACGATCGTTGAATTAGTCAGAGAAGTCGTAGAACCTGTTATTGAAGCTCCTTTTGAACTCGTAGATATCGAGTACGGAAAGATTGGCAGTGACATGATTCTTAGTATTTTTGTAGACAAGCCTGAAGGAATCACCTTGAATGATACGGCAGACTTGACTGAAATTATCAGTCCTGTCCTAGATACTATCAAGCCAGATCCCTTCCCAGAACAATATTTCCTAGAAATTACCAGTCCAGGATTGGAGCGTCCTTTGAAAACCAAGGAAGCAGTCGCTGGAGCGGTCGGGAAATATATCCATGTCGGGCTTTACCAAGCTATCGACAAGCAAAAGATTTTTGAAGGAACCTTATTATCCTTTGAAGAGGATGAGTTGACCATGGAATATATGAACAAAACTCGTAAAAAAACAGTTCAAATTCCATACGATTTGGTATCAAAAGCACGTTTAGCAGTAAAATTATAGAAAGAAAGGATAGCTTTTGAAAATTCAAAAGTGAAAAAAACATGAGTAAAGAAATGCTAGAGGCCTTCCGCATTTTGGAAGAAGACAAGGGAATCAAGAAGGAAGATATCATTGATGCAGTAGTAGAATCACTTCGTTCTGCTTATCGCAGACGCTATGGTCAATCAGACAGTGTAGCTATCGATTTCAACGAAAAGACAGGTGACTTTACTGTCTATACTGTCCGTGAAGTTGTTGATGAAGTGTTTGATAGCCGTTTGGAAATCAGCTTGAAAGATGCTCTTGCCATTAATTCAGCCTATGAACTTGGTGATAAAATCAAGTTTGAAGAAGCGCCAGGAGAGTTTGGTCGTGTAGCAGCCCAATCTGCCAAACAAACGATTATGGAAAAGATGCGCAAGCAAACACGTGCTATTACCTACAATACTTACAAAGAACATGAACAAGAAATCATGTCAGGTACAGTAGAGCGTTTTGACAACCGCTTCATTTATGTTAACCTTGGTAGCATCGAAGCCCAATTATCAAAACAAGACCAAATTCCTGGAGAAGTTTTTGCTTCTCATGACCGTATTGAAGTCTATGTCTACAAAGTTGAAGACAATCCTCGTGGAGTAAATGTCTTTGTTAGCCGTAGCCATCCAGAAATGATCAAACGTTTGATGGAACAAGAGATTCCAGAAGTATATGATGGAACTGTTGAAATCATGAGCGTCGCTCGTGAAGCAGGTGACCGTACTAAAGTTGCGGTTCGTAGCCACAATCCAAACGTGGATGCTATCGGGACAATTGTTGGACGTGGTGGAGCCAACATCAAGAAAATCACTAGCAAGTTCCATCCGGCTCGCTACGATGCTAAGAGCGACCGCATGGTACCTGTAGAAGAAAACATCGATGTTATCGAGTGGGTAGCAGATCCAGCTGAGTTTATCTATAACGCCATTGCTCCTGCTGAAGTTGATCAAGTTATCTTTGATGAAAATGACAGCAAACGTGCCTTGGTGGTTGTTCCAGATAACAAGCTATCTCTTGCGATCGGTCGTCGTGGACAAAATGTTCGCTTAGCAGCACATTTGACTGGTTACCGTATCGATATCAAGTCTGCAAGTGAATTTGAAGCTATGGAAGAAGCAGGGCAAGTTGATTTCGCTGAAACAGACGAATTGACTGAAGAATAAGATCTGCTAGAGGAGGGAAAGATGAAAACAAGAAAAATCCCTTTGCGCAAGTCTGTTGTTTCTAACGAAGTGATTGATAAACGAGATTTGCTCCGTATTGTCAAGAACAAAGAAGGTGAGGTCTTTATCGACCCGACAGGCAAGGCTAATGGCCGTGGCGCTTATATCAAGCTAGACAATACAGAAGCCCTAGAGGCCAAAAAGAAAAAAGTCTTTAACCGTAGCTTTAACATGGAAGTTGAAGAAAGCTTTTATGACGAGCTGATCGCTTATGTGGATCACAAAGTAAAAAGAAGAGAGTTAGGACTTGAATAAGCAGAAGATAAGCAATCTCTTGGGGCTTGCTCAACGAGCAGGGAAAATTATCTCGGGTGAAGAAATGGTGGTCAAGGCCATCCAGGACCAGAAAGTAAAGCTGGTATTTCTAGCCCATGATGCTGCTCCCAACCTGACCAAGAAGATTCATGATAAAAGTGACTATTATCAAGTAGAAGTTATTACCGTGTTTTCAACACTGGAATTAAGCATAGCAGTCGGAAAATCAAGAAAGGTTTTGGCTGTGACAGATGCTGGATTTACAAAGAAAATGAGGTCTCTTATGGAATAGAAGAGGAGGACATGATTTGTCTAAGAAAAGATTGTACGAAATCGCAAAAGAACTTGGAAAAGAAAGTAAGGAAGTTGTAGCGCGTGCAAAAGAGTTGGGCTTGGAAGTAAAAAGCCATGCATCAAGCGTAGAGGCAGCGGCCGCTGAAAAAATCGTAGCTAGCTTTAAACCTGCTACTCCTAAAGCTGAAGCAAAGCCTGTAGCACCAAAAGCAAGTGAAGCGAAGGTGGAAAGTAAACCAGCTACACCAGCAACTCCAAAAGAAGAAAAAGTTGTAGCTGCAAGACCACAGAGTCGAAACTTTAAGGCGGAACGTGAGGCGCGCGCAAAAGAGCAAGCAGAACGACGCAAGCAAAACAAGGGTAACAACCGTGACCAACAACAAAACGGCAACCGTCAAAAGAACGATAACCGTAATGGTGGGAAACCTGGTCAAGGAAACCGTGACAATCGTCGTTTTAACGACCAAGGGAAGAGGCCACAAGGTCAAGAGAATCGTGGCAATAATCATCGCCAACAAGCTGATAATCGTTCCAACCAAGCTGGTCCTCGTATTGACTTCAAAGCTCGTGCAGCAGCTCTGAAAGCAGAGCAAAATGCGGAGTACGCACGCTCAAGCGAGGAACGCTACAAACAGTCTCAAGTTGCCAAGGAAGCCATGGCTCAGGCTAACAAACGTAAAGAGCCAGAGGAAATCTTTGAGGAAGCTGCTAAACTAGCTGAACAAACTCAGCCTGTAGTTGAAGTAGCTCCTGTAGCTAAAGAGTCTGTAATGGATAAACGTCGTAAAAAGCAAGCTCGACCAGATAAAGAACGTGAAGATTATGATCACGAGGAAGATGGTCCTAGAAAACAACAAAAGAATCGAAGTAGTCAGAATCAAGTGAGAAATCAAAGAAATAGTAACTGGAATAACAATAAGAAAAATAAAAAAGGCAATAAACAAAATAACCGTAATCAGGCTCCAAACCGATTACAGAGCGTAAATTCCATGAATTGCCAACAGAATTTGAATATACAGATGGGATGACCGTTGCGGAAATCGCAAAACGTATCAAACGTGAACCAGCTGAGATTGTTAAGAAACTATTTATGATGGGCGTTATGGCCACTCAAAACCAATCTTTGGATGGAGAAACAATCGAACTCCTCATGGTTGATTACGGAATCGAAGCTAAACAAAAGGTTGAAGTGGACAATGCGGATATCGAACGTTTCTTCGTAGAAGATGGATACCTGAATGAAGACAAGTTGGTTGAACGTCCACCAGTTGTAACCATCATGGGACACGTTGACCATGGTAAAACAACCCTTTTGGATACCCTACGTAATTCTCGTGTCGCTACAGGAGAAGCAGGAGGTATCACTCAGCACATCGGTGCCTACCAGATTGAGGAAAATGGCAAGAAGATTACCTTCCTTGATACCCCTGGACACGCGGCCTTTACTTCTATGCGTGCACGTGGTGCCTCTGTTACCGATATTACGATCTTGGTCGTAGCGGCAGATGACGGGGTTATGCCTCAAACGATCGAAGCTATCAACCACTCAAAAGCAGCTAACGTTCCAATTATCGTTGCCATTAATAAGATTGATAAACCAGGTGCCAACCCAGAACGTGTAATCGGTGAATTGGCTGAACACGGTGTTATGTCAACTGCCTGGGGTGGAGATTCTGAGTTTGTAGAAATCTCAGCCAAATTCAACCAAAACATCGATGAACTCTTGGAAACGGTCCTTCTTGTAGCTGAAATCCAAGAACTCAAAGCAGACCCAACCGTTCGTGCGATCGGTACTGTTATCGAAGCTCGTTTGGATAAAGGAAAAGGTGCGGTTGCGACCCTTCTTGTTCAACAAGGTACTTTGAATGTCCAAGACCCAATCGTTGTTGGTAATACTTTCGGACGTGTCCGTGCCATGACTAATGACCTTGGACGTCGTGTTAAGGTTGCGGGACCTTCAACACCAGTATCAATCACTGGTTTGAACGAAGCACCTATGGCGGGTGATCACTTTGCTGTTTACGAAGATGAGAATCTGCTCGTGCAGCTGGTGAAGAACGTGCCAAACGTGCTCTTATGAAGCAACGTCAAGCTACACAACGTGTTAGCCTTGAAAACCTCTTTGATACCCTTAAAGCTGGTGAACTCAAGTCTGTTAACGTCATCATCAAAGCTGACGTACAAGGTTCTGTTGAAGCCCTTTCTGCATCACTTCAAAAGATTGACGTGGAAGGTGTGAAAGTGACGATTGTTCACTCAGCAGTTGGTGCTATCAATGAATCTGACGTGACTCTTGCCGAAGCATCAAATGCCTTTATCATTGGTTTCAACGTACGTCCTACACCGCAAGCTCGTCAACAAGCAGAAGCAGACGATGTAGAAATCCGTCTCCACAGCATTATCTACAAGGTTATCGAAGAGATGGAAGAAGCCATGAAGGGTATGCTTGATCCAGAATTTGAAGAAAAAGTGATTGGTGAAGCGATTATCCGTGAAACCTTTAAAGTTTCTAAAGTGGGAACAATCGGTGGATTTATGGTTACTAGTGGTAAAGTTACCCGTGACTCTAAAGTCCGTGTTATTCGTGATGGTGTCGTTATCTATGACGGTGAACTTGCGAGCTTGAAACACTATAAAGATGACGTCAAGGAAGTTACAAACGGCCGTGAAGGTGGTCTTATGATTGATGGCTACAATGATATCAAGATGGATGATGTGATTGAGGCTTACGTCATGGAAGAAATCAAACGATAAGATTTTTGCTCCTTTCGTAGGTGGTGAGGGACGCAAGCAAACCGATGGTTTCATTGCTTATTTGAGCCTAGGGTCTCAAAAATCCCCTGTGATGGGGACTGATAAATCAGTTCCATCACTTTCACCACGGCGAAAGAAGCGGATGATTTCAATTTGAAATGAAAATCAATAGGTTTAAAAATAGCTAGGTCTGCTGGCCTAGCTTTTGATTCAATTGAGAGAAAGGAAGAACTATGGCAAACCATTTCCGTACGGATCGTGTGGGCATGGAAATAAAACGTGAAGTCAATGAGATTTTACAAAAGAAAGTCCGTGATCCCCGTGTCCAAGGTGTGACCATCACAGATGTTCAGATGTTGGGAGACTTGTCAGTTGCCAAGGTTTACTACACCATTTTGAGTAACCTTGCTTCGGATAACCAAAAAGCTCAAATTGGGCTTGAAAAAGCAACTGGAACGATCAAACGTGAGCTTGGTCGCAATTTGAAATTGTATAAAATTCCAGACTTAACTTTTGTCAAAGACGAATCTATCGAGTATGGAAACAAGATTGACGAAATGTTACGCAATCTGGATAAGAAATAAGAAAGAGGGACAACCCTCTTTTTTGTTACTTTAAACATGATGATAGATTAATTAGTTGCCCTTCTTAAAAGTCGGTTAAAAAAATGTATAAATCTCTAATAGTATGATATGATAAAGCTTAACTTGAATATAAAATGGAGATATAGATGGCTAAACAAGATATAGCTATAAAAGTTTTGCAACAAGTTGTAAAGCTTCCTGTCGTGAAAGTAAATAGAGAAAAATTTTTAGTGGAGAAGTTCTCTAAAGAATTAGATAAGAAGGATATTGCCAAATTGTTAGAACAAGGTCCTCCTTCATTATTACCCCAGGAAACCTTAGATAGGGTAGCCAGGTCCTGCATAAAGGATAATGTTTTACGAGCAAGTGGAACATCTGTTCTAGCAGGTCTACCTGGAGGTATTCTAATGGCGCTTACTATTCCAACGGATGTAGCTCAGTTTTATGCTTTTTTTCCTTGAAATTAGCCCAAGAATTGGGATATATTTATGGATTTAATGATCTTTGGGCATCAAGAAATGACTTAAGTGAAGAGGCTAAAAACACACTATTACTTTATCTAGGGGTCATGCTTGGGGTAAACGGAGCGGGTGCCTTGCTTCGTTCTGGTGGTGTTACAGTCGCTAAACATGTAATGACCACAGTACCTCAGAAAGCCGTAGCCAAAAGCTGGCTGGTACCCTATTTTAAAAAAGGTTATGAAAAATTTTTTTGGGGTTACTCTTACAAGGAGAGGCTTGGCAAAGGGAATGGGAAAAAGCGATTCCTATTCTAGGTGGGGTTATTTCAGGGGATTAACCTATGCGACTATGAAACCCATGGGCGAAAGATTGCAAAAAGAATTATCCAAATTAGTTAATTATAGTGACATTCAGTATCAAAGAGATGTGGAAACCATTCGAAAAGAAGCAGAAATCATCGAAGCAGAATAATAGGGAGAAACTAGTAGTCTTGTACTGCTAGTTTTTTTCTCCAACCCCTTGTGGTATAATAAAAAAAGAACAATCAGTGTGAGAATTTATTGGAGGTTATGATGGATAATATCATTGATGTATCTATTCCTGTTGCGGAAGTTGTGGACAAGCATCCAGAAGTTTTAGATATTCTAGTTGAGCTTGGCTTCAAACCACTAGCAAATCCCTTGATGCGTAATACAGTTGGACGAAAAGTATCGCTCAAACAGGGGTCTAAACTGGAGGGGACTCCTATGGATAAGATTGTGCGTACGCTCGAAGCAAATGGTTATGAAGTGATTGGATTAGACTAATGACAGATGAACGTATTCATATCCTGCGGGATATTTTATTAGAACTGCATAATGGAGCCTCTCCGGAGTCCGTTCAGGAACGTTTTGATGCGACCTTTACTGGTGTGTCTGCTATTGAGATTTCCCTCATGGAGCACGAGTTGATGAACTCTGACTCAGGCGTTACCTTTGAAGATGTCATGGAACTCTGTGATGTGCATGCTAATCTCTTTAAAAATGCTGTTAAGGGCGTAGAAGTTGAGGATACCGAGCATCCTGGTCACCCTGTGCGTGTTTTTAAGGATGAAATCTAGCCCTCCGTGCTGCCTTGATTCGTGTTCGAAGATTGTTAGACACATATGAGTCTATGGAAGACGAGGAAATGCTTGCAGAGATGCGTAAGGGGTTGGTTCGTCAAATGGGGCTTGTAGGTCAGTTCGACCGTCACTACCAGCGCAAGGAAGAACTCTTCTTTCCTATTATGGAGCGTTATGGACATGATTCGCCTCCAAAAGTTATGTGGGGAGTGGATGACCAGATTAGGGAACTCTTTCAAACAGCTTTAGTGGCAACCAAGTCACTGCCAGAAGTGCCGATTTCCGCTGTAAAGGAAGCTTTTGAGGCCTTTGCGACTGAGTTTGAAAGTATGATTTTTAAGGAAGAATCTATCCTCCTTATGATATTGCTCGAATCTTTTAACCAGGATGACTGGATTCAGATTGCTGAAGAAAGTGACGCTTATGGCTATGCCATTATCCGTCCGTCAGAAAAATGGATTCCAGAACGTCAACCTTTTGTTGAGGAAAAAAGTGTAGAAGAACCAACTCAGTCAGAAACTGTAGATGGACAAGTTCAGCAAGTGATCGATACGCCAGAAGGTCAGTTTACTATCACCTTTACACCAAAGGAAAAGGGAACACTGCTAGATCGCAATAGCCAGCAGGCTTTTGGCAATGGCTATCTCTCAGTTGAACAGGCGAATCTTATCCTTAATCATTTGCCGATGGAGATTACCTTTGTTAATAAGAATGATATCTTCCAGTATTATAACGATAATACTCCAGCGGATGAAATGATTTTCAAGCGGACACCGTCCCAAGTCGGGCGCAATGTTGAACTTTGTCATCCGCCCAAGTATTTGGAAAAGGTCAAGACCATTATGAAAGGCCTTCGTGAAGGAACTAAGGACAAGTATGAGATGTGGTTCAAGTCCGAGTCACGAGGTAAGTTTGTCCATGTTACTTATGCTGCAGTACATGATGAAAACGGAGAATTTCAGGGTGTATTGGAGTATGTTCAGGATATTCAACCCTACCGTGAGATTGATACAGATTACTATCGTGGAATAGAATAAGGAGAAGCAATGAGTTACGAACAAGAATTTATGCAAGAATTTGAAGCTTGGGTTAATACCCAGATCATGATCAACGATATGGCACACAAGGAAAGCCAAAAGGTCTATGAAGAAGATCAAGATGAGCGTGCTAAAGATGCCATGATTCGCTACGAGAGTCGTTTGGATGCCTACCAATTCTTACTTGGTAAGTTTGAAAACTTTAAGGCAGGCAAGGGATTTCATGATTTGCCAGAAGGCTTGTTTGGTGAGAGAAATTATTAATGTTGAGAAATTAGAAAGGGGGAGAGGAACTCCCTTTTTCATTGTTCCTTGAGCCTTTTTGTGTTACAATGTTAGCATGAAAACGAAAAATATTATTAAAACAGGTTTAGTCGTGGCAGGGCTTGGAGCCCTTGCCTTTGGTGCTAAGAAAGTAGCTGATGATCACAAACTCATGAAGACACAGGAAGAGTTAACTGCTATTGTGCGTGACTATTTCTCAGAAATGGGTGAGATTGGGACTCTCTATGTCCAAGTATACGAAAGTAGCCTAGAACGTCTTGTTGGTGGTGTCATTTTTTTGAAGATGGTCGTCACTATACCTTTGTCTATGAAGATGAAGATCTCGTCTACGAGGAGGAAGTCTTATGATTTCTCCTAAAAATATAGAAGAATTAGCAAATCTAGTAGAGCAGGATGGCAAGAAGGTCTTCCTTTTTGTTGCGGATTGGTGTGGTGATTGCCGTTATATCTATCCTGCCTTGCCAGAGATTGAAGAGGCAAATCCAGAGTTCACTTTTATACGGGTAGACCGAGATGAGTACATGGAACTTGCTAAACTTTGGGATGTATACGGGATTCCAAGTCTTGTTGTTTTAGACAAGGACAAGGAGATTGGACGTTTTGTCAATCGTGACCGTAAAACCAAGGGGCAAATCAATGACTTTTTAGCAAGTTTGAAATAGGAGAAAAGAATGATTTTTACATATAATAAAGAACATGTCGGCGATGTACTTATGGTCATCGTGAAAAACAGTGGAGATGCCAAACTAGATGTTGAGCGTAAAGGTAATGTAGCGCGTGTTTTCCTAAAAGAAACTGGTGAGACTGTCGCTTGGAACATTTTTGAAGTTTCTAGCATGTTTGAAATCTCTGAGCGCGGGCAAGTCTTTTTAACTGACGAGCAAGTAGCTCGTTTGAACCAAGAATTGCAAGAAGAAGGATTTACTGAAGAAATCATCAATGACAAGGAACCCAAATTTGTGGTTGGTGAGATTGTAGAAATGGTTGCGCATCCAGATAGTGACCACCTCAATATCTGCCAAGTTGCTGTTGGGAATGACAAGACAGTACAAATCGTTGCTGGTGCTCCCAATGCGCGTGTCGGTTTGAAAACCATTGTTGCTCTTCCTGGAGCCATGATGCCAAAAGGCAATCTCATTTTCCCAGGGGAACTTCGTGGGGAAAAGAGTTTTGGTATGATGTGTAGTCCTCGTGAACTTGCCTTGCCAAATGCTCCCCAAAAACGTGGGGTCATTGAATTGTCAGACGACCAGGTAGTTGGAACACCCTTTGACCCAGCTAAGCACTGGACTGCTTAATCACTAAAAGTGATTTATAATCTTTGACAGAGGGAAATAAGATGGCAAAAAAATGTAGTCATTACAGGTGCAACATCAGGTATTGGTGAAGCAATTGCGCGTGCTTATCTTGAAAAAGGTGAGAATATTGTCCTCACAGGGACGTCGAACAGAAAGACTCGAAAAGCTTTAAAAGACTGAATTCGCAGAAGTCTTTCCAAATCAAAAAGGTCTGGACCTTTCCGTTAGATGTAACAGATATGAACATGGTAAAGACTGTTTGCTCAGAAATTTCTAGAGACTGTAGGTCAGATTGATATCTTGGTCAATAACGCCGGACTTGCTTTGGGTCTAGCTCCTTATCAAAATTATGAAGAGTTGGATATGTTGACTATGCTGGATACCAATGTCAAGGGTTTGATGGCAGTTACGCGCTGTCTCTTGCCTTCCATGGTAGTAGCTAATCAAGGGCATATCATCAATATGGGATCTACTGCAGGTATTTATGCCTATGCTGGAGCAGCGGTCTATTCAGCAACCAAGGCTGCAGTCAAAACTTTTTCAGACGGGCTTCGGATTGACACCATTGCGACAAATATCAAGGTGACCACTATTCAGCCTGGTATTGTAGAAACTGATTTTTCTAAAGTTCGTTTTCATGGAGATGAGGCACGGGCGGCGACGGTCTATCAGGGACTCGAAGCCTTACAGGCGCAAGACATCGCTGATGCTGTGGTTTATGTGACCAGTCAACCTCGTCGTGTGCAAATCACAGATATGACGATTATGGCCAATCAACAAGCAACTGGGTTTATGATTCATAGAGATTAATGTTATTTAAAAAAGTTACAAATCTTGTAACTTTTTTTATTTTCCTTCGAATAGATAAGTAGGAGGATGAAAAAATGTATAATAAAGTTATCATGATTGGACGCTTGACGTCTACACCAGAATTGCACAAAACTAACGACGACAAGTCAGTTGCTCGTGCGACGATTGCTATTAACCGTCGTTTCAAGGATCAAAACGGGGAGCGTGAAGCGGACTTCATCAATATTGTTGTCTGGGGCAAACTTGCTGAAACCTTGGCTAGCTATGCAAGCAAAGGCAGTCTTATTTCTGTGGATGGGGAGCTTCGTACCCGTAAGTTCGAGAAGAATGGTCAGACCAACTATGTGACCGAAGTTCTCGTTACAGGCTTTCAGCTTTTAGAAAGTCGTGCCCAACGTGCTATGCGTGAAAATAATGCAGGCCAAGACTTAGCAGATCTGGTTTTGGAAGAGGAGGAACTACCTTTTTAAAATGATAGGAGGCTGGGACAAAAGTCCTAGCCTCTCAATTGTCTTTGGATTGTCGAGCAAGACGCAGTGGTTGAGTGGCCTCTACTACGCTGATTTCATCAGCTTTTATAGTCCTACTCAACTGTGCGGAGGTGGGACGACGAAATCGAATTCTAACGAATTACCGATTTCTGTCCCACTCTCTTTTTTATGCTATAAATCAGACTTTTTTCTTGACTATTTGACCAAGTGATACAATAGAACTATAGTTTAGCACTCATAATCAAAGAGTGCTAATAATATAATTGTATTATGGAGGAAGACAAATGTTGAAACCATTAGGCGACCGTGTGGTCTTAAAAATTGAAGAAAAAGAACAAACTGTTGGGGGATTTGTTCTCGCAAAATCAGCCCAAGAAGAAACGAAAACAGCTACAGTAGTGGCTACTGGACAAGGTGTTCGTACCTTGAGTGGTGAACTAGTTGCTCCAAGTGTAAAAGTTGGAGATCAGGTTTTAGTGGAAGCTCATGCAGGTATTGATGTTAAAGATGGGGATGAAAAATACCTCATCGTGGGTGAAGCTAGTATCTTGGCAATCGTTGAAGAATAGAAGGAGAAAGTAAGTATGGCAAAAGACATTAAATTTTCATCAGACGCTCGTTCAGCTATGGTTCGTGGTGTTGATATCCTAGCTGATACCGTTAAAGTAACCTTGGGGCCTAAAGGTCGTAATGTTGTTCTTGAAAAATCATTCGGTTCACCATTGATTACCAACGATGGTGTGACAATCGCTAAAGAAATCGAATTGGAAGACCATTTTGAAAATATGGGTGCCAAATTGGTATCAGAAGTAGCTTCTAAGACGAATGATATTGCTGGTGATGGTACCACTACTGCAACGGTATTGACTCAAGCCATCGTCCGCGAAGGGATCAAGAACGTTACAGCAGGTGCAAATCCAATTGGTATTCGTCGTGGGATTGAAGCTGCAGTCGCTGCAGCCGTTGAAGCCTTGAAAAACAACGCTATTCCAGTTGCCAATAAAGAAGCTATCGCACAGGTTGCCGCTGTTTCATCTCGTTCTGAAAAAGTTGGTGAATACATCTCTGAAGCCATGGAAAAAGTTGGTAAAGACGGTGTTATCACCATTGAAGAGTCACGAGGTATGGAAACAGAACTTGAAGTTGTAGAAGGAATGCAATTTGACCGTGGTTATCTATCACAGTACATGGTGACAGATAATGAAAAAATGGTTGCAGACCTTGAAAATCCATACATTTTAATCACAGACAAGAAGATTTCAAATATCCAAGAAATCTTGCCACTTCTAGAGAGTATTCTTCAAAGCAGCCGTCCGCTTTTGATTATTGCAGATGATGTTGACGGTGAAGCTCTGCCAACCCTTGTCTTGAACAAGATTCGTGGTACTTTCAACGTAGTTGCAGTTAAAGCTCCTGGTTTCGGTGACCGTCGTAAGGCTATGCTAGAAGACATTGCCATCTTGACAGGTGGAACTGTTATCACTGAAGATCTTGGTCTTGAGTTAAAAGATGCTACTATCGAGGCTCTTGGTCAAGCAGCTAAAGTATCTGTAGATAAAGATAGCACAGTTATTGTAGAAGGTGCAGGAAATCCTGAAGCCATTGCTAATCGTGTAGCTGTCATCAAGTCTCAAATCGAAACAACAACTTCAGAATTCGACCGTGAAACTCCAAGAACGCTTGGCTAAATTATCAGGTGGAGTAGCAGTTATCAAGGTTGGTGCTGCAACTGAAACTGAATTGAAAGAAATGAAACTCCGCATCGAAGATGCTCTTAACGCTACTCGTGCAGCAGTAGAAGAAGGTATAGTTGCAGGTGGTGGTACTGCCTTAGTTAATGTCATCCCAGCTGTTGAAACTTTAGAATTGACAGGAGATGAAGCAACAGGACGTAGCATTGTACTTCGTGCCTTGGAAGAGCCAGTTCGCCAAATTGCCTACAATGCAGGCTATGAAGGTTCAATTGTGATTGATCGTTTGAAACATGCAGAAGCTGGTACAGGCTTTAACGCTGCGACAGGTGAATGGGTGAACATGATTGAAGCAGGTATTATCGATCCTGTTAAGGTTAGCCGTTCAGCCCTTCAAAACGCAGCTTCAGTTGCAAGTCTTATCTTGACAACAGAAGCCGTTGTGGCTAATAAACCAGAACCTGTAGCACCAGCTCCAGCTATGGATCCATCAATGATGGGTGGTTACTAAGAAATAAATAAAAACAGGTAGAAATCTGATTTCTACCTGTTTCTTTTGAATCACTTAAAAAGAGGGAGCTCAGCTTCCTCTTTTTTTATCTGAAAATCTTATGGTTTGATGATTTCAGCTCCACCCATGTATGGACGAAGAACTTCAGGGATAGTTACAGAAGCATCCTCATTTTGATAGTTTTCAAGAATAGCAGCGACGGTACGTCCAACAGCCAATCCAGAACCATTCAAGGTGTGAAGAAGTTTCACCTTGCCATCTGCTTCGTCACGGTAACGGATTTGGGCACGACGTGCTTGGAAGTCTTCTGTATTTGAACAGCTTGAGATTTCACGGTAAGTATTTTGTGCAGGAATCCAAACTTCCAAGTCATAAGTTTTAGCAGCTGAGAAGCCCATATCCCCTGTAGAAAGAGCCACGACACGGTATGGCAAGTTTAATTTTTGAAGAATGTTTTCAGCGTTGGCTGTCATTTTCTCCAATTCTTCATATGACTCTTCCGGTTTGGCAAATTTGACCATTTCAACCTTGTGGAATTGATGTAAACGGATCAAGCCACGAGTATCACGACCAGCAGAACCAGCTTCTGAACGGAAAGATGGGCTCATGGCAGTAAAGTAGATTGGTAAATCTTTACCATCGATGATTTCATCACGGTAGTAGTTCGTTAGAGGTACTTCAGCTGTTGGAATCAAGACATAGTTTGTGTCTTTTAATTCAAAAGTATCTTCCTTGAATTTTGGATATTGCCCTGTACCAAACATTGAATCATGGTTAACCATGTAAGGGGTGATGACTTCAGTATAACCTTCTTTACCGTGCTCATCTAGCATAAAGTTGTAGATGGCACGTTCCAAACGGGCACCAAGCCCCTTATAGAAGAGGAAGCGGGCACCAGTAACTTTTCCACCACGTTCCCAGTCAAGGATACCGAGGTCTTCACCAAGATCCCAGTGGGCTTTTGGTTCAAAGTCAAACTCACGAGGAGTTCCCCAGCGGCGAACTTCTACGTTATCGTCTTCGTCTGCACCAATAGGAACACTGTCAGCTGGAATGTTTGGAAGAGTCGTAGTAAATTCTGTCAATTTGGCATCGATTTCCGCTAATTCAGCATCTAGTGCTTTGACTTCAGCAGATAGGGTTTGCATGGCAGCAATCTTGTCGTCCGCATTTTCCTTGTTACGTTTAGCTTGAGCAATTTCAGCAGAAACCGTGTTACGCTCTGCCTTGAGGGATTCAACCTTGACTAAGATGTCACGACGTTTAGCATCGATTTCTTTCATCTCGTTCAAGATAGCAGCATCTACACCACGTGTAGCTAGTTTTTCTGCGACAGCATCAAAGTCTGTACGAATACGTTTGATATCTAACATATAAACTCCTTTATGAAAAAAGCACACCTGACAAAGCGTTGGAGTGGCAGGGCCACGGTTCCATCCAACTTCACAGGTGTGCACTTGATTGTGTATTTGATTTAAAGCAACGGTAGAATTTCAATTAACTCCTCTATCTGCTCACAGCACCCGCAGACTTTCTGAAAGAAGGGATTAATCTACTTATCCGTTTCTATGATTATACTAAACTTTCTATTTTTTTGCAAATAGATTTTTGATTTTACGACCGATGATTTGGAGTAAGGTTGGAAGCTTCACAACCTTTTCATTTCCTAGTTTTTCACGAGCAATTTTAAGAATTTTTCCAGAGTCTTTTGAAGCGAAGAGAAATTTTCCTTGGTCTGTGAATACTTCAAAATGGCGACTAACCTTACGGCCTGAAACATTGGCTCCGATTTGATTAACGCTAGACCATGGGATTTGAATATAATCCTCGACATTTCGGTCTGCGTAAAATTCTAGTGCTTGATCTCCAACAAGGAATTTTCCGACCTTTCCTGAAATGGAAAGATAGGAAGTTCCAGTTGTTTGTAGGTCAATGACTTTGTTGAGAGATTGTGCCATGTTTAGTCTTCCTTACTTTCACCGAAAAATGCTTGGTAGAGAGCCTTGATGGCAGCTTTTTCTTGGTCTTTTTGAACAACGAACATGATAGAAACTTCGCTCGAACCTTGTGACATCATTTGGATGTTGATATTATTTTCAGACAAGGCACGAGTAGCTGTAGCAGTTACCCCGATATGGCGCTTCATTTTTTCTCCAACAATCATTATGATAGACAGGTTATGTTCGATTTCAGCGTGGTCAACTTCAGCTTTTTGAACTAATTGACGAAGGATTTCTTCTTCTTTGATAGGAGTTAATTCTCGTGAACGTAAAATGATAGATAGGTCATCGATACCAGTTGGCATATGTTCCCAACCAATATTCAGGTCTTCTAGAATTTGAAGCACTTTACGACCAAAACCAACTTCGCGGTTCATCAGGTACTTAGACATATTGATGCTGACAAATCCAGAATCACCAGCAATCCCCACTACTGGGAATTCATCACTGCTGTGTTTCAGAACGATGCGAGTACCTGGATGGTCAGGATTATTGGTATTTTTGATAACAAGAGGGATTTCCGCGGTAGGCCGGAAGGAGAGCTTCGTCATGGAGCACTGAGAATCCTGCATAGGCCAATTCACGCATTTCACGGTAAGTCAATTCAGGGATTGAGTGTGGTTTATGAATAATACCAGGATGGGCAGCAAAAATTCCGTCAACATCAGTAAAGTTCTCATAAAGGTCTGCTTTGACCCCCGCAGCAATGATGGAACCTGTGATATCAGAACCACCACGGGAGAAGGTACAGATTTGATTCTCTTTAGTCACACCGAAGAATCCAGGGATAACGAGGACTTCTGTGCCATTATTGAGCTCTTCGATTTTATCATAGCTTGAAGGAATGATGCGAGCATTTCCAGGTTCGCTTGTAACAACAATACCAGCCTCTCGTGGATGAACATAGCGCGCTTCTAATCCATTTTGGTTAAAGTAAGCTGCAATCAGTTTAGCATTGTTGTTTTCCCCTGCAGCAAGGAAGGTGTCGTAAAGAAACTCATTGTCCTCAATTGGAAGAGTAGCAAGAGTTCGGATGCTTTTAGAGATTCGTTCTAAAACAGCTGGTTTAAGTCCTAGTTCGCTAACCATTGCAGCGTAACGATCGATAATCCAATTTTGACTAGCACTGATATCATTTCCTGCTACATAATCACGATAATATTTAATCAAGGCATCCGTAACCTTGGTATCTTCAGCATCGCGCTTTCCTGGTGCAGATACAACTACAAAACGACGTTCAGGGTCACTTTTTACAATGTTTAAAACCTTTTTCAACTGGCTTGCAGAGGCGAGTGAACTTCCTCCAAATTTTACAACCTTCATAAGAACTCCTCAGTTAGTATTTTATAAGATTATAGCAGAAAGATGGGCTTTTTTCAATCTGCAATAGGAAAGGTTGTTTCTTATTGGACGCCTAGAGATGGTTAACTCAACCTAGCTATTTTAAGTATAGAAAACACTCTTTAAAAATCGGCTGATACACTTTTAATCGATTTTTGCTTGTGTAAATGGAAATAAAAAGATATACTTTGAAGATAAAATAATTTAATCAGCTTTAAATTAAAGGAGTGGCTATGAATCATATTATCTTTCAAATTCAAGACGATTTAGCAACGATTACTTTAAATCGTCCCGAGGTGGCAAATGGTTTCCATATTCCTATGTGTGAAGAAATTTTAGAAGCACTGGAATTAGCTGAAAAGGATGATTCTGTTTCATTTATTCTTATCAATGCAGCAGGAAAGGTATTTTCTGTCGGTGGAGATTTAGTTGAAATGAAACGTGCTGTCGATGAGGATGATATTGCTTCACTTGCACGAATTGCTGAATTGGTTAATACGATTTCTTATAAGATTAAACAGATTCCTAAGCCAATTATCATGGAAGTGGACGGAGCAGTTGCCGGAGCCGCAGCTAATATGGCCTTGGCAGTTGATTTTTGTATCGCATCTGACAAGTCTAAATTTATCCAGGCTTTTGTAGGTGTAGGATTAGCTCCTGACGCGGGTGGCTTATTCTTGCTGACAAGATCGCTCGGCGCAACTAGAGCAACTCAATTAGCTATGACTGGAGAAGCTTTCACCGCTGAAAAGGCAATGGAGGCAGGAGTTCTATATCGTCTATGTACTAGTGAACAATTAGAAAAAACAAGAGAACAATTATTGAAGAAGTTGAGACGTGGTTCTTCAAATTCCTATGCTGCGATTAAGAAACTTGTTTGGGAAAGTGAGTTCAAGCAGTGGCATGAATATGCTCAACTTGAATTGAAACTACAAAAATCACTATCCTATACGGAAGATTTTAAAGAAGGTGTTCGGGCACATTCTGAAAGAAGACGTCCAAAATTTGTCGGGAAATAAAAAATACTTGCACTATTCTTTGAAGTTTGATATACTTTTCTTGTCAAATGTTTTGATTATTAAACTTTTTTTGATAAAGGAGGGAAGAGAAATGGACTACCAACAAGTCAATGACTATTTAACATCAATTTTTAACAACGTCCTAGTGATCGAGGAAGTAAGTTTGCGAGGTAGTCGTTTCAAAGACATCTCTATCAAAGAAATGCACACGATTGATGTTATCGGTAAGTATCCAGAAGTGACTCCGAGTCAAGTTTCCAAAGAGTTGATGGTAACTCTAGGGACTGTGACAACGAGTTTAAATAATTTGGAACGAAAAGGATACATCGAACGTATCCGTTCAGATCAAGATCGTCGTGTAGTACATCTGCATTTGACAAAGAAAGGTCGCCTCGTTCATCGTCTTCATAAACGTTTCCATAAGGCCATGGTCGAAGAATTATCGAGGGCATGAGTCCTGAAGAGATTGAAGTTATGGGAAAAGGGTTGACTAATCTTTATCACTTTTTGGAGGATTTGAAGTAATGGCTTTTGCAAAAATAAGCCAGGTCGCTCATTATGCTCCAGAGCAGATTATCACAAACGAAGACTTGGCTCAGGTCATGGATACGAGTGATGAATGGATTTCAAGTCGGACAGGGATTAAAGAACGTCATATTTCTAAAACAGAATCAACAGGAGATTTGGCTACAGAGGTTGCAAAGCAACTTATAGACAAGGCAGGGATTTCTGCTGAAGAGTTAGATTTCATCATTCTAGCGACTATGACACCTGACTCGATGATGCCTTCTACAGCGGCCCGTGTTCAGGCTAAGATTGGTGCTCATAAAGCTTTTGCCTACGATCTAACAGCAGCTTGTAGTGGATTTATCTTTGCCCTATCAACTGCCGAAAAATTTATTTCTTCAGGAACATATCGCAAGGGTATGGTTATCGGTAGTGAGACTATGTCTAAATCTCTGGACTGGTCTGACCGCTCAACAGCTGTCTTGTTCGGAGATGGAGCCGGTGGAGTACTACTTGAGGCAAGTGACCAAAAACATTTCTTAGCTGAAAGTCTCAATAGTGATGGTTCTCGTGGTGAGTGTCTCACTTATGGACAGACAGGATTGATTTCGCCATTTTCTATTCAAGAAGAATCCGATGTTTTCTTGAAAATGGATGGGAGAGCAGTTTTTGACTTTGCAATTCGAGATGTGGCTAAATCTATTAAAAAGACCATTGAAAAAAGTCCGATATCGGCAGAAGAATTAGATTATCTCTTGCTTCATCAAGCTAATATTCGGATTTTAGATAAAATGGCTAGAAAAATTGGTGTAGACCGTGATAAGCTTCCTGCTAATATGATGAAGTATGGAAATACGAGCGCGGCAAGTATCCCAATTTTACTATCAGAGTGTGTAGAAGAGGGGCTCATCCATCTGGATGGTAGCCAAAAATTCTCTTGTCAGGCTTCGGTGGAGGTTTGACATGGGGCACACTTATTGTTACAATTTAGGTAATCATGTGGTGATCACATTGTTATAAAAAAACTATTTATTTTAAAGGAGTCTATCATGGCAGTATTTGAAAAAGTACAAGAAATTATCGTTGAAGAACTTGGAAAAGATGCATCAGAAGTAACACTTGAATCTACTTTTGATGATTTGGATGCAGATTCATTGGACTTGTTCCAAGTAATCTCAGAAATCGAAGACGCTTTTGATATCCAAATCGAAGCTGAAGACAACTTGAAAACAGTTGGCGACTTGGTTGCTTACGTTGAAGAGCAAACTAAATAATTAGAATAAATAAAGAAGGAGTAGGGGAGACCCGCTCCCTCTTGTTTAGGTAATAGTTTGACGGTCAAATTATAATGGATTCGAACTATTACGTAAGCAAGACTTATGGAGGCAATATGAAAACACGTATCACTGAACTATTAAATATTAAATATCCTATCTTCCAAGGTGGAATGGCCTGGGTAGCAGATGGCGATTTGGCTGGAGCTGTTTCAAAAGCTGGTGGTCTCGGTATCATTGGTGGAGGAAACGCACCTAAAGAAGTGGTTAAAGCGAATATCGATAAGATCAAATCTTTAACAGACAAGCCTTTTGGTGTCAATATCATGCTCTTGTCTCCATTTGTTGATGATATTGTTGACCTCGTTATTGAAGAAGGGGTTAAGGTAGTCACAACTGGTGCAGGAAACCCAAGTAAATACATGGAACGATTCCATGAGGCTGGGATCACTGTTATTCCGGTAGTTCCTAGTGTCGCTTTGGCAAAACGCATGGAAAAAATCGGAGCGGATGCTGTCATTTGTGAAGGTATGGAAGCCGGTGGACACATTGGTAAATTAACAACCATGACCTTGGTTCGTCAAGTTGCGGCAGCTGTTTCAATCCCTGTTATCGCTGCTGGTGGTATTGCAGACGGTGAGGGAGCAGCAGCTGGATTTATGCTTGGTGCAGAAGCCGTGCAAGTAGGAACTCGTTTCGTAGTTGCCAAAGAATCAAATGCTCATCCAAACTATAAAGCTAAAATATTAAAAGCTCGTGATATTGATACAACCATTTCAGCACAACATTTTGGTCACGCAGTTCGTGCCATCAAAAATCAATTGACTCGTGATTTTGAGCAAGCTGAAAAAGATGCCTTTAAACAAGAAAATCCAGATTTAGAGATTTTCGAACAAATGGGTGCAGGAGCTTTGGCCAAGGCTGTTGTCCATGGTGATGTGGATGGTGGTTCAGTGATGGCCGGTCAAATTGCTGGTTTGGTATCTAAAGAAGAAACAGTTGAAGAAATTTTAAAAGATATCTACTATGGTGCCGCTGAGAAAATTCAAAAGAAGCCGCTCGTTGGGCAGGAGTTACAAGAAATGACTAAAACAGCCTTTCTATTTGCAGGTCAAGGAGCCCAGTACCTTGGAATGGGACGTGAGCTATATGACCAATATGCTATCGTCAAGGAAACAATCGACCAAGCTAGTCAAGTCTTAGGTTATGACCTTCGGGATTTGATTGACAATGATGAAACGAAGCTAAATCAGACTCGTTACACGCAACCAGCTATTTTAGCTACATCCGTTGCCATTTACCGACTACTAAAAGAGAAAGGTTATCAACCAGATATGGTGGCTGGTCTATCTCTTGGCGAATATTCTGCCCTTGTAGCAAGTGGTGCTTTGGATTTCGAGGATGCAGTGGCTCTAGTTGCTAAGCGTGGGGCTTATATGGAAGAAGCAACACCTGCGGGATCAGGGAAAATGGTAGCTGTGCTCAACACACCGGTTGAAGTTATCGAGCAAGCTTGTCAAGAAGCTTCTCAACTTGGCGTAGTGACTCCAGCTAACTACAACACTCCAAGCCAGATTGTTATTGGTGGTGAGGTGGTTGCTGTGGATCGTGCAGTTGAACTCTTGCAAGAAGCAGGAGCAAAACGCTTAATTCCGCTAAATGTTTCTGGACCTTTCCATACAGCTTTATTGGAATCTGCTAGTCAAAAATTAGCTCAAGTCCTAGAAGATGTTGAGTTTAATGACTTTGCTTGTTCTCTTGTTGGCAATACAGAAGCAAAGGTTATGGAAAAAGACCGAATTGCAGAACTCTTAACGCGTCAAGTTAAGGAACCTGTACGTTTTTATGAGAGTGTTGCTCTTATGCAAGAAGCTGGGGTGACTCGTTTTATCGAAATTGGTCCTGGAAAAGTCTTGTCAGGATTTGTTAAAAAGATTGATAAAACTGCTCAACTTGCTAATGTGGAAGATCAAGCAAGTTTGCTAGCATTCTTAGAAAATTAGAGAAGAATGATAGAAGTTCTGAAAGGAGAAAAATGAAACTAGAACAGAAAAATGTCTTTATTACAGGCTCAAGTAGAGGGATTGGTCTTGCCATTGCTCATAAATTTGCCAGCTTGGGGGCCAACGTTGTCTTGAATAGTCGTGGTGAGATCTCCGAGGAGCTTCTAGACGAGTTTAAACCGTACGGGGTGAAAGTTCTTACGATTTCTGGTGATGTTTCTGACTTTGCAGATGCTAAACGCATGGTGGAACAAGCGATTGAGGAGTTGGGTTCAGTAGACGTCCTCGTTAATAATGCTGGGATTACTCAAGATACTCTCATGCTTAAGATGACAGAAGAAAATTTTGAAAAGGTCTTGAAAGTCAATCTAACGGGTGCTTTTAATATGACACAAGCAGTCTTGAAGCAGATGATAAAGCTCGTGAAGGTGCCATTATCAATATGTCTAGTGTCGTTGGTCTGATGGGGAATATCGGTCAAGCGAACTACGCTGCTTCTAAGGCAGGTCTGATTGGATTTACCAAGTCGGTAGCGCGTGAGGTTGCCAACCGTAATGTACGTGTCAATGCTATTGCTCCAGGAATGATCGAATCAGATATGACTGCAGTTTTATCTGATAAGGTAAAAGATGCCATGTTGGCACAAATTCCGATGAAACAATTTGGCCAAGCAGAGCAAGTCGCAGAGGTCACAGCTTTTCTTGCAAGCCAAGATTATCTAACGGGACAAGTCATCGCAATTGATGGTGGACTTACCATGCAATAAGAGTTAAAATAGAGGTATGAAAATGAAACTAAATCGTGTAGTAGTAACAGGTTATGGATTAACATCTCCAATTGGTAACACACCAGAGGAATTTTGGAACAGTCTAAAGAACGGAAAAATTGGAATTGGTGAAATTACCAAGTTTGATCACAGTGCTTTTGACGTCCATAATGCAGCGGAGATTAACGATTTTCCTTTTGACAAATATTTTGTAAAAAAAGATACTAATCGTTTCGATGATTATTCTTTGTATGCCTTGTATGCAGCTCAAGAAGCAGTCAACAATGCAAATCTTGATGTAGAGTCGGTTGATAAAGATCGCTTTGGTGTCATCGTTGCATCAGGTATCGGTGGGATCAGAGAAATCGAAGATCAAGTGCTTCGCCTTCACGAAAAAGGACCAAAACGTGTAAAACCGTTGACACTTCCAAAAGCCTTGCCGAATATGGCGGCAGGGAATGTTGCTATGCGCTTTGGTGCCAATGGTATCTGTAAATCTGTCAATACAGCTTGTGCTTCATCAAATGATGCTATTGGAGATGCCTTCCGCTCTATCAAATTTGGTTTCCAAGACATCATGCTCGTTGGTGGATCAGAATCTTCTATTACTCCATTTGCGATTGCTGGTTTCCAAGCTTTGACAGCTCTTTCAACAACAGAGGATCCAACGCGTGCTTCTATTCCATTTGACAAAGATCGTAATGGATTTGTCATGGGTGAAGGATCAGGTATGCTGGTACTTGAGAGCTTAGAACACGCTGAAAAACGTGGAGCAACTATCTTGGCTGAAGTTGTGGGTTACGGTAACACTTGTGATGCCTACCATATGACTTCTCCACATCCAGAGGGCCAAGGAGCTATTAAAGCTATTAAACTTGCCTTGGAGGAAGCAGAGATTACTCCAGATCAAGTAGCTTATGTTAATGCTCACGGTACTTCAACTCCTGCTAATGAAAAAGGAGAAAGTGGAGCAATCGTAGCTGTTCTTGGTAAGGAAGTACCTGTATCGTCAACGAAGTCATTTACAGGTCACTTACTTGGTGCAGCAGGTGCAGTTGAAGCCATTGCAACCATTGAAGCAATCCGTAACAACTATGTACCGATGACAGCTGGAACTACAGAGTTGTCAGACTACATCGAAGCAAACGTTATTTATGGACAAGGCGTGGAACGTGAAATTCCTTATGCTATCTCAAATACTTTTGGATTTGGTGGACATAACGCAGTTCTTGCCTTCAAACGTTGGGAGAATAAGTAAAGATGAATTTAAATGAAATCAAAGACTTGATGGCACAATTTGACCAGTCAAGCTTGAGAGAATTTTCTTATAAAAATGGAACGGATGAGTTGCTTTTCAGTAAGAATGAAGCAAAACTTATTTCAGAAACAAGTCCAGCACCTCAACCAGCGGTTTCAGCAACTGAATCTACAGTTGCACCACAAACCCAAACTGTAGCTCCAGTTGTAGAAGCAGTTTCAGAATCAGGTGCTGGTGAATCTGTAGCCGAAGGGGATCTTGTAGAAAGTCCACTTGTCGGAGTTGCATACTTGGCTGCCGGACCAGACAAATCTAATTTTGTTTCAGTCGGTGATACGGTTAAAAAGGCCAAACCCTGGTCATCATCGAAGCTATGAAGGTCATGAACGAAATCCCAGCACCTAAAGATGGTGTTGTAACAGAAATTCTGGTTGAAAATGAAGAAATGGTTGAGTTCGGGAAAGGCTTGGTACGTATCAAATGATTGATATTCAAGGAATTAAAGAAGCTTTACCCCACCGCTATCCCATGCTCTTAGTGGATCGTGTTTTAGAAGTCAGTGAAGATACAATCGTTGCCATTAAATGTAACGATTAATGAACCTTTCTTCGACGGACACTTCCCGGATTACCCTGTGATGCCAGGTGTACTGATCATGGAAGCCTTGGCACAGACAGCAGGCGTTTTAGAACTATCAAAACCTGAAAACAAAGGGAAGCTAGTCTTCTATGCTGGGATGGACAAGGTTAAATTTAAGAAGCAAGTTGTTCCTGGTGATCAGCTTGTCATGACAGCAACTTTTGTCAAACGTCGTGGCACAATCGCCGTAGTAGAAGCGAAGGCAGAAGTAGATGGTAAGCTAGCAGCAAGCGGTACTCTAACCTTTGCTATTGGAAACTAGGGAGGTTTTCCATGTTTCGTAAGATTTTAATTGCCAATCGTGGTGAAATTGCTGTTCGTATTATTCGTGCGGCACGAGAATTAGGAATAGCCACAGTTGCTGTTTATTCGACTGCTGACAAGGAAGCTCTCCACACTCTTTTGGCTGATGAGGCTATCTGTATCGGTCCTGGGAAGGCTACAGAATCTTATCTGAACATCAATGCAATCCTTTCAGCTGCGGTCTTGACTGAAGCTGAAGCTATTCACCCTGGATTTGGGTTTTTAAGTGAAAATTCCAAATTTGCAACCATGTGTGAAGAAGTTGGCATCAAATTTATCGGACCATCAGCTCGTGTAATGGATGTCATGGGGGATAAAATTAACGCCCGTGCCCAAATGATTAAGGCTAATGTGCCCGTAATTCCAGGATCAGATGGAGAAGTCCATACTGCAGAAGAGGCCCTTTCTATTGCCGAAAAAATTGGTTATCCAGTCATGCTGAAAGCATCAGCTGGAGGTGGTGGTAAAGGAATTCGTAAGGTTGAAAAGGCAGAAGAACTCGTATCAGCCTTTGAAACAGCCTCTAGTGAAGCCAAAGCAAACTTTGGTAATGGGGCTATGTACCTAGAGCGTGTGATTTATCCTGCCCGCCATATTGAAGTACAGATTCTTGCTGACCAAATGGGACATGTTATTCACCTAGGTGAACGTGACTGTTCGCTTCAGCGAAATAACCAAAAGGTTTTAGAAGAAAGTCCTTCCATTGCGATTGGGAAAACACTTCGGAATGAAATCGGTGCTGCAGCAGTCCGCGCAGCAGAATCTGTTGGTTATGAAAATGCTGGTACCATTGAGTTCCTTTTAGATGAAGCGACTGGCAAGTTCTACTTTATGGAGATGAATACGCGTGTCCAAGTGGAACACCCAGTAACCGAATTTGTTTCTGGTGTGGATATTGTCAAGGAACAAATTCGTATTGCAGCAGGTCAACCATTGACCTTGAAACAAGAAGATATTGTTCTAAAAGGACATGCCATTGAGTGCCGTATCAATGCGGAAAACCCAGCCTTTAATTTTGCACCAAGTCCTGGTAAGATTACTAATCTCTATCTACCAAGTGGTGGTGTAGGCTTGCGTGTTGACTCTGCAGTTTATCCAGGTTATACCATTCCACCATACTATGATAGTATGATTGCTAAAATTATTGTTCATGGTGAAAATCGTTTTGATGCACTGATGAAAATGCAACGAGCTCTATATGAACTCGAAATTGAAGGGATCGTTACCAATGCAGATTTCCAACTCGATTTGATTTCAGATCGTCGCGTGATAGCAGGGGACTACGATACTTCCTTCTTGATGGAAACTTTCTTACCACACTATCAAGAAAAAGAATAATATAAAAAGAGGGATGTATGGCTCTATTTAGTAAAAAAGATAAATATATACGAATTAATCCCAATCGTTCACTTAGAGAAAAGCCCCAAGCTAAGCCGGAGGTTCCAGATGAACTCTTCTCAAAATGTCCGGGTTGTAAACACACTATTTACCAGAAAGATTTGGGGAGTGACCGTATTTGTCCTCACTGTGGCTATACCTTCCGTATTTCAGCTCAAGAGCGTCTAGCTTTAACTATCGATATGGGAAGCTTCTTAGAGATGTTTACTGGAATTGAAACGCAGGATCCTTTGAAATTTCCAGGTTATCAAAAGAAATTAGCCTCTATGCGTGAAATAACTGGTCTTGATGAGGCTGTTGTCACAGGAACTGCTTTGATTAAGGGCGAAAAAGTTGCTCTCGGCATCATGGATTCTAACTTTATCATGGCATCCATGGGAACAGTCGTTGGTGAAAAAATCACAAGATTGTTTGAATACGCAACAGCTGAAAAATTACCAGTTGTATTGTTTACAGCATCTGGTGGAGCACGTATGCAAGAAGGAATCATGAGTTTGATGCAGATGGCTAAGATTTCTGCTGCAGTTAAACGTCATTCCAATGCAGGTCTCTTTTATCTGACTATCCTTACGGATCCAACAACTGGTGGTGTAACAGCTTCCTTTGCTATGGAAGGGGATATCATCTTGGCAGAGCCTCAAAGTTTAGTAGGATTTGCCGGACGCCGTGTTATTGAAAATACCGTAAGGGAAGATTTGCCAGAGGATTTCCAGAAGGCAGAATTTTTATTAGAACATGGATTTGTGGATGCGATTGTTAAACGAAGAGAATTGCCAGAAATGATTGCTCGATTAGTAAGGTTACATAAGGGGGATTGTTGATGAATATTGCAAAAATCGTCAGAGAAGCACGTGAACAAACCCGCTTAACTGCCTTGGACTTTGCAACAGGAATATTTGATGACTTTGTTGAACTACATGGTGACCGCTCTTTCAGAGATGATGGTGCTATTATTGGTGGTATCGGATGGCTGGGAGACCAAGCGGTAACTGTAGTCGGAATCCAAAAAGGTAAAAGTTTACAAGATAATCTGAACCGAAACTTTGGTCAACCTCATCCGGAAGGTTATCGAAAAGCTCTCCGTTTGATGAAACAAGCTGAAATTTGGCCGACCAGTTGTAACCTTTATCAATACTGCTGGTGCCTATCCAGGGATCGGAGCAGAAGAACGTGGTCAAGGTGAAGCGATTGCCCGTAACCTCATGGAGATGAGCGACCTTAAAGTGCCGATTATTGCTATCATTATCGGTGAAGGTGGTTCAGGAGGGGCTTTAGCCCTAGCGGTAGCAGATCGTGTCTGGATGTTAGAAAATTCGATCTATGCAGTTCTGAGTCCTGAGGGCTTTGCGTCTATCCTTTGGAAAGATGGCAGTCGTGCTATGGAAGCAGCTGAATTGATGAAAATAACCTCACATGAACTTTTGGAGATGCAAGTTGTAGATAAGGTTATTTCAGAGAAAGGTCTCTCTACTAAAGAACTGTTAGCTCGTGTAAAAAATGAACTTCAAACAGAAATTGAACAATTAAAACAATTACCGATGGAGGAACTTTTGAAAGAGCGTTATCTACGCTTTAGAAAATATTAAAAAAGAAAGCTAGAACAAAGAAATGGTTCTAGCTTTTTGGATTTTAAAAATACATTTCAGGATGAAAAATTGACTTTTGCAAAAGAAGTTGTTAATATAACAAAAGATACGTATGCTATAAAAATAAATCAACAAAGATTTTTGGAGTGAGTATGAAAAAACTAGGTCATTTGGGAATCTATACATTACTGGTATTCCTATCGATTTATCTGTTAGATTTCAGCAGTCTGTATCTGGCTAAGATGTTTGTCTGGGGTATGGATGGTTATTCTATTATTGTAGCAGTAGAGCAACTAGCCCTTTTAGGACTATTGTTCTATTGGCTTAAAAAGAAAAAAATGCTCTATATTTTTGAGGAAAAGGGATCGAAGAGATCCAGATTCTTTTACCTTCTAGTTAGTCTAGTGGCTACTTATGTTGTCCGTCAGTTCTTAAGTGCTTTTTACTTACAGTTTAGACACCACATTAATAATCACTATATCTTTGAAGATCTTCTTTCGGTCATATCCATCGGTGAGGATTCTACTATTTTAACGACTTGCTTCTCTTTTGTTTCAGTTGTTATTTTAGGGCCTATATTGGAGGAGATAGTCCATAGAGGCTATTTTATGAATACTTTCTTTCCTAAGTCCAAATACTACTTGGATGTCATCTTATCAGCTCTTATTTTTGGGCTCAGTCATTTGGTATTGTCCCATCGCGATCCCTTCAGTTTGATGGTTTATAGCCTTTCTGGTCTTTTCTTTGCTTTAGTCTACCGTTGGACAAAGAATCTAAAAATCACAATCCTGTGCCATAGTTTTATAAATTTTCTCATCCATGCAGATTTCATCTGGTTGTTTCTTTCTAATTTAGTCTATGATCGGTTTTTTAGATAGAAATTTTAGAAGATAAATAAAAAAGTGTTTGATAACTGTCAAACACTTTTTTTAATTTAATTTTCTTCCGTTACAAATTGACTGAGCAATCCATTGATAAAACGGGCTGATTTTTGATCTGAAAGCTTTTTGCAAGCTCGATAGCTTCATTTACAGCTACAAGTTGAGGAGTATCAAAGGAAGTAATTTCGAAAACTCCTAAACGCAATAAATTCTTTTCAACTAAGGTTAACCGTTCAATCGTCCAACCAGACTTTAAATGCTGAGTGATTTGTTTGTCTAGTTCCTCTTTTTGAGCTTGAACACCAGATACAAGATCGATTAGGAAACTAGGGAGTTTTACCTCGTCGTCTTCTCGATCATGAGTATAGGCGAAGCGGCAAGCAGTTTCAATATCAGAACCATATTCAAGACTCATCAGTGCTTGGAAGGCACATTTTCGTAGTTCGCGTCTAGATTCTAATAATGGACTAGTCATTTAGGAAGTCCTCATCAAATAAATCTTTCAATGCTGGTTTTGGTGTTTTATCTGGTGCAATACCAGCAACGTGAATATTCACAGCACTGAGTTCAACATCAGCCATATTACGAACGGCATCTTTTACAGCTTTTTGAATAGCCATTGCAACCTTAGGAACCTTAACACCATACTCAAGATAGAGATAGATATCAGCTGTTAATTCTTCTTCAGATTCTTTTAGATAGACGCCACGACCGAGTGAAAGTTTTGAAAGGGTGTCAGATACTGATTTGTTTGAAAAAGAGTGGACACCTTCTACTTTAGCAGTAGCGATAGCAATGATTTTTTCAAGTACACGTGGGGCGATAACGATTTCGCCTAATTGTTCTTCAATTCCCATAGGATGACCTCTTTCTAGAGATTAGGCACGAGAAACGTAAGTTCCTTCTGCAGTGTTAATCACAAGTTTTTGTCCAGCTTCGATGAAGTCTGGAACGTTCACGACAAGACCAGTTTCCATTGTAGCTGGTTTACCAGAACCTGTAACAGTAGCACCTTTAATAGATGGTTGAGTTTCAGCAACTGTTAATTCAACAGTTGTAGGTACTGTCACACCGATTACTTCAGTTCCGTAAAATTGAATTTTGACTTCAGAATTTTCAAGGATATAAAGCAATTCATTTTCAACATTAGCAACAGGAATTTCATACTGGTCGTAAGTTTCAGTGTTCATGAAATAAGCTGTATCATCCATTTTGTACAAGTATTGTGCTGGCACAGTTTCGATAATCGCTTGCTCAAATTTCCTCTGGACGGTAGCTTGTTTCAAATGTTGAACCAGTACGGACATCACGCAATTTCATGCGCATGATCGTGTTTCCTTTACCTGGTTTGTGGTGGCTAGCTTCCAAAACGCGGATTAATTTTCCATCAGCTGTTTCAAAGGTCATACCAGCCTTTAATTTACTTGCTTCAATCATGTTTTTACCTCTTTAATAAAATAATTTACTCTTTATTGTATCATAAGTCGTGAGATTTCTCAAATATCAGGGAAGTGAGATTAGTTGACAGGAACGATGTTTCCCTCATCATCCTTAGTAACTAAGACGTACTTGCTATCGACTTCAATGTAAAAGTTTTTATTAGTGGTTTTTCAGAGTTAGTGGCTTGTTCAGGACTAGTAGATTCTTCTGCAGGAGTCGTCACTTCTTGACTAGTAGTTTCTTCCGCAGGAGTCGTCACTTCGGGATTAGTAGATTCTGCTGAGTTAGCAGTCTGTTCAGGACTAGCAGTTTGGACTGGGCTAGCAACTTGTTCAAAATTTGCAGTTTGTTTTGGAGTCAAAGCTTGGTTTGGATCAGCAGGTTGTACTGGGGTATTGCTTTGATTAGGATTCATAGGTTGAGCTTGTTGGTTAATTTGACCACCGAGCGTTTGTCCTAGGTTCATTCCCATAATCATGTTCATACCATTGCCATTACCTTCATTATTGGCAGCAGCAATGAGAGCTTCGTTACGAGCACGACGTTCTTCAATCTCAATCGTGTTGTATTTCATGGCAACTAGTTCGCTATCAAGCTTACGAACAATTTCAAGACTTTCTTTGTCGTAGCTCAAGTCTTCAAGAAGGATATTGGTTACTTCAATTCCGTAAAGACCAGTCCAGACTTTATTGACCTCTTGTTTGGCTATTTCATTGAAAATATCTTGATTGGCATTGAGGCTATAGATATCAACACGGTATTCATTGGTGAATTTTGCAATCGCAATCGCAATTTTAGGAGAGATATTTTGACGTAAAGTACCTTGAGCGATATCTTGAAGTGTAAACGGTTTATGTTCGTCAATTTGTTGACTGATAGAGCTAACGTAGAAAAGAACTGGGTCAGAAATCTTGATATCGAACAAACCATAGAAACGGATATTGAGCAATTGTTGGTAACGTTCACTGAAGTATTCTACAGCGTTTTGCGTACCGAATTTATTACCCGCAATTGGTTGGATACGGACAAAGATGATTTCTTGTTGAGTAACGACTTGACCAGCGAATGAAAAGCGGTGCTTGAAGTTTTCCCAAGTTCCTCTTATTCCACCCTTTTCTAGAAGCCAAGCGTTGTCTCCAGAGCGCCATTCATGACTACCAGCTTCTAAAACATCACCAAGAAAAGTACCGTTATTTACAAGGATAGCAACATAACCTTGGGGCACAATGACGACTGAACCATCTGTTAAAAGTCCTGTATGTTGATTCTCTTGTCTAGAAACTCCGTCAGGGTCTTTTGTAAGAAGAATTCCTTTGACAGCTAATGCTTCGGATGATACGTGTTCTGGAAGCACAACGGCTTCCTTAAATTTACTGTCATTAATACTATTAATACCAGCAGTTTTGGCAACATCAACAACTCCCTTAATTTGCTCTTTGGCCATACGAATAAATCCCATAATTTCCTCCTAATTATATAGTTCGTCTTCATCCACAACATCGTAGGTATCAAGTACCCATTGGTTAGGACTACGGGTGATATCAGATCCGCAATAGTCACATTTGCTGATAGCTGATATTTTCAGTGGCGCGCCACAGTTTGGACAGCGGTCGCTAACAGCTTCATCTTGGACAGAGCTTTCAGTTTGGCTACCATGTTTGCGGATGAAGTTCATTTGATAAACTGTAAATAAATCTTTTTGAGGGTCTCCCTCAATAACCTTACGAGTCTTGTCTTCGATGACATAGTCTCTCAAGGTAGATGATAAGATAACGACCAAAGTATCGTTTCCATCTGGGTTGCTATTAAAATCTTTGATTCTAATATTCTCAACATAGACACGTTCCAAAACATTAGTTGTTTGAGATTGGATATAGTCTTCCAGTTGAGCACTGTGTTGAGAATAGAGACTGGCACTCTCTAGAGAACGAACGGCATTCCAATCTTTTTTAGTCCAAGCAGCCTGTAACTGGATGTAGACTTCTTTAACCCATGAAGTGAAAGCATCTGCATCAAAGTTTGGATCATGATATCTAAGTCGATCGATAGCCTGACTATTATGTACAACCCTACGATGGCTAGTTGTTTCTGGTTGGTAGCTAGGAGTAGGTCTTCTATATGGTTTTGAATAAGAAGTATCTTGGTTGCTAAGGTACTTGATGAGCATGAAGAGTAGGAAAGCTCCGACACCAAACATGATAAGAATGGTCATTCCGGTACCTAGAGAACCATCTGAACTTGAGTAACTACCACCAGAACGATAGCTACTTCTGTAAGAAGAACTACTGCCACTTGATCCGCTTCGAGAACTGCTACTACTTCGTGAGCTACTGCTACTTCGAGAACTGTTACTGCTACGAGAGCTGCTTCGGCTAGAGCTACCACTTCGAGAATGGCCGACGCCAGCATCGATTGATTGTAGGGGTGTCACAAAGAGAAGAAGCAAACAAGTAGCGATAAGAGTATATAACTTTTTCATATGTCTCCTAACTATGTGAGTACGAGGTGCAAGCCATCAAGCAATAACTATTTTCATGAGCTTATGGCAGTTAGATTTATTGATTAATCGTTTTTCAACTTAGCTAATTCCTGGGCAAGTAGCTTGAGAGCAACTTGTGGGTTGGCTTGACCTTTGGTTGCTTTCATGAGGAATCCAGTAAAGGCCTTGTCTGCATTCCGCTTCCCTGACTTGAAGTCGGCAACAGCTGCTTCGTTATCAGCAAAGACTTGGTGGATAATTGGAATTAACACATCTGGATCTGAAATCTGAACTAAACCAGCTTTTTCAACGTATTCACGAGCACCGCCACCATTTTTGGCTAGGTGAACAAAGACTTTCTTGGCAATCTTAGAGGAGATGGTGCCGTCTTCGATGATGGCAATCATTTCTACCAAGTTCTCTGGAGTCAATTCGATTTGTTCCAGTGTCTTGCCTTCGGCATTCAAGAATTGAGCAACCTCACCTTGGAGCCAGTTAGAGACTTGTTTAGCATCGCCACCGAGGGCAACAGCTTTCTCAAAGAAGTCAGAAGTGACTTTATTAGCAGTCAACTGACTAGCATCGTAGTCTGATAAGCCGAGTTGAGATACATAGCGTGCACGTCTTTCTTTTGGAAATTCTGGCAACTCAGTACGCATTTCTTCAATCCACTCGTCTGAGATTTCAAAGAGTGGTAGGTCAGGTTCTGGGAAGTAACGATAATCTGCAGCGCCTTCCTTAACACGCATGAGGATGGTTGCTTTGTTAGCTTCATCGTAACGGCGTGTTTCTTGGCGGATTTGACCACCTGAGCGAAGGATTTCAGCCTGGCGTTGGACCTCGTATTCAAGACCCTTGCGAACGTTTGAGAAGGAATTGAGGTTTTTCAACTCAGTCTTGGTACCGAATTTCTCTTGACCATAAGGACGAAGGGAGATGTTGGCATCCACACGCATAGAACCTTCTTCCATCTTGACGTCAGAAATACCAGCGTACTGGATAACTTCCTTGAGGGCTGTTAGATAAGCATAAGCTTCTTCTGGTGAACGCATATCTGCTTCGGATACAATCTCAATCAATGGTACCCCTTGACGGTTGAGGTCTACATAAGAGTAACCATCGGTTCCGTGGGTGTTCTTACCTGCATCTTCTTCTAGGTGAGCACGTTCAATACCGATTTTCTTGGTCGTACCATCTTCTAGCTCAACTTCAATCCAACCCTTGTAACCGATTGGCTCATCAAACTGAGAGATTTGGTAGGCTTTTGGATTATCCGGATAGAAGTAGTTCTTGCGGTCAAAGTGCATCTTTTTGTGGATGTCCATATTGAGGGCAAGAGCAGCCTTGATACCAGCATCGACAACACCCTTATTGAGAACTGGTAGTACACCTGGGAAAGACCAGTCAATCACGTTTGTATTTGCATTTTGATCATTTCCGAAGTGGGCAGAAGTTGGTGAGAAGATTTTTGAATTGGTGTTGAGCTCTACGTGGACTTCAAGTCCAATGACTGTTTCAAAGTTCATTAGTTGTCACCTCCAAAAATCACGGGTTGTTGTTTGTGGTAGTCTGTTGTCGCTTCAAAAGCAGCAGCAGCTTGGTAGATAGTTTCTTCTGAATACTTAGGACCAATCAATTGGAGTCCTACTGGTAGACCTTGAACAAATCCAGCAGGAATAGAAATACCTGGGAGACCAGCTAAGTTAACTGGGATGGTCAAGAGGTCAGCCAAGTACATAGCAACTGGATCATGGTTGAGCGAATCCAAGTCGTAGGCAACGCTAGGAGCAGTTGGTCCCAAATCAAGTCGTAATCCGCAAAGACGTTTTCGAAATCTTGGATGATGAGGGTACGGACTTGTCCAGCCTTCTTGTAGTATGCATCGTAGTAACCCGATGAAAGGCTGAAAGTACCTAGCATGATACGGCGTTTCACCTCTTCACCGAAACCTTGGCTACGGCTGTTTACATAGATTTCATCAAGATTAGTCGCATCCTCTGCGCGGTAGCCGTAACGAATACCATCAAAACGTTGCAAGTTTGATGAAGCTTCTGAAGAAGCGATGATGTAGTAAACGGCAACTCCGTATTTAGAGTGAGGAAGGCTAACTTCTTCAACGATAGCACCAAGTTTTTCAAAGTGCTTAGCGGCTTTGAGGATGGTTTCCTTAACTTCTGGATCAATCCCTTCACCAAGATATTCTTTAGGCAAAGCAATTTTCATCCCCTTGATGTCTTGACCGATTTTTGAAGTAAAGTCAGCAATGCGAACAGGGGCAGAAGTAGAGTCTTTGGCATCTTCACTAGCAATAGCATTGAGCAAGAGGGCATTTTCCTTAACAGTTGGTGCAAAAGGACCAATTTGGTCTAATGAGCTACCAAAAGCAATGAGACCGAAACGTGAAACTGTTCCGTAGGTTGGCTTGAGACCAACAATCCCGTTAAAGGCAGCAGGTTGGCGGATAGAACCACCAGTATCGGAACCAAGTGATAAACGGACTTGTCCAGAAGCTACAGCTACAGCTGAACCACTTGATGATCCACCAGGAACTTTGCTGTGGTCCCAAGCATTTTTAGTAGCACCGTAGTAAGAAGTCTCACCTGACCCCCCCATGGCAAACTCGTCCATGTTGGTTTTCCCAACGACAATCATGCCCTTAGCTTTTGCATTGGCAACGGCTGTCGCGTCAAAGATTGGCTCGTAGTTGTAGAGCATTTTTGAGGCAGCAGTTGTGAGGATGCCATCAGTAGAGATGTTATCCTTAACAGCTAGTGGAATTCCCGAAAGGACGTTGTCAGCATCAATTCCAGCTTCATCAATAGCTTTAGCTTGAGCAAGAGCTTGTTCTTCAGCGATTGTCACAAAAGCGTTGATAGCTTCCTCACGAGATTTGATATCTTCAAGTGTTGCTTGCGTTAGTTCAGTTGCTGAAATTTCCTTAGAAACAAGGAGACTGTGCAACTCTTCAATCGTTTTATTGTTAAAAGTCATTAGGCATCTCCTCCATCATCTAGGATAGCTGGCACCTTGATATAGTAATTATCTTTTTCAGGTACATTTTTAAATAAGAGGTCACGGTCTGTTCCTTCTTCGGCTACATCAGGTCGGAGAACAGTTTTACGGTCAGCCATAGTTGTTGTAGGTACGACACCAGTTGTGTCGACTTCGCCTAGCAATTCGACCATATCAACAATTTTTGAGAGTGTTGTCGCAAATGCAGCAGTGTCTTCTTCTGAGAATTTTAATTTTGAAAGATTGGCAACGTGAGTCACCTCTTCTTGCGTAATTTTCATCGGATATCCTTTCGTGAAATGATGATTCTTTATCTGTTCTATTTTACCATATTTTCCCCTAAATAAGGCAAGTCAAGCTGAAAAGAAGTAGAAATTGAAAAATACTTTTTATTTCGATATAATGGTTGAAATTAGAAAATACAATTGTATGGGATTTTGGTATTCCAAAAAGATAGAATTCTTTATAAATTACTGGAAGTTAAGGATGACACATGACGATTTGGGAGTTATTTTTTACCAGCAAAAAGACTGTCCCTCCTCAGTTGGGAGTATGGTACTTTTTATTACCTACATCATTGGTGGTTGTAGCAACTTTATCGATTCGCTATGCAAACTCTAAACGTTATCGAGATTTTTGGTATTGGGGACAATTGCTTCAACTACTGATTATCAACGCATGGTATATTGCAGCTCGTCTACCGCTATCTGAGGCTCTTCCCTTTTACCACAGTCGGATGGCTATGTGGATCATTCTTTTTGCCCCTAATAAGACATTTTTTAAGCAATATTTTGCCTTAGTGGGAGTCTTTGGTTCTATCATGGCTTTAGTTTATCCAGTCTTTTATCCCTTTCCTTTCCCTCATGTCTCCTCGCTGAACAATGTTTTCGGACATTGGGCCCTCCTAGCAAACTGCTTGATTTATCTTGTCAGATATTATCAAGTTGAAAATAGAGATATTTGGAAGATTTGCCAGATGACCTTTGGAGTCAATGCTATCATTTTTCTAGCCAATCTCTTAACAGGAGGGAATTATGGTTTCATGACTCGTCCACCTGTACTTGGTGACCATGGTAGCTTGCTTAACTATCTCATCGTAACCAGTTTGATGACAGGAATTCTCATCCTCATCAATCAACTTGTTAAATATAAATATAAGAATCGTTAATAAACAACTAAATTCTTTACTTTAAGGAGAGACTTTATGCATCATTTTATTACAAGAACCCAAACCACACCACCTCCTATTCCGATTTTTTGGTACGGAGTCATGATAGGCCTTCTTGCATTATCCATTTATGGGTCTCTTACCTACTATAAAAACCCTAAATTTGTTCGATTGTTTAAGTGGATTCAAATAGCGCAACTGCTGGCTCTTTATACCTGGTATATAGGTTTTAGTATTCCATTTTCTAACAGCCTGCCTCTTTACCATTGCCGTTTGGCCATGTTTGCGGTTGTTTTCTTACCAGATAAATGGAAAACCAAGCAGTATTTTGCCCTTATGGGAGCCAGTGGGGCAGTATTTGCTTTGGGCTATCCCGTTTTTGATCCATATGATTTCCCGCATATCACTAGTTTTTCATTCTTGATAGGGCATTACGCTCTTTTGGTTAATTCTCTAGTTTATCTTATGAATCACTACGATAAGACCTTGCTTAAAAAGTATCGAATTATCGCCTACACTTTTGTTCTCAATCTTTTCCTAGTTGGAGTCAATCAAATAACAGGTGGAAATTATGGGCTTATGAATACGACGCCGTTTATTTCAGATGCTCCTATATGGATAAAGTATCTTCTGGTTTCAATCATTCTATCTGCAGCTCTAGTACTCTTTGATATCTTGTTTAAGAGACGTTGGCAAAAGAAAATGGCACTAGAAACAATTTAACTGTGATGCGAAATTAAGAGTGACAAATATAAATAATCAACAAAAGAATTTGAAGAGCGGACCTCATATCTTGGTCTGCTTTTCTTTTATAAGCGATTGAAAAACTCTCTAAAATCCGATATAATGGAGTGTTGAAAGGAATGTTAGAGTCCAATGTAACAAAGAGCAAATTATCAATCAAAATCATTAAAAAGTAGAAAGAAAGAGAAATATGACTATTCAAGAAGAAATTAAGAAACGCCGTACCTTTGCCATCATCTCTCACCCGGACGCGGGGAAGACAACCATTACTGAGCAGTTGCTCTACTTTGGGGGAGAGATTCGTGAGGCTGGTACTGTAAAAGGAAAGAAAACAGGGACTTTTGCCAAATCCGACTGGATGGATATCGAGAAGCAACGTGGGATTTCGGTAACCTCATCTGTGATGCAGTTTGACTATGATGGCAAACGAGTAAACATCCTAGACACACCAGGGCACGAGGACTTCTCAGAGGATACCTATCGTACCTTGATGGCGGTGGATGCGGCGGTCATGGTAGTGGACTCTGCCAAGGGTATCGAGGCCCAAACCAAAAAGTTGTTTGAAGTTGTCAAACATCGTGGGATTCCAGTCTTTACCTTTATGAATAAGCTAGACCGCGACGGTCGTGAACCACTAGACCTCTTGCAAGAATTGGAAGAAGTTCTAGGGATTGCCAGTTATCCAATGAACTGGCCAATCGGGATGGGGAAAGCCTTTGAGGGGCTCTATGATCTTTATAACCAACGTTTGGAACTCTATAAAGGGGACGAACGTTTTGCCAGCCTAGAGGATGGCGATAAACTTTTTGCAAGCAATCCATTCTATGAACAAGTAAAAGAGGATATTGAGCTTTTGAATGAAGCAGGAAATGAATTCTCAGAGGAAGCCATTCTTGCAGGTGATTTAACACCAGTCTTCTTTGGCTCGGCCTTGACTAATTTTGGGGTGCAGACCTTCCTTGAAACCTTCCTCAAGTTTGCTCCAGAGCCACACGGACACAAGAAGACAGATGGAGAAATTGTGGATCCTTATGACAAGGATTTCTCAGGATTTGTCTTTAAAATCCAAGCCAATATGGACCCTCGTCACCGCGACCGGATCGCCTTTGTTCGGATCGTATCTGGTGAATTTGAGCGGGGGATGAGTGTCAACCTCCCTCGCACCGGTAAAGGTGCTAAGCTATCTAATGTCACCCAATTTATGGCAGAAAGCCGTGAGAATGTGAGCAATGCCGTAGCAGGAGACATCATCGGGGTTTATGATACAGGTACCTACCAGGTTGGAGATACTCTGACTGTTGGAAAAAACAAGTTTGAGTTTGAGCCACTGCCAACCTTTACTCCTGAGATTTTCATGAAGGTTTCTCCTAAGAACGTCATGAAACAGAAATCATTCCACAAGGGAATTGAACAGTTGGTACAAGAAGGGGCCATCCAGCTTTATAAGAATTACCAAACAGGTGAGTACATGCTAGGTGCTGTTGGACAACTCCAATTTGAAGTCTTCAAGCACCGCATGGAAGGTGAGTATAATGCTGAAGTTGTCATGACTCCAATGGGTAAAAAGACTGTTCGTTGGATCAAGCCAGAAGACTTGGATGAACGCATGTCTTCAAGTCGAAACATCTTGGCTAAAGACCGATTTGACCAACCTGTCTTCCTCTTCGAAAATGACTTTGCCCTCCGCTGGTTTGCAGACAAGTATCCAGATGTGGAGTTAGAAGAGAAAATGTAACTCAGTACCAACAATTGGAACTAAAGTTCCTAATTGTTGGACGCTAGCCGCTATTTTACGGTCTAGCTACCTGCCTCATTAACTTAGTTTGGAATCACTCAAAGAATAAGCAAAAAAAGACTAGGAAACGATTTAATTCCTAGTCTTTTTATTAGTAGTGGAACTTCTATTTATTGAAAAGCATCTATACCAACAACCTTGATAAGGAATGTAAGGAGGATAAGCATGAGAATGCTGACTCCATTAATCACTAGATGGAGTAAGATAGACATCTCAAGGCGTTTGGTGCGATAAGCCGTCCAAGTTAGTACAGCAGACATCCAGCCATAGATTAAGAAAGAAGGAATATTATTTGGGATATGCGCTATCGTGAAAAGAAGCCAACCGAAAACATATCCAATTTTTTCGTATCCTTCGAAGAGTTTAGTAGGTAGGATACCTCGACAGATAATTTCCTCACAAATAGGTGCCACTATTGCAACCACGAAAATGCTGGAAATTAGAGAACTTCCTGACATGATGCTATTGATAGCCTCTTGATTCGAAGTAGTTGTTTGCTTCAAAAGTTGCAACCAAATCGCACCAATCATATTTCCAGCGACAATGGCTACATAACTAAGAGCGATTCGAGGAGCATCATTCATGGTAAAGAGTTTCGATTTTAGGTTTAATAACTTACTTTTGTGAGCACCGTATAAAAAAAGTGTAACAACAGCGGTTGAGACAAGCCCCACTATTAGAGATGACCAGATGGGTCCAAGCTGAGTTTTTTGAAGTAACATTAAAGTCACGATAGGAACTTGCGATAGGGCCATTGCCACGAGAAAGATTCCTAGCCAAATCAATCGTTTACGATAGTCTTTAAAAAAATTCATTCATATATCTCCTAAAAAATTTATTACATTATAGCATATTTCTGAAAGGAATTCTATTAACTACCAGAACATAAGTACCGATAATACAAGTAAGATGTTTCGAATGATATGGCTATAAAAGGATAAATCTTGTCTTAAGGTTTTAGGAAATAAAAAGTTTAGAAAGCTGGCTCCCAAAAGGATATAAAAGCCGACAGAAAGTATGGTTAAAGGATTGTGCAGAAAAAACAAACTAAAAAAGATAAGAATCGTTAGCTTGCCTGACTTTTTGTGAGTTGGTATTTTTTTCCATTTGTTTAATGGCAGAAAGGTAGCAAGATCAAGTCCGAAAAGGAAAAAGAAAGAGATTAGTAACAAGTCAACTATTTCTTTTTGTAGTAGAGTGTCAGTGCTTATGTTTTCAAATAAAATAAAACTTACTCCAGCAACGTTAATGATAATCATGCTACTATAGAATAAAAAGAAAAATCGACTACGATTATGTAGCTGACTTCTCAAATGATCATGTCCTGAGAGATAGTGGATAAATGTACAGATGCCTGCTAATAAGAGTAAGAGCAGTAAAAAGCAAAAGCAGGATTGTTTGAGAGTTAAAGCAATACCAGGCCAAAATAAGCAACTACAGAATCCTAAGTATATCAAGGAAATCGATAAAAGAAGTTGGATTGATTTGTTCATTTTTTCCATATAAAATCCCCTACGTTTTTTTAAAATTATAACTAAAATGATTCACGAAAAGTCAACTGTTTCCCAAGTGTTGTTTTTTGACTCTCAACTGTCTTTTAAAAAATCTTATCCAACAGAAAATAGCACATCCCTCATTTTTTTGAGTGATGTGCTGTTTGATAATAAAATTTCTAACGTTTAGACCAGGTTCGCTTCATAAAGAGTAGTATGATTGGATAAATTTCAAGACGTCCTGCAATCATAGCAAAGGATAGGACGAGTTTTGAAAATGGACTAAAAATTGAGAAACTTGCAGTTGTTCCGAGTATTGGACCGATGTTGTTAAAACAACTGAAAACGGCACTCGTAACAATCATTAAATCGTTAGCATCTAAACTGATAATGAAAATTAAGCTGAGTAGAATCATGATGTAAACGACAAAGTACTTCAGAATCTTGTGCTGGGTGTCCTTATCGATGACCGTTTGGTTAACATGGAGAGTTAAAACACGGTGAGGGGAAATGGTTGACAAAAATTGATTTTTGGCAATTTTAGTTAGAATGACTCCACGCATAACTTTGAGACCACCAGCAGTAGATCCGGCAGAACCACCAATGGCCATCAGCATCAGTAAGATATACTGAGAAAATAAAGGCCAATTGGTTGTGTTTCCGTAACCGAAACCAGTTGTCGTAATGATATTAGAAACTTGGAAGAAGGCCATCTCAAAGCTTTGTGCAACCCCACTATATAGGTGAAGTGTGTTAAGAGTAATGAGACCAGTCGAAATGATTACAATCAAGAGATAAGCCCGAAGTTCCTCATCGAAAAAGAATTCTTTAACACGACGGAGCATGAGGTAGTAGTAGAGGTTAAAATTGATACCAAACATCAAAACCCCAATACTCGTTAGATAGGTGATGAGAGAGCTATGATAGTGGGCGATACCATCATTATAAACAGTGAAACCACCAGTTCCTGCAGTCCCCATAGCGATAACGAAGCTATCGTAGAGTGGCATGCCAGCGAGGTAATAGATTACTACAAAAAGGGCAAACATTGCCAGGTAAAGGATGTAGAGGATTTGGGCTGTATTTTTTAGCTTAGATACTACCTTACCAAACACTGGTCCAGGGACCTCAGCCTTCATAACCTCAAGGTGACTATTTTTGGCATTGTCCATAATAGCTAGGGCAAAAACTAGCACCCCCATCCCTCCAATGAGGTGGGTAAAGCTCCGCCAAAACAGAAGCGAACGACTTAATACAGAAACGTCATTTAAGATAGTTGCTCCCGTAGTAGTGAAGCCGGAACTAGTTTCGAAGAAGGCATCGATAAAATTGGGGATTTGACCCGAAAAGACAAAGGGAAGGGAACCAAAGAAAGACCAGAGGATCCAACATAGAGCTACAATTAAGACTCCTTCTTTGGCGTAGATGCGTTGTTTTTTAGGTTTACTGATGATGCCAATCAGACCTAGGGCAACAAGGATCCCAATGGTAGAGAAAGAGCTGTAAAAACTTGACTAGATTCTCGATAGTAAAGAGCAATACTAACTGGAACTAATAGTAGTCCAGCTTCAATCAAGAGTAGTTTTGCCAGAAGAAAGCGTACCATACTTCTATTCATAGCTTACCTCTCTAACAAATCATAAATCTTGGTGATATTTGAAAGCAGAGTGATAACCACTAGCTTGTCACCGACTTGGAGTGTATCTTCTCCTGTAGGGAAGATCGTTTTTCCATTGCGGATAATAGCAGCAATCAAGACATCTTTTTTGAGCTTCAATTGAGATAAAGGCTTGCCAGTCATTTTATTGGCTTCCTTGATTAGGAATTGAAGAGTTTCTACTTGGCCATTTGCTAAATGGTGCATCGCTTGAAGGTCAGAATATTGCGCATTTACACGACCATGAATAAAGTGCATGATTGTATCAACAGCGATTGTTTTAGGTGTGATAATACTTGAGAAATCTGTTGCGTGGATAATTTCTAATAAGCTAGTGCGGTTTACTTTGGTGATATTTTTTTGAACACCGATGTTATCCAAGAACATAGAGGTAATGATATTTTCCTCGTCGACTCCTGTCAAAGTGGCAACAGCATCATAGTTTTGTGCGCTTTCTTCCAAGAGGGTGTCCTTAGTTGTTCCATCACCTTGGACTATATAGAGTTTAGGGAATTTTTCGCTGAAAAAGGCAGCTCTTTCAGGATTGACCTCAATAACCTTGGTATCGATACGACTGTCTTTTAACATACCTAAGAGATAGTAAGCAATTTTCCCGGCTCCTATGATGAGTAAACTCTTAACGACTCTAGATTTGATATAGTTGTGAAAGAGCATCATATCGACACGACTTCCTGTCACAAAGATACGATCTTGATCTTCTAAAATCATATCTCCACTAGGAATCATGAGTTTGTGGTCGCGTTCGACAGCACAGACAATAACATTCCCAAACTTTTTACGGAAATCAGCAATGGACATCTGACAAATATTACTATTATTTCGAACCTTGAATTCCATCAAACTGACCAATCCGCCTACAAAACGTTCAACAGAAAGAGCATTGGGGAAGTCTATAATATTAGCGATAGCACGAGCTGCTAGGAGTTCTGGATTTACAATGAGTGAAAAATCCAAGAATATTTTTTTCTTTAAAGTAAGGGTTGGAATATTCAGGATTGCGTACACGAACAATGGTTTCCTTTTGCTCCCATTTTTTTAGCGAGAACAGCCGAAACCATGTTGACCTCATCGTATTGAGTCATGGCAATGAAAATATCACAATCTTGAACGTTGGCTGCTTCTAACATAGCAAAGTCAGCTCCGTTACCTGCGATTCCCATAATATCAAAACGGCTGGTCAAGTATTTTAGAACAGTTTCGTTCTGTTCAATTAAGACAACATCATGGTTGTCAGCAACAAGTGAACGACAGAGGGCAGAACCTACTTTTCCCCCTCCGACAAGAATAATCTTCATAGTTAGTTAACCTACTTTTTCAATATGTCTCTATCATACCTTTTTTTATAAAAAAATGCACTCAACAACCGACTGTTCCTTTCTTTAATAAAGGGATTAGATGAATTCTAGGAAATATTTTACTTTAAACAAAATATGATTAAGAAAAAAAGCACGTGTTTCCGAGGTTATTCACCCATACCTATCCTTCGATATTAGTGGCTTATAGGAAATTTTTTAACTTTTGTAAATATGCTTGTAAAAAAAATGAAAAAATCAAGTCATTTCTATTGACAATCAGGCTGAAAGTGTTATACTAAAAAAGTAGTTTCGCTGATTTACTTCAAACCTGTTGTGAGGTAAGTTAACGACGCCTTAACCACGCTGTTTGCTGAGCTTGACTCCGGGCAGTGTGGCTATTTTTTTGCACTAGTGAGAGGAAGCAAGGCATGGCCAATCATATTGTATTGTTTGAACCCCAGATACCACAAAACACAGGAAATATTGCACGTACCTGTGCAGCGACGAATGCGCCCCTTCATATTATCAAGCCTATGGGCTTTCCTATTGACGATCGTAAAATGAAGCGAGCTGGGCTTGACTATTGGGACAAACTTGATATTTATTTCTATGATAGTCTGGATGAATTTATGGGCAAAATGAATGGACAACTCTACTTGATTTCCAAGTTTGCAGAAAAGCTCTATTCAGATGTAGATTTCACAACAGAAGGGAATCATTATTTTCTCTTTGGTCGTGAAGATAAGGGCTTGCCTGAGGCATTTATGCGTGAACATCCTGAAAAAGCTCTCAGAATTCCTATGAATGATGAACATGTTCGTAGCTTGAATGTTTCCAATACAGTCTGTATGATTGTCTATGAGGCCCTTCGTCAACAAAATTTTGCGGGTCTCGAACTGGTTCATACTTACGAAACGGATAAGTTGAAATAAACACTGATAAGAGATAAAATGCTTGCGCTTGCAAGCTTTTTTTGTTATCATTAGAGGGTCTTCAGGGCAGGGTGTGATTCCCGACCGGCGGTAAATTTGACTAGCTATTTTAGCTTTCTCTTCGTTGTCTTGTCTCGATATACTTTAAGTATTATCTTCGACTGCGACGTCTAGATAAATCTAAATATCTTAGCCAAATAAGTCCGCGAGCGCAAGCTGATGTGGTGAAATTCCACAACCGACAGTATAGTCTGGATGGGAGAAGACGAAAGGATGGCTTTGTCTATTCTGTTTCAATATATAATAGAAAAGAACCAGTTTTGTTATAAACTTAGGTTGTTTTTTGAGATAGGAAAGAGAGTAGATAGGGAGAAACTTTCCAACTTCTTCTGATTTTATAGAAAATTGGAGGAACCTGTTATGACAAACACACGTCGACTTTCGACCATTGCAATTTTATCGGCACTTTCATTTGTGTTGATGTACTTTGACTTTCCGCTTTTACCAGCGGCAACCTTCTTGAGGATTGAGTTTAGTATCTTACCAGTTCTTGTGGGCTTGGTAGTCTTGGATTTACCAGCGGCTTTAGGGGTGCTCTTACTTCGTTCTCTATTAAAACTCCTGCTAAACAATCAAGGAGTTAGTACCTATATTGGTTTGCCGATGAATATCGTGGCTTTAGGAGTCTTTGTACTAGCTTTTGGTTGGATTTGGAAAAAAGAGCGTACACCTATTCGTTTCGCATTAGCTTCAGTTGCAGGGACAATAGGTTTGACCTTGGCTATGTTAGTGCTCAACTATGTTTACGCCGTTCCTTTATACGCTAAGTTTGCTAACTTCGATATTGAAAATATTCTAGGACTTAGTAACTACTTGTTGACAATGGTCTTACCATTTAATTTGATTGAAGGTATTATCTTTGCCATCTCATTCTGGTTATTATTTGTCCTCCTGAAACCAACTTTGAAATACTATGAAAGATAAACAAACATATCTAACAAAGGGCTCTTTTGCCCTTTTACTATTTGTAATTCTGGGTTATGTCGTTAAGTTTTATCCAGAACAATTGATACCATTTGATACGTCTATTCAGACTGCTATCCGTGGAGATTTACCAGCTACAATGACAACTATCTTTCGTGGAATTACTCATCTGATTGATTTACCAATCGTTATTTCTTGGGCAATTCTATTGACTGTAATCTTTTATCTGAAAAAGTGGAAGGCTGAAAGTCTTTTAGTAGCAGGCAATCTCAGTTTGGCTGGAATTTTAATTGTATCCTTAAAACATCTCTATCAACGTCCGCGACCTGAAATTTTACACTTGGTCGAAGAAGAGGGCTTTTCTTTCCCAAGTGGACACTCACTAGCAGTAACTCTTTTAATCGGCTCTCTAATCATCATTGTGGGTCAGAGAGTGAAAGATAGGACTGTAAGACTTATTCTCCAGATTTCACTGGGAATCTACCTAGTAAGTGTGATCATTTCCAGAGTCTATCTAGGTGTTCACTATCCGTCAGATGTTCTGGCTAGCTTGTGCTTAGGTCTTGGAATTCTCTTCATTGAATTTCCGTTTTATGATAAACTTCGTTTTCAATGGCGCTTTACAGGTAAGCAGAAGTGAAAACCAATTTTTTTAGGAAGTTAAAATGAAAGTCAACATAAAAAATCTCCATCCAACTCAATTTTACTTATCAGAAAAGAAGTTACAAGGTATCCAGATGCTATATCAGTCGGAAAAAATCATCAATCTTGACCCGATTAGTATTCTTGCATTTGGAAATCGCTTGTTGATTACAGACGGACATCACAGAGCTTATCAAGCTTTGTTGGCGGGTCAAAATACGATTTCTGCTGAATGGGATAAAGATGGTGGTGATGAGCTATATAACCTTTATGCACAAGCTTGCGAGGAAAAGAAAATATACTCTATTCTGGATCTAAAAAATCGTATCTTACCACAAGATGAGTATGAAGCAAAATGGTACAACTGGTGTGATGGTTTTAATCAAGCAGTGAAGCAGTTGTTAGGAGTAAAAAAAGATGCCAAAGATTATTCAGATAGATGATTCCCTACGTCTAGTTCCCTATTTTTTAGCAGATCATCGTGATACAGCTTTATCCTGGTATCAAGATGTGGATTTGGTGGAACTGGTAGATGGCATTCGAATTCCCTATAGTTTGGAAAAATTAAATGCCATGTATTCCTATTTAGAGGAACACGGGGATTTGTTCTGGATTGAGTTTCGAGAAAAGGGAGAGTGGCTTCCGATTGGGGATGTCACCTTATCTCTGGAGAATATTCCTATTGTGATTGGCAATCCAACTTACCAGCATCAAGGACTTGGATTTAAGGTTTTGAAGACTTTGATTGATCTAGCTCGACAAAGAGGATGGAAAGAATTAAAAGTTCAGGAAATCTATGATTTCAATTATGCCTCCAGACGATGTTTTGAGTCCCTTGGATTTGTGGAGAGCGGAAGTACTGAAAAAGGGACAAGCCTGCTCTTAAAGCTGGACTCCTACAAAATTTAGTATCCCTTATAATCGCTCAAAATAGAGCGGTTTTTTGTTTGTAGTTCAGGGGTTTTTAACGAAAGAAATAATAGTCGAATTCAGTTATAAAATTTCTCTAAAAATAGAATTTTTCTCTTGCATTTGAGAGAGATTAGTGTATAATAGTAGGGTATGTGTAAAACATACTTGTGGGAGGTAAAAATCTCTAAATTACCGCCAAAACCACAAAGGAGGATTTAAAAATGGCTAAAAAAGTCGAAAAACTTGTAAAATTGCAAATCCCTGCTGGTAAAGCTACACCAGCTCCACCGGTTGGACCTGCTCTTGGTCAAGCTGGTATCAACATCATGGGATTCACAAAAGAGTTCAACGCTCGTACAGCTGATCAAGCTGGTATGATCATTCCAGTTGTTATCTCAGTATACGAAGATAAATCATTTACTTTCGTTACTAAAACACCACCAGCTGCTGTTCTTTTGAAAAAAGCTGCAGGTGTTGAAAAAGGATCAGGTACACCTAACAAAACTAAAGTTGCTACAGTTACTCGTGCACAAGTACAAGAAATTGCAGAAACTAAGATGCCAGATTTGAACGCTGCAAACATTGAGTCTGCAATGCGTATGATCGAAGGTACTGCTCGTTCTATGGGATTCACTGTTGTTGACTAATCAATAACTTCCCTATATAACCCGCAAGACTTCATCATTTCGAGAAGTGACGTGGGAGATGAAAATCGATTGAACCACTTACAAGGAGAATAGAAAATGGCTAAAAAAAGCAAACAACTTCGTGCTGCTCTTGAGAAAATCGACAGCACAAAAGCATACAGCGTAGAAGAAGCTGTAGCTCTTGCAAAAGAAACTAACTTTGCAAAATTTGACGCAACTGTAGAAGTTGCATACAACTTGAACATCGACGTGAAAAAAGCTGACCAACAAATCCGTGGAGCAATGGTATTGCCAAACGGTACTGGTAAAACAGCTCGCGTTCTTGTATTTGCACGTGGTGCAAAAGCTGAAGAAGCAAAAGCTGCTGGTGCAGACTTCGTTGGTGAAGACGACCTTGTTGCGAAAATCAACGACGGTTGGTTGGACTTCGACGTAGTTATCGCTACACCTGACATGATGGCTCTTGTTGGACGTCTTGGACGTGTCCTTGGACCACGTAACTTGATGCCAAACCCTAAAACTGGTACTGTAACAATGGATGTTGCTAAAGCAGTTGAAGAGTCTAAAGGTGGTAAGATCACTTACCGTGCTGACCGTGCAGGTATCGTACAAGCAATCATCGGTAAAGTTTCATTTGAAGCTGACAAGTTGGTTGAAAACTTCAAAGCATTCAACGAAACAATCCAAAAAGCTAAACCAGCTACAGCTAAAGGAACTTACGTAACAAGCTTGACAATCACAACTACTCAAGGTGTGGGTATCAAGGTTGACGTTAACTCACTTTAATAAGTAGAAAATATAAAAAAAAGGTTGAAGACAGATCTGTCTCAACCTTTTTATATTTCTCAAAATAATGAAATCGAGTATCAAGATAAGCAAGCAAAAGTATGTGAAAAAACGTCTAGATAGAAAATTCAGAAAATTGCTTATTTTGCCTTGAAAATTTTTGAAAAAATGGTATTATAGAAACAAGTCATTTTAAGAGAACAGAAAGGGGAACGATGGAGAAAATCATTTTAGATTCACCAAAGTCGGGATCAGAACTTGTTTTGGAAACACTCCGTGATTTAGGAATTGACACGATCTTTGGTTATCCAGGTGGAGCTGTATTGCCTTTATATGATGCTATTTATAATTTTAAAGGTATTCGCCATATTCTAGGTCGTCATGAACAAGGTTGTCTTCATGAAGCTGAAGGTTATGCTAAGTCAACAGGAAAACTTGGTGTCGCAGTCGTCACAAGTGGACCAGGAGCTACGAATGCCATTACGGGTATTGCAGATGCCATGAGTGATAGTGTTCCCCTTTTGGTTTTCACAGGACAAGTCGCAAGAGCGGGAATCGGTAAGGATGCTTTCCAAGAAGCAGATATTGTTGGGATTACCATGCCGATTACCAAGTACAACTATCAGGTTCGAGAGACGGCGGATATTCCACGTGTGATTACAGAGGCTGTACATATTGCAACTACAGGTCGCCCAGGACCAGTTGTCATTGACTTACCAAAAGATGTTTCTGCCCTTGAAACGGACTTCGTCTATTCATCAGTGATAGATTTACCAGGTTATCAACCAACTCTAGAGCCAAATGAGATGCAAATCAAGAAAATCTTGAAACAACTCTCTAAGGCTAAGAAACCAGTCTTATTGGCTGGTGGTGGTATTAGTTATGCTGAGGCTGCTGTGGAGTTGAATGAATTTGCAGAGCGTTATCAGATTCCTGTTGTTACCACTCTGTTGGGACAGGGAACAATCGCAACTAGCCACCCATTATTTTTGGGAATGGGTGGAATGCATGGTTCCTTTGCAGCTAATATTGCGATGACTGAAACAGATTTCATGATTTCTATTGGTTGTCGTTTTGATGACCGTTTGACTGGAAATCCAAAGACCTTTGCTAAGAATGCTAAAGTAGCGCATATAGATATCGATCCCGCAGAGATTGGTAAGATTATCGCAGTTGATATTCCAGTTGTTGGTGATGCGAAAAAGGCTTTGCAGCAGTTGCTAGCAGAACCAGTTGTTCATAACAATACTGAAAAGTGGATTGAAAAAGTTACCAAAGATAAGAATCGTGTTCGTTCTTATGATAAGAAAGAACGAGTCGTTCAACCACAAGCGGTAATTGAGCGTGTTGGTGAATTGACCAAGGGTGATGCCATTGTCGTAACAGACGTTGGTCAACACCAAATGTGGACGGCTCAATACTACCCTTACCAAAATGAGCGTCAACTCGTAACTTCAGGTGGTCTAGGGACTATGGGATTCGGAGTTCCTGCAGCCATTGGAGCAAAAATTGCCAATCCAGATAAAGAAGTCGTTCTCTTTGTCGGTGATGGTGGTTTCCCAGATGACCAACCAAGAATTGGCTATCTTGAATATTTACAAGATTCCGATTAAGGTTATCATGCTGAATAATCATTCACTAGGCATGGTCCGTCAATGGCAAGAAGCCTTCTATGATGGACGGACATCAGAGTCGGTCTTTGATAGTCTTCCTGACTTCCAATTGATGGCTCAAGCCTACGGGATTAAGAATTATAAATTTGACAATCCTGAAACATTAGAGAAGGATTTGGAAGTCATCACAGAGGATGTACCAATGTTTATTGAAGTAGACATTTCTCGTAAAGAGCATGTTTTACCGATGGTACCAGCTGGTAAGAGTAACCATGAAATGTTGGGGGTGAAGTTTAATGCGTAGAATGTTAACAGCCAAACTTCAAAACCGGTCGGGAGTTCTCAATCGTTTTACTGGAGTCTTATCTAGACGCCAAGTTAACATTGAGAGTATTTCGGTAGGGGCGACAGAAAATCCCAATGTGTCACGGATTACCATTATCATTGATGTCGCATCTCAGGATGAAGTGGAACAAATCATCAAGCAACTCAACCGTCAGGTCGATGTGATTCGTGTTCGTGATATTACAGATAAACCGCACTTAGAGCGCGAAGTTATTTTGGTAAAGATTTCAGCTCCTGCAGAGAAGCGAGCAGAAATCTTAGCGATTATCCAGCCTTTCCGTGCAACGGTTGTTGATGTAGCTCCAAGCTCCATCACCGTTCAGATGACTGGGAATGCAGAAAAGAGTGAAGCCTTGATTCGGGTTATTCGACCATATGGTATTAAGAATATTGCTCGTACGGGTGCAACTGGATTTACCCGTGACTAAAAATCCAACCTAAGTATGTTAAAACAGCCTAACAGGCAATAAAAATAGAAAAGAGAGAAAAACTATGGCAGTTCAAATGGAATACGAAAAAGATGTAAAGTAGCAGCACTTGAAGGTAAAAAAATCGCCGTTATCGGTTATGGTTCACAGGGACATGCACACGCTCAAAACTTGCGTGATTCAGGTCACGATGTGATCATTGGTGTACGTCCAGGTAAATCTTTTGACAAAGCAAAAGAAGATGGATTTGACACTTACACAGTAGCAGAAGCTACTAAATTGGCAGATGTTATCATGATTTTGGCACCAGATGAAATCCAAGCTGACCTTTATGCGGAAGAAGTGGCTCCAAACTTGGAAGCTGGGAATGCTGTCGGATTTGCACATGGTTTCAACATTCACTTTGAATTCATCAAAGTTCCTGCAGATGTTGATGTCTTCATGTGTGCTCCTAAAGGACCAGGACACTTGGTACGTCGTACTTACGAAGAAGGATTTGGTGTTCCAGCACTTTATGCAGTTTATCAAGACGCGACTGGAAATGCGAAAGATATCGCTATGGACTGGGCTAAAGGTGTTGGTTCAGCACGCGTTGGACTTCTTGAAACAAGCTTTAAAGAAGAAACAGAAGAAGATTTGTTCGGTGAACAAGCCGTTCTTTGTGGTGGTTTGACTGCCTTGATGGAAGCAGGTTTTGAAGTCTTGACTGAAGCTGGTTATGCACCAGAATTGGCTTACTTTGAAGTCCTTCACGAAATGAAATTGATCGTTGACTTGATTTACGAAGGTGGATTCAAAAAAATGCGTCAATCAATTTCTAACACTGCTGAGTATGGAGACTATGTTTCAGGTCCACGTGTCATCACTGAACAAGTGAAAGAAAATATGAAAGCAGTTCTTGCGGATATCCAAAATGGCAAATTTGCAAATGACTTCGTAAACGACTACAAAGCTGGACGTCCAAAATTAACTGCCTACCGTGAACAAGCAGCTGACCTTGAAATTGAAAAGGTTGGTGCTGAATTGCGTAAAGCAATGCCATTTGTCGGTAAAAACGACGATGACGCATTCAAAATCTACAACTAATATGTAAACATGAAGGCGAGTTGGGGGGACCGAGCTCGCTTTCACATTTTAGATCCTATCAAGAAAGAGAAAATATGATAAGTGCAAAAGATGTGGTGAAAGCCCATAAAGTTTTAAAGGGTGTGGTAGCTGAAACACCGCTTGACTATGATCATTACCTATCAGAAAAATACGGCGCGAAAATTTATCTTAAAAAGGAAAATGCTCAACGAGTCCGCTCTTTTAAAATTCGTGGAGCATATTATGCCATCTCACAATTGACAAAAGAGGAACGTGAACGTGGAGTTGTCTGTGCATCAGCGGGAAATCACGCTCAAGGTGTTGCTTACACTTGTAATGAGATGAAAATTCCTGCAACCATTTTTATGCCCATTACAACACCTCAACAGAAGATTGGGCAAGTTCGTTTCTTTGGTGGAGAGTTTGTAACTATCAAATTAGTTGGTGATACCTTTGATGCTTCGGCCAAGGCAGCTCAAGACTATACAGTTGCTGAAAATCGTACTTTTATTGATCCCTTTGATGACTCCTATGTTCAAGCAGGTCAAGGAACCGTAGCCTACGAAATTTTAGAAGAAGCACGAAAAGAATCTATTGATTTTGATACTGTTTTGGTGCCTGTAGGAGGTGGAGGGCTCATTGCGGGAGTTTCTACTTATATAAAAGAAACAAATCCAACAATTGAAGTGATCGGTGTAGAAGCTAACGGAGCTCGTTCCATGAAGGCAGCCTTTGAGGCTGGGGGACCGGTTAAACTCAAAGAAATTGATAAGTTTGCGGACGGGATTGCTGTGCAGAAGGTTGGGCAGTTGACCTATGAAGCAACTCGTAAACGTTGAAACGCTTATCGGAGTGGATGAAGGTTTGATTTCTGAAACCTTGATTGATCTATACTCTAAACAAGGGATTGTAGCTGAGCCTGCAGGTGCTGCTAGTGTGGCGGCTCTTGAAGTACTGTCAGATTATATAAAAGGTAAGACCATTTGTTGTATCATCTCTGGAGGAAATAACGATATCAACCGGATGCCAGAGATGGAAGAACGCGCCTTGATTTATGATGGAATCAAGCATTACTTTGTGGTAAACTTTCCTCAACGTCCAGGTGCACTTCGTGAGTTTGTAAATGATATCTTGGGGCCAAATGATGATATTACTCGTTTTGAGTATATTAAACGTGCTAGCAAGGGAACAGGACCAGTCTTAATCGGGATTGCTCTTGCTAACAAGCATGATTATGCTGGGTTAATCCACCGGATGGAGAAGTTTGACCCGTCTTATATTAACTTGAATGGGAACGAGACCTTATATAATATGCTTGTTTAAAATCCTATAAAATTTTTATCATATTATTTGCCTAACCTATATACGAGTGCTATAATGTAAGTGAAGAAAGGGGGAGATTCCCATGGTTTTACAAGTTTTACTTGTTCTAGTTATTCTAATGCTTATTGTAGGAGCTGTGTTAGTGAGCTCTGTTTATGTCGTTCGTCAACAGTCTGTTGCAATTATCGAACGATTTGGTAAGTATCAAAAGTTAAGTAATAGTGGTATTCATCTACGGGCACCATTTGGCATTGACAAAATTGCAGCTCGTGTGCAGCTACGCCTTTTACAGAGTGAGATCGTGGTTGAAACCAAAACCCAAGATAACGTTTGTGACCATGAATGTCGCAACTCAGTACCGTGTAAATGAGTTAAACGTTACAGACGCTTACTATAAATTGATGAGACCTGAAGCTCAAATTAAATCTTATATTGAAGATGCATTGCGCTCATCTGTTCCTAAGTTAACTTTGGATGAATTGTTTGAGAAAAAAGATGAAATTGCATTAGAAGTTCAAAAGCAAGTAGCAGAAGAAATGTCGACGTATGGGTATATTATCGTTAAGACGCTCATTACCAAAGTTGAGCCGGATGCAGAAGTCAAACAATCCATGAACGAGATTAATGCTGCCCAACGTAAGAGAGTGGCAGCTCAAGAACTGGCTGAAGCAGATAAGATTAAGATCGTTACAGCGGCAGAAGCTGAGGCAGAAAAAGATCGCCTCCATGGTGTGGGGATCGCAGAGCAGCGAAAAGCAATTGTTGATGGACTTGCTGATTCTATTAAAGAGTTAAAAGGAGCCAATGTCGAATTAACTGAAGAACAAATTATGTCAATCCTATTAACCAATCAGTATTTGGATACATTGAATAATTTTGCAGATAAACAAGGAAATAATACAATATTCTTGCCAGCAAATCCTAATGGAGTTGAAGATATTCGGACCCATATATTATCAGCTTTGAAAGCTAAATAATTACAATCTTAACGCAATAACGTTATTAATATATGTGTTTCAATTGACAAACACTATAAAAACATATAGAATGAAATTGCGTAAAGAAAAAAATAGGAGAATAACATGGCTAAGTCTAACTTTGAAAAAGTAGAAGCAGTTGTTAGCTGGGTTCGTGATAAGAAAATCACAGGGTATCGTATTTCTAAGGAAACGAATGCGCGTGAGATGTCTATCATTGCTTTGGCTCAAGGACGTGCAAAAGTTAAAAACATTTCCTTTGAAACGGCCCTCGGCTTAATTGATTTCTACAATAAAAATCATGAAAAATTTGAAGATTAGTCTTTGGAGATAGGCAGGTTCGAAAAGAATCTGCCTTTTCATTTGTAGGAATAGAAAAAAGACTGCAATTGCAGTCTTTTTTTATCGAAGATAACGTTGTAAAAATTCTCTTGTCCGTTCTTCTTTAGGGTTTGTGAAGAGGTCTTCTGGCTTGCCTTCTTCAGCAATGACACCCTTATCCATAAAGATGACACGGTGTGATACATCGCGAGCAAATTCCATTTCGTGGGTCACGACGATCATGGTCAAGCCTTCTTGAGCTAAGTCTTGCATGATTTTAAGAACTTCACCGACCATTTCAGGGTCAAGCGCTGAAGTAGGCTCGTCAAAGAGGATGGCATCAGGATTCATAGAAAGTGCGCGAGCAATAGCCACCCGTTGCTTTTGACCACCGGAAAGTTGTTTTGGTTTAGCTTGCCAGTAACGTTCTCCCATACCAACTTTTTCAAGATTTTCTTTAGCAATTTTTTCTGCCTCTGCATATTCACGCTTGAGAACAGTTGTTTGTGCAACGATAGTATTTTCAAGTACGTTGAGATTTTCAAAGAGGTTGAAGGATTGGAAAACCATACCTAGTTTTTCTCGATAGTGAGTAAGGTTATAGCCTTTTTCAAGAACGTTTTCACCATGATAAAGAATTTCACCTTCAGTTGGTGTTTCAAGTAAGTTGATTGAACGTAGGAAGGTTGATTTACCACTACCGGAACTTCCAATGATAGAAATAACTTCTCCTTTATGGATAGTAAGGGAAATATCTTTTAGGACCTCGTTTTGTCCATAGGATTTTTTGAGGTGTTTGATTTCAAGAATGGGTTGATTCATTATTTCAAATCCTCCGTTTGCATTTGGTTAGCACCTGTAGTGTAAGTATCCATATCCATCCGCTTTTCGATATAGCGTAGGATACGTGTTACTGTAAAGGTGAGGACAAAGTAGATAACTGCGATAATAGTAAAGGTTTGGAAGTACTGGTAAGTCTGTGTTGCTACTGTATTTCCTGAGAAGTAAAGTTCTACAACAGAGATAACATTCAATACAGAAGTATCCTTGATGTTGATGACGAACTCATTACCAGTAGCAGGTAGGATATTTCGAACTACCTGAGGTAAAACAATCTTACGCATGGTTTGATTATGAGTCATACCAAGTGCAGTAGCTGCTTCAAATTGTCCCTTGTCAACAGCTAGGATACCACCACGAACGATTTCGGTCATGTAGGCACCGGTATTGATAGAAACGATAAAGATAGCAGCCAGAGTACGGTCTAGGTTGATTCCGAAAGCCTGGGCAGTTCCATAGTAGATAACCATAGATTGTACAATCATAGGAGTTCCACGGAAAATTTCGATATAGATATTGAGAATCCAACCAACTATATTTTGAATGACGTAGATAAATTGATTTTCAGATTGAGGCGCAGTACGGAAAACACCGATAGCAAGACCAATAACGAGACCAACGATGGTACCGATAATTGAAATTAAAAGTGTGATTCCAGCACCACGCAAGAGTTGTTGCCAGTTTTCAGTTAGAATTTTAGCAACTTGGCTAAAGAAATTACTGCTGTTTTCTTCAGTAGTTGTGGCTTCTACAGGTTGCTCTTTAATCATACGATCCATTAGGGCAACTTGTTCATCTTTAGAGATGGTTTCGATGCTAGCATTGATTTGGCTGATACGTTCGTCATCCTTACGAAGACCGATAGCGATAGAGGTATCTTCTTCTCCAGTTTTGAAAGCAGGTTCAGGCTGAATCATTTTGAACTTTGCATTTGCTGACTCAGCAGTTAGGGCTTCTGGTCGTTCAGAAACATAGGCATCAATGACACCAGCTTCAAGAGCTTGACGCATTTGTGCGAAATCACCCATGGCAGTTTCTTTTTTAGCGCCTGGAATTTGAGAAATCAAGTCGTAAAGGTAAACCCCTTGTTGAGAAGTGATTTTTGCATCTTTAAAATCATCTAGTGTTTTGGCGTTTGCATAGGCAGAATCTTTTTTGACTAAAAGTACTGGTTCACTGGTATAGTAACTGCTTGAGAAGGCAATTTCTTGCTTACGTTCAGCGGTTGGACTCATACCTGCAATAATCATATCGATCTTGCCAGAGGTCAGAGCTGGAACAAGTCCCTCCCATTTTGTTTTTACAATGAGTGGTTCTTTACCCAGATCTTTAGCGATTTTTTTTTTGCAATTTGAACATCGTAACCGTTAGCATATTGGTTGGTTCCGTCAATCTTGACAGCACCGTTGCTATCGTCGTCTTGAGTCCAGTTAAAAGGTGCGTAAGCTGCTTCCATCCCGATGCGTAAATATTCATCGGCTTGGACCTGGCTAACTAGTCCTAGGGTCAGGGCTAGGCTAGCAAGGATAGATAAGCATAATTTTTTCATGTTTTCTCCTATTTCTAGTCTAAAAATGGCTCCCTCTATTGTATCTAAAAATGGTGAGATTTTCAATACAAGCAAACCTTAAGTTCTAAAAAATGATATAATAGTGAAAAAATGTGAAAGGGAATGTAAGATGAAAAAGAGATGGCTACTTGCTCTGGTATTTACTTTTTTACTATTTATACCGAGCCTTGTTTTTGCAGTAGACTTCGACATTCTATCCTATAAGGGTGATTTGAATATTCATGCAGATAATACAGCAGTTTTCCAACAAACAATCACCTACAAATTTAAAGATGATTTTAATGGTCAATTGATTGGACTCGGAAAAGCAGGGAAAATGCCAGAAGGCTTTGAGATTGATGATGAACCAACTGTCTTAGTATCCAAATGGCCAACTTGTTCAAGACGTCCTCTCGTATACGAAGGAAGAAGAGGAAGGCTACAAGGTCACCATTTTTAATCCGGGAAATGCAGGAGATACTGTTCGGGTAACTGTTACTTGGCAACTGAAAAATCTTCTTTTCTTATATCAGGATATTGCTGAGCTGAATTGGCAACCACTGACAGATAGTTCAGGGGATATTAAAGATTTAGAATTTCGAGTAACATCGGACAAACCAGCCGAGAAACTCTTTTTCCATACCGGTAAACTCCTCAATGAGGGGAGTGTCGAGAAGGTAAACGATATGTATCGGGTGAAGATGAAAAATCTTCCTAGAAATCGTCAAGTTGAGCTGCATGCCTATTGGCCTAGAGAAGCTTTTTCAAGTGCTCCAAGCCAAGGACTGGATGAAGAGAATGTAAGTAACTTTAAAAGAGTTGAGGTAGAAATAAAGGCTGAAAAAGTTCACGCCAATGTCATGATAAAATGGATTTTTCCAATCTTCTTTACGGCTCTGTTGCTAGTAACAATCCACTATTATAGAGAATTTCGTCAGCATACGACTCTTAAAAAGGTATATCCAAAGAATCATCGTCTTTACGAACCCCCAATGGACCTACCTCCAATGGTTTTGGCAGAAGCAATCTATTCAACATCCTTAGAGGAAGTTAGTCCTCTAAATAAGCAGAAGTTTGGTAAATTCACCTTTGAACAGCTAATCCAAGCAACCTTGTTAGATTTAGTCGATCGAGGGCATTTATCCATTTTTCAAGGTGAAGAAGAGCCTTGGATCAAAATTAACAGTGAAAAAGGTTTGTCTAATTTTGAGAAGGAGTGCCTGCGGATGACTCTTTCTACAAATAAAGAATTGGCTCTTTCAGACCTTTTCCCTGAATATCAAGTTTCTTCTGGATTGTTCCATGGAGCTAAGGAAACTGATGAGAAGCATATTCGAGAATTCGGCATGCACCTCAAGCGTTCCTTTGAGAGACGACTTGAACGCATGCAAAGTTGTGTTCGAGACAAGGTGAAAATTTTACGAATTCCAAGTTATTATCGACCTTTAACGGAAAAAGAAAATAATCTTGTGAAAAAAATGAAAGTCTGTTCGGCTGTAACAGGTGTTGTCGGACTTATCATTTTCTACTATAGCTTTCGAACACATGGCTATTTCTCGCTTCCTTTACTTTCCTTAGGTTTAATTGGTTTACTAGCGAGTGGTTTGATTCATTTAGTAACTCGAGGACCTTCTCGTGATGGAGTCTTAAATGAAGAAGGGGCAGAAGTTGTTTATCTCTGGACAAGTTTTGAAAATATGCTTCGGGATATTGCTCATCTCGATAAGGCTGAACTAGAGAGTATTGTTGTTTGGAATCGTCTTTTAGTCTATGCAACTCTCTATGGATACGCTAAGAAGGTAAATAAAATCATGAAAATTCACAATATTCAACTTGAAAATGCTGCTATGAATCTTTATGTATCTTGTGGGTGGGATAAACAATTTCACACATCTGCTACTCAAATCAATCTATACACCTCGGTCGCAAATACAGCAAGTACCTTTTCTGTATCATCCGGAAGCGGTAGCTCTGGTGGTGGTTTCTCAGGCGGTGGCGGTGGTGGAAGTGTTGGTGCTTTCTAAAGAAAACTCAACACATGCTTTAAAAGTATGATATAATGGAGGATAGAAAAAGGAGTAATCTATGTATTTTTTTGAAATTTTAAAATCAATCTTTTTTGGTATTGTTGAAGGAATTACGGAATGGTTGCCGATTTCAAGTACTGGTCACTTGATTTTAGCAGAAGAGTTTATCCAGTATAAAGATCAAAATGAAGCCTTCATGTCTATGTTTAACGTAGTCATTCAGCTGGGCGCAATCTTAGCCGTTATGGTTATCTACTTTAACAAGCTTAATCCTTTCAAACCAGGTAAGGATAAAGTTCAAGTTCGTAGAACCTGGCAATTATGGTCCAAAGTTTTTGTTGCGACCTTACCTCTTCTCCTAGTATTTAAGTTTGATGATTGGTTTGATACTCACTTCCATAATATGGTTTCAGTAGCCATCATGTTGATTGTTTATGGGGTTGCCTTTATCTATCTTGAAAAACGTAACAAAGCGCAAGCGATTGAGCCAACAGTTACGGAGTTAGACAAATTACCTTACAAAACAGCATTGTATATCGGTCTTTTCCAAGTCTTGGCCCTTCTACCAGGGACTAGCCGTTCCGGAGCAACTATCGTAGGTGGTTTGTTGAATGGGACTAGTCGTTCAGTAGTAACAGAATTTACCTTCTATCTAGGAATTCCAGTTATGTTTGGAGCCAGCGCTTTGAAGATTTTTAAATTCATCAAGGCTGGAGAAGTCTTGAGTTTTGGTCAATTCTTCTTGCTCTTGGTAGCAATGGTAGTGGCTTTTGCAGTCAGCATGGTTGCCATTCGTTTCTTGACCAGCTATGTCAAAAAACACGACTTTACAGTGTTTGGTAAATACCGTATTGTCCTTGGTAGTGTGTTACTACTTTATAGCTTTGTTCGATTATTTGTATAAGAAAAAAACCTTGAGGGTAGATTCCTTCAAGGTTTTTAAAATCCTGTCACAGTGACTCCTAATAAACGGACGCCCTTGCCTTTATCACTCAGTGTTTCATAGAGTTGGATAATGCTTTGAGCAATTTCTTCAGAGTCTTGTGTTTGTTGATCCAGTGTTTTTCGTTTTGTCAAAGTAGAAAAGTCAGCATAGCGGATTTTCAAAATGACGATCTTACCACTTTTTTCATATTTTTGAAGACTAAGAGCAACTTTTTCCGAAAGGAGAGTTAGCTCTTTTTTAATATCTTCATCTAGGCTTAGAATCTTACTGTAAGTTTTTTCTTTACCAATAGACTTACGGATACGATTTGATTTGACGGGAGAGTTATCTATACCTCGAGCTTTGCGATACAGATCAAAACCGAGTCTTCCGAAACGATCAATGAGAGTGATTTCAGAAACCTCTAAAAGGTCAGTACCCGTATATACACCCATTTGATGGAGCTTTTCAACTGTTTTCTTGCCCACACCGTGGAACTTAGCGATATCCATTTGTTTGAGAAAATTTTCAGCTTCATCAGGAAGAATGACTGTCAAACCACGAGGCTTTTGATAGTCACTTGCCATTTTAGCTAAATTTATTGTATGATACACCAGCAGAAGCTGTTAATTGCAATTCATTCCAGATATCCTGCTGAATTAAACGAGCAATTTTAACAGCAGATTTGATACCAAGCTTGTTTTCAGTTACATCTAGATAGGCTTCGTCGATACTCATGGGTTCAATTTTATCCGTATATCGTTTAAAAATAGCTTGAATCTGTTGGCCAACAGTAGTATATTTTTCATAGTTCCCAGAAATAAAAATAGCTTGAGGACAACGTTCATAAGCCTCTTTGGAACTCATAGCCGAGTGAATGCCGAATGCTCTGGCTTCATAACTACAGGTTGAAACAACACCCCGACCGCCTGTTTTCCTAGGGTCACTACCGATAATAACAGGTTTCCCTTTAAGTTTAGGATTGTCACGAATTTCTACAGCAGCAAAAAAGGCATCCATGTCAATATGGATAATTTTACGAGATAAATCATTCATCAGTGGGAATATCAGCATGAAATGGCCTTTCTTTAGTAGTTTTTCTAGCCTTATTATACCTTTTTTCTGAAAAAATAGGAAATAGCTAATTATTTTTCAAAAATATACTACAGTTTGCAGCAAAATAACAACTGTGTTATAAAAGAAAGTGTTGAAAAAGTGTAATTTCACTTGTTGAAATCGTTTACTGTGTGTTATACTGAATATATGAATGTAACAGATTGCTGTTACTAGAAAGATAAAAGAGGACATTAACATGGTTGTTAAGACAGTTGTTGAAGCACAAGACATTTTTGACAAAGCCTGGGAAGGCTTTAAAGGTGTTGACTGGAAAGAAAAAGCAAGTGTATCACGCTTTGTACAAGCTAACTACACACCTTATGATGGAGACGAAAGCTTCCTTGCAGGACCAACAGAGCGTTCACTTCACATCAAAAAAATCGTAGAAGAAACTAAAGCACACTACGAAGAAACTCGTTTCCCAATGGACACTCGTCCAACGTCTATCGCTGACATCCCTGCAGGATTCATCGACAAAGAAAACGAAGTTATCTTTGGTATCCAAAATGACGAACTCTTCAAATTGAACTTCATGCCAAAAGGTGGTATCCGTATGGCTGAAACTACTTTGAAAGAAAACGGATACGAACCAGATCCAGCTGTTCACGAAATTTTCACAAAATATGTAACAACTGTTAACGACGGTATCTTCCGTGCTTACACTTCAAACATCCGTCGTGCTCGCCATGCTCACACTGTAACTGGTCTTCCAGATGCATACTCACGTGGACGTATCATCGGTGTTTATGCACGTCTTGCTCTTTACGGTGCAGACTACTTGATGCAAGAAAAAGTGAACGATTGGAACTCAATCGAAGAAATCGATGAAGAAACAATCCGTCTTCGTGAAGAAATCAACCTTCAATATCAAGCATTGCAACAAGTAGTACGCTTGGGTGATCTTTACGGAGTTGACGTTCGTAAACCAGCGATGAACGTTAAAGAAGCTATCCAATGGGTAAACATTGCCTTCATGGCTGTCTGCCGTGTGATCAACGGTGCGGCTACATCTCTTGGACGTGTGCCAATCGTATTGGATATCTACGCAGAACGTGACCTTGCTCGTGGTACATTTACTGAATCAGAAATCCAAGAATTTGTTGATGATTTCGTTATGAAACTTCGTACAGTTAAATTTGCTCGTACAAAAGCTTACGACCAATTGTACTCAGGTGACCCAACCTTCATCACAACTTCTATGGCTGGTATGGGTAACGACGGTCGTCACCGTGTTACTAAGATGGATTACCGTTTCTTGAACACTCTTGATAACATCGGTAACTCTCCAGAACCAAACTTGACAGTTCTTTGGACTGACAAATTGCCATACAACTTCCGTCGCTACTGTATGCACATGAGCCACAAACACTCTTCAATCCAATACGAAGGTGTTACAACAATGGCTAAAGATGGATACGGTGAAATGAGCTGTATCTCATGTTGTGTGTCTCCACTTGACCCAGAAAACGAAGAACAACGTCACAACATCCAGTACTTCGGTGCTCGCGTTAACGTTCTTAAAGCTCTTCTTACTGGTTTGAACGGTGGTTACGACGATGTTCATAAAGACTATAAAGTATTTGACATCGAACCAATCCGCGACGAAGTTCTTGAATTCGAATCAGTTAAAGCAAACTTTGAAAAATCTCTTGACTGGTTGACTGACACTTACGTAGATGCTTTGAACATCATCCACTACATGACTGATAAGTACAACTACGAAGCTGTTCAAATGGCTTTCTTGCCAACTAAACAACGTGCTAACATGGGATTCGGTATCTGTGGATTTGCTAACACTGTTGATACATTGTCAGCTATCAAGTACGCTACAGTTAAACCAATCCGTGATGAAAATGGCTACATCTACGATTACGAAACAATCGGTGAATACCCACGTTGGGGTGAAGATGACCCACGTTCAAACGAATTGGCAGAATGGTTGATCGAAGCTTACACAACTCGTCTACGTAGCCACAAACTTTACAAAGACGCAGAAGCTACTGTATCACTTTTGACAATCACATCTAACGTTGCTTACTCTAAACAAACTGGTAACTCACCAGTCCACAAAGGTGTATACCTCAACGAAGATGGTTCTGTGAACTTGTCTAAACTTGAATTCTTCTCACCAGGTGCTAACCCATCTAACAAAGCTAAAGGTGGATGGTTGCAAAACTTGAACTCACTTGCTAGCCTTGACTTTGGTTACGCAGCTGATGGTATCTCATTGACAACTCAAGTATCACCTCGCGCACTTGGTAAAACTCGTGACGAACAAGTTGATAACTTGGTAACAATCCTTGATGGTTACTTCGAAAACGGTGGACAACACGTTAACTTGAACGTTATGGACTTGAACGATGTTTACGAAAAGATCATGTCAGGTGAAGACGTAATCGTACGTATCTCTGGATACTGTGTAAACACTAAATACCTCACTCCAGAACAAAAAACTGAATTAACACAACGTGTCTTCCACGAAGTTCTTTCAATGGATGATGCATTGAGCTAAGATTTATAAATAGTAAATCAAAAACCAGTCACTCTGACTGGTTTTTTTGTTATAAAAATTTTTTAAAAAAAATAGTCAAATTTAGTCAAATCTCTTGACTAAAACTGACCAAAGTGATATACTAAGAACATAAGGATAAGGAAAGTCCTTAGAAAACCTTGATTTTAAGGTGATTGTATATAGTATCTTAAAATCAAAGTATGGGTAAAACCTAGAAAAGAGGTACAACCTATGGTTAACATTAGTATTTTTAGAAGTCCAATCGAAAAACCTGTATTGGATAAAGAAAAACCTGAAATTATACGTAGAGTAGCAAATAGCTAGTCTAAATTTTTTGCAACAAAGGTCAGAGAAAGTCAAATTAGTTTGACTAAGTAAATTTGAAAACAAACGAGGTATGAAATATGAATAACAACTTTAATAACTTTAACAACATGGATGATTTATTTAACCAATTGATGGGTGGTATGCGTGGATACCGTTCAGAAAACCGTCGTTACTTGATTAACGGCCGTGAAGTAACGCCTGAAGAATTCGCTATTTACCGTCAAACTGGTCAACTTCCAAGCGAAGGAAGTGAACAAGCTCAGTACGTTCAAGGTAAAGGTATGAAACAAGATGGGATTCTTGCAAAACTTGGACGTAACTTAACAGCAGAAGCACGTGAAGGTAAGTTAGATCCGGTTATTGGACGTAATAAAGAAATCCAAGAAACTTCTGAAATTCTTTCTCGTCGCACAAAGAATAATCCAGTTCTCGTCGGTGATGCTGGTGTTGGTAAAACTGCAGTAGTAGAAGGATTGGCCCAAGCTATCGTGAACGGTGACGTTCCAGCAGCAATCAAGAACAAAGAGATTATTTCTATTGATATTTCTGGACTTGAAGCTGGTACTCAATACCGTGGTAGCTTTGAAGAAAACTATTCAAAACTTGGTAAACGAAGTCAAAGAAGCTGGAAATATTATCCTTTTCTTCGACGAAATTCACCAAATTCTTGGTGCTGGTAGCACAGGTGATGGTCAAGGGTCTAAAGGTCTTGCTGATATCTTGAAACCAGCTCTTTCACGTGGGGAATTGACAGTGATTGGCGCAACTACTCAAGATGAATACCGTAATACTATCTTGAAAAATGCAGCCCTTGCTCGTCGTTTCAACGAAGTGAAGGTTAATGCTCCATCTGCTGAAGATACTTTCAAGATTCTTCAAGGTATTCGAGATCTTTATCAACAACACCACAATGTTATTTTGCCAGATGAAGTCTTGAAAGCTGCAGTTGATTACTCTGTTCAATATATTCCACAACGTAGCTTGCCGGATAAGGCTATTGACCTTGTGGATGTGACAGCTGCTCACTTGGCAGCACAACACCCAGTTACAGATGTACATGCAGTTGAGCACGAAATTCAAGCGGAAAAAACTAAACAAGAAGAAGCTGCGGCTAAAGAAGATTACGAAGCAGCTCTAAATGCAAAAGTCCGTATCGAAGAGCTTGAAAAGCAAATTGCTAATCATACAGAAGATCACAAGGTTACAGCCACTGTAAATGATGTAGCTGAGTCTGTCGAACGGATGACTGGAATCCCAGTATCACAAATGGGTGCAACCGATATCGAACGATTGAAAGATATGGCTCACCGTTTGCAAACGAAAGTTATCGGTCAAGACAAAGCTGTTGAAGCAGTAGCAAAAGCTATCCGTCGTAACCGTGCTGGTTTTGATGAAGGTAACCGTCCAATCGGTAGCTTCCTCTTTGTAGGTCCTACTGGTGTTGGTAAGACTGAGTTGGCCAAACAATTGGCTCTTGATATGTTTGGTACTAAAGACGCCATCATCCGTTTGGACATGTCAGAATATAGCGATCGTACAGCCGTTTCTAAATTGATTGGTACAACTGCAGGTTATGTTGGTTACGATGACAACAACAATACCTTGACAGAACGCGTCCGTCGCAATCCATACTCAATCGTACTTTTGGATGAGATTGAAAAGGCTGACCCTCAAGTCATCACCCTTCTCCTCCAAGTTTTGGATGATGGTCGTTTGACAGATGGTCAAGGTAATACTGTCAACTTCAAGAATACGGTGATTATCGCAACTTCAAACGCAGGCTTTGGTTACGAAGCTAACTTGACAGAAGATGCTGATAAACCAGAACTTATGGATCGTTTGAAACCTTACTTCCGTCCAGAATTCCTTAACCGTTTCAATGCTGTCATCGAATTCTCACACTTGAGCAAGGAAGACCTTTCTAAGATTGTAGACCTTATGTTGGTTGAAGTTAACAAGACGCTTTCTAAGAAAGACATTGACTTGGCAGTGAGCGAAGCTGCTAAAGAATACATGACTGAAGAAGGCTACGATGAAGTCATGGGTGTTCGTCCACTCCGTCGTGTGGTTGAACAACAAATCCGTGACAAAGTCACAGACTTCCACTTGGATAACCTTGATGCTAAACACCTAGAAGCTGACATGGAAGATGGTGTTTTGGTCATTCGTGAAAAAGCCTAAATCAAGATTTTGAAAATAAAAAAAGGAACCAGTTCAAAAGCTGGTTTCTTTTTTATTATTAGATGACATGACGTTCAAAGGCATCATCTGAGATTCCTTGTTCCAAAATCAATTTTGCCCATTCCTTAGCTGAAAAGAGGCTGTGATCCTTGTAGTTACCACAAGATTCGATGGTTGTACCTGGAACATCCTCCCAAGTTGTTGTTTCAGCGATTTCTTTCAATGAATCCTTGATAACTGCTGCGATTTCAGCGCTAGAATGACGTCCCCACATAATCATATGAAAACCTGTACGACATCCAAATGGTGAGCAATCAATCATACCATCAATGCGAGTACGAATCAGCTTCGCTAAGAGGTGCTCGATTGTGTGAAGGCCTGCAGTTGGGATTGAGTCCTCGTTTGGTTGAACCAAGCGAATATCAAAGTTAGAAATGACATCTCCCTTAGGTCCTGTTTCTTCTCCGATTAAACGTACATAAGGTGCTTTAACAATGGTGTGATCAAGTTCAAAACTTTCAACAATAACTTCTTTTGACATGGTATTTCCTTTCAACTTTCTTCTTTCATTATATCATAAAGCTAAGCTATGATACCTTTAGAAACTAATAAAAGCCCCATTCAATTATGAATGGGGGAAATTAATTACAGACTAACTAATCGAATTTAGTCTTTTGAACGTTTTATCACTGCGAGACCAAGTAGTGAAAGGATTCCTAAACCAGCAAGAGAAAGTGATGATTGATTAGAACCAGTATTAGGAAGAACCTTAGTAGAGGCTTGGTAGTTTGAAGCTGGTTTACTATCTCTCTTAACTGTTGAAGGAGCAATTTTTGTTTTAGCAGTCAGATTCGTCAACTCAGCCTTATTTTTACCATTTTCTAAACTCGGAGATGATGGCTGCTCTTTTTCAAGAATAGCAAAGGCTGCTAACAAACCTTCTAATTTTGCTGCTTCAACTTTATAGATTTCTTCTTTTGCGACTAAATCAGCTTTAGCAACTCTAAGAGCTTGTTCAGCTTCTGTAAGAAGTGCTGGTGCATTTTTGAGACGAGATAAGTAATCTTTAGCATCTTGAACAGTCTTTTTAGCCTCAACAAGAGAAGTTTCAGCTTTAGCGACTTTAGTTTGGGCTGCCAATGTTTTAGCTCTTAAAAGAGTCAGTTTTTCAGTTGCCTTATCAAGATTAGCTTGTGCTGATTTTTGTGAAGCCTCTTTGTTCTTAAGAACATCCTTGGCTTGAGTTAGGGCTGCAAGTTTTAGTTTAGTATCTTCGGATAGAGAGTCTTTACTTTGTTTTAGGGCTTTTTGATAGGCTTTTTCTGCATGAGCTACTTTATCCTTAGCTGTTTTAACAACCTGGCGTAATAGTGGAGCTGCTTCATTTTTATTTTTTGCAATCTTCAAATCACGTTGAGCAGTTTCTAGTTTTGCTTGAGAAGCTGCCAAGTCCTTACGGGATGCATCAGCATCTTTTGAAGCCGTGTTTGGATTAATCAGAGCTGGAGTAATCTTAGAATAGTCTTTAATATCATTGTCGTAGTTGTTGAAAAGAAGGATATTAACGCGGTTAATAATACCGTTGTTACTGTAGCTAACTGCTAGAAAGGCTCCTTTTTTATGAACATCCAAGCTACCAACTGTTTTTGAGCATAGATTGTTGATCTTGAACGATCACCTATGCTATCGCCTAAGTCAAATAGTTGGAATTTGATATTGTTATAAATAGCTTGTTTCAAGTAGTCCACAGAAACTTTTTCTTGGCTTGCTAGGGTTGGAGAGAAACCAAGTTGGTTAAGACCAGTTGGACGGTAGCCAAACTTATCAAGCCCGTGTTTAGCTACAACACTACTTGGAGTTCCAACTGTTGAAGTAATTGGATCCTTAGCTTGGTATTTGTATTTTTCTTCACGGGCAGCTTGAGCAAGAGCTGCAGCATAGTCCATACTGTTTTGGGTCACTGTTACTGGACTAGTTCCTGTTTGCTTACGGATCTGATTGATTAAGTCTTGAGTGTAGAAGTTGAGCTCTAGAAGGACATCCTTTGGAATAGAATTAATGTCATAGATGCGTTCAGCATCTTTTTTGCTGCTGATATAGTTGTTTGTTGTTTTTAATACACTAGCTTCTTTATAAAGGACTTCTTTAGCTTCATCTGTTAACTGAGAGGAGCTTCCACTTCTTATAGATTTTACAGCTTTGATGTAATTTTGTGATAGGGTAAATGTGTTTTGAACTTGATCTTGTGAAGAAACTTTTTTCTGTTTCTCTTTGATTTCTGCTTGTGCAACCTTGATCTCAGCTTCAGCTTTGTTGATGGCAGACTGGCGTTTTGCATCAGCAACTTCAGCTTGCTTCAATTCTTCTTCATAGTCAGTCAAACGTTTTTGAGCTTTATCTAACTCTGCTTTAGCTTTTTGAACTTTTTCATCGGCAGGTTTGCTATCAAGTTCTTTTTGAGCCGCTTCGACGGATTTTTGGGCAGTTTCTGTTTCAGATTTGGCAGATTCTAATTTATTTTGTTCTTCTTTAACAAGCTCTTGCTGAGCCATTTCAGCTTTCTTGGCTGCCTCAAGAGATACTTTCTCTTGCTCTACAGTTTTTTCAGCTGGAGCAACTTGTTTTTGGGCATCGGTCACAGATGATTGGGCTTTGGCAATAGCTGCTTCGCTCGAGTCAATAGAATCTTTCTGGGCTTCAGCCAATTTCTTCAGCCTTAGCTTTATTGTTAGAAGCTTTATTTAGATTTTCTTTAGCTTTGGCGACAAGTTCAGTTTGCTGTTTAACCGTTTCTTTAGTAACAGAAGCTTTATTATCTTTAGTAGAAGGTGTTTTGCTTTCTACTGGTGTAGTATCCGCATTTACAGTGCTTACTATTCCTGTACTTGCTAGAAGCGCGGCACCGATAATGAATTTTTTTTGAATTTTTTTCATGAAAATAATTCCTCCTATAATTTATATTATAACTTAAATATAGTTACAATGTCAACCAAATAAAGTTGTGCATTAGGGTTTTAAATAAGCTAAAAAATCTACTCTAAATCGAAAGAATTTAGGACAAGCAAGATAGTTAAAATGACTCTCGAATAGGCAAAAAAATCATTAGAAAATCTATGCTGACATATATAAAAGTAACAACCCAAAATTATTCAATTCAATAAATTTCAAAAATTCTGAAAATTATATTGACACTTTGCTGAAAAGGGACTATAATGTATAAAAAGTCAAAAAGGAGTTTATTATGAAATTTTCAAAAGCAATGGCCTTAGCAGGGGTGACTCTGTTAGCGTCAGGTGTTTTGGCAGCTTGCTCAGGTTCAGGATCTAGTGCAAAAGGGAGAAAACTTTTTCTTATGTTTATGAAACAGACCCAGACAGCCTTAACTATCTAACAACAGGTAAGGCTGCGGTTGCTAATATCACAAGTAATGTCGTTGACGGTTTGATGGAAAATGACCGCTACGGGAACTTCGTACCATCTATGGCAGAAGACTGGTCAGTATCTCAAGACGGTTTGACTTACACTTATACGATCCGTAAAGATGCCAAGTGGTACACATCTGATGGTGAAGAGTATGCACCCGTGAAAGCCCAAGACTTTGTAACAGGTCTTAAATATGCAGCTGATAATAAGTCAGAAGGCCTTTATCTTGTTCAAGAATCCATTAAAGGTCTTGATGCTTATGTAAAAGGTGAAGTAAAAGACTTCTCAGAAGTTGGAATTAAGGCAATTGACGATCAGACGGTTCAATACACTTTGAATAAACCAGAAAGTTTCTGGAATTCTAAGACAACCATGGGTATTCTTGCACCAGTTAATGAAGAATTCCTTACATCTAAAGGAAGTGATTTTGCTAAAGCAACAGATCCAAGTAGTATCCTTTATAACGGACCTTTCTTGTTGAAATCATTGGTAGCTAAATCTTCAGTAGAATTTGAAAAGAATCCAAACTACTGGGATAAGGACAATGTTCACATTGATAAAGTAAAACTATCATTCTGGGATGGTCAAGATACAGGAAAACTTGCAGAAACCTTCAAAGACGGTGGCTTCTCAATGGCTCGTCTCTTCCCGACAAGTGCAAGTTATCCTGAACTTGAAAAAGAGTTTAAAGATAATATCGTTTATACACCGCAGGACTCTGCAACTTTCTTAGTAGGTACAAATATTGACCGTCAGTCTTACAAGTACACTTCTAAGACAACAGATGAGCAAAAGACATCAACTAAAAAAGCTCTCCTTAACAAAGACTTCCGTCAAGCCATTGCTTTGGTTTTGATAGAAAAGCTTATGCTTCTCAAGTTAATGGAGAAAGCGGAGCAACAAAACTCCTTCGTAACTTGTTCGTACCACCAACATTTGTTCAAGCAGATGGTAAAAACTTTGGCGAATTAGTTAAGGATAAATTGGTGACCTATGGAGACGAGTGGAAAGATGTTAATCTAGATGACGCTCAAGATGGTCTTTATAATCCTGAAAAAGCGAAAGCAGAATTTGCTAAAGCCAAGACAGCACTCCAAGCGGAAGGCGTTCAATTCCCAATCCACTTGGATATGCCAGTTGACCAAACTAATACTACAAAAGTTCAACGTGTTCAATCATTGAAACAATCACTTGAAGCAACATTAGGAACTGACAATGTTGTCATTGATATCCAACAACTTCAAAAAGATGAAGTTCTCAATGTTACCTACTTTGCTGAAACGGCTGCAGGAGAAGATTGGGACCTTTCAGATAACGTTGGTTGGTCTCCAGACTACATTGACCCATCTACCTACCTTGACATCATCAAACCATCAGTCGGTGAAAATACTAAGACTTACCTAGGATTTGATTCAGGGACAAACAATGCAGCTGCCAAACAAGTTGGTTTGGAAGATTACGAAAAGATGGTTGTTGAAGCTGGAAACGAAGATACAGATGTTTCAAAACGTTATGATAAATATGCGGCGGCTCAAGCTTGGTTGACAGATAGCGCTTTGATTATCCCAACAACTTCTCAAACTGGACGTCCAATGTTGTCTAAGATGGTACCATACACTCTTCCATTTGCCTACTCAGGTAACAAGGGTATGAGTGAAGCCCTCTTGTACAAATACCTTGAACTTCAAGATAAACCAGTAACTGTTGAAGAATATCAAAAAGCTCAAGATAAATGGAAGAAAGAAAAAGAAGAATCCAATAAAAAAGCGCAAGAAGATCTTGCAAACCATGTAAAATAAAAGAAGGTGGAGTTAGTGATTAACTCCGCCTTTTTCGATAAAAAAGGCCTAGGAAGATTTTTCCTAGGCTTTTTATGATTATTGTTGTCCTTGCGGATTTGGATTTTGTTGAGGGTTTTGATTTGTATTTGGAGCAGTTGGGTTCTGTGCGGTATTTGGGTTCGTAGTTTCAACGACTGAGGTTTGATTTCAGTCGTTGTAGTAGGAGCCTCTGTTGTAGCTTGTTGGGTAGTTTGAGGAATCCAGTTGTTACGAGCGCCGACTTTGAAGACATACTCACCATTGCGATAGAGACCTTCAGGCATTGTCCAATCACCTGGGTGATCATCCTCGGAAAGGTACTCCATCATTGAGCGATAGATGTTGGCCGCTACTCTAAAACCATCTCCTTCGATTGGAGTGAGACGATTTGAATAACCTGTCCAAACCGCCATTGAATATTTGCGGGTATATCCTACGAACAATTCATCTGGAGCTACATAATCGTATCTCTTAATGTAATTTTCAATTTCATCATCTGTATAGTTTGATGTACCCGTCTTACCAGCTTGAGGGAGCCATGATAAGTAAGCACCACGACCAGTTCCGTAGGTAAGTACAGTTTTCATCATTTCTGTCATCATGTAGGCAGTTGTTTCTTTCATAGCGCGAGTTCCAGAGTCAGAGAACTCTTTTGAACTACCGTCACTAAAGACAACCTTATTGATGTACATTGGTTTGTGGTAAATACCACCGTTAGCAAAGGCGGCGTATGCAGCAGCCATTTTCTCACTGCTAGCACCGTATTTTTTATTTGATTCAGTTGTATTACTTGAAATGGCATTAGCATAAACCATAGCTGGGTAATCAATTCCTAAACCATTCAAGAAAGTCTTCGCTTGGTCTAATCCAACCTTTCCAGTGTTTCGACGGCAGGTACGTTACGAGATTGTTGGATTGCGTACTGCAGAGTGATATTTCCATAGTATGTCTTATCCCAGTTGTAAACAGGAATATTTGTACCTGGATAGTTATAAGGGGCATCTTTGATGATTGCTGCAGTCGAATCATAAATTCCGTATTCTAATGCAGGAGCATAATCTGTGATTGGTTTCATAGTAGAACCCCAGTCACGGTTTGTTTCAACGGCTTGATTGATCCCGAAGGATACATTGCTAGATTGGTGGCGTGAACCAAGCTGAGCAATAACCTTACCATTTGTAACGTCTACGATAGTAGAAGCTGCTTGGAAATCATCGTCAGGATAATCAACGTACTCATCTGTGTTATAAACATCCCAAAGACGTTTTTGAACGTCTTGATCCACGTTGGTGTATACATCCATTCCAGTGGTTAAAAGGTTGTAACCTGTCTCTGTTTCAACTTGTTCAATCACTTCTTTGAGGTAATTGTCTAAGTATGGAGGATAAGTGTTGCTTCCTTTAAGACTTTGTAAACCATCAGTGATAGGTGTATTTACAGCGGTATCATATTGTTCAGCTGTCAAATAACCTTGCTTTTTCATCTCTGATAGAACTAGGTCACGACGCTCCTTGGCTTCATCGGGGTGAGAATAAGGATCGTATTGGTTAGGCGCCTGTGGCATTCCAGCTAGAAGTGCCAGTTGTGGAATAGAAAGATCTTTTAAATCTTTACCATAGTAATTTTGGGCAGCAGTCTGCATACCATAATTACCATTAGACATGTAGACTTTATTAATGTAATATGTCAAAATTTCCTGTTTGGTTGCAGTTCTTTCTAACTGAATCGCTAACCAAGCTTCCTGAGCCTTACGAGAGATCGTTTGGTCTGACGAAGAAGTTGAAATAAGTTAGCTTAATCAACTGTTGCGTTAAGGTTGAACCACCTTGGAGGCCATTACTTCGAAGGTTTCGTAAGAAAGCACCCAAGATACGGATACTATCAATCCCTCTGTGGTTAAAAAAGCGGTGATCCTCGATAGAGACAATGGCATTGACCAATTCAATCGGAATTTCATTGCTTTGAGCATTGACACGACGCTCTGCTCCTAAATCCGCAATCAATTCGTTTTTACTGTCGTAAATTTTACTCGAAGTTGTTGCAACTAGTTTGCTTTCAGAGAGTTCTGGTGCTTTAGATGCATAATAAAAGAAGAGGCTCCCACCAATGAGTATAGAAACAATAAAGGCTACTAAGAATCCAATTCCTAGATATTTAGCAATACGCCAGATAAGTTGTTTGTTCATATTGTTTTACCACCTAGTAAATGTTGTTTGACGATATCGAGATAAGGTATTTGAGGAAAAGCTTGTTGTTCAATTACATAACCGTGCTCTCGAATATAATCAAGCGGCATTGATTTTTTCCCCATATCCTGATGATAAAAATGGATGAGGTCAATCGCCGGTAATAAATATGTTTCCTGATAAGAAGAAAAATGGATGAGGACGAAGCAAATCCCCTTTTGTTCAAGAACCTGTTCCATATGCTGAATCTGATGAGAATGGAAATTCTTCATCGGGAAGGCATTTTTCTGTCGGGTTTCCTTTGCTTCAAAATCAATGTAGAATCCTTCATAAACACCCGAGTAGTCAGTGGTTGAGGCCTGTCTAAAATAGGCTTCAACAATTTTAGCCCGACTCCGCTGAGGATAGTCGACCCGAACAATTTGAACTGGGGTTGGCTTTTTATGAATAACCGCTATTCCATGTGATAGATAGTAGTCGTTCGTAGCATTTATCATCTTTTCAAAGCTCATTCCTCGATTTGCGAAATTTTTAGTTTGAAGTAAGGAATTTTTACTTGATTTAGATGAAAGTTTATGTGGGTAGTTGACCATAATCCTCCTTATTGGTACAATAACATCACTCTATTATACCACAAAGGTTTTCAGAAAGGGTGAAAAAATGCATACAGCCTTGGTTTTGGGATACTCTGCTTTTGATTTAGGTTTATTCAATGATAAGGATATTCGCTTAAAAATTATCAAAAAAGCCATTCGTAGAGATTTGGAAAGATTGGCTGAGGAAGGCTTGCAATGGCTAGTGTTTACGGGTTCTCTTGGTTTTGAGCACTGGGTCTTAGAAGTAGCTAGAGACATGAAAGAAGACTATGGGTTTCAACTAGCGACCATTTTTGACTTTGAGACACATGGCTCGAATTGGAATGAAGCTAACCAGGTCAAATTGAGTGATTTTAAACAAGTCGATTTTATTAAGTATGCCTATCCGACTTATGAACATAAAGGTCAACTGAGAGATTATCAGATTTTTTTGCTCGAAAACACAGACGGAGCCTATCTTTTTTACGATGAAGAAAACGAAACAAAACTGAGATTTTTTTACGAACTGATGAAAAAGAAAGACAACTATATTACAAAAAGATTAACATTTGAGGATTTAAACGAAATGTCCGAAAATTTTTCCGAAAATTGAGGCTTTGACCTTGCTTTTTGTTTGCCTTTTTTTATATAATAATACTAGTAACTGAGAATGGAGAGAGACATGGCAAGTATTATTTTTACAGCAAAGGATATTTTTGAGCAGGATTTCGGAAGAGAAGTACGTGGATACAGCAAAGCAGAGGTAGATGAATTCTTAGATGACGTTATCAAGGATTATGAAACCTATGCAGCGTTGGTTAAATCATTGCGCTTGGAAGTCGCAGAATTGAAAGAACAATTGGCGAACAAACCTCAAGTGGAACCTGTATCTGTAACGTCTGAGCCTGCTGAGCTTGGAAGTACGACTTCTATGACTAACTTTGATATCTTAAAACGCTTGAACCGTTTGGAAAAAGAAGTATTTGGAAAACAAATCGTAGAAAATTCTGATTTCTAAAAATCATACAGTAGTGCAATTTTTGGATAATCGCGTGGAGAGTTTATCTTTTCATGAGGAAAGTCCATGCTAGCACAGGCTGTGATGCCTGTAGTGTTTGTGCTAGGCGAAACCATAAGCCTAGGGACGAGAAATCGTTACGGCGAGTGAATAGACTAAGTTTTCGGATATGTTTTAGTAGCTCTGAAAGTGCCACAGTGACGGAGTCTCTCTGGAAACAGAGAGAGTGGAACGCGGTAAACCCCTCAAGCTAGCAACCCAAATTTTGGTCGGGGCATGGAGTGCGCGGAAACGAACGTAGTACTCTGACTACTAGCAGCTTTATGCTGTTAGTGGTAGACAGATGATTATCGAAAGAAGTGGTCCTAGTCACTTCTGGAACAAAACATGGCTTATAGAAAATTGCATATAGGTTGGGGCTGAGAAATTTTCTCAACCTCATTTTTTAAAGGTGAACAAGAGAAAGGTCTTTAAAGACTGACATGAAACAAACATTTAATTTAATCGCGACTGCTGCAGCAGGTTTAGAGGCCGTTGTAGGTCGTGAAGTGCGTGCACTTGGCTATGACTGTCAAGTTGAGAATGGTCGCGTTCGCTTTGAAGGAGATGTGAAGACAATCATTGAAACCAATTTGTGGCTACGAGCTGCAGATAGGATTAAGATTGTTGTTGGAACTTTCCCCGCAAAAACATTTGAAGAACTTTTTCAAGGAGTTTTTGCCTTAGATTGGGAAAAACTATCTACCACTTGGAGCGCGTTTTTCCGATTTCAAAAGGCTAAGTGTGTCAAATCAAAACTTCATAATGAACCTAGTGTTCAAGCGATTTCTAAAAAGGCAGTTGTCAAGAAATTGCAGAAACATTATGCTCGACCAGAAGGCGTTCCCTTGATGGAAAATGGTCCAGAGTTTAGAATAGAGGTTTCAATTCTTAAAGATGTTGCGACGGTCATGATTGACACAAGTGGCTCTAGTCTTTTCAAACGAGGTTATCGTACTGAAAAAGGTGGTGCTCCTATTAAAGAGAACATGGCAGCAGCAATTCTGCAATTATCAAACTGGTATCCAGATAAACCTTTGATTGATCCAACCTGTGGTTCAGGAACCTTCTGTATTGAGGCAGCTATGATTGCTCGTAATATCGCGCCAGGATTACGCCGTTCCTTTGCTTTCGAAGAATGGAATTGGGTTAGTGATCGTTTGATTCAGGAGATTCGTACAGAAGCTAGCAAGAAGATTAATCGTGAGATTGAGCTAGACATCATGGGCTGTGATATCGATGGTCGCATGGTGGAAATTGCTAAGGCAAATGCTCAGGCTGCGGGGGTTTCTAAGGATATCCACTTTAAGCAGATGCGCGTGCAGGATTTGCGAACAGATAAGATTAATGGAGTTATTATTTCGAATCCACCATATGGGGAACGCTTGTCAGATGACGCTGGAGTCACTAAGCTCTATGCTGAGATGGGAGAGGTATTTGCTCCACTCAAAACCTGGAGTAAATTTATCCTGACCAGTGATGAAGCTTTTGAAAGTAAATATGGTAGTCAGGCAGATAAAAAACGGAAACTCTATAACGGTACTTTGAAAGTTGATTTATATCAATATTTTGGTCAACGAGTGAAAAGACAAGATGTCAAAGTAGAAAGGAATGCAAATGAGTAAGAAAAGACGCAATCGCCATCACAAGGGTGAGCAAGAATCTAAGTTTGAATTTGAAGAGGCTAAAGATTTAACGGTTGGTCAGGCTATTCGTAAGAACGAAGAAGTTGAAGCAGGTGTGACTCCAGATGATACCATCTTAGATAAATATATCAAGCAACACCGTGAAGAAATCGAAGCAGACAAATTTGAAAATTTACAAACGAAAAAAGAGGAGTCTACTCAAAGCTTGGATGATATGATCCAAGAAGTGAGAGAAACTGCTGAACAAGAAAATGTGTTAAGTCCGGAAGAGGAAGCAATTGCTCTTGCAGTAGCCACAGATACAACTGAAATCGTTGCCCAAGAAGCAGAAGAAGAGGAAACCAGAGTTCTCGAGCAACCTTTTAAGGATGAATTGGAAGCTGTGGAAATGGCTGAGGTTGATAACTCCGAAGTTGCAGTGGTTTATGAGGAAAATGAAGATCAACTTCAACCCTTATCTCGTTCTGCTCAAGCTGATGATGAACCACAAAATAAAAAGAAATGGGCAATTTTGTCAGCTATTATTTTGCTATTCCTCTTGATTTTTGGAGGTGGCTATTACGTTTATCGTCAAATTGCGCGTTCTTCTCAAGAACTTCAAACTAAGGCTGCAGATTCAGGCTTGGTAAGCAATCAGTCAGTCTATGAACAATTTAATACGCTCTACGACACGTTTTATACTGATGAAAACAAAACGGCTCTTAAAAATAGCCAGTTTAGTCAACTGAATCAATTGAAGGAACTTCTAGATAAACTTGAAGGAGCGAGAGAACATACTCTAGCCAAATCAAAATATGATAGTCTAGAAACCCAAATAAAGGCTATCCAAGAAGTGAACTCTCAATTTGAAACTCCAGCTATTACAGATGGTGTCTTGGATACAAATGCAAATTAAAGCGGATGCTAAATTCACGGAAATCAAGACTGGTAATACGGAAATTGATAAACTGCTTGATAAAGCAATCAGTCTCGGTAAGAGTCAATTAACAAGTACAACAACAAGTACAGCTTCAACGACAGTTGCTAGCCAAGAAGTATCAAGTCCAACTACAGAAAGTAGTCCATCTACTTCAACAAACGAGACTGCAGCATCTACAAACTATGGCTTGTCAAGCGAAGGCGTTAATTTACAAAGAAGCGCTAGCCGAGTACCGTACAATCAATCTGCTGTGAACGATAGCAGTAATCCTGCATGGGAATTTGCTGATGGTGTTCTTGAACAGATTCTTGAGACATCTCGTGCGCGTGGTTATATATCTGGGAACCAGTATATCTTGGAACGTGTAAACATTGTGAATGGCAATGGATATTATAATCTTTATAAACCAGATGGAACTTACCTCTTCACTCTAAACTGTAAGACAGGATACTTTGTAGGGAACGGTTCAGGCCATGCTGATGATTTAGACTACTAGTCAAATTGTTAGCAAATTCTTTCTTTTCACAAATAAACATGATAAAAATAAAAACATATTAAACAAGAGGAGTGTCACATGACAAAAAGCTAACTTTTGGTGTTGTGGGTATGGCCGTAATGGGTCGTAACCTTGCCCTTAATATTGAATCTCGTGGCTATACAGTTGCCATTTATAACCGTAGTAAAGAAAAGACAGAAGATGTAATTGCTAGCCATCCTGAAAAGAACTTTGTGCCAAGCTATGATATCGAAAGCTTCGTGAATTCAATCGAAAAACCACGTCGTATCATGCTCATGGTTCAAGCTGGACCTGGTACAGATGCAACCATCCAAGCTCTTCTTCCACATTTGGATAAAGGCGATATCTTGATCGACGGAGGAAATACTTTCTACAAAGATACCATCCGTCGTAATGAAGAATTGGCCAACTCTGGTATCAACTTTATCGGTACCGGTGTCTCTGGTGGTGAAAAAAAAGGTGCCCTTGAAGGTCCTTCTATCATGCCTGGTGGACAAAAAGAAGCTTATGAATTGGTAGCAGATGTTCTTGAAGAAATCTCTGCAAAAGCACCAGAAGATGGCAAACCATGTGTGACTTACATCGGTCCTGATGGAGCTGGCCACTACGTGAAAATGGTCCACAACGGTATCGAGTATGGTGATATGCAATTGATCGCAGAAAGCTATGATTTGATGCAACACTTACTTGGACTTTCAGCTCCAGAAATGGCTGAAATCTTTACTGAGTGGAACAAGGGTGAGTTAGACAGCTACTTGATCGAAATCACTGCGGATATCCTTGGACGCAAAGACGACGAAGGTCAAGATGGTCCAATCGTAGACTACATCTTGGATGCTGCAGGAAACAAGGGAACAGGTAAATGGACTAGCCAATCAGCTCTTGACCTTGGTGTGCCATTGTCACTCATTACTGAGTCAGTATTTGCGCGCTACATTTCAACTTATAAAGAAGAACGTGTACACGCTAGCAAGGTGCTTCCAAAACCAGCTACTTTCAAATTTGAAGGAGACAAGGCTGAGTTGATCGAAAAGATCCGTCAAGCCCTTTACTTCTCAAAAATCATCTCTTACGCACAAGGTTTTGCCCAATTGCGTGTAGCTTCTAAAGAAAACAACTGGAACTTGCCATTTGCGGACATCGCATCTATCTGGCGCGATGGCTGTATCATCCGTTCTCGTTTCTTGCAAAAGATCACAGATGCTTACAACCGTGATGCAGATCTTGCTAACCTTCTTTTGGATGAGTACTTCTTGGATGTAACAGCTAAGTACCAACAATCTGTTCGTGACATTGTAGCTCTTGCTGTTCAAGCAGGTGTACCAGTACCAACCTTCTCAGCTGCCATCACTTACTTTGATAGCTACCGTTCAGCTGACCTTCCAGCGAACTTGATCCAAGCACAACGTGATTACTTTGGTGCCCACACATACCAACGTAAAGACAAAGAAGGAACATTCCACTACTCTTGGTATGACGAAAAATAAGTAGGTCAGCCATGGGGAAACGGATTTTATTACTTGAGAAAGAAAGAAATCTAGCTCATTTTTTAAGTCTGGAACTCCAAAAAGAGCAATACCGAGTTGATCAGGTAGAAGAGGGACAAAAAGCCCTCTCCATGGCTCTTCAGACAGACTATGACTTGATTTTACTGAATGCTCATCTAGGGGATATGACAGCCCAGGATTTTGCAGATAAGTTGAGTCGGACCAAGCCAGCTTCGGTTATCATGGTCTTGGACCATCGAGAAGAATTGCAAGATCAAGTTGAAACAATCCAGCGTTTCGCTGTTTCATATATCTACAAGCCAGTCATTATCGATGATTTGGTGGCTCGTATTGCAGCAATTTTCCGAGGTCGGGACTTTATCGACCAACACTGTAGTCAGATGAAGGTTCCAACATCCTATCGCAATCTGCGTATGGACGTAGAACATCATACCGTCTATCGTGGCGAGGAGATGATTGCCCTGACTCGTCGTGAATATGACCTTTTGGCTACCCTTATGGGAAGCAAGAAGGTTTTAACTCGTGAGCAGTTGCTGGAAAGTGTTTGGAAGTATGAAAGTGCGACCGAAACCAATATCGTGGATGTTTATATCCGTTATCTACGTAGCAAACTTGACGTGAAAGGTCAAAAGAGCTACATTAAAACCGTGCGTGGTGTTGGTTACACCATGCAAGAATAGAAAAGCAGTTGCAGTTATGTAACTGCTTTTTTTTTGAATTTATTATATATTGACATATAGTCTTGTCTTTGCTATAATCATTTTGGAGGATAAATCGATGAAATTTTTGAAAAAAATGATGCAAGTTGGACTAGCAGTATTCTTTTTTGGTCTGTTAGTAACAAGTACAGTATTTGCGGATGATGCTGATTCAGAAGGCTGGCAATTTGTCCAAGAAAATGGTAGAACCTACTATAAGAAGGGTGACATCAAAGAAACGGCCTGGCGAGTGATTGATGGCAAGTACTATTATTTTGACCATGTATCAGGAGAGATGGTTGTCGGCTGGCAATATATCCCGTTTCCATCTAAAGGAAGTACCATTGGTCCTTACCCTAATGGTATGAGGTTGGAATTTATGCCAATGCCAAGATGGTACTACTTTAATCAAGATGGGGTCCTTCAAGAATTTGTTGGCAAGCAAGTTTTGGAAGCAAAAACTGATACAAATACTAACAAACATCATGGTGAACAATATGATAGCTCTGCTGAGAAACGAGTCTACTATTTTGAAGACCAAAGAAGTTATTACACCTTAAAAACCGGTTGGGTTCATGATGAGGGGCACTGGTATTATTTACAGAAGGATGGTGGCTTTGATTCTCGCATCAACAGATTGACTGTTGGGGAGCTCGCACGTGGTTGGACCAATGATGACTCAACTTGGTACTATCTAGATCCAACAACTGCTGCAATGCAAACGGGTTGGCAATATCTAGGTAACAAGTGGTACTATCTTCGTTCATCAGGGGCGATGGCAACTGGCTGGTATCAAGATGGTACAACTTGGTATTACCTTGATGCTCAAAACGGCGATATGAAGACAGGTTGGATTTATGTTGGAAATACTTGGTATTACCTCCGTTCATCAGGAGCTATGGCGACAGGCTGGCTTCAAGACGGCTCAACTTGGTACTACCTCAATGCAAGTAATGGCGATATGAAGACAGGATGGTTCCAAGTTAACGGTAACTGGTACTATGCTTATAGTTCAGGTGCCTTAGCTGTGAATACAAAAGTAGATGACTACTACGTCAACTACAATGGCGAGTGGGTACAATAATGAAAACAAGCGATTGTGAAGGAAACAATCGCTTTTTTTGTGAAAATATAATAAAATAGAAAGGAATAAAGTTCTAAAATGTTATCTAGAAAAAGACGATTTTCGTCTGTTAGTAGGATTAAATGACAAAAGAAGTAGGTGTCGGTCAGGCACATAGTAAAATTATTCTTATAGGAGAGCATGCAGTCGTTTATGGCTATCCAGCCATCTCCTTGCCTCTTTTAGAGGTTGAAGTGACTTGTCGGGTCGTACCAGCAGCGACACCATGGCGCCTTTTTGAAGAGGACACCTTATCCATGGCAGTCTATGCTTCCCTCGAGCATCTAAATATCAAAGAAGCTTACATCCGCTGCCAAATTGACTCGGCTATTCCAGAAAAAAACGGGGGATGGGATCCTCAGCAGCCATTAGCATTGCAGCCATTCGTGCGGTATTTGATTATTTTTGAAGCAGAACTTCCTCATGATGTATTAGAAATTTTGGTCAATCGCGCTGAGATGATCGCCCATATGAATCCGAGTGGATTGGATGCCAAGACTTGTCTGAGTGATCAGCCTATTCGTTTTATCAAGAATGTTGGTTTTGAAGAACTAGCCATGGACTTGTCAGCTTATCTGGTTATTGCAGATACAGGAGTCTACGGACACACTCGTGAAGCCATCCAAGTTGTTGAGAGCAGGGGCAAGGATGCCTTACCGTTCTTGCATGCACTAGGAGACTTGACCCAGCAAGCAGAAGAAGCAATAAAGACAAAAGATGCCGTGAAGCTGGGAGAGATTTTAACAAAAGCACATGGCAATCTAAAAGAAATAGGAGTTAGTAGCCCTGAGGCAGATGCCTTGGTTGAAACTGCTCTTCAACATGGCGCTCTAGGCGCTAAGATGAGTGGTGGTGGTCTAGGGGGTTGCATCATTGCTTTGGTAGCTGATGATCGCCAAGCACAAGAACTAGCAGAAAGATTAGAAGAGAAAGGAGCTGTTCAAACATGGATCGAAAACCTGTAACAGTACGTTCCTATGCCAATATTGCCATTATCAAATATTGGGGGAAGAAAGCAGAAAAAGAGATGGTTCCTGCGACTAGCAGTATCTCTCTGACTTTAGAAAATATGTATACGGAGACGACACTTTCTCCTTTGCCAACAGATGCAACTGCGGATGCCTTTTACATCAATGGTCAATTGCAAAACGAAGCAGAGCATGCCAAGATGAGTAAAATCATTAATCGCTACCGCCCTGAAGGAGCAGGTTTTGTTCGTATCGATACTAAGAACAATATGCCAACAGCAGCAGGTCTTTCTTCGAGTTCTAGTGGTTTGTCTGCTTTAGTAAAAGCTTGTAATGCATACTTCCAACTTGGGCTGAATCGTAGAGAATTGGCCTTGGAAGCTAAGTTTGCATCGGGTTCTTCATCTCGTAGTTTTTATGGCCCCTTAGCAGCTTGGGACAAGGATAGTGGAGAGATTTATCCAGTTGAAACTGACTTAAAACTTGCTATGATTATGTTGGTCTTGGAAGACCAGAAAAAACCAATTTCCAGTCGAGATGGGATGAAGCTCTGTGTAGAAACTTCTACGACTTTTGATGAGTGGGTTCGTCAGTCTGAACAAGACTACAAGGATATGTTGGTCTACCTTAAGGAAAATGACTTTAAGAAAGTTGGAGAATTGACAGAGAAGAACGCCCTTGCTATGCATGCTACGACAAAGACAGCCACTCCATCCTTCTCTTATCTGACAGATGCTAGTTATGAGGCTATGGATTTTGTTCGCCAGCTGAGGGAACAAGGAGAAGTTTGCTACTTTACCATGGATGCGGGACCTAATGTCAAAGTTCTTTGTCTAGAGAAAGACTTGGAACATCTATCAGAACTCTTAGGTCAACGCTATCGCTTGATTGTTTCAAAGACAAAGGATTTGAGCCAAGATGACGCTTGTTAAGACTTGTGGGAAACTCTATTGGGCTGGGGAATATGCCATTTTAGAACCTGGTCAATTAGCCTTAATCAAGGCTATTCCGATCTATATGACGGCTGAGATTACAGCGTCTGATGATTATCGCCTGTACTCAGATATGTTTACCTATAGTGTGGACATGCGACCAGATTCTTCTTATGCCTTGATTCAAGAAACAGTTGCATTGGTAGAGGAATACTTGACTGTTCAAGGAGTTAAACTGCAGCCTTTTTCCTTAGACATACGCGGGAAAATGGAACGCGAGGGTAAGAAATTTGGTCTGGGTTCTAGTGGTAGTGTAGTTGTCTTGATCATCAAGGCCATGCTTGCTTTCTATAGAAGACCAGTTGACAGAGAACTCCTGTTTAAATTGGCGAGTGCTGTGCTTCTAAAAACGTGGAGACAACGGCTCCATGGGGGACATTGCCTGTATCGTTTCAGAAGGCCTAGTCCTCTATCAGTCTTTTGATCGTGAGAAAGTGGCACATTGGCTCGAAAAGGAAGACTTGCAGCTTGTATTAGATCGTGATTGGGGCTTTTCGATTGCGAGCGTTGAACCGGGCTTGGAATTTGACTTTCTAGTTGGTTGGACCAAGGAAGTGGCTGTGTCTAGTCACATGGTTAAACAAATCAAGAGTCATATGGATACCAGATTTTTGCAAGCTTCAAAAGAAACAGTAGCTAACTTGGTGAAGGCTTTGCAGACTGGTCACGAAGAAAAAGTGATTGAGCAACTAGAACAAGCTAGCCTGCTCTTAGAAGACTTGAGTTCAGATATTTACACACCTTCGCTCAGACAACTCAAAAATGCCAGCAGAGACTTGAAAGCTGTTGCTAAGAGTAGTGGTGCTGGTGGTGGAGACTGTGGGATTGCCCTTAGCTTTGACCAAGATTCGACTACATTACTGAAAAAACGCTGGGCTGATTTAGGAATTGAGCTCTTGTATCAAGAAAGGATAGGACATGACGACAAATCGGAAGGATGAACACATCCGCTATGCTCTTGAACAAAAAAGTTCATATAATAGTTTTGATGAAGTTGAATTGATTCATTCTTCGCTACCTTTATATGACATAGAGGAAATTGACCTATCGACAGAATTTGCTGGTCGCAAATGGGATTTCCCCTTTTATATCAATGCTATGACAGGTGGGAGTGACAAGGGGAGAGAAATCAATCAAAAATTGGCCCAGGTGGCAGAGGCTTGTGGAATTTTATTTGTGACAGGTTCCTACAGTGCTGCTCTCAAGGATCCTTCAGATGATTCTTTCTCAGTTAAAACGAGTCACCCTAATCTTCTACTTGGAACCAATATTGGCTTAGATAAGCCTGTTGCACTAGGGCTGCAAACGGTCAAGGAGATGGACCCTCTTCTCTTACAAGTGCACGTCAATGTCATGCAAGAACTACTCATGCCAGAAGGTGAGCGTCAATTTAGATTGTGGCAGCATAATCTGAATGATTATGTTCATCAGATCTCAGTGCCTCTTGTTTTAAAAGAGGTCGGTTTTGGCATGGATGTGAAGACCATTGCTAAGGCTTATGAGATGGGGATACGAACCGTTGATTTGTCTGGTCGTGGGGGAACAAGCTTTGCTTATATTGAAAACCGTCGCAGTGGGCAACGTGACTACCTAAATGACTGGGGTCAATCGACCATGCAAGCTCTTCTGAATGCCCAAGACTGGAAAGACAAGATGGAACTTTTGGTTAGTGGAGGAGTTCGCAATCCACTAGATATCATCAAATGCTTGGTATTTGGAGCCAAGGCAGTTGGTCTATCACGCACTATGTTAGAGCTGGTTGAGAATTACTCTGTTGATGTCGTTATTTCCATTGTTGAAAGCTGGAAGGAAGACCTACGCATGATTATGTGTGCCCTTAATTGTAAAAGAATTGAGGATTTGCAAGAGGTCGACTATCTCCTTTATGGAAAATTGAAAGAAGCAAAAGACCAAATGTAAAGAAAGAGGTCGGGATTTTAGTCCCGACCTCTTTATCATTCCTCAGACTGATGTGACTTTTGGGATTTGTGATACAATAAAGTAGAGAGGACGGTTACATGCGAAAATTTCAAATTTTTCTATTTATTGAAGCTTGTTTATTGACAGGAGCTCTGATTATGATGGTATCAGAGCATTTTTCCCGTTTTCTACTGATGTTGCTCTTGTTTTTACTCCTGATTCGATATTATACTGGAAAACAGGGAAACAATTTCATTTTAGTAGCAGTGAGCATCCTATTTCTTTATTATCATGCTCAATCCCTTTGTCATTTTAGCTATCTTTGTGGCCTTGATATACAGCCTTTTCTTGCTTTATCCCATGATGAATCAAGAAAGAGAAGATACCAACCTAGTCTTTGAAGACGTCATAACCGTAAAGAGGGAAAAAAATCGCTGGTTTGGGAACCTCCACCACTTCTCAAGCTACCAGACCTGTCGTTTTGATGATATCAATCTCTTTCGCCTCATGGGGAAGGATACCATTCATCTAGAGCACGTGATTTTGAGCAATCATGACAATGTCATCATCTTGAGAAAATTAGTGGGTACGACAAGAATTATCGTACCAGTGGATGTAGAAGTCAGCCTTAGTGTCAATTCTTTGTATGGAGATTTAACCTTCTTTGACCAGCCTAAGCGTTCTTTACGCAATGAACAATTCCATCAAGAAACCAGAGATTATCTCAAGAGTCCTAAAAGTGTTAAGATTCTTTTGACAACGATGGTTGGAGATGTTGAGGTGGTGAGAGGATGAAAAAACAACCCTATATTTTAATTGGGCTCACCTCTTTTCTCTTTGTCGCTTTTCTATTTCGAAGTGTTTTTAAGGTCTTGGATTTGGAATGGACTTCTCTTTTCCAAGATTTAGAGAAGACAGAAAAAGTCCTATTTCTAGCTTTGATATTTAGTCTTGCTTTAGCCTTTTTGTTAGTCCTATTTTGGACAATGATTGACGAAATTTCACGTAGAAAAATCCAAGCAAATCTTAAAAATCTGCTGGCTGGTAAAGAGATTAAAAGTCTTGGGGATATCGACTTAGACGCAAGTTTTAAAAATTTATCAGGCAAGCTTGCTTGTTGACAGAGGCTATTCAAAAAGCAGATAATCAAGCCTTGGTCAAGGAAGAGCAGGTTATTGAAAAGGAGCGCAAGCGAATTGCGCGAGACTTGCATGATACAGTTAGTCAGGAAATTTTTGCGGCCCATATGATCTTATCAGGACTCAGTCAACAAGCTTCCAGATTAGATAAAGAAAAGATGCAGACACAACTCCAGAGTGTGACAGCTATTTTGGAGACAGCTCAAAGAGATTTGCGTATTCTACTCTTGCATTTACGACCAATCGAACTGGAACAAAAAAGTCTGGTTGAGGGGATTCAGTTGCTTCTCAAAGAATTGGAAGAAAAAAGTGAACTCAAAGTCAGCTTTAAATATCAGGTAGACCAACTGCCTAAAAAGATTGAGGAACATATCTTCCGTATTGTCCAAGAATTGATTAGTAATACGCTTCGTCACGCCCAAGCTTCTTGTCTAGATGTTTATCTTTATCAAACAGAAACAGAGTTGCAGTTAAAGGTAGTAGACAATGGTCGTGGCTTTCAGCTAGGTGATGTTGATGAACTAAGCTATGGACTACGCAATATCAAAGAACGAGTGGAAGATATGGCAGGGAGCATCCAACTATTAACAGCGCCAAAGCAGGGTTTAGCTGTTGATATTCGCATACCCTTGCTTGATTGACGAAAAAAGGAAATAAAATGAAACTATTATTGGTAGATGACCACCAAATGGTGCGTCTTGGTTTAAAAAGTTATTTTGAATTGCAAGATGATGTAGAGGTTGTAGGAGAAGCGACTAATGGAGCTGAAGGGATTGCAATGGCTTTGGATCTTCGCCCCGATGTGATTGTGATGGATATTGTGATGCCAGAAGTCAATGGGATTGACGCAACTCTAGCTATTCTCAAAGAATGGCCTGAAGCTAAAATCTTGATTGTGACTTCTTATCTAGACAATGAAAAAATCATGCCAGTTTTAAATGCTGGTGCTAAAGGCTATATGCTCAAGACATCAAGTGCTGATGAATTGCTGCACGCAGTTCGTAAGGTAGCAGCCGGTGAGTTTGCTATTGAACAAGAGGTGAGTAAGAAAGTAGAATACCACCGTAATCACGTCGAACTACATGAAGACCTGACTGCGCGTGAACGGGATGTCCTTCAACTGATTGCAAAGGGATATGAAAATCAGCGTATTGCTGATGAATTGTTCATCTCACTCAAGACGGTTAAAACCCATGTCTCCAATATTCTTGCCAAACTTCAGGTCAGTGATCGTACCCAGGCAGCTGTCTATGCCTTTCAACACCATTTGGTAGGTCCTGATGAATTTTAGGGGACATAGGATGTAACTTATGCATGGACGAAAAGAGCATCCATTACTTGAAAAAATTCGCTACTATGTGGTATAATGGACTGTATTAAAAAAATTTTAAGGAGAAATGACAGAATGTCTGTATCATTTGAAAAACAAAAGAAACAAACCGTGGTGTCTTGACTTTCACTATCTCTCAAGACCAAATCAAACCAGAATTGGACCGTGTATTTAACTCAGTAAAGAAAACTCTTAACGTTCCAGGTTTCCGTAAAGGTCACCTTCCACGTCCTATCTTCGACCAAAAATTTGGTGAAGAAGCACTTTACCAAGATGCATTGAATGCTCTTTTGCCAGACGCTTATGAAGCAGCTGTTAAAGAAACTGGTCTTGAAGTAGTTGCGCAACCAAAAAAATTGACGTAACATCAATGGAAAAAAAGGTCAAGATTGGGTTATCACTGCTGAAGTTGTTACAAAAACCTGAAGTTAAATTGGGTGAATACAAAAAAACCTTGAAGTATCAGTTGATGTAGATAAAGAAGTAACGGATGCTGATGTTGAAGAGCGTATCGAACGTGAACGCAACAACTTGGCTGAATTGGTGATCAAAGAAGGTGCTGCTGAAAACGGCGACACTGTTGTGATCGACTTTTGTTGGTTCTATCGACGGTGTTGAATTTGACGGCGGAAAAGGTGAAAACTTCTCACTTGGACTTGGTTCAGGTCAATTCATCCCTGGTTTCGAAGACCAATTGGTTGGACATTCAGCTGGTGAAACTGTTGACGTTATCGTAACATTCCCAGAAGACTACCAAGCAGAAGACCTTGCTGGTAAAGAAGCTAAATTCGTAACAACTATCCACGAAGTTAAAGCTAAAGAAATTCCAGCTCTTGACGATGAACTTGCAAAAGATATCGACGAAGAAGTTGAAACTCTTGACGAATTGAAAGAAAAATACCGCAAAGAATTGGCTGCTGCTAAAGAAGAAGCATACAATGATGCCGTTGAAGGTGCAGCAATCGATAAAGCAGTTGAAAAACGCTGAAATCGTAGAACTTCCAGAAGAAATGATTCACGAAGAAGTTCACCGCTCAGTAAATGAGTTCCTTGGAAACTTGCAACGTCAAGGTATCAACCCTGATATGTACTTCCAAATCACTGGAACTACTCAAGAAGACCTTCACAAACAATATGAAGCAGAAGCTGAGTCACGCACGAAGACGAACCTTGTCATCGAAGCAGTTGCTAAAGCTGAAGGATTTGACGCTACTGAAGAAGAAATCCAAAAAGAAATCGAGCAATTGGCTGCAGATTACAACATGGAAGTTGCTCAAGTACAAAGCTTACTTTCAGCAGATATGTTGAAACACGATATCACAATCAAGAAAGCTGTTGAATTGATCACAAGCACTGCAACAGTAAAATAATCTGAAAAGATAAAAAGCCCACCGGAGTCGGTGGGTTTTCTTGTGCTTTATTTTCCGAAAAACTCCTCAAGGTCATCTTGGCTAATCCCAATCATAGCTGGGATACTAGTCCAGTTTTCTTCGGTTAGGATGTAAGATTGATGAGGGTTCGTCGGATCTGTGATTTCGAGAACAGGCTCGTTTCGTTCCTCAGAACTTTCAGTTAAGTCACTGAAACGTTCAATCAGATAGGTTTTGCGAGCAGTTCCGATATGTTTGGTCGCATAGTTAAAGGCCTGGAGTTCACCGAGTAGGATGAGTTTGCTTTTGGCCCGAGTAATAGCAGTGTAGATGAGATTACGCTCCAGCATACGCTTGCTAGCACTGGTAATTGGAAGAATCACAACTGGAAACTCACTACCTTGTGACTTATGGATACTCATGGCATAAGCAAGACGAATCTTGTACCACTCATTTCGTGGATAGGAAACCTCGTTTCCATCAAAATCAATTATCATTTCATCTTGTTTGGATTCGGTGTATTTAGCAGGAATGAGGTCCGTAATGTAGCCTAGGTCTCCGTTAAAAACATTGACTTCTGCATCGTTGACCAGATGAATGACCTTATCTCCCGTACGATACTGAAACTGGCTTGCTTCAAAACTAATTTGTCCCTTTTGAAGAGGATTAAGCAGTTCTTGCATGAGTTGATTAATGGCATCGATTCCTGCTGCACCACGATACATAGGAGCCAGGACTTGGATGTCTCGAGCAGGGATGCCACTTCTGATGGCAGCGTCTAGGATTTTTTCAATGGTCGCTGGAATCTGGTTACTAGCGATTTCAAAGTAGGAACGGTCTGCTTTTTTCTGAGTGAAATCGGCAGGCAAAATTCCCTGACGAATCTGACTTGCAAGTGTGACAATGGTTGATTCTTCACTCTGACGGTAGATTCTTTCCAATCGCGTTTGCGGGATACTTGGAATTTGGAGTAAGTCAGCCAGGACTTGACCAGGACTAACCGATGGCAACTGATCACTATCTCCAACGATGAGAATTTTACTATTAGAGGAGATATTTGAGAAGAGCTGATTGGCTAGCCAAGTATCTACCATGGAAAACTCATCTACGATGATAAAGTCAGCATCTAGATAATCTTCTAAATGGCTAGTGTCGTCATCTCCAGTCATCCCCAAATGGCGGTGAATGGTTGCACTAGGCAAGCCTGTTAGTTCATTCATGCGTCGTGCTGCACGACCAGTTGGAGCAGCAAGGAGAATGGGCAGATTGCTTTTCTTTCGAAGGTCCAGTCCCTCTAATAGAGCATAGACAGCAATAATGCCATTGATCACAGTGGTTTTACCCGTACCAGGTCCACCAGTCAGGATAAAGACCTTGTTTTGGATAGCATCGCAGATGGCCTGTTTTTGAATGGTATCGTATTGAATGCCTAATTCTTCCTCAACTGTTGCGATATGCTCCTGGATGATTTCTGTTTCGTGTTGTTCATTTTCTTTTTTTTCAAGGATACGAATGAGGTGATTATGAATACCTTCTTCGGCAAAAAAGAGACTGTTTTCAAAGATTTTAGTGTCAACCTGTTGGACTTTTTCTTCTTCAATGAGTTTGGACAGTTCTTGAGCAAGTTGACTTGGTTCCAGTTCTACAGGACGTGAGGATTCCAGTAGATTTAGAGTCTTTTCTAATAAGTCTCTAGCTTCAACATAAGTATCCCCACTTTCCATACAAGCATTTAAAAGGCTATGAATGAGTCCTGCTCGGAAACGTTCGGGTGCCTGACTTTCAATGCCTAATTCCTGGGCTAATTGGTCAGCGATGGTAAAGCCCAAGCCTTTGATATCTTCTACCAACTGATAAGGATAATTTTCAACAACATCGATGGTTTCCTCTTTGTAAGTATCCTGAATTTGAATAGCTAATTTATTTGGAATCCCGTAGTTAGCAAGTTTTGCCAAGATCATTTCTGTACCGTAGTTGAGGCGCAGGGTAGAAACGAAGGCCTCACGACTCTTGGAAGAGAGTCCTGAGATGGTTTCAAGCTTCTCAGGATGCTCCAGAATTTCATCGATGGTATTGTCTCCATAGAGTTCCACAATCTTTTGGGCAGTTTTGAGACCAATCCCTTTGAAATGGCTACTCGAGAAATACTTAACCAATCCTTTACTAGTTGGCTTCGCTCGTTCGTAACGAGTAATTTGGAGTTGTTCTCCGTATTTGGAATGTTGAACAATCTGCCCCCAAAAAGTGTATTCCTCTCCCTCTATAACATCAGCCATGGTCCCTGTAACAATGATTTCAAAATCATCATAGTTTTCGGCATTGGTATCCTCGATATCTAAAAGGAGAATACGGTAAAAATTGCTGACATTTTCAAAAATAATACGTTCAATCGTACCTGTAAAATAGACTTCCATATAGTTCCTTTACATTCATGAATGAAATCAAATCATTCATGAATAGAATGAGAAGAGGCTGAGATTTATAGTTCTCGGCCTCTTAGTGTTCTTAAAATGTTCCAATACGTTTGAGTGGCCAGAAGCGGAATTTAGCCTCTCCGATGATATCTTTTCTTTTAAAGGTACCAACATGTCGGCTATCACTAGATACCAGACGGTCATCACCAAGTAGGAGGTATTGTCCTTCTGGAACAGTGAAGGTAAAGCTAGTATTGAAGTTAACATCTAAGGTAAAGGCATCAGCTTTTTCAGCAAGGTTTCTGAAGTACTCGCCTTTTTTTCCATCCCAGCTATCTCCAGCATAGGTAGATTGGAGTTTATCCTCTTTAAAGCGTTTGAGGTAATCTGCTAGGTAAGGCTCATCGGTTTCTTTGTCGTTGACGTAGAGCTTATCATTTTCGTAACGGATGGTATCACCTGGCAATCCGATAACCCGTTTCACAATATCTTTATTCCCCTCATCCTCATGAGCGACAACAATGTCAAAGCGATCAATAGGGAGATGTTTGACAACAAAGAGAATTTCTCCATCAGCTAGAGTCGGGTCCATAGAGTGTCCTTCCACGCGGACATTGCTCCAGAGAAAGAGACGGCTGAGCCCTATTAAGGCAATAATCAGGAAGAAAACTCCCCACTCTCTTATAAACGATTTTAAATATTTCATGGTTTACCTCTCTATAGAAGTTTTTTTGCTTTTTCAGTATTTTTAAAATGCAGTTTGGCGCAGAAGCTGAGCCCCTTCATACCATATGCTTGAAGGATTTGGCTAGCCACCTTGTCAGAAGCAGTTCCAGCCCCACTTGGAAGTTGATAGCCTAACTCTCGTCCTAGGTTTTCAAGATTTTCTAGGAAGAGATCACGCGCAATGATGGAGCTAACTGCGACGGCTAGGTACTTGCTCTCAGCTTTTTCCTCCAGCGTGATTGGATTGGGAAAATGGTTAGCTTCATTTTTTAAATACTTTTCATAATTTTGTGAGCTGGTAAAGGCGTCGATAACAATTTTTCAGGTTGGACTCCCTTTTGAAGAAGGAGAAAAATGGCCTGATTATGCAGAGCTACTTTGACGGAAACAGCATTGTAGCGCTCACCAATCACTTCGTTATACTTACTCGGAGAAAGTAGGAGTGCTTGATGTTGGATTTTTTCCTTTAGAAGGGGAGCAAGCTGACGAATCTTTTGGTCGGTCAGTGTTTTAGAATCCCCAACCCCAAGTTTTCTTAAAAAGTCATGCTGGTCAGGAGTCACAAATGACGCCACAACAGCGAGACCACCGAAGTAGGAACCATTTCCGACTTCATCTGTTCCGATTATGGGGAGATTTTGCCCGCTAGTAACTTGCGCTACTTGATAACCAAAAAAGCTGGCATAGCTTTCAGCGGCTTCTCCTTGCAAGAGAACTTTACCAGATGTATAGACGGAAACACTGGCTTGAGGAAGCTTGAAAAAGTAGCGTATATAGGGGTTTTTACTTGGAGCGAGGGCTTTTTCATGCTTTTGAACAAAAGCTTGAATGTCATTTTCACTCGGTGTTAATGTAATGCTTGCCATAGTCTCTATTGTACCATAAAAGCGATAGAATTGGTTAAAACTGACAAACTTAGTGAAATTTGGTATAATATCGTGAGGTGAATTTTATGGCAAATTTAAATCGATTCAAGTTTACATTTGGGAAAAAAACATTAACGTTGACAACGGAGCATGATAATCTTTTCATGGAGGAGATTGCTAAAGTTGCAACGGAAAAATACGAAGCAATTAAAGAACAAATGCCTGGAGCTGATGATGAAACAGTAGCTATCCTCTTAGCAGTTAACTGCTTGTCAACCCAGCTTAGCCGTGAGATTGAGTTTGATGATAAGGAGCAAGAGTTGGAATCGCTCCGTTATAAATTGGTCGCCGCGAAACAAGAGCAGAGTAAGATAGGGGATTCTCTATGATTTCCATCCTACTCTTATTGATCCTTGCTTGGAGCTTTTATATCGGATACCGCAGAGGAATTCTTTTGCAAGCTTATTATCTTGTGGCTACGATTGTCTCAGCTTATTTTGCGAGCCACTATTACCTATCTTTAGGGCAAAAGTTCAACTTGTTAATCCCTTATGCCAACCCACAGGAAGGACAGGGAACTTACTTTTTCCCGTCCAATCAGCTTTTCCAACTGGATAAAGTCTTTTATGCAGGAATCGGTTTTCTCCTAGCCTTTACAGTCTTTTATTGTATCGGTCGCTTGCTTGGTCTTTTTCTAAACCTAGTGCCGACCAAGATACTTGAAGGGAAATACTATCGTATCGCTGCAGGTGTGCTATCAATCGGTGTGACCTTGTTTGTCCTCCAGATGATGCTAACGATTCTCGCGACTGTGCCATTACAAATTGTTCAAAATTCACTTGAAAATAGCTTTTTAGCTAGACATATCATTCAAAGCATCCCATTCACAACTGGGTTGATTAAACAGCTTTGGGTTACCAAATTAATCGGATAAAAAGGGCGGGAACTATTCCTAGCCTTTTGTTTACAATTTCGAAAAGTATGAGCTTGATATAAAAGGTGAAAATAAAAAAAGCCATAACTTTTTTACGAAGGAAATAAGATGAATACAAAAATACTAGAAACGTTAGAATTTAATAAAGTCAAGGCTTTATTTGAGTCCCATCTTTTGACGGAACAAGGATTAGAACAGTTAAAGAACTTGTTCCGAGTGATAAAGGAGACAAGATTCAGCAAGCTTTTACTGAGATGAAGGAGATGCAAGAACTTTTTGTCGAGCATCCTCATTTCAGCATTTCGGCAACAAAAGATATTGCTGCAACCTGCAAGCGTTTGGAGATGGGTGCTGATCTCAATATCGAGGAATTTCTCCTTCTCAAACGTGTCATTTTTGCCAGTCGTGAACTGAAAAACTTCTATGATAATCTTGAGAATGTACGCTTAGACCATCTAGCAAACTGGTTTGAAAAACTTCATGATTTCCCTCATCTGCAGGGCAATCTCCAAGCCATCAATGAAGCTGGATTTATTGAGAATTTTGCTAGTGAAGAACTAGCACGAATCCGTCGTAAAATCCACGACAGTGAGAGCCAAGTTCGTGATGTCTTGCAGGATCTTCTCAAACAAAAAGCGCAGATGTTGACAGAAGGCATCATCGCTAGTCGAAATGGACGCCAAGTTCTTCCAGTCAAAAATACCTATCGGAATAAGATTGCTGGTGTTGTTCATGATATCTCTGCCAGTGGTAATACAGTCTATATCGAACCGCGTGAAGTGGTCAAGCTAAGTGAGGAGATTGCTAGTCTTCGTGCAGATGAACGCTATGAGATGTTGCGTATCCTTCAAGAACTCTCTGAGCGTGTACGACCACACGCAGCTGAAATTGCAAATGATGCCTGGATTATTGGACACTTAGACTTGATTCGAGCAAAGGTGCGCTTTATCCAAGAGACAGGAGCAGTGGTCCCTCAAGTCTCTGAGGAACAGGAGATTCAACTCCTACATGTTCGTCATCCCTTGGTGCAAATGCTGTTGCTAATGATGTACACTTTGGTAAGGATCTAACAGTAATCGTTATCACTGGTCCCAATACGGGTGGTAAGACCATCATGCTAAAAACCTTAGGTTTGACGCAATTGATGGCTCAGTCAGGTTTGCCGATTCTGGCGGATCAGGGAAGTCGTGTGGGAATTTGAGGAGGTCTTTGCGGATATCGGAGACGAACAATCCATCGAACAAAGTCTCTCAACCTTCTCTAGTCATATGACTAATATTGTTGATATTCTTGGTAAGGTTAATCAAAACTCGCTCTTGTTACTAGATGAGCTTGGAGCAGGTACAGATCCTCAGGAAGGAGCTGCTCTTGCTATGTCTATCCTAGAAGACTTGCGCCTGCGCCAGGTCAAGACTATGGCCACCACTCACTATCCTGAACTCAAGGCTTACGGAATTGAAACAGCCTATGTTCAGAATGCCAGCATGGAGTTTGATACTGCTAGCCTGCGTCCAACCTATCGCTTTATGCAAGGAGTACCTGGTCGAAGCAATGCCTTTGAAATTGCTAAACGTCTAGGATTGTCAGATGTCGTTGTAGGCGATGCCAGCAAGCAGATTAACCAAGACAATGATGTCAATCGAATTATTGAGCATTTGGAAGAGCAAACGCTTGAAAGTCGTAAACGCCTTGAGAATATTCGCCAAGTCGAGCAAGAAAACCTCAAGATGAACCGTGCTCTAAAAAAACTATACAACGAGCTCAATCGTGAGAAGGAAACAGAACTCAATAAGGCGCGTGAGCAAGCTGCTGAGATTGTTGAATTGGCTCTAGCAGAGAGTGATGCTATTCTAAAAAATCTTCACAGCAAATCTCAACTAAAACCACATGAGATTATCGAAGCCAAGGCTAAGCTCAAAAAATTAGCTCCTGAAAAAGTAGATCTTTCTAAAAACAAGGTTCTTCAAAAAGCTAAGAAGAAACGAGCTCCAAAAGTTGGGGATGATATTATCGTTTTAAGCTATGGTCAACGAGGTACCTTGACCAATCAACTCAAGGACGGTCGTTGGGAAGCCCAAGTTGGCTTGATCAAGATGACGCTTGAGGAAAAAGAGTTTGACTTGGTTCAAGCTCAACAAGAAGCACCAGTCAAGAAGAAGCAAGTCAATGTCGTCAAACGTGCAGGTGGCAAAGGGCCTCAAGCTCGACTAGACCTTCGTGGTAAACGCTACGAGGAAGCGATGGAAGCCTTGGATGCCTTTATTGACCAAGCCTTGCTTAACAATATGGCCCAAGTCGATATCATCCATGGGATTGGTACAGGAGTCATCCGTGAAGGGGTAACCAAATACTTACAAAGAAACAAGCAAGTCAAGAGCTTTGGTTATGCACCTCAAAATGCTGGAGGATCTGGAGCGACTATCGTTACCTTTAAAGGCTAAGGAATCATCAAAAAAGAAACATAAAAGAGTACCTATCCCTTGATAAGTACTTTTTTTGATGAACCTATTTCAATCATTATTGTTAGTGAGTATTTTAAAAGGGAACAATAGTTTTATAGCCTAAAAAAATGATGAAGACTTGTCTAACTGAGCTTTTATTTATGTTATACTGATAATAACATGATTATTGGAGGTTGGTATGAAAAAAACTCCCCTTAGCCTTTTCAGGTTGCTTATTGGGCTTAGCTGGAGCAGGAAATCTCATCTTGGATGTTTTTTTCCACTCTTATCGCAGGTCTTTAGTTTATCAGGCTTGATTTTATGGCTGTATTTTTTGTACAGTCATCTGCATCATTGGCAAGAAAGTAAACAGGAGTTGAAGAAAGCGCCTGTTTTATCGGCAACGGCACCCTTTCCTATGGCAGGGATGATCTTATCGACTTATTTGTTACGAATCTTACCCACGAACATGAGCATTCTTGCGCAGATTCTCTGGTGGTTTGCTTTTCTTCTAGATGTAGGCTTAATCATCTACTTCACTAAAAATTATGTGCTGACCAAACCAAGAACGAGTGCAACGCCAAGTTGGACGGTTCTTTATGTGGGAATAGCAGTAGCAAGCTTGACCTACCCAGTGGTGGGAATAGTCGGGATTGCCTATGGAGCTTGGATATTTGGTTTTATCTTAACCCTTATCCTTTACCCTCTGATTTATCAAGATTTGAAGAGAAATCCATTGCCACTGGCTTTACTGGGACAAGAAGGCATCTATTGTGCTCCTTTTTCTCTCCTTTTGGCAGCATTAGTGAGAATAGGAGGATACAGTCTTCCTAGTTGGATTTTACTAGTTATGATCCTTGCATCACAGACCTTCTTTTTCTTTGTCCTTAGTCGCTTGCCAAGGATTTTAAAACAAGGTTTCCAACCAGCCTTCTCAGCCCTAACCTTTCCAACTATCATCACAGCAACTTCATTGAAAATGTCCCAAGGCATTCTGCAGTTTCCGGTCCTCAACCTCGCCGTTTGGTTAGAGATTATCATTTGTTTAACAATCCTCATCTACGTATTAGTAGAGTATATACGGTATTTAAGGAACTAAAAGAACCCCTAGCACGGAGAAGTGAAATGAAAAAAGGTGCAGACCTATAACGGTGTCAGGGATAGCTAGAATAAATAAATACGAATAAAGAGAGTGTGTAAAATGAACCATAAGATTGCAATTTTATCAGACATTCATGGCAACACGACAGCCTTAGCTGGAGTGCTTGAAGACGCGAAAAATTTGGGAGCGACTGAATATTGGCTTTTGGGAGATATTTTTCTTCCTGGTCCGGGAGCAAATGACTTGGTGGCTCTTCTGAAAGACCTACCCATTACAGCATCCGTTAGAGGGAACTGGGATGATTGTGTATTAGAGGCTATAGATGGGCAATATGGTTTAGCAGATCCTGAAGAAATTCAGCTTCTCAGAATGACCCAGTTTTTGATGGAGCACCAAAACCCAGAGCATATTGATTGGTTGAGAAATCTACCTATGGTAGCCAAGAAAGAAGTTGAAGGCTTGCGTTTTTCTCTTTCTCATAATTTACCTGAGAAAAATTATGGTGGTGATTTACTGGTTGAAAATGGTACAGAAAAATTTGACCAACTTTAGATGAAGCTACAGATGTAGCCGTCTATGGGCATGTCCATAAACAACTTCTGCGTTATGGTAGTCAAGGTCAACAAATCATCAACCCAGGTTCGATTGGTATGCCTTATTTTGACTGGGAGGGACTGAAAAATCACCGAGCCCAGTACGCCTTACTTGAGGTTGAACATGGTGAATTAGTCAATATTCAATTTCGAAAAGTCGCCTATGACTATGAAGCAGAGCTAGAATTAGCTAAGACCAAAGGCCTTCCTTTTATCGAAATGTATGAAGAATTACGATGTGAGGACAACTATCAAGGCCATAATAGAGATTTGTTAGCTAGTTTAATTGAAAAGCATGGATATGTAGAGGATGTTAAGAATTATTTTGAATTTTTGTAAATGTTCCTTTAGCTAACAGATACTAAATAAAACGATTGGACGAGCCAATTGTTTTTAATATTTCTTATTTTAATTCTGATGCATCTGGTAGATAAGAACCACCGAGATAGGTCTTGCTGAGTTTTTCAAGGGTTCCGTCTTGGTAGAGTTCTTTAAGGACCTTGTCAAATTGTTCTTTAAATTCTTTTTGATCGTTTGAGAAGATGATGTAGTTGTTTGGATTGTCATTGCTTTCCAAATCGACTACGTTCAAGTCTAAATCACGGTCTTGGATAATTTTTTGAACAGAAATTTTGTCAAAGATTAGGAAATCAAACTCGCCATTTGATAGGTCGGTGAGACGTTTAGCCACATCTTCACCAGAGTATTGGATGGTTGCAGGGTTGTCGGAGTGACTTTGATTCCAGTCAGTAACGACCTTGGCAGTAGAAGTTCCAGTGTCATCTTGGGTTGTTTTGCCAGCGATGTCTTGGAGAGAGGTAAGAGCCTTGTCTTTTCTGCTCACGAGAACCAAAGGGTTTTTTGCGATAGGTAGCGAGTAGAGATACTTGTCGGCTCTCTCTTTGGTGTAGCTCAAGTTGTTGGCAGCAGCTTGGTAACGGCCAGCATCAACTCCAGGGAAGATACTCTCCCAAGCAGTTTTTTGAAATTCAATCTTGTATTGATCTAGTTTTTCATCAACCGCTTTTAAAACTTCAACATCATATCCAGTCAAATTACCATCTTTTTCAAAATCAAAAGGTGGGATGTCTCCGGCAGTGGCTACGACAATGGTTTTAGGGCTAGTAGTAGAAGTTGAAGTACTATCTTGTTTGGCTTGTCCACAGGCCACCAACAAGGGACTAATGGCTAATAATAAGAATAATTTTTTCATGTGTGTCTCCTTTACTTAATGGTATCTAGCTTACCAGACAATCAATCAAATAGCCAATATATATTTTTTATGGAAGTGATAGAAAAATATTATAATTTTCAGTTTGAGTTTGTAATCTAAAATTTAAATCAGATAAGAAAAAGATAATTTAGACCACTAATGAAAAATCTCTGCAAGCTCTTTCAGAATGTGGTAAAATGGAAGCAGTAGAAATAGAAAAGGAACTTGCTTATGAAATTTCTTGAGTTAAATAAAAAACGTCATGCGACTAAGCATTTTATTGATAAACCGGTTGATCCCAAGGATGTTCGAACAGCTATTGAAATCGCAACCTTGGCACCAAGCGCTCACAACAGTCAGCCTTGGAAGTTTGTTGTGGTTCGTGAGAAAAATGCTGAATTAGCAAAATTGGCTTACGGTTCAAACTTTGAGCAAGTAGCATCTGCCCCTGTAACCATTGCCTTGTTTACAGATACTGACCTAGCTAAACGAGCTCGCAAGATTGCCCGTGTTGGTGGAGCAAAGAACTTCTCAGAAGAACAACTTCAGTACTTTATGAAGAATCTTCCAGCAGAGTTTGCGCGTTACAATGAACAACAAGTTAGTGACTATTTAGCCCTTAATGCAGGATTGGTTGCGATGAACTTGGTCCTTGCATTGACTGACCAGGGAATCGGATCAAACATTATCCTTGGTTTTGACAAATCAAAAGCCAATGAAGTCTTGGGAAGTTGAAGAACGCTTCCGTCCAGAACTTTTGATCACAGTAGGATACACAGACGAGAAGTTGGAACCAAGTTACCGCTTGCCAGTAGATGAAATTATCGAAAAAAGATAGGAAGAAAACATGACAGTTATTGATTTTACAGCAGAAGTAGAAAAACGCAAGGAAGCCCTCTTGGCTGACTTGTTTAGCCTTTTGGAAATTAATTCAGAACGCGATGATAGCAAGGCAGATGCTCAGCATCCATTTGGACCTGGCCCAGTAAAAGCTTTGGAGAAATTCCTTGAAATTGCAGATCGTGATGGTTACCCAACAAAAAATGTCGACAACTATGCAGGACATTTTGAGTTTGGTGAAGGAGAAGAAGTTCTTGGAATCTTTGCCCACATGGACGTGGTACCGGCGGGTAGCGGTTGGGACACTGATCCTTACACTCCAACTATCAAAGATGGTCGTCTTTATGCGCGTGGTGCTTCTGATGACAAGGGACCAACTACAGCATGTTACTATGGTTTGAAAATCATCAAAGAGCTTGGTCTTCCAACTTCTAAAAAAGTTCGCTTTATTGTCGGAACTGATGAAGAATCAGGTTGGGCAGACATGGACTACTATTTTGAACATGTAGGACTAGCAAAACCAGACTTTGGTTTTTCTCCAGATGCTGAATTTCCAATCATCAATGGTGAAAAAGGAAATATCACAGAATATCTCCACTTTGCCGGTGAAAACAAGGGGGCAGCTCGTCTTCACAGCTTTACAGGTGGTTTGCGTGAAAATATGGTTCCTGAATCAGCGACTGCAGTCGTTTCAGGTGACTTGGCTGACTTGCAAGCGAAACTAGATGCCTTTGTCGCAGAGCACAAACTTAGAGGAGAAATCCAAGAAGAAAACGGTCAGTACAAGGTAACTGTAATTGGTAAATCTGCCCACGGTGCTATGCCTGCTTCAGGTGTCAATGGTGCGACTTATCTTGCCCTCTTCCTTAGCCAGTTTGCATTTGAAGGACCTGCAAAAGACTACCTTGACATTGCTGGTAAGATTCTCTTGAATGACCATGAAGGGAAGAACTTGAAAGTTGCTCATGTGGATGAAAAGATGGGTGCCCTTTCTATGAATGCGGGTGTCTTCCGCTTTGACGAAGCAAGTGCTGATAATACTATTGCCCTCAACTTCCGTTATCCAAAAGGAACAAGTCCAGAGCAAATCAAGTCAGTTCTTGAAAACTTGCCAATTACTTCAGTTAGCTTGTCAGAACACGGACATACACCTCACTACGTACCAATGGAAGATCCACTTGTACAAACCTTGTTGAGCGTGTATGAAAAACAAACAGGTCTTCAAGGGCATGAACAAGTTATCGGGGGTGGAACTTTCGGACGTCTCTTAGAACGTGGTGTAGCCTATGGTGCTATGTTCCCAGACTCTATCGATACTATGCACCAAGCCAATGAATTTATCGCCTTGGACGATCTCTTCCGTGCAGCAGCTATCTATGCTGAAGCGATCTACGAATTGATCAAATAATGCTATGGAAGTCTGAGATTGTATGCTTGGACTTCTTTTTGGAGGGAAAACAGATGTCTCAAATCGAAAAAATCAGGCAAGCCATCATAGCGGATCCACAAATGCTAGTTATACTGAGAAAGGGATTGGACCTCTCTTTGCAGCACCAAAGACAGCTCGGATCAATATCATTGGGCAGGCACCTGGTCTCAAAACTCAAGAAGCAGGACTTTACTGGAAGGATAAAAGCGGAGATCGCTTGCGAGAGTGGTTGGGCGTGGATGAAGATACATTTTACAAGTCAGGTTATTTTGCAGTCATGCCCATGGATTTCTATTTTCCAGGACATGGGACATCCGGTGACCTACCACCACGCCCAGGTTTTGCAGAAAAGTGGCACCCTAAACTTTTGAAAGAGTTACCTGATATTCAATTAACGCTCTTGATTGGGCAGTATGCACAGGCATACTATCTGCATGAGAAAGTCAGTGGCAAGGTGACAGACCGTGTGCATCGATTTAAAGATTATTTGCCAGATTATTTCCCTCTTGTGCACCCATCACCACGTAATCAAATTTGGATGAAAAAAAATCCTTGGTTCGAAGCAGAAGTCCTGCCTGACTTGAAAGAAAGAATTCAAAAAATTCTCGGAGAAGGAAAATGAAAGAAATTACTTTTAATGATTTTTACCAACTATACCAGAAAGAGTCGCTTTCTGTATTAGATGTGAGAGAAGTAGAGGAATTTGAGACTCTTCATTTAGAAGGCGCTCGTAATTTTCCTCTCAGCCAACTAGCTGATACTTATAAACAACTAGACAAGGATAACCTTTACTACGTGATTTGTAAATCAGGAATGCGTTCAGCACGCGCTTGTCAATTTTTAGCAGAACAAGGATATGAGGTTATCAATGTCCAAGGTGGCATGGATGCCTTAGAATAAGAAAAAACTCCCTTTAAGACCGAAAATAAGAAAGGTTTTAAAGGGAGTTTATTTGCTCTAAAAATCAGAAAATTGAAAACATTTTAGAATTATTTTGTGATAGCCTTTTCATGCTTTTAATCATGGTATACTAAGAAAGTATTTTATTTTTATAAGGAGAGTTTATGGCTAAAAAAGGTGCTTTAACAGGATTACTCCTGTTTGGAATATTTTTTGGTGCGGGTAATTTGATTTTCCCCCCTACCCTAGGGGCTCAATCTGGGGAACACTTTCTCCCTGCCATTGCAGGATTTGTACTTTCAGGTGTCGGACTTGCCGTCTTGACCTTGATTATCGGGACCTTAAATCCTAAGGGATATATCTATGAGATTTCTACAAAGATTTCCCCTTGGTTTGCAACGATTTATCTAGCGGTTTTGTACTTGTCGATTGGTCCATTCTTTGCGATTCCACGTACTGCAACAACTTCTTATGCAGTAGGGATTAGTCCCCTCTTAGCAGATGCTGACAAAGGTCTAGGCTTGATTGTCTTTACCCTTATCTACTTTGTTGCAGCATTCTTAATCGCGCTTAATCCTTCAAAGATTTTGAATCGTATCGGTCGTATTTTGACACCAGTTTTTGCCCTCTTGATTATCGTCTTGGTCATCCTTGGAGCCTTTAAATACGGTGGAAATGCACCACAAGCGGCTTCAGGAGCTTATCAGGCTTCAGCATTTGGAGCAGGATTCCTTGAAGGATATAATACTCTAGATGCTCTTGCCTCTGTTGCCTTTAGTGTAATCGCTGTTCAAACCTTGAAACAACTTGGATTTTCAAGTAAAAAAGAGTATATTTCAACTATTTGGGTAGTCGGAATTGTCGTAGCACTTGGCTTTAGTGCTCTATACATTGGCCTAGGTTTCCTTGGAAATCACTTCCCAATGACAGAAGAAGCGATGAAGGGTGGAACTCCAGGGGTTATATCTTGTCACAAGCGACCCAAGAAATCTTTGGTTCAACAGCTCAATTATTCCTAGCAGCCATGGTAACAGTAACCTGCTTCACAACGACTGTTGGTTTGATTGTTTCAACTGCGGAATTCTTTAACGGACGTTTCCCACAAATCAGCTATAAGGTTTATGCGACTGTCTTTACCTTAATTGGTTTTGCAATTGCCAACCTTGGTCTTGATGCAATCATTAAATATTCAATCCCTGTCCTAGTTATCTTGTATCCAATTACCATTGTGATTGTTATGATTGTAATTGTGAACAAGTTTGTACCACTTTCAAAACCAGGTATGCAGTTGACAATGGGGCTTGTAACAGCTATTGCCGTAGCTAGTGTCTTGGGAAGTTCATTTGAAGTGACCTTCCTTGCCAATATTGTGAATGCTCTACCATTTGCTAAGGCTTCCTTGCCATGGTTAGTACCAGCGATTGTTGGAATCTTACTATCTCTTGTTCTTCCAAATAAGCAAAAGAGTGAACCTTTTGAGATGGAATAAAAAAACCTTGGCTTATGCCAAGGTTTTTTCAATTACTATTAGTTCGTTTGTTCTTTATAACCATGTTCTGTTAACATTTTCTTAGAGGCTTTAAAACTTACATTTTTTCCAACGCCTGAGTATTCTTCTGGTAAAGCTTTTCTAAGTTCATCTAGGCTTGCAACTGAAAGGTCGATTTCAAGGTCTTGAACGACTTTACCATCTTTAATCTCGACTGATAATGTGACACCTTTGAGTCCCTTGTATCCTTTGTAGGTTTCTTCAATTAGATTTTTTAAATCATCTGCATTATTGTTTAGGGCTTCAGGGTCAGCGACGTTATGTGCGGTTTGTTTCACAACGTTATCACCATCAACTGTATAGGTCAATGTTGACTGGATGCCGGGCTGAGAATCATTTACAAAAGTAACAGTTTTTAGTTCGGATTTCTTTTCAGTTGTTTCAACTTCAGTAGTTTTTACCTCAGTTGTCTCTGCTTTTGAAGAGTTCGAGGTTGTTGATGCTTGTTTTGAACATCCCAACAAGAATGCCAACGGTAAGGCTAAGAGAAGTGTCGTTTTGAAATATTTGTTCATATTTTTTTCCTTTCATCATAAGAACTTTTTTCATTATACCATAAAATGCTTTTGCAATCAAAGTATATTCGTTTTTCCTTTTTACACATACTAAAATGGGAAAAGTGATATAATGGTAGCAAGAGGTGAAGAAATGAATCAAACTGTAGAATATATCAAAGAACTAACTGCTATCGCATCCCCAACTGGTTTCACACGTGAAATTACGAATTATTTAGTTGAGACTCTTGAAAAACTAGGCTATCAACCAATCCGTACTGCTAAAGGTGGTGTTAATGTCACTGTTAAAGGTAAAAATGACCAGCAGCAGCGTTATGTGACTGCCCATGTAGATACTTTGGGAGCTATCGTTCGTGCTGTCAAACCAGACGGTCGTCTCAAAATGGACCGTATCGGTGGCTATCCTTGGAATATGATTGAAGGCGAAAACTGTACAGTTCATGTGGCTAGAACAGGTAAAACTGTTTCTGGTACCATTTTGATCCACCAGACTTCTTGCCATGTCTACAAGGATGCTGGCACTGCTGAACGCACGCAGGACAATATGGAAGTTCGTTTGGATGAAAAAGTGACCAATGAAAAAGAAACACGCGCACTTGGTATTGAGGTTGGTGACTTTATCAGCTTTGACCCACGAACTGTCGTAACTGAGACAGGATTTATCAAATCGCGTCATTTGGATGATAAGGTCAGTGCGGCTATCCTTCTCAATCTCCTCAAAGTCTATAAGGAAGAAGGAGTTGAACTTCCTGTCACTACGCATTTTGCCTTTTCAGTCTTTGAGGAAGTGGGGCATGGTGCTAACTCAAGTATCCCTAGTCAAGTTGTCGAATATCTGGCTGTGGATATGGGAGCAATGGGGGACGACCAGCAGACGGACGAGTACACAGTATCTATCTGTGTCAAAGATGCTTCAGGTCCTTACCACTATGAATTCCGTCAACATCTGGTTGCCCTAGCAAAAGACCAGGACATTCCATTCAAACTAGATATCTATCCATTTTACGGTTCGGATGCTTCTGCAGCGATGTCAGCTGGCGCAGAGGTTAAGCACGCGCTTCTCGGAGCTGGTATTGAGTCTAGTCACTCATACGAGCGTACTCATATTGATTCTGTTGTAGCAACTGAACGTATGGTCGATGCTTATCTTAAGAGTGAGTTGGTGGACTAGGATGTGCCTGATTTGTCAACGAATTGATCTAATAAAATCTGGTGATAATCCCTACTTTGTAAAGAACTAGAAACAGGCTATGTAGTGATCGGTGACCACCAGTATTTTGAAGGCTACACTTTATTCTTAGCCAAGGAACATGTCACAGAATTGCATCATTTACATCCAAGTGTTAAACTTCGCTTTTTAGATGAAATGAGCCTGGTTCAGGAAGCAGTCTCTAAAGCTTTTTCAGCTCAAAAGATGAATGTAGAGTTGTTAGGAAACGGAGATGCACATGCTCACTGGCATATTTTTCCGAGACGAGAGGATGATATGAAGGGACACGGTCTTAATGGACGTGGACCAGTCTGGTGGGTTCCTTGGGAAGAAATGTTAGCTGAGGAATATCAGGTTAAGGGAAGCAAATTAGAAGGTTTGATTGCCACCTTATCTGATACTTTAGACCAGATGATAGAGATGAAAGGATAAATAATGAAAAGAAGATACCTTGTATTATCAGGATTGCTAGCCTTGACATTGGCAGCTTGCTCACAAGAAAAGTCGGCAACTTCAGGAGCTCAGACTTCAACTGAAGAAAAAACAGTCCAAGAAGGAACTGTCGGTAGTAAATCTCAGGAAGCTAGTCAGAAAAAAGCTCAAGTGGTTAACAAGGGAGATTACTATAGCATTCAAGGTAAGTACGATGAGATTGTGATCGCTAACAAACACTATCCATTGTCTAAAGATTACAATCCAGGGGAAAATCCTACAGCAAAGGCTGAGTTGTTGAAACTCATTGCAGCTATGCAACAAGCAGGATTCCCAATCAGCGACCACTATAGTGGTTTTAGAAGTTATGAAACGCAAACTCAACTGTACCAGGAATATGTGAATAAAGACGGGAAGGCGGAGGCGGATCGCTATTCTGCCAGACCTGGTTACAGTGAACACCAAACTGGTCTGGCTTTTGACCTTATCGGAACAGATGGAGACTTAGTGACAGAAGAAAAAGCTGCCCAATGGCTTTTAGATCATGCTGCAGACTATGGTTTTGTCGTTCGCTATCTCAAAGGTAAGGAAAAAGAAACAGGCTATATGGCTGAAGAATGGCACCTTCGCTACGTCGGAAAAGAAGCCAAGGACATCGCTGCAAGTGGTCTCAGCTTGGAAGAGTATTACGGCTTTGAAGGTGGGGACTATGTTGATTAGTCGCAAAATATCTTGCAAGAATGCTTGAAATTTGATAAAATGAATAATAATTAAATAGGAATCTGCAAGACTAGTATCTCAGGGGAAGTATATCAGGGAGGAGAGCCGTGACTGAAAGCTCTCTATATGAAAGCTGGGTGAATTCACTTGCCTATGGATTCAGAAATAAAGGTCTGACTTGTCAGATAAAAACGGATGGTACCGCGTGTCAACGCTCCGAGTGTGGAGTTTTTGGCATGTGGTTTTCTTTTTATCTACGAGAGACTGATGGAGGAATTATGTCAACTATTGAAGAACAATTAAAAGCGCTTCGTGAAGAAACGCTAGCTAGCTTGAAGCAGATTTCTGCTGAAAATGAAAAAGAGCTGCAAGAATTGCGCGTCTCTGTCCTTGGTAAAAAAGGTTCCCTTACTGAAATTCTTAAAGGGATGAAAGATGTTTCTGCAGAAATGCGTCCTGTTATCGGGAAACACGTCAATGAGGCTCGTGATGTCTTGACAGCTGCTTTTGAAGAAACAGCTAAACTATTGGAAGAAAAGAAAGTTGAAGCTCAACTAGCAAGTGAGAGCATTGATGTTACGCTTCCAGGTCGTCCAGTTGCGACTGGTCACCGTCACATCCTCACACAAACTAGTGAGGAAATTGAAGACATCTTCATCGGGATGGGTTACCAAGTCGTAGATGGATTTGAAGTTGAGAAAGATTATTACAACTTCGAGCGTATGAACCTTCCAAAAGACCACCCAGCTCGTGATATGCAGGACACTTTCTATATCACAGAAGAAATCTTGCTCCGTACTCACACATCTCCTGTTCAGGCGCGTGCTATGGATGCCCATGATTTTTCTAAAGGTCCTTTGAAGATGATTTCGCCAGGGCGTGTCTTCCGTCGTGATACGGACGATGCAACTCACAGTCACCAATTCCACCAAATCGAAGGTTTGGTTGTTGGGAAAAACATCTCTATGGCTGACCTTCAAGGAACGCTTCAGTTGATTGTGCAAAAAATGTTTGGTGAAGAGCGTCAGATCCGTCTGCGTCCATCTTATTTCCCATTTACGGAACCTTCTGTTGAGGTCGATGTTTCCTGCTTCAAATGTGGAGGAGACGGCTGTAACGTATGTAAGAAAACAGGTTGGATCGAGATTATGGGTGCCGGTATGGTTCACCCACGTGTCCTTGAAATGAGTGGAATCGATGCGACTGTTTACTCTGGTTTTGCCTTTGGTCTTGGACAAGAACGTGTAGCTATGCTCCGTTATGGAATCAACGATATTCGTGGATTCTACCAAGGGGATGTCCGTTTTTCAGAACAGTTTAAATAAGAATGAAACCTGAAACACAATCCTATACAGTTCTAGTCGTTTTCTCTCGGTGAGAAATGGTGAGGACTGACTTTAAGAAAAAGAAAGGAATTGAAAAGGTCTTGCTTGCTGAGATCTTACAATCAGAATTATGTTAGTATCATATAAATGGTTAAAAGAATTGGTGGATATTGATGTGCCATCACAAGAGTTGGCTGAAGAAATGTCAACTACAGGGATCGAAGTAGAAGGTGTGGAATCACCTGCTGCTGGTCTCTCAAAAATTGTCGTCGGAGAAGTCTTGTCTTGTGAAGATGTACCAGAAACTCACCTTCATGTCTGTCAAGTCAATGTGGGTGAAGAAGAAGCTCGTCAAATCGTCTGTGGAGCACCAAATGTGCGCGCAGGCATCAAGGTTATGGTGGCTCTTCCAGGAGCTCGCATCGCTGACAACTACAAAATCAAAAAAGGGAAAATCCGTGGCTTAGAGTCACTAGGGATGATCTGTTCACTTGGTGAATTAGGGATTTCTGACTCTGTTGTATCGAAAGAATTTGCAGATGGCATCCAAATCTTGCCAGATGATGCAGTTCCAGGTGAGGAAGTCTTCTCTTACTTAGACTTGGATGATGAAATCATCGAGCTTTCTATCACACTAACCGTGCAGACGCTCTTTCTATGCGTGGGGTAGCTCACGAAGTAGCAGCTATCTATGACAAGGCAGTCAACTTTAAAGAATTTACTTTAACAGAAACAGACCAAGCCGCAGCGGGTGCTCTTTCTGTGAACATTGATACAGACAAGGCTCCTTACTATGCAGCTCGTATCTTGGACAATGTGACCATTGCACCAAGTCCACAATGGTTGCAAAACCTCCTCATGAACGAGGGCATCCGTCCGATTAATAATGTCGTCGACGTGACCAACTATATCTTGCTTTACTTTGGTCAGCCTATGCATGCCTTTGACTTGGATACCTTTGAAGGAACTGATATCCGTGTACGTGAAGCACGTGCTGGTGAGAAATTAGTGACCTTGGATGGGGAAGAGCGTGAGTTGGAAAAAACTGATTTAGTGATTACTGTTGCTGACAAACCAGTTGCTCTTGCGGGTGTCATGGGTGGAGAGGCGACAGAAATCTCTGAAAAATCTAGTCGTGTTGTCCTTGAAGCTGCTGTCTTCAATGGCAAATCAATCCGTAAGACTAGCGGTCGCCTCAACCTTCGTTCAGAGTCTTCTTCTCGCTTTGAAAAAGGGATCAACGTGACAACTGTTAATGAAGCCCTTGATGCAGCAGCAAGCATGATTGCTGAATTGGCTGGTGCGACTGTTCGTAAAGGTATCGTTTCAGCAGGCCAACTTGACACTTCTGATGTGGAAGTCTCTTCTACTCTTGCAGACGTTAACCGTGTCCTTGGAACAGAGCTCTCCTATGCAGACGTAGAAGATGTCTTCCGTCGTCTTGGATTTGGCCTTTCTGGAAATGCAGATAGCTTTACAGTTAGCGTACCACGTCGTCGCTGGGACATCACCATCGAAGCCGACCTCTTTGAAGAAATCGCTCGTATCTATGGTTATGACCGCTTGCCAACTAGTCTTCCAAAAGATGATGGGACAGCCGGTGAATTGACTGCAACTCAAAAATTGCGTCGTAAAGTTCGTACCATTGCTGAAGGTGCTGGATTAACAGAAATCATCACCTATGCTCTGACAACTCCTGAAAAAGCGGTCGAGTTTACGATTCAGCCAAGTCATTTGACAGAATTGATGTGGCCAATGACTGTGGACCGTTCTGTTCTCCGTCAAAATATGGTTTCAGGTATTTTGGATACCGTTGCTTACAACGTCGCTCGTAAGAACAAAGACTTGGCTCTTTACGAGATTGGAAAAGTCTTCGAGCAAACGGGTAATCCAAAAGAAGACTTGCCAAACGAAATCAACAGCTTTGCTTTTGCATTGACTGGTTTAGTCGCTGAAAGACTTCCAAACAGCAGCGGTTCCAGTTGATTTCTTCTATGCTAAGGGAATTTTAGAAGCCCTCTTTGCTCGCTTGGGTCTTGAAGCGACCTATACAGCAACGCAAGAGATCAAGAGTCTTCACCCAGGACGCACAGCCTTGATCTCACTAGGGGACCAAGTAGTTGGTTTCCTCGGTCAAGTGCACCCTGTGACGGCTAAGGCTTACGATATTCCAGAAACTTATGTAGCAGAGCTCAACCTTTCAGCTATCGAGAAAGCTCTTCAACCAGCAACAGCCTTTGTGGAAATTACTAAATTCCCAGCAGTTATCCGTGATATCGCTCTTCTCCTCAAAGCAGAAGTGACTCACCAAGAGGTGGTTGATGCCATTCAAGCTGCGGGCGTGAAACGTTTGACAGATATCAAACTCTTTGACGTCTTCTCCGGTGAAAAACTGGGTATCGGAATGAAGTCCATGGCCTACAGCTTGACCTTCCAAAATCCAGAAGATAGCTTGACAGACGAAGAAGTCGCACGCTATATGGAAAAAATCCAAGCATCACTCGAAGAAAAAGTCAATGCAGAAGTGCGTTAACAGTCTAAAATCCATTCCTAGGGATGGATTTTTTTGTCTTTGTAAATGCCGAATATTAGAAAGAAAAATAAGGTTGAATCTGATTCGTTTTGAGATAAAAAATTCCTAGTAAATTCTACTAATAGAAATGTACATAAATCCTTGTAATGACTAAAAAAAAGGAGTATAATGAGGATAAGATTAGTAGGAGGTGGAACATGTTAGAAGTCCGCAATCTTGAAAAAAGTTTTGGCCCCAAACAAGTCTTGTTTGGCGTTGACTTTCAAGCTCAGCCTGGAAGAATTTTAGGTCTAGTTGGGAAAAATGGAGCTGGGAAAACAACCATTTTTCATAGTATTTTGAAATTTTTAGATTATCAAGGGGAGATACAGTTTGATGGCGAGGATATTCGTCAGGAAACCTATGCTCGGATTGGCTATCTGCCCGAAGAACGTAGTCTCATGCCTAAGTTGACAGTTCTAGAGCAGGTTCGTTACCTAGCAATGTTAAAAGGCATGGATGCCAAAGAAGTCAAAGAAAAACTCCCTCAATGGATGGAGAAGCTGGAAGTCAAGGGGAAATTGACAGACAAGATTAAGAGTCTCTCAAAAGGGAATCAACAGAAGATTCAGCTAATCATTACTTTAATGCATGAACCAGATCTGATCATTCTAGATGAACCTTTTAGTGGCCTGGATCCAGTCAATACTGAATTGCTCAAGCAGGTTATCCTCAAAGAAAAAGAACGTGGTGCAACCATTATCTTTTCAGACCACGTCATGACCAATGTCGAAGAGCTATGTGATGATATCCTTATGATTCGTGATGGGCGTGTCGTCTTGCATGGACCAGTCCAAGATGTTCGTAATCAATACGGCAAAACGCGACTCTTTGTTGCAAGTGAAAAGAGTCAGGAAGACTTGGAAAAACTCCCACATGTCACTCATGTTAGCTTGACCAAGCAGGGGATTTGGAAGCTCATCCTAGATGATGAAATGCTGGACAGGAGCTCTTTGCTATCTTGACTCAAGGACGCTATATCGCGACCTTTGACCAGCAAGCTCCGACAATTGATGAAATCTTTAAACTAGAATCAGGGGTGGAAGTATGAGAAATATGTTGGTTGTAATCAAAGAAACTTATCTACGTCATGTCAAATCCTGGAGTTTCTTCTTTATGGTAATCTCGCCTTTTCTCTTTATCGGCTTGTCTGGTGGAATTGGCTATCTCCAGGGTTCCTCTCTGGCTCAGAATAATAAGGTGGCAGTAGTTAGTTCGGTACCTGCTGTAACAGAGAGTCTTAAATCGACCAATGGCATTAATTTTGACTATAAGGATGAAGCAAGCGCCCAAGAAGCTGTCAAGGATGAAAAAATAAAAGGTTATTTGACCATTGATCAAGAAGATAGTGTCCTCAAGGCAGTTTATCACGGTGAAACTTCACTTGAAACTGGTATTAAGTTAGCTGTGACAACTAAGTTGAATGAACTCCAATACCAACTCAATCGTTCGGAGGCACATTTATCTCAGGAACAGGAACAGCACTTGGCACAAACGATTCAATTCTCAGAGCAGATTGATGAATCTAAGGAAAGTAAAAAGATGGTCCAAACCTTTGCGGCGGCTGGACTGGGATTCTTCCTCTATATGATTTTGATTACTTATGCCAGTGTCACTGCTCAAGAAGTGGCTAGTGAAAAAGGCACAAAAATTATGGAAGTGGTCTTCTCAAGTATTCGTGCTAGTCACTACTTTTACGCTCGTATGATTGCCTTACTTCTTGTCATTTTGACTCATATTGGTATTTATGTTGTAGGCGGACTGGGAGCAATCTTATTCTTTAAAGATATGCCTATCTTGGCCAATTCAGGTATTCTAAGCCACTTAGGGGAAGCCTTTTCGGTCAATACCTTGTTGTTTGTCTTGGTCAGTCTCTTTATGTATGTGGTTTTGGCAGCCTTTCTGGGTTCTATGGTTTCCAGACCCGAAGACTCTGGTAAGGCCTTGTCCCCTTTGATGCTCTTAATTATGGTCGGTTTTATAGGGGTAACCGCCTTAGGAACTTCTGGGGATAATTTGGTTTTAAAAATCGGCTCTTATATCCCATTCATCTCAACCTTCTTTATGCCTTTCAGAGCTATTAATGGTTATGCAAGTAGTTTAGAAGCATGGATTTCGCTTGCAATAACAGTTGTATTCGCCGTAACGGCAACAGCATTTATCGGAAGGATGTATGCCAGCCTAGTTCTCCAAACAGATGATCTAGGTATCTGGAAAACCTTTAAACGAGCTTTAAGCTATCACTAAAATAGACACCTTCAGTGAATACTGGAGGTGTTTTTTCTTTGCGAATTCATTGCTGTCTGGTCTTCTTTACTTTATAATGAAAGAATAATGAAAAGGAGGAGGACATGAACCATATTGATGTTGCTGAAAATGAGCATTTGTTAATCATTGTCCTTGGGATGATACTGATCAGCCAGATGAGTGAAGATGAGGTGGAGGCGGCCTTGTCGATTGGCATCAACACCTTTGACCTAACGGAAATCTATGGCTATGGCTAGTGTGAGGTTCTGCTGGGTAAAGTTTTCAAGCGTCGTTCGAATCTTCGGGACTAGATTTAGTATACCAGACGTCACTCGTATCAGTGGGCTGGTTTTTTTGTTCTATGCTTTACAGATTTTTCTTGACAAGTTTTCTTTGTTATGGTAATCTTTTAGGTAACAATCGTTGCGCAACAAATGTTGCGCGAAAGGAGTCTTATGCCACCAAAGGTTAAATTTAGTAAAGAGACTATCATTGGGACAGCTTTACAATTGGTGAGAGAAGAGGGAATAGCTAGTTTAACGGCTCGAGCATTAGCGGAAAAACTGGGAGCCACACCAAGAGTCATTTTTGGGCAATTTGCAAATATGGCTGAGTTACAAGCAGAGGTTATTGTTGCTGCGGAAATGGTCGTGGTGGAGTATATTCGCAAGGCCTTAGAAGATGAGAAGCCTTTTCGATCTGTCGGGGTTGCTTATATCCTGTTTGCCTCAAAAGAGCCCCAACTCTTTCAATTGCTTTTCCAAAATCCTAGCAAAGATTCGATTCGTCGCTTTCAAGATTTTCTTCCCATGAAGGATCATAGTTACCAAATGGTTCTGGATTCTATTGTCGCAGACTATCCGTTGACGCTAGAGGAGGCTAGTCGCTTGTACCAGCATCTATTTATCTACTCACACGGGATGGCCTCTATGGTTGCTTCTGGTATTTATCAGTTCAGCATGGAAGAAGTGATTGGTTTATTGACAGAAGTTTGTCAATCTCTCATCAAAGAAATGGTAGGAAAGAAATGATTCAACTAGAAAATGTATACAAAGGCTACGGCCAAACCAAGGTTTTAAAAGGGATTGATCTACAGATTCAAGACCAGGATGATGTAGTTATCCTAGGTCCTTCTGGATCAGGAAAGTCAACCCTCTTAAACGTGTTATCAGGATTAGAAAAGGTAGATGAGGGGCATATTCTCATTCAAGGACAGGATTTGTCTCAACTCACAGATGCTCAATTGACAGCCTTTAGACGTGATAAGATTGCCTTTATTTTTCAGCAGTATTATTTATTGCCGAATCTCACGGTTAGACAAAATGTTAAGATGGGAGCTGACCTGGCAGACAATCATGATTTTTTGCAGATTATCGAGGATTTGGGGCTTGGCGATAAGCTGGACAAGTATCCGAGTGAATTGTCTGGCGGTGAACAGCAGAGAGTATCTATTGCTCGTGCCTTAGCCAAAAAGCCAGAGATTCTTTTCTTAGATGAGCCGACGGGGGCCCTGGATGAAGAAACAGGTCGCAAGATTCTCGACTATATCTGGAAGTTGAAGGAAAAGCTAGGCTTTACCCTAATCATGGTGACGCACAACCAAAATATTGCGGATATGGCCAGAACTATCATTCGTGTCAATAGTGGTAAGATTACCCAAGTTGTGACCAATGATCAGCCTCAGACTGCCTATGAGATTGGATGGTAAGCCATGTTTTCAGTAAAAGATATTCGAAAATTAGTTGTCGTCAGTATCATTGGGGCTTGTGCGGTTTTTGTGGCCAATCTCTTCTTGAATTTTTATCTTGATATCGAGCAGTTGGAGATTTCTAAAACCAATCCGATGATTCAGACCTACTATGACGCCCAGGTTTCGCTATCTTGGATGGTGGCCATGGTCAGTGGGGTTGTCTTGTCCTTGACGTCGATCCTTCTCATGTGTTTTTATATCAAACAATTTGTCGATGACCACAAGGAACAATTAGGAATTTTAAAGGCTTTGGGCTATAGCAATGGCCAGTTGGCGAAACGATTTTGGGCTTTTGGGCTCAGTTTTGGAGTTGGAGCGCTTCTTGGCTATTTGGCTTCTTTTCTTATGATGGGACATTTTTATGACTTTCGCAATGAGAAGGGGATTTTGCCAAACATTACCATTCATTTTCACTGGCAGCTCTTGGTCGCTTTAGTGATACTGCCAACGACTTTCTTTATGGTTCTTGCGATTGGCTATGCTAGAAGACAACTACAAACGCCGGCCCTTCGACTATTGAAAAAATCCCCAACACCGATTAAGGTCAAAAGGAAAAAAAGTGCTCCTAAGAAAGAAAAATCCTTCCTAAAAGAGCTGTCTTCGTCGCTGATTTGGGGGAGAAAATCGATCCTGTTTTTTGTGGTCTTTGGCTCCATGTGTTTCGCGGCCATGGTTCAATTGTCCTTTGGCCTAAGGGACTACACAGATGATATCATCCAAACCATGATGATCATGATTGGCTTGATCCTTTCTTTCTCTATTCTCTTTTTGTCATTGGGGATTGTGGTCTCAGAAAGTCGCGAAACCTTGGCCTTGATGAAGGCTTTTGGCTACACAAATCGTGAATGCCAAAGCCATATTCTCGCTCCCTATCGTTTCTGGGCCTATCTAGGATTCCTTCTTGGGACGGCTTATCAATACGGCATCATGGAAATTTTGATTGGTGTGATCAAAGACACGGTACCTGAAAAGATTGAGCATCACTTTGATGGGAATGTGTGCTTTTGGACTTTGCTCTGTTTTGCTGTGGTTTATGAAAGCCTCTTTTATCTCTCAAATAGAAAACTTCAAAAACAAACCATCAAAGAAGTGCTCTTAGCTGAATAAATAGAGAAGGTTGGGTTTCCCCAGCCTTTTTTCTTTGTGATAAATGATTGATAGAGAGAGGCTTTTCAGCTATTCTAGGGAATAATAGAAATGAAAGTGAGACATTGTGACACGTAGCTACTGGTAGGACCTGAAAGGGGCCTTTTACTTAATCTGGCGCAATAAATGATTCGTTATCTCTGTAGGGCTCCTCTGGCAGTTTGTGTTTGGCATTGGGGCTGTGGCCTTGTGTCATAAATAAATCAATAGACCTGTGAGTGTATCTCCCAGGTCTTTTTATTCGCTGAAATATTTCATATTATTTCTTCTAAACCTTTGACTATTAGGCAAAATTATCGTACAATAAAGAGTACATGATAAAATGAGACCAGAGTTTATATGCTCTGGTGTTAGTAGTAAAAAAGAGGAGAAACGCTTTGGAATTAGAAGTATTTGCTGGGCAAGAAAAAAGTGAACTATCTATGATTGAGGTGGCTCGTGCCATCTTGGAACAACGTGGTCGCGATCACGAGATGCATTTTAGCGATTTAGTCAATGAAATCCAAAACTATCTGGGTACCTCTAATAGCGATATTCGTGAAGCCCTACCTTTGTTCTATACAGAGTTGAACTTTGATGGTAGCTTTATCTCTCTCTTGGAGATAACAAATGGGGCCTTCGTTCATGGTATGGAGTCGATGAAATCGACGAAGAAATCATTGCGCTTGAAGAAAGTGATGATGAAGAAGTGGCACCTAAGGCTAAGAAAAAACGCGTTAATGCCTTTATGGACGGAGATACGGATGCCATTGATTATGGTGCAGATGATCCAGAGGATGAGGATGCCTACGAAGAAGATCCAGCTCTTTCTTACGATGATGAAAATCCAGATGATGAGAAGAACGAAGTAGAAGCCTACGACGCTGAAATCAACGAAATTGCACCAGATGACCTTGGAGAAGATGTCGATCTTGTTGAAGAAGATGACGAAGATTCCGAGGAAGAAGAAGAATAATACCAAACAACAAGGAAATGTCCTTGTTGTTTTTTTAGTTCATTTTCTCATAAGGAAGAATGGAAAAATAGTCCAATTTTTGGTAAGATAAGATTATGGATTTTGAAAAAATTGAACAAGCATATACCTATTTACTAGAAAATGTCCAAATCATTCAAAACGATTTGGCGACAAGCTTTTATGATGCCTTAATTGAACAAAACGGGATTTATCTAGATGGTCAAACCAATCTAGAGCAAGTCAAAAAAAATAACCAGGCTCTAAAACGATTGGCGCTTCGAAAAGAGGAGTGGTTACGGACCTATCAATTTTTGTTAATGAAGGCAGCGCAAACAGAACCTCTTCAAGCTAATCACCAGTTCACACCGGATGCGATTGGCCATTTGATGATTTTTTTGATGGAGCAATTGTGGACCGCTGAAAATCTAAGTCTATTAGAGTTAGGCTCTGGGATGGGAATCCTGGGTGCTAGCTTCTTGATAGCTATGAACAAAAAAGTAGACTACCTCGGAATTGAGATAGATGATCTCTTAATTGATTTAGCAGCAAGTATGGCGGAAGTTATGGATCTTCAAATGGCCTTTGTCCAAGGAGATGCAGTACGTCCACAAGTATTAAAAGAAAGTGATATTATTGTGAGCGATCTGCCTGTTGGTTACTACCCAGATAATCAGATAGCTTCACGTTACCAAGTTGTAGCTGAGGGCGAACATACTTACGCTCATCATTTGTTAATGGAACAATCACTCAAGTATCTCAGGACAGGAGGCTATGCGATTTTTCTAGCTCCAACAGATCTCCTGACAAGTCCTCAGAGTGATCTCTTGAAATCCTGGCTAACTGAACAGGCTCAATTAGTAGCTATCATAGCTTTGCCAGAGGATCTCTTTGCCCAAGGAGCCCAGTCTAAGACCATTTTTGTCCTACAAAAGAAGACGGGAGAAGGGGTTGAGCCATTTGTATATCCACTGACAAGTCTTCGTGACCCTGAGATTTTGATGGAATTTAAGGAAAATTTTCAAAATTGGTGTCAAGGGCATGAAATCTAGTGTAAATTTTGATATAATAGTTGAAAACGCTTAAAAAGGGGAATAAATTTATGACAAAAACCATTGCAATTAACGCTGGAAGCTCTAGCTTGAAATGGCAACTTTACCAAATGCCAGAAGAAAAGGTGCTTGCAAAAGGTTTGATTGAGCGAATTGGATTGAAGGATTCGGTGTCAACAGTTAAGTTTGATGGTCGTTCTGAGCAACAAATTCTTGATATCGAAAACCACACCTTGGCTGTAAAAATCTTGCTTGATGACTTGATTCGTTTTGAAATTATTAAAGCTTATGATGAAATTACTGGTGTTGGACACCGCGTTGTTGCAGGTGGAGAATACTTCAAAGAGTCTACCGTAGTTGAAGGGGATGTCTTAGAAAAAATTGAAGAACTAGGACTTCTTGCGCCCTTGCACAACCCTGCAAACGCTGCTGGTATTCGTGCCTTCAAAGAATTGTTGCCAGATATTACAAGTGTAGCAGTCTTTGATACATCATTCCACACTACAATGCCAGAAAAAGCATACCGTTATCCATTACCAACTAAGTACTATACAGAAAACAAGGTTCGTAAATATGGAGCTCACGGTACAAGCCACCAGTACGTAGCCCAAGAAGCAGCAAAACTTTTGGGACGTCCACTCGAAGAATTGAAATTGATCACTTGCCATATCGGTAATGGTGCTTCTATCACAGCTGTCAAGGGAGGTAAATCAATCGATACCTCTATGGGATTCACTCCACTTGCTGGTGTGATGATGGGAACAAGAACTGGTGATATTGACCCAGCTATCATTCCTTACTTGATGGAGCATACAGAAGACTTCAAGACTCCAGATGATATTAGTCGTATTCTAAACCGTGAATCTGGTCTTCAAGCCGTTTCAGGCTTATCAAGTGACATGCGTGATGTTCAGAATGGTGTGAACGAAGGCAATCACGATGCTATTCTTGCCTTTGAAATGTATGTTGACCGTATCCAAAAATACATTGGACAATACTTGGCAGTCCTAAACGGGGCAGACGCTATTATCTTTACTGCTGGTGTTGGTGAAAATGCAACTCTTGTGCGTGAGAAAGTTATTTCAGGTATCTCTTGGTTTGGTTGTGATCTAGACCCAGAGAAAAATGTCTTTGGAGTAACTGGAGACATTTCTACAGATGCTGCGACACTTCGTGTACTTGTTATCCCAACGGATGAAGAACTTGTGATTGCGCGTGATGTTGAGCGTTTGAAAAAATAAATGATAAGAAAATCGACCTTCTCGAAAGAAAGGTCGTTTTTTTATTTTTAAAAAATCTTCACCATTTAGTGAGCGAAACTTCGCCACTATTGAGCCAAATTTTTTCACCAGTAGCTATTTGAATCTGTAGTTGACCCTGGTCAGAGATATCACAAGCTTTTCCTGAGATGATTTCTTGATCTTTCTTAAAGGAAATTTCTTTGCCTAAAACAATTGATTGTTTTTTATAAAGGTAAAGCAGCTCATCGGCCTCAGTTTCGTAGAAACATTTCCAGATTTCTGCAATCAGCTCGTTGCGAGTGATTGGGCTATTTTGAGAGAAGAGACTTCCTGCTTTCCCTTGTAGGTTTTTGGAAAATCAGCGATAGAAAAGTTGATACCAACACCAATAATAACATCTGTGACAAGGCCCGTTTCGACAGAAGTGATGGCTTCAGTTAGAATACCGGCTATTTTTTTCTGATTTAGGTATAAATCATTTACCCATTTGATATCTAAATCAATCAGACAAAGGTTTTTAACCGCCTTATAAATGGCGGCTGCAGTCAGGAGTGTATAGGCTGGTAGATCTAGATAAGAGAGATTGGGCTTGAGGTGGAGAGACATGTAAATCCCACCTTGCTCTGGAGAATAGTAGGGGCGTTGAAATCGACCACGTCCCATAGTTTGGCCTGTTGATAGGTAGAGTGTGTCTCCTTTGGCACCAGCTTCCATGGCCTCCTTGGCATCACTCTGGGTTGATTTGGTGATAGGTTTAAATTGAACTGAGATTGGGCTGTTAGCTTCTATTTCTTGAGGTAAGATTAGGTCACCGTGAAGAAGTTTGTAGCCACGGTTTTTGATGCTGTCAATTTCTAAACCTTCCTGCTGGAGGCGTTGGATAGCCTTCCAAACAGAGGTGCGAGAGAGGTTTAATATTTCAGCGATTTTCTCTCCGCTTAAATAATTTGTTTCATGAGCTAAGATTTTGTAAACTTCTTGGTAGGATTTCATACTAGGTCCTTTCTGGAACAACTAGATTTATTGTACCATATTTTTAAAAAAGGATGCGCGCTTTGAGAGATATCTTAGCTCGCTATAAAATTTTACCTAGTTTTAGTCAGGATGACATGGACAAAGTGGTTTTCAAATCATTTGAAATGGTAAAATGTTTTAATAGTTTATTTATCTGAGCTTTATAGCGCAGAGAGAAAGGATCTGTTGTGAAATCAATAGGTATCATTGAAAAATTGAAAGGCTTATCCAAGCAAGAGCTAGTCTTGCTTGCTGTTATTCTAAGTATTTTCTTGCCTTTTTATATTTTCGTTATTATTTTTATCGCCTACTTAATAGGTCTAATATTTACAGGAGAGATGAAGGGGATATTAAAACGATTATCCCACCATTCTATCTTACTTTTATTTATCGGCTATAGTGGTGTAATCTCTCTTTTAGCACAAAATGTGATGGGGATGGTTTCCACTTTAGGAATGTTCCTCTTTGCAATTTTCTTTTATTATTACCAAGCCCATTTAACCCCTAAGTTTTTCAGATTAGTATTGCAATCGGTTATGTCGCTTAGTGTGCTAGCATCAGTTTTTGCAGCTTTAGAGCACTTTCAGATTGTAAAGAAATTTGATTATACTTTCTTATCACCTAAGATGCAGGTCTGGCATCAGAACCGTGCAGAGGTAGCCTTCTTTAATCCTAATTATTATGGGATTATCTGTTGCTTCTGTATTATGATTGGATTTTACCTAATTAGTACGACTCGATTGAGATGGTTGAGAATTTTCTCTCTCATTGCAATCTTTGCAAATTTGTTTGGCTTGAATTTCACCCAAAATAGAACAGCTTTTCCAGCTATTATCTTTGGTGCGATTATTTATCTTTTCACTACCATTAAGAACTGGCGTGCCTTCTGGCTCAGTATCGGAGTCTTTGGTGTTGGTTTAGCCTTTCTCTTCTCGAGTGATTTGGGAGTTCGAATGGGAACGCTCGATTCGTCTATGGAAGAACGAGTGTCGATCTGGAATGCAGGTATGACCTTATTCAAACAAAATCCCTTCTGGGGCGAGGGGCCCCTAACTTATATGCATTCCTATCCTCGTATTTTTGCTCCTTATCACGAACATGCTCATAGTATATACATTGATACGATATTGAGTTACGGTGTGGTAGGAACGGTATTATTAGGGATTGCTTCTTCAGACCCAATTCGAAAATTAATCGATATGAGTCAAGAGCCGAGCAAGCGTCCGATTGTTGGTCTTTATCTTTCGTTCTTAACAGTAGTTGCTGTGCATGGAATTTTTGATTTGGCCCTCTTTTGGATTCAATCCTCCTTCATCTTCCTTTTGGTAATGTGTAGTTTGCCATTAAAACATAGTATGATTGGAGAATTTGTTGAATAAATTAAAAGATAGTAGAAATGAGATTTTCTACTATCTTTTTTATTATTGAATAGCTTGAAGTAAATCTTTAGCTTGTTGTTTAAGAGAAGTAGCGATGCTATCTTCAAGGACTAGTTTGCCATCTGTCCAGGCAGAATCATTGACACGAGCTGCGGTAAAATCACCAACAACTTGTGTACGGATAAATGGTAGAAGGTCTTTGTAAATTGCAAAGAGTTGATCGTGTCCTGCATTTGCTACAGATGATACCGTAACAATCTTATCTTGAAGAGCAGATGCTCCACGAGTGTCAGACAAGTCAATTGCGCGTGAAAGCCAATCTAGTAAGTTTTTTACAGTCCCTGGAATTGAGAAGTTGTAGACTGGAGAGAAGATCCAGATAGCATCAGCAGCTTGAACAGCTTCGCGAGCCGCTGCAACAGCTGGAAGTGTAGGAACTTCAAGGTCTTGGCTAAAGAGAGGAATGGCTGAGTAATCAAGGTAACTTACCTCAGCTTTGCCAGCAAGTGCCTTTTCAGCTTCTAGTGCCATTTGGTGGTTGAATGAACCTTCACGAAGTGAACCAACGATAAACAATACTTTTTTAGACATAGGGAGTCTCCTTTTAATTTTAATCTTTTAATCTGAATCACTCTGTTGTTACAATATATGTTACAACAGAATAAAATCATTTGCAAGGGATATGCTCAGAAAATAAAATCAATAGAATCTAAGTTTTTAATTAAAAATGAAGACCGTAGAAAAGTCTATAAAAACACGGCTTGAAGTTATGTAATGATATCCTAAAAACGTATTGAAAGTCCAGATTCCTCCCCTAACTTCACTTGTAATTCACTAGGATAGATGGTAAAATAGACGAGTGAAAAAGAGACAGAAAAAAGAAAAAAATTCCCTATTATTTCAGTACATTATTGGTATAACTTTGTTAACTCTAGTCATCACTTCTTCCTTTCTCTACTTGGTATGGCTCAGCATGAAGCCTTATCAAACTGCAAAGGTAGAAGGTGAAAGACTCGCTAAGCAGTATGCAAATCTAGAAACGGTTAGCCAGATTGATATCTTCAATGGTTTAGAAAGCTATTATAGTGTTCTTGGCCAAGATAAGAACCAGAAACCAGTTGCTGTCTTAATAGAGAAAAGTAGCAACAATATTTACGTATATCAACTAGAAAATGGTACTTCTCAAGAAAAAGCAGAAGCAGTTGTCAGAGAAAAAGGAGCAACTGAGATCGACAAGATTACCTTCGGACGGTACGCTGAAAAGCCTGTCTGGGAAATCAAGTCCGGAGGAGACTATTATCTGGTAGATTTTGAATCTGGCGCCTTAGTCGAAAAGGAGAAACAATGAAATTATCCAAACGTGTCTTAGAGATGGAAGAAAGTGTCACTCTGGCTAGTGATGCAAGAGCAAAGAAGTTAAAAGCTGAAGGAAAAGACGTTCTTTTCTTGACTTTAGGTCAGCCCGATTTTCATACTCCTGAAATATTCAGGATGCTGCGGTTGCAGCCATTCGAGATGGTCGCGCGTCTTTCTATACGGTAGCTTCAGGTTTGCCTGAATTAAAAGCAGCAGTCAATACCTATTTCGAAAGATATTATGGGTATTCTGTAGCAGCTAACGAGGTGACTTTTGCGACTGGTGCCAAGTTTTCCCTTTATACTTTCTTTATGGCTGTGATTAATCCAGGTGATGAGGTTATCATTCCTACTCCTTACTGGGTCAGCTATGGGGATCAGGTTAAGATGGCAGAAGGCCTTCCAGTATTTGTCCAAGCCAAGGAAGACAATCACTTTAAAATAACCGTGGAGCAATTAGAAGCAGCTCGCACAGATAAGACTAAAGTCTTGGTACTAAACTCACCATCTAATCCGACTGGGATGATCTATTCTCGTGAGGAATTATTAGCCATTGGAAATTGGGCAGTTGAGCATGATATTCTGATTCTAGCAGATGATATTTATGGACGTTTGGTCTATAACGGAAATGAATTTGTCCCAATCTCTAGTCTGTCAGAAGCCATTCGCAAGCAAACCATCGTCATCAATGGTGTATCTAAAGCTTATGCCATGACAGGTTGGCGGGTGGGTTATGCAGTAGGTGATCCAGAAATCATTGCTGCTATGAGTAAATTGACTGGTCAAACGACTTCTAACCTGACTGCTGTATCTCAATACGCAACAATCGAAGCGCTAACTGGTTCACAAGACTCTGTAGAAACTATGCGTCAGGCTTTCGAGGAACGTCTCAATACCATTTATCCTCTCTTGTGCCAAGTCCCTGGCTTTGAAGTAGTCAAACCTCAAGGAGCTTTCTATCTCTTCCCAAATGTTAAAAAAGCTATGGAGATGAAAGGCTATACAGATGTAACAGCATTTACAACGGCTATTCTTGAGGAAGTTGGTCTGGCCCTGATTACAGGAGCAGGGTTTGGAGCACCAGAGAATGTCCGTCTCAGCTATGCGACAGACCTAGATACACTCAAAGAAGCTATTCGTCGCTTACAACAATTTATGGAAAAATAAAAATAAGATCTTCGTCGTCTTGACGGAGATTTTTTTGAATAAAACCTGAGATTTTTCTCTGATAGAATCTAGCTATCAGGCATTATTTGTGGTACAATAGTGGGTAATAATGTCTTTAGACAAGTTAAACGAAAAAAGGAAGATAAAACATGACAAAACGTGTAACAATTATCGAAGTAAAAGACTACGTTGGTCAAGAAGTCACTATTGGTGCTTGGGTTGCTAACAAGTCAGGAAAAGGAAAAATTGCCTTCTTGCAATTGCGTGACGGAACTGCCTTCTTCCAAGGCGTGGCTTTCAAGCCAAACTTTATCGAAAAATTTGGAGAAGAAGTAGGTCTTGAAAAATTTGATACGATCAAACGTCTAAGCCAAGAAACTTCAGTCTTTGTAACAGGGATTGTTAAAGAAGACGAGCGCTCAAATTTGGTTATGAGTTGGATATTACAGACATTGAAGTCATCGGTGAATCTCAAGATTACCCAATCACGCCAAAAGAACACGGTACAGACTTCTTGATGGACAACCGCCACTTGTGGCTTCGTTCACGCAAACAAGTAGCAGTGATGCAAATCCGTAACGCCATTATCTATGCAACTTATGAGTTTTTTGATAAGAACGGCTTCATCAAATTTGATAGTCCAATCTTGTCTGGTAACGCTGCCGAAGATTCTACAGAACTTTTTGAAACAGACTACTTTGGAACATCAGCTTACTTGAGTCAATCTGGTCAGCTTTATCTTGAAGCAGGTGCTATGGCTCTAGGTCGCGTCTTTGACTTTGGTCCAGTATTCCGTGCAGAGAAATCTAAGACTCGCCGTCACTTGACTGAGTTCTGGATGATGGATGCGGAGTACTCATACTTGACACACGATGAGTCACTTGACTTGCAAGAAGCTTATGTAAAAGCATTGCTTCAAGGTGTTCTTGACCGTGCTCCTCAAGCTTTGGAAACATTGGAACGTGATACAGAGCTCTTGAAACGCTACATTGCTGAGCCATTTAAACGCATTACTTACGATGAAGCCATTGACCTCTTGCAAGAGCATGAAAACGACGAAGATGCAGACTATGAACATCTTGAGCATGGAGATGACTTTGGTTCACCACACGAAACTTGGATTTCAAACCACTTTGGTGTACCAACCTTCGTGATTAACTACCCAGCAGACATCAAAGCTTTCTACATGAAACCAGTTCCTGGGAACCCAGATCGCGTGCTTTGTGCAGACTTGCTTGCACCAGAAGGTTACGGTGAAATCATCGGTGGTTCCATGCGTGAGGAAGACTACGATGCCCTTGTCGCTAAGATGGAATCACTTGGAATGGATCTTACAGAGTACGAATTCTACCTTGACCTTCGTAAATATGGTACAGTACCACACGGTGGATTTGGTATCGGTATCGAGCGTATGGTAACCTTCGCAGCAGGTACAAAACACATCCGTGAAGCTATTCCATTCCCACGTATGTTGCACCGTATCAAACCTTAATAACTATAAAAACGCCAGCTGGCGTTTACTTTTAATTCAATCATTCAATCATTCAATCGATTCACGAATGCACAATAGCCTATTTGCCCAAAGGATCATCCTGTGGTACAATAACAAGAGGAAAAGGAGAAGAGTATGATCGATGTAGAAGAAATTCTAAGTAAGATGAATCCTAATCAAAAGATCAACTATGACCGTGTCATGCAAAAGATGGTCCAAGTTTGGGAAAAAAATGAAGAAAGACCAACTATTCTCATGCACGTCTGTTGTGCTCCCTGCAGTACCTACACTTTAGAGTACTTGACTAAGTATGCCGATGTGACCATTTATTTTGCTAATTCCAATATCCATCCCAAGGCTGAGTATCACAAGCGTGCTTATGTGACCCAAAAGTTTGTCAGTGATTTTAATGAGAGAACTGGCAATAACGTCCAATACCTAGAAGCACCATACGAACCCAATGAATACCGTAAATTGGTCCGAGGATTGGAAGAAGAACCGGAAGGCGGGGATCGTTGCAAGGTTTGTTTTGACTATCGTTTGGACAAGACAGCGCAGGTGGCTATGGACTTAGGCTTTGACTACTTTGGCTCAGCCCTAACGATCAGTCCCCATAAAAATTCACAAACCATCAATAGTATCGGGATTGATGTGCAGAAAATCTATACCACTCATTATCTTCCGAGTGATTTTAAGAAAAATCAAGGTTACAAGCGTTCTGTAGAAATGTGTGAAGAGTATGATATCTATCGTCAATGTTACTGTGGCTGTGTCTATGCTGCCCAAGCCCAGAATATCGACTTGGTGCAGGTCAAGAAGGATGCAACAGCCTTTATGGTAGATAAGGATATCGAAAAAGACTATTCCCATATCAAATTTACCGTTACGAAATTAGATATTTAAACGAAAACCTGCCTTAAGGCAGGTTTTTTGATTATAAAAAAACTAGGGCAGACACCCTAGTTTGACAACTTTACCGATTCTTTAGTTCTACGTAGCGTTTGTACCAAATGTTGACATAGGCTTCTGAGAAGGGGCCTCGTTCATTGTTGATCCAATCAACAAGAATCTTAACATGCTCTTTCAAAATATAGTCTAAATCATCAGGATAATTCATCTTACGCTTATGACGTTCATATTCTTCAACGTCCAAGAGGCGTTTTTCGCCATCTGTAAAAACTTTAACATCTAAATCATAGTCGATGTATTTTAAGCTTCTTCGTCTAGATAGTATGGGCTAGCCATATTGCAGTAGTAGGAAATCCCATTATCACGAATCATGGCAATGATATTAAACCAATATTTTTTGTGAAAGTAAACAATAGCCGGCTCTCGAGTCACCCAACGACGACCGTCACTTTCGGTAACAAGTGTGTGGTCGTTGACGCCGATAATAGCGTTCTCTGTTGTTTTTAGTACCATGGTGTCTCGCCAAGTACGGTGAAGACTCCCATCATGCTTATAACTTTGAATTGTAATAAAGTCGCCTTCTTTTGGAAGTTTCATAACTAACCAACTTTCTACAATTTATAAGTTTATCGTTTACTATTGTATCACATTTTTGCTTAAAGTTCTTAGTTTTTCATGAAAAAATTAAAGATATTCTCTGAGAGCGCTGGCTATATCCGAAAAATCATAGCCTTTTCGAGCTAAAACCTGGGTTAAACGCTGTTTAAGTTCGTATCCTTCATATTTTCGTGAGTATTTTCGATACTGCTTATCCAATTCTTTAAAAATTAGTTCTTGAACGGTTTCCTCTTCTACTTGGCTATCCAGTTGATCAAAGGCAGTTTTGGCTTCCGAGTAGGAAAAACCTTTGTTGGTGAGACTTTGGATAATCTTATCTTGTAGAGCACGGGCAGGTAACTTACCCTGATATTTTTTCAGTAGTTTTTCGGCTGTACGCTCTGCCACTTCCATCATGTCAAATTCTTGTAAAACTTCTTGGATAATGGATTTGGCAACGCCTTTTTGAGAGATTTTCTGTATCAACAGATAGCTTCCCTTGTCACCAGATAGCTGATTGGAGTTGATAATAGCATAGGCATACTGACGGTCATTGATCCAGTTGTCATCCTTTAGAGACTGGATGACTTGGGGAATGATTTTCTCATCAATCTCATGTTTGATCAGATAATCTCGGACTTCCTTTTCGGTACGAGCCTTGAAGGATAGGTGATAGAGAGCTAGGTTTTTTCCGTAGGAAATTGTGCGAAGGTCTGAATCTCTGTAAACTCTTGGGGACTAATTTCCTTATCCTTGGTCAATAGAAAGCGAATAATGGTATCCTCTGTAATGTAGCAGGTTTGGTCGCTATCAAGTTCTAGCAGATAGAGTCGTTTTTTCTTTTCTAGTTTTGTGATTTTCATGGTTTTCCTTTTATCCAAATGCTTCAAAGGCAGCAACGAGTCGAAGTTTATTTACATCGACCTGTTCTCTCCCATAATAGTCAAGAAATAGTTCAGCGTATTTAGGGTCATGTAGGTTATAGTTGAGGGACCAAACTGCCCAAAAGAGATCGATATGTCGGTCACTAAAATCAGCTGAACCAAGGTCAATAAAGCAAGAGAAATGGCTAGCATCTTTGAGAATAAAATTTGGGAGGCAGGCGTCCCCGTGAATAAAGGCATTTGTTTCTAAAAGGTGTCCTTGCTCTTGAATGAGTCGAAAAGCCTCTTCGCGACTGTTAATCTGAAATTGAGGCAGAAGGACTTTGGCATAGAACTCGCCTTTTTCATAGTTTTTCAAAGCTCGGTCTTTATAGGTTTGTAAATGATTATCTGATGGAAAATTGTGTGGGTGTAAGTTGTGAAGCTTTTTGAGAGCCTCAGCCATGGTTTGACAGATTGTCTCTGGCTGGTCTAAAAAAGCGAGAGCATCATGACCAATAGCCTCTTTAGTCAGGAGATAGTCTTTATCCGTAGATAGATAGTGGATGACTGGAGTTCCCATTCCCTCTTGTTCAAACAAACTTGCAATTCTAGCTTCTCGCTCTAATTTTCCCTTTTGATCTATTTTCAAATAGTAACCTGAATCAAGATAGAGAACCCTTGCCCCTGAATGAGAAGAGCTGTCAGAAAGGGTTGCTTCCTCTATATACATTCGTAATTCTTCAGGAAAATCTAGTAGCGTAAAGTTAGATGTCTTTGTATTCATGGTTTTATTGTAACATATTCTTAACCATTGAGAAACTACGTGGTATAATAGACTTATGAGTCTTAAAGTCAAACAAAAAATTCCATTAAAAATAAAGCGTATGGGGATTAACGGGGAAGGTATCGGATTTTTCCAGAAAACCCTCGTTTTTGTCCCAGGCGCTCTCAAGGGAGAAGATATCTATTGTCAGGTGACTTCCGTTAAGCGTAATTACGCTGAGGCTAAACTCCTTGAGGTCAATAAAAAATCTAAGTTTCGAGTGGTCCCAGACTGCACTATTTATAATGAGTGTGGTGGCTGTCAAATCATGCACCTGCATTACGACAAGCAGTTGGAGTTCAAGACGGACCTTCTCCATCAAGCTCTGAAAAAATTTGCACCTGCTGGTTACGAAAACTATGAGATTAGACCGACCATTGGCATGCAGGAACCCAAGTATTATCGGGCTAAACTACAATTCCAAACTCGAAAGTTCAAAGGTCAAGTCAAGGCAGGTTTGTATGCTCAAAATTCGCATTATCTAGTTGAATTAAAAGACTGCCTGGTTCAAGACAAGGAGACACAAGCTATTGCCAACCGCATTGCTGAGCTCTTGACCTACCATCAAATTCCGATTACAGATGAGCGAAAAATTCTTGGAGTGCGGACCATTATGGTACGTCGAGCACGAAAAACAGGACAAGTCCAAATCATTATCGTCACCAATCGTCAATTAAACTTGACTCTCTTGGCGCAAGATCTTATTAAGGATTTTCCAGAAATCGTGACTGTGGCGATCAATACCAATACTGCTAAAACTAGTGAGATTTATGGGGATAAGACAGAGATTATTTGGGGGCAAGATAGTATACGTGAGGGTGTATTAGACTACGAATTTTCTCTTTCTCCACGAGCTTTTTACCAGCTCAATCCTGAACAGACTGAAGTCCTCTATAGTGAAGCCATTAAAGCCTTAGATGTGACTGAGGAAGACCATCTGATTGATGCCTATTGTGGTGTTGGAACCATTGGCTTTGCCTTTGCCAAAAAAGTTAAAAGTCTGAGGGGGATGGATATTATTCCAGAAGCTATTGAGGATGCCAAGGAAAATGCCAAGCGCATGGGTTATACCAATACTCACTATGAGGCTGGAACTGCAGAAGAAATCATCCCTCGTTGGTACAAGGAAGGCTATCGTGCCGATGCCTTGATTGTAGACCCGCCTCGTACCGGTTTAGATGATAAGCTCTTGGATACCATCGTCAAATACGCTCCTGAAAAGATGGTCTATGTTTCCTGCAATGTATCTACCTTGGCGCGTGATTTAGTCCGTTTGGTAGAGGTCTATGACCTGCATTATATCCAGTCCGTTGATATGTTTCCGCATACGGCTAGGACGGAAGCAGTGGTCAAATTGACCAAGCGCGAATCATCTTCTAAATAGAAAAGATGACTGGAAAGTATTTGAAAAGAAGACTTCTAGTTACAGAGTAAGATTTGCAAGCTCCCTATATTTATGATAAAATAAGTAGAAAATAAAATGAAAAAAGAGGTATGTGAAATGTCACGTAAACCATTTATCGCTGGTAACTGGAAAATGAACAAAAACCCAGAAGAAGCAAAAGCATTCGTTGAAGCAGTAGCATCAAAACTTCCTTCATCAGACCTTGTTGAAGCTGGGATTGCAGTTCCTGCACTTGACTTGACAACGGTTCTTGCTGCGGCTAAAGGTTCAAACCTTAAAGTTGCTGCTCAAAACTGCTACTTTGAAAATGCTGGTGCTTTCACTGGTGAAACTAGCCCACAAGTTTTGAAAGAAATCGGTACTGACTACGTTGTTATCGGTCACTCAGAACGTCGTGACTACTTCCATGAAACAGACGAAGATATCAATAAAAAAGCAAAAGCAATCTTTGCAAACGGTATGCTTCCAATTATCTGTTGTGGTGAGTCTCTTGAAACTTACGAAGCAGGAAAAGCTGCTGAATTCGTAGGTGCTCAAGTTTCAGCTGCTCTTGCTGGATTGACTGCAGAACAAGTAGCTTCATCAGTTATCGCTTATGAGCCAATCTGGGCTATCGGTACTGGTAAATCAGCTTCACAGGACGATGCACAAAAATGTGTAAAGTTGTTCGTGACGTTGTAGCAGCTGACTTTGGTCAAGAAGTAGCTGATAAAGTACGTGTTCAATACGGTGGTTCAGTTAAACCTGAAAACGTTGCTGAATACATGGCTTGTCCAGATGTTGACGGAGCTCTTGTAGGTGGTGCATCACTTGAACCTGCAAGCTTCTTGGCATTGCTTGACTTTGTAAAATAAGCTTCAAATATCTGAGACAGACAGTTCCCTCCCTCGAGGTTAAGATTGTCTGTCTTCTTTTAGTAAAAAGGCGTGCGAAAGCACGCTCTTTTCTGCATTTTGAATGAAAAGGAAAGGAGAATCATGCTTTATATTTGGTCTTATCTCAAACGTTATCCCAAGTGGTTAGTGTTAGACTTCTTCGGAGCTATTTTCTTTGTTATTGTCAATCTTGGGCTACCGACTGTTCTTGCTCGCATGATTGACCAGGGAATTAATCAAGGTAATGAAGAAAAGCTCTATTTTTGGGCTATCGTCATGTTGGTTATTATCGTCTTAGGGACATTTGGGCGGGTTGTTCTATCCTATGCTGCTAGTAAACTGACCACCAATATGGTTAAGGACATGCGGAATGATGTCTATGCTAAGCTGCAAGAGTATTCTCATCACGAATATGAACAAATTGGTGTTTCTTCATTGGTGACTCGTATTACTAGTGATGCCTTTGTCCTCATGCAGTTTGCAGAGCAGACGCTTAAGTTGGGTGTTATCACTCCCATGATGATGCTGTCGAGTATTCTCATGATTTTCTTAACTAGTCCTTCACTAGCCTGGATTGTCGCTTTTTCAGTTCCTTTTCTAGCTGTAGTAGTCCTTTATGTGGCAGTGAAAACGCGCCCCTTATCTGAAAAACAACAGAAAACACTGGACAAGATAAACCAATATGTCCGTGAAAATTTGATGGGGCTACGAGTGATTCGTGCCTTTGCTCGTGAAGACTTCCAAGAAACGTTTCGAAGAGAAAAATGCGATCTATGCGGATAATTCAAATCGTTTGTTCAAATTGACTGGTTTGACAGAGCCGCTTTTTGTGCAAATCATTATTGCCATGATTGTAGCTATCGTTTGGTTTGCTCTAGATCCTCTCAAGCAAGGAAGTTTGCAGATTGGGGATTTGGTGGCCTTTATCGAGTATAGTTTCCACGCTCTCTTGTCCTTCCTCTTCTTGTCAAACCTCTTTACCATGTATCCACGTACGGCTGTGTCTAGTGAGCGTTTGAAGGAAATCATGGATATGCCTATTTCCATTGATCCAAATGAGGACGGAATTCAAGAAACAGAAACACATGGTTACTTAGAATTTGATAATGTGACCTTTGCTTATCCTGGTGAGACGGAAAGCCCTGTTTTGCATAATATTTCCTTTACTGCTAAACCGGGAGAAACCATTGCTTTTATCGGTTCGACTGGGTCAGGTAAGTCTACTCTGGTTCAGTTAATTCCACGTTTCTACGATGTTACACTGGGGAAAATTAAGGTCGATGGTGTTGATGTCCGTGATTACCGTCTCAAATCACTCCGCCAGAAAATTGGATTTATTCCACAAAAAGCCTTGCTCTTTACAGGGACTATCGCAGATAATCTCCGTTACGGGAAAGAAGATGCTAGTCATGAGGACTTGCACCAAGCAGCTGATGTTGCTCAAGCCAAGGACTTTATCGAAAGTCGAGAAGAAGGTTTTGCAACTCATCTGGCTGAAGGGGGAAGCAATCTATCAGGTGGGCAAAAGCAACGCTTGTCGATTGCCCGCGCAGTCATCAAGGGTCCAGATATCTATATCTTTGATGATTCCTTCTCAGCCTTAGACTACCGTACAGATGCAATCTTGCGTCGTCGTCTCAAGGAAGTGACTCAAGATGCTACGGTATTGATTGTTGCGCAACGTGTTGGAACCATTATGGATGCGGATCAGATTATTGTCCTTGATAAGGGCGAAATCGTTGGTCGTGGTCGTCATGAAGAATTGATGGAAACTAATGACATCTATCGAGAAATTGCTGAGTCGCAGTTGAAAAATGCGTCTTTGACAGAAGAATAGGAGGTAAAGGATGAAAAATCAGTCTAGTTTAGCTCGACTATGGAGCTATTTAAAAGCCTACCGTTTCTCTGTTTTCTTTGCAGTTTTCTTGAAAATCATCAGCGTGATTATGAGCGTTATAGAGCCATTTGTATTGGGGCTTGCTATCACAGAATTAACGAGCAATCTCCTTGCTATGGCAAATGGTGTTGCAGGATCAGGGATCAATACCTCTTATATTGCAGTGATTCTAGTTATCTATCTCTTACGTGGGCTTTTTTATGAGTTGGGTTCATACTACTCAAATTATTTCATGACCAATGCTGTCCAGTCTATGATACAGGATTTGCGAAATGAAATGAGCGAAAAATCAACCGCATCCCTGTGTCTTACTTTGACAAGCACCAATTTGGAGATTTGCTGGGACGTTTTACTAGTGATGTAGAGACCGTATCTAATGCACTCCAACAATCATTCTTACAGATTGTTAATGCAGTCTTTACCATTATTTTTGTTATGGGAATGGTCCTCTATCTAAATCTTCAGTTGGCTATCATTGTTATCTTGTCGATTCCAGTGACTTATTTTGGAGCTAAAACGATTCTAAATCGTTCGCAGCCCTACTTTAAACAGCAGGCAGCTATATTGGGACGTATGAATGGATTTGTACAGGAAAACTTAACAGGTTTCAATGTTTTAAAACTTTTCGGACGCGAAGAAAACTCTCAAGAGAGATTTGAAAAGATTACGGATGAATTGCAACAAGTCGGATTTAAGGCGAGCTTTATTTCAGGATTGATGATGCCTGCCCTTCATATCGTGTCTGATTTAACTTACTTAATTGTAGCTGTCTTAGGTGGATTGCAGGTTATTGCAGGTCGCTTGACGATCGGGAACATGCAAGCTTTCGTTCAGTATGTGTGGCAAGTCAGCCAACCGATCCAAAATATCACTCAATTAGCTGGGCAAATGCAAAGTGCTAAGTCCTCTCTTGACCGTGTCTTTGAAGTTTTAGATGAACAGGAAGAAGTCCAAACTACTGAAGTGAAAGAACTAGCACCATTGACAGGTCAAGTTAGTTTCAAAAACGTCGATTTCCAATATGTGGAAAACAAACCATTGATTCGCAATTTCAACCTAGATGTTGAACCTGGAGAGATGGTAGCTATCGTTGGACCTACTGGAGCGGGGAAAACAACCTTGATTAACCTTCTCATGCGTTTTTACGATGTGACAGCTGGTGCCATTTTAGTGGATGGCCAAGATATTCGTGACCTGTCTCGTCAGGACTATCGTCGACAGTTTGGGATGGTCCTACAGGATGCCTGGCTCTATGAAGGTACTATCAAGGAAAATCTTCGCTTTGGAAATCTTGAGGCAACAGATGAAGAAATCGTTGAAGCTGCTAAGGCGGCCAATGTTGACCACTTTATCCGCACCCTTCCTGGTGGCTATAACATGGAAATGAACCAAGAGTCAAGTAATATTTCTCTTGGGCAAAAACAGTTGCTAACTATCGCGCGTGCTCTCTTGGCGGATCCTACAATCTTAATTTTAGACGAAGCGACCTCATCAGTCGATACTCGTCTAGAACTCTTGATTCAAAAGGCCATGAAACGTTTGATGAAGGGGAGAACAAGCTTTGTCATTGCCCATCGACTTTCGACTATTCAGGAAGCTGATAAGATTTTGGTGCTGAAAGATGGACAGATTATCGAACAAGGAAATCATGAAAGTCTCTTAAACGCAAAAGGATTTTATTATGATCTTTATCAAAGTCAATTTTCTAGTAAAAACGGAGAAAATAGCTAGGATAAATAGCCACTCATTTTCTTAAATTATCAGTCAATTACAACTTTTTTAATATGGGTTAATTTTCTTGCTTTTGTCTACTAGGTGTAGTATACTGAGGTAGTAATCAATAAATATGGTTACAAAAATAATATTATGAGGTGAGAAAAATGGTTGAATTGAAAAAAGATGCATTAAAAGATGTAACAACATTATCTAAGACAGCTCCTGAAGCGCTAGTAAAAACAAAGGAAGTCTTGAATCAAGCCGTGGCTGACTTGTACGTAGCGCATATCGCTCTTCATCAAGTTCACTGGTACATGCGTGGACGTGGTTTTATGGTATGGCATCCTAAGATGGATGAATACATGGATAGCCTTGATGGTTACCTTGATGAAATCAGCGAACGCTTGATCACTCTTGGTGGCAAACCTTACTCTACTTTGACAGAATTCCTTCAACACAGTGAAATCGAAGAAGGAGCTGGAGAGTTCCGTAACGTAGAAGAAAGTTTGGAACGTGTCCTTGAAATTTATCGTTACCTTATCACTCTTTTCCAAAAAGCATTGGATGTAACAGATGAAGAAGGTGATGATGTAACCAATGATATCTTCGTTGGTGCTAAGGCAGATCTTGAAAAAACAGTCTGGATGCTTGCAGCAGAATTAGGACAAGCACCTGGTTTGTAAGATACATTATTTTTCTAAAAATCCGTAGAAGTTTTCTACGGATTTTTTCTATTCAGGAGGGCATTCCAAAACAGTCTTTTTTGAAGATTTTTGATAAAATAGAACTATCAATGAAAAGGATGAAAGCATGACAAAAAAAATCGTAGCCATCTGGGCTCAAGATGAAAAGGGTGTGATCGGGAAAGAGGATCGCTTACCATGGCATTTGCCTGCAGAGTTAAAGCATTTTAAAGAAACAACCTTGAATCATGCCATTTTAATGGGTCGTGTAACCTTTGATGGGATGGGTCGACGATTGCTTCCAGGACGTGAAACCTTGATTTTGACGCGCAATCCTGAAGAGTCAATTGAGGGAGCTCTGGTTTTCCAAAATGTCGAGGATGTTTTAGACTGGTGCCATAACCAGGATAAAAATCTATACATTATTGGTGGTAAACAGATTTTTCAGCTTTTTGAACCTTATCTCGATGAGATTATTGTGACACAAATTCATGCTCAAGTTGAAGGGGATACCTATTTCCCAGAAGATTTTGACTTGACTGCTTTTGAGACTGTTGCAAGCAAATCTTATTCCAAAGATGAGAAAAATGTCTATGATTTTACCATCGAATATAGAAAGAGAAAGGAAGTCTAATGGAGCGTAGTATTTTTGGATTTTTTACAGCTCTTTTGTGTGCTGTCTGTCTTGTAGCTGGAACACACGCTTTTCGTAAAAAGCGCTTTGGACTTGCTACTCTACTTTGGCTTAATGCTTTTACAAACTTGGTGAATAGCATTCATGCTTTTTATATGACCTTATTTTAGATAGAATGAATAGTTAGAACGGAAGGGAATCATGTCTACAAATAGGAAAAATGATATGATGGTTTATTGCTCATTTTGTGGCAAAAGCCAAGAAGAAGTTAAAAAAATAATTGCTGGGAACAATGCCTTTATCTGTAATGAATGTGTGGAGTTGGCTCAGGAGATTATTCGTGAGGAGTTGGCTGAGGAAGTATTGGCAGACTTGTCTGAAGTACCAAAACCAATCGAACTCCTAAACATTTTAAACCACTATGTGATCGGTCAAGATCGTGCCAAACGTGCTCTCGCAGTAGCTGTTTATAACCACTACAAACGCATCAATTTCCATGACACTCGTGAAGAGACTGAAGATGTTGATTTGCAAAAGTCAAACATTCTAATGATTGGCCCAACTGGATCAGGGAAGACTTTCCTTGCTCAGACTCTTGCTAGAAGTTTGAATGTACCATTTGCCATTGCAGATGCAACAGCTCTTACTGAAGCTGGTTATGTGGGTGAGGACGTTGAAAATATCCTCCTCAAACTCTTGCAGGCAGCTGATTTTAACATTGAACGAGCAGAGCGTGGAATTATCTACGTAGACGAAATCGACAAGATTGCTAAGAAGAGCGAGAATGTTTCTATTACACGTGATGTTTCTGGTGAAGGTGTGCAACAAGCCCTCCTCAAGATTATCGAAGGTACAGTAGCAAGTGTTCCTCCACAAGGTGGACGCAAACATCCACAACAAGAAATGATCCAAGTAGATACCAAGAATATCCTCTTTATCGTGGGTGGTGCCTTTGATGGAATCGAAGAAATTGTCAAACAGCGTCTTGGTGAAAAAGTCATCGGTTTCGGACAAAATAACAAGGCTATTGACGAAAACAGTTCTTACATGCAAGAAATCATTGCAGAAGATATTCAGAAATTCGGTATTATTCCTGAGTTGATTGGACGCTTGCCTGTCTTTGCAGCCTTGGAGCAGTTGACAGTAGATGACTTGGTTCGCATTTTGAAAGAGCCAAGAAATGCCTTGGTTAAACAATACCAGACCTTGCTTTCATATGACGATGTAGAGCTTGAATTTGACGATGAGGCTCTCCAAGAGATTGCTAACAAAGCTATTGAACGTAAAACTGGAGCACGTGGTCTTCGCTCAATCATCGAAGAAACCATGCTAGATGTTATGTTTGAAGTTCCAAGTCAAGAAAATGTGAAAACTGTTCGTATCACAAAAGAAGCAGTTGATGGAACAGCTAAGCCAATCCTAGAGACAGCCTAGAGGTGACTATGGAAATCAATACACACAATGCTGAGATTTTACTGAGTGCTGACAACAAGTCCCACTATCCGCAGGATGAACTTCCTGAAATTGCTCTTGCAGGACGCTCAAATGTTGGTAAATCGAGCTTTATCAATACCATGCTTAATCGTAAAAATCTAGCTCGTACCTCTGGAAAACCAGGGAAAACACAACTACTTAATTTCTTTAATATTGATGATAAGATGCGTTTTGTAGATGTGCCTGGGTACGGTTATGCCCGTGTGTCCAAAAAGGAACGCGAAAAATGGGGACGCATGATTGAGGAGTACTTAACCACTCGAGAAAATCTTCGAGCAGTGGTTAGTCTCGTTGACCTTCGTCATGATCCGTCAGCAGATGATGTACAAATGTACGAATTTCTTAAATATTATGAGATTCCTGTCATCATTGTGGCGACCAAGGCAGACAAGATTCCGCGTGGTAAATGGAACAAGCACGAATCAGCCATTAAAAAGAAATTAAACTTTGATCCAAGTGATGACTTTATCCTCTTTTCATCCGTAACAAAAGCAGGAATGGACCAGGCTTGGGATGCTATTTTAGAAAAATTGTGAGGAATACATATGGCAAAAATAATTCATACAGATAAAGCTCCAAAGGCAATCGGACCTTACGTTCAAGGAAAAATCGTTGGGAACCTTTTGTTTGCTAGCGGTCAAGTTCCTTTATCTCCTGAAACTGGAGAAATCGTAGGAGAAACGATTCAAGAACAGACTGAACAAGTTTTGAAAAACATTGGAGCTATTTTGGCAGAAGCAGGCACAGATTTTGACCATGTTGTTAAAACAACTTGTTTCTTGAGTGATATGAACGACTTTGTTCCTTTTAATGAGGTTTACCAAACAGCCTTTAATAAGGAATTTCCAGCTCGTTCAGCTGTGGAAGTAGCTCGTCTTCCTCGCGATGTAAAAGTCGAAATTGAAGTCATCGCTGAGATTGGATAAGCGAGTTGAAGTTTGGTTCTTCCAAACTTCTTTTGATATAAGGAGACTATGATGACAATGAAACAACTTCACCTGGTGATTGTAACAGGGATGAGTGGTGCAGGGAAAACTGTAGCCATTCAATCCTTTGAAGATTTAGGATATTTTACGATTGATAATATGCCACCAGCTCTATTGCCAAAATTTTTGCAGTTGGTAGAGACAAAGGATGACGACCACAAGTTAGCCCTAGTTGTGGATATGCGAAGCCGCTCTTTCTTCTCAGAGATTCAGGCTGTCTTGGATGAATTGGAAAATCAAGATGATTTGGATTTCAAGATTCTCTTTTTGGATGCTGCTGATAAGGAATTGGTGGCACGCTATAAGGAAACTAGAAGAAGTCACCCTCTTGCAGCAGATGGTCGTATTTTGGATGGTATCAAGCTGGAACGCGAACTCTTAGCTCCATTAAAAAATATGAGCCAAAATGTGGTTGATACTACTGAACTAACTCCTCGTGAACTTCGCAAGACTATTGCAGAGCAATTTTCGGACCAAGAACAAACGCAGTCTTTCCGTATCGAGGTCATGTCATTTGGGTTTAAATACGGTATTCCAATTGATGCCGATTTGGTATTTGATGTTCGCTTTTTACCAAACCCTTACTATCTGCCAGAACTTCGTAATCAGACAGGTGAAGACCAGGCAGTTTATGACTATGTCATGAACCATGAGGAATCTGAAGATTTCTACCGTCATTTGTTAGCCTTGGTTGAACCAATCCTACCAGGCTATAAAAAAGAGGGCAAATCAGTCTTAACTATTGCGATTGGTTGTACTGGTGGACAGCATAGAAGTGTCGCTTTTGCCAAGCGTTTAGCAACTGACCTATCTAAAAGTTGGCCTGTAAATGAAAGTCATCGTGATAAAGACCGAAGAAAGGAAACGGTAAACCGTTCATGAGAAAACCCAAAATTACAGTGATCGGTGGAGGAACCGGAATCCCTGTTATTTTAAATAGTCTACGGGAAAAAGACGTCGAAATTGCAGCCATAGTAACCGTTGCGGATGATGGTGGTTCTTCAGGTGAATTGCGTAAGAATATTCAACAGTTGACACCTCCAGGGGATTTACGTAATGTCCTTGTAGCCATGTCAGATATGCCAAAATTCTATGAAAAGGTCTTTCAATACCGTTTTTCAGAGGATGCAGGTGCTTTTGCTGGTCATCCATTAGGAAACATTATCATAGCTGGATTATCTGAAATGCAGGGTTCGACCTATAATGCCATGCAATTGCTGAGTAAATTCTTCCATACTACAGGGAAGATTTTCCCATCAAGTGACCATCCTTTGACACTCCATGCTGTCTTTAAAGATGGTTCAGAAGTTGCTGGGGAAAGTCACATTGCAGATCATCCAGGTATGATTGACCATGTCTATGTGACAAACACTCTAGATGATGAAAAACCGCAGGCTAGCCGTCGAGTTGTCAATACCATTCTTGAGAGTGATATGATTGTCTTGGGACCAGGTTCACTCTTTACTTCGATTTTGCCTAATATCGTCATCGAAGAAATCGGTCAGGCTCTTCTAGAGACTAAGGCAGAGGTTGCCTATGTCTGCAATATTATGACTCAACGTGGAGAAACGGAGCATTTCTCAGATAGTGATCACGTAGAAGTCTTGCATCGTCATTTGGGCCGTCCATTTATCGATACTGTCCTTGTTAATATCGAAAAGGTTCCGAGGGACTATATGGATACCAACCGTTTTGATGAGTATTTGGTGCAGGTTGAGCATGATTTGAAGGTTTGCGTAAGCAAGTCCCACGTGTCATTTCATCCAACTTTCTACGCTTGGAAAATGGGGGAGCCTTTCACGATGGTGATTTAATCGTAGATGAGCTCATGCGGATCATACAGGTGAGAAAATGAGTTTTACAGTAGCAGTAAAAGAAGAAATTTTAAGTCAGCATCACCTGAGTCGTCATGAATTGTCAGCTATTATCAAGATGTCTGGTAGTATTGGTTTATCGAGTTCTGGTTTGACCTTGTCCGTCATTACAGAAAATGCTAAATTGGCCCGTCATCTCTATGAATCTTTCTTGCACTTTTACGGCATCAAGTCTGAGATTCGTCACCACCAGAGAAGTAATTTACGGAAAAATCGCGTCTATACTGTATTTACTGATGAGCGAGTCCAGGAACTTTTAGCAGATTTGCGTTTGGCCGATTCTTTCTTTGGTTTGGAAACAGGGATTGATCCAGATATTTTAGGAGATGAGGAAGCAGGTCGTGCCTATCTCTGTGGTGCATTTTTGGCAAATGGGAGCATCAGAGACCCCGAGTCAGGCAAGTATCAGTTAGAAATAAGTTCTGTTTATCTGGACCACGCCCAAGGGATTGCTTCGCTCTTGCAGCAGTTCTTGCTAGATGCAAAGGTTATCGAACGAAAAAAGGGCGCGGTGACCTATCTTCAGCGAGCGGAAGATATTATGGATTTCCTGATTTTAGTGGGAGCCATGGAGGCGAGAGATACTTTTGAAGGCGTCAAGATTCTCCGAGAAACTCGGAATGATCTCAATCGTGCTAATAATGCAGAGACAGCTAATATCGCTCGTACGGTTTCTGCGAGCATGAAAACCATCAACAATATCAGTAAAATCATTGATACCGTAGGTCTAGATAGCCTACCAGTAGATTTGCAAGAAGTAGCGCATTTGCGTATCCAACATCCAGACTACTCTATCCAACAATTGGCAGACAGTTTGACAAATCCACTCACAAAAAGTGGTGTCAATCATCGACTGAGAAAGATTAATAAAATTGCAGATAAAATTTAAAACCACGAATCCTAGGATCCGTGGTTTTTTCTTATAAACTTGTAGAGTGTTTTGGTTGTACTTTTTGTTCTGGGTCAATGTAGTTAATGGCATTGTTGACGGCGGTTGGTGCTTCACCAAGACCTGTCGCAATCAGGTCAATCTTACCTTCGTAGTAACAACAGTCACCAATAGCGTAAATTCCTGCCTGGCTTGATTCTTGCTTGCTATTGACGATAATCTTATGACGATTCAGTTCTAATCCCCAATTTTTAAGATTACCAACTGATGATTTGAAGCCATAGTTGACAAAGAGGTGATCTAGTTCAATGCTTCGGTCTCATCGGATTTGACTTTTGTGATTTCAAGTTTGTCTAAAGTTTGACCATCTCCAAGAAGTTGACTTGGAACAAATGGTGTTTTAATAGCTACAGATGATTCTTGAAGAGCTTGTACACTATGCTCGAGGGCACGGAAGTTATCTCGACGGTGCACAAGTGTAGTTGGAGCAATCTTTTCAAAAGCTAGGGCCCAGTCCACAGCTGAGTCGCCACCCCCCAGGATGGTGACTTTCTTACCAGCATATTGTTGAATGTTAGAAACGTGATAATGGATATTTTCATAACCATCAACACCATCTAATTCAAGTGGACGTGGTTTAAAAGCTCCACCACCCATAGCGATAATGACAGCTTTGCTACTATGACTGCCTTTAGTAGTTGTTATCTTAAATACATCATTCTCTTTTTCAATGTCAAGAACAGTTTCATTGAGATGTGCTGGTGTATCAAAACCTTTTAGTTGTTCTAAGAGGCGATTAGTTAGTTCTTCACCAGTGAGATTTGGGAAACCTGGGACATCAAGAATTTGTTTTTCAGGATAAAGAATGGCAGGTTGGCCACCTAATTGAGGAAGAGAGTCAATGATTTGTACTTTAGCTTGACGTAAATTTGCATAAAAGGCTGCGAAAAGACCAACTGGGCCACCCCCTATGATGGTAATATCATATAATTCAGACATGGTTTCTCCTTATTTCATTTTTATCATTTTATTCTATCATATTTTCTGCCAATTTAAAATGAGGTAGGGGGGAGAAAATTTCCATTAAAAATGGTATAATGAAGAGAAGCTTTTTTGGAGAGGGGACACAGGATGAATTTTCAGCAATTATCTAATCTTCAATACTGGTCTAGTTTGTTTTCCAGTCCTTGGAGTATTGCGATAAATGTGATTGATATTCTAATCGTCGCTTATATCTTATATCAATTTACAAAATCAATTGCAGGAACCAAGATTATGATTCTGGTTCGAGGCGTTTTAGTTTTTATCTTAGCTCAGATTGCGGCTAATTTTTTGGGCTTGACGACTATTTCCTGGTTGATTAACCAATTGATTACCTATGGAGTTATCGCAGCGGTTGTTATCTTTTCTCCAGAAATTCGGACAGGTTTGGAACGATTAGGTCGAGCTACGGACTTCTTTTCAAATACTCCTATAAGTTCAGAAGAGCAGATGGTACAGGCTTTTGTAAAATCGGTTGAGTATATGAGCCCGCGAAAGATTGGAGCTTTGGTAGCTGTTCAACGTGTGAGAACCTTGCAGGAGTACATCGTTACAGGAATTCCTTTGGATGCTAAGATTTCTGCTGAGTTATTAATTAACATTTTTATCCCTAATACGCCTCTCCATGACGGTGCAGTCATTATCAGTGGAGATCGGATTGCAGTAACTTCTGCCTATTTACCACTGACTGAAAACACAGGTATTTCCAAAGAGTTCGGAACTCGTCACCGTGCAGCCATTGGTTTATCAGAAGTTTCAGATGCCCTTACTTTTGTTGTATCAGAAGAAACTGGGGGTATATCCATCACCTATAACGGTGTCTTCAAACATGATCTAAGTTTGGAAGAATTCGAGGAAGAACTACGTCGTATTCTGATACCTAAGGATGAGCAAGAACTAAGTTTAAAAGAACGTCTATTAGGAGGTTGGAATAATGAAAAGAAATAGTCTTTATATCATCTCCTCACTCCTCTTTGCATGTGTCCTGTTTATCTATGCAACATCAATCAATTATCAAAACAATACCAATGCAAGACAAACTAAAACTGAAACCTATACCAATACAGTAGTCAATGTACCGATTGATATTCAGTATGATAGTGAGCAATATTTTATCAGTGGTTTCAGCTCAGAAGTAACGGTATTTTTGACGGGTTCGAATCGAGTCACCTTAGCTAGTGAGATGCAAGAGAGCACTCGTAAATTTAAAGTGACTGCTGATTTGACCCAGGCTACAGAAGGAACGATTGAAGTTCCCTTGACCATTGAAAATCTTCCAAGTGGTTTGACAGCTGTAGCAACACCTCAAAAGATCACAGTCAAGATTGGTAAGAAAGTTACTCGAGATAATGTACCTGTTGTACCTCAAATTGATTCTAGTCAAATTGATGAGAAGATTATAATCGAACGTGTGACTGTTTCTGATGAAAAAGTTTCAGTAACTAGTGATGCGGATACACTATCTAAGATTGATCGGATTGTTGCAGTTTTACCAACGAGTGAACAGATTACAGGGAACTATTCAGGATCAGTTCCTTTGCAAGCTGTTGATAAAAATGGAGCTGTCTTACCAACAGTGATTACACCTTTTGAAACTACTATGAAAGTAACGACCAAAGCTGTAAGAACAACAAGTAGCACAACCACAACAAGTAATACTTCATCTACCGAAAACTCTTCAACGACAGCAGCAGAGACGAAGTCAGAATCTTAAAATAAATATTATACTAGAAAAGGAATGATAAAATGGGTAAATATTTTGGAACGGACGGAGTCCGTGGAGAAGCAAACGTAGAATTAACGCCAGAATTGGCCTTTAAATTGGGTCGCTTCGGAGGATATGTCCTCAGTCAACATGCGACAGAAGCGCCTAAAGTTTTCGTAGGACGTGATACACGTATTTCAGGTCAAATGTTAGAAGCAGCTCTCATTGCTGGTCTTCTTTCAGTTGGAATCCACGTTTATAAGCTTGGCGTTCTTGCAACACCAGCAGTAGCATACTTGGTTAAAACTGAGGGAGCAAGTGCAGTGTCATGATCTCAGCTAGCCACAACCCAGCCCTTGATAACGGAATTAAATTCTTTGGTGGTGACGGATTTAAACTTGACGATGACAAGGAAGCAGAAATCGAAGCCTTGCTTGATGCGAGTGAAGACACTCTTCCACGTCCAAGTGCTGAAGGTTTAGGGACTGTAGTTGATTATCCAGAAGGTTTGCGCAAGTATGAAGCTTATCTTGTTTCAACTGGAACATCTCTTGAAGGGATGAAGGTAGCATTGGATACTGCAAATGGCGCTGCTTCAACAAGTGCTCGACAAATTTTTGCAGACTTGGGTGCTCAATTAACGGTTATCGGAGAAACTCCAGATGGACTGAACATCAACTTGAACGTTGGTTCAACTCATCCAGAAGCCTTGCAAGAACTTGTGAAAGAAAGCGGGTTAGCTATCGGTTTGGCCTTTGATGGTGATAGTGACCGTTTGATTGCTGTGGATGAAAATGGTGAAATTGTCGATGGTGACAAGATTATGTATATCATCGGGAAATACCTTTCTGAGAAAGGTCAATTGGCTCAAAATACGATTGTGACAACAGTTATGTCTAACCTTGGTTTCCATAAAGCCTTGGACCGTGAAGGAATCAATAAAGCAGTCACTGCTGTTGGAGACCGCTATGTAGTTGAAGAAATGAGAAAATCTGGCTACAATCTAGGCGGAGAACAATCAGGTCATGTTATTTTGATGGACTATAACACAACTGGTGATGGTCAGTTGTCAGCAGTTCAATTGACTAAGATTATGCAAGAATCAGGTAAGAGCTTGTCTCAGTTGGCTTCAGAGGTAACTATTTACCCTCAAAAATTGGTCAATATCCGAGTGGAAAACGTCATGAAAGAAAAAGCTATGGAAGTGCCAGCTATCAAGGCAATTATCGATAAGATGGAAGAAGAGATGGCTGGTAACGGTCGTATTCTCGTTCGCCCAAGTGGAACAGAGCCACTCTTGCGTGTCATGGCCGAAGCACCAACAACTGAAGAAGTAGACTACTATGTGGACACTATTGCTGAAGTTGTGAAAGCAGAAATCGGAATTTAGGAAAGTTAGCAGAAAATAAGAAAATATGTTACAATGTCAAAGTAAATTGTAACCATGGAGAATATGATGAATTTAAAACGTGAACAAGAATTTGTTAGTCAGTATCACTTTGATGCGCGTAACTTTGAATGGGAAAATGAGAACGGAATTCCTGAAACAAAGGTCGATGTGAATTTTCAACTATTACAACACGACCAAGAAAATCAAGTGACTTCTCTCGTAGTTGTTTTGAGCTTTATGATTGTCTTTGATAAATTTGTTATCAGTGGAACCATCTCTCAAGTCAACCACGTTGAAGGTCGTATTGTAGATCAACCAAGTGATTTTAGTCAAGAAGAAGTGGAGACACTTGCTCGTCCTTCTTTGGATATGCTAAACCGTTTGACTTACGAAGTGACGGAAATCGCATTAGATTTACCAGGAATTAATTTGGAGTTTTAAAATGAAATTAGCGGTCATAACAGACTCGTCTGCTTTTCTACAAGCGGAAACCTTGCGGAAAGAAGATTTATTTGTACTAGACATTCCTGTGAATATCGATGGACAGGAGTATGTTGAAGGTGTAAATCTAACCGCTCAAGAATTTTATGAAAAAATGGCTCGTTCATCTGAACTGCCGAAAACAAGTCAGCCAAGTATTGCTAAGTTAGATGAAATTTTGTCATCCTTGAAAGAAAAAGGTTATACTCATGTTTTGGGGCTCTTTCTTTCTTCTGGGATCTCAGGATTTCACCAGAATATCCAGTATATGACGGATGAGTTCGCAGGATTAACGATTGCTTTTCCTGATACTCGAATCACAAGTGCTCCACTAGGTTTTATGGTGGAAAGTGTTTTCCAGTGGGTTGAGCAAGGAGAAGACTTCGAGTCTATCTTAGAGAAGGTAACTGAACAGATTGAACATACTTCTGCCTTTATCATGGTGGATGATCTTGATCATCTGGTGAAGGGTGGTCGTTTATCAAATGGCGCAGCTATTTTAGGAAACCTTCTTAGTATTAAACCAATCTTATATTTCAATGACCAAGGTGTTATCGAAGTTTATGAGAAGGTCCGTACAGAGAAGAAAGCAACAAAACGTCTGGTTGAAATTGTCAAAGAAGCAACCAGTAACGGTAACTACCGGATTACAGTGATTCATGGGAATGCCCCTCAAAAAGCAGCAGATTTGCGCCAGCTTTTGATAGATGGTGGTGTAGCTACAGATATTTCAATAGCAACCTTCGGTAGTGTTATTGGGACTCACCTTGGTGAAGGAAGTATTGCTTTGAGCTATACACCAATCGTCTAGATTGTTCTCACAGGCTTTGTATCTTAAAATTGAACACGGACTATCTGCCTCTTGAAAAAAGATGCCTGACTTGCCTTTCATGGAAAATCAGCGCCAGTCCCTATTTTTCATCGTCAGCTAACGTCCTTTGTATCTTAGCATTGAACACGCCTAGAACCCTGTGTGAAAAAGATAGTTCTTCCAAGGAGTATCTACTCCTTGATCAGAACTCCTATTTTCACTTTGTGTTCTTACAGGCTTTGTATCTTAGACAGGAGTAGAGATGAGTATTCGAGTGATTATTGCTGGTTTTAAGGGTAAGATGGGTCAGGCTGCTTGTCAGATGGTTTTGTCTGATCCTGAATTGGAACTAGTAGCCGTTTTGGATCCTTTTGAGTCTGCATCTGACTGGCAAGGAATTCCAGTATTCAATGATAAGAATGACTTGGCAGGTTTTGAGGCAGATGTTTGGGTGGACTTTACAACACCAGCTGTTGCCTATGAAAATACACGTTTTGCTCTTGAAAATGGCTTTGCTCCAGTAGTTGGAACAACAGGCTTTACTAGTCAGGAAATCGAAGAATTAAAAGATTTTTCTCGTTCCAAAAACTTGGGTGGCTTGATTGCTCCCAACTTTGCCTTGGGTGCTGTCTTACTCATGCAATTTGCGGCACAAGCAGCTAAATACTTTCCAAATGTGGAGATTATTGAGCTTCACCATGACAAGAAAAAAGATGCTCCAAGTGGAACAGCTATTAAAACAGCTGAGTTGATGGCACAAGTTCGTGAGTCTATTCAACAAGGTGCTAGTGATGAGGAAGAACTCATTGCTGGTGCACGTGGTGCCAACTTTGATGGCATGCGTATCCATTCGGTTCGTTTGCCAGGATTGGTAGCCCATCAGGAAGTCATTTTTGGAAATCAGGGAGAAGGATTGACACTGCGTCATGACTCCTATGATCGTAGCTCTTTCATGACAGGAGTGAATTTGGGAATCAAAGAAGTTGTCAAGCGTCATGAGCTTGTCTATGGATTAGAACACTTACTATGAGATTAACAAAAATGCCTTCTGAATTTCAGAAGGCTTTACCAGTATTAGAAAAAATTAAAGAAGCAGGGTTTGAAGCTTATTTTGTGGGTGGATCTGTGAGGGATGCCCTACTCAATCGTCCCATCCATGACGTGGATATTGCGACTTCTTCTTATCCTGAAGAGACTAAGCAGATTTTTCCCCGAACAGCCGATATCGGCATTGAGCACGGAACTGTCTTAGTTTTAGATGGAGATGAAGAGTACGAAGTAACCACTTTTCGGACAGAAGATGTCTATGTAGACTATCGTAGACCAAGCGCAGTTTCTTTTGTGCGTTCGTTGGAAGAAGACCTCAAGCGTCGCGATTTTACAGTCAATGCCTTTGCTTTGGATGAGACAGGGGAAATCGTTGATTTATTTGACGGGCTCAAAGATTTAGAAAATCAAGTTTTGCGAGCAGTTGGAGTTGCCAGTGAGCGTTTCAACGAAGATGCTCTACGTATCATGCGAGGCTTTCGTTTCCAAGCCAGTCTCGGTTTTGAACTTGAGCAAGCAACCTTTGAAGCGATGAAGACCTTAACGCCACTTTTAGAAAAAATCTCTGTGGAGCGTACTTTTGTCGAATTTGATAAACTTCTACTAGCTCCTCATTGGCGAGTAGGTTTGTCTTCTATGATTGAGAGCCAAGCTTATAATTATCTTCCAGATATGGCAAATAGTCGGGAAAAACTCCAAAGATTGTTTGATTTAGAGGAGGAATTTATCTTTGAATCTTCTGAACAAGCTTGGGCAGCACTTTTATGGGTTTTAAAAGTCGAAGATGCTCAACAATTTTTGAAGCATTGGAAGACTTCACGCCAATTTGTCAAACAGGTACAGGATTTGCTGTCTATTTTGGCTCTCCGAGAAGAAGGGGAACTCGGTAAACGTGATTGTTACCGTTTTGATTTGGACTTACTTCTACAGGCTGAAATCTTCGCAAAGCTCAAGGGAAGGAAGTCAATCCACAAGCAATCACAGAAACCTACGAGAGCTTGACCATACATGATAAGAAAGAGATGCAAATCAATGGTGGTATTCTCATCAAAGAGTACGGCTACCAGCCAGGCCCTGAATTGGGAGATGCTTTAGAGAGAATTGAATATGCTATTGTCGATGGAGAGTTAGAAAATGATCGTCAAGCCATCCATGATTACCTAAGGGAGAAAAAATGAGCGATTTTATTGTTGAAACTAAGTAAATCTGTTGGTGACAAGACTGTCTTTAAGGATATTTCCTTTATCATCCATGACTTAGATCGCATCGGTCTTATTGGTGTTAACGGAACTGGGAAAACAACCCTTTTAGATGTGCTTGCAGGTGTTTCAGGTTTTGATGGCGATATTAGTCCTTTTTCAGCAAAGAGTGATTACAAGATTGGCTACCTGACTCAGGATCCGGATTTTGATGATAGCAAGACTGTCTTGGATACTGTCCTATCTAGTGACCTCAAGGAAATCCAGCTGATTCGTGAGTATGAACTGCTCATGCTTAACTACAGTGATGACAAGCAGTCGCGTCTAGAACGGGTTATGGCGGAGATGGATTCCCTCCAAGCATGGGAAATCGAAAGTCAGGTCAAGACTGTTCTCAGTAAACTAGGCATTCAAGAATTATCAACTCCTGTTGGAGCTTTGTCGGGTGGTCTTCGTAGACGGGTTCAATTGGCGCAAGTGCTTTTAGGAAATCATGATCTCTTGCTTCTTGATGAGCCAACCAACCATCTGGACATTGCGACCATCGAGTGGCTGACACTTTTCTTGAAGAATTCCAAGAAGACCGTCCTCTTCATCACTCACGATCGTTATTTCCTAGATGCTCTTTCTACGCGAATTTTTGAATTGGATAGAGGTGGATTAACAGAGTATCAGGGGAATTACCAAGATTATGTCCGTCTCAAGGCTGAACAGGATGAGCGTGATGCAGCTCTTCTTCACAAAAAGGAACAACTTTACAAACAAGAATTAGCTTGGATGAGACGGCAACCTCAAGCTCGTGCGACCAAGCAACAAGCTCGTATCAATCGATTCCATGACTTGAAAAAGGAAGTCTCAGATACTAGCCTTGAGGCAGACTTGAGCATGAATTTTGAAACTAGCCGTATCGGTAAAAAAGTTATCGAGTTTAAGGATGTTTCCTTTGCCTATGACGATAAACCGATTCTGAAACATTTTAATCTTTTGGTACAAGCCAAAGACCGTATCGGAATCGTCGGGGACAATGGTGTTGGGAAGTCAACCCTTCTTAACCTTATTGCAGGAAGACTTGAAGCGACTGAAGGACAAGTTATCATCGGTGAAACAGTTCGTATCGCTTATTTCTCTCAACAAATCGAAGGTTTAGATGAGAGTAAGCGGGTTATCAATTACCTGCAGGAAGTGGCAGAAGAGGTTAAGACTAGCGGTGGTACTACGACATCCATTGCAGAATTACTAGAACAATTTCTTTCCCTCGTTCAACACACGGTACCTTGATTGAGAAGCTGTCAGGTGGAGAGAAGAAGCGTCTGTACCTCCTCAAATTACTCCTTGAAAAACCCAATGTGCTTCTCTTAGATGAACCGACAAATGACCTAGACATTGCGACCTTAACGGTTCTAGAAAATTTCTTACAAGGTTTTGCAGGGCCAGTCTTAACAGTCAGCCACGATCGCTATTTCCTTGATAAGGTAGCAACTAAGATTCTTGCTTTTGAAGACGGGACCATCCGTCCTTTCTTTGGCCATTATACAGATTATCTAGATGAAAAGGCCTTTGAAGCAGAAATAAAAAGCCAAGTTCAAAAGGCTGACAAGGAAAAAGTCGTCAAAGTCCGTGAAGAGAAGAAACGGATGACTTACCAAGAAAAGCAGGAATGGGCAAGTATTGAGGGTGACATCGAAGCCTTGGAAAACCGCATCTCTTCTATAGAGGAAGAAATGCTAGCAAATGGGTCTGACTTTGGGAAACTAGCTACCCTTCAAAAAGAATTAGACGAGAAAAATGAAGACTTGCTGGAAAAATATGAACGCTATGAATATTTAAGTGAGTTAGTATAATGGAAGAAACAATTATTAAATGGAGTAGTAAGAAAATCGTCTTGAGCCTTATTCTTTACCTACTAGAATTGGCTCTTCTACTTTGGATTTTTTCGTTTTTGATGAGCTATCCCGAAGAAGCACCTGCGGGATTGGTGGCTTTAATTCTCTTTATTGGTTTCTTAATCATCATCGTTGGCTTCATTTTGTATCAACATTTGCGACGGCTTTTTTCTGATAAAGAGTATTTGAAATGTACGGCTCAAGGATTTTTCTATAAACCATATCCAAAGAAAGACTGGCAGTTTTATTCCTGGGGACAGGTAGAAAAGTTTGCTCTCACGAGAATTAAGGGTAGTAGAAATGCAAGGGATTTTTATATGATTGAGGTTCAGTTTTATGACAAGGAACTTTTTAAAAATCCAACTTTTTTTCTGGTATCGTCTTCGAAGTAGATTTACAAGTTCAAAAACATTCTAACGTTTTTGAAAAATCCCAATCTATTTACTGGATGTTGGATTACCTCGTAGAGTATTTGAAACCATGGCCTACTATGAGCGAGAGTGGCGCATCCAACAAAAATCGTCAACGCAACCAAAAACTCTAAAAAGCAAAAAAAGAAGTAAGTACTTCTAGCAACAATTGAAGAAAAAAATGAGAAGTCTTGAACCAAGTATCAAGGCCTCTTTCTATTTTTGCTTTTCTAGGAATTATGGTATAATAGGGAGTAAAAAAACTTTAAAAAGAAAGAAATGCTATGAACTTAAAAAGATTACATTGCAAGTATTGAAAAATTACCCACAAGAAGGAATTACTTTCCGTGATATTAGCCCATTGATGGCAGATGGAAATGCCTACAGTTACGCTGTTCGTGAAATTGTTCAATATGCTACTAATAAAAAAAGATTGATATGATCGTAGGGACCAGAAGCTCGTGGATTTATCGTTGGATGTCCAGTCGCTTTTTGAGTTGGGAATTGGTTTTGCGCCTGTTCGTAAACCTGGCAAGTTGCCACGTGAAGTCATTTCAGCGGACTACGAAAAAGAATATGGGGTTGATACTTTGACCATGCACGCAGATGCTATCAAACCAGGACAACGTGTTCTTATCGTAGATGACCTCTTGGCAACAGGTGGTACTGTTAAAGCAACCATCGAAATGATTGAAAAATTGGGTGGAGTCGTAGCAGGTTGTGCCTTCTTGATCGAACTGGATGAACTCAAAGGTCGTGAAGCTATCGGAGATTACGACTATAAAGTGCTGATGCATTATTAATGAAAAAAACAGTCCCTAGGGCTGTTTTCTCTTCATTTGATATAAAAAAATAAGCTATATCTAGTTAGAGAAAAACTATAATTGAAAACTATATCTTCATACAGTATAATAAAGGGAAAGAGAAACGTCAGCATTTTTCCCCGTTGACGATACCATGTTTACTTGAGTCCAATATGATACAGTAAGGAGATTTCTATGCCGATTCGAATTGATAAAAAATTACCAGCAGTTGAGATTTTACGAACGGAAAATATTTTCGTCATGGATGACCAGAGGGCGGCTCATCAGGATATTCGACCACTGAAAATTCTGATTTTAAACTTGATGCCACTGAAAATGGTTACAGAAACTCAGCTTTTACGCCATTTAGCCAATACTCCTTTGCAGTTAGATATTGAATTTTTATATATGGAAAGTCATCAGTCGAAAACAACTCGTTCTGAGCATATGAAGACTTTTTATAAGACCTTCTCAGAAGTTCAAGACCAGTATTTTGATGGCTTGATTATTACAGGTGCTCCAGTTGAACATCTCCCTTTTGAAGAAGTGGACTATTGGGAGGAATTTACTAAGGTTATCGATTGGTCTAAGACTCATGTCTTTTCAACCCTGTATATTTGCTGGGGAGCACAAGCGGGTCTATACTATCGCTATGGCGTAGATAAATACCAGATGGACCAGAAGCTTTCTGGGATTTATTCTCAAGATGTTTTGAAAGAAGGTCATCTTCTACTGAGAGGTTTTGATGATTTATATGTATCCCCTCATTCTCGCCATACAGAAGTCCACAAAGAAGATATCCTGAATAAAACAAATCTAGAGATTTTAGCATCAGGAGAAGAGGTAGGAGTCTCTATCCTTGCGAGTCGAGATTTGAGAGAAGTCTATAGCTTTGGGCATTTAGAGTATGATCGCGATACGCTCGCAAAGGAATATTTTAGAGATCTAGATGCTGGTTTAGATCCACATATACCAGAAAATTATTTCAAAAATGATGACATTCATGAACTTCCTTGTATGAGGTGGAGTTCATCTGCAGCCCTCTTTTTCAGTAACTGGGTAAATTATGCAGTATACCAAGAAACGCCGTTTGAGTGGAAAAGTACGGAAGAAGATGTGTCTCATTTTGGATATTTATAAGAGGAATTATGACATATTTAGATGCTTTCAAATCAGGAAACTTAGTGTTACCGAGTGACCTGCTCTTACATTACAATCAACTGTTCTCGTCAAGCGATGATTTCTTGGTTTGGCAATTCTTTTACTTACAGAATACAACCGCTTTAGGTGAGCTGTCTCCAAGTCAGATTGCTGAAAAAATTGGCAAAAATGTCACTGAAGTCAATCAGGCTATTTCACGATTGACTGAGAAAGGGTTGCTTCAATACCGAACCATTGAACTTAATGGCGAAATAGAAGTAATCTTCGATGCAACTCTTGCCTTGGAGCGCCTAGACCAACTTTTTGAAAAACAAGCTCCGAATCAGGTGCAATCTGCTCCAAATGATTTAAAGAGCTTGGTAGATACTTTCCAACAGGAGCTAGGTCGTCTATTGAGCCCATTTGAAATTGAAGACTTGGAAAAGAGTTTGAAAGAAGACGGAACTAGTGCGGATTTGATAAAAGAAGCCTTACGAGAAGCTGTTTTGAATGGTAAACCAAATTGGAAATATATCCAAGCTATCCTACGAAACTGGCGTCATGAAGGGATTAGGAGTGTAGCCCAGGTAGAAGCGAAACGTCAAGAGAGAGAGGCAACAAACCCTCAAATGTTCAGGTTTCATCTGATTTTAAAAATGCCATGGATCTTTGGAAAGACTAATATTTAGCAATAAAAAAACTTGCCTATGGCAAGTTTTTTTGTGTTCTTAATAAGTAAGTCCCCAAACACTTACAGAACGTTCAGCAACTGGGAAATCACCATAACCTTCAGCATTAACAGTTACTTGGTCAGAATGATTACCAAGTAAATCAACAAAGGTTCGGTTAGCCCATTCTGGACCTACAAACATGGTTTTGTAATTCTCTTGAGCGTTTGAGATAAGAACAGCTAAAGGCGATTGGTTGTCAGCTCCAGAACGAACCCAACCGATACAATTAGGGTCATCAAAGTAGTCCGTCTGCTCTCCATAAGCCAAATCTTTTCGGATAGCTAACAGACAGTCAAGAACTTCTTTAAAATCTTGCTGAGCATATTGACCAGAGATACCGTAGTAGTCTCCGTAAAAGACACAAGGGAGACCCTGCTCGCGCAAAAGAATAAGAGCATAGGCTACTGGTTTAAACCATTCTTCTACAGTAGATTCTAAAGCTTGTCCTCGTTGAGTATCATGGTTTTCGACAAAGGTTACAGCTTTATCTGGTTTGATTTGAACCAGACTATCATTAAAGATGGTACGCAAATCGTAGTCTGCACCAGCCTGGCTTGCTTCAAAGAGATTCATATGGAGGCGGACATCGACTAGGTCGAAGCGTTCTTCGATTTTATCAAGGTATTCTAGGTTGGCATCCTTATCTGGATTCCAGAATTCTCCAAAGACATAGAAGTCTTGTCCATATTTCTCTTTGATGTCACGAATGAAATTACGCATAAAGAAGGAGTCGATATGCTTGACTGCATCTAAACGAAAACCAGCTACGCCAGTCGTTTCCATGAACCAATCAGCCCAATCGTAGATATTTTGTATGACTTCTGGATGCTTAAAATCTAAGTCCGCATACATGAGGTAGTCATAGTTACCATTTTCGTTATCGACTAATTCCTCGTGGGCCCACCCCTTATTATCTCCCTGGATAAGGTAAATACCAGACTTCCGTCTTTTGGCATCATAGTCAGTTCCAGTGAAATGGTACCAGTGCCAGTGGAAATCATTGTAGGTGTTTTGTCTTCCATCAAAAGTAAAGTTTGTCCAACCATTGATGGTAAAAGGTTCTCCAAGTTCAATTGTACGATCTTCTGGGTCGACTTCAATAACCTGGAAGGATTCTAAACGGTCTGCAGCTGCCTTGTGGTTTAAGACGACGTCAGCCATAGGTTGAATCCCATGTGATTTAAGTGTTTGAATGGCTTGAAGATAGTCTTCTTTGAAACCGTACTTGGTACGCACAGTTCCTTTTTGGTCAAATTCACCGAGGTCAAAAAGATCATAGACACCATAACCGACATCTTTTTCGTTTGTAGCTTTAAAGGCAGGTGGCATCCAGACGTGGCTAATTCCTAGATTTGCAAGGTGCTCAGCATCATCTGTAAGTCGCGTCCAGTGTTGTCCATCGTGGGGAAGGTACCACTCAAAATACTGCATTAGGGTTTGATTTTTCATAGATAGTCCTCATACTTAACAATTTGAGAATCATTTTACCACAAAGCAAGCAAATGCACAAACGTTTGCGCAAATCTAAAAAATATTTTCGACTATTTTATCAAAAGTGTTGATTATTTTGTACCAAAGTGCTAATATAATAATATAAAGAACATAAATATAGGAGTCAGCCCATGATTGAATTTCAAAATGTTAGTAAGTTATATGGTGATATAGAGGCTTTGAGCAATCTCAATTTGCAGATTGAAAACGGAGAGATTATGGGTTTGATTGGCCATAATGGTGCTGGAAAATCGACCACCATAAAATCTCTAGTCAGTATCATTTCACCCAGCAGTGGACGTATTTTGGTAGATGGCCAGGATTTATCGGAAAATCGTTTAGCTATCAAACGAAGATTGGCTACGTTGCAGACTCGCCTGATTTGTTTTTGCGTTTAACGGCCAATGAATTTTGGGAATTGCTTGCCTCATCCTATGACCTAACTAGCTCTGACTTGGAGTCTAGTCTAGCTAGGCTATTGAGTGTTTTTGACTTTGCTGAAAACCGTTATCAGGTTATTGAAACTCTTTCTCACGGAATGCGTCAGAAAGTTTTTGTTATTGGGGCACTCTTGTCTGATCCTGATATTTGGGTCTTGGACGAACCCTTGACTGGTTTAGATCCCCAGGCTGCTTTTGATTTGAAGCAAATGATGAAGGAACATGCACAAAAAGGTAAAACAGTTTTGTTTTCGACCCATGTCTTAGAGGTAGCCGAGCAAGTCTGTGATCGGATTGCTATTTTGAAAAAGGGGCATTTGATTTATTGTGGTAGCGTGGAGGACTTAAGAAAAGACCACCCAGATCAGTCTTTGGAAAGTATCTACCTTAGCCTTGCTGGTAGAAAATAGGAGGTTACAGATGCGTCTCAAGGTCATTAAAAAATTAGTTGATATCAATATTCTCTATTCATCTAAAGAAGCTAATTTGGCTAACCTACGAAAGAAGCAAGCTAAGAATCCTGATAAAAAGGTTGATGTATCAGGGAAATTGTTGCGTTCTTATCTTGCTTCTAGTTTGTTGCTACTCATCTTATTTTCTAATCTAGCCTTTCGTTTTCCTTTTGAGGAAATGCCAAGTTTTTTTAGTACCATGGTTGCTATTTTACTGGTGCTTGCCTTTTCAACGTCTTTCACTGCATTTTACAATGTCTTTTATGAGAGTAAGGACTTGGCCTCCTATAGTCCCTATGCCTTTAAAGAATCAGAGATTATAATTGCTAAAGGACTGTCTGTCCTCTTGCCAGCTCTAACTGGAATTGTACCGATCCTAGCTTATTTTCTAGTCCTCTACATTAGGCTAGCTCCTTCTCTTTGGCTGGGTTTGCCCTTGATGCTGGTGTCCTTGGTCTTATTATTTGTCTCTGTGACTCTAGTGATGGTAGTGGCAGTGCATTTCTTGGCTCAAACTGCGGTTTTTAGAAAGTATCAGTCTATTTTTGCGAATGTGATGATTGGGATAGGGGTTATCACGCCTTTATTATTTGTCTTCTTTCTACAGTCGACTTCTGGAGATATAGTTGACAGAGTTAGAGACATTCCACCTCTTCTTTATCCTATTCATCTCTTTTACAAAATAGCAGTGGAGCCTTTTTCGACAGAGGCCATACTGGGTCTGCTCGCTTGGATAGGACTAACTCTCTTCTTACTTTATCTGACCAAAAAGAAGGTTCTTCCTCATTTTTATGACATTATCCTGCTTAACAGTGAGGAGAAGGTCATAAAAGAACGTCGCAGTAAAGAGGGGATTTCAACGACTAAAAAGGGATTTTTTCGCATGGTTTTACGCTACAACCTCTCCCTATTGGGACAGGGGACTGGCGTCATTACAGTGCTTTTTACAAGTACCTTTCTTCCTTATATCATGATGATCGGATTGATTTCCAAAATTCGAGATTCTCAGTTAGTTCCAGATATTCATCCTCCATACTGGTTACCCTTGTTTTTTGTAGGAGTATTTATAGCAGTTTTAAATAACAATATCACAAGTTTACCTTCAATCGGGCTATCTCTGGAGAGGGAAATTTTGACTTTCTGAAGAGTTTGCCCTTTGACTTTGCTCGTTATGTGAAAGTGAAATTTTGGATTATATTTGCTGTTCAGTCTTTTTTACCTATCGTGATTTTACTTGGTCTTTCCCTTTATTTAGGCTTGCCAATCCTTCCGATGATTTACCTTCTTGCGGCATGGATTCTTGCCAGTATTATCCTTGCTTGTCGCCATTATTTTAAGGACGTGAAAAATCTGTCAACTAATTGGACTAGTATTACGGACCTAGTGAATCGTTCAAATGGCATAGTCACAATGGTTCTATTGCTTATTTATAGTGCAATCCTAATGGCCCTTGTAATTGGTAGCTTATTCTTGGTTCAGTCTCTCTCCGCTATTCTTGCCATCAGCTTGGGAGTAGGAGTTCTTATCCTCGTGCTTGGTTTTGCTATATTTAGCTATCATTACTATCTATCACGCATATTGGCAGAAATAGAAAAAAGATGAGATAGTTGATAGCTTGCTAGATAAATATTATAAAAAGAAATGCTCCTCCAAGACGGAAGAGCATCTTTTATTGTGATTTTCACACAATTACTTCCTAATTCTTAATTAGTATTAGTATACCATTTTTTAAAACGAGAGTAAAAAAGCAAGGGTTGTTTCTATTTTGTGAATTTTCAACAAATTTGATATAATTGTATCTATGAATAAAATATTCGTCAGTCGGCGTGTTGAAAAAAAGCTCCAAAAAGGTCTAGTGCTTTTGGAAGAAGTTGATTTTCCAGATTTATCTGAAACGAATCAGGAAGTTGAACTTTTCAGCCAAAGCAATGAGTTTTTAGGGAAGGCTTATCTATCCCGTCAAAATAAGGGAATTGGTTGGTTTGTATCAAACCAGAAAATCTCCTTTAATCAAACCTTCTTTAAAAGTTTGTTTGAGCAAGCCAAACTAAAACGATCTACCTACTATCAAGATGAGTTGACAACTGCCTTTCGTTTGTTTAATCAAGAAGGTGATGGCTTCGGTGGAATGACTCTGGACCTCTACGGGGATTATGTAGTTTTCTCTTGGTATAACTCCTATATTTATAGTCTTCGCCAAGAGATTATAGCAGCTTTTCATCAAGTTTTTCCAGAAGTCTTAGGTGCTTATGAAAAGATACGCTTTAAAGGTCTAGACTATGAGTCTGCTCATATCTATGGTCAAGATGCACCTGAATGTTTCACGATTCTTGAAAATGGAGTTCTTTACCAGGTCTTCATGAATGACGGTCTCATGACAGGAATTTTCTTGGACCAGCATGAAGTTCGTGGGAGCTTGGTTGATGGTTTGGCCATGGGGAAATCCTTACTCAATATGTTTTCCTACACAGCAGCCTTCTCAGTTGCTGCAGCTATGGGGGGAGCTATTGAAACGACTTCTGTGGACTTGGCTAAGCGTTCAAGAGAATTATCAGCAGCTCATTTTGCTGCTAATGGTTTGAGTCTAGACAATCATCGCTTGCTTGTCATGGATGTCTTTGAATACTTTAAATATGCTAAGAGGAAAGGTTTAAGCTATGACGTGATTGTTCTGGATCCACCTAGCTTTGCCCGAAATAAAAAACAAACTTTCTCTGTAGCTAAGGATTATCACAAGTTGATTTCTCAAAGCTTAGAGATTTTAAATCCAGGTGGAATCATTATTGCTAGTACCAATGCTGCTAATGTTTCCCGTCAAAAATTTACAGAACAAATTAACAAAGGTTTTGCAGGAAGAAACTATCAGGTTCTTCAAAAATATGGACTTCCAGCAGACTTTGTCTACAATGAAAAAGATGAAAGTAGTAATTACCTCAAAGTGATTACCATGAAGGTTAGTAAATGAAATTAATTGTTTCCGTAATGCCAAGAAGTATAGAAGAGGCTCAGGCTATTGATGTGTTGCGCTACCAAGATGCCGATATCATTGAGTGGCGAGCTGACTTCTTACCTAAGGAAGCTATTTTGCAGGTAGCGCCAGCTATTTTTGAAAAATTTGCAGGTCGTGAGCTTGTTTTCACTTTACGTACTCGTGCCGAGGGTGGTCAAATTGAGCTCTCTTCAGAAGAGTATGTTCAAATGATCAAGGAAGTAGCACAGCTTTATCAACCAGATTATATTGATTTTGAGTACTTTAACTACAAGGATGTTTTTGATCAGATGTTGGATTTTCCAAATCTCGTCTTGAGCTACCATAACTTCCAAGAAACACCTGATAATCTAATGGAAATATTGTCTGAGTTAACAAGTTTAAATCCTAAAGTTGTGAAAATAGCTGTTATGGCGAATACAGAACAAGATGTCTTGGATCTGATGAACTTTACACGTGGCTTTAAAACACTGAATCCTGAACAAGAATATGTAACGATTTCTATGGGAAAAGTGGGCAAGGTCTCTCGTATTACTTCAGATGTGACTGGATCTAGTTGGTCTTTTGCAAGTCTGGATGAAGCTAGTGCTCCAGGACAAATTTCACTATCTAGCATGACAAATTAGGGAGATTTTAAATGAAGATTGATGGCTACACACGTTTAGCAGCTGTAGTCGCAAATCCTATCAAACACTCCATTTCTCCCTTCATTCACAATAGCGCTTTTGAAGCAACCAATACCAATGGTGTTTATCTTGCTTGGGAAGTAGATGAGGCTGAACTAGCAGAAACAGTTGCCAATATTCGTCGCTACCAGATGTATGGAATCAATCTTTCCATGCCTTACAAGGAACAAGTGATTCCTTATCTGGATCAGTTGAGCGAAGAGGCTTGTTTAATTGGTGCAGTGAATACAGTTGTGAATCGAGAAGGAACATTAATTGGATATAACACAGATGGCAAGGGATTCTTTAAGAGCTTGCCTTCTTTTAAAATTTCCGGAAAAAGAATGGTTTTGTTAGGAGCAGGCGGTGCAGCCAAGGCCATTTTGGCACAGGCAATCTTGGATGGAGTGAGCCAGATTTCTGTCTTTGTTCGCTCGTCATCCATGGAAAAAACAAGACCTTACTTGGAAAAACTACAGAAAGCGACTGGATTTAGAGTAGATTTATTTGCCTTAGAGGATGTTCAAGAGCTTCAAGACAGCATCACTCAAGCCGACCTCTTAGTAAATGCTACGAGTGTGGGTATGGATGGAGCCTCTCAGCCGATCCCGACAAGCATCGTTTTACCAGAAAAGCTTTTGGTAGCAGATGTGATTTACCAACCCTTTGAAACCCCATTTTTGAAATGGGCAAGAAACCAGGGGAATCAATCCATCAATGGCCTTGGCATGCTACTTTACCAAGCTGCGGAAGCTTTTCAGTTATGGACAGGCAAGGAAATGCCAACAGATCAAATCTGGGAATCATTAAAACAAAAGTATCAATAAAGAAAAAGGAGACCTGCTATGAAAATTAGAATAGACCTTCCACATCATCCTTACGATATTCAGATTGAAAAAGGATGCTTGTCTCAAGCAGGAACATGGTTGCGAGAACTGTGGCAACCGCAAAAAGTCGTTATCATTACCGATAACCATGTAGCTTCACTCTATGCAGAAAAAGTAAAACTCAGTCTTGAGGATGCTGGTTTTCAAGTGGCCGTTTTTGACTTTCTAGAGGGTGAAGAACGAAAAAATCTAACCACGGTTCAAAAGGTTTATGAATTTTTAGTGAAGCAAGGTTTAACTCGTAGTGATGGTATCGTTGCGCTCGGTGGTGGAGTGGTCGGAGACTTAGCTGGCTTTGTAGCCTCTACCTATATGCGAGGAATTCATTTCGTTCAAATTCCAACTAGTTTAACTGCCCAGGTTGATTCTTCTATCGGTGGGAAAAACTGGAGTGAACACCCCTTTTGCCAAGAATATGGTGGGGACATTTGCTCAACCAGATGGTGTTTTGATTGATCCGCTTGTCCTTGAAACCTTAGGTAAGAGAGAATTGATTGAAGGAATGGGTGAAGTCATCAAGTATGGCCTCATTGAAGATCCAGAACTTTGGAACCTATTATCTGAAATGGATGGTTCTGTGGAAAGCATTTTGGAACATTCAGAGAGTTTGATTGAGCATTCTTGTCAAGTGAAGCGCAAGATGGTAGTTGAAGATGAATTGGACAATGGCATTCGTCTCTATCTCAACTTTGGCCACACAATTGGTCATGCTATCGAGGCGACTGCTGGTTATGGACATGTCATGCACGGTGAGGCAGTAGCTATGGGAATGGTTCAAATCTCTAAGGTAGCCGAAGAAAAAGGACTCATGCCAGTGGGAATTACACAGTCAATCCGAGAAATGTGTCTGAAGTTTGGGTTGCCAGTCGAGTACGAAAACTGGGACCTTGACAAGCTTTATCAGGCTTTGACTCATGATAAAAAAGCACGTGGAAATACCATGAAGTTAGTTTTGGTACCCGAGCTTGGTTCAGCAACGATTCACCCAGTTTCTCTCGAAGAAATGAAAGAATACTTGGTAAAATAAGGAGAATGTATGAGATATTTAACAGCAGGAGAATCACATGGTCCTCGTCTGACAGCAATTATTGAAGGAATTCCAGCAGGACTGCCTTTGACTGCAGAAGATATCAATGAGGATCTCAAACGTCGCCAAGGTGGTTACGGTCGTGGTGGACGCATGAAGATTGAGAGCGATCAGGTAGTCTTTACTTCTGGAGTTCGGCATGGGAAGACGACAGGGGCACCTATTACCATGGATGTCATCAATAAAGACCACCAAAAATGGCTGGATATCATGTCTGCTGAGGATATCGAAGACCGGCTTAAAAGCAAACGAAATCACACATCCTCGTCCAGGTCACGCAGACTTAGTTGGCGGGATTAAATACCGCTTTGATGATTTGCGAAATTCTTTGGAACGTTCATCTGCCCGTGAAACGACTATGAGGGTTGCAGTTGGAGCAGTAGCCAAGCGGCTTTTAGCTGAGCTTGATATCGACATTGCTAATCATGTTGTTATCTTCGGTGGTAAGGAAATCGATGTTCCAGAAAACTTAACAGTCGCCGAAATTAAGAAACTGGCTGCCCAGTCTGAAGTTTCTATCGTTAACCAAGAACGGGAACAGGAAATTAAGGACTATATTGACCAGATTAAGCGTGATGGAGATACCATCGGTGGAGTTGTAGAAACAGTTGTTGGCGGTGTTCCGATTGGTCTTGGTTCTTATGTCCAATGGGATCGTAAACTAGATGCAAGACTAGCTCAAGCTGTTGTTTCTATCAATGCCTTTAAGGGTGTGGAGTTTGGACTTGGTTTTAAAGCAGGTTCTCTCAAGGGTAGCCAAGTCATGGATGAAATCCTCTGGTCATCAGAAAATGGCTATACTCGTCGTACTAATAACCTTGGAGGTTTCGAAGGTGGAATGACCAATGGTCAGCCCATTGTTGTCCGTGGGGTCATGAAACCAATTCCGACTCTCTATAAGCCATTGATGAGTGTCGATATCGAGACTCACGAGCCTTATAAAGCAACGGTGGAGCGAAGCGATCCAACAGCTCTTCCAGCAGCGGGTGTTGTCATGGAAGCTGTTGTGGCAACGGTTTTGGCCCAGGAAATCTTAGAGAAATTCTCATCAGATAATCTAGAAGAATTAAAAGAAGCTGTTGCTAAACATCGGGAGTATACAAAACATTATTAAGGAGTTCTTATGGCGAAAACCATCTATATCGCAGGATTGGGTTTGATTGGTGCTTCGATGGCACTCGGAATCAAGCGGGATCATCCTGATTATGAAGTTTTAGGATACAATCGTAGTCAGGCGTCTAGAGATATCGCCTTGGAGCGGGGAATGATTGACCGTGCGACAGATGATTTTGCCAGTTTTGCTCCACTAGCAGATATAATTATTTTGACTCTTCCTATCCAGCAGACTCTCGCCTTTATCAAGGAGTTAGCCAAATTGGACTTGAAAGAAGGCGTCATTATTTCTGATGCTGGTTCAACCAAGTCAGCTATTGTGACTGCAGCGGAGGAGAATTTTGCAGGGAAATCGGTTCGATTTATCGGTGGGCATCCCATGGCAGGAAGTCACAAGACAGGAGCAGCCTCTGCAGATGTTAATCTTTTTGAGAATGCCTACTATATCTTCACGCCATCTAGTTTGACGACTCCGGATGCTCTTGAAGAAATGAAAGACTTGCTGTCTGGTCTTCATGCACGTTTCATTGAGATAGATGCTGAGGAACATGATCGAGTGACTTCTCAAATTAGTCATTTTCCTCATATTTTAGCATCAGGCTTGATGGAACAAACTGCAAGTTATGCTGAAGAGCATGAAATGGCGCGGCGCTTTGCGGCCGGTGGATTTCGAGATATGACTCGTATAGCTGAAAGTGAGCCAGGCATGTGGACTTCTATCCTCCTATCCAATCGAGAGACCATTGTTGAACGAATCGAGGATTTTAAGGACCGTTTGGATGAGATTGGACAAGCTATCAGTAAGGGTGATGAAAATCATATCTGGAACTTTTTCAATCAAGCGCGTGAGCAACGTCAAGCTATGGAAATCCATAAACGCGGAGGAGTAGATAGCTCATTTGACCTCTATGTAGACGTTCCCGATGAAGAAGATGTGATTTTACGCATCTTGGAATTGCTGCGAGGAACTTCCTTGGTCAATCTCCATATCAACGAGGAAAACCGTGAAGATATTCACGGGATTCTGCAGATTTCATTTAAAAATGCTCAGGACTTGGAACGAGCTGAGCGCTTAATTACAGAAAATACGGACTATACAGTCGTTATTAAATAAGGAGGACAATTATGTCAAATATTTATGATAGTGCAAATGCACTAAGTCGTGGACTACGTGAATTGCCTGAATACAAGGCAGTTAAAGAAGCTAGAGATGCCATCCAAGCGGATGCAGAAGCAAGCAAAATTTTTGCAGATTATATTGCTTTTCAACATGAAATCCAAATCATGGCAAAAACTGGTCAAATTCCAGATGCTTCCTTCCAAGAAAAAATGGAAAGTTTTGGCAAGCAGATTCAAGGAAACTCTCTCTTATCAGAATTCTTTGCCAAACAGCAACAACTTTCTATCTACCTTTCTGATATTGAAAAAATTGTCTTTGAACCAATTTCAGAATTGCTAAAATAAAAAAATTATTTTGTATATGATTTATTGGCATTTTTTCAATCGTATTTTTATTATCGGTAACTACTGTGTAAGCTAGAATTATTAGCCTAGACTGTTTAATAATGACTGTGGGAATGATTGTCTATACTAATAAACAAAATGAAAAACAAATTTGAAAGTTTCTAACTATAGAGCTGAGTTAATTGGAGCAGAGAAAGATGCAAAGTTTGTACCTAAAATCAATTTAACTGATTAGTCTTTTGGGGGATCTCCTATGAAAAAGTTAATTTTACTCTTAATTATCCCTTTATTCTTTTTTATGCCACTAGTGGCGGCTAATATAGCTGTTCCAGATCGGCCTTTAAATGGTATATACGATCCTAATGGTTATTTAACCACTAGTGTTGCAGAAACGTTAGAGAGTATGAATGCTGGAAGTGAAACCCAAGTAGGTATTTACATTGTAGATACCCTGGACGGTTCCAGTATCGAAGAGGTAGCCAATGAGGTTGCACGCAAATGGAAAATTGGGAAACAAGATTCCAACAGTGGAATTTTAATCGCTATTGCTATAAAGGATAGGAAGTTTCGTATTGAAACATCCAACGAAGCAGCAATTTGGCTTCCTGATTCGAAGGCCAGTTCTTTACTAAATGATTCGAAGCCTTACATGAAAGAAGGGAAATATACTGATGCTCTTAACAGAATTCTAGTAGGTATCTCTAAAGCCGAATCTGGAAAAGCTGAAATCATAAACAAGAAAGAGAATAAGAATAGTTGGCTTCCAAAAATCGATGAAAAATTATTAAAAAATAATGAAGGGCTTAGTAAGTATTTCGATTACATTCCGTTTCCGATATTGTTCTATCTAATGTTCTTTCTTTTACTAAGTTTAATAACGTGGTTCAGGTACTTAAAAAGATGTCGCTTTTCTAAGTATGAGTACGAGGGAAAGGGGAAGCTGTATCCAGATTTTCCTGACTTTGTACCTAACGATACGTGGACTGAAGAACGTAAATCTTACTATAAAAAAAATAAGCGTTTAATTAGGTCTCAATATAACTACGCAGGATATAACAAACTCTATCCAGACTCAAAAGGTTTTCTGCCTAATGATACTTGGACTACATTACTGATAGAAGCATACTACGCAGAAGTTAAAAGAAAGAAACTAGATAGGCTGAACCGCTCTCAATACTCTTATAATGGGAAGGGAAAACTCTATCCAAACGATAAAGATTTTGTGAAGAATGCTTCTTGGACTTCCGAGCTTAAAAAAAGCTACTATGCTTCACAAAGGGTACAGTCAAGTTCTTATGGTAGATTAGATTCTTCCACATCTAGATATGATGCTGGTAGTTCTAGTTCATCTTGGTCTTCTAATGATTGGGATGGCGGAGGATTTGATGGTGGTGGCTCTTCAGATAGCTGGTAAATTGAAAGTGAAACAGAATTGCTATTAAAAAGCTTCAGGTTGAAATAAATCAAAAAGGTAAAAGTGCATTGAAAAAATATTATTAACTATCATAAAGTCAGGAATTTTTAAGAAATTTCTGACTTTTTATGATAAAATAAGAAAAAGTATTGCCAGTATGAGGACTAGTATGAAGTTAAAAACAAACATTAAGCACTTAAATGGGAGCATTCGCGTTCCAGGAGATAAGTCCATCAGTCATCGTTCTATTATTTTTGGAAGCTTAGCTGAGGGGGAAACTAAGGTTTATGATATCCTGCGAGGTGAAGATATTCTTTCAACCATGCAAGTATTTCGTGACCTCGGCGTAGAGATTGAGGACAAGGACGGCGTTGTTAGCATTCAAGGTGTTGGGATGGGTGGACTCAAAGAACCTCAGAATGCTCTGGATATGGGTAATTCTGGAACCTCTATTCGTTTGATTTCAGGTGTCCTTGCTGGTTCAGACTTTGAAGTAGAGATGTTTGGGGATGACAGTCTTTCTAAACGCCCCATGGACCGTGTGACTCTTCCTTTGAAAAAAATGGGAGTTACCATTTCTGGTCAAACAGAACGAGACTTGCCACCTTTACACTTAAAAGGAACGAAAAATTTAACACCTATTCATTATGAATTGCCAATCGCTTCTGCTCAAGTCAAGTCGGCTTTGATTTTTGCGGCTTTGCAGGCTCAAGGACAGTCAGTCATTGTCGAGAAGGAGTGCACTCGTAACCATACAGAAGATATGCTCCGTCAGTTTGGTGGAGACCTGAGTGTCGATGGTAAAAGAATTAGAGTTAACGGTCCTCAAAAACTGACTGGACAAACGGTCGTAGTTCCTGGAGATATTTCTAGTGCAGCCTTTTGGTTGGTCGCAGCTTTGATTGTTCCAAATTCTCGTGTGGAACTTAAGAACGTTGGTATCAATGAAACTCGTACAGGGATTCTTGATGTGATAAGGGCTATGGGTGGGAAATTAGAGATTACTGATATGGATCCAATTGCTAAATCTGCAACCTTGACTGTCGAGACTTCAGAACTAAACGGGACAGAAATTGGTGGAGCCTTGATTCCACGTTTAATTGATGAATTGCCGATTATCGCGCTTCTTGCTACTCAAGCTCAAGGTCAAACAGTTATCAAAGATGCAGAAGAACTTAAGGTCAAAGAAACGGACCGCATTCAAGTTGTCGCGGATGCTTTAAATAGCATGGGAGCTGACATCACTCCTACAGCAGACGGCATGATTATCAAAGGGAAATCTGCCCTCCATGGTGCCAACGTCAATACCTTTGGTGACCACCGTATCGGTATGATGACAGCCATTGCCGCTCTTTTAGTTGCAGATGGAGAAGTTGAATTGGATCGTGCCGAAGCCATCAACACCAGCTATCCAAGCTTCTTTGATGATTTGGAGACTCTGATTCATGGCTAAGGTTTTATTAGGATTTATGGGTTCAGGGAAAACGACTATTGCTAGAAAGCTGGATCCTGATTTTGTAGACATGGATGCTTTGCTGGAAGAACGACTTGGGATGCCGATTGCTCGTTTCTTTGAAGAAAAAGGAGAAGCAGCCTTTCGTCAGCTAGAATCAGAAATGTTAGCTGATTTATTAAAAACAGACCAGGTCATTTCGACTGGTGGAGGTGTAGTTATTTCTCCGCGTAATCGGGACTTGCTCAAACAAAATCTAGATAATATCTATCTGAAAGCAGATTTTGAGGCCCTTTACCAACGAATTTCATCCGATAAAGAGAATCAACGACCACTATTTTTAAAAAATAGTAAGGAAGATTTGGCTGCGATTTTTAAAGAAAGACAGGCTTGGTATGAGGAAGTAGCTAACCAGATTGTAGATGTATCAAGGTTAAATCCAGATGAAATTATAGAGGAACTGAAATGAAAATTGCCTATCTAGGTCCCAAAGGATCTTTTTCGCACCATGTGGTGCAAACGGCTTTTCCTCATGAGGAACTAGAGCCATTTTCAAATATTACAGACGTTATCAAGGCCTATGAACAGGCTTGGTGGACTATTCGGTTGTCCCAGTTGAAAATTCTATTGAAGGTAGTGTTCATGAAACCTTGGACTATCTTTTTCATCAGGCTCATATTCAGGCTGTAGCAGAGATTGTTCAGCCCATTCATCAACAGCTAATGGCAGTGCCAGGTCAGTCTAGGATTGAAAAGATCTTTTCTCATCCGCAGGCATTGGCTCAAGGGAAGAAATTTATCGATGAACATTTTCCACATGCTCAATTAGAAGTCACTGCCAGTACAGCTTACGCTGCACGATATGTTTCTGAGCATCCGGATCAACCTTTTGCAGCTATTGCTCCTAAGAGCTCTGCTGAGGAATATGGATTGGAACTGGTCGCTCAAGATATTCAAGAAATGGAAGCTAATTTTACACGTTTTTGGGTTTTGGGGCCTAACTTACCACAAATCCCCTTGAATGCAGATTCTGAAAAGATGAGCCTAGCCTTGACCTTGCCAGATAATCTACCTGGTGCATTGTATAAGGCTCTTTCTACCTTTGCTTGGCGGGGAATTGACCTGACGAAGATTGAGAGCCGTCCTCTAAAAACAGCACTGGGAGAATACTTTTTCATCATCGATGTGGAATATGCGGATAAAGAACTTGTCCATTTTGCTCAAAAAGAATTAGAAACGATTGGGATCCACTATAAAGTACTAGGAGCTTACCCTATCTATACTATCAATGACCAAGGAAAGGAGAACCTATGAATAGAGAATATCCACTCACTCACCATGAAAAACTACGTTATGACTATCTCTTGAAGAATATTCACTATCTAAACGAGAAAGAAAAGCGGGAGTTTGCCTTTTTACAAGCTAAATTGGACAAACCCCAACAAGAAGTTCGTCAAGTTTATCGTGAGGACTTGGAAGAATTCGAGGATTTGGAAGAACTCCCTCAAGAAGAATCTAATATAGACCTTCCAACTTATGGCAATAGAAGTCGTAGCTCTCGACGTAAAGTTCCAAAGCAAAAAGTTAAAAAAGAAAAAATCAAACAAGAAAAAGTCAAGAAGCCTAAAAAGAAAAGAATTTTTCGATTTAAACGCATCCTTGCTTGGTTAGGAATGCTGTTGCTTTGCGCAGCAGTGGGAATGATTTTCATGTTCCTGAAAGGTTTCCAATCAGCCAATCCTAACGGTTCAAGTGGATCAAAAAGATGCCAAAAGCCGCTCAAGTTGAAGTCTTTAATGGACAGGATACAAGAGATGGTGTCAATATTCTTATTTTTAGGAACAGATGGCCGTATTGGACAGAATAGTGCTGAAACTCGTACAGATTCTATTATGGTTCTCAATGTAAGCGGTAAAGATAAAAAAAGCTCAAACTTGTAAGCTTTATGCGTGATAATCTAGTTTACATTGATGGTTATAGTCAGGTTGTCGATGGTCAGAAACAAGCTGACCACAAGTTAAACTTGGCTTACGAATTGGGGGAACAAGAAGGAAAAACAAGGGGCTGAAATGGTGCGTAAGGTCCTTAAAGATAATTTTGACTTAGATATCAAATACTATGCCCTTGTTGATTTCCAAGCTTTTTGCGACTGCCATTGACACGCTTTTCCCAGATGGAGTGACCATTGATGCTCAGTTTTCAACTCTAAATGGTCAACCTCTGACAGAAGCCACAGTCGGAGACGACCTTCATGCAACAGAAACTGAATCACCAACACAGACTATTAAAGTTGGAACGCAACAAATGAATGGTTCTACTCTTCTCAACTATGCACGTTTCCGTGATGATGATGAAGGGGACTATGGCCGTACTCGTAGACAGCAACAAGTCATGACTGCTGTTTTACAGCAAATTAAGGATCCTACAAAACTATTCACAGGCTCAGAAGCACTTGGTAAAGTGTTCGCCATGACATCTACAAACCTTCCGTATACCTTCTTATTGACCAACGGATTATCCGTCCTTGAAGGAGGTCAGAACGGTATTGAGAGACTGACAGTACCGGAACTTGGAGACTGGGTAGATGACTATGATGTGTATGGAGGACAAGCACTTCGAGTGGATCAAAAAGCCTATCAGGCTAAACTGGCCCAAATGGGATTTAGATAATAAAATAAATTAAAATCAAAGCTTGAACATCTAACAAAAATGGGTGTCTCAGGCTTTTATTTTTTATCTATTCAGAAGTTTGTGTAATAATTTTAATGATTAAACTTATGATATACTATATGTAAATCAGTACATGGTATATTTTTAAAATAGCATAAAGGAGACGTCATGAAGATATTAAAAATTATAGGAATTGTTTAGCTAGTTTGTTGGTTATCGTTGGATTAAGCGTAGGAGGATATAAAGTAATGAAACAAGCAGAACGCGATGAGATGGTGAGAATTGTAGAGAGTGAGGAAGTTAAAGAAATAATAGAGCATTATTTAAATTACATAGATGGGAAAGCTTTTACAAATGAAGGAGTAATCCAGTCGTATGAAATAGATACAGAATCTATTCAACATAACCCTATGGGAGGAATAAATTTTTCTGTTTATGTAAATGAAGATAATGAACTATATGTAAGGTATACCCTAGAGAAAAACTCGCAAAAAAATAAGGTGGATTTTTCTAGTGGGGGATACTCAGGGAAATTGCACAATCTGATAAAGGAGAAATAATGAGTAGAGATTACAGTGATTAAGAGCGACAAAGAATAGCAAACGAGGAGTATTCAGTCTATGAACCCAGTGACCCTATGACTATTAAAAACGATAAAGGAGAACTAGAAGATATCGGTACAGTCCGTCAGGTGATAGAAAACGAAACAGGAATAAAGGTTTACGTAGTTGAGAGTCCAGACCGACCTTTATGCTATACTATAAGTAAATCAGTACATGATATATTTTTAAAATAGCATAAAGGAGACGTCATGAAACCATTAAAAATTGTAGGAATTATATTAGCTAGTTTATTAGTTATCGTTGGATTAAGCATAGGAGGATATAAAGTAATGAAACAAGCAGAACATGATGAGATGGTGAGAATTGTAGAGAGTGAGGAAGTCAAAAAGATCATAGAAGATAACCTAAAGCTGAGGCATAAAGGGGCACTTGAAGAAGGAAATATTATCCAGAATTATGATATAGATATTAATTCCATTTTTCATAGTCCAATGGGAGGGGTCAAATTTAAAATTTATATAAATAATGACGAAGAATTATATGTATTTTTCACTATAAATAAAGATAGAAGTAGCGGAAAGTTAGTTAATGATGGTGGAGGAAGCTCTGCTAAATTTAAAAAAATAATAACGGAGAGAAAAAGTGAGTAGACAGTATAGTGATCATGAACGTCAAAAAATTGCCAATGAAGAATATACAAAGTATTCTGAAACAGAGTCTATGGAAATCATAAATGATAAAGGAGAGATAGAAGATATCGGCACAGTCCGTCAGGTGATTGAAAACGAGACAGGAATAAAGGTTTACGTAGTTGAGAGTCCAGACCATTCTGAAGTTTCTGTTCTCTACGAAGGTTCTAAAGCACCAAGTGAGGAGGGGAAATCCAATCTTTATGGTATACTAGAAGTAAATCAGTGCATGATATATTTTTAAAATAGCATAAAGGAGTCGTCATGAAGTCGTTAAAAATTGTAGGAATTGTTTTAGCTAGTTTGTTGGTTATCGTTGGGTTAAGCGTAGGAGGATATAAAGTAATGCAAAAAGTAGAACACGATGAGATGGTGAGAATTGTAGAGAGTGAGGAAGCGAAAGAGATTTTTAAAGTGCGCTTAAAACAAATAGATCCGAATGCTCTAACAGAAAAAGGAATTATTAAATCATATAAAGTTGATTCTTTTGAACATAATCCAATGGGAGGAATAATTGTTTATTTGTATATAAATGATTCTTCAAGTTATAAAGTTAGTGTTTTCTTACATAAAGATAGTGATGGTAAATTAAGAAATGGCGGTGGGAGTAATCCACCTCTGGAAAAATTAAAGGGAGACTCAAACTGATGAATTCTATGTATAGCGAATATGAACGAAAGTTAATTGCTGAAAAAGAATATGATAATTCATTACAAGTTGATAATGATATTTATATAGAAACTCGAAAAAGTTCCATCGGCACAGTTCGTCAGGTGATAGAAAACGAGACAGGAATAAAGGTTTACGTAGTTGAGAGTCCAGACAAATCTGAAGTTTCTGTTTTCTACGAGGGTTCTAAAGCACCATTTGAACAAGGATGGGAAGTGGATTGGTTTGAAAATGATATTCCCATGGCTCATAGCATTTTGACAGGCAAAAAAGGGACGACCTCTCAATTGAAGGCATCGGCAGATATTTTAAACGACGTTTTAGTAAGATATCCAAATGCTAAAGTCACTGTTTATGGGCACTCTCTCGGCTCCATGAATGCGCAGTATGCTTTAGCTAATGTAAGAGATATTTCTCGTATTTCAGGAGCTTATATCTACCAAGGACCGAATACCTATCCGGTCTTGACGGAAGAACAGCGGCAACGAGTAGATGCGATGAAGTATCGTATTCATAATTACGTTGATGATAAGGATATGGTTCCTATAGGTTATCCTAAAAATAGAATGGATAGTGTCGGTGTTGTAGGGATTATGCATCATGTAGATTCGAAACAACAGATAGATTTTATATATTCTCAACACTTGTGGGGTGGTTATGTCTTTAATGAAGATGGTAGCCTTAAAACTAAGAATGATCGTTCATCTTTTGAAAAACGATATTCATCTGGTTTGGATAAGGTTTCCAGCGGCTTGTATAACTATGTAAAGGCTAAAGAGGCATTGGCTTCAGGAGGTTACACAAGTAATGAGGAAATATTTCTAGACTCTGAACATGCCTTAACGATTTCATCGGGATTGCATGAAGTCGCAAATGCTGGTCATGAAGAGATTCGTTCCATAGTTCGTAAAGCTCACCAAAAAGCAGAGAAAATAGTAGCGAGTACCTATCAAGTCCCTTTTGGTTTTATTTTGTCACCTACAGAGGTGGCAACAGCCTATTCTGACGGAGGAGTATCTCGTACGACAATCCTAGATGACCTTGATCATTATTTCTATCCAAAAATAAAAAAATCAGAAAAATTGGCCGAAGATTTTCAAAGTTTAGAAAAGCAAATAGCAGATGGTGTCCAAAAGAAATTGGAAGATGATAAAGAATTAGCAGGGAATTTTAAAGAATGGATGAAAATCAAGTAATCTGGCGGGAATTAAGAACAAAGCAAAGTCATTTAGATTTATTAGATGAACGGAATCGTTCTAATCGCCAACAAAGAGAAAAACAATTTGATGATCTTCAGCAAAAACGTGACCAATTGTTGCATATGATGGAAAGCAAGTATCAGATGATGCAGCATACATTAGGACAAGTGGACGTGGATACTACTGAGGAAAGAGCACGGCTAAACAGAATAGCTTCGCACTTTAGTCAATCGGTGTCCATGGGATTTACAAGAAATCAACGTGCCTTGGAACAAAGGATTGAAAATGAAGAGATTGAGTATAGACGAGAACGACGAAAATTGGAAGATGATATAGATACATTACATCGTCAAAAGATGAAACTTGATCAAGAAAAAAGGAAGGGATAGCCCGTGTTTGAAGAAATGATTAATGACTTCTTCTCAGGTGTGAACAATAATATGACTGAGATTGAGAAGGGACTAGAACGTTTACTGATCAGCCATATTTATGCACCACTCAAATTGAATGAGCGTAACAATTTGATGTCAGATGGTGATTTCAAAATTAAAACAGAAGCGCTAGCAACAAAGACAGCATTGGGAATGGTTTCTAGTCAAATTGATACAACGATGAAAGGAGCATACTCTACAAAAGTTGTTGAGACGCTAAAAACAAAAGAAAAAGAGTATGACACAATTGTGGAATAAACTCGCCCAAATGGGATTCAGATAAAAAAATAAATCAAAATCAAAGTTTGAAACATCTAACAAAATGGTGTCTCAGGCTTTGATTTTTCACATGGTCTGATGGATTTTTTGGCCACTTTTATGGTATAATGAAATGATATAATTCCATAGAAGAGGATGAGAATGAGATGAGTGATTTAAAGGCAATTCAAGCCCGTAGCTTAGAGATGGCTGAATATTTTGTCGCCTTTTGTAAAGAACAGGACTTGCTCTGCTATTTATGTGGTGGAGGAGCTATCGGAGCCCTACGAAATAAAGGATTTATCCCTTGGGATGATGATTTGGACTTCTTTATGCCACGAAAGGACTATGAAACTAGCAGAGTTATGGCCTCAATATGCGGATGAGCGTTACTTCCTATCAAAGAGTTCTAAAGACTATGTAGACCGTAACCTCTTTATTACCATTCGCGATAAGGAGACGACTTGTATCAAGCCTTATCAACAAGATTTGGATCTTCCCCACGGCTTGGCTTTGGATGTTCTTCCCTTGGACTACTACCCTAAAAATCCAGCAGAGCGCAAGAAACAGGTCCGCTGGGCTTTGATTTATTCTCTATTTTGTGCACAAACAATTCCAGAAAAACATGGAGCTCTCATGAAGTGGGGTAGTACCATTTTACTAGGGTTGACTCCTAAATCGCTTCGCTATCGTATCTGGAAAAAGGCTGAGAAAGAAATGACCAAGTATGGACCAGCCGAAAGTGATGGAATTACAGAATTATGTTCAGGTCCAGGATACATGAAGAAAAAGTATCCAATTCAGGCCTTTGAAGACAACATCTTCCTACCATTCGAAGGAACAGAAATGCCTATTCCGGTTGGTTATGACGCTTATCTTAGCACAGCTTTTGGTGACTATATGACACCACCGCCTGCAGACAAGCAAGTACCTCACCACGATGCCATAATAGCAGATATGGATAAGAGCTATACAGAATATAAGGGAGAATACAATGCAAGAAAAAATTAGTATCATTGTTCCTGTATACAACGTAGAAAATTATCTTGAACGATGTGTTGAGTCGATTTTAAAGCAGACTTATACCAATTTTGAATTGCTACTTATCAATGATGGTTCGACAGACCAGAGTGGTGACTTGTGTGATCAGCTGGTTTCTAAAAATGAAAATATCAAGGTTTTTCATCTTGAGAACGCTGGAGTTTCCAATGCCAGAAATGTAGGTATCCAAAACTCAACTGGAGAATGGATTACTTTTATTGATAGTGATGATTTTATTACGCCAGATTATTTGGAAACTTTGATAAGCGCAGTAAAATCAGATATTTCTGTTGGTTTCTCAGTTGCTCGTTTGCATCATGTAAAAAATGGACAAGTGACAGATTTGCCTGAGTTTTCAGGTCAAGAGTCAATATGGTCTGCTGAGCAAACCATGAAAGAACTATTGATGACTACTCGAACTTCTTTTTTCCCTGTTGCAAATTATTTAAAAAGGAATTAATTGAAGATTTTAAATTTAGTACAGATTATCATTTAGCAGAAGATGCTCTATTCTTAACAGAAGTTTTACTTGAAACAAAATGTAAGAGTGTATTTATAGACAAACCAATATACTATTACGATCATAGAGAAGGGAGCGCAACTACATCTGTTAATAGTCATGTTTTTGACACTATAGAAGTATATAAAATCATTATTCCTAAAGTTTACCAATGTTTCCCTCAATTAAAACCTGAATTAGTAAATAGAGAATCTTGGTCTTATATTACAGTCTACGATAAAAATAATCTTCACAGATTCGACTGAATATCAAGATGAGAAAACTCAATTGAGAAAGTGGATAGTTAGTCATACCTCGCAAATATTGAGTGATCCTTATTTTACTAGTTTTCGGAAAATAGCCATTTTGTCACTGGGAATTTCTCCATGGATTTATAGACAAATTGTAGGCTTGAATAAATAATGTCATTAAAGGAGTTGAAGATGAATTTTTTTCAAAAAAATGAATGAATGCTTTGAAAAAAATCAAAACTGTGGATTTCATATCTTTTTTTGTTTTCATTTCGATTTTAAGTATGAGTTCACTAATTTATAAAATAACAAATCCGATTTATAAGGGACTTTCAGCAGTTGTTGTTCTGTCAATTTGTTTAACTTTATTTTTTAATTGGAAACGAATAGAGATAGATAAGAAGTTTCTTACCCTATTTGGTCTTTTAGTGGGCAGTCACTTTTTATCAGCGCTCATTAATAGATCTGGACACCTGCTCGGAAATATGGTCGAAATTTTCTTTATGCTGGCTTATGTTTTATTATTTACCATGGTAAAACCTGATCAGCTAAGGAAGTTATTAGGTATGATTGCAGGAACCATACAGATTGTCTCATTTGCTTCGGCTATATTTGCTTTTGCTTTATTACTTTCAAGAGTTTTAATTCTATTTCAGATTGGAGAGAACTCTTATTATTACGGAGTAATGAATGGCCGATTATGGGGACTTGTCAACCCTAACGCCAGTGCGATTTTCTCATACATTAGTATAGTTTTTGCTATGTATTTAATACATAAGGGAAGCAAATACTCTGTTTATCTTAAAATTAATAATGTCGTTCAGTTAGTTTATTTTGCAACAATGCAAAGTAGGGGAGCTCTTTTATCAGTTCTTCTAATGCTAGTTTTCTATTGTATTTTTGTCACTAGGGGAAGATTTGCCAAAAAATGGCTAACTTTTTTAGTAGCTAGTATCTTACTAACAGGTAGCAATATTGGTATTAGTTATTTAACTTCAGTATATATTTCAGCAGCCAAGGCAACTGTACTTGACTTAAATAAAGGTAAATCTTATTCTGAAACTGATTCGGATGTTTCTAAGAAAAATGGGGAACTTCACTTGATTGAAACAACTCCAAGTGGACGTACATATATTTGGAAAAATGCAATCAAAATGGGAAGTGCAAAACCTCTATTTGGTTATGGTGTTCGAAACGTATCAGATTATTACACAAAAATATTTTTAGTAAATTTGAAATTGAAAACTCACTTATTGGAGGTAATTTCCACAATATCTTTGTTACGATTTTTGTGAGTTCCGGATTCTTGGGTCTTATTTCTTTCATACTCATCATTGTTTATGTTGGTTTCCGCTTTGTTTCTTACTTAGTTAAATCAAAGAAAAATAGTGAAAAACTGATTATGATTCTATTCTTTGGAATTTTATTTGGTCAGTTGTTTGAGAGCCAAATTATGTATTCGACTAACTTCATCAACATCATTTTTTGGTTAGTTGTAGGATATGGTCTAATGATTTGTGAGAAAGAAAAAAATATTCGTTACAAAGAAGTAACTGATATTTCTGAAATTCAACAAATGGAGTTAGGAATCATGGAGTATATCCATGAAGTGTGTCATAAAATTGGTGTCAAATACTTCTTGTCCTATGGTAGTTTAATTGGGGCTGTTCGTCATAAAGGTTTTATTCCTTGGGACGATGACATGGATATTTGTATGCTTCGTGATGATTATGAAAAGCTGCAAGATTATATGATTGCACATCCAGACGAGCGCTATGAATTAATGTCTTATAAAAATAATGTCAACTATGTCTATCCATTCATGAAAGTTCAAGATAATCATACCTATTTGGTAGAAGAAGATGTTCGAATTGATTCAGACATGGGAATTTATGTTGATATTTTCCCTGTTGACGGGTATGAAGATGATCAGGCATTTAAAGATAAGATGACCAAGATTATTAAAAAGCGTCAATTAAGTTGCTACACTTTCAAAGGAATTACGAATAGTAAAAGTGTAGTGAATTCAATTATCCGCTATATTTCTGTTATTATCTTTTATTTCACTAACACAAATAAGTATGTTGCCCAAATTGATGAGCTTGCTAAATCTAGAAAAGTAGAAGATTATGAACTTGTAGACTATGTTATCTATAAGGATATGAATAAGCCTGTTTGGAAACGTGAATGGTTAGAACAAGTTGAAAGTGGTAGCTTTGAAGGTAAGGAATTTATGATTCCAAAACATTATCATGAAATTCTAACTTCAGATTATGGAGATTACATGCAGTTACCTCCAGTCGAGCAGAGAGTATCTCACCATGATTTTAAGTTGTGGAAGATTATAGGGAAGTAATAGATTTTTGTTTAGATAAAAAAGAAGTAAAGATTAGGAGTGACAAATAATGTCAGAAAGAATCTTAAGCCTTGAAGAAATCAAGCAAATTGAGCTTGGAATTCTAGAATACTTACACCAAGTTTGTGAAAAAAATGATATCAAATATTTTATCGATTTTGGAACTTTATTAGGAGCAGTTCGTCACAAAGGTTTTATTCCTTGGGATGATGATACAGATATTTCTTTAGCTAGAGATGAATTTGAAAAGTTATACGCAGTTCTAAAAAACGATAACCACCCATACTATAAGCTGATTTCTTTTAGAGAAACCAAGGGATATCCATATAGTTATATGCGTGTTTACGATATTCGAACACGGAGAGATTCGAATCTTTTAGATCCAAGTGTTGTGCTTGGAACTTGCGTAGATGTCTTCCCGTACGATGGTCTTGTTACAGACGAACAAGATCGTAAGAAAATGAAACTATATAAACAACTAATTCGTCTATCGTCTTTGAACTTTAAAGGAATTAAATACGAAAACGGAGGGATTAAAAATCTTCCTCGTTATATCGCGTCAGCAATATTCAGATTTACATCTCCTCAATTCTGGAATCAAAAGCTAGAACAACTTGCCTTAAAATACAGTGTTGAAAATTCTACAGACTTGGTTTGTTCAACTTATGACTCTTACTATCCAGCTGGTATTAAAACAGAATGGTTATACGATACAATAGATATGCCTTATGAAAATCTAATCCTAAAAGTACCAAGAAGATATCATGAGATTCTTGTCTATGAATTTGGGGAAGATTATATGACTCCACCTCCTGCTGACAAACAGATACCAGGAAATGAGAAGAATTATTGGATTGATTAGCGAAAGAGTAGAGAATTAATAGAGAAAGCTGAATGCCTTATGAAAAGTTTTACAAAATCAATATTACTTAGTGCCGTGCTTCTATCTGCAACAATAATTCATGCACAAACAGTAAATGCAGATACAATCTCAGCAGGTGCAGGGAATCGAATCCATTTTATCAATACCAAAGCTAACTCTGGAAGTGATGCTATTTTACTAGAAAGTAATGGTCACTATGCTTTGATTGATATGGGAGAGGATTATGACTTTCCGGATGGAACGGATACACGTTATCCAAATCGATGGGGAATTTCTACTAACAATTATCAAGTATTAGAAGATCGCTTAATTCGTCATCTTGATCAGTTAGGAGTAAAGAAATTAGACTTTATACTAGGGACTCACGTTCATAGTGATCACATAGGTGGAGCAGATGAAATTCTTAATCGCTATCAAGTCGATAAATTCTATTTGAAAAAATATTCGGATCAACGAATTACAAGCACTTGGGGATTGTGGGATAACCTTTTCAATTACGATAATGCTCTTCGTGCTGCACAGAATAAGGGTGTTACATTAATTCAAGATATCAAAGATCAGGATAGTCATTTCAAATTTGGTGACATGGATATTCAGCTTTATAATTATAAAAATGAATATGATTCTGATGGGAACTTAAAAAGAGTTCTTGATGATAATTCCAATTCAATTGTAGCAGTAGTAACTGTTGCAGGAAAAAGAATTTATCTTGGTGGTGATTTAGATAATGCTGAAGGAGCAGAAGACAAGTTAGGTCCTGTGATTGGCAAAGTAGATATGATGAAATGGAATCATCACTATGATGCTAAGATTTCTAATACAATTGACTTCATTAATCATCTTTCTCCTAGTATGGTCATTCAAACGACTGGAGGTGATATTAACGTTGCTTCAACGAGAGATTATCTCCAAAAGAAAAATATTCAAGTGATTCATGCATCAAGTAAAACTCAGGATGCAACTGTATTTGATATTAGTGATAAAGGCTTTACAAATGTTTCAGGAGATTTTCCGAATATTCCTACTGTTGAAGAGAAATGGTATCAAGAAGATGGTCATTGGAAATATCGCTTGAAAGATGGTCAGATGGCTATTGGTTGGCAAGACATTGCTGGTGCTACATATTTCTTTAACGGAAAAGGTCAAATGCAGAGTGGTCGTTGGCTCCGTATCACCGACGAATGGAACGGAGAACCAAATTTAATGACTACTACCTAAACAATAATGGCAAAATGCAGACGGGTGGTTGGTTCTATCATGATAATACTTGGTACTATATCCAGTCAAACGGTGCAAGACGTTACAATGAACTAGCTGAAATTGGTGGTCAAAAATATCTCTTTGATAAAGATGGTAAAATGCTGACTGGCTTACAAGTCTTTAATGGCAAGAAGATGCTCTTTGCAAGTAGTGGCGCTCTTCAAACAGAAGGTAGCGCATCTAGTTGGCAAAAGCAAGGTTCAAGCTGGTATTATTATGATGAAGATGGTATTCGAACAGTTGGTAAAAAGAATATCAACGGCACTACCTATTACTTTAATCAAAATGGTATCATGCAAACTGGTTGGGCCTTAATTGAGGGTCATTGGAACTATTTTGCTAGCTCCGGAGCTATGAAAACTGGCTGGGTCAAGGATAAAGATACTTGGTACTACTTAGATAAAGAAGGTGTGATGCTAACAGGCCTTCAAGAGATTAATGGTTCTCGCTATTATCTCAATGCAAGTGGCGCTATGCAGACAGGTTGGAAATGGCTCAATAACCATTATTACTACTTCGTAAGCAGTGGTGCGATGAAAACAGGTTGGCTCAAGGATAAGGACATCTGGTATTATCTAGATAAAGAAGGTGTCATGTTAACAGGCTTCCAAGAAATCGATGGTTCTCGTTATTATCTCAATGCAAGCGGAGCTATGCAGACAGGTTGGAAATGGCTTGATAACCATTATTATTACTTCGCAAGCAGCGGCGCTATTAAGACAGGTTGGCTCAAAGATAAGGAACTATGGTACTATCTAGATAAAGAAGGTATCATGCTAACAGGCCTTCAAGAAATTAATGGTTCCCGTTATTATCTCAACGCAAGTGGCGCTATGCAGACAGGTTGGAAATGGCTTGATAACCATTATTATTACTTCACAGGAAGTGGTGCCATGAAAACAGGTTGGTTCAAAGACAAAGGTCTTTGGTACTATCTCGACAAGGAAGGTATCATGCTAACAGGCCTTCAAGAGATAAATGGAGCCAGCTATTATCTCAATGCAAGTGGTGCTATGGAAACTGGTTGGCAACAACTGAATGGTAACTGGTACTATTTCCAAACAAATGGTTCTCTCCTAAGAAATGGAACAAGTCCTGACGGGTACAAGCTCAATGCAGATGGAATTTGGACGACTGTTACAACCGAGGTAACAACTCAGGAACAAACGGTAGCAAATAGTCAGGGGCACATTTTCGAAACAACAGAAGTAGAGAGAACTCAACAAACAGAAAGCTCATCTGTTGCGTCTGAGGAAAAAAATCAATCTACTGAACCTAAGACACAAACGAGCCAAGAAAAGAATTAAGTTTCTAAATGACTTTTAATTAAATTTTTCTACAATAAAAACACCTATAAAGCTTAAGCTTTATAGGTGTTTTGTTAACTTCGTTTGATTTTAGCACGAACTAGATCCAGTGCATAGTGAAGGGTTTTATCCTTCATTACAAAGAGAGCGACAGCGTAATAGATAGCACATCCGGCAATTGTAGCTACCACCATACTGAGCATAGCCATATTCACTGTGTATGACTGAACTTGGAAGAGAATTTTACAGATATAGTAAATTGGAATAAAGCCTAGTGACACAATTGTGTAGCGAGCCAATGTTCCAAAGATTTCTTTCAAATCCAAGAGTTTATGTTTCTGAATAAAGCGGATTTCAAGCAGAACCACAATTGCCTCAGCAATAATCGTTGTCCCAATGTAGTAGGCAGGAGTAAAGATGTTGTTGAAAAGGAGTAGAGAGTTTAGGATGACATTGACACCGCCACCGATAAAGTAGAAAGCTGTTAATCGGTTTTCATGATCATTGATAAAGATAATTTGCTTTCCAAGGATTAATTCGATAGCCCAGATAATGGTTCGAAAGGCAAAGACGCTTGTTACAATTCCTGCTTCTAAGTATTTCTCAGAAGAGTAGATAACTGTCGCATAAGTTCCTAAAACCATGATTCCGATACTAGTCGGAATCATGAGGAAGAAAAAGAGAGATGCACCTTGGTTGACCAGATACTTATAAGAATGAAAATCTTTTTTTCCTAAGTAGTAACCAAGTCGAGGAATGCTGACATTGATAGCTCCACTCAGGACACTAGCAATCAGCATAACAATACTTGAAGCAATAGTGTAGTAGGAGATGTAATTCTCATCAGGTCCTTTGGTAATGAACATACGGTCTAGCAAGGTGTAGAGCATATTGGCATTTGCTAGGAGCAACATGGTCAGAAGAGGCTTAGATGCTTTGATGAGTTCAATAACTTCGATCTTGACAAAGGAAACTTCTCGTTTAATCCATAGGAAGCTGAGTAGATAGTTGATAATGGTTGTTGCACTCATGATTGTGGCATAAGGAACAATATCATCAGGTGTCTTAACGAAGGCGAAGATAGCAACCAACATTCCAATACGAATCACTAGTGTTTTATAAAGGATAAATGAATAATTTTCATAGGCTTCATTCATCCATTCGATATTCAGAAATTGGAAGAGAGCTTGGATTCCAAGGATATAGTAAAGGATTTTTAGATTGACAATACTAGTATCAAAATAAATAAAGAGGAAATAAATAGTAGTTGTTACAACTGAAGTAATGAGCGAAATATAGAACAACTTAGAAAAGACATGATTAATCTTATTTTTGTCATCCTTTACTTTACTGATGGCTCGAATCCCATAATTGTAGATACCAAAGGCAGCTAGCGGAATTACAAAACTTGCCCAGGTGTTAGCTGTATTAAAGTAACCATAATTTGATTTACTAAGAATCCGCGTTAGATAGGGATTAGTAATCAAGGGAAATACGATGTTTAAAATATTGACCAGCAAGCTAGCCAAAGCATTTACTTTTATATTTTTCATGAAACTTTCTTTCTTACATTCTAAAATAGATACTAGTATTATATCACATTCCAACGCCATTCTTTTGATAAAATCATTTAAATCTTGTATAATAGATAGAACTGAAAGTATGAGGTTACGAACTATGAAAATGAAACAAATCAGTGATACAACTTTAAAAATCACGATGTCTTTAGAAGATTTGATGGATCGTGGAATGGAAATCGCAGACTTTCTCGTTCCACAAGAAAAAACTGAAGAGTTTTTCTATGCCATTCTGGATGAGTTAGAGATGCCAGACAGTTTCTTGGATACAGGCATGCTGAGCTTCCGAGTGACACCGAAGCCTGATAAGGTTGATGTCTTTGTAACCAAGTCTAAGATTGACCAAAATTTGGATTTTGAGGATTTGGCAGACCTTCCAGATATGGATGAGTTGGCGAAAATGTCTCCAGATGAGTTTTTGAAAACATTGGAAAAAACCATGGCAGAGAAAACCAAGGAAGATATTGAAGCTATCCAATCTCTAGAGCAGGTTGAAAAAGAGGAAGAAGCAGCGATTGATGAAATTGCTGAGCTAGAAGAAGGGAAAAGAGAACCTTATATCTACTACATCCTACGCTTTGACGACTTAACTAGTTTGGTTTCTTTTGCGAAAACAGTTGATTACCAAATGGAGACTTCAGAACTTTACAAAATGAATGACCAATACTATCTAACAGTCTTGGTTGATGTAGAAGATTATCCAAGTCTTTATCCAGCTTGGTTATTGGCTCGCATGCGTGAATTTGCAGATGATAGTGATATCAGCCGTTCAGTTCTCCAAGAATACGGTCAAGTTATCATCAATCACGATGCCGTCCAAGGACTCCAAAGAGTATAAATTCATGTATAAATGAGACAGAGAGGTACATTCTCTGTCTTTTTCAATGTTAAAAGAAATAGAGAACAGTCAAGAGGAAGTGGAACCATGTCCCTAGCTTGCTAAAATGATGAAAAAACGATATTATAGAGAGAAGTAAGTGAGGTAGAGCATGGATCAAGAACATTTACAAAAAGAGGTAGAGGAAATTCTAGAAGATGTATTAACAAAAGCTTCTCTTCATGAGGGAGCTCTCTTTGTTTTGGGCTTATCTTCCAGTGAGGTGATAGGTGAACACATCGGGAAATCCTCTAGCCAAGAAATTGGCGAATTAATTGTTAAAGAATCTTAGAAATCTTATCAGCTAGAGGAATTCACTTAGCAGTTCAAGGATGCGAACATGTCAATCGGGCCCTTGTAGTAGAGAGAGAAGTTGCAATCAAATACAATCTTGAGATTGTTAGTGTTCTTCCAACTCTGCATGCTGGAGGTTCAGGTCAATTGGCGGCCTTTCGCTATATGAAAGACCCCGTAGAGGTTGAATTTATCAAAGCTGATGCAGGTCTTGATATTGGAGATACGGCTATTGGGATGCATGTCAAGCATGTTCAAGTGCCTATACGTCCAGTTTTGAAATCAATCGGTCAAGCCCACGTAACTGCCCTCGCTAGTCGGCCAAAACTGATTGGAGGAGCGCGTGCGCAGTATCCAGAAGACTTCATAAGAAAGTCATAAGTGGGCGGAGAATGATCATAAGTTAGAGATATATTTCAAGTATATAGAGGCTAAATATGGAAAATTGTGTTTATATTATTTCGGGTCCCCCAGGTGTTGGAAAGAGTACTGTCAGCAAAGAGTTGGCCTATTCTTTTGACAAAAGTGCAGTTATAGAGGGGGATATGATTTACTTAATGATAAAAAGTGGTCTCGTAGCTCCTTGGGAAGATGATGGATTTTATATGGATTTGTTATGGGATAATATCATCAGTCTGACCAATAATTTTTTTGAACAGTGGCATTACTGTCGTGATAGAGTATGTTATATTTGAAGATCAACTGAAGAAAATTGCAGCCTTCTTAAAAGAAAAACAAATTAAGCTAAAATATTGTGTCCTAATAGCAGAAGAAGAAACCTTGAAAGATAGGGATTCTTCTCGGAAAGAGATTGAGAGAACAGGCGATTTATCAATCCAAGCAAGAAATGACTTCTTAGCTAAGAATAGTGAGAAACGTCATTTTCTGTATACGGATGATATAGATGTCAAAGAAACGGTAGGCATCATTAAAACCTCAAATCAATTTTTAATTTCTGAACAGTAAAAGACAGAGAGAGTAAGGGTATAGAAACCATTACTTCCTCTGTTCTTTTTTGTTGAATTTTTGTGCAAGAAAAGATGCCTTATTTTCCAAACAGATTTTAAGTATTTTTAGGATGCTAGGTATATAATAGAGCTATAATACAATATCTATATTCATATGATGAGCTAGAAAGGTGATGAAAATGAAAAAATGGCAAGCAACTGTATTAGTCTGTGCTAGTCTGGTCTGTCTATCGGCTTGTAACAATCAGATGGAGAACCAAACTGATAAGCAGAGTGGAGACAAACAAGCACAAGTTAGCTCTCAAACTGCAAAACAAGGAGAAATAGTTCCAGACTTTGAACTCTTGGGAGTTGATGGTAACACTTATCGCCTATCCGATTATAAAGGCAAAAAGGTCTATCTCAAATTTTGGGCTTCATGGTGTTCTATTTGCCTAGCTAGTTTGCCTGATACAGATGAACTGGCAAAAGAAGCAAGTGATGACTATGTCGTTTTGACAGTTGTTTCTCCTGGTCAAAAAGGGGAGCAGTCAGAAGAAGCCTTTAAAAAAATGGTATCAGGGTTTGGATTATAAAAAAATCTCCCTGTTCTTCTAGACCCGTCTGGACAACTCTTAGCCAGTTACGGAGTTCGTTCTTATCCGACTCAGGCTTTTTATTGATAAAGAAGGCAAATTGGTAAAGGTTCAACCAGGATTTATGGATAAGGAAACTATTTTAGAGAATTTAAAGACTATGAATTAGAGGCTTATTATGAATGATAAATTAAAAAAACAATGCTCTTAATTGGAGTTATCATTTTCATCATCATAGGAATTTTTGTTTCTTTTGGAAAAAAAGAAACTCTATCAACACTGATACATCTCAAATTGAGAAGGCAGCTGTTAGTCAAGGTCATGGTGTTAAGAAAAAAACGGTACCAGATAAAAATGCTGACCTACATGAAATTTATCTAGCTGGAGGCTGCTTCTGGGGAGTTGAAGAATATTTTTCTCGAGTAGCGGGTGTGACAGATGCTGTTTCTGGCTATGCCAACGGTCGAGGAGAAACAACCCAGTATGAATTAATCGGCCAAACTGGGCATGCTGAAACTGTTCATGTGACCTATGATGCCAATCAAATTTCTCTAAAAGAAATCTTGCTCCATTATTTCCGTATTATCAATCCAACTAGTAAGAATAAGCAGGGAAACGATGTGGGAACTCAGTACAGAACGGGAGTTTACTATACAGACGAGAAAGATTTAGAAACGATCAATCAAGTTTTTGAGGAAGTAGCCAAGAACTACGACCAGCCTCTAGCTGTTGAAAAGGAAGCCTTAACTAATTTTATCGTGGCTGAGGACTACCACCAAGATTATCTCCAGAAAAATCCTAATGGATATTGCCATATCAATGTTAATCAAGCAGCCTATCCCGTCATTGATGCTAGTAAGTATCCAAAACCGAGTGACGATGAATTGAAAAAACTCCTATCTCCAGAGGAATATGCTGTGACTCAAAACGGTCAAACAGAACGTGCCTTTTCAAATCGTTACTGGGATAAATTTGAAGCAGGCATTTATGTGGATGTAGCAACTGGCGAGCCTCTCTTTTCTTCGAAAGATAAATTCGAATCGGGCTGTGGTTGGCCTAGCTTACCCAGCCTATCAGTCCAGATGTTGCGACCTACAAGGAAGACAAGTCTTATAATATGGTCAGAACAGAAGTCAGAAGTAGAATTGGTGATTCCCATCTAGGACATGTCTTTACAGATGGACCTCAGGACAAGGGAGGGCTACGCTATTGTATCAATAGTCTATCTATTCGTTTTATTCCTAAGGATCAAATGGAAGAAAAGGGTTATGGTTATTTGTTAGATTATGTTGAGTGAACTTAATATTATAATAGAGTTTACTAGAAAAATGTTTTAGATTCATATTTGATTTTTTTAGAAGTGTTGACCTTAATATTTGAAGTCTAATTGCTCTTAAATAAAGATATTTTTAAATAAAAGAAAAAAATTATCAAAAAACGATAAAAAAGTGTTGCATTTCAAAAAAATTATGCTATACTAGATATATCGATAAACAATAATAAGTTTTCGAGTAGTAACAAAAAGAGCTCATTTCTTGCTAAAACTAAAAATATTTTATAAAAGAGGAAATCATCATGAAAAAAACTACATCAACTAAAATCGTAAACTTTACTAAATCACTTGTTACACTAGGCTCTAATTTCGGAATCTTTACCCTCAGTTTCTTTAGTATCGCTTCCTTAGTTCTTCTCCTTGGTCAATTTGATATCAGCCAACTAATGCCTGAAGGTGGAGAGGTAACAATGTCAGGCTACGAAGCGTGGGGAGGGGTTAATGCCTTTGTTCTAACCTTTGTTGCCGGTAATACACTTCTGACATATGGCCTTATCAAATTAAAACAGTTTGCTAAGGACTTTAAAGAAAGCGATCTTTTTGAAAATACAACTATTTCATTCTTGAAAAAAGGTGCAGTTCTAATGACACTAGTAGGAGCAATCCAAGGTATTACAGAACTTATTCTTAACCCAGCTCATATTATTTTTAACTTCTCGATTGCAGCATTTTTGTTTATTGCTAGCTTGGTGCTTACTTCTATCAAAAATCAATTTTCAGATAAAGTAGCATAATACATGTACGTAACACTTACTAATATTGTATAATATAGTAGAGATTAGAAACGAGGTTTTGAAATTAATGTCTAAGAAAAATTCCTACTTACCATTTGCTTTAGGTTTTATTAATATCCTACTTTTTATCTTGGGAGTGTCTTTAGTTATATCCATCCTTTTAACAGTTTTCAATGTAACTGAGATTAGCCTATTTAACCTTGGGACTATTTCCTTAAAACCTGATATGGTGAATACTTCAATACTAGTGAGTGCTTTGTCCTTTATCAATAGCTTCATCATTCTGTTTGTACTATTCTGTGTTAGACAGTTCTTCCAAAATATTATTCATGAACAGATTTTTACAAGTCATAATGTCAAACTTGCTAATCGTATTTCTCTTTCCCTCTTTATTGCCTCATTTCTAGGAGATGGTATTTTGACACTCAATGGTTATTCATTTTTGAATATAACTTTCGTGGTTACAGCTCTCGTTGTTTGGACAATTGGAAAAGTCCTTGAAAAAGCAAACGAAATTGCAGAAGAGAATGAGTTTACAATTTAGAGAAAGGAGACTATCCTATGATTGTTATTAATCTAGATGTCGAATTAGCAAAGAAAAAAATGCGTTCAGGAGATTTAGCAGAACGTGTAGGTATTACTCCCGCAAATCTTTCAATACTGAAAACAGGTAAGGCCAAAGCTATACGTTTTTCAACGCTAGATGCCATTTGTAAAGAACTTGGTTGCCAACCTGGTGATATATTGGAATATGTGCCAGATTAAAAAGTGGTTCAGCATAAGCTTAACCTTTTTATTTTGTTAAATTATATAAAGAATTCTAAAACATTTCCTGCTAATCTGATAAAAAATACTGACTAGATAAATTCTAGGGACTTCCTTATTTATGGTATACTTAGAATATGCATAGAAAAACAGTGATTGATTTTAGGGCTTTGGGCGAGAGATACACCTTTACCCAACCTATCAAAGAGTTGAAAACCAGAGATTTAGCGGAAGTTGCAGACTTATTAGCTCAAGTGAAAAACAAGCTTTATTTTACGAGAAGCAAATTGCTAATGTATATGGATTATTTGAAAGTTAGGAAGATTTAAAATGAATATTAAAAAAATTTTGATTGGTTATTCACTAATCTCTACATCTATAGTAGTATTTTTTTGATTGCTTTTAGGTTATTTAGATTTTATGCATTATATTGCATTAACATTATCACTCATTTTTTTGGATTGATTGTTTATGCTGTTTCTTACGAAAGTTATCTAGAATCAAGACCTATTTATTTCTGGTTAACGCATATTTTATCATACATGATTTTTTTAGATTTTTAGGATTTTTTTCATGATGTTTTATATTGTATTTCATGCACAGAATCCATTGCCAGCTACAAATGCTGCAACTGTGTCTTTAAATGCTAATAAAGTAGAACATCTACATTTTTCTGATGATAGAGATTTTGAAGGTAAAAGACATGTGTTCATCTTCTATAAACATGGATGTAAAGTATGTCAAAAAAATCTCAAGCTGAATTATATGATTTCATGCAAAAGAATCCTTATACAAAAGACCTTTTAACTTATATAAACATAGAAAGTAAAAAAGGAAAAGAACTTGCAGATAGATTTGGATTAGATCATGCTTATTATATGGTATTCAAAGAAGAAAATGGACAATTTCAAATTGTAGATAGATCTCAAGATAACTTTTTTTGGACGAAAAATAAAAATTTCAGCATTCTTTCCAATAAGAGATAAATAAATTTATAAGGAATTAAAATAATGAAAAAGATTGAAGTGTTGTAGTATTCATTTGGATTGTTATTAACATCAATGGCTTTAATTAATTTAGTTCATCCTCTAATTTTAACGTTCGTTTTAATAATTGGATATTTTATTTTCTTATATTTTGCATTTCCATTTGACCAAGAAGTTTTGAGAAAAAAGTTAGAGAAGGAGTGTCAGTCTTGTGACATCCGTCAAGATTATCGGATTCGAATCAGTCTCAGCAAGTCTGGAGAGATTGAAATTGAACGACAAGTATTGACACCACTTAGCTCTAACTTTTGTCAGGCCAAACTTTGTCTACAGGAAGCGGATTTGGAGCAGTCCTTTACCTACTTTAAGACGACACACCGACCACATTTGACAGTGGGAGAGCAGGAAATCATCTATCACACTGCTGATGGAAAATTGCTTGAAACCTCTATTGGGAATCTGGTCTTAAAAATGAATAGCAAGCTCTATACCCCACCTAGTACTCTTGGTATTTTACCAGGGATTTATCGTCAGCACTTGCTTGAGAGCAGGCAGGCAGAAGAAAAGATCTTGACGATAGAAGATTTGGAACGAGCAGAAACCATCTATGCTTGTAATGCAGTTAGGGGCTTGTATGAGTTGAAAATATAATGACAATTAAATATTATTTGTGAACATTAAAGATTGAAATTTAAATAAAGTTAAGTATTTGATATAATGTAAGCGTCATTTAATTTAAAAATAGGGATAGTTTAAGATGAAATCAAAAAAATATATAGTAACAAGCATAGCGACAGCAACCCTTGGACTTGCTTTGCTTACAGATACAGCAGGTATGTCCCCTTTTTCAATACAGCAAGTTTCTGCTCAAGAAAAGAGTACGCCTAAGAATGGGAACGTAAAAGAAAATAATTTACCTAAGCAAACAGAGAAGCCTAAAGATAGCACTCCGAAACAATCAGAGAAGCCCAAAGATAGCACTCCGAAACAATCAGAGAAGCCTAAATCTAGCGCTCCAAAACAATCAGAGAAGCCTAAATCTAGCGCTCCAAAACAATCAGAGAAGCCTAAATCTAGCGCTCCAAAACAATCGGAGAAGCCTAAATCTAGCGCTCCAAAACAATCGGAGAAGCCTAAATCTAGCGCTCCAAAACAATCGGAGAAGCCTAAATCTAGCGCCCCAAAACAATCAGAGAAGCCTAAATCTAGCGCTCCAAAACAATCAGAGAAAGCTAAATCTAGCGTTCCAAAACAATCAGAGAAATCCAAAGATACTGCACCAAAGCAATCTGATAAACAAAAGAAAACGACACCTAAACAGGAGAAGCCAAAGTCTACAGTCCAGTCTGGCTGGGTAGGGTCTTCGTACTATGAAAATGGTGTTAAAGTTACTAATAAGTGGATTTTTGATAAAAAGGTTAACTCCTACTTCTATTTAAATGCATCGGGAAATTATGTCCAAAATGCCTGGGTTGGTAATTACTATCTAAAATCTGATGGTAAGAGAGCTAAGAACGAATGGATTTATGATAAGAAATCCTCTGCTCATTATTATTTAACAGCAGAAGGTAGCTATGCTCGTAATACCTGGGTCGGTAGTTACTATCTAAAATCAGATGGTAAGAGAGCTAAAAATGAATGGATTTATGATAAAAACTCTGGTTCCTATTTTTATCAAACAGCAGAAGGAAGTTCTGCAAGAAATACTTGGGTCGGTAATTACTATCTAAAATCTGATGGTAAGAGAGCTAAGAACGAATGGATTTATGATAAGAAATACTCTGCACATTATTATTTAACAGCAGAAGGTAGCTATGCTCGTAATACCTGGGTCGGTAGTTACTATCTAAAATCAGACGGTAAGAGAGCTAAAAATGAATGGATTTATGATAAAAACTCTGGTTCCTATTTTTATCTAACAGCAGAAGGAAGTTCTGCACGTAATACTTGGGTAGGGAATTACTACCTTAAATCAGATGGTAAGATGGCTAAGAACGAATGGATTTACGATAAAAATTATAGTTCTTATTACTATCTAACAGCTGAAGGTAGCTATGCACGTAACAAATTGGTGGGTAATTACTATCTAAAATCAAACGGTAAGATGGCTAAGAATGAATGGATTTATCACACAGAATCCCTCTCTTACTATTATCTAACATCCGAAGGTAGTTACGCTCGAAATAAATGGGTAGGAAATTATTATCTTAAATCAGATGGTAGGATGGCGAAAAGTCAGTGGGTAGATGGTGGCCGTTATTATGTTGATCCGAATGGTCTATGGCTACCAAAGTCAACAGATGGTGATCCGTATGCAGCAGCTTTAAATGAAGCAAAAAGTTATAATAGGATACATTTGTCAAAAAAAAGAATTTATAAGACATTAATTCTTTTTGGGTTTAATAGTGATGTTGCACAATACACTATCGATCATTTGTATGCAGATTATAAGGCAAATGCCTTAGCTACAGCAAGGAATAATCGTAAATATAGTAAACTCTCAAAAACGGAAATTTATGAGAGACTAGTCTCCTCATCATATTTTAACGGTGAATTTACAAAAGAAGAAGCCAACTACGCAATTCAACATCTTGATGACTAATTGTTTCAAATATTGAACTGTTTTTAGATGTTTTAATATTGGCTTTAACATGCAAACCTTTGCACAAAACAGACGATTCTGTTATACTATGTCTGTAAGCATTTTCAATTAAAAAGGAGAAAAAGATGAGTCAAAAGATTATTGGGATTGACCTTGGTGGAACTTCTGTCAAGTTTGCAATTTTAACGCAAGAAGGAGAAATCCAAGAAAAATGGTCTATTAAGACTAACATTTTGGATGAAGGAAGCCATATTGTAGATGATATGATTGCATCCATTCAACATCGTTTTGAATTGCTTGGATTGTCTGCGGCGGATTTCCAAGGGATTGGTATGGGTTCACCAGGTGTGGTTGACCGTGAAAAGGGAACTGTTATCGGAGCCTACAACCTCAACTGGAAAACTCTTCAACCAATCAAAGAAAAAATGGAAAAAGCATTAGGAATTCCATTCTTTATCGACAATGATGCCAATGTAGCTGCTCTTGGCGAGCGTTGGATGGGAGCTGGTGAAAACCAACCAGACGTTGTCTTTATGACACTTGGTACAGGTGTTGGTGGCGGTATCGTGGCAGAAGGAAAATTACTTCACGGTGTCGCAGGTGCTGCCGGTGAGCTTGGCCATATCACAGTTGATTTTGACCAACCAATCGCATGTACTTGTGGTAAAAAAAGGCTGTCTTGAGACAGTAGCCTCAGCAACAGGGATTGTCAACTTGACTCGTCGCTATGCGGATGAATACGAAGGCGATGCAACCTTAAAACGCTTGATTGACGATGGTGAAGAAGTAACTGCTAAAACTGTCTTTGATTTGGCAAAAGAAGGGGACGACCTTGCTTTTGATCGTTTACCGTAACTTCTCACGTTACTTGGGAATTGCTTGTGCCAATATTGGTTCCATCCTAAATCCATCAACGATTGTTATTGGTGGTGGGGTATCGGCTGCAGGAGAATTCCTTCTTCAAGGCGTGCAAAAGGTTTATGATGAAAATACCTTCCCACAAGTTCGCACAACAACTAAGTTAGCTCTTGCGACTCTAGGAAATGACGCTGGAGTGATTGGTGCTGCGTCACTTGTCTTGCAATAAAACATATGAATCAAGAGCTTGGTTATTGATCAAGCTCTTTTTGAGTTGAAGTTGTTAGAATAAAGTAATAACTCAATAATGATAGGAGGAGTTTTGGATGAATACTGCAGAACAATCCATGGTTGATTTAGCCTTGTCTATTGCTAGGAAAGCTCATGAAGGGCAACTGGATAAGGCAGGAGTAGATTATATAGAACATCCAATCTATGTGGCAAGCCAAGTTGATACTGAAGAAGAAAAAGCAGTGGCTCTGCTACATGATGTTATAGAGGATAGTCCTGTTTCAGCTGAAGGACTATTACAAGCTGGTTTACCAGAAACAGTAGTTACTGCTGTTCAGGTTTTGACAAAGAAAAAGGAGCAAGATTATCAAACATATCTGGAAACTGTGAAGAAAAATCCTCTTGCAAGAGTAGTAAAATTAGCTGATCTAAAACATAATTCAGATTTATCGAGATTGTCTTCTATTACTGAAAAGGATAGGGAAAGATTGAAGAAATATAAAAAGGCTATTGATTTTCTGAGTATGTAGAAAAAACCTTTTTATGCTATACTAGTTAAGAATAAAAGTTGAGGTAAGGGAAAATGACAAAAGCAGATCAAATTTTTAAAGAAAATATTGAGCGAATTCTCAATGAAGGAGTCTTTTCAGAACAGGCTCGTCCCAAGTATAAGGATGGAACTGTTGCCAACTCTAAGTATGTGACTGGAGCTTTGCAGAGTATGATTTGTCAAAGGGTGAATTTCCCATCACAACCCTACGTCCAATTGCTATTAAATCAGCCATCAAGGAAGTTCTTTGGATCTATCAAGACCAGTCCAATAGCCTAGAAGTTCTTAATGACAAGTACAATGTACACTACTGGAATGACTGGGAAGTGGGAGATACAGGGACCATCGGTGAGCGTTATGGGGCTGTGGTTAAGAAGCATGATATTATTAACAAAATCCTTAAGCAGTTAGAAGCTAATCCTTGGAATCGTCGCAATATCATCTCTCTCTGGGATTACCAAGCCTTTGAGGAAACAGATGGCCTTCTTCCATGCGCCTTCCAGACCATGTTTGATGTCCGTCGTGTAGATGGGGACATCTATCTGGATGCGACCTTGACCCAGCGTTCTAACGATATGCTGGTAGCTCATCATATCAATGCCATGCAGTATGTGGCTCTTCAAATGATGATTGCCAAACACTTTGGCTGGAAAGTTGGAAAATTCTTCTACTTTATCAATAACCTTCACATCTATGACAATCAATTTGAACAAGCTCAGGAATTGCTCCGTCGTGAACCTTCAAATTGCCAACCGCGTTTGGTCTTGAACGTACCAGACAAGACTAATTTCTTTGACATCAAAGCGGAGGACTTTGAGTTGGTTGACTATGATCCCGTAAAACCGCAATTGAAGTTTGACTTGGCTATTTAATACTCTCTGAAAATCTCTTCAAACCACGCTAGATTCCTAGTTTGCTCTTTGATTTTCATTGAGTATAAAAGAATAGAAAAAAAGAAGTTGAGAAAAATCCCAACTTCTTTTGTTTTTTAACGTGATACGCGACGACGCGCTGCTTTCTTACGGTTTTCTTCGATGAAAGCTGCTTTTTGTTCTTCTGGTTCAATCACTTTCTTTTTGAATGCGTATACTGCACCTGCAACAGCAGCAACAGTTCCTGCAACACCTGTTACGAGACCTTTAGCAAATCCTTTAGCCATGAGTCTTCCTCCTTTTATTTATAAATCAGACGGAAATAGCTTAAGATATAGCATTTTTCTGCCTGTCTATTTTGTGATATAATAATAGTAACGAAAAAATGGGAATTTTTCAAGGAAAAACGATGAAAAGCAAAATAATTGTGATTGTTGGTCCAACTGCAGTTGGAAAGACTGCCCTAGCCATTGAAATTGCTCAGCGATTCAATGGTGAAGTAGTCAGTGGGGATAGCCAACAAGTATACCGAGGACTGGATATTGGAACAGCCAAGGCAAGTCCGGAGGAGCAGGCAACTGTCCCTCATCATTTGATTGATGTGAGAGATGTAACCGAGTCTTACTCGGCTTTTGATTTTGTTTCAGAAGCAAAGGCAGCCATCGAGGATATTCAAAATCGCGGTAAACTTGCTATTATCGCTGGTGGGACAGGACTTTATATTCAGAGTCTACTAGAGGGATATCATTTAGGTGGGGAGACACCTCATGAGGACATTTTAGCTTATCGTGCTAGTCTAGAGCCTTTTTCAGATGAGGAGTTAGCCCAACTCCTAGAGCAAGCAGGTCTTGAAGTTCCCCAGTTTAATCGTCGTCGTGCCATGCGTGCCTTGGAAATTGCCCATTTTGCTCAAGACTTGGAAAATCAAGAAAGCTTATATGATCCGCTGATTATTTGCTTGGATGATGAGCGTAGTCAGCTTTATGAGCGTATCAATCACAGAGTGGACCTGATGTTTGAAGCTGGACTTCTAGACGAAGCCAAGTGGTTGTTTGACCATTATCCAGATGTGCAGGCTGCTAAAGGGATTGGCTACAAGGAACTCTTTCCCTATTTTCGAGGAGAGCAGAGTTTGGAGGAGGCTAGCGATAGTCTCAAGCAGGCGACTCGTCGATTTGCCAAGCGCCAGCTAACCTGGTTTCGCAATCGCATGCAGGTGACCTTTTATCAGATAGGAGAATCTGGTGTAAAAGACCGTATTTTAAGCCAGATTGAGGAGTTTTTTAATGATTGAAACGGAGAAAAAAGAGGAGCGAGTCCTGCTGATTGGTGTTGAACTTCAAGGCATGGATAATTTTGACCTCTCCATGGAAGAGCTGGCTAGTCTGGCTAAGACGGCTGGTGCAGTTGTAGTCGATAGCTACAGACAAAAACGAGAAAAATACGACTCTAAGACCTTTGTCGGTTCTGGTAAGTTGAAAGAAATTGCTCAAATGGTAGACGCAGAAGAAATCACGACTGTCATCGTCAATAACCGTCTGACACCTCGGCAAAATGTCAATTTAGAGGAAGTCTTAGGTGTCAAGGTCATTGACCGTATGCAGTTGATTTTAGATATCTTTGCCATGCGAGCTCGAAGCCATGAAGGCAAACTCCAAGTGCATCTAGCTCAGCTCAAATACCTCTTGCCTCGTTTGGTTGGCCAGGGGATTATGCTCAGTCGTCAGGCAGGGGGGGATTGGTTCCCGTGGTCCTGGTGAAAGTCAGCTGGAGCTGAACCGTCGGAGTGTTCGCAACCAGATTACAGATATTGAACGCCAACTCAAGGTGGTTGAGAAAAATCGGGCGACAGTTCGAGAAAAACGTATCGAGTCAAGCACCTTTAAGATTGGCTTGATTGGTTATACCAATGCTGGCAAATCGACCATTATGAACACTTTGACCAGCAAGACCCAGTATGAGGCAGACGAGTTATTTGCAACTCTAGATGCGACGACTAAAAGCATCCATCTGGGTGGGAATCTCCAAGTAACTTTAACGGATACCGTTGGATTTATCCAAGACTTGCCGACAGAGTTGGTGTCAAGTTTCAAGTCTACACTAGAAGAAAGCAAGTATGTGGATCTCTTGGTCCATGTCATCGATGCCAGCAATCCTTACCATGAGGAACATGAAAAAACGGTCCTTTCCATCATGAAAGACTTGGACATGGAGGATATTCCTCGCTTAACCCTTATAATAAAGCGGATTTGGTGGAGGACTTTACGCCTACTCAAACGCCATATGCACTGATTTCGGCAAAGTCTAAAGATAGTCGAGAACAGTTGCAGGCTTTACTGCTAGATAAAATCAAGGAAATTTTTGAAGCATTTACCCTGCGCGTGCCTTTTTCTAAATCTTACAAGATTCATGATTTAGAAAGTGTTGCGATTCTAGAAGAACGTGACTACCAAGATGATGGTCAAGTCATCACAGGCTACATTGCTGAGAAGAACAAATGGAGATTAGAGGAATTTTATGACTGATACCAAAACTTTAGCTCTCAAGTATGGGGGGTATACCAGCTTAGATAAAGTATATCTAGATCAGCTTTTAGTTGGTAGATCTGACCAGGAGCAGCTAGCCCTCATCACCCCTCCACCCAGTGTAGTGAATGCCTACTTTGCAGAACTCTACCAAAAGAAGAGCCCTCAAGCCGCAACAGATTATTTTGCTGAATTGAGCCAGCAGTTGAATCTTTACAATACTGAGCCAAGTTTCACTCTGGAAAACAAGCCCTTTATTCGCCTCAATCTATCTGGTAAATCCTTTGGCTTTTGCTACGAGAAAGAAGGACTAGGTCGCATTTTCTCTGAGCACGAGGAAGTAATTACAGATGAATTACTCTTTGAGATTGCGCAAATTTTTCCTCATCAGTTTATTTTTGAGGAATCTGGTAAAATCTACATGAAGGAGATTGGAGAGGAAGAAGTTGTCTCTGTGGAGAGTCTGACTCCTTTAACCGACTTGGAAACCTTGGCAGATGGTCGTAAGCGTCTTAAAGGATATAGCCAAGAGGATTTACTGCAAGAAGCTAGAGCTTTTTCTGGCAAGCTTTATTATCGCTCTGAAAACAGAACTGCTATGATATATATTGATTAATTAGAAAGTATCGAATGGATATTCAATTTTTAGGAACGGGGGCTGGTCAGCCCTCTAAAGCCCGCAATGTTTCAAGTCTCGCTTTGAAACTTTTGGACGAGATTAACGAAGTCTGGCTTTTTGACTGTGGAGAAGGAACGCAAAATCGCATTCTGGAAACTACGATTCGACCACGAAAAGTCAGCAAAATCTTTATCACCCATCTGCACGGAGACCATATCTTCGGATTGCCTGGATTCCTCTCTAGTCGTGCCTTTCAAGCCAATGAAGAGCAGACCGATTTGGAAATCTATGGTCCCCAAGGCATCAAGTCTTTTGTCTTGACCAGCCTTCGTGTGTCTGGTTCACGTCTGCCTTACAAGATTCATTTCCATGAGTTTGACCCAGATTCTCTAGGGAAAATCCTTGAAACAGATAAATTTACAGTTTATGCAGAAGAGTTGGATCACACTATTTTCTGTGTGGGCTATCGTGTCATGCAAAAGGATCTTGAAGGAACCTTGGATGCTGAAAAACTCAAGGCTGCTGGTGTGCCGTTTGGTCCGCTTTTTGGTAAAATCAAAAACGGTCAGGATGTTGTCCTAGAGGACGGCACCGAGATCAAAGCTACAGACTACATCTCAGCTCCTCGTCCAGGTAAGATTATCACTATCTTGGGTGATACTCGAAAAACCAATGCCAGTGTGCGTCTGGCTGTTAATGCAGATGTCCTTGTCCATGAATCGACTTATGGCAAAGGGGATGAGAAGATTGCCCGCAATCACGGTCATTCAACCAATATGCAAGCTGCACAAGTAGCGGCAGAAGCAGGAGCCAAACGACTCTTACTCAATCATATCAGCGCTCGTTTCCTTTCAAAAGATATCAGCCAGCTTAAGAAAGATGCGGCAACGATTTTTGAAAATGTCCATGTGGTTAAAGACCTAGAAGAAGTGGAAATTTAGAAGTTTGAGAAAGGAAAAGTATGTCTACGATTCTCATTACAGGAGCCAGTGGTGGTCTAGCTCGAGAAATGGTCAAACTTTTGCCAGATGATCAACTCATTTTGCTAGGTAGAAATAAGGAAACATTAGTTCAACTATACGGAAAGCATCCACATGCAGAATTGATTGAAATTGATATTACCGATGCTCAAGCTATAGAAGAACTAGTAGCTGAACTCTACCAGCATTATGGTAAGATTGATGTCTTGATTAACAACGCTGGCTACGGGATTTTTGAAGATTTTGACAAGATTTCTAATCAAGATATTCATCAAATGTTTGAGGTTAATACCTTTGCTTTGATGAATCTATCACGTTTGGTTGCTTCTCGTATGAAAGAGACTCGAAAAGGGCATATCCTCAATATCGTGAGCATGGCAGGTTTGATAGCGACAGCTAAGTCTAGTCTTTACTCAGCGACCAAGTTTGCAGCTATTGGATTTTCAAATGCATTACGCCTCGAACTCATGCCCTATGGTGTCTATGTGACAACTGTTAATCCAGGCCCTATCCGTACAGGATTTTTTGACCAGGCAGACGCAGATGGCACTTATCTCAAGTCGGTTGACCGCTTCTTGCTGGAGCCAGATACGGTTGCGAAAAAAATCGTTAAGACCATAGGAAAAAATAAACGAGAGCTCAATCTCCCAGTCTTACTCAATCTAGCCCACAAGTTTTATACTCTCTTTCCCAAGTTAGCGGATAAGTTGGCTGGAGAGACCTTTAATTATAAGTAAAATAGTAGTCACACCTCGAAAGTTACATTAAAAGACTAACTTTTGGGGTGTTTTCTTGTCCATTTTATCCAAGTATTGCAATTTAACTCTTAAAATAGTATACTAGTTCTATTATTTATGAAAACGTTTGCGTTTTATTAATTTTAGGAGACAAGCGATGGAATTAACAGCCATTTATCATAGACCAGAATCAGAGTATGCTTATCTTTACAAAGAAGGTCAGCTACATATCCGAATTAGAAGCAAGAAAAATGATGTCCAGAAGGTTATCCTACACTATGGAGATCCTTTTATTTTCATTGAGGATAAGTATGAAGCTAAGAAAGAAATGACTAAAGTAACTTCAGACGCCTTGTTTGATTATTGGCAGGTTACGGTCTCTGTTGATTTTGCACGGATTCAGTACCTCTTTGAGCTCCTTGATAAAGAAGGTCGAGGTGTTTATTACGGTGATAAGGGTTGTGTAGAACATACTCAAGAAAACTTGGATGCTGAAGGAAATGGATTTAAGCTTCCTTATATTCACGAAATTGATGGTTGCCAGGTTCCTAGCTGGGTTTCAAATACAGTTTGGTATCAGATTTTCCCAGAACGCTTTGCCAATGGAAATCCTCATTTGACTCCAGATGGTGCTCGAGAGTGGGATGCTGCCATTGCGCCTGAAAGGGATGACTTTTTTGGTGGAGATTTACAAGGGATTATCGACCATTTGGACTATCTGAAAGATCTGGGAATCACTGGACTTTATCTATGTCCGATTTTTGAAGCAACGACCAATCACAAGTATGATACGACGGATTATTTTGAAATCGACCGTCACTTTGGAGACAAGGAAGTTTTTCGTAATTTAGTCGAGGAATCTCACAAACGTGGTATCAAGATTATGCTAGATGCTGTTTTCAATCATATCGGTTACCAGTCTGCCCAATGGCAGGATGTTCTAAAGAACGGAGAACAGTCACCTTATAAAGATTGGTTCCATATCCAGGAATTTCCAGTTACTGAGGATAAACTTAAAAATCCAAGAGAACTCCCTTATCACACCTTTGCCTTTGCTAGCTATATGCCTAAGTTAAATACAGCCAATCCTGAGGTTAGAGACTATCTTCTCAGTGTTGCAACTTACTGGATTGAGCATTTTGATATCGATGCTTGGCGCTTGGATGTAGCTAATGAGATTGACCATCAATTCTGGAGAGATTTTAGAAAGGCAGTTCTAGCTAAAAAGCCTGATTTGTATATTTTAGGTGAAATCTGGCATACTTCGCAGCCTTGGCTAAATGGGGATGAGTTCCATGCTGTCATGAACTACCCGCTCTCTGAAAGTATCAAGGATTATTTCTTGCGTCAGCGTAAAGACAGAGCAGTTTATTTCAGAAATCAACAGCCAGTCGATGTACTACAAGCAACAAATCTCAGAGGTGATGTTTAACCTTTTAGATTCTCATGATACAGATCGTATCCTTACAACTGCCAAAGGAAATATCCAGCATGTCAAGGCTGCCCTAACTTTCCTCTATCTTCAAAAAGGGACCCCTTGTATCTATTACGGAACAGAGCTAGCACTAATTGGTGGACCAGACCCTGATTGCCGTCGTGTCATGCCTTGGGACCGTGTTTCTGAAGACAATGACATGCTGAATTTTATGAAGGAATTAATCCAAGTCCGTAAGGAAGTGGCAAGTATGATCCAGTATGGTACATATAGTTTGGAAGAATTAAAACCAGATGTCCTATCCTTGAAATGGAACTACCAAGGGAAAGAAGTTCAAGCCATCTTCAATCAGTCTTCTGAGAAATATACTTTAGACAGAGATTCAGTTGAATTAGCGAGTCATTGCCAGCTTGAAGATGGACAGCAAGTCATATTGCCAGATGGATTTGTGGTTGCTGTTTCGAAATAAAGCAATCAACAGGAACAGTGTCTAGTTATAAAATTAAAACGAAGTCATTATTTGACTTTTGATGCATAAAAAACAAGAAGCTGTCCTACTAAAGGATAGCTTTTTGTAATTTTCACTAAATGTACATTCAGATTTTTATAGTTTTCTACAAAATATAGAAAAAACAATCAAAAGTATGATTTTTACAGTCATAGTATTGAAGTTTCCTATATTATTTTATAAAATAGAAGTAATCATTACAAAAAAAGTATAGCGTTTTCAACAAAAATGGAAGCGGTTACGTAACAAGGAGAACCCTATGGGAAAAGATTATTGGAATCGCAAAAGTATCTATAGCATCCGTAAATTTACGGTAGGAACATGCTCAGTGCTTATCGGGACTTGCTCTGTTTTATTTGGAGCAAATCTAGCAGGTGTAAATTCTGTATCTGCTGATGAGACACCAGTCGCTGTTGCTACAGAAAAAGTGGAGAAAGAAACTCCTAAAGAGGAAGCTGTAGATTCAAAAGTTTCTGAACAACCTGTAACAACAGAAACTGTTAACAGTGAAGCAGTAGAAACTAATCATGAAGTAGAGAAAAAAGTGGAAGCCCCAACTACTGAGACTACTCCTGAGAAAAAAGAAACCTCTGATGTAGAAAAGCAAGCTCCAGCTGTGACTCAGGATCAATCTGCTCAAACAGAAACCAGAGCTCAAACCTGCAACTAATGATGAGGTAAAACAGTTGATTGAGGATAGAAAAGTAGAATTCAACCAAAACTGGCATTTCAAGCTCAATGCCAATGCTAAAGATGCGGTCAAGCCAGATGCCGATGTTTCTAGTTGGAAGAAATTAGACCTTCCTCATGACTGGAGTATCTACAATGACTTTGACCATGACTCACCTGCCCAAAACGAAGGTGGGCAACTCAATGGTGGTGATGCTTGGTATCGTAAGACCTTTAAACTCGATGAAGAAGACCTCAATAAGAATGTACGCATCACATTTGATGGGGTTTACATGGATTCTCAGGTTTATGTAAATGGTCAGCTAGTTGGTCACTATCCAAATGGTTACAACCAATTCTCATATGACATCACCGACTATCTCCATAAAGATGGTCGCGAGAATGTCGTAGCAGTGCATGCCATCAACAAACAACCAAGTAGCCGTTGGTACTCAGGAAGCGGGATTTACCGTGATGTTACCCTTCAAGTCACAGATAAGGTCCATACTGAGAAAAATGGAACAACTATCTTAACTCCAGACCTTGAAAAACAACAAAATGGCAAGGTTGATACTCATGTAACAAGTAAGATTGTCAATACTGATGATAAAGATCATGAAATTCTTGCTGAGTATCAAATCATTGAACGTAATGGTCAAGCTGTAACGGATCTAGTTCGTACAGCTAGTCAAGTCTTGAAAGCTCATCAATCAGCTAGCTTGAATGCTATTTTACAAGTTGATAAACCAAAACTTTGGACAGTTCATAGCGACAAGCCTGCTCTTTACGAATTGGTGACTCGTGTCTATCGTGATGGTCAATTGGTCGATGCTAAAAAAAGATTTGTTTGGTTACCGTTATTACAACTGGACACCAAATGAAGGCTTCTCTTTGAATGGTGAACGCATTAAATTCCATGGAGTTTCTCTTCACCATGACCATGGTGCTCTTGGAGCTGAAGAAAACTATAAGGCAGAATACCGTCGTTTGAAACAAATGAAGGATATGGGTGTAAACTCTATTCGTACAACCCACAACCCAGCTAGTGAGCAAACTTTACAAATCGCTGCTGAGCTTGGTTTGTTGGTCCAAGAAGAAGCTTTCGATACTTGGTATGGTGGTAAGAAACAGTATGACTACGGTCGCTTCTTTGACAAAGATGCTACTCACCCAGACGCTAAGAAAGGTGAAAAATGGTCTGATTTTGACCTTCGTACCATGGTTGAACGAGGAAAGAACAACCCTGCTATTGTTATGTGGTCTATCGGTAATGAAATCGGTGAAGCAGACGGAAAACCTCGTTCTTTAGCAACAGTTAAACGTTTGGTTCAAGTTATTAAGGCTGTTGATAAGACACGCTATGTCACTATGGGAGCAGATAAGTTCCGCTTTGGTGATGGTAGTGGTGACCATGAAAAGATTGCCAATGAACTTGATGCTGTTGGATTTAACTATTCAGAGGACAACTACAAGAAACTTCGTGCGAAACATCCAAATTGGTTGATTTACGGATCTGAAACTTCCTCAGCTACTCGTACACGTGGAAGTTATTTCCGTCCAGAACGTGAATTGGTACACAGCAATCAGGCTTACCGTCATTACGAGCAATCAGACTACGGTAATGACCGTGTTGGTTGGGGTAAAACAGCTACAGCATCTTGGACTTTTGACCGTGACAATGCAGGTTACGCAGGTCAGTTCATCTGGACAGGTACGGACTATATCGGTGAACCTACTCCATGGCACAACCAAAACCAAACTCCAGTTAAGAGTTCTTACTTTGGTATCGTAGATACAGCTGGTATTCCAAAGAATGACTACTACTTGTACCAAAGCCAATGGGTTTCTGCTGAGAAGAAACCAATGGTTCACTTGCTTCCTCACTGGAACTGGGGAAATCCTACTCTAAAAGCGAATGTAGCGGATGCAGATGGTAAGATTCCTGTTCGTGCATTTTCAAATGCTGCAAGTGTGGAACTGTTCTTAAATGGTGAAACTCTAGGCAAGAAGACATTTACTAAAAAACAAACAAGTGATGGACGCACTTACCAAGAAGGTGCCAACGCTAATGAACTTTACCTTGAATGGAAGGTTGCTTTTGAACCAGGTACATTAGAAGCAGTAGCTCGTGACGAAGCTGGTAATATTATTGCTCGTGATAAGATTGTGACTGCTGGAGAACCTGCAGGGGTTCGTTTGGTCAAAGAAGAAAATGCTATCGCAGCTGACGGAAAAGACCTCACTTATATCTATTACGAAATTGTTGACAGTAAAGGTAACGTAGTTCCTACAGCCAATAATCTTGTTCGCTTCCAGTTGCATGGACAAGGTCAGATTGTCGGTGTGGATAACGGGGAACAAGCCAGCCGTGAACGTTACAAAGAACAAGCAGATGGTTCATGGATTCGCAAAGCCTTTAATGGTAAGGGTGTTGTGATTGTCAAATCAACTGAGCAAGCAGGTAAATTCACCTTGACTGCTCACTCTGATTTCTTGAAATCTGGTCAAACAACTATCTTCACAGGTAAGAAAGACCAAGAGGAAAAAACTGTTTTAGGTACAGAGGTTCCTAAAGTTCGTACAGTAATCGGTCAAGCAGCGAAAATGCCTTCAAAAATAGGATTTATCTACAGTGATGGCAGCCGTGCAAAACTTCCAGTAGAATGGTCCGCAGTTGATGTCAACCAACCTGGTATTTACTGTTAAAGGTGTGGCAGAAGGAAGAGATGTAGAAGCGCGTGTTGAAGTCTTGGCACTCCAAGCAGAATTACCTGTAGTTAAGAGAATTGCACCAACTACAGATCTGAGTACGGTTGATCCATCTGTTAGCTATGTATTGTCAGATGGTACTCTAGGAAGCTATGACGTTGATAGGTGGGAAGTTGCAGCTGAAGATCAAGCTAAATTAACTATCCCAGGCTCTCGTATTCAAGCCAAAGGAATTTCAGGTGATGATGAAATCGCTGCTACATTCGTAGTCGCTGAAGGTCAAGCGGCTTCACCAGTAGTACCGACTGTAACTGTTGCAGACCAGTCTGTAGAAGGGCTCTCAACTGACCAACCAGTTCTATATCATAAACTTGCCTATGGAGCTACTTTGCCTGAAGTCAAAGCTTTAGCTGAAAATGCGCAAGTTACTGTTATTCAAGCTAACGAAGCAAATGGTATGCGTGCTAGTATTTATGTTCAACCAAATGATGGTGGAGCACTTCAGACTTATGCTATCCAATTCTTACAAGAAGCTCCTCAGATTGAACGTTTAAGCCTAGAAATTGAAAATGCAGACGCACTGAAAGAAGACCAAACAGTTGGTATCAAAGTATTGGCTCATTATCAAGATGGAACTCAGGCCGTATTAAAAGCTGACAAGGTAACCTTCTCAACATCAGGTCAAGGAGACGTAGCTGTTCGTAAAGGTATGCTTGAATTGCATAAACCTGGTCAAGTAACTTTGAAAGCTCAATTTGAAGGAGCTGAAGGTCAGATTGACTTGAACATTCAGGCAAATACTGAAAATAAAGTTGTCCAGGCCATTCGTCCAGTAAGTGTTGTGACAGGTTTTAACCAAGAACCAAGTCTACCTGATACAGTAACGGTAGAGTACGATAAAGGATTTCCAAAAGTTCACAAGGTAACTTGGCAAGCAGTTGCTAAGGAAGACCTTGCTAAATACCACAGCTTTGATGTTCTAGGTAAAGTAGAAGGAATTGAAAACAAAGCTCATGCTAAAGTTTCTGTAGAAGGTATCATTGCAGTCGAAGAAGTGACTACAACAACTCCAGTTTCAGAAGCTCCTCAATTACCAGAAAGTGTTCGTACTTACCACTCAAACGGCCAAGTATCTTCAGCTAAAGTGACTTGGGATGCTATTGACCCAAGCCAATATGCAACTGAAGGTAGCTTTACCGTTACAGGACATGTGGAAGGTACCCAGTTACCAACGAAACTTCATGTGCGCGTTTCTGCTCAGACAGAAACTGGTGCAAACATTTCTGACCAGTGGACAGGTTCAGAGTTGCCACTTGCTTTTGCATCAGACTCAAATCCAAGTGACTCAGTAGCCAATGTCAATGACAAACTTATCTCATTTAATGATCAACCGGCAAACCGCTGGACAAACTGGAAACGTACAAGTGAAGCATCAGTGGGAATCCTCTTTGGTGATTCTGGTATCCTGTCTAAACGTTCGGTTGACAATCTCAATGTTGCCTTCCACGAAGACCACGGTGTTGGTGCACCTAAGTCTTATGTCATCGAATACTATGTAGGAAAAGATGTTCCAACAGTTCCTAAGAACCCAAGCTTTGTAGCTAGTGAAGACCATGTCTTTAACGATGACAATAACTGGAAACAAGTGACAAATCTTAAAGCTCCAGATCAAGTGAGAGCTGGAGAAATGACTCACTTTAGCTTTGATAAAGTCAATACCTATGCGGTTCGTATCCGTATGGTTAGTCCAGATGGTAAATGGGGTACTTCCATTACAGAAATTCAAATCTTCTCTAAACAAGTAGCTGCAGCTAAGAAAGTTCAAGCTCAAATCCAAGTAGATGGAAAAGATTTACCAAACTTTAACCCTGGCTTGACTGACTATTATCTAGAAGCTAAAGAAGACCAAGCACCAACTGTAACAGCAAGTGTATCAGATAATGGTATTGCTACAGTGATTCCAAGCGTTCGTGAAGGGGATCCAGTTCGTGTTGTCGTTAAGGCTGAAAACGGAGATATTCTAGGTGAATACCGTCTCCACTTTACAAATGATAAAGACTTGCTAGCAAGTAAACCTGTTGTTGCTGTGAAATCATCACGCTTGGTTGCTAAGGGCCATACTCTTGAGTTACCTGCGAAAGTCGCTGTTTACTTCACAGGTAAAGATGGCTATGAAGTCAAAGACTTGGCAGTTGAATGGGATGAAGTTCCAGCTGAAATCTAGCGAATGCAGGTGAATTTACAGTTCGTGGTCGCGTTTTAGGTACTGATTTAACTGCTGAAGTAGCAGTACGTGTTACTGATAAACTCGGTGAAAACCTATCAGACAACCCAGACTTCGATGACGATAGCAACCGTTCATTTGCTTCTGCAACCAATGATATTGATCCAAATTCTCATGACCGTGTGGACTATGTTAACGATGGTTCTGATGATGAAACCCGTCGTTGGACCAACTGGTCTCCAACTCCATCTGATAATCCAGAAGTTTCAGTAGGGGTTATCTTTAGAGAAGCTGGCAAGATTGTTGAACGTACAGTCGCTGAAGGAAGCATTCGATTCTTCTCAGATGGTGGTACAGATGCACCTTCTAAACTAGTCTTAGAACGCTATGTGGGACCAGAATTTGACTCGCCAGAATACTACTCTAACTACCAACCATACGATCCAGAACATCCATTCAACACTCCTTCTAACTGGGAGAAAGTTGAATACCGTGCGGATCAAGAGATTCAAGCAGGTACTGATATCCATGTAACCTTTGCCCCAGTTAAAGCTAAGGCTATGAGATGGCGCATGGATAGAAAAGCTGATACCAAGGGTGTTGCTATTACAGAAATGGCCTTCATTGCTCCAAGTGAGGAACCTAAGGATAGTACAGCTGCAAAACTTCTTGTGGATGGTAAAGAGATTGCTGACTTCTCTGAAGATCGTGTGGATTACCAAGTAACCTATAGTGGAAATCGTCCTCAAGTAACAGTTGAAGCTGGCGAAAATGTAGCAGCAACTATTGTTGATAGTGGTGATGATAAACTTCCAGTCTTGATTCATCTTGTTTCAGAAAGTGGTAAACATATTAAGGAATACCGCATTCAATTGACTAAGGCAGATGCTGAAAGCGCTAAGACAGAACCGGCTGTACACGAAGTTCCAGAGTTCACAGGTGGTGTGAATGGAGAAGAACCAGCAGTTCACGAAATTCCAGAATACACTGGAGGCGTGAATGGAGTTGAACCAGCGGTACATGAAGTTCCAGAGTTCACAGGTGGCGTGAATGGAGTTGAAGCAGCAGATCACGAAGTACCAGAACATACTTTAGGAGCGAATGTAGTCGAACCAGCAGTTCACGAAGTACCAGAATACACTGGTGGTGTGAATGCAGTCGAAGCAGCGGTTAACGATGTGCCAGAGTACAAAGGTGGTGCCAATGCAGTCGAGGCACCGGTTAACGAAGTACCAGAATATACTGATGGTGTGAATGCAGTTGAAGCAGCGGTTAACGATGTGCCAGAGTACAAAGGTGGTGCCAATGCAGTCTTTGCAGCGGTTAACGAAGTACCAGAATATACTGGTGGCGTGAACGCAACTGAAGCAGCGGTCAATGAAGTACCGGAGTACAAAGATGAGCAGTCGATTGTAGCCCTTGCTATGTCACAAGACAAGACTTATCAGGCACCTGCAAGCCGTCAACATATTCTCCCTGAAACAGGTACTAAGGAAAATGCAACCCTTGCAACAGCAGGTGTTGTGGGAGCGCTTCTTGGACTCTTTGCAATGGGAAAGAAGAAAGACGAAGAATAAAATAATCTGACAGTACTTAGATTATAGAGATTGGACAAGAAAACAATCTCAACTATAAAAAGTGGACAAACTAGTTTCAAGAAACAGAACTAGGTCTTGTCCGCTTTTTTATGTTTCTTGGTAGCAAAAAATCCTTAACAAAGATGCTAAACTTGATAATTGAGTTTCCAAATAACAAAAAACAAATAAGAAAGCCCTTTGTGACTTTTTTATTTTCATAAAAATGGTAAAATAGTAAGAGTAGAAATGGAGTTCTAGATATGAAACGAATTGATCAATTTGAAAATAAGAAAGTATTAGTCCTAGGTTTAGCCAAATCAGGTGAGTCTGCAGCTCGTCTCTTGGATAAGTTGGGTGCCATTGTAACGGTTAATGATGGCAAGCCTTTTGAGGAAAATCCAGCAGCTCAGAGTCTTCTAGAAGATGGTATCAAGGTTGTAACTGGTGGTCATCCCTTGGAATTGTTGGATGAAGATTTTGCCCTCATGGTGAAAAACCCTGGTATTCCTTATAGCAATCCTATGATTGAAAAAGCTCTAGAAAAAGGCATTCCAGTCTTGACAGAGGTTGAGTTGGCCTATTTGATTTCTGATGCACCAATCGTCGGTATTACTGGTTCAAATGGTAAGACAACGACCACAACCATGATTGGTGAAGTTCTGACTGCTGCAGGACAAAATGGACTCTTATCAGGTAACATCGGTTATCCTGCTAGTCAGGTTGCTCAAACTGCGACAGATAAGGACACCCTTGTCATGGAACTTTCTTCTTTCCAATTAATGGGAATCCAGGAATTCCATCCTGAAATTGCTGTTATCACCAACCTGATGCCAACACATATTGACTATCACGGTTCTTTTGAAGCCTATGTCGAAGCTAAGTGGAATATCCAAAGCAATATGACAGCAACTGATTACCTAGTATTGAACTTCAACCAGGAATTAGCTAAAGAGCTTGCTACAAAGACAAACGCGACTGTAGTACCATTCTCAACACTTGAAAAGGTTGACGGAGCTTATCTTGAAGATGGTTATCTATACTTCCGTGGCGAAAAGGTTATGGCAGCTGATGAAATCGGAGTGCCAGGTAGACACAATGTGGAAAATGCTCTTGCAACCATTGCCGTTGCTAAACTGCGTGGCGTTGATAATGAAACCATCAAGGAAACCTTGTCAGCCTTGGTGGAGTTAAACACCGTCTTCAGTTTGTAGACCAAATCAATGGCGTTAAATTTTATAACGATAGTAAGTCAACCAATATCTTAGCAACTCAAAAAGCCTTGTCAGGATTTGATAATAGCAAGGTTATCTTGATTGCTGGTGGGTTGGACCGTGGCAATGAGTTTGACGAATTGGTTCCTGATATTACTGGACTTAAGAAAATGGTTATCCTCGGTCAATCTGCAGAACGTGTCAAACGTGCAGCGGATAAGGCTGGTGTGGCTTATGTGGATGCAACAGATATTGCAGATGCGACTCGTAAGGCTTACGAACTTGCAGAAGAAGGAGATGTTGTTCTCCTCAGTCCTGCCAATGCGAGCTGGGATATGTATGCTAACTTTGAAGTACGTGGAGATCTTTTCATCGACACTGTAGCGGAGTTAAAGGGATAATATGAAAAAAATAGTATTTACTGGTGGGGGAACGGTTGGACACGTTACCCTCAACCTTTTGTTAATGCCTAAGTTCATCGAAGATGGCTGGGAAGTTCACTATATTGGTGATAAAAATGGGATTGAGCATCATGAAATTCTCAAGTCAGGTTTAGATGTTACCTTCCATTCGATTGCAACAGGGAAACTACGTCGTTATTTCTCATGGCAAAATATGGTTGACGTCTTTAAGGTTGCTTTGGAATTCTTCAATCGCTCTTTATCATGCTTCGAGTTCGTCCACAAGCCCTCTTTTCTAAGGGTGGATTTGTATCTGTTCCGCCTGTTATCGCAGCGCGAGTATGCAGAGTACCAGTATTCATCCACGAGTCTGATCTATCTATGGGATTGGCCAATAAAATCGCCTATAAGTTTGCGACTAAGATGTACTCTACTTTCGAGCAAGCGTCTAGTCTCACTAAGGTAGAACATGTAGGAGCTGTGACCAAGGTTTCTGGTCCAGTTATGGAAGAACCTGAAGAAATGGTGGATATCCGAACTTCTTTCAACGACAAGTTACCAACTCTTCTCTTTGTTGGAGGTTCTGCTGGTGCGCGAGTCTTTAACCAACTAGTAACAGACCACAAGGAAGAGCTGACTAGTCGCTATAATATCATCAACCTGACAGGTGATGCTAGTTTAAATGAACTAAGTTCAAACCTCTACCGTGTTGACTATGCGACGGAACTCTATCAACCACTCATGAATATGGCTGATGTGGTCATCACTCGTGGTGGTGCCAATACGATTTTTGAACTCCTTGCTATGGCTAAATTGCACGTCATTGTGCCACTGGGTCGTGAAGCCAGCCGCGGAGATCAGATTGAAAATGCAGCCTATTTTGTGAAGAAAGGCTATGCTGAGGAGTTGCAAGAGAGCGATTTGACTTTGTCAACTTTAGAAGAAAAAGTAAATCAACTCTTGACCAACAAAGAGATTTACCAAAACAAGATGAAGAATTCTCAGGAATTAAAATCTGTGGCAGATTTTTATGAGTTACTAAAAAAAGATTTATCATAAGGAAAATTGATGTCAAAGGATAAAAAGAATCAGCACACTCAAGGCAAGGAATTGTCAGAGTGGCAAAAACGAAATCAAGAATATCTTCAAAAAAAAGCAGAAGAAGAGGCGAAACGTGCTGAAGAAGAAGCTCGTGAAAACAAAGAACAAGCAGCAAAGTTTGCTTCTGAAAATACTCAAGAACTGTCAGAATGGCAAAAACAAAATCAAGAGTATTTAAATAAAAAGCAGAAGAGGAATCGACAGATTCTGAAGAAGTTGAAGAAGCATCTGAAAAAGCTCAAGACAAGGATTCAGATACTAGTGATGAAGCTTCAAATGAAGACAAGGATGTAGAGGAAACTGAGGCTCCTCAAATAGAATCTGAGAGTCAGGACCAGACAGTGGAAGAAAAGGCTGGTGCAGAGGTTAAGAAAGAGAAAAAAGTTAAGACCAAGAATAAACCTCCTAAATCTCCTATTCCATCTGTCCATATATGGCGAGCAGTTACAATTCTCGTCCCAAGTTTTATAATCTTATTCTTGTCCATTTATCTTCTAACTCCTTTGTCTACTCTGAAACATATTGAGGTTACGGGGACTGTTCAGACAAGTGCAGACCAAGTCAAGGAAGCTTCTGGTATTCAGGATAGTGACTATACGATTAGCTTACTCTTAAATAAAGATAAGCATGCTGAAATGGTTAAATCAGATCACTGGATTGAATCGGCTAAGATAGTTTATCAGTTCCCGGTTCACTTCACCATTGAAGTGAAAGAATTTGAGATTGTAGCCTACTCTGTTTCTGGAGATAACCATTATCCGATCTTATCTAGTGGAAGCGTTGAATCGACAGCTGTTAATGCTGATAATTTACCTGAGAAATATATATCTGTTTTATTAAACGATGAGGAACAAATCAAAAGTTTGATTTCTCAGTTAAATGATATTAGCCCAGAAATTAAGCAAGAGATTGAGAAGATTGAATTGGCACCAAGTAAGGTAACCAGTGACCTTTTAAAGATTACCATGTATGATACAGATGAAATTTTGGTGCCCTTATCAGAACTAGGGAAGAAATTACCCTACTATAGTAAGATAAAACCACAGTTAACAGTGCCTAGTGGTATTGACATGGAGGTCGGTATCTATAGCTATAGTCTAGTGGATAAGGCTCTGGATGACGAAAGAATCAAAGCCAAGGAAGAGGAAAAGAAAAGACAAGAAGAAGAGAAGAAAAAACAAACTGAGCAAGGAAGTCAGGGTCAAACAACACAAACCACTCAAACGACACAGAGTCACTAAACTTCAAATGACTTAGTTTGATGATTGCTTCTCTTGTTGACGAAGACAGTTACCTGTTTTTACTTGACAAGTCCCACTTTAAATAATAGAATAGTAAAAAACCTTTAAAGCAGTCCAGAGAGGCAGCTAAGGTTAGACGGTGAAAGGGTGGAGACTACCCAATTTTCGTGGAACCTTGCTGTAGGCAGGTTCCTTTTTTCATGCTCTCTTGCTGACAAAGGTAAAAGGAGAAAGTATGCGTGAAGCTCGTCCAGTTATTGCTCTTGATTTTCCAAGTTTTGAGGCAGTCAAGCAATTTTTAGCTCTTTTTCCAGCAGGAGAGAGCCTCTATCTAAAGGTAGGTATGGAACTCTATTATGCTACAGGACCTGAGATTGTATCTTATCTGAAAGGTTTGGGACATAGTGTCTTTCTGGATCTTAAACTCCATGATATTCCAAATACGGTCAAATCAGCCATGAAGGTCTTGTCTCATCTGGGCGTTGATATGACCAATGTTCATGCAGCAGGTGGCGTTGAGATGATGAAGGCTGCGCGTGAAGGCCTTGGGAAAGAAGCCAAATTGATTGCTGTCACTCAGTTAACTTCAACCTCTGAGGAGCAAATGAGAGACTTTCAAAATATTCAAACCAGTCTTCAAGAATCGGTTATTCACTATGCCAAGAAAACTGCTGAAGCGGGATTAGATGGTGTGGTTTGTTCAGCTCAAGAAGTAAAACTCATCAAAGAAGCTACCCGTCCAGACTTTATTTGCCTGACACCCGGCATTCGTCCATCAGGCGCTGCAGTAGGGGACCAAAAACGAGTCATGACACCAGCAGATGCCTATCAAATTGGTAGTGACTATATCGTTGTCGGACGCCCAATCATTCAGGCCACTGATCCAGTAGTAGCTTATCACGCTATCAAGGATGAATGGACACAAGACTGGAAATAAGAATATCGTTTAAAATACAAAGGAGAAACCCATGACACTTGCTAAAGACATTGCTAGCCATCTATTGAAAATTCAAGCCGTTTACCTCAAACCAGAAGAACCCTTCACTTGGGCATCAGGTATCAAGTCACCAATTTATACGGACAACCGTGTGACGCTTGCCTACCCAGAAACTCGAACTTTGATTGAGAATGGTTTTGTAGAAGCCATCAAGGCAGAATTCCCAGAGGTAGAAGTGATTGCGGGAACAGCGACTGCAGGTATCCCACATGGTGCTATCATCGCTGATAAGATGAATCTGCCATTTGCTTATATCCGTAGCAAACCAAAAGACCACGGAGCTGGAAATCAAATCGAAGGCCGTGTAGCCCAAGGTCAAAAGATGGTTGTTGTTGAAGATTTGATTTCAACTGGTGGTTCGGTTCTTGAAGCTGTAGCAGCTGCTAAACGTGAAGGAGCAGATGTGCTTGGTGTCGTGGCTATATTCAGCTATCAATTATCAAAAGCAGATAAACTTTGCAGATGCTGGTGTCAAACTAGTGACTCTTTCAAACTATAGCGAGTTGATTCATCTGGCACAAGAAGAAGGCTACATTACACCAGAAGGACTTGACCTCCTAAAACGATTTAAAGAAGATCAAGAGAATTGGCAGGGATAAATTTTTAATTAAAAATACTGAACCGATATTCAATATCGGTTTTTTAGTTGACAAATGTAGATTTTGAGAGTATACTTATATTTATAATTGACAAATGTAGATTTTGGAGGTGTGCTGATGCAGATTTCGGATGCAGAATGGCAGGTCATGAAGATTATCTGGATGCAGGGAGAACAGACTAGTACTGATCTCATAAAAGTATTAGAGAAAAGGTTTAGCTGGTCTAAGTCCACGATTCAGACACTCTTGGCCCGTTTAGTGGAGAAAGAATGTTTGACTCGGGAGAAGCAGGGCAAGTCCTTTGTCTATTCAGCCCTGTTGTCACAGGAAGATAGCAAGAAGTTACTTGTACAGGATATCAAAGATAAGCTTTGTTCTCGCAGAATAAAGCTCTTACTAGCTGATTTGATTGAAGAATGTGACTTTACCCTAGCCGACTTAGAAGGTTTGGAAGAGGTCATTTCAAAGAAAAAAGCAAGTGCTGTAACAGAAGTAAAATGTAATTGTATGTAAAGGAGACGCTATGTTAAATCTATTTGTATCTATTATTGTTCTAGGATTGATTGCTTTTATCCTCTTTTGGTTTTTCAAAAAACCGCAAGAAGATGCTAAGAAAGCTCAGCAAAAAAATGGCTATCAGGAGATTCGAGTAGAGGTCATGGGAGGATATACTCCAGAAACCATTATCCTTAAAAAATCGCAACCTGCTCGCATTATTTTTGATCGAAAAGATCCTTCACCTTGCTTGGACCAAATCGTTTTTCCAGACTTTGGTGTGCATGCTAATCTACCTATGGGAGACCAATATGTGGTTGAAATCACTCCTGAAGAAGCAGGTGAGTATGGTTTCTCTTGTGGCATGAATATGATGCACGGTAAGATGATTGTAGAATAGGAGAAAGATATGACAGAAATTGTGAAAGCAAGTATTGAAAATGGTGTCCAAAAAATCCGTATCACAGCAGACAAAGGCTACCATCCAGCCCACATTCAACTCCAAAAAGGGATTCCTGCTGAGATTACCTTTCATCGTGTGACACCTTCAAACTGTTATAAAGAAGTTCTCTTCGAAGAAGAAGGGATCCTAGAACCGATCGCTCAAGACGAGGAAAAAGTCATTCACTTTACGCCTCAAGACTTGGGCGAGCACGAGTTTTCTTGCGGTATGAAGATGCAAAAGGGAACCTACACCGTTGTTGAAAAAACTAGAAAATCGCTCAGTCTTTTGCAACGTTTTTGGATTACCAGCATTTTTACCCTACCATTAGTTCTCATCATGATTGGCATGCTAACTGGCAGTATCAGCCACCCGGTTATGCACTGGGGAACTTTCTTAGCTACGACACCTATTATGCTGGTAGCTGGACTTCCTTATATTAGAAGTGCTTGGGCTAGCTTTAAGAAACATAATGCCAACATGGATACCTTGGTAGCTCTTGGTACCTTGGTAGCCTATGTCTATAGTTTATTTGCTCTCTTTGCAGGCTTACCAGTTTATTTTGAAAGTGCTGGCTTTATCCTCTTCTTTGTTCTTTTAGGGGCAGTATTTGAGGAACGTATGCGAAAAAATGCTTCCCAAGCAGTCGAGAAATTATTAGACCTGCAAGCAAAAACAGCAGAAGTCTTACGTGATGATGCTTATATTCAAATCCCGTTAGAACAAGTCAAAGTTGGGGATCTCATTCGCGTTCGACCGGGTGAAAAAATTGCCGTTGATGGGACTGTGTTAGAAGGTGAAACGAGTATTGATGAATCAATGGTGACTGGGGAAAGTATTCCAGTCGATAAATCAGTTGGAGATGCTGTCATTGGTTCAACCATCAATAATAGTGGTACGATCATCTTTAGAGCTGAAAAAGTTGGCTCTGAGACTATGTTGGCTCAGATTGTGGACTTTGTGAAAAAAGCGCAAACGAGTCGTGCTCCTATTCAAGATTTGACAGACAAGATTTCAGGGATTTTCGTACCAGCAGTAGTGATTTTAGGAATCCTAACTTTTTGGGTTTGGTTTGTCTTGCTTGGTGAAAACTTTGTGACTTCCCTTCTCTATGGTGTGGCAGTCTTGATTATTGCCTGTCCTTGTGCACTGGGACTTGCGACACCGACAGCACTCATGGTTGGAACAGGACGAAGTGCCAAGATGGGGATTCTTCTCAAAAATGGTACAGTTTTACAGGAAATCCAAAAAGTCCAAACGGTTGTTTTTGATAAGACAGGAACCTTGACCGAAGGGAAGCCAGTAGTGACAGATGTTATTGGTGATGAAAGAGAAGTGCTAAGTTTGGCTGCTTCACTGGAAGATGTATCTCAACACCCGCTAGCTCAAGCTATTGTTAATCGTGCATCTGAACTAGGAATTAGCCTTTACCCAGTGGAAAACTTCCAAGCCTTGCATGGAAAAGGTGTGACTGGGATTATTAATAGTAAACAAGTCTTGCTTGGGAATGCCAAACTCTTAGATGATCTTGCTATTCCACATGATTATCAAAAACGATTTGAATTGCTTGAGAAAGAAGCAAAAACAGTTGTCTTCCTATCCGTGGATGGTGAGTTAAAAGGCTTAATTGCCTTGCAGGATGTCCCTAAGGAAAATGCTCGAGAAGCTATTGCCAAATTGAAAAAACGTGGCCTTAGAACGGTCATGCTTACTGGAGATAATGCTGGAGTAGCCCATGCGATTGCAGAGCAAATTGGGATAGAAGAAGTGATTGCAAATGTCTTACCAGAGGAAAAGGCACATCAAATTCACAAGCTTCAAAGAATGGCAAATTGGCCTTTGTTGGAGATGGTATCAATGATGCGCCGGCCCTCAGTGTAGCGGATGTCGGAATTGCCATGGGCTCTGGAACAGATATTGCCATTGAATCAGCAGATCTTGTCCTTACAACCAATAATTTACTAGGATTGGCACGTGCTTTTGATATGAGTAAGAAGACCTTTAATCGTATTCTACTCAATCTTTTCTGGGCTTCTATCTATAACCTCATTGGTATTCCGATTGCAGCAGGAGTGTTTTCAGGACTTGGTTTAGTGCTTAATCCAGAACTTGCAGGATTAGCCATGGCCTTTAGTTCAGTCTCTGTTTTAATCAGCTCTCTTATGCTTAATTTCACTAAAGTCGATTAAAAAGGCGGTCTTAACCGCTTTTTTGCTATTCTAAAACAGATTTTCAAAACGTTTTCAATCTGTACTGTAATAGAGAATGAAAGTTTCTGAGCACATTCTTATGAAACTATAAGTAAATGTGATAAATTAGGAGTGTAAATTTACTGAATCGTTTTCAAAAAACATATAAAAGCGCTTTTATTATTCATCAAATTAACTTTTAAGGAGAGTTATCATTATGACTCAAGGGAAAATTACTGCATCAGCAGCAATGCTTAACGTATTGAAAACATGGGGCGTAGACACTATCTACGGTATCCCATCAGGAACACTTAGCTCACTTATGGACGCTTTGGCTGAAGACAAAGATATCCGTTTCTTGCAAGTTCGCCACGAAGAAACAGGTGCTCTTGCAGCGGTTATGCAAGCTAAATTTGGCGGTTCTATCGGTGTTGCAGTTGGTTCAGGTGGTCCAGGTGCGACTCACTTGATCAACGGTGTTTACGATGCAGCTATGGATAACACTCCATTCCTAGCGATCCTTGGATCACGTCCTGTCAACGAACTCAACATGGATGCCTTCCAAGAATTGAACCAAAACCCAATGTACAATGGTATCGCTGTTTACAACAAACGTGTAGCTTACGCAGAGCAATTGCCAAAAGTTATTGACGAAGCTTGCCGTGCTGCCGTTTCTAAAAAAGGTCCAGCCGTTGTTGAAATTCCAGTAAACTTTGGTTTCCAAGAAATCGACGAAAACTCATACTACGGTTCAGGTTCTTACGAGCGTTCATTCATCGCTCCTGCTTTGAACGAAGTTGAAATCGACAAAGCTGTTGAAATTTTGAACAACGCTGAACGTCCAGTTATCTACGCTGGTTACGGTGGTGTAAAAGCTGGTGAAGTGATTACTGAATTGTCACGTAAAATCAAAGCACCAATCATCACAACTGGTAAAAACTTTGAAGCTTTCGAATGGAACTACGAAGGTTTGACAGGTTCTGCTTACCGTGTTGGTTGGAAACCAGCTAACGAAGTTGTCTTTGAAGCAGACACAGTTCTTTTCCTTGGTTCAAACTTCCCATTTGCTGAAGTATACGAAGCATTCAAGAACACTGAAAAATTCATCCAAGTTGATATTGACCCTTACAAACTTGGTAAACGTCACGCCCTTGACGCTTCAATTCTTGGTGATGCAGGTCAAGCAGCTAAAGCTATCCTTGATAAGTAAACCCAGTTGAGTCTACTCCATGGTGGCGTGCAAACGTGAAGAACAACCAAAACTGGCGCGATTACATGAACAAACTCGAAGGTAAAACTGAGGGTGCGCTTCAATTGTACCAAGTATACAACGCTATCAACAAATACGCTGATGAAGATGCTATCTACTCAATAGACGTCGGTAACTCTACTCAAACATCAACTCGTCACCTTCACATGACACCTAAGAACATGTGGCGTACATCTCCACTCTTTGCGACAATGGGAATCGCCCTTCCTGGTGGTATTGCTGCTAAGAAAGACAATCCAGATCGCCAAGTATGGAACATCATGGGTGATGGTGCATTCAACATGTGCTACCCAGACGTGATTACTAACGTTCAATACAACCTTCCAGTAATCAACGTTGTCTTCTCAAATGATGAATATGCCTTCATCAAGAACAAATACGAAGACACAAACAAACACTTGTTTGGTGTAGACTTCACAAACGCTGACTACGCGAAAATCGCTGAAGCACAAGGAGCTGTTGGATTTACAGTAAACCGTATCGAAGATATCGATGCAGTTGTTGCTGAAGCTGTTAAATTGAATAAAGAAGGTAAGACAGTTGTCATCGATGCTCGCATCACTCAACATCGTCCACTTCCAGTAGAAGTACTTGAGTTGGATCCAAAACTTCACTCAGAAGAAGCAATCAAAGCCTTCAAGGAAAAATACGAAGCTGAAGAGCTTGTACCATTCCGCCTCTTCTTGGAAGAAGAAGGATTGCAATCACGCGCAATTAAATAATTCTTCTCGTCGAAAATCAAATGTAAACATTGTAGATTTTATGCATTGATTTTCTTAGAGAGAAACTTAAAAGATCGGAGCAATCCGATCTTTTTGTGGAGGATAGTAAATGAATTTAAATCAATTAGATATTATCGTGTCAGAAATTCCCCAGGTTTGTGCTGAATTAGAGAGTATCTTGGATAAAAAGGCGGACTATGTTGATAACAGTTTTGCTCAGTTCACGATTGGCAGTCACTGTCTTATGTTATCCCAAAATCATTTGATTCCTTTGGAAAATTTTCAGTCAGGAATCATTCTACACATTGAGGTAGAAGATGTGGACCAGAATTACCAACGATTGAAAGAGCTTGGTGTCGAGATTTTACACGGTCCTTGTGAAACGGATTGGGGAACAGAATCCCTGTTAGTTGAAGGCCCTGCTGGTCTAGTCATTGATTTTTATCGTATGAAATAGGATGCTTAGTCATTTGAAGTTAACCTTAATGATTCTTAAAACAGAATATGAGAATATGAACTATTAAAAGATCGGAGTCATCCGGTCTTTTTGAATTCTATTGTATATAGACTGTAAAAAATATAGAAGCTGTCAACGATAGATTGCGTATTATAAAAAAATCAATACATTTTGAGAAATTTTTTTGTTCTTCGATATAGAAAAAAATTTTTATAAAATCTTCATCGGAAAAACGAATAAATAAAATGTATTAAAATTAGATAAAAATTGTTGAAAAAAAGCTATTTGATGTACAATTTGTATATAAAGGAGTTAAAAATGTTCAAAAAAATATTATTTAAAAATTTTAAATCGTTTTCAGATGTTAACCTTGATTTTATTAGTAGAGGCAAGCCAAAACATATTGTAGCTCTTTATGGAGAGAATGGTTCAGGAAAATCAAATATTGTTGACTCGTTTAAGCTTCTTAGATTATCGATGGATACAATGAGGCTTTCTAAAAAAATAACATCATTTCAAGCAAAAATTACAAGAAGCGAATGATAAGGAAGATATTCCTGATATTAACAAACTAGTTGACTCTATTTTTTTACTGGCAGAAGTTTTAAAGAACTATCAAAAAAATACACCTCGAATCTCTGCTAAGGGAGATACTAAATTAGAATTTTATTTTAGTATAGAAAATAATGACGGGGTCTATATTTTAGAATACGATAGTAAAGGCGAGTTAACCTCTGAATCTTTAGAGTTTGTTATAAATTCTAATAAAGGGAATCATTTTAAAAATTAAACGTAATAGTGAAATGTCAGTTCAACTAAATAAATCAATCTTTAAAAAAAGGAGTTTTTTTACAGATTTACAAGATCTAACAGAAAAAGTTTTTGGGGAAAAACATACATTTTTTTATCCATATATAGAGATTATATTAGTACGATAAATAAAAGATTATGCTAAGGCTAATTTATCTAAAAAAATTTTTATAAATGTCATTGAGGAGTTTGAACGTATATCAATTTGGACAGATAATACCCGTGGTCCATTTAAGAATGATAAAATGTTACTAAATGAACTTGACAAAGGTGAAATTAGAACCGAAGATAAATATAAGCTTCTTCAAACTGAAGAAATAATTTATAAATTTTTTTAGTGCTTTGTATACGGATATCAAAAGACGTTAAGTATAATCTTGATGAAGAAGGCGATTCTATTAAATATGAATTGATAATTTATAAAAAAATATTGGAGGAGAATTGACAGAAGTTCCAATTAGTTTAGAATCTAAAGGAACAAAAAAATTTATTGGAACTACTCACAGTTTTTCTTTTTGGGTTGTAGAAGGTAGAATTTGTGTTGTTGATGAAATAGATTCTGGAATTCATGATATTTTAATGAATAATATATTGGGAAATTTATCTGATTCTGTTAAAGGGCAGCTTATTTTTACAACACATGATACAGCTTTATTAAAGGAGTTGCAACCTAGCTCTGCATACTTCTTGACAGTGGATGTGTATGGAAATAAAATAATTAAGTCAGGAAGTGAAACTGATAAAAAAGTTTGCACTAATAATAATATGGAAAAATTGTATTTAGACGGGTTCTTTGGTGCAGTACCTGATCCTCTTAATATTGATTTTGAAGAATTATTCTTGGACAATGAGTCGGAGGAATAATGAATGCGAGGACCAAATTATACGAAAGCGATAGTAATTGTCCATGGTAAAAGTGAGGATGATATTGTAACTTATATTAGATCAAAACTAAGAATTCCTATGGAAACATATTCAAGAGATAATGGAAGAAGTAGTATCGATATTTCGTCGCTTAAAGATATTCTAAATAATCAAGATTTTTCTACTATCCAAGGATTTAGAAATAGATTCCCTAAAGTAGAATGTGATAATAAAGGGAAACCAAAAAATGTTAAAATTTTTATGATTATGGATGTTGATAGAACAAGTGAAGCTGATTTTATCGCATACAAAGATAAATCATTCTTTCCTAAAACTTGGTTAAAGCCTATGTTAGTGCCAATTTGGAATAATAATAATTTAGAAGAAGTGTTGGAGCAAATTGGTTATTATTATGCTAGAACCAAAAAAACAAAAAGAAAGGGTATAAAAAGAGCCTTTCCTGTTGAACGTGGTAGTCAAGACATAGAAAGTATTGAAAAGTTAAGGAATGAACTGAAAACTAGTGGCAAGACCAATATGGATGAATTTTTTTAACATTTTGTTTGAATAATTGTCCTAAATTTTAATCTTTTAAAAATTTTTTTATGATATTTAAGATTTGGAAAAATTTAAATTAGTGTTGAAAAACATTTGTAATAATAAGTCTAGTTATCTGAGAGCTATTTTATGGGATTCTATGAAATATACTCGTTTATCGTTACTATTTTTATAAAATCTTCTCCCTACTTTATAAGATAAGAAAAAGAGTTCAAATGGAACTCTTTTTTTGCTATAATGAGGGGAGAAAAATCAGACAGGAGAATAAGATGTCAGAACCATTATTTTTACATTCTGTAATGCAAGAAAAAATCTGGGGAGGCACTAAACTTCGTGATGAGTTTGGTTACGACATCCCGAGTGAAAAAATCGGAGAATACTGGGCCATCTCAGCTCACCCAAATGGTGTTTCTAAAGTAGCAAATGGCCGTTATGAAGGAACAGACCTTGCTACTTTGTATGCAGAACACCGTGAATTGTTTGGCAACCGTCCAGAGCCTGTATTTCCACTATTGACCAAAATTCTTGATGCCAATGACTGGCTCAGTGTTCAAGTTCACCCAGATGATGCTTATGGACTAGAGCATGAAGGCGAACTCGGTAAAACAGAATGCTGGTATATCATTGCAGCAGATGAAGGTTCAGAGATTATTTATGGTCATAATGCTAAGTCAAAAGAAGAACTCCGCCAACAAATCGAAGCTAAAGACTGGAATGGTCTATTAACAAAAGTCCCTGTTAAAGCTGGAGATTTCTTCTATGTACCAAGTGGAACCATGCACGCTATTGGAGCAGGTATCTTAATCCTTGAAACGCAACAGTCTAGTGATACCACCTACCGAGTTTATGACTTTGACCGTAAGGACGATAATGGCAACTTGCGTGAGCTTCACCTTGAAAAATCCATTGATGTTTTGAATATTGGAGAGCCTGCAAACAGCCGTCCAGTAACTGTCAAAGCAGATGATTTGCGTTCGACTTTACTTGTCTCAAATGATTTTTTTGCTGTTTACAAGTGGGAAATCACAGGAAAAGTTGAATTTGAGAAGACAGCTGATTATAGCTTGTTGAGCGTCTTGGCTGGCCAAGGAAAACTGACTGTAGACGGTCATGAATATCCAATCCAAAAAGGTAGCCACTTTATCTTACCAAGTGATGTTGAAGCTTGGACTCTGGAAGGGCAAGGCCTAGAATTGATTGTTAGCCATCCATAAAAAAGAAAAGACTTGAGAGTGATTTCTCAAGTCCTTTTTGACTACATAAATTGGGCGATAAAGACCACGATGATGATAATTGGGATGATGTAACGAAGAAGGAAGAGCCAGACTTGGAAAAGACTTTGTTTCCATGGTGTTTCATCAAGATGCAGTTCCTTCATAGCCAGTGTTTTTTCAAAAATATAACCTGTAAAGAGAGACAAGCAGAGGGCACCGAATGGCATGAGGAGATTGGAAACTAAGAAATCCATGGCATCAAAGAAGGTCTTTCCAAATATTTGGACATTAGTCAAGACACCATAGGATAGGGCAGAAGGGATGCCAAATACGAACGTTAAAAGACCTAAAATCAGACTCCACTTAGCACGCTTACGATTGTCCTGATTGGTGATATTTCCAACGTTGATTTCAAGCATCACGACTGAAGAAGTGATAGTCGCAAAGAGGAAGAGCAAGAGAAAGAGAATATAAAAAATGGTACCAAAAGGCATCTTGTCAAAGAGCTGTGGTAGCACGATAAAGAGCAGGCTCGGTCCACCTTCTGATTGGATGTTAAAGGCTGACATGGCTGGGAAAATGGCTAGTCCCGCCATGATCGATACCGAGATGTTCAAAGCTACGATGGAAATTCCTGATTGGATCAGATTGGTTTTCTTATCTAGGTAGGAAGCATAGGTTAGCATGGCTGTAACTCCAAGTGAAAGGGCAAAGAAAGATTGTCCTAGTGCATAGAGGAGTCCAGCACTTGTCAATTTTGAAATTCAGGTTTGAGGAAGTAAACGACGCCTTCCATGGCATTTGGTAAGCTAAGAGAGCGACCAATAATCACAACAAAGATGATAAAAAGAAGGGGCATCATGACTTTAGAAGCTCTTTCAATTCCTTTTTGAACACCGTGTGATACGATGAAAATATTCAAGAAGATAAAGGCTGCTTGGGCTCCTAGGGCAATAGTAGGATTAGAAATGATGGAAGAGAATTGCTGGGCATAATCTCCATTTCCAATCAGGTGAAATAATCTTCCAAATTCGATACCAAGGTATACCAGAATCCAACCCCCGATAACACTATAGAATGAGAGAAGGATGAAAAGGGCGAAGGCACCAATCCAACCAATAAAGTTGTACTTCTTATTGTTTCCAAGCTTGCCAAAGGTTTTGATTGCTGATACGCCAGCGCTTCGACCGAGGGCAAATTCCGCGAGTAAGAGCGGGAAACCAATTAAAATTGTCGAGATGAGAAAGACTAGCAAAAAGCCTCCCCCACCGTTGGCAGCAGTCATGTAAGGGAACTTCCAAACAGCTCCAAGACCAATAGCAGAACCAGCAGATGCAAGGATGAAGCCCAGTTTTGATCCCCATTGCGATTTTTCAGACATCGTAAAAACTCCGTTCTATTTTCTAAATTAAGAAAAGGCTACTTGAATTGTCAAATAGCCTTCGCTCAATGGCTCTTTTGAGCTTTTTCTTTGATTGATAGACTTGACTATCCTATCATGATTTTTAAAGACTGTCAAGAAAGCGGTTTTCAGGTTTTCATAGTTTTCTCAAAAAGTTAAAAAATTTTCTCAAAAATACTTGACTCTGACCTAAGGGGAGGGTTTATACTATCAATGTAATACTCTTCGAAAATCAAATTCAAACCACGTTAGCGTCGCCTTACCGTACTCAAGTACAGCCTGCGGCTAGCTTCCTAGTTTGCTCTTTGATTTTCATTGAGTATAAGGAGGAAATCATGTACCAAATAAAAGAAGCTGCGCAGCTTTCAGGTGTCTCTGTCAAGACCCTGCACCACTATGACAAGATAGGACTCTTGGTCCCCTTAAAGTCGGAAAACGGCTATCGAACTTACAGTCAAGAGGATTTGGAACGCCTTCAGGTCATTCTTTACTACAAATATCTAGGCTTTTCTTTAGAAACAATAGCAGAGCTGTTAAAGGAAGAAAGAATAGATTTATTGCCCCATTTGACTAGGCAGTTGGACTATCTAACTCGAGAAAGGCAACATCTGGATACCTTGATTTCCACCTTGCAAAAAACCATTCAAGAACAAAAAGGAGAAAGAAAAATGACCATTGAGGAAAAATTCACTGGATTTAGCTATCAAGATCATCAAAAATATCACCAAGAAGCGGTAGAGAAATATGGACAAGAAGTCATGGATCAAACTTTAGAGCGACAAAAGGGTCGCGAAGATGAGTCTACGGTCGCCTTTAACCAAGTCTTTCAAACCTTAGCACAAAATCTTCAAGCTGGTTTACCTGCAACAGCAACTGAAACCAAGAGCAAGCAGGCAAGCTCTTGCAAGCCATTCGTACTTATGGATTTGACTGCTCTATTGAAGTCTTCGGATATATCGGTAAAGGATACGTCTATAACCCTGAGTTCAAGGAGAATATTGATAAATTTGGCCCTGGAACAGCCCAGTACACATCAGATGTGATTGCCCACTATGTTGAAAAACAGAGCAAATAAAATAATCGGCGGAGGACTCTCCGTCGATTATCTGCTATTTTAAATCATAAAGCCAGTCGTCACCGTCTTTATAGTAGAAGAATTCACTGAGATCATCTTCCCAAAAAACACGAAGCATATCAGACATATCATTGGTTGCAAGTTTTAGATGAGATAGATTTTCAAACTCTTCCCACCAGACCTTTCCTTCGTCTGAAGACTGGAGCTCACCAGTAAAGTGTTCGGTCTTGTAAAAAAGGACGACATAACGGTAATCCTCATCATCGTACCAGTCCTTGATGCCACAGAGTTGGGGTTTAGAAATGGTTAGACCCGTTTCTTCTCTCACTTCACGAATGACAGCATCGACAAAGGATTCGCCACGTTCAACATGTCCGCCAGGAAAAGTAATGCCAGGCCAGTCAGGACTAACTCGATCTTGAACTAGGACCTTATCCCCGTTTTTAATCATACACATGTTAACAAATTCGACTGATTCTCTTCTGTTCATTTTTTACAACCTTTGATATTTAATCATAATGCAGACTTCCTGCCACCCAACCAGTGCAGAGGGCAGAAGTGATGTTAAAGCCACCTGTGTGGGCGTTGATGTCCAGGACTTCACCCGCAAAGTGGAGGCCAGGGACCAGTTTGCTTTCCAAGGTCTTGGGATTGATTTCCTTGAGGCTGACGCCACCTTTCGTTACAAAGGACTTGGCCAAGGACATCTTCCCTGTTACAGGGATTGGGAGTTCCTTTACTTTTGTTAGTAGGACCTCCATCTCTTTAGGTGTGAGTTGTTTCACCTTTTCGGGAAGATCCTGAGCAAAGAATTCTGCCAAGCGTTCAGGGAGCATAGTTTTCAAAGCATTTTTCAAGGATTTTTCACGGTTTTCTTCAAGAAATGATAGCAAATCACTTCTAGAAAGTTGTGGCAAGACATCTAGGGAGAGGATTTCACCACCCTTGACAAAGCTAGACATGCGTAGTGCAGCAGGGCCTGACAAGCCAAAGTGAGTAAAGAGCAGGTCATGGGTGATGACATGATTGCCGTAGCTGAGAGTCACATCGTCCAGTGAAATACCCTGCAAGGCCTTATGCGGAAAATCCGTCAATAAAGGACTCTCGGCACCTTCAAGTTCGGTAATAGTGTGTTTGAAGTGGCGAGCAATCTCATGGCCGAAACCGGTAGAACCCGTCGAAGGGTAGGACTTTCCACCAGTGGTGACAATGAGTTTATCACAAGTAAAGGTCTGGTCTGCTGATTTCAGGACAAACTGGTCGTCTATCTTTTTAACCGAAATAATCTCTGTTTGAGTAGCAATTTGTCCACCAAGTTCAATGATTTTCTTTTCCAAAGCCTCGATTATGGTTCGCGATTTGTCGCTGGCTGGAAAAACGCGACCATGGTCTTCGACCTTTAGTTTGACGCCATTTTCCGTAAAAAAATTGATGATATCATGGTTATTAAACTGGGAGAAGACACTGTAAAGAAATCGCCCATTGCCTGGGATTCCAGCTAGTAGGTCGTCTAAAGTGCCGTTGTTAGTCACGTTACAGCGACCACCGCCAGTTCCAGCTAATTTTTTTCCAAGTTTCCGATTTTTTTCAATGAGAAGGGTTTTTTGCCCGTAAAAGCTACTGGAAATCGTAGCCATCATACCAGCAGGGCCACCTCCGATGACAATAGTATCAAAATGTTTCATAAGAGTATTGTACCATAAAAAAGAGATGGCTAGCCATCTCTTAAATCTAATCAATTAGTTAATTTCATATCCCATGAGAAGTCCACCATCTTCAGCATAAAAACTGCAAAGTCCAGAAGTTGGAAGAATCTTAATTTCAGCTTGTGGGTACTTTTCTCGCAAGAGCTCAGAAAGCTGTTGACAGAATTTCTCATTACTGCGGTGAGCCATGACGATACGACCACCAGCGTAGCCTGCTTTAATGATTTCGTCATAAGCAGCTTGAAGAGATTTTTTAGCACCACGAGCCTTTTGGAGGAGTTCCAAGGTTCCAGTTTCACTTGCTTCCCCAACCATACGAATATTGAGGAGCCCGACAACTGTACCAATAAGCTTGCTTAAACGGCCGTTTTTAACCAGGTTATCAACCTTAGCAAGAACGAACAACAACTTAGTTTTTTCTTGATAAGTAGTAATAACTTCGACCACTTCTTCAAAAGAAAGTCCTTGGTCAATCAAGGCATTGATTTTTTCAACAATCAAGTCAACTTCCCCACCAGCTGATAAGCTGTCGATTACATGAATCTGAGTGTCAGGGTGTTCTTCAAGATAAATGTTTTTAGCTAATTGTGCACTATTGTGGCTACCAGAGAGAGTTCCAGTGATCGTCACCACAAAAATATGTTTGGCGCCTTCGAAAGCACGCAAGTAATCATCAGGGCTAGGACATGCTGATTTTGAAGCTTCAGAAGTTGCATACATAGTTTCCATCATTTGATCGATATCCAGATTGGCATCATCGACAAAGACTTGATCTGCTACCTGAATCTTTAAGGGAACACTGACAAATTCAGTATCAAAAGCAGTTTTTTCCAGTTGGCGATAATCACAACCAGAGTCAGCTACAATCTTCCAAGTCATAGAAATTCTCCATCTTTATCACTTATACATTGACAAAGGTTCTGTCTTTTTTTACAATTATATCATGAAAGCCCTTGAAACAAAAGTAGTTGCTCTCTGTTGTCACAAGTAGAAAGAAATTGTTATGTCTGAACGTAAAATATCTGAAAAATCGCTTGAGAACCTAAGAAAATCAAACCAAGAATCTAATTTGCTAACCAGAGAAGCGATAGAAACAGCTCTTTTGCAACTCTTGGAGAAAAAAGAGTTAGCTAAGATTAGCATTTCTGAGTTAGTCAAGCGTGCTGGCGTTTCTCGTGCAGCCTTTTATCGAAACTATGATTCTAAAGAAGAGATTTTAGAAAGTGTCTTTAAACGTAGCGTCCATAACATCATGGAGCAGCTAAGTCATTACGATGTTAAAACAGACCTTTATCTCGTATGGGTTCACCTCTTTAGAGAAGCCAAGAAAGAAGCTAAGGTTATTCAGCTTGCCTTGGACTATCACCTAGAAAAAATCTTTGTGCAAGCCATGCAAGAATTTCTAGAAAAATACTATGGAAAATCAAAAGGAGTCAGCTCTTACCTGCATTCTTTTTGGAGTTCTGCCATCGTATCAGTTTTGCTTAAATGGATCAAGGATGGGATGAAGGTTCCCGCTGAAAAAATCGCAGATCTACGCTTGCCATTTTTCAAAAAATAAATCAAGAGGAGAGAAGTTATGACTGAAAAAAGACTGGCTTGGGATGAGTATTTTGCTGCTCAAGCTTTATTGATTGCCAATCGTTCGACCTGTAAACGTGCCAAGGTAGGAGCTGTTTTAGTCAAGGATAATAAGGTTATTTCGACCGGCTATAATGGATCGGTGTCAGGGACAGAGCATTGTATCGATCATGACTGTCTGGTGATTGAGGGGCACTGTGTCCGTACCCTTCATGCAGAAGTAAATGCCATTTTACAAGGGTCAGAACGTGGCGTTCCAAAAGGCTTTACAGCATATGTTACACATTTCCCTTGCCTCAACTGTACCAAGCAATTACTTCAAGTAGGATGCGAACGTGTTGTGTATATCAATCAATACCGCATGGACGATTATGCTCAGTATCTTTATCAAGAAAAAGGGACAGAATTAACACATTTACCACTTGAAACGGTTCAAACAGCACTTCAAGAAGCAGATTTGATTTAGAATTATAAAAAATAAATGGTTTCAAAAGCTTTTTGGACCATTTTTTGATATAATAAGAAGAATAAATTGAAAGAAGGAATTCAGAAAATGGGAAAACTTGAAGTTATTAATCATCCACTGATTCAACACAAATTGTCAATCTTGCGTCGTACGGATACTTCTACAAAAGCTTTTCGTGAGCTAGTTGATGAAATTGCAATGTTGATGGGATATGAAGTGCTTCGTGATCTTCCACTTGAAGACGTAGAAATCGAGACACCAATCACAAAAACAGTTCAAAAACAATTGGCTGGTAAAAAATTGGCGATTGTCCCAATCTTGCGTGCCGGTATTGGTATGGTTGATGGACTATTGAGTTTGGTTCCAGCAGCTAAAGTTGGTCACATTGGTATGTACCGTGACGAAGAAACCCTTCAACCAGTAGAATACTTGGTAAAATTACCTGAAGATATTGATCAACGTCAAATCTTTGTAGTTGACCCTATGCTTGCGACAGGTGGATCAGCGATTTTGGCTGTTGATTCCCTCAAAAAACGTGGTGCTTCAAACATCAAGTTTGTCTGCCTTGTATCTGCTCCAGAAGGTGTGAAAGCTCTTCAAGAAGCTCACCCAGATGTAGAAATCTTCACAGCAGCTTTGGATGAGCACTTGAACGAACATGGTTACATTGTTCCAGGTCTTGGGGATGCTGGTGACCGCTTGTTCGGAACAAAATAGGATTCTAAAGAGAGATTGAGACTATTCCCTTAGTTTTAGTCTTGAAATGAGGTTGAATTTTTGTATCTGTCTTTAGAATAGAGCAAAAATTTGACCTTTTTTGACCAAGGATATATAATAATTGCATAGACTAAGAAATTTAGAAATCAGAAGGAGAAATGAATGATTCCTGTAGTTATTGAACAGACAAGTCGTGGAGAACGTTCGTATGACATCTACTCACGTCTTCTTAAGGACCGCATTATCATGTTGACTGGGCCAGTCGAAGACAATATGGCAAACTCAGTCATTGCTCAGTTGCTCTTCTTGGATGCCCAAGATAGTACAAAGATATTTACCTTTATGTGAACACTCCTGGGGGTTCTGTATCAGCTGGTTTGGCCATTGTTGATACGATGAACTTTATTAAGGCTGATGTCCAAACAATTGTCATGGGGATGGCAGCATCAATGGGAACGGTCATTGCATCTAGTGGTGCTAAAGGTAAACGTTTCATGCTTCCAAATGCAGAATACATGATTCACCAACCAATGGGTGGTACAGGTGGTGGTACACAGCAAACCGATATGGCTATTGCTGCTGAACACTTGCTTAAAACTCGTAAGACTTTAGAGCAAATTCTTGCAGATAATTCTGGTAAATCAGTTGAGCAAATCCACGCAGATGCTGAACGTGATTATTGGATGAGTGCTCAAGAAACTCTTGAATATGGTTTCATTGATGAAATCATGGCTAATAATTCTTTGAACTAATCAACTAAAGCAAGCTCGACTGAGCTTGTTTTTTTTGATATAATAGAAGGAAGATTATTAGAAGGAAGTTGAATTATGTTTCAAAAAGAGAATCGGTCTGGTCTGATTATCTATCTATACTATAATCGCGATGCTAAAAAACTCGCAAATTATGGTGATATTTGTTACCATTCTAAGAAACACCGTTATCTGCAACTCTATGTCCCAGCAGAAGAGGTAGAAGAGCTGGTCAATCGTTTAGAAAAAGAGAAATTTATCAAGAAAGTGAGAGTATGCCACATCCAAGAATTGGAAACTCCTTTCGTTGGTAATCTTTATAAAAACAGCGAAAACGTTATCATTTAAAAAGTGAGAGAAATTTGTTGACAATTTTCTGATAATTCGGTATATTCTTAACATGTAATTTAAATAGAACATTAAAAGGAGACAAACATGAAGAAAAAGTTTGCATTATCACTTGTAGCTCTTGCGAGTGCAGCTGTATTGGCAGCTTGTGGAGAGGTAAAGTCAGGAGCTTCAAATACAACTGGTAACCCAATTGATGAGAAAGTTGTAAAAATTGGTTTCAACTTTGAAGAAACAGGTGCTGTAGCATCTTATGGTACATCTGAGCAAAAAGGTGCTCAACTTGCAGTTGATGAAATCAACGCAGCAGGTGGTATCGATGGGAAACAAATCGAAGTGGTAGATAAAGATAACAAATCTGAAACTGCTGAAGCTGCTTCTGTTTCAACAAACCTAGTTACTCAATCTAAAGTAGCTGCTATCGTAGGACCTGCGACTTCAGGTGCGACTGCAGCAGCAGTAGCAAATGCTACACAAGCTGGAGTTCCATTGATTTCTCCAAGTGCTACTCAAGATGGTTTGACTAAAGGTCAAGATTTCCTTTTCATCGGAACATTCCAAGATAGCTTCCAAGGACAAATCATTTCGAACTATGTTTCAAACAAATTGAACGCTAAAAAAGTTGTCTTGTATACAGATAACTCAAGTGACTACGCTAAAGGTATTGCAAAATCATTCCGTGATTCATTTAAAGGTGAAATCGTTGCAGACGAAACATTTGTATCAGGTGATACAGACTTCCAAGCTGCTTTGACAAAGATCAAAGATAAAGATTTTGACGCAATCGTATTGCCAGGTTACTACACAGAAGCAGGTAAAATTGTAAACCAAGCTCGCGGTATGGGAATTGACAAACCAATCATTGGTGGTGACGGATTTAACGGTGCGGAATTTGTTCAACAAGCAACAGCTGAAAGAGCATCAAATATCTACTTCATCTCAGGATTCTCAACGACTGTTGATGTTTCAGATAAAGCAAAAGCTTTCCTTGAAGCTTACCGTGCAAAATACAACGAAGATCCTTCAACATTCGCAGCTCTTGCTTATGACTCAGTTTACCTTGTAGCTAATGCAGCAAAAGGTGCAAAAACTTCAGTTGATATCAAGAACAATCTTGCTAAAACACAAAACTTTGAAGGTGTTACAGGTCAAACAAGCTTTGATGCAGATCACAACACTGTGAAAACAGCCTTCATGATGACCATGAATAATGGTAAAGTAGAAGCGGCAGAAGTCGTAAAACCTTAATTTTATAGATATCGTAAATGGGGAATGAGCTTTTACTCACTCCCTGTTTCGGTGTTTATAAAGGGATTATTTTTTAAAAAATCCTAAAAATAAAACTTAGAAAGAGTGAATCATATGCTTCAACAACTTGTCAATGGTTTAATCTTGGGTAGTGTCTATGCCTTGCTAGCCCTGGGTTATACTATGGTTTATGGAATTATCAAGCTGATTAACTTTGCCCATGGTGATATTTATATGATGGGTGCTTTCATGGGTTATTTCTTGATCAATGCCCTACATTTAAATTTCTTTTTAGCCTTAATTTATCCATGATTGGTTCAGCTATCCTCGGTGTGATCATTGAGTTTTTAGCCTACCGTCCGCTACGTCATTCCACTCGTATCTCTGTATTGATTACTGCTATCGGAGTGTCCTTCTTGCTTGAGTACGGGATGGTCTATTTAGTTGGTGCCAATACACGTGCCTTTCCACAAGCAATCCAAACTGTTCGTTATGACTTGGGTCCAATCAGCCTAACAAATATTCAATTGTTGATTTTGACGGTTTCGATTGTCTTGATGATTCTTTTGCAACTCATCGTACAAAAAACCAAGATGGGGAAAGCTATGCGTGCTGTATCTGTAGATAGTGATGCGGCTCAGTTGATGGGGATTAACGTAAATCGTACAATCAGTTTCACCTTTGCATTAGGATCAGCTCTGGCTGGTGCTGCTGGTGTCCTTATTGCACTTTACTATAATTCATTAGAACCATTAATGGGTATGACTCCAGGTATTAAGTCTTTCGTGGCTGCCGTTTTAGGTGGTATCGGTATTATTCCTGGTGCAGCTCTTGGAGGTTTTGTAATTGGACTATTGGAAACTTTTGCAACAGCCTTCGGAATGTCAGATTTCCGTGATGCTATCGTGTACGGAATCTTGCTATTGATCTTGATTGTTCGTCCAGCTGGTATCCTTGGTAAGAATGTGAAAGAGAAGGTGTAAACAATGAAAGAAAATTTAAAAGTTAATATTCTCTGGTTGCTCCTTTTGTTGCTTGGATATGGTGTGATTAGCTTATTAGTTTCGTTTGGTATTTTAAACCTTTTCCATATTCAGATTCTAGAACAAATCGGTATCAATATTATTCTGGCTGTGGGTCTTAATCTGATCGTTGGTTTTTCTGGTCAATTTTCTCTTGGACATGCTGGGTTCATGGCTATCGGTGCCTATGCAGCAGCCATTATTGGTTCTAAATCTCCAACTTATGGTGCCTTTTTTGGAGCTATGTTGCTTGGTGCTATCATTGCTGGTTTGGTTGCCTTGGTCGTTGGAATTCCTACCCTTCGTTTGAAGGGGGACTACCTTGCAGTTGCGACACTTGGGGTTGCTGAAATTATCCGTATCCTAATCGTCAATGGTGGTGATTTAACAAACGGAGCTGCTGGTATCCTTGGTATTCCAAACTTTACTAATTGGCAAATGGTATACATTTTTGCCGTGATTACGACAATTGCAACTCTGAATTTCCTTCGTAGTCCAATCGGTCGTCTAACTTTATCCGTTCGTGAAGATGAAATCGCTGCTGAATCAGTTGGGGTCAATACAACAAAAATCAAAATTATCGCATTTGTCTTTGGAGCTATGACTGCAAGTATTGCAGGTTCCCTTCAAGCAGGATTTATCGGTTCTGTTGTGCCTAAGGATTATAGCTTTATCAATTCTATCAACGTTTTAATTATCGTTGTATTTGGTGGCTGGGATCAATTACAGGAGCAATTGTCGCTGCGATTGTTCTTGGTATTTTGAATATGTTCCTTCAAGACGTAGCTAGCGTTCGTATGATTATCTATGCTTTGGCCTTGGTACTTGTGATGATCTTCAGACCAGGAGGCCTTCTAGGAACATGGGAATTGAGCCTATCAAGACTCTTTAAAAAAGGTAAGAAGGAGGGACAAAACTAATGGCATTACTTGAAGTAAAACAGTTAACCAAGCATTTTGGTGGTCTGACTGCTGTTGGAGATGTAACTCTAGAATTGAACGAAGGTGAACTTGTTGGCTTGATTGGACCGAACGGAGCTGGGAAAACAACTCTTTTCAACTTGCTGACAGGAGTTTATGAACCAAGTGAAGGAACAGTAACCTTAGATGGTCACTTGTTAAATGGCAAGCAACCCTATAAAATTGCTTCTCTTGGTTTAGGGCGTACCTTCCAAAACATCCGCCTCTTTAAAGACTTGACAGTTTTGGATAACGTTCTTATTGCATTTAGTAACCATCATAAACAACATGTTTTTGCAAGTTTCTTGCGCTTACCAGCTTTTTATAAGAATGAAAAAGAATTAAAAGCCAAAGCCCTAGAACTACTAAAAATCTTCGATTTGGATGGTGAGGCTGAAACCTTAGCTAAAAACTTAGCTTATGGTCAACAACGTCGTTTGGAAATTGTTCGCGCCCTTGCTACAGAGCCTAAATCCTCTTCTTGGATGAGCCTGCAGCAGGTATGAACCCACAAGAAACTGCAGAATTAACTGAATTAATTCGTCGTATCAAGGATGAATTCAAAATCACCATCATGCTGATTGAACATGATATGAGCTTGGTCATGGAAGTTACTGAGCGTATCTATGTCCTTGAGTACGGTCGTTTGATTGCTCATGGTACACCAGATGAAATTAAGAACAATAAACGTGTAATCGAAGCTTATCTTGGAGGTGAAGCCTAATGTCTATGTTAAAAGTTGAAAACCTCTCCGTACACTACGGTATGATCCAAGCTGTACGTGATGTGAGCTTTGAAGTTAATGAAGGAGAAGTTGTTTCTCTTATCGGTGCTAACGGTGCTGGTAAAACAACTATTCTTAGAACATTATCAGGCCTTGTACGTCCAAGTGCAGGTAGAATTGAATTTTTGGGACAAGAAATCCAAAAGATGCCTGCACAAAAAATTGTGGCATCAGGACTTTCTCAAGTACCAGAAGGACGTCATGTCTTCTCTGGTTTGACTGTTTTGGAAAACTTGGAGATGGGAGCCTTTCTTAAGAAAAATCGTGAAGAGAATCAAGCAAATTTGAAGAAAGTCTTCTCTCGTTTCCCTCGTTTGGAAGAACGTAAAAATCAAGATGCGGCTACTCTATCTGGTGGTGAACAGCAGATGCTTGCCATGGGACGTGCACTCATGTCAACGCCTAAACTTCTTCTGTTAGATGAACCATCAATGGGACTTGCACCAATCTTTATCCAAGAAATTTTTGATATCATTCAGGATATTCAAAAGCAAGGAACAACAGTTCTCTTGATTGAGCAAAATGCCAATAAAGCACTTGCCATCGCCGATCGAGGCTATGTTCTTGAAACAGGTAAGATTGTTCTTTCAGGAACAGGAAAAGAACTCGCAGCTTCAGATGAAGTTAGAAAAGCATATCTAGGTGGCTAAAACAATCCAGTGGATTGTTTTAGTCGGCGGATAAGGATTGCTTAGTAATCTTCGTATAGTCTGGGAGACTAGTTTAGGTTGCGGATAAAAATTGCGGCAGCAATTAACATCTAGTCCCGGGGGACCTTTTTAGTCGGCAGATATAGATAGCATTAGCAATCCTCATATAGATCCAGTGGATTGTTTTAGTCGGCGGATAAGGATTTGCGCAAGCAATCTACCATAGTCTGGGAGACTAGTTTAGGTTTCGGGAAAAAATTGCGACGCAATTCAGACAAGTAAAATAATAAGAGCTCTAGGTGGGGCTCTTTTTCTTAAAATTCTTCAGAGTTGTCTGAATCTTGAAAAAGAAATGAAAGCGTTTGATAGCTTTCCGTAAAAAGTGTATAATGAAACTATAAACATAAAGGAGATTTCCGATGGCAGTTAAAGATTTTATGACACGAAAAGTCGTTTATATCAGTCCTGATACGACTGTAGCGCACGCTGCAGATTTGATGCGCGAGCAAGGTTTGCACCGTCTTCCTGTTATTGAGAATGATAAACTAGTTGGTCTAGTAACAGAGGGAACAATCGCTGAAGCTAGTCCTTCAAAAGCAACCAGTCTTTCAATCTATGAGATGAATTACTTGCTTAATAAGACAAAGGTAAAAGATGTCATGATTCGTGATGTTGTTACTGTTTCAGGTTATGCAAGTTTAGAAGATGCAACTTATCTCATGCTTAAAAATAAGATTGGAATTTTGCCAGTTGTTGACAATGGACAATTGTATGGAGTCATTACAGATCGTGATGTATTCAGTGCCTTTCTTGAAATCGCTGGATATGGTGAAGAGGGAATCCGTGTTCGTTTTATCACAGAAAATGAAGTTGGAGTTTTAGGTAAGATTGTTTCTTTAATCGTTGAGGAAAATCTTAATATCTCTCATACCGTTAATATTCCACGTAAGGATGGTAAGATCGTTATTGAAGTACAAATTGAGGGAAGCATTGATCTTTCATCGTTGAAAAAGAAATTCGAGGATGAAAACATTCTCGTAGATGAAATTACAAAAACTTCTGCAAAAAAACTCTAAAAAGAAAAATATAACTTACTTTAAGCTTGCGAAAAAAACTTTTTTCTAGTATAATAGTTTATTGTGAGCAAACCTCACTTACCCCTTGCAAAGGCTTGGGGTCATTAGACCAAAAGGAGGAACATATCAATGGCTAAATACGAAATTCTTTATATCATTCGTCCAAACATTGAAGAAGAAGCGAAAAACGCTTTGGTAGCACGTTTTGACTCTATCTTGACTGACAACGGTGCAACTGTTGTTGAATCAAAAGATTGGGAAAAACGTCGTCTTGCATACGAAATCCAAGATTTCCGTGAAGGACTTTACCACATCGTTAACGTTGAAGCAAATGATGACGCAGCTCTTAAAGAGTTTGACCGTCTTTCAAAAATCAACGCTGACATTCTTCGTCACATGATCGTCAAACTTGACGCGTAAGAAGGTAGATTATGATTAACAATGTTGTACTTGTAGGGCGTATGACACGTGACGCTGAGTTACGTTATACCCCATCAAATGTAGCAGTTGCGACTTTTACTCTTGCAGTAAACCGTACATTCAAGAGTCAAAATGGCGAACGTGAGGCTGATTTTATCAATGTCGTTATGTGGCGCCAACAGGCTGAAAATCTTGCTAACTGGGCTAAAAAGGCTCTCTTGTCGGGATTACAGGTCGTATTCAGACTCGTAGTTACGATAACCAGCAAGGACAACGTGTCTACGTGACAGAAGTCGTAGCTGAGAATTTCCAAATGTTGGAAAGCCGTAGTGCTCGTGAAGGACAAAGTGGTGGGGCTTATTCTGCACCAACTGCTAGTCATGCAGCACCTACAAATTCAGTACCAGACTTTTCACGTGATGAAAATCCATTTGGATCAACCAATCCTTTGGATATTTCAGATGATGATTTACCATTCTAATGGACAATTAATACTATAAAGGAGAAAAAACATGGCTCAACAACGTCGTGGCGGATTCAAACGCCGTAAAAAAGTTGATTACATCGCAGCAAACAAAATTGAATATGTTGATTACAAAGATACTGAGCTTCTTAGCCGTTTCGTTTCAGAACGTGGGAAAATCCTTCCACGTCGTGTAACTGGAACTTCAGCTAAAAACCAACGTAAAGTAACAACAGCTATCAAACGCGCTCGCGTAATGGCTTTGATGCCTTTCGTAAACGAAGATTAAAGAAAAGACCCTTACGGGTCTTTTTTTCAGGTCCAGTGGACCTCTTTTTCATGAGCTCGAAAACAAGAGAGCGAGTTAAGACCCTTACGGGTCTTTTTTCACGAGCCTGGAAATGTGAGAGGGAGTTGAGGTCCGGTGGCCCTCTTTTTCATGAGCTTTAAAACAAGAAAGCGAATTAAGACCCTGGAAATGTGATAGCGAGTTGAGGTCCAGTGGACCTCTTTTTCATGAGCTTGGAAATGTGAAAGCGAATTAAGACCCTTACGGGTCTTTTTTTTTTTCACGAGCCTAGAAATGTGATAGCGAGTTGAGGTCCAGTGGACCTCTTTTTCATGAGCTCAGAAATGAGCAAGCGAATTAAGACCCGGTGGACCTATTTTTTGTGCATGAAAATAAAATAGCGAATTGAGACTAGGTTGAATTCCCCTTTTTTAACTATATTATAGTGCTATCATGGAGAGAGATAACTTTAAATAAAAAAATATTTTATTTAAAGTTATTTCTTGAGTTTATACGCTGGATTTTGTCTATTTTTTTATAAATTAATTTTTAAAAAGCAATCAAGAGAATTTAATATATTTAACTATATTAAGATATACAATGTAATAATCATTAAAGGTTTCTGGAACCCTTTATTACAAAAAGGGTTTCAAACTATTACGAATTCGTTAAAAAAATATTAGTGGATTCTATAAAAAAATTTGACATTTAAATTAATTGTCGGTAAAATAATTAAGACATTCAAATTAATTGATTTATGAAATATTCGAGAATCTAATAAATATCAGGTGTCAAATTTTATGATGTTTAAAGGAAACCATAATGGAAAAACTTAAAGTGATGGTTGTTTTTGGAACGCGTCCAGAAGCCATCAAAATGGCCCCTTTAGTGTTGGAATTGCAAAAGCATAGTGATTGTATCGAAACGATTACAGTTGTAACTGCTCAACATCGTCAAATGTTAGATCAGGTTCTTGAAACTTTCCGTATTCAACCAAACTATGATTTAGATATTATGGGGGAAAATCAGTCTCTTTTAGATATCACTGCGAAAATTCTCCAGAAGTTCGATCCTATTGTTAAGAAAGAACTTCCAGATATTATTTTGGTACACGGTGATACTACGACAACTTTTGTAGCAAGTCTGGTAGCTTTCTATAATCAAGTTCGCATCGGGCATGTTGAAGCCGGGTTGAGAACCTTTGATAAATATTCTCCATTTCCAGAAGAGATGAACCGTCAGATGACAGATAATCTAGCGGATCTCTATTTTGCTCCAACGACTGATAGTAAGGAGAATCTTCTTAAGGAAAACCATCCTGAATCTGCTATTGTCATCACTGGGAATACCGCTATTGATGCTTTAAAATTGACTGTTCAATCAGATTACTATCATGAAGTCCTAGATCGATTGGATCCTTTAAAGAAATTAGTTTTGGTGACAATGCACCGTCGTGAAAATCAAGGTCAACCTATGCGTGATGTCTTTGCTGCCTTGCGCGAAATGGTAGATGTTCATTCAGAATTAGAAGTTGTCTATCCCGTTCACCTTAGCCCTGTAGTCCAAGAAGCTGCTAAGGATATTCTTTCTGGTCATGAACGAATTCATTTGATTGAACCATTAGATGTATTAGATTTTCACAATTTGGCATCAAGAAGTTATTTTATCATGACGGATTCTGGAGGTGTTCAGGAAGAAGCTCCTTCTTTAGGGAAACCAGTTCTTGTCCTTCGTGATACCACTGAGCGTCCAGAAGGAGTACGAGCAGGAACTCTAAAATTAGTTGGAACAGATCCAAATCGTGTAAAAGAGGCAATGACAGCACTCTTAACTGATGAAAAACTCTATAAAGATATGTCTCAAGCTCCGAATCCTTATGGTGACGGAAAAGCTTCTGAACGGATTGTTCAAGCAATTCAACATTATTATGGTTTGACGGAAGCTGTATCTGAATTTAGAGAAGGAGATGAAGCATAATGAAAAGCTGGATTAAATTTAGGAACTGGTCTATTGCTTTAATTGGATTTGAGTTATTTCTCCTAGTGTTTTGTTGGCTTTATGCTAGACAACTCTTACTTGAACAAATCTTATTTTTCTTCTTAGCCTTGTTTGCAGTCTTGGTATTATCAGATTTGTTGCTGACTTGGACAATATTGTTAAGCTTTGGTCTAGGCATTATCTTTTTAGTGCTGGGCATTGTCTATATCCCAAGTCTTCAAGTTTTTATTTTCCTTTTTAGTTTTCCTGTTTTAATTGGAATTTTAATCAAGATTCGTTATTATCTCTTTAAGATGGTTTCTCAGGTGCAAGATCAAGAAGAAGAGGCTGCTCTAGAATATGAATCTATTCTTTCTTCTAAAAGCGAGGAAATACAGACTCTCTTAATTCATTGGTCCCATGAAGACTTATTCTTCCAGATTAAACCTAAAGAGTATAATCGTATGCTAAGTCGGATTCAAGATGTCATTTCACAGAGTCTGATGTACAATGATAAACTCTTTTATATTTCTGAGGGGAATTTCCTTGTTATTTCTGATAGCAATCAACATTCCTTGAAGGAAATCTATTTCAATGATTTGAAGGAAAAACTAGAAGAGTTAGTTTTTCATGGTGAAGACGGAAATCAAGGAATTCAATTTCAAACGGGTTACTTGATAGTTGACTCTGAAAACAGAGAGAAAAATAAACACTACTCTGATTTAACTAGTCATTTAAAACGTCAGCTAGAGACGGATGTCATTGTAGAATATTAGGAGGAGAAAATGAATCTGACAGATACATTTTGGGGAGTTGCTTTTGGAGTAAGTCTCGTGTTTGGCATTTGTTTTGTCATATTATTTATTGCGTACAAGGTTTTATACCATCGTGTAAACAAAAATTTTAAGGCGGTGGATCATGATTAGTCAAATATTGATGATTTTTACTTTGATTTCTATCTGGATTTCTCTTGCCTGGGGATTGGTTATTCTTTTTTCGGCTGTTCACTTTTGGTTTAAACATAGTGATTTTCGTGTTGATACAACACCATTACCATACTACCCTAAGGTGACGGTTGTCGTTCCTGCCCATAATGAAGATGTGGTTATTGCACAGACAGCTAAAGCCATCCTTGATTTGAATTATCCTCACGATCGTGTGGAATTGCTCTTGTTTGCAGATAATTGTTCAGATAACACTTATCAAGAGTGCTTATCTGTTAAGGCTATGCCAGAATACGCTGGAAGAGATCTAACCATTATCAATCGCAGTGGTACTGGAGGTAAAGCTGGAGTTCTTAATGATGCTTTGGAGATGGCTACAGGAGACTATATCTGCGTTTATGATGCTGATGCTATGCCTGAGAAAAATGCTCTCTATTTCCTTGTCAAGGAAGTGATGAAGGATCCAGAACGTCATGTGGCCTCTTTTGGTAGAAATAAGACGCGTAACGCGAATCAAAACTTCTTAACGCGTTGTATCAATCAAGAAATCGTTGTTACTCAGCGTGTGCACCATGTGGGTATGTGGCATCTCTTTAAAATTGGACGTATACCTGGGACCAACTTCCTTATTCAAACTGAGTTTGTAAAAAGTATTGGTGGTTGGAAAAACGGTGCCTTAACAGAAGATACCGACATTTCCTTTAAAATCATGCAGAGTGGAAAATTGATTGCCCTTGCTTATAATTCAGAGGCCTTCCAACAAGAGCCAGAGACTTTAAAGAGTTATTACATGCAACGGAAACGTTGGGCTAAGGGGAACTATGAAGTAGTCCTATCAAACTTTAAGCACCTGTTTGGTAAAGGAAACTGGCGTGTTAAGTTAGAAGTCTTTAACTATTCTTGTATCTTCTTTTGGTTTAACTTTGCCATTGTTCTTTCTGATTTGATTTTCTTTGCTAATATAATCGCAATGCTTGTTCGTATATTTGTCCCGGACTTTGATATTCCATTTGCCTTTGATGCAAACAATATTTATATCACTCAATTAATGCTCTTCAACTGGATTTTCATGATTGGCCTTTATTTGATGCAGATTATGATTGCATTAGCGAGCCAATTTGGGCAAGCAACAAGCAAGCAGGTTTGGTTGGCCTTGTTATCTTATTTCACTTATGCTCAACTATTTATCGTAGTATCTATTGACTCCATTACTTCAATCGTGATGGATAAGATTCTTCGCAGAAAAGAAACTAAGTGGGTTAAAACCAAACGCTTTGCAGGTTAGGGGGAACTATGAAACTGAATAAATTAAAATATGTATGGTTTGTTCTCATCCTTTCAATCTTTTGCCTAACCTTGTTCTTGGCAAGAGGAAGGAGCAAAATCGAAATGCGTAATCGTATCTACCAACAATGGAGTCAGCAGTTCCTCGTTTCAAATGGGGATCAAACTTATGTTCGTACGACTAGTAGTGGTGATGAGACAACTGTTTTATCAGAAGCTCAGAGTTACGGTATGCTCTTGACAGTTTATGCAGCTCAAAAAGGACAAGCCAATCAAGAGAATTTTGATAGTCTGTATCGTTACTATAAAAACCATCGACTAGAGGGGACTCAGTTGATGTCTTGGAAGCAGGTTATCAAGAATGGACAAGAAACTGTTGAAAAGCATAATGCTACAGATGGCGATCTCTATATTGCTTATTCTCTGATTGAAGCTGCTAAGCAGTGGCCAGATAAGGCTCAGGAATATGAAGGTCAAGCAAAAAGTATTTTGATTGATATTCTTCGATTCAATTATAACGAAGATACTGGTGTTCTAAAGGTAGGAAATTGGGCCCAAAAAAATACGGATTTACTATTTGATGAGAACATCTGATACACTACCTCATTATTTCCAAGTATTTTATAATCTAACTGGAGATAAACAATGGCTAGATATTAAGGATAAAATGCTTGGGCAATTAGAGCAAATCAGTTCTCAATCTGAGACAGGTCTCTTGCCAGACTTTATCTGGGTAGAGAAGTCAGGTGCGCGTGTTGCTGATGCTAATACCATTGAATCTCAATACGACGGAGCTTATTCTTATAACGCTTGTCGCTTGCCTTACCACTTGGCACAGAGTCGGGATGAAAGAAGTCAGAAAATCGTTCAAAAGATGATGACTTTCTTTATGAAAGAGAAACGGATCTATGCCGGGTATGATCTTCAAGGCCATGCTTTAAATCAATATCAAGCAGGAAGTTTCTTAGCTCCAATTACTTATGCGGCAAATACTGTCGAAGGGAATCTTAAACTCCTTCAACAGAATAAATATATTTTTACGCAAGATTTACCTTTGGATAATTATTATGATGCAACTATGATTACTATGATTGCTCTTGAGCTATTCTAAAATATAAAAAAGAGACTAGTTTTACTAGTTCTCTTTTTTGGTGTTTTTTTCTGACCTTGGCGTGCTATAATGGTAATAGAAAGAGTAAAGGTGGGTAAGTCAAAGATGAATTGTACGATTAGAAATATGATTAAGTCTGATATTGAATCCTTATCTCATGGATTTATGAATCAGGGTTGACCAAGTAGAGAGGAAATTTTGGCTAGATATTTTCTGGAACAGGAAAGTGGGGAGAGAGAAGTCTTAGTTGCAGAGATTGATGGTGTTGTAGCGGGCTACGTTGCCATTTTGCCCTCTGCTAAACATGGTCCTTTTGCAGAAGTCTATCCAGAATTATCAGATTTTAATGTCTTTGAGCCTTTTCGAAATCAAGGGATTGGGAATCAACTGCTAGAAGAAGCAGAAAAACGAGTCAAGTTTGTTTCGAATAAGGTCACTCTTGGTGTAGGTTTGCACTTAGGCTATGGCCCTGCCCAGAGATTGTATATCAGACGGGGCTACATTCCAGATGGGACAGGTGTCTGGTATCGAAATCAACCCTTGGAAATGAATGCAACTAGCCAAAATAATGATGATTTGGTTTTGTATCTAGTAAAGGAATTCGGATAAGAGACAAGGATTTTATTGGGGATGTGGGATTTCTCTACTTTATGGTATAATGGAAGGAGTGAATTGAAGGAGGTATTATAATGGATGCCAAGTTAAGATACAAGGCTAAGAAGATTAAGATTATTTTTTTTGATATAGATGATACTTTACGAAATTCAAAGACTGGCTTTATTCCAAGCACTATTCCAACAGCCTTTAAACAATTACGCGAAAAAGGAATCTTGACAGGAATTGCGACTGGTCGAGGCATTTTTGGTGTAGTCCCAGAGATTAAAGCCCTCAAACCTGATTTCTTTGTAACCTTGAATGGTGCTTATATTGAGGACAAAAAGGGGAATGTCATTTATAGTAACAAAATTGCTAAAGATAAGGTTGAGAGCTATATTACTTGGACCAAAGAAATTGGGATTGATTATGGTTTGGTGGGAAGTCATGCTGCTAAACTATCAAGGCGAACAGAGATGATTAGCCAGGCGATAGACCCGATTTATCCTGATTTAGAGGTGGACCCTGATTTTTACCAAAAAGAAGATATTTATCAGATGTGGACCTTTGAGGAGCAGGGTGATGACCTTGTCTTGCCTGATGCTTTGGCATCGACTTTACGTATGGTACGTTGGCATGAACATTCGTCAGATGTGGTGCCTATTTCTGGTTCTAAAGCAGCTGGAGTTGCCAAAGTGGTAGACCAATTAGGTCTTAAACCTGAAAATGTGATGGTTTTTGGGGACGGACTTAACGATTTAGAGCTCTTTGATTATGCAGGCATTAGTGTCGCTATGGGTGTTTCTCATGAAAAAATCAAAGAAAAAGCAGATTATATTACAAAAACATTAGAAGAAGATGGCATCTTTGATGCCTTAGAAGGATTTGGTATGGTAGAAAAAGAATTACATTTTCCACAAGTAGACATTGAAACAGTAGAAGGTCCAATTGCGACTATTAAGACAAATCATGGGGATATGCGTGTCAAACTTTTCCCTGAACACGCACCAAAAACAGTAGCCAACTTTATTGCTCTGTCAAAAGATGGTTACTATGACGGTGTGATTTTCCACCGTATTATTAAAGATTTTATGATTCAAGGTGGAGACCCAACTGGAACTGGTATGGGTGGTGAATCTATCTATGGTGAGTCATTTGAGGATGAGTTTTCAGAAGAACTTTACAATGTCCGCGGAGCCCTTTCTATGGCTAATGCTGGGCCAAATACAAATGGCAGCCAGTTCTTTATCGTGCAGAATCAACACTTGCCATATTCTAAGAAAGAAATTGCTCGTGGTGGTTGGCCAGAGCCAATTGCTGAGATTTATGCAGAACAAGGTGGAACTCCTCACTAGACCGTCGTCATACTGTATTCGGTCAACTTGCGGATGAAGCTTCTTACGAAGTTCTGGATGCAATTGCAGGTGTCGAAACAGGTGCAATGGACAAGCCAGTTGAAGATGTCGTAATTGAAACTATTGAAATTGAGGACTAAAATGAAAATCGGTGATAAGCTAAATGGCCGTATTACTGGGATTCAGCCCTATGGAGCTTTTGTTGAGTTAGAAACAGGAGTGACAGGCCTGATTCATATTTCGGAGATTCGGACAGGATTTATCGAGAATATTTACGAGGTTTTAAAAATCGGTGATGAAGTCCAGGTACAAGTAGTAGATTTTGACGAATATACAGGGAAGGCTAGCCTTTCCATTCGTACCTTGGAAGAAGAAAAACATCAACTTCCTAGACGGAGACGTTTTTCGAATGATCGCATCAAACATGGATTCGCGCCGCTTGGTCGCATGATGCCTGTTTGGACACGAGAAGCCTTGGAACATTTAAAGAAAAACAGTAATTGATATCCCCTCAAATCATTGTGATGTTATTATATTTTGCTATAATAGAAGTATGAACGAAGAACAATTATTAAAAACAGGAGAGCGCATTAATCAACTCTTCTCTACTGACATCAAAATTATTCAAAATAGTGAGGTTTTCAGCTATTCAGTGGATAGTGTTCTCCTGTCGCGTTTCCCACGTTTCCCTAAAAATGGGTTAATTGTGGATTTTTGTGCTGGCAATGGAGCTGTTGGACTGTTTGCCAGTAGCCGGACCAAGGCTAAAATTCTATCTGTAGAAATTCAGGAACGTCTTGCTGATATGGCCGAACGCTCAGTACGTTTAAATGGGCTGGAGGGACAGATGCAGGTCATCTGTGATGATTTGAAGAATATGCCTAGTCACATTCAAGGGAGCAAGGTTGATTTGATTTTATGCAATCCGCCTTATTTTAAAGTGGATCCAAATTCTAATCTGAACGAAAGTGAGCATTACCTTTTAGCTCGGCATGAAATTACAACCAATCTTAAGGAAATCTGTCGTAGTGCCCAGAGTATTCTCAAATCAAATGGACGTTTGGCAATGGTTCATCGTCCTGATAGATTATTAGATATCTTAGCTACGCTCCAACAGCATAATCTGGCTCCAAAACGTCTGCAATTTGTTTACCCCAAACGGGAGAAGGAAGCCAATATGCTTTTGATTGAGGCTATTAAGGACGGTTCCACTAGTGGTTTTAAGGTTTTACCACCACTCATTGTTCATAATAGTGATGGTACTTATACACCAGAAATTCAAGAGATTTACTATGGTTCATAAGGCTTATATGTATGTGGTAGAGTGCCGTGATGGTTCCTACTATACAGGCTATACAACAGATGTGAAGAAACGAATTGCCGTGCACAATAGTGGTAAAGGAGCCAAGTATACACGAGCTCGCTTGCCGGTAAAACTCATCTTTGCGGAAGGTTTTGACAGCAAGGAAGAGGCCATGTCTGCTGAAGCTCTTTTCAAGCGCAAGACACGCATGCAAAAAGAACATTATCTCAAAGAGTGTCAAAATAAGAATTTAGTCGATACTTTTAATATGTAATGAGGAGTCCTTTGGCTCCTCTTACTTTTGTCAAAAATTGAAAAAAATGCTACAATAAAGAGAATAAAGAAACGAGGTATTATCATGTCTAAGATTCTAGTAATTGGTCACCAAAATCCAGACTCAGATGCTATTGGTTCATCTGTAGCTTTTGCTTATCTTGCAAAGAAGCTTACGGTTTGGATACAGAAGCGGTTGCTCTTGGAACTCCAAATGAAGAAACAGCTTTCGTCTTGAACTATTTTGGTGTAGAAGCACCGCACGTGATCACATCTGCTAAAGCAGAAGGTGCAGAACAAGTCATCTTAACAGACCACAATGAATTCCAACAATCTGTTTCAGATATCGCTGAAGTAGAAGTTTACGGTGTGGTGGACCACCACCGTGTGGCTAACTTTGAAACTGCCAGCCCACTTTACATGCGTTTGGAACCAGTTGGATCCACATCTTCTATCGTATACCGCATGTTCAAAGAACATGGTGTAGCTGTACCAAAAGAAATCGCAGGTTTGATGCTATCTGGTTTGATTTCAGATACCCTTCTTTTGAAATCACCAACAACCCACCCATCTGATAAGGTGATTGCGCCTGAATTGGCTGAATTGGCTGGTGTGAACTTGGAAGAATACGGTCTTGCCATGCTCAAGGCTGGTACAAACTTGGCAAGCAAATCTGCTGAAGAATTGATTGATATCGATGCCAAGACATTTGAACTCAACGGAAACAATGTTCGTGTGGCTCAAGTGAACACAGTTGATATTGCTGAAGTCTTGGAACGCCAATCTGAAATCGAAGCAGCTATCCAAGCCGCAAATGCAGCTAACGGCTACTCTGACTTTGTCTTTATGATTACAGACATCGTCAACTCAAACTCAGAAATTTTGGCTCTTGGTGCTAATATGGGCAAGGTAGAAGCAGCTTTCAACTTCAAACTTGAAAACAACCACGCTTTCCTTCCAGGTGCTGTTTCACGTAAGAAACAAGTGGTACCACAATTGACTGAAAGCTTTAATGCATAATGATAGATGGGGAAGCCCATTGTTAAAAAGGAGTTTCGACTCCTTTTTTTCTAGGAGAGAAAGATGTTAGAAAATGGCGATTTGATTTTTGTGAGAGAAGATAACGAAATGGGGCAGGCTATCCAGGCTTCTACAGGTAACTACAGTCACGTGGCTATCTTTTTGGACGGACAGGTCTATCATGCTACGGTGGAAGGTGGCGTCCTTGCCCAGGCTCCTGAGGACTTCTTTGAAGCTGGAAAAGTCTATGACCTTTATCACTATGAGCAGATTGATTGTACAGAGGTAAAAAAGCGCGCAGAGAGTCTTTTAGGTTCTCCTTACAATGCGTCCTTTTATCCAGATGGAGATGGTTTCTATTGTTCCCAGTTTGTAGCAGAAATTCTTCCTATTTTTGAGACCATTCCCATGAAGTTTGGGGATAATACACAGGAAATCAGTGATTTCTGGAGAGAATATTATCGAGAGTTGGGGCTTCCTGTGCCTCTGAACCAGCTGGGGACCAATCCCAGTCAGTTGGCAGTATCTCCTCTTTTAGTTTGTAAAGAAAGGAATCTTTATGATTCAGATTTTTAATCCATCTCGCTTAACGCGACAGCCATTTTTTAGGGACTTGGTGGACTATCTTGATCAGCATGATGATGTTATTCTACGCGAAATTAAGGCTCAGTTTCCAGAGATACCAGTTGATAAGTATTTGGAGGAATATATTAAAGCGGGATTGATTTTGAGAGAGAATAAACGCTATTATCTCAATCTCCCATTTCTAGAATCTACAGAATCTCTTGCACTAGACCAAGAAGTCTTTGTGAGGGATGATAGTCCTATCTATCAAGAAATCCTGGAGAAAGATTTTAAGACAGAATTGCGCAATCAAACAAATGCAGCTATCCTAGAAGAACACACCGATTTTGCAAGGGAAAAGATGACCTTGTCTAATTACTTCTACAAGGTCAAGTTCCAGTATCCACTGACGGAAGAACAGCAGAGACTGTATGAAATTTTAGGGGATGTCAATCCTGAGTATGCTCTCAAGTACATGACTACTTTTTTGCTCAAGTTTCTTAAGAAAGATCAACTCATGCAGAAACGACGGGATATCTTTGTTGATAGTTTAGTCTTATTAGGTTACATCGTTCAAAACGAAGATGGGAAATATGAGTTGGCTGTAGAATTTGATAAAGAAAGATTCATCTTTATAAAAAAATAAGGCTAGGAAATTTCCTAGCCTTATTTAAATATACTATAGATAACGTTCTGCAACAGCAGCATCTCCAGGATAGTCTTCCTTCTTACCTTGGATGATTTGGTAGCAGTCAGCTCCTTTACCAGCGATAATGACAGCATCCAGTTCTTGACTTGTAACTGACATCGCAGTCTTGATGGCTTGCTCACGGTCAGCAATCTTTTCAACAGGACGATGGATGTAGCTACTAATTTCATCAGCAATGGCCATCGGATCTTCATAGTTTGGATCGTCAGCCGTAAGGAATACTTGAATTTCAGGGTGTTGATCGAGGAGAAGTCCAAAGTCCTTGCGACGGCTTTCTCCCTTGTTTCCAGTAGAACCAAGAACTAAAGCAATCATTCCAGTCTGATGTGTTTCAACGACTGAGATCAGTTTGTTCAAGCTATCACCATTATGGGCGTAGTCGATGAAAACCTTAGCACCATTTTTCTGAGTGAGAACTTCCATACGGCCAGGGACACGAGTAGTAGCAATCCCTTTTTTAATGTCATCCAGACTAGCACCTAAACGAAGGCAGGCAAGTCCAGCAGCCACAGCATTTTCTTGATTGAAGTGACCGATCAGTTGGATATCATAATCTCCAGCTAATTTACCAGTAGCTGAGAAGCTAAAGGCTTTGGAGTTTTCGATTTGGTTATCAGATTGGCTACCGTAGAAGTCATGCTCTTGGTTCTCAACTTGTTCTTTTAGAACAGAGAAGTGGTCCATATCGCTATTAATGACAACTGCTCGGCTATTTCATCAAGAGACGCTTATGGTAGAAGTAGTCTTCAAAAGTTGGATGTTCAATAGGTCCAATATGGTCAGGACTGATATTGAGGAAGACACCAACATCAAAAGTGAGGCCGTAGACTCGTTTCACCAAGTAGGCTTGACTGGAAACTTCCATAATAAGGTGGCTTCTTCCATTATCAACTGCCTGGGCCATCATGTCAAAGAGATCGATGCTTTCAGGTGTTGTCAGAGCAGACTTGAAGAAAGTCTTACCGTCCAAGGTCGTGTTCATGGTCGATAACATAGCTGGACGATGTTTTTGATTTAGGATGTTGTAGGCAAAGTAAGCTGCCGTAGTTTTTCCTTTAGTGCCAGTGAAAGCAAGAAGTTTTAGTTTTTTCTGAGGGTTGCCATAAAACTCCATGGCAATCAAACTCATAGCTTTTTTAATATCGCTAACGACAATAACAGGAATGCCTACTTCGTAGTCCTGCTCGGCTACATACCAACCGAGTCCCTGTGAGATTGCCGAAAGAAGAAATTCCTTCTTAAAAGCAGCTCCTTTTACAAAAAAGAGGCTATTATCTTTTGCTTTTCGGCTATCGTAGCAGATGCTATCAAAAGTTACATCACTGAAATGATAGTGGTAATGTCCTTGGTCGATAATCTCACGGAAGAGATCGTCTTTCTTTAAAATATCTAATACGGTTTCAATCTTTATCATACTTTCTATTGTAAACTGAAAGTCTGAATTTTACAAGTAACAAGGAAAAAGTTTATAATGGAAGATAAGGAACATTTCCTAGTGATTAAAAATTGAATGAGGAAGTTATGTCTAACGAAAATAATCATCAGCAGGCCCAGATGTTACGCGGGACTGCCTGGCTTACAGCTAGTAACTTTATCAGTCGCCTGCTCGGGGCTATTTACATTATCCCTTGGTATATTTGGATGGGAACATATGCTGCTAAGGCTAATGGTCTCTTTACCATGGGTTACAATATCTATGCTTGGTTCTTGTTGATTTCGACAGCAGGTATCCCAGTGGCGGTCGCTAAGCAGGTCGCTAAATACAATACCATGCATGAGGAAGAGCATAGTTTTGCCCTGATTCGAAGCTTCTTAGGCTTTATGACGGTATTGGGACTTGCCTTTGCTTTGATCTTATATCTCTTTGCACCTTGGTTGGCCGATCTTTCCGGTGTCGGTAAGGAATTGATTCCCATTATGCAGAGTCTAGCTTGGGCTGTCTTGATTTTCCCGTCTATGAGTGTTATCCGTGGATTTTTCCAAGGGATGAATAATCTTAAACCTTATGCCATGAGTCAAATTGCTGAGCAGGTTATCCGTGTTATTTGGATGCTCTTAGCAACCTTTATCATCATGAAGCTCGGTTCAAAAGATTATCTATCAGCAGTTACTCAATCTACTTTTGCTGCTTTTGTGGGAATGGTAGCTAGTTTTGCAGTCTTGCTTTATTTCCTTTATAAGGAAGGATTGCTCCAAAAAGTTTTTGAAACACGAGATAAGATTGATAGTAAGAGCCTTTTGGTTGATACGATTAAGGAGGCAATACCTTTTATCTTGACTGGTTCGGCTATCCAGCTTTTCCAAATCTTGGACCAAATGACCTTTATCAATAGCATGAAGTGGTTTACCAACTATAGTAATGAAGACTTAGTTGTCATGTTTTCTTATTTCTCTGCCAATCCGAATAAAATCACTATGATTTTGATTTCGGTTGGAGTTTCGATTGGTAGCGTTGGTCTGCCTCTCTTGACGGAGAACTATGTCAAGGGGGATTTACCAGCAGCTTCTCGTCTAGTTCAAGATAGTATCACCATGCTCTTCCTATTCCTCTTACCTGCAACGGTTGGAGTAGTCATGGTAGGTGAACCACTCTATACAGTCTTTTACGGTAAGCCAGATGGCTTGGCTATGGGCTTATTTGTCTTTGCGGTCTTGCAATCAACAATTCTAGGCTTGTACATGGTCCTGTCACCAATGCTTCAGGCTATGTTCCGTAACCGCAAGGCAGTCTTGTATTTTGTTTATGGCTCAATTGCTAAGATTGTTCTACAATTACCATCGATAGCTATTTTCCATAGTTATGGCCCCCTCATTTCAACGACTATCGGTCTTATCATCCCGAACGTCTTGATGTATCGTGATATCTGTGAGGTTACAGGTGCGCGTCGAAAGATTATTCTGAAGAGAACAATCTTAGTTACTATTTTGACTCTAGTGATGTTTATTCTAGTAGGACTCTTGCAATGGATTATTGGATTTGTCTTCCAACCAACTGGACGTTTCTGGAGTTTCCTATATGTCGCCTTAATTGGTACAATCGGTGGCGGGCTTTACGGAGTTATGTGTCTCTATACTCGACTTTTGGATAAGGTTATTGGACAGGAAAAAGCAAATCAGTTACGAGCACGATTAAAAATTATCATAAAAATTTATAAATAAAATGAATAATTTGAACTTTTTTCTATCCGGAAAAAGTTCAAATTATTCATTTTTATTTAAAAAGATAGGATAAAAATATAAAAATTAGTAGAAAAAAATCTATAATTCGGTAAAAATTTAGATAAAAATCGCTTGACTAAAAAAACAATAGCTGTATAATGATACAAATATTTAAATTTGGAGGTTCTGTTTATGAAAAAGTCTAAAGCAAAATATCTGACGCTAGCAGGCGTTGCCCTAAGTGCAGGTCTGCTATTGGCGGCTTGTAGCAACTCAGCTAGTTCAACTAAAACATACAACTATGTATATAGTAGCGATCCGTCTAGTTTGAACTATCTTGCAGAAAACCGTGCAACAACCAATGATATCGTTACCAATTTGGTAGATGGACTCATGGAAAATGACCAGTATGGAAACTATATTCCATCTTTGGCTGAGGATTGGACTGTTTCTCAAGACGGTTTGACCTATACCTACAAACTGCGTAAAGATGCTAAGTGGTATACTGCAGATGGAGAAGAATATGCTCCTGTAACTGCCCAAGATTTTGTGACAGGTTTGAAATATGCGGCTGATAAAAAATCAGAAGCCTTGTACTTAGTGCAAGAATCCGTTGCTGGTTTAGATGACTATATCAACGGGAAAACAACTGACTTTTCAACTGTCGGTGTTAAGGCGATTGACGACCAAACAGTTCAGTACACTTTGACACGACCAGAATCTTATTGGAATTCTAAAACAACATCAACCATTCTCTTCCCTGTCAATGCAGACTTCCTGAAATCAAAAGGGGACGACTTTGGTAAGGTGGATCCTTCTAGCATTTTGTACAATGGACCTTTCTTGATGAAATCCTTTGTTTCAAAATCTGTCATCGAATTCAAGAAAAATCCGAACTACTGGGATGCAAAAAATGTATTCGTGGATGGTGTGAAATTGGCCTATTATGATGGTAGTGACCAAGATGCACTGGCTCGTAACTTTGTAGAAGGAGTCTACAGCTACGCACGTCTCTATCCAAATAGCTCAAGCTTTGAAGGAATCAAAGAGAAGAACAAAGATAACATCATTTATAGTATGCAAACCGCAACTTCTTATTATTTGAACTTCAACTTGGACAGAAAATCTTATAACTTCACGTCTAAATCCTCAGATATCGAAAAGAAATCAACTCAAGAAGCAGTTCTGAATAAAAACTTCCGTCAAGCCTTCAACTATGCTTATAACCGTACAGCCTATGGAGCTCAATCTCAAGGGGAAGACGGAGCAACGAAGATTATTCGTAACCTGGTTGTACCTCCTACATTTGTAACCATCAATGGGAAAGACTTTGGAGATGTTGTTTCAGAAAAGATGGTCAACTATGGCCAAGAATGGCAAGGAATCAACTTTGCAGATGCGCAAGACCCATACTACAATCCTGACAAGGCTAAGGCTAAATTTGCGGAAGCCAAGAAAGAATTGGAAGCTAAGGGTGTGCAATTCCCAATCCACTTGGATGTAACAGTTGACCAATCATCTAAAAAGGTGTACTTGAAGCAAGCTCTTTGAAACAATCCATCGAATCTGTTCTAGGAGCTGAGAATGTGGTGATCGATATCCAACAATTATCAACAGACGATTACAATAATTCTGGCTACCTTGCTCAAACTGCAGCTCAAAAAGACTTTGATATCTATAATGGTGGTTGGAGTGCGGACTACTTGGATCCATCAAGCTATCTTGATATCTTAAATGTTAATAACGGTGGTATGTTGCAAAACATTGGTCTAGAACCAGGTGAGGTCAATGACAAGGCTAAGGCAGTTGGACTCGATACTTACACTCAAATGTTAGAAGAAGCGAACAAGGAGCAAGATCCAGCGAAACGTTATGAAAAATATGCTGAAGTTCAAGCTTGGCTCGTCGATAGTGCCCTTGCAATTCCAAACGTTTCCCTCGGTGGAACACCGACCTTGAGAAAGACAGTTCCATTCTCATCGCCATTCTCACAAGCTGGAAATAAGGGTGTCGAATCATACAAGTACCTCAAGTTGCAAGATAAGACTGTAACGGCTGTTGAGTATGAAAAAGCTAAAGAAAAATGGCTGAAAGAAAAAGAAGAATCAAATAAAAAAGCCCAAGAAGATCTAGCTAAACACGTTAAGTAGGGACTCTAAATGTAAAAACGGTAACCTTTGATTAGGTTATCGTTTTTCATATAGTTTGAAACTATAACTAGCTCTTGAAAACAAGAAAACGAAGGATCCAAAATAAGTGGTACAATAGTTACTATAGATTTGGAGGTAAAGTATGAGCAAATCATTTCATATCAACACAATTTTAGCACAAGCAGGGATCAAGTCTGATGAGGCAACAGGTGCTTTGGTTACACCTATTCACTTTTCAACGACCTATCAACATCCAGAATTTGGTCAATCAACTGGATTTGACTACACCCGCACCAAAAACCCAACTCGTAGCAAGGCAGAGGAAGTTTTGGCAGCTATTGAATCAGCCAAGTATGCTTTGGCGACTAGTTCAGGTATGTCTGCGATTGTGTTAGCCTTTAGCGTTTTTCCAGTAGGAAGCAAGGTTTTGGCTGTCCGTGACCTTTACGGTGGCTCTTTCCGCTGGTTCAATCAAGTGGAGCAGGAAGGACGATTCCACTTTACCTATGCAAACACAGAAGAAGAGCTAATTGCCGAGCTAGAAAAGGATGTGGATGTACTTTATATCGAAACACCAACCAACCCTTTGATGTTGGAATTTGACATTGAAAAATTGTCAAAATTAGCTCATACTAAGGGTGCTAAAGTTGTCGTCGATAATACCTTCTATAGCCCGATTTACCAACGTCCAATTGAAGATGGAGCAGATATTGTCCTTCATTCAGCGACAAAATACCTTGCAGGCCATAATGATGTTCTAGCTGGTGTAGTTGTGACAGATAATGCTGATTTGTACGAAAAACTCTTTTACAATCTCAACACGACAGGGGCTGTTTTATCACCATTTGATAGTTATCAATTGATTCGTGGTCTTAAAACCTTGTCACTTCGTATGGAGCGCTCAACAGCTAATGCTCAAGAGATTGTAGCCTTTTTGGAACAATCACCTGCTGTCAAAGAAGTCTTGTATACAGGGCGTGGGGGAATGATTTCCTTTAAAGTAGCAGATGAGAAGCGTATCCCTCATATCTTAAACACTTTGAAAGTATTCTCATTTGCTGAAAGTTTAGGTGGTGTAGAAAGCCTGATTACCTATCCAACCACTCAAACCCATGCAGACATTCCTGCAGATGTCCGTCATTCTTATGGACTGACAGATGACCTTTTGCGCTTGTCTATTGGGATTGAGGATGCTAGAGATTTGATTGAAGATTTGCGTCAAGCCTTGGAAGGATAAAACTATGGGAAAATATGATTTTACGACCTTGCCCAATCGTTTTGGACATCACACCTATAAATGGAAAGAAGCAGAGACTGACCGTCAAGTATTGCCAGCCTGGATTGCTGATATGGATTTTGAGGTTTTACCAGAGATTCGTCAGACAGTCCATGATTACGCAGAGCAATTAGTCTATGGCTATACCTATGCTAGTGATGGATTGATTGAAGCGGTTCAAGACTGGGAAGAAAAACACCATGGTTATCGCTTTGATAAGGATTCCCTGGTCTTTATCGAAGGAGTAGTACCAGCCATCTCAACAGCAATTCAAGCCTTTACCAAAGAGGGTGAAGCAGTGCTTATTAACACACCAGTCTATCCTCCTTTTGCTCGGAGTATTAAGCTCAATAATCGTAGATTGATCACCAATTCTCTAGTGGAAAAAGATGGACTCTTTGAGATTGACTTTGTTCAGCTGGAGAAAGACTTTGTCGAAGAGGATGTGAAGCTCTACGTTCTTTGTAATCCTCATAATCCTGGTGGACGGGTTTGGGAGAAAGAAGTACTGGAGAAAATCGGACAGCTTTGCCAAAAACATGGTATCTTGCTAGTATCTGATGAGATTCACCAAGATTTAGCCTTGTTTGGAAATAAGCACCAGTCATTCAATACGGTAAATGACGATTTTAAAGAATTTTCACTGATTTTAAGCAGTGCTACCAAGACCTTCAACATTGCTGGTACCAAGAATTCTTACGCCATTATCGAGAATCCAAAGTTGAGACTTGCTTTCCAAAAACGCCAACTTGCCAATAATCAACATGAAATCTCAGGATTGGGATATTTGGCAACAGAGACTGCCTATCGCTATGGAGAGGATTGGTTAACAGAACTCAAAGAGCTGATTGAGCAGCATATCAATTATGTAGTGGATTTGTTTGGTAAAGAAACTAAAATCAAGGTCATGAAACCTCAAGGAACTTATCTCATTTGGCTTGATTTTTCGGCTTATGATATTAACGATGAAGAGCTAAGAAGTCTCTTAAGAGATGAGGCAAAAGTTATCCTAAACAGAGGATTAGACTTTGGTGAAGAAGGAGCCCTCCACGCTCGCTTAAATGTGGCCATGCCTACCTCTGTCTTGGAAGAAGTTTGTCAACGAATCCTTGCCACTTTTTCAAATAAATAAAAACTAGCCTTTTAGGAGAAAAGTCTTCCTAGAAGGCTATTTTCATAGGCAGAAATATGGTATAATCAAGAGATAAAGTAAAGGGGAAACTATGGCTAAATTGATTCCAGGGAAGCTTCGGATGGAGGGAGTAGAACTCTACGAAACTGGTCAGATTGAAATCATTAAAGAACAAGACCATCGCATCTATGCGCGTGTAGCGGAAGAAGAAATTCGTTATAGTTTAGACGATGACTTGATTTTTTGTGCTTGTGATTTTTTCAAAAAAAGAGGTTACTGTGTTCATTTGGCAGCACTGGAAACTTACTTAAAAAATGACCAGCTAGGACAGAAAATCTTGCTCAACTTGGAGGTCAATCGGGAAGAGAAAGAGACTGTTGAGACACAGGTAACTATTGGAGGGAATTTTTTAGAATCAATCCAACTTCCAAGTCAGACTGACAAATACCAACTTTCTGCTCAAGGACAGGTGGAAGCCGGGACCAATCGCATTGTCTGGACTTTAAGGGTTGGTCTTTCTCAGCAAGAAAAGTTTTATGTGATTAGAGATATCCCTCTTTTCTTAAAAGTTATTGAGGCTAACAAACCTTACATGATAGGAAAAAGTTACGAGTCTTCTTTAAGATTTGAGCACTTTGATAAAGGTAGCCAGGAAGTCTTGAATTTTTTACTAGGTTTGGTTGACGAGAAAGTTGAGTACACTATTTTTTTCCCAAATCAAGGACGACACCTCTATTTCCCTAAGGCTCTTTTTGAGCAAGGGGTTAGTCTCTTGATGGGCTTAGATGTGTTTCAATTTGATCATCAGATTTCTAATTATCATGAACTCCTTTTCCAAGATTTTGATGGTCAAGCAGGTTTGTTTTCTTTTGGGATTGAAGAAAAATCCAACTATTATGAGATGGAAATTTCTGAACGGGCAGGAATCAATTTCTTTTATAGAGGACAAGTACTATTCTCAAAAGGAACATTTTATCTCTTGTCAAAAGAACAGGCAAGCTTGTTAGATACATTAAGAAAAGTGCCTTTGGACAATAGTGGCAAAAAGATTTTACAATTTGATACCAGTGATCGAGATCGCTTAGCATCAACTTTATCACGCTTTAAAAACCTTGGAACAGTTGATATTCCTGATGGTCTTCAAATCCACTCTTTCCGTCCTTCTTTCTACATAGAACGAGAAGAAGATGGTTCAATTCGTCTAGATATGCAGTTTCAGTATGAAACTTGCTTAGTTAGGAACCGTAATGAACTGGAGAACCTCCCTTTTGCTAGTGATATTCAACTAGAGAAACAGATTTTTCAGCTGGCTCTATCAGCAGGCTTCGAAGCGGAATTTCAATCGTGGCGTCAAAGCCTAAAAGCAGAAAGTGTCCATGCTTTCTTTCAGGAGGTTTTACCAGCGTTTGCAGCGCTTGGAGAATTAAAAATTTCTGAGAGCCTACAAGAACTTTATCGGGTTCAAAAGCCTCAAGTTCAGATATCATCCAAGGGAAGTCTTTTAGAAATTCAATTTGATTTTCAAGATATCGATCAAGAAGAAATCGATCGAGCGATGAAAGCCTTAGTCGCAAAGCAAGATTATTATATCAGCTCCTCTAATCAGGTCTATTATTTCGATGAACAGACCAAGCGTATTCGCCAGGATTTAGAGGACTTAGGCATTGAAGAGATGGAGAGTGATTCTTTCCATGCCCGCAAATCTTTAGCATATACTCTTTCCTATCTATTTAAGGACCAGGACCAAGTTACATTTACCGAAGAATTCCGACATTTGGCACATGATTTGACGCATCCAGAAGATTTTCCAATGAAACCTCTGAATATCAATGCAGAACTCAGAGACTATCAGAAAAAGGGAATTCAATGGTTTCAAATGCTTCACCATTATGGATTTGGTGGAATTTTAGCAGATGATATGGGGCTTGGCAAGACCTTGCAAGCCATCGCTTTTCTAAGTAGCCAGCTTAAAGACGATAGCCGTGTCTTAATTCTTGCTCCATCTGGTTTGATTTATAACTGGGCTGATGAATTTGAAAAATTTGCACCGGATATAGATGTAGCTGTTGTACATGGATTGAAACCTTATCGTGAGACTGTTTTATCAGAAAATCATCAGATTTATCTGACGAGTTATGCTACTTTCCGTCAGGATAGTGACGTATATAAGCGGATGTCTTTTGACTTTCTATTTTTAGATGAAGCCCAAGTGATGAAAAATGCCCAAACCAAAATTGCTAAGATTTTGAGAAAGTTTGTGGTTCCATCAGTTTTTGCTCTTTCCGGAACACCAATTGAAAATAATCTAGGGGAATTATGGTCTATCTTTCAGATTGTATTGCCAGGACTTTTGCCAGCAAAAAAAGACTTTATGAAATTGCCTGCTGAGAGAGTGGCACAGTTTATCAAACCATTTGTCATGCGTCGAAAAAAAGAGGATGTTCTTACAGAGTTACCTGATCTGATAGAAGTCGTTTATAAAAATGAACTGGAGGACCAGCAAAAAGCTATCTATCTAGCTCAACTTCAACAGATGCAAGAGCGTTTGGGACAAGTGACCGATGCAGAATTTCAACGAAATCGAGTTGAAATTTTAACAGGACTTATGCGTCTTCGACAGATTTGTGATACTCCAGCTCTATTTATGGAGGATTATAAGGGAGATAGCGGGAAGCTTGATAGTTTACGAGATCTGCTAAGTCAAATTGCTGAGGGAAATCATCGTGTACTCATATTCTCGCAATTTAGAGGTATGCTGGACCAAATTGAAGAAGAGTTACCTCAGCTTGGCTTAACATCCTTTAAGATTACAGGTTCAACGCCCTCTCAAGAACGTCAAGAAATGACCAAAGCTTTAACCAAGGTGAGCGCGATGTATTCTTAATCTCTCTCAAGGCTGGAGGGGTTGGCCTCAATCTTACTGGTGCAGATACCGTTATTCTGGTAGATTTATGGTGGAATCCGGCTGTCGAATCACAGGCTATTGGTAGGGCTCATCGAATGGGACAAGAGCAAGCTGTTGAGGTTTATAGACTTGTAACTCGTGGAACAATCGAAGAGAAGATTCAAGAATTGCAAGAACAGAAAAAGAATCTAGTTTCAGAAGTATTAGATGGCACAGAATCTCGTGGAAGTCTCACGCTTACTGAAATTCAAGAAATATTAGGAATTTCTGAACCCAAGACTTGAAAAATCAAGACTTTACGCTATAATGGAGTATTGAAAGGGAATAAAAATGAAACAAGAAAGATTTCCAATAGTGTCAGATGATGAAATTATGCTGACAGAGATGCCATTTATGAACTTATATGATGAGTCGGATTTGATTAGTAATATCAAGGGAGACTACCAGGACAAAAACTACTTGGAATGGTCACCAATTACGACAGAAAAAAAGTCGCCGATTCAAGCATCAGATAAACGGATTGAAAAAAAGGAAAAATCCTACGCTGAACTGGCTCGTGAGGAAGCAAGAGCTGATTTGAAACGGAAACGTTCAGCAAAGTATTTGACCCAAGATGTTAGTTTACCAAACGTTATAAACCTTCAAATAATGTTGTAAGACAGGCAAATCAGCCAACAGCTCCTTTCCAAAAGGAAAATCCTGGTGAGCTTACCAAATATAGTGAAAAACTAACTCAAAGCCATTATATTTTGGCTGAGACTGCTCCTCAGATCCAACAAACGACGAAAGAAGAGCAACTTGGACCTAAGAAAAATAATTATGATTTTTTAAAGAAAAGTCAAATTTATAACAAAAAAGAAAATCAATCAGAAAAAGAACGTAAAATTGCTCAAGAGTTAAACTTGACAAATATGACAGAGTAAAGGGGAAAAAGATGGCAAAAACCTATCATTTTATCGGAATTAAAGGATCAGGAATGAGTGCCTTGGCCTTGATGTTGCACCAAATGGGGCATAAGGTGCAAGGGTCTGACGTAGAGAAATACTACTTTACACAACGAGGCTTGGAGCAAGCAGGGATCAAGATTTTGCCTTTTGATGAGAAAAATCTTCAAGGAGATCTAGAAATCATTGCTGGGAATGCCTTTCGTCCAGATAACAACGTTGAAATTGCCTATGCAGACAAGAATGGACTAAGTTATAAACGATATCATGAGTTTCTTGGTAGCTTTATGCGTGACTTTATCAGCATGGGTGTTGCTGGAGCACACGGTAAGACTTCAACAACAGGGATGCTTTCTCACGTTTTGTCACATATCACGGATACGAGCTATTTGATTGGAGATGGTACAGGTCGTGGTTCTGAAAATGCCAAGTATTTTGTCTTCGAATCAGACGAGTATGAGCGTCATTTTATGCCATACCATCCAGAGTACTCTATCATCACTAATATTGATTTTGACCATCCTGACTATTTCACAAGTTTAGAGGATGTCTTCAACGCCTTCAATGATTATGCCAAACAAATTACCAAAGGTTTGTTTGTCTACGGTGAAGATGCTGAGTTGCGTAAGATTACGGCAAATGCACCAATCTACTATTATGGTTTTGAAGCTGAAGGAAATGATTTTGTAGCTAGCGATTTGCTTCGTTCAACAACTGGTTCGACCTTTACAGTTCATTTCCGTGGACAAGAGCTAGGTCAATTCCACATTCCAACCTTCGGTCGCCACAATATCATGAATGCAACAGCGGTAATTGGTTTGCTTTATACCGCTGGCTTTGACTTGAATTTGGTGCGTGAACACTTGAATACTTTTGGAGGGGTTAAACGTCGCTTTACCGAAAAGGTTGTCAATGATACTGTCATTATCGATGATTTTGCTCACCATCCAACAGAAATCATCGCTACTCTAGATGCTGCACGTCAAAAATACCCAAGCAAGGAAATCGTTGCAATTTTCCAACCGCATACTTTTACGCGTACAATTGCCTTATTAGATGATTTTGCACAAGCTTTAAATCAGGCTGATGCGGTTTACTTAGCACAAATCTACGGATCTGCTCGTGAAGTTGATCACGGTGATGTTAAGGTTGAAGATTTAGCAGCCAAGATTCATAAAAAACATCAAGTTATCACTGTTGAAAATGTATCTCCACTCCTAGACCATGACAATGCTGTTTATGTCTTTATGGGAGCGGGTGACATTCAATCATATGAATACTCATTCGAACGTCTCTTGTCAAATTTGACAAGTAATGTTCAGTAAGGTACAAGATGGAATTTCCGATTAAAATCCGAGAAGCCATGCAATCCGATATCGAACAGGTCTGCTTGATATCGGATTGTACACTAGGATCTCGAGAAATAATGAATAGAGAAATGATAGAAGAACGTATCCGTAATCATGCGGATACGTTTCTGTTAGCCTGCCTTGATAATCAGGTGGTTGCATATATCTCAGGGACAGAGTTTGTTGCTTCCTCACTGAGTAGATGGATAAAAGAGATGGCAAATGGAGAAGCTATTAGTGATAGAAATTTTGTGATTGACGCTTTATCTGTTCATCCAGATTATCAGGGACAAGGATTTGGGACCTTGTTGCTGGCAGCCTTGAAACAAGTTGCTCTTCAACAAAATAGACCTGGTATTTACCTACTATGCAAGGAGGAATTGCTGTCTTATTTTGAGATGAATGAATTTATGGAGCAAGGAATAGTAGACGTGGGAGTCGGTAATGAAGTTGAATTTCTCACGTGGTGGAAGAATCCCTTTTATTTGGAGGAATTATGATTATTCGACAAGCTAGACTTGATGATTTAGACCGTATTTTAGAGATTGAACTAGAAAATTTTTCGATTGAAGAAGCCATTCCTCGTTCTGTCTTTGAAGCCCACCTAAAAGAGATTCAGACTAGTTTTTTAGTGGCTGAAAAAGAAGGGGAGATACTCGGTTATATTGAAGGACCAGTAGTCCCTCACCGTTATTTGCAAGATCAGTCTTTCACTGAGGAAATAAAAGACCACAGTCATAAAGAAGGTGGTTATATTTCTGTAACTTGTCTGTCTATAGCTAAAGAAGCTCAATCTCTAGGGCTAGGAAGAAAACTACTGACTGCTCTTAAAGAAGTGGCTCTTAAGCATGAACGAGAGGGAATCAATCTAACTTGTCATGACTACCTGATTGAATACTATGAGAAGCATGGTTTTGTCAATGAAGGAAAGTCTAAGTCCCAATTTGCGGGAGAAGAATGGTATGATATGGTCTGGGAAACAAGAATTAGTGAGTAGAAAGGCTTCTAAGGTTGCTTTTCTTTAGTTTTTAAGATATAATATTAAGGATTATCAACAAGGAGGTAAATACCTTTGAGCGAAAATTCAAATGAAGAAAAGTTGAGTTTTAAAGAGCAAATTTTGCGAGATTTAGAACGACTTAAAAAAGAAGCAAATGAAGTTGAACAAACGGATGACCTTTTTTCAACTTTAGCAAAATCTTCTGAAGCAACTTCAGAAAAAAAGGAACCAAGTATTTCGGAAGAGGAGTTGATTGCAAAATCAGTTGCAGCTGTTGATCAATTGATTGATAATGCCCCAACTGTTCCTGAGCGTCCTGTTCTTGTAGAAGAAGTTCCAGAAGAAGCTGCAGAGGAAGTACAAGAAGAAATTCCAGAAGCAGTACAAGAAGAAGTAGTTGAGTCATCTCAATCAATTCCGGAAAAAGAAGAGAATCATTCAATTCCAACTAGAGTTTCAGTTTCTTATCGTGCATTTGATACTGTTCCAGAAAAAGAAACAGTAAACCTTGCGTCACACAAGGAAGAATTGACAAGTCAAGAAGCTGCTGAAGAAGTAGACCTTCCTAGAAGAAGTCGGAGAGATACTGTGAAACCAGCCAAGAAAAAGAAGAAATCCCGCTTAAAAGGATTTTTAGTAACAGTTTTGGTATTATTGATTCTATTTGGTGCTGGTGGATTCTTTGGCCTTCGCTATGCTGAATCAGCTCTACAACCAGTAGATCCAAGTTCTAAACAATATATGTCAGTTCAGATTCCAGATGGTGCTAATACTCAAGAAATTGGCTCAGTTTTGGAAAAATCTGGTGTTATTAAGAACGGTTTGGTCTTTACACTTTATGCCAAGTATAAAAACTACACTGGATTGAAGTCTGGTTATTACAACTTGCAAAAGAGTATGAGTGTTGAAGACGTCATTAAAGAGTTGCAAAAGGGTGGTACACCTGAACCTCAGGAAGTTGCTCTTGCAGACTTGACTATTCCTGAAGGCTATACTTTGGAACAAATTGCTCAAACTGTTGGTCAACTTCAAGGTGACTTTAAGGAACCTTTGACAGCGGAAGCATTCTTGGCTAAGGTCCAAGATGAGACCTTTATTGCTCAAGAGGTTGCCAAATATCCAAACTTGCTTGAAAGCTTACCAGCAAAAGATAGTGGTGTTCGTTACCGTTTAGAAGGCTATCTTTTCCCTGCGACTTATACAATCAAAGAAAGTACAACTGTTGAAAGTTTAATTGATTCAATGCTTGCTGCTATGGATAAGAACCTTTCTTCACACTATGCTGCGATCAAAGAAAAGAACTTGACCGTAAATGAGCTCTTAACAATTGCATCACTTGTTGAGAAAGAAGGAGCAAAAACAGAAGATCGTAAGTTGATTGCAGGAATCTTCTATAACCGCTTAAACCTCGGTATGCCACTTCAAAGTAATATTGCTATCCTTTACGCAGAAGGCAAACTTGGTCAAAACATCAGTCTCTCTGATGATGCAGCCATTGATACATCTATTAATTCACCATACAATGTATATACAAAAGTAGGTCTAATGCCTGGACCAGTTGATAGCCCAAGCTTGGATGCTATCGAATCAAGTATCAATCAGACAAAGAGTGAATATCTTTATTTTGTAGCCAATGTTCAAGATGGTAAAGTTTACTATGCAACAACACTAGAAGAACATGATCGTAACGTTCAAGAACATATCAATAGTAAATTACCTCAATCAAATAGCACAAACTAAAATTATGTGGTTTTCCACATAATTTTGCTTTAAAGCATATATTTATTAATTCAATCAAAAGAAAGTTGAGAAAAATGGTAGAAAAAACATATCCAATGACCTTGGAAGAAAAGGAAAAACTCGAAAAAGAATTAGAAGAATTGAAACTAGTACGTCGTCCAGAAGTTGTAGAGCGTATCAAGATTGCTCGTTCATATGGTGATTTGTCAGAGAACAGTGAGTATGAAGCAGCGAAAGATGAGCAAGCCTTTGTTGAGGGACAAATCTCAAGTCTAGAGACTAAGATTCGTTACGCAGAAATCGTGAATAGCGATGCCGTTGCAAAAAATGAAGTTGCTATCGGGAAAACTGTAACAATTCAAGAAGTTGGAGAAGACGAAAAGGAAGTATACATTATCGTTGGTTCAGCTGGAGCAGATGCTTTTGCAGGAAAAGTGTCAAATGAAAGCCCAATTGGTCAAGCATTGATTGGTAAGAAAAAAGGTGATGTTGTTACAATCGAAACACCTGCTGGAAGCTATGATGTTAAAATCTTAAAGGTTGAAAAAACCGCTTAATAGGATAAAAAGAAGGAGTGGATTTAGGGAAAGCGTTTTCTATCACTCCTTTTCTTATTTTTTAAAAACTTAAGGAGACTCGATGAATTCAGAAAAAAAGTACAAAGAAGAGTAAAATGGAGCGTGGCCTAACCAATCGCCATGTTCAGGTTATGGCCATTGCTGGTACAATCGGGACAGGATTATTCCTCGGGGCAGGTCGCTCGATTAGTTTAACAGGACCTTCGATTGTCTTGGTCTATATGATTACGGGTGGCTTCATGTATCTCATGATGCGTGCTATTGGAGAAATGTTGTACCAGGACCCAGAGCAACACACCTTTATCAATTTTATTACGCGCTATCTTGGAAAGGGCTGGGGCTATTTCTCGGTTTGGTCTTATTGGTTATCAGTAGTCTTTATTGGTATGGCTGAGATTACAGCAATCGCTCACTATGTTCAGTTTTGGTTTCCGTCTTGGCCATCTTGGTTGATTCAGGTTGTCTTTTTAACAATTTTAGGATTGGTCAATCTGATTGCAGTTAAAATATTTGGTGAAGTGGAATTTTGGTTTGCCATGATTAAAATCGTTGCTATTCTTGCCATGATTGCGACGGGTATTTTTATGGTCTTGACTGGCTTTGAAACTCCTTATGGATCAGCAAGTCTCACCAATATTAGTGAGCAATTCTCCCTTTCCCAAATGGAGGAATGAACTTTGTCATGGCCTTTCAAATGGTTTTCTTTGCTTACTTGATGATTGAATTTATCGGCGTTACAACATCTGAAACCAAAGATCCTCGAAAAGTCTTACCCAAGGCGGTTAAGGAAATTCCTTTGCGAATTATCTTCTTCTACGGTGGGGCTTTGCTTGCAATCATGTCTATTATTCCTTGGCGTGAGCTTTCTGCGACAGATTCACCATTTGTAACGGTATTTGAACTTGTTGGCCTTAAGTGGGCGGCGGCCTTGATTAACTTTGTTGTCTTGACTTCCGCTGCGTCAGCCTTGAATTCAACTCTTTACTCAACAGGTCGTCACTTGTACCAAATTGCTCATGATTCACCAAATCGTTTCTTGAAAGCTATTAAGGCAGATACACTTTCACGCCATAACGTTCCTCAGAATGCTATCATTGCTTCTGCGGTATTGATTGGTCTTGCAGCCTTCATTAATGTACTTCCTGGCGTATCAGATGCCTTTGCTTTGATTACGGCTTCCTCATCAGGTGTTTATATCGCCATCTACATCTTAATCATGGTGGCCCATCTTAAGTATCGCAAGTCAAAAGACTTTATGGCAGATGGCTATCTCATGCCCCAATATCGCTTGCTAAATCCTCTGACTATGCTCTTCTTCATCTTTGTATTCGGAACTCTCTTTTTACAAGAATCAACTGTAATGGGAGCAAGAGGTTCAGCTATCTGGATTGTTGCTTTTGGTATTTATAGCCAATGGAAATTTAGAAAATAAGTTATAAGCTCATCAACTCAGGTTGATGAGTTTCTAGTTTGACAGCTCTTGGTAATAAGACTATAATCAAGCTATAAGTGTCTTTAGGAGGTTTGGATGCAGGTAAGATTGGAAAATATAGAGTCTCAGAAATCGCAAATAATAGGAGACTTGATTCGCTCCTATAATCGTTCCAAAAGAGAAGTTGCTGAAAGTGAGCCACTAAACCTTTATGTCGAAGATGAACATGGTGAAATCATGGCTGGATTAGTAGCAGAGACTTTCGGGAATTGGTTAGAAATTGAGTATTTGTTTGTGAAGGAGGACTTGCGAGGGCAAGGAATCGGCTCCCAACTATTGCAGCAAGCAGAAAGTGAAGCTAAAAAGAGAAACTGTCGCTTTGCTTTTGTGAATACCTATCAGTTTCAAGCACCAGGCTTTTATCAAAAGCAAGGCTACAAGGAAGTTTTTACCTTAAAAGATTATCCCTACACTGGACAAAGGCACTATTATCAAAAAGATTTGTAAACAGAAAACTCTCTATCATGTAAGTGGTAGAGTTTTTTTGTAAAAAAAATCTCACAAAATGACAGATATATATTGCATAATGTAAAATATATGATATAATAAAGTTGAAAAAAGAAGCGCAACTTTTAAAATAAAGGAGGAGGTAACAAGTGGCTAAGAATTTAAAATTAAAGTTAGCTCGAGTGGAGCTTGACATGACACAAGGTGATTTGGCAGAAGCTGTGGGTGTCACTCGGCAGACTATCGGCTTGATAGAAGCTGGCAAGTACAATCCTTCGCTTTCACTTTGCCAATCCATTTGCAGGTGCTTAGGGAAAACGCTGGATCAATTATTTTGGGAGGAAGAAGATGAAAAATAAATTTTTTTATTATCAATTATTGGATGAAAGAGAAGAACAACTGATGAATAAAGCAGGAGCAGAAAGTTTCCATATCACTATCGTTTTTTTGCTTTTATCTTATATCATTGCAATATTAGCACCAAGTCTTTTTAATCCGACTATGATTCTCATCATTAACATTATTGGACTTTTTTACTTCTTCAACCGGGCGAGAAACCTCGGTGCGACCTACTATAGTCGTTTTCATTTTACGATTTTGGGATGTCTATTAATGACACTACTAATCACAACTATTATAATGTTGCAAAACTACCAGTTCAATATAGAGATTTATCAGCACAATCCATTAAACTTCAAATACCTTTTTGCTTGGTGCTTTACCTATCTCTTTTATCTTCCTTGGGTCTTTCTTGGAAACCTAGGTTTAAAGAGTTATGGTGAATGGGCTCAGAAAAAGTTTGAACAGGATATGGATGAACTTGAGAGTATGGAATAGCTTGTTAGCTTTTTATCCATCTTGGTAAAATGTGTTATAATAGTACTAATTTATGAGAAAAGAAGAAACATTTTCATCTTTTTACAAATAAGGAAGAAGGACAGTATATGTACCAAGATGACAGTTTAACATTGCACACAGATTTGTATCAGATTAACATGATGCAGGTTTACTTCAACCAAGGAATTCATAACAAGAAAGCAGTTTTTGAAGTTTATTTCCGCCAACAACCTTTTAAAAACGGCTACGCTGTTTTTGCAGGTTTGGAACGAATTGTGAACTACTTAGAAACCTGCGCTTTTCTGATAGCGATATTGCTTATTTAGAGTCACTGGGTTATCATGGAGACTTTTTGGAATATCTCCGTAATCTCAAGCTAGAGTTGACCGTACGTTCTGCTCAGGAAGGAGACTTGGTATTTGCCAATGAACCGATTGTTCAAGTAGAAGGACCTTTGGCGCAGTGTCAATTGGTGGAAACAGCTCTCTTGAATATCGTTAACTTTCAAACCTTGATTGCGACTAAGGCAGCTCGTATTCGTTCAGTCATCGAAGATGAGCCTTTGATGGAGTTCGGTACACGTCGTGCGCAAGAAATGGATGCGGCTATCTGGGGAACTCGTGCCGCTGTCATTGGTGGCGCTGATGGAACTAGCAATGTACGTGCAGGTAAGCTCTTCGGTATTCCTGTGCTAGGTACTCACGCCCATGCTTTGGTTCAAGTCTATGGGAATGACTATCAGGCTTTTAAGGCTTATGCCTCAACTCACAAAAACTGTGTCTTCCTAGTGGATACCTACGATACTCTTCGTATCGGTGTTCCAGCTGCGATTCAGGTTGCGCGTGAACTTGGTGATAAGATTAATTTCCTTGGTGTCCGCATTGACTCTGGAGACATTGCCTATATCTCTAAAAAAGTTCGTCAACAACTGGATGAAGCAGGATTTACGGATGCTAAGATCTATGCATCCAATGATCTTGATGAAAATACCATCCTTAACCTCAAGATGCAAAAAGCTAAGATTGACGTCTGGGGTGTAGGTACTAAACTCATCACTGCTTATGACCAACCAGCACTTGGAGCAGTTTACAAGGTTGTTGCTATTGAAGACGAGAATGGTCATATGCGCAATACCATTAAACTTTCAAATAATGCAGAGAAAGTTTCAACACCAGGTAAGAAACAAGTTTGGCGCATCACCAGTCGTGAAAAAGGCAAGTCTGAAGGTGACTACATTACTTACGATGGTGTAGATGTTACTAGTATGACAGAGATTAAGATGTTCCATCCGACCTATACTTACATCAAGAAACTGTCCGTAATTTTGATGCCGTTCCTCTCTTGGTAAACATCTTCAAGGACGGTAAGCTAGTCTATGATTTACCAAGTCTTCCTGAAATTCAAGCTTATGCTCGTAAGGAATTTGATAAGCTTTGGGACGAATACAAACGCGTACTTAATCCACAACATTATCCTGTTGACTTGGCTCGTGATGTATGGCAAGACAAGATGGACTTGATCGATAAGATGCGTAAGGCAGCTCTGGGCGAAGGAGAAGAAGAATGAGTTTGCAAGAGACCATTATCCAACAATTAGGGGTTAAACCTGTCATCAATCCGCAAGAAGAAATCCGTCGTTCCATTGACTTTTTGAAAAAATACCTTAAAAAACATCCCTTCCTTAAAAGTTTTGTATTAGGAATTTCTGGTGGTCAAGACTCGACTTTAGCTGGTCGTCTTGCCCAACTAGCTATGGAAGAAATGCGAGCTGAAACCGGTGATGATTCTTATAAATTTATAGCAGTTCGCCTACCTTATGGAATTCAAGCAGATGAGGATGATGCCCAAAAAGCCCTAGCTTTTATCCAGCCAGATGTGAGTTTGGTGGTCAATATCAAGGATTCTGTAGATGCAATGGCAGCGGCAGTAGAGGCTACTGGTAGTCCAATGTCAGACTTTAATAAAGGGAATATCAAGGCTAGAAGCCGGATGATTGCCCAATATGCGCTAGCTGGAGCTCATAATGGCGCTGTTATTGGAACTGACCATGCTGCTGAAAATGTCACAGGTTTCTTTACCAAGTTCGGTGACGGCGGAGCAGATATTCTTCCTCTCTATCGTCTCAATAAACGTCAAGGAAAACAATTATTGAAGGAGCTCGGAGCTGATCCTGCTCTCTATGAAAAAGTACCGATTGCCGATCTAGAAGAAGAGAAACCAGGATTGGCAGATGAAGTTGCACTCGGTGTAACCTATGCAGAGATTGATAACTACCTCGAAGGTAAACAAGTCAGCCCAGAAGCCCAAGCAACCATTGAAAAATGGTGGTACAAAGGCCAACACAAACGCCACTTACCAATCACTGTCTTTGATACGTTTTGGGAGTAAAAAAGTCCGGGGGACCTTTTTACCTTCTTGCCTAGAAATTAGAAAGCAAGAATAACCTCCAGTAGAGTTTTTTACCCCGAGTCTTGAAACGGGGAAACGAGGCAGGTCGGTAACTCTAAGAGTTCGATTTTGTACTCCCACCCCCCGCAAGCCAGATAGCTATTGCGTCAAAGCGTTAATACCAGAAAAGGACGAGATTTTATATCCCGTCCTTTTTTATTTATAAAATTAAGACTAATCAAAATAAAGCAAATCTTTGCTGGTGCTTGTAAACAGATCGAAACCATCTTTGGTAACAACACCGCAGTCCTCGATGCGGACCCCGACTTTACCAGGGATGTAGATACCAGGCTCAACTGAGAAGCACATGCCTTCTTCGATAACCATGTCGTTTCCTTCCATGATTGAAGGGAATTCGTGGACATCCATACCGATACCGTGACCGAGACGGTGGTTGAAGTACTCACCGTAGCCAGCTTTTTCGATTACTTCACGAGCAGCTCGGTCTACTTCATGAGCAGTCACACCAGGTTTGATAAAGTCAAGGGCAGCTTGTTGAGCTTCTAGAGTTAAGTTGTAAATATCCTTCTTGAATTGGTCAGGTTTACCAACAGCGACTGTACGAGTCATATCTGATGCATAACCATTGACCATCACACCGAGGTCAAAGAGGAGAAGAGCATTATTTTCAACCTTGTTGGCCCCAGGAATACCGTGTGGATTTGCAGCGTTATTTCCTGTCAAGACCATAGTATCAAAGCTCATTTCATAGCCTTCACGTTTCATAGCAAAGTCGATTTGCGCAATGATATCAGTTTCCGTATTATCAAGAGAGATATTGTCAAAACCAACTTTAACAGACTTGTCTGCGTAAACACCTGCAACCATCATCTTTTTGCACTTCATCTGCTGATTTGATCAAGCGCATGCGTTGGATCAATGGAGTCAAGTTCTCAAACTCAGCACTTTCAAAGACAGTTTTCAAACCGTGGTATTTAGTCAAGATGAGATTGTCAAACTCAACTGCTACACGTTTGAAATCAAGCTGTGGCAAGGCATTTTGAATTTTCTTCCAAGGGTTTTCAGAGTCCACGTAGCCAACTACTGGGAAAGAGACAGTGCTAGTCGCACGTTCAACCTCAAGGGCTGGCACAAAGAGAAGTGGTTCTTGGTTTCCAAGGACAAAAAGGAACATTTGACGTTCGTGTGGATCACTGTAAAAGCCAGTGAGGTAATTAATTGTGACGGGGTCAGATACGACAGCGACGTCTAGCTTTTCTGATTCAAGATAAGTTAAGATTTGTTGTAATTTAGACATATGCTACCTTCTTTCTACCCCTCTATTTTTGCAAAAATTAGGAGAAAATGCAAGGGAGAAGGGGAAAAGAACCTAAAAAAATTCCAACAGCTAATAGCATGTTGGAATCTAAATATTAATTGAAGTCTGCCTTGCTTTTAACATCGCTGTATTCTTCAGCAACTTCTTGGCTAAGGATATCCTCATAAGCTGGAAGGTCGATATCCTGACCATATTTTTTCTTAAGAGCAGTAGTGACCAAGCGATAGGCTAGGTTGGCGTTACGAGATAAGATAGGCCCGTGGAAATAAGAACCGAAAACATTTTTATAGTGAACACCTTCACCGACCTTTTCTTCGTTGTTGCCATTTCCATAAACAACCTGACCGAGTGGTTTTTGGTCATCTGAGAGGAAGGTGCGGCCTTGGTGGTTTTCAAAACCATAGTAGGTTTCATCAAACTCTTCATTGTGAATCTTAATATCACCGATGAAGCGGTTATTGGTTTGGTTGAGTGTATAGTGTCCCATGACACCTAGACCTTCGATGCGTCTTCCAGAAGCTTCAATATAATACTGACCCAATAGTTGGAAACCACCGCAGATAGCAAGGACAACACCGTCATTTTGGATAAAGTTGTCGATACTTTCTTTTTTAGCAGGCAAATCACCAGCAATGATACTTTGTTCAAAGTCTTGGCCACCGCCGAAAAAGGCGATGTCGTAGTGATGTTCATCGAAACTATCATGAAGCGAAACGATATCAACTGTTACATGTGCACCCAGCTTTTCAGCGACGTACTTGAGCATGAGGATATTCCCATTATCCCCGTAGGTGTTCATGAGATTCCCATAGAGGTGGGCGATATTTAGTTGGTAAGGATAGTTGCCGTCTTTTGAGGAAAGTGAAGTATAAACCATTAGTTCATCTCCTTTCTAACAATCTGACGATTAGCTAGTAATTCTCGGAATTCGAGCATAGCCGTATAAGTCGCAAGGATATAGGCATGCTTGCAGTCTTGAGATTCGATCGTTTTGAGAACTTGTTCCAGGCTACTTGTTTCAGTGATCTTGTCAGCTGGATAGCCAGTAACACGTAGACGACGAGCAATTTCAGAATGACGAACTCCACCCGCATTGATTTCAGGAATGTCCATATCCGTAATTTGCTCAAAGTCAGCATCCCAAATCCAACTAGTATCAATCCCGTCAGCATAGTTGGCATTGAGGAGAACAGATAGACTAAATGGGTAAGGAGCTAGTTTGATCATTTCGATGGCCTGGGTAGCACCAACAGGATTTTTAATAAGAACCAGTGTGCATTCCTTGTCACCGATATGGAAGGTTTCTTGTCGTCCAAAGACAGCACGACTCTTGTCAAATCCTTGTTTTATCAGTTGAGAATCAGCGCCTAGGTAACGGGCGATAGCAACTGCAGCAAGAGCATTGTAGATGTTGTAGAGACCACCGATTTGAATACCATATTCCTGACCGTCAATAACAAAACGAGAACGATTGTTGGTCAACTCAACCAATTCTGTCAGACGGTAGTCCAAGTCAGGACGTTTACATCCACAATTTTCACAGATATAAGCTCCCAAGTTGGCATATGTATTTAGCTCATATTTCAGAATACTTTGACATTCAGGGCAGAGGATACCTTCAGTATTGTAGTGAGCAAGTTGCGCTGGACCTTTTTCTAGATCAAAACCAAAATACTGAACAGGATTTGGAATTGCAGGCTTGTAGAAAAGCGGACTATCACCGTTTAGCAGAACAGTAGCAGTAGGAACTTTACGAATAGCGTCCAAAATCATGTTGTAGGTCGTATAGATCTCACCGTATCGGTCCATCTGATCGCGGAAGATATTAGTGATAACGAAAAGACTAGGCTGGATATAGTCACAGATATGTGAGAGACTAGCTTCGTCGATTTCAAGTACTGCTATATTTTTTCCAGTTTTTGAAGATTTTGCAGTCAAGAAAGTAGTCGTAATCCCTGTGATCATGTTTGCACCACTTGGATTGGTTAACACTTGACCATAAATTTCCTTTAGGATACCGACAGTGAGAGCGGTTGTCAAGGTTTTTCCATTGGTACCAGTTACCACAACAATTTCGTAGTTTTTCGCTAAATTTTGTAGAATATCTTTATCAAATTGAAGGGCGAGTTTTCCAGGCAGCGTACTTCCACGGCCAAGACGGCTCAAAATAAAATGAGAAGAATGCCCAGCAAGAAGGCCCAAAGTAGTTTTTAATTTCATGTTTCTATTATATCATAAAAGCTTGAAAAGATAGATTTGAGATTTTGGATAAAAAAACAACCCTAAGGAGGTTGTTTTTTCATAAGTGTATCTTAGGTTAAATCGCAAACAAGTCATTCAAGTTTTCAGCCAATGTTGGGTGAGTGAAGATTTGTTTTGTGAAGTAAGTGTATGGGATTTTGTTGTCCATAGCAACAGTAATAATGTTGATGATTTCTTGTGATCCTTCTGAAAAGATAGTTGCACCTAGAATTTCTTTGGTTTCAGTGTTGACAACAGCTTTGAAGGCTCCACGAAGGTCACCATTTACATGACCACGAGGCATAGCAGCGACAGGGATTTCCTTAACAGTGTATGGAAGTTTCAAATCAACTGCTTGGCTTTCAGTCAAACCAACTTGTGAAAGTGCAGGTGTGATGAACATGGTGTTTGGAACATTGAGACGATCTTCAAGTGTGTAGCTGCCATCGCCAGCAAGGTAGCTGTAAACAACACGGAAGTCATCTAGTGAAATGTAGGTAAATTGAAGTCCACCGTTGACATCTCCAACTGCAAAGACACCAGGAACGTTTGTTTGACAGTGTTTGTCCACCTTGATAGCACCACGTTCAGTTAGTTCAATATCCGTATTTTCAAGTTGAAGTGGTTCTACATTTGGTTTACGTCCAGTTGCGTAGAGAAGGGCGTCAAAACGGTAGGTTTCATTCTCTGTCACGACAAGAACTTGGTCACCATCATTTTTGATTTCAGTAGTATGGATGTTTTGAAGCAATTCAATACCATCTTCTTCCATGTACTGTTTAGCAAGAGCAGCGATAGAAGGTTCAGCACGAGGCAAGAAAGTATCCATAGCGTCTAAGACTGTTACCTTACTTCCAAGTTTGTTGTAGAGACCTGCAAATTCAAGACCGATATTACCGCCACCAAGAATTCCAAGTTTTTCTGGCAATTTGTCCAAGTTTTGGATGCCTGTTGAGTCAAAGACGTTCTTACTTGTAGCAAGACCTGGGATTGGTAATACATTTGAAACAGCACCAGTGTTGATGACGATAGTCTCAGCTGTAAGCTCTTGGCGGTCATCACCAGCTACTACTTCGATGACCTTATTTGACACGAAATGTGCCTCTGCATCAATGACATCAACGCCATTGTCTGCCAACATTTTATAATTCTTAGCATTAAGACGACCAGTCACCGCACCACGCTCTTTCATGGTATCGTCAAATGACCAGCCTTTCTCAGCCGCAACAATCATAGTCTTGGTTGGGATACACGCAATATTAATGCAAGTACCACCATACATCGCTTTACTGCGCTCGATGACAGCAACTTTCTTACCAGCCGCATTCATCTTAGCAGCCAATGTTTTACCGGCTTTACCAAATCCAATGACAATTAAATCGTATGTTAACATTTTTAAATCCTCCTATTTGATTTCATTCTAGCACAAGAAAAAAACTTTTGCACAATTCTGCTACGGGAAAAAATATTGGACTAAATTAGTCTCACGAAAGCTCTTGAGAATCAAGTTCAAAAAACAGAAAAATCGTTTACATGATTTAATCAAGTGGTTAGACTATCTTTTGGCCCTCTCTTGTGTTATACTAGATAGGTTGCAAAGAAAGCAGTACTTTTCTTTAGTGGAAAAGAAGCAACACGATCTTTCATATAAAGATATGGAAAACCGTCATGAAAAGAAAAGTATAAACTAAGCGCTATAGGGTGGCTTCGCACCACCTTTAGAAAGAAGAAAAACGTGAAATTTAATGAATTTAACTTGTCTGCTGACCTTTTAGCAGAAGTTGATAAAGCAGGATTTGTAGAAGCAAGTCCTATCCAAGAGCAAACCATTCCTTTGGCTCTTGAGGGGAAAGATGTTATCGGTCAAGCACAGACTGGTACAGGGAAAACAGCGGCCTTTGGCTTGCCAACACTTGAAAAAATTCGTACAGAAGAAGGAACCATTCAAGCTTTGGTCATTGCACCAACCCGTGAACTAGCTGTACAAAGTCAGGAAGAACTTTTCCGCTTTGGTCGAAGCAAGGGTGTAAAAGTCCGTTCTGTTTATGGTGGTTCAAGTATCGAAAACAAATCAAGGCACTTAAATCAGGAGCTCATATCGTAGTTGGAACGCCTGGTCGTCTCCTAGACTTGATCAAACGCAAGGCCTTGAAACTACAGGACATTGAAACTCTTATCCTTGACGAAGCAGATGAAATGCTGAACATGGGATTCCTTGAAGATATCGAAGCAATCATCTCTCGTGTACCAGAAAATCGTCAAACCTTGCTCTTTTCAGCGACTATGCCAGATGCTATCAAACGTATTGGTGTTCAGTTCATGAAAGAACCTGAGCATGTGAAGATTGCTGCTAAAGAATTAACAACAGAATTAGTAGACCAGTACTATATCCGTGTTAAAGAACAAGAAAAATTCGATACCATGACTCGTCTTATGGATGTTGATCAACCTGAGTTATCAATCGTTTTTGGTCGTACCAAACGTCGTGTAGACGAGTTAACTCGTGGGCTTAAAATTCGTGGTTTCCGTGCAGAAGGTATTCATGGAGATTTGGATCAAAACAAACGTCTTCGTGTCCTTCGTGATTTTAAAAATGGCAATCTTGATGTCCTCGTTGCAACAGACGTGGCTGCTCGTGGTTTGGATATTTCAGGTGTGACTCATGTCTACAACTACGATATCCCACAAGACCCTGAGAGTTATGTTCACCGTATTGGTCGTACAGGACGTGCAGGTAAGTCAGGTCAGTCTATTACCTTCGTTTCACCAAATGAAATGGGTTATCTACAAATCATTGAGAACTTAACTAAGAAACGCATGAAAGGTCTTAAACCTGCAAGTGCAGAAGAAGCCTTCCAAGCTAAGAAGCAAGTAGCTCTTAAGAAAATTGAACGTGATTTGCGAATGAGGAGATTCGTAGCAACTTTGAGAAGTTTGGCAAGGATGCTCGTCAATTGGCCTCAGAATTCAGCCCAGAAGAATTGGCCATGTATATCCTCAGCTTAACAGTTCAAGACCCAGATAGTCTTCCTGAGGTTGAGATTGCACGTGAAAAACCCTTACCATTTAAACCATCTGGTGGTGGCTTCGGTGGCAAAGGCAAGGGTGGTCGAGGAGGCCGTCGTGGAGATGACCGTCGAGACCGTGATCGCCGTGGCAATGGACGTCGTGATGACTATCGTAAAGGTGGACGTTCAAAGGATCGCTTTGATAAAGAAAAGCGTTACCGCAAGGATACTAAAAAACCACGCAATACTTCAAGCGAGAAGAAAACAGGCTTTGTTATTCGTAACAAAGGAGATAAATAACAAAAAAAGCGGTTCACTGAGGTGGATCGCTTTTATATATAAGGAGACCGAGAGTCATATGAAAAAGTAATACGAGAAGTTTGTATTTATATATTTGTTATCTTGTAATATTATTCTATCAAAAAATCAGGAAGCTGTCAATAAGAAAATTATAAAAAATAGGAAAAATTTTCGAATACACTTGAATTGCAATTCAATAAACAATTTTCAGATAATTGTTGAAAAAGTCAGAATTTTATGATATAATGAAAGCGATTATATGCGAGGTAAAAAATGGCACATTTATTAGAAAAAACAAGAAAAATCACATCAATGTTAAAACGTTCGGAGGAGCAATTACAAGATGAGCTTCCTTATAATGCCATTACACGTCAATTAGCAGATATTATTGACTGTAACGCTTGTATTGTGAATAGCAAGGGTCGTTTGTTGGGCTACTTTATGCGCTACAAAACTAATAATGACCGAGTAGAGCAATTCTTCCAATCAAAGACTTTCCCAGAAGATTATGTGCAAGGTGCGAACATGATCTACGATACGGAGGCCAATCTTCCAGTAGAGCATGATTTGACAATTTTCCCAACTGAGAGTCGTTCTGATTTCCCAGATGGTTTGACAACGATTGCTCCAATCCATGTCTCTGGTATTCGCTTGGGTTCATTGATTATTTGGCGCAATGATAAGAAGTTTGAAGAAGATGATTTGATTCTGGTTGAGATTGCCAGTACAGTAGTAGGAATTCAACTCTTGAACTTCCAACGTGAGGAAGATGAGAAATATTCGTCGTCGTACGGCTGTAACTATGGCGGTTAATACCCTTTCTTACTCTGAACTTAGAGCAGTATCGGCTATTCTAGCTGAATTAAATGGTAATGAAGGTCAATTAACAGCTTCAGTCATTGCTGACCGTATCGGTATCACTCGTTCTGTAATTGTTAATGCCCTTCGTAAACTAGAATCGGCAGGGATTATTGAGAGTCGTTCACTTGGTATGAAAGGAACTTATCTCAAAGTTCTCATTCCAGATATTTTTGAAGAAGTGAAAAAGAGGGACTATTAATGGCTAAGGCTTTAATTTCTATTGACTATACAGAAGATTTTGTAGCGGATCATGGGAAACTGACTGCGGGCGCTCCAGCTCAAGCAATATCTGATGATATATATGGGGTGACCCAAAAGGCTTTTGAACGTGGAGATTATATCTTTTTTACCATCGATGCCCATGAAGAAAATGATGTTTTTCATCCTGAAAGTAAACTATTCCCTCCACATAATATTATTGGGACTAGTGGACGCAATTTGTATGGCAAGCTAGCAGACTTTTATCAGGAGCATGCTGATGATAGTCGTGTTTTCTGGATGGATAAACGTCACTATTCGGCCTTTTCTGGAACAGATTTGGATATCCGTCTCAGAGAGCGTAGGGTAGATACTGTCATTTTGACGGGAGTTCTTACAGATATCTGTGTCTTGCATACGGCCATTGATGCTTATAATCTTGGTTACCAGATAGAAGTTGTCAAACCAGCAGTTGCATCCATTTGGTCTGAAAATCATGCCTTTGCACTTGGACATTTCAAGAATACACTTGGTGCGAAATTGCTTGATGAAAATTTGCTTGAAATTACAGAATAATACATTTCAAGATGAAAAAATCTGAAAAAAGTCTTGACAATTTTTTTCAAAGTTGATATACTAGTAAAGTAATCGACGCGGGGATGGCGGAATTGGCAGACGCGCAGGACTAAGGATCCTGTGACCGCTTTAGGTCGTGAGGGTTCAAGTCCCTCTCTCCGCATAGTAGTGAGCTAGCTTTGGCTAGCTTTTTATTTTTTGAAATAGGTATAGTGAAAAACATACAAGATAGGTTTTTGTATGTTTTTTGTTTTCTTTTAAAAAAAGTGTTACAATATAGATAGAGAAGAAGGCAAAGAAATCAGTATTAAAAAAATAGAGAGAGTAGTGTAGAAAAGTTTAATCTATCCTAGTTTATAATGGTTATTATTGGGAAAGCTTTCATAGTTAAAGACTTGTATTTCCTGATTTAAAATAGGTATTTCAAAAATGTAAAGGAGGATTACGATGGTTAATGAACTTCAACGAATCATAAGTGCCTTTATTCAAATTCTCTTTATTATTTTACTACCTTCAATCTGGTGGTTTGTGACTGTGAGGGGGAAAGTCCCATTTATGGAATGGATTGGTTTAAAATCTATTAAAAGGGTTAAAGATTCTGATCTGATCTCATGGATAATTGGTGGATTTCTCTTGTTTACCATTTTTTATATGTTTGTCTTTCCTCTAACACGTAGTATAGAAACGGCTACTTCGGCTTTTTCTGGTATGGGCTATAAGGCTTTACCAAGTATTCTAATTTACAGTATTTTGCAAACATCTTTGCCTGAGGAACTTTTATTCAGAGGGTTTTTATTAAAACGATTAGTTAATCATATGCCATTTTTCTTTGCAAATACGATACAGGCTATCGCTTTTGGTTTGCTTCATGGAATATTATTTGTCTCACTCGTATCTATAGAAGTTACTCTTTTTATTGCCTTGTTTACAGGAGTAATCGCTGCTTATTTAGGCTTTGTCAATGAGAAAAAAGCTGGAGGCTCTATTTTAACAAGTTGGATCATACATGCTGTAGCTAACAGTTTCTCTGGGATAGTTGCTGCATTTTCTCTGTTTTAATCTGGGTGATTTATAAATATAAAGTCAGTAGAAATACTGGCTTATTTTATTTCAAAAATTTTTCTTATTTCATAAACATTTCATATTTGAATATTATAATGGTTTTACAAATATGGAGGTGCTATATGAATCCCACTCAAAGAGCTTGGGCTTACGTCAGCAGAAAACGACTGAGAAGTCTCATATTATTCCTTATTCTATTTGTCTTATTGGCTGGAATATCGGCTTGTTTGACGCTCATGAAGTCCAACAAAACAGTAGAAAATAATCTCTATCGCTCATTGAATACATCTTTTTCTATTAAAAGAATAGAAGCTGATCAGACTTTTCAATTGTCTCAACTAGATGACCTTAAAAAAATAAAGGGGCTTGAGGAGATTTCCCCAGAGCTTGAAACAATAGCTAAGTTGACTGACAAAGAAGTGGTTACTGGAGAACAAAGTATCCAAAGGGATGATTTGACAGAGGCTGAAAAAAATCTTATCAGTTTGATTGCTTTGGAAGATTCTTCCAAGGATGTTTCTTTTACAAGTTCCGCCTTTACCCTTAAAGAAGGAAGACATCTCGAAAAAGGGGACAGTAAAAAAATCTTAATCCACGAAGATTTAGTCAAGAAAAACAATCTAAAGCTAGGTGATAAGATTAGTTTAAATCCTGGTCAAGTTGAAGGAAATAGTGGACAAAGGCTAGACTATGAAATCGTAGGTATTTTCTCAGGTAAGAAGCAAGAGAAATTTACCGGTCTCTCATCAGACTTTAGTGAAAACACGGTCTATACAGACTACGAAAGTAGCCAAACTCTTCTTGGAAATAAGGAAGCTCAAGTAACTGCTGCTCGTTTCTATCTAGAAAATCCCAAAGATATGGATAGTATCATTCAAGAAGTTGAAAAGTTATCTCTGGAAACGAAGGGTTACCAAGTTGAAAAGGAAAATAAGGCTTTTGAACAAATCAAGGATTCAGTTTCGACCTTCCAAACCTTCCTACAGATTTTCCTCTATGGCATTATGATTGCTGGTGTAGGAGCGCTGATCTTGGTCTTGTCACTTTGGTTACGAGAGCGAGTCTACGAGGTTGGTATTTTATTGGCACTAGGTAAAGGAAAAGGAGCAATCTTTAGCCAATTCTGCCTGGAAGTCATCATAGTTTCATTGGCATCTATTCTGCCTGCATTTGTGGCTGGGAATGCCATTACTTCCTATCTCTTGAAGACTGTACTAGCAAGTGGCGACCAAGCTGCCCTACAAGATACTCTGTCAAAAGCAACGAATTTTTCAACAAGTCTTCTATCATTTGGAGAATCTTATATCTTCCTACTTATAATTAGCTGCTTGTCAGTTGCACTTTGCTTCCTATTTTTATTTAGAAAATCACCGAAAGAAATTTTATCATCAATTAGTTAATGAAGGAGAAATCATGACTTTACTACAATTACAAGATCTTACTTATCGTTATAAAAACACTGCAGAAGCAGTATTGTATAAAATCAATTACGATTTTGAACCTGGCAAGTTTTATAGTATTATCGGAGAATCAGGAGCTGGGAAGTCAACACTCTTATCTCTATTAGCAGGACTTGATAGCCCAGTCGAAGGAGCTATCTTATTCGAAGGCAAGGATATTCGTGAACAAGGTTATTCTTATCATCGCATGCACCACATCTCGCTAGTTTTCCAAAACTATAACTTGATTGATTATCTTTCTCCATTGGAAAATATCCGCTTGGTTAATAAAAAAGCTAGCAAGGATACCCTTCTTGAACTTGGTTTAGATGAAAGTCAAATCAAGCGGAATGTTCTTCAATTATCAGGTGGGCAGCAACAACGTGTGGCCATTGCTCGTAGCCTAGTATCAGAAGCACCAGTGATTTTAGCCGATGAACCAACAGGAAATCTGGATCCTAAGACTGCTGGAGATATCATCGAACTCCTCAAATCTCTTGCTGAGAAAACAGGCAAGTGTGTGATTGTTGTTACTCATAGTAAGGAAGTAGCACAAGCGTCAGATATTACACTTGAATTGAAGGATAAGAAACTGACTGAAATAAGAAATAGTAGTCATTAATCTACTGTTAAAACAAAATTTCTCCTAAGCAAAGTAAATCTAGAAAGGAATCTTATGTTACACAACGCATTTGCCTATGTCACAAGAAAATTTTTTAAGTCGCTTGTGATCTTTCTCATCATTCTCTTGATGGCTAGTTTGAGTTTGGTCGGCTTGTCTATCAAGGGTGCGACAGCTAAGGCTTCTCAAGAAACCTTTAAAAATATCACCAATAGTTTTTCCATGCAAATCAACCGCAGGGTCAACCAAGGAACTCCACGTGGTGCAGGGAATATCAAGGGTGAAGATATTAAAAAAATTACTGAAAATAAGGCCATCGAATCTTACATCAAACGTATCAATGCTATCGGTGATTTAACAGGCTACGAATTGATTGAGACACCTGAAACCAAGAAAAATCTAACGCCAGATCGAGCTCAACGTTTTGGAAGTAGTTTGATGATAACAGGTGTTAATGACTCTTCTAAGGAAGATAAGTTTGTATCAGGCTCTTACAAACTGGTCGAAGGTGAACATTTAAAAAATGACGACAAGTACCAGATTCTCATGCATAAAGATTTGGCAGAAAAGCATGGATGGAAGGTAGGAGACAAGGTCAAACTGAACTCCAATATCTACGATGCGGATAATGAAAAAGGAGCCAAGGAAACAGTAGAAGTAACAATCAAAGGACTTTTTGATGGACATAACAAATCTGCTGTGACCTACTCACAGGAACTATATGAAAATACAGCAATCACAGATATTCACACAGCTGCCCAACTCTATGGCTATACAGAAGATACAGCTATCTATGGAGATGCTACCTTCTTTGTGGCTGGAGATAAGAACCTAGATAGTGTCATGCAAGAATTAGCTCTATCAACGGTATCAACTGGAAAATGTATAGCTTGATTAAGAGTTCATCTAACTATCCTGCCCTTGAACAATCTATCTCAGGCATGTACAAGATGGCCAATCTTCTCTTCTGGGGTAGCTTGAGCTTCTCTGTTCTTCTACTTGCTCTCTTACTGACACTATGGATTAACGCCCGTCGTAAAGAAGTTGGAATTCTCCTTTCAATTGGTCTTAAACAAGCAAGTATTCTAGGACAATTTATCACAGAAGCAGTTATGATTGCTATTCCAGCTCTCATTTCAGCCTACTTCCTAGCTAATTATACAGCTCGTGCTATTGGAAATACAGTACTAGCCAATGTCACATCAGATGTGGCTAAACAGGCGAGTAAGGCAGCCCAAGCTTCTAATCTTGGTGGTGGTGCAGAAGTGGACGGCTTTAGCAAGACTCTTTCAAGTCTGGATATTTCTATTCAACCTTCAGACTTTGCCATTATCTTTGTACTTGGTTTGGTTCTAGTAGTACTAGTTATGGCACTTGCTTCAAGCAATCTCCTCTTTAAACAACCAAAAGAACTTTTGATAGATAGTGAATAAAAAACCTGCTACCTATTCTCACTCAAATGAGATATAATATAGGTAGCATTTTTGATAGAAAAGGATTTATATGAAAATTCTAATTGTAGAAGATGAAGACATGATCCGTGAGGGAATTAGTGATTACTTGGCGGATTGTGGCTATGAAACCATTCAGGCTGCAGATGGTCAAGAAGCCTTAGAACAATTTTCAAATCACCAAGTAGCTCTGGTTCTCTTAGATATTCAAATGCCTAAACTCAATGGTTTAGAGGTTTTGTCAGAAATCCGTAAAAGCAGTCAAGTACCAGTCTTGATGTTGACAGCCTTTCAGGACGAAGAGTATAAAATGAGTGCCTTTGCCTCACTAGCAGATGGATATCTGGAAAAGCCCTTTTCCCTTTCTTTGTTGAAGGTTCGGGTGGATGCTATTTTCAAGCGTCATTATGATACAGGACGAATCTTTACTTATAAGGATACCAAGGTCGATTTTGACAGTTATAGTGCTACAGTGGCCGGTCAAAATGTTCCTGTGAATGCAAAAGAACTGGAAATCTTAGATTATCTAGTCAAAAATGAAGGCCGAGCCTTAACTCGAGCGCAGATTATCGACGCTGTATGGAAATTGACAGATGAGGTACCTTTTGACCGTGTTATCGATGTCTATATCAAGGAACTACGGAAAAAATTGGATTTAGACTGTATTTTGACCGTGCGGAATGTCGGCTATAAATTGGAGAGAAAATGAAAAGACTGAGTTTATTTAAAAAGATTTTTATTTATACCTTCTCGGTATTCTGTACCTTAGTCATTTGTTTGCATTTGGCCATTTATTTCCTCTTTCCTACGACCTATCTCAGTCACCGTCAGGAAAGTATTGGACAGAAGGCAACAGAAATTGCTCAAACCCTCCAAGGAAAGACAGTCAAACGATCCAGGAAGTCCTTAAACTTTATTCTCAAAGTAGCGATATAAAGGGAGCCATCAAGGGTGAAATGACTCAGGATAAGTTAGAGGTCAAGGATAATCTTCCCATTAATAAAGAACGACAGACGGCTTCCTTGGTCATTGAGGAAAGAGAAGTCCAATCTAAGGATGGTCAGACCTTGACCATACAGTTTATTGCTTCTATGGATTTGCAGAAAGAAGCAGAAGACATCAGCCTGCAATTCCTACCCTATACTCTGTTAGCTTCCTTTCTAATTTCACTCCTGATTGCATATATCTATGCCAGAACTATCGTAGCTCCGATATTGGAAATCAAGCGAGTAACTCGAAGGATGATGGACTTGGATGCTCAAGTACGCTTGCGCGTGGATTCCAAGGATGAGATTGGTGATCTCAAAGAGCAAATCAATAGTCTCTATCAGCATCTCTTGACGGTTATTGCGGACTTACATGAGAAGAATGAAGCTATTCTCCAGTTAGAAAAGATGAAGGTTGAGTTTTTGCGAGGAGCCTCCCATGAACTGAAAACACCTCTAGCCAGTCTGAAAATCCTTCTGGAAAATATGCAAGCAAACATTGGGCGCTACAAAGACCGTGACTATTACCTGGGAGTTTCTTTGGGTATCGTAGATGATTTAAGTCAGCACGTTCAGCAAATTCTATCCCTTTCTTCGGTGCAAGAATTACGAGATAAGAAGGAAGAAATCAACCTTCTTGAAATGACAAGTCTTCTATTAAAGGATTATGACTTGTTAGCCAAGGAGAGAGAAATCACTATTGAGAATCATTTGACTAACCAGCAAACTTATCTAAATCCTTCGGTACTCAAGCTGATTCTTTCAAATCTTATCAGTAATGCGGTGAAACATTCTGTTCAAGGAGGCTATCTAAAAATTGGGACAGAAGATGACCGGTTTTTAATTGAAAACACCTGTACAACAGAAGAGCAAGATAAGTTTGAACAATCCTTTACAACTTCTAGTCGCCAAAGTAAGGGAGCTGGTTTGGGACTATTTGTGGTTAAGAGTTTATTGGAAAACGAAGAAATTGACTATCATTTTGAAAGATATAACGACCACTTGGTATTTTACATGAACCTGCCTCAGAACAAGTATTAGACCAAGTGGGAAAAGGTTTACATATCTAAAAATAGAAGAAATTCAATCGAAACTACGGGAAAAACTAGCTTTTTTTGCTAAAAAGTGATAAAATGAACAATGTAAATGGGATATCCCATAAAAATATACAGGAGGCCTGATAAAATGGCAATCGTTTCAGCAGAAAAATTTGTCCAAGCAGCTCGTGACAACGGTTATGCAGTTGGTGGATTTAACACAAACAACCTTGAGTGGACTCAAGCTATCTTGCGTGCAGCAGAAGCTAAACAAGCTCCAGTTTTGATCCAAACTTCAATGGGTGCTGCTAAATACATGGGTGGTTACAAAGTTGCTCGCAACTTGATCGCTAACCTTGTTGAATCAATGGGTATCACTGTACCAGTAGCTATCCACCTTGACCACGGTCACTACGAAGATGCACTTGAGTGTATTCAAGTTGGTTATACTTCAGTTATGTTTGATGGTTCACACCTTCCAGTTGAAGAAAACCTTGAAAAAGCTCGTAAAGTTGTAGAATTTGCTCATGCAAATGGTGTATCAGTAGAAGCTGAAGTTGGAACTATCGGTGGTGAAGAAGACGGAATCATCGGTGATGGCGAATTGGCTCCAATCGAAGATGCTAAAGCAATGGTTGCAACTGGTATCGACTTTTTGGCAGCTGGTATCGGTAACATCCACGGTCCTTACCCTGCAAACTGGAAAGGTCTTCACCTTGATCACTTGCAAAAATTGACTGAAGCTGTACCAGGATTCCCAATCGTATTGCACGGTGGATCAGGTATTCCTGATGACCAAATCCAAGCAGCTATCAAACTTGGTGTTGCTAAAGTTAACGTTAACACTGAATGCCAAATCGCATTCGCTAACGCAACTCGTAAATTTGCTCGTGACTATGAAGCAAACGAAGCAGAATACGACAAGAAGAAACTCTTCGACCCACGTAAATTCTTGGCTGACGGTGTAAAAGCTATCCAAGCATCAGTTGAAGAACGTATCGACGTATTCGGTTCAGAAGGTAAAGCTTAATCTAGCTTAACCATATTCATAAAAAACCTGCCCGTTAGGGTAGGTTTTTTGTCTTTGGAGTTATAGGGAAAATACCGAAGAAGAACCAATCCTAAGTTGCTAAAAGAGTCTAATTTTTGTACAATAATGCTATGAAAAAACTGAAAAAATGGAGTCTTGGCTTTCTTAGTTTCATTCTTTTGTTTTTAGGGGCAACATTCATCTTTCACCGTATCAGTTTGGAAAAGGAACAAGCCTCGCTAACACCTGTGGGACAACAAGTTCTTGTCAATGGGCACCAAATGAATGTTACGTTGAAGGGGATGGTCCAGAGACTATAGTATTTCTATCCGGTGCTGGGATTGCTTCTCCAATCTTGGATTTTAAGAATGTGTCGGATTCCTTATCAAAAAAATATAAGGTAGTCATTGTGGAACGTGCTGGCTATGGTTATAGTGATGATAGCAATCAATCAAGAGATGTGATGGAGGTTTTGTCTGAGACTCGTCAAGCTCTATCACAAGCAAATGTAACAGATCCTTTTATCATTCTGTCTCATTCCATGGCTAGTCTTGAAAGTCTGGCTTGGCAGGAGAAGTATCCTGATGAAGTGAAATCCTTGGTTGGTCTGGATTGGGCATTACCAGCAAGTTATGAGGATTTAAAGGATAATCAGGCCTTGCTTACTGTGGCTTATTGGAGCAGTAAGATTGGCTTATTACGCTATTTCCCTGAGTCCTTTTATATAAAAAATCCAACTCTGACAGAAAGTGAACGACAACAATATAAACTCCTAGCTTATAAGCAGTTGATGTCACGAGCCATGCTTCATGAATCTCGTATGGTAAAGGAAAATGCCAAGAAGGTTCCCTTGAGCATCAATCCCAAAATTCCTACCTTACTACTGGTTTCTAACGGACAAGGCACTAGCTTTAGTCAATTAGAGTGGAAGAACTATGCAGAGAGATTTGCTAGTGGACAGTCCAATGTGAAAGTCGTCTATATAGATGCGCCTCACGAACTTTATCATTATCAAAGTGATGCTATTGTTTCTAGCATTAAAGTATTTTCGGAGAATAATTGAGGGCTTAAAAATCCATTGAGACTGATGATAATAATTGAAAGGAATGACTTATGAATAATTCTTATATTTTACTTAGACATGCTCATTCAAGATTTTCAAGTGATGATTTTAATAGAACTTTGTCAGAAAAAGGATTTTCATCTCTTGACCAGTTAGAGTTTTTGAATTCTTTTAATATTGATTATTATTTTTCTAGTCCTTATAAACGAGCATTTGAAACGGTTAATAGCTCGCCAATTCAATTTGATAAAATAGTTCTTGATAATCGGTTACGAGAGCGAAAATTATCTTCAACCTTTATAAAAGATTCTGAGTTTGAAGACAGTATTAAATATTTATGGCAAAATCCCAGTAAATCTCTTTCAGAAGGGGAATCAAATCAAGATGCACTAGCTAGAGTACTAAATTTTTTAATGGAATTGGAAGAGAGATACTCAGAAAAAACGATTTTACTTAGTTCACACGGGAATTTGATAGGAATACTACTACATCATTTTGATTCCAGTTTTGATTATGAAAAATGGGAGCAGATGACCTTTCCAGATTGTTTTCTAATTGATAGAAATGGGATTGTGAAAAGAATTATGAAAGATTAGTTCTTTGATTAAATAGTGAATCCTATTAATCTAAATCGTTTGCTTTTTATAATTCGTAGCCCACCCGTGAGGGTGGGTTTTTTGGGTGTTTTAAGAGATGAATCTCTTATCTCATAATCTATAAGCAAGCGCTTGCATTTCTTTTTTTAATGAATTATAATAGGTTGGTATAAAGCTTTCTGTAATAATATTTAGAAGTTATAGTAAGTAAGGATTTAGAATATTTGTAGTCAAAAATACAATGTTGCTATTCCTTACGATAGGGAGATCAATATGGCAATGATAGAAGTGGAACATCTTCAGAAAAATTTTGTGAAGACAGTCAAGGAACCGGGCTTGAAGGGAGCTTTGCGTTCCTTTATTCATCCTGAAAAGCAGACCTTTGAAGCGGTCAAGGATTTGACCTTTGAGGTGCCTAAGGGGCAGATTCTAGGTTTCATCGGGGCAAATGGAGCTGGGAAGTCGACTACCATTAAAATGCTGACAGGGATTTTAAAGCCGACATCGGGCTATTGCCGAATAAATGGCAAGATTCCACAGGATAATCGCCAAGATTATGTCAAGGATATCGGAGTAGTCTTCGGACAACGCACCCAGCTATGGTGGGATTTGGCTCTGCAAGAGACCTACACGGTTTTGAAAGAGATTTACGATGTGCCAGATTCGCTTTTCCATAAGCGCATGGATTTTTTGAATGAAGTCTTGGATTTGAAGGAATTTATTAAGGATCCTGTGCGGACTCTTTCATTGGGTCAACGGATGAGGGCGGATATTGCGGCTTCCTTGCTTCACAATCCCAAGGTTCTCTTTTTAGATGAGCCAACTATTGGTTTGGATGTGTCGGTCAAGTATAACATTCGTCGGGCTATCACTCAGATAAATCAGGAGGAAGAGACCACGATTCTCTTGACCACTCACGACCTGAGTGATATTGAGCAACTCTGTGATCGGATTTTTATGATTGACAAGGGGCAGGAGATTTTTGATGGAACGGTGAGCCAGCTCAAGGAAACCTTTGGCAAGATGAAGACTCTTTCTTTTGAGCTGACGCCAGGTCAAGGTCATCTAATCTCTCACTATGAAGGATTACCTGATATGTCCATTGATAGACAAGGAAATAACCTGACTATTGAATTTAATAGTTCCAGCTACCAGTCGGCCGATATTATCAAGCAAACCTTATCTGATTTTGAAGTCCGTGATTTGAAGATGGTAGATACGGATATTGAGGATATTATCCGTCGCTTCTATCGAAAGGAGCTCTAAGATGGTCAAATTGTGGAGACGTTATAAACCCTTTATCAATGCAGGGATTCAGGAGTTGATTACCTATCGTGTCAACTTTATTCTCTATCGGATTGGTGATGTCATGGGGGCTTTTGTGGCCTTTTATCTCTGGAAGGCTGTCTTTGACTCCTCCCAAGAGCCTTTGATTCAGGGCTTCAGTGTGGCAGATATCACACTCTACATCATCATGAGTTTTGTGACCAATTTATTAACTGAGTCAGATAGCTCCTTTATGATCGGTGATGAGGTAAAGGAAGGTTCCATTATCATGCGTTTGTTGAGACCAGTGCATTTTGCGGCCTCGTATCTTTTCACCGAACTTGGTTCCAAGTGGTTGATTTTCATCAGCGTTGGCCTGCCATTTTTAAGTGTCATCATTTTGATGAAAATCCTGTCTGGGCAAGGGATTGTCGAAGTGCTGGGATTAACCATCCTTTATCTTTTTAGCTTAACGTTGGCCTATCTGATTAACTTTTTCTTTAATATCTGCTTTGGATTTTCTGCCTTTGTGTTTAAAAATCTATGGGGTTCTCAAGTATTTAAGGCTTCTCTAGTATCCTTTATGTCTGGAAGTCTGATTCCCTTGGTTTTCTTTCCAAAGGTGGTTGCAGATATTCTCTCCTTCTTACCTTTTTCATCCTTGATTTACACTCCGGTCATGATTATTCTTGGGAAATACGATGCCAGTCAGATTCTTCAAGCACTTTTGCTTCAGCTTTTCTGGCTTATAGTGATGGTGGGCTTGTCTCAGTTGATTTGGAAACGAGTCCAGTCATTCATCACCATTCAAGGAGGTTAGTATGAAAAAATATCAACGCATGCATCTGATTTTTATCAGACAATACATCAAGCAAATCATGGAATACAAGGTGGATTTGTGGTTGGTGTGTTGGGAGTCTTTCTGACACAAGGCCTGAACCTCTTGTTTCTTAATGTACTCTTTCAACACATCCCCTCGCTAGAAGGTTGGACCTTTCAAGAAATTGCCTTTATCTATGGTTTTTCCTTGATTCCCAAGGGCTTGGACCATCTCTTTTTTGACAATCTCTGGGCTTTAGGTCAGCGACTAGTTCGAAAAGGGGAATTTGACAAGTATCTGACTCGTCCCATCAATCCTCTCTTTCACATCCTCGTTGAGACCTTTCAGATTGATGCTTTAGGCGAACTCTTGGTCGGTGGAATCTTACTAACAACAACGGCGACTAGCATTGCTTGGACTCTTCCAAAATTCCTGATTTTTCTAGTTTGTATTCCTTTTGCGACCTTGATTTATACTTCCTTGAAAATTGCGACAGCCAGCATCGCTTTTTGGACCAAGCAGTCAGGTGCCATGATTTACATTTTCTATATGTTTAATGATTTTGCCAAGTACCCGATTTCTATTTACAATTCGCTCCTTCGTTGGTTAATTAGCTTTATTGTACCTTTCGCCTTTACGGCCTACTATCCTGCCAGCTATTTCTTGCAGGACAAGGACGGACTCTTTAATATTGGTGGTTTGATTCTGATTTCCCTTGTTTTCTTTGTTATTTCCTTCAAACTTTGGGACAGGGGATTGGATGCCTACGAAAGTGCGGGATCCTAAGAGGAATAATCTCAAAGCCTTGTCTCAGGACGGGCTTCTTTTTTCCTTTTTATAAAATTCTGACCACATAGTCTGCGATGTCTACCAGATAGGCAAAACCTATTGTTTGCGATTTTTATTTTTGTTATAGTAGTAATTGTCAAGGGGGGATAAAGCTTCCTAACAAAATAGAAAATGAGGTTATATCATGAAAAAAGTACTAGGTATCGGATTTTTAGTCGTTGCAGTAGCAGTTTTGTATTTTGGTTTAGTTGGATGGCCAAGTTTGGATGTTAACATCTGGGCACTCTTTCCAGTAGGTTTATTCTTATTCTTTACTCTTGAGAATTTGGTTAAAAAAGATTATAAGGCCAGTCTCATGAGCTTGATTATTGCCTTTATCATTGCAAATGCTATTTGACATCTTGCCACTTTCAAGTGGTTTGGTTATCGGTGCAGGAGTGCTAGCTTGCGTGGGAATTGGATTTCTCTTTCCTGATGCTAATAAGAAAGAAGCATAATAAAAAAGCCTCGAGATTTCTCGAGGTTTTTGCTTTATTTGCCTGCGTAATATTTTTGAATTCCTTTGACAATACCAGCCACCAATCTATTTTGGTAAGCATCGCTACGAATTTGTTGGTTTTCGTTGAAATTGTCAATGTAACCAAGCTCCAATAGAACTGCTGGTTTATCAGTTTCTCGAAGGACAGCAAAGCTACTTTGGAGGAGACCTGCATCCTTAGCACCAGTTTCAGCTAGGAGTGAAGAGTGGATATCAGCAGCAAGGCGATTACTTTCACTGATACGATCAGGATGGTTATGCCAGTAAGGATTGATCTTAGCGCGATAGCCCGAATCTTCTTCGTAAGAATAGGTTTGAATTCCAGAACGGTTAGAAGCAGGGTTGCCACTAGCATTAAAGTGGATACTAATGAAAATATCTGAGTTTGTACTATTCACCATTTTTGAACGTTCAGTGATAAAGTCGACATAGACATCACTATCTCTCGAAGAAAGAACGGTATAACCAAGCCCCTCGAGTTCCTTGCGAAGTTTCTTGTAAACTTGCATAGTGAGGTCTTTTTCATTCGTGTTATAGTAAACAGCACCAGGATCTCTACCACCGTGTCCTGGATCTAAGAAAACAGTCTTCGTGTATTTTCCTTTTTCAAATCCACGACTTACAGGAATTTCGCCAATCCATTTCCCATTACTTTGGAACTGCTGTGCTTTTCCGTCGATTTTGCGAGTTCCTGTGACATAGACACCATTTTCATCTAGATAGTAACGGGCATTGTAGTAGCTGTCGTCAATCCATTCACTCTTAGCCATGTAACCACCTGACTTGAGGTAGTAAGAGCCAATCCATTCACGCGCAGCATAAGTACCACTTGATTTCAAGTAGAACCAGCTATTATAGCCTTTATCGAAAATCCATTCTTTCTCAGCCATAACTCCGTTAGCTTTTAGGTAGTAGTGACCTTGCCATTGGTTATTTGCCATGCTGGCATCTTTGTTAAAATAGTACCATGATCCAGCGATTTTTTCCCATTTTTGTTGTGCTGCTTTACCAGAGCTTAGAGCGTAATATGATTTACCATCATGTTTTACCCAGTAATTTTCAGCCATGGCACCACTGTTAGAAAAGAGATAACCATTGAAAATGGTGTTGCTGAGCATGATTCCGTCTTTGTCAAAGTAGTACCACACACCACCAACTTTTTCCCATTTTTGCTGAGAGATTTTACCAGATGGCTTTGCATAATACCATTTATCTTTGACTTTACCCCAGCCACTATCGACCATAGCACCGCTAGAAGTTAGAATGTATCCATCGAAAATAGTATTATCAAGCATGATTCCATTTTTATCGAAATAGTACCATTTGCCGTGAATTTTTTTCCAGTTTAGAGCAGGTTTGTTTGCTTCATAAAAGCGCCAGATATTTTCTTCAAATACCCAACCATTCTTTTTGACTTCTGGAGCTTTGTCTCTTCTTTCTTGTCCGAACTTGTATTTGGATTTGTAGTAGTAGATGTTGTAGGGAGGCTTGAACTTGTTTCAGTAGAAGGAGCAATTTCCTTGGTTGAAGGGGTGCTCTTTTCTTCTTTTTCTGTAGTTGTAGTTTCTTGTGTCTTTTCTGCTGAAGTAGTCTGTAGGTGTTTTTCTTCAGCAAAAGCTGAATTTGTTGCAAATCCTAGAAAAGTAAGCGTGATGGCACTTGCCAAGAGCGTTTTTTTCACTTATTTGATCTCCTATTTTATTAATAATCTCTTTTTTAAATGTCATTAGAAAAGCACCTCATGTGGAAGAACTAGTCGCCAACTGTTGAGGTGCTGGCATGATTTATTTTTATTTCATCATGAAGATTTGAACAATCATAACGATGTATATGAGCAATGTGAGTAGAAAACCAGCTCTCCAAAAGAATTTAAGGAATTTTGGATAATAAAAGCTGCGTTTTTGGCTCAGGAAGTAAAAAGTTAGAATAATGGCTAGCAAAGATAGGGCTGCCCCCAAAATGGGAAGTTGATTATGGGTAAAAACCTTTGCACTGATTAAATAGTATTCAAAAATCAGAAAAGGAAAAGCCAAATCTGCAAAGTTAATCCCCTTTTTCTTTAACTTAAAAAATCTACTAAAGATAATAGCCAAAGCCAAGGTTAGTACCAAAAGCAAGACGGAAGCGAGTTTCATTAAAATCATAACAATATTGTATCATAAAATTTGAATAAAAGAAAAGCATATTCCTTGATTTAACAGTGTTTTTCTAAAAATTTTTGTTTAGAAACTGATTTTTTATACTATATCAAACATCAATGTGATTTACTTTGTAAAGTTGGAGTAGTTTGAACCTTCATGATAAATCTTTTTTATGGTGACAATAAAAAATATATATTAGTCAGGAGAGAAGAATAGTAGTAGAATGAGTAGCAAATAAAACAAAGGAGTTTCTTATGAAATTAGTTACTTTATTGTCAAAACTCTCACTAGGCATTCAATTATTGGTGGCTTTGGTCTTGGGTGTTTTCGCTGCCCTTATCTGGCCACAATTTGCAGGCTTTTATCAATTTTTAGGTCAAGCCTTTATTAAATTGATCAATATGGTTATCATTCCGCTAATCTTCCCAACCATCGTTGTTGCAGTAGCTGGAGTTATCGGAAAAAAATCTTTCGGAAAAATCTTGACCAAGAGTTTGGTTTACTTTTTTGCCGTAACAACTGCCATTACTCTTTTGTTTGTATTTGCTAGTTACTATTTAGGATTTGGTCAAGGAGTGAATATTGGTCAAACTGGTGGAAACCTTGATGGGATTGCCAACAATGTCAAGTTCAGCGAATTTTTGCTTGGTTTCATTCCATCAAATATCGTTAAATCTCTTTCAGATGGCGCTCTATTGCCAATTATCGTTTTTGCCATCTTTCTTGGTTACGGTATAGGGAATCTTAAGTCTGATAAATCTCAGAAAATTATCGAAGGTTTCCAAATCTGGATTGAAGCCATTTACAAGATTGTTGCAGTAATTATCAAACTATCACCGATTGGTATTTTTGGATTTATCGCTAAAGATGTTGCAACTACGGGTGTCGACAAGTTGATTGGGCTTGGTCAGTTTGTAATTGGAACTTATTTGGCTTATGCTGTTTTGGTTCTCCTTATTTTCCCTTTGATTGCTGTATTCTTTAAAGTTCCGTATTTATCAGCCTTTCGTGAAAATTGGAGTCTCTTAACTCTGGCCTTTGTTACTGGAAGTTCTAGTGTGGTCTTGCCATCGCTTCTTAAAGATTTGAAAAAACAGGGGCATGACGAGCATACAATTGATTTAGTTGTTCCTTTAGGATATACTTTTAACTTAGAGGGAGCAGCGGTTTATTTCTCAGTAGCGACAATTTTTATCGCCCACGCCTATGGTATTCAATTTTCTTTATCAAGCCTCTTGTTTACTGTTTTATTGTTGACTTTGATTGGAAAAACTGCAGCAACTGTGCCATCAGGGGCTATCGTGGTTCTATTAGCAGCAGCACCTCAACTGGGCTTGCCAGTTGAAGGAGTAGCCTTGATTTTTGCAGTTGATTTCTTTGTCAATGCTGGTCGTACTATGATCAATGTTTTGGGTCAAATCTTAACAGTCAGCGTTATCGAAAAAACAGAAGGATATATTTTAGAAGAAGAAAGGAAAGCCAATTATCAGTCAGCTTTTCTTAAGGAGATATGAATAATGAGTGAAGCAAAAGTTTATGTAATTCATGAGAATCTTGAATGGACCCAGCATTTGGTCAAATGGTTGGAAGAACTAGAAGTCCCTTATGAACTGTGGGATTTGTCTAGTGGAATTTTGGATCTGCAAAGTCCACCGCCACAGGGTATCTTTTACAATCGCATGTCTGCATCCTCTCACACTAGAGGACATCGCTATGCGCCAGAATTTACTGAGCAGATAATTACTTGGTTAGAAGCACATGGACGCAAGGTTGTGAATGGTACTGGTGCTATCAACCTTGAAATTAGTAAAGTCAAACAATATTTGAAGTTAAACGAATCTGGTATCGAGACTCCTGCAACAGTTGCAGTTTTGGGGCAAGAGAACATTATTGACGCGGCAAGAAAATTAAACATTTATCCTTTGATTACCAAGCACAATCGAGCAGGTAAGGGATTAGGCGTTCAACTCTTCCAAATGAAGAAGAATTGGAAGCTTATGTCAATAGCCCTCTCTTTGAACCATCAGTGGACGGGATTACCTTGTTACAAGCCTACATCAAGCCAAGTGATGGACGTATCCGTCGTTCAGAGTTTATCAACCAGAAGTTTCTCTATACTGTTTCTATCGATTCTTCAGATGGTTTCCAACTGTGTCCAGCAGATGGTTGCCAAATCGGCAAGAGACCAGAGCAACTAGAAACATCTGAGAAATTCCAGATTACAGAACCTCTACAAGATTCTCGAAGAGAAGCTTATGAGAACTTCCTTAAGAATGCTCAGATTGAAGTTGCTGCTATTGAATGGGTTCAATCAGAGAGTGGAGACATTTATGTCTATGATGTAAATACCAACACCAACTACAATCCTACCGCAGAAAAAAATGGCAATATTTTTGCACACCAACATTTGGCTCAGTATCTAAAAACAGAATTGCAAGCCCTCACTAGTGGACAATAAAGTACGAAATTCAAAAAATCCCCCAGTATCAAATGACTGGGGGATTGATTTGTTTATACTCTTCGAAAATCTCTTCAAACCACGTCAGCTTCGCCTTGCCGTACTCAAGTAATGCCTGCGGCTCGCGTCCTAGTTTGCTCTTTGATTTTTTATTGAGTATGAATCGATAAAAAATTAATGATTTGCTATAAAGTTTGGATCCTTCAAACTTTGCACACTAGCATTAATCACTGCACCAAGAATCAATATCTTAGCAATCAGAATGAACCAGAACATCATGACGACTACGATAATAGAACTGAAAAAACGGACGTCTACTAAGTAGTTGACATAATTATTGAAATAGGCTGAAAAGATATTTAATAAACTGATGATGGTTAAGACTACAAAAGTACTTCCTGGTAGAATGTAACGAATACGAGTTACTTTAACATTGGGAAGGAAGTAATAGAGCATGATCAAGATTGCAAAAAGGAGAGCATAGATGAGTGGACCCGTAAAGTCCTGAAGATAACTCAATATTGAATCCTCAACTTGCCAGTGGCTTTTAAGAAAGTTCAGCAACATATGACCAAACATACTTAAGAAGAGGGCCAAAGCAAAGAGAATTTGAAGACCAAAGCTGACTAAGAGGCTCATCAGTTGATGAGAGATGATGCCTCTGTTTTTTGCCACGCCATAAGCCTTATTAAAGGCTTTTTGAAGAAAATCCATGGATTTTGAAAAGGTCCAGAGGGCTGATAAGATAGCAAAACTTAGTAAACCTGTCGATGGTTGAGTCAGAACTTCTCTGGCAATTTTTGCAACCACTTCATAGATTGTATCTGGTAAAAATTCCTTGATTGTTAATAGAAAGTTGGAGATTGGAATTTGAAAGTAGGGTAAGATGTTGACCACTATCATGAGTAAGGGGAAGATTGAAATCAACCAATAGTAGGCAACAGCAACGCTGGTTAACTCACTATCAGAGGCTTGATAGTAGTGCATAAAAGCTTTTAATAAAGGTCTATCAATCAGCTGTTTCCACAACTTTTTCATGTTACAATCCTCCAAGTTTCTTTCTTGTTTAGTATAGATTTTAATTTCTTCGAACTAATTCCATCATATCATAAGGTAAGGTATTAGCTGATTCTTTTAAGGAATAGGTTTCTAAATTATTGACATTTTGGCGAAGCTTTTTAGCATACTGAGCTGAGATGAGTTTTTGAGCTTCGTATTCAAAAATACATTTACGCTCAAGGTAGTAACCTCTGAGCATTTCATCAATGTTATTGGGTTTGATACGATTGATAACCCGTTCCACAAAGGCACCACTCGTAATATGACTGGTTTCGCGAAGACGAGATTCCTGCATAAAGCTGATCAGAGAACTCTTATAAATCCCTTTGAGGTTTTCCAAACTCTCGATGATAATTTCCGTATTAGCTAGGTAGAGTTCTGCAATCTGGTCATAATCAATGGCAAGAAGTCGCTGTTTTTCCTTGTCTTTCCACGAGCGGAATGTTTTCCCGAATGTGAGCAATTCATGAAGTAGAAAACGAAGAATGCGTATGGAGACAAGGAAGTAGTAGGTTAGTCGAGAAGCAAAGTTTCTCTTAATATTTTTCTCCATGTTTTTCAAGTAGCGTTGGTAGACACGGTAAGCACGATTTCCAATCTTTCCTTCTTCATAGGCTTGCTCCAAACCATCGCTTTCAATACTAAGAATCAAGAGTTTAAGAGCTTCCCAGTCTTCCTGAATTTCTTTGTTTTCTTGACTAAGAATAAGATTTTCAATACGACCATGGTAGTTGTCAATAGCTGCATAGAGAGGAACCTTATTTTTGGTCTTCTCTAAATCTTTCTCTAGCTCCATGGCGACATCGTTTAAGATAGCGATGTGCATGAGCTGATCCTTAGAGGGTTCTTTCTCTTCAGAAAGGTGCGGGAGTACGACTAATCCTGTAAGGAAACTGACCAGGGTGACACCAGCTACGAGGAAGAGAAGAAGAGAGTATTCCTGCTCTAAATCAGACGGTATCAAGAGAATAGTTGCAATGGAAACCGTTCCTTTAACGCCAGAGAATGTCAGGAGTAGCATGTCTTTGACATACTTGTCTCAAACTTTTATGAAGCTTCTTAATCCGAAATGCGTAAAATCCATAAATCATGACAAAGCGGATAGCAAAAAGCAGGAAGGTCAAGAGAAAAACACTGAGTAAGAGAAGCACTTTGTTGTAGAAAGCACTCTTGAGAATTGGTTCTGCAATCATTTCCAGTTCCATTCCAAGAACGACAAAGACTGAACCATTGAGCATAAAGGTTACAGTCTGCCAAACAGTCTCAGTAACTGTATCAACTTGTGCTTCAAGGAGATTTATTTTCTTGAAACGACTGGCTTTTAGAATCCCAGCAACAACAACGGCTATGATGCCTGAAACATGGATCTCTTCGGCTATGAAAAAAGTCAAGAGAGGTAAACTTAGTTCCAGCAAGAGCTCACTTGCGATATCTGTTGCACGAACGCTGAGTAGAAAGGTATGAAGGAAGCGATTGATTAAGGCTGTTATACAGCCGACTGCAAATCCCCCAACGATGGAAATGGCTAATGAAGTTCCGGCTTGGGTAAGGGAGAATGTTCCTGTTGTCCAAGCGATGAGAGCCATACGAAAGGCTACTAGTCCAGAAGCATCATTCAGAAGACCTTCCCCCTTTAGGATATTAGAAACCCGTTTTGGGAAGGAAAAGCGTTGAGAAAGGGATGCGAAGGCGACTAGGTCAGTAGGACCTAAGGCGGCACCAACTGCTACGCAGGCGGCCAATGGAAGGCTAGCCCAAAGGACATGAGCGACTCCTCCCATGCTCAGGGCTGAGATAAAGATAACTGGAAAAATCAAGTAGAGGACAATCCGCCAGTGTTTTAGGATAGAAGTAATGTCTGCTTCTTGAGCCTCTCGGAATAGCAGCGGGCCAATGACTAAAGCTAGGAACAACTCAGTATCTAAATGATATTGGTTGTTGGGTAAGCAAAGCCCAATTCCAATCCCTAACAAAATTTGAATCAGGGGCATGGGTAAAAAGGGCAGAAGCTTATTGGTCGTACTAGAAACAATAAGAACTAGTAAAAATACCAAGAGATAAAAAAGTAAATTCATTTTCCACCTCCCTATTTTTGTTTACGACAATTTTCAAAAAGCTCCTTTTGTTCTTGGATTTTTTGATCAATTTTTGAGCAGTCCCTATGCTCGATTTTCTTCTGACAACGCTCCATTTCAAGTGAAATCATTTTCTTCTTGATTTTCAGCATTTTTTTGCTCATATGAGCTTCATCCAAAACACCAACTGCACGCTCGTGTTGGGTTGATTCGACGAAGTTGTGACGTAGAGTTTCTATTTTATCTTTTAGGTATTGTTTATCCATGTCGATATCTTTCTAATTTTTCAATCATGACCAAAAATGGTGGATTGTTAATTTGGTTGAGGGTGCGATAGATAGTAGCAGTATATTCTTGTTGCGGTAACTGACTAACATAATCCATAACTGCATCCCGTTCTATATCTCCGCCTTCATGCCCGTAATAAATCATGATGGCTATTCGTCCGCCTTTAACGAGCATCTGACAGAGTTTCTCAAGTGCCTCAATGGTTGTGTGAGGTTTAGTAATGATAGACTTATCAGCAGATGGTAAATAACCGAGATTAAAAATACCTGCCTTAGCTTCTGTTACAAACTGATCCACTGTTTCATGACCTTGTAGAATTAACTCAACATTGGTTAAGCCAGCTTCTTGTAGGCGTTGACTAGTCTGTTTCAAAGCTTGTTCCTGTATATCAAAAGCGTAGACTTGTTTCGCTAACTTGGCAAGAAAAAGCGTATCATGGCCATTCCCCATTGTTGCATCTACAACAACATCATCTTTTGTGATGACTTGGGCAAGAAAATCATGTGCCATTTCAAGTGGTTTTTTCATTCATAAACTCCTGTTTTACAGCCTTGCATCCTTGGACACTACCTCGACGTCTCATTTCAGCTTCTATGCTATTTAGAACTTCCCATTTATTGAGACTCCACATAGGACCAATTAGCATATCTCTAGGCGCATCACCCGTAATCCTATGGATGACGATATGTTTGGGAATAATTTCTAGTTGGTCACAGATAACTTTCACATAGTCATCTTGACTCATAAGCTGCAGTCTACCCTCGTGATAATCACGTTGCATCCGGGTATTTGTCATAAGGTGAAGTAGGTGAAGTTTAATCCCTTGAATATCATTATCAGTCACACAGCGACGAACATTTTCCACCATCATGTCATGAGTTTCACCTGGCAAACCATTAATTAAATGGGCTACAATCTCAATCTTTGGATATTTTCTCAAGCGTTTAACTGTCTCCACATAAAGTTCATAGGAGTGGGCACGGTTAATCAATTCAGAAGTTTCCTCATAGGTTGTTTGTAAACCTAACTCTACAGTAACATGCATTCGCTCTGATAGTTCTGCCAAGTATTCGATAGTCTCATCAGGCAGGCAATCTGGTCGTGTACCAATATTGATTCCAACCACACCAGGTTCATTAATAGCTTGCTCATAGCGTTCGCGAATCACTTCAAGTTTCTCGTGTGTATTGGTAAAATTTTGGAAATAAACCAGATATTTTCTGACATCAGGCCATTTTCGGTGCATAAAGTCAATTTCCTTATAAAATTGCTCACGGATTGGTGCGTCAGGAGCAACGATAGCATCTCCAGAGCCAGAAACCGTACAGAAAGTACAGCCCCCACGAGCTACTGTACCATCACGATTAGGACAATCAAATCCAGCATCTATAGGAACTTTAAAGGTTTTTTCTCCAAATAAATTTCGATAATAATCGTTCAAGGTATTATAGGATTTCATAGCTAATATTATATCAGAAAACACTAGTAAACTCAAAGTCAGTAAACGATGGAAGAGAAGTCAGGAACTTTGAATATCAAAAAATCTTATATAAATACTTTACAAAAAAATTTAAAGTGGTATAATAGAGGTGTGATTGGTGCAAACGTTTTCGTAAATCGTTTGCATTAAAATAAAAATAAGGAGATTTGAATGATGAAAGATACATTCAAATGTTTTGTCTTTCGAGTTTTGGCAAAAATTCGGTAAGGCTCTAATGGTGGTTATCGCTGTTATGCCGGCTGCTGGTTTGATGATTTCAATCGGTAAGACGCTTGCAATGATTAATCCTAACTTTGCGCCACTTGTTGTTACAGGTGGAATTCTTGAGCAAATCGGTTGGGGAGTTATCGTTAACCTTCACATTTTATTTGCTCTAGCTATCGGAGGAAGCTGGGCTAAAGAACGTGCAGGTGGTGCCTTTGCAGCAGGACTTGCCTTTATCTTGATCAACCGTATCACTGGTGCTATCTTTAGTGTTAGTGGTGATATGTTGAAAGATCCTAATGCAATGGTTTCAACAATCTTTGGTAACTCTATCAAAGTTTCTGATTACTTCATCAGTGTGTTTGAAGCTCCAGCATTGAACATGGGTGTCTTCGTAGGGATTATTTCTGGTTTTATTGGGGCGACTGCCTTTAACAAATACTACAATTTCCGTAAGCTTCCTGATGCACTTTCATTCTTTAACGGAAAACGTTTTGTACCGTTTGTAGTTATTCTACGTTCAGTAATTGCGGCAATCTTGCTTTCAATTTTCTGGCCACTTGTTCAAACAGGTATTAACAGCTTTGGTATCTGGATCGCTAACTCTCAAGAAACAGCTCCAGTCCTAGCACCATTCCTGTATGGTACTTTGGAACGCTTGCTCTTGCCATTTGGACTTCACCATATGTTGACAATCCCAATGAACTACACAGCTCTTGGTGGTACTTATGATGTCATGACTGGTGCAGCAAAAGGTACTCAAGTATTTGGTCAAGATCCACTTTGGCTTGCATGGGTAACAGACCTTGTAAACCTTAAAGGTACTGACGCAGGTCAATACCAACACTTGCTAGATACAGTACATCCAGCTCGTTTCAAAGTTGGACAAATGATTGGTTCATTCGGTATCTTGATGGGTGTCATTGTTGCGATTTACCGTAATGTTGACCCAGATAAGAAACACCAATACAAAGGTATGATGATTGCGACAGCTCTTGCAACATTCTTAACAGGGGTTACTGAACCAATTGAGTACATGTTCATGTTCATCGCAACACCTCTTTACCTTGTTTACGCTCTTGTTCAAGGTGCTGCCTTTGCAATGGCTGATATTGTGAACCTTCGTGTACACTCATTCGGTTCAATCGAATTCTTGACTCGTACTCCACTAGCTATCAATGCTGGTATTGGAATGGATATTGTTAACTTTATCTGGGTAACTGTCCTCTTTGCAGTTATCATGTACTTTATCGCTAACTTCATGATTAAGAAATTCAACTACGCAACTCCAGGACGTAACGGTAACTACGAAAATGCAGATGGTTCTTCTGAATCTTCAGCTGCCGGTGAAACTAAAGTTGCAGAAGCTTCTCAAGCTGTTAACATCATCAACCTTCTTGGTGGACGTGCTAACATCGTCGATGTGGATGCATGTATGACTCGTCTTCGTGTTACTGTAAAAGACGCTGAAAAAGTTGGAACAGAAGAACAATGGAAAGCAGAAGGAGCTATGGGACTTGTCATGAAAGGACAAGGTGTCCAAGCTATCTACGGACCTAAAGCTGACGTTTTGAAATCAGATATCCAAGATATTCTTGACTCAGGTGAAGTAATTCCTGAAACTCTTCCAAGTCAAATGGCAGCAGCTCAAAAAGATGCTGTTGTATACAAAGGAGTGACTGAAGAAGTTTACTCAGTTGCTGATGGTCAAGTTATCGAATTGGAACAAGTTAAGGACCCTGTCTTCTCACAAAAAATGATGGGTGATGGATTTGCAGTGGAGCCATCAAATGGAAACATTGTATCTCCAGTTTCAGGTACTGTATCAAGTATCTTCCCAACTAAACATGCTCTTGGTATTGTGACTGCAGATGGTCTTGAAGTTCTTGTTCACATCGGTCTTGATACTGTAAGCTTGGAAGGAAAACCATTTACAGTTCGTGTTACTGAAGGACAACAGGTTGCTGCTGGTGATCTTCTTGTCACAGCTGACTTGGGTGCTATCCGTGACGCTGGTCGTGAAACTACAACTGTAGTTGTCTTTACAAACGGAGATGCAATCAAGTCAGTTAAATTGGAACAAACGGGTTCTCTTGCAGCTAAAACAGCAGTTGCAAAAGTAGAATTGTAATACACTAAGGGGTTGGAAGCTGTTTTCCAACCTCTTGTTTATAGGAGAAAAACATGAAGTTTTTAACACTCAATACTCATAGTTGGATGGAAAAAAATCCTGAAGAAAAATTTCAGCTCTTGTTTCAAGATATACTTGAAAACAGTTATGATTTGATTTGTTTTCAAGAAATCAACCAAGAAATCACATCAACTCAAGTAGAGTCTGGACCACTTTACAATCCGTTACCTTCAGCAGAACCCATTCACCAAGACCACTATGTTCGTCTTTTGGTAGAGAAGTTGTCTGAAAAAGGACTGGACTATTATTGGACATGGGCTTATAATCATATCGGATATGACCGTTATCATGAGGGAGTTTCAATTCTATCTAAAACACCGATTGAGGCGCGTGAGATTTTGGTTTCAGATGTAGATGATCCAACTGATTATCACACTCGTCGAGTTGCACTAGTAGAAACAGTAGTAGAAGGCAAAGAGCTTGCAGTTGCGAGTGTGCATCTCTCTTGGTGGGATAAAGGATTCCAAGAGGAATGGGCAAGATTTGAAGCAGTTTTAAAGAGTTGAATAAACCTCTATTACTAGCTGGAGATTTTAACAATCCTGCAGGTCAGGAAGGATATCAAGCTATCCTAACTAGTCCGCTAGGCTTACAGGATGCCTATGAAGCTGCTCAAGAAAGAAGCGGTAGCTATACAGTCCCACCTGAAATCGATGGTTGGAAAGGGAATTCAGAACCTCTTCGAATTGATTACGTCTTTACGACAAAAGATTTTCAGGTAGAAAAGTTACAGGTAGTTTTTGATGGCCAAGCAAGTCCGCAGGTCAGTGATCACTATGGTCTTCAAGCGGTTCTTTCTTGGAAGAATTGATATAACTAGTTTACTAAATACAATAGGCTCCCTTCTAATTTAGAAGGGAGTTTCATGTGCTAAAAAGGTTAATATAGTTAAAGTTTTTAGTTGAATAACTTGTAAAATAGAATAAAATCCTTTAAAATAAAAAGAGTTGGAGGAATTTATGAATGTAAATCAAATTGTGCGTATGATCCCGACGCTAAAGGTAAATAATAGAAGATTAAATGAATTGTTTTATATCCAGACCTTAGGTATGAAACCCTTATTAGAAGAGTCAGCTTTCCTATCACTCGGTGATCAATCGGGTGTTGAGAAATTAGTTTTAGAAGAATCACCAAGTATGAGAACTCGGAAAGTTGAAGGGAACAAAAAATTAGCTAGATTGATTGTAAAAGTAGCAAATCCATTTGAGATTGAGGCACTATTGGCTAGAATGGAAACTCTTCCACAGTTATACAGAGGAAAGAAAGGGTATGCTTTTGAAGCCCTTTCACCAGAAGGGGACCTAGTCCTTATCCATGCAGAAGATGATATCAAAGACTTGAAAAAGGTTGATGAAACAGTCACTTTTTCAAAAGATGAGAAACTACAATATTTGACAGCGTTTGATATTTCAGTGGAAATTAACTTGCCTGAAGAAACGACAAGCCTCCTTGAAAAAGAGGAAATCGAAAATGGGCTAGCTTTTCAACGAGCACACGGTAGTGATTTGCTTGTTGAAAATAATGTAACTTGGGACTTGTCTATGCTGAAGTTTCAAGTAGAAAAATTCGATATTCCAAGTCTTTGTCAGAAATTTGAGTCAGTAGGATACTTTGTTCCCAAGTCTGAGAAGTTCTTTTTGACAACAGACACTAACAATATTGAATTGTGGTTTGAAGAAGTATGAAGCAAGAAATCATTCAAAAAATAGAGCAACAAATTGAGGCAGGGATTTATCCTGGTGCCTCTTTTGCGTATTATCAGGATGGTGTTTGGTTAGACTGGTACCTGGGAGTCGCAAATCCAGAAACGGCTGAAAAAACTCGTGCGGGTTTGGTCTATGATTTAGCTAGTGTGAGTAAGGTTGTGGGAGTAGGAACCGTCTTAACCTTCTTGTGGAAGCAAGGCAAGATTGAGCTCGATCAATCCATTAAGACTATCTTCCAGAGGCGGATTATCCAGATATCACCCTTCGACAATTGCTAACGCATGCGACGGATTTGGATCCTTATATCCCTAACAGAGATCAGCTCTCAGCGGACCAACTAAGAGAAGCCATGTTTCATTTGAATCGCCGAGAGAAGAGAGCTTTTCTATACTCAGATGTTCACTTTCTCTTGCTCGGATTTCTCTTAGAGAACTACTTTGAAAAAGACTTAGACCAGATTTTACAAGAGCAAGTGTTGAATCCATGGAAGATGAAGGAAACCCAGTTTGGTCCAGTTAGCAGTGCTGTTCCAACTGTTCAGGGACATAAAGCAGGTGTGGTGCATGATCCCAAGGCTCGTTTACTAGGTAGACATGCTGGGAGTGCTGGCTTATTTTCAACTGTAAAAGATCTAACAATCTTCCTAGAGCATTATTTACAGGATGATTTTGCTGCAGGATTAAGCCAGAATTTTTCAGATTTGAGTGACAAAGAACGCTCATTAGCTTGGAATCTTGAAGGTGAATGGCTGGATCATACAGGATATACTGGAACTTTTATTATGTGGAATCGCAAGAAGCAGGAAGCTGCTATTTTCTTGTCTAATAGAACCTACGAAAAAGATGAGCGCGCCCAATGGATCATAGACCGTAATCAGATCATGGATTTGATTCGTGAAGCAGACTAGGGAGGAAGAATGTCAAAAGCTTTTAAAGGAACTCTTTTTACCGTGATTGCAGGTATTGCTTGGGGACTATCTGGAACCAGTGGTCAGTATTTGATGGCTCATGGGATATCGGCTCTAGTTCTGACGAATATCCGTTTAATAATCGCAGGTTTGCTCTTAGTTCTTTTATCGTATATTAAGTCCAAAGAGCAATTTCTAGCTTTTCTAAAGGATAAATCAAGTCTGTTTTCTCTCTTGTTGTTTTCTTTATTTGGTCTCTTTCTGAATCAATTGGCTTATTTATCAGCTATTCAGGAGACAAATGCAGGTACAGCGACGGTGCTTCAGTATGTCTGTCCTGTTGGAATCTTGGCTTACACTTGTATCAAGGATAAGGTAGCACCTACTCTAGCTGAAATTATTTCTATGATTTTGGCTATAGGCGGAACCTTTCTCATTGCGACTCACGGTCAGTTGGATCAGCTCTCTATGACACCAGCAGGCCTCTTTTGGTGCTTGTTCTCTGCTTTAACTTATGCTCTTTATATCATTTTACCAATTAAACTGATTCAAAAATGGGGGAGCATTCTGGTTATTGGTGTTGGTATGGCCATCTCTGGGTTTGTAGCTGTGCCCTTCACTGGGATTATTGGTGCTAGTTTACCTATGTCTTTTGATATTTTTCTAGCTTTTTCTGGAATTATTCTCATCGGGACTGTATTTGCTTACACAACCTTTCTTAAGGGAGCCAGTATGATAGGTCCAGTCAAATCTAGTCTCTTAGTTTCTATTGAGCCAATATCTGCAGTCTTTTTCGCTTTCATGATTATGGGAGATATTTTTTATCCTGTAGATTTTCTTGGTATGGCCATGATTTTATTGGCTGTGACTATTATTTCTTTAAAGGATTTAATGCTAGAAAAGAAACACAAGTCTATTTAAAGGCAGAACAACCTGATAAAAAGGTTGTTTTTTATGTTCTAGCGTCAATTAAATTAATTTTAAGATTGAAAGTTTATAATGGCTTTACTAAATACAAAGATTTATGGAGGAAGTATGAATTTTATCCAGAGTATTCATCCTACTAAACCTTTAAGATACTTAAAATGGTTTGATATCTTAATCATCACCGTTTTAATGTTTGGAGAGTTTATCATTCGATCCACCCAGCAATTTATGGAGAGTCTATCACCTTCAACTGTTGCTAGTGTTGCGGAAACTACAACAAATGTAGCAAGTGATGGGGCAGCTTATTCTAGTAATTTTACTTTTCAATTGATGATGTTAGGGATTACTTTCCTTTATCTCTTGATTCGAAATTATGATTTTAAACAACTTCCTATACGCTTTTCCTGGTCTGTTTTCATCTGGGTTCCCCTTATCTTTGCTATTGTTGGTATTTTTGGTGATATTGTAACAACCCTTAGTGGTGAGTACAATTATTTTAATCCTCAGTTGATTCCTTTTATAGACCCAATGGAAATCATTAGAAAATTCATGGCCTTAACGCCAATGGCTATTGGCTATGCGCTTTTAAATGGTTTTTACGAAGAATTTTTCTTCTTGGGATTACTGACTTCAGTAAAAGAAAAGCATCAGTGGCTGGTTCTGGTATACTCGGTAATCATACGGATTTCTTTCCATACCTACCAAGGATTACTCTGGGCCTTAGTTATTGGGTTTGTATATGGACTATTCTATTATTTCTTGTACAAGTATGTAGTCAAGAATTTACTGCCATTCTTTCTCATGCACGCTCTTGCAGATATGTTTGGTTCAAGTCTCTTGTACCTCTTGATTACTTGGGGAGAACTTAAGCAAAAAATCCACTCATTCGAGTGGATTTTTTTATGAATGCTTTTAGTCTTTATTTTCGTATGGCAAGATCAAGTTCAAAAGGATACCTGTCATTGCTGATAGGGCAGTACCTGAAAGTGTAACTGGACCAAGTTTAAGGATTGCTCCACCAAGTCCAAGTACCAACATTGCACTTGCAATGATAAGGTTACGCATTTGTCCAAGTCTACACGTTCCTTGATCAAAACTTTCAAACCGTTGCTGGCGATAACCCCGTAAAGAAGGATAGACATTCCACCAAGTACGGCGCTAGGGATTGTGGAAATCAAAGCAGTGAATTTACCAAGGAAGCTAAGGGCAATTGCGATAAAGGCTGCGTTACGGATAACTGAGACAGAAGCGATACGAGTCATACCGATCACCCCTGTATTTTCACCGTAGGTAGTATTAGCAGGTCCACCAAGGAAGGCAGATACAGATGTTGCGATACCGTCACCAAGAAGGGTACGGTGAAGACCTGGTTCTTTCAAGAATTGACGGCCACAGATTTGGCTCAAGACCGTGTGGTCTCCAATGTGTTCTGAGATTGTTACGATCGCGATTGGTAAGATTGCGATTGTCTCTGGACCGAAGTAAAGGTTGTATTCTTTGAAGGCACCACCTGTGCTAAATGGTAGGTAGAAGCCTGGAATTTCGAACCAGTTAGCTTGAAGAACAGGTGTGAAGTCTACTAGACCAAGAAAGACTGCAAAGATATATCCACCGATAATGGCAAACAAGAAAGGAATGATACGAAGGAATCCTTTTCCTTTTGTATTGATAAAGGCAGCGATGAGGAAGGTAACCACAGCTACAAGAGCATTTTTCCAGTTGCCATCAGCAACAAGACCAGCATTTGTTACAGCTGAACCTGCAAGACCCAGACCAATTACGATAATCATAGGTCCGATAACGATTGGTGGTAAAAGTTTATCAATCCATTTTGTACCAGCAAAGCGGATGCTAGTTGAAACAAGAACGTAGATAAAACCAGTTAAGATAACCCCTGTTTGAGCAGCAGAAACATCGCCACCCATTTCCTTCATAGCAAGTGACATTGCAGTGATGAAGGCAAAAGAAGAACCGAGATAGACCGGAACTTTAAAGCCAGTACATACCATGTAAATCAGTGTTCCGACACCTGATGCAAAAAGGGCAACAGATACAGGCATTCCCAAATCAGTGGCACCAAGATGGTAGCACCAAACATGGCAAACACGTGCTGGAAGCTGAGTAGAATTCCCTTACCAAAAGAAGGACGTTGGTCAACGTCGAGTAACAAATCAACAGTTGATTCTTGTTTCATAAATACCTCACTTTTTGGGCATCAAAAAAGAGCCCATTTTTTTACAGCAATAGGCTCTCAGAGTAAGACATCTTTAAAACATGGTTAGCCCAATATTTAAAGAATTTCATATATATCTGCGTCTTCGTCACCTCACGGGATGACATTAAAAACCTTTGCTTGTGATAGTATAGCAGAAAAAAATGATTTTGTAAATCATTTTTTCCCGAGCAAAGAAACAAAAAAGCGAGGCATGATTTTGTAAATCATTTTTTCCCGAGCAAGGAAATAAAGACGCGAGGTATAATCTTGTGAGTATCTATTTAAAATATCCTAAAGCGGGCGTTTGTTGGGCATGCCAGCCTTACGTGGGTATTTGTTTGGAGTTTCCTTTTTCTTTTCTACAATGGTGATGTAGCGAGGGTCTCCATTAGGAAGTGTGTAGCTAAGGTTGTCCTCAACCTTGCTAAAGAGAAGATTGAGAGCATTTTTAGCTTCTGTTAATTCCTCGGGTGCATTACTGGCCTTAAGGGCCAAAAGTTTTCCTCCTACTTTTAAATAAGGAATGGTTAATTCAGACAAGACCTGCATGCGGGCAACTGCACGAGCTGTTACAATATCGAATTGGGCCCGGAAGTTCTTGTCTTGAGCAAAGTCTTCGGCTCGTCCATGGTAGAAATGAACCCCTTCTAAATCAAGCTCCTCAGCTAGAAGCTGAAGGAAGTTAATGCGCTTGTTCAGAGAATCAATGATGGTCACATCTAGCTGAGGGTAGAGAATCTTCATAGGAAGACTTGGGAATCCTGCACCAGCGCCAATATCCAGTAACTTAATTTCTTGGTTTTCTATCAACCCTTGTAGGATAGGAGCGATAGAATCATAAAAGTGCTTAAGATAAACCTCTTCCTTTTCTGTAATTGCAGTCAGGTTGATTTTTTCGTTCCATTCAACTAAGAGTTCGAAATAGCGCTCAAATTGAAATTTTTGCTGATCAGTAAGATTAATATTCTGTTGGTCAAGTAATGAGTAAAAAGTTTCTGGTTTCATAGTTATATCCTTCTTGTATATCATCTTATTTTACCACAAAAACATGGAAATTTGATGTACTTGTACTATTCTAAAAGCAGAAAGGAGCTTTATGATGCAATGGATGTTTTTTGGAGTTCTTGCTCTAATTATTTTCTTGGTAATTGACTGCTATAATAAATTGGTGAAAAATCGTATGCAGACCAAGGAAGCTTGGAGTCAGATCGATGTTCAGTTGAAGCGTCGAAATGATCTCCTCCCAAACTTGATTGAAACAGTTAAAGGTTATGCTAAATACGAAAGTTCTACTCTTGAAAAGGTGACTGAACTCCGTAGACAAGTAGCTGCAGCAACTACACCTGCAGAAGCCATGAAAGCTAGTGATGCACTGACTCGTCAGATATCTGGTATTTTTGCGGTTGCAGAGAACTATCCTGATTTGAAGGCTAGTGGCAACTTTGCTCACTTACAAGAAGAACTGACTAATACAGAAATAAAATATCATATTCTCGCCAACTTTATAACAGTGTCGTTAGCAACTATAATGTTAAATTAGAAACTTTCCCAAGTAATCTGGTTGCGGCTATCTTTGGCTTCAAGGCAGCAGATTTCCTTCAGACTCCAGAAGAAGAAAAGGCTGTTCCTAGAGTTGATTTTAGTGGTTTAGGTGACTAAGATGCTGTACAAACAAATCGCTAGTAATAAACGTAAAACTTGGGTTCTTTTAATTATCTTCTTTCTTTTGTTAGCTATTGTAGGTTATGCAATTGGATATCTTTTCATGAACTCAGGCTTTGGGGGCGTGACGATAGCCATGATTCTTGGCTTTATCTATGCCTTGACGATGATTTTTCAGTCTACAGAGATTGTCATGAGCATGAATGGCGCGCGTGAAGTTGACAGGAATGAAGAACCAGTCCTTTATCATGTTGTGGAAGATATGGCTATGGTAGCCCAAATTCCTATGCCACGTGTTTATGTCATTGATGATGCTGGCTTGAATGCATTCGCAACAGGTTCGAATCCTCAAAATGCTGCTGTAGCAGCAACTTCAGGGCTTCTAGATATTATGAACCGTGAGGAGTTAGAAGCGGTAATGGGGCATGAAGTTAGTCACATACGTAACTTGGATATTCGTATTTCTACCATTGCTGTTGCTCTTGCCAGTGCCATTACACTTTTATCGAGTATGGCTGGTCGTATGATGTGGTGGGGAGGTGCTGGTCGTAGTCGTAGAAGTAATGACCGTGATAGTGGTGGACTTGAAGTCATTCTGTTGGTCATTTCTCTCTTAGCCATCGTTTTGGCCCCTCTTGCAGCAACTTTGGTACAGTTAGCCATTTCTCGCCAACGAGAATTTCTAGCAGATGCCTCAAGTGTGGAACTAACTCGTAATCCGCAAGGGATGATCAACGCTTTACAAAAATTAGAAAATAGTCAACCCATGAGTCATCATGTGGATGATGCTAGTAGTGCCCTTTATATTAACGATCCTCAAAAAAGAGGTTTCTTAAAAAAACTATTTTACACTCATCCACCTATTTCAGAACGAATTGAGCGTTTAAAAAATATGTAAAAAATATCCAGAGGTTTTCCTCTGGATGTTTTATTTTCAAAAGTTAAAGATTTTGTAAATCAACTACTTCTAAACCATGTTCTGTCAGACGATAGATAGTCGTGCAGACTTCTTTTAAGAAACGTCGATCATGCGAAACAGTGACAAGACCACCAGGATAATTGGCAAAAAGTTTTCTGATTTCTGGTTGAGAAGTTGGAGAAAAGTTTCGTGTGGGTTCATCCAGAAGGAGAAAGTTTGGTTTTCGCAGAACTAAATTCAAAAGAAGGAGTTTACCTTGTTGACCTCCAGATAAGGAGTGGATTTGGTGGTGCATCTCTGGATAGCTGAAATTAAGACTGGCTAAGTGAGATTGGATTTTCTGTATTTCCTCTTTGTGTCCAGTTTGGCTGAGAAATTCTACTGGGGATAGATCCAATTGCAGTGTTTCTAGGTAATCTTGTGGCATAAAACCAAGCGAAATCTCTCTTTTGCCACTTAGTAGTTGATGTAACTTTGCTAAAAGAGTGGATTTGCCAACGCCATTGGGACCGATAATGCCGATTTTTTCTTGACCTCGGATAGTTAATTGTAGCCCTTGAGACAGAATTCGTTGGCCAATGGATAAAGTCTCATTTTCTAGTCGAACTAAGACTTTTGAAGCCGCTAATGGCTCTATATCTGAAAAGAAAAGTTGGATTTGTTCCTCTTCAAGTGGCTTTTGGGTCATGGACTGAGCTGCTTTTTCGTAGCGTTTTTCTTGAGAAAGAACATTTTTCATCTTTTTAGCTAATAGGCGACCAGCAGTACTGTCTTTGGTAGCTCGAAGTGCAGTTTCTACATTTTGCTTAACTCGGCGATGTTTTTCCATGGTTTTGTCATAGACTCGTTGGTCATTGGCAGCTTGCTGGCTTTGTCTGGTAAAATTAGCCTTTCTCTGGTCACTATAGCTATCGTAGTCTAAATGCTCTACTAGCGTTTCCGCTTCTTTCCGGTGTTTGATCAGTCGCAAGTGGATAATGGTGTCTGCTGTTTGAGAGAGAAAGTCTTCATCATGAGAAATGAAAATAACGGTTTGCCTCATCTTTTGAATCTGATTTTTTAGCCAATCAAGCATCTCTATATCCAGGTCATTTGAAGGTTCATCTAAAAATAAAATCTCAAAGGGTTTGGCAAATTCATGGATGAGCTGAATTTTCAAAGCTTCACCACCTGAGAGACTACCAATTTCTTGATCACTTGTAAAACGACTGCTGTCAAAATGTAATTCATCAGACAAGCGATAGAGAATGCTGTAGTCCAAATCTGTAGACTCTAAAAAGAAGTAGTCCTGTAGAGATTTTTTCTTCAGTTCTTCAGGGAGATGTTGGGGAATGTAGGCTATGGACTGAAGGTCAGATTGGATTTCTCCCCTGATAGAGAAATCAGCTAATTTTTCTCCCATTAAAGTTCGAAGTAAGGTTGATTTTCCATTTCCTTCTTCGCCTATAATAGCGACCTTTTCTCCGTCTTGGATATTAATGTTTAAATCGGAAACAAGGTCTCTTAAATCTTTGTTTTGTGTAATGGTCAGATGATTGATTTTTATCATATTATTGCCCTTTCTAGAATGTTCATATTGCATAACAAAAAGCTCTACTTTACCTAGTAGAGCTAATCGTCTATGTCAAAAAAACTCTTTTAAAAGGGCTGAAAATTCAGCAGAAAAAAGAGCACACAAAAAGAGACAGAAACAAGATCTACTAAATAAAGGTTCTTTATTTGATAGACTTAGTTGTTCATGTCTCCCTTACCTCCGAGTATTGTTGCAATCATCATACTCTTTTTGAGAAAATTTGTCAAGATTAAGCCAGAAAATCCTCTATTTTTAAAACCCAAAAACAGGTCCATAGAGTGTCAACGTATGTTTAACGTGATCGTAGTGAAACTTGTCATAGTTTCTCCAAGCAGTGCGGGCTTGGTCATTTAATTTCAGTGAACCAAGTCCAATCAAAAGACTAGTCCGTTGGTAAAAACTTTCCAGTTCAATTAAGATGGCGTTGTCTAGTTTGTCAGTTTTTTTAAGTGCTCTGAGAATTTCGTCTATATTTTGCTGTAAGCGTAGATCATCTGGTAATCCCTGTTTACAACTTTGTATTGTTTGGTTTAATTCTGAAACGAGCTGATAGGCTTCTGTTAAAAGAGCTTTGTCTTCCATATGAGCGTCCTCCTTTGCTCATGTATTGATGCCTATAGTATAGCACAAAAAATAAATTTATCATAATAAATATATCAAAAAAATACTGAAAGATGTTTTAAAAGTTTAGAGGCTTTACTTGACCTCTTTCATGGTATAATCAAGTGAGTAAATCTTTATGGAGGAAGTATGAAATTAAATATTCAAGAAGTTCGTAAGCAGCCTGAGGGTTTGTATTTTGAGCAAACTCTAGACTTGTCAGATGACTTACGTAAGCGTAACCAAGAAATTTTAGACGTAAAAGATATTGTCGCAGTTGGGAAGGTTCAGTATGAAGACCGTATGTTTTTCCTAGATTATCAACTGTCTTATACTATCGTACTTGCTTCTAGTCGTAGTATGGAACCTGTAGAATTGAAAGAGTCTTATCCGGTGACAGAAGTCTTTATGGAAGGTGCTACCAATCAACTGGACCAAGAAGTTCTTGATGATGACTTGGTTTTACCTATCGAAAATGGTGAAATCGACCTGACTGAAAGTGTTTCGGATAATATCTTGCTAAACATTCCAATCAAGGTCTTAACAGCAGAAGAAGAAGCTGGTCAGGGATTTGTTTCTGGAAATGACTGGCAAATCATGACTGAGGAAGAATATCAAGCTCAACAAGCAGTCAAAAAAGAAGAAAGTAGTCCTTTTGCAGGTTTACAAGGGCTGTTTGATGGAGATGAATAGATGGTTTTATCCAAGAAACGTGCCCGTTATGTCATTGAGGAAATCATAGCTCTTTTTCCAGATGCAAAACCTAGTCTAGATTTTCGCAATCATTTTGAACTCTTAGTTGCAGTTATGTTGTCTGCTCAGACGACAGATGCAGCAGTAAACAAGGCCACTCCAGCTCTTTTTGAAGCCTTCCCTACACCGCAAGCCATGGCTGACGCAAGTGAGAATGACATTGCTAAACATATTTCTCGCCTAGGCCTTTATCGAAATAAGGCTAAGTTCCTCAAGAAATGTGCACAACAGTTATTAGATGATTTTGACGGTCAAGTTCCGCAGACTAGAGAAGAATTAGAAAGCTTGGCGGGAGTAGGACGTAAAACAGCTAATGTAGTCATGAGTGTGGGATTTGGAATTCCAGCTTTTGCGGTAGATACCCATGTGGAGCGCATCTGTAAACACCATGATATTGTTAAAAAGTCAGCTACACCATTAGAAGTTGAAAAACGCGTCATGGATGTATTGCCACCCGAAGAGTGGTTGGCAGCTCATCAGGCTATGATTTACTTTGGGAGAGCTATCTGTCATCCGAAAAATCCAGAATGCGAACACTATCCACAATTGTATGATTTTAGTTCATTATAAGGTCAAATATTGAATGTTTTTACTTGCTTTGAACTGGGCTTTGTGTTATAGTAAGAACAATAAAATATTCCTTTAAACCTGTCCCGTGAGGCAGGCAAGGAGCTCGATAAAGTAGAAGGGTAAGTCTATGCTGTTTGCAGTATAGATCGCTTAATGATACATTCTCAAGTCTCCTTGTCTAAGGAGACTTTTCTTTTTGGAGGTTTGTCATGAAGACAAAAGAAGTTGTAGACGAATTAACCGTCAAGCGAGCAATTACGCGTATTACTTATGAAATTATCGAACGCAATAAAGATTTGAATAAAATCGTTTTAGCAGGAATTAAAACACGAGGAGTCTTTATCGCCTACCGCATCCAAGAGCGCTTGGAACAATTGGAAAATATTTCTGTTCCCGTTGTAGAATTAGATACCAAACCTTTCCGTGACGATGTCAAAAGTGGTGAAGATACTTCCTTGATTTCTGTCGATGTGACAGATCGTGAAGTTATTTTGGTGGATGATGTTCTTTATACAGGTCGTACAATCCGTGCTGCTATCGATAATATTGTCGGGCGTGGTCGTCCTGCTCGTGTGAGTCTAGCAGTGCTAGTGGACCGTGGACACAGAGAATTGCCAATTCGTCCAGATTACGTTGGGAAAAATATTCCAACTAGTCGTTCTGAAGAAATCATCGTTGAGATGACAGAACTTGATGGCCAAGATAGAGTTTTGATTACTGAAGAAGCTTAAAAGCTAAAGGAGTAGCTATGTCAGAAAATCAACAAGCACTGGAACATGTGGTGTCCATGGAAGACCTCACTGTAGATCAGGTTATAAAATTGATTAAACGAGGGATTGAGTTTAAAAATGGAGCTCAGTTACCCTACGACGACCATCCCATTGTTTCCAACCTTTTCTTTGAAAATTCGACAAGAACACATAAATCTTTCGAAGTTGCAGAGATTAAACTGGGGCTGGAACGACTGGACTTGATGTAAAGACAAGTTCAGTGAACAAGGGTGAGACACTCTATGATACAATCCTGACCTTGTCTGCACTTGGTGTAGATATCTGTGTTATTCGACACCCAGAGGTTGATTACTACAGGGAATTGATTGCGAGCCCAACCATTACGACATCTATTATCAATGGTGGTGATGGATCAGGGCAACATCCTAGTCAGAGTCTACTTGATTTGATGACAATCTACGAAGAATTTGGCCGTTTTGAAGGGCTCAAGGTTGCGATTGCTGGTGACTTGGACCATTCACGTGTTGCCAAGTCCAATATGCAGATTTTGAAACGCTTAGGTGCTGAACTTTACTTTGCAGGTCCTGAGGAATGGAGAAGTCAAGAGTTTGCTGATTATGGTCAGTTTGTAACCATTGATGAGATTGTTGACCAGGTGGATGTTCTGATGTTGCTTCGAGTTCAACATGAACGCCACGAAAGTGGAGCAGTCTTCTCAAAAGAAGAGTATCACGCTCAACATGGCTTGAACCAAGAGCGCTACAATCGCTTAAAAGAGGAAGCGATCATTATGCATCCGGCTCCAGTTAATCGAGATGTGGAAATCGCTGACCACTTGGTTGAGGCTCCAAAATCACGCATTGTCCAACAAATGACCAATGGAGTTTTTGTTCGAATGGCAATCTTAGAATCTGTATTGGCAAGTAGAAAAGCCAAATAAGACACAAAACGTTAAAAGACGCCAGTGAGCGTCCACGAGAGGTGAAAATATGACAAAACGACTTCTAGTTTTAGAAGATGGCACAGTTTTTGAAGGTAAGGCCTTCGGTGCAGATATTGATGTAACAGGGGAAATCGTCTTTAATACAGGGATGACAGGATATCAAGAATCCATTACAGACCAGTCTTATAATGGGCAAATCTTGACCTTCACTTACCCACTAGTAGGAAATTATGGGATTAACCGTGACGACTACGAGTCTATTAGTCCTACTTGTAAGGGAGTTGTAGTTTTCGAAGAGGCACGTAGAGCTAGCAACTGGCGTAACCAAATGACGCTGGACGAATTCTTGAAGGCCAAGAAAATTCCTGGAATTTCAGGTATTGACACTCGAGCTCTTACAAAGATTATCCGTAAACATGGTACCATGAGAGCCACTCTAACCCATGCTGGCGATAGTATGGATCACATTGCAGATCAACTTCAAGCAACTGTCTTACCGACTGATAATATCAGACAAGTTTCTACAAAGACGGCTTATCCGGCTCCAGGAGTTGGCTTGAGCGTCGTTTTAGTAGACTTTGGCCTTAAACATTCTATTTTACGAGAACTATCTAAACGTAATTGCAATGTGACTGTAGTTCCATACACAACTACAGCTGAGGAAATCTTGCATTTAAACCCAGACGGAGTTATGTTGTCAAATGGGCCTGGAAATCCAGAAGATGTACCAGAAGCTCTTGAGATGATTCGTGGGATTCTCGGGAAAATTCCAATCTTTGGGATTTGTATGGGGCACCAACTCTTTGCCATGGCAAATGGTGCTAAGACCTATAAAATGAAGTTTGGTCACCGTGGCTTTAACCACGCGGTACGTGAAATTGCAACTGGGCGCGTGGATTTCACTAGTCAAATCATGGTTATGCAGTTAGCCGTGAGGATTTACCAGAGCACTTAATCATCACCCACGAAGAAATCAATGACAAGTCAGTTGAAGGCGTACGTCACAGATATCTACCAGGTTTCTCTGTGCAATTCCACCCAGACGCAGCTCCTGGTCCACACGACGCAAGCTACCTATTTGACGAGTTCATCGAGATGATGGAAGCTTTTAAACAAACAAACTAAAGACGAGTGAGCAATCGTCGGAGAATTTATGGAATTGAACACGGACGGAAAGCTCGGAATTTAGATAAACTATCTTGGATAGAAATCCATCTTTGGTTTTCTAAAATTCAGTCGCTTTCTTATCGTTCTTTGTATCTTATTTAATGTCGCCCTGTGAGGCGACGAATAGAAAGGCAGGTCGTTTCTTTTAGTAGCTATTAGGCGAACTAAAAACTCCCTGCACTAGATTTTTTACCGAAAATGATCGTTTCGCTAAAAAATCGTCGGAGAATTTATTTAATGTCGCTCTGTGAGGCGACGAATAGAAAGGAGAAGATACATTGTTCGCGGAAGTGAACACGCCCTAAGAACTGTGTGAAAAAGACAAACATTGTCTTGACGCTGAAGGCGTCTGCACCAAGTTTCCTATTTTCACTGTGTTCTTTACGGGCTTTGTATCATAAATTATGCCTAAACGTACTGATATTCAAAAAATTATGGTGATTGGTTCTGGTCCGATTATTATTGGTCAGGCTGCTGAGTTTGACTATGCTGGAACCCAGGCTTGCTTGTCTTTGAAGGAGGAAGGTTATGAGGTTGTCTTGGTAAACTCAAACCCTGCAACCATCATGACTGATAAGGAAATTGCAGACAAGGTTTATATCGAGCCAATCACACTCGAGTTTGTGACTCGTATTCTCCGTAAGGAACGTCCAGATGCTTTGCTCCCAACTCTTGGAGGTCAAACAGGGCTTAATATGGCCATGGAATTGTCTAAAAACGGTATTCTTGATGAATTGGGAGTAGAACTTCTCGGGACTAAATTGTCTGCCATCGACCAAGCTGAGGACCGTGATCTCTTTAAACAATTGATGGAAGAGCTGAATCAACCAATCCCAGAATCTGAAATTGTAAATACTGTTGAAGAAGCTGTTGCTTTTGCAGCAACTATTGGCTACCCAGTCATTGTCCGTCCAGCCTTCACTCTCGGTGGAACCGGTGGTGGTATGTGTGCCAACGAGGAAGAACTGCGTGAAATCGCTGAAAATGGTTTGAAGTTGTCACCTGTTACCCAGTGTTTGATTGAGCGTTCCATTGCCGGTTTCAAGGAAATTGAGTACGAGGTTATGCGTGACTCAGCTGACAATGCTCTTGTTGTATGTAACATGGAAAACTTTGACCCAGTTGGGATTCACACAGGGGATTCCATCGTATTTGCTCCAGCGCAAACCATGTCAGACTATGAAAACCAAATGCTTCGTGACGCCAGCTTGAGCATTATCCGCGCTCTCAAGATTGAAGGTGGATGTAACGTTCAGTTAGCTCTGGATCCGCACAGCTTTAAGTATTATGTCATCGAAGTAAATCCTCGTGTATCTCGTTCTTCTGCCCTTGCTTCTAAGGCGACAGGTTACCCAATCGCTAAATTGGCTGCTAAGATTGCTGTAGGGTTGACCTTGGATGAGGTTATTAACCCTGTTACAGGTTCAACTTATGCCATGTTTGAGCCAGCCCTTGACTACGTCGTTGCCAAGATTCCACGTTTCCCATTTGATAAGTTTGAAAAGGGTGAACGTCGTCTCGGTACCCAGATGAAGGCGACTGGAGAAGTTATGGCCATCGGTCGTAACATTGAGGAATCTCTCCTTAAAGCTTGTCGCTCTCTTGAAATTGGAGTTCACCACAATGAAATGCCTGAACTTGCAGAAGTCTCAGATGATGCCTTAATTGAAAAAGTTGTCAAAGCTCAAGATGACCGTCTATTCTACGTATCTGAAGCAATCCGTCGTGGTTATACACCAGAAGAGATTGCTGACTTGACTAAGATTGATATTTTCTATCTTGATAAACTCTTACACATCTTTGAGATTGAGCAAGAATTAGGTTCTCATCCACAAGATGTAGACGTCTTAAAAACAGCAAAACTCAATGGTTTCTCAGATCGTAAGATTGCTGAACTCTGGAACACTACAGCTGATCAAGTTCGCCAACTTCGTTTGGAAAACAAGATTGTTCCAGTTTACAAGATGGTTGATACCTGTGCGGCAGAATTTGAGTCAGAAACTCCATACTTCTATTCAACCTATGGTTGGGAAAACGAGTCTATCAAGTCTGAAAAGGAATCTGTACTGGTCCTAGGTTCTGGTCCAATCCGTATCGGTCAAGGTGTGGAGTTTGACTATGCAACCGTACACTCTGTTAAGGCAATCCAGGCTGCTGGTTACGAAGCCATCATCATGAATTCAAACCCAGAGACAGTTTCAACAGACTTCTCTGTATCTGATAAACTCTACTTTGAACCATTAACGTTCGAAGATGTGATGAATGTTATCGACTTAGAGCAACCAAAAGGTGTTATCGTTCAATTTGGTGGTCAAACAGCTATCAACCTTGCGGAGCCATTAGCAAAAGCTGGGGTGACTATCCTTGGTACTCAAGTTACTGACTTGGACCGTGCGGAAGACCGTGACCTCTTCGAGCAAGCCCTCAAAGACTTGGATATTCCGCAACCGCCTGGACAAACAGCAACCAATGAAGAAGAAGCAGTACTTGCTGCACGTAAAATTGGTTTCCCAGTTCTCGTTCGCCCTTCATATGTTTTGGGTGGACGTGCTATGGAAATCGTTGAGAATGAAGATGATCTTCGTTCTTACATGCGTACTGCGGTTAAGGCAAGTCCCGACCACCCTGTTCTTGTTGACTCTTATATCGTCGGACAAGAGTGTGAAGTCGATGCCATTTCAGACGGACAAAATGTCCTCATCCCAGGTATCATGGAGCATATTGAACGCGCTGGTGTTCACTCAGGTGACTCCATGGCGGTTTATCCTCCTCAAACCTTGTCGCAAAAGGTACAAGAAACTATCGCAGACTACACCAAACGTCTAGCTATTGGTCTTAACTGCCTTGGCATGATGAACATCCAGTTTGTTATCAAGGATGAGAAGGTATACGTCATTGAAGTAAACCCTCGTGCCAGCCGTACTGTTCCATTCCTTTCTAAAGTAACCAACATCCCTATGGCTCAGGTAGCGACTAAGTTGATTCTTGGTCAAAGTCTCGAAGAGCTTGGTTACCAAGATGGGCTTTACCCAGAAAGTAGTCGCGTTCATATCAAGGCACCAGTATTCTCCTTTACCAAGCTAGCTAAGGTAGACAGCCTGCTTGGACCTGAAATGAAGTCAACAGGGGAAGTCATGGGTTCTGATACCACTCTTGAAAAAGCTCTCTACAAGGCCTTTGAAGCTTCTTATCTTCACTTACCAACCTTTGGTAATGTTGTCTTCACTATCGCGGATGATGCAAAAGAAGAAGCACTAGATTTGGCTCGTCGTTTCCAAAATATTGGCTACGGAATCCTTGCTACTGAAGGAACTGCAGAGTTCTTTGCAAGTCATGGATTGCAGGCACAACTCGTTGGAAAGATTGGTGATGATGAACACGATATTCCAAGCTACGTCCGCAAAGGAAAAATTCAAGCAATCATCAATACAGTTGGCACCAAACGGACAGCTGATGAAGATGGTGAGCAAATCAGACGTTCAGCAATTGAACATGGAGTTCCTCTCTTTACAGCTCTAGACACAGCAGATGCCATGCTAAAAGTACTAGAAAGCAGAAGTTTTGTCACAGAAGCCATCTAAATAAAAAAATGATTCTCGTAAGGGAATCATTTTTTGTTAGAATGAAAAATATTCTTATGATTTTCATATCCATTATTATGTAATTGAAATTTTTAAAAAAATGTTATTTTCTTATACTATAAAAAAATTTAAAAATATTAAACCGTTTACACTTGACAAAAATTGGTCTATACCATATAATAAAATAAAGAATTACGGAGGAACAATTATGAAAGTTATTCAAGTAAAAAATCCTGAAGAAGGTGGAAAAGTAGCTTTTGAAATTTTAAAAGAAAAGCTAGCAAACGGTGCTCAAACATTAGGACTTGCGACAGGTAGCAGTCCGCTTGAATTTTATGGAGAAATCGTTAAGAGTGATCTTGATTTTTCAAATCTTACTAGTGTTAACTTGGACGAATATGTAGGACTTGATGGAGAGAACCCTCAATCTTATCGTTACTTTATGCAAGAAAATCTATTCAATAAAAAGCCATTTAAAGAAAGCTTTTTACCTCGTGGTGTCAAAGATAATGCAGAGGAAGAAGTAAAACGCTATAATCAAATTCTTGCTGACCATCCAGTTGATTTGCAAATTCTTGGAATTGGCCGAAACGGTCACATTGGCTTTAATGAACCGGGAACTCCATTTGATAGTCAAACACATCTTGTAGATCTTGATCAGTCTACTATTGAAGCAAATGCTCGCTTCTTTGATAAGATTGAAGATGTACCAACACAAGCTATCTCAATGGGTATTAAAAACATTCTTGATGCTAAATCAATTTTGCTTTTTGCTTATGGTGAATCTAAGGCACAAGCTATCGCAGGTACTGTTGAAGGTCCAGTAACTGAAAACCTTCCAGCAAGTAGCTTGCAAAACCATCCAGATGTAACTATTATTGCGGATGCTGGAGCACTTAGTTTATTAAAGAAATAGTTATCATAAAAATGAAAACCATTCGAAAATTTTCGAATGGTTTTTGTAACTTTATGAAAATCGATGTATATGAAAAAATAAAATTATAATAAAAACGTATATTATGACTCTAAAACTTATAATTGTTAAGAAATAAAAATAATTATCTTTGTAATTTATTAAAAAAATGAGGCTTCTGAGCCTCGTTTTCATTGACTTTTAGATTATATTTTAGTACTATGATGGTGAGTTAGTTAATAATTCAATATATTTAAAAAATAAGGAAAGAAGGAAACATATAATGGTGAAAAAGTTAAAGAAAAAGCCGTCTTTAATATTTTTTGTATCAGTTCTGACCTTCTTGAGCGCGTTCTTCTTATCAACCAATGTCGCTTATGCAGATGGGAAAGAATTAACGGGTGTAGTAACTGATATAAGTGTCCTCAACATGTCGGATTCCAAATTGGAACCGAATGCAGACGGTACTTATCAGATTATTACCAATCGATCAAATCAGTTCTTTGTTCAATTTGACCTCAAGCAATATGATGGTAAATTGGCCAATGGCGATTACTTTGATGTAGATATTCCTACACCGGTAACTGTCTATAATGGAACGACTGAATTGTTCGATAAGGGAACAAAAGTTAATATCGGTACAGTAGTTGTTACTGCTAATGGTGATAACCAAGGTGGAAAGGCACGTGTTACTTTGAAGAACCTTGATGAGTTCCAAGCTAAAACAGGCGGGGATATCGTTAAAGGCGTAAAAGGAAATTATGCAATTACTTTCTTGTTCAAGAGTGACCAAACAGCAACACCACTAACTTTTGAAAACAAGGGTGTTGGTAAAACAATTACACATACCTTTACATCTAAAACAGTTGACAGTAAGCAAGAAGGTTTCGAAAACTATGCTAAGGTTGGTAACGATGTAGTAAGTAAAGAATGGACTTCAGCAAAGTTAGCAGCAATTGGTTCAGTAGGTAAAGGAGATATCTATTCTCCATGGAGAATTCGTGTCAACACCGGAAGACAAGACTATGGTAAGAACTTAGTATTAAACGACTTCCTTCCAAATACAGCTGAGTTTTCGGCTATCCAATACATTCCAGAATCATTGGTAGTTTATTCTTCTGCTACATTGAACGATGGTACTTCTCAAGTTCCATCTGATGCTAAGAAGATGGTAGAAGGTACTGACTATACTGTAGCTTGGAATGAGAACTATACTCAGTTCAAGCTTATCTTTGCAGATGGTTCTAAATCATACTGGGTTGAATATCATACAACTACACCTGGTGACGGTAGCAAAGTTCAAAACGTTATCCAGTTGACTACAGCAGATGGTACTGCAATTACTCAACGTAGTAATCGTACAAATTTGGATTTCAAAGCTGAACGTGTATCTCTTGTAAAAGGACAAATCGAAGCTTCTACAGCTTTCAAGATTAAGATCAACAAGACAAATGCCTTCACATTGGTTCCTGTTGCAGGCGCTGTTTATACAGTGAAATCAGAAGATGGAACTATCTCTACAGAATTGACTACAAATGAAAAAGGTGTGGCAATCTCTGATGAGTTTGATCAGAAATATGTAGGTAAGATATTCATCATCAAAGAAAAGACAGCTCCTGCTGGATATACTCTTGATGAAAAAGAATACAAGGTAACACTTGGAGCTGAAGGTTCTAAGATCAACCTTCAAGACGAACCAATCGCAGCAGATTTCTCAATTACTGCTAAGAAAGTAATTGCTGGAAATCGTCCAGTAGCTTTGAAAGATGGTGAGTTCAAGTTTGATTTGTACAATGCAAATAACTTGACTACTCCAATTGCTTCAACAACAAACAAAGCAGATGGAAGCATCACATTTGAAGGTTTGAAAGCTAAAGGTCCTGGTACCTACAACTATGTCATCAAAGAAATACTGAAACAAAAGTTCCTGGTATCACATTTGATGAAAACTCATACGAAGTAACAGTCGTTGTTAAAGCTGAAGGTGGAACACTTAAAGCTGAGGTTACAACTCAAACACCTACTTTAACAAACACATATGAGCCATCACCTGCTCGTGCTACATTCAAAGCAACTAAAGAATTAGTTGGTAAAGAACTTGCTAAAGAACAATTTGAATTTGAATTGAGCGAAGGTGGAAAAGTCATTGCAACATCATCAAACGGTAAAACAGTTAATGGTGTTGAAGCAGCAACAAATGAAGTAGTCTTCTCAGTTCTCTACACTGAAGCTGGAGACCATGAATATAAAATTACAGAAAAAGCTGGTACAGCAGAAGGAGTTACATACTCTAAAGAAAGCTATACAGTTCATGTTAAAGTTGTAGATAACGGTGAAGGTAAACTCGTAGCTACTGTTACAGAAGCAGACGAAGCTCGTAAGTTTACAAACACTTACACTACAACAACAGAAGCTCCTACAACAACAGAAGCTCCTACAACAACAGAAGCTCCTACAACGACAGAAGCTCCTACTACAACAGAAGCTTCTACAACGACAGAAGCGCCTACAACAACAGAAGCTCCTACTACAACAGAAGCTCCTACTACAACAGAGGCTCCTACAACGACAGAAGCGCCTACAACAACAGAAGCTCCAACAACGACTGAAGCTCCAACAACTACTGAAGCTCCAACAACGACTGAAGCTCCAACAACTACTGAAGCTCCAACAACTACTGAAGCTCCAACAACGACTGAAGCTCCAATAACAACTGAAGCTCCAACAACGACTGAAGCTCCAACAACGACTGAAGCTCCAACAACGACTGAAGCTCCAGCAACAACAGAAGCTCCAACAACAACTGAAAACAAACCAGGACTTCCAAATACTGGTGAGGTTACAAGCCTAGTACTTGTATTGGCAGGTATGGTAATCATGTCAGGAACTGTTATTATGAAACGTAAATTTTCTAAATAATATTAGATAAATTTTTTTAGAGAGGAGAGAGCATTGTTCTCTCCTTTTTTACTTTTTATATACTAATAATGCATATATATTCTCGATATCGAAATTTAAAAAAAGCTATTCTTAAGAATAAATTTATACGATTATATGACATAAAAAAACATATTTAATATCTAAAAAGTAATCTTGATAAATTTTTTTTGGTTTATTTGAGATATAAAAAGTAGACATAGGATGTAAATATTGGTATACTGTACTAGTTTTAATAAACTAATAATTTAAAGGAGACATGAAAATGAATAAGAAAAAAACTATCGTTTATCTTTTTTTCATTATTTGTATATTAACTGTATTTGTTTCACTAAGCTTAACAAAAGCTGCTGCTGAAACATCGGCTACTATGTCTAATAGTAAGACTGTTGATACTATTACTTCACTAAACATTACAAATAAATCAGGAGATAGTCTTGATGGTAATTTGAAGCAATGGGTTACGTTTAGACTTAATGCAAATTATGATTTAACAAATAAAAATGTTAAAGCTGGTGATACAACTACAGTTGATTTATCAGATTTTCTATATATAGAATCCCAAAACTTTGAAATTCGTGATGAGAAAACAAATGAAATTATCGCAAATGGTCAGATTGATGAAACAAAAAAACATATCGTCTTAACCTATACTGATTATGTTGAAAAACACTCTGATACCAAAGGTTCTTTCTTTGTCTATACTCGAGTAGATTTCCAAAAACACCCTGAAGAAGGAGAAATCCCTGTCGAGATAACGATTAATGGAAAAACACAAGTAGTTGGAAAAGTTAATTTCACTGGTGTTGGAGATGGAAATCCTGTGTTGTTTTCTAAACAGGATGGGTAAGTAGTGAGGATCAAAAGACTCTTTCATACACCATTTCAATCAATCGTACTAAAGAAAGTCTTCAAGATGCTACAGTAGAAGACACATTGAAGTTTTCGAATGCATCTTATATTAAAGATAGTATTCGTATTATCAAAGGTAAATTTGACTATGTTAAAGGTCTTTGGGAATTTACAAATACAACTGATGTAACTGCTCAACATACTGTTACCGTCAGCGAAGATGGACAATCGTTTGTCGTACAACTTGGTGACATCACAGAGTTAGATCAATATCGAATTGAATATAAAGTTCAAACAAATTATTCACCGGCAGACGGAGAAGTATTAAATAATGATGCTGTGTTAAAAGGTAAAGGAAAGGATGTTAAACATGTTGAGCAATCCACTGTCGTTCAAGTAGCTGGTGGTTCTGGTATTGGTTATGTCTTTACAATTAACATTAAAAAAGTTGATGAAGCAAATCAACCATTACCAGGTGCGAAATTTAAAGTAGTTCGCCCAGCAAATAATCAAGTCATTGGTGAATATGTAACTGATGCTGACGGGAAAATCACTGTAAAAGGTCTTCTAAAAGACAAATATATCCTGACGGAAACAGAAGCACCAAAAGGCTATGTTATTAATTCTGAAGATACAGAAGTAGATGTTACGGACTTTGGAGAAGACCAGTCAGTTACAAAGACTATTGTGAATTCAAAAGAACAAACGACAACAACTGAAGCTCCAACAACGACTGAAGCTCCAACAACAACAGAAGCTCCAACAACAACAGAAGCTCCAACAACGACTGAAGCTCCAACAACAACAGAAGCTCCAACAACAACTGAAGCTCCAACAACGACTGAAGCTCCAACAACAACTGAAGCTCCAACAACAACAGAAGCTCCAACAACGACTGAAGCTCCAACAACAGAAGCTCCAACAACAACAGAAGCTCCAACAACAACAGAAGCTCCAACAACGACTGAAGCTCCAACAACAACAGAAGCTCCAACAACAACAGAAGTTCCAACAACAGAAGCTCCAACAACAACAGAAGCTCCAACAACAACAGAAGCTCCAACAACGACTGAAGCTCCAACAACAACTGAGGCTCCAACAACGACTGAAGCTCCAACAACAACAGAAGCTCCAACAACGACGGAAGCTCCAACGACAACAGAAGCTCCAACAACAACTGAGGCTCCAACAACAGAAGCTCCAAAAACAGAAGTTACTACAACAACAGAAAACAAACCAGGACTTCCAAATACTGGTGAGGCTACAAGTCTAGTACTTGTATTGGCTGGTGTGGTAATCATGTCAGGAACAGTTGTTATGAAACGTAAATTTACTAAATAATAATTTTTAGAAAATCTACACTATATTAAAGAGAGCCGAAAGGCTCTCTTTTCAATTTAATGAGTGTATATAAATCTCCTTACTTAATTAATTATTTTTATAAAAAAGTGATAATAGCAAGTTTGAAATTAATAGTTAAAATTCATGGAATAAAGCATTTTAGTCTTGACAAATAGCTCTTATCCATGTAAAATAGAATAGATCTTGAACTTGAAGGGAGTGAAAAAAATGTCTAAAACAGTAGTACGTAAGAATGAATCTCTTGACGATGCACTTCGTCGTTTCAAACGTGCGGTTACTAAAGCTGGTACTCTTCAAGAAACACGCAAACGTGAATTCTATGAAAAACCTTCTGTAAAACGTAAACGTAAATCAGAAGCAGCTCGTAAACGTAAAAAATTCTAATTGAAATGAAAGGCTAGACTTGTCTAGTCTTTTTTTGCACACTGTTTAGAGATATGAAGAACTTATGAAAGAGTATATAAAAGAATATCAAAAGATGCGCGAAGTACGTTTTAAGGATTGGGGTTATTATTCAACTCCTATAAACTGGCAGGAATTTGAAGAGTCTAATCAGAGGATTTTTCAAAAGTATTTGAAGGATTCGAAAGTATTGTCCGATAATGTTTTAAGGACAAAGTTGTACAGTAGCTTATTGCTAGATGATATCAAGTATTTTGCATACTATATAGCCTTTTTAGACGGAGATTACAAACAATTAAATAATGCTCTGTGGCAAACAGGAAGAGAAGAATTGATTAGAGGAGGTTTGCTTGCAAGTGGAACAATCTATACTGATGGTATTTTGAGGGGCTTATTTACCTCTTTTGCATGTAACGATTTTTCAGTCATTTCATCTTATATACCAAAAGACTTGCCTTTACTGAAAGGAACCTATTATCCCCAAAATGTCATCAATCTTTTGCACGCTCTTTATTATCAGGATGAAGACAGATTATCAGAGTCTATCATATTGGCACAACAGTTTCTAGAGAAGAAAAAACGAACAGGTATGGAAGAATTTTCTGTTCGTTACTTTATAAACTTGGCAAGAAAAGAAGCAGCTGGGATAAGCCAAAACTTACAAACCTATGCCTAGCTTATCAGAGACGGGGTTATCCCTTTGAGAAGATAGATAAATGCTTCGCTGATGAAGTTCATGGTCTTTATCGCTTGGTGAAATATTTTGATGATTACATGTTTGAAGAGGTTAGTATGCCATCTCATAAGACTTTTCTGCAGAAATTTGAAAAATGGCAAGTTCAAAATCAGTTTCCACAAGGAAAACAGTTCTATATCTATCCAAAAGATATGGCTGATGCAAACAAAATACTAAAAAATGAACTTCCGAGAATTCATATAGAAAAATCAGGAAGGGATTTGGTAATAGATATTGATCGGTTTGCAGTAGATTTGTCTCAACTGATTTGAGAAAGTACGAGAAGACTCACATGCTAAATCATTTTTAAGGCAACTTTAAATAAATACTGTAAATCTTGCAAAAAAAGGAAACTTCCAGCTACAATCTGATATAATAGTAAGAGAACTCGATTTAAGGAGAAATATATGTCGGTTTCAGTAAAAGAAGTTATTGAGAAGCTTAGATTAGACATTGTCTATGGGGAGCCTGAATTACTTGAAAAGGAAATTAATACTGCGGATATTACGCGACCTGGTCTTGAAATGACAGGCTATTTTGATTACTATACTCCAGAGCGTATTCAATTGTTGGGGATGAAGGAATGGTCTTACCTAGTTTCTATGCCTTCTCAAAATCGTTACGATGTCTTGAAAAAAATGTTTCAACCGGAGACACCTGCGGTCATTGTTGCCCGTGGTTTGGTAGTTCCAGAGGAAATGTTAAAGGCTGCTAGAGAATGTAAAATTGCAATTTTAACTAGTCGTACAGCAACCAGTCGTTTGTCTGGAGAACTTTCTAGCTATCTTGATTCTCGTCTAGCAGAACGTACTAGTGTACACGGTGTCCTAATGGATATCTATGGTATGGGTGTTTTGATTCAAGGTGATAGTGGAATCGGTAAGAGTGAGACAGGTTTAGAACTAGTTAAACGTGGTCACCGTTTGGTAGCAGACGATCGGGTAGATATCTATTCTAAGGATGAAATGACTCTCTGGGGTGAACCTGCTGAAATCTTGAAACATCTGATCGAAATTCGTGGAGTAGGGATCATTGATGTCATGAGTCTATACGGTGCTAGTGCAGTTAAGGATTCTTCACAAGTTCAGCTAGCTGTTTATTTGGAAAATTACGATACACATAAGACCTTTGACCGCTTGGGGAACAATGCTGAAGAGTTGGAAATTTCAGGTGTTTCTATTCCGCGTATTCGGATTCCTGTAAAAACAGGTCGCAATATTTCTGTGGTCATCGAAGCGGCAGCTATGAATTATCGTGCAAAAGACATGGGCTTTGATGCGACACGTCTCTTTGAAGAAAGATTGACGAAATTAATTGAAAAGAACGAGGTGCAAAATGATTGATCCAGTTGCTTTCAAATAGGTCCATTTGCCATTAGATGGTATGCACTTTGTATCGTTTCCGGCCTTATCTTAGCGGTATATTTGGCAAGTAAAGAAGCTCCTAAAAAGAAAATCTTATCAGAAGACATTTTGGACTTTATCTTAGTGGCTTTCCCTTTGTCAATCATCGGCGCGAGACTTTACTATGTTATTTTTAAATTTGACTATTATAGCCAACATTTAGGGGAGATATTTGCTGTCTGGAATGGTGGTCTTGCGATATACGGCGGTCTAATTACCGGAGCGATTGTACTCTATATTTTCGCAGACCGTAAATTAATCAATACCTGGGATTTCTTGGATATTGCAGCTCCGAGCGTTATGATTGCTCAGAGTCTAGGACGTTGGGGGAACTTCTTTAACCAAGAAGCTTACGGAGCAGTTGTAGAAAACCTTGATTATTTACCTGGTTTTATTAAGAATCAGATGTATATTGATGGCTCATATCGACAACCAACCTTCCTGTACGAATCTATCTGGAACCTGATTGGTTTTGCTTTAATTGTTATTTTTAGACGCCGATTAAATGTCATTCGTCGTGGTCATATCACAGCCTTTTACTTAATTTGGTATGGTTTTGGACGTATGATTATTGAGGGTATGCGTACAGATAGTCTCATGTTCTTTGGACTTCGAGTATCTCAGTGGTTGTCTGTTCTATTAATTGGACTTGGTATTTATATTATCGTTTATCAAAATCGGAAAAAAGCACCATTTTATAATGTAAAAAAGGAGAATTAAAATGTTAGAAGTTGCTTATATTTTTGTGGCTATTGCCTTGATTGTATTTATTGTTTATTTGATTATTACGCTACAAAAAGTTGGACGTGTAATTGATGAAACAGAAAATACTGTTAAAACGCTAACTTCAGATGTAAATGTTACTCTACATCACACAAACGAACTTCTTGCCAAGGTCAATGTTCTTGCTGATGACATCAATATCAAAGTTGCAACCATTGATCCACTCTTTACAGCAGTTGCAGACCTTTCTGTTTCTGTCTCTGACTTAAATGAGCAGGCTCGTGTCTTGAGTAAAAAAGCATCATCTGCAGGTTCAAAAACATTAAAGACTAGTGCAGGCTTATCTGCCGTTCGTATTGCAAGTAAATTTTTTAAAAAATAAAAAGGAGATAACTCATGGGTAAATTATCATCAATCCTTTTAGGAACTGTTTCAGGTGTGGCTGTTGCCTTGTTTCTAACAAGTGAAAAAGGGAAACGTGTTACTAGTCAGGCACAAGACTTTATTGAAGATCTGAGAGAAGATCCAGAATATGCTAAGGAACAAGCTCTTGAAAAATTGACAGAAGTCAAAGAACAAACCAGAGATTTTGTTCTAAAGACAAAAGAACAAGTAGAATCAGGCGAAATTACCTTGGATTCAGTTCTTGAAAAATCTAAATCTTTAGCTCAACAAGCGACTGAAGCTTCAAAAGAGACCTTGAACAATCTCAAGGAACAATTGGAAGAAAAAGTAGTTGTTGAAGACCCAGAAGACGGTCAAGAAATCATCATCGAAATCAAAGAAGATTAAAATAGAAATCACCATTTTTGATTCCCTTAGAGTCGGAGATGGTGATTTTTTTCTTGAGGCAAGTCTTTGTGGTATAATAAATACTATGCAGAAGAAACCAACATCAGCTTACGTGCACATTCCATTTTGCACACAAATCTGTTATTATTGTGACTTTTCTAAGGTCTTTATTAAAAATCAACCGGTAGACAGCTATCTAGAGCATCTACTGCAAGAATTTCATTCTTATGACATTCAGAAGTTGCGTACTCTCTATATTGGGGGAGGGACACCGACAGCCTTGTCTGCGCCACAGTTAGAGGTGCTTCTGGATGGATTGACTAAAAACTTAGATTTGTCAGTCTTAGAAGAATTAACCATTGAGGCTAATCCTGGTGATTTGGATGAGGATAAGATTGCAGTTTTGAAAAATTCAGCAGTCAACCGGGTTTCATTGGGTGTCCAAACCTTTGATGATAAAATGCTGAAAAAAATTGGTCGAAGTCACTTGGAGAAGGATATCTATGAAAACATTGATCGTCTAAAGTTAGCAGGGTTTGATAATATTTCCATTGACTTAATCTACGCTCTTCCTGGTCAGACTATGGACCAGGTCAAGGACAATGTTGCCAAGGCCATCACTTTGGACATTCCCCACATGAGTCTTTATAGCTTGATTTTGGAAAACCATACGGTCTTTATGAATCGTATGCGTCGTGGGAAGTTACCACTTCCTAAAGAAGAAGTAGAAGCTGAGATGTTTGAATATATCATTGCTGAATTAGAGCGTGCTGGTTTTGAGCATTATGAAATTTCAAATTTTTCAAAACCCGGCTTTGAAAGTCGTCATAATCTTATGTACTGGGATAATGCTGAGTATTATGGTATAGGTGCAGGTGCTTCAGGTTATGTCAATGGTGTTCGCTATAAGAATCATGGCCCAATCCGCCATTATTTGAAGGCAGTAGAAGAAGGCAATGCTCGCATCAATGAGGAACACCTGAGTCTAAGGGAACAAATGGAAGAAGAGATGTTTCTCGGACTTCGCAAGAAGACAGGAGTTTCAAAAGCAAGATTCGAAGAAAAATTTGGCACATCTTTTGAAAATGTATATGGTCAAGTTGTAAGAGATTTATGTCATCAAGGTCTTTTACAAGTAGAAGGTCAACAAATACGAATGACAAAAAAAGGTCTCTTTTTAGGAGATACAGTAGCAGAACGATTTATATTGGAGTAGAATTATGGGCTTAACTTATCAAATGAAGATGAAAAATTCCTTTTGATATGGCTGATATGAATGGCCATATCAAGTTGCCAGATGTTATTTTGTTGTCCCCTGCAAGTATCAGGAATGCAATCCATTAATCTAGGAGTGAGTGACAAGGATGTTTTAGAACAGTATAATCTAGTCTGGATTATCACTGATTATGATATCGATGTTGTACGTTTACCTCAATTTGCTGAGGAAATTACCATCGAAACAGAGGCCTTGACCTACAATCGTCTATTTTGCTACCGCCGATTTACTATTTATGATGAAGACGGTCAAGAAATCATTCGCATGGTAGCTACCTTTGTCCTTATGGATCGTGACAGTCGGAAGGTTCATCCTGTAGAACCTGAAATAGTCGCTCCTTATCAATCTGAGTTTTCTAAGAAACTCCTTCGCGGGCCAAAATACGCAGAGCTGGAAGAAGCGATTAGCAAAGATTACCATGTTCGTTTTTACGACTTGGATATGAATGGACATGTCAATAACAGCAAATACCTAGATTGGGTCTTTGAGGTTATGGGAGCTGATTTCCTGACTAATCATATCCCTAAAAAAATTAACCTCAAATATGTCAAGGAAGTTCGACCAGGTGGCATGATCACTTCTAGTTATGAATTGAATGGACTAGAAAGCAATCACCAAGTCACAAGTGATGGCGATATCAATGCTCAGGCAAAGATAACTTGGCAAAAAATTAACAAAGATTAGAAAGAAACGTATGACTTATAAAGGTTATTTAATCGATTTAGATGGAACAATCTATAAGGGGAAAGATAGAATCCCAGCAGGTGAAGCTTTTGTTCATGAGTTACAAAAAAGAGAGATTCCTTATCTTTTCGTAACAAATAACACCACTCGTACACCTGAAAGTGTTCAAGAGATGTTGGCCAATCAGTTTAATATCGACACACCTGTATCGACAATCTATACTGCAACTTTAGCGACCATTGATTACATGAATGACCTGGGACTTGAAAAGACCGTTTATGTGATTGGAGAAGCAGGGCTCAAGGAAGCCATTCAAGTAGCAGGCTACGTTGAAGATAAAGAAAATCCAGCTTATGTTGTTGTTGGTTTGGACTGGCAAGTAGACTATGAAAAATTTGCTACAGCAACCCTAGCTATTCATAAAGGTGCTCATTTTATCGGTACCAACCCAGATTTAAATATTCCAACAGAACGTGGACTTTTACCTGGTGCTGGTTCACTGATTACTCTTCTTGAAGCAGCAACTCGCGTAAAACCAGTTTATATTGGAAAACCAAACGCGATTATTATGGACAAGGCTGTTGAACACCTAGGACTTGAGCGCCAAGAAATTGTCATGGTGGGGGATAATTACCTGACTGACATTCGTGCTGGTATTGATAATGGAATTCCTAGCCTTTTGGTGACGACAGGATTTACAAAACCTGAAGAAGTAGCAGACCTACCAATCGCTCCAACCCATGTTCTCTCAAGTCTAGCGGAGTGGAATTTCGATGAAAACTAAATTAACTTTTGGAGGAAGTCTTCTCTTTCTCCTCTCGCTTGCTATTTTATTGACCATCTACCTGTCTTGGTTGGTTTACCCTCTGGAGATTTCTTGGTTAAATCTGACAAGTCGTGTTCATGTCCAACCTCAGACCATCCAACATAACTTTAATGTTTTGATGGATTATTTGACCAATCCATTGAGTCAAGTATTAGCAATGCCAGATTTTCCTTCATCTGCATCAGGGGTCCATCATTTTGCGGTTGTCAAGGGACTTTTTCACCTAGCGCAAGGAGTAGCAATCGTAACTCTACCGATTTTCTACCTTTTTTGGAAGCAAGTCATTCAGAAAGGTTTTCTGCCTCTATATCGCAGAGGTATCTTGATTATGCTGTTTTTACCTTTGGTTCTTGGTTTAGTTGGTGTCTTCATTGGGTTTGAACAATTCTTTACATTGTTTCATCAAATTCTTTTTGTAGGTGATGATACCTGGCTTTTTGATCCAGCGAAAGATCCAGTCATTCTTATTCTACCAGAGGACTTTTTCCTGCATGCCTTTCTCCTATTTTTCTGCTTGTATGAGTTGATTTTTGGATTCGTTTATCTTTTAAGTTGGAAAAAACTACCAAAAAGAGAATAAATGCATAAGAATGTTTTAAAAATTTGTACGAAAAACCTATTTTTCTTTAAAAAGTAGGTTTTTTTACGGAAATAACTAGTCAAGCGCTTTATTTTTTTGTATAATAGAGTTAGAAAAGTATGCAAAGAAGAGAATAGCATGATTACACTATTTTTATCACCGAGTTGTACATCATGTCGTAAGGCAAAGGCCTGGCTAGACAATCATAAGGTGCCTTTCCAAGAGCACAACATTATGACCAGCCCTTTATCAAGAAAAGAGTTGCAACAAATTCTTTCCTTGACCGAAAACGGTACCGATGACATCATTTCAACTCGTTCAAAAATTTTCCAAAAGTTAAATATCGATGTGGAAAGTATCTCGGTGACGGAGTTGCTTAGTTTAATTGAGCAATACCCTAGTCTTTTGCGTCGTCCAATCATCATTGATGATAAACGTATGCAGATTGGCTTTAATGAAGATGAGATTCGTGCATTTCTTCCTCGTAGTTACCGTAAGCAAGAATTGAAAGAAGCTACATTAAGAGCTGGTATTAATTAGATGAATAAACAGTATAGTTACCCACTAGATTTGTCGTGGAGCACTGAAGAACTTGCTTCAGTGCTTTCTTTTTTTAATGATGTTGAAGCTGCGTATGAAACCAAGGTAGAAGCAAAACAACTATTAGATTCCTACAAGGTATTCAAATCAGTTGTGCCCAGCAAGAGCGAAGAAAAACGTTTGGGACGTGAATTTGAATCAGTTAGCGGATATTCTTTCTACCGTGCAGTCCAATTGGCCAAAGAAAAAGGAGAAGGGAAGATTGCGCTTGGAAAATAAATTTACATTTGCCAAAGAAATTGTCAGGGAAGCTGGGGAATACATTCTCCAACATATGAAAGAAGATCTCCATGTTGAGAAAAAGTCTTCCCCTACAGATTTGGTAACTAAGTTAGATAAAGAAGTTCAAGACTTACTTATTAAAAAAATCCGTTCTCGCTATCCAGATGATTTATTTTGTGCAGAAGAAGGCTGTATGCGTGCAGCAGTAGGACAAGGTTCGGTATGGATTATTGATCCTATTGATGGAACCAACAACTTCGTAGCTCAAGGTGAAGATTTTGCCGTTATGCTGGCCTATTTTGAGGATGGTATTGGCAAGTTTGGTATTATCTATGATGTTATGAAGGGTGATTGTTACCATGGTGGAGGAGACTTCCCGCCCTGTCGCAATGATGAACCTTTACCACCATTTAAAAAGAAACCCTTGAGAGAATTTTTGGTAGCTGGTAATTCTAGAATGCTAGCGACTAACGAATGGGGCTTAGCTGATTTGGGAAACGCTGCCCTTGGAACACGAGTTTATGGCAGTGCTGCTATTAGTTTTGCCAAGGTTCTTTCAGGCCGATTGTTAACTTATATCACTTATTTACAACCTTGGGATTATGCAGCTGCAAGTATTTTAGGTGAAAGTTTGGGTTATAAGGTTTTTACGATTGCTGGTGAGGAAGTCGATTTTCAAACACGACAGGCCGTTATGATGGTGCCAGTCGAGATGAAAGATGAGATCCAATCCTATATCTATGAAAGGAAATAAACCTACATGCAATTTCCAGATGGATTTGTAAAAAAATACGAAACAATATTGGGAGATGAGGCAAGAGCTTTTCTTGCCTCTTTTGATGATGAGGCTGTTTCTGCTTTTCGTATCAACCCTTTAAAAAGAAAGACAAATTTCTTTTTTTCAGATGCGATTCCCAACACACCCTGGGGCTACTATGGCAAGGTTTCAGGGAAATCACCAGAACATGTAACTGGCTTGGTCTATTCCCAAGAACCAGCTGCACAAATGGTCGCTCAAGTAGCTCAGCCAAAGCCAGGTATGAAGGTCTTAGACTTGGCAGCGGCTCCCGGTGGGAAATCCACTCAACTGGCCTCCTATCTTGCAGGAGACGGTCTTCTTGTTTCAAATGAGATTTCAAGCAAACGGTCAAAGATTTTGGTTGAAAATATGGAACGCTTTGGTGCGACTAATGTCGTTGTAACCAATGAATCTGCAGAACGCTTGGCCACGGTTTTTAAAGGTTACTTTGACCTGATTGTTTTAGATGCGCCATGCTCAGGAGAAGGTATGTTTCGCAAGCAACCGGATGCTATGGATTATTGGAGTGAGGATTATCCTAGTCAATGCGCTAGACTACAACGTGAGATTTTAGAAGATGCTGTTACCATGTTGGCTGAAGGTGGTCGACTTGTCTATTCTACTTGTACTTGGGCTCCAGAAGAAAATGAGGAAATCATTCACTGGCTTCTAGATAGCTATGATTTTGAATTGATTCCAATCGAACACATCAATGGTATGATCCCAGGGATTGATTTGCCTGAAACAGCTCGGATGTATCCACATCACTTTAAGGGTGAAGGTCAGTTTGTTGCCCATCTTCAGTTTAAGGGACAAAACAAGCCTGCGAAGTTCAAGCCTTCTAAGACGAATCTCAGTCGTGAACAGTTGAGTTTGTGGCAGGATTTTGAGAAGAAGCATTTAAAAGAAAAAATGCTGGGAGTCCTGCAAGTTTTTGGGGACCAACTTTATCTCCTACCAGAAGTCCTACCAGATATTAGTAAACTTAAGATAGCTCGTAATGGTCTTCATCTTGGAACTTTTAAGAAAAAACGCTTTGAGCCAAGTTTTGCTCTTGGATTAGCTTTGAAACCGAGTCAAGTCAAGCAAACGATTGAAATTTCTCAAGAAGACTTTGGCAAATACGTAGCAGGTGAAACGGTTCAATTAGAGCAAGATTTTAGTAATGGTTGGTACCAAGTTTTGGTAGGTGGTAATGGTCTTGGTTTTGCAAAAGTGACTGGAAATACTCTGAAGAACTACTTCCCTAAAGGATTGAGGTTTCAGGTGAAAAACTAGTCAAAATCAGTATTCTATGTTATAGTGGAAGTATGGATTTTTCGCGAGAATATTAGAAATTAAGGACGTAAATCCAAGCTATTCATCATTATTTTCAAGGAGACAAATAGTGAAAAAATTTAAAAAACTCACCCTCTCTCTTGCGACTCTTTTACTTGCTGGTTCGCTAGCAGGATGTGCAAGTTGGATTGATCGTGGGGAGTCTATGACTGCTGTTGGATCAACTGCCCTTCAACCTTTAGTTGAGGCGGCAGCAGATGAATTTGCGTCCGCACACGCTGGTAAAACAGTCAATGTTCAAGGCGGTGGTTCAGGTACAGGTCTGTCTCAAGTCCAGTCTGGGGCGGTTGATGTTGGAAACTCTGATGTGTTCGCTGAAGAGAAAGATGGTATCGATGCGTCCGCGCTAGTTGACCACAAGGTTGCTGTTGCTGGATTAGCTGTCATTATTAATAAAGAAGTAGATGTTGATAATCTTACGACAGAACAACTTCGCAAAATTTTTACAGGTGAAATTACCAACTGGAAAGAAGTTGGTGGTAAGGATTTAGCTATTTCTATTATCAACCGTGCTGCGAGCTCAGGTTCTCGTGCGACTTTTGACAGTGTGATTATGAATGGTCAGTCAGCGGTTCAAAGTCAGGAGCAGGATTCTAACGGTATGGTGAAGTCCATTGTTTCTCAAACACCAGGTGCTATCTCATACCTAGCTTTCGCCTATGTTGATGATTCTGTTGGGACTATTAAACTTAATGGTTATGAGCCAATCTCAGAGAATGTAACCACGAATAACTGGCCTTTGTGGTCTTATGAACATATGTATACACTTGGTGAGCCAAATGAATTGGTTGCCGAATTCCTAAACTTTGTTCTTTCGGACGAAGCGCAGAATGGAATCGTTAAAGGAATGGGTTATATTTCTGTCAAGGAAATGAAGGTTGAAAAAGATGCTGCAGGTACTGTGACAGCGCTAGAAGGGAGCCAATAATGAATCAAGAAGAATTATCAAAAAAATTGCTCTCTCATTCAAAAAACTCTCGTCTTGAGAAATTAGGAAAAGGGCTAACCTTTGCCTGCCTATCTTTGATTGTTATCATTGTGGCTATGATTTTAATCTTTGTAGCCCAAAAAGGTTTGTCGACCTTCTTTGTCAATGGTGTGAATATCTTTGATTTTCTTTTTGGTGCAACTTGGAATCCGTCTGGGAAACAATTTGGTGCCCTTCCAATGATTTTAGGTTCCTTTATTGTTACCATCCTGTCAGCTCTTATTGCAACACCATTTGCCATTGGTGCAGCAGTCTTTATGACAGAGGTGTCTCCAAAAGGAGCTAAGATTTTGCAACCTGCTATTGAACTCTTAGTTGGGATTCCCTCAGTAGTTTATGGATTTATCGGTTTGCAGGTCGTGGTACCATTTGTACGTACTGTTTTTGGTGGAACTGGTTTCGGTATTTTATCAGGAATTTTCGTTCTCTTTGTTATGATCTTGCCGACTGTAACCTTCATGACAACTGATAGCCTACGTGCGGTTCCTCGTCACTACCGTGAAGCAAGTTTAGCCATGGGAGCGACCCGCTGGCAAACTATTTGGCGTGTAACCTTGAAGGCTGCTCGTTCAGGTATTTTTACGGCAGTAGTTTTCGGGATGGCGCGTGCCTTTGGTGAGGCCCTTGCGATTCAGATGGTGGTTGGTAACTCAGCAGTTGTTCCAACTTCATTGACGACACCAGCAGCGACTCTGACATCCGTTTTGACTATGGGAATCGGAAATACTGTTATGGGAACTGTTGATAATAATGTTCTTTGGTCACTGGCCCTAGTATTGCTCTTGATGAGCCTGGCCTTTAACAGTGTGATTAAATTGATTACAAAAGAGAGAGGAAAGAAAAATTATGCACGCTAAGAAATTAGATAAACTTGCTACAGCTGTCCTCTACACCATCGCAGGAATCATTGTGACCATTCTAGCTTCCTTGATTCTTTATATCTTGGTTCGAGGTTTGCCACATGTTTCTTGGTCATTCTTAACAGGGAAATCATCCTCATATCAAGCAGGCGGTGGTATTGGGATTCAGCTTTATAATTCCTTTTTCCTTTTAGTGATTACCTTATTTATCTCTGTGCCCCTATCAATGGGAGCTGGAATTTTCCTAGCAGAGTATGCTAAAAAAGGTCGTATTACAAATTTTGTCCGTACCTGTATTGAAATCTTGTCTTCTCTACCATCCGTAGTTGTGGGACTCTTTGGTTACCTCATCTTTGTAGTCCAGTTTGAGTATGGATTTTCTATTATTTCTGGTGCCTTGGCTTTAACGGTCTTTAATCTTCCACAGATGACTCGTAACGTTGAAGACAGTTTGAAACACGTTCACCATACGCAACGTGAAGCTGGTTTGGCACTTGGGCTCTCCCGTTGGGAAACAGTTCTTCATGTCGTGATTCCTGAAGCTCTTCCCGGTATTGTAACTGGGATCGTGCTTGCATCAGGTCGTATCTTTGGAGAAGCTGCTGCTCTTATCTATACAGCAGGTCAATCTGCACCAGCTCTTGATTGGTCTAACTGGAATGTTCTCAGTGTAACCAGTCCAATCTCAATCTTCCGTCAAGCAGAAACCTTGGCTGTCCATATCTGGAAAGTCAACAGTGAAGGAACCATTCCTGATGGAACTCTAGTTTCAGCGGGTTCTGCAGCAGTGCTCCTCATCTTTATTTTGATCTTTAACTTTGGAGCACGTAAACTCGGAAGCTATCTACATAAGAAATTAACTGCAGCCTAAAGGAGAAGCCATGTCAAAATATAATTGGGATGAAAGGCATATCATTACTTTTCCAGAAGAAAAAGTGGCCCTCTCTACGAAGGATTTACATGTCTACTACGGTAAGAATGAATCCATCAAGGGTGTGGATATGCAATTTGAAAAAAATAAAATTACGGCCTTGATTGGTCCATCAGGATCAGGGAAATCAACCTACCTACGCAGTCTCAACCGTATGAATGATACCATTGATATTGCAAAGGTTACAGGCCAAATTCTCTATCAAGGAATTGATGTCAACCGTCCTGAAATCAATGTTTATGAAATGCGTAAGCATATCGGAATGGTTTTCCAACGTCCAAATCCATTTGCTAAATCGATCTATCGTAACATCACCTTTGCACACGAACGTGCAGGAGTTAAGGACAAGCAGGTTCTTGATGAAATTGTAGAAACGTCTCTTCGTCAGGCTGCCCTCTGGGATCAGGTCAAAGATGACCTTCATAAGTCAGCCTTAACGCTTTCAGGTGGTCAGCAGCAACGTCTCTGTATCGCTCGTGCTATCTCTGTAAAACCAGACATCCTCTTAATGGATGAGCCGGCGTCAGCCTTGGATCCGATTGCGACAGCTCAGCTTGAAGAAACCATGCTGGAGTTGAAGAAGGACTTTACCATCATCATCGTTACCCACAGTATGCAACAGGCTGCGCGTGCAAGTGACTACACTGGATTTTTTTACTTGGGTGATTTAATTGAGTACGATAAAACATCAAATATTTTCCAAAATGCTAAGCTACAGTCTACCAATGACTATGTAACAGGGCACTTTGGTTAGAAAGGAAGCAGTATGACAGAACCGATTTTACAGGTTTCAGACCTGTCTGTTTATTACAACAAAAAGAAGGCCTTGAATAGTGTTTCCTTATCATTCCTACCCAAGGAAATTACAGCACTTATAGGACCGTCAGGATCAGGGAAGTCAACCCTGCTCAAGGCTATTAACCGAATGGGTGACCTTAATCCAGAGGTGACAACTACTGGTTCAGTGGTCTACAATGGTCACAATATTTATAGTCCACGTACAGATACGGTTGAATTACGTAAGGAAATCGGGATGGTTTTCCAACAACCCAATCCTTTCCCAATGTCCATCTATGAAAATGTCGTCTATGGTCTCCGAATCAATGGAGAGAAAGACAAGCAAGTCTTGGATGAAGCTGTAGAGAAAGCTTTAAGCCGTGCCTCAATCTGGGATGAGGTCAAAGACCGCTTGCATGATTCAGCTATTGGATTATCAGGTGGACAGCAGCAACGTGTCTGTGTAGCCCGTGTTTTGGCAACTAGTCCAAAGATTATTCTTTTGGATGAGCCGACCTCAGCCTTAGACCCTATTTCAGCTGGGAAAATCGAAGAAACCCTATATAGTCTCAAGGACAAGTACACCATGCTATTGGTTACTCGTTCCATGCAGCAAGCATCTCGAATCTCTGATAAGACTGGCTTTCCTAAATGGAGATTTGATTGAATTTAACGATACCAAGGAAATGTTCCTCTACCCACAACATAAGGAAACAGAAGATTACATTTCAGGTAAATTTGGATAAGGAGAGAAAAGATGTTACGATCTCAATTCGAAGAAGATTTAGAGAAATTGCACAACCAATTCTACGCCATGGGACAAGAGGTCCTTTCGCAAATCAATCGTACAGTACGTGCTTTTGTCACCCATGACCGTGACCTAGCTAAAGAAGTTATCGAGCAAGACGCAGAAGTGAATGAATACGAATTGAAACTGGAAAAGAAATCATTTGAAATCATTGCCCTTCAACAGCCAGTTTCTCAAGACTTGCGTACAGTCCTAACAGTTCTAAAGGCTGTTTCTGACTTGGAACGTATGGGAGACCATGCTGTATCCATCGCTGAGGCAACCATTCGTATGAAGGGAGAAGAGCGCATTCCAGCAGTCGAAGAAGAAATCAAAAAGATGGGACGCGATGTGAAAGATTTCGTGGAAACAACCCTCGAACTTTACCTGAACGGATCTGTTGATAAGGCCTACGAAGTTGCAACCATGGATGAAAAAATTAACCATTACTTTGAAAATATTCGTGATCTTGCAACTGATGAAATCAGAAAGAACCCAGAAGCTATCGTCACAGGTCGTGATTACTTCCAAGTGATTTCATACTTGGAGCGTATCGGTGACTATGCTAAGAATATCTGTGAATGGGTTGTTTACTTTGAAACAGGTAAGATTGTAGAATTGTAAAATTGATTAAATATACACAAAAAGGAGCTAAATAGTGAATAAAAGCTCCTTTTTTGATAGAAAAAATGAAAAAAATAAATAAATATAAAGTTTTCTCTTGACAAATACAATTAGCCGAGTTATAATTATACGAAATCAACAGAAAGGTTGTTTATTTATGAAATTTAAAAAATGGATAGTTGTCTTATGTAGTTTTCTTGCAAGCTTCTTTTTAGTAGCTTGTCAATCGTCTAGTTCAAGCTCACAGTCTGCAGTAGAGGCTATCAAACAAAAAGGGAAATTAGTGGTCGCAACCAGTCCTGACTATGCACCATTTGAGTTTCAAGCTTTAGTGGATGGGAAAAATCAAGTTGTAGGTGCTGATATTGATATGGCACAAGCCATCGCTGATGAACTTGGAGTGAAATTAGAAGTTTCCAGCATGAGTTTCGATAATGTCTTGACCAGTCTTCAAACAGGAAAAGCTGATTTGGCCATTGCGGGAATCAGTGCAACTGAAGAAAGAAAAGAAGTTTTTGATTTTTCAATTCCTTACTATGAAAACAAAATTAGCTTTCTAATTAGAAAATCTGATCTGGAAAAATACAAGGATTTGGATTCTCTAGCAAGCGCAAATATCGCTGCTCAAAAAGGAACTGTTCCAGAATCAATGGTTAAAGAGCAACTTCCAAAAGCACAGTTGACTTCATTGACTAACATGGGAGAAGCAGTCAATGAGCTTCAATCAGGTAAAGTTGATGCTGTTCATATGGACGAGCCAGTAGCCTTAAGTTATGCAACTAAAAACTCTGATTTGGCTGTTGCGACAGTCAGCTTGACCATGAAAGAGGGCGAAGAGAATGCAGTAGCTATCAAGAAAGGAAATTCTGACTTGAAGGAAGTGGTTGATAAGGTCATCCAAAAACTTAAAGATGACGGCACTTATCAAACTTATCTTGAAAAGGCTGCTAAGCTAACAGAAGTTGAACAATAAAAAAATAACAGAGTTGGACTTAGTCCAGCTCTGTTTAAGTAGTTTAATGATTCTTCAAGATTTTCAAAAGGAATTTTTGCAAAGTGATAGGGACAAGTTCCTATGTAGGATGATGCGAAAAAGTCGAGTTTTAAAGGACTGTGTTTGAGGCCAGCAATTTTAGGATAGTTCCTAAGGTCAAGCAAGACACCATCATGAAGCGGATAGCTTGGCAGGGAAATGGGATAGGCTTTTAAAAGTTTCTGGATGTGTTCCTGACTTTTCTCTTGTAGTGTCAATCTTGCTAGTCTATTTTTCTCAAAGAGTTGACTATCAATATAGAGTGATAAAGCCTTTTGCATAATGAGGTTATTATCATAGTCCAGAATGTTTTTATAGGCCACAAAAGGACCTTTAATAGGATTTGGAAGTATGAGAGCAGTGATTCGAAGTGCAGGGAATATACTTGTTGAAAAAGACTTGATGTAGATGACCAAATCATTTTGGTCCAAATAATGAAAGGTTTGTCCCATTTTAGGATCTAGATCTCCCAGATAATCATCTTCAACGATATAAATTTGATATTTGGCTGCTAGATCAAGGATAGCACGTTTCTCCTCTTCAGAATATGAATGACCCAGCGGATAGTGAAATCGTGGAATGGTGTAGAAAAATTTAATGTTACCACTTTTAAAATGTTTCTCAAGTTCTTTCAGGTCAATGCCATCCACGCGACGTTCAATGGTTTGATAGGGAATATTTTGAGCCAGCAGAAGTTGGTTCATTCTATGATAGGTTGGTTGTTCGACCAGTATTTCTTGAGCCTTACCTGGAAAATCAATCTGAGAAAGAATAAAAAGGGCTTGCTGGGTTCCAGTTGTCATGACTAATTGATCGGGTTTACTATAGATCGCTTGCTCAAAAAGGAGTTTCTGAACAGACTTTCGTAATTCTTCTAAGCCCTCTTGGTGTTCATAATAGTTGTAGAGATAGTTTTCTCGACCAATCAAGCTTTCGTTTACACAAAGACGAAAGTCATCATAGGCAGCAGCATGTTCGTCATTGACCGAGATAACGAGGTCTTCGTGGCCAGCTTGTTGTTCTAAAACATAATAGCCACTTTGAGGTTTGGAGTAAATGTATTTTTCGTATCGGAGTTCTAAAAGTGCACGCTGCACAGTATCTTTACTGCAGTGGAAGTCTTGACTGAGTTTTCGGATAGAAGGTAGACGACTTCCTGTGAGAAACTTACCTGATTCGATCCCTTCTTTTAGATAATGAACAACTTGTTCGTACTTGCTTTCTTGCTTCATTCCAGACCTCTCTTGATTTTGTTACATTGTACCTTTTTTTTGGACGTTTGACAATGTTAAAAGGTGGTCTAGCATTCAATTCTAAGAAGAAATGTGATATACTTAGTAAGTAAATTTTCAAAGAAGAGTGAGATGATAAAGGTGCAAGAACCAGTTAAATTATTCCAATACAATACCTTGGGTGCCTTGATGGCAGGCCTATACGGTGGGACCATGACCGTAGGTGAGTTACTTGAACATGGAGATTTAGGACTAGGAACCTTGGACTCTATTGATGGAGAATTGATTGTCTTGGATGGTAAAGCCTATCAAGCTAAGGGGTCAGGAGAGAAGCCTGAAATCGTAGAAGTGTTACCAGATGCACTGATTCCTTATGCAGCAGTTGTCCCCCACCAAGCAGAAGTTATTTTCCGTCAGCGTTTTGAGATGACTGATAAGGAACTAGAAAAACGAATTGAATCCTACTATGATGGAGAAAACCTTTTCCGTTCGATTAAAATTCATGGTGATTTTAAACACATGCATGTTCGCATGATTCCCAAATCAACATCCGAAACAAAGTTCGCTGAGGTTGCGACTCATCAGCCTGAATATAGAGCTGAAAATGTGACAGGAACTATCGTTGGTTTCTGGACACCAGAGATTTTTCATGGGGTCAGTGTTGCCGGTTATCATCTACACTTTATCTCAGATGACCGAACCTTTGGTGGTCACGTCATGGACTTTGTCATTAAGGAAGGAATCATAGAGGTTGGAGCGGTTGACCAACTAGATCAGCGTTTCCCTGTCCAGGATCGTCAGTACCTCTTTGCAAAGTTTAATGTTGATGAGATGAAAAAAGATATCGATCAGGCAGAATAAAAGGAGACAAGTATGAAAATCCATGTAATAATCACAATGATCGCTTTAGTTGTATTTCTCATAGCAGCCATTTGGTTTGCAAAAAAGAAGTACAAGATTAACCTTTCAGTTTTAGGACTTGGGGCAGTTGCATTCTTTGTCTCCTCTCAAGTCTTAGAGAAGATTGTTCACCTTATTGTTCTTCATCCACAAAAAGATGGAACCATTTCGCTTATGCAGGAGCATCCTTTTCTATATGTCCTTTATGGAATCGCTATGGCAGCTCTCTTTGAAGAAACGGCGCGCCTTGTCTTCTTTAAATGGTTAGAGAAGAAGAGAACCTTGGAAGATGCGGATGCCCTCGCCTATGGACTTGGTCATGGTGGCTTGGAATTGCTCTACCTTGGAATTGGAAGCTTGATTAGTCTATTAGTCCTCTTTTCATTATTAGAGTCTTCAAATCCAGATTTGGCAAATATCCTTCCCCAAAATACACTTGAAACAGTTCAATCTCTATCTGGATGGCAGATTTATTTACTTGGTGTTGAGCGTGTGCTTGCTCTGGTGATGCAAATCGGTCTCACTTTCTGGGTTTATCAAGCAGTTCGTCAAAAGAATTGGATTTATCTAGCAACTGCTTATGGCTTACATGCCTTCTTTGATTTGGCTCCGAGTCTATCTCAGGTTGGTTGGATTTCAAATCCGCTTCTAGTCGAAGGGTTGTTAGCAGTGGAAGTTGTTCTATTTGTATATTTTACAAAAACTATCTTGTATAAAAAATAATAATGCAAAAGAGGTCTGACCTCTTTTTTACTTGTGTGAATAAAAAAGCTTTTCAAATCGTCGAAAAAAATCGCTAAAAATGGTATAATGGAATGAATTTTATAAAAGGATGAGAGATATGACAGTATTAGAAAAATTAAAAGAAACCTTAGAAGGAATTGATATTCGATTCGATGAGCCATTGAAAACTTATACCTATACCAAAGTTGGAGGGAAGGCAGATTACTTAGCTTTTCCTCGCAATCATTATGAGATGGCCCGTGTGGTTAAGTTCGCTAATCAAGAAAATATCCCATGGATGGTTCTTGGAAATGCTAGTAATATTATCGTCCGAGAAGGCGGAATTCGTGGCTTTGTCATTATGTGTGACAAGCTCAACAATGTTTCAGTCGATGGTTACACCATTGAAGCAGAAGCGGGAGCTAACTTGATTGAGACAACTCGAATCGCTCTACGCCATAGTTTGACAGGATTTGAATTTGCCTGTGGAATTCCAGGAAGCGTCGGTGGAGCTGTCTTTATGAATGCTGGAGCCTATGGAGGTGAGATTGCTCATATTTTGCAGTCTTGCAAAGTATTGACCAAGGATGGGGAAATCGAGACTTTATCAGCCAAGGACTTAGCCTTTGGTTACCGTCATTCAGCTATTCAAGATTCTGGAGCAGTAGTCTTATCAGCTAAATTTGCACTATCTCCAGGGAATTATGAGACTATTAATCAAGAAATGGATCGCTTAACTCATTTGCGTGAACTTAAGCAACCTTTGGAATATCCTTCATGTGGTTCTGTCTTTAAACGTCCAGTCGGGCATTTTGCAGGACAATTGATTTCAGAAGCTGGTTTGAAGGGCTACCGTATCGGTGGTGTCGAAGTCTCAGAAAAACATGCAGGCTTTATGATTAATGTAGCCGATGGGACAGCAAGAGACTATGAAGACTTAATTGAGTCTGTTATTGACAAAGTTAAAGAACATTCAGGTGTTACCTTAGAGCGAGAAGTTCGTATCTTGGGTGAGCACGAATAACATTATTATTACACATTATACAAAGATTGGGATTTTATCGCTAGATATGGTTTGGGTCAATTCCTTACAGTCATTGCTAGCATTTTACAAGGTCCCAATCTGTTAATTTACGAAGAAAAAGGAATTTAGAGGAATTGAAAAAACCAATTATCGAATTCAGAAACGTTTCTAAAGTTTTTGAAGATAGTGACACTAAGGTTCTCAAAGATATTAACTTTGAGTTGGAAGAAGGGAAATTTTACACTCTTTTAGGCGCATCTGGTTCAGGAAAATCAACCATTCTAAACATCATTGCAGGTTTACTGGATGCGACGACAGGGGATATTTTGCTGGATGGGGTGCGGATCAATGATATCCCAACCAACAAACGAGATGTTCATACCGTCTTTCAATCCTATGCCTTGTTTCCACATATGAATGTGTTTGAAAATGTTGCCTTTCCGCTCCGCTTGCGTAAAATCGACAAGAAAGAAATCGACCAACGTGTAGCGGAAGTGCTAAAGATGGTTCAGTTGGAAGGTTATGAAAAACGTTCTATCCGTAAACTCTCTGGAGGACAACGTCAGCGTGTAGCCATTGCCCGTGCCATCATCAACCAACCTCGTGTGGTTTTGCTGGATGAGCCCTTGTCAGCGCTGGACTTGAAATTGCGAACAGACATGCAGTACGAACTGCGTGAATTGCAACAACGATTGGGGATTACCTTTGTTTTTGTCACTCACGATCAGGAAGAAGCTCTTGCCATGAGTGACTGGATTTTCGTTATGAATGATGGCGAGATTGTTCAGTCTGGAACACCAGTGGACATCTACGATGAGCCAATCAACCACTTTGTTGCCAGCTTTATCGGTGAGTCAAATATCTTGCCAGGAACCATGATTGAGGACTACTTGGTCGAGTTCAACGGCAAACGCTTTGAAGCGGTCGACGGTGGGATGAAGCCAAATGAGCCTGTCGAGATTGTCATTCGTCCAGAGGACTTGCGGATTACCCTTCCTGAAGAAGGCAAGCTCCAAGTTAAGGTCGATACCCAGCTCTTCCGTGGGGTTCACTACGAGATTATCGCCTATGATGAGCTTGGTAATGAATGGATGATTCACTCAACTCGTAAGGCCATTGTGGGTGAGGAAATCGGTCTGGACTTTGAACCAGAAGACATTCACATCATGCGTCTCAATGAAACAGAAGAAGAGTTCGATGCTCGTATCGAAGAATACGTAGAAATCGAAGAGCAAGAAGCAGGTCTGATTAACGCTATTGAGGAGGAAAGAGATGAAGAAAACAACCTCTAAACTCTTTGTAGTTCCCTACATGCTTTGGATTGCACTCTTTGTCCTCGCACCCTTGGTCTTGATTTTCGGTCAATCCTTTTTCAACATTGAAGGGCAGTTTAGTTTAGAAAACTATAAATCTTACTTTGCGTCACAAAACTTGACCTACCTTAAAATGAGCTTCAACTCTGTGCTCTATGCTGGGATTGTAACTCTAGTGACACTTCTTATCAGCTATCCAACAGCCCTCTTTTTGACTCGTCTCAAGCACCGTCAACTCTGGCTCATGCTGATCATCCTGCCGACTTGGATCAACCTCCTCCTCAAGGCTTATGCTTTTATCGGGATTTTTGGTCAAAATGGCTCCATTAACCAATTTGGAATTTATCGGAATCGGTTCGCAGCAGTTGCTCTTTACCGATTTCTCCTTTATCTTTGTCGCAAGCTACATCGAGCTTCCCTTTATGATTTTGCCGATCTTCAATGTCTTGGATGATATGGATAACAATCTCATCAATGCCAGCTATGACCTCGGTGCGACCAAGTGGGAAACCTTCCGTCATGTCATCTTCCCTCTATCGATGAACGGGGTAAGAAGTGGTGTTCAGTCTGTCTTTATCCCAAGTTTGAGTCTCTTCATGCTGACCCGTTTGATCGGTGGGAACCGCGTTATCACCTTGGGGACGGCCATTGAGCAGAATTTCCTGACAAACGACAACTACGGTATGGGTTCAACCATTGGTGTGATTCTCATCCTGACCATGTTTCTCACCATGTGGGTGACCAAGGAAAGGAGAGAACGATGAAAAAATTTGCCAATCTCTACCTAGCCTTTGTCTTTATCATCCTATATTTGCCAATCTTTTACTTGATTGGCTATGCCTTTAATGCTGGCGATGATATGAACAGCTTTACTGGTTTTAGCTTGAGCCATTTTAAAACCATGTTTGGTGATGGCCGTCTCATGTTGATCCTCACCCAAACCTTTTTCTTGGCCTTTCTATCAGCCTTGATAGCGACCATTATCGGGACTTTCGGTGCCATTTACATCTACCAGTCTCGTAAGAAATACCAAGAAGCCTTTTTATCACTCAATAATATCCTCATGGTTGCGCCTGACGTTATGATTGGTGCTAGCTTCTTGATTCTCTTTACCCAGCTTAAGTTTTCACTTGGCTTTTTGACAGTTCTATCTAGTCACGTGGCCTTCTCCATCCCAATCGTGGTCTTGATGGTCTTGCCTCGTCTCAAGGATATGAATGACGATATGATTCACGCGGCTTATGACCTTGGTGCTAGTCAGTTCCAAATGTTCAAGGAAATTATGCTCCCTTATCTGACGCCGTCAATCATTGCGGGTTATTTCATGGCCTTTACCTACTCGCTGGATGACTTTGCCGTGACCTTCTTTGTGACGGGAAATGGCTTTTCAACCCTGTCAGTCGAGATTTATTCTCGTGCTCGTAAGGGAATTTCGCTAGAAATCAATGCCCTTTCAGCCCTAGTCTTTCTCTTTAGTATTATCTTGGTTGTCGGCTATTACTTTATTTCGCGTGAGAAGGAGGAGAAAGCATGAAAAAGCTCTATTCATTTTTAGCAGGAATTTTAGCCATTATCCTTGTCTTGTGGGGAATTTCCTATCATCTTGATAGTAAAATCAATAGTCGTGACAGTCAAAAACTGGTCATCTACAACTGGGGAGACTATATCGATCCTGAACTTCTGGAGAAATTTACAGAAGAAACAGGAATCCAAGTTCAATATGAGACCTTTGACTCCAACGAAGCTATGTACACCAAAATCAAGCAGGGTGGGACAACCTATGATATTGCCATCCCAAGTGAGTACATGATCAACAAGATGAAGGACGAAGACCTCTTAGTTCCATTAGATTATAGTAAGATTGAGGGAATTGAGAATATTGGTCCAGAATTTCTCAACCAGTCCTTTGACCCAACAATCAGTACTCTATCCCATACTTCTGGGGAACTTTGGGTATTGTCTACAATGAAACCATGGTGGAAGAAGCGCCTGAACATTGGGACGACCTCTGGAAACCAGAATACAAGGATTCTATCATGCTCTTTGATGGGGCGCGTGAAGTGCTTGGTTTAGGTCTTAACTCACTAGGCTATAGCCTCAACTCAAAAGATCCTCAACAACTATCACAAACGGTTGATAAACTGTATGAGCTGACTCCTAATATCAAGGCAATTGTAGCCGATGAGATGAAGGGTTACATGATTCAGAACAATGCTGCTATCGGTGTGACCTTCTCAGGGGAAGCTAGCCAGATGTTGGAAAAGAATCCTAACCTCAAATATGTCGTGCCGACAGAAGCAAGTAACCTCTGGTTTGACAATATGGTGATACCTAAGACAGTCAAGAACCAGGATGCTGCCTATGCCTTTATCAACTTTATGTTGAAGCCTGAAAATGCTCTGAAAAATGCGGAGTATGTCGGCTATTCAACACCAAACAATGCTGCTAAGGAAATGCTCCCTGAGGAGACAAAAGAGGACAAGTCCTTCTATCCAGATGCAGATACTATGAAACACCTCGAAGTTTATGAAAAATTTGACCATAAATGGACAGGAATCTACAGCGACCTCTTCCTACAATTTAAGATGTATCGGAAGTAGGAGCAAATAAACTAAAAACGAATCAGTCAAGCTGGTTCGTTTTTTGTTTGATTTTCCAGTTGACTCAGTCATTAAAAAACAGTATAATAGGAATGTTGAGAATTGATTTTCTCTCCATCTTAGTTCAGAGAAATGGCGGTGCTGCGAGCCATCTAAGATAGAAAATCATGCTACTCGATTGTAACAATTGCATAAGAATCAAGAATGACAAGTTCATTGAATGAAGGTGGTACCGCGGTTTTTCGCCCTTCGTGATATGAATTTGTCTTTTATTTTTGGAGGTGCTTATGAGAAGATTTCTTGTCAAACAAAAATTTCGCCTAGGTGGTGAACGCTTTGATATCAAGGATGAGATTGGCAATGTCGCCTATCAGGTTGAAGGTTCATTTTTTAAGATTGCTAAGACCTTTACCATTTTTGATAATTCTGGTGAACAGGTTAGTGAGATTAGTAAAGAAATGTTGACCTTCATGCCACGCTTTGAGATTCAACTCAATAATGGAGATAGTTTTTATATCCGAAAGAAGTTGACTTTCTTTAGAGATAAGTATGAATTTGACAACCTAGGTCTGCGCATTGAGGGAAATATCTGGGATTTAAACTTTAAACTTCTGGATGACCGTGATCAAGTGATTGCAGAAATCGCCTAGGAACTCTTCCATTTAACCTCTACCTATACCGTAACCGTCTATGACGAATCTTATGCTGACCTAGTCATTTCCCTCTGTGTCGCTATCGACTATGTAGAAATGCTAGAAAGAGACTCAAATTAGTAAAAAGGAGATACAAATGAAACAATTATCTAGTGCACAAGTCCGCCAAATGTGGCTTGATTTCTGGGCTACAAAAGGCCACTCAGTCGAACCATCAGTAAGTTTGGTTCCAGTAAACGACCCAACCCTTTTGTGGATTAACTCAGGGGTTGCCACTCTTAAAAAATACTTTGACGGGACTATCATCCCTGAAAACCCACGGATTACCAATGCGCAAAAGGCTATCCGTACCAACGATATTGAAAACGTAGGGAAGACGGCTCGTCACCATACCATGTTTGAAATGTTGGGAAACTTCTCAATTGGGGATTACTTCCGTGACGAAGCCATTACTTGGGCTTATGAACTTTTGACAAGTCCTGAATGGTTTGACTTCCCTAAAGACAAACTCTACATGACTTACTATCCAGATGACACAGATTCTTACAACCGCTGGATTGAAGTGGGCGTGGATCCAAGTCACTTGATTCCAATCGAAGACAACTTCTGGGAAATTGGTGCTGGACCTTCTGGACCAGATACAGAAATCTTCTTTGACCGTGGGGAAGCCTTTGACCCAGAAAATATTGGTATTCGCCTTCTCGCAGAAGATATCGAAAACGACCGTTATATCGAGATCTGGAACATTGTCTTGTCACAATTTAACGCAGACCCTGCTGTTCCTCGTAGCGAATACAAGGAATTGCCACACAAAAACATTGATACGGGCGCTGGTTTGGAGCGTTTGGTAGCTGTTATCCAAGGTGCTAAGACAAACTTTGAAACTGACCTATTCTTGCCAATCATCCGTGAAGTGGAAAAATTGTCTGGTAAGGTTTACGACCAAGATGGCGACAACATGAGCTTCAAGGTTATTGCTGACCATATTCGTTCATTGTCATTTGCTATTGGTGATGGTGCTCTCCCTGGAAATGAAGGCCGTGGTTATGTCCTTCGTCGTCTCCTCCGTCGTGCTTCTATGCATGGTCAAAAATTGGGTATCAATGAGCCTTTCCTTTACAAACTGGTTCCAACTGTTGGTAAAATCATGGAAAGCTACTACCCAGAAGTGCTTGAAAAACGTGATTTTATTGAAAAAATCGTCAAGAGCGAAGAAGAGTCATTTGCTCGTACCCTTCACTCAGGACAACACTTTGCAGAAACAATCGTAGCAGACTTGAAAGAAAAAGGTCAAACGGTTATCGCTGGTCAAGATGTCTTCAAACTCTATGATACATACGGATTCCCAGTAGAGTTGACAGAAGAAATCGCTGAAGAAGCTGGAATGACAGTAGACCGTGAAGGCTTTGAAGCAGCCATGAAGGAACAACAAGAGCGTGCGCGTGCGTCAGCTGTTAAAGGCGGATCTATGGGGATGCAAAATGAAACCCTTCAAACATTACAGTTGAGAGTGTCTTCAACTACAATGCTAGCCAATTGTCTTCTAAGTTGGTGGCTATCGTGGCGGACAATGCAGAAGTAGAAGCTGTATCTGAAGGAACTGCATCTCTTATCTTTGCAGAAACTCCATTCTACGCTGAAATGGGTGGGCAAGTAGCTGACCATGGCCAAATCTTGGATGCTGCAGGAAACCTTGTTGCGAATGTAACGGATGTTCAAAAAGCACCAAATGGACAAGCTCTTCATACTGTTGAAGTCCTTGCACCTCTTGCTTTGAACCAAGAATACACTTTGGCCATCGATAGCAATCGTCGTCACCGTGTCATGAAGAACCACACGGCGACTCACTTGCTCCATGCGGCTCTTCACAATATCCTTGGCCACCATGCAACTCAAGCAGGCTCACTCAACGAAGTAGAATTCCTTCGCTTTGACTTCACCCATTTCCAAGCCGTAACTCTTGAAGAATTACGCGCTATTGAGCAACAAGTCAATGAGAAGATCTGGGAAGCCATTGCAGTCAAGACTGTTGAGACAGACATTGACACAGCCAAAGAAATGGGAGCTATGGCCCTCTTTGGTGAGAAGTATGGTAAGGAAGTTCGTGTTGTAACCATCGGTGACTACTCAGTTGAACTTTGTGGTGGTACCCACGTTGGCAATACTTCTGAGATTGGTCTCTTCAAGATTGTCAAGGAAGAAGGGATCGGATCAGGAACTCGTCGTATCTTGGCAGTGACTGGTAAGGAAGCCTTTGAAGCCTACCGTGAACAGGAAGATGCACTCAAGGCGGTCGCAGCAACTATTAAAGCACCTCAACTCAAGGAAGTACCTCACAAGGTGGAAGGACTTCAAGAACAACTACGTCAATTGCAAAAAGAAAATGCTGAATTGAAGGAAAAAGCTGCAGCAGCAGCGGCAGGTGATGTCTTCAAGAATGTTCAAGAAGCAAACGGCCACCGTTACATTGCTAGCCAAGTTTCTGTTTCTGATGCGGGTGCTCTTCGTACCTTTGCAGATAACTGGAAACAAAAAGACTACTCAGACGTCCTTGTTCTTGTCGCAGCAATCGGTGACAAGGTCAACCTTCTTGTAGCAAGCAAGACAAAAGACATCCACGCAGGTAACTTGGTTAAAGAATTAGCTCCAATCGTTGATGGACGTGGTGGTGGGAAACCAGACATGGCCATGGCAGGAGGAAGCAATCAAGCGAAAATCCAAGAATTATTGGATGCAGTAGCAGGTAAATTGTAATCAAAAAAACCTATCCATTTGGATAGGTATTTTTTGCATCAGAAACTCCCCACGAATAGTGAGGAGCGCATTTTTAGAATTAAACGATACCTTGGGCAATCATAGCATTTGCTACGTTCTCAAAGGCTGCAATATTTGCACCTGCAAGGTAGTCAGTACTAAGACCGTATGTTTCTGCAGTTGTTTTAGCTGTGTTGAAGATGTTAGTCATAATATCTTTCAAGCGACCGTCAACTTCTTCACGTGTCCATGAAAGGCGAAGGCTGTTTTGGCTCATTTCAAGAGCAGATACAGCTACACCACCAGCATTGGCAGCTTTGGCAGGTCCATAAAGGATTCCGTTTTCCTTGTAGACTTTGATAGCTTCAAGGTCGCTAGGCATGTTGGCTCCTTCAGAGACACAGATAACGCCTTGAGCAACCAAGCGTTTCGCAGCTTCACCATTGATCTCATTTTGAGTCGCACATGGAAGAGCAATATCGTAGTTACCAGTGTAAGTCCATACAGAACCTTCATAATAAGTAGCAGTTGGTTTTTCTGCAGCGTACTCAGTTAAACGAGCACGACGGTTGTTTTTAACATCTGACAAAAGGTCGAAGTCGATACCATTTTCATCAATGACATAACCATTTGAGTCAGATACAGAAATAACTGTAGCACCAAGTTCAGTTGCTTTTTGAAGGGCAAACTGAGCAACGTTACCAGAACCAGAAATAACCACTTTCTTACCTGCAAAACTGTTTCCGTTAGCTTTAAGCATTTCTTCAGTGTAGTAAACCAAACCGTAACCAGTTGCTTCTGGACGAATCAGGCTACCACCAAATCCAAGAGGTTTACCGGTCAAGACACCAGCATCAAATTGGTTAAGGCGTTTGTATTGTCCGTAAAGGTAACCAATTTCACGTCCGCCGACACCGATATCACCAGCAGGTACGTCAAGAGAAGGTCCGATGTATTTTTGCAATTCAGTCATGAAGCTTTGGCAGAAACGCATCACTTCAGCATCAGTTTTGCCTTTAGGATCGAAGTCTGATCCACCTTTACCTCCACCGATTGGAAGTCCAGTCAAAACGTTTTTAAAGATTTGTTCGAAGCCGAGGAATTTCAAGATTCCTTGGTTTACAGTTGGGTGGAAACGAAGCCCGCCTTTATATGGTCCAACAGCAGAGTTAAATTGAACACGGTAACCACGGTTAACTTGAACTTTTCCATCACGGTCGACCCAAGGAACACGGAAAGAAATTACGCGCTCAGGTTCAGTGATACGTGCCAAGATGTTTTCTTCAATATACTCAGGGTGTTTTTCAAAGACAGGTTCCAAAGTACTGAAGAATTCTTCAACCGCCTGGAGAAATTCAGCCTCATGCCCGTTACGAGCTTTTACAGTTTTAAACACGCTTTGGATATATTTTTTAGCAGATGTCATATCGTTCTCCTTTTTTTGTTGTCATATTTTATTACATGAGACATTATAGCAGAAAAAATTTTCAGTGTAAAGAAAAAGACATAAATTTTCTAAAAATTCATTCAATTTGAATAAGCTAGTTTTATTAGTTGAATTAGAAACCTTTTTATAGGGTTAGTTTTATTAAAAGGCTCCTGCCAAAGTATGGTATAATAATAAAGAAATAATGAATTTTGGAGGAATAGAATCATGGTATCAACGAAAACACAGATTGCTAGTTTTGAGTTTGATAATTGCTTGATGAATGCAGCAGGTGTTACTTGTATGACAATTGAGGAATTGGAAGGTGTCAAAAATTCAGCAGCAGGAACCTTTGTCACTAAGACTGCAACCTTGGAATTTCGTCAGGGAAATCCTAAACCACGCTATCAAGATGTTCCACTTGGTTCTATTAACTCTATGGGGCTACCGAATAATGGTTTAGACTATTACTTGAACTACCTTTTGAAATTGCAAGAAAAGGAACCAAATCGTACCTTCTTCCTATCTTTAGTTGGAATGTCTCCAGAGGAAACTCATACCATCTTAAAAAAGGTTCAAGAAAGTGATTTTCGTGGTTTAACCGAACTCAATCTCTCATGCCCAAATGTTCCAAGTAAGCCTCAGATTGCCTATGATTTTGAAACAACAGATCGTATCTTGTCAGAAGTTTTTGATTATTTTACAAAACCTCTTGGAATTAAGCTTCCACCTTATTTTGATATTGTTCACTTTGACCAAGCAGCAGATATTTTTAACAAGTATCCACTCAAATTCGTCAACTGTGTCAACTCTATTGGAAATGGTCTTTATATTGAGGATGAAACAGTGGTTATTCGCCCTAAGAATGGCTTTGGTGGAATTGGTGGAGAATACATTAAACCAACTGCTCTTGCCAACGTCCATGCTTTTTATCAACGCTTAAATCCTCAAATTCAAATCATCGGAACTGGTGGAGTATTAACGGGGCGTGATGCCTTTGAACATATCCTATGTGGTGCCAGCATGGTACAAGTAGGAACTACTCTTCATAAAGAAGGTGTAGGTGCTTTTGAGCGAATCACAAAGGAACTCAAAGAGATTATGACGGAAAAAGGATACCAAAGCCTAGAGGATTTCCGTGGAAAATTGAATTATATGGATTAAACAGAAGCTAAATTAAAAAGAAAGGAGAATAAATGCTAGCCATAGAAGAAAGTCGAAAGCTATCCTTAGCGAACCTTCCTAGTTTGACCCTATTTACAGGGGCTGATCAAGGACAGTATGACGTCATGAAAGCACAAGTTCTAAAGCAAATCGGATATGATCCTGCAGATTTGAATTTTGCTTATTTTGACATGAAAGAAGTAGACTATAAAAGCTTGGAGCTAGAGTTGGTCAGTCTTCCTTTCTTTGCGGATGAAAAAATTGTGATTCTAGATCACTTTTTGGATATTACAACTGCTAAAAAACGCTATCTAACTGATGATGAGCTAAAGGCCTTTGAAGACTATCTGGAAAATCCTGTACCCTCAAGTAAATTAGTAATCTTTGCTGAAGGCAAGTTAGATAGCAAGAGACGTTTGGTCAAATTACTTAAGCGTGATGCGACAGTATTTGAGGCTCTTGAACCTAAAGAGCAAGAGTTGCGAGCCTATTTTCAAAAGTGGACTCAGAAACAAGGACTTACTTTTGATGGAAATTCCTTTGAACAGTTGCTTATCAAATCTAGTTTTCAATTCAGTGAAATTCAGAAAAACCTGTTCTTCTTACAGTCTTATAAGGATAGTGGTCTGATAACAGAAGAAGATATTGTTGAAGCAATTCCAAAGACTTTGCAGGATAATATTTTTGATTTGACCCAATTAATATTAACTAAGAAAATTGATCAAGCACGAGATTTAGTTAAAGATTTGACCTTACAGGGTGAAGATGAGATTAAACTGATTGCCATTATGCTGGGGCAGTTTAGACTCTATACCCAAGTAAAAATATTGCAAGAGTCTGGTCAGACAGAATCACAGATGGTCAGCAGTTTGGGCCACTATCTTGGTCGCAATCCGAATCCCTATCAAATCAAATTTGCCCTTCGTGACACGCGAGGATTGTCCCTGAATTTTCTACAAAATTCTATTCGTTATCTCATTCAGGCAGATTATCAAATTAAGACTGGTGTTTACGAAAAAGGGTACTTGTTTGAGAAGGCTTTATTGCAGATTGCGAGCCAGTCAAATTGAGCAAATAACTTGAAAAAAAAGGTTGTTTGCGTTATCATTTTTATATAAAAAGAAAAAGAGGTATTACAGATGGCTATTATCTTACCAGATCTTCCATACGCTTACGACGCCTTGGAACCATATATTGATGCTGAAACAATGCATTTGCACCATGACAAACATCACCAAGCATATGTAAATAACGCAAATGCAGCTCTTGAAAAACACCCTGAAATCGGTGAAGATCTTGAAGCATTGCTTGCAGATGTTGAATCTATCCCTGCAGATATTCGTCAAGCTCTTATCAATAATGGTGGTGGCCACTTGAACCATGCTCTTTTCTGGGAATTGATGACTCCTGAAAAGACAGCTCCTTCAGCAGAACTTGCAGCAGCAATTGATGCAACATTTGGTTCATTCGAAGAATTCCAAGCAGCATTTACTGCAGCAGCAACTACTCGTTTCGGTTCTGGATGGGCATGGTTGGTTGTTAACAAAGAAGGTAAACTTGAAGTGACTTCAACAGCAAACCAAGATACACCAATCTCAGAAGGTAAAAACCAATCTTGGGCTTGGACGTTTGGGAACATGCCTACTACGTGAAATACCGCAATGTTCGTCCTGACTACATCAAAGCTTTCTTCTCAGTTATCAACTGGAACAAAGTAGACGAGCTTTACGCAGCAGCTAAATAATCGCATTTGATAACACCCCTTTTTAGTTGGATTTTGGGTCTAGCTTTAAAGGTGTTTTTTTGTTTGCTTTTTTAGAAGTAACTGTCTCATGATTTTCCTTTGTTGGATAGGCTTGATTTATGGTATAATGATAAGATAGAAATCGAAGGAGAAGTAATGAATATTCAACAATTACGCTACGTTGTTGCTATTGCAAATAGTGGTACTTTTCGTGAAGCGGCTGAGAAAATGTACGTTAGCCAACCCAGTTTGTCTATTTCTGTAAGAGATCTGGAGAAAGAGCTAGGATTCAAGATTTTCCGTAGAACTAGTTCGGGTACCTTTCTTACTCGTCGTGGAATGGAATTTTATGAAAAGGCCCAAGAGTTGGTTAAAGGATTTGATATTTTCCAGAACCAGTATGCCAATCCTGAAGAGGAAAAGGATGAGTTTTCAATAGCCAGCCAGCACTATGATTTCTTGCCACCGACTATCACAACTTTTTCTCAAAGGTACCCAGACTATAAAAATTTCCGTATTTTTGAATCTACAACTGTTCAGATTTTGGATGAAGTAGCCCAAGGTCATAGTGAGATTGGGATTATTTACCTCAACAATCAAAACCAAAAGGGTATCATGCAACGGGTTGAAAAGTTAGGCCTTGAAGTGATTGAGTTGATTCCTTTCCAGACGCATATCTATCTTCGTGAAGGACATCCTTTAGCCAAGAAAAAAGAGTTGGTTATGGAGGATTTAGTTGATTTACCAACAGTTCGTTTTACACAAGAGAAGGATGAATATCTCTATTACTCAGAAACTTTGTGGACACAAGTGCCAGCTCTCAGATGTTTAACGTAACAGACCGCGCTACTTTAAATGGAATTCTTGAAAGAACAAATGCTTATGCGACTGGTTCTGGATTCTTAGATAGCGATAGCGTTAACGGGATCACCGTTGTTCCACTAAATGATAATCTCAATAATCGTATGGTTTATGTGAAACGTGAGGAAGTAGACTTGAGTCAAGCAGGGACTTTATTTGTAGAGGTCATGCAAGAGTATTTTGATCAGAAGAGGAAAGCATGAAAAAAAGAGGAATAGTAGCAGGGATTATAGCAGCCTTAATCGTGTTAGATCAATTGGTAAAGGCTTATGTCGTTCAGAATATTGCTCTTGGTGAAATCAAATCATGGATTCCTAATCTGGTGAGTTTAACCTATCTGCAAAATAGGGGTGCAGCTTTTTCTATGCTTCAAGATCAACAATGGTTTTTTGCAATTATAACACTAGTAGTTATGGCAGGGGCTATCTGGTATTTGCATAAGCATATAGAGGATTCCCTCTGGACAGTCTTTGGATTGGTTCTAATTATTGCAGGTGGTCTTGGAAACTTCATTGATCGCATTAGCCAAGGATTTGTCGTGGATATGTTTCACTTAGACTTTATCAATTTTGCCATATTCAATGTGGCTGATAGTTATCTGACAGTAGGGGTCGTTGTGTTATTGCTTGCAATGCTAAAAGAGGAAATGAATGGAAATTAAATTGAAAGAGGCGGGGTACGTTTAGATAAGGCTTTGTCAGATTTGACAGAATTGTCTCGTAGTCTTGCCAATGAACAAATCAAGTCAGGTCAAGTCTTGGTCAACGGCCAGGTCAAGAAAGCCAAGTATACGGTCCAAGAAGGAGATATGATCACTTATCAAATTCCCGAACCAGAAGTTTTAGAGTATGTAGCTGAAGATATTCCTTTAGAAATCATTTATCAAGATGAGGATGTAGCAGTAGTTAATAAACCTCAAGGAATGGTCGTTCATCCAAGTGCTGGTCATACCAGTGGTACCTTGGTGAATGCTCTTATGTATCATATCAAAGACTTATCAGGAATCAATGGTGTGCTGCGCCCAGGAATTGTCCATCGTATCGATAAGGACACATCTGGGCTTCTCATGATTGCTAAAAATGATGAAGCTCACATGGCCCTGGCTCAAGAATTGAAAGACAAGAAATCTCTCCGAAAATATTGGGCTATCGTTCATGGGAATCTTCCAAATGACCGAGGTGTCATTGACGCGCCGATTGGTCGTAGCGAAAAAGACCGCAAGAAACAAGCTGTGACTGCTAAAGGAAAACCAGCAGTGACACGTTTCCAAGTTTTAGAACGCTTTGGTGACTATTCTTTATTAGAGTTGCAACTGGAAACAGGACGGACCCATCAAATCCGTGTGCACATGGCTTATATTGGCCATCCTGTAGCTGGTGATGAGGTATACGGTTCTCGTAAAACCTTGAAAGGACATGGGCAATTTCTCCATGCCAAGACGCTTGGTTTTACCCATCCAAGGACTGGTGAAACTATGGAATTTACTGCTGATATTCCAGAAATATTCAAGCAAACCTTGGAGAAACTTAGAAATGAACAATAAAAAGGACTCAATTGAGTCCTTTTTATTTGCGTTTTTTAGTGGTTATTTATATTGTTTAATAAAGTCGATATTGCATCTATTATATCTGTTTTTTGTGGCTCTGGAAGCTGTTCAAGTTGACTGATGATGTATTCAATTTCTTTACTTTGGATTGGGAAATCAAAGTTGAAAAAAGTTTTTTCATCTACTTCAAGAGCCGTTAGAATTTTATTTAGTGTTTGTATTTGAAAATTATATTTTTCGTTTTCGATGTTATGAATATGTTTAGAACCCAGTCCAGCTAATTCTGAGAGTTTCTCTTGACTTAATCCTTTTGTATGACGTAAATATCTAATTCTTTTTTTGCAATAAATGTTTGTAAGTTATTTTGATTCATATTTTTTTACCTTCACTTATTATTGTAAAGATAAAAAAATTATAAATAATAAGTAGCATAAATTACACTTAAAAATAATAGTAAGTGTTGAATATTACACTAATAAATGATAAAATAATATAATGAAACTATAAAAATCACTCGATAAGTGATTAAAGGAGAAATTGATGAAAAAATTGCAAATTCTAACAAGTACAGCAGTTATTGGACTTGCATCAGCTGGTGTACCTGCATTTGCTCAAGAAGCTAACTCTGAACTAGCTACGGCAACAAGTGTCAATGAACCAGCTATCGTTGAAAAACCAACAAAAAAAACTGTTGAAAAACCATCAGACGTAAAACCAGCTCTTGATGTTCAAAAACAAGTTGTAGAAAAAACTAAAGAACAACTTACTGATGCACAAGATAAAGCTAATGAAGCTAACAAACAAGTGTCTAGCGCTCAAACAGAAGTTACTGAAGCTACTGAAGCTGTTAAACACGCTGAAGAAGTTGCTTCTAAAGCTACGCCTCAAAATATTGAGGCTAATAAAGCTGACCAGAAAGCTAACCTCACTGACCAAAAAGCAAACGAAACAGAAACAGCTAATACTGATGCAAAAATTGCAACTCAAACTGAAACTGTAACTAAAGCTCAAACAGGTGTGTCTAACGCTGAACAAGAATTAAAAGATGCTAACGCTAATGTTTCTGCTAAAGAAACTCAAGTTCAATCAGCTAAAGACGCAATTTCAGGAACTGGACTTGCTCAAGCTGAAGATAAACTTGATGAAGCTAAAGCTGAAACTAAAGGTGCTGAAAAGAATGTCACTAATGCAGAAACAGCTTTGACTGATGCTCAAAAAGCTGACCAAAAACGTCAAGAAACTATTGACAACGCTCAAGCAGATGTTGATGCTAAAGCAACTTTAGTTAATGATGCTAAAGACAACCTTGAATCAGCTACTACAAAAGCTAATGGTGCTACAACAACACTTTCTCAAGCTGAAGATAAACTTGATAAAGCTACAAAAGCTTTAGATAGCGTTGATATTGTCAAAATTCCAGATTTGACTCAATTCAAAGAAGACATTGCATCAGGTGACAATGACTTCATGACTGACTCTGGTGCTAAAGCTATTGAAAATACAGAAATTTCAATTGGTAAACGCTAAGAGCCAACCTGTTGATATCGACAATCTAACTCAAGCACAAAAAGAAGAAATTTCTCACTTGTATGTTCAAGGATTGAAACAAGTCCGTGAACAATTGAAAGATAACTCTAAATATCTTGTAACATCAAAAGAAAACACAGGCGTTACTAACGAAGCTATCGAATTAGCAAATAGTCGTGCACGTGAATACGAACAACGTGGTAAGAGCCCACTTACACACGGACACATTGGCGCTGGTGTTGAAAACCTTGAACGTCTAGGTTCAAAAGATGAATTCAAATCAATGTACGACCTCAAAGAAGCTGTTGTTAAAGCTTTGCTAGGTACATCATTTGATGACGCTCATTCAAACTGGGGACACTTAAAAGCTAACCTTAATTTTGCTAAAAACGTTGGTCTTGATATTGCAAACATTAACGGTGATTACTGGCTTGTAATTGCATTTAGCAATAAAGGTACAACTCTTGTAAACCCAACAAATGCTGAAGTTATCCAAAAAGCTTATGAAGACGCTAAAGCTGAAAAAGATACAGCTCAAACTGCTTCAGAAAAAGCAAATGATGCTCTTAAACAAGCATCAACTGACTATGCTAATGCTTTAGACCTTAAAACTTCAGCAGAAAAGACATTGGCTGATGCTACTGCTACACCAATCCAAACTACTGTTGCTGAAAACAACTTGCGTCTTGCAAAACTTGCTCTTGACAGCGCACAAAAACGTCAAGCTGAAGCTCAAAAAGCAGTTGATAACTTCTCAGCTGACCTTGCTTCTAAGAAACAAGCTCTTGATGATGCCAAATCAGCTCTTGAATCAGCTAAACGTGTTCAAGAAATCAAAGTTCAAAACTACAGCAATGCTAAAGTAGAACTTCGTACTCAAGAAAAGAAACTTGAAGAACTTCAAGCGCAAAAGGCTAAATTGGTTGAAGAAAAAGACCGTTTGGTTGAAGAAGCTAAAGCTCTTGCTGAAGAACTAAAAGGTTACGTTGAAGCACCAATTAAATTGGCTAAAGCTAAAACTACATTGGCTGAAAAACAAGAAGCACTTAAAAACGCTGAAACTAAAGCTCAAAACGCTAAATCTCTTGTTGAAACAATCAAATCAACACTTGATGCTAAACAAGCTAAACTTAATGCAATTCAAGAAAAATTTGACAAACTTCAAGATTTGGAAGAAAAAGCAAAAGATAACGTCATTGCAACATTGCCTGACGGAACCATCATTGCAATCCCTAATACAGCACCAACTGCTGAAGAACTTCCAGAATTTGACATTAACAGTTTGAACAAAGGACTTGACGATAATAAGATACTCGCTATTGATGACAAAGGCAATGTTACTGTTAATGGTCAAGCCAACACAAGTCAGCAACAAGTATCAAGTAAGCCGGTTTATTCACGAGTAGAACGAGCAAAAACACTGCCGGAAACAGGTGAACAATCAAATGTTGCTTTAATCGCTTTAGGTGGTATTCTGGGTGCATTTGGGATTGCAACATTACGAAAAAAACGATAAAATATTAAAAAGTCTTCTTACTATAGAGAGTAAGAAGATTTTTGGGATTGTAAATAGATATTTGATGAAATAATTTTTAAAGGAGTTTTTATGACAAATAAGGTAGGTTTCTTGGTTTTATTTGGTTCTGTACTTTTATTGACTGCATGTTCAGGAAAAGCAGAAAAAACAGAATTAACATCTCAAACAAGCGAAATAAGCACTACATCAACTACTGAAATTGAGTTAAAACCAGAGGAACAATACGCGTCGATTATTGAAAAATTTGAGAAGATGACTACTAATGGTAATGACGCGCTCAAATCAGCAGTAGAGGGAACAGAAACTCAAGAGGCTATGGTAATGAATTACGTAGCTCAAATAAAAGAAAATGGGCAGACGAAAAAATATGCTTTTTATGATATTAACAATGATAAAACCCAGGAACTTCTAATTGGTGATTCAGAGTTTATCCTAGCTATATACACATTGAAAGATAGGAAACCAGTTTTTGTTAAAGGAGCGGGTACTGGTGGTGGGTCAATGCGAAGTAGTCTAACGATTTACAAAGACGGAACGTTACAGTATTTAGCTGGTCAAGGTACTGATCCAAACTGGGAAGCAACCTCTTATCAATTAAAAGATGGAAAATTAGAAGAAATTGTGAAGAAAGATTTTAAACAGTTTCAAGGGAATGAACCAGCAGAAGTTTTAAGTATTTCATCTGAGAAAGTTGATTTTAAACAAGTGACTTGGAACGACTTTAAACAAAATACTAGTAAAGATAAGGATGATGTTACAAAAGAAGTACAATCAACATTAAAAGTTGATATTTCTTCTGTTTTTGCTGGAGATGTATCTAGCATTGAAGGGAATTGGACTAATAGTAGAGGAGAAACTGTTACAATTACAAGTAAAGAAATAAAACACCATAAGGGTAAACAAGGAACATTCCAAGTAACTGCCTTTCGTAAAAATCCAGAGTTACCTCTTTTGACATTGAACTTAGAAGAATCTAATCCTTATGGGCCTCTCTCATATGTATTGATTCCTGCTGGCAATCCTGCCTACTCAAATAACGGTGAATCTGATGCGACAAAGGACCGTTTAATCGAAGCTTCGACAATTAGTCAGTCAGCAGTTATTTCACCAGAAAGTTTCTTTTATAGATAATTAGAAAAAAAGGACTCAACAGAGTCCTTTTTTATTTGTGTTTTTTCTTAGCTTTTTTCATTTTGTTGGCCATGCGTTTCATGGATTGCTTCATAGCAAATTCACCGATTTTACCCTTGAGACCTCCACCTAGCATCTGGCTCATATCAGGCATTCCGGCTCCTCCAAGAGCAGACATATCCGGCATACCACCTTGTCCCATCATTCCTTCAAGAGCTGACATATCCATGCCACCAGGCATATTTTTAGGAAGGTTGTTAGGGTTGATGCCCATTTGCTTCATCATCTTGTTCATGTCACCAGACATGACACCTTGCATGAGTTGTTTAGCTTGGTTAAAGTCTTTGATGAACTTGTTGACATCGATAAAGGTATTACCAGAACCAGCTGCAATACGACGACGACGGCTTGGAGTGAGCAAATCTGGATTTTCACGTTCTTCAGGAGTCATAGATGAGACGATAGCACGTTTGCGAGCGATTTGTTTTTCATCCACCTTCATATTTTGAAGGGCAGGATTGTTGGCCATACCAGGAATCATCTTGAGCAAATCTTCCATTGGCCCCATATTTTGCACCTGATCCAACTGATCGATGAAATCATTGAAATCAAAGGTGTTTTCTCGCATCTTTTCAGCCATTTCAAGGGCTTTTTGCTCATCGTATTCTTGGGAAGCTTTCTCAATCAGAGTTAGCATATCTCCCATTCCGAGAATACGGCTGGCCATACGGTCAGGGTGGAAGGTTTCAATGTCGGTAATCTTTTCACCAGTACCAGTGAACTTGATTGGTTTTCCTGTGATATGACGAACAGAAAGGGCTGCACCACCACGAGTGTCCCCGTCAATCTTGGTAAGGATGACACCGGTAACTTCTAATTGAGCGTTAAATTCTCGCGCAACGTTAGCAGCTTCTTGACCAATCATGGCATCGATGACGAGAAGGATTTCATTTGGTTGAGCAAGAGCTTTAACATCACGGAGCTCGTTCATGAGAAGTTCGTCGATTTGTAAACGACCGGCTGTATCAATCAAGACATAGTCGTTATGGTTGGCTTTAGCTTGCTCCAAACCTTGGCGGACAATCTCCACTGCAGGAACTTCAGTTCCAAGAGCAAAGACAGGAACATCAATTTGTTGTCCTAGTGTTTTGAGCTGGTCGATGGCCGCAGGACGATAGATATCGGCCGCAATCATCAGAGGACGAGCATCCTCTTCTTTTTTGAGTTTGTTGGCAAGTTTACCTGCAAAAGTTGTTTTACCAGCACCCTGCAAACCGACCATCATGATAATGGTTGGGATTTTTGGAGACTTGATAATCTCAGCTGTATCAGAACCAAGAACTTCCGTCAATTCTTCATTTACAATCTTGATGATTTGTTGAGCTGGATTGAGGGTATCAATGACTTCATGCCCAATGGCACGTTCACGAATTTTTTTGATAAAGTCCTTAACCACTGGCAAGGCAACGTCGGCTTCTAAAAGAGCCAGACGAATTTCCTTGGTTGCTTCTTGGATATCGCTCTCGGTAATTTTTCCTTTTTTACGTAGATTTTTAAAGACGTTCTGCAAACGTTCTGTTAAATTTTCAAATGCCATATTTATTCCTCTTATTCTCTATTGTCAATACTTGTTAAAATCTCAACTTGCTCTTGGAGAAAAGTATCTTCTGGATAGCGCTCAATGATCTGATCAAATCTGACTGCGGACAATGTAATCAGAGTACATATGAAGCTTCATCTCATAATCTTCCAGTATCTTTTCTGTGCGTTTGATATTATCATAGACAGCCTGACGACTGACGCCAAATTCTTCCGCAATTTCAGCTAAGCTATAGTCGTCTGCATAGTAGAGCTCGATATAGTTCATCTGCTTATCAGTCAAAAGGGCTGCATAAAATTCAAACAGAGCATTCATTCGATTGGTTTTTTCAATTTCCATAAGATTTATTATACCAAAAAATAGCCTGAACTGCTAGTAAGGGATTGATTTTAAAGACAATTGAGAAAAAGTGATTTTAACTGTTATTTTCTGACTAAGAACCCTTTTTTTGGTATAATGGAATGAATTATAATGTTTTAGAAAGAGGTTCTTATGAGAGAATTAGAAAACTTGTTAGAGCAACGTTTTGAGCTTGTTTTTTCAGATAAACAATTACTTGAAACAGCTTTTACCCACACTAGTTATGCCAATGAGCACCGCCTCTTAAAAATTTCACACAATGAACGCTTGGAATTTTTAGGAGACGCTGTTCTGCAATTATTGATTTCAGAATATCTGTACCAAAAATATCCTAAAAAACCAGAAGGTGATCTATCTAAACTCCGTGCTATGATTGTTCGTGAAGAGAGTTTGGCTGGATTTGCTCGTGATTGCCAGTTTGATCAGTTTATCAAGCTAGGTAAGGGAGAGGAAAAATCTGGAGGTCGTAATCGAGATACCATCTTGGGGGATGCCTTCGAAGCCTTTTTGGGTGCCCTTCTTTTAGACAAGGGACTGAATAAAGTAAAGGATTTTATCTATCAGGTCATGATTCCGAAGGTTGAGGCCGGTGACTTTGAAATGATTAAGGACTACAAGACCCACCTACAAGAATTACTTCAAGTCAATGGTGATGTCGATATTCGCTATCATGTGATTTCAGAAATTGGACCTGCACACGATAAGATGTTTGAGGTAGAAGTCCTAGTAGAGGGGAAAAGTTTAGGTACTGGTCAAGGACGTTCTAAAAAACTAGCAGAACAGGAAGCCGCTAAAAAGCTGTTGAGAAAGGGCTGGATTCATGTATTTAAAGGAAATTGAGATTCAGGGATTTAAGTCCTTTGCTGATAAGACCAAGGTTGTATTTGACCAAGGGGTTACAGCGGTTGTAGGACCAAATGGTTCTGGAAAATCTAACATCACTGAAAGTTTACGCTGGGCACTGGGTGAATCCAGTGTCAAAAGTCTTCGTGGTGGGAAGATGCCAGATGTTATCTTTGCTGGAACAGAAAGTAGAAAACCTTTAAACTATGCTTCTGTAGTTGTCACTCTAGATAACCAGGATGGCTTTATCAAGGATGCAGGACAGGAAATCAAGGTGGAGCGTCACATCTACCGTACGGGAGATAGTGAATACAAGATTGACGGCAAAAAAGTTCGTCTTCGTGATATTCATGATCTTTTCTTAGATACTGGACTTGGACGAGATTCCTTCTCCATCATTTCCCAAGGGAAGGTCGAAGAAATCTTTAACTCTAAGCCTGAGGAACGTCGCGCTATTTTTGAAGAAGCGGCGGGAGTTTTAAAATATAAAACTCGTCGCAAAGAGACAGAAAGTAAACTGCAACAAACTCAAGACAATTTAGACCGCTTGGAAGATATCATCTATGAGTTAGATAATCAAATCAAGCCCTTAGAAAAGCAAGCAGCAACAGCCCGTAAATTTATAGAATTAGATGGTCAACGTAAAGCTATCTACTTGGATGTTTTGGTTGCACAAATTCAAGCCAACAAGGCTGAATTAGACGTCACAGAAGAAGAATTAAACCAAGTCCAAGAACTTTTAACCAGTTATTATCAAAAACGCGAGTCACTAGAACTTGAAAATCAATCTCTCAAGAAGCAGAGACAAGATTTACAAGCAGAGATGGCTAAAGATCAAACTAGTTTGATGGATTTGACTGCTCTAATCAGTGATTTAGAACGGAAATTGGCCTTGTCTAAACTGGAGACAGAGCAGGTTGCTCTCAATCAACAAGAGGCTCAAGCTCGTTTAGCTGCTTTGGATGAAAAAAGAACTGTTCTCACTCAAGAGAAGGAGGAAAAAGAAGCAAATCTGGCTCAGTTAGAAGAAAATTTAGCTGCCAATACGAAGGAACTCAATCGTTTAGAAGCGGAGTTAGTAGCTTTTTCCGATGATCCTGACCAGATGATTGAGCAGTTGCGTGAGCGCTTTGTTGCTTTCTTGCAGGAAGAAGCAGATGTCTCTAACCAATTGACACGTATTGAAAATGATCTTGAAAATAGTCGCCAACAGACTCAAAAGCAAGAAGAACAATTGGAGTCCTTGAAGGAACAATTAGCTTCTACCAAGTCTAAGGCGGCTGAGCAAGAGCTTGCCCTAAAAACAGCTAAAGAAGAAGTACAGACCTTACTTGCTGATTATCAGGCACATGCTAAACAGGAAGAAGAACAAAAGCAGGCTTATCAAAGTCAGCAAAATCAACTTTTTGATCGTTTGGATAGTCTGAAAAACAAACAGGCCAAGGCGCAAAGTCTGGAAAACATTCTTAAAAATCATAGTAATTTCTATGCGGGCGTTAAGAGTGTTCTACAAGAAAAAAATCGCCTGGGTGGTATTGTCGGAGCGGTCAGTGAACATCTAACTTTTGATGTTCGTTATCAGATAGCCCTCGAAATTGCCCTCGGTGCAAGTAGCCAACATATCATCGTTGAAGATGAACAGGCAGCAACTAAAGCTATCGACTTCCTTAAAAGAAACCGAGCTGGTCGAGCTACCTTCCTACCTTTAACAACTATTAAGGCTCGTAGCATTTCTAGTCAGAATCAAGATGTGATTGCCTCAAGTCCAGGTTTTCTTGGTATGGCAGATGAATTGGTTACTTTTGATGCCAAGCATGAAGCTATATTTAAAAACTTGCTTGCTACCACAGCTATCTTTGATACAGTGGAGCATGCGCGTGAAGCGGCTCGCAAGGTGCGTTATCAAGTTCGGATGGTAACCCTCGATGGCACAGAATTGCGTACAGGTGGTTCTTATGCTGGTGGAGCCAATCGTCAAAATAACAGTATTTTCATCAAGCCTGAATTGGAGCAGTTACAAAAAGAAATTGCTCAAGAAGAAAAGCTCCTTGCTCAGGAAGAAGAAAATCTGAGGGAAGTTCAAGAATCCTTGGCTAGCCTCGCTCAAACTTTGGAGGCTATTAAGTCTCAAGGAGAGCAAGCTCGTATAGAGGAGCAAGGCTTGTATCTGGCGTATCAACAAACTTGCCAACAAGTCGAAGAACTCGAAACACTTTTAGAACTTCAAGAAAAAGAATTAAACAATCTAAGAGGAGGAGATTGGCAAACTGAAAAAGAAAAATGCCAAGAACGTCTCTCAATCATCGCAACTGAAAAGCAAAAACTGGAGTCTGAGATTGAAGAAATTAAGTCCAATAAAAATGCTATTCAGGAACGCTACCAAAACTTGCAGGAAAAACTTTCCCAAGCACGACTCCATAAGACAGAAATGTTAGGGCAAAAGCGTTATGAAGTTGCGGATATTGAGCGGATCAACAAAGAGCTTGAGTACCTTGATATGGAGCAAGAAGAGATTGAGCGTCTTTTGCAAGAAAGGTAGACAATCTTGAAAAAGTTGACACGGAACTGTTGACCAAGCAGGAAACAGAAGCCAAGACTCAGAAGGAAGACATTCAACAAGGACTCATTCGTAAGCAGTTTGAACTGGACGATATTGAAGGCCAACTGGATGATATTGCTAGTCATTTAGAACAAGCTCGTCAGCAAAATGAAGAATGGATTCGGAAGCAAACACGTGCAGAAGCAACCAAAGAGAAGATTACGGACCGCCTTCGCTATCTTCAAGGTCAACTGACTGAAGAATACCAGATTAGCTATACAGAAGCTTTAGAACAAGCCAATCCGTTAGAAGATTTGGCTGTCGCTGAACAAGAGGTCAAGGATCTAGAAAAATCCATTCGTTCACTTGGTCCAGTCAATTTGGATGCTATTGAACAGTTTGACGAAGTTCACGAACGCTTGGAATTCTTAAATAGTCAGCGTGATGACATTCTTTCTGCCAAAAATCTTCTTCTTGAAACCATTACAGAGATGAACGATGAAGTGAAGGAACGATTTAAATCAACCTTTGAAGCTATTCGTGAATCCTTCAAAGTAACCTTCAAGCAGATGTTTGGTGGTGGTCAAGCAGACCTAATTCTGACTGAGGGAGATTTATTGACAGCGGGTGTTGAAATTTCTGTTCAACCTCCAGGTAAGAAAATCCAATCTCTCAATCTCATGAGTGGTGGAGAGAAGGCCTTGTCAGCACTTGCTTTGCTCTTCTCAATCATTCGTGTCAAGACCATTCCATTTGTTATTTTGGATGAAGTAGAGGCTGCACTCGATGAGGCCAACGTTAAACGATTTGGGGATTATCTCAATCGATTTGATAAGGATAGTCAGTTTATCGTCGTTACCCACCGTAAGGGAACTATGGCGGCAGCTGATTCAATCTATGGAGTTACTATGCAGGAATCTGGTATTTCTAAGATTGTTTCAGTCAAATTAAAAGATATTGATAACATGAATGCTTAGTTAAAATTCATGTAAAAATATCTAACAATAAGATTTCTAAGTGCCTTCAATATAGGAGAGGGCTAACTTACATTAAACGAGGAGATTCTATGGATTTTGACTTATTTCTAATGGTTTGTAACTATATCGGCACGATAGCTTTTGCTGCTTCAGGTGCCATTAAAGGATTCGGTAAACGATTAGATATTTTTGGAATCAGTTTGTTAGCAATCGTGACTGCAGTCGGTGGAGGAATAATAAGAGATTCTATTATCAGTCGATTTCCTGCTTCTCTAGCAGATCCTAGCCCGATTTATCTTGCAATTCTTGTAGCTGTGATTATGTATGCCTTTGTGACATCCAAGCAAGCCCATGCTAGTCAAGAAAAAAAATTCTATAAGTGGCTGAGAGAAGCTTATCTCATCTTTGATTCGATTGGTCTGATTATCTTCTCTCTAATTGGAGCAACAGCTCTAGCTGATAGCAAATTGAACTTGATGTCTGCTGGAATTTTGGCATGTTTAACGGGAGCAGGTGGGGGTATCATCCGAGATCTCTTGATTAATGAGGTCCCAAGTGTTCTAAAGAAGATATCTATGCCCTTCTATCTTTCTTCATCGGTGTAGTTTATTATTGGCTGACCTTTGTTCTCCATTTCCCAAGAATTAGTGTATTCATTATTCTTTCGATTGTTGGATTTGTGATTCGTATTTGTATCATCCGTTTTGGACTTTCGTTACCAAATATGGATAAAAAGACTTGGAATTGATAGATAATAGGAAAGATGGAATTCCCAATAGCATATTTTTGGAAAAACTAGTTTTATCAGGCGCCTAATCTCATATGGATTAGGCGCTATTTGCTTTTTCTATGGTATAATAGAAGGTAGATTTATAACCGGAGAGTAGAAGTATTTATGATTAAACTAGTCGCAACTGATATGGACGGGACTTTTCTGGATGAAGCTGGCCAATTTGATATGGATCGTTTAAAAAAACTTCTCCATTCATATAAAGAAAAAGGGATTTACTTTGCTGTGGCTTCTGGCCGAGGCCTTTTGTCTTTAGAGAAGCATTTTGCGGATGTTAAAGATGAGATTATTTTTATCGCCGAAAATGGTAGTCTGGTTCGTTTTCATGGACAAGACCTCTATGAAGCGACCATGCCTAGAGATTTTTACCTATCAACTTTTGAAAGATTAAAAACTTCACCTTATTTCGATGAGAAGAAGATGCTCTTGACTGGTAAGAAAGCTTGCTATGTCCTAGATACCGTGGATGAAACCTATCTCATGTTTAGTCATCATTACAATGAGAATATTCAAAAAGTAGCCAAACTTGAAGATATCACCGATGAGATTTTCAAATTCACAACCAACTTTACAGAAGAGACAGTAGAAGCTGGAGAAGCTTGGGTTAATGAACATGTTCCTGGTGTTAAGGCAATGACTACAGGTTTGAGTCCATTGACATTGTTCTAGACCATGTTGATAAGGGAGTTGCAATTGTCGAATTGGCTAAGAAGTTAAATCTGGATATGGATCAAGTGATGGCCTTCGGTGACAATCTCAACGACCTTCACATGATGCAGGTTGTAGGGCATCCAGTTGCACCTGAGAATGCTCGCCCAGAGATTTTGGAACTAGCTGAAACAGTTATAGGTCACCATAAGGACCAATCCGTTATCGCTTATATGGAGGGATTATAATGGCGGATATTAAACTAATTGCCTTAGACTTAGATGGAACCTTGCTGACGACAGACAAGAAATTGACGGATCGTACCAAGGCGACTTTGAAGGCTGCGCGTGAACAGGGTGTCAAAGTAGTGTTAACAACTGGACGTCCCCTCAAGGCCATGGATTTCTTCCTGAAAGAGCTTGGTACAGATGGTCATGAGGATGAGTATACCATTACTTTTAATGGTGGTTTGGTTCAGAAAAATACAGGTGAAATTCTTGATAAGACAGTCTTTTCAATTGATGATGTGACACGTATTTATGAAGAAACTGAAAAGCTAGGAATCCCCTTAGATGCCATTTCAGAAGGAACAGTATATCAGATTCAGTCTGACCAAGAAAGTTTATATGCCCAGTTTAACCCAGCTCTAACGTTTATTCCAACTGCTTTTGAAGACTTGTCTAGTCAGGTGACATACAATAAGTGTGTGACTGCCTTTCCTCAGGAGCCTTTGGATGCAGCTATTCAAAAGATTTCACCAGAATTATACGACCAGTATGAGATTTTTAAATCTCGTGAACTCTTGCTAGAATGGTCACCAAAGAATGTCCATAAGGCGACTGGTTTAGCCAAATTGATTGAGCACTTAGGGATTGATCAAAGTCAAGTGATGGCTTGTGGAGATGAGGCCAATGACCTTTCTATGATTGAGTGGGCCGGTCTCGGTGTAGCCATGCAAAATGCTGTTCCAGCAGTTAAGGCTGTGGCAAATGTGGTAACACCAATGACTAATGACGAAGAAGCTGTCGCCTGGGCCATTGAAAAATATGTACTGAAGGAGAATTAAAGTATGGGATTATTTGACCGTTTATTTGGGAAAATAGAAGAACCAAATTGAAGATGTTGTCAAAGAAGCATTAGAAAACATTGATTTATCAGATGATAATGAGCAACACGAGGCATCGGAATCTGAAAATGCTACAGTGACAGAACCAGAAGAAGTTATCTTTCCTGCAGAACCTCAGGAAGAAACAAATGAAGACTCACCTGCAGTAGAGGCTGTAGAAGAAACTATCATTGAACCTCTTGATGAAGTTGAAATTCCTCAAGAAGAACCAAATCAAGTTGAAGAGGAAGAAATTCCTCAAGAAGAAGCTCTTCAAGTTGAAGAAATTCCTTTAAGTGAAAGTGACGAGGAAGAAACTGTTCAATCTCAATCAGAAGAGACAGAGCCGGAAATCACTGAGGAAGTGGAAAAAGATCTAGTAATCGAAGAAACTCCTCTGGTTGAAGAGACTGTACAGGAAAAATATGATCGCAGTCTCAAGAAAACTCGTACAGGATTCGGTGCCCGATTAAATGCCTTCTTTGCTAATTTCCGCTCAGTTGATGAAGAGTTTTTCGAAGAACTAGAAGAGCTACTGATCATGAGTGACGTTGGTGTTCAGGTAGCTTCAAATCTTACTGAAGAATTGCGTTATGAAGCCAAGCTTGAGAATGCTAAGAAACCAGAAGCCCTTCGTCGTGTTATCATTGAGAAATTGGTGGAGCTCTACGAAAAAGATGGCAACTACAATGAAAGCATTAACTTCCAAGATGGTTTGACAGTCATGCTCTTTGTAGGTGTCAATGGTGTCGGGAAACAACTTCTATCGGGAAATTGGCACACCGTTACAAACAAGCTGGCAAGAAAGTCATGCTGGTTGCAGCAGATACTTTCCGTGCTGGTGCGGTTGCTCAGTTAGCAGAATGGGGTCGTCGTGTGGATGTACCTGTCGTCACTGGTCCTGAGAAAGCAGATCCAGCCAGCGTTGTCTTTGATGGGATGGAGCGAGCAGTAGCAGAGGGCATTGATATTTTGATGATTGACACAGCCGGTCGTCTGCAAAACAAAGAAAACTTGATGGCTGAGTTAGAAAAAATTGGTCGCATCATCAAACGTGTCGTACCAGAAGCCCCTCATGAAACCTTCCTAGCTTTGGATGCTTCAACAGGGCAAAACGCTCTCGTACAAGCTAAAGAGTTTTCAAAAATTACTCCTGTTACAGGGATTGTATTGACTAAGATTGATGGAACTGCCCGAGGTGGTGTTGTTTTGGCTATCCGTGAAGAACTCAATATCCCTGTTAAATTGATTGGTTTTGGTGAAAAAATCGATGATATCGGGGAATTCAATTCTGAGAACTTTATGAAGGGCCTTCTAGAAGGTTTGATATAAAAGAAAATCCTGCAAGAATTCTTGCAGGATTGTTTTTGATTATTCTAGTCGACCATTCTTACGATAGGCGATGTCAGGTTGCAGGTGCGATCGTAGCTGTAGCGGCGGTTGAACGCAATACAACAAAGATCGTCTGAAAGTTGGCTGAAATTGGTTGGGAATCAGACGGCCTGATAGGATATTGGAACAAAAAAACGCATGCATACCCTTCGCACCCAGTACACAGGTTACGGCCTGTTATTCACTCTAGTTAATTGATTATATTTACGTAATTTGGCTGTATCTGTCCTTGTTTTTATCATTTCAATACAATTAAATTGTATTTTATATTCTTCTTCATAATACATATCAAGCTGTTCATAACCTGTTTCGTAATACATAATATCAATTGTTTCAATTACTTTATCACTACAATTTATAATAAAAAAATTAATTCATTTTTTTATTTACGAAATCATATAGATATGATAATCCTATCATGGTATTTTTGTGTAAATATAGCCACGTTATCTGAAAAAAATCCTCTGTGTCAGGAATAATTTCATTTAATATATTCAACGTTTTTTTTAATCTTATCAGGAGAAATTTCTTTGTTTATACTAATATAAAAAAACATTCTATCTAGCAACTCAGTACATAAGGAAAAATATGGTTCTTTAGTTACTCTTTTTAATATGATTTTTCTTCTAAAAAAATATCAAAATCTTCTATAAAATGTAAAATTCTATCGATGCAACATGCTCCAAAAAGTAATCTTTGTGTATTTGTTAAATTGTCTAATTCCTTTTTTACTTTTTCCTCATATTTTTCCATATTAGCACCTTTCTATGTTACGTCTTTTTCCGATACCAATCCGGCCACATTGCGGATGATGTGCAAGCAACCCAGCACGCTCCAGCACTCGCCGAGCCAGCCTATCCCGCATTAGTCGGAATAAAAGCTGCGGCTCCATACTTGCCGAGGAGGAATGCATCAGCGATCTGGCTGGTTTGGTGGTAGTGTGGGAAAGTATGCTTTTGTGGCTGGGCATGACTAGTTTGTCACCGTTGGTACGGTTGGTTTTGTTTCAGACACTTTAACCAGAATCCCAACTCAATCTCTGCTTGCTGATTGTTTTATTTGAAAATAAATGATACATATAAATTTTGATTATTTTTAAAGTTATCTAAATATTTTCTGGTTTTTATAATACTATCACTTTGAATATTTCCTTCATAATACCAATTATCATAAGTATGTTCAAATTTATTATTATTTTTTTATATAAGTCTCCTCCTAAAATAAAAAGAATTTAAATTTTTCTAAAAATATCTATAATATCATTAGATAATTCTATAGGTATAATTACAGTATTTTCTCCTTGTTCAAATAAACTGACTCCATTATTAATATAAATGCTAATTAATTTATTCATAAATATACTCCAGTGGTTATTTATTAGGTTTAAATAAACGGTGATAATGTTGCCATTTGACTCTTTTATATATTCAAAAACCCCTTCTTTTCCTTTATATATATCTTCCAGGTATTTCTAGTTTTTGTCGTGTTATTCCATCATCACCTTTAATTTTTGATACTTTACTATATCTTGAAAAACTATCAACAACCTTAGGGCAACTATGATAATCTCCTGATGAAGCCTGTTTTTAACTTTTTCTGTGTATCTTGTCCCTTTAAAGAAATTTTTTGCTTGACACTTGCCAACACATAATTTTGCTGCTTTGCCTAAAACAGGATCTGTTATCGCACCGATACCAGATCCAAGTGCCACACTTCCATAATCAATATCATTCCATTCTTTACCATTAATTACATTAGAAGCGACTTGCATACCTGCATCTGTTGCAGCACCTGAAAGTGTAACCACTCCCATCGCAATTAGAATCGGTATAAAAGCTATATTTACACTTGGATCTATCCAACTTTGAGTATTCGGCGCAAATCGGAAAAAGTTAAATCCACCTCACAACCCAATCGGATCCTGATTGGTGAATCTTCCGTAGTCAGGCTCATAGTACCTGAAGAAGTTGTAGTGGTGCTCTGTCTCACGGTCAGCATATTGGTTTTGCAATCGGAAGGACTTGTATGCGTTATCCGTTACTCTGGTTTCTTCTTTCAGATGCCCCCAGGTGGTGTATTCGCCTTACATAAGAGATTACTGTGAATGTCAGTCATCTATTTCGGGATGCCGATTTGGTCGCAGTGGAAGTAGTGGGTTTGTTGGTGGCTTTTTCCGTCTTCGTTGGTCCGGTTGTGTATCTGTGCCAAAGGTTCGTAGCTGTCGGGATCGGTGTAGTTATAGGTATACTTGCTGTCCGGGTGTACTTCCTGTAGCAAATGGCTGCCGTCCCAAACGAAGAGGGTTGGGGTTTCGAGACCGTCTGAAAAGGTTTAGGATAGTGTTTTCAGACGGCATGGTATTATTTTTGTTAGATTTTCTAAATAATAAATATTTTTAAAATTGGTTGTTCAGAATTTTTTAAATTTCCTCTAGTTTTTCTTTCATCAAGTTTTCTAGCCAGTCTTCAAATTTTTTTCAAATTCAGTATCCTCTTCCCACTCTTCAGGAGGAATATCAGAAAAACACCAAAATTTTCATTTTCTTTTGTAAGAAGGAAACCAGCTTGCTCGCCAGTTCTTGGAATGGAAATAGTAATTAAGATATTAGGGAATAAATTACAATCAGTTCCTTCAAAAACTTGTTGTGACCAATCATAAAGCTCGTTAGGAGCTAAAAAATCGAATCCAGGTAGTAACTCATCTTGAAACAAAGTACAAGATCCTACTGTTAGAAGAAATTCTCTATATATTTTAGGGAATTTGACTTTATATTTTTTTCAAAAATCATTTATCTCATCTAAAGAAACATCATATCTTTTTTTAAAAAAATAAAATTTGATTTTCCATAATTAATTAAGCTTCCATTACTAGATTTGATTAAATCTTGTATATCTACAAGAATCTTTTTGAAATTATCCATAAATTAATATCCTTCATTCAAATTTTATATCTATTATCTAGGAACAATCTAGTTAATTATTCCTGTTGGGGTGCTATATGGCAAATGTTTTCGTAGGGCAACCCCAGTACCGTGTATAGCTCCAGTATGGGCGTGTTTCACAGAAGTTAGATTCCACCATGTATTTGTATTAGAAATAAAACTATACAAATTGCTCCCACCTAATAGTAAGATAGAATCCTGATTCACAAACCGCCCGGCCTCAGGTTCGTAATAACTCAACAAGTTATAATGCAGTCTGGTCTCTTCATCGTAATACTGGTTCTACAATTTCAACGGCTGGTGTGCCGTTCCCGTCACATTCGTCTCCCCTTTCAGACGGCACCAGCCGGTATAGTCACCAAACCAAACCAGATTGCCGTCCTTATCGGTCATTTCTCTCAGGATGTCGATTTGGTCGCAGTGGAAGTAGTGGGTTTGTTGGCGACTTTTTTGATTTCGGCGCGGACGAGTTGGTTTTCGAGATCGTATAGGTAGTACTGGTTTTCGACATTGGGTAGCTGACGGTAGATCAGGTTGCTCAGTACGTCGTAGGTATAGTGATGGCTGAACACGTTACAACAAAGGTCGTCTGAAAAACAGAAACCGCGTGCGTGTGTACCGCACACACCCTACGTCAAGACTGAAAGTTTTTTGTGGGCTACGGATTACTTAATAAATTTATTGAATATTCTAATTAAAAATACTTAAATGGATAAACATTAAACAAATTATTGCTTATACTATTTACTGAATATATAAACTCAGTTTTTATATTTTCCGTAAGTGTCTCTCCTTCATCTAATAGGTATTCTAAATCTCGGTATAAGAAAGCCAACTGGATAAATTGTGAGAAATCTATCCCTAAATTTGTAAATCCAGATTTGGTATATTCTCCAGTATCATGATTATAATAAAAAATGGTATTATCTATTTTATTTAAAAACCATCCATCTCCCTGTCCTGCTTGTCCAATACTCCAAAAAAACACCTTGATATTTCGGGATAATGAGACTCTAAGTATCTATTTTCATTTAAAGTCATTTCATAATTAAAAAAGAAATATCAGGTATTATCTCTATCTCCTGATAGTTAGCAATAAATAACAAATAGTTATTATCCAGTTTAGGAAGTTTATCTAACTTTTTTTAATTTCTACTTTACGCTTAATACATAGATTAAAAAAATCCTCGGGAAATAATTTTAATTTGAACACAAAAGTATCCTCCATAAATTTTTTGATAGAAGCATATTTCCTTCAATACCATATCGTTAAGATTAGGGGTTTCATGCATGCTATAGCCCACCAAGATTGATTTATAATTTATTTTTTATTAACGTTTTTTAAAATTATTTAATAGTTTTACTATCTTCTCTTTATTTTCGCTGGATGAGTTAATTGCAATTCTAACGGCATCTTCTCCAAATTCATTTTGTCTATTTTTATCAGATCCATTGTCAAGGAGTAATCTCACCATTTCTATATTTCCAAACATGCATGCATAATGTAGGGGGGTATTTCCTAAGTCTCCTTTAAGATCGATCAATGCCCCATTTTGAAGAAATACAAGAGCATCATTTAAAGAATTATTTCTGGCTGCAATATGTAAAACTGTATCATCCATACCGCCTACTTGATTTACATCTTCAATAGTGTCACCCAAAAAATCAGGATGCGTTTCATATTTTTTTAAAATACATAATAATTCTTTTTTCATTAACAATACCTATAGTTCTAAGTTGATAAATTTAATATCTGGATTTTATTTAATACTCGTGACACAATTTTCTTTATGCTCTTTTTTAGATGGTTTAATCTGTTTTTACGTTCTTGTATTTTTTTAGTATGACAGTCTTGGCCGTATTCGTAGGCGATTTTGGCTTAGATTGTTATGGAAGAAATATTTCAGACAACCTCAGCCCGGTGTAGTTGCCGAACCACAAGAGGTTGGCGTCTTTATCGGTTAACTCTTGGGATGCCGATTTGGTCGCAGTGGAAGTAGTGGGCTATGCCTAGCTGCACACACCCTAAGTCGAGAATGAAGGATTTATGCGAGCTATGGCTTGTTACACTTACTATATGTACACGACGCTCCGCCAGTTTATCAATCATCAGGATTTTCTTCTAAATAATTTAAAAACTCCTCAAATGATTTCGCAATAATAATTGAATTTTTTTTAAAATTAGCTTCTCTTGATATATTTTCACTCCATACGTCCCTTACATAATAAATAATTTGCCAACTATTTTTTTCTAAACAGAGGTAATTTCCTCCCCAATCAAAAGCAAAAGGAATCAGATTTATAGGTAACTCATTAAGTTCCCATTCATTTATAGCTCTTCCTTCCAATGTGAAATCTGGATCATCCTCAAACTGCTTAGAATATTTCATTGGAATGAAGTCGCGAATTTCAATATAGTCATAATCGATATTATCATTGACAAAACATGAAAGATTGGGAGTACCTCCATTCCATTTGAAGTAATGTGACTTGAATGAAGCTGGAAAAGATACTTCTAAATTTTTTTCAATCTCATTGAAATCATTTTCAGATAAATTTTTATCGCAATCATAAAAAAACTAAGCATAACAACCTCCTTTAACAATTAAACAAGCAGCAGTTTTTTTCTTCTCCCTTCACTTTTGGAGCGGTTTTCTTACCTCAATGTTATTTTTATAAATTTTGATCAGATTTCCCATCTCATCATATTCATAAACAAAATCCATTTTTTTATTATCATTACTATATTTCTCAAATTTAATTAATTTTTCCATCTTTAAAAAACCCAATGTAATAAGATATAGTCTCTTTGCTTTTTCTGATATTGTCTCCCTTATCTAAATTGATTTCATCATACAATTTTTGCAGGATGGTTATACTTAGGAAAAAGTCATTCCTAAAAAAAGTATCTAACAGTCAAATCATTATATTGAGTATTTTTTTAAGTGGTTGTGACATTTTTAAAAGCTCCTGTCAAAAGTAAAAATAGTTCCAATCATTCCAATCAGTAATTTTTTTCATTTTACTTGCTCCAATTTTAAACCGTATTTTACAAAGATATACTCTATAGTGTTTAAATCTTTATTAAATCAACATTTCTAAAGGAAATATAGTTGTAAAAAATTATATTTATCGTATTTTTAAACCAAAACATCACCAACAGTTAATGTTTCAGAGCTTATAACATTAAGAAAGTTGTCTCAAGTATTTGGGCTTTTTTTATTGTTTTTTTGTAACAAAGTGACGTAGTCACTTTTAGTATGGAATAGGTGAGATAAAAAAATAGTGTTTCGTTTTTGGTCAATGAAGTAAAGCAAAACATATTGGTCTATAATTTTTCCTCGTGAGGGATACTTGCTGTTGATCTTTACTCCGATTCTCTCATCAGCGTCAAAGCCTGCTTCAGGAAAAATCTCTAAACTTTTTAAGCTGTCTAAGATTTTAGCCACAGTATTTTTGGCGGATTGAGGGGATAGAAGTACCGTAGCTATATAGTTGTGTATATTATCGATAGCCTCCTCGACCTCTTTTGAAGCAATCACTTTATAAACCATAACGTACCCTCATATCGTCTAGGGAAGTTCCTTCGCCTGCCTCGTATTCTCTCAAGGCACGCTCAGATTGGGCTTGTAATTCTTCAATCAACTGTTCTCTATGTAAATCTTCGGCCGTCTTAATAGGCAAATCTTGCTCCAGGACTATTTGCTCCACAAATAAAGAAATAGCATCTGTCATTGTCATTCCCTTTTCCTTGATAATACTTCGAGCTTGTTCCATAGTAGCTTCATTCAGTTTAAAATTGTATTGTTTCGATAAAGTTATAGCCATGATATATCTCCAATCTATACGTTATAGATTGATTATATACTAGATATAGACTTTAATCAAGAAAAAAAGTTCTGTTTGATGACAGAACCAAGTTATTTCAATAGAAGTCGTAGTGCTTTAGTTGACTGACGCACTGAGCGATCAAGAAAGCGTAATACAGAAAATGCAAGCATCCAACCAAAAAGTGTTTTTCTCATAGCGTTACCTCATCACTAAATAGTATACTACAGCTTATTTTTTAGCTACGATTTCCTCGACGGTCTTCTTTTTGAAAAAGTCGATTTTTTCAATCGGAGTCATATGCGATTTGTTTTGATAAAATCACGATAAATCAGATACTTTTTATCAGGATCAAGTAAGTTATGAAAGAGGTTAATAACTAGCTCCAGTTTTAAAGGCATCAATATCCTCAATAAGAAGAATATAAGGCGATTTTTGTATTAGATGGATGTTATAGTTATTCTTGAGACGAATTTTTATAAGGGCCTCTTGGGATATGCGTTCTTATAAACCAGCTCATCTTTTTCAGATGACCCCAGGCGGTATATTCGCCGAACCACAAGAGGTTGCCGTCTTTATCGGTCATCTCGCGCGGTATGCCGATTTGGTCGCAGTGGAAGTAGTGGATTTGGTGCTGGCTTTCGCCTTCTTCGTTGATGTGATTTAGACAGCTAAACCGCATTCGTGCGTACCGCACTCACGCTAAGGCGGAATTGGAGGTTTCATGCAGGCTACGGCTTGCTATTTTATCTAGGATTGCTCAAAAATTTTATGAAATCATTTATTTCATCTTCATTAAAGCCATTTTCAAGATATTCTTTCTCATAAAAAATAAAATCTAATAAATATTTTCTTGAACAATCATCTAAATTATTTTTTTAATTTTCTCAACTTGCATAAAAAAATTTATTGGGTTCTATTAATTTTGTTATTAGTACATTTAACTCAAGATCACAATTTTTTTGCTTAAAAATATTTAGATTTTGAAAAAAATCAAATCAGCAATTTCCTGTTTTTTTGTAGGTCATTAAAGTTGAGTATAGATATTGCTCTCAGAAAAATCAGAGATGCTTTTGAACTACTATAAATTTATTATTGGATAATATATATTTAATAAATTTAAATTCATTCTCAGTAATTTCTATTTTATTTGGGAATATTTCTGATAATAAATACAATGCTCTGTGTATATTTTTAGATGGTAGCGAATCTAGTAGTATAATTATTTGGCTGACATCTTCTTGTTCTAAAGAAGCTTCAATCATATTTTGTATATAAAAATCACTATTGCTCATAACTATCATGCTCCTATATCAATATTAAACTTCACATTGCTCCTACGAGACTTCCTCCTACCACAAAAGCACCACATACTCCCGCCGTTGAATATATATAAACACTAACTAGCACAACAGTTCCAACAAGGGCGATTGCTGTTAAAGCATCATTATTAGTAGATGGTTTCTCTTCAGTGGAGCAATTAGTGCATTTAGTTACGGGAGAAGAAGGAGGAAGTGGTTTGTCGCAACCATTATCCACCCACTCTTTTTCGGCTGTAGCTAGTTTACTATACGCAGCATTCAGTAGCTCTACATGACCTCGGACAGTATCTCTAAGAGCTTCTCCTAGACCAATTCGACACGGTAAATTATTTGGATTACTCTCAAGTGCGTGAATACGTTTTACGTATATTTCGTATTTAAGATTTTCTATTCTAGCTGCAATTGATGCACATTTCTGAGCATTATATAGACCAAAAATATCAACCCATCCCTGCACGTTCGGCGCAAACTGATATAGATTCTCCCCACCCAACAACCCAATCGGATCCTGATTCACAAATCGACCCGTATCAGGCTCATAGTACCTGAAGAAGTTGTAGTGGAACTCTGTCTCATGGTCAGCATACTGGTTCTGCAGACGGAAAGGTTGGTGTGCGACATACGTTACCTTAGTTTCCTTTTTCAGATGACCCCAACCAGTGTAGTTGCCAAACCACAAGAGGTTGCCGTTTCATCGGTCATTTCTCTCGGGATGCCGATTTTGTCGCAGTGGAAGTAGTGGGCTTGTTGGACGCCTTCTCCGTCTTCGGTTGTCCAATCGCGGATTTTCGCTAAAGGCTCGTAGGAATCCGGGTCGGTATAGATATAAGTATACCTGCCGTCCGGGTGGATTTCTTGCAGCAAATGGCTGTCGTCCTAAACGAAACCAGTTTTCTCTTTGAGGCTGTCTGAGAAGCAAAACCGCGTGCGTACCGCGAAGACTTTACGTCGGGATTGGAACTTTCATACGGGCTACGGCTTGCTTTGAAATCTATTTTTGAACGTAAGAAATTTATCATATGAATTTAGTTGTTCAGCAGAATAATTTTCCATAATTTCAGCATTATCACTATCTACAATAGAAACAAAAAATATGACATTCTTTGTTTTTTTCTTATCTATATTTTCTATTGCTTTTTTAAATCCTTCTATAATTGAATCATATACTTCCGCCTGATATTGCTCAAAATTACCTTCTGATATTAATGTATTTGCATCATTAAGAATATTTTGAATCTCATTATTGAATACACTATCTATTTTCTCAGGAACCTCTCCAAGTCCTATTGCAAATTGAGGGTAATACCATTTAATAAAAGGCTGATCTTCTTTTGGGTAGTTTACTTTTTCTATTTCGTAGTGAGAAATAGTATTTGCAGCCCAACCCAGACATGAACAATAGTCATCAATATATAATGTATAGGCAAACTTCATTAGAATTATATCTTTCTAATACAAATTTAAATGTCTCTGTAACTCCTTTAGATACATTCTGTATTAAATCTTGAATTATATAATTACTTAAAATACTCATTTTTATTTTCCTTTTATAAATTTTTGTTATCAATCAGTTTCTATGCACATTTACTACGTGATCCGTATTTTCCAAAAACCTTACTACCAATTCTAGTTAATTGCTTGCTCATATATCTATCTGCTTGATCTTTGTTCATTAGACGTAATTTTATCCATCTTGTTACCCTCTTATCAGTCTTCTCCAACGGGAGAGGGAGTAGATGTTGGGAAGGAAAAAAAGTTCATCCAACACTTCTTTGATTTATATTAATCCCAAAAAAAGTCTGAATTATTTAATTCCTTCCACTCTTCTAAAGAATAAAGAAAAAGGCAAAGAAAAAGTTTTTCCAATATTTTTTCTTTTAAATTTTCTGACACCATGAATGATCCTGAATAATTATAATTGGTAGACAATAAAAATATCTTTATCTGAATTAGTAAATGCCTCCAGTGAAAAATTATCTTCATCTAATGCTAAATCTGGGTAAACAATTTCATCCTCAATTTCCCAATCAACTATTCTTACTAAATAATAGACTTCGTTCGTCAATAACTCCCCTTTTGTATTGACAATAATTATCTGGCTCATACCAAAATCATGATCAAACCCGTATTTTTTAATAAATTCCAAAAAACGCGCTGACATGATAAAGAAATCATTATATGGAAGAAAATCAAAAGTAACACCTCGGGCTTTTTTTAAGCATACATACACCTGTTCAGGCATTGGAGGAATTTCTTGTCCCTTTACGAACCAACTCCATGGAAAGTCAAAATCAGGATGCGTTTTTTTAGGGTTAAACTTCTCTGATATACCTAGAACACCACTGCCTACACGTGGTAACCCCATTTTTCCCGCTTTATCCATGCTTTGTAGGGCATATCCCCATACTAGTAATTTTTTCATAATATACTCCTAATCTAATCGTTTTGGTGAGTTGATAGATAAACATCCTCCAACAGATATGGACTTACTCAAACGTTTTTTTAACCTTTCTTGTAAATCTCGTACACGCTATCGCGCTTGTGCCTGTAATCGACCATGATATGGTTGCGGTAGGTGAAACCGCTAGTTTTTTGCTGTCACGTCCATAAACGGCAGTCAAATCGCCGTAGTATAGTTAATTTCCTATTCTGTTTAAAATGAGACTACTGCATCAGAAATTTTATGTAATTTATATTTTTCCCAATGCATATTGATAATATCCGCTTCTGAGGCATTAACTATCTTAGATTCAATAGAATATTCCATAAATTTATTTCTTTGTTGATTTAAGTCATTTTCATTTTCCCAGCAACTCATACACTCATCGCAACAGAAAAAAATAACTTATTAAAGTTAATGTTTTTTTAATAATTAATCTTCCTTGTCCATCACATATAGGACATTCTTTAAACCAAAAAAATAATCAGTTTTTTTATCATATTGGGTATCCTGTAATAATCTTATTAGTGCCTTTAATTACAATAATTTTAAATTTTGTGAGAATAGCTCCTGTATCTCTATTATAACCGATTGGTTGATTTATTCCTACATTATATGTATCCGTATCATTATCTGACACCCTATGTCGGGATTATAGACAGCTTACTTGATCCTCATCCAGAAGTTATAGGTTTGTAGCGATAATCTGATCAAACTTATTAATTGATATTTATTAGTAATTTTAATTCTTCTGGTAGTTTGGCACCATTTCTATGTGCCTTATTAGCCCAAAATATGGCTTTTTCTTTATTGCCTTGTGTGAAAAATAAATCAGCTAAATTGAATTGGGCAATTGGATGTCCATTTTTTGCCGCGATCTCTAGCCATTTAAATTCCAAATCTTGATCTAAAGATACAAACATATGATATTGGTACAATTTAAATGCTGAGTTTTTATCTCCATTAGTGGCCTTCTCTTCGAGAATATGAATTTCTTCATCTGAAATCCAATAAATACTACCTGTTGACATGCAATTAGTCATTTTCTCATTCCTTTCTAGATGTTGTTTACATGATATTAAAGGTGTTGATTCTAATTCATTGTCCAAGAGGGTTGGCTTCTTATCCTGTATTACAGGATAAGATCTCAACCATCATATCTGATTTATAGTTAAGATCTTTTTTAATTCTCGATGCTAATTTTTTAGCATCTAATCTTTCACCTGTAGCCCCATCTACCATCAATGAAGGATTACCATGCTCTCCTACCTGGAAAGTATTCGGTTTATTGGTAACTTTTTGAGCATAAGAGTGTGTGTCTTCATTACTTGGAAATAAATTCATATTAACTCCAGCTAAACATAACCAATCGCCCCATACTTGGGTATTAGGCGCAAGCGCATATAGATTCTAACCCAATCGGGTCCTGATTCACAAACCGACCCGCATCAGGCTCTTAATACCTGAAGAAGTTGTAGTGGAACTATGTCTCACGGTCAGCATATTGGTTTTGCAGGCGGAAGGCTGGTATGCGCTATCCCTTACCTTGGTTTCCTCTTTCAGACGTCCTTGTGATCTACTGCAAGAATAGGCTCTAGCTTATGTTGTCAAGTAAATAATCAAATAGCTGATTTGCAATAAGTTCAGAGTGAGTATTTATAACAGGAAATTCAAAGTAATAATATTGGGATTCATATCGTTCTGTTATATAGTCAGGGATTAAAAAAAATTTATTATAGCAAGAGGATATTTCTTTTATGGAGTTAGAAACTTCTTCTAATTTATTGCTTATATTAGTTATATCAAAAAAATATTTCATTAAAATTCCTATCAATATTATTAATTGTAATAAATGGATATTTATTTTGATTGCATAATTCCCAGTGACTGGTAATATCAGAAGCATTTTTGTAAATGAATTTATTCATAAAACCCTCTTTTTTAAATTTATAATCAGTAACATGTGTTATTTTTCCAGCTTTATCGAATTTTGCCATATAGTGAATAGTAACCCCGTCTATTTTTTCTTCCATTTTATTCCAAATTTTCCCTGCATGACATCAATCGCCAATTTGGTCCGCCCTAATTATCACATTTCCTTTTTCAAATCGCTTTTTGACTTGGTCCATAATTTTTCTTTCAAGAGCATTCCGAGGATTAATTCTACCCGTTGATTTAGTAGATACAAATTTAGGTTTACGAGAAGAGGCTATCTTTTTAAGCCCAAGAGGGTCAATCCACTACGTGATATTCGATGCAAATTGATAAAAGTTCTCCCCTCCCAACAACCCAATCGGTTCCTGATTTACAAACCGCCTCACTTCAGGCTCATAGTACCTGAAGAAGTTGTAATGTAGCCCCGTCTCATGGTCAGCAAACCGGTTTTGCAGGCGGAAGGGTTGGTGAGCAGTTCCGGATATGTTGGTTTCCTCTTTCAGACGACTTCTATGTTAACTTATTTGCCAATTTGAGTGAAGTGGTAGATCTAGTTCGTTTAACAGTATTCCTCAATAAATAAATATAAATCATTTATTAAATTTTCTAAAGTATCAAATTCCTTTCTTTCTAAACAAATTATCTTTTCTGTCTCATAATCAATCCACTCCTTCACTATACTCAAATCATTCCAAATGGTAAGCTCTCCAATCTTATCGGGTAAAGAACATATTAAAGTAATAGAAATCATCTCACTATTAAAATAATTCTTTTGTACACTAAAACGAGAATAATCTAATTTTAAAGCTTCCAAATTATCAATAACTATCTGTAGCATTTTGTTTCTTAACTCCCTATATTTAAAACGAAGATTGATGCTATCTCTCTGAATCTACTCCATTGTTAATACACACCAACTTTCGCCCCGGTGGATTTAAACCCTTCAAATCCAAAGCACCACCGTTGCCTCTCCCTCCCCCGTAGCGGCCGATGAAGCGGAGCAGTATAGATTTCCTCCCCACCTTCCAACCCAATCGGATCTTAATTAACAAACCGACACGCATCAGGATCATAATACCAGAAGAAGTTGTAATGCAGTCCCGTTTCACGGTCGGCATACTGGTTTTGCAACCTGAATGGTTGGTGCGTGGTTTGCGTTATGTTGGTTTCCTATTTCAGACGACCTCCAGCCGGTGTAGTTGCCGAACCAAATCAGATTGCCTTCGTAATCGGTTATCTCTCTTGGAATGTCGATTTCGGTCGTAGTGGAAGTAGTGGGTTTGTTGGCTGTTTTCTCCGTCTTCGTTGATATGATTTAGACAGGCAAAACCACGTGCGTACCGTACATATCCTACGTCAGAACTGAAGGTTTTGTGTAGGCTGCGACTTGCTAGACCAGACCTACGCTTGTTGTTAGTTTTGCATAAATTAATGAGCAATATAAAACGTCTAAATAGTTGAAAGATGTAGATTTTAGCTTTTTCTGTATTTGAAAAAAGGGGACCTTACGGGGAAGGCTCGGCCTAATCACGTTTATTTTTATGAGACTGAAAATTTAGAGATACTTACACCATCTAATTCAAATGTGAAAATAATAGAAACTCCTCCTTCAGTTTTTATCTCACACTCATGTTCCCACTCTTCCCTTGATACAAATTCCCATTTAATATCGGCCAAAAAAACAAATATTTTACAAACTTTTCAATAGTTAATTTCCTATTAATTTTATATTTTTTTTAGCAATAGTTACACCTTTAAAAATAAGGATCTATTGATAGTAAATAAATAACTTCATCCCTAAAACCAATTTCTAATCCCTTCCAAAAAAATAGAAAAAAACCACTTTCTATATTATCGTCATCGTATAACCATTTAGATGAATGTTTGAATTGTTTCAACTTTTGAAAATTACTATATGACATACCTACAGACAAATCTTTTAAATCTACCTGTTTTTTTAAGAATGATGTGATATCCATAATTACCTCATTAACATTTTTCCTAAATTTTTTTCAATTTCTCTTTTAGCTATATCCTTACTTCTAGTGTACTTTTTGGGTCATTTAAATCACCTTCAAAATCAGTCAGAGTCTTTTTAAGATGATTTTTTGCTAATGACATAATTTGTGAGTTGTCTTTCAGTTCAGAAATTAATTTATCAGCAGCTTTCAATTCTTTGGAAGTAGTACTTTTCATATCACCAAAACGTTTCCATACTAATCCTCGTTTATCATCTAAGGTTAAAAGGGCTTCTGTTACTTTTTTATTTCCTACAAAAATATCAACATGAGTTCCTTTTACGCTAACATCCGAAAATCTATATGGTTGCATTTTTGTAGTTGTTTTTCAAGCAAGGCCTAATGGGTTCACCCACGCCTTCGTATTCAGTCCAAAACCATATAAATTGTCTCCACTTTCCAACCCAACCGTAATAATCCCCAAACTAAACCAGATTGCAGTTCTTATCGGCCATCTCTCTTTGGATGCCGATTTGGTCGCAGTGGAAGTAGTGGGTTTGTTGACGGTTTACTTTTTTTCATTCAAAAGAAACTTTTAACATTTTTGATAACCGATTTATATAATATAGAATTGCCAAATGTTCATCTTGGTAACAATATTCTTCGGTTCTCAATCCTCTTTCAGAATAGAATATATGCCATTTTTTATTTTCTTCAATAATACATAATGATTCATCATTTACTTCATTGATTGAGTAACTATCTTCTGGTACTCCTTTACTTTTAAGATATGAATTCAATTCATTAATTTTTAGCATTTTCCTATTTTACCTCTTTTAGATGCCCAGCTTCTATATATGATTTAACAGATTTTGGCAATTCATACTGTGTCCCTAATTCAATCTCTCCGAACCACGGCATAACTTTACATGCAGCTACATTATTAATTGGTTTCAGTACCCTATATATGATATAAGGCTTTTGGTTAGAACCAGGAGGTAAGGCTCTCATAGGGTATGGTGTCCCTACTGGAGACACAAAAATTCCTCCTGGATAACCATACCTATCAACAAGAGTGCCAACTGGAAGTGTAATGCTCCACACTTCACCTAAAGCGCCTCTATTAGGAGGCCAATATGGTGCGGGCAGATTTTTATTTAAACCTGGGAGCTCAAGCCACTTATTTGTATTAAGCGCAAACGCACACAGATTCGCTCCACCCAACGTTTCATACAGGCTACGGCTTGCTAAGTTGAAACAGAAGGTTTTATGTTAATTATTAAGTGTTTTGAATAAAGAAAATGCCTGCTTGACTTCCAGATAGAAGTTTTTTCTTAACATTTTGGTCATAATAAAAATAACCAATACCATTCTGAAAAATATGTAACTTTTTATCTATATCTTCTTCTAACAATTGCAAGCAAAAATTAAACTTAGGAGAAGGATATATTATATCTTGCTCAAAATAAGGATTGCCAAAAATTTTGGATACATCCAATCCCATCCCATTATCTTCAAAGAATAAATGTTCATCCTCATTGTATTTTGCATCAGCTTCTTTATCAATTTCATCAAGCCTTTCAAAAAATTTTCTTTCCAAAGAAATACTTCCTAAATCTTGCTTGTTGATATCTTGTTCCCTTTCATAAAGGACAGCACAACTAAAACCATCATTTAGTAAAATTAAATCATCCTGACAATTAACAGTATATTTGGATGAAATAGAGTCTTTTGCTCCTCCCAATGCATGCTCCTCTATTGAAATAAAAACAGAGATATAATAATTTCTACGAGGGAATACATTTTCAGGTAAAAAGTCAGAATAAAGAGTAAACAGATGTGTTTGATAGGTATCAGAATTTGGAACTTTAGGCCATAATTCTAACGGAATATGTTCGGCTCCTCCTCCAATATAACCAATACTATGTGGCGTTTTAGAAGAAGTAAAAAGTAATTTTGACATTTAAATTTCCTCAATAACATTTATTTTTTTTAGCAAATTTTATTGCTTGTTTGCGCATTTGTCTTAATTGGTTTTGTGTAATATCTTTTTTATTTTCAACTAAGAGCTCCTGTATTGTTCTATACATAATTCTAATTTCGTCTTTACCACGTTTAAAATAATCCTTCCTTCCCATTCCTTTTGTAGCCCTTAGCCGAGCTTCTGCATTATGAACCGCTCTATGTAGATCTTTTGTAAGCCCCATTGCCGGATTACCTTTAATTCCTTATTGTCGTTAAATGGCTATCATTAAGAAAGGCATTTCGTAATATTTCATGAGCATCAAGATTGTCCCCTACATGTCTTTTTGAACCATAGGGTGCAACACCCCCCAAGTTTAACTAAACCCCATAGATCAACCCAAGTCTGCACATTTGGTGCAAACGAATACAGATTTTCCCACCCCATTAACCCAATCGGATTCTGATTCACAAACCGACCGACCTTTTTCAGACGACCCCAACCGATGTAGTTACCAAACCAGATTACCTTCGCTATTGGTCATCTCTCTCGGGATGCCGATTTGGTAGCAGTGGAAGTAGTAGGTTTGTTGACGGCCATGGGGGGCTCCTGTTGAGGGGATAGGGTTATCTAAAAATGTATTTCAGATAACCCTTTTACATTTTACAGGGGTTATTGGAGTTTGATTCCGTCTAGGCTAGTTATACCATATGATTCTCCTTGTAGAGCCAAAAGTAACTTTGCTAATATTTTTGCTAATAATAATTCTTTTGTCTAATTTACCAGCATAGTTTGATCCTGCTAGTTTCTGAAATAAAATAATATTTAATTCATTGTCATTGTAAATAGTAGTTTCCATACTTGATATTCCCATAGCATTATTACCAAGTAAACCTGTCAAATGAGCTTCTCTATTTTCTTGAGCTTCAGTAATAGTAATTTTAAAATTCCAAATGTCATTAATATCAATTTCATTATTAGTTAACGAACAACCAGATGATATTATACTCATTAGAAAAGGGATAATTGCTTTAATTTTCATAATGAACTTCCTGATGGATTTAATGATGAAGAACCTGAAGATCTATCACTTGAACTAAAGGAGGTGATACTATTTTTTCTAGGTAAAGCAGTTATTGCATTTGCTACTCTTCCATTGGTTTTTATGATAGATTCTTTAAGAGTGGTAGGATTGCTGATGAGGTTTAACCCATCAACTATATTAGAGTTAATGTCTTCTTTAGTTCCCGCTTTCCATGCATCTCTAGCAAAGCTAGAACAAGGCCCGCCTAGTGTCCAAGCATCTTATCCTTTCTTTTTATATTAATCAATTTTGTTCATTAGTCGTTTTTCTGCTGGATCGTCAAGGTGCATTGAACGAGTTGTATCTGCCCCTCTACCTTGCTCAAGATTGGTAAATAATCCATTATTTCCCTGTTGGATTGTTTCCCTATGTGCCATAAGTAGTAGTTTTTCCACTTCCATCAGGAGTATAGCTAATCCATGCGTGCCCATCTACTAAACTAGAGCCACTTGAGTTAATTGTTAGAGTACCAGATAAACCATTAATATCTATCCATAAGGTTATATTAAATACAAATTGATATAAATTAGTTTCCCCCACAACCCAATCGGATCCTGATTCACAAACCGTCCTGTATCAGGATCGTAATACCTGAAGAAGTTGTAATGCAGCCCCGTTTCGAGGTCGGCATACTGGTTTTCAGACTACTTCAAAGAGGTATCGAGACCGTCTGAAATGGTTTGAGTTTAAATAGTTTACTAAATTTGTTTTTTAAGAATTTTCTCTAAATAATCTGAAAAATTAGCTGCTAAAGTTAGCAATTCATCAGTGTCTTGATTGTAAATCATTACTGTTTTAGATTGGGAAATATAAATAGGATTTCCCCAGCCATCGGTGCCAATTATTAAATTATTTTTGCCATCTTTAAGATAATCGGAAAATTCTTTATTTAAATCAATAATTGTATCTTCCCCAAGAAATTCGGAATTATGTATTCCATATATTTGAGCATCCCTAACGACACACCCACCAAATCTCATTGTAAATTCTTTAAAATCCTCATCTAACTTAACATTAAGTGATTTCTCTACATTGAGGACCTCATCATCAGTTGTTGGCTTTCCTTGAGCGACTGGATTTTTTTGAAAGAAAGTAATTAACTGCTCTAAAACAAATTTGTTTAACATAAATACTCCTTATTAAACTAATAAGACTTACCTGCTTTTAGGTCTCTACGTCTTAACTCTTTTCTGGCTCTATATTCCAATATTCTCTACGGCAATATCAAAATCATGTCTGACACTGTCATTTCCTACACTTTACCTTTTTGATTACCTTTATGTTAGTTAACTTTTACATTTGTAGTGATTTTCCCAGCCGGTGTAGTTGCCGAACTACAACAAATTGCCGTCCTTATCGGTTATCTCTCTTAGGATGCCGATTTGGCCGCAGTGGAAGTAGTGGGTTTGTTGGCGGTTTTCGTCGTCTTCGCTGATGTGGTTTAGACTGGCGAAACCGAGTGCGTGCGGTCCGCTCATACCCTACGTCGGGATTGGAGGTTTTGTGCAGACTACAGCTTACTAATTTTAGTTCGATTCCTGGTATTTTGTTATATCAGAAATAGTGATATCTTCATTATTAAACATATCATCCCAAATTTGCTTATAAAGTTCTTTTGCGGTCATTTGTTGAGGTATTTCAAAGGCTGCGTCGGTACTAGGAAATTGATCATGTAGTCGTTCTTCTGTCCAGAAATTTAATCCAAATCTCAAACTTTCTTTAATTCTGAATTGGGTTGATATTGTAAAATTTTGATACTCGGGGTACAGATATTCTTTGACTAATCTCTTTACGCTATCTCGATTAACCAAATTCAGACCTGATAAGTCTTCAAGTTTGCTATCTATACCTTCGTGTAATAGTCCAAGAAAAAGTCTGATATATTCAGGACTGACTTTATACTTTTTATTCATTTAAATTTCCCCCGAATTGAAACTAATTGACCAACTTTATTGAATATGGCTTGTATTTGAGATGTTTGGATTAATGGTCCTCTTCGTTGGTCCAGTTGTGTACCTGTGCCAAGGGTTCGTGCGTACCACACATGCCCTACTTCAGGATTGGAGGTATCGTACGGGCTACGGCTTGCTATTTTGAATGGGTTATTTTTTCTATTCTCCCATCTTTTTTAGAAATAACTATATGGAAATTACCACCTAGTGCTTTTGGAGGGGCTCCATTAATAATCCAGACATCTTTCTCTTCAATAATACGGTATGGTTTTTGATTTATTGAAACGGTATTTCCATATACGTTTTTTATGTATATTTCAGCAAGGTCAAGCGCCATATTTTTTGAACTGACTAACATATTGCTCTCCTTTTTGTCTAAATTTCTTTTGCAAAAGCTGAAGTAAAACAAAGAAATACTAATATAGTAAAGAGACGGATTTTGTTCATCATTCTTTCCTTAATACCAAAATTTAAAAATCGATTGTGCTTGTGTAGGTAATGCAGTACTGCGCACACCCTACGTCGGGATTGAAAGTTATATAATGACTACTGCTTGTTACTGATAAAAATTATATTATTGATCAATTAAGAATATTGCCAAAATCCAGCTATTACATCAATATTACCCTTCTTATCTTTTTTTCTTTATAATATATATATAATTTTTCCATAATCAAACGGGTAATTACCATTAAGAAGATTATCTGGGTAATAATCTTCGTCTATACTCATCAAGTACAAATATCCATCTTCTTCTAGATTTTTTTATAAAAAAATAATCTTCTTCTTGAATTAGTTGCAATTCTCCTCCTACTGTTACTAAACCTGATAAATCATCACTATTTGCTTTTTCTATACGGTTCAAAAATAAATCCTATTTAAGTCCATATTTGTAAATGAAGTAATTTTACTTTCCTCAGATTTTTGGATGAGTAAAAACTTTTATTGCACAATTAGGATAGATATTATTATCAAGCATAATATCATGATTTTTAGGCAAGAAAATAGATAATATAAAATTAGTTTTTAATGGATGTTCAAAACATCCATAAAACATCATTTCTGAAATACAATCTTGTTTATCATCAAAATATTTAGGAATATTTCCTCCTATTCGATTAAGGCTAATCTCCTTAATCTCGTTCAAAAATAACTTTTTCTTGAATAGCTTTTAGTCATTTTTAATTCCTTTCTTGTATTAAACTTATAAGTTGTTTTTTCTAGCAAAATTTATTGCTGAAGCTCTTAAATTTGAAGCAAGTTTGGTTGCATAAGCACGAGCAGATGATTTTTCCCATCCTCTTCTTAACAAGCCTATATAGATTCCATATCTAGTTAAATTTGTATTTAACTCAATATTATCCATTGCCGATTCTAGAAACCTAGGCTCATGTATTCGATTAACAAAATAATAAGTAGATTTAGGAATTACTTATTAACTTTTCGAGATATTCAATACTTCTAAATAAATAATGTTCACCTATTTGCTGTATCAAATTTGATGAGCTCCCAAATAATATTTTTTTCTAAATATTTTTTTAAGAATTATCAGCTCATCTTTTTTTAAGAGATTTAAAAGCATGAATAATGTTTTTCTGCGGTAGGTATATTTATAATAAATTCTTCTATATTTACTGGAATATCATCATTTCTAATGCCATTGCTGATGCTATCAAAAATTTTAGGCATTAAATAATTTATTCCTTCTGGTGAAAAAAAGATGAATGGCACTAAATTATGTTCATCAATGATAATTTTCTCTATTGGGGTATATTCGTAATACTTAAATTCATCTTTAAATTCCTCTATTTTATAGATATTTTCTCGATAAAGGTTTTTGAACAATCCTTCTTTAGGATAATCTCTATAGGGAATTTTCAGGAAGGGCATATTTATCTCCATTATGTTAGATAACTTTTACATTTATAGTGATTTTTCCATGCGGTGTATTCGCCGTACCACAAGAGGATGCCGTCTTTATCGGGTAACTCTTGGGATGCCGATTTGGTCGTAGTGGAAGTAGTGGGGTTGTTGGCGGTTTTCTCTGTCTTTGTCGGTCCGGTTATGTACCTGTGCCAAGGGTTCGCGCGCACCGTACACGCCCCACGTCAGGACTGAAGGTTTCATACTGGCTACGGCTTGCTTCAGATTATTACAAATTCTATATTTGTACAGAATTTAATTGTCTTTTTTCCGTTTTATTTCTTAAGATACTTTTCTATATATCTGTATTGCTCTTGCGTACATTTAACTGAAAAAATTATTTTTCCACTTATAATACTTTGAGCAGAAAAAATATCTTTCTCATATCTGAATTTTATTTTACTTAACGGGATCATTCCTTTTTCATTTTCTTTCCCACAAAAAAGCTTATATTGTAACTCATTTTTACTTATCCCTATATCTCCGCAAGTTTTTTTGACTATTATATTCTGATACAACTATATTTAACCAGCCATGTTGAAAAATCATAAGAGTAATGTGAAACATAAGGTAATTTAGAAGAAGGAGGTACTATTAGAGATAAAATTGAACTTAAAATTGATTTCATAATTTATTTACCATTTAATTTATTAATTTTCTTAGCTAACAAAGCAGGAGTACCCAACCAGACATTTTCATTTCCCAGCAACTCATACACTCATCGCAACAGAAAAATAACTTATTAAAGTTAATGTTTTTTTAATAATTAATCTTCCTTGTCCATCACATAGTCTTAAAATTCCTACTACGTAAACAATGCTAGAATTTTCTAAATATTACGATATTTCGCAAGTTATAGCTTGTACAAATTATTGTGCCAAATACCCTGTATCATAATCTAAGTCGTCAGTTTCCACAAACTCATCTAAGAAAATATAGATTTCTTCTATATCTACTTGAATGGGTATGTTTATTGAATAGAAATTGACATTAAATGCTTCAAACTCACATCCAAGATCTTTTAGTTTCGTTAATATTTTATCTTTAAATTTCTGATTTTCATTAAAGAAAACAATCCGCAATGTACTATTTTTGACTATGAATGATGGTTTTATCATATAATAAGTAATTTTCTTCCGTTTGTATTCCGCTAACAATATCACCAAAAGAGATTTCTTTGCTATAAAAAGGAATATTATTTATTTTAAAATAGCCTTCCTCAGTCACTTCTGCCCAAATGCTTTCCATAGATACTGGAGGATAACCATCAATTACTTCTAGATTTAAAAAAAGCTTTTTCATTTTAATTACCTTAAATAACCTTGCTACCTACTGTAGGATCTTGATGTAACAATTCGCACTTGCTTCAGTTAAACTTTAGTAATATTCTTTATAGAATCATACATTTATTCTTCCAAATAACGAATAGTTTCATGGCAAATATTTATTTCTTTGCCTTTGAAAAAAGAAAATCCTCTTGAGTCAGATATGTCAACCATTCCTTTTGAATTCACTCGATTTATAAATAACTCTAAACCTATTTTATCATTATCATCGTATACAAGAATATTTTTACTTTAAAAAGTAGGCTGAATACAATTTTTTTAAAACCAGGTTGTTTTTAAATAAATCTCTAAATCCGCTTTAAGAATTTTATCATTTGAAGCTTGTGTTTCTCTTATTTTTGTAAAATGTTCAATGCGTATTCGATGCAAGTTGATATAGGTTGAAGCCCCCTAGCAACCTAATCAGGTCTTGGTCTGATTGGACGGGGGAGTCTTTTACTGAACTTGCTGTTCATAAAGAACATACCGCCGGCACGAACGATATAGAGTTTGGTGGCGACCAACAGAAATCGGGTACGGTAAAGACGACCTTGAAGTCACTGCTTTTACGGGCGATTTTTTTGAATGCCATGGAGAGTCTATGCTGAAATAATAATATATAAAAACGCGTGCGTGCTGCTGGAACGTACCATACATATTAAACCGGCATATTATACAGGCTGCAGTTTGCTAAAAAGGTGAAACGCATACAATCAGCACTACACCTTATCTATAAAATGAGTGTTTTAGGCTATAGTTCGTTATAGTATTTAAATGAATGAATTAAAAAAGAAATATCATATGCTTCGTACAAATACGTTTGGATTTTATACAAGCAATTTTTATGAGTAAATTTTACTTCTATACTATCTTCTTTATCTTTAAAAGTAAAAGCACTATCAAATATAACCCATTCAACATCATTAATGAAAATTGATGTTTCTTCTAATGGCTGATATTTATGATGACCATCCACTATATTTTTTATATGAGTATCAATGTGTGATTCATCATTAATCCAATAAGCTCTGAATATAAAAATCTCACTAGTGTCTAGTTTGTGTACTGCAAAAGTTGGTAAAGGTTCGTCTCCTAAAATAATAGTTTGTACACCTTCTACAGCTAAAACAGATAAATAGTTATGCTGAGAGCAAGCTAAAGAATAATGCTCTTCTGGTTTTAAATCTACACAGCCCTGCCATATATTGGCATCCGATTTTGGTAACATAACTAATGGACCACCATAAGTGTCAATATTATGTGTTTTAAAAAAATTCATTGCAAAACCTTTCTGTATAAAAAATCTAAATTTTAGCTAACTAAAGTTACTTCAAGAAAAAACTATAGTTGATATTAAAAGGCAGCAATCAACATACACTTGGAGCTTCAGAGTTTGCTGCTTCTTCTTGTGCTTTTTTAATAAAGATAAGTAGTGACCTCTAGGATGGATACCTAGCTTTTTAGCTTGCCGCTTAATTTTCCCCACTACCCCTCCTTGTATTTGACTACATTTTAAACATTGAGGATACAGATCTTGAGACTCATTTCCTCGTAGCAAGCCAGTATTAGGTTGGTGTTCTCCTACAAAATTTCAAGTTTTAGCTCCAGGATTGGTGGCGGTGGGGAAAGTATGCCCTTTACAGCTGGGAAGTTATAAATAAAGTTGAATCGTACTTGTTATTTTTTTTTGTGTTTCAACACTAATTTCCTGGTTAAAATTTTGGATTAATTCTAAAAAATCAATAATTAAGTTGATTTGACTAGTGTTAAATATCGTACTTTGGTTTCTTAGGGCAATATATAAAAAGTCAACAACGTAACCATATAAATAAAATTTAGATAAATTAGAAAAAATATATTTTAAACAGCAAGGAGTAAAATATAATAAAGCCTTATTAGTAAAAAGCTTGCCACTCTAGTGATTCAAGTATTGAGAGAAAATCATCGTATGTTATCTCAATCCAAGTTTTAGTAGATAGTTGCATCATAGAATATATATAAGAGTTATCACTATCATCAAAAATTTATGATGTTATTTTTTTATCAACTTTGAAAAACTGGAAAAAGTAGACTCAATTTTTTTCCTCTATATAATTTCTTTCTTGTATATATTTTTACCTCCATAAGAAATTTTTCAAATTCACAATATAGTCCTAAGTCTTTGACAAATTTGGAGATATATTCTAAAAAAATCATAAATTATATTAATTTCATTTTTGGTTAAAGATTGTAGTAAATTAAATAGTTCACTTACTTCTCCTTGGGATATGTTAGAATAATAGCTAAATAATTCTATGAAACAATCATTATCTATACTAGGATTTTTCTATCGAGCTTAGTAAAAAGTGTATTTAAATGTAAAGCATTTTCATTTTTTTGTTTATCTGACATTTGATTTTTTTAATCAATAAAATTAGATTGTTTTTCATGTCTTACTTTCTACATTTTAAGGTATGGCAACATTTGCAGGAACACTTTCCTTAATTAACAAATCTGCATCTGACGCAGTGGCATTTTCGTGAAAAATGGAGTTCCCAAAGAAGCTGTTTTTTTACAACGTGTTATTTAATCAAATTGGTTTTCAAATCGCATAAAAAAACATCCTTTATATATATTTAATGAAAGAATATTATCATTATTTTTCAATAATATATTTTTTTCATATAGAAAAATTTGGAAAGTCAGCCAATACATCTGTAACTGCACTATCTATTGCTTCATACTCATTATCTGTCAGTGGTGAATCAATATATACATAAAGAGCAAATGTTTCTTCGGTCATATCAAATGCAATAAGTCTGACTTTGTTACAAATTGCCCCAAGAAAAGCCCTTTGCATACTTAAAATAATTTCTTGTTTTTTTCATAATTAATTTCTCCAATAAAAATATAGAATTTATGTTATATCAGGCAATGCAGGAACAATAAGAGCTTCTTTTTGGGATGAATGAATTATTCCCCATTCTGTCGGAGTCTCATCTCTCTTTGGATGCCGATTTGGTCGCAGTGGAAGTAGTGGGTTTTCACGGCGGTTTGGGCATAGCCCGCCGCTACTTTGGTTTTGCCTTTACCGCTTTCCATCAAATCATTTCAGACAACCATGTAGGTTAGAAATTTATTGTAACTATTTTTTCATGATTATTTTCTTCCCAGTATTGTTTGTAGAAAGATAATGCATCATGTATTAAAATGATATAACTCACTATTTCTATCCTTTAGTTTATTAATATTATTAAAAATTCAAAAATAATTTCTTTCTCTTGAATCCAACTCAAATCTCTCATGCATTCGTCTAAAGCATCTAGATTTGATCCAAAAATAGCTTGGAAAAATTAAGTTCTTGATTTAATATATTTAAAAAAATTTTTGTTTTGTTTTAAATTTTTAATAAATTTATATCTATGATTTTTGGTATTCATAATGCAACCTCTCTATGCTCCCTACTAAATAGGTTCAAATATTTGCAGAATTGGTACGATTTTTTTCCATTTTCCAAGGTAGTAGAATCCGTTATAAAGAAACATTGTGAAAAAAATTTTTGTCAAAAAAATATAAGAATACTCATAGAAACATAGAGAGTCTAGATCTTCTAAATCACTTAAAATTTGTGAGCTTGGTGCTAAAAAAATACAGGAGTTGTTTGATCTTTTATAATTATAGTGTCGAAGTATATATAGTTCATCTACAGGAAATAAATCACATATTTTGATTGGTGTGCATAGGTTGCCTTCTCCTAGATGAAAAGGTCTTTTGAATATAAAGTAGGTTTTATCTTTTAGATTTCCATTTACCATTATTTTCTTTTTTCTAATGTTGCCTTTAAAAAAAGTATATATTAAACGTCGTACGATTCTTTTAGATTGTTTTTCATCCAAAAAATTTTCATAACAGAATTCTTTCATAAATTAATCCTCCTTCCTTCCTTCCTTCCTTCCTTTCTTTCTTTCTTTCTTTCTTTCTTTCTTTCTTTCTTTCTTTCTTTCTTTCTGAAGAGCCGTTAGTGCATCTTTCAATCCTTGCATTCCTGGGCGGAGAGTCGATAGGTCAGTTGCACGTTGTACAGTCTGTCCCGTGATTCGATTGAATTGATTCAATCCAAGTGGATCAATCCACATTTGAGAGCTAGAAGCAAATTGATACAGATACTCCCCACAAAACAACCCAATCGGATCCTGATTGATAAATCTTCCGCAGACAGGTTCATAATACCTGAAGAAGTTGTAGTGCAGCTCGTCTTACAGTCGGCATACTGGTTTTGCAGGCGGAAGGGTTGGTATGCGTTTTCCGTTACCTTGGTTTCTTCTTTCAGGCGACCCCAGCCGGTATAGTTGCCGAACCACAGTAAATTACCGTCTTTGTCTGTCATCTCTCGCGGGATACCGATTTGGTCGCAGTGGAAGTAACGGGTTTGTTGACGGTTGTGCGAGTAGTCTTACTGACTTTGAAGACGAAGGCAGGCTTGCGGTTAAGGCGGACGTCAAGAAACTATTTAAATTTTTCTAATAATTTTTTTCTCAATTCCGCAAATTCATCCGACAGATTATTTTTAAGTTCAGTATAAATTTCATCATCAATTTTACTTTGAGTGAATAGTGTCTTTTTTTAACATAAGGGATAACTTTTTTTAGAATTAATTGAAATTAAAAAAATGCAATAATTTCATTGTAAATATAGGATTTTTTTCACTAAATTGGCTTAGTTTATGTATTAGTAAATTTTCAATTGATTCTGATTTATATTGTTTTTTTCTTTCAATCCATATAATATCCATGAGATAATTTTTGTGATGTTTGCTGTTTAAATTTTTTTTATTAGATATTCTTTTATATAAGTTCTTTTTTTGGGAAATATGCGGAACTAAATGCAATAGAAATAATTATAGAATATCTATTCATATTCCAAATAGAACTAATATTATTTTCCACAGTACGAAATTCTTCTTCTCCTAGATTATATTTTTCTAAATAGATGTCCTAAGGAAGATATTGCAGATGATTTTACTTTAATACTTTTTATCATTTTTGAATAGAGTGAATTAATATGGAGAAAATCTCTTTCAATTCCGTGGTGCTAAGTTTTTCTTGTATTTGTCCCAAAATAAAAATTGCAATTTCTCTATGTTTACTATATCGATTTGTTAAGAGAATATTTCTGACTATATCAATAATCTCTTTATACTGAAAAAAATTGTAGTCTTTTTGCTGCTTCATATTGAATAATAGTATTAGAATGTAGTATTTTCTCCAACAAGTCATTGATTGATAGATCTTTACATTCTAAAAAAGCGTCAAAACTTGAAATTCTGTTATTTGCCATATTATTTTTCCTGTTACTCCTATCTTTCGAATGCTGAGAATGGCGAAATTTCCAAGCTTATTGTCATGATTTATCTTTTTGTCATTGAAAGCAGGAAGGGGTTTGTACTAATTAAACGTTTTACTAAATTAATTTCAGTAAAATTTAATTTCCAAATATTTTTTTCATTTTGTATAGAATAACTTCCAATCCCTCTTTTTAAAAAAACTTTTTAAATTAATATTTTCAGCTTGCTTATGATTTAGAATATTAAATTCGTAAATATCTTTAATGAACCCTTTTTCAGCTAATGAATCCTTTGTCAAAAGCATTTCATTCCATATTTTTTCTGAGAGTAATGGTATATTTCTGCTTGAAAATATTGTAGATTTAATCTGAGAGCCTTCAAGCGTTTGGCTTTCTAGTAGACTCATGCCATAACCATAATCCCAGTTATCAAGATCAATATTTTTTTAGTAATGAAATCCAATAATACCTCCTTATATTCATATGGACACATAATTACAAATCTTGCTTCATATGTATTATTGTAATTTAACTCTTCCTGATTCAAAAAGGGATTATCGTATATAATTAAAAACCCTATCTATTTTTTTCGTTTGTGCTTGAAAAGAATGATAAATTTTGTTGTTTAATTTTATTTAAAGCATTTTCTATTGAACTAAAATGATATTTTCCAAAAATTTATATCAATATCATCTAGTCTTAAATTAAATTTATTTAGATATAATTCATTAATTAAAATTATATTCTCCTGAAACCAATTGCTTATATTTAAATAACTATGAATGTCATTTCGTACTAAAAGAGTTATGGAGAAATATTTAAAATTTTGTCTATTTGGTAGTTTTTTAAAAAACATATTATTTCCTTCTTAATAGTTTATGTAACCGGACTGCAAGCATAGAAACTTTTGTAGGTTTACGTTTTATTTTTCCTCTTTGGAAATTATCATTTCTTGCTTTTAATTTGTCACATTTATCTGTTTTTTTCATGTACTTTGAAAATACTCATTTATTTTTTCATAAACTTGATTAGCAACCCCAGTATCGACTTAATTTTCATTTGCTGCCACCATTACTGTATCAAGAGCTTTTTTCCCTTTTTCATAAATAATACCTATACCTAAAGTTACAAGGGCAGCTTTACCTAACGCAATCAATTAAGAGGTATTGCAAAAACTGCCAAGCCTTTAGGGTCGATCCATTCCTGCACATTGGGCTAGAATAGATAAATTCTCATCTCCAAGTAACCCAATTTGATCCTGATTCACAAACCGACCCGCATCAGGTTCGTAATACCTAAAGAAGTTGTAATGCAGCCCCGTTTCACGGTCGGCATATTGGTTTTGCAGGCGGAAGGGCTGATAAGCGATATCCGTTACCTTGGTTTCTTCTTTCAGACGACCCCAGCCGGTGTAGTTGCTAAACCACAGTAAATTGCCGTCCTTATCGGTCATCTCACGCGGGATGCCGATTTGGTCGCAGTGGAAGTAGTGGGGGTGTTGTCGGTTTTCGCCTTCTTCGTTGATCCAGTTGTGTACCTGTGCCAAGGATTTGCGCGTACCGCACACACCTTATGTCGGGATTGGAGGTTTCATACGGACTAGGGCTTGCTAACTTAATCTAGTTCTATTTGTTGGCCATTTTTACTATTGTTATCATTGCGGTTGCGGATCTCAATATTTTTTTTATGTGCGAATAATAAATCTAAAATTTTAGATATATTCTTTGAGTCAGAGAATTTTTTTGGATTTTTTATGTTTAAGAAATTATTAATTTCCAAGTTGTGTAAATGACTTATTAGTATAATTGTAGATAGTGGGTATTTATATGAGGAAGGATTTTTTTAAAAATATCCTCTATTGCTAAATTACTTCCAAAATAATAATTTTTTTCATTGGTAATACATAATTATCGAATATGGCAATAATTATCTCATTTATTTCATTTTCGGATGTTTCTGGATATAAAGAGATAATGCCAAAAATCTTTAAAAAAATAGAATCAAATTTTTCCAAGTTCTGAACCATGTACTTTAAAAATTACTTGGTGTGTCATTCTCATCAAAAAAATATCGTTTATTTCAGGATAAAATTTTGGGATAGTTGTACTTAATTCTATAAATTTTTGGTCTAGAATATTTTTTTCTCATTTATATAAGAAACGATAGAAAAATGAGCATAATGCCCCAATTTTTACATGCTTACCTTTTTTAAATTGGAAATTAATTTTTCCAAAAAAAATGTCATTAAAAAAAAGTGAAATAATACAATCGTGTTTTTTAAATGAAATATGGTTAGCTTCCAAATATGAGCAGAAGCTATTTAATATTTTTTTCTTCATTTTTTATACCTCAATAAAATAAATGTTATGTTTCTTCCATTTACATTAACAACTTTGCCTTTAGAAGTTAAAATAGTTCTGCACTTCGCCGTCTGCCAGTTCGCGGTGGATGAGGTTGCCGAAGTGGTCGTAGTAAGCGGTGGCTGGTGAACTTATGGTCAAAATCGCTTTCAGCAATCAATCGGTCGAGGACGTCGTAAGTAAAGCAGTAGCGCGCCCCGTTATCATTACTGATGGCTGACCGACATTTTCCCGGACATACCTCGGTCAGTATTTTTTGGATAAAAATTATAGGGAAGGTCATCTGAGAATTGATTTCAGACGACATTGATGTTTTTTGGGGGTCTCGATCCAACCTACGGTCTAAAAATGGTCTTAAAGAGGCTTGTTACCTTTAAATACATTAAATCTTGATAGTTTTGCACCTTTTGATTGAATATGTCTTATAGCTAATTCAAATTCATTAAATTCATTGAATTCTTCTATCTCATAATCTTCAGCCTGATCCAATTTATTTTTGGGTACTGTATAGTAATATGTAATATAAATTCCATTACTTTTCTTAATAGCAAACACTTGATAAACAACTTCTCCATTAATTTCAATAAGTTCATCATATCCTTTTGTTTGTAAGTTAGATAAATTTAACATATCTATTCTCCTATAACATCAATACGCACTTTTTTTCCATCCAGATGTCTAATATTTATATTCGGGTACTTTCCATGTCCTGTCCCTTGTGGATCATCATGTCCTTTACAACATCCTGTTGCTTTATCCATAGCATAATCTTTTCCTGATCCACAAACCGACCCGCATCAGGCTCGTAATACCTGAAGAAGTTGTAATGCAACCCGGTTCTTTATCAAAGTATTGGTTTTGAAGTCGGAACGGCTGATGCGTGTCCTTGTAAACCCTTTTATCCTTTTTCAACGACCTCAAAGAAGATAGTGAGGTCGTCCTTACGTAATTTAGATTCTAAATAGGGTTATCTTGTAGAAAGGAGTACCACATATCATCTATATCAGCACCATCAAATATATATTTATATCTACTTCCAAATATATATTCCTCAATAAATGAAGAGAAAAGAATACTTTTTCTACTATCAACATTAAATGTTACTTGAACATTGAGCCTATTTAAAAAAATTGGTTCATATAAAACTTGTCCTATTTCATAAGTATAGTCTTGTAAATTTTTTTGGTACTCTATATTGTCTATCCAATATCTCTTCTGTACTCCATAATTCTATATCTCCAAAAGAACCTCCATTACATAATAATAAAAATTGTTTATGTTCAGGTGCCAAAAATTGCTCTAGTTGTTCACTTATTCTATCCGCACCTTGAGGAATATTTCCGTATAAAGGAGCATCAGGTAAGTCAGACAAACAATTTCTATAATGTTTAATTATTTGAGATAAGTTCATAACAATTTCCAATCATAAATGTGATTACTATTCTACAGAATACGTATTTTTATAGGAGACCCCTACAGGTAAATACCTTATTTGAGGCCAAATTTGTATATTCGGTGCAAACCTGTACAGATTTTCTCCACCGTTTAACCCAATCGAGTCCTGATTCACAAACCGACTCGCATCAGGTTCGTAATACCTGAAGAAGTTGTAATGCAGCCCCGTCTCACGGTCGCAATACTGGTTCTGCAGGCGGAAGGGTTGATGTGCGCTATCCGTTACCTTGGTTTCCTCTTTCAGACGGCCCCAGCCGGTGTAGTTGCCGAACCACAACAAATTGCCGTCCTTGTCGGTCATCTCTCTTGGGATACCGATTTGGTCGCAGTGGAAGTAGTGGGTTTGTCGGCCGCTTTCTCCGTATTAGTTGATCCAGTTGCGTACTTGTGCCAAGGATTCGTGCGTACTGCACATGCCCTATGTCAGGATTGGAGGTTTTGTGCGGGCTACGGCTTGCTACACACGCCACGTCAAAATTGGAAGTTTCACACAGGCTAAAACCAGCAAGTTGCTAGGACTGCACCATTCGAAATATCAACTTCCCAAGTATCTGAAATCAATCCTTTGTAATTGGACTCAACAATAAAATGTTCGTCATCTATCCAACGGAAATTCAACCGATAGCCCATAGCCAAGAAAGAAGGTTCTTCTGAAAATAGAGATCCTTCGTGAAGGATTGCCCCTTTCTTATCAGATACTACCCAATTAATTTTAAAATGATAGAGATCACAATATGCAAATATGGACAAATACTGTTTTCTATTCGGACTCATTTTGCGTTTTTTAATTTGAGTACTTAAGATGAGATTAGCATCTAAGCATGCTTGATATGCTATTTCAAATGGTTCTGTATTCCACCCCTGTTCGACTGCAATTCCCAACATTCCTTGATGGACTGCTTCTAATTGCATCATTTTTTTCTCAGCATCAGAAGACACAAAATATTTATCAAAATTAAAATACAGATAGAAATCTGCAAATCCTTTTATATTCGGTTTTTCTGGGAAATCATCATGAGGATACAAAACAATCAAACAGGTATGAATCTGTTTTGATTCAAATTTAGGCAGAGATTTAGCATATAGCGTTGGAATGGCGTAGGCTTGTCTACTAAAATCCGCAAATATTGGATTTATATTATATTCACTTTGTAAGTCTATAACTTTAATCATAAATTTCTCCTAATCAACTATAGGTCGTTTTTGCCTTGGAGGCTGGGAGCCATATTTTAGTTTATGTAATCGTACCTGTGCCTCTTTCCACGCTAAAGCTGCTTCTCTATTTAGCAGTCCATCAATCATTACCGAGCCTGCATAATTAGGATCGCCACCATACTTAACCCTCAATTTGCTTCGGATCCTCGGCGAATTATTTTCTGTTTTAAAGGAATCTGCCTTTGTTCTAGTTGCTCCGCTGATACCATATTCCATTATTTGTCCCGTTCTTTTATCGTAAATTTTATATCCGTGCTGAGGCTTTTTTGAACTTTTACAGTTTCCATGACAAGAGCCTGCCTTTACCGCTACCCTTGACTGTGCTTTAGCCTGACTTTTCTCTTTTGAAGTATCACCACTTAGACTTAAAACTGCTCCAATACCAATTGCTGTTAGTGCAGCTTGCCCTAAAGCAGTTAAAACAGCATCTATTTCTGGTAAGAAAACTAATGCCATAGCTATAAAACTAGAGGGATCAGTCCATCCTGGCGCATTAGGTGCAAACCGATAAAGGTTACTACCACCCCACAACCCAATCGGATCCTGATTCACAAACCTACCGGCCTCAGGTTCATAATAGCGCATCAAGTTGTAATGCAGTCCGGTCTCTTCATCATAATACTGGTTTTGCAGTCTGAACGGCTGGTGCGCGTTCCGATAAACGCGTTCATCCTTTTTCAGACGACCCCAAGCGGTGTATTCGCCGTACCACAGAAGATTGCCTTCTCCATCGATCATCTCTCTTGGGATGCCGATTTGGTCGAAGTGGAAGTAGTGGGTTTGTTACGCTTACCTTATAACGTTTAATATTTAGAACATAGATTCATTGTAGATTTTACTAACTTTCTAGAATTTTCATCTGGACTAATTATTTTTGTAAGTAGAAATATTTTCTTATTAAATTTGTTGTAGTAGAGATTTAATCCATTTTGAAGAAAAACGACAAGCTCATCATCATTTTGATATATAGAATGTATATCCCCATTTAATTTGCTTAATTGCAAATTTTCAAATGTCAATATAGAAGATATACTTTTACTCTTAATTTTTTTTATGGTTAGAGATTTCTATTTGCTCTCCCTTAAGTATTCCTTTACTTTCATCGTATATAAAAGATATATCATATCCCTTAAAATAAAAGTAATACATCACTATATCCTTTCCGAATGACTCATTACAGTTCTCTTTTAGGAAGCATGATCTATTTTCGGTTGAGAAATCCTTTAAAAAAGTACCGTTTTTAAAAAAATCTCTTATTTTAAAAATTTTAGCTGCCATCTTATCCTCCTAATGCTTTTAAAGTAGTAGAGAAATCTCTCGTGTTATTTGGAAAATTTTGGACAGTTGCTTCAGCAACATCTTTCAATTTGAGTTTATTTTTTGGATTTTGTACAAAATCATCAACAGATTCTATGCTTTTCTTTCATTGGGAAGGGCTGGTGTACGCTATCCGTTACTCTTGTTTCTTCTTTCAGACGACCTCAGCCCGTATAGTGGAAGAACTACAAGAGATTGCCTTCTCCATCGGTCATCTTTCTTGGGATGCCGATTTGGTCGAAGTGGAAGTAGTGGGTTTGTTGGTCGATTTCTCCGTCTTCGTTGGTCCAGTTGTGTACCTGTTCCAAGGATTTGCGCGTACCGCACACACTTTACGTCGGGATTGGAGGTTTCATGCTGGCTACAGTTTGCTAATTACTTGAATTTAGATATGTATAGAATGCCATTTCCCATCATAACTATCAAATTCTTTTACATTATCTAATTTCCAGAGACCTGCCTGTTTTTTGAATTTATAAAGTCTTTGTGATTCCATTCCAGCGTAAAGCACATCACTTTTTACAGTTATAGAGCTACCTTTTTCTTCTATTTCAATGATTTTCTCGTTATTTGGATTGAATGTTGGAGGGTAGTTGACAGTCATACATTCTAACTTTCCCATTTTTCTTGGTTTATCTGTTAGGTATTTATCGTATATTTCCTTTAGTGTTTGTTTCAATATCTCATCAGGAATATCTGTGCCTGCATCAATATGCTTATTAGCATTGTCTTCCCATTTATACATTTCCATCAGGAAACTATTTAATACTGTTTCAATACTTTCATTCATAATTCAATCCTTTTTAGTTTTGTTTAAGTCGTTTGTACGAAGAATAATCCACCAGATAGATCTCGCTCTATAAAAAAATATCCTATGTTCTCAGTTAGATAAAAAAATTTTCATTTACTTTTTCAGGTAGGTCCATTCCTAAGATTTGACCTATGAAAATGTATTTTTTTCTAGAAAAATCATCATTCTCTTGTTGTAAATATTCAGGTTGTCCTCCTAAAAAACTCATTTCATCTGAATTCTCAATAGGATTAATTGGATAAAATTTATCTAGGTTAAACTTGAACTGATTTTTATCTCCGATGATAACTTTCGTATATCCTTGAATAGCATCGTCAATTTCAGTAATGTAGTCAAGAAAAATAATCTTCTTTATAATAATAAGAAAAAAACGTAAATTACTTTATCTTTATACTCCTTATCCTGAAAATCTGTTTTAAATTGAGGTGCAATAGTCAATAAATTTTCAATTGGCATAAAAGAAATCAATGCTAACTCATGACCATCTGGGGCTATCACTTTATTTGAGTAGTCTAAATCTAACCCAACTAATATACTATTTATATTGGGTTTACTATCTAAAAAGTTAAAATTAACGTATCCATTTTTGTTCATTTAAATTCTCCTAAAAATTTAAGGGCGTTTCTTACCTGCTTTTTTCAATTTTCTAAGAAATTTCTTGGTTTCTTTTCTTAATCGTTTTATTAGAGCTTTAGTTTCTTAATCCTCCTTTAGCAATATCAATCTCTCGATGTATATCAGTGAGTAGGTTAGTAATAGACATCCCATTTTTTTGAGCAAGTAGAGCCCATTTTTCCGCTTCGTCTAATTTGTTTTTGTCTTTACTGTCTTGGTAATGATCAAAGAATATATAGGCCAAATCATATTGTGCTTGAGTATTACCTAATTCGGCTGATCGAATTAACCAAAATATATATTTATTATTGTTAAATTCATAAAAAAAGCAAAAATAATTAGCTAATTTTGATGCTGCTTGACTATTGCCAGAGGAAGCATCAATTTTTAACTTTTCCAGTTCAGTTTTAGAAATATACATACTGTCATTTATTGAAATGTTGGTATTAGATTTCATGTCTCTATCCTTACTGTATGAGTTATTATAAGACGTTAGAAAAATACTTTAAAAAAATAAATTTAAGGATTTTATGGCTTAAATGTAACATATTTACCTCCATTTAATACTTCTCCTGTAACTGCACTAACATTTTCTGTTACACCACGTACAGGTGCTTTTAATTCATTAGCCAATTTTTGAGCAAATAAATTGTCCCCTTTTCCTGTTTGACAAGCAACTAATGTTACTGGTTTCCCTTTGCACAAGGTTTATGTCTACTCCAGTTTTTGAACAATTATCACATTTGTTCATTAGTCCTAATGGATCATTCCATTTCGTTGTATTAGGTGCAAACCAATACAAATTCTCCCCACCCAACAACCCAATAGGATCCTGATTCACAAACTGACCCACATCAGGCTCGTAATACCTGAAGAAGTTGTAATGCAGGCCTTAATCATCTGTCGTTTCTCTCGGGATGCCGATTTCGGTCGCAGTGGAAGTAGTGGGTTTGTTGCCGGCTTTGTTATAGGTATAGTGGCGGTTGAACGCAATACAACAAAGATCGTCTGAAAACCTTGCGTTGGATTCAATGATTTATATAGATGGCAATTATCATGTTTTTTATTTAAGCATAGTTTAATTTAAAAACGACAAGCTTCCCCTCAGGATATTTACCTTCCCATCCACAAGGCCAAAACCCTTTAAAATAAGTATCTTCTATCATATTCCAAAAAGGATGATTTTTCTTATATTTGTTATTTAAATAACAATTAAATAAATCAGCATCTACATCACTAAATAAACTATCTTTTAATCCCTCCTCTAAGTTCAAGGAATTTAATTTTTTTTCAATTGCAGGAACAGCATATTCATCCCAAAAATTGTCATCTTCATCTGTAGATAGCTTTAAAATTAGTGAGTTTGATTCACGCGAATCCACCCAAACAGTCTCTAAATCATACTGCTGATATGCATATCTTTGTGCTACTGAAATATCTTGAATAATTTTCCATCGGCTGTTTTGAAAATTACCTGATACTTCTAATAAATTATTTTTTATAAATTCTAACATTATATTCATAATGCTACTCCTTATTATGTTAAACAATTAATCCAATCTTGTTTTGTTGTCGATTTATATAAAGACATACTTCCTGACTTGAGTTCCTTATGAATTTTAGATTGTAATGATTGAATTTTTCTAGCCTTTTCTCTATCACATTTAGAATTTTTTTATCAATATTATCTACTATATCCATAATTACTTGGTTATATCCTCTATGATAGCCCTTATGTATAGAACGGGTAAGTCCCTTTAGATAGAGTTTCCGGTAACATAATTCTGTTACCTTTTCCATTAAGTTTAAATAATCCTTGATTTTCTAGGCGTTGTAACAGTGGAGAATTATTAAACACCTCTAAGGAATTTTATGATGCGCTTGACGACCAGACCACCGAGTAGATTTAGTAATTGCTTCTCCCAACAGCTGAGAATTATTTTTAAGCCCCCAAACATCAACCCACTCCTGCTCATTCGCCGCAAAAGCATACAAATTATCTCCACCCAACAATCCAATCGGATCCTGATTCACAAACCGACCCGCTTCAGGCTCGTAGTATCTGAAGAAGTTGTAATGCAGCCCCGTCTCACGGTCGGCATACTGGTTCTGCAGGCGGAAGGGGTGGTATGCGCTATCCGTTACCTTTCAGACAACCTTACTGGAACATTGGGTCTCAACTCACCCTAGGACGACTATTTGAATTTCTGTTTAATTAGAATGAATTAATATTCAAGGCCTAATTAAATTTATTGATCAAATGCGGTTGGATCAAAAACAGAGATATATTTTATATTCATTTTGATAGCTTCTTCGAACGGAGGGTCATCTTCAGAAACTTCCAGTGCAATTCCTTCAATAATTTTTGAAAAAAAAGCTTCTTCACATTCATCGTAATAGAAACCTAAATTAGAATTTAAGATATCATTAATAGGCATTCCTATTTTAATAGTTCTGAATTTGCCTTGATATCCTTCTAATGCAGAAATTTTATAAATTTCTCCTGAAGTAATATCTACGTTAATTTCAATTGGAATATCAGTAAATATATATCTGCATGAATAAGTATTAGTTTGAAAAAAATTCTAATTTTCCATTTAAATTATATTTATTAATGATACTGGAGTAATTTTTTTAATATTGTCTTTTTAATCTGATTCCCCTAAACTCTTCATGGGGATAATTTCATCATAAATATTCATTATCAACCTTTCGTATTAATCTGAAGGAAATCTTTGTGTTCCACCTTTACCAGAAGATACTTTCCAATAATATGCTACCTCATAATGCCTAGGGCTCTCTGGGTGGTATTGAATGTAACGATCAGTAAATTCATTACCTCGTGAATTTTATTCTCTTAATGTAAATCTTTTTATTGCCTCCACGAGTTTTACGCATTACGTCTTGCTGTATAGTTTTTTTCATTTGAGGATCAAATTTGTTGTGAACCATCAAAATTTGTATCTAACCCATCTATATATTTCTCAAAATCAAGGTTATATAGTTTTTTTAAATTTCTAATCCAGATAACAAATTCAAAGAAAATCTCAATATTTTCATCTGTTATTTCAAATATCCCGTTGTCTTGGTGAGACTCTTGTATAGCTGAGATAATTCTCTTAAATATTTCTTTATTTTTTTCTAATTTCATCAATAGGTAACGTTTGTAATCTATCAATAAAAAAATAATTCATCTTCAATACTTAAGATAGAAGGTAAGTTTTCTAGTTTTTTTCTAATAATTCTTTCATGGTAAACCCCTTTAAGTTATACAAAGCGAAGGATTGCTTCTGCTGGAATAGTTTATTTATTTTTTTAAAGTTAAGCGTTCAGTCCAATAGAAATAGATAACACATCTTCCTCATTGTTGAGTATAGATATATCGATAACTTTATCTATTTTATGACTAAATAATTTTTAAACAATAAAAAAATTAGGTTTGTTTATTAATTCTAGCCAATTGCTAATATTTTTTTTATTTTGATAATAAACAAGGGAATAATTCTATTGGCATTTCAGCCGAATCATTTATTCCTCCATAAAAAGTATACATAAGCAATATCATTTTCCTCTGGTGCAAAAAAATTTAATATTTCATTTTTTTATCGATAAACTAAAATTTTCTTTTGATAATTCTATATTTCTATAGGGGGTAAAAAGTACGATTTATTATTTCACATGAGAGTGGATATGGAATAATGTTTTTCAGAATCTAAAAATTAAATTATTTAAAAAATGAATCTCTTTCATTTTTTTCACTAAATGATTCTGTTTTACAGTAAAGATTTTATCTTCTAAAGTTGTCATGATACTATTTCCTATGTTGTTCGGTTACATTATCTTTGTAGGACTTCCAAGAAAATGTACCATTCCCATTATTTCTTTTTTGAATAAGATTTCTTCCATTTTGGTAGTAGCTACATGCCAGTGCGGACAAGGATATTTTGCAGTCGGAAGGGTTGATGCGCATTCTTGTAAACCGCTCATCTTTTTTCAGACGACCCTGATATTTTGTTGGGTCTTGACCCAACCTACGCTTGCTAGAAACATTTACAGTTATTTGGATTTTGATTAGCTTTATATAGTTTGAAGGATTTAAAATCAGCAAATTATAAAAGAATTCAGATTTAAAATGAATGTATTTAAATCTCTCTTCCATAACTTAATGCTCTTAGAAAAAGTATAATGATATAGCTGGCTCTTCAGATAAAAAAACATGCATAACTTTTTTTCGATTGGTAAAACTTCCAAGTCATCCATTCCTTCAAATGCTAGAGTACAAGTTTTTGTTTGGTTGGTATCTATGACGAATAGTCCAATATTCTGATATATCTAAATCATTTCCTTCTGATTCTTTCAAAACAATCCAGTTATGGTTATGTAATTGGTCTCTTAAATCTTCAATATGATATTTCATAGTATATTTCCCTCTAGTTATACTACATCCGGGTCGTAGGCGTAGCAGCGGTTAAGTACGGTACCAAAAAGGTCGTCTGAATATATCGAATCTTACTTTTTTTATTTTTTTCTTAGGATTTAATTCTTCTTTACGTTGCTTATAAAATTGCCAATATTTTTTTTGTCTTCTATGCTAAATGGATAATACCCGGCATCATTATAAGCAATATCGAAATATTTATAAGCATCATCATATTTTTCAATATCATAATAAAAAAGACCGCCTAATAGGTATGTTCCTGCATTAGTTGTTCCTAAATCAGCAACACTTAAAGCAATAATCAGCCATTCTTCAGCCTGTTCATATTTCTGATTTTTTTATAATATAAGTCGAATAAGGCAATCGCAACCATTGTAGTTGGATGCGCCCATTGAGTTACTGGCTTGGGTATTAGCTCAAATGCTTCTTTTTAGTAATTTTTTTCTTGTTCCAAAAAAAGATTTATTATAAGTTTCGCAAACTAAATCATTAATTTTTTTGATTCTAATTCTGGGTTAACTGCATCTAAATTCATAGCATACACCTCCTCAATAAAGTTAAACGATAATAAATGTAAATTTTTCTATGTCAATTATGACCATAATCAGATTTCGGTCGTAGTGGAAGTAGTGGGTTTGTTGGCTGTTTTCTCCGTATTCGTTGATATGATTTAGACAGGCGAAACCACGTGCGTACCGTACATATCCTACGTCAGAACTGAAGGTTTTGTGTAGGCTGCGACTTGCTAGACCAGACCTACGCTTGTTGTTAGTTTTGCATAAATTAATAAGCAATATAAAACGTCTAAATAGTTGAAAGATGTAGATTTTAGCTTTTTCTGTATTTGAAAAAAGGGGACCTTACGGGGAAGGCTCGGCCTAATCACGTTTATTTTTATGAGACTGAAAATTTAGAGATACTTACACCATCTAATTCAAATGTGAAAAATAATAGAAACTCCTCCTTCTGTTTTTTTATCTCACACTCATGTTCCCACTCTTCCCTTGATACAAATTCCCATTTAATATCGGCCAAAAACAAATATTTTTACAAACTTTTCAATAGTTAATTTCCTATTAATTTTATATTTTTTTAGCAATAGTTACACCTTTAAAAATAAGGATCTATTGATAGTAAATAAATAACTTCATCCCTAAAACCAATTTCTAATCCCTTCCAAAAAAATAGAAAAAAACCACTTTCTATATTATCGTCATCGTATAACCATTTAGATGAATGTTTGAATTGTTTCAACTTTTTGAAAATTACTATATGACATACCTACAGACAAATCTTTAAATCTACCTGTTTTTTTAAGAATGATGTGATATCCATAATTACCTCATTAACATTTTTCCTAAATTTTTTTCAATTTCTCTTTTAGCTATATCCTTACTTCTAGTGTACTTTTTTTGGGTCATTTAAATCACCTTCAAAAATCAGTCAGAGTCTTTTTAAGATGATCTTTTGCTAATGACATAATTTGTGAGTTGTCTTTCAGTTCAGAAATTAATTTATCAGCAGCTTTCAATTCTTTGGAAGTAGTACTTTTCATATCACCAAAACGTTTCCATACTAATCCTCGTTTATCATCTAAGGTTAAAAGGGCTTCTGTTACTTTTTTTTATTTCCTACAAAAAAATATCAACATGAGTTCCTTTTTACGCTAACATCCGAAAAATCTATATGGTTGCATTTTTTTGTAGTTGTTTTTTTGAAGCAAGGCCTAATGGGTTCACCCACGCCTTCGTATTCAGTCCAAAACCATATAAATTGTCTCCACTTTCCAACCCAACCGTAATAATCCCCAAACTAAACCAGATTGCAGTTCTTATCGGCCATCTCTCTTGGGATGCCGATTTGGTCGCAGTGGAAGTAACGGATTTGTTGACGGTTTACTTTTTTTCATTCAAAAGAAAATTTTAACATTTTTGATAACCGATTTATATAATATAGAATTGCCAAATGTTCATCTTGGTAACAATATTCTTCGGTTCTCAATCCTCTTTCAGAATAGAATATATGCCATTTTTTATTTTCTTCAATAATACATAATGATTCATCATTTACTTCATTGATTGAGTAACTATCTTCTGGTACTCCTTTACTTTGAAGATATGAATTCAATTCATTAATTTTTAACATTTTCCTATTTTACCTCTTTTAGATGCCCAGCTTCTATATATGCTTTAACAGATTTTGGCAATTCATACTGTGTCCCTAATTCAATCTCTCCGAACCACGGCATAACTTTACATGCAGCTACATTATTAATTGGTTTCAGCACCCTATATATGGTATAAGGCTTTTGATTAGAACTAGGAGGAAGGCTCTCATAGGGTATGGTGTTCCTACTGGAGACACAAAAGTTCCTCCTTGATAACCATACCTATCAACAAGGGTGCCAACTGGAAGTGTAATGCTCCTCACTTCACCTAAAGCGCCTCTATTGGGAGGCCAATATGGTGTGGGCAGATTTTTATTTAAACCTAGGACATCAAGCCACTTATTTGTATTAGGCGCAAACGCATACAGATTCGCCCCACCTATCAACCCAATCGGATTCTGATTCACACACCCTACGGCATGCAGGCTACGCTTGCTACCCATGTAGGCTACGCTTCGTCTGAAAGGTAGAACCCGTGTGTGTGCATACCGCACACCTTACGTCGGGATTGGAAGTTTCATGTGGTCTACGGCTTGCTTGGGCTACTTTACAGTTGATAATTAAATTTAGAAAATTATGTCTAATACTCTATTTTTTAAAATAAATTCTTTTTTTAAATGTTCTAAAATATTATCTAACTCTTCCTTGCTTAAAATTTGGTTGGTCTTAGTAAATTTTGCTGTTTTCGCATATAGGGAAAAGTGAAACTCATTATTTGGAAAGAACATTTCTCCTTCAAATGAAATTTCATGTCCATTTAAAGAAACAATTAACATACCTCTTGAAATTTTTTCAATTACGAAATCATCCATAGTAATTACCTTTGAAATATAACAGTTGAAATCTTTGTTTTAGGATCTATATTAGGATTGTTCTTCAAAGCGGGTAATTCTCTATTTTTCCCATATATTTCCTGGTCGCATATCTTTTGCCAATAACGCCTGTTACAGTACCAGAAGCGCATGTTGCATACTCTGATGAAATATCTTCCCATGCTTTAATGCTTGCTTGGTAATTTTGATCCCACGTAGGCATGATAATTTTTCTAGCTTCAATTAACATTTCTGATGTTGTTCCTCCATTAGATTTGGCAATATCGGCAGCAATATGTTGTCCACCAATACCATCTGTTCTACCTGACCAAAAAAATGCTGTGTTTGGTTCTGTTTTAACTTTGCTATTTTCACATCATTTATCCAAACCTAAAGGATCTAGCCAATCTTGCCCATTAAGCGCAAACCAATAAAGATTCTCCCACCTATCAATCCAATCGGCTCCTGATTGACAAACCGACCCTCATTAGGCTCGTAATACCTGAAGAAGTTGTAATGCAGCCCGTCTCGAGGTCGGCATACTGGTTTTCAGACTACTTCAAAGAGGTATCGAGACCGTCTGAAATGGTCTGAGTTTAAATAGTTTACTAAATTTGTTTTTTAAGAATTTTCTCTAAATAATCTGAAAAATTAGCTGCTAGAGTTAGCAATTCATCAGTGTCTTGATTGTAAATCATTACCGTTTTAGATGGGGAAATATAAATAGGATTTCCCCAGCCATCAGTGCCAATTATTAAATTACTTTTGCCATCTTTAAGATAATCGGAAAATTCTTTATTTAAATCAATAATTGTATCTTCCCCAAGAAATTCGGAATTATGTATTCCATATATTTGAGCATCCCTAACGACACACCCACCAAATCTCATTGTAAATTCTTTAAATCCTCATCTAACTTAACATTAAGTGATTTCTCTACATTGAGGACCTCATCATCAGTTGTTGGCTTTCCTTGAGCGACTGGATTTTTTTGAAAGAAAGCAATTAACTGCTCTAAAACAAATTTGTTTAACATAAATCCTCCTTATTAAACTAATAAGACTTACCTGCTTTTAGGTCTCTACGTCTTAACTTTTTTCTTGCTCTATATTTCCAATATTCTCTAAGGCAATTTCAAAAATCCTGTCTGACACTGTCATTTCCTACACATTTACCTTTTTGATTACCATTATGTTAGATAACTTTTACATTTATAGTGATTTTTCCATGCGGTGTATTCGCCGAACCACAAGAGGTTGCCGTCTTTATCGGTCATCTCTCTTGGGATGCCGGTTTGGTCGCAGTAAAAGTAGTGGGTTTGTTGGCGTCTTTCGTCTTCTTCGTTGATCCGGTTGTGTACCTGTGCGTACCGCGCACACTTTACATCGAGATTGGAGGTTTCATACGGGCTACGGCTTGCTTTGAAATCTGTTTTTGAACGTAATGAACTTTTCATATGAATTCAATTGCTCAGCAGAATAATTTTCCATAATTTCAGCATTATCACTATCTGCAAGAGAAACATAAAATATTATATTTTTTTATCTTATTTTTTTATCCATCTCAGTTAATGCTAATTTAAATCCTTCGATAATAGCATCATATACATTTGCTTGAACAACTTCAAAAATCTTCATCTAATAATTTTTTTGAATATTATCTAAAAATTTCTTGAATATTTTGGTTAAATATTTTATCAATTTCTTCAGGGGACTTCACCTGAGCCTATTTCAAATTCTGAATAATACCATTTTACAAAAGAATGTTCTTCAACTGGCAGATTCTTCTTTAATTCTTTGTAATGAGAAATAGTGTTAGCAGCCCACCCCAGATATGAACAATAGTCATCAATATATAATGTATAGGCAAAAAAACTTCATTAGAATTATATCTTTCTGATACAAATTTAAATGTCTCTGTAACTCCTTTAGATACATTCTGGATTAAATCTTGAATTATATAATTACTTAAAAATACTCATTTTAATTTTTCCTTTTATAAATTTTTTTGTTATCAATCAGTTTCTATTCACATTTACTACGTGATCCGTATTTTTCCAAAAAAACCTTACCACCAATTCTAGTTAATTGCTTACTCATGTATCTATCTGTTTGAGCTTTGTTATACTTAATTTACTATTTTTTTAATTAATATGGAAGTCCTTTGGTTATGCTGTTTACAGCATAGCCTTGAGTTATATTTGTTCATATAAAGTTAAATTCTTTTTCTGTGCTTTTTATATATATCTGTATAGAAATAAATTCTATTACCTTTTTATCTCTTTCAGATAAACCAAGTCTTCGATACCACCAATATACTCAATTGATAAATCATCTAAATTTAATATTGCAAGCCTAAATCCAACAACCAAAAAAATCGTCTAATGAAAACTGGAATATATTTTTTTCTATTGAAATACAACAAAGGCCCTCCAAAAACCCTGTTCTTGAATAATAACTTGACCGTTAATGGACAAACTTCCAACTAAGGGAGAACCTTGATTAACTTCCATCAAATCAAGGTAACTGACTTCCCATTTGTCAAACAAAAAAATTTTTCTTGAAAAATCTAAAGGAGTTTCATTCAAAAATTTTTTTAACTTAGACATTTTTATATTTTTTTCTTGTCAAAGAATTGAAATCTTCTTCTATTTCTACAAGGAGTTTACCAACTTCATTATTAAATGGCCAAGAATCAATTACTATCCGAGACAATAAAAAAATTCTTTTTCCTTTTTTTTGTTGAAAAAAATACTTTCTGATTTTAGATAGTTAATCATGTCATATAGTTCATTTTTTTATAGAAATCAACTGCTGTTTATTTGTATAACTATATTCATCACAATTATTAATCATTTTATCAATTTCGACTAAAACTATATTAATCTTTTTTATAAATTGCTCCTGATTCATTGTCTTATTAACCTTTCTAAGTCATTAATATATTTTTGTATTTGTCCACCAGGCAACCCCGCACCTTGAGGTATAGCATGTCGTACTGCGCATCGCGCCAGTCGGTTTCGGGCAAACCGTTTTTGGGCGTTCTCTTCCTTGCTCGGCACCTTCCATTGGTGCTGGGCGATGAGTTAGCCGTTTTTCGTTGTGGTTGAAGCAGGGTAAGGGTAAGCGTATAGGGAAAGGTCGTCTGAAGGTTATTTCAGACGATCTTGCGATAGCTACTATGACTACTTCATTCAAGTCCATAATCAGGAATAGATAATTGAAATGGAGACAATATTAAAGACTCTCCGCTTTTAATATTTTTTACATGAAACAGTACAAGACCCATTGTCCAGCGTTTATCAGTTTGAATATCTAAATCACACTGTTCCTGTTCATTAATTGAAAAAAATAAATTCCCTGTTTATTTTTCAAACTGAATTAATCCATTTACTAGAATACCAACAATAGCAAAAAGGTGGTATCCACATTGCTTGTATAGCGTAGGAGTCAGTATCAGATAATTCAAAATGAAAAATTATCTAATATTCTAATATTTTTTTATTCTTTCAATAATAAATTTTTCATACTCTATATAATTTTCTATTATATCATAAGGGTTTCTCATAAAATCAAGACAATCAATAAACTCATATGAATAAGCAAAAAAATTTCTAATATCTTGTGGTTTATAAGGTAAATTCATTATATTTCTTCCTTGTTTTTTTACTAATTTCATCAATAGGTAACGTTTGTAATCTATCAATAAAAAAATAATTCATATTCAATATTTAAGATAGAAGGTAAGTTTTCTAGTTTTTTTCTAATAATTCTTTCATGATAACCACCTTTAAGTTATACAAAGCAAAGGAGTGCTTCTGCTGGAATAGTTTATTTATTTGCGTTCACTCCAATAGAAATAGATAACACATCTTCCTCATTGCCGAGTAGAGATATATCGATAACTTTATCTATTTTATGACTAAAGAATTTTTAAACAATAAAAAAATTAGGTTTGTTTATTAATTCTAGCCAATTGCTAATATTTTTTTATTTTGATAATAAACAAGGGGAATAATTCTATTGGTGTTTCAGCCGAATCATTTATTCCTCCATAAAAAGTATACATAAGCAATATCATTTTCCTCTGATGCTAAAAAAATTTAATAGTTCATTTTTTTATCGATAAACTAAAAATTTTTCTTTTTGATAATTCTATATTTCTATAGGGGATAAAAAGTACGATTTATTATTTCACATGAGAGTGGATATAGAATAATTTTTTTCAGAATCTGAAATTAAATTATTTAAAAAAATGCATTTCTTTTCATTTTTTTGATTAAATGATTCTGTTTTAAAGTAAAGATCTTATTTTCTAAAGTTGTCATGATACTATTTCCTATGTTGTTCGGTTACATTATCTTTGTAGGACTTCCAAGAAAATGTACCATTCCCATTATTTCTTTTTTGAATAAGATTTCTTCCATTTTGGTAGTAGCTACATGCCAGTGCGGACAAGGATATTTTGCAATCGGAAGGGTTGGTGCGCGGCATCCCGATTTGGTCGTAGTGGAAGTAGTGGGTTTGTTGGTGGCTTTCTCCTGTTGGGCATGGGTCGTCTGAAAGCTGGGTGAGTGAGGGTTTAGGAGTTCATAAAACATTAATGTATGCGTTAGGAGGAGGCTAATTCTATTTACGCTTGTTTTAAATATCCTCCTTTTTTAATAAAAATATTCTAAAAATTTCATGGCCAAAACCGTCATCAAATTTAGAGTAAACAATGTTAAAAATGTCTTTATAATTAAAAATCAGATGAATATTCATGTAACCATGAGAAATTTTCTAAATTTAAGACTGGATAATTTTTAAATGTATTTTCATATTTCGATCTATAAATACAGATGTTAGGTATATAAAAAAACTATATAGATTATGTAATTCAGAACTTATATCCGGGTATGTTATACATATTGATAAATCGTTATCTATCAAAATATCTTTTGCCATTAAATTTATATTATTAATGTAAAATATCGCAGTATTTAAAAAGAACAAATTCAACTGTTTTGGGGATAGCATTTTCAAAAATGGTTTTTCTCTTCCAGTTCTAGTAATCAAAGGAATTTCCTCAAATTCAACAGGATGCTTAAGTAATTTAATTATTTCATCATACTGATATGATTTTTCAGTTTTTGCTAACTTTGTTAATAGTTTTAAGTATTCCATTATGTTTTCCATCCTTGGCAAAATAAGAAATCTCTATCATCTTTGGAGAATGGGAGGATTCTTCGATGCTTATCGTGAATAGTTCCATCTAGATTTAGTGCCACATCATTATAAACTCGATTATCCTTTTTCAGACGCCCCCATGCGGTGTATTCGCCGTACTACAACAGATTGCCGTTTATGTCGGTTTTCTCACGCGGTATACCGACTTGATCGGAGTGGAAGTAGTGGGTTTTCTGGCAGCTCCCGCTTAAATCATGCGGGAATGACATTCCTGAAACTTCTCCATCTTTCAGAGAACCTTTGCCTATCCTTCTGTCCAAAGCGTCGTAGGTATAGGCCCAAGTCTCTTTGCTGCCGTCTTTTTTAAAGATATGGGCTTTAACCAATTTGTTGAGGTTCGTCTCAATCTACAGCTTGCTAATTATTGATAATAGATTTTTTAGCTATATGTATTAGATCTTTATAATTCTCCATAAAAGGTTCTTCTAATGTGGATTCTAATAAGCATTCTAAGTCATATAGTATTTTTTGCTCAGCTTCATCAATAATTTCATTATTTTCAACGAACTTAACAAGCCATTCAAAAAAACTAAGGCTTCATGGTTGTTTAATTTAATAATATAGTCGTTAGACTCTTTTTTAATTTCCATAATATTATAATGCTCCTCGAGAAACTACATATTGTAACTGACTGGTAACGAGATTGTTAAAGAACCCATATTTCAGACGACCTTAAAGAGGATAGTGAGGTCGTCTGAAAAACAGAAGCTACGTGCGTACCGCGCACACTTACGTCGGGATTGGAGGTTTCGTACGGGCTACGACTTGCTTTGAAATCTGTTTTTGAACGTAATGAACTTTTCATATGAATTCAATTGCTCAGCAGAATAATTTTCCATAATTTCTGTATTATCACTATCTGCAATAGAAACAAAAAATATTGCATTTTTTGTTTTTTCCTTATCTACACTTGTTATCGCTTTTTTAAATCCTTCTATAATTGAGTCATATACTTCCGCCTGATATTGCTCAAAATTATTTTCTGTTATTGATGCATTTGCATCATTAAGAATATTTTGAATCTCATTATTGAATATACTATCTATTTTCTCAGGAACCTCTCCAAGCCCTATTGCAAATTGAGGGTAATACCATTTAATAAAAGGATGTTCTTCTTTTGGGTAGTTTAGTCTTTCTATTTCGTAGTGAGAAATAGTGTTAGCAGCCCAACCTAGATATGAGCAATAGTCATCAATATATAATGAGTAAGCAAAAACATCATTAGAATTATTTCTCTCTAATACATAGTTAAATGTCTCTGTAACTCCTTTATATACATTCTGAATTAAATCTTGAATTATAGAATTACTTAAAATATTCATTTTGATTTTCCTTTCATTGAAATTTTGATATCAATCATTCTCTATTAACATTAATGTTTTTAACATCATAGTTTAATGGGATATTATATTTATTTGCTATGCCTCTTGAACGAATAAATGCTGCGTTCATACTAGGAGAGTGTTCAAATGATCCTTTAAAAATAATATGGTGGCAATGCACATTGATAATATGAGATTTCTGAGTTACTCCATGATTTTTTGGAATATTCATCTAGTACAATCTTAAAGGATCTATCCAATTATTTGCATTAGGTGTTAGATGATATAGGTTATCTCCACCCAACAACCCAAGCGGTATATTCGTCGTATCACAGGAGATTACCATGAATGTCGGTCATCTCTCTTGAGATGCCGATTTGGTGGCAGTGGAAGTAGTGGGTTTGTTGGCGACTTTATCTGTCTTCGGTTGTTCAATCGCGAACTTGTGCTAAAGGCTCATAGGAGTCTGGGTCGGTGTAGATAGAGGTGTAGTTGCCGTCCCAAGCGACCTTCACGCTGACTAGTGATGAGATTTTTAAAGAACGAATATTTCAGACGGCCTCAAAAGCGATATTGAGGCCGTCTGAAAATATAAAATTACTTGTTCGCACCACGAATTTTTTTCAAGCCATTCTCCAAAATAGTAACTTTCTCGGGAGGAGTTCCCCTATCCAAAGCATTCCACCAATTATTTACTGGTTTAACAAATAATTGGAATCCTTCATCGGTTACATTGGATTTTCGGATAATCAAATCTTCTTTGATAGAGCCATCCTCATTAAAGGGTTCAATATCAACAAGTAAGTTATTGTTTTTGAGAAACGTCATAAGTGCAATAGACATTCTGATAGTATCTTCACGATAATCTTCATCAGCATTTGCTTCCCAAAATGTCCGAAAATTAAATAGTGTTATATCCATGATAATCTCCTATGGTGATCGGATAATTTCAAATAATTATTCTTCTTCTAAGACCATACGATTAAAACAGTCATACAAATCTTCTCCGACTAAATACATATTTTGCATCTTTACTTCTTCAGGCATTTGTACACCAAATTCATCCAAATAATCTTCTTCATCCCATTCATTTTCATGGTACCAATAAAAAATTTTTCCTATTTTTTCCCCTTTTATACAAAGACATATCCTATCTCCGTAGTTATTCTCAGCAATAGGTAAAAAATTTGTAGGAATCCTATTTTCCATTTTTTTTATAGCTTCGCTCAATGAATAGCCAGTTTGATACGATTCCCCTTCTCCATAGAAACAACCAAATTCCCCTTTCTTTATTACAACATTTTCTATCGGTGAATCAGGGGGATAACAATAGTTTGGTAGCCCATTGTCATACATGGTTAATTTATAAAATACTTCATTTAGATATGTCTCTCCTCCAAAACACGTCAAATAATCTAAATAATCAGAAAATTCTTTTCTATCAATATCTAGAAATTTTGACATTATTTCTAGTGATAAAGGAGCGAAAGGCTTTGCTCCGACCCTTACAACTCCACCCATTTTTTCTATTAAAGTTTGCATTCTTGTGCTCATAATGTTTACTCCAGTTAAAGTTTATGGACATGTTCTTCCGATTTTCTTCTTATTACGCATGACACTTGCAGGACCAGTATGCCTAATGACACTATGTAAATCTCTCAGTATTATTTGCGCCGTATTTCTACTATAATGATGCAAAATCAGATTATTTCATGGAGCGCAATATATAAGGTTGTCTGAAATACAAAACAGTATGCGTGCGTACCGCACATTCCCTGCGTCAGGATTGGAGGTTTTGTGTAGGCTGCGGCTTACTCTACATCGGAATTAGAAGTTTCATTGGCTACAGTTCGATTAAACCTCGATAAAACATTCAAAAAAATCAAAGTGATTTTTATCGAATGCAATTAATAACTTACCTTCAGGAATTTTTTTCCCTGTCATACCTCCTATGCAAATTCCGAGATTCTTAAAAAGAATATATTTTTTTCCTTCGATAAATTCTGAATCGATGGCTTTAAGAATTTCGATTGAATTTTTAAATATTTCAATATCTCCTAATATGGGATTAGAATCTTTTAAGCAATACCCATAAACCAATTTATTATTTTCATAAACTAACTCACAAGCATTCCTATATTCCACCTTATTATTCATAATATTATCTTCAACCATTCTTGCTGGTTTTCCATATTTTTCTTGTACCTCCTCAAGAGAAGTACCAAATACAAAATCACCAATTGATTCAAATGGCTTAATCAAGTAGGTCATATTAACCCTTTCCAATATATTCACATTAATAAAATTAGGAACATTTACGAATAATTCTAGGAAACATTGCTGCCTGTTTCCTAGAAATAAATTTCTGCCGTTTGGTTTCTTAAATCATTCTCCCACATGGTTTTATATACGCCTTATATTCTATTTCAAAGGCAGCAGTATGATATAAAAACCCTTTCGTGCGCATATTTTTGACGAAATAAGATGAAGGTCATCTGAAAAGCAGAAACTGCGTACCGCACACCTTACGTCGGGATTGGAAGTTTCATGTGGTCTACGGCTTGCTTGGGCTACTTTACAGTTGATAATTAAATTTAGAAAATTATGTCTAATACTCTATTTTTTTAAAAATAAATTCTTTTTTTAAATGTTCTAAAAATATTATCTAACTCTTCCTTGCTTAAAATTTGGTTGGTCTTAGTAAATTTTGCTGTTTTCGCATATAGGGAAAAAGTGAAACTCATTATTTGGAAAAGAACATTTCTCCTTCAAATGAAATTTCATGTCCATTTAAAGAAACAATTAACATACCTCTTGAAATTTTTTCAATTACGAAATCATCCATAGTAATCACCTTTGAAATATAACAGTTGAAATCTTTGTTTTAGGATCTATTATTACTATTTTTGTTATATTAGGATTGTTCTTCAAAGCGGGTACGTCTCTATTTTTCCATATATTTCCTGGTCGCAGATCTTTGCCAATAACGCCTGTTACAGTACCAGAAGCGCATGTTGCATACTCTGATGAAATATCTTCCCATGCTTTAATGCTTGCTTGGTCATTTTGATCCCACGTAGGCATGATAATTTTTCTAGCTTCAATTAACATTTCTAATGTTGTTCCTCCATTAGATTTGGCAATATCGGCAGCAATATGTTGTCCACCAATACCATCTGTTCTACCTGACCCAAAAAATGCTGTGTTTGGTTCTGTTTTAACTTTGCTATTTTCACAGCAATTATTCAAACCTAGAGGATCAACCCACACCTGAGCATTAGGCGCAAAAGCATAAAAATTCTCCCCACCCAAAAGCCCAATCGGATCCTGATTCAAAAACCACCCGGCTTCAGGCTCGTAATAACGCATCAGGTTGTAATGCAGTCCGGTTTCTTCATCGAAGTACTGGTTTTGCAGTCGAAACGGCTGATGCCGCCTTCCTGAATGCGTCCGCTTTTGTCATAAACGTAATGGAGGACGTCGCTTCTTTGATCAGTGCTTTGAATCAGGTTGCCATGTCCATTGGGCTCCGTATTTTTCAAGTAAATCAAAACTGGCTTGGGGTCCCATGCTACCAGCCTTGTAGTCATGAAGGGGGGCACCATTTTCAGCCCAAAGTTTTTCAATGCGGTCAATCAACTCCCAAGAAGCGCTAACCTCTTCCCAGTGGCTAAAGTTAGTTGAGTTGTTATTTAAAACGTCGTAGATGAGCTTTTCATATGGATCTGGTGAAGCACCTGTTGCAGTTGCATCTGTTCTGTAATCAAGTGAAATAGGTGCAAGTTTGAACTCTTCTCCAACCTCTTTCCCATTAAGGCTAAGTGAAAATCCTTCTGTTGGTTGGATGTAGATTGTCAAAATATTCGGTGCTAGGGGTTCTCCAAAAATGGAATCCATTTGTTTGAAGACAATATTCACGTGAGTTCCTTTTTCAGTGAGACGTTTACCTGTACGGAAAGAAAGGGACATCACGGAAACGATCGGTATCAACAAAGAAAGCACCTGAAGCAAAGGTTTCTGTCATGGATTCAGGGATAACATTTGGTTCGCTGCGGTAAGAAATGTATTTCATGCCATCGACTTTACCAGAACGATATTGACCTCGGATAAAGTGTTCTTTTAGTTCTTCATCTGAAGGATGGTAAAGGTTCTTAAAGACCTTGATTTTCTCCGCACGAATGTCATCCTTTGTAAAGCTGGCTGGCTTGTCCATAGCAAGGAGTGATAGAAGTTGGAGGGTATGATTCTGAACCATGTCACGAAGAGCGCCTGATTCATCATAGTAGCCACCACGCTCTTCAACACCTAGACGTTCTGCAAAGGTGATCTGAACATTATCGATATGCTCACGATTCCAAACATTTTCAAAAATCATATTGGCAAAGCGAATAGCAAAGATGCTTTGAATCATTTCCTTACCAAGATAATGGTCGATACGGAAAATTTGTTCTTCGTCAAATGTTGCTAGGAGTTCTTCATTTAGTTTGCTTGCAGTAGCATAGTCTGTACCGAAAGGTTTTTCAACAATCAAACGTTCAAAGCCTTTACCATCAACGATTTGCTCTGACTTGAGGTGTTTAGCGATGGTACCAAAAAATTGTGGTGCCATTGAGAGGAAGAAGAGCTTGTTGTGGTCAGCTTGATATTTTTCATTTAACTCAGCTTGAAGCTTGCGTAATTCGATATAGTGTTCGGTATCATTAACGTCGTGACTTTGATAGTAAAAATGACTAGCAAACGCTTGAGCCTCTTCAGCGCTATCTGCTAAGTCTAAAATGGATTCGACTACAACAGACTCAAAATATTCCTTACTCCAAGGTCTACGTGCAGTTCCAATAACAGCAAAATGATCAGACAAATTACCTGATTTGTAAAGTCTAAAAAGTGAAGGGTAAAGCTTGCGTTTAGCCAAATCTCCACTAGCACCGAAAATTGTAATAATAACTTTAGATGACATCCAGCTACCTAATTTCTATTTTGTTTCCTAGTCAAACTAGGCATGAGGAATCCCTCATTTTCATACCCTCTATTTTATCATAATTTTCTAAAAAATCCAAAATTCCAATATAAGCAACAAAAAAAGCAGCAAGGGAAACCTTGCAGCTTTTTTTAGGCATTGAGGACCTTGTCTAAGAATTCTTTTAGACGAGGATGTTGTGGGTTATCAAAGATTTGATCAGGTGTCCCATCTTCTAGGAATTCACCGTCTGCCGTAAAGATAACTCGATTGGCAACCTTACGAGCAAATCCCATTTCGTGGGTTACGATGATCATGGTCATGCCTTGTTCAGCCAACTCTTTCATAACATTCAGAACATCGCCGACCATCTCAGGGTCAAGGGCAGAAGTTGGTTCGTCAAAGAGCATAATATCAGGATTCATTGCTAAACCGCGAGCGATAGCCACACGTTGTTTTTGTCCACCGGATAAGCTTTCAGGATTTGCATTAGCTTTATCAGCCAATCCAACTTTTTCAAGGAGTTCCATACCCAATTTTTCAGCTTCAGCCTTGGTCATTAACTTATGTTCTACAGGAGCAAAAGTGATATTTTCCAAAACAGTCATATGTGGGAAGAGATTAAAGTGTTGAAATACCATTCCGATATTTTCACGAACATGGTCCACGTTGGTTGCTTTATCCGTCAAATCATAGCCATTAACTGTGATGCTTCCTTTTGTTCCTTCTTCGAGGAGATTTAAGCTACGCAAGAAAGTTGACTTACCTGAACCAGAAGGTCCAATGATACAAACAACATCTCCTTCATAGAATTTCGCTGAAATTCCTTTAAGGACTTTGTTTTTACCATATTGTTTATGTAAGTTATGAACGTCAATTTTTAATTTTGCCATTATTGAATCCTCTTTTCTAAGCGTTTTGCAAGTCTAGTAAGAAGAGTGATAATCACAAGATAGAAGACTGCGAGAATTGCATACATATTGAAACTTTGGTAGTTACGGGCGATGATAATCTTACCAGTCTGGAAGAGTTCGACCAGACCAATAGCAGATACGATTGTTGTATCTTTAAGAGCGATCACAAATTGGTTGACGAAGTTAGGAAGCATGAGTTTGGTTGCTTGTGGCAAGACAATCTTACGCATGGTTTTGCCGTATGAAATCCCAAGACTTCGGCTAGCTTCCATTTGTCCAACAGGAACGGCCCTAATACCACCACGAACAATTTCAGCAATGTAGGCAGCTGAGTTTAGGGAAAGTGCGATGGTACCAGAGACAAAGTCGTTAATGGGACTTTGTTGTCCTGTGAGGGATTCGATAAAGTTAGGAATTCCCCAGAAAATGAAGGCTGCGAGAATCATGAGTGGAATACCACGGATAACGTCAACGAAAATCTCTGAAATCAAACGGAGTGATTTATAAGGGCTGACACTAAACATACCGAAGATAATTCCAATGAAAATCGCAATTACAAATGAAATCAGTGCTAATGAGAGGGTAATTCCAAGTCCGCTGAGAAGTTGTTTGTAGTTGTTTTTCAACAAGCCCCAGATAGTTGTTTCGTCAGCGGTTGAACTTGTAGTAGTAGAATCGCTAGCTAGATACTTATCAAGGATTTTTTGGAATTCTCCATTTGCTTTAAGATTTGCGAGTCCTTTGTTGAATTTCTCTAACAATTCTGGATTGCTTCCTTTTTTTACTGCAAAAGCAGTTTCACCAATTGGAGTACCTGCAATTGGTGTTTTTAACTTTTGTCCTTGACTAATAGAGTATTTAATAACAGGTTCGTCGTCCATAACGGCATCAATTGAACCAGTGTTTAAGCTATCATACATAGATGCAGCATCGGAAAAAGTTTTGATCTTGTAACCGTACTTGCTTTGATTCTCTGTTAGGAAGGTTTGTGAAGCAGTACCATTTTTCACACCTACAGTCTTACCGTTCAAATCTTCATAAGAAGAAACGGTACTTGATTCTTTAACACCAAGAATAGTATTTGCTGTATAGTAAGAATCAGAGAAATCAAACGTTTCTTTACGAGCATCAGTCACTGACATACCTGCAATGATACCGTCAGCTTGTCCAGATTGGACTGCGTTAATAGCAGCATCAAAACCAGGATTGGTGATCTCAATTTCAAAACCTTGGTCTTCAGCAATTGCCTTGATGAGATCCATATCGATTCCAGTGTATTGATTGCTTGAGTCTTGGAAAACAAATGGCGCAAAAGATGAGTCACTGGCGATAACATACTTGGTTTTTTCTGTGTCAGCTTTTGCTATTCCTAGTGAAAGAATAGGAAATAAAATTAGCAAACAAGCTAGAATTTTTTTCTTCATGTGATGTCTCCTTTCAAGATATTTTCAAATTATATCAAAAAAGTTGAAAAACGGCAAGTATTTTATATTTCTATGTAAGAAGATATAACATAGAATAAAATGAGGTAGTCTGTTGAGAAACAGAAACTCTTTCCTTTTTATGGTAAAATAGAAGGATAGAAAATGTGTATGAGGCTATTATGATAAATCGAATTACAGACAACAAATTTAAACTTGTCTCCAAATACCAACCTTCTGGGGATCAACCGCAAGCTATTGAACAGTTAGTAGATAATATCGAGGGTGGAGAAAAGGCTCAAATCCTGATGGGGGCGACTGGTACAGGGAAGACCTATACCATGAGCCAGGTCATTGCCCAAGTCAATAAGCCGACCCTGGTCATCGCCCACAATAAAACTCTTGCAGGTCAGCTCTATGGGGAGTTTAAGGAATTTTTCCCTGAAAATGCGGTTGAGTACTTCGTATCTTACTATGATTATTACCAGCCAGAAGCCTATGTGCCATCAAGCGATACCTATATCGAAAAAGATAGCTCGGTCAATGATGAGATTGACAAGCTTCGTCACTCAGCAACCTCAGCCCTCTTAGAGCGCAATGATGTTATCATTGTTGCATCTGTTTCTTGTATCTATGGATTGGGTTCCCCTAAGGAATACGCTGATAGCGTCGTAAGTCTACGACCAGGCCTTGAGATTTCTCGAGATAAACTGCTCAATGATTTGGTGGATATTCAGTTCGAACGCAATGACATTGATTTCCAACGGGGAAGATTTCGTGTACGTGGGGATGTGGTGGAAATTTTCCCCGCCTCTCGTGATGAGCATGCCTTTCGTGTAGAGTTTTTCGGGGACGAAATTGACCGCATCCGTGAAGTTGAAGCTCTAACGGGGCAAGTTCTGGGCGAAGTGGATCATTTGGCGATTTTCCCAGCTACTCACTTTGTGACCAATGACGACCACATGGAAGTAGCTATTGCTAAGATTGAGGCCGAGTTGGAGGAGCAGTTAGCTGTCTTTGAGAAGGAAGGTAAACTGCTGGAAGCCCAGCGTTTGAAACAGCGTACAGAGTACGATATCGAGATGCTTCGTGAGATGGGCTATACAAACGGCGTTGAAAACTATTCACGCCACATGGATGGACGCAGCGAAGGAGAGCCTCCTTATACTCTTCTGGACTTTTTCCCAGATGATTTCTTGATTATGATTGATGAGAGCCACATGACCATGGGGCAAATTAAGGGCATGTACAATGGTGACCGCTCTCGTAAGGAGATGTTGGTTAATTATGGTTTCCGTTTGCCATCTGCCTTGGATAATCGTCCTCTTCGTCGTGAAGAGTTTGAAAGCCATGTCCACCAGATCGTCTATGTTTCAGCGACACCTGGTGATTATGAACACGAGCAGACTGATACCGTTATTGAGCAAATCATTCGTCCGACTGGTCTTTTGGATCCAGAAGTGGAAGTACGCCCAACTATGGGACAAATTGATGACCTCTTAGGTGAAATCAATGTCCGAGTTGAAAAGAACGAACGGACCTTTATTACAACCTTGACCAAGAAAATGGCTGAAGACTTGACTGACTATTTCAAAGAAATGGGCATCAAGGTCAAATACATGCACTCAGATATCAAGACTTTAGAGCGAACAGAGATTATCCGTGACCTGCGTTTAGGAGTCTTTGATGTCTTAGTTGGGATTAACCTCCTTCGTGAAGGGATTGATGTTCCAGAGGTGAGTCTAGTTGCTATTCTCGATGCCGACAAGGAAGGTTTCCTTCGTAATGAGCGTGGACTTATTCAGACCATCGGTCGTGCTGCCCGTAATAGTGAGGGGCATGTGATCATGTATGCGGACACCATGACCCAGTCTATGCAACGTGCCATTGATGAAACGGCTCGCCGTCGTAAAATCCAGATGGCCTATAATGAAGAACATGGTATTGTACCTCAGACAATCAAGAAAGAAATCCGTGACCTGATTTCTGTCACAAAAGCTGTGGCTAAGGAAGAGGATAAGGAAGTCGATATCAATAGCCTCAATAAACAAGAACGTAAAGACCTTGTCAAGAAACTAGAAAAACAAATGCAAGAAGCCGTCGAAGTGCTTGATTTCGAGTTAGCAGCTCAAATACGTGATATGATGTTGGAAGTCAAGGCGTTGGATTGAGGAATAAATATGATCGATTTAAGAAAACTAATTGAAGAAGATTTGGTGTCTTTGTGGGAAATTGCTTATTCACAATCTAATCCAATTTGGAAGCAGTATGATGCTCCCTATTATGACGATTATCAGCATTTTCCTAATTTTCAAGAATTTAAACTACAAAAATCAGAATTTACTCTAAACAACTCAAATCGCCTTGGTATTTTTGTTGATGATAAATTAGTTGGGACTGTTTCGCGCTACTGGGTATGTAAACAAACAAGATGGATGGAATTGGGAATTTGTATTTATGATAACAAATTTTGGAACTCTGGAATTGGAAAAGCTGCTATGCTACAGTGGATAGATCGGACATTTCAGGATTACTTGGAGTTGGAGCATCTTGGTTTGACAACTTGGTCAGGAAATTTTGGTATGATGAAATTGGCTGAGAAATTAAGAATGAAAAAAGAAGCTCATATTCCAAAAGTTCGTTATTATCAAGGCAAATATTTGATAGTATTAAATATGGCATTTTGAGAGAAGAATGGGAGGAAGTAAATGGTCATCACTGTCAAACAGATGGAAACTCCTGAAGAGATAGAAGGTAAGTCCCTTGTTCACTGGCAAACGTGGAGAGAGGCTTATGACGATCTTTTGCCTCCAGAATTTCAGGAGACTATGACATTAGATAGATGTCGTTTTTTTAGTCAAAAGTATCCAGAAAATACCTTGATTGCTATGGATGGAAAGCAGGTCGTTTGATTTATCAGCTATGGAAATTTTCGTGATGAGGCCATTCAAACTGGTGAAATCATAGCATTATATGTTTTAAAAGATTACTATGGAAAAGGTGTGAGTGAACAGTTAATGCATGCTGCATTTATTGCTCTCGATCATTTTTCTGAAATTTATTTATGGGTATTGAAAGATAATAAGCGAGCCATTGCTTTCTATCAAAAAATGGGTTTTACAGTTGATGGCCCAGAAAAAATACTTGAACTTGGAAAACCTGTTAAGGAATTGCGGATGGTGTGTTCTTCAAATAAAAATTCCTAAAAGACGTATCTATCAATCTTTGAACTATTATCAATTAATCAAGTGTATAGAGTGAAAGAGATAGAATGAAACAAAGAGATGAAGGTGAGAACGAATGAAAATTTTAGTCATCAATGGGCATCCAGATCCAGAGAGTTTTTGTCAGGCAATTTTTCAAACTATTGTCGAGACTATTGACTCAGGTCGCCATGAACTTGAAGTCATCAACCTTAATGAAGAGGACTTTGATCCTGTCCTTCGCTACGGCTATCGAAAACGTATGGAAGAAGATTCTTTTATCCTTCGTTCTCAGGAATTAATAAAGTGGGCAGATCATTTCATATTTGTTTATCCTATCTGGTGGAGTAGTATGCCTAGCCTTATGAAAGGCTGGATTGATCGGATCTTTACACCTGGAATTGCTTACTCTGCTAATGATCAGGGGAGTTTTATCTGGAATTACCTTAGAGGCAAGCAGTTTAAAAAGTTATTAAAAGGGAAAACAGCCAGTATTTACGCAACCTCCATGGCGCCTACTTGGTGGTACAAAATCTTTTCGGGTCCTATCAACATTCCAGATAGCTATGGCATCTCTGTTTTGAAAAATGCGGTCTTGAATCACTGTGGAATTAAAACTAAGCGAGTCTGCATTTTAGGAGAAGTCGGCCGGGATGTGAATACCGCTAGTATGCGGGAACAGCATCTCCAAAAAGTAGCAGAAGAAGTTAAAAAACTATCATGAAACAAGATAATAAAAAAGAGAAAAAATCAAAAAAACACTATATGCCAAATCGAAAAATGAGCTGGCTAGATAAAGTAAAATTGTGGTTGCTACAGCATTCAAAAATAGCTTTTCTATTAGATAGTAGTATATTTTTTCTTTCAGCTTTTGGGGTATTCTATTTGTTGTTTGGAACAACTGTTATTCCAAAACCCTATCAAAACTTTAATTATCTTTTTCCAATCTTTATGAATCTTGTATTCTTAGTGAACATGCTTTATCACGGTGTTTTTAGAGATACTTTTGATGGAGTGCTGACAGTACATGATTTTGTAGAACCATTCTTGTACCTAAATGGAGTAGGTCTGTTGTTTCACTTGTTTTTTGGAATATCGAGTCGAAACAGAAAGAGTATTCCTTCCTTGCTAACCTTAGATCATCGCTATATTTGGTTCCCAATTCTTACTTATATAACCTTCTTTCTAGTGGCTGCTTTGATCATTTTAATTTCCAAATATGTTAAAAAGAAAAGGAGTTAATCATGCTAAAATATCTAACTATATTTAGGATTCTTTACCTTATGTTTCTTGTATTTGTCTTGATTCATTTTATCTTAGGCTTGTTCGGTTTTGCTTTTACACCTATTGTGTGGAACATCTGGTTATTTAGTCTTTGCCTTACTTTATTTATTCATCCATGGACTATCTTCTATAAAACTAGAATCTTTCAATGGCATCATCTAATTTTTCAGACTCTCAGTGGTTTTTTCGCTCTTTTAATCTGGTTAGTGATATTCTTTTTCCTATCTTTTATTCCAGACTCATCCATGCCGATCAGTATAGACTATCAAGTCAATAGTAAAGACAAAGAGATAAGGATTAATAGGGGTTCTCTTCTTGATGATACTCGTGAATATCACGACTTGATTAATCCTTTGATTATGAAGTCTAAAGTTAAGTACATGATAGAAAATAACCCTTAGAAAGTGAATCCTATGTCTCGAGCACAATTAACGATTTTAACAAATATATGTTTGATTGAAGACCTTGAAAAGCAGCGCGTGGTTATGCAGTATCGTTCACCCGAAACCAACCACTGGTCTGGATACGCTTTTCCAGGTGGTCATGTTGAAGATGGAGAGGCCTTTACCGAGTCTGTGATTCGTGAAATCTATGAAGAAACAGGTCTAACTATCAGAAATCCTCAACTAGTTGGTATTAAAAATTGGCCACTGGATACAGGTGAGCGTTATATTGTCTTTTGTTATAAGGCTACTGAGTTCTCTGGTACCCTTCGTTCTTCAGATGAAGGAGAAGTTTCCTGGGTACAAAAAGACCAGATTCCAAATTTGGATCTGGCCTATGATATGTTATCTTTGATGGAGATGATGGAAGCTCCAGATAAGTCAGAATTTTTCTATCGTCATCGTACAGAAGATGGATGGGAAAAGAAGATATTCTAATCCTTTACTAAATAACCTAACTTGTCCAAGGCCTTCTCGATATAGAGGAGGTCTTGTTCGTTTTCAGCTTCGACTAGGTGATAATGGACGCCATCTGTTAATTCAGAAAGTGCTCTAAAGTCAGACCGTTCGACTTGCTCTAAAAAATGCTGAACATCACGGCGACAAGAGAGTTTGAGCAAGGTTTCAATTTCCCCGTAGACAGGATGATCAATCAAGGTATTCTGAACACGTCCCCCATTATCGACGATAGCTAGAAGTTCTTGACCGATTTCTTCCATCTCGTGCTTTACTTTAAACAGCTTGTGAACATACGGATTGGTTTTGCTTTCTTTATAAATATAGCCACGATTGGTTGATAAGATAGGAGCACCGTCTGCACGAAGAACTGCAATGTCCTGAACGATAATCTGGCGAGTGACACGAAAATGTTCTGCTAAGCTTTTTCCGTTTATAGGTTTTTGAGCTTCTTTTAAGAGTTGTAGAAGTGCTTCTTTTCGATTTTTTGTCATATTCTTCTTTCTTAACCCTTAACGGCGTTTTTTCAATGCTTTATAAACAGCTAATGCTAAGTAATAGTCTACCATACTATGAATAATTGTACCAATACCGACCAAGACAAATAAGACATAGAACATATTTTCTACATTTGTTCCAGTTCCTGCATAAAAGATAATACATGCAAAAACTTCGGCGATGGCATGAACCAAACCTAGGATAAAGTTAAAAATCAAAGAGGATTTAGGATTATCTAAGGTTTGAGGATGTTTTTGAAGATAGAAGGCTCCCAAAGTGCCGAAAGATATGGGAGAAAGCTCGAAGTACAATGACAATTGGATAACCAGCCATGAGGAATCCTAGGCTAGAAGCTATAATGACAAAGATTGCCATCCAAGGAGAAAGGAACATAGCAATAAAGATTGCAACGTGGCTTCCTAGAGTGTAAGAAGCGGGTGGAATAACAATCTTGAAGGGCATTATTAAGGGGATCAGGATTGCGATTGCAGTCAGCAGTGCTGTCAAAGTCATAAATTGTGTTTTCTTATGTGTATTCATAATAACTCCTTTTTAAGTGTATATACAGTTGTATAGTACAATAAATAAACAGACATGTCAAGTATAAAAACTCTTGTCACATGTACATTTCAATCTAAAATAAAAAAGAAATTTTTTTTAAAAAAACAGGAGAAAACTCTTGCTTTATATTCTCAAGTATGTTAAACTAATAAACGGTTTGAAAAAACTGCCTAAGACAGTAGGGGAGCAAGACTCATAAATATCCTACCGAGGACAAAACGTATCATGTAAAAAGAAGCGTATTGTACTTTCGTGTCTAGGTTTGGGCGCGTTTTTCTTTTGGAAAAATTCCCCAAGCAAAATAATTACGGAGGTGAACACACTAATGAGTGAAGCAATTATTGCTAAGAAAGCGGAACTAGTTGACGTAGTAGCTGAGAAAATGAAAGCTGCTGCATCAATCGTCGTTGTAGACGCTCGTGGTTTGACAGTTGAACAAGATACAGTTCTTCGTCGTGAGCTTCGTGGAAGCGAAGTTGAGTATAAAGTTATCAAAAACTCAATCTTACGTCGTGCAGCTGAAAAAGCTGGTCTTGAAGATCTTGCATCTGTTTTTGTTGGACCATCTGCAGTAGCATTTTCTAACGAAGATGTTATCGCACCAGCGAAAATCTTGAACGACTTTTCTAAAAACGCTGAAGCACTTGAAATCAAAGGTGGTGCAATCGAAGGCGCTGTCGCATCAAAAGAAGAGATCGTTGCTCTTGCAACTCTTCCAAGTCGCGAAGGACTTCTTTCTATGCTCCTTTCTGTACTTCAAGCGCCAGTGCGCAACGTTGCTCTTGCAGTCAAAGCGGTTGCAGACAACAAAGAAGACGCAGCTTAATCATAAGCTACGCAGCGTAGCCTAGCTACAAAAAAATAACAAAATTAAATTTTAAACTTATTTGGAGGAAATAACAATGGCATTGAACATTGAAAACATTATTGCTGAAATTAAAGAAGCTTCAATCCTTGAATTGAACGACCTTGTAAAAGCTATCGAAGAAGAATTTGGTGTAACTGCAGCTGCTCCTGTAGCTGTTGCTGCAGCTGGTGCTGCTGACGCTGGTGCTGCTAAAGACTCATTTGACGTTGAATTGACAGCTGCTGGTGACAAAAAGTTGGCGTTATCAAAGTTGTACGTGAAATCACTGGTCTTGGACTTAAAGAAGCTAAAGAACTTGTTGACGGTGCACCAGCACTTGTTAAAGAAGGCGTTGCAACTGCAGAAGCTGAAGAAATCAAAGCTAAATTGGAAGAAGCTGGAGCTTCAGTTACTCTTAAATAAGAGGCATATACCAATTAGAATTCGGAATACTATAGTATCAGCCTTTTAGAATCGTGAACACATTTTAGAAACTGATAAATTAATTTAGTTTCCTGCCAAAAACCCTACCAAAAATTAATTTGGCAGGGTTTTTCTTTTTAATAAAATTATTTTGGAGAACAGTTGAATATTGTTCTCCTTTTTTTATTTTCTGGAGGGAAAATGACAAAAGAATTACAATCATCACGCTATATTGTCATTTCATTTTTAGTACGTGAAATGGGAATTGACATTGTTGAAGCCATATCTCTTATGGCTGAATTAGAAAAAAGTGGCTTGGTTCGATTGGAATCAAATGGAGATTTAATACTCAAAGAACTTGGAGGAGAGCTATGAAACGAATTACCGCAAATCAATACCAAACTTCAGAACGGTATTATAAATTACCTAAAATTCTTTTTGAAGATGAGAAATATATGGATATGAAACTAGAAGTAAAGGTGGCTTATTCTATTTTAAAGATCGTTTAGAATTATCTCTCAATCGTGGTTGGATAGATGAAGAAGGCGCGGTTTATTTAGTATTTTCTAATTCTAAACTGATGAGGCTGTTAGGTTGTTCGAAGTCAAAATTACTGTCCATCAAAAAAACTCTTAAAGAATATGACTTAATTGATGAAGTTCAACAGTCTTCAAGTGAGAAAGGAAGACTAGCTAATAAGATTTATTTAGGAGAATTATCTTCTACCCCAGTAGGTAATTCAAACAGGCCTAGTGTTAATAAAAGACTAGGGCAGGTTGAAAATGAAACGGCCCCCGTCTCATATTCAGCCCCTAGTGAGACTGAAGTTAGTGAGACTAAATATAGTGAGACTGATTCTTTATTTACTGAGGATGAGGAGGATAGGAATACTCATCCTATCTTGAAAAGAAAAGTAGAAAAGGTCACAAAATATGATCGAGATTATATTTGGGGATTGGTACAAGATCAATTTAGACGAGAAGGTTTTTCTGAAACAGCCAGTGAAATTGCTATGACTGATTTTGAGAGAATCTATCAGTATGCTCTTGACAATGTTCGCTTTGTTCGACGAGCGGAAGCACTTGCTGAATTTGTGTTTAACGGCTTGTATTCTGTTTGGAATAACCGTGTTAGAAAAGGAGGTGGTTAAATGTCGCCAATCGAGTGGATATTAGTTATGCTCATTTTAATTTCAAGTGGTATAACTCTTTGGACATTGATTGTCGATCAGAAAGGGGTGATCAAGAAATGAGATTTATTGATTTATTTTCAGGTATAGGTGGATTTCGGCTTGGAATGGAAAGTGTTGGACACGAGTGTATTGGATTTTGTGAGATTGATAAATTTGCTAGAGAATCTTATAAGTCCATTTTTCAAACGGAAGGAGAAATTGAATTTCATGACATACGAGATGTTTCAGATGACGAATTTAAAAAACTTAGAGGGAAAGTCGATATCATCTGTGGGGGATTCCCTTGTCAAGCATTTTCAATCGCAGGAAGACGATTGGGATTTGAAGATACTAGAGGAACTTTGTTCTTTGAAATTGCTCGGGCGGCCAAACAAATCCAACCACGTTTTCTTTTTCTTGAAAATGTTAAAGGCCTACTCAATCACGATAAGGGACGGACGTTCACCACAATCCTTACCACACTTGATGAGTTGGGGTTTGATGTTGAGTGGCAGGTGCTTAACAGTAAGGATTTTGGCGTTCCCCAAAACAGAGAGAGGGTGTTTATTATCGGACATTCTAGAAAGAAAGGTACCAGACTCTTATTTCCTTTCAGACGAGAAGGTCAAGCAACTAACACTGAGACTTTAAAAACATTAGGAAATTTGAATCCATCAAAAAGTGGAATGAGCGGTAAAGTTTATTATTCAGAAGGTCTTGCGCCAACCTTAGTTCGTGGAAAAGGAGAAGGATTTAAAGTTGCGATTCCTTGTATGACACCAGACAGATTAGAAAAAAGACAAAATGGTAGACGTTTTAAGGATAATCAAGAGCCAATGTTTACTTTAAATACTCAAGATCGCCATGGTATTGTCGTTGTTGGAGATTTACCAACTAGCTTTAAGGAAACTGGTCGAGTTTATGGAAGTGAGGGTTTATCTCCAACACTGACTACAATGCAAGGTGGAGATAAAATTCCCAAAATACTAATTCCAGAACCAATCAAATTTCTAAAAGTACGGGAAGCAACGAAAAAAGGATACGCTCAAGCAGAAATAGGAGATTCAATTAATTTGGAAAGACCAAGTTCTCAGTATCGTCGTGGTAGAGTTGGAAAAGGTATAGCTAATACGTTAACAACTAGTGGACAAATGGGAGTAGTAGTTGCTAGTTATGAAGGAGAAGATAAACAAGTTTATCATGTAGCCGGTGTATTAATAGATGGACAGTTTTACCGTCTGAGGATACGACGAATCACTCCTAAAGAGTGTTTTCGCTTGCAGGGCTTTCCTGATTGGGCTTTTGAAGCTGCTAGAAAAGTCTCTAGTAATAGTCAGCTCTATAAACAAGCTGGTAATAGTGTAACCGTTCCTGTGATTGCCGCAATCGCAAAGAAATTAAAAGAAATAGAGGAAAAAGATGAAAGCATTAAATAAAGAATCAATACTAGATTGTGATGAATTAGAAACAGAATTACATGATGCAGAAATCAAACAGCTGGATGAACAATTATTTTTGATACCCAATTATCCATGTGAGTTTGAAGTAACATTTTTAGATGATTACCATAAAAAACACAACTACCCACTATTTTATGAGTCCTATCTTCAAAACGTTATGGAATTCCTTGAAAGTCAAGACATAAAGAATGGGGTTGATGCCTTTGTAGATGATCATCAAAATCTCGTTTATTTTATATGGACAAGGCTATCGAGCCGAGGGAAAAGAGGGAATACTTACAACCCAAGTAACTGTAAAAGCTTCTGATGAAGATAAGAATCCGATTAACTTCTCAAATTTGTTAGATTCCTTAATTGTATCAGAATATCAAATGGAACCGAATCTTTTGGAGGTCTCCCATGATTGATCTCTATCTAAGTAAAAATTGTCATAGAAATCAACTTCTTTTGGATTTCTTTCAAAAGTATGGCATAGAGGTATCTTGTCATTCAGTTTCTGAAATGACAAAGGACAAATTAATTGAGATGATGAGCTATTCTTCAGATTGTTTTGAGTTTTTATCTCCCAATTTATTACGATTTAAGAATCGAGATAACCTCAGATTAACAGATTTCATCGAAATGATATTAAAAAATCCTGAACTAACCATCAGACTTCCTCTTGCGGTTTCAAATAAGCGAGTTTATCCAAATCTGAATCTGGAAGAGGCTAGAGCTTTATTGCCAAGAGATACGAAACAATTGATTTACATGGCACAAACACATTATTTATCTAACTAAAGGAGAAACAATATGGCTGAACGATTTTGGGAGAACTTGTCCATTATTTTGGCTGAAAGAAATATCAGCTGGATTGAGTTAACCAGAAAAATGTTTACGGGAGAGTTTCACTATCCAAGTGAATTGAATCGTCTGTATCAAAAGATTCGCCACTATAAGATGGAACAACGAATGCCTCAAAGTCCATGGGTAGAAAGGATTGTGCAGGTATTAGATTTAGATTATGAAGATTTATTTCGGAGGTAACTATGAAAAGAATAATTCCAGTTTATATATTCCAACAAGTAAATGTCCTATTGGTATCCCTATACTTACTGAAATTTCTTTGTATCGGTGAGTTAACTATACTACAGATTCTCTATGGAGCGTCGCTCATTTCTTTTTTATGGATGTATGGTCAACGAAAACAAGTGGTCAAGGTCAATATGAAAACTAGGATGAAATGGCTTGGTATTGGATTCGTTAGCCTACTGATTATAAGTCTATGTTTTAGTCTGATTCATGCTCAAGGAAGCACGAATCAAGCAAACTTAATTGGGCTTCAACATCAAGTTCCTTGGTTTTCATTTTTATTGTTCTTAATCAATGCGAGTATGGTTGAAGAATTTTTGTATCGAGAAATTTTATGGAACTTGGCTAGAAAATTAGATATTCGAGTTGCTTTGACAAGTGTTTTATTTGCCTTAGCACATCATCCAGGAACCATTCTAGGTTGGTGTTTGTATGTTTCACTTGGGATGTTTTTAGGGCTTGTACGCTATAAATCTGACTTATGGGGCAGTATGGGTCTACATTTAGTGTGGAACCTATCAGTCTATGTCTTATTTTTTCTTTAATAATAGCTGGTCTGTCTTACGTATGGATTAATTTTGAAATAAAAAAACTAAATGAATTGATTTCAAAGAAATAAAATGCTAACATATATAGTAGATGTTAGTATTTTATTTCTAAGAAAGGAGAATGATATGGTTGATAAAAGAGAGAAACTGATGAACTCTTTCAATCAGTATGGTTTTTTAACTTTTAAACAAGTAATAGATGAAAATTTACACTACAAAACCTTATTAAAAATGGTTGCAGAAGGAAAAATCGTTGCTGAAGAAAAAGGGTTATATCGCTTACCTGATATTTATTTAGATGAGTGGTTTGTCCTTCAGTATCGATTTCCAAAGGGAATCTTTTCTTTGGAGACAGCACTTTGGTTACATGGTTTATCTTTGACTATCCCTTTTAACATGACGATGAGTTTTCCTTATGGTACGAATACCAAAAACATTAAGGAAGCAGATATATGTCCTATTATTTTACGCTCTCACTATAGTGAAGGAATTATTGAAATAGAGCGCCTTCCTGGTCAATTTATTAAAGTTTATGAAGTTGAACGAGTTTTGGTTGAATGTCTAAGATCAGTTCATCAGGTGGATCTTCAAATTATTGCACCAGCGTTTAAAAAATATTTTCAACAAAATAAAATTCATTTACACAAATTATTTTATTATGCCCAGCTATTTAAAGTAACTGATAAGTTACAATCTTATACGGAGGTACTATCTTAATGTTTTCAAATGCGAATAGCTTTAAAGCAAAAATCAAAAACATTTCAAAAGATAAGGGAATTCCAGCTCAACAAGTACAACAACATTATTTAATTGAGCAAGTATTAAAGCTGATTTCTACTAGTTCTTATAGAGATTACTTCATTGTAAAAGGAGGGTATCTAATAGGTCAAATGATTGGACTAGATAAGCGAACCACAATGGATTTAGATGTCACTCTGAAGGGAACCGAAATGAGCAAAGAAAATTTGATTCATATCTTTGAAGAGATTCTTTGTTCTAAAACTGATGGATTTTCATTTTCAGTAGATAAGCTAGAACCTATTCGCCAAGATGATGAATATGGAGGATTTTCATTAAAATTAAATGCAACTTTTGATACATTAAAAGAGGTTGTTTTTATTGATATTACTACTGGTGATAAGATCACACCAAGAGAAATTACTTATTCAATGACTTCTATCTTTACTAATGAAAGCATCAAGATATGGACATATAATCTAGAGACTGTACTTGCTGAAAAGTTAGAAACGATCATTAGTAGGGGATTAGCTTCGACACGCCCACGTGATCGATATGATCTTTTCACCTTGTATAAACTTAGAAAAGAAGAGATTAATCTCGAAGTATTAAAAAATGCACTTGAGAATACGGCAGAAAAACGTAAAAGTAAAGATACTATTTATAATTGGGAAGAACAAGTGAGAGGAATTGAAATTTCTGATTATCAGAAAGAGCTATGGATTCGTTATCAACGCCAATTTAAGTATGCTAAAGATATCTCATTTGATAACTCTGTTCAGGTTATTAGGGAAATTATGCAACAAATATTTTAGTGAAAAAAAGTAACTCATTCGTAAAGCAGTGAGTTGCTTTTTTTATTCCAACAATCTCAAAAATGTGATAAAAATTTCAACTACTCTTATCTATAATAAAGCTACCTGTTCTTTGAAAATTGAATCCACTCCGTCTTGATTAGCGTGCCTGTGTAAGTAGGGACTGAGAGTATTTCCCTGTGAAGGGCAACTGGCACAAGACGTGTGTGAGAATTTTCTAACAGACACGGAGTTTATCGTTACCAGACTTAAACGATGCGACAAACTAGATAAAGGAGTTAATCATGAAGGTAGTAAACTTGTATGATTTGAAACAAATGGGAAATAAAGGTGGTTGTACCATCCAATTGATTCATCACTTTCCCTTTGGTATGGGCTTAGGACATCTCAAAAAAGACTACATTGAATTTAAACGTGTTGGTATCGTTGATGGGAAAGCAGTAGAAGTTACTCTTCGAGAACCTTATTCGAGAGATCTACTGCAGGTTGTCAAGTCGATTAAGCAACGTCAGAAATTGATAGCTTATCGTTATAAAGAAGGAAAGCTGCTATTTGTGAAGAAGGAGGCATCAGATGTCCTCTGAACAACAGGAACGAATGGCAGTTCAATATGCTGAGCGTAGTCTTTTATTCACTGTCAAAAGTCTTTTAAAGATTCTAGAATGGTCTAGACGTCAGGCTTTAGCACAGGATTCCGCCTATAAGATAGGGGTGCAGAAATTAGAAGAATTGCTACAATCTCCTTATTCGATTGATACAATTAATCTGAAGAAAGATTTTTTAGACAAACCAATTGATATAGAGAAATTTAAAGCTTTTTTAGAAAAAGAAGAGATTCCTTTAGCCATCGCTTGGCAAGGGGATTCTCTGCATTTCTACACGAAAGACCGTTCGATTCTAGACAATCATTTAGACCATCTGTTAGAAAAAATGGTTAATGATCCGGAGAAATTAGCTGATTTTACCATGGATAAGTCATTAGACGATGCAATTGATGAGGCTAAATCCCAAATTACCTTAGACAAGAAGGAGCCGTCAAACAGAAAGAGATGGTGAGATGATGTACAGTGGAAAGAAATTCCTACTATTCTCACTGTTAGGTATCTTACTAGGCTATCTTTTTCATCGTTTGACGCTTTTGTATGATTCCTATACTGGAAATACATTAGATAAATGGACTCATCTCCTGATGGAAGGTCAAGATGAAGTTCTTCAGTCGCCATGGAATGTTTCTTTTACTGGAAAATCAAGTGCTTTTTTTCTACTAGGCTTTGTGATGATGTTGCTGGTTTATCTCTATCTAGAGACTGGTAAAAAACAATACCGAGAAGGAGTAGAATACGGGAGCGCCCGTTTTGGAACTCTAAAAGAAAAGAAGCTCTTTTACGGTAAGGAATTTTCTCATGATACGATCTTAGCACAAGATGTTCGTTTGACATTATTAGATAAAAAACCACCCCAATATGATAGAAATAAGAATATTGCGGTGATAGGAGGTTCAGGAAGTGGGAAGACATTTCGCTTTGTAAAACCCAATCTGATTCAGATGAATAGTTCCAATATTGTCGTGGATCCTAAAGATCACTTAGCTGAGAAAACAGGAAGACTCTTTTTGGAACATGGCTACCAAGTAAAGGTGCTAGATTTAGTCAATATGATGAACTCAGATGGCTTCAATCCTTTTCGCTATATAGAGACAGAAAATGATTTGAATCGTATGCTGACGGTTTATTTTAATAACACCAAAGGCTCTGGCTCCCGTAGTGATCCATTTTGGGATGAAGCTTCTATGACTTTGGTACGAGCTTTAGCCTCCTACTTGGTCGATTTCTATAACCCACCCAAAACAAGAGAACAGCTCATAGAAGAAAGTCGTTTGAGTCAAACAGAATACCAAAACTTGTTGAAACGTCAAAAAAAAGAAGTGGAAGAGCGAAAAAAACGAGGGCGTTATCCAAGTTTTGCTGAAATCTCAAAACTCATTAAACACTTATCCAAGGGTGAAAATCAAGAAAAAAGTGTCTTAGAAATTCTTTTTGAAAATTATGCTAAAAAGTATGGGGCTGAAAATTTTACCATGCGAAATTGGGCAGATTTTCAAAATTATAAGGATAAGACTCTGGATTCTGTTATAGCTGTAACCACTGCTAAATTTGCCCTCTTCAATATTCAAAGTGTCATGGATTTGACCAAAAGAGATACCCTCGATATGAAGACATGGGGCCAGGAAAAATCAATGGTTTACTTAGTTATCCCAGATAACGATAGTACCTTTCGCTTTCTTTCAGCCCTCTTTTTTTCAACCGCATTTCAAACCCTAACAAGACAAGCAGATATTGATTTTAAGGGTCAATTGCCTCTTCATGTGAGAGTTTACTTAGATGAGTTCGCAAATATCGGAGAAATCCCAGATTTTGCTGAACAAACCTCAACAGTCCGTTCTCGAAATATGAGTCTCGTTCCCATTCTTCAAAATATTGCCCAACTTCAAGGGCTCTATAAAGAAAAAGAAGCTTGGAAAACCATTTTGGGGAATTGTGATAGCTTAGTCTACTTAGGTGGTAATGATGAAGATACCTTTAAATTTATGAGTGGCTTACTCGGTAAACAAACCATTGATGTTCGAAATACGAGTCGTTCCTTTGGCCAAACAGGTTCAGGATCCCTTTCACATCAAAAGATTGCTCGTGATTTAATGACACCCGATGAGGTTGGAAATATGAAACGGCATGAATGCTTGGTCCGAATTGCCAATATGCCTGTCTTTAAAAGTAAAAAGTACAATTCCATTAAGCATCCAAACTGGAAATACCTAGCCAATAAAGAAACCGATGAACGGTGGTGGAACTATCAAATCAATCCTTTGAATCAAAGACAAGAAAATCGTCTTGAAGGCCTTAGAATTCGTGATTTAACTTTTGAATCTAGTTTAAAATAAAAATAGAAAAGAGGAAATAGATGATTACGCATTTTAAAGGTTTTGTTTATGGAGTAGACGCAAGTGCTATGTTTGCACAAGCTATGTCTTTGTTACAGAAGGGATTGATTGCGGTTGGTGCCTTTCTCGTTGTTGTTGGGATTGTCAATCTTGCAACCAACATTAAAGACGGTGGACCAGGTGTTCGGAATGCCATTCTTGAAATTGTCGGTGGTGTTATGGTAGGGGCTGCTGGAGCCTTTGTAACCCAGATTTCAATTTAGGAGGATAAACAATGACATGAATCTTAGTTTAGTCTCACCCTTTGTTTACCTTGCATCTGAAAAAATATCAGCTGAAAATTTATTTGAAGGATTTAATGTGGATTTACAATCTACGGTAGATCTGATTAAATCCCTATCTAGCTACAATCCAACAGTTTGGACTTATATGTCTAGTATTACTAAAAGTGTCATGCAGCCTCTTGGAGTTGCGATTTTATCAGTTGTTCTCATCTTAGAATTTTCGAAGATGGCAAAGAAAATTGCTAACTCAGGAGGTGCGATGACCTTTGAAGCATTAGCGCCGATGTTGATTAGTTATATCATGGTCGCAGTTGTAATTACCAATACAACCGTGATTGTAGAAGCCATCATCGGGATTGCGAGTCATGCCATTGAACAAGTAGCTTCGATTGTGGCTCACGGTGGGGCAAAGTATGATACAATCTCTGGATTAAAAGGTTCAGGATTTATTGGCCGGATGATTGTGGGCTTTTTCGCCCTCCTCATTTGGCTAGTTCGGATAGTAAGTGCAGCCATGGTTAATCTTTTGGTATCTATTCGATTTATTCAACTCTACCTTATGATTCCATTTGCCCCTCTTACGATTCCAACATTTTTAAGTGATGAGTGGAAGTCTATTGGTATTGGCTATTTAAAAAATATTATGGTTTATGCGGTACAAGGGGTTCTCATTTTTCTGATTGTTTCTCTTGTTCCTTTGTTTGAATCTGCTGGGAAAATAGCTGTTTCAAATGGTGCAGGAGTCTTGCAATCACTTGCAATTATGTTTGGTAGTTTGGTACAAGCTATCTTACTGATTATTGCCCTCGTTGGTTCTCAACGTACGGCTCGCTCAATCTTAGGTATGTAATTAGATAAAGGCTAGGAAGTGATTGCTTCTTAGCCTTTTTAGAAAGGAAAGTCATGAATACACGTGTCTTTAAAGACATCTCAAAATACCAACACAGGGCTTGGTTAGGTTTCACCACAAGACAAATCATCTTTGTTTTACCAGCCTTTATTGTCACAATTATTGTTTTGGGCTTGAATCTCTTTTTCTGGCAATTTGGAGATTGGTTTGTTTACGGTTTTGTGTTTGCTTTTACCATCCCCCTCATGCTATTTGGAGTCTATAAACCCAATGATTTATATTTTGAACATTATTTGAAATACCGTCTTCATTTTGAATTAACGGTTCCCCTACGCACAATTACAGGAAAGAAAGGACCTGAACATGAAAAGAAAATCAAATACATTAAAGAAACAAAAAACTTCAATGACTAATAAAAAGGAAGAAGCTAAAGGGAAAAAAGAGGAAGTGTTACCTTCAACGGCTAATACTCTTTCCTATCAAGCCCTGTATCAAAATGGTCTGATGCAGGTGAAAGAAGATTATTTCTCACAAAGCTATTTACTTGGTGATGTCAATTACCAAACCGTTGGTTTAGAAGATAAGGGGGCAATCATTGAGAAGTATTCTGATTTGATTAACTCTTTAGACGACCAAACCAACTTCCAATTGACTATCTTTAATAAAAGATTGAATTTAGAAAAGTTTAGACAAAGTGTTTTGTATGAGGAAAAAGAAGATGGATATGATACCTATCGTAAAGAATTGAATCGGATGATGAATCAAAATTTAGATAGTGGTGAAAATAACTTTTCGGCTGTGAAACTGATTAGTTTTGGTAGAAAGGATTCTAATCCCAAACAAGCTTATCGTTCCTTGTCTCAAATAGGCGAATATTTCAAGAGTGGTTTCTCAGAAATTGATGCTCGATTTGGATCCTTGACTGGAGAAGAACGGGTGAACTTGTTGGCAGATATGCTTAGAGGAGAACACCATCTTCCTTTTTCTTATCGTGATTTAACGAGATCTGGCCAGACAACTCGTCACTTCATAGCACCTAATCTCTTGGATTTTAAAAACAAGAATTACCTACAAATCAATGACCGCTTATTACAGATTGTCTATGTGAGAGACTACGGTATGGAATTAGGGGATCAGTTTATCCGAGACCTTATGCAAGGAGATCTGGAATTGATTGTAAGCCTTCATGCTCAAAGTTCGACCAAGGCAGATGCCATGAAGAAACTACGAACAAAGAAAACCTTAATGGAATCCCAAAAGATTGGAGAACAACAAAAACTAGCTCGTACAGGTATCTATTTGGAAAAAGTAGGTCATGTATTAGAAAGCAATATCGATGAAGCTGAAGAACTCTTAAAAACCATGACCGAGACAGGAGATAAACTATTTCAAACGGTCTTCTTGATTGGGGTCTTTGGTCAGGATGAAGAAGAACTCAAACAAGCCCTAGACATTATCCAACAAGTGGCCGGCTCAAATGATCTAATGATTGATAAACTTCCATATATGCAAGAAGCAGCCTTTAATAGTTTGCTGCCATTTGGTTGTGATTTTAGAGGGAGTATCACGGAGTTTATTAACGTCCAATATAGCAGTGAACTCACCTTGGACTTCAGTAGACTTACAAGATCGTAGTGGGAAATATTATGGTATCAATCAAATCTCAAGCAATATTATTACCATTGATCGCAGCCTATTAAATACACCGTCTGGTCTGATTTTAGGAACATCTGGAGCTGGGAAAGGGATGGCAACTAAGCATGAAATTATCACGACCAAAATCAAGGAATCTGGTGAAAATACTGAAATTATCATCGTGGATCCAGAAGCAGAATACAGTGTCATTGGACGAGCTTTTGGGGGAGAAATGATTGATATTGCGCCCGATTCCCAAACTTATCTCAATGTCCTTGACTTGTCTGAGGAAAATATGGATGAGGATCCTGTAAAGGTAAAATCAGAATTTCTTTTATCTTTTATTGGCAAGTTATTGGATAGAAAAATGGATGGGAGAGAAAAATCGATTATAGACCGAGTCACCAGACTCACCTATCAGTCATTTAAAGAACCTTCTTTGGAAGAATGGGTCTTTGTCTTGAGCCAACAACCAGAAGAAGAAGCGCAGAATTTGGCACTTGATATGGAACTGTATGTTGAAGGTTCTCTTGATATTTTTTCTCATAAGACCAATATTCAGACAGGATCTAACTTCTTAATCTATAACGTTAAAAAGTTAGGAGATGAGCTGAAACAAATCGCTCTTATGGTTGTTTTTGATCAGATATGGAATCGTGTCGTTCGGAACCAAAAATTAGGGAAGAAGACTTGGATTTATTTTGATGAAATGCAGCTTCTTTTATTAGATAAATATGCCAGTGATTTCTTCTTTAAATTGTGGAGTCGTGTCAGAAAATATGGAGCCAGTCCGACTGGGATAACCCAAAATGTCGAAACCTTATTGTTAGATCCAAATGGTAGACGGATTATTGCAAATAGTGAATTTATGATTCTCCTCAAGCAAGCAAAAAATGACCGAGAAGAATTGGTTCAACTCTTAGGCTTGTCAAAAGAACTTGAAAAATACCTAGTCAATCCAGAAAAAGGTGCAGGACTGATAAAAGCTGGTTCCGTTGTAGTTCCCTTTAAAAATAAGATTCCTCAAGGTACTCAATTGTTTGATATCATGAGTACAGATCCTGATAAAATGGCTTCTAATTAAGGAGAAGGTAAATGAAGGATAAAAGAGAAATCATACGTGCCCGAAAGGCATTTAGAAGAAGTCTAAAAGATGAGAAGAAATTCTTGAAAAAAGGAAAGAAGGAGGTGAAGAAACAGAAAAAAAATTCCGCTGTACTGGATGAAAAAGCATGGAAAAAAGAGATAAAGGAAAGCTGGAGGAGATGAGAGAAGCTTCAAAGGCTAGAGTAAAACAAGCAAATGAAGACTACAATCATATTCTTCAAAATAGTCCTCCATCTCTTTTAAATCGCAAAGAATTAAGAGACAGACGGTTGCCTCATGCTAGGAAACGATTGAAAATAGCCAAGAATCAATTTAAGGAAGCAAAGGTAGAAGCAAAAGAAGAAAGAAAAGAGAGTCGTAAAGAAAGAAAAACCAATCAAAAATTTTTCTACGGTCAGGAATCGAAACATAAATCTAATTTTTTCTTTCAAGGGAAGAGTTTAGAAGAATTAAAAGCTAAGAAAGAAGTCAAGGCCGCAAAAGAGAATCTAAAATCTACTAAACAAGCCTATAAGTCCAAAAAAGTCAGTAGGAAAGCCAAAACTTTTCTTTATGTCCTTGGACGTGAAGGTGGAGAGTTAGCTTCAGAAAATGAAGATTTAGAAGGTTATCACACACTTCAAGAGACAATTAGAAAAGGAAAACGCTACAGTCGCCTTTCTTATAACCTTGGAAAAGCTAGTGTCAAAACAGGACAAGCAACAGGTCGTTTTACCAAGAAAAGACTGACCAACACAAAAGAGCGATACCATCATTTTAAGGATGGAAAAGGATGGAAACTAGCGAAAGATAACCCAAGTTCTTTTAAAAATCGGTTTCGAAAATTAAAGAAACAAGGTCTTACAAGTGTCCGAAATATCTATCAAAAACTAAAAGCAGCCTTTTCCTTCTTTACATTTGCGGCTGGAAATCCTGTAACCTGGATAGTTGGAGGAATAGTCTTTCTTCTTTTACTTATAATGAGCTTCTTTTTAGGATTTTCATCTGCTAGTTTGATTCAACAAGATGAATTTGAATTAACAAAAGCTTATACCCACCTAACTTGGGAAGATGCAGAACATACTCGCACAAATGACAAAGGAATTACTTATTACACAAAAGTTGATGATGTGATGGGGTATATGAACTTTAAATTCCATGACTATGAGTTACACAAACCAGTTCACTTATTTAGTTCAGAATCTTACAAGGATTATCTGTCTACTTTGTGGTATGATTTAAACGATGGGGATGATTTGAAATCCATGCAAGACCTTTATGAAACTCCTAAGTATAAACTATCGAAAGACGATCAAGAGGAAATAAAGGAACTAAAAGAAGAGGGTGTGTATGCTTCCATGCAGGAATTGGACAATCCATTTGAAGGGAAAAGTAACGAAGATAGTTTAACCATGACTTATCGGTACGGATACTATGATTTAGATGGGAAACCTACTCTTCAGGAATACATTCTACTAGAAGCAAAGGCTCACCAAACGATTATCGCACCAATGGATGGAGTTGTATCTCTAGATGGTGACAATGTTATTCTCACTAACGGAAAAGGAGAGAATGAGAGTCGATTGACCTTGTATTCTATTCATAATGGCCGTGCGATTGAGGGTACAAGAGTCCTAACGGGTGATGTTATTGGTGAGACACCAGACGATACAGGTTTGAAAGTTTCCTATCAAAAGTATAAGAACAAGAAAGAAAAATTGGTGTATGTCAATCCGCAATTTTATTTTCCAAAGGTCATTCAACTTCAGACCACTATCTTACCTGCCATTGGTCAGTTTGGTGGAGATGAGTTTGAACGAGCAAAACATATTTATGAGTTTTTGAAATCTCAAGGGGCAAGTCCCCAAGCCATTGCGGCAATTTTAGGAAATTGGTCGGTAGAGTCTTCTATTAATCCTAAACGTGCTGAAGGAGATTATTTATCTCCTCCTGTTGGAGCTACCGATTCCTCATGGGATGATGAAAGCTGGTTAGCAATTGGAGGGCCAGCCATTTATAGTGGTGCTTATCCTAATATTCTTCATAGAGGTCTAGGTTTAGGGCAATGGACAGATACCGCAGATGGGTCAACACGGCATACAGCTTTATTGAATTATGCACATAGCAAAAATAAGAAGTGGTATGATTTAGAGCTCCAACTTGATTTTATGCTTCATGGGGATAGTCCTTACTATCAAAGTTGGTTAAAGGATTTCTTTGGAAATACGGGCAGTGCAGCCAATCTGGCCCAACTCTTCCTTACCTATTGGGAGGGAAATTCTGGTGATAAACTACTAGAAAGACAAACCAGAGCAACGGAATGGTATTACCAAATTGAAAAAGGTTTTAGCCAAACAAATGGAGGACAGGCAAAGAGTGATCCACAGTCCCTTGAAGGGGTTCGTGGAGACTTGTATGAGCATTCTGTTCCTGGTGGTGGAGATGGTATGGCCTATGCCTATGGACAATGTACATGGGGGGTTGCGGCTCGTATGAACCAATTAGGCTTAAAATTAAAAGGAAGTAATGGAGAGAAGATTTCAATCATTAATACCATGGGAAATGGTCAGGACTGGGTTGCGACAGCTTCAAGTCTTGGAGGAGAAACAGGTTCCACACCAAAAGCAGGCGCTATTGTTTCTTTTGTAGGAGGTACACATGGGACACCAGCAGACTATGGTCATGTGGCTTTTGTAGAGAAGGTCTATGATGATGGTTCTTTTCTAGTTTCTGAAACCAACTATGGTGGCAACCCTAACTATACCTTTAGAAAAATCTCTCAAGCAGATAGTGCAATAAGTTTTGCCTATACGACGAAATAAAAGAATCATGTCATCAGTTTAGGTGACATGATTCTTATTTTTTATAGAGTGACATATTTAATGCCATAGGCTGATAAGTTACTTGATGATCGTCTTTAATCAATTGACTGTAAGCAACAAATCCGAACTGTTCATAAAATTGAATGACTTTAGGATGATTGATACTATCTAAAAATACCATCTGAGTTCCTACAATTGCACGAAATTCTTCAATTTTTTGAATTACAATTTCAAATAACTCTTGTCCTGATAGTTTATTTAACTTTGTGTTTTTGCCGAATTGACCGATAAGTAACACAGGGAGATAATCAATATTTTTGGGACTTTTCCCTTTTAGGACGAGTTTCTTTTTTAAGGATTTCTCTAAATCAGAAATATCAACAACTTTGAGAGATAAACTAAAGAATCCTATGATGTTATTTGTTTCAGTTTCTTCAACGATAAAATTACGAGAACGATGTTGTTTTTCAAAATTGGGGGCTTTATCAGATAGATAAGTCAACATCTCTTCATTACCGTTGAAATCAACATTTTCTAAAATGATAGTTTTAAATAGATCCTGAACTTGTTTCTCAGTTTTATCAGGAGCTAGCACTTGAATATTTTCAAGATATTGCTTAAGTGGTGTTACTTGAATTGTCATCTTACAGATACTTTGAAATGAGTTTATTTTTCGTTGGAGCGGTAGCGTCTTGTGATTCAATAGATTTCAAGACTGCTTGTAGCTTTTTAGATGGTTTATGATTAAGAATTTTTAGAGCATCTTCGTTTGTTAGTTTTATGTCACGTGTTAAACTGATTGTAGCCATTTGTTCTACCTCCTGTTTCTACTTAAATTCATTATAGCTTATTTTGAAAAAAAGTTCAATCTAAAGATAGTGTATGTTTTCTATAGTGTATAAATCCAAAATAAGTTTTTCTCTTGTATTTGTAGCTCATATTCGTTAGAATAATGGTGTAGATGAGTGGTCGGCTCATGGTCAATCTGATAGTAATCTTGGACATAAGGGCCAAGCGGTGGCGGACACCAGAACGAAATCCGATAGCAATCTTGGACGTAAGGGCCATGCGGTGGCAGACACCAGAATAAACCGACTGACTAGGTGGCTTACAGGTTCAGTAAGCCATCTATTTTTTATTATTACAATAGTTTATTTGAAAAAAATTTTCTGATTTACTTAAAATTAATTGACATATAATTAATTGACATATAATAGTAAAAATGGTATCATTGTTTTATAAAGAAACCGATTTCAAAAAAAGAGAGAGGAGGATTTATTTTGTCGCATTGTTACTCAGGGTGTGCTTTGTTTGAAAGGAGAAATAAAATGAAAACGAAAAAAAATAGATTACTCGCTCTAGCTCTTATTTCAAGCTTTACATTAATGGGAGCTGTATCTGCCGCAGTGCAGTATCCTGATGGTGGTGTTTGGACCTATGGTGAGGGTTCTGGAGGAGGATGGGCTTTTTCAAATTACTACCATGGTAAAAAATACCATTATTCATCTATCGTGAGCAGATGGGATAGTGATTCTGATAAAGGAGAAGCTCCTGCTGGAAAAACTTCCTACGCATGGATTTGGACCAAATGGGGAGAACAAGTATCATTTTACTATGATTATGACTAATCGTTCATTGGTTTAAATCGTTCCCCTTGTACGAGCTACAAGGGGAATCATTTTTTTATAAGGAGTCTACTATGAAGAAACTATTTATTTGCTTGTCTACTATTTTTCTCAGTTGCTTCTTCATTTGGATTATTATCTTACGTGCCCCTCAGTATCTCTATACTAGTTATGACTCCGTTACCCTGCTACGTGTTAAAAAGGGGGCACAAGAGCCGACTCGTGAGGAGTTTGAGCGAGAGTTGGAGAAGTTTGCAAGCTCGGAGCAGAGTTTGATTGCCAGACGGATAGTAGAGCCGAGTAAGGATGGAAGCACCAACTTCACCTATGCGACCTATGGTCAGGGAAGCTTGCCAAAAGAGTTTCAAGTGGCCAGCCAAGAAAGCCGAGAACGGAGCGATCCTCTCAATAGCTACCTTCTCTTATCTGGTTCATTGACCAAGGAAAAATTAGCTGCAAAATTAGATGATTTAGGTTATAAAGCGATTGCAGACCGCAAAACTCCTCCGTATCTTTTAGCTTTTTGGATTGCTTTAAATCCGTTGTTGTTGATTAGTTTAGCTATATTTGGATTAGCTTTCTTTGCTATGGTGATTATCACTCGGATTAAGGAGATGCGGGCTGCAGGGCTTCAGCTCTTTTCAGGACAGACCCTCTTGTCCATTATAGGAAGCGCCTTATACGATGACGTCAAGTGGCTTTGCTTAGCTGGGGGGGGATCCCTTATAGTGGGAGGTGCTGTACTCCTCGGCCAAGGGCTCTTTTATTCCGTTCTTTTAGCAACCTTTAGTATCGGAGTGGGGCTTTATCTTCTCTTTTTATTGGGAATTTCGCTCGTACTGAGCCTGCTCTACTTGATGAGCTTGAGCTACAAGGCTTTGGTTCCTGTGTTAAAAGGACGTTTGCCCCTCAAACGTTTGATGACCTTGACCTTGCTATGTCAGTTGGTTGCTGTCTTTACAGTAGGTTATGCAGTCAAGACTGGCTTGACTTCTTACCAGCGTTTACAGGAACTCCAGCTATCCAAGCAAGCTTGGGAAGATCGAGCAGATTATTACCAAATTTCCTTTGGGATCGGTGATAGAGGAAAAAATGCGGAAAATCAGAGCAAGTGGTATGCCTTTGCCAAGGAAGCAATCGAAGAAGAACAAGCCCTTTATGTAAAGGATAATCTGTTCCATTTTGCCAATCCACAAGGAAAAAATGAACAGGGAGAGACATTGGATACCTATAGTCCGGATGCTAATACGCTCTATGTTAGTCCCAGTTATTTGGAGAAGGAAAAGGTCGTGGTAGATGCTGAGACCAAACAGAAGTTAGCCCATCTCCAAAAAGGTGAGTTTATTCTCTTGCTCCCAGAACATTTGCGCTCTCGAGAAGCAGAACTAAAAAAAATCTTTGAAGAAAGATTGAGTTATTATGGAAAATCTGGTGAGGAGGCAAGTGCTTCTTTGGATTATGAGATGAAAGCGCACGTTAGTTATCTTTCAATGGGAGAAAAGCGGTTTGTTTATAATAACGGTGAGAATCCCGTATCCACTCAGTATTTGACTGATCCGATTTTAGTGGTATTCACGCCGACTTCTACAGGTGATAGTTTTACATCCTTATCTAGTTGGTCTATCAATGCTGGTAAGAATATTTTTGTCAAAGGATATGAAGATGGGATTAAACTCTTGAAATGCAGAAATTTATGATCAAGTCTCCTATCTCAAGGAGGGACGAAGTGTTTACCTCGCACGTTACTATGAGGTTCAAACAGAAACTCTAACCCTTATTTTAGGAGCTATTATTGGAATCGCGAGTTCTTTGCTTCTCTTTTATTCTGTGAATCTTCTTTATTTTGAACAATTCCGTCGTGAGATTTTGATTAAACGAATTTCTGGTTTGCGATTTTTTGAAACACACGCTCAGTATATGATTAGTCAATTTGCTAGTTTTGTATTCGGTGCGAGTCTCTTTATTTGGCGTAGTCGGGATTTGATGATTGGACTGGTAACTTTATCAATCTTCCTCGTTATTGCTATACTGACTCTCTACCGTCAAGCACAGAAAGAATCTCGTGTTTCTATGACCATTATGAAAGGAAAATAGGATGATTGAACTAAAGAATATATCTAAAAAATTTGGAAGCCGTCAGCTATTTTCAGATATTAATCTTCATTTTGAAGGTGGGAAAATTTATGCCTTAATCGGTACAAGTGGCTGTGGTAAGACAACACTCTTGAATATGATTGGACGATTAGAGCCATATGACAAAGGGCAAATCATCTATGATGGCACCTCTCTTAAAGACATTAAGCCCTCTGTTTTCTTTAGAGATTACTTGGGATATTTATTTCAAGATTTTGGCTTAATTGAAAGCCAAACCGTCAAAGAGAATCTCAATCTGGGTTTAGTTGGTAAAAAGTTGAAAGAAAAAGAGAAACTCTCTTTGATGAAACAAGCTCTAAACCGTGTAAACCTCTCTTATTTGGATTTAAAGCAACCTATATTTGAGTTATCAGGAGGAGAAGCACAACGTGTTGCACTAGCGAAGATAATTTTAAAGGATCCGCCTTTGATTCTTGCAGATGAACCAACCGCTTCGCTAGACCCCAAAAACTCTGAGGAATTACTCTCTATCCTAGAATCTTTAAAAAATCCGAATCGAACCATTATTATTGCGACCCACAATCCTCTTATTTGGGAGCAAGTGGACCAAGTCATTCGAGTTACCGATTTATCACATAGATGATATGGCAAGATTCAGCAATAAGAAAGTTTTTGATTATATACAGCATAAATTTCGAAAATCTGGAGTACTTGTTTATAATCACAATATTATTTGAGAACGCAGTTTTGGCTCGTTCTCTTTTTTTGTTGTGATACTTCTTTCAAGGAATATTTGGTAGGATTGGAGTGAAAAAAGATTAACTAGGAAAGAAGGAAGTATATGGAAGACATTTATCAACGTGATTCGGATCAAGATGGACTAACTGATGCTCAAGAATTGGCGCTAGGAACCAATCCTCTTAGCGCGGATTCTGATGGTGATGGACGTTCAGATTTAGTGGAAATAGAAGAAGGAACCAATCCCTTAGAAAAGGATTTACAAGACATAGACCAAACAAGTATCACTGAACCGTCCTCAGTATTTATGGAAATGAAACAAAAGATTTCAGATATGATGGAGAGTCACTACAAGGAATTTATACAGGCTCTGATTAGTATTGAAACAGGGATTGAAAACCAACAAGACCTAGAAGACTTATATACTTACTACATGAGAACGGATGCCGTTTCTCTTTTGTCTAGTGATTTAGAAACCAGTCCTCAAGAGGTTGAAATGGAGATAGAGTTGTAGGGGAATCATGTGATTCTCCTATTTTCGTATAGATGAAAGGAGCAATAATGGAAGTAATGCAATTATTGGCTATGTTTCGTGGAACAATTCCAAAAGATAGAGAGAAAATGGACTTATTTCTTCGTTATCAAGCGCAACATTTTGATGAGAAATGGCAGGATTTGGTAGAGAGTTTTTTGACTGAAGAGGGCAAGATAGAAGAGATACCTCATGTCTATTCGTTTCATCAAGATATTATTTCTTTCCTAGAGGCCAGTTCTGAAAATAATGACCAAGATTTAGAAAGTTACACAAGAAATTTTGGACAAGCAGGTCTAAGTAAATTATCTCAATTAAGCAATTGGGAGAAAAACTTGGTGCTAGAAGTCGCAACCTATAATCTTTTCACTCGATTTTACATCCAATCTGAAAAAGAGAAGCTAACACCATTAAGTGAGCTTGTATTTCATCAGAATCAGGATGTCAATTTAGTCAATGTCTATCGGGTTGCGAATAATCTATCTGACCGCATTAGTAGAGATATAGAGGAGTTTCTTCTAATGGTTGATTCCAAAGAACTAAAAAAAGAAGTTCTTGAGATTCATTTTGAAGAAAAAGAAGGAGATGTTCTAGCCTATTTGGGTTCAGAATTGATGGCTACTTTAGATATCGTTACGGATCTTGTCCATCATGAAGAAAACTACACACAACTCCCACTGACACAAAAGCTGAAAATTATTACTTATTTTGATGAAGTAAAGGCTATAAGAGAAAAGTCTAAGCAAGTAGAGGAAGCAGTCTTACCTTTAGATAATATTGACCAGGTAGAAGAAAATGTGGAAGTTCATTCCCTATCTAAAGTAGATAAAATTGTAGAAGAAGCTTTGAGGGTATATCCGATTGGTTCACAAGTAAGTTATAAAGGACAAGTATTTCAGTTGGTTTCAATTGAAATGCACAGTTAAATGGCTTAGTTCGCCTAGAGCTATTCAATGATTCCAACCAGTTATTTGAAGAAAAACCTATCTTATACTTGAACAGTTTAGAAGAGATTGAACAAGTATTGTCTCATGTAGAACTTGAAAAAGAAGATTCAGAGATTGAGATGGATTCATCAAGTGAAAGTCAGGAAATAGATTTGTATTCCTATCTGGAAGAAGAAAAGGAAAAGGATAATGAAACAGAATCAACACCACTTATTTCAAGTATAGAAGAGTTGGATATTCCTGTTCAAGATTTTGTTTTTCCAGATGATTTAGAGAACTTTTATCCTAAGACAAATCGAGAAAAGATTGAAACGAATATCGCCGCAATTGAACTTGTTAAAAGATTAGAAAAAGAGGGACGACAAGCGAATCCAGAAGAACAAGAGCTACTAGCCAAGTATGTCGGCTGGGGTGGTCTTGCCAATGAATTTTTCGATGAACTCAATCCTAAGTATGAAACAGAACGTTTAACTCTTAAGAGTTTAGTAAGTAAATCAGAATACTCGACCATGAAACAAAGTTCTCTTACAGCCTATTATACAGACCCAATGATCATTCACCAGATTTGGCAAAAATTACTGGATGATGGTTTTGAGGGAGGAAGGATATTAGATCCTTCTATGGGGACTGGGAACTTCTTTGCGGCTATGCCTAGAAGTATACGAGATAAATCAGAACTCTATGGGGTTGAATTAGACAGTGTGACAGGCGCAATCGCAAAACAACTCCACCCCAATACCCATATTGAAGTGCGAGGATTTGAAGAAGTTCCCTATCAAAATAATAGTTTTGATTTAGTCTTAACGAATGTTCCTTTTGGAAATTTTCGCATTGCCGATAAAAACTATGATAAACCTTATATGATTCATGATTACTTTGTCAAACACTCACTTGATTTAGTAAGAGACGGAGGACAAGTGTCGATTATCTCATCTATTGGGACAATGGATAAGCGGACAGATAATGTCTTACAAGAGATTAAAACCAACACTCATTTTTTTAGGGGGAGTTCGGTTTGCCGGATACGGCTTTTAAAAAAAGATTGCAGGTACTCGAGTGACTACAGATCTCCTCTTTTTTTCCAAAAAGGATCAAGCAAAGAATCTTAATGAGGAGGAACTTGTTTTTAGTGGCTCTATTCCCTTTGAGGAGGATAAGCGTGTCTGGATCAATCCTTATTTTGATGGGAAATACAATACACAAGTTTTGGGTGAATATGAGGTACGTAATTTTAATGGAGGTACTCTCAATGTTAAGGGGTATCAGAAACATTATCTACTGACATAATGAAAGCATTAGATAATGTGGAAGCACCTAAACAAATTGACAATTCTTTTGAAAGCACCTGTTTTTTTATTCAAGAAGAGGTGGATAATTCTATCCCAAGTCGTATACGTGAGAACTTAGCGCTCTATTCTTTTGGATATGAGGGCAATCAAATTTATTACCGAGATACGCATGGCATTCGGAAAAGTTCAAAAGTAGACGAAATTAGTTACTATGTAGACGAGAAGGGAGAGTTTAAAGCCTGGGACAGTTCTTTGTCTGAACATAAAATAGACCGATTCGTGCAACTTCATTTGACAGATGAGGAAGCACTAGATGTTTACAAGTCAGAAGAAGCGAGTAAAAGAGGGAAATATAAGGGACTGTTCAAAAAAACGGTCTTTTATGAAAGTCCCTTATCGGATAAGGATATTAGTCGTATTAAGGGCATGGTTGATTTGAGAGAGACCTATCAAGCCTTAATTGAAATTCAACGTCATCCAGATTATAGTCGGGATAATTTTCAGGAATTGCTTGGCAAATTGAATCGTGACTATGACCGCTTTGTAAGTCAATTTGGATACTTGAATGCCTCCGTTAATCGAAACTTATTTGATAGTGACGATAAGTATTCCTTACTAGCAAGTTTAGAAGATGAATACATTGATTCTAAAGACCAGAAAGTAAAATATAAAAAATCTTTAGCCTTTGAAAAAGCATTGGTTAGGCCGGAGAGAGTGATTACAAGAGTTTCAACGGCTTTAGATGCCTTAAACTCCAGTTTATCGGATGGTAGAGGGGTTGATTTAGACTATATGGTATCAATTTATCTTGAACATAGCCAAGCAGCTATTTTAGATGAGTTGGGTGACCAGATCTTAATGGATCCAGAAAGCTATTTAAGAGGGGAAAGAAAATATCTTTCTAAGAACCAGTTTTTGTCAGGAGATATTCTCAACAAGATAGAAGTAGTTCAACTATTAGTAGAGGAAAACAATCAAGAATGTGACTGGTCTCATGCTTTAGATTTGTTAGAATCTGTTCGCCCTCCAAGGATTCATCTGGCAGATATTGAGTTTAAAATAGGGTCACGTTGGATTCCTCAATCCGTTTATGGTAAATTTGCCTTTGAATGTTTTACCAATCGTGAATTTGAATTGTCTTCGCCTGATGTTGAACAAGTCATTGAAGTGAATCCTGTCGATGGGCAGGTTCATTTAAGGACATCATTTGCTTATCGCTATCCAAGTGCCAAAGATAGTAGTCTTGGAGTCAGTGGCTCACGTTATGATACAGGAAGAAAGATTTTTGAGAATTTACTTAATTCAAACCAACCGACGATTACTATGACTGTTACGGAAGGGGAAAAGAAAAAGACCATCACAAATTTGGAAAAAACCTCTGTTCTAAGAGCAAAAGAGCAGCATTTACAAGAACTCTTTCAAGACTTTGTCTCACGGTATCCAGAAGTTCAACAAGTCATTGAAGAAAGTTACAATCGTCTTTATAATCGAACGGTTAGTCGAGAGTATGACGGTAGCCATTTAGTCATTGATGGCTTGGCACAAAACATCAGTCTTCGTCCTCATCAAGAGAATGCCATTCAAAGAATTGTAGAAGAAAAAAGAGCCTTGTTAGCTCATGAGGTAGGTTCAGGAAAGACCTTGACCATGCTTGGTGCTGGCTTTAAATTAAAGGAGTTGGGGATGGTTCATAAGCCCTTGTATGTGGTGCCCTCTAGTTTATCTGCTCAATTTGGCCAAGAAATCATGAAATTTTTCCCTACTAAAAAGGTCTTTGTGACTACTAAGAAAGATTTTGTGAAGGCAAGAAGAAAACAGTTTGTGTCACGTATTATTACAGGAGATTACGATGCCATTGTCATTGGGGATTCTCAATTTGAAAAGATCCCTGTCAGTAAAGAAAGACAGATGAATTATATCGAGGATAAACTTAATGAACTACGAGAGATTAAAACACATTCTGAAAATAAGTATACTGTTAAAGAAGCAGAACAATCAATAAGTGGTCTAGAGAAACAATTGGAAGAACTCCAACGCTTTAATCGTGATAGTTTTATTGATTTTGAGAACTTAGGAATTGATTTTCTCTTTGTGGATGAAGCACATCACTTTAAAAATATACGTCCCATTACTGGACTTGGAAATGTAGCAGGGATTACCAATACAACTTCTAAGAAGAATGTGGATATGGAAATGAAGGTTCGACAGATTCAGGAAGAACATGATTTTAAAAATATTGTCTTTGCGACAGGAACACCTGTTTCAAATTCTATTAGTGAGTTATACACTATGATGAACTATATTCAACCAGATATCTTAAAACGCTATCAAGTTGATTACTTTGACTCTTGGGTAGGTGCTTTTGGAGAAATTCAAAACTCTATGGAATTAGCTCCTACAGGGGATAAGTACCAACCTAAGAAACGATTTAAAAAGTTTGTCAATCTACCTGAGTTGATGAAAATCTATAAAGAAACAGCCGACATTCAAACACAAGATATGTTGGATTTACCTGTTCCAGAAGCTCATATTATCCCTATTGAGAGTGAGTTAACTGAAAACCAGAAACTCTATTTAGAAGAATTAGTTATGAGGTCAGATGCTGTCAAATGTGGAACAGTTGATCCGAGCCAGGATAACATGTTAAAAATTACGGGTGAGGCGCGAAAACTAGCAATTGATATGCGTTTATTGGACTCTAGTTATAGTCTAGCAGACAATCATAAACTGCTTCAGGTAGTGGATAATGTTGAGAGAATTTATCGTGAGGGAATTGAAAATAAGGCTACTCAGATGATTTTTTCAGATATTGGCACACCTAAGAAAAAGGATAATGGCTTTGATGTTTATTCTGAAATAAAGGCTTTATTAGTTGATAGAGGAATCCCTAGTAAGGAAATTGCCTTTGTACATGATGCCAATAGTGATGAAAAGAAGAATAGTTTGTCTCGAAAGGTCAATGCAGGAGAAGTGCGGATTCTCCTTGCCTCAACTGAAAAAGGAGGAACAGGTTTAAATGTTCAGAGCAAGATGAAAGCAGTTCATCACCTGGATGTACCGTGGAGACCAAGTGACATTCAGCAACGCAATGGACGTATTATCCGACAAGGAAATGAAAACAAGGAAGTGGATATTTACCACTATATTACCAAAGGTTCGTTTGATAATTATCTATGGGCAACTCAGGAGAACAAACTCCGTTATATTAAGCAGATTATGACTTCTAAGGAGCCGATTCGTGCTGCGGAAGACATTGATGAACAGACTATGACAGCTTCTGATTTTAAGGCACTAGCAACAGGTAATCCTTATCTCAAATATAAGATGGAACTAGAGAATGATCTAACTCTATTAGAAATCAAAGACGCGCCTTTCAACGCAGCAAGGATCACTATCGTCATACAATCTCTTACTGTGAAGAACATATACCCATTCTTGAGAAACGATTAAGCAAGTATGATGGAGATATTCAACAGTCTGAAATGTCGAAAGATCAGGCATTTACTATGACAGTAGGTAAGCAAGCTTTTGAGAAACGAGCAGAAGCAGGTGAATCCCTACACCGTCTTATCCGTCATAATCAATCTGACAGCAAAGAATTCCGTACCCTAGCCAGTTATCGAGGATTTGACATTAAAATGCTTAGTCTTCCAACAAATCAACCTCTTCCTGAAACTTTCTCTGTTAAGATTGTAGGAGAAAATCAGTATTCTGTCAGTTTAGATTTGTATTCTCCTTTGGGGACAATTCAAAGACTCCAACATACGATAGACCACATTAAAGATGACCAAGTGAAAACTCAGAACTTATTGGATGAATTAAAGGATAAATGGACTACTGCTAAGGTAGAAATTGAGAAAAATTTTCCAAAGGAAGAGGATTATCGAACTAAAAAGGCCGAATACGATGTACTCGCGCCATTGATTGAAACAGAAACGGATTTAGATATTATTGATCAGGCCTTACGACAATTCCACGAAAAAGGAAAAGAAAAGCAAGAACAACTTTCTTTTGAATTGGATTAAAAAATAGATATAAATAGCGGACAAGAAAAGAAAAGCGCGGTAGAATAAAGATAGAAAGAAACGAGGTAACGATTATGATGGAAGATACCTATTATCAATTAGAAGAGGCTTTGGTACAGGGATTTCAAACACCTGAAGAATACCAAGCCTACAAGGAGCTAAAGGAACATTATGAGGAAGTGACAGGCGATTACAGCTTTTCCAAACGAGAACTCACTAGTCAATTGGAAATCGCTCTTCAGAATCACCGAGGTATGGACTTTGAAGATCATGAGAAAGAGGAGTATTTGGACTTAGTTCAAAGCTAGAGGAATTTGATTCCTCTCTTGCCACCGATTACCGTCAGTTGATTAATTAGGAAGGAACAAGTCATGAATGATTTACTCCTTATCCCGGTAATTTTTATAGCAGTAGGAGGAATTCTCATTCTTTTATGGAGACTCTTTCTTATTGCCAGTGGACTTTTCCTTATGGGTTTTATCAGTTTTCTTATTTTCGTGGAGGTCTATGGAATTTATTTGTTCTTTACTGAACCTACTTTATATTTTGATGATATCAGACAACATGGTTTAACTAGTTTTACGGCTGTGTACCTTTTCATCAATCTGATGTTGGTTCTAGGATTTAGTTGGCGCTTCATTAACTTCATAAATAAGAAAAAAATGTGAACTTTTTAGATAGTCAAAAGACTTTATCTGAATCTAAATTCGGATAAGGTTTTTTATTTGCCTTGATTCTTTCATATACTTCATAGCTAAATTGGAGTAATAATTTATGAAAATCATTATCCTCACTATTATTACCTGTATTTATGGCTTGTCTATGTCGTTCAATATGAGAAAGAGCTCTTCTCAAATTTTCTTCTTTTAATTTGTTCATATTTATATCACAAGCTGAAGACAGCTAGTTTTGATATTTTTCTCTGAACTGTACGATTTTGCTCCTGAAATGAAGGAATCACCTTTCGTTGTGGTGTGATAAAACTTACAAGTTCTTTTTGTTATTCTTGACCTAGTTTTTATAGAAAGAAGGTCTAAGATGTTAAATAAAGTCAAAACTAAAGCCTTAATTAGTGTTGGAGCAGTGGCTGCAACTAGCTTTATTCTCATGATGGGATATACTGTTGGTCAACATTCTACTGCTAAACAAAGTCGTAAAGAGATTGAATTGGCTGCAGCTAAACTTGTAGAGGATAAACAAGCAGAAGATAAAACCAGCATTTTGTCATCGGATACAGTAAAAGAATTTTTGACTCAGTACTATACGAAAGAAAAGCTAGGGGAAAATAATACACGTATTCAACCTTATATGACTGAATCGGCTTATTCTCAAGAATTGTCAAGTCAAAATGATGCCATGAACCAAGTGTATAAGGATTATATTTTAGATTATCATTTTGAAAAAGCTGATATCTTTGTCAATCAGACTACGAATCAAGCCATTGCCATGGTCTCTTATAATGTAACCTATGTATCCGATTTAAAGAATGCCAACCAATCAAAGACCAATCAGACAGAAACCAGAACGGTTAAATTGTCCTATTCTAAACTACCTGGTAAGTTATTGGTCAATCAAGTACAGGTTTGGAAATCTGGGTTAGATGATTTAGATAAGACCACTCCCAAAGCTTTGGAAGAATCCTCATCTGTTCCATCACTGCCAAATACTACGACAAAATGATGATGTTTTATGAATATAGAAGAAAGTAAGCAAATTTCAATTCTTGATGTAGCAAGTCGTTTGGGTATCTCCTTTAAACAAGTTTCTAGCAGTGTCTATGAACATCCTGAACACGATTCATTCCGAATTTTTTCGAATACCAATACTTTTAAATGGTTTTCAAGAGATATTCAAGGTGATGTCATTGATTTTGTTCGACTTGTTAAGGGAACTTCCTTTAAAGAAGCTCTAACTTTTCTTTCTGAAGAACCTTTTCAAAAAGAAGCTGTTCAAGAAAATAGAGATAGACCATTTTATTATCCTTTAAAGAGAATAGAAGATTCTAGCTGTAGTCTGGCTAGATATTATTTAACAGAATGTAGAGGAATCTCAGAAGAAATCGTACAAAAGATGATTCAACAAGGTTTGATAGCACAAGCCAGTTGGAAAACAAATGAAACTGTTGAACCTGTTATTGTTTTTAAAAGTTTTGATCATCGTCACAAACTGCAGGCAGCAAGCTTACAAGGGATTTATAAGAATTACTCTCTTCCTAGAGAGAGGTTAAAAACGATTCTAAAAGGAAGTCATGGACATGTTGGAATATCCTTTGACATTGGTAAACCAAATAGACTGGTCTTTTGTGAATCCTTCATCGACTTGATGAGCTATTACGAACTTCATCAACAAAGTCTATCAGATGTTCGCTTGGTATCTATGGAAGGATTAAAAAGGTCTGTTGTTGCTTATCAAACTTTACGACTGATAGCTGAAGAAAATCAGAAGTTGGAATTTTTGGATACAGTAATACCTTCAAAGTTATTGCCTTTAATCAATACAATTCGTGATACCACCAACTATTTTGATAATCATCCTGATTTATTGACACTTGCGGTAGATTGTGATGATGCAGGAAAGAATTTTCTGATAAGTTATCTCAATCAGGATTTCCTGTTTTCCTGGATTTCCCTGATAATGAATCTGGGAAAGAAAAAGTAGACTGGAATGATGTCCTTATAGAAAAGAAATCAGATTTACAATTGATGCTTGAGTCTGCAAAAGAGACATTGGGGAATCAACCAGTAAGACAAACCTCTCAATGTTTAGAATTGTGATAACAAAATCAAGATGTTTTAGCTAATATTAGAATGAAGGAGGATCGTATATGACCATTATTGAACGCTTAGAAGAAAAGGTCACTAGGCAAGAAAGTAAGGTAGCAAGAGAAACAGAAAAACTCGCTGCTTACAAAGAGCAACTGGAAACAGCGATGTTTGCGACGTTCAAAAGGCGTCAAAGCATCAGTCACATGAGTTTTGAAGAAGCTCTTGATCATGCCTTCGGTAGAGAAAGACAATTCGATGATTCTGAATTTAGAAAGGATGAAATGAGTGAATGACAAAAGATTGGAATTTTAATCAACCATTAGAAAGTAAATCAGAAAATCAAGAAGATCCAGATAAAATTGCGGCCTTATTTGGAAATCATCAAGGAGGTAATGATGTAAATTATGAAGCAGCTTTTCAAAAGCGCAAACAAGTACCTGTGACGGAATCAAATTCTAGTTCTAAACCCAAAGTTACAAAGGTTATAACAGGAAAAGAGACAGATATCACTACAAGTTATCAGCAACATCTTAAAAGGTTGATTGCGGATAACAATAGTGATATTCAAAGTAGTCAAAATAAAATTGAAGAGCTACATACTTTGATTGACACAAAGAATAAAGACAATAAGAAATTGCAGTCCATTTATGATGCGATTTCCGAATTACACTAAGCAGTCCTAATAGGCTGCTTTTTTTGAGAGGTTATAGATGTTTACAACATTTTTTAAGAAAAATCAAGACAATAGTGATGTATTTAAGAAACTAATTCATCGACTATCTGATATGTCTGTCCAAGATCTTGAAAAAATAGACCGACTGCTAGATATCATTTTCACTTCAAATCAAGGATCAGAACAACTAAAAACAGAATCAACTTATAGAGAAGAAACCTTGGACGACATATTAAAGGAAGCTAAAAATCAACTTCATAAGGAACAATTGGAGAAGAATTTAGAGAGATTTAGGAAAGACGGAAGGAAGTAAATATTTTGGAGTTGACTACCAAGCAGGAAAAGCAACTGGGTCAGACGCAGTGGTTTCATGCTACATTATAGAGACATTTAGAATCCTTGAAAAAAGAAATCGATATTAAATTTAATTTGGGAAGTGAGCTAGACTTTGGACCTTGCAAAATAGACTCATTTTTCAAATTTTAGTAACTTTTTTGTAACTGAAGATAAATCTCAATTTGATGTTGATAACACTAAAAGTTTCATATAAATAGTTGATTTAACTGCATAATAACATTAAGTATTAATATTATTAGAGGCGATTGGTATCAATACATTAAAGTTTGGTTTATTTAGTCAGCCTTTTCCCAAAAGAGCGCAAATTGTATTGCCAAGTCTGCGATTCGGTCCTTACTATCTAAGTCCGAATGACAAGATAAGGTTCTGATATCCCATTTTTCTTCCGAGAGGTGGTCCGCCGCGTAGAAGAAATGGCAGAGTTCAAAGCCCCTAAAGGCTGCTAATGCCGCCACGGCAGAGCACTCCATATCGACGCAGATAGCTCCTGATTCCTTTCGACGCTTCATCTTGCCGATGGTTTCCCGATAGGGAGCATCGGTCGTCCAAACTTTTCCTTTTTGATACGAAACCTTGTGACTATCCAGAAAAGATTGGAAGAGAGGAATGATTCCCTTGTTTACTTCCACTTCATCACTTGCTGGAAGATAGTGGTAACTAGTCCCCTCGTCTCGAAGGGCGGATGTTGGAATGATGATGGAGGTCGCCTCAATATCTTGGTCCAAAACCCCACAAGTCCCAAAGAGAACGAGTTTTTCCATCCCAAATTGAATCAAATCCTCTATAATTCCCACACAGGAGGCAGCCCCAACTGGCGCATTAAAGACAGCAATCTGTTGGTCTCCAATAGTAATCCCATAGACAATGACTTCAAAGTTAGCCATAGATGTTCTTGTAATTTCGTCATGTTCGTAATTCTCAAGTAGGCGCGCAAAAGTTACTCTTGAAAAGCACGATATGACTACTTTGGGAAATCCTTCAATCGGTTTGTGTAAGTCTTGTGGATTAATGATAGCCTGTCGATTAGGGTCAAATTCTTCTAAAATCATCTCATATATCTCTTTTCATTTAAATTATAGTCCTATATTATATCACAATTATATTCTAGATATCTTTTTAAACCCACAAAAATAAAATTCCATTGAAAAAAACACCCATTGTAAAGATGGGTGTTTTTTTGGAGTTCTAAATATATAGACATCAATCTGCATTAAAAATAATCATAAACCTCTTTAAAGAGAGTTTGCAATATTTCTTGCTCTTCTTCATCTAAATTATTTTCAGAGACTATCTCATCCAAATACTTAGGTACAGTAGAATGGTTTTTAATAGTCGATTTAGCATATCTTCCTTTCAAATGAGTCTTTTATAAAAGTTAATTTCAATATTTTATTCAGTGCAATTCCTTTTCTAGTTCATTTAGAAAGGTGATTAAAAATTGATGGCGACTTTCTGCCATTTGTTTGGCAGTCTCCGTGTTCATTTCATCTTTTAAGAGGAGCAACTTGTCATGGAAATGTTGGATGGTATCAGTAAGGGGTCTCTCTTTGTGGCCACCATAGGAAAAAGTTCGCGCAATTCCTACAGCTCCTATCGCATCCAGGCGGTCTGCATCCTGGACAATCTTGCTTTCTATGGTTTCTGGATGTTTACCGCGATTTTTGCTGAAAGAAACAGCATTGATAACCTGGCAAATCCGGTCGATTTGGTTTTGAGGAATACAAATCTCTTCTAGAAACGTGCGAGCATTCGCATTATTCTCTGTTTTAAATAATTTATAATCATCAGCATCGTGAAGAAGAGCTGACAAGCTCACTATCTCCATATCACATGGGCCTTCTGCTTGTGCGATTCTCATAGCATTGGTATAGACGCGAAGGGTATGCTCTACATCATGGCCATCCGCTCGATCAGCAAATAAAGTTTTAACATACTGCTTTGTAGCATGGATTCGTTCTTCTATCATCATTTTTCTCCTTTGTAAATCTTACTTCAATCAATTTTTATAGACTTTTTCCCTTTAGAAACCTTTAATATTTTTACTTTGGGTTCTCCTAACATAGCCTGTAAACTTAGTGCATGCATCAAATAGCTGTGTTCTCAATCGGTTATAGTATCTTGAACATACATATAAATATTTTTCATAATGCTTACTCCTCTTTGATAAATGATCGAACTATTAATTGTTTTTATTGTATCATTTTTTGTGTTTCGCTGTAATACCAATATTTTTTACTTCATCAGTAAAATAGCGACTTTTAAATATTGAACAACCTACGGAGGCTCACCGTAGGTTTGTATTTATGTTATCAACTTTCCCACAATCTAGCTTTTAGTATGAGAAAAGCGCGTGAAATCAGTGGAAATTCGTCTTAGACTAATTTCCACTGGTTTTCTTTTTCTTGATATATAAGGGTTCAAAAGCGAAAAGACTCAGAAAAAAGTGCACGACAAATAGCTCTAAAACAGAGTCGTCTTAGAGTAAATTCCAGTTGCTAGCGTTTAGTGTGAGACTTTTCGAATCAAACAAACTATTGTATAACAAATAAAAAAATGGTATAATTAAAGCGCTTTCTAAAGTAAATATATTAGTGAAGTGAAAACCATGAAGAATTAGCAAAAGTTGTTATATTGGCTAGTTTATTATCAATTGGTCTTTTCAATCCAGTGTATCTGTTGTGATAGTCACTAAAAGTTATCGGTATGATTGTAACACCTACTATAAGTCTAGTATGAATTACCACAGACATAGCTATATTAACATCTCGTCGTGATCTCATTATGAAATATAAAGTTTGTTCTGACGGAATTTATATCGTTATGAGATCATAATCTACTATAGCGGAGACTTTTAATCCTTAAAGAGTGAGAAAAGGAGGGTTTGATATGTTAAGGCTTAATCATGTTACCTTAAAAACGCGACAAGTCATCTTACAAAATGTAGATTTCACCTTTGAGAAAGGTAGGATTTATGGAGTTCTTGCTATCAATGGATCTGGAAAGACGACACTGTTTCGCGCCCTTAGCAACTTAATTCCCATAAGTAGTGGAAATTTCGCAGTCCCTCCTTCTTTATTTTATTATGAAAGTGTTGAATGGCTGGATGGTAACCTAAGTGGGATGGACTACCTTCGTCTTATAAAAAACATCTGGAAGTCAGACCTGAATTTGAGGGATGAAATCGCCTACTGGGAAATGTCTGATTATATCAGCCTTCCCATTCGCAAGTATTCCTTAGGCATGAAGCAACGCTTGGTGATTGCCATGTATTTTCTCAGTCAGGCGAAATGTTGGCTCATGGATGAGATTACAAATGGCTTAGATGAGTATTATCGACAGAAATTTTTTGATAGGCTAGTACAAATCGATAGACAAGAGCAACTGGTTCTTTTAAGTTCCCACTACAAAGAGGAACTAGTTGATGTCTGCGATAGAATAGTAACCATTCGTCAGGGACAGATAGAAGAGGTTTAGTTTATGAAAGATGTTAGTCTATTTTTATTGAAAAAAGTTTTCAAAAGTCGCTTAAACTGGATTATCTTAGCTTTATTTGTATCTGTACTCGGTGTCACCTTTTATTTCAATAGTCGGACTGCAAACTCAGTTAGCTTGGAGGGAGAGTTGGAAACTCGTCTTGTAGCAATTGAGAGAGTCATCAATGAATATGAAGAGAAACTCTCCCAAATATCTGACACCAGCTCGGAGGAATACCAAATTGCTAAAAATAATTTAGACGTGCAAAAAAATCATTTGACTCAAAAGACAGAAATTCTGACTTTATTAAAAGAAGGGCGATGGAAAGAAGCCTACTATTTGCAGTGGCAAGATGAAGAGAAGAATTATGAAAGGATATCAAATACCCCGACTTCTAGCTCTGAACTAAAAATGGGGGTTGACCGCGAGCGAAAGATTTACCAAGCCTTATATCCCTTGAACATAAAAGCGCACAATTTAGATTATCCGACCCACGGGATTGATCAGATTGTCTGGATTTTAGAGGTTATCATCCCAAGCTTGTTTGTGATTGCTATTATTTTTATGCTAACACAACTATTTGCAGAAAGATATCAAAATCATCTGGACACAGCTCAGTTATATCCTTTTTCAAAAGTGATATTTGCAATGTCCTCTCTTGGAGTTGGAGTGGGCTATGTAACTGTGCTGTTTATCGGAATCAGCGGATTTTCTTTTCTAGTGGGAAGTCTGATAAGTGGCTTTGGACAGTTAAATTATCCCTACCCGATTTATAGCTTAGTGAATCAAGAGGTAACTATTGGAAAGATACAAGATGTGTTATTTCCTAGCTTGCTCTTAACTTTCTTGGCTTTTATCGTTATTGTGGAAGTCGTTTACTTGATTGCTTACTTTTTCAAGCAAAAATGCCTGTCCTCTTTATTTCCTTAATTGGGATAGTTGGCTTATTGTTTGGTATCCAAACCATTCAGCCTCTTCAGAGGATTGCGCATCTGATTCCCTTTACTTACTTGCGTTCAGTGGAGATTTTGTCTGGAAGATTACCTAAGCAGATTGATAATGTCAATCTAAATTGGGGCATGGGGGTGGTCTTACTGCCTTGCACTATAATTCTTTTACTAGTGGGGGTTCTATTTATTGAAAGATGGGGAAGTTCACAGAAAAAAGAATTTTTTAATAGATCCTAGCTTTCCTATAGGGAAAATAAGTATAAACTAACATAGAGAGGGAATCAACTTGATTCTCTCTTTTTGATTCGAAAACCAAGCCAAAATACAAACACAAACTTTTCAAAAAAAATTTAGAAAGTCCTATTCTTTTAAACAATTATCCATTCCCAACCAATCTTTTTGTAATATAATGCAAATAGAGAAGATTTATCAATCAAAAAAACAGGAGAGGAGTTACAAAAAAATAGCAGTAGTATCATTAGAAAATAATATAAAACTATATAGTTCAGAATTATTTCATGCATTATTAAAAGCCTCCAATTATAAATTGGATGAGCGTATTGCTCAGACTGTTGCAGAAGGCTATGCTCGTAATCTAGATTATTCTGATCCAGAACTGATGCATGTTGGTGTAACTTCGGTTGCTAACAATCTGCTTACAAAAATTAAACAAGAGTATTTTAATGTATAGTATTTTGAGAAAAGCCACCTAAAAAGAAATAACTCTTTAGGTGGCTTTTATAGAAGGAAAGTTTAGATAGAAAAACAAGAAATAACGCACCAATTTTGGTGCGTTCTGCTTTTTTATGCTATAATGGAATTATAAAAATAAAGGAGTTTACCATGATTGGAAAGAACATAAAATCCTTACGTAAATCACATGACTTAACACAACCCGAATTTGCACGGATTGTAGGTATTTCTCGAAATAGCTTGAGCCGTTATGAAAATGGAACGAGTTCAGTCTCTACAGAATTAATAGACATCATTTGTCAGAAGTTTAATGTATCTTATGTCGATATTGTAGGAGAAGATAAAATGCTCAATCCTGTTGAAGATTATGAATTGACTTTAAAAATTGAAATTGTGAAAGAAAGAGGTGCTAATCTACTATCTCGACTCTATCGTTATCAAGATAGTCAGGGAATTAGCATTGATGATGAATTTAATCCTTGGATTTTAATGAGTGATGATCTATCTGACTTGATTCATACGAATATCTATTTAGTAGAAACTTTTGATGAAATAGAGAGATATAGCGGTTATTTGGATGGAATTGAACGTATGTTAGAGATATCTGAAAAACGGATGGTAGCCTAATGGAAATCCAAGATTATACCGATAGTGAATTCAAACATGCTTTAGAGCGGAACCTTCGCTCACTGACAAGAGGAAAAAAGTCCAGTAAGCAACCTATAGCGATTTTGCTTGGAGGGCAAAGTGGTGCCGGTAAGACTACAATTCATCGTATTAAACAGAAAGAATTTCAAGGAAATATTGTTATCATAGATGGTGATAGTTTTCGTTCTCAGCATCCACACTATTTAGAACTGCAGCAAGAATATGGCAAAGACAGTGTAGAATACACCAAAGATTTTGCAGGAAAAATGGTAGAGTCTTTAGTAACAAAATTGAGTCATTTGGGATACAATCTTTTGATAGAGGGAACTTTACGAACAGTTGATGTTCCAAAGAAAACGGCACAACTCTTGAAAAATAAGGGATATGAAGTACAATTAACCTTGATTGCGACAAAGCCTAAGCTGTCCTATCTGAGCACTCTTATCCGATACGAAGAACTGTATGCTATCAATCCAAATCAAGCACGCGCAACTTCAAAAGAACATCATGATTTCATTGTAAATCATCTAGTTGATAATACACGGCAATTGGAAGAACTAGCTATCTTTGAAAGAATTCAAATTTATCAACGAGATAGAAGTTGTGTATATGATTCAAAAGAAGGTAAGACTTCAGCAGCAGATATTCTTCAAGACTTACTGTTTGGCAAGTGGAGTCAGGTAGAGAAAGAGATGTTGAAGGTGGGGGAAAAGAGACTTAATGAATTACTTGAAAAATAAACAATTTATATTTTTAGGAGAGTAGAAGTGAGAGGGTTTAATAACAAGATAAAGTCTGTTTATCAAGAACTAACAAATTCCAAAGAGAAATTCGGTAGCTTTCACAAGACTTTAATTCATTTGCATACACCTGTTTCTTATGATTACAAGCTATTTTCTAATTGGACTGCAACGAAATATAGAAAAAAATTACTGAAGATGAACTATATGATATTTTTTTTGAAAAATAAGAAAAATAAAAAGTTGATAAGACAATTTTTTTAGTAATTTTTGATAAGGTTGTTTTTTTCTAGTTCAAAAAGAATATATTAGTTTTTCTTATGTTAGCAGAGGCAATCATAAAAAATGGAATAGAAATAGTTGTAGTAACTGATCATAATACTACCAAAGGTATTAAAAAGTTGCAAAAGGCAGTCTCAATCATAATGCAAACTTATCCGAATTATGATATACATCCTCATATTTTTACATGGAGTAGAAATTAGTGCAGCGGATAAATTGCATATTGTATGTATATATGATTATGAACAAGAGTCATGGGTTAATCAATGGTTAAGTGAAAATATTATAAGTGAGAAAGATGGAAGTTATCAACATTCACTGACTATAATGAAGGATTTCAATAATCAAAAAAATAGTTAACTATATTGCTCATTTCAATAGTTATGACATTTTTGAAAAAAAGGTTCTCACTTATCAGGTGCATATAAACGAAAAAAATTTTTTTCTAAAGAAAAATACACGATTTATTGGAGTTAAAAAAATATAAATTCTATTGAAGGTTCTAGAAAAAAACTATTAGCAGATTTTTAATTGTGAGCCCAACTTTCTATTAGATAATGATTCTCACGAAATTGATTCACTCGGGAAGAACAATCTGTGGTTGAAAGGTGGAAAAATTTCTTTCAAGATGTTTCAAGAAGCATTGTTTGATTATAACGTATCAGTTAGTTTATGTGAGCCAAGCTTTAAACAAAAGTCTTATATAAAAGGATTATATATAGAAAATCGTGGGGGAAATAGAAGCTTTCTTGCAGGTGATAAATTAAAAAAAGATAAAGACTTCTTTTTAACATTTTCACCATCTATGAATTGTTTAATTGGAGGGAGAGGTACAGGGAAAAGCACATTAATTGATATGCTACAATTTGTACTTTCTCAAGATTGTGATAAGCAAAGCAAATTGGAATTTCTATGTAACCATGCAAATGCTTTTGTACTCTATGTTTTAGAAGAAACTGAATATATTATTGAAGTTAGTTTGCCAGATGTCAAACAAGAAAATAAGGATAATATTTTACAATATTATGGGCAAAATCGAGAGAATAGGTTTGGCTATTCTTATAGATTTAATTCTGACTCTATTAAAGAATGGACACGGTCTCAGTACACAAAAGTTTATAAAGTTGAAGGTAACTATTTTAGATTAGTTGATAAAACTAGAATTTTAGAGAAAAATGTTTGATAGGAGATATTCTGTTAATGAGTTAGTTAGAACAGCTGACGGTGAAAAAAATTACAGAATTTATTTCTAATTTAATGATAAAAAATAAAAAATTACCGAGACCAGACTATGGGCTAAGAACTCAGACACTCGAATCGTTTGAAGTAAAATTAAAGGAACTTGATGAATATTTAAAACAGCGGAAGCAATTAATACTCGAAATTATTGAGGATTTTAATGAAACTCAGATTGGTAAGTTAAGAATTTGTTATGAGCAAATTGATAGATGGGAAGAACCGCATTTCGAAAGTTATCTTTTCAAGAATAGTCGTTCTTCGTTTGATAATTATAGAATTAGTATGCAAGATGTAGCAGACGTTTTATATCTTATCTATCGGGAATTAGGAATGAAAGAATTTGTTAAAGTCATTGTAAGACAAAAATATCCCTAATAAGTATTTTATGCTTTTTAAAAAAAGTATCTCTGAAGATAATTTTTGCAAAAACAAGAAAAATAATTGGAGAGATAAATCTGAAATTAATGAATACAACATTACGCATTTAAAAAACGAGTATCTACTCTTTAATTGAGAATAGTAGTTTATTAAATGAGTTTAAAAGAGTTTTAAAAGCGCATGTAGCTAATGAAAGGTTATTTTTGGAATTTAATATTAACTCCAAAGAAACCTCACACCAACTTGATATTCTCTATAAAGAAGTTGGTGTATTAAGTTTGGGACAAAAAGTTGTAGCCATGCTTGATTTTCTATTAGCGTATAGTGATTATTCTAAAGACTTCAGACCATTGATTATTGATCAGCCTGAAGATAATCTAGACAATCGTTATATTTACAGGCATTTAGTTCAGCAGTTTAGAGATGTGAAAGCTCAACGTCAAATTATTTTAGCAACACATAATGCTACAATTGTAACAAATTCTATGACAGATCAAGTTGTTATTATGGAGTCAGATGGAGTTAACGGATGGATTGAATCACAGGGATATGTTAGTGAAAAATATATAAAAAATCATATCATCAATCAATTAGAGGGAGGGAAAGATTCCTTCAAGCATAAAATGTCTATATATGAGACGGCTTTATCAGAGTAGAACCAGAAAAAGTAGGTTAGAAATTTAGCCTACTTTTTTCTTTGTTCGACAGGCATAGTGTACATCTGAGGTCCAAGTCCTCTGTGGATATCTGCTGCAGATGAAACCAATAGCGACTCCTAAGGGTGAATATCGTGGGGTAGGGGGGAGAGGAAGGAATTAGCGGAATCGAGGCTCTATAAACGGAATCGTGACTTGAAGCCATATATCGGATGAGGAACTCTAAAATCCAAATAGGTGTCGTAACCTATATACGTAAATTACGAGAGTAAACTAGGAAAGATGTACGGCTTATTCCGTGAGCGTTTAGACGTAGTACAACGAATCATGGGAGTCAGCTGAACCCATAGCATTGAAGAAATTTCTGTAATGGAAATGGAGCGAAGGGTGAATAACTAAATGAATATCTCTCTAATTAAATTTGTCAATCCTAATTCCTGGCCTGAAAAGACAGTGAACTGAAAACGTAAATGATGGAAGCTGATTATAAATATAGGACGGCACTGATAGAACGAATTGTAAAATGAGAAGATGAGTGAGAATAATGCTTTCGTTAAAACTTAGTTGGCCCGCTGTGTGCCGAACGGTACGCACAGTGGTGTGAGAGGGGCTAGAGATTAGTCCCTAATCGATCTGTGATAACTTCTTCAAATAATCCTTGTTATCCTAATACTATTCCTAAGAAAATCAATTTTTGATTTTCTATGGGGGTTTGGGGGCGAAGTCACCAAGTTATCTTATCGTTGGCTGTCAAAACTAGAAGGTTTTGATAGGCTGGCGATATGATTTTTGGGATATTGTGGACACAATATCTGAGCTCGCAAAGCCTTACAGAATGCTGAATTTTGATTTTGCAAGTTTCCCGTGATTGACACGGAGTCGGGGATCGTACGACCATGCATGAAAGTGAGGAAATAGTATGCCAGAACAATACAGAGACATTCGTAAAGAGGTTAATTTGACCGCAAATGAATTAGAAATGATTGACGTAATGATGAAAAATAAAGGATTTGAACACTTTTCTTCATTTGCCAGAAACAAGTTACTGGAGGATGAGTTAGAAATGACTGCTGAAAAGTGGTTCACCTTCTGGCAATCTCAAAAGTTGGAACAAATCAGTCGTGATGTTTATGAGATTTTAATCTTATCAAGGGCAAAAAATCAAGTCACCCAAGAACATGTATCCATTCTCTTAACCTGTGTGCAGGAATTGATTCAAGAAATAGGGAACTCCATTCCTCTCAGTCAAGACTTCCGTAAAAAATACATGAGGTAGGCACATGGAAAATCGTTACCGAAACAATCTAAAGAAAGTTTCCTGTCTGATAGCGAATTGGATCAGTTGAAACATTGTATCGACCAAAGCGGTTGTCAATCTTTTTCAGAATATGCTCGACGAACCCTACTCGATCCTGGTATGAATTTCATCACCATTGATACAACTGGTTATCAAGATTTGGTGTTTGAGTTGAAGAGGATTGGCAACAATATTAATCAGATTGCCCGAAGTGTAAACCAATCTCAGTTAATTTCAAATGATGAATTGCAGAACTTGAAAAAAGGAATCTCCGAATTGATAAGAGAGGTAGAGAAAGAGTTTAGTATTCAAGCTAAAAAGTTGAGGAAGTTTCATGGTCATCACTAAACATTTTACCGTTCACGGAAAGAGTTATCGCAAAAAAATCATCAAGTATATTCTTAATCCTGAGAAGACCAAGAATCTTGCATTGGTATCGGACTATGGTATGAGGAATTTTCTGGATTTTCCTAGCTATGAGGAGATGGTGCAGATGTATCATGAAAATTTTATCAACAATGACACGCTTTACGATTTTCGACACGATAGGCTGGAGGAGAAACAACGACAAATCCATGCTCACCATATTATTCAGTCCTTTTCGCCAGAGGACAATCTCACTCCTGAACAAATCAATCAGATTGGTTATGAGACCATGAAAGAATTGACTGGTGGAAAGTTTCGCTTTATCGTTACGACCCACGTTGATAAAAACCATCTGCATAATCACATCATTATAAACTCGGTTGACAGCAATTCTGACAAAAAACTTAAGTGGGATTATAAAGTGGAGAGAAATCTTCGAATGATTTCAGATAGATTTTCTAAAATTGCAGGGGCGAAAATTATAGAGAATCGCTATTCTCACCAGCAGTATGAAGTTTATCGCAAGACCAATCACAAGTATGAACTCAAGCAGCGACTCTATTTTTTGATGGAACATTCTAGAGACTTTGAGGATTTCAAAAAGAATGCTCCACTACTACATGTAGAAATGGATTTTAGCCACAAGCATGCGACCTTTCTTATGACGGACTCATCCATGAAACAGGTGGTGCGTGGCAATAAACTCAATCGCAAGCAACCTTATACAGAAGAATTTTTTAAGAATTACTTTGCCAAAAGGGAAATGGAAGAACTCATGGAATTTCTCTTATCAAAGGCTGAGAATATAGATGACTTGATTGAAACTGCGAAACTTTTTGATCTAACTATCATTCCCAAACAAAAGCATGTGTATTTCCAGTTGGCAGGAGTGGAGGTGAAAGAGACAGAACTAGACCAGAAAAATCTTTATGGTGTAGAATTTTTCCAAGATTATTTTGAGAGTAGAAAAGATTGGCAAAATCCAGAAATTGAGGATTTGGTTCAATTTTATCAAGAAGAAAAATTTTCCAAAGAAAAAGAACTCCCAAGAGATGAGAAGTTCTGGGAATCCTATCAAGAGTTCAAGAGCAACAGAGATGCCGTTCATGAGTTTGAGGTAGAGTTGTCACTCAATCAAATTGAAAAAGTAGTAGATGATGGTATTTACATCAAGGTCAAGTTTGGTATTCGTCAGGAGGGGCTTATCTTTGTGCCGAATATGCAGCTCGATATTGAAGAGGAGAAGGTGAAAGTTTTTATTAGAGAAACTAGCTCCTACTATGTCTATCATAAAGACGATCCTGAGAAGAATCGCTACATGAAAGGTCGAACCTTGATTAGACAGTTCAGCTCTGAAATCAAACGATTCCATTCCGCAGAAAAACGACAGTCGATATGATTAAAGAGAAGATTGAGGAAGTGTATACTTTACTTGAGCTGGATATGGATAAGCACTCTTATATTACAATTAAAGATGATTTAATTCATGAATTGGCAGCTTCAGAATTGAGAATCAATGCTTTGCAAGAACGAGTGACAACCTTAAATCAAGTAGCAGAATATTTACTGGCTTCAGTTGAAAATAAGCAAAAAATGAAATTGAATCTTTCAAAATTGAATATAACTGATAAAATTGGCATTGATGTTGTTGAGAAGGAATTGAATGAGTTAGGTATCCAGATAGAATTAGAGAGCAATAGATATGAAAATATCGTATTTAAAGTGAATAAGTTTATCAATCGTTTGAGTAAGAAAATTTCAAAAGAAGAAGGGATATGTTTTCAAAAATAGGAACCCAGACAACCATTATATAAAAATGTGTATCTTTTATAAAAACATATTTGGAATTATGATAATTTTTATTGCATCAGTCGTAGATTTAGTTATCACATACGATACAAAAAAATCATTATTTTGAGCAAATATCTCCTTATATTTATTCACTTGTTTCCTTACTAGTTTTTTTATTGATTTGTTGGATAAATTCAACTGCTCAATGGTTTTATCTTATCGTTTACTCTTATTTATCATTTTTTTCTTTTCAATCTCTTTGCCAAGATGAACCTGACTTCAACTATCAAACTGGAGCAGGTGGAGAAAGAAATCGAAGAAAAATCAAAGATTTATGACTAAATGGATAGATGATTATGAATATAAGGTTAGGAGATTAGAGAATTTTATCAATATACTTGATAACACAAGAAATCAAAATGTTACCAAATTAGAACGGGAAACAAAATCAGTATAGTTATTTGAGATACCATGGAAAAACTATAAGGCTGATAGTATTAATTTCACTATCAGCCTTACAGGTTATTTAACGTTTCAGAAAAACTATAATGTCAAGATTAACTAAACAGTATCTAATTCTTTCAAATAATTTTCTATCTTCATCAACATTAAAGGATCGTTATAAATCTTACATAACTCTTTTGCTTCTATATAATAATTTTTGACTTGTTCTTTGTCTAGAAATTTGGCTCCAGCATTTCCTACAAGAATAAGTAGGGGAGCCAGTTGGTAACTTGTCTGTCTTTGTTTACAGAGTTCAATCGTCTCAAGAGCTTCTTGGATGGCTTCGTTATATTTTTCCTTTGACACTAGGTAGTGAGCGCAGTTGTAACGAACTCTGATGTAGCCAAATAAAAACTCTTGATGCTCAAAATTTTTTGTCTGATATAACTCCATTAAATGAGAGTAGTTTGCCTCATATTCTTGTTCACGACCCACTAAGGAATAGAAATTAGATAGAGTATTCAATACCTTTAAATAAATCAGAGTATTTGAGGAGACTTTTAATAATATATTTTCCAATGAAGAAATAGCCTCACACTTACTGTCATATTGATAGAAGTCAATAATAGCTTTGATCCATTCAAGGTAAGTTCGGTCTTCTAGTGTTAGAAAAGTACTTCGTTCAATCTCTATTCTATAAATATATTCCAAATCATCATAATTTCTGTCATCTAATAGGCGAGCAGATAATTGCTTGAAATTAGAGAGGTTAGATTTAATTTCAATTTGTTCATTAAAAAAATAATCTAATGGTACTTCAAGTCGTTGTGAGAGTTTGAACAAAAGGTCTGCAGAGGGAATGAAATGCCCTCTCTCAATTTTACTAATCTGGCTTTGTTCACAAATTCCTTCTGCAAGAGTTTGTTGGGAGAGTCCTAGCTCTTTTCTTTTTAATCTGAATTTCTCTGCGAGTGTATTCATTAAAGATAATAAACCTTCCTATTTGCTTAATTTCATTATAAAATTTTTTTAGTTCAAAAATAGCAAATTAAAGGAATATAATATTCTTTATGGTAATAAAAATTAAAAAAAGTTCAATAAACAATAAAAAAATTGGCTAAATAAAAATATATATGTTAGAATAAAAACAAGGAAACAGAAAGGGGTTTCATTGTATGAGAAAAAAACGTGGAATTAAAAAATTAGTTACATTTGCATTACTAGGTGTTTTTATGTTTAGTAATACAATTCCTTACCAACAGTTTATTCAGAAGAATAAACAATTGGAGATTCGAGTGCAATCACAAAAAAATCGAATGGTCTTGATGTTGGGAAGACTGATTGATTTCGTATTACTTTAAAATTCAACTATTTAGAGAAAGGTATTTTGATGAGAGCTTGTAACAATACCAGATAAATATAAGAATGGAGATGTTTGATAAAATGCTTTTATAGCTAACCAACTGTTGAAAATTATGAGTTACAAAAATCTAAAGTATTTAAGATTGGTTTATAAAAAAATTTAAGAAGATTCTTTTATCAATAGTTTAGTAAGCTTGTTAGTTTATAGAAGGCAGGGGTATTTTTGCCCTCTATTTTAGAATAAGGAGTGCACTATGAAAAAATTATTTATACTCATATCCAACCTGCTTGCTAGTTTGTTCTTTGTTTGGGTATTTACCATTTGGACTGATACATATGTCTCCCATTATTACCCCAACGTTGTTGTACGTGATTCTTCCCCTGAAACAACTTTTCAGCATGTTGCTACACGCTTGGAAAAACTAGCAGAAGAAACGGATAGCTTTATTGCGATTCAACACCAAGATCCTAACTCAGAAGGTACTACAGTTTTTTCTTATACGACCTTTGGGAACGGAAAGTTACCTGATGGGCTTCAGGAAAAAAAACTAGAAGATGCTCAAAGTAGTAGTGTTGAAACAAACTATTTTGTATTCGATGGACACCTAGATATTCACTTGCTAAAGGAGGAGCTAAGTCAACTTGGCTTGACTAACATGCACCTGACAATTCCATCTAAACTATCTACGTTAATGGCTATCTTTAGTAACGGATTTCAGTTAATCAGTCTATTGATTTTCATCTTAACCTTTGGAGCACTGACTTTAATTAGTCAAATTAGCCAATTACGGTCGTCGGGCATTCGCCTCATTTCAGGAGAGAAACGGTGGTCCATTTTCCTTAGACCAGTTGGTGAGGATTTGAAAGGGATAGCTGTTGGTTTCAGTTTAGCTGGTGTGCTCGCCATTCTTATGCAAAAAATTCTGTCGCTTCCAACGCAATCCCTAATGACCATAGGAGAAGGCTTGCTCAGTTATAATCTCATCTTGTTGTCAATCTCCCTGTTTTTCGCTCAACTCTTCGCAGTTGGGATAAAAAAGATACACCTGATGCAGATTATAAAAGGGCAAGTGCCTGTCAGAGGAATCATTAGTTTAATTTTAATCGGTCAACTATTAGCGATTATTATTGTAACGCTGGGAATAGGGAGTAGTTTAAAGTATTCCCAAGCCTGGCAACAGCATCGGATTGGACAAGAGGTTTGGAGTCAGGAAAGGCAACTGACTATCCTATCAATCAGCCGTGAAGGAACGAGTCCTGGTTTTGATGAACAAGCTCAAAGGAAATTCAGAACTTGGTATCAATTGATGGATCTGGCTGTTTCAGAACAAAAGGCTTTCTTATCTAGACACCAGTTAATTGACCGTACTTTGCAAAATGGCATGGCTTCCTCCAAAAACTTGACAACCTCTACAGAATGGTACGATTACAGCCCGAATGGCAATGTCCTTATCGTCACACCGCAATACTTGGAGCGTCAAAACATTCCTGTAGATACAACTATTAAGCAAAAGATGAATCACCTTGATGTAGGGGAGTTTGTCTTATTGCTGCCTGAACACCTCCGTTCAGAGGAAGAACATTATAAATCTGTTTTTGAAGACGACTTAACCAGTCGCATGTCTAGTCGAGATGAACGACAGCAAATGACTGCTACGGTAGGTTATTTGGAATCAGGTCAGGATCGTTTTGTGTATAATACGACCCCTATTTCTTACCAGCAGTTTTTGAAAGATCCAATCATCATTGTTATAACACCCCAATCAACTGGTCCACAGTCCATTTTGTTTTGGGTAGACGCAGTACAGAACTACGTTCTCTTTAATCAATTGTCTGATGCCCAGGAGCTTATCCAGAGACAAGGCATTGAAAATTGGGTCTCAGAAATGCAAACAGGTTACCACAACTACATCACATTATTGGATAATATCCAGAGGGAACGTTGGGTAATGCTAGCAGGAGCTGTGCTTGGGATTGCAACTTCAATCTTGTTGTTTAACACTATGAATAGGCTCTACTTTGAAGAATTTAGACGTGCCATTTTTATCAAACGCATTGCAGGTCTCAGGTTCTTAGAAATCCATCGCACTTATATCTTTGCTCAACTGGGTGTGTTTTTACTGGGATTTGTTGCGAGTGTATTTCTTATGGTAGAGATACTAGTTGCTTTCTTAGTCTCGTTACTCTTTACTGGTCTATCTCTTTTACAGTTACATGTCCAAATGCAGAAAGAAAACAAGATGTCCATGCTTGTTTTGAAGGGAGGTTAATATGATTGAACTTAAACAGGTGAGTAAATCTTTTGGAGAACGAGAGTTATTTTCGAATCTTTCAATGACATTTGAGGCTGGAAAAGTCTATGCCTTAATTGGTTCAAGTGGTAGCGGAAAAACAACCTTGATGAACATGATTGGGAAATTAGAATCTTATGATGGGACGATTTTTTACCGAGGTAAAGACTTGGCCAATTATAAATCGAGTGATTTTTTCCGTCACGAATTGGGCTACCTCTTCCAGAACTTTGGCTTAATTGAAAACCAAAGTATTGAAGAAAACCTTAAGCTAGGTCTCATTGGTCAAAAGTTGAGTCGGGCGGAACAGCGGTTGAGGCAGAAGCAGGCTTTAGAACAGGTCGGCCTGGCTTATCTTGACCTAGATAAGCGCATCTTTGAGTTATCGGGCGGAGAATCGCAACGGGTTGCCTTGGCAAAAGTTATCTTAAAGAATCCACCCTTTATTCTGGCAGATGAGCCAACAGCTTCAATAGACCCAGCAACCTCTCAGTTGATTATGGAGATTTTGCTATCTCTTCGAGATGATAATAGGCTAATCATTATCGCAACACATAATCCGGCAATTTGGGAGATGGCTGATGAAGTGATCACGATGGATCATCTGAAATAAAAATCCTTGTTTAATTGCACGATGAGTTACTGAAATATTATCATGAATCAATAATTGGAGTTAATTTAGAATTGTACTTTATTAATATTGAGGTAACTTTTTTTCTTGATAAAGGAAGAAAAAAAGTATAGAAATAAGTCTTGAAAAAAACTGCATTTGAAGAATTATTTTTGATTATATTGTTTCGGATGACAATTGCTATTGAAGATTCGTACTCAGGGATACAGGTATCAACTAGTGCTGGTATTGATATTGGATATTACGATTACCCATTGCCTTTATTTAATGCTAAGGCAAATTGGAAGGCTGGAAGTATGCAAGAAGTATTGAACGTAATTCAATCACAACATGAGTTTTTAAAAACGTCTAGACGTACTTAGAAAAAAATAAAAAAAGCGATAGAGCAATTTTGCTCTTTCGCTTTTTTTATTTTTTTCTAAAAACAGCAGTAAAAAAATACATGATTTTTTTCACTCTTAATAGTGAAGTCTAAAAAAATTGAGAGAGTTTTTATGAAAAAAATCGTTCACCGCCATTTCCTACCTTATCAAATTTATATAAGGAGGAATAAAATGGTGTATTTTATCTATGTGAATGGGTTAAAAAGTCCCTGTTTCCAAAAGAAGCTCTTGTATGATTAATTTGTGAACATTTTCCTATAATTTTGTAATATTTTTTTGAGACTATAATATATTAGATAAACATGTCTTTTTGTGTTTCACTTTATTTTACAATAAGACTAATTTTTGAAGTCAGTAATTTTAAATAGTTGATAAAATATTTGCTCTCAGACGGTTAATAGATATGCTTATGAGAAGCGTTTAATAAATTAATTTTAGTTCAAAATGTCCAGTTTGGACACTTTGAAAGATTTCCTAGTTTTATATATTATACTTTTCTCAGGAGAAAGCTAGATGTACAGACGTTTGAGAGATTTGAGGGAAGATCACGATTTGACCCAAAAACAAATAGCTAAAATACTTTCGTTTACAAACTCAGCTTATGCTAAAATTGAACGGGGTGAGCATGCCTTGACGGCAGATGTATTGGTAACTCTCTCAAACTTTTACGATGTCAGTACAGACTATCTATTGGGATTGACAGATTTTCCTGATAAAATTCGCTTTAAAAAATAATCTCCTCAATTTCATAGAGTGTGAAAATGAGGAGATTTTTTATTTGTTCTTTGACAATTGAATAGTCCAAAATGGTACTTTCCTCATTTGTGGAGCAGATTTGAATGGCTCGCCATGATAAGAGCGATTTTAAAACCATCAATAAAATAGAGCGATACTTTATATGCCATGATACAAATGATATACAATGATACTTCTGACCGTTCAGGCTGCCACCGTAAAAGAGCAGTAAGTGAAATTCTTATGATGACTTCATCAGTCATGCCATGGAGGTGAAAAAATCTAAGAAAGGAAGTAATAATATCATGGAAACAGTAAACTATAAAGATTTAGTTGCGATTGGTTTTCCAGAGCACACATCAAGAAATATTATTAGACAAGCAAAAAAGATTGCTGTAAAAAAGTTTGAAGAAGCTAGAAAAAATGATAAGAATGCGGTACAATTAGGATGTTCACCTTTCGATAATAAAAGGTTAGGCATTGCTCCTAAAAAAATATTGTAGAAAATTTAATTGGTATTTCTTTTTTTCAGATATAGAAGGTGAGAAAAAAATGGTTATATCAAAGACAAAGAAATATAAAGGTGTATACAAAGATTCAAAAAGGAAAAAAATTTATTTTCAAATTGAATTAGGAGTTGATCCAATAACTGGGAAAAAGAATTCAAAAAGAAAGGAAGGAAAAAAATCAACAGGGACTACCGTTTAATTCTTTTTAAGGAAGCATATGAAGAGATACTTCGTTTAAAAACATGAATTTGTGAACTCTACTATTAATAATAATAGTTTTTCTAACTTTTAGAGGGTTTATGGAAGAGATTTATTTAAAAATATTATCAACAAAAAGTTCAATTTGTAACTTATCAGACCGCTTTACCACATCATCAGTTTTTTATTAAGCAATTTGGTAGTAAAAAATTATCAGATATTAGTACTATTGACTGTGAAAGATTTCGCTTAGCTATTATAGACAAGTATTCTAGTAACTATGCTAAAAAAATATGTGGTCTAGATTTAAAAGCATGTCTGGGCTATGCAGAAAGATTGGGTTATATTGATAGAGTTCCTTTTAAAGGATTAGATAATCCTAGAGGAAAGCACCCTGATACAAAATTTTGGACATTTGATGAATTTAAGAAGATAATAAACTCTTTTGATATTAGTGAGTATGAGGGACTCCATAATTACATGACGATCTGGTTATATTTTATGACTGGCTTAAGAGTTAGTGAGGGTATTGCTCTTAAATGGGAAGATATTGATTTTGAACGTAAATGGATTCATGTTCATTCGACAATTGAGAAAGACAAAAACGGTGTATGGTATGCTAAACAACAAACAAAGACAGTAGCAGGGAATCGTAAAATTGATTTAGATGATTTTACGATTACAATACTTAAAAAATGGCGAGAAGTTCAAATCAAGAATGATGATAAAAATTATGTAATATCACGTTTTGGTGCCCCCTTGTGTAAGTCTACAATTTCTAGGATAATAAAAAGGCATGCTAGGGTTACTGGTGTACCAGAAATTACGGGGAAAGGTTTAAGACATAGTCACGCTTCCTACCTTATAAATGTATTGCATAAGGATACCTTATATGTTTCATATCGATTAGGACATGCTGATAAGTCAACCACGTTGAATACATATAGTCACTGGTATTATTCAGGTGATTCAACAATTTCAGAAGAGATTACAAACAGTTTAGATAATCTTGGATTATCAATTTACCTACCAAATTCCTGCCAAAGTTAAAAATGGAGGAATTAACCCACTAATACTGGGAGAAAATAAGATTAGCAAATTGTTACTCTTAAATAATAGAGCGACTACTTTAGTAGCTTAAAAACATGATTAAACCGCTAGTCTTAGGAGTAGCGGTTTTTCTTTTTGTTCAAAAAGAAGCAAAAAAGGGGCAAACTATTTGTAAATTTTATCCAGGACATCAACAACTCTTGACTTGATGTTCTTGGTGACATGGGTGTAAATTTCCATTGTCGTCTTTCCGTTGTCTTTATGTCCGACTCTTTGGGTGATGGCTTTTAAGGGGATATTGTTTTCTGCAAGTGTGCTGATAAGAGTGTGTCGTAGAATATGAGGATGCAGCGGTTTATTGATCGGATTCTTTAGAGTAGCATTAGCATTCTTCATTAACTTACCAATGCTTGATTTATGAATTGGAATACCGCTAGATGAAACGAATATAAATCCCATATCTTTATAGTCTGGATTCGTATTTTTTCTTAATTCATGCAGTTCTATAAATTCTTCAATGATTTCAATTTCTTTATTGGTTAAATCAACCACTCTGACAGATGATAAGGTTTTAGGAGTTGTTTTGATACCTTCTGAACCTTTACGGGTTGGATCTAGAGTTCCGTTGATAGTGATAGTACGGTTTTTCTTATCGTAATTTTCAAATTTAAGCGCACCAGCTTCACCGATTCGGCAACCATTCAAAGCCATAAATTCAGCCATACGAGCAACATGATACCCTCTATTGTATTTTTTCATGGCTTTTAAGAGTCGCTTTAATACGCTTTGTTCAAGGAACTTATCTTCAATCCGTTCCATATTTTCGTACGTTACGACTTGTTTTGGCAGCCTGACACGTTGAATAGGATTGCTATCAATCAACTCTAAATCTTGAGCGTACTTGAATACCATACTTAGTACGGATTTATGTTTTTTTAATTTGATATGATTTTCTTCTGAGTCCGTGAAATATTGTTGAGCGTATTTAGCAGTGATATTTTTTATTTTAATCCCTGGAGCAAAATTTTCTTTTACCTCATCAACAGCGTATGCCATTGTTTTTATCGTAGAAGCTTTGATGGATTTTTTATGAAGTTCCCACCAGTCGTTTAGCACGTCATCGAAAAGCATATCAGTAGTAGTCAAGCTTTGCAGTTTTTCAGCTATCTTTTCATCCAGTTGCTTCTGTGCTTCCTTCTTTGCTCTACTTGATCCTGAATCGAGAGTTACAGAAACTCTTTGCCATTTTTCAGTATATGGGTCTTTATAACGTTCAAAAAATTTAAATTTTCCATTGGAAAGTTCTTCCATCCACATTGATTTTACCTCACTTTTTTGTTAAAATGGGTATAAGAAAACAACCTTTTGAATGGTTGTTTCTTATATAGGATATCCTCACACTCAAAGTTTGGTCATGGAGAGTGTGGGGATTTTTTTAATAGTGTAACCAGATAATATCTTCAGGATGATTACCAAAATCTTTGTCGTGACTGACGATTTTAATTTTCCCTTTTGTCATCTTAGTATAGAGAAGGTCGTTGTAATCATTCATTTGATGGTAATCATTTAAACTTTTGCGAATATGCCATAATTTGATCGGAGATATCTTGCTATATTTCAAAATATCATTTTTTACACTTTCGCAAGCTAATTGATAGTAGTGATAGAAATCTGTGGTTTGTTGATAATCACGTTTGAACTTAAATCTATTTTTAGTCAATCCATTAGCTTTTAGATACTTTTCATGAGCTGTTCTACAAATAACATTGATGTACTCTGAAATAATTTGCGAGTTAATAAATAACTTGCAATTTTTATTTTGAGCTTCTGATAAAAAAATTTTTGATACCCGAAGTCATTGGTTGAAAAACAGGGGAGAAAAAGATATATCCAGACATTTGTATCAACAATAAAACTTTCTCCTGGACTTATGGTATAAGTGTTTAAATCTTTACTAATAGCCATCCTGCATTACCTCATCTTGCAAATCGGCTAATTCTTGTCTTTTTTCTTTGCTATTTGTTAGAACAAGACCAATCTTTTGTAAATGAGAATTGCTGACTGATGATTTTTTTATCTTTACTAACTTTGTTAGTTGGTCTGTTGGTTTTAAGTCATAAAGCTGGCCAATTGCAAGATTTAGAAAAGCTGTGGTCAGTGTTTCAATTCCTGTGAAATCTAGTGTCACCGGTTCATCTTTTTCAACGTATTCTTTAATTTTTTGGAAAACAATTTCTCCAGTGTCAGATAGGATAGCTGATTTATTGTTGATAAGCTCAGCAATATTTAGTGTTTTCATGTTTGCTCCTTTATATAAACCATTCTTCTAGTAATCCTGATAAGTCTATTGTATCAGAAAGGGAAGTGGTTTGACAATCATCAATGAAAATAGTAATGATAGCAAGTGTTCCAGAGATGTTAAACGGGAACTCTAAAAAGGTAATATAACCTGTTCTATCGATGTGATAGTATCCGTTATTTGATACTATTTTTATTTCCCCTTTTCCGTGGAGTTTTTTCTTAAATAAATACAATCCGACACCACTGTCATAATTTTCCTTTGTAGAAGTTCCTTTATCGAAGGCCCACTCGAAGTAATCAACTGTTTCGGAAAAGGAATGCCCTTTATTTTTTATATTTTCTACCATTCCAATACCATTATCTGTGATAGCAAAGGATATAGTACCATTTTGACTCCATTTAGGTTTCCGTGGATAGTGTTGACCACACATATAAAGAACATCTGAATGAGAATGATCTCGAACGTTATGGATGATTTCTAACAAGGCTTCTTTTATCTCTCCTAAAAAATCCTCAGAAGTTTTAGTCCGAATCTGCCTTAACAATTCATCATCTATATATTCGTCAATTTCTTCGATATTTTCTATATTTGTTCTAAAAAATGGAATGGTGGTGTTATAGGTATCATCTAACTCATATTTAAGACCGAAATGTTTTAAAAATCCATTTTTTAAAAGGATTTCCTTTGATTTTAGGGAAAAATTATCTAATAAAGCATATACGATCGCTCCTTTAGCAGTCACTACACTAAACATCATCCCTAAAAAAACAGTCATTTCAGCATTTATCCAACGGACTTTTCCAAAGTTAAAAACAACACTATCTTTTTCTTCTAGAACTGGAAGAATATTATCTATTTGTTGATAGAGTTCAAGTAGAGCGGAATAGTCGTTATTCAGAGTTTGGGGTAAAAAAATTTCATATTCTGCCATCTTCACGCCCCCACAATATTCTTAAACTCTTCCTGAATCATATCTTCACCCCAGGTTGTTGAGATTTTGTGTCTTTCGGCAAACTGGAGCCAGTTGAAGTCTGATACTTCGTACTGTGCGAGTTCTTCAGAGATGAGATGTCGAATCATGAAGCGGTCTGCTTCGTTCTCATATTTGTATAGCAGCCGTTTGTAATTGGCTGGGTCGTGGCTTATGTGCCCTAATTCATGCAGAATGACCTCTTCTCGTTCCTCTATGGATAAATCCCTATTAACGTAAATGATGCGCTCATCGGGGAAATAGAAGCCTCTACGCTCCCACATAGTCTCAGGGAAGAGATAGAGTGTGACCTGGTATTCATCCAGCAACTCATTCACTTTCAATATCGGACACCCCCAAAGAGAGTTTAATGATCTGCGCAATCTTGTCTACATCTTCATCTGATAGTGGTTTCCCATCAAATAAGACCACACGTTCACGAAGATTAGACAAGTCAACAGTACGGCCGTCAGCAGTAGTGACAAGGTCGCTTGAAATAGCAGGATTGTCAGTACGACCTAGAAGATAATCAGTGGATACGTTGAAGTAGTCAGCAATCATTGAAACTCGTTCAACATTTGGTGTTGATTTCTTCATGTTATAAATTGTATTTCTGCTAAAACCTAGTTTTTCTTCAAGTTTATTTAATGAAATACCTTGTTTGTCAGCCAATTCTTTTATTTTTTCAAACGTGAAAAACATTGATACATCAACCTTTCTAAGGCATGAAAAAAAATATTTAATAAATTTACTACAAAACTGTTGACATAGCTTAATAAATTTACTACAATATATTTTGTAAGCTAAAGAGTTAGCGAAACAGACAACTAAAAAAATAAAAACCTAAAAAACCGATTGCCGTCCGTTTTGAATAGGTAAACCTTACTTTTTAGTAGGTCTTTTCTCTATGCTTTGATTTTAATAAATTTATTTATCAATGTCAAGAAATTCGCTAACTTTTTAGGTAATTTTTTAAAAAGGAGGTTGGAGATGAGGTCTTTAGAATATCTAACTGAAGAAACGTGGCAAAAATAAAAAAAGAACTTTTGCAAGTTCTTCGTAGTCATGATTTAAACAGTGGGCTTGCTAAGGCGGTTCTTACTGAAACTATTGAGATGATTGCGAACTACTCACAGTTGCCAGAATAATTATTTAAGGCTTTTGATAATAGCCTCAGCCGTGTTTTTTAAAAGTTTTCTTGTTTTATGAGTATCACTACTACCAATCCATAAGACTTTTGATGTTGCATCAGTTTTTACTAGGTATTCTTCATCATATGTTTTGCCTGTTTGGTTCTTATAAATGATGTTAACAGCAATGGTCTCTTTAAAGTCATTGGCTAGAATGTGCATAAATTTTTGTGATGGAGCCATGGAATAACCGATTAGGGAAGACATATTAAAGCCTAGTGTGTCAACATCTTTTGAAAATTTCAAATCTAGGATAGTTGCAGAAGTGTTCCCAAAGTTTTTGATAACGAGATACTTATGGAAATCATTGATTTCTATAGTATCTAAATAAGCAACAATAACAGGACGATTTGCTTCTTCAGTTATCTCTGCTGTAAGTTTATTAGCATCACTGGCTATTTTGACAGCTTTCTGTGAATAGTAAATCGATACAATACTGACTGATGTAGAAGCAATGATTGAAATAATATTAATAATATTGCTAAGCATACATAACCTCAAATTTTTATTTTAATTATACCAAATTTAGAAAGGAAAATATATGAGCCAACAACATCAAAAATGGATTCAGATTGTCAAAGACAAATTGAATTCAGAAGGAATGACACAAACACACCTCGCTCGTGCTTGTGGAGTAAAGAAGCCAACCATTTCAGAATTGCTGAAATATGGTAAAGGTAGTGACAGATTAAAAAATCGAGTGTGCGATATCCTAGACATCGATGAAAGCTGGGTTGATTTAGGAGAATAGGAGGGAAGAAAATGAGACCAAAAAGGTATCCGTATAATTATAAACCAAATCAAGTGAATATTTTAGATAGTCGTTTCTATACACGGCAAATTGTTGAAACAGAGGATGGAGCAAAAAAATAGCAGAAGTCACACTAGATGATGTAACTTCTGCTACAGGATATGTTGTAAGGCTAAGACCAAATTATGACTAACCTTTAGGAGGGAATGGGTCTTTACCGTGGCTGTCACGGCTTTGAATTCTCCCATCTTTGCCATGAATGATTAGTTCGGAACCTTGATTCCGTGAAATCTGTCTAGCAATATTTGTAGCTTCACTCTTTGTAGTAGAATGAACAGTTGCTCTTGAATTGCCAGCACCTTTCACGTTCCAACCACCATTTTTAGCAGGGACAACATGCTGATTTTTACCCATGATTGTATCTCCTTTCTGTTAATTTTTTGACTAAAACAGTGAGAGGTCCTAGTCAAAATATATTATATGATAAAAAGTGATGTTTGTCAATATATTGTGTAAATAAAGAAGGAAAATCTAAAAAGGACACAATATATAGTGCAATAGAATATATAAGCATAAAAAGTATAAAAATAAAACTAGATAAGGAGAAAACGGATATGATTTGGGAAAAAATATCTGAAAAACTTCCGGAAAGAAATTGGACAGTTTATAAACTTTGCTTAAAAGCAGGTATCGGACCTGCTGGAATCTATCGTTTAAGAGATGGAGAAGTGAAAGATTTGTATTTTGACACAGTTAAGAAAATTGCTGATGCACTGGAAGTCAACTTGGATGAATTTAGATAACAAAAAAGCACTTGACTGTAATCAGGCACTTAGAAAAATATTCAAGAAAGTTATATCACAGAAAGAGAGGAAAATCCATGCCTAAAATAGAAATTACTTACAAACCTGTGAATGTCAACGAAAAGGCCACACATGGCGACTACAAACACCTCTGTCAGATGTGGGAAGGACTAACTCCAGTAACTGCTAAAGTCTGGGCAACTGAGATGAGAGAACACCCAGATTTTAAACAATTTATTGATAATCCAACACATAAAATTGTATTCATCAATTACGAAGGTTTTCAATTGTTTGTTAAATGGAAAAGCAGAAATCGTTACCGTGCTAAAAAAGAAACTCTGGCAGAAATGCTAGAAAATCTTAAAAAAGAAAAACAATTGGGAGTTTTAACATGAAAAGAATTATAGAGCGACTAGATTTGTAGCTTAAAAACATGATTAAACCGCTATTCTTAGGAGTAGCGGTTTTTCTTTTTCTTCGTGAAGAGGCAAAAATTAGAAATTTTTGTCCTATCAATCAATTAGTTAGTCGAGATTCATTATAAAAAAATTTACTTTTTAAATGAATTTTGTTATAATAGACAACAAGAAAGAATATCTTATCGGTAAATCCTAAGCGAGCTTGAGATAGTGAGAGTCAGGTGGTTGAGAGATAGGTGTGGCGCTTTTGGTAATTTTATTGAAAATAATGAAGTAATAAATTAGGGTGGAACCGCGTTTTTGACGCCCCTAGGTCACTTGACTTAGGGGAAAAGACACGGTTCTTTTTGTATTCTAGGTCGCAAGAAATTATAGAAAAAGGAGTAAAACATGTCTAAAAAATTGACTTTCCAGGAGATCATCCTTACTTTGCAACAATACTGGAATGACCAGGGTTGTATGCTCATGCAGGCTTATGATAATGAAAAGGGTGCAGGTACAATGAGTCCTTATACTTTTCTCCGTGCTATTGGTCCTGAGCCATGGAATGCGGCTTATGTAGAGCCATCTCGTCGTCCTGCTGACGGTCGTTACGGAGAAAACCCAAACCGTCTTTACCAACACCACCAATTCCAAGTGGTGATGAAACCATCACCTTCAAACATTCAAGAGCTTTACCTTGAGTCGTTGGAAAAATTGGGTATCAATCCATTGGAACACGATATCCGTTTCGTAGAAGATAACTGGGAAAATCCATCAACTGGATCTGCAGGTCTTGGTTGGGAAGTTTGGCTTGACGGTATGGAAATCACTCAGTTTACCTACTTCCAACAGGTCGGTGGTTTGGCAACTGGTCCTGTTACCGCTGAGGTGACTTATGGATTGGAACGTTTGGCTTCTTATATCCAAGAAGTAGACTCAGTTTACGATATTGAGTGGGCTCCAGGTGTTAAATATGGAGAAATCTTCCTTCAACCAGAATATGAGCACTCAAAATACAGCTTTGAAGTCTCAGACCAAGATATGCTTCTTGAAAACTTCGAAAAATTTGAAAAAGAAGCAGGACGTGCCTTGGAATTGGGTCTTGTTCACCCAGCCTACGACTACGTATTGAAATGTTCACACACCTTTAACTTGCTTGATGCTCGCGGAGCTGTGTCTGTTACAGAACGCGCCGGCTACATTGCCCGCATTCGTAACTTGGCCCGTGTCGTAGCTAAGACCTTCGTCGCAGAACGTAAAAAACTTGGTTACCCACTGCTAGATGAAGCTACACGCGCCAAACTCCTAGCAGAAGAGGAAGAATAGACAGAATTACAGGAATAAATGACTGAAAGTCGACCGTAGGTCGCTAAATAAAACAAGACCGCTGTAGTGAAAGTCGGATAAGAAGTTTCTTATCCGACTGGGGAACTGACGAGACTTAAGGCTTGGCAGTTAGCAATGAAACCGAAGGTTTGCTTGCGTCCCCCACTACTAAAGGTCTTGTTGAAGAAAATTAATTTTGTAAAGGAAAAAACATGACAAAAAACTTATTAGTAGAACTAGGACTTGAAGAGTTACCTGCCTACGTTGTCACACCAAGTGAAAAACAACTGGGTGAAAAAATGGCAGCTTTCTTGAACGAGAACCGCCTTTCATACGAAGGAATTCAAACTTTCTCAACACCACGTCGTTTAGCTGTTCGCGTACTTGGGTTGGCGGACCAACAAACAGATTTGACTGAAGATTTTAAAGGACCTTCTAAGAAAATTGCTTTGGATGCAGAAGGAAATTTCTCTAAAGCTGCCCAAGGATTTGTCCGTGGAAAAGGCTTGACGGTAGATGACATTGAATTCCGTGAAATTAAAGGTGAAGAATATGTCTACGTAACCAAACATGAAGCTGGAAAACCAGCCGAGGAAGTTTTAGCTGGAATTCCAGAAGTTTTAGCTAGTTTAAGTTTTCCTGTCAGCATGCACTGGGCAAACAATACTTTTGAATACATCCGTCCAGTTCATACTTTGACGGTGCTTTTGGATGATGAAGCTCTTGATATGGATTTCTTGGATATTCACTCTGGACGAGTTAGCCGAGGACATCGCTTCCTTGGACATGAAATCGAAATCCGTCATGCTGATAGTTATGAAGAAGACTTACGAAAGGTCTATGTCATTGCTGATAGCATTGAACGTGAAAATATGATTCGTGAACAAATCAAGGCTATCGAAGCAGAACAAGGCGTTCAAGTACAGATTGATGAAGGACTTTTGAATGAAGTCTTGAATCTTGTTGAATACCCAACGGCCTTTATTGGTAATTTTGATCCTAAATACCTAGAAGTTCCAGAAGAAGTTTTGGTGACTTCAATGGAAACTCACCAACGCTACTTTGTTGTACGTGACCTTGAAGGAAATCTTAAACCAAACTTCATTTCTGTCCGCAATGGGAATGCTGAATATTTGGAAAATGTCATTCGAGGAAATGAGAAAGTTTTGGTTGCTCGTTTGGAAGATGGAGAATTCTTCTGGCGTGAAGACCAAAAGTTGAAGATTGAAGATTTAGTTGCTAAACTGTCTCACGTAACCTTCCATGAAAAAATTGGTTCACTACGTGAACACATGATTCGTACTGGGCAAATTGCTATCCTCTTGGCTGAAAAAGCTGGTTTATCAGTTGATGAAACACGTGACCTTGCTCGTGCTGCAGCCATCTATAAATTTGACCTCTTAACTGGTATGGTTGGTGAGTTTGATGAGCTTCAAGGAATCATGGGTGAGAAGTACGCTCTTCTTGCAGGCGAAAATGCTGCAGTGGCGCAAGCTATTCGTGAGCACTATCTTCCAGATTCAGCTGAGGGAGCTCTTCCTGAATCTAAAGTTGGAGCTATTCTTGCACTAGCTGATAAATTAGATACTCTCTTATCTTTCTTCTCTGTCGGTTTGATTCCATCTGGTTCAAACGACCCTTATGCCCTCCGTCGTGCAACACAAGGGATTGTTCGTATCTTAGAAGAATTTGGTTGGAATATTCCAATGGACGAGTTGATTGCAAGTCTTTATGCCTTATCGTTTGATAGTTTAACCTACGATAACCAAGAAGAAGTGCTTAACTTCATCAAAGCTCGTGTTGATAAGATGATGGGGTCTACTGCAAAAGATATTAAAGAAGCTGTTCTAGCAAGTTCAAACTTTGTTGTTTCTGATATGATTGAAGCTGCAGAAGCTTTAACTGAAGCTGCAAAATCTGAAGATTACAAATCATCAGTTGAGTCTCTATCTCGTGCCTTTAACCTAGCAGAAAAGGCAGAAGGTTCAGTTAAAGTTGATGCCAGTCTCTTTGATAATGAACAAGAAAAAGAACTAGCTCAAGCAATAGAAAATCTTGAATTGAAAGGTTCGGCTAGCGATAAATTAGCTCAACTATTTGCTCTTAGTCCTGTTATTGACGCATTCTTTGACAATACCATGGTTATGGCAGAGGATATTGATGTTAAGAATAATCGTTTGGCTATTCTTGCTGAACTTGTGAATAAAGCAAAAACAGTAGCTGCTTTTAATCTTCTTAATACAAAATAAAAATTAAAAAAATAAATTGGAGGTTCAAACATGACACCAGAAAAAATCGCTCGTATTAATGAGCTTGCTAAAAAGAAAAAAACGGAAGGTTTGACTGCAGAAGAAAAAGTAGAACAAGCTAAACTTCGTGAAGAGTATATCGAAGGCTATCGTCGTGCAGTTCGTCACCACGTTGAAGGAATCAAAATCGTCGATGAAGATGGTAATGATGTGACTCCTGAAAAACTTCGTCAAGTACAACGTGAAAAAGGTTTACACGGCCGTAGTCTTGATGATCCGAATTCATAAATAAAAAATTCTCGGTTTGTGTGTGCGAACCGAGATTTCTATTATAAAAAGGAACCATTTTGGGTTCCTTTTTGTTAGTTATTAGTTACTTGCACCAGAAGTAGCGTCAGCAGCTCCGTGGCCACCATCACCATGTCCTCCAGCGTCAGATGCACCAGAAGTAGCATCGGCATCTCCGTGACCTCCAGCAGCAGGAGCAAAAGGTCCGCTACCGCCTACCAAACGTTGACCAGTTTCTTTCAAGTACCAGTCAAGCCATGGTTGGAAGTTAAAGACAATTTCGTTGATACCAGCATATGAACCATCTGGATAGTACATTGCTTGATAGTTGTGAGTGTTAATAACACCAGCAGGAGAACCTGGAACAATTGTACGTACGTAATCTTGATTACCGTTACGAAGTGTTCCGATAACCCACTCAACGTTTTTCATACGTGCTGGCGGAAGTGATCCGTGAACGGTTGACATACGGCTACCAGATTGAGATGGAACACGTTTCGCAAACATAGTGTTAGGATCTTGGTGAGCGTTGTTGTAGTAGAGGAATTGATTGTTATCATCAGCATATGTCAATTCAAAAGGCATAGCTTTCAAGAACATATCAATTTGGTTAACAGTCAAGATACCATGGTCAAGTTTAACATATGTATCACCGGAAACAGCACCTGTAATTTCTGCAACTTTTTCTACCCATTCTGGATCATCAGGGTCAACCTCTGTAATCGTTGTAGCGATTGGTTTTCCACAATCCAAGTCTTCTGGTTCAATTGGTTTTGGTTTTTTTCAATTTCGAAACGACTCCTACGTATTTGACAAAGTTATCTAAGCAAGTTTCAAGGAACTTAACGGTTCCTTCATTAATAATATCTCCATTTGCATCAAAAGCTTCTTTAGCTTTTCCAAGGAGGAATTCATTACCAGGTAATGTGTAGGCATTAACGCCTGGTGCATCAAGAATCTTACGAAGGTGAACTTGAGCACGTGAAGTTCCTTGGTCATAGTATGAAGCACCCACAATCATGACTGGTTTGTTTTCAAATGGATGTACTTCGTATGAAAGCCATTCAAGTACAGACTTAAGCGAAGCTGAAATAGTGTGGTTATGCTCAGGAGTAGCAATAATGACACCATCTGCACGAGTAATTTTGTTGTAAAGTAGGCGCAACTGGAAGCTGTCGTCCCATTTTTCATCTTGGTTAAACATTGGAACTTCATCGATTTCCAAAACCTCAAGTTCAAATTTAATTTTAAACTGACGGCGGATGAATTCCAAAGTTTGCGGTTATATGATTGATCGTAGTTTGATCCAACAAGTCCAACAAATTTCATTCTATTTTGTCTCCTATCTTACAAGTTTTCCCAGTCAAATTCTTCTGCATCTTTGCGAAGAAGCTCTTGTGCGTTACGCAATTTCTCAGTAACTTTAACAAAGATACGGAAGTCATCAAAGATGGCATCTAATTTATTAATAACATCAAGATCTACCAAATCACCATTCTTATCAAATGCTTGAAGAGAATGAGAAAGCAAGAATTCGTCAGGTAGAACTGTCGCTTTAATCTCTGGCGCATTCAAAATTTGACGAAGTTGCAATTGAGCACGTGAAGAACCAAGAGTACCATATGAAGCACCAGTAATCATGACTGGTTTATTCAAAAGTGGGAATACTCCGTAAGAAATCCAAGCAAGGGCGCTCATAAGTACAGCTGGAATTGAGTGGTCGTATTCTGGAGTACCGATAATAACACCATCAGCTGCTTCGATTTTAGCTACGATTTCTATAGCTTCAACCGGAATTTGTTTGTCGGCTGGTTTGTTAAATACAGGTAGGTCTTTGATTTCTACCAATTCGATTTCTGCTTTATCAGCAAAGTGTTTCTGCATATATTGAAGCAGTTGACGGTTTGTGGAACGTTTTGAGTTAGTTCCTACAATAGCAATAAGTTTAAGCATGGGCTTTCCTTTCTCTTTTGCGTTATTAATTATTTACTGTTGGATACCAGATGAACAAAAAACGTGTCCATCTTTGTCAATGAGGATGGCTTCGATACCTTCCATATTTTCGACTTGCCACATAATAGAAGCGCTACGTTCGCCAAATAATCGTGTGGTCCATATCTCCCCGTCAACTGAACGGTCAGATATTATGGTTAAACTCGCTAAATCCGTTTCGATTGGATAGCCTGTTTCACTATCGAAATGTGATGATAATCCTTGCCATTGATTTCAAGATGCCGTTCATAAATTCCAGAAGTAACAACTGATTTTCCAGTAATGGATAAGGTCATCAGGTGATTACCTCGTGGGTGAGTTGGATCTTGAATACCGATTTGCCACGGACGTCCATCTTTTGATTGGTTGTTCCCAATTGTGAGGATGTTTCCTCCAAGATTGATAAGAGCAGAAGTGACACCGTTTTCTTTTAAGAAAGCTGCAACCTTATCTGCACTGTACCCCTTTGCTAAACACCCCAAGTCAATTTTCATCCCCTTTTTTTCAAGGTAGACAGTTGAATCAACTGAATCGAGTTTAATCATACGAGGGTCGATTAGTGGTAAGACTGAAGCGATTTCTTCAGGGCTTGCAACCTTTGCATCGGAAAAACCAATACGCCAGGTTTGAGCCAAAGGCCCTATACTAATATTGAGATGACTTTTAGGCGCTAGACTGTGTTCTAGACCTAATGAAATCAGTTCAAACAAATCAGGGTGGACTTTAACTGGGGCAATACCTGCCTGATAGTTAATTTCCATTAATTCAGATTCAGTACTGTTAGCATTGAAGCGGAATTCAAGTTCCTTGAGCAAATCAAAAGCTTGACGGAGAAGATTATCGGCTTGTTCATGTACTAAGGAAATAGTAATCGTAGTTCCCATTAATCGCTCAGATGATGAACTAAGAGGCAAAGAATCAACTCCCTTCAAATCACTCGGAAATAGCTACAAATCTTGAATGAATAAGAAATTTAAAATTTATAATTTATTTCCATATAAATAGAATATCATAAAGTCAGCGTTTTTCACAAATCATTTTTTTACAAAAAGTCAAGAAATATGCTTAAAAAATTAAAAACAGCTCCAAATCAATGAGGACTCTTTGAAAAAAATTGATATATCTTTCAAAAACTTTCTTAAATGACACCAAACGGGTCAAAAGTCTTGAAAACGTTCACAGATAATGGTATACTTGAGAGGTAAATAAAAAAATAAAGGTAGGATTTATCTTATGAGTAAAATCGTAGTCGTGGGTGCTAACCACGCTGGAACTGCATGTATCAACACTATGTTGGACAACTTTGGAAACGAAAACGAAATCGTTGTATTTGACCAAAACTCAAACATTTCATTCCTTGGATGTGGAATGGCTCTTTGGATTGGTGAACAAATCGACGGACCTGAAGGATTGTTCTACTCTGATAAAGAAAAATTGGAAGCAAAAGGTGCTAAAGTTTACATGAACTCACCAGTTCTTTCAATTGACTATGACAATAAAGTTGTTACTGCTGAAGTTGACGGTAAAGAACACAAAGAATCATATGATAAATTGATTTTCGCTACTGGTTCAACTCCAATCTTGCCACCAATCGAAGGTGTTGAAATTGTCAAAGGTAACCGTGAGTTCAAAGCAACTCTTGAAAACGTACAATTCGTTAAATTGTACCAAAATGCTGAAGAAGTTATCAACAAGCTTGCTGATAAGAGCAAACACCTTGAACGTATCGCTGTTGTCGGTGGTGGATACATCGGTGTTGAGCTTGCTGAAGCTTTCGAACGTCTTGGAAAAGAAGTTGTCCTAGTTGATATCGTAGACACTGTCTTGAACGGATACTATGACAAAGACTTCACACAAATGATGGCTAAACTTGGAAGACCACAACATCCGTTTGGCACTTGGACAAACTGTTAAGGCTATCGAAGGTGACGGTAAAGTAGAACGCTTGGTAACTGACAAAGAAACATTTGATGTGGATATGGTTGTTCTTGCAGTTGGATTCCGTCCAAACACAGCTCTTGCTGACGGTAAGATTGAACTCTTCCGTAACGGTGCCTTCCTTGTAGACAAGAAACAAGAAACTTCAATTCCAGGTGTATACGCTGTTGGTGACTGTGCGACTGTTTATGACAATGCTCGTAAAGACACTAGCTACATCGCACTTGCTTCAAACGCTGTACGTACAGGTATCGTAGGTGCTTTCAATGCTTGTGGACATGAGCTTGAAGGAATCGGTGTTCAAGGATCAAATGGTATTTCTATCTATGGTCTTCACATGGTTTCAACTGGTTTGACACTTGAAAAAGCAAAAGCTGCTGGTTACAATGCAACTGAAACTGGTTTCAACGATCTTCAAAAACCAGAATTTATGAAGCATGACAACTATGAAGTAGCTATCAAGATTGTCTTTGATAAAGACAGCCGTGAAATCCTTGGTGCACAAATGGTATCTCGTGATTCAGCAATTAGCATGGGAATTCACATGTTCTCACTTGCTATCCAAGAACACGTTACAATTGATAAATTGGCATTGACAGACCTATTCTTCTTGCCACACTTCAACAAACCATACAACTACATCACAATGGCTGCACTTACAGCAGAAAAATAATTGATGATATGACAATAAAAAAGTAACTTCAACGATTGAAGTTACTTTTTTTATTTTAAGATTAAGAAACCTCGTCTCTTGCTGGGAAAGTAAACCCTTCTCCAAGGATTTCGTGAGCTTCCGTGATAGTGATAAAGGCCATCGGATCAACTGTATGAATCATTTCTTTCATCTTGACAATTTCATTTCTTGCGACAATACAGTAAATAATCTTTAAGTCCTTTTGGCTATAGTAGCCTTGTCCTGAGATAAAGGTAACACCACGACCGAGTTCTTCATTAATTTTATCAGCTAATTCCATCGGTTTGAGTGATAATCATAAATCCTTTACCAGCATATCCACCCTCACCGATTAGGTCAATGACTCTTGAAACGATAAAGTCAAATAAGAGAGTATAGGTTACGAGGCGTAGGTCTTGGAAGATGATTAAAATCAGCATCAGAATGAGAAAATCAAGTCCAAAAAGCAATTTACCAACTGAAATATGGGTGTATTTATTTAGGATACGAGCGACAATATCAGTTCCACCAGTTGTTCCCCCTGCGTTGAAAATAATACCGAGTCCAACTCCTAGGAGGACACCGGCCACTAAAGCCACCACTACGAGATCTCCTTCAAGGTTAATCTGAAGAGGAATTTTCTCAAAGATAGCTAACCAGATAGATAGGGAAATCGTTCCAAGTAGACTAGAGTATAGTGATCTTAGTCCAAATATTCTCCAAGCTAGTAAAAAGAGTGGGATATTTATCAAGAGGTTCATCAGTGAGATTGGGATATTAAAGAGATAGTAGGTAATCAAGGTTATCCCCGTTGCTCCACCTTCGAACAAGTGATGTGGAACAACAAAATAAGTCAGTCCGAAGGCGAAGATAGCAGCTCCGAATATAATAGTTAAAGTTGATTTAATATGCCGTAGCATTGAGCTCCCCTCCTTATTTTTACATAAAAGTGAAGTAGTAAGAGTTTTAGAATAGTACCAAAATCATATTTTCATAGATTGAATTTTCTCAGAATCCGGGGTAACACGTAAGGTTTTTTGTCCCGTATAGGTGACAAAACCAGGTTTTCCACCGGTTGGTTTGTTGAGTTTTTTCACCTCAATCATATCTACTTGAACGAGATTTGAAAGGCGCCCTTTCGAAAAGTAGGCAGCAAGTTCTGCCGCATCTGTCTTGACTTCATCAGAAGGATTCAGGTTACCTGAGATGACGACGTGACTTCCAGGTATATCCTTAGCATGGAACCAAAGTTCTTCTTTCCGTGCGATCTTAAAGGTCAATTCTTCGTTTTGAAGATTGTTTCGTCCAACGAGAATAATCGTTTTACCATCACTGGCCAGATATTTCTCTGGCTTTTTACGTTTTTGAATTTTTTCTCGCTGGCGTCTTCTAATGAAACCAGTTTGAATTAATTCTTCACGAATTTCAGCAATTTCATCTAATCCAGCTTGGTTGAGAACTGTCTCCACGCTTTCCAGATAAAGAATAGTAGATTTTGTTTCTTCGATTAATTCTGTTAGATATTTAACAGCTTCTTTTAACTTCTGATATCGTTTAAAGTATTTTTGAGCATTTTGGCTAGGTGTTAAGGCTTTATCAAGAGCGATTGTAATTGGCTGATTGGTGTAATAATTGTCTAAGACGACTTGGTCTTGGTCATTGGGAACTTGATGAAGAAAAGTCGTTAGTAACTCGCCTTTTTGTCGGAATTCTTCAGCATTTTCGGTAGCAAGCAGTTCTTTTTCTTGCTTCTTCAGCTTCTGACGATTTTTATGCAGTTCATTTTCAACTCGGCGAATGAGTTCGCTAGCTTGTTGCTTCACCCGATCACGTTCGGCTTTGTCTTTGTAATAGACATCAAGTAGTTGAGAAAGGCTTGAAAAATGGTCGTCTAACTTATTGGAAAATGGCACACAAGAGAACGATTTATCTGTTAAGCAAGGGTTGGTTTCTTGCTTAAAAAAGTTTCGGAAATTAGATAGTTTATCACTAAGCAGTTGTTTTTCTAACTCGGTTGACGTATCACGGCCTAGCCCTTGAAAAATTTTTTGAAGGTTTTTAGCTGACAATTCTTGTGTTTGTAGGATTTCAAACAATTTTTCATCCTTGATGGTAAAAGGATTGAGAGCCTCTGTTTTTGGTGGGGCGATATAAGTTGCACCAGGTAGGAGGGTCCGGTAACTATTTTGAGAGAAACCGATATGTTTAATCACCTCAAGAATTTGTTGCTAGACTTGTCTATGAGAAGAATATTACTATGTTTTCCCATAATCTCAATGATTAGTGTTGCCTGAATATCATCACCAATCTCGTTCTTGTTAGAAACAGTGATTTCAACGATTCTATCATTTTCAATCTGCTCAATAGATTCAATTACCGCACCCTGTAAATATTTCCTTAAAACCATGATAAAGGTAGAAGGTTGAGCAGGATTTTCAAAGGTCGTATCTGTTAACTGGATGCGTCCAAATACAGGATGCGCAGAAAGGAGCAAGCGATGACTTTGACGGTTGCTACGGATTTGTAGGACCAATTCTTGGTCAAAAGGTTGATTAATTTTTTGGATACGGCCATTTAGCAGTTCTGTCCGTAATTCCTCAACCATGTGGTGTAAAAAAAATCCATCAAATGACATTGTTTTCTCCTCTTGAATGTATTCCATAGTATTATATCAAAAAGGTAGAATAAAATCATAGAAATATGGTATAATAAAGCCAAGTAAAGAGAATCGAGAAACGCATGTATATTGAAATGGTAGATGAAACTGGTCAGGTTTCTAAAGAAATTCTAAAGCAAACAAAAGAAATTTTGGAATTTGCTGCGAAAAAGATTGGAAAAGAAGACAAGGAGATGGCAGTCACTTTTGTGACCAATGAACGGAGTCATGAACTCAATCTAGAGTTTCGTGATACTGACCGTCCAACAGACGTTATCAGCCTTGAATATAAACCTGAATTACAGATCACCTTTGATGAAGAAGATTTGGCGGAAGATCCTGACTTAGCAGAAATGATGTCAGAATTTGATTCTTATATCGGTGAGCTATTCATTTCAATCGATAAGGCCCATGAGCAAGCCGAAGACTACGGTCATAGTTTTGAACGTGAGATGGGCTTCTTAGCAGTTCACGGTTTTTTACATATCAACGGTTATGATCACTACACTCCGGAAGAAGAAGCGGAGATGTTCGGTTTACAAGAAGAAATTTTAACAGCCTATGGACTCACAAGAAAATAAACGAAAATGGAAAAATCGTGACTTGCTTTCAAGTTTAGATTTTGCCCTGACTGGTATTTTTACTGCCATAAAAGAAGAGCGTAATATGAGAAAGCATGCAGTAACCTCTCTCTTGGTTGTTCTTGCAGGCTTTGTTTTTCAAGTTTCTAGAATTGAATGGCTCTTTCTCTTATTAAGCATTTTCTTAGTCATTGCTTTTGAGATTTTGAATTCTGCTATTGAAAACGTAGTTGATTTAGCTAGCCATTATCACTTTTCTATGTTGGCAAAGAAAGCTAAGGACATGGCAGCTGGTGCAGTACTTGTTGTGTCTTTATTTGCTGCAGTGACTGGACTTATCATTTTCATCCCTAGAATTTGGGATTTGCTATTTTAAACTTTAATAGAGGTAACTATGACATTTAAATCAGGCTTTGTAGCCATTTTAGGACGTCCCAACGTTGGGAAGTCAACGTTTTTGAATCACGTCATGGGGCAAAAGATTGCCATCATGAGTGATAAGGCGCAAACAACGCGCAACAAGATTATGGGAATCTACACGACCGATAAGGAACAAATCATCTTTATCGATACACCGGGAATTCATAAGCCTAAGACAGCCCTTGGAGACTTCATGGTAGAGTCAGCTTATAGTACCCTACGTGAAGTAGATACTGTTCTTTTTATGGTGCCTGCAGATGAGCCTCGCGGAAAAGGGGACGATATGATTATCGAACGGCTCAAGGCTTCTAAAGTACCAGTCATTCTCGTGGTCAACAAGATTGATAAGGTTCATCCAGACCAACTCTTGGCCCAAATTGATGACTTCCGTAATCAGATGGACTTTAAGGAAATTGTACCGATTTCAGCTCTACAAGGAAATAATGTTTCGCGTTTGATTGATATTTTGAGCGAAAACTTAGAAGAAGGTTTCCAATATTTCCCAGCTGATCAAATCACAGACCACCCAGAGCGTTTCTTGGTCTCTGAAATGATTCGTGAAAAGGTCTTGCACTTAACTCGTGAAGAAATTCCACACTCAGTTGCGGTGGTGGTAGACTCTATGAAACGAGATGAGGAGACCGATAAAGTTCATATCCGAGCAACCATCATGGTTGAGCGTGATAGCCAAAAGGGAATTATCATCGGTAAAGGTGGTGCCATGCTCAAGAAAATTGGAACTCTTGCCCGTAAAGATATCGAACTCATGCTAGGAGACAAGGTCTTCCTAGAAACATGGGTTAAGGTTAAGAAAAATTGGCGCGATAAGAAATTAGATCTTGCCGATTTTGGTTACAACGAAAAAGAATATTAAGAAGAGGTGGGCAGAAGCCTGCTTCTTGTTTTTAGAGAAGGAGGAGCTATGCCTGAATTACCTGAGGTAGAAACAGTTCGACGTGGTTTGGAAAAATTGATTCTTGGCAAGAAGATTTCAACGATTGATATCCGTTATCCCAAGATGATTAAAACTGATTTGGATGAATTTCGGAGGGAATTGCCTGATCAGGTTATTCAAACAATGGGACGTCGTGGCAAGTATCTACTTTTCTATTTATCCGACAAAGTTTTAATTTCACATTTGAGAATGGAAGGGAAGTATTTTTATTACCCAGACCAAGTGCCAGAACGCAAACATGCTCATGTGTTGATTCATTTTGAAGATGGTGGGACTTTAGTCTATGAGGATGTCCGTAAATTTGGAACCATGGAGTTGCTAGCTCCTGAACTTTTAGAAGCTTACTTTTTGTCCAAGAAACTTGGTCCGGAACCGACTGAGCAAGATTTTGATTTAGGGAGTTTTAAACTAGCCTTGAAAAAATCTAAAAAACCTATCAAATCTCATCTTCTCGATCAGACTTTGGTTGCCGGATTAGGTAATATCTATGTTGATGAAGTACTTTGGAGGGCGAAAGTTCATCCAGCTAGGATTTCTCAAAGTTTAACACCACAAGAGGCTAGGAAAGTCCATGATGAAACAATCAATGTTTTAGGACAGGCTGTTGAAAAGGGTGGTTCAACAATTCGCACTTATACCAATGCATTTGGAGAAGATGGCACCATGCAGGAATTCCACCAAGTATACGACAAGGCAAGTCAAGCTTGTTCGCGTTGTGAAACCATCATCGAAAAAATTCAACTAGGTGGCCGTGGAACTCACTTTTGTCCAAAATGTCAAAGGAGAAAGTGATGGGAAAAATAATCGGAATTACTGGTGGTATTGCGTCAGGTAAGTCCACTGTCACAGAATTTTTAAGACAAAAAGGGTTTCAAGTTGTAGATGCAGATACAGTCGTCCACCAACTACAAAAACCTGGTGGACGATTATTTCAGGTTTTAGTGGAGCATTTTGGGGAGAAGGTCCTTCTTGAAAATGGTGAACTGAATCGTCCCTTACTTGCTAGCCTTATTTTTTCAAATCCTGAAGAGCAAGAATGGTCTAAGAGAACCCAGGGTGAGATTATTCGTGAGGAGTTAGCTGCATTACGTAATCAGTTGGCTCAGACAGAAGCTCTCTTTTTCATGGATATTCCCCTGCTTTTTGAGCAGAACTATGCTTCATGGTTTGACGAAACTTGGCTAGTCTATGTAAATCGTGATGTTCAATTGGAGCGATTAATGAAACGGGACCAAATTTCAAAAGAAGCAGCTGAATCCCGTTTAAACTCTCAATGGCCTTTAGAAGGAAAAATTAGTCTGGCTAGTCACAGTTTAGATAATAATGGAAATCAAGAACAGTTGATAGCTCAAGTAGTTCAGTTGCTTGATGATATATGTCTATAAATTAACATTGTTAGGAAGGAGAATTTTGGTATTGTTTGTTCAAATCATCTTAGATTGAAATAGTATCAAATACAAAAAATCTAGTGCGTGTAAAAATTAATCTAAAATGCTCCTCTTGTGGCAGCATGAATTATCTAACCAGTAAGAACTCCAAAACACATCCAGATAAGATTGAAGTCTTAAAGTATTGTCCCAAAGAAAGAAAAGTGACTCTACATCTTGAATCTAAGTAGAAATTATGGTAGAATAATAGGGATTTTAAGGAGTTTGATATGTATAACCTATTATTAACCATTTTATTAGTATTATCTGTTGTGATTGTGATTGCAATTTTTATGCAACCAACTAAAAATCAGTCTAGCAATGTATTTGATGCCAGCTCTGGTGACTTGTTTGAACGTAGCAAAGCGCGTGGTTTTGAAGCCGTAATGCAACGTTTGACAGGAATCTTAGTCTTTTTCTGGCTAGCCATTGCCTTAGCATTGACGGTATTATCAAGTAGATAAGAAAATAATGGGCGGGACTAGGTCTTTGCCTATTTTTATTTTTGAAAGAAATAAGGTTTTACACAAAAAAATTTAACAATCTAGAAAGAAAACATGAAAGATAGAATAAAAGAATATTTAAAAGAAAAGGGACGAGTCACAGTTAATGACTTGGCTCAAGCTCTAGGAAAGGATAGATCCAAGGATTTTCGTGAGTTAATCAAAACTCTTTCCTTGATGGAGAGAAAGCACCAAATTCGCTTTGAAGAAGATGGTAGTCTTACCTTGGACCAAAAGAAGAAACACGAGATTACTCTTAAAGGAATTTTTCATGCCCATAAAAATGGCTTCGGCTTTGTTAGTCTTGAAGGCGAGGAAGACGATCTTTTTGTAGGGAAAAATGATGTTAACTATGCCATTGATGGCGATACTGTTGAAATTGTAATCAAGAAGGTTGCGGATCGTCAAAAAGGAACTGCAGCTGAAGCAAAGATTATCGATATTTTAGAACACAGTTTGACGACGGTTGTTGGTCAAATCGTTCTTGATGAGGAAAAACCCAAGTATGCAGGTTACATCCGTTCAAAAATCAAAAGATTAGTCAACCAATCTACGTTAAGAAGCCAGCTATTCAATTAGACGGTACAGAAGTTCTCAAGGTCTTTATCGATAAGTACCCAAGTAAGAAACACGATTTCTTTGTCGCTAGTGTATTAGATGTTGTTGGACATTCTACAGATGTAGGGATTGATGTCCTCGAGGTCTTGGAGTCAATGGATATTGTATCTGAGTTTCCAGAGGCTGTTCTCAAAGAGGCAGAAAATGTGCCAGATGTGCCATCAGAGAAAGATCTGGAAGGTCGTCTAGACTTAAGAGATGAAATTACCTTTACCATTGATGGAGCGGATGCAAAAGACTTGGATGATGCTGTTCATATCAAACCATTAAAAAATGGAAATATCGAACTAGGTGTTCACATTGCCGATGTCTCCTACTATGTGACCGAGGGTTCTGCTCTTGACAAGGAAGCCCTCAATCGTGCGACCTCTGTCTATGTGACAGACCGTGTAGTTCCAATGCTGCCAGAGCGCCTCTCAAACGGAATCTGTTCTCTTAACCCTCAAGTGGACCGCTTGACCCAGTCTGCTATTATGGAGATTGATAAAAATGGTCGTGTTCGTAATTATACGATTACGCAGACCGTTATCAAAACAAGTTTCCGTATGACTTATAGTGATGTCAATGACATCCTAGCAGGTGATGAGGAGAAGAGACAAGACTATAAGAAAATTGTTCCTAGTATCGAACTTATGGCCAAGCTCCATGAGACTTTGGAAAGTATGCGAATTAAGCGTGGTGCTTTAAATTTTGATACCAATGAAGCTAAGATTTTGGTAGATAAAAAAGGGAAACCTGTCGATATCGTACTTCGTCATCGTGGTGTTGCTGAACGTATGATTGAGTCCTTTATGTTGATTGCCAACGAAACAGTTGCCGAGCAATTCAGCAAGCTGGAACTTCCTTTATTTATCGAATTCACGAGGAACCTAAAGCTGAGAAAGTTCAGAAATTTATTGATTACGCTTCAAGTTTTGGATTACGAATCTATGGGACTGCCAGTGAGATAAGTCAGGAAGCCCTCCAAGACATCATGAGTGCTGTTGAAGGAGAGCCATATGCGGATGTATTATCCATGATGTTGCTTCGTTCGATGCAGCAGGCTCGTTATTCTGAGCATAATCATGGTCACTATGGTCTAGCCGCGGACTATTACACGCACTTTACCAGTCCGATTCGTCGTTATCCTGACCTTCTTGTTCACCGTATGATTCGTGACTATGGACGTTCTAAGGATGTAGCAGATCATTTTGAACAGGTCATTCCTGAGATTGCCACCCAGTCTTCAAACCGTGAGCGCCGTGCCATAGAGGCAGAGCGCGAAGTTGAAGCTATGAAAAAAGCTGAGTACATGGAAGAGTATGTTGGCGAAGAGTATGATGCAGTTGTTTCAAGTATCGTTAAATTTGGTATTTTTGTTGAATTGCCAAATACAGTTGAGGGATTGATTCACATTACCAATCTACCTGAATTTTACCATTTTAATGAACGCGATTTAACCCTCCGTGGGGAGAAATCAGGAATTACTTTCCGAGTGGGACAGCAGATCCGTATTCGTGTCGAAAGAGCGGATAAGATGACTGGTGAGATCGATTTTTCCTTCATTCCAAGTGAATTTGATGTCATTGAGAAAGGTTTGAAACAGTCTGGCCGTAAGGATAGAGGGCATCGTTCAGATAAGAAAGAAGACAAGAGAAAATCTGGTCGTTTAGGTGATAAACGCAAGCATTCTCCAAAAGACAAGAAGAAAAAAAGCAAGAAACCTTTTTACAAAGAAGTAGCAAAGAAAGGAGCCAAGTATGGCAAAGGGCGAGGGAAAGGTCGTCGCGCAAAATAAAAAGGCGCACCACGACTATACAATCGTAGATACGCTAGAAGCAGGAATGGTCCTGACAGGAACTGAAATCAAGAGTGTTCGAGCAGCCCGCATCAATCTGAAAGACGGTTTTGCCCAAGTGAAAAATGGGGAAGTTTGGCTGAGCAATGTTCATATCGCTCCTTATGAAGAGGGCAATATCTGGAACCAAGAACCAGAACGTCGTCGTAAACTCCTCCTTCATAAAAAGCAAATCCAGAAATTAGAGCAAGAAACCAAAGGGACAGGGATGACCTTGGTTCCTCTTAAAGTCTACATAAAAGATGGATACGCAAAGTTACTCTTAGGACTTGCAAAAGGGAAACACGACTATGACAAACGAGAGTCTATCAAACGTCGTGAGCAAGATCGTGATATTGCGCGTGTCATGAAAGCTGTCAACCATCGATAGAAGGGTTATATAAAATGGAAAAACTAGTTGCTTACAAACGCATGCCGGTCTGGAATAAAGACACCATGCCAGAAGTTGTTCAAAGAAAACACAATACTAAGGTCGGAACCTGGGGCAAGATTACCGTATTAAAGGGACTTTAAAGTTTATTGAGTTGACTGAGGAGGGAGAAATTATAGCTGAGCATCTCTTTGAAGCAGGTGCTGATAATCCTATGGCGCAACCTCAAGCCTGGCACAAAGTAGAAGCTGCCACAGAAGATGTGGAATGGTACTTGGAATTCTATTGTAAAGCAGAGGATTACTTCCCCAAGAAATACAATACTAACCCAGTTCATTCGGAAGTTTTAGAAGCTATGGATACAGTAAAACCATGTAAGGCACTAGACCTAGGATGTGGTCAAGGAAGAAATGCCCTCTTTCTAGCTCAACATGGTTTTGATGTCACAGCTGTAGATCAAAATGAGCTATCTCTTGAAATCTTGCAAAGCATTGTAGAGCAAGAAGATTTAGAAATGCCTGTTGGGCTTTACGATATTAATTCAGCTAGCATTGGACAAACTTATGATTTTATCGTATCGACTGTTGTTCTCATGTTTTTACAAGCAGATCGGATTCCGGCTATTATCAAAAATATGCAGGAACAAACTTCTATCGGTGGCTATAATTTGATTGTGTGTGCTATGGATACAGAGGATTATCCTTGCTCAGTCAACTTCCCATTTACCTTCAAAGAGGGTGAGTTGGCAAATTACTACAAGGACTGGGAATTGATCAAGTACAATGAAAATCCAGGTCATTTGCACCGTCGTGATGAAAACGGAAATCGTATCCAACTACGTTTTGCGACCATGTTGGCTAAAAAAGTAAAATAAATGAATAAAAGGAATAGAGAGCGGTCGTTTTCTATTCCTTATTTGTTACCCTAATAAGAAAGGGAAATATCAATTTATGCTATACTAGAAGTAGGAGAAGTCGATGAAATTAAACAGAATTGTGATAGTTTTAAAACGATTCTGATCGACCACTATTCTTTCAGACTTTTTTGTCTAGGAGGTCTTAAGATGACTAGTCTTTTAATTGAACTATACGATCGTCATACCATTGAGAAAAATGTCTACCAAGCTTTTGTCAGTGATTGTGATGAGATTTTATACCTTTCTACAAGAAAAATTGCTGAGGAAGAAAAGCTATCCTTGAAGCATTTTCTAATGGAACAAGTTCCACACTTAAAACAAGTACATTTTCGACAATTCCACCTAGAAAAAATCTGTCAGGAATTGGACGTATTTATCAATGATTTTGAGACGGTGACCATCGATGTTTTTGGTGGAGATAATCTATTAGCAATAGTTCTATATCAGTATGGTTTGGAGAAAGGTATTCCCATTATTGCTATGGATGTTGAACAAGGAAAGCAGTATGCCTGGGAAAGGGCTAAGATTTATGATAAAAAGTTAGAGATTCCTAGTTTATCCATTGAACAATTGATAGCTTTACGTGGTGGAAAAGTCCTTAAATCAAGAAGGCCTCAGCATTCTAATAAGCAAGTGCTAGCTATAAAAAAATTGGCCAAATATGCTATCGAAAATCCTGAAAAATGGTATCAGATTACCCAATTCTTTGCACTGGCAAAAACAAATGATTTTCACGCTGAAACAGCAAAAGTTTTGGAGAGTAATGGAAAAATTTATTCTTACCCCAGTAGCTTGATTCCTTTGTTCACAAAAGCTAATTTATTGAAAGTAGAAGAGGAAACAACAGATACTGTCACTTATACATTCCCAACACCAGAAGCACATCTGTTATGTCGAACTAAAGGGCATATTTTAGAATTGTATATCTATTTACTAGCCCTCGAGTCGGAGTATTTTGATGAATGTATGATTGGTACTGAAATTGACTGGAATGGGATTTTCCCTGAGGCTGACAATGTTCAAAATGAGATTGATGTTATTCTTCGTAAAGGTCACTCTGTAGTTTTCATTTCTTGTAAAATGACGGATCTAGCAGTTGAAGCTATTAACGAACTTGAAGTTTATGCCAATCATTTTGCAGGTGATAATTGTTTGAAAATGATTGTTTGCTCTGGAAAAATCAATCCTGTTTATAGTCATCGTTGTCAGGAATATGGTGTAATGGTGATAAAGCAGGATCAAATACAGAATCTTATTCCCATGTTACAGAAATATATGAAGAACAAACGTAAATGATACTAAAAGTTATAGTGAAGAAGAGTCTGGGATAATAGTCCTAGCCTTTCAATTGTCTTTGGATTGTCGAGCAAGACGCAGTGGTTGAGTGGGCTCTACTACGCTGATTTCATCAGCTTTTATAGCCCTACTCAACTGTGCGGAGGTGGGACGACGAAATCGAATTCTAACAAATTACCGATTTCTGTCCCACCCTCTTTTCTTATCCTTTTCGAATAAAGTAGAAAAGGGGGATATATGTTTATAGCTAGAGATAAAAAAGGTCATTTAATCAACGCGTTAGAGAATGAGGTAAAGAAACAAGCTTATTATTGTCCAGCTTGCGGAACGAGTGTTCGCTTGAAAAAAGGAAAAAATGTAAGAACTCATTTTGCGCATGAAAGTTTAAAAAGTTGTGATTTTTATCATGAGAACGAAGGACCAGAACATTTAGAGAATAAGGGTGCACTTTTTAATTGGGCTAAGAAAGATGCTGAAGTAGAAATGGAATGTCCGATTCCTGAACTTAAGCAAATCGCAGATATCCTCATCAATAAGCAATTAGCGCTGGAAGTTCAGTGTAGTCCTATTTCTTGCGAACTTTTACGGGAGAGAAGCAATGGTTATCGAAGTTTGGGAATTCAAGTTCTTTGGCTATTGGGAGAAAAGCTCTGGCTAAAAGAGCGACTAACTAAACTTCAAAGAGATTTTCTTTATTTTAGTCATAATATGGGATTTTATCTTTGGGAGTTAGACCATAAAAAACAAGTTTTGAGGCTCAAGTACCTCCTTCACCAAGATTTAAAAGGGAAACTCCATTATCAGCTCAAGGAATTTTCTTATGGCAAAGGAAATCTCTTAGAAATTTTACGTAGTCCTTATCAGCAACAGACTCTTATCACTTTTTCAGTTGAGCAAGACATAGATATTTGTCATTACATTCAAAAACAGCTCTACTATCAAAACCCCTATTGGATGAAACAACAAGCCCAAGCTTACTTAAGAGGAGAAAATCTTTTAAATCTAAAAAAACAGGACTGGTATCCTCAAGTAAGGCCGATAGAACATGGTCATTTTTGTCAGATAAGTCAAAATCTATATGATTATTACCGCAACTTTCAGGCTTATTATGAACTGAATCCACAAAATCAGCAACAAAAGCTCTATCCACCTGCCTTTTATCAGCATTATTTCTCGAAAAATATGGTAAAATAGAAAGGATGGAGGAAATTTATGGTATTACAACGAAATGAAATCAATGAAAAAGATACATGGGATCTATCAACGATCTTTGAAACAGACCAAAAATGGGAAGAAGAATTAGCCCTATTAACCGAGGACACAAAAGAAGCAACTAGACTTGAAGGGCATCTTTTGGATAGCGCAGAAAGCCTATTAAATATTACAGAGCGTTATTTGGATTTGAGCCGTCGTCTTGAAAAACTCTATGTCTACGCTCATATGAAAAACGACCAGGATACACGAGTTGCTAAATATCAAGAATACTATGCAAAGGCAATGACTCTTTATAGTCAACTCGACCAGGTATTCTCTTTCTATGAGCCAGAATTTATGACGATTACTGAAGAGCAGTATCAAAACTTTTTAGCAGAAGAACCAAAACTTCAGCCTTATAAACACTTCTTTGATAAACTCTTGCAAAATAAGGAACATGTCCTTTCACAACGTGAAGAAGAGTTGTTAGCAGGTGCTGGTGAAATCTTTGGTGCTGCTAGTGAAACCTTTGCTATCTTAGATAATGCAGATATCGTCTTTCCATTTGTTAAAGATGAAGATGGAAATGAAGTGCAGTTGTCACATGGTGTCTATATGCGCTTAGTAGAATCTAAGAACCGTGAAGTTCGTCGTGGTGCATATGAAGCACTATACTCTACCTATGAGCAATACCAGCACACTTACGCTAAAACCCTGCAGACAAATGTAAAGTACAAAACTACCGGGCAAAAGTTCGGAACTACAAGAGTGCGCGAGAAGCTGCTCTTGCGGCCAACTTTGTTCCAGAAAGTGTCTATGACAACTTAGTATCTGCTGTTCGTAAGCATTTGCCATTATTGCATCGTTATCTCTCACTTCGTTCAAAAATCTTGGGTATTCCAGACCTTAAAATGTACGATGTCTATACACCATTGTCTTCAGTAGAATATAGCTTTACTTATGAGGAAGCCTTGAAGAAGGCAGAGGATGCTTTAGCTGTTCTTGGTGAGGATTACTTGAGTCGTGTTAAACGCGCCTTTAGCGAACGTTGGATCGATGTGTATGAAAATCAAGGTAAGCGTTCAGGTGCATACTCTGGTGGTTCTTACGATACTAATGCCTTCATGCTTCTTAACTGGCAAGATAACCTAGACAATCTCTTTACTCTTGTACATGAGACAGGTCATAGTATGCATTCTAGCTACACGCGTGAAACACAACCTTATGTATACGGAGATTACTCAATCTTCTTGGCAGAAATTGCTTCAACAACCAATGAAAATATCCTAACAGAAAAACTGCTAGAGGAAGTTCAAGATGATGCAACTCGCTTTGCCATTCTTAACAACTTCCTAGACGGCTTCCGTGGTACAGTCTTCCGTCAAACTCAGTTCGCTGAATTTGAACACGCTATCCACCAAGCTGACCAAAATGGTGAAGTCTTGACAAGTGAGTTCCTAAACAATCTCTATGCTGACTTGAACCAAGAGTATTATGGTTTGAGCAAAGAAGACAATCCTCAAATCCAGTATGAATGGGCTCGTATTCCTCATTTCTACTATAACTACTATGTGTATCAATATTCAACAGGTTTTGCGGCAGCTTCAGCTTTGGCTGAAAGATTGTTCATGGTAGTCAAGAAGATCGTGATCGTTATATTGAATACCTCAAGGCTGGTAAATCAGACTATCCACTTAATATCATGCGCAAAGCTGGTGTTGACATGGAAAAAGAAGATTATCTCAATGATGCCTTTGCTGTCTTTGAACGACGTTTGGACGAGTTTGAAGCCCTAGTTGACAAATTAGGACTGGCATAAGATGGTTGAGTCATACAGTAAAAATGCCAATCATAACATGCGACGTCCTGTTGTAAAGGAAGAAATCGTTGAATTCATGCGTCATAGACAAAAGCAAGTAACGGGGGCCTTGAAAGAACTAGAATCCTTTGCTCGCAAGGAGAATATTCCAATCATCCCTCATGAGACTGTCGCTTATTTTCGTTTCCTAATGGAAACAATTCAACCAAAAAATATTTTAGAGATTGGGACGGCGATTGGCTTTTCGGCACTTTTGATGGCTCAACATGCCCCAAATGCTAAAATAACAACCATAGACAGAAATCCTGAAATGATTGGTTTTGCCAAGGAAAATTTTGCAAAATTTGATAGTCGTAAACAAATCACCCTCTTAGAAGGTGATGCGGTAGACGTTTTGTCAACATTGACAGAGACCTATGATTTTGTTTTTATGGATTCTGCAAAATCCAAATACATCGTATTTTTGCCAGAAATCCTAAAACACCTTGAGGTTGGTGGAGTAGTTGTCTTGGATGATATTTTCCAAGGTGGAGACATTGCTAAGGATATTATGGAAGTCCGACGCGGGCAACGGACAATTTATCGTGGTTTGCAAAGACTATTCGATGCAACTTTAGACAATCCAGGTTTAACAGCTAGTCTAGTTCCTCTTGGGGATGGAATCTTGATGCTGAGAAAAATCAAGCAGAAGTAGAACTGCCTGATGTTAACTAATTTTAGAAATTTTTAAGACAATTTAGTAAAATAGATAAGGTAAACATTTATCTAGTGAACAAAAAGGAGTAAACATGAAGAAAAAATTATTGGCTGGTGCCATCACTTTGTTATCGGTAGCTACTTTGGCTGCTTGTTCAAATGGCTCTCAAGGAGCTGACCTCATTACTATGAAGGGTGATGTCATCACTGAGCACCAATTCTATGAAGAAGTGAAAAACAACTCAACTGCACAACAAATCTTGCTTAATATGACAATTCAGAAAGTCTTTGAAAAGCAATATGGATCTGAAGTGAGTGATAAAGAAGTAGATGATGCTGTGGCTGAAGAGCAAAAAAAATACGGTGATAGTTATCAAATCGTGCTTTCTCGTGCAGGTATGACAGCTGAAAGTCGTAAAGCTCAAATTCGCACAAGTAAATTAGTTGAATACGCTGTTAAGAAAGCAGCAGAAGCTGAATTAACAGATGAAAACTACAAGAAAGCATACGATGAGTACACACCAGATGTTACAGCTCAAGTTATTAAACTTGACAGTGAAGATAAGGCTAAAGAAGTACTAGCCAAAGCAAAAGAATCTGGAGCTGACTTTGCCCAATTGGCTAAGGATAATTCAACAGACGAAAAGACAAAAGCAAATGGTGGAGAAATCACCTTTGACTCTGCTTCAACAGAATTACCAGACGTAGTTAAAAAAGCAGCTTTTGCACTTAATGTTGATGGAATCTCAGATGTGATTACAGCTCCAGGTACACAAGCTTATTCAAACAGCTTCTATATTGTAAAATTAATTAAGAAGACAGAAAAATCTTCTAACTGGGAAGATTATAAAGAAAAATTGAAGACAGTTATCCTGACTCAAAAACAAAATGATGCTACTTTTGTCCAAGGTGTCATTAGTAAAGAGTTGCAGGCAGCAAATATCAAGGTCAAAGACCCAGCATTCCAAAAAATCTTTACTCAGTACATCCAAAGTGATACATCAAGCGAAACTACAACAACATCAGCAGCGACTGAAACTACAACAACAGCCACTGAGACTACAACAACATCTTCAAATTAAAGATGAATACTCTATCTTTCAACTCTTGAAAGGTAGAGTTTTTTTGAGGTTTTCATTGTTAAAAGTTGAAATTACAACGAAATGGTTTGTGAATTATCAAATCTGAAATTCGAGTCTTAAAGGGTAAGAGTTTTTTTCTAGTCTAAAAAATGGTATAATAGCTAGTAAAACTAGAATTATAGAAAATTAAAGATTTAGTAGATGGTGAAATATGAAAATTAGTAAAAGGCACCTGTTGAATTATTCCATTTTAGTGCCCTATATTCTCTTATCCGTTCTGGGTTTGATAGTGGTCTATTCGACAACAAGTGCATCCTTGATTCAAGAGGGGACGAGCGCCTTTCAATTAGTGCGAAATCAGGCCTTGTTTTGGTTCGTTAGTTTATTACTGATTGCAGTAATCTATAAGTTGAAGCTAGGATTTCTTCGCAACGAGCGATTGTTATTCGTCGTTATGTTTGCTGAGCTCATTTTACTAGCTTTAGCTCGTTTGATTGGGATTCCTATTAATGGAGCCTACGGTTGGATCAAGGTAGGACCGATTACCGTTCAACCTGCAGAGTACTTGAAAATTATCATTATTTGGTACTTGGCGCAACGTTTTTCAAAACAACAAGAAGAGATTGGCGTTTATGATTTCCAAGTTTTAACTCAAAACCAATGGTTCCCTAGATCCTTTAATGACTGGCGTTTTGTACTTCTGGTTATGATTGGTAGCTTGGCTATTTTCCCTGACCTTGGAAATGCTACTATCCTATTTTTGGTATCATTACTGATGTACTCAATTAGTGGAATAGCGCATCGATGGTTTGCAACGATTCTTGCTATACTTACAACTCTAGCCACTGTGACACTGACAACTATTAAAGTGATTGGTGTTGATAAGGTTTCTAAAATTCCAGTATTTGGATATGTAGCTAAGCGATTCAGTGCGTTCTTTAACCCATTTGACGATGTTGCTGGTGCAGGACACCAGTTAGCCAATTCATACTACGCTATGGTTAATGGAGGATGGTTTGGTCTAGGATTAGGGAACTCTATCGAAAAACGAGGATATCTACCTGAGGCGCATACGGACTTTGTTTTCTCCATCGTCATCGAAGAATTTGGCTTTGTTGGCGCAAGTCTTATTTTAGCTCTCGTGTTCTTCCTAATCCTTCGCATCATCTTGGTGGGGGTTCGAGCAAAGGATCCATTTAACTCAATGGTAGCCATTGGTATCGGTGGAATGATCTTAATTCAGGTATTCGTCAACATCGGGGGAATCTCAGGATTGATCCCTTCAACAGGTGTAACCTTCCCATTCCTTTCTCAAGGGGGAAATAGTCTCCTAGTTCTTTCTGTAGCCATCGCCTTTGTGTTAAATATTGATGCTAGCGAAAAACGAGCAAAACTCTATAGTGAATACGAATCACAGCTTTAAGAAAAAGTGATAAGGAGAAAAACATGTCTCTTCAAAAACTAGAAAATAATAGGAATAAAACTGTCGTCCAGGAAGAAGTTCAAATCTTGACAGATTTACTTGAAGATATTACGAAAAATATGCTTCCTTCTGAGACTTTTGACAAGATTATTCAGTTGAAGGAGTTGTCATCAAAATTAGACTATCAAGGGCTCGATAAAGTAGTTGCGAGTCTTACAAATGATGAAATGGTCTACATCTCTAGATATTTCTCTATTTTGCCACTTTTGATTAACATTTCTGAAGACGTTGACTTGGCATACGAGATTAACCATCTAAACAATATTGACCAAGATTACCTTGGTAAATTGTCAACAACCATTAAAATGGTGGCTGAAAAAGAAAATGCTGCTGAGATTCTTGAACATCTAAATGTGGTGCCAGTTTTGACAGCCCACCCAACTCAGGTTCAACGTAAGAGTATGTTGGACTTGACCAATCATATTCATAATTTGCTACGTAAATATCGTGATGTGAGAATGGGTCTGATTAATAAAGAAAAATGGTACAACGACCTTCGCCGTTATATTGAGATTATCATGCAGACGGATATGATTCGGGAAAAGAAACTTAAAGTAACGAATGAAATCACAAACGTGATGGAATACTACAATAGCTCCTTCCTTCAGGCTGTACCAAACTTGATGTTAGAGTATAAACGCCTTGCAAAAGAACAAGGCATTGATTTAAAACAAGCAAAACCAATTACCATGGGAATGTGGATTGGTGGAGACCGAGATGGAAACCCATTTGTAACTGCTGAAACACTCATGCTCTCGGCTACCATTCAAAGTGAAGTGATTTTGAACTACTATATCAGCAAGATTTCTAGTCTCTATCGTACTTTCTCTCTTTCTACCAATTTATCTAAGACAAGCAAGGCAGTTGAAGAAATGGCAGCTCAATCTCGTGATACATCTGTCTTCCGTGAGAAAGAACCTTATCGGCGTGCCTTCCATTTGATCCAATCAAAATTGATTCAAACTCTCTTAAATTTGAAAGAGTGGGCTCTTGTTGGGTCATCAGCTGATGAACGTCATCATATTGAACGACTTTTTGGCGCTCAGGGACATCAACAAGGAGTGGTTACTGACTATATTAGTAATCGTCTTTCAGGAGCCATTCAAGAATTAGCTGAAGATCGTCCTCCTTACTACGAAACAGTTGAAGAGTTCAAGCAAGACCTAGCTATCATTAAGGATTCATTACTTGAGAATAAGGCAGAGTCTTTACTGACCGGCGAATTTGCTGAGCTTTTGGAAGCAGTAGAAGTCTTTGGTTTCTTCTTGGCTTCTATCGATATGCGCCAAGATTCCAGTGTGCATGAAGCCTGTGTTGCTGAGTTGTTAGCATCTGCCGGAATTAATGATCACTACAGCGATTTATCAGAAGATGAAAAATGTGAGTTACTTTTACATGAATTGTTAGAGGACCCTCGAATCTTGTCTGCGACTCACGCTGAGAAGTCTGAACTTCTTGAGAAAGAATTGGCTATTTTCCAAACGGCTCGTGAATTAAAAGATCGTTTGGGAGAAGATGTCATTCGTCAAACCATTATTTCTCATGCAACTAGCGTGTCTGATATGCTAGAATTGGCCATTATGCTAAAAGAAGTTGGACTGGTTGATAATGAAAAAGCACGTGTTCAAATCGTTCCACTCTTTGAGACGATTGAGGACTTGGATCATTCTGAAGAAACAATGAGAAAGTATTTCTCTCTACCACTTGCTAAGAAGTGGATTGCTTCTAAAAATAACTACCAAGAAATTATGCTTGGATACTCTGATAGTAACAAGGATGGTGGCTATCTATCATCTTGTTGGACACTCTATAAGGCACAAAAACAATTGACGGCTATCGGCGATGAATTTGGCGTTAAAGTAACCTTCTTCCACGGCCGCGGAGGTACTGTTGGTCGTGGTGGTGGTCCGACTTATGATGCCATTGCTTCTCAACCGCTTAAGTCTATCAAGGATCGAATCCGCTTGACTGAACAAGGTGAAGTTATCGGAAACAAATACGGAAACAAGGATGCAGCCTACTATAATCTTGAAATGTTGGTATCTGCGGCTATTAATCGTATGATTACACAGAAGAAGAGCGATACCAATACTTCAAACCGTTATGAAGCTATCATGGACCAAGTAGTAGAACGTAGTTACGATATTTACCGTGAACTCGTATTTGGAAATGAGCTTTTCTATGATTATTTCTTTGAATCTAGTCCAATCAAAGCTATTTCAAGTTTCAATATCGGTTCTCGTCCCGCAGCCCGTAAAACGATTACTGAAATCAGTGGTTTGCGTGCTATTCCTTGGGTATTCTCATGGTCACAAAGCCGTGTGATGTTTCCAGGATGGTATGGTGTTGGTTCAAGTTTCAAGGAATTTATTGATCAAGATCCTAAAAATATTGATATACTTAGAGACATGTATAAGAACTGGCCTTTCTTCCAGTCGCTTCTTTCCAACGTAGATATGGTCTTGTCAAATCAAATATGAATATTGCTTTCGAGTACGCTAAACTTTGCGAAAGTGAAGAAGTGCAGGCGATTTACTACACCATCCTAGATGAATGGCAATTGACCAAGAACGTTATCTTGGCTATTGAAGGTCATGAGGAGCTTTTGGCAGAAAACACCTATTTGAAAGAAAGTCTGAAAAATCGCATGCCTTATTTCAACATCCTGAACTATATTCAATTGGAGTTGATCAAGCGTCAACGCCGTGGCGAGCTTTCTTCAGATGAAGAAAGATTGATTCATACAACTATTAACGGAATTGCTACAGGATTACGTAATTCAGGTTAATTCAGGTAAGATTTTCCAAAAACCGTAGGAATTTTCATAATTTTTTAAAATAATTCATGAAAATCCTTGACAAGTTTTAGTAAAATGATATAATTTAAGCATTCAGAAAGTAATCATTGAATTTTTTTAGCGAGTCTGTGGTTGGTGAAAACAGATAATTGAAGATGATGAAATTGGGCTGGATGTTATTAAGGATTTGAAATCATAAGAATTCGGTGTGCACACCTTATAGTGCGACTCGTGAAGCGAGATTGAGAGATAGGGGGATACCCTATAATTGAGGTGGCACCGCGCATCGACGTCCTCACACAAGTTTTTTGTGTGAGGACTTTTTCTATGGGGAGGATAAATGATGGAATTCAAACGATGGCGACGCTTGGTTAAGCAATTTAAAATGTAAAATTAGAAGAAAGAATTGAAAAATAAGGAGAAATAAATATGAATAAACGTTTAATTGGTATTATCGCAGCATTAGCACTTGTAGTCGGTGTGAGTTTGATTTATTCTAGCTTCACAAAACAAGAGACAAAAACACAACCAGAAAATAAGACGGCTAAGGTTGGTGTTCTACAGTTCGTTAGCCACCCATCACTCGACTTGATTTATCAAGGAATCCAAGATGGACTTGCTGAAGAAGGCTATAAAGGTGATCAAGTTAAAATCGACTTTATGAATTCAGAAGGTGACCAAAGTAAGGTTGCCACAATGAGTAAACAATTGGTGTCAAATGGAAATGATGTTGTTGTCGGAATTGCGACACCTGCAGCTCAGGGTCTAGCAAGTGCAACAAAAGACCTTCCTGTTATCATGGCAGCTATTACAGACCCAGTTGGAGCTAACCTTGTACAAAACTTGGAAAAACCAGGTGGAAACATCACAGGGGTATCTGACCATAACCCTGCTGAACAACAGGTTGAATTGATTAAAACATTGACTCCTGATGTCAAGACAGTAGGAGCTCTTTACTCAAGTAGCGAAGATAACTCAAAATCACAAGTAGAAGAGTTCAAAGCTTACGCTGAAAAAGCTGGCTTGAAAGTCGAAACTTTTGCAGTTCCATCAACTAACGAAATTGCTTCAACAGTTAACGTTATGACTGGTAAAGTGGATGCAATCTGGGTTCCAATTGACAACACAATCGCATCTGCGTTCTCAACTGTAGTATCAAGCAACCAAACAGCTAAAAAACCAATCTACCCAAGTGCAACTGCAATGGTAGAAGCTGGTGGTTTGGCATCAGTTGTTGTGGATCAACATGATCTTGGTGTTGCTACTGGTAAGATGATTGCCAAAGTCTTGAAGGGTGAAAAACCTGCAGATACACCAGTTAATGTCTTCTCAACTGGTAAATCAGTTATCAACAAAAAAGTGGCTCAAGAACTTGGAATTACAATTCCTGAATCAGTCCTAAAAGAAGCTGGTCAAGTGATTGAATAAGAATGAAGGAGGAGTTGGTGACATCTCCTCCAATTTTTGAAAATAAAGGAAATGAATGAAACATGTTAGTATCGATTATCTCACAAGGATTCGTATGGGCTATATTAGGCTTGGGAATCTTTATGACTTTTAGAATTTTAAATTTCCCAGATATGACAACAGAGGGTTCCTTCCCACTAGGAGGAGCTGTAGCAGTAACTCTTATTACACAAGGGGTTAATCCTTTTCTTGCTACATTAGTGGCCGTCGGTGCAGGTTGTCTTGCAGGTTTAGCGACTGGTCTACTCTATACTAAAGGTAAAATACCAACTCTCTTGTCTGGAATATTAGTCATGACTTCCTGTCATTCCATTATGCTCATGATCATGGGACGTGCCAATCTTGGACTTTTGGGAACTAAACAAATCCAGGACGTTCTTCCCTTCTCATCTGAAGTTAATCAACTGTTTACTGGTTTGATTTTTGTGACTTTAGTTATTTTAGTGATGCTTTTCTTCTTAGATACGAAATTGGGACAAGCTATATCGCAACAGGAGATAATCCGGATATGGCTCGTAGTTTTGGTATCAATACTGGTCGTATGGAGCTTATGGGCTTGGTCTTGTCAAATGGTGTCATTGCCCTTGCAGGAGCTCTCATCGCTCAACAAGAAGGTTATGCGGATGTTTCTCGAGGAATTGGGGTTATCGTTGTTGGTCTTGCAAGCTTGATTATCGGTGAGGTTCTCTTTAAGAGTTTGACTCTAGCAGAACGCTTGGTTACTATTGTAGTTGGTTCTATTAGCTACCAATTTCTAGTGTGGGGAGTTATTGCTCTTGGCTTTAATACTAGCTACCTCCGTCTATACAGTGCTCTTATCCTAGCAACTTGTCTAGTAATTCCAACCCTTAAGGATAAATACTTGAAAGGAGTCAAGTTAAGCAAATGACAGCGATTGTAGAATTAAAAAATGCCACAAAAATTGTGAAAAATGGATTTGATGAAGAAAAGATTATTCTAAACGATGTTTCGCTTGATATTTATGAACATGACTTCATCACAATCTTAGGTGGAAATGGAGCAGGAAAGTCAACGCTCTTTAATAGCATTGCAGGAACTCTGTCCTTGACTAGTGGTAGTATTCGTATCCTGGGTGAGGACGTCACAAATTTTAGTCCAGAAAAACGGGCCAAGTACCTTTCTCGTGTTTTCCAGGATCCTAAGATGGGAACTGCCCCTCGTATGACGGTTGCAGAAAATCTCTTGATTGCTAAGTTTCGTGGTGAAAAACGTGGACTTTTTCCGAGAAGACTCTCAGCTTACAAAGAAGAATTTCAAGCAACCATTGAAAAAGTCGGAAATGGCCTAGAAAAACACTTGGATACACCGATTGAATTCTTGTCAGGTGGACAAAGACAAGCTTTGAGTCTCTTAATGGCAACCTTAAAACGTCCGGAACTCCTTTTATTGGATGAACACACAGCAGCTCTTGATCCTAAAACCAGTGTTGCTTTGATGGAATTAACGGATGATTTTGTCAACAAGGACCATCTGACAGCATTGATGATTACCCACCATATGGAAGACGCTCTTAAGTATGGAAATCGTCTCATTGTTATGAAAGATGGACGTATCATCCAAGATTTGAACAAGGATGAAAAAGCTAAAATGAAGATTTCTGATTACTATCAACTGTTTGATTAAGATTTCTCATTTACAAAAATCTTAGAGGAAAAATTTCACCTCTAAGTTTTTTGTTTTTGAAGCAAATAGAGATTTCTTTTTATGATAGTTTTTTTCAATTGTAAGTAAATGTGTATTTTCCTAATATTTTACTCCAGAAAATGCCTATATTCTATGAAATAGAAGCATGTAAAGTGTATGAAATGGTTTACTTTTTTTCAGAAATAAGCTATACTAGTTAGAGTAAACTGTGATAAAATGGAGGTATTGTCTATGGTTGACAAGAGAGTCATCGAAGAAATCAAAAACAATACCAATATTGTCGAAATCATAGGAGAAGTGATTTCCTTACAAAAATCTGGACGGAACTTTTTAGGGCTCTGTCCTTTTCATGGTGAAAAGACCCCTTCCTTTAACGTGGTCGAAGATAAGCAATTTTACCACTGCTTTGGTTGCGGTCGTTCCGGAGACGTCTTTAAGTTTATAGAGGAGTATCAACAAGTAACTTTTGCGGATGCGGTAAGGATGTTGGGCGAACGTCTCGGAATGCACCTTGAAGCTCCTGCACATAACCCTGTCCCACACACGTCACCCTATCAAAATCTCTACGATATGCATGACAAGGCTGCACGCTTTTATCATGCAATCCTAATGACGACTAAAATGGGTGAGGAGGCGAGAAACTATCTCTATAAACGTGGCTTGACTGATGATGTCATTAAACACTTTATGATTGGTCTAGCTCCAGCAGAACGCTCTTATCTTTATCAGCGTTTAGCAGACGATTATAGTGAGAAGGACTTGCTGGATTCAGGTCTATTTTATCTATCTGAAAGTAACCAATTTTTTGATACTTTTCATAACCGGATTATATTTCCACTCACAAACGACCAAGGAAAGGTAATTGCTTTCTCTGGACGGATTTGGCAAGAGACAGATTCTCAAACTGCCAAGTATAAAAATAGTCGAGCGACGGCGATTTTTAACAAGAGTTACGAATTATATCATTTGGATAGGGTAAAAAAAGGCTCAGGTAAAGCTCCTGAAATTTATCTGATGGAAGGTTTTATGGATGTTATTGCAGCCTACCGTGCTGGTATTGAAAATGCAGTAGCTTCCATGGGAACGGCCTTGACTGCTGAACACGTCGAACATCTCAAACGCTTTACAAAAAAAGTGATTATCACTTATGACGGTGATAAGGCAGGACAAGCTGCAACTGCTAAAGCTTTGGACGAGCTTAAAGATCTACCTGTACAAGTAGTCCAGATTCCTGATGCAATGGATCCTGATGAGTATTTACAAAAGAATTCTCCAGAGGACTTGGCTTATCTTTTGGCAAATACTCGTATCAGTCCGATTGAGTTTTATATCCATCATTACAAACCTAGTAATAGTGAAAATCTCCAAGCACAGATTGAGTTCATTGAGATAATTGCACCTCTTATCGTAAAAGAACCATCTATCACAGCTCAAAATACCTATATTCATTTACTAACTGATCATTTACCCTCTTTTGATTATCCACAAGTCGAGCATATTATCAATGAAAGCCGTGTCAGACAGAGACAAGAAAAGGTGAAACAGGTATCTAACCCGACGCCTATCACGATGACTGTAACAAAACAGTTAACTGCTGTGATGAGAGCTGAAGCTCATATTCTCTATCGGATGATGGAGCATCCATTAGTTCTCAACGATTATCGCTTAAGAGATGATTTTGTCTTTGAAACACCTGAGTTTCAAACCTTGTATGGATTGTTGATTGATAATGGAACAATCTCCTCAGAAGATTTGGCAAATCAGACCAGAGAAGTTGAGAATGCTTGGTATCAAGTATTGTCTTTGGATTTACCTTCTGAAATGTCTCCAGAAGAGCTAAAAGAAGTAGAAGAGTCTCGAAAACGTGCTCTTTTGAATCAACAAAACTTGCAAATCAAAAAGAAAGTTCAGGAAGCTAGTCATGTAGGTGATACAGATACTGCTTTAGAAGAGCTTGAACGCTTAATTGCCCAAAAAAGAAGAATGGAGTAAGAATGGCAAAAAAACAAAAAGAAGTAACAACCTTTGATGTCCAAGTTGCAGAGTTTATTCGTAACCATAAAAAAACTGGTACTGCAACAGATGACGAAATCAACAATGTCCTTGTAATTCCTTTGCTCTAGATGTTGAAGGAATTGAAAATCTTTTGCAACGCATTCAAGATGCTGGTATTGCAATTACCGATAACGAAGGAAATCCAAGTGAACGTGTCTTAAGTACGGAAGAAGAGCCAGAACTTAGTGATGAGGATTTGATTGGTTCTACATCTGCCAAGGTTAATGACCCCGTCCGTATGTACTTGAAGGAAATCGGTGTCGTACCTCTTCTTACTAACGAAGAAGAAAAAGAGCTGGCTCTTGCAGTGGAGGCAGGAGATATCGAAGCCAAACAACGTCTAGCTGAAGCCAACCTTCGTTTGGTTGTATCTATTGCAAAACGCTACGTTGGACGTGGCATGCAATTCCTTGACCTGATTCAAGAAGGAAATATGGGCTTGATGAAGGCAGTTGATAAGTTTGACTATTCGAAAGGGTTCAAATTCTCAACATATGCAACTTGGTGGATTCGTCAGGCGATTACACGTGCTATTGCTGACCAAGCTCGTACTATTCGTATCCCAGTTCACATGGTAGAAACGATTAACAAGCTTGTTCGTGAGCAGCGTAACCTTCTTCAAGAATTAGGACAAGATCCTACTCCTGAGCAAATTGCTGAACGTATGGATATGACTCCTGACAAGGTTCGTGAAATTTTGAAAATTGCTCAAGAGCCAGTTTCTCTTGAAACACCTATTGGTGAAGAGGACGATAGTCATCTTGGTGACTTTATCGAGGACGAAGTGATTGAAAATCCAGTAGACTACACAACTCGTATCGTCTTGCGTGAGCAGTTGGATGAAGTGCTAGACACCTTGACTGACCGTGAAGAAAATGTTTTGCGTCTTCGTTTTGGTCTTGATGACGGAAAGATGCGCACTCTAGAAGATGTTGGGAAAGTCTTTAACGTTACTCGTGAGCGTATTCGTCAGATTGAGGCGAAAGCTTTGAGAAAACTTCGTCAACCAAGCCGAAGCAAACCGCTTCGTGACTTTATCGAAGATTAAGATTGGAGGATTGAACATGGCTTATACAGAAGAGCAAATTGAAACGATCAAAACGAAATCTTATCTGCATTAGAAGAAGTAATAGACCCTGAGTTGGGAATCGATATTGTTAATCTTGGTTTGATTTATGAGATTCGATTTGATGGTGATACTGGTGAGACTGAGATTGATATGACTTTGACAACTATGGGTTGTCCCTTAGCAGATCTCTTAACTGACCAAATTTACGATGCTATGACAGATGTTCCAGAGGTTACCAACGTTGAAGTTAAATTAGTTTGGTATCCAGCATGGACCGTTGAAAAGATGAGTCGCTATGCGCGTATTGCTTTAGGAATTAAGTAGATTTATATAGAAAAAAGAGAAATAGTATAAGTGTTAGGAAATTCCCTACCTTTTATGCTATCTCTCTTTTAATTTGCTGATTTTCTTTCAAGAAAATGATATAATGGATAGTATGGAAAAAGAGAAATTACGCATCAATATGCTAAGTTCCAGTGAAAAGGTGGCGGGACAAGGTGTTTCTGGTGCTTACCGTGAACTTGTGCAACTTTTGAAACGTGATGCGAAAGACCAACTAATTGTAACGGAGAATCTTCCTGTAGAAGCTGATATTACTCATTTTCATACAATTGATATTCCATATTATTTGTCTACATTCCAAAAGAAGCGGTCTGGTCGTAGAATTGGTTATGTCCACTTCTTGCCTGATACCTTAGAGGGCAGTTTGAAGATTCCCTTCTTTCTAAAAGGGATTGTTAAACGCTACGTATTTTCTTTTTATGACCGTATGGAACATTTGGTTGTGGTCAATCCGACTTTCATCGAAGATTTGGTTGCGGCGGGCATTCCTCGTGAAAAAGTGACCTATATCCCTAACTTTGTTAACAAAGAAAAATGGTACCCACTTTCTGCAGAAAAAGTAAGTCAACTTCGACAAGACATGGGGATCACTGAGAACCAGTTTGTTGTGGTTGGTGCAGGTCAGGTTCAAAAGCGTAAAGGGATTGATGACTTTATCACACTTGCTGAGGAACTACCGGATATTACCTTTATTTGGGCTGGCGGTTTCTCATTTGGTGGTATAACCGATGGTTATGAACGCTATAAAAAGGTTATAGACAATCCTCCAAAAAATCTGATTTTCCCTGGGATTGTAGAGCCAGAAAGAATGAGAGAACTGTATGCCTTGGCAGATTTGTTCTTGCTTCCAAGTTACAACGAACTCTTTCCAATGACCATTTTAGAAGCAGCAAGTTGTGAAGCACCGATTATGCTTCGTGATTTGGATCTATACAAAGTCATTCTAGATGGAAATTATAGACCAACTACTGATATGGAAGAGATGAAATCTGCTATTTTGGAATACCGTGAGCATCCAGAAGCGTTAAAAGAATTGAAAGAAAAGGCTAAAGCTATTTCAAGAGAATACTCAGAGGAGCATCTTCTAGAGATATGGCTTAAATTTTATCGGGAGCAAGCGGCTTTAGGAAAAAAATGAGGTAGTATATGCGAATTGGACTATTTACAGATACTTATTTCCCACAGGTATCGGGTGTTGCAACCAGCATTCGAACCTTAAAAACAGAGCTTGAAAAGCAAGGACATGCAGTCTTTATCTTTACAACAACTGATAAGGATGTCAATCGTTATGAAGACTGGCAGATTATCCGTATTCCGAGCGTCCCTTTCTTTGCCTTTAAAGACCGTCGTTTCGCTTACCGCGGATTTACCAAAGCTCTTGAGATTGCAAAACAATATCAGTTAGACATCATTCATACGCAGACAGAATTTTCTCTCGGTTTGTTAGGTATCTGGATTGCTCGTGAATTGAAAATTCCTGTTATTCATACCTATCATACCCAGTACGAAGATTATGTTCACTATATTGCTAAGGGGATGTTGATTCGTCCTAGTATGGTCAAATATCTTGTTCGAGGTTTTCTGCATGATGTTGATGGGGTTATATGTCCGAGTGAAATCGTGCGTGATCTTTTATCTGATTATAAGGTAAAAGTTGAAAAGCGTGTTATTCCTACAGGTATTGAACTTGCCAAGTTTGAACGACCTGAAATTGGACCCGAACACATCAGTGACCTACGAGATAAACTCGGTATCAAGAAAGATGAAAAGATGCTTCTTAGTCTTTCTCGTGTGTCTTACGAAAAGAATATTCAAGCAGTTCTTGCAGCCTTGCCAGATGTCCTAAAAGAAGAACCAAAAGTTAAACTGGTAGTAGCTGGAGATGGTCCTTATTTAGACAGTCTTAAGGAACAAGCAGCAGATTTACAGATTCAAGATTCTGTTATCTTTACAGGTATGATTCCTCCGAGTGAGACAGCGCTCTATTATAAGGCGGCTGATTTCTTTATTTCAGCTTCAACAAGTGAGACCCAGGGCTTGACTTATCTGGAAAGTTTAGCTAGTAAAACGCCTGTCATTGCCCATGGTAATCCCTATCTGGATAATCTAATCAACAATAAAATGTTTGGAACTCTTTATTATGAGGATAGAGACTTGGCAGGAGCGATTATAGAGGCTTTACTTGCTACACCGTCAATGGATGAAAAACACTTAGCTGAAAAATTATATGAAATTTCAGCTGAGAATTTTGGTAAAAGAGTTTATGAATTCTATCTTGATGTCATTATTTCAAATAATTTTGCCAAAGAAACAGGGGCTGACGAACCTGTTACAAAACGAATTTTAAAGACAGTCTTCTATATTCCGCAACAGGCTGTTACTATGCCAGTTAAAGGTTCGAAGCGTATGCTTAAGGCATCTAGAAAACAATTAAGAAATTTAAGAAAATATTTAAATGATTAATCAAATCAAAGAAAGGAAATAAAAATATGCAAAAGAAATTTATGAGAAGTGGTAAAGATCAAAAAATCGGTGGTGTATGCGCTGGTTTAGCACATTATTTTGATATTGACCCTACAATCGTACGTGTTATTTGGGGAGTTTTGGCTTTCTGTTATGGCGCAGGACTTATTGCTTACTTGATCTTGTGGGCAATCGCTCCTGTATCTGATGAGTATTAATATTAGAGTATTAGAGTAAAGGAGAAAACATGGCATTCGGTGATAATGGTAAACGTAAAAAAACCTTCTTTGAAAAACTAACAATGTTTGTCGTTTTAGTGATGTTATTTGTAACATTGGCAGGTATCTTTGCTACTGCCATCGGTGTATTTAGTAGATTCTAAAAAGCTAGTCATTCTATTGATTAGCATTGAGTTAGGTGACTGGGATTTCCCAGCCCTTTTTAAAGTGAGAAAAGAATATGAGTATGTTTTTAGATACAGCCAAGATTAAAGTGAAGGCTGGTAATGGTGGCGATGGTATGGTTGCCTTTCGCCGAGAAAAATACGTCCCCAACGGCGGTCCTTGGGGCGGTGATGGAGGACGTGGAGGGAACGTTGTTTTCGTAGTAGACGAAGGCTTGCGCACTCTAATGGATTTCCGTTACAATCGTCATTTTAAAGCCCAATCAGGTGAAAAAGGAATGACAAAAGGAATGCATGGTAGAGGAGCAGAAGACTTGATTGTACGCGTCCCTCAAGGAACAACCGTGCGTGACGCTGAAACCGGAAAAATTATTACAGATTTGATTGAGAACGGACAAGAGTTCATAGTGGCTCATGGAGGTCGTGGTGGTCGCGGAAATATCCGTTTTGCAACACCTAAAAATCCTGCGCCAGAAATCTCAGAAAATGGAGAACCTGGTCAAGAACGTGAATTACAGTTAGAACTTAAAATCCTTGCGGATGTAGGTTTAGTTGGTTTCCCATCTGTAGGTAAATCAACACTCCTTAGCGTGATTACCTCTGCTAAGCCAAAAATTGGTGCCTATCACTTTACGACTATTGTACCAAATCTTGGAATGGTCCGTACCCAGTCCGGTGAATCCTTTGCCGTTGCAGACCTTCCTGGATTGATTGAAGGTGCTAGTCAAGGTGTCGGCCTAGGAACTCAGTTCTTGCGTCATATCGAGCGAACTCGCGTTATCTTGCACATTATCGATATGTCTGCTAGTGAAGGACGTGATCCTTATGAAGATTATTTAGCTATTAATAAAGAGTTAGAATCCTATAACCTTCGTTTGATGGAGCGTCCACAGATTATTGTTGCCAATAAAATGGATATGCCAGAGAGTCAAGAAAATCTCAAAGAATTTAAGAAAAAATTGGTTGCTAATTATGATGAGTTTGAGGATTTACCGCCAATTTTCCCAATTTCAGGTTTGACTAAGCAAGGTCTCGCACCTTTACTAGATGCAACAGCTGAGCTTCTTGATAAGACTCCAGAATTCCTTCTTTATGACGAGTCAGAGATGGAAGAAGAAGCGTATTATGGCTTCGATGAAGAAGAAAAACCATTTGAGATTGGTCGCGATGACGATGCTACTTGGGTTCTTTCAGGTGAAAAAAACTCATGAAACTCTTTAACATGACGAACTTTGACCGTGATGAGTCTGTTATGAAGTTCGCTCGTCAGTTGCGCGGTATGGGAGTTGATGAAGCTCTTCGTGCTCGTGGCGCCAAAGATGGAGATTTGGTTCGTATTGGTAAATTTGAGTTTGAATTTGTAGACTAGGAGATAGCTATGGGTGATAAACCAATATCTTTCCGAGATGCTGATGGAAATTTTGTTTCTGCAGCAGACGTCTGGAATGAGAAAAAGTTAGAAGAACTCTTTAATCGTCTCAATCCAAATCGTGCTTTGAGACTAGCAAGAACTAAGAAGCAAGTTGAAAATAGCAAATCATAAAATAAACCCGTGATGATAGTCATCACGGGATTTTATTAGCGATCAAAAAATAGAGGTGGTGCAAATTGTTTGAGGCGTTCAAAGCAAGATTGAGCTTGTTCTTTATCCTCGCAGATAACCAAACAGACATCATTACCACAGATGGTAGCCACAATTTCAGGGAAGTTTAGGGCATCTAAGATGGATCCAAAGGATTGCGCCAAACCTGGATAGGTTTTGATGACAACCTGGTGTTGAACAGGATGCATCATGTAGAGGGCTTCTTCCATATACACTTCTAGGCGTTTTTCCCACTTTGATGTGGAACTAGTGTTGATTGCATAATAGGAATGTTCACCTTCACGAATTTTAGAGAGGTTCATCAGATTGATGTCTCGTGAAAGCGTTGCTTGTGTGACATGGACTCCGTTTTCAATCAGTAGTTCTTGTAGCTCAGTTTGGGTATGAATCTTTTGCTTAGTGATTAGGGCTCGGATGAGCTGGTGTCTTTGTTCGGCCTTGTTCATCTACAGTTACCTCCCTTTGAAAAGGTATTTCAAGATTGGACTGTACGAGATCGACAGTCAAGTGATAGTTTGTATTGTCACGAATAGTGATTTCAAAGTCTGTAGTATAGAGCACCAGACGAAGTGTATCGTCTTTCTGAAGTTTGTAGATAGTTGGTTGGAGTTCAAACTGGAATTCCATCCATTCATCTGGCTTGACTTCTTCAATTTTCAATAAATCGTGTCGATTTTGAAGATTGAGATAACCTTTGGTGATAACACGCTGTGCATTTGGGTTAAATGGTAGCTCGCAAAGGTTTTCCAGCATATGGTAACGACCATTATCAATAGTACGAGCAGACAAGACTGCAGGATAAGGTTGTAGATATTTCTTTTGACCAAGTTCGAGAAGTTGGGCAGATAACAAGCCTTTATTCGTGCTTGATTTGAGTCGAAGGTTTAGTTTAACACGACCATTGATATGAAGATCTTCAGTCACTGGAAGATCAATGGTAATCTGATTCACCTTACCTTGATACAATTCATTATTAAAAGTTTGGTAAGTCTTTCCAAATCGTTCGAAGTCAGAATCTTGGTAATGATTTTCAATGACAGCTTCTTCAGTACCTAAAGAGAAAGTTTTATGTTCAGTTTGATTTCCAAATCTTCAAGTGACAGCCAGGTTTGAGGAGCAGTATTGTCTTGCCAAACAACTCTTGGAAGTTGGTAGTCAGTTTTTTGACCCAATAATTTCTGTGTCAAAAGGGCATTCATGGATTCACGGAAATCAATAGACTGCCAGTTGTTCATATAAACATGGGCGCCGTTATGGTAAAAGAGGTGTTTATTAATATGACTTGGAAGAGCATTGAACATTTGATAGACATGAAGTGGTTTTACATTCCAGTCTTGCGAACCGTGGGTAAAGACAACCTCGGCTTTGACCTTGTGAGCATTGAGTAGATAGTTGCGGTCATGCCAAAATTGGTTATAATCCCCAGTTTTACGGTCTAGATTTTTCTTAAGTTCTTCTATAGAATCTTTATGAGCTTCGTTTCCTCGAATAAAGTCACCAGCTAAGAGATTACGAGAATAAGTTAATTCATCTAATGAATCGAAGTCCTCACCAGGATAGCCGCCTGGGCTTGTCACAAGACCATTTTCACGGTAATAGTTGTACCATGATGAGATACCTGCTTCAGCAATGATGACTTCTAAGCCATTAACTCCTGTAGTAGCAAGGCCATTAGACATTGTTCCTAGGTAAGAAAGACCTGTAGTTGCCACTTTACCGTTTGACCAATCAGCTTTTACATGACGTTTACGACTATGATCCGTAAAGGCACGACAACGACCATTTAGCCAATCGATAACATTCTTATAAGCTTCAACTTGACGGTAATCTCCGTTGGTCATTAAACCTTGAGAATCTTTGGTACCAAGACCTGATACGTAGATATTGGCAAATCCTCTTGGAAGGAAGTAGTCGTTAAGTGTGTAACTGCTATTGATATGAGTAAGTTTTTCTTCAGCTTCCGAAACAAGTTCAGCATCCCCAACAGGTTCAACCAAGTCCAGAGTTGGATTTTCTAACGTAATTTCATGTGGTTCTTTGACTTCTAGTTCGGCTTCCATCTTATAGAGAGCCTTATCGCTTGCTTTGTCATTGGTTCCTTGATGGTATGGACTTGCTGTCATGACAGCTGGAATCTTTCCATTGTATGCTGGACGAATGATATTTAACTTGATGAGGTCAGGTAGACCATCTTTATCAGAATCAACACGAGTCTCTACATAAACTACTTCACGAATGACATTGTTAGTATTGAAGGTTGCCAAACTCTTACCATTGAAGTAGTGATAGTTATTGTCCTCAGGAATAAGACCATCACTAACTAACTGATCGATAAGGGTGTTCCCTTTTTTTAGTGCGTGTATTTAAAAGCTGGTAGAAATTGTCGATTAAATCTCCGTAAACGATCGGAAATGCTGTTTCTTTATGAAAAGCCAGACCGTCTTCAAAGTCATTAAAGTAACTGAATCCAAGTAGTTGAAAGGCAACAGTATAGAAAATTTCTGCTGTCAATTCACGGTCTGAATTAAAGAAAGTGAGTAAATCTGTTTCTTTATCAACTGCTAAAGTAGTGAGGGGATAATCCGTATTTTTATAATTGAAAAAACAAGTTCTAACAAAGCTTCAAACTGTTCTTTATGTGAAGCTGAAAGATCAAACTTGAATCCAAGCTCAGATAATTCTTGTAAAGCTTGTTGGGGTGTAATGGGATAATAACTAAATTGATTAAAACGCATGGATATCTCCTTTTAAAGAATCATTCAAGAGTCATTATATCAAAAAATCATAGAAAATAACAGAAAGAGTAGAGTATGTCTGATAGTCAGGTAGGATAAGAGAGTCGATACCAAAATAAGGACAATTTTCATTTTTGAGTATCCTATAAGGATATGCTATACTAGATATATGTTAGATTTGGAGAAATACGGCGTGATCATGTGGGAAGAGGAGAAAATTCTCTCTTTCCGTCAAAAACTGTTAGCTTGGTATGATGAAAATAAGCGAGATTTACCTTGGAGAAGAAGCAAAAATCCCTACCATATCTGGGTTTCTGAGATCATGTTGCAACAGACAAGAGTCGATACAGTTATTCCCTATTATGAACGTTTTTTAGAAAGATTTCCAACTGTAGAGAGCTTAGCAAATGCACCTGAAGAAGGCTTATTAAAGGCATGGGAAGGTTTGGGCTATTACTCGCGTGTTCGCAATATGCAAGTAGCAGCTCAGCAGATTATGAATGAATTTAATGGAGAGTTCCCATCAACATACGAAGGTATTTCAGGTTTGAAAGGGATTGGTCCTTATACGGCTGGTGCTATTTCAAGTATAGCCTTTAATCTAGCACAGCCTGCAGTAGATGGGAATGTCATGCGTGTTTTGTCACGTTTGTTTGAAGTGAATCATGATATTGGAAATCCTTCGAATCGTAAGATATTTCAAGCTATGATGGAGATTTTGATTGATCCAGACCGTCCAGGTGATTTTAACCAAGCTTTGATGGATTTAGGTTCTGATATTGAAGCGCCGGTTAATCCTAGACCTCAAGATAGTCCAGTGAAGGATTTTAGCGCAGCTTATCAGCACGGGACTATGGATCGCTATCCTATTAAAGCGCCAAAGAAAAAACCAGTTCCCATATATCTAAATGCTTTAGTAGTAGAAAATGATAAGGGACAATTTTTGTTAGAAAAAAATGAAAATGAAAAGTTGCTCTCTGGCTTCTGGCACTTCCCTTTGATTGAGGTTGATGAATTTTCAAAGAATCAAGAGGGACTAAATCTTTTTAATCAGGTAGCTGAACCATCTATTCAACTTGGGCCATCACCGCAAGAAAGTTTTAAGCAGGATTATGATTTAGAAGTTGAGTGGCAGGATAGTCATTTCGAAGAAGTCAAACATGTCTTTAGCCATCGGAAGTGGTATATTCGGATAATATCTGGGAAGGTAGTTGACAGTAAAGAATACAGCGATAAAGAGGTCGTTTGGTTAACTCCCCAAGAGTTTGACCTCTACCCACTAGCAAAACCTCAACAAAAGATTTGGCAAGCATATTTAAAAAGATAGTGATAATACCAGTCTTTCGTGTCTTCTTTGCATTTTTTTGGTATAATTGATATAAGGAAAAAGGTGACTATATGAAAAAAATATTGATTGTAGATGATGAAAAACCAATCTCAGATATTATTAAGTTTAATATGACCAAAGAAGGCTATGAAGTAGTGACAGCCTTTAATGGACGTGAAGCAATTGAATTGTTTGAAGCTGAAAAACCAGATATTATTATTTTGGACCTGATGCTTCCAGAGATTGATGGTTTAGAAGTTGCTAAAATGATTCGTAAGACAAGTGGTGTTCCGATTATCATGCTTTCAGCAAAAGATAGTGAGTTTGATAAGGTTATCGGTCTTGAACTTGGTGCGGACGATTATGTGACAAAACCATTTTCAAATCGTGAGTTACAAGCGCGTGTTAAGGCCCTTCTCCGTCGTACTGAGTTAATAGCAGTGGACAACCAAGAAGAAGATACCAAATTACAAAGTCTTAAAATCGGAGATTTAGAGATTCTCCCAGACGCTTATGTAGCGAAAAATATGGAGAAGAATTAGACTTAACTCACAGAGAGTTTGAGTTGTTGCATCACTTAGCTTCTCATCTTGGTCAAGTTATTACCCGTGAACATCTCCTTGAGACTGTTTGGGGTTATGATTATTTTGGTGATGTTCGTACTGTCGACGTTACCATTAGACGTCTACGTGAGAAAATTGAAGACACACCAAGTAGACCTGAATATATCTTAACTCGTCGTGGTGTGGGTTATTATATGAGAAATAATGATTGATATAATTAAACAAACGATTCTGACAAGAGATTTTGTCTTTGTACTAATCTTAATTGGTTTTATCATGCTTGTCAGTTTTCTCTTGCTTGAAGGTCGTAGAGATAACATCCGGCTCAAACAATTAAACCAAAAGATAAAAGATTTAATTGCTGGTGATTATTCCCAGGTATTGGATATGCAAGGAAATTCTGAAATAACCAATATCACCAATAATCTAAACGATTTATCAGAAGTCATTCGTTTAACTCAGGAGAATCTCGAGCAAGAAAGCAAGAGACTACATAGTATCCTGTCATACATGACAGATGGAGTTCTAGCAACCAATCGTCGTGGTCAAATCACTATGATTAACGATATGGCTAAAAGACAACTTGGAGTTGAAAGTGATGATGCGCTCAATCAGAACATTTTAGAGTTGCTCAAGATTGAAGATGAGTATGAACTCAGAGATTTGATTACTCAAAGTCCTGAATTGATGATTTATTCCCAAAATGTAAATGGAGAGTATATCAGTTTGCGTGTACGTTTTGCCTTGATTCGTAGAGAATCTGGCTTTATCTCAGGTTTGGTAGCAGTCCTACATGATACGACTGAGCAGGAGAAAGAAGAACGCGAGAGAAGACTATTTGTTTCAAACGTTAGTCATGAATTGCGAACTCCTTTGACTAGTGTAAAATCTTACCTGGAGGCCTTGGATGAGGGAGCATTATATGATCCTGTTGCTCCTGATTTTATCAAAGTATCTCTAAATGAGACAAACCGCATGATGCGAATGGTAACAGATCTCTTGCATCTTTCACGCATTGATAATGCAACCAGTCATTTAGATGTTGAGTTGATTAACTTTACAGCATTTATCACTTTTATTCTCAATCGTTTTGATAAGATGAGAAGCCAAGATGAGGACAAAAAGTATGAATTAGTCAGAGACTACCCTATTAATTCTGTTTGGATTGAGATTGATACAGATAAGATGACTCAGGTAATCGATAACATTCTAAATAATGCTATCAAGTATTCTCCAGATGGTGGTAAAATTACAGTTAGTATGAAAACCACTGATGACCAGATGATTTTATCTATTTCGGATCAAGGACTTGGAATTCCTAAAGAAGATTTACCAAAGATTTTTGACCGTTTTTATAGAGTTGATAAGGCTAGAAGCCGTGCTCAAGGTGGTACTGGTTTAGGTCTTGCGATAGCAAAAGAAATCATCAAACAGCACAATGGATTTATCTGGGCTAAGAGTGAGTACGGTAAGGGTTCTACCTTTACCATTGTTCTTCCTTATGATAATGATGCTGTAAAAGAAGAAGTATGGGAGGATGAAGTAGAAGACTAGAATGAGTGAAACAGGCTTTAAATATAGTATTTTAGCATCGGGTTCTAGTGGAAATTCCTTTTATCTAGAAACCCCCAAGAAAAAAATTTTAGTAGATGCGGGCTTATCTGGTAAAAAAATTACAAGTTTACTGGGTGAAATCAATCGTAAACCAGAAGATTTAGATGCTATCTTGATTACGCATGAACATGCTGACCACATTCACGGTGTTGGAGTTTTAGCCCGTAAGTATGGAATGGATCTTTACGCCAATGAAAAGACTTGGCAAGCCATGGAAAATAGTAAGTATTTGGGAAATGTTGATTCTTCTCAAAAACATATTTTTGAAATGGGAAAAACCAAAACTTTCGGAGATATTGACATAGAGAGTTTTGGAGTTAGTCATGATGCAGTTGCTCCCCAATTCTATCGCTTATGAAGGATGACAAGAGCTTTGTTATGCTGACAGATACAGGCTATGTTAGTGACCGTATGGCTGGCATTGTCGAGAATGCAGATGGCTACCTGATCGAGTCAAATCATGATGTTGAAATCCTTCGAGCTGGATCTTATGCTTGGCGACTCAAGCAACGTATCTTGTCTGACCTTGGTCACCTCTCAAATGAAGATGGTGCAGATGCCATGATTCGTACACTAGGTAATCGTACCAAGAAGATTTACCTAGGACATCTATCTAAAGAGAATAATATCAAGGAGCTAGCCCACATGACCATGGTCAATCAGCTAGCTCAAGCAGATCTAGGAGTAGGAGTGGACTTTCAAGTTTACGATACATCTCCTGACACTGCAACACCTTTAACGGATATATAAAAAGGAACACCAAGAGGTGTTCTTTTTACATTTTTTTAAGATTTAAGGTGTTTTCAAAGAAATATCATACTTTTTTTAATTTTCTTTTTGTTATAATAAAAATAGTAGAAATAAAATTTATCAACAAAAATAGGAAGTTGCAATGAAAGTAAAAAAATATAAAACTTAAAAAAATTTTTAGATGCTTTGAAGAGTTAGAAATTGATCTTAATGAAAGATGTAATGTTATTGTAGGAGTTAATGGTGCAGGAAAATCCACAATTTTAGATGCTTTAGCAATTTCTATTGGAACTTATTTTGCTAAAATACCAACTGCTTACTCTCTCCCAATTCAAAAAGAAGATATTCTAAGAAAATCATTTTTAACTGGAAGTATCATTAGTACGGAGTATCAATTTCCTGTTGTTATATCTACAAAAGGGATTGTTTGTGATGAGCATATAGAATGGGAACGTGAAATAAATGGCTTAAAAAATAAGACAACAGTAAAAAATGCTAGTAGTCTAATTAAGATTGGTCATACACAACAGCAAAATATTCAGAATGGAAATACAGATACTATTCTTCCAATAATTGCATATTATGATACTGGTAGACTATACAAAAAAAAGAATAATAGAAGTTCTAAGGAAGGAACAAAAAAAAGTTCAAGACTAGATGGGTATACAGATGCGTTATCTTCAGGAACTAATGAAAAACAATTATTACGTTGGTTTGAGGATATGACCTTAATAAAAATTCAAGAAGATCGTGAAATTCCAGAATTAAAAATGGTTAAAACTGCTATAGAAAAATGTTTTGAAATTGGAAACAAAGATGTTGCAGATGTATCTATAAATTATTCTGTGAAATCGAAAGATATCGAAGTATCATATCGTAAAAACAATGAGATTGAAAAATTACCGCTACACATGTTTAGTGATGGAATTCGAATCACTTTAACAATGGTTGCAGATATTGCTACTCGAATGGCAAAATTGAATCCACAACTACTTGATAATGTATTAGAAACTCCAGGAGTAATTTTAATAGATGAAATAGATATGCACTTACATCCATCATGGCAGAGTAAGATTATTACTAGTCTATTAGAAACTTTTACTAATGTTCAAATTATTACAACAACTCATTCACCCATTGTTATTTCTAATATAAAATCAGAATATTTAAGGATATTAAAAAATAACGAAATCATGAATCCACCTATTAACTATAATAGAGAATTGGATGACATAGTTAATAACATTATGGAGACTGACTATAGACCGGAAGAGGTTAGAAATTTAATTAATCAAATTAATCAAAACATTGATAATGAAGACTTAGAAGAAGCAAAAGAACTGTTAGACAATCTAAAAAATATACTTGGAGAGACAGATTCAGAAGTTGTATCAGCTAGAAATTCTATAGAGTTAGAGGAATTTTTTAAGGAGTTGGAATGATTCATATCTTGAAAAATCGTGAACCCCGATCTTTTACTACGTACCGATTGACTCAAGATGCTAGCTATGCTAACATTCCTAGTACTGTAAAAAATGATCTAAAAAAAAGTTTATTAAAAGAACAAGGGGAGCTATGTGCTTATTGTATGTCTAGGATTAGTTTAGAGAAAATGAAAATAGAGCATTTTTTTCCTCAATCTAAATTTCAAAGTAAGACCTTAGAATACTCAAACTTATTAGCAGTTTGTCGTGGATATGAAGGACAATGTTTACAAGATCAGACTTGTGATACAAAGAAATCAAATCAAATAATTACTATAGATCCCTTAAATCTAGCTCATGTAAATAATATTACTTATTCTCGTGATGGGACTATTAATTCTAATTTTTTTATCAGGATGATTTGGATAAAATTTTTAAATCTAAATTTATTTAAACTAAAAAAATAATAGAAAAAAATGCATTAAGTAGTTTTTCAAAAAAAGAACTTTGTAAGCAGAAAGATAATAAAACCATTTCAAAAGAAATTTTTTTAAAAATTACTTAAAAGAGTATGAGGAGCGTGAAATAAAGCAGGAGTATGATGGGATAATAATAAATTATTTAAAAAAGAAATTAGAATTAATATAATATTCCTATCTTTATGAATTATTATTGATTGTCGTAAAACCCTGTTTAAAAAACGTAATTTTGACCATACAAAAACCACTCAATCGAGTGGTTTTTTACAATCCAGCAAATTCCTTGATTTCTTGAGCTGACATAGAAGAATCACAACGGACCTTAATCTCTCCATTTTCAACATGAACAAAACCTGGTACAGTTGGGATTTCGTAACGTGATCGGAAGTCTTGCAATGCATCTAGTTGACTTGGTTCTTCACTATTGATGAAATAGATGTGTGCTTTGGTTTCAGCTACCACACCAGCCAATGTGCCAGCAAATTTACGGCAGTAAGGGCAAGTTTTGCGGCCGATAAAGAATGTAGCAGTTTCTTTTTTATCAAGAGCCTCTTGGGCACGCGCAACAGTTGTCACTTCAAGATCTTTAATGTTTTCTAAAAATTGTTCCATGAGTTTTCCTCGCTTTCTTTTAAATCTAGTATGCCATAAAGTCTTTAAAAATGCTTAGATTTGATACGGAAAAAAGATGAGATAATCTTATCTCATCTTTTAATTGCTTATTTTACAAAGGCATTGATTTCAGCTTCGATATTAGCAATCTTAGATTGTGAATCTTCGTTGCTTTTTCCAACAACGGCAATGTAGAATTTGATTTTTGGTTCAGTACCGGAAGGACGAACTGCAATCCATGAACCGTCAGCAAGTGTGTATTTCAAGACATCACTTGGAGGAGTTGTTAAGTTTGTAACAGTACCGTCAGCAGCAGTAGCAGTTTGAGCCTTGAAGTCTTCTACGACAGTGATAGCTGTTCCATTCCATTCTTTTGGAGAATTGTTACGGAATTTAGCCATAATCGCTTTGATTTGCTCAGCACCGTCAACACCAGAGAGGGTAACAGAGATCGTCTTTTCAGCATAGTAGCCATACTCTTTGTAGATTTCTTCGATACCGTCTGCAAGAGTCAAACCACGAGAGCGGTAGTAGGCTGCAAGTTCAGCAACAACAAGGACAGCTTGGATAGCGTCTTTATCACGTACGAATGGTTTGATTAAGTAACCGAAACTTTCTTCAAATCCCATCATGTATGTGTGATTGTGTTTCTTCGAATTCTTGAATCTTTTCAGCGATAAATTTGAAACCAGTCAAGACGTTAAACATGGTTGCGCCATAGCTTTCAGCAATCTTAGTTACCAAGTCAGTTGAAACAATTGATTTGCAGAGAGCTGCATTTTCTGGAAGAGTTCCGGCGTTCTTGTGTGCTTCCAAGATATACTTAGCCATGATGGCACCGATTTGATTACCTGAAAGGTTAAGGTAACTTCCGTCTTTTTGAAGGACTTCAACACCAACACGGTCTGCATCAGGGTCCGTTGCAACAAGAACATCAGCGCCTACTTGGCGACCAAGCTCTTCAGCAAGTGCAAAGGCTGCTTGACTTTCTGGGTTTGGAGATTTAACAGTTGAGAAGTCTGGGTCTGGAGTTGCTTGAGCTTCAACAACTTGAACAGAATCAAATCCTGCTTGAGCAAGAGCACGTCGAGCCAACATTTCACCAGTACCATGTAGTGGAGTATAGACAATCTTCATGTCTTTACCGAATTCTTCAATCAAGGCAGGGTTGATGTTAACGTCTTTGACTTCTTTAAGGTATTCCGCATCAATTGCTTCGCCGATAACCTCAATCAAACCAGATGCTTTTTCAGCTTCCACATCCGCAACTTCTACAGCAAATGGATTTTCAATGGCACGAATAAAGGCTGTCAAAGCGTCCGCATCGTGTGGAGGCATTTGTCCACCATCTTCACCATAAACCTTGTATCCGTTAAATGGAGCTGGGTTGTGGCTAGCAGTGATCATGATACCCGCAAAGCAGTTGAGGTGACGAACAGCGAATGAAAGCTCTGGAGTTGGACGGAGACTTTCAAAAACATAAGATTTAATTCCGTGTTTTGCAAGAACTGCTGCAGATTCAAAGGCAAATTCTGGAGAGAAGTGACGGCTATCGTAAGCGATGGCAACACCACGTTCCTTTTCATTTCCACCTTTTGACTCAATCAAACGAGCCAAACCTTCAGTTGCTTGGCGAACAACATAGATGTTAATGCGGTTTGTACCAGCACCAATCAACCCACGCATACCAGCAGTACCAAATTCAAGGTTTGTGTAAAAGGCATCTTCCTTTGTTTTTTCATCCATATTTTCTAAATCTTGACGAAGGTAGTCTGGAAGTTCAGCAAAATCAAGCCATTTGATAGTTTTCTTGGTAAGTCATTGAGCGTCTCCTTTATTGTAAATTGTTTTAATCGGTTTCATTATACCATGATTTAAAGTTTTAGTAAAACGTTAGCATGGCTTGGTTATATGAATTTAAGATTCCTTCAAACCGAAGAATGAGCAGGAATTTGTCATATTTAAAAATTTACAATTTTTTTAAAGCGATTTCCTATTTCTAGTTTGAAAATTTATGACTATATGGTACAATATAGTAAATAATAAAAGGAGATTTTCTATTATGAAAAAAGTTCTTAAGCATTCAGCTTTAGTGTTAACTGCTTTAGCATTGGTAGCTTGTGGTAATAGTAAAAAAGCAAGTGATGATGGTACTGCATCTAACTCAAATTTTGAAGTTTCTGTTAAAGACGGTATGTATGTTCTTCCTAAAGATGAAGATTCAAATTCACACTACCTAGCACTTCAAGTTGAGATTAAAAACAATCGTGATAAACAGTTCAGCTTTACTAGCCATGATATTGCACTTTATAACGAAAAAGACGAAAAAGTTGAACCAATTCAAATTTATGAGTCAGACAGTAAAACTAAATTCATGTCATACGGGGATAGCCTGTCTAAAGGTAAGAGTGTAGCTGGTTACGTTGTTTATGAAGTTGATAAAGATGCTAAATATGAACTTCACTTTGCGCCAAGCTTTTACGATGATGTAAAAGATAATAAAAAGGATAAAAATGACGTAGCTATCAAGGTTGACCCAAGTCAATACGAAGACAATATTGATGAAGCAAAAGAAGCTATGAAAAAATATGTAGATGCTGTTTACCTAGATGGAGAAAACACTGGTGGTGCATCAAATGTAAGCTTTACTAATGATAAAAGCCAAATCGTTGCACTTGAAGATAAAAAGTCAGACAACAAGAAATCAGACGACAAGAAATCTGATGATAAAAAATCAGACGATAAAAAATCTGATGACAAGAAATCTGATAATAAAAAATCTTCTAATGATTCTGATTTGATTACAAATGATGTGAAAGCAGACAGAGAGGAATTTATCAAGAAATTCATCGAGTCATTCGGTAAAGGATTCTACAACTACAAACCTTCTGATTCTGAACTTCGTACATTTGTAGAAGCATATATCAAAGCAAATGCTAAAAGAGCAAAAGTTGATTACAAAGTAAAAACTTATTTGCCAGACTATGCGGTTGTCTATGTAAGACCAGAAACTATCGATTTGAATAACTTGAATGTTCATGAATTGAGCCGTAAATTCTATGACGAAAACAAAGGTAAATATAGTAGCTACTCAGAAGCTATGAAAGCCGGTGAAAAGTACATTTTAGAAAATGCACCAAGTCAATTTGATTCAACTCCACTTGATACTAGTGACAATATGCAAAAAGAAGGTTACGAAATCAAGATGACTAAGAAAGACGGTAAATGGACAATCGACACATCTTCTAAGAACTATAACTTAAGTGATATGGCACGTACATTCCGTGGTGGTATCGGTTATTAACATTTAAAAGTTCGAGTTTAAAGCTCGAACTTTTTTATTGGAATTGTGAAAAACGGAAAAAGATAGTAAAATAGTAACATGATTATTTTACAAGCTAATAAAATTGAACGCTCTTTTGCAGGTGAGGTTCTTTTTGATAATATATACCTACAAGTTGACGAAAGAGATCGCATCGCTCTCGTTGGGAAAAATGGGGCAGGGAAGTCTACTCTACTCAAGATATTGGTTGGTGAAGAGGAGCCAACCACTGGTGAAATCAACAAGAAAAAAGATGTTTCTCTCTCGTATTTAGCACAGGATAGTCGATTTGAATCAGAAAATACTATCTATGACGAGATGTTACATGTTTTTGACGACTTACGTAGTACAGAAAAACAACTTCGCCAGATGGAGTTAGAGATGGGGGAAAAGACTGGTGCAGAACTAGATAAGCTCATGTCTGACTATGATCACCTATCTGAAAAATTCCGTCAGGCTGGAGGGTTTACCTATGAAGCTGATATCCGTTCTATCTTAAATGGTTTCCAGTTTGACGAGTCTATGTGGCAGATGCGAATCGCTGAGCTTTCAGGTGGACAGAATACTCGTTTAGCCCTTGCAAAAATGCTTCTTGAAAAACCAAATCTCTTGGTTTTGGACGAGCCAACCAACCACTTGGATATCGAGACTATTGCCTGGCTAGAAAACTATCTAGTTAATTATAGCGGTGCCCTCATTATCGTCAGTCACGACCGTTATTTCCTAGACAAGGTAGCAACCATAACTTTCGACTTAACTAAACATTCTTTAGATAGATACGTTGGAAATTACTCCAGTTTTGTTGAGCAAAAGGAGCAGAAGTTGCTGACTGAAGCTAAAAATTATGAAAAGCAGCAGAAGGAAATTGCTGCTCTAGAAGATTTCGTCAATCGCAATCTCGTTCGAGCATCGACAACTAAGCGAGCCCAATCCCGACGTAAACAACTGGAAAAGATGGAGCGTTTGGATAAACCTGAAGCTGGCAAGAAATCAGCTAATATGACCTTTCACTCTGATAAAGTATCAGGGAATGTTGTTTTGACAGTTGAGAATGCTGCTATTGGATATGATGGAGAAATATTATCAGAGCCTATCAACCTTGACCTTCGTAAGATGAATGCCGTAGCAGTTGTAGGTCCGAATGGGATTGGAAAGACAACTTTTATCAAGTCTATTGTTGATCAGATCCCTTTTATAAAGGGTGAGAAGCGTTTCGGTGCAAATGTTGAAGTTGGCTACTATGACCAAACTCAAAGTAAGTTGACACCGAGCAATACAGTTTTAGATGAACTTTGGAATGATTTTAGATTGACTCCAGAAGTGGAAATCCGTAATCGCCTAGGTGCCTTCCTTTTTTCTGGTGACGATGTTAAGAAATCTGTTGGGATGTTGTCGGGTGGAGAGAAAGCTCGCTTGTTACTGGCTAAACTATCAATGGAAAATAATAACTTCCTGATTCTTGATGAGCCGACCAACCATTTGGATATTGATAGTAAGGAAGTTCTGGAAAATGCACTAATTGACTTTGATGGGACTCTTCTATTTGTCAGCCATGACCGTTATTTTATCAATCGTGTTGCTACACAAGTTCTGGAATTGTCTGAAAATGGTTCGACCCTCTATTTGGGTGATTATGACTATTATGTTGAAAAAAAAGCAGAGTTGGCAGCTAGTCAAGAGGAAGAAGCGGCAGCTGTTAACCAAGAAAAAGAAGTTTCTCCAGTTAATGACTACCTGGCCCAAAAAGAAAGTCAAAGAGAAGTTCGCAAGCTCATGCGTCAGATCGAATGTCTTGAGGCAGAAATCGAAGAATTGGAAACCCAAACTCAAGATATCTCTGAGCAAATGCACACTACCAATGATGCAAATGAACTCATGCAACTACAAGCAGAACTGGATAAAATCAGCCAGCGTCAGGAAGAAGCAATGCTAGAGTGGGAAGAATTGTCAAATAAAGTTTAAAAAAAGCAACGATTATCGTTGCTTTTTCTTTGTCTATCTATCCACCCTGAGGGAATCGAACCCCCATCTCAAGAACCGGAATCTTACGTGATATCCATTACACTAAGGGTGGAAACTCTCATCATTATATCAAAAAAATAGGAGTTTTACTCAAGACTAAAACCAATATAAAAGAGGAAGAAAAAAAGGATTTAGACAATATCTAAATCCTTTTTACATTTTTTTTATTTTTTTCAAGAAGTGCTTTGATTTCTTGAAGAACTTCCAATTCAGTTGGAGCTGCTGGAGCTTCTTCAGCAACTTCTTCTTTCTTACGAAGGTTTTGAGCTTTTTCAATAGCTTTAATCATGAAGAAGAGAACAGTACCAATTACAACGAAGTTGATAACAGCGCTCAAGAATTTACCATATGTAACACCATTCCAAGCAAGCTCAGCAATGTTTTGTACATTCGCAGCTTCCAAGGCTGGGTTCAATAGAAGTGGAGTGATGATATCATTAACAAATGAATTGATGATAGCACCAAAAAGCAGTGGCGATGATCACACCGACAGCAAGGTCAACGACGTTGCCACGGAGCAAGAAATCTTTAAGATCCTTTTAACATAATATTTTCCTTTCAAAATTTTTATCAAATTTTTTTACAACACATTATATCGTAAATTTATGTTGAATGCAAGAAAAAGTGCTCATTTATTTTTTTAAAAACAAAAAAAGCTTGCTAAATAGGTAATTTAAAAACAACAATTGTAACTTGAGCAAACCCTATTTCAACCGTATTAATTATATTAACATCATCACCCACAAATTGACCAATTATATGAGGAAACTTGGTGACAAAAAAATAAAGGTAAGTGCCATATCAAGTAAGAAGGTAAAAAAATCTAGCTCCAGAGAATTTAATGAGACGTCCAAACCAATTTTTCTCGTTTTTTTGTTTAAAAAAACAATAGTGTCATTGGTAAAGAAAGCAAATAGAATACCTGTTATATTACCTAGAGCAGTAGCTGTTAATTCTTGATGAGTCAAGTAAAAAATAATCATTCGAGTCCCTACAGAAACAACAGTAGTAGCAACGCCGAAAAATAAATAAGATAAAATTTCGTTATCGAAGAATTTTTTAATGTATCTTTTCATAAGATTAGTATAGCATAAAGCCTTTAAATGTGCTATACTAACAAAGTTGACTTGTTCAACCCTTGGTGCTTAGCTTCTTTCACCAAGCATATTAAATGCGGTGGAGCCGCTAAAGGAGAAAACATGAAAAAACTTACTGTCCGCGATTTGGCTGACATTGCCATTGTCGCAGCAATTTATGTGGTTTTGACTATCACACCACCACTCAATGCTATCAGCTACGGTGCTTATCAGTTCCGCATTTCTGAAATGATGAACTTCCTAGCTTTTTATAATCCTAAGTACATTATCGGTGTTACTCTTGGATGTATGATTGCTAATTTCTTCAGTTTTGGACTCATTGATGTCGCTGTAGGTGGAGGATCAACTCTTGTCTTCCTAAGCTTAGGAGTTTGGTTGTTCAGTAAATATAGTAAAGACTATCTTTTTAATGGATTGATTCGAAAAGATCATTTTTTCTTTTCAATTCTATTTTCAATTTCAATGGTAACAATTGCTGCTGAATTGCATATCGTAGCAGAGGCACCATTCTTCTTTACTTGGTTTACAACTGGTATTGGAGAATTCGCATCACTCATTGTCGGAGCAATTATCATTGGTAAAATTGGTCAACGTATTGATTTGACTAGATAAGATGATTCGTTTTTAAGACAGGAATAGAGCTGAACTTTGTTCAGCTTTTTTCTTTTATTAAAAGTCTAAAGAAGTCATAAAAGTGGTATAATAAATGAAAAAAGAAGGTATTCTATAAATGTTTGATTATTTTTGGAGTGGTTTTAAAAAGATGTTGGAAAGCTCCGTTTTCAACTTTAGTATTTACTTTTTAGTTTTTGTTCTTTTGTTAATCCTATGGCGTCGTTTTAGTATTGCTAAGGATAGTGGTGGTCATTTTTTTGGCTCCATTTCATATCTCGAAAGGATATTTTTTTATATTCATAATGCATTTGTTTTTACAAATCGAACAATAGCCTTAAGTGAAATAAAAAGTATTGATGTAAAGCTTCTCCCTAGTGTTAAACTAAATGGTGCAAGATATTCTTTATGTCTGGAACTAAAAAGTGGAAAATCTCTAGCCTTTTTCTTTGGAAAATCAAAAGAGAATGATCAACTAGTCAATAATTTAAAGAATGAAACAAAAAAATACAATATCAAGATCCGTATTTTAGAATAATAGGTTTTAATTTTTTAAAATTTCAGAAAGCCTTTCCATAAAGTTGATTTTATGTTATAATATTCACAAATAAAAGTTTTAGGAGTTTATATGGTCTCATCAGAATTTATTTCAAAAATCGAATTTGCTTGTAAGAAAAAGGAAAGTCTTTATTCGAATAGTAAATTTAAGTATGCGATTCGTTCAATGTTTGCGGGTGCTTTCTTAACTTTCAGTACAGCAGCTGGTGCAGTTGGAGCTGACTTGATTAATAAGATTGTTCCTGGTAGCGGACGCTTCCTTTTCCCATTTGTTTTCGCTTGGGGACTAGCTTATATCGTGTTCTTGAATGCTGAGTTAGTTACATCAAACATGATGTTTTTGACAGCTGGTAGTTTTTTGAAAAAAATTAGCTGGAGAAAAACAGCTGAAATTCTTCTATATTGTACTTTCTTTAACTTGATTGGAGCTCTTATTGCTGGTTGGGGATTCGCCCATTCAGCAGCTTATGCTAATCTAACACACGATAGCTTTATTTCTGGAGTTGTGGAGATGAAGTTAGGCCGTTCAAATGAACTAGTTTTGCTTGAAGCAATTTTGGCTAATGTCTTTGTAAACATCGCGATTCTTTCATTTGTTTTAGTTAAAGATGGTGGTGCCAAACTTTGGTTGGTTTTATCAGCCATTTATATGTTTGTATTCTTAACAAATGAGCACATCGCCGCAAACTTTGCTTCATTTGCGATTGTGAAGTTCAGTGTTGCTGCTGATTCAATTGCGAACTTCGGTATTGGAAATATGCTACGTCACTGGGGTGTAACCTTTATTGGTAACTTTATAGGAGGTGGTCTACTGATGGGATTGCCTTATGCCTTCTTAAACAAGAATGAAGATACATACGTAGATTAAAAGTTGGATTGATTCCAACTTTTTCTTTTTGTTTATCCATGCTATAATGAATGTAGTAATGTTAAATACAGAGGAAAATCATGAACGAAATTAAATGTCCAAATTGTGGGGAAGTTTTTACAGTTAATGAAAGCCAATATGCAGAGCTGATTTCTCAAGTTCGAACTGTAGAGTTTGATAAGGAATTGCATGAACGCATGAAGCAAGAGCTGGCCTTGGCTGAGCAAAAAGCCATGAATGAACAGCAGACAAAACTAGCGCAAAAAGACCAAGAAATTGCCCGGCTTCAAAGTCAAATTAATAACTTTGACACCGAAAAAGAATTAGCTAAGAAAGAAGTAGAGCAAAGTGCGAGTCAAAGCTTGCTAGAGAAAGAAAAAGAGGTTCAGGCACTGGAGAATCAATTAGCCACCTTGCGCTTAGAACATGAGAATCAACTACAAAAGACTTTATCTGACCTAGAAAAAGAACGGGATCAGATCAAAAATCAGCTTCTTTTACAAGAAAAAGAAAATGAGCTTTCTCTGACTTCAGTCAAACAAAATTATGAGGCCCAGCTTAAGGCGGCTAATGAGCAGGTTGAGTTTTACAAGAATTTCAAGGCTCAACAATCAACCAAAGCAATCGGAGAGAGTCTTGAGCAGTATGCGGAGAGTGAGTTCAACAAGGTTCGTAGCTTTGCCTTTCCAAATGCCTATTTCGAAAAGGACAACAAGGTCTCTGCTCGTGGTTCTAAAGGGGACTTTATCTTCCGGGACTTTGATGAAAATGGGCTAGAATTCATTTCCATCATGTTTGAGATGAAAAATGAAGCTGATGGGACTGAAAAGAAGCATAAGAATGCGGACTTTTACAAGGAATTGGACAAGGACCGTCGAGAAAAGAACTGTGAATATGCTGTTTTGGTATCTATGCTTGAAGCTGATAACGACTACTTTAACACAGGGATTGTCGATGTTAGCCACGAGTATGAGAAGATGTATGTGGTCCGTCCTCAGTTCTTTATCCAGTTGATTGGTCTCTTACGAAATGCAGCTCTTAACTCTCTTAAATACAAGCAGGAACTAGCACTAATTCGTGAGCAAAATATTGATATCACTCACTTTGAGGAAGATTTGGACGCTTTCAAGGTTGCCTTTGCAAAGAATTATAACTCAGCCTCTGTCAACTTCGGAAAGGCTATCGATGAAATCGACAAGGCCATCAAACGCATGGAAGAGGTCAAGAAATTCTTAACCACATCAGAAAACCAACTCCGCCTTGCAAACAATAAGTTGGATGATGTTTCCGTTAAGAAATTGACTCGAAAGAATCCAACCATGAAGGCTAAGTTTGATGCCTTGAAGGGGGAGTGACCTTGACTATCAAAAAAACTCTAAAATTTACGGATGTATATATTGCCTATTTACCATTAGTTGTTTTTTTGCTCAACTTTTTATACGGCTTTTTGAACTTAGAAGGCTCAACAGTTTCTAACGAAAGATCTAGATATGACTTACTTTTTGGTGTAGTTGGCCTTCTTCCAACTATTTTTGGTTATATTTTTAGCTTTCTAGCTAATCTTATTGTAGGTATAACTTATGTGATAAAGGCAAAAAATCGAACGAAATGTCTGATTGCTTTCCTATTGATTGGCAACGTTTTTTTAGCAATTTTTCTGATGTTTTTGCTAAAATTTAAAATGATTGTTTCCTTTGACTTTATAAAAGATCTGGATCTTTGGAGTTTCATTTTTTCTTTATTTTTATTTCCGTATATAGATAGGATTTATCAAAAGGATGAGTACGATCAAAAAGTGAGTAGAATGGTACTCATTATAATTTTAGCGGGAATTTTTTCTCCATTTCTAGGTAGTGAAATTCAAACTTACTTGAGAAATAATGCCAAAGTACAACAATTACAAGAGTTTTATCATTCTAAGGGCTTGAACTACGAATTAACACTTAAGTCTACATACTATGATAGTAATATTTCCGATATTGGCGTCTTTGATGTTTTTGATAAGGGAGTTTCCATAAGAGTGGGTGCTAAGTACACGCGTCAAAAATTAAAATATGTTACTTTCATTGATCAAGATTACGGCCTAAAAGAATTTATAAAAAATGCTATTTCAAGTGATGAGGCACAAATAGTTCTAAAAGATTTTAGATCAGTAGTAGAAGATGCTATAAAAAAGAAAGGTTATGATTTATCTGTATTTGATGCTGAGGATCAGCCATTGGCTAGCCCAGGTTTTCAAATATCACGTTCATTTAGAGTCACTTCTTTTATTAAAGAAAAAGCAGTTCAAAATCAAAAGTCATCTAGTCCAGAAAAACAAGCATTTGGAGGATATGCAGCAATTTCTCTTAAAGATTATATGAAAGAGGGAGCCATTCGTTTATGTTTAAGACTTAGTGAAAGTGACAAACTGAAGTTAGAAGACATTGATTTTTCAAGACTTTCCGACGGACACTACAAGATCAATAATGACTATTTTATCGTTAACAACGGAATGTATACAATAGTTGAAGATGAAGATGATTTTGAAAATTTTTTACTTAGAGAATCTAGTAAACAATTTTATTTGGAGGATTTTTATAAAATTGAAAGGCTTGATTAAATTATTAGCAAATAAAGATGAAACATTTGTTTATAATATTTGTATTCGATTATCTTCATATTTAGTAGTTGTTGCAGTTTATATAGCAATTTTTGGGTTTGTTTTTTTATTGTTTAAACAAAAATATTATTGCAGTACGTTATCTGTTGTTTTTTTGTCGGTATTATTTATAGTTATTGGCATCTTTTTTTAAGTTTATTGACTTGGGAAGTTTTTACTATATTGGAAAGTGGTTTTGATTGATTTTAAGAAATATCAATTTTTTTCTTTGAATACAATGTTAGTCATTCCAATAAGTTTAATAAGAAATTTAATGAAGTAAGTTTTGAATTAATCACAGGAGAATTATCTTACCTCAGAGGAGATTTTTTATTATCACTTAGTCAATATTCAAATATCAATCTTTCTAATGTCTCTAAAAAAAATAGAAGAATATTTGAATTGAAGAAATTATATTATGAATTTCTATCTTCTATCCATCTTCAAGATGAGCAAAATATTCCTTTCTTTGAGGAACAGTTGTCCAAGGCGCCAGATTCGAAAGGTGGTAAGGTTAAATTCGTTGCTCAAGCCCAAGCCATAAAAGATATTGTGTTCAATCAAGAAGTGAATGACTACTTCGACACCACTGAACCAGAAAGTAATCTAGCTCGAATGATGTTTTCTTATTACGGCGCTCTCAATGCCCAATTAAAAGGAGATGAAGCTCGTGCTCGTAGTTTGTTTGAAAGCATCGCCCATGAAAATCCAGAACTCTTTTATGTTCAGGAAGCGAAGAAATATATAGGAGCAGAGAAATAAGAGAGTAATATATGAAATTAATTGAAAAAATAGTAAGTAGGGCGACAGAGAATATTCTTCTACAAATTGAGACTATTAGTCAAATTAGCTCAATTATTGGACTTGTTTTGGATGTGTTGGCTGTATTTTTAATTTTCCAAAGTGATACCAAAAAGTGGGGAGTAATATTATTATTAGTAGTAGTACTAATTGCTAGTCTAGTTTTATACCTACGTTTTGTCCTAAACAAAGTTATTTATCTAGTGTTAAACGATTCTATTAATCTTAAGCTCTATGTGGACATGTTCAGGGTTCAATCAGAAAAGTCTATTAAGCCCTTTAGGGCAACATATCGTGAGTATTGCCAATTTATCCAAGGTCAAGTGGCTTATCTAAAAGGGGATTTTCAAGCTGCCAAGGAAAATATGTCCAAATATGATTTGAAGAAAATTTGGAAGAGATTCAGGAACCATACATTTTTAATATCAACCTATGAGCTATTAAAAGTTTGCATTCATCTTCAAGATGCACAAGATATTGCTTTCTTTGAGGAACAATTGTCCAAGGCGCCAGATTCGAAAGGTGGTAAGGCTAAACTCGTTGCTCAAGCCCAAGCCATAAAAGATATTGTGTTCAATCAAGAAGTGAATGACTACTTCGACACTGCCGAACCAGAAAATAAATTAGCTCGAATCATGTTTTCTTATTACGGCGCTCTCAATGCCCAATTAAAAGGAGATGAAGCTCGTACTCGCAGTTTGTTTGAAAGCATCGCCCATGAAAATCCAGAACTCTTTTATGTTCAGGAAGCGCAGAGATATTTAGAAGGAGAAAACTGATGTCAGAACGTACGGCTTTACCGATTGGGAGTGTTGTTCGAGTGAGAGAAGGTGTAGAGCCTGTTATGATTGTTAATCATTGTCCAGTTACCGAAAAAGCAGAGGCAAAAATGAAACTAGGACCATTTGGATTGGGCTTATCAATAGGTTGGTAAAACATGGAAATACAATTACAATTACGTGGAAACTCAGAAGGATTTATCCTTCAGTCAAAATTACCTGATGATGAACATTGGACTGAAAGAATTGAAATCGTTCAAGAAGAGGAAGGTTATCGTCTATATGCAAAAGATGTAGAAATTCTTGTCTTGAAAGAATCAGAATATATTTCTAAAAGAAAAAGAATAGTCGCAAGAGGGTTAAATAAGGATTTGATTTATTATGAAGAAAAAAGATTTGATCATTTATGGGAACAAGCATACTGGCATGGAGTTTTTCAATTTAATTTAAATAACTATGAAATGACGTGTGTAAGTTCAGGTAGTAAAGGAGATATTTCACCTGTCACAAAAGATGGCATTCCGATTGCTGTTTATGCTACAAGTAATACTGCAATTGCTGGAAAGAGAAACTTTTCTCTCTATACTGAAAATATTGACGAAATTGACAATTTACTGATGTTTTACGTAATTGATTATATTAGGGGATATGACTTTTTAGATATTGATTCTTTATCTGCAAGATATCGTTTCTTTTATCAATTCACTGATCGCTCAGCTATAACGAAGGAACATTTAGATATGCTTCCAGAGGCTAGAAGACCTTCTAAGTTAGAGGCCTTTATCATTTATTTTTTATCAGCCTTCTTTGTTGTGGGTATCAGTTTGGTATCATTACGCCCTTTATTCTTATTTTTAGTAGCAATACTGATACATTTTATTTATACTATCATAAAGAATTGGAGAAATAGAGATGAATAGTAGGTTATTTACTTATTGATTTAGTATTGATACTGCATTAAAAGGAATCTTTAAAAAGACGCCAATAGCCTGATCAAAGGCATGAGAGGGTGGTTTAAATGATACTGGAACGAATTAAAAAAACTTTTGAATTTCAACGAAGCAAAATAAAAGGCCCCGTTCCTCTGTGGGGTGTATTAAATGGGATTTTTATTTTATATCCTATAGCCTTTTTTATGTTTATGGCAGGAGGATTAGAGATTCTAAAAAATGAGGACTTATATCAAGAGTTGCTTATTATAGGGATTGTTGTTTGGGTTTTAAATCTAGTATTTTTACTAGATCTTAAGCGAGGGATTTTAACCAGTTTTGGAACCTATCTCATGTATTTGACTGGTCATGTTTATACCATTATTGGATTTAGTAGTTTGAGTGGGGACCATAACTTTATTGTTCTAAAATTATCTCTTCCCCTTATCTACGCGCTAGTAATTATTATCGTCATGAGCTGTTTGGTCGACTTGGACTCTGAAGAAATTATTTCGGAGAAGGCTGGGAAAATTATGCTTAACTATGTGATGGGACCACCTTTAATTTTAAGCACTTGCTTTATTTTAGTGGGAGTGTTTGGTTATGATTTTTTAATGGGCTGGGGAGTATCTTTACTCTTAATGATTTTTGGACAATTTCTGTATGCATTTTGGTTTGTTATTATCTACGCCTACCAACACCGTCATGATATTGAGGAAACAAGACCAATTAAGCGTATAAAGGTAAACCCAGATATAATTTCAAATCGAGAATTTGACAGTGATAGATTTAAAAAGGAAAAGAAACATGATTAAAGAAATCCAGATTCATATGGAACATTTGATGACAGACCAGGTCCAGATTCAAGCGGACGAACTATTGGAGTTGTTTGTCCATACAGAACTCTTACCCTATACCAATGGCATCTATAAAGATGGTCCGACCATTTTTGAAATGACTCCAACTCAGTTTGATGAAGAAGAACAGGACGTTACCCTTTATATACCTGTCATTTCAGAAACAAACTCAACGAGCCAACTAAGGTATCAAGCTAGTTTAAATATTGAGGGTATCAGCAAACGTGTACCTTTTGAGGATGGCTTGGACCAAACCATCTACGAGATGAAGGATTACATCAGAGACCACGGTTGGGAGTTGCAAGACAAGTTATATCTGGTCTTGATTCCAGTTTATGATGATTTGTTTGTAGATTTGATTATCCCAGTGGAGAAGTAAAATGGCAGAAATTACATATGGTATGAATCAATCATTAATGATGAGTAATGTCTTAAGTGTCGATTACAACATTACTGGTGATGAAATTGCAGTAGCCTTTCAAGATATGGTTCAAACAGCCGTAGCAGCTGGATATACACCTAAAAGTAATCCATTTTACTCATGTCCTCATATCGGAGAGTTGGATGATGGGACATACAACATCACAGTCTATCTTCCTGTCCATGAGGATTATTTAGGAGAGAATGAATTACTGGAAGTGACAGCCTATAACAGTTATTTTTTAGTTCCTAGAATGGTAGGAGCTAGAGTTACTGGGGAGGAAGCAGTCAACTTTGATAAGGCTATATACGGTTTAACCAATTTATTGATTGATAATGACTTAGAAGAATCTACACCGGTATTTTATATTTCTAGCAAGATAAATGATGTTTTATATACAGATATCATGGTAGGGGTTCGAGATAAAATGAATTGAGGATAATAGAAAACTTAAGGAAATAAAGAGACTTACAACTACTCATGTTCGTTTCCTTTTTAGAACTTATAAAATGAATACAAACTGTTCTAGTAGGAGTACTTAGCACCTTATATCAACTAAGTGATTCACTCGAAGACTTTATTACCCTAGGTACTAATGGTTTAATTTGCCCAATGTACTTGATGGTATTAGTAATTCCTCTTCTGGAGTCATTAGAAGTTTGAGTGACGGAATTGAAACTTTTGCCAAGTCTGGTCCTGAAATAGGTAGGGCGATGGCATTTATCGGTCCTGCAATTGATTTCACTACACAACTTTCAGCAGGAGAAAATGTTCCGAACGCGGTTATTAAGAGTGGGGTCTATGCAGTAATATCTATCGGTGATATGACCACTGGTATGAATATAATAGCAGCAATTGGAGCTACTATTGCTAATGTTATACCTAGTGCAGCAATGCTGTATTTGATATGATTTATGATAACACTGTTGGAAAGGAAGACATAAAAATAACAAATAAAGTAGTAAAAGCAGGTAAGGAAGTTATAGATGGTGTTGCTAATGCAGTATCTGACTTTTTCAGTGGTATTGGAACTGTATTTCAGTGATAGGAGATTCTCTTGGACAAAAATCAAATTATAAAGTTAAAGGACGTTGAATTTGTAGGAATTGGTAATTTTGAAGGGGGAACAGTTTTTTTTGATAAGAAAACAGGCAAGATGTTCTTAGGTCATTCTAAAACAAAGTTTAAAGTGTCTCCTGTCGCTTTCTCGACAGGAGCAGCACTTATTCTTTATGTTCTTGTAAGAGAAGTAACAAAAGCTCAGGAATTCAGTGGTTTTTGGCCCTTGATTTTTGGTTTTTTTCTAATGATCATTGTCTCAAAACTCCTCTACAAACCAGCTTTGAATGAAGAATTAATTATTAGTCCTTTTGTGCTTTCAAACGTTGATATGATAACTTTTCTTAAAAATGAGAAGAAAAATATAGTTAAGAGCTATCTAATTATATTATTGGCATTTCTTCTTCCAGTGCTTTTTTTCTATAGTTTATTTATTGACTTCTAATTTTTTTATTTTTTTGTTTTTTTAGCCATTTTTATTTTTTTTATGTTTCCTCTATTGTTATTAAACACGAAACCAATACAGAGATTTAAAGTGGTTCATATGTTAGATAAAAAAATATTCCACTAAGGAAAATGATATATGAAATTATATTTAAAAAAATATGGTTCCGATAGGAACAATTGATAAAAATCCAGTTTATTTTGATAAAAAAGATTCTAGTTTATACATGGTAAGAAAAAAGACTTCTTTTTTGGAAACTGCTGGCAGTAGCATGATCATTATTATTTATGGCATAATTGGAAAAGTCAATTCCAAATACTATTTAACCATTCCGGGAAGATATCAATTTTTAATGATAGGCATCCTGATTTCCTTTATAACAGCCTTTGTTGTTTGTTATGCGACCTTCCATCGTGATAAAGAAGTGGAAGAATTTCAATTAGAGAAAAAAGCAATGAGGGACTTTGTGTTAAGAGAGCGAAAAAATGTCTTCTTTACCTATTTATCTCTTATCATATTACCACTAATTATAATAATCTTTGCATAGCTCTTTATCACATATGGCAATATTTCATGGGGAGTTGTTTCAGTTTTATTTATGACTATATATTTTATGTTCTTTTTATAATAAAAATCTTCCAAAGAGGAAAAAAATAATTAATAACTTATTTAGACAGTAAACAAAGAATTAGAAAAAAAGATATTTAATTAAAAAAATTGATTTCTAGAGATATTAATCAATTTATTCAAAAATTAAGAATAAGCAGATTAAGCTACGAGTTATAATTAAACGTGCATAGAGCTATGTCAATTTAGGAGATTAAAGTGAAAGAAAAAACAGTGACAGAAGTTGAAAAATTAAATAAAGCATATTTTAAAAGCTTAGCGAATACTCGCGCATCAGCAAGTATGATGGTTATTTCATTTGCAGGAGCCTTCGCTTCGGCATTGTTTCTGCTTTTTTCCAATATTTTTTTATTTTGTTAAAGGCTACGGAATAAATCCTTTGGAAAAATTACTTTTTTTGATTTTGTTTTGATTTATGTTATTTATCTTGTCGTGGCAACCTTTATTCCGCTAGGAATGACATTTATTTATCGCAGACAGATTTTATCAACCATATTATTACTTTTTATCTTATATAGGTATTTTTTTTATCTTTGATACTTATATCTTATATTATTCTTGTTTATTCAGGGACTAATTTGCAAGAATATAACGAACGCTCATTATACACCATTCCTTTTTTGTTAATCTGTACAGTTACTGGTTTTGTTTATCACTATTTTTGGATAAAAAGAGAATTAAAAAAAGGTTTTTCTACCAATAGAACAATAGGTAATTATTTTGCGAAATCTAGTGCCCACAATAATAATTCTCTTCTCATTATTTTTACAGTTTCCATGTTAGGCGGTGTTCTTTCTGGTAAGTTTGCGCTAGTTTTAGGAATTCTAACAGCGGTACTTTTTAGCTATGGCTTCTCCCAACTCATCACAGAAGTCGCCTATCTTTTATATCTAAAAACTCAAAGCAAGGAGTATTGGGAAGATGTACCCAAGAAAAAAGAGACTTTTCGAAATTTATTTAAGGATTTCAGTTTGAAGAAAGCAAAGATTAGAATTCCCCTTGAGATTTTGTTTTGTTCAATATTCCTAGGTATTATGTATAATATAGGCTATTTTAGTCCTGGTTCATACACCCCCCTTTGGCTTATTTGGTTTGGAAGAATATTTATAATCTCAATAGGGCTGGATATTTTGGGAAGTTTTATTCTTTTTGTTATAAAAAAAATAAATACTAGATTAATAAATAGATAGAGTTATTTAGAAATTTAGAGGTCAGTTTAAATGATACTAGAACGAATTAAAAAAACTGTATTATTCACATGCTGAGAAAGGAAATCAAAAAGAAAAACATGAACGGTATTATCAACTTAAAAAAAGAAGCAGGGATGACCTCGCATGATGTGGTTTTTAAATTGCGTAAGATTTTAGGGACTAAAAAAATCGGTCATGGTGGGACCTTGGATCCGGATGTTGTGGGCGTTTTACCCATTGCTGTAGGGAAGGCGACTCGTATGGTCGAGTTCATGCAGGATGAGGGCAAGGTCTACGAGGGGGAAATCACTCTAGGTTATTCAACGACGACTGAGGATGCTAGTGGGGAAATCGTTGCAGAGTCACCTGTTTTGTCACCCTTGGATGAAAAAGTTGTTGATGAAGCAATCGCCTCTCTAACTGGACCTATCACACAGGTTCCTCCTATGTATTCTGCTGTCAAGGTCAATGGTCGCAAGCTCTATGAGTATGCGCGTGCTGGTCAGGAGGTCGAGCGTCCAGAGCGTCAGGTGACCATTTATAGTTTTGAAAGAACGAGTCCCATTTCTTATGAGGATAGACTTGCGAGATTTGCCTTTCGTGTGAAATGCAGTAAGGGAACCTATATCCGTACCTTATCGGTTGATTTGGGAGAAAAACTTGGTTATGCGGCCCATATGTCTCAGTTAACACGTACCAGTGCTGCAGGTTTGCAACTAGAGGACGCCCTGACTTTAGAAGAAATTTCCGAAAAAGTTGAGGCTGGACAACTCGATTTTCTACATCCGATTGAGATTGGGACAGGGGATTTAGTTAAGGTTTATCTTACTCCGCAGCAGGCAGAAGAGGTCCGTTTTGGTCGCTTTATTGAGTTAGAACATAGCGAGAAAGAAGTCGCAGCCTTTGAAGGTGAGAAGCTACTTGCTATATTAGAGAAGCGTGAAAATCTCTATAAACCAAGGAAGGTTTTCTCTTAAAATTTTATAGCTTAAAAAACCATTGGAAATACAGTGTTATTTGACAGTTTTGCTTACTTATGATAAGATTTAATTTAAGAAAAGCTAGAGAAAAATAGAGGATATTATGAGTATTGAAATGACTGTCAGTGAGATTGCTGAGGTCTTGGGCCTTTCCCGACAAGCAATCAATAATCGTGTCAAGGAATTACCTGAAGAAGATATTACAAAAAACGACAGGGTGTTACTGTTGTTACTCGTAGTGGATTGATTAAACTTGAAGAAATCTACAAAAAGACCATCTTTGAAGATGAACCGGTTAGTGATGAAGTGAAGCAACGAGAGCTCATGGAGATTCTTGTTGATGAAAAGAACGCTGAGATTATCCGTCTTTACGAGCAATTGAAAGCTAAAGATAAGCAACTTGCTGAAAAAGATGAACAGATGCGTGTAAAGGACCGCCAAATCGCTGAAAAAGATAAGCAATTGGACCAACAACAACAGTTAACCCTTCAAGCTATGAAGGATCAAGAAACACTCCAGTTAGAGTTGGATCAAGCTAAGCAAGAAGTTCAGGCATCGAAGAAAGGCTTCTTTGCTCGCTTATTTGGAAAATAAGAAAAAACTGCTTGGTTTCTAGGATTAGACCAGGTGGTTTCTTTTTACAAATCAATAAGGAATGATAAGATGGAAGCATTAAGAGATTATATCTCATTTGATTTAGAATTCAATAAACACCAGGATCAGACTCATTTGATTCAAGTATCAGCAGTGCATTTTAAAGAAGGTGAAGAAGTAGGAGTATTCGACTCTTATGTATATACGGATGTTCCTTTGAAGAGTTTTATCAATGGCTTGACGGGGATTACTTCCGAGACTCTGAAAGGTGCACCAAAAGTAGAAGAAGTCCTGCAAAAATTTCAAGCCTTCGTTGGGAACTTGCCCCTTATCGGCTATAATGCAGCAAAAAGTGATTTACCGATTCTACTAGAGCATGGATTTGACTATAGTCATCAATATCTAGTTGACGTCTATAATGAAGCTTTAGAGAGACGCAGTACCGATCTCCATGGAATTGCTAATCTAAAATTACAAACTGTTGCTAGCTTTCTGGGGTTTAAAGGGCAATCTCATAATAGTCTAGAAGATGCACGAATGACTGCCCGAGTTTATGAAGCTTTTTTGGAGTCGGATGAGAGTAGACTTTTACTAAATTCTCAGAGCAGCCTCAACTCTAATCCATTTGGTGGGTTAGATCTATCTCAGCTGTTTGATTAGGAGTTCTTATGAAACCTGAAAAACCAAAAAAATTGGGTTTTAAAAAGATTTACCTAAATCTAGATAAAATCCTCTTTCTATTCTTTTTAATTTTTATGTTGGTTGACTATATCTGGTTGCCACTAAACTCAGTGATAGCTGGATTTTTATTGAGTCAAACAGGATATTTGTTTATATCCTACAACAATATTTTTGCTATTATAAAAAACGCACCCATAGTCAGTCTTGGTTTCGTAATCTTAATAGCCATCAACTTGCTGGTAGCCTATTTTCAACTCAGCATTCTCTTTATAGGAGCGCGTCACCTCCTTTATCACGAAAAGAGAACTCTCTTAGAATTTAGCCGAAAAGTCTTTCGTGAAAGCCTTGCTTTTATGAAGAAGATGACTCTTTCAAAAGCTATGTTTATCTTTCTTTTCGTAGCCATGTTGTTCCCTTTTATCAGAAAGATATTTAAGATTTATTATTTCAATAAGATTGTGATTCCAGAGTTTATTCAAACCTATATGGAAGATAACTACTGGTTATGGTGGGTAGCTATTATTACTCTATCACTCTTATTCTTTTATGTTTCTGTTCGATTGGTATTTACTTTACCAAAAATCTTTTATGATAAGATGACTGTTAAGGAAGCGGTTATTTATAGTTTGGATAAAACGAAGAATTTCTTTTGGTTTTATGCCTGGCATTTATTTTTAATTGTTGTAAAAACCAATCTATTCTTCTATCTTCCTCTCGTCCCTTTACTATCAACCCAGTATATAGTAGATAGCCTTACTCAGAGAGAGTCTCTGGTCCTTGCTATTTTGAATTTTGTTCTGATCAAGAATTTGCACTATATGGCACTGACTTATTTCCTTGTCAAATTCACATCTTTCTTAACGGGAGAAGAACTTGACATTATGCCAAGGCGGGAGAAGGACCATACCATGAGATGGGGAGTCATGGTTTGTGCGAGTATCTTCTTTGCGATTGAAGGATATAATTATCTTGAAGCTCCAGTAGTCAATCCACCTCTTGTCATTTCACATCGTGGTGTATCAAATGCCAATGGTGTCCAAAATACAGTAGAATCTTTAGAAAAAACAGCGCAATTAAAACCGGATTTAATCGAGATGGATGTTCAGGAAACCAAGGATGGTCAATTTGTCATGATGCATGATGCTAAACTAAAAGGATTAGCAGGTATCAATAAAACACCGCAAGATTTGACCTTAGAAGAGTTAAAGCAGATTGATATTCATGAGAATGGTTATGAGACAAAGATTTCAAGTTTTGATGATTATCTGAATCGTGCAAATGAACTGCATCAGAAACTACTCATTGAAATTAAGACCAGTCACAAAGATAGCCCGCAGATGATGGAGCATTTTCTAGAAAAATACGGTGCAAAAATTAAGGTTTATGGTCATCAAATGCAATCCTTAGATTATAAGGTAATTGAAAAAGTGAGAGAGTATGACACAGATATTCCTGTATACTTCATTCTTCCTTATAATTCTGTTTTTCCTAGAACGTTGGCAACTGGTTACACAATGGAGTACTCTACTTTGGACGAATATTTTGTAACGAAATTATGGAACACTGAGCAAAAACTCTATGTATGGACAATCAATAGTTCTGAATCGTTTAATAAGTCCTTTCACCTAGGTGTTGACGGAATGATTACGGACGACTTGGAAGGAATAAAAGAGGAGCTAAAATCAGCTCAGGAAGACCCTGAATATAGCGACTTACTGCTGAATAAAGCAACTGAATTCTTTGCTTTTTAGCATAAATTAAAAGAGGCTGACAAACAGCCTCTTTTTTTTACTTAAAATGGTAATTTTCCAGCGAAAGCACCGAGTTTTTGCTTAGTAGTTTCATCGATTTGTTCAAGTGCAGCATTGAGTGCTTGAACAGTCATATCTGAAAGAGTCTCAATATCCTCAGCATCCACGACCGCAGGATCAAAATCGATTTTTACAACTTTTTTATTACCTGTCAAGGTAGCAGTTACAAGGTTTTGAGCAGAAGTTCCAACAAATTCTGTAGCCGCAAGTTCAGCTTGACTTTGCTCCATTTGCTTTTGAAGTTTTTGAGCTTGACGCATCATGTTTTGCATATTCATCATGGTGGTAGTTAGCTTCCTTTTCTTTTATTTTCCATATTATTTTAACAATTTTAACTAGAAAAGTCTAATTAAAATCTCAGGATAGATATGTCGCTAGTTTAAGCTTTCTTTAAGCTTTCTATATTATTCTGAAGAACTCTATATTAACCGAGAGTTAAGAATGCAAGGGGTCATTTCTTAAACGCTGTAAGTATATAGTACTCGCGTCATTAGTACTATCTAGAGAGAACTAGTATTTATTTCAAGATAGTGCTAGATTATGGTATAATAGTAAACAATGAGTTTTTAAAACAAACTAAAGGAGAATCGATATGATTTACGCTGGAATTTTAGCAGGTGGAACCGGCACGCGCATGGGTATTAGTAACCTTCCCAAACAATTTCTTGAGTTGGGAGATCGCCCAATCTTGATTCACACAATTGAAAAATTTGTCTTAGAGCCAAGTATCGAAAAGATTGTGGTTGGAGTTCACGGAGACTGGGTGACACACGCAGAAGATTTAGTTGAAAAATTCCTTCCACTCCATAAGGATCGTATCATCATCACAAAAGGTGGGGCTGATCGTAATTCTAGTATTGAAAAGATCATTGAGGCTATTGATGCTTATCTTCCAATCACGGAAGATGATATCGTAGTTACTCATGACTCAGTTCGTCCTTTTATCACACTTCGAATGATCCAAGATAATATTGCTCTTGCACAAAATCATGATGCTGTTGATACTGTAGTTGAAGCCGTGGATACCATTGTTGAAAGTACTAATGGTCAGTTTATCACAGATATTCCAAATCGTGCTCATCTCTATCAAGGGCAAACTCCTCAAACCTTCCGTTGTAAAGACTTTATAGATTTGTATGGTTCTTTATCAGCCGAAGAAAAAGAAATTTTGACAGATGCATGTAAAATCTTTGTCATTAAGGGTAAAGATGTAGCCTTAGCAAAAGGTGAGTACTCAAACCTTAAAATTACAACAGTAACAGACTTGAAGATTGCTAAAAGCATGATTGAGAAAGACTAAAGACATGATTAATCAAATTTATCAACTGACAAAACCAAAGTTTATTAATATCAAATATCAGGAAGAAGAGATTGACCAAGAGAATCATATCCTCATCCGACCAAATTATATGGCGGTTTGTCACGCGGATCAACGTTACTACCAAGGAAAACGCGATCCCAAAATTTTAGCGAAAAAACTACCAATGGCTATGATTCATGAGTCATGTGGTACAGTCATTTCTGATCCAACCGGTACCTACAAAGTTGGTCAGAAGGTCGTGATGATTCCCAATCAACCACCTATGCAAAGTGATGAGGAATTCTACGAAAATTACATGACTGGAACATATTTCTTATCAAGTGGCTACGATGGATTCATGCGAGAATTCGTTTCTCTGCCTAAGGATCGTGTAGTATCTTACGAAGACATCGAAGACACAGTTGCTGCCATTACAGAGTTTGTCAGTGTGGGTATGCATGCTATGAATCGTTTCATGACAGTTTCTCACAGTAGACGTCAACGAATTGCAGTCATTGGTGATGGAAGTTTAGCTTTTGTCATGGCAAATATTATCAACTACACTTTGCCTGAAGCAGAAATTATTGTCATTGGCCGCCACTGGGAGAAATTGGAACTCTTTTCCTTTGCTAAAGAGCTCTACATTACGGATAATATCCCTGAGGACCTGACTTTTGACCATGGTTTCGAATGCTGTGGTGGTGATGGATGTGGACCTGCTATTAATGACTTAATCCGTTACATCAAACCACAAGGTACCATTCTGATGATGGGGGTTAGCGAGTATAAGGTTAATATCAACACTCGTGATTCATTGGAAAAAGGTTTGCTACTAGTCGGCTCTTCTCGTTCTGGGCGAGTTGACTTTGAAAATGCCATCCAAATGATGGAGATTAAGAAGTTTGCCAATCGTTTGAAAAATATTATTTATCTAGAAGAACCAGTAAGAGAGATTAAAGATATTCATCGAGTTTTTGCAACAGACCTGAATACTGCCTTCAAGACAGTATTTAAGTGGGAAGTCTAATGAGGGGAAGATTATGAAGGAAATCGTTAAAGAGAAGATTGCCTCTTTATTATCAGGTGATGAAGAAATTCTAAGTGTGGAACAGTTGGGTGGAATGACCAATCAAAACTATTTGGTTAAAACATCCTCAAACCAGTACATCGTTAAGTTTTTCGGTAAAGGTACGGATAAATTAATCGACCGCCAGAATGAAAAGTTCAATCTTGAATTGTTGAAAGATTTGAAATTAGATGTTGAAAATTATCTTTTCGATATTGAAGCAGGTATCAAAGTCAATCAATACATTGAAAATGCTGAGACACTTGATTCAGCTACCATTAAAACCAAATTTGAAAAAATTGCTCCAATTTTACAAACGATCCATGCTTCTGGTAAAGAATTAAAAGGAGAGTTTGCTCCATTTGATGAAATCAAAAAATATGAATCATTGATTCAAGGAGAGATTTACTATCCAAACTATGAAGCTGTCAGAAAATCAGTATTTTCTCTGAAAGAAGAGCTTGAGAAAATCGGAGTTGATAAGAAATCATGTCATATTGATTTGGTTCCAGAAAACTTTATTGAAGGACCAGACGGACATCTTTATCTGATTGATTGGGAATATTCTTCCATGAACGATCCTATGTGGGACCTTGCAGCTCTCTTTTTAGAGTCTGAATTTACTACAGACGAAGAAGATTCCTTCTTGTCATATTATGAAAGCGAACAGACACCAGTTTCTCGTGAGAAGATCCGTATTTATAAAATATTGCAAGATATTATTTGGAGCCTATGGACCATTTACAAAGAAGAAAATGGTGCAGATTTTGGAGATTATGGAATCACTCGTTATAATAGAGCTGTAAAAGAATTGCAGTCTCAGGGAGGAATTGATGAAGACTAAAAATGGAGTTTCCTTTGGACTTATCTCAGGTATTTTTTGGGGATTAGGCTTAACCATTAGTGCCTATATCTTCTCTATATTTACTGACCTATCACCTTTTGTAGTGGCAGCAGCACACGACTTTCTGAGTATTTTTATCCTGCTAGGATATCTTCTCGTTAAAGAAGGCAAGGTACGTTTTTCAATCTTCTTGAACATTCGAAATGTCAGCGTTATTATCGGAGCACTATTGGCTGGGCCAATTGGGATGCAAGCTAATCTCTATGCGGTCAAGTATATCGGTAGTTCATTAGCATCCTCAGTTTCAGCGATTTATCCTGCGGTTTCTGTCATTCTCGCTTTCTTTTTCTTAAAGCATAAGGTTTCGAAGAATACAGTGTTTGGTATTTTGTTAATCATTGCAGGCATTATTGCTCAGACTTACAAGGTTGAACAAGTTAATTCCTTCTATATCGGAATCCTTTGCGCATTAATTTGTGCGCTTGCTTGGGGAAGTGAAAGTGTTCTAAGCTCTTTTGCAATGGAAAGTGAACTCAGCGAACTCGAAGCCCTCTTGATAAGACAAGTCACATCTTTCTTGTCCTATCTTGTTATTGTTCTCTTCTCGCATCATTCATTTGCAGAAGTGGTAAATGGACAATTGTTTGGTCTATTAATTGTCTTTGCGGCATTTAATATGATCTCTTATCTTGCCTACTATATGGCTATCAATCGATTGCAGCCAGCAAAAGCTACTGGATTAAATGTGAGTTATGTAGTATGGACTGTTTTGTTCGCAGCAATGTTCTTGGGCTCACCCCTTAATTTACTGACCATCATTACTTCACTTATCGTAATGGCTGGTGTTTATATTATTATTAAAGAATAAAGGAGAAAACGCGTGAAAGCGATCATCTTAGCAGCGGGATTGGGAACTCGTTTAAGACCCATGACAGAAAATACTCCCAAAGCCTTGGTAAAAGTCAATCAAAAACCTTTGGTTGAATATCAAATTGAATTTTTAAAAGAACGTGGAATTGATGACATTATTATTGTCGTTGGATATTTGAAGGAGCAATTCGACTATCTAAAAGAAAAATACGGTGTTCGTTTGGTCTTCAATGATAAGTATGCTGACTACAATAACTTTTATTCTCTCTACCTGGTAAAAGAAGAGTTGGCCAACAGCTATGTTATCGATGCGGATAATTATCTTTTCAAAAATATGTTCCGTAATGATATCGAGCGTTCAACTTATTTCAGTGTTTATCGTGAAGACTGTGATAATGAATGGTTCTTGGTTTACGGAGATGATTACAAAGTTCAAGATATCATTGTCGATAGCAAAAATGGACGTATCTTGAGTGGTGTATCGTTCTGGGATGCTCCAACAGCTGAAAAGATTGTTGGTTTTATCGATGAAGCCTATGCAAGCGGCGAATTTGTTGATCTCTATTGGGACAACATGGTTAAAGATAATATCAAAGAATTAGATGTTTACGTAGAAGAGTTGGAAGAAAATTCTATCTACGAAATTGATAGTGTCAAAGATTATCAAAAATTGGAGAAGATTCTTTCGTCACAAAAATAAACAACTTTTATGAACTGATACCTGACCTATTTTTACTTGACTTTTTAGGCTTGATACAGTATACTAGTGAAAATTTAACCTTTAAGGGCAGTCCAGAGAGACTCACAAGGTGTCAGAGAAAAGAAACTACGATAGAAGCAAGTAAGCAAGTACTTATTTGCTACTTTTGTGTGAATATCTTAACTGAAACCTTGCAATTGCAAGGTTTTTCTTTATCTGATCCCCTTAAAATTTAAGGAGGAAAAGTTATGAATCCAAATTGTAGAAAACGTCTGGGTGCAATTCGTTTGGAAGTTATGAGAGTAGTATCTCAGGAGGAAATCGCGCCAGCAATCTTTGAGCTTGTACTTCAAGGAGAAATGGTCGAAGCTATGAAAGCGGGCCAATTTCTTCATTTGCGTGTACCTGATGATGCCCATCTCTTACGTCGTCCGATTTCAATCTCATCTATAGATAAGCCTAATAATCAATGCCATCTCATTTATCGAGTTGAAGGAGCAGGGACAGCAATCTTTTCCAGCTTAAAATCAGGTGATAGCATAGATGTTATGGGACCTCAAGGAAATGGCTTTGATTTATCTGAGTTAGACAAGCATAGCAAAGTTCTTCTTGTTGGTGGCGGAATCGGTGTGCCTCCTTTACTTGAAGTAGCTAAACAACTCCATGAAAGAGGCGTAGAAATTACAACTGTTCTAGGATTTGCTTCAAAAAATGCTGTTATTTTGGAAGACGAATTAGCTCAATATAGTCAAGTCTTTGTAACAACCGACGACGGATCCTATGGGATTAAAGGAAATGTTTCTGTAGTGATTAACGAATGTGATACTGAATTTGATGCCATCTACTCATGTGGAGCGCCTGGTATGATGAAATACATCAATCAAGCATTTTATGACCATCCAAGAGCTTATCTATCTCTAGAATCCCGTATGGCCTGTGGTATGGGCGCTTGTTACGCTTGTGTCTTGAAAGTTCCAGATAGCGAGACAGTTAGCCAACGTGTATGTGAAGATGGACCTGTATTTAAAACAGGAACAGTTGTTTTATAAGGAGAGTCTACATGACAACAAATCGATTACAAGTTTCTCTACCAGGCTTAGAATTAAAGAATCCGATCATCCCTGCTTCAGGCTGTTTTGGTTTTGGTCAAGAGTATGCCAAATACTATGATTTAGACCTATTAGGATCTATCATGATAAAGGCTACAACGCTTGAACCACGTTTTGGGAATCCTACTCCACGAGTGGCAGAAACACCTGCTGGTATGCTCAACGCCATTGGTTTACAAAATCCTGGTTTAGAAGCTGTTCTCTCTGAAAAATTACCTTGGTTGGAAAAAGAATATCCTAATCTTCCTATTATCGCCAATGTAGCTGGATTCTCGAAACAAGAATACGCAGCAGTTTCTAGTGGTATTTCTAAGGCAAGAAACGTGAAAGCCATTGAGCTCAACATCTCTTGTCCAAATGTCGACCATGGCAATCACGGACTACTAATTGGACAAGACCCTGATTTGGCTTATGATGTGGTAAAGGCAGCTGTAGAGGCTTCAGAAGTGCCAGTTTACGTAAAATTAACACCAAGTGTAACTGATATTGTGACCATCGCAAAAGCAGTAGAGGATGCAGGAGCTAGTGGTCTTACGATGATCAATACTCTTGTTGGTATGCGCTTTGATCTCAAGACTAGAAAACCAATTATTGCCAACGGTACTGGTGGAATGTCTGGGCCTGCAGTCTTTCCAGTAGCTCTTAAACTAATCCGTCAAGTGGCTCAAACAACGAATCTTCCAATCATTGGTATGGGGGGCGTAGATTCTGCTGAAGCTGCATTAGAAATGTATTTGGCGGGTGCCTCAGCAATTGGAGTCGGTACAGCGAACTTTACCAATCCTTACGCCTGTCCTGATATCATTGAAAACTTACCAAAAGTCATGGACAAATATCATATCGAAACTCTGGAGCAATTGAGAAAAGAAGTTAAAAATAGCTTATAGTCTTTTTAAATTCGTAATATTTTGAATGCCTTCTTCTTTTTGGTATAATATGACTATGATTGTAACAATACCTATAAAAACTGAAAAAGACATTGCAACACCAGGTCCAACCGTTCTTGTATTGGGATATTTTGACGGTATTCACCTAGGACATCAAAAGTTATTTAGCATTGCTGGTGAAATAGCTGCTAAAAAAAGATTGAGTGTTGCCTTAATCACTTTCCATGAATCACCAAAATTAACCTTGAATGCTTATTCGCCAGAGAATCTTCTTCATATTTTAAATGCAGAAGAACGTGAACGTAAGCTCAAAAGAGCTGGCGTCGAAAATCTCTATCTGATGGATTTTTCAAGTCGTATTGCAAATATGACAGCTCAAGAGTTCGTAGATACCTTTGTCAAAGAAGTTAAAGCAGATACCATTGTGGTGGGATTTGACTATAGTTTGGGTTCTGATAGAAAATCAGCAGAAGATTTAAAAGAAATCTTTGATGGAGAAGTAGTTGTCGTTCCGGCTGTAGAAGATGAAAAAGGGAAAATTAGCTCTACACGTATTCGACAAGCTATCCTTGAAGGAGATGTGAAAGAAGCAGATCATTTACTAGGAAGTCCTCTTCCATCAAAAGGAATTGTCGTACATGGGAATGCCCGTGGGCGAACAATTGGATATCCTACTGCAAATCTTGTTCTTTTGGACCGTACTTATATGCCGGCAGACGGTGTTTATGCTGTTGATATCGAAATTAAGAGAAACTCTATCGAGGAATGGCAAGTGTCGGCAAGAACGTAACCTTTGATGGAGAAGAAGAACGTTTTGAAGTCAATATCTTTGATTTTAACGAAGATATTTATGGCGAAACAGTGACTGTCTACTGGTTAGATCGTATTCGAGATATGGTCAAATTTGATAGTGTTGAACAACTAGTAAAACAGCTTGAAGAAGATGAAAAAGCTGCAAGAAAATAAAAAGTAAAAGCTCGGATGATAGTTCGAGCTTTTTCTATTAGTAAAATTTTGGAAAAAATGAATTTATAACTTGACATCTTAAATTTTAAAGAGTAGAATGTTTACTAGTTAATTAAATGGTTAAATACTAGTTAAGGAGTGTTTATGATAAAAAGAAGTATCCGATGGCTCATGATTGCCTTCTTTGCAATTGCCTTGGGAGCGTGTGGACAAAAAGCCAGTCAAGATAATCGTAATGAAACTAAGGGAATGAAGATTGTAACTAGTTTTTATCCTATCTATGCCATGGTCAAAGAAATTTCTGGCGACCTAAATGACGTTCGGATGATTCAGTCTAGTTCGGGTATCCATTCTTATGAACCATCCGCAAATGACATTGCCGCCATTTATGATGCAGATGTTTTCGTTTATCATTCTCATACCTTAGAATCGTGGGCGGGAAGTTTAGATCCAAGTCTGCAAAAGTCTAAAGTAAAAGTCTTAGAAGCATCAGAAGGTATGACCTTGGAGCGCGTTCCTGGATTAGAAGATATGGAAGCAGGAGATGGAATTGATGAGAAAACCTTGTATGATCCTCATACCTGGCTTGATCCTGAAAAGGTTGCAGAAGAAGCACAGATTATCGCTGACAAGTTATCCGAACTAGACAGCGCTAACAAGGATACTTATCAAAAAAACGCACAAAGTTTTAGTACCAAAGCTCATGATTTGACCAAGAAATACCAACCCATCTTTGAAAAAGCTAATCAAAAGACCTTTGTAACCCAACACACAGCTTTTTCATATTTGGCAAAACGATTTGGACTAAATCAGCTTGGGATTGCAGGAATCTCTCCTGATCAAGAACCAAGCCCAAGACAATTGACTGAAATCCAGGAATTTGTAAAGACTTATAAGGTTAAAACTATCTTTACAGAGAGCACTGTTTCGTCTAAGATCGCTGATACACTTGTCAAATCAACAGGTGTGAGTCTTAAAACCCTCAATCCTTTAGAGGCAGACCCACAAAATGACAAGTCCTACTTAGAAAATTTAGAAGAAAATATAACTATCTTAGCTGAAGAATTGAAATGAGGAGATTATGAAGATTAATAAAAAATATTTAGCGGGATCTGCAGTGGTCCTTGCCTTAAGTGTCTGTGCTTATGCTTTAAATCAACATCAAGCACCTGAGAAAAAAGATGACAACCGTGTGTCCTACGTTGATGGTAAAGAGGCCGAAGCTAAAAAGAATGAAACTCTGACACCTGATCAAGTTAACCAAAAAGAAGGAATAGAAGCTGAACAGATTGTTACTAAGATTACAGATCAAGGCTATGTGACTTCCCACGGTGACCATTTTCATTTCTACAATGGTAAGGTGCCTTTTGATGCCATCTTTAGTGAAGAATTGGTCATGAAGGATCCAAACTATCAACTAAGTGATGGAGATATTGTCAATGAGATTAAAGGTGGCTATATCATCAAGGTGGATGGCAAAATATTATGTCTATCTGAAGGATGCAAGTCATGCTGATAATATTCGTACCAAAGACCAAATCGAGAAACAAAAACAAGAACACACATCGGATAGAGGCAGTGACTCTAAGGAAGTTCTCGCTGCTCGAGCTCAAGGTCGATATACTACGGATGATGGCTACGTCTTTAATGCTGCAGATATTCTAGAGGATACCGGTGACGCTTATATCGTTCCTCATGGTGGGCATTATCATTATGTTCCTAAGAGTGCCTTGTCCTCAACTGAATTGGCTGCTGCGCAAGCTTATCTTGCCGGAAGAGGAGGTCAACAAAGTCTAACAGACTACAAACCGATTCCAAGTGTTGAACCAAGTCATCAAGTAGAGAAACCAGCTACAAGTATTCCAGTACAAGAAGAAAATAATCTTCAAAAACTTCTAGAACAGCTTTACGCTTTACCAGTTAGTCAACGCTATAAAGAATCTGATGGTTTGGTCTTTGACCCAGCTAAAATTACCAGTCGTACGGCTAATGGAGTTGCTATCCCTCATGGAAATCATTACCATTTCATCCCTTATAGTAGCATGTCTGCTCTGGAGCAAAAGATTGCACGTTTGATACCACTTTCAGGTCTAGTAACACCATCAAATCCTGTAGAAACTCCAAGTAAACCAAACGAAGACCATGATCACGACCATGGCCACGAAGATGTTGATCATCAACACGAAGAAGACCATGACCACGATCATGCTAATCATCGACACGGTGAAGACCACGATCATGGCTTTGCTATTGATCGAGTGATTAGTGAGGACGACCAAGGTTTCGTAGTTTCACATGGAGACCACAATCATTATTTTTACAAGAAAGATTTGACGGCCCATCAGATTAAAGAAGCTCAGGAACACTTGAAAGGTAAAACCGAAGTTAAACCTAATCCATCAGATGAGCACCATGATGAAGACGGGCATGATCACCACCATGGTGAAGACGGGCATGATCACCACCATGGTGAAGACCATAATCATGGATTCGATGCTGATCGAGTGATTAGCGAGGACGACCAAGGTTTCGTAGTTTCACATGGAGACCACAATCATTATTTTTACAAGAAAGATTTAACGGCTCAACAGATTAAAGAAGCTCAGGAACACTTGAAAGGCAAAACCGAAGTTAAACCTAATCCATCAGATGAACACCATGATGAAGACGGCCATGATCACCACCATGGAGAAGACCATAATCATGGATTCGATGCTGATCGAGTGATAAGTGAAGATGAGCAAGGTTTTGTAGTTTCACATGGAGACCACAATCATTATTTTTACAAGAAAGATCTATCAGCAGAGCAGATTAAGGCTGCACAAGAACATCTTCACGGTCATCAACAGACAGGAGCTGTTAAACCTCTTGCTAAAACTGTAGAAAGCTTTTCAAGAGATGCTAGTGATGAAGAAAAGATAGCTTACATTTCTAAAACCTATGGTGTTCCACTTGAAGCTATCCGTATTTCAAATGGATTCTTTGTATTTGGTAATCCAGACCAAGCTTATGACCCAACTCACATTCACCCTTACGCCGTTCGTAAGGAACACGTTCGTATTCCACTTCAGACTGGAGATGCAGAACTTGATTTCCTAAATGAACTCTATACAACTGCTCTTCGTGATGGAGTTTCTCCTTATAGTTTGCAGGTTGAAAATGGTAGTTTCGTCATCCCTCATGGAGACCATAACCACTATATTAAGGTTCAAACTAAAGGTTATGAAGTCGCTTTGAAAAATAAAATCCCGGCCTTGCAAACAACTTACCAACCTGGTGCTTTTGATGAAAAAGCAGTACAGTATAAGGTTGACCAACTATTGGCAGAGAGTCGCGAAGTCTATAAAGATAAACCAATTCAGCAAAGACAGATCGAGCTTGCTTTGGGGCAATTCTCTGAAAATATGAAGAAACTCTCAACCAACTCAACTGCAGGATATCTGGCAGCTTTGGATTTGTTTGATAAGCAGTATATTCATATTGACTCAAGTGTTAAACCAACAGAAATCAGTCCTTTAGACAAAAAATATCAAGCTTTAGTAGATAAGATCAATACCTTGGATACAGATGCTTATGGACTTCCTAAAAAGGATCTCTTGACTCAACTTCAAGAAAATAAACTAGCCCAAGATGAGGCTGGTTTAGATGCGGTTGAAGCTAAGTTACAAGCTCTGCAAGATTTTAATGACCGTACTGGTGTTACAACAGTAGAATACATCAAGTATTTCTATCAACATCTTTCTGATGGACGTTTAAATGACAATCTCCGCAATAAAGTTGCAAACTTAACGTGGACTCTTTATCAGTCACAATCCTTCCTTAAGGCAACTGACTTGAACAAACTCTTCCCAGAAATCTATCAAACAAAACTAGAAGTTGAAGAAGCACTGAAAAATGAGCCAGTTGCAAGCAAGACTTCTGAGACAATCTTAGATACAGAAAAATTAGATGGCCATAGTGCTAAAACTGCTGTTTATGAGTTCTTGAAAGGTTTGTATGATGATATCAAACCTGAGGAACAAAGTAACCATGTCTTAAAAGGGCAGGTAGAAGGTCTTTTAACAAAAGCTGATGAATTAGTCGCTCAAGTCAACGAGGAGGGTGTTAAAGCTTCCCTTGCTGACGAAGTGAAAAATCTGAAGACTGCGTTGGAGAAAGAAGACGCAGACCTTGATGAATTAAATACACAAGTCCAAGATCTTCTAAAACGTATTTCACAGACTATTCAGAATGAACGTGAAAATGTAAACAAGATCCAGAGGTTGTGGCTCTCTATCAACAGCTTTATAATGGTATCATTGCCCTTCATAGCTATTTAGAGATGAATAATGGTTCAGATGCTGACTTTGAGAAAGTAGATGCCCTATTCGATAAATTGGCAGCAGCAAGTAAAGACAAACAAGCTTTGCTAACGGTTGCTCAAGAAATCGTTTTGTTAAATCAAGAGTTCCAATCTAAAGGGAAGGTAGCTGAAACCAGCACTCAACAAACAAGTGAAGAATCAAACGATAAACAAACTGAGTCAAACTTAACTCCTGCAACTACATCTCAAGAAACAAGAGAAAAAGTAGCAGAATAACAAAAAGCTCAGTCAGCTACCGTATCGAAACTAGGCTGCTGATAAAAAAAGAGGTCGGGAATTTTCCCGATCTCTTTAGTCTTTATAAGCTACAATTCCAATAATAGTGTCGACTGCACGTTCCATGGTTTGAAGGCTAACGTATTCAAAACGACCATGCATGTTTTCACCGCCAGCAAAGATATTTGGTGTTGGAATTCCCATAAAGGAAATCTTAGAACCATCTGTTCCTCCACGAATAGGTTCGATAATAGGTGTGATACCAAGGTCTTCCATAACCGCTTTGGCAATGGTTACTGGGGTCATATCCTTTTCGATGACTTCCTTCATGTTGTAGTACTGGTCTGTCAATGTTAAAGTAACACGGTTGCTAACCAGTTCTTGGTTCATCTTATTAGCAATAGCTTGCATAGCAGCTTTACGAGCTTCGAAGTTTTCTTTTTCAAAGTCACGAATGATATAGCTAGCTCGCGCTTCCTCGACCGTACCTGTCACATCCATGAGATGGTAGAAGCCTTGGTAACCCTCAGTCAATTCAGGTCGGTCACCAGCTGGAAGTTGGTTGTGGAAATCAATGGCTAACTGAAGAGCGTTAACCATTTGTCCCTTGGCTGTTCCTGGGTGAACATTACGACCTTGGAAATGGAGTTCAGCACCTGCGGCAGAGAAGGTTTCGTACTGTAGTTCACCGAGAGGCCCGCCGTCGACTGTATAAGCAAAGTCGACATTAAAGTCCTCTGCATCAAATTTATTGGCACCGACACCGATTTCTTCATCAGGTCCAAAGCCGACACGGATTTCACAATGTTTAATCTCAGGATGAGCGTTCAAGTATTCGATGGCGGTCATGATTTCTGCGATACCTGATTTATCGTCAGCACCGAGAAGGGTAGTCCCGTCTGTCGTAATTAACGTTTGTCTATGATATTTCTCTAAGCTCTTGAAATCAGCCGGATCAAGCTTGAAACCAGAATTACCAAGTTCGATAATTCCTCCATCATAGTTTTCAATAACTTGAGGGTTAATACCTTCAGCATTAAAATCAGCTGTATCCATGTGGGAGATAAAGCCAATTTTACGAGTCAAACTAGGATCGTTAGCTGGAAGAGTACCGATTGCAAACCATTTGGCAAATAATAGACGTTTTGCAAACCAACACGTTTCATCTCTGGGATGAGGACATTAGTCGCAAAGTCTACTTGACTCTGGGTGCTAGGTGTAGTTGTTGAGTGTTCATCAGAACGAGTGTTTACCTTGACATAAGTCAAAAAACGCTCTAGTAGTGTTGGATATTTCATAAAAACTCCTTTTTATAATTTTTTATTTACCTAAACAGAATTGGCTAAACAATTGAGTAATAAGTTCATCTGGAGCAGCATCACCAGTGATTTCTCCGAGGATTTCCCAAGTACGAGTCAAATCAACTTGAAGCAGATCAACTGGCATACCCAGTTCAAGACCTTCGTTAACTGCCTGTAGGCTTTCAACTGCCTTTTCAATTAATGAAATATGACGGGCGTTGGATAGATAAGTAGCATCTTGTTCGACCAAGCCAGCATTTTCAAAGAAGAGGTTATTGATGCGTTCCTCAATCTTATCAATGTTTTGGTTTTTGAGGACTGAAATCCGGATAATATCTTCTGGAAGTTCTTCAGTTTCGATGGCCTCTGGTAGGTCAGTTTTGTTCAGTAGGATGATACGGTTGGTATCTTGGCTGATTTCAAGAAGTTGTCGGTCTTGAGCAGTCAGAGGTTCACTAGCATTTAGCACCAGTAGAACCAAATCAGCTTCCTTGAGGGCTTTTTTGGAGCGTTCAACACCGATCTGTTCCACGATATCATCCGTTTCACGGATACCTGCAGTATCAATCAATTTGAGTGGGACACCGTTGATATTCACATATTCCTCAATGACGTCACGGGTAGTCCCTGCAATATCAGTTACAATGGCCTTATCTTCGCGCAGGAGGTTGTTAAGTAGACTAGATTTCCCAACGTTTGGACGTCCAATGATAGCCGTTGAAATTCCTTCACGCAGAATTTTGCCACGACGGGCTGTTTTTAGAAGATTGGTCAAGAGCTGTTCGAATTCTAAGGTCTTTTCACGGACAACAGCAGTAGTGGCTTCTTCCACATCGTCATACTCAGGGTAGTCGATATTGACCTCAACCTGAGCCAAGGTATTGAGGATTTCTTGGCGAGTATTGTTAATAAGGTCAGAAAGGGAACCGTCCAGTTGTTTGACAGCTATGTTCATAGCCTTGTCAGTCTTAGCACGGATGATATCCATAACAGCTTCAGCCTGAGTCAAATCCACACGACCATTGAGGAAGGCACGCTTGGTAAACTCACCCGGCTCTGCCATACGTGCACCTTCACGGATGGCTAGTTGGAGGATTTCGTTGGTTACGGCAATTCCACCGTGGGTGTTAATCTCGATAATATCCTCACGAGTGAAGGTCTTTGGAGACTTCATAGCTCCTACCATAACCTCATCCAGTACCTTACCAGTCAAAGGATCAATAATATGGCCGTAGTTAAGAGTGTGGCTAGCAACCTTGGTCAAGTCTTTGCCTTTAAAAATCTTCTGCGCAATGGCGAAACTATCTGTTCCACTCAAGCGGACAATACCAATGGCACCTTCTCCAAGCGGTGTTGAGATTGCTGCAATGGTATCAAATTCACGTGTAATCATGTTAATTCCTTTTAAAATTTTTAAGCTTATTATATATCTTTATTTCTATTAAAATTGTAACAAAATATAGTGTTTTATTCAACGAATGCCACTTATCAAGAAAAGCCTAAGCATGTTGCTTAAGCTTTACTTAGTGCGCATCTCCCCTTGCGGGAAGTAAGTTCCTTCCGGCATATCGTTGATGATAACATGAACAGCAGATTGTGGTGCGCCAGTGTTACGAACCACAGCTTCAGTTACTTCCTTGGCTAGGGCTTTCTTTTGCTCTAGGGTGCGTCCTTCAAATAAATCGATGCGTACAAATGGCATGATTGTTTCCTCCACTCACTAAATGATTTCTTTTATTTTACCACATTTTGCCGTTTAAAGCTTTTGGAAAATATGGTATACTAGAATGTAGCAAAAAATTAGAAATGGACGTGAAATAGAAACATGGCACAGTTGTATTATCGTTATGGGACTATGAATTCAGGTAAGACCATTGAAATTCTTAAAGTAGCCTATAACTATGAGGAGCAAGGCAAAGGTGTTGTCATTATGACCTCTGCTCTAGATACTAGAGATGGCGTTGGCTATGTTTCGAGTCGGATTGGCATGAAGCGTCCAGCCCTTGCTATCGAAGATGATACAGATATCTTTGGTTTGATTCGAGATATGGAAGTTAAACCCTACTGTGTTTTGATTGATGAAGCCCAGTTTCTGAAGCGTCACCATGTTTATGATTTAGCTCGTGTCGTCGATGAGTTAGATATCCCTGTTATGGCATTTGGTTTGAAGAATGACTTTCGAAATGAACTGTTTGAAGGCTCTAAACACCTCTTACTCTTAGCGGATAAGATTGACGAAATCAAGACCATCTGTCAGTATTGTAAGAAAAAGGCGACCATGGTACTACGTACGCTAGATGGGAAACCTACTTATGAAGGTGAACAAATCCAGATAGGTGGCAATGAAACTTATATCTCGGTTTGCCGTAAACATTATTTTGCCCCTGAAATCAATAAGGAGAATAACACAGAATGAATATCTATGATCAACTACAAGCGGTAGAAGACCGTTACGAAGAGCTAGGAGAACTGCTCAGTGACCCAGATGTGGTCTCTGATACCAAGCGTTTCATGGAGCTTTCAAAAGAAGAAGCTTCGACTCGTGACACAGTAACCACCTACCGTGAATATAAGCAAGTTCTTCAAAATATTGTCGATGCTGAGGAAATGATTAAAGAATCTGGCGGAGATGCGGACTTGGAAGAAATGGCCAAGCAAGAACTGAAAGATGCCAAGGCCGAAAAAGAAGAATACGAAGAAAAATTAAAAATCTTACTTCTTCCAAAAGATCCAAATGATGACAAGAACATCATCCTTGAAATCCGTGGAGCTGCAGGTGGAGATGAGGCTGCACTTTTCGCTGGCGACCTTCTAACCATGTACCAAAAATATGCTGAAGCTCAAGGTTGGCGCTTTGAAGTCATGGAGGCTTCTATGAACGGTGTCGGTGGTTTCAAAGAAGTGGTTGCTATGGTGTCAGGTCAGTCTGTATACTCTAAGCTTAAATACGAATCAGGTGCCCACCGTGTGCAACGTGTCCCTGTGACTGAGAGTCAAGGTCGAGTGCATACATCGACAGCCACAGTTCTTGTCATGCCTGAAGTAGAAGAAGTTGAATACGATATTGATCCAAAAGATCTTCGTGTCGATATCTACCACGCATCAGGTGCTGGTGGACAAAACGTCAACAAGGTAGCGACCGCCGTTCGTATCGTTCACTTGCCAACCAATATCAAGGTTGAGATGCAGGAAGAACGTACACAGCAGAAAAACCGTGAGAAGGCCATGAAGATCATTCGTGCGCGTGTTGCTGACCACTTTGCACAGATTGCCCAAGATGAGCAAGACGCTGAGCGTAAGTCAACTATCGGTACAGGTGACCGTTCAGAACGTATCCGTACTTATAACTTCCCACAAAATCGTGTCACAGATCACCGTATTGGCTTAACTCTTCAAAAGCTTGATACAATTCTAGCTGGTAAATTAGATGAAGTTGTAGATGCCTTGGTTCTTTATGACCAAACACAAAAATTGGAAGAATTAAATAAATAATGAAATTAGCTCAAATGTTTAAAGATTTTGAGGAAAAGTTAATCGCAAAAGGAGAGGAAGCAGAAAGCCTCTCCTTTGTCTATCGTAGCCTGAAAAATCTCTCTTTTACAGACTTCGTCTTTGCCCTTCAGCAAGAAGCCGCAGAGGAAGACAAAGAATTTGTTGAGGAAATATACAAGAAATTAGCAGCTCATATACCCGCCCAGTACATCATTGGTTCTGCTGAATTCTTTGGGATGCAGTTGAAGGTGGATGAACGGGTCTTGATTCCCCGTCCAGAGACAGAAGAGTTGGTAGAACTCATTTTGGCTGAGAATCCTGAGATGAATCTTTCAGTACTTGATATTGGGACAGGAAGCGGAGCTATTGCCCTTGCTCTAGCTAAAAATAGACCTGATTGGTCGGTTACAGCTGCAGATATTTCACAGAATGCTTTAGAACTAGCAATGGAGAATGCTGAGGCTCAAAATTTAAATCTCTCTTTTATAAAATCAGACTGTTTCTCCGAAATTTCTGCAAAATATGATATAATTGTATCCAATCCACCATACATTTCTCGTGAAGACCAAGAAGAAGTCGGTTTGAATGTTCTTCATTCAGAACCCCATCTGGCTCTCTTTGCAGATGAAGATGGTTTAGCGATTTATCGCAGAATCGCTGAAGATTCTAGGGACTATCTAAATGATGGTGGTAAGATTTATCTTGAAATTGGCTACAAACAAGGTCAAAGTGTACCCGCCCTCTTTATGGAAAATCTTCCAGAGAAACGAGTTCGAACGCTCAAAGACCAATTTGGCCAAGATAGGATGGTTGTCATTGATGATGGAGAAAATTAAGCAAGAGTTGGAAAAAGGTGGAGCTGTTGTTTTGCCAACGGAGACAGTTTATGGCCTCTTTGCAAAAGCATTGGATAAAAAAGCTGTTGATCATGTCTACCAGCTTAAAGGTCGTCCAAGAGACAAGGCACTCAATCTCAATGTCGCTAGTCTAGATGATATCTTGAACTTTTCTAAGAATCAGCCACCTTATTTACAAAAACTTGTTGATAGTTTTCTTCCTGGTCCATTGACCATTATCCTAGAAGCTAATGACAAAGTCCCTTACTGGGTCAATTCAGACTTAACGACTGTTGGATTTCGGATGCCCAGTCATCCCGTCACTCTAGAGTTGATTCGTGCGTTTGGCCCCCTAATCGGACCTTCTGCAAATATTTCAGGGCATACAAGCGGTGTTAGCTTTGAAGAAATTTTAAAAGAATTTGGACAAGAGGTTCTGGGAATAGAAGATGATGCTTTTTTAACAGGTCAAGATTCGACTATTTTAGACTTATCTGGCGACAAGGTGAAGATTCTACGCCAAGGAGCGATAACACGACAAGATATCCTCGCAATGATACCAGTAATCCCTTTTGAGGAGGTATGATATGCTACGTGCTTTGAAAGCAACAGATGTTGCATCTATTTATGAGATTAACAAAGAGGCTTTAGGTTATGCTTTTAGTCCAGAGGAAACAGCTAGTCAACTAGCTAAGTTGTCTCAAGATTCCCATCACTTCCTACTAGGTTTCGAGGATTCAACCAACCATGACTTACTAGGTTATGTTCATGCTGAAGTCTACGAATCACTCTATTCACATGCAGGATTTAATATTTTGGCTTTAGCGGTCTTACCCCAAATGCAAGGTAAAGGTATTGGAAAAGCTTTACTCGAAGGATTAGAACAAGAAGCAGAAAAACGTGGCTATCAGTTTATACGTTTGAACTCTGCAGACCATCGTATTGGCGCTCATACTTTCTATGAAAAAGTGGGTTATACTTGCGATAAAATACAGAAACGATTTATTAAATTAATTAAAGGAGAATCCCTATGATTTTTGACAAAGATGATTTTAAAACATATGACGCAGACCTTTGGAATGCCATTGCTAGAGAAGAAGAACGCCAACAAAACAACATTGAGTTGATTGCTTCTGAAAACGTTGTGTCAAAAGCTGTGATGGCTGCACAAGGGTCTATTTTGACTAATAAATACGCTGAAGGATACCCAGGACGTCGTTATTACGGTGGTACTGATGTAGTAGATGTTATCGAAACTTTAGCAATTGAACGAGCTAAAGAAATTTTTGGGGCTAAGTTTGCCAATGTCCAACCCCACTCAGGAAGTCAAGCCAACTGTGCAGCATACATGGCTTTGATTGAGCCAGGAGATACGGTTATGGGGATGGATTTAGCTGCGGGTGGTCACTTGACCCACGGAGCTCCTGTCAGCTTCTCCGGTCAAACCTATAACTTTGTTTCTTACAGCGTTGATCCTGAAACAGAACTTTTGGACTTTGATGCTATCTTGAAACAAGCCCAAGAAGTGCAACCAAAACTAATTGTTGCCGGAGCTTCTGCCTATTCTCACATTATCGATTTCTCTAAATTCCGTGAAATTGCAGATGCTGTTGGGGCAAAATTGATGGTTGATATGGCTCACATTGCTGGATTGGTTGCAGCTGGTCTTCACCCAAATCCAATTCCATACGCACATATCACAACGACAACAACCCACAAAACACTTCGTGGGCCACGTGGTGGCTTGATTTTGACCAACGACGAAGACCTTGCTAAGAAAATCAATTCTGCTATTTTCCCAGGTATCCAAGGCGGACCATTAGAGCATGTTGTTGCTGCTAAGGCTGTTGCCTTCAAAGAAGTCTTGGATCCAGCCTTTAAAGAATATGCTGCTAATGTCATCAAGAACAGCAAGGCTATGGCAGATGTCTTCTTGCAAGATTCTGATTTCCGTATTATCTCTGGAGGTACTGAGAATCACCTCTTCCTTGTTGATGTCACAAAGGTTGTAGAAAGTGGAAAAGTAGCCCAAAACTTATTGGATGAGGTCAACATTACCCTAAACAAAAACTCAATCCCTTATGAAACGTTGTCACCATTCAAGACAAGTGGAATTCGTATCGGAGCGGCAGCAATTACTGCTCGTGGTTTTGGTGAAAAAGAAAGCCGTCAAGTTGCTGAATTAATTATCAAAGCCCTTAAAAATGCAGAAAATGAAACTGTCTTAGAAGAAGTGAGAAGTGCCGTCAAAGCCTTGACAGATGCCTTTCCACTATACGAGGACTAACATTTCATGGACATCTATATTAAGAAAGCCATTATCCATCAGTTCAGCCCTGATGATACAGAGTTGTTCCTAGCGGATAAGTTTCTCAATATCACTCCTAAAATCGAGGAATACTTGCGTAAAAAAGTGGAGCGTGTGTATTCGGATGATGCCAAAACTGGAATTTTTGAAGAGGATAATCCTTTTTCAATCACATCACAGAAGATCTAATGGAAACATCTGTTACAATTGCTAATCTCTGGAAAGAGGAATTCTCTGTATCTGAAAATCAAAAGACAAATGACTTGGTCTTTGTCCAGTTTTCAAAAGAGGGAGTCGAACACTTTGCATTTCTACGAATTGCCTTGCGTGAAACCTTGACCCACTTAGGTGGCGAGGTTGACAATCCGATCAAACTGACTCAGAATAACTTACCAGGATTTGGAACCGGAGCAGATGAGGCCCTAGTTGTTAATCTTCAAAGTCGCAAGTACCACTTGATTGAAAAACGTATCAAGTATAATGGTGCCTTTTTGAACTACTTTTCTGAGAATCTTATTCAAGCACAACCAAAGATTTCACCTAAGAAGTCAATCAAGGAACTGGAAAAAACGGCTCAGAAAATTGCCGAAACCTTTAACAGAGATGATTTTCAATTTCAATCCAAGGTAAAATCTGCGATTTTCAATAATCTTGAGGAAAACAATGAGCTCTCTCCAGAAAAATTAGCCAATGATCTCTTTGATAATAATCTAACAGCTCGTCTTAGTTTTATTGACCAGGTCAAAGAAGCAGTGCCAGAGCCTGTACAGTTTGATGAGATTGATGCCAGTCGTCAGTTGAAGAGATTTGAAAATCAGAAACTTTCCTTGTCAAACGGGATTGAACTAATCGTACCAAACAATGTCTATCAAGATGCGGAATCTGTTGAGTTCATCCAAAATGATAACGGAACCTATTCTATCTTAATCAAACATCGAGGATATTCAAAATAAATAATGTTTAAACTTATACGAAGAGTGCTGGTACTAGCAGTCTTCCTTTTCGCTGGATATAAAGCTTATCTGATTCGTCAGGATGTCAAACAAGTCATGACCTACCAACCCATGGTTCGCGAAATCTTGAATGAAAGAGATACCCCAGCAAACGAAGAGCTTGTGCTCGCCATGATTTATACAGAAACTAAGGGTAAAGAAGGAGACGTAATGCAGTCAAGTGAATCTGCTAGTGGCTCTACTGATACCATAAACGATAATGCAAGTAGTATTCGGCAAGGGGTTCAAACCTTGACAGAAAATCTCTATCTTGCTCAAGAAAAAGGAGTGGATGTCTGGACAGCCATTCAAGCTTATAACTTTGGACCTGCTTATATCGATTTTATCGCCCAGAATGGGAAAAAGAATACTCTTGTACTAGCTAAGCAATACTCCAGAGATACAGTTGCGCCTATATTAGGAAATACAACAGGGAAAACCTATCGCTACATCAATCCCATTTCTATTTTTCAAGGTGGAGAACTTTATGTGGATGGGGGAAACTATTATTACTCTAGACAGGTTCAGCTGAATCTCTATATTATGAAAATTTTTAATCTATTTTAAGAGAGTGGGACAGAAATCGTTAATTCGTTAGAATTCGATTTCGTTGTCCCACCTCCGCACAGTTGAGTAGGGCTGTAAAAGCTGATGAAATCAGCGTAGTAGAGCCCACTCAACCACTGCGTCTTGCTCGACAATCTAAAGACAATTGAGAGGCTAGGACTTTTGTCCCAGCCTCTTTTATAAGTTTTCTTTAAGGATACTTTAATATGCTAGAGTAGAAAAGGAGGAACGTCTCATGCGAAAGAAATTCTTTCTGACTAGCGCTGTAGTACTTTTAGCAGTTGCAACACTGCAAAGCGCCCAGGCAGCTACTGATGTTCAAAAAGTAATTGATGAAACCTATGTTCAACCTGAGTACGTCTTGGGTTCTTCATTAACGGAAGATCAAAAAAATCAAACACTTAAAAAACTTGGCTATGATGCCTCAAAAGATACTAAAGATTTGAAGACTATGACACCAGATGTCTACTCAAAAATTATGAATGTCGCAAACGATTCAAGTCTTCAACTTTATTCATCAGCAAAAATTCAAAAATTAGGAGAAAAATCTCCACTTGAGGTCAAGATTGAGACACCTGAAAATATCACTAAAGTAACGCAAGATATGTACCGTAATGCGGCTGTCACCTTGGGTGTGGAGCACGCGCGTATCACCGTTGCGGCACCAATTCCGGTTACTGGTGAAAGTGCCCTAGCAGGTATTTACTATTCCCTTGAGTCAAATGGTGTAAAATTACCTCAGGAAAATAAAGACTTGGCTCAGGAAGAGCTCAAGGCCTTGTCAGATATTAACGATGAAAACAAGGACAAATCAGGCTTTGATGCCAATAAACTGAACGTAGCCCTTGCTGATATCAAAGCTGCAGTCGCTAAGGCTAAAGAGTCTAAGGGTGAACTTACAGAAGATGATGTTCGTAAGATTGTTGAAGATACTTTAAAGAACTATAAACTAGATCAAGTTGTTACAGGCAACCAAGTCAATGTCATCATCAACTTTGCCTTTAATCTTTCTAAGAGCGATATTCTTAACAACGAAGACTTTACTAAGACGCTAAAAGATTTGAAACAAAGTATCGTTGCACAAGCAGGTGATAGTTTCAGCAATATCGATCTAAACTTTGATGCTAATAAAGCTATTCAAGACGGTGGAAACATCCTCAGCGCAATTTGGCAAGCTATCCTTGATTTCTTCAAGAGTTTTGGTGCTTAGATCAATTCATGGTATAATAGATGGTAACAGGATTGTTGCCGTCTTTTTTTGTCGGCTTATAGAAAGTGAAAATTATGTTAAAGAAAAATGATATTGTAGAAGTTGAGATTGTCGATTTGACTCATGAAGGAGCAGGTGTTGCCAAGGTAGATGGCTTGGTCTTTTTTGTAGAGAATGCTCTTCCGACTGAAATAATCCTTATGCGTGTCCTTAAAGTCAACAAGAAAATTGGCTTTGGTAAAGTCGAGGAATATCTTACGCAATCTCAACATCGTAACCGAGACTTAGATTTGGCTTACCTTCGTTCAGGCATTGCTGACTTGGGGCATCTAGCTTATCCAGAGCAACTCAAGTTTAAAACCAAGCAAGTAAAAGATAGTCTTTATAAAATTGCTGGAATCACGGATGTAGAGGTTGATGATACTCTTGGTATGGAAAATCCTATCAAATATCGGAACAAGGCTCAGGTTCCTGTTCGTCGTGTCAATGGTGTTCTGGAGACTGGTTTTTTCCGTAAGAATTCTCATGATCTTATGCCACTAGAAGATTTTTATATCCAGGATCCAGTGATAGACCAAGTTATCCTTGCTTTACGAGATTTACTTCGTCGTTATGACTTAAAACCCTATGATGAGAAGGAACAGTCTGGCTTGATTCGTAACCTTGTTGTACGTCGCGGTCACCATTCAGGACAAATCTTGGTTATTTTGGTGACAACTCGTCCCAAAATTTTCCGAGTTGAACAGTTGATTGAACAAGCCATCAAGCAGTTCCCAGAGATTGTGTCTGTTATGCAGAATATCAATGACCAGAATACCAATGCGATTTTCAGGAAAGAATGGCGGGTTCTCTATGGTCAAGACTACATTACCGATCAAATGTTGGGAAATGATTTCCAAATATCAGGCCCAGCCTTTTACCAGGTCAATACAGAAATGGCGGAGAAACTCTATCAAACAGCTATTGACTTTGCTGAGTTAAGAGCAGAGGATGTGGTTATTGATGCCTACTCAGGAATTGGGACTATTGGACTATCAGTTGCTAAACACGTTAAGGAAGTTTATGGCGTAGAAGTCATCCCAGAAGCCGTGGAGAATAGCCAGAAGAATGCTAGCTTAAACGGCATCACCAATGCCCACTATGTCTGCGATACAGCTGAAAATGCTATGAAGAATTGGCTCAAGGAAGGTATCCAACCAACCGTTATTTTGGTCGATCCACCCCGCAAGGGCTTAACCGAAAGCTTTATCAAAGCAAGCGCCCAAACAGGAGCTAAACGCATCGCCTATATCTCCTGTAACGTTGCCACCATGGCGCGTGATATCAAACTCTACCAAGAGTTGGGCTATGAATTGAAAAAGGTACAACCGGTTGATCTGTTTCCGCAGACGCACCATGTTGAGACGGTAGCGTTATTGTCCAAACTTGATGTCGATAAACATATAGATGTTGAAATTAAGCTTGATGAGCTTGATTTGACAAGTGCTGAAAGTAAAGCGACTTATGCACAAATCAAGAAATATATATTGGAAAAGTTTGATTTAAAGGTTTCGACACTCTATATTGCACAGATTAAAAAGAAATGTGGAATTGCACTGAGGGAGCATTATAATAAATCAAAAAAAGAGAAACAGGTTATTCCACAATGCACACCGGAAAAAGAGGAAGCTATCATGGATGCGTTAAGGCATTTTAAGATGATTTAATAGAAATGGAGGGTATTTATGAGATGGATATTAAAAAAATAATCTTATTTCCAATTAGATTGCTGTTAAGTATCCTCACTGCATTTCTGACATTCCTGCTCGGCATAGGAACAACTATTCTATATTTCTTGATGCTGATGTGTATCGTTGCTGCAATAGGATCATTTATACAAAAAGATATATCACTTGGAATTGAGGCGTTGGTATTAGGATTTTTGTTAAGTCCTTATGGAATACCGATGGTCGGAGTAGCTGTTATAGCATTCCTTCAGGGAATCAATGAAGCAATAAAATCAATCTAAAAAATTTCATAAAAAAACGGTTACTAAAGGCGATAGAAGAAAAAAACTATCGTCTTTTTTTCTTTTGCAAATTTTTTGGGGAGGAGGTGAAGCGATGGACTTTGACTATTTCTATAACAGAGAAGCGGAAAGATTTAACTTCTTAAAAGTACCGGAGATATTAGTTGATGGAGAAGAATTTCGGGGCTTATCAGCAGAAGCAATTATCCTTTATTCCATGCTTCTGAAACGCACAGGAATGTCTTTTAAGAATAACTGGATAGACAAGGAAGGCAGAGTATTTATCTATTTTACTGTTGAAGAAATTATGAGAAGAAGAAATATCTCAAAGCCGACAGCTATAAAAACATTAGATGAACTCGATATGAAAAAAGGAATCGGACTGATTGAAAGAGTAAGGCTTGGGCTTGGTAAGCCGAATGTCATATATGTTAAAGACTTTATGAGCATATTAGCGGTAAAAGAAAATGACTTTCAGAAGTCAAAAAACTTAACTTCAGAAGTAAAAGATTTTAACCTCAGAAGTAAAGAAAATGAACTTCAGGAAGTTCAAAATCTTGACTCTAACTATATAGAGAATAATAAGAGTAAGTATAGTAAGAGAGAATATAGTTTTGGTGAAAACGGGCTTGGAACATTTCAAAATGTATTTTTAACGGCAGAAGATATATCCGATTTACAAATCATAATGAACTCACAGCTTGATAATTACATTGAGAGATTATCTGCATATATCAAAAGCACCGGAAAGACCTATAAGGACCATAAAGCGACAATCCTTTCTTGGTTTTATAAAGATCAGGGGAGAGGAAAAAGAAGTGAAAAACATCAAATATCCCTGACATGGGAAGAATATGATAAAGGAGAACACCTATGATGAAAGAATTAGAAAAAGTAATGATAGAAGATGTAGAGTATTCTTACGATCCTGAAAAAGAATATATCAAGGATGGACACGCATTTTGTAAAGTTTGCCATGAAAGAAAAGACGGAAAAGTGATGGAGTTCTTTGATAACAAGATGATATTTAAGATTTCTTGCAAATGCGACAGAGATAGAGAGGAAAGAGAAAAAGAAAGACAAAAGCAGATGGAGATTGAACGATTAAAGAGTAGCTGCTTTAACTCGATTATTCAGTGGTCATACACATTTGAAAATTATCAGGGAGAAGAAAATCAAAGCCTTATCATTGCAAAGAACTTTGTAAAAGACTATGAGGAAATGAAAAAAGAAAATATCGGACTTCTTTTTTATGGCTCAGTAGGTAGCGGAAAGACCTATCTTGCCTGCTCCATTGCAAATAGCCTTATTGAACAGTATCAAATAGGCGTTAAAATAAGAAATTTTGCACAGATTATCAATGAGCTGCAAAAGGGAGGTTTTGATTTTGATAAGAACGCATATATTGAATCCCTTGTAAATACTTCCGTTCTGATTTTAGATGACTTGGGAATAGAAAGAGATACAAGCTATGCCAAAGAACAGGTATATAACATCGTGAATAACAGGTACTTAAAACAGAAACCGACTATCTTCACTACTAATCTTTCCTACGACACAATCCAAATTGTAAGGATAGCGTAGAGTATCAAAGAATCTACTCAAGAATCATAGAGATGTGTATTCCTGTTATGGTTGTAGGAGAAGATTTTAGAAAGGTTATTCAAAAGGACAAACTGAATCGGAATAAGGACAGACTGCTGAATGGAGGTGAGAGAAGTTGATCAATGAAGAAATAGCAAGAAAAACGCTGAATATGGAAGTTAGAGCTGCTAAAGTAACAGGAAAGCTAATTCTGAACTTATTAAAGAAATTGATGAAAGAAGCAGAAAAACTTGGAGGACTTGAAAAGCTGGTTAATGCTAACGGAAATGAAGTAAAGCTAAAAGATATGGTTAAAAAAGGACAGCTTGAAGAAATTCCGGTTGAAGAAGCGGAGCTTAAGGAACTAAAAAAGGAACTTAATCGGTATGGGGTAAAGTTTTCAGTCATGAAAGATAAGGAAAGTGGGAAATACTCAGTATTCTTTCAAGCTAAAGATATGAAGGTTATGGATAAAGCATTTAAGCACGCTCTTTCAGAATCAGAAAAGAAAATGGAAAGGAAAGAATCTATCCATAAGAATATTGAGAAGTTCAAGGAGATGGCTAAAAACTCTGTTTCCAAAGATAAAGTTAAGAATAAACAAAAGGAGCAGAGCCTATGATAGATAAAATATTAAAGGACATCAAAGGCTTATTTAAGGTGCAAGATAAGGTAAAGTTTCTAAAGCAGAACATTCCCTATCTTGCATTTTTCTATATAGGTAATATCTTTTCACATCATGTAAGAGCATATATAGGTGGCGATATTATTGACAAAATTTTTCAAGGGATATTAGAGATTAATACGATGAGCTTTCTTCCAAGCCTTCATCCTACGGATATTATAATGGGCGTGGTAGTAGCTGTTTTAATCAAAATTATCGTATATGCCAAAGGGAAAAATGCTAAAAAGTTTAGACAGGGGAAAGAGTATGGCTCAGCAAGATGGGGAACGAAAAAAGATATAGGGCCATATATGGATGAAAAGTTTCAAAACAATATCCTGCTTACGCAAACAGAACGATTAACCATGAATGGCAGACCGGCTAATCCTAAATATGCTCGTAACAAAAATGTGCTTGTAATCGGTGGATCAGGAAGTGGAAAAACGAGATTTTATGTAAAACCGAATCTTATGCAGATGCACTCGTCATATTGTGTAACCGATCCGAAAGGAACGATAGTCCTTGAGTGCGGCAAGATGCTTGAGGATAATGGCTATGAGATAAAAATCCTAAATACCATCAACTTCAAAAAGAGTATGAAGTACAATCCATTCGCCTATCTGAGAAGTGAAAAAGATATACTCAAATTGGTGCAGACAATCATTGCGAACACTAAGGGAGAGGGAGAAAAAGCAGGTGAGGATTTTTGGGTTAAAGCCGAGAAACTCTACTATACAGCTCTGATAGGTTATATATTTTATGAAGCTCCAAGAGAAGAAAAGAACTTTGCAACACTACTGGATATGATAGATGCTTCAGAAGTAAGAGAAGATGATGAAACCTATATGAATCCGATAGACAGACTCTTTGAAGCACTTGAAAAGAAAGAGCCTACACACTTTGCGGTGAAGCAATATAAAAAGTACAAATTGGCTGCCGGAAACAGCAAAGTCTATTCTTATTTCATGTGGTGCAAGGCTTGCTCCGTTTGATATTCAAGAGCTTAGGGACTTGATGAAAGAAGATGAACTTGAGCTTGATACCCTCGGAGATAGAAAGACAGCACTATTTGTTATCATCTCTGATACAGACGATACTTTTAACTTTGTAGTTTCCATTATGTACTCACAACTTTTTAATCTCTTATGTGATAAGGCAGATGATGTATATGGCGGACGATTACCTGTCCATGTGAGATGCTTGCTTGATGAATTTGCAAACATCGGCTTAATTCCAAAGTTTGAGAAACTTATAGCAACAATCCGTTCCAGAGAAATATCAGCAAGTATCATACTTCAAGCACAATCTCAGTTAAAGGCAATCTATAAGGATAATGCCGATACAATCGTAGGTAACTGTGATAGTACCTTGTTTCTTGGTGGCAAGGAGAAAACGACACTAAAAGAATTGTCTGAAACACTGGGAAAAGAAACGATAGATTTATATAACACATCGGAAACAAGGTCAAATCAAAAGAGCTTTGGACTTAATTACCAAAAGACAGGCAAAGAACTGATGAGTCAAGATGAGATTACTGTAATGGACGGTAGTAAATGTATCTTTCAGCTTAGAGGTGTCAGACCTTTTCTTTCAGATAAATACGATATTACAAAGCATAAGAACTATAGATTACTTGAGGACTATGATAAGAAGAATTTGTTTGACATAGAAAGCTATATGAAGCGAAAAGGAAAAGCAAAATTAAATAGAGAAACGGTTATAACAAGAATGCAGTAAGTCTTAAAAAGATTTGCTGTTTTTTTATTCAAAATCAGGAGGCAAGATGATAAGGATCAGAAGTCCCACTTAAAAGAAAACTAAATAGTAAGAGTATCAGCGATTGGAAAAGTAATACTTCTGGTCGCTTTTTTTATTGAAATGAAAAGGAGAAATTTAAAAAGATGAAACAAGAAATGATTAACATCAACGCCAACTTAGTGGCGGAACCAACTTTTTCAAACTTTGAAAAAGACGGAGAAATGGTAGAAGTTGCAAACTTCACGCTTGTAAAAAAGTACGGTAAAGGCAAGGAGTACATCAACTGTGCAGCCTATGGAGAAAAAGCAGAGAAGGCAAATGACTTTGAAAAAGGTGATTTAATCCACATCTTTGGCTACTTTAAGAAGCGTGAAAAAGAGGGAAAGACTTACAAAAACTTTGTAGTGAAGTCCTACAACAAAATTGAAAAGAAAGAAGAAAATGAGGAGGAATAACTTATGGCATTTTTTACACAGGCAGTTAATGTATTAAAGATTTTGGTTATGGCAGTAGGTGCAGGACTTGGAGCATGGGGCGTTATCAACTTGATGGAAGGATATGGTAATGACAATCCCGGTGCTAAGAGCCAAGGTATTAAGCAGCTTATGGCTGGAGGAGGGATCGTTCTTATCGGACTTAAGCTCATTCCACTACTTGCCAATGTACTCAATTAAGAAGAAAAGGAGAGCTTAGATGTTTGGAATATTCGACAAGATAGAAGAATTCTTTAAGGAGCTTCTACTGGGCGGTATTCAAGCAAACTTAGAGTCCATGTTTCTTGACATCAACGATAAAGTTGGTGCAGTTGCAACAGATGTAGGTAAAACGCCTATGGGGTGGAACGGAGATGTATTTGCCTTTATCAAAAGCATTAACGATTCCGTTATCATTCCAATAGCGGGACTAATCATCACAGCAGTTCTTTGTATCGAGCTTATCAATATGGTAATGCAAAAGAACAATATGCACGATACAGATACTTTTGAATTTTTCAAGTACATCATCAAGATGTGGATTGCTGTATGGTTAGTATCCCATGCCTTTGAGTTTTCAATGGCAGTTTTTGATGTGGCACAGCACATGGTAAATAAGGCGGCAGGGGTAATAAATACCTCTGCCACCGTTTCCGGAGATCAGATAGTGGCAATGATGGATACCCTAAAAGAAAAGGGTCTTGGAGAACTTGTCATGATTCTCTTTGAAACCTCACTCATCAAGGTTGCTATACAGGTAATATCCGTTGTGATTATGCTTGTAGTTTACGGAAGAATGTTTGAGATTTATGTTTATTCATCGGTTTCAGCCATTCCATTTGCCACAATGGGAAACAAGGAGTGGGACAGATTGGAACAAACTACATCAAAGGACTATTTGCACTTGGACTACAAGGACTCTTTTTAATGGTTTGTCTTGGAATTTACGCAGTTTTAGTTAAGACGATTAAGATAACAGATATACACACAAGTACCATGACGATACTTGGCTATGCGGTTTTGCTGGGGTTAATGATGCTAAAGAGCGGAACACTGGCCAAAAGCATATTAAATGCACACTAAAAGAAAGGAAAGATAGTATGGATAAAAGAAAAACAACATTTACAGCAGTAATAATAGTCGCAGGTATTATGGCGGTAATTGATAGAATCAGGATTCATAACAGGCTTGAGGATTTGGAAGAAAAAATAGATGACATCGGTCGCTGCCATAATGATTTTTACCTAATGCAGCAAAGATATAACAAGAATATAGATGAACAACTTGCAATTATTCAGGATGAAATCGGATCTGTATATGAACACTTTGAGGAGCTGCCAAAGGACAAAGAAGATGGGAGGTAAGCTATGGCGTATGTACCAATACCCAAGGACTTAAAGAAGGTAAAGACAAAGGTAGCCTTTAACCTTACAAAAAGGCAGCTCATAGGCTTCATACTTGCAGGACTGGTTGGAATACCAGTCTATTTATTTATGAGGAAGTTTGTGCCAAATGACATAGCTGTCATATTTCTTATCGTATCCACGCTTCCTATCTTTTTCATCACACTATTTGAAAAAGACGGACTGACATTTGAGAAATACTTTAAGTACATTTATCTTCATAAGTTTTATCAACCGCAAAAGAGAGTGAGAAAGGAGGTTTACCTTGGACAAGAAAAGAAAAATTCAGCAAATAAAACTCATGCAAAACGAAAAGGCATTGAGAAGTCAAAAGCGGGACTTAAAGAAAAGTAATTGCAAGTCAAAAAAAGATAAGGGAGGAATCCTTGACCTTATCTTTAAGAAAGAACCGAAAAGATATACGGTAGAAGATACCATTCCCTATCTAAGGCTTTTAAAAAGCGGAATATGCCAGCTTGATGAAAAGCACTTCAGTAAAAGTATAGCCTTTCAGGACATCAACTATCAGCTTGCCTTAGATGAAGATAGGGACTTGATTTTTAATCAGTTTGCAAACTTCCTAAACTCTTTTGATCCAAGTATCAGCATTGAGTTTTCATATATCAATCAGCTCGGACGAAACGAAGAAATGAAGTCGGCAATTCAGATACCGGATAAAAAGGACGGTTTCGACGATATACGCTTTGAATTTAGAGAGATGCTTAAAAGTCAGATTGTAAAGGGAAATAACGGACTTAAAAAATCAAAATATATAACCTTTACAGTAGAAGCAGACAATTTAGAGCAGGCTACATCAAAACTTGAAAGACTGGAGATAGATATATTGTCTAATCTCAAAAGTATGGGGGTTCGTGCTGAAAGTCTTACAGGAGAAGAAAGGCTAAAGATACTTCACGATATATTAAATCCGAATAAGACCTTTGAGTTTTCCTATAAGGACTTAAAGAAAAGAGAAAGCACCAAGACATATATTGCTCCTGATGAATTTAACTTTATGCCAAGCAGATATTTTAAGTTTGGAAAATTTATCGGTGCAGTCAGCCACTTTCAAATCCTTGCAAGTGAGCTATCTGACCGTATGCTATCTGAGTTTTTGGATATTGATGATAACATCAATATCTCTTTTCATATTAAGGCAATTGATCAGTCAGAAGCCATTAAGATGGTAAAAAGAAAAAACACCGATATTGATAAGATGCGAATTGAGGAAAACAAAAAGGCGGTAAGGTCAGGCTATGACATGGACATTCTTCCAAGTGATTTAATTACTTACGGAGAAGATGTAAAGAGCCTATTAAAAGACTTACAGACAAGAGATGAGCGAATGTTTGTGGTAAGTATCGTCTTTATGAACTTTGCAAGGACAGTGCAAAAGCTCGATAACACAATTGCTCAAATAAGCTCCATTGCAAATAAGCATAACTGTAAGCTGAAAAGACTTGACCATTCTCAGGAACAAGGTTTAGTGAGCGTGCTGCCTCTTGGTGTAAATAAGATTGAGATAGATAGAGGCTTGACAAGCTCATCAACGGCAGTATTTATGCCATTTACCACAGAGGAGCTTTTTATCAATTCAAGCAATAGTCTTTACTACGGACTAAATGCCCTAAGCCATAACCTGATTATGGCAGATAGAAAGAAATTAAAGAACCCAAACGGTCTAATCCTCGGAACTCCAGGCAGCGGTAAATCCTTCAGTGCCAAAAGAGAAATGGCAAATGCGATTTTAGTAACAGATGATGATGTGATTATTTGCGATCCGGAAGGAGAGTATGGAAACCTCGTAAGGCAGTTTAAGGGAGAAGTCATTAAGGTCAGCAGTAAGTCGAAGGATTACCTGAATCCTCTTGATATAAACATGAACTACGGGGATGGGGATGCACCGCTGAAAGACAAGGCAAACTTTATTATGAGTATGCTTGAGCTTGTAGTAGGCGGTAGTGGTCTTACAGCAGAAGAAAAGTCCGTTATAGATAGATGCCTACCTAAGATTTATGAAAAGTATTTTGAAAACCCAGAGCCTTGTAATATGCCAATACTGCAAGACCTATACGATATGTTAAAAGGACAGGAGGAAAAGGTTGGTAAGAAGCTGGCAACAGAGATGGAAATCTATGTATCAGGTTCTCTTAATGTCTTTAATCACAGGTCAAATGTGGATTTGAATAAGAAGCTCCTTTGTTTTGATATTAAAGAACTTGGAAGTCAGCTAAAGAAAATCGGTATGCTTGTTATTCAGGATCAGGTGTGGAATAAGGTGTCACAAAACAGAGGAAACAAGTCTACAAGGTACTATATCGACGAGTTCCATTTGCTTTTAAAAGATGAGCAGACAGCATCCTATTCCGTAGAGATTTGGAAAAGATTTCGTAAATGGGGAGGTATTCCAACAGGTATTACGCAGAATGTCAAAGACCTACTTATGAGTAAGGAGATAGAAAATATCTTTGACAATACAGACTTTGTCTTAATGCTAAATCAGGCTTCAGGAGATAGAGAGATACTTGCAAGAAAACTTAAAATCTCACTTCCTCAGCTTAGATATGTTACCAACTCCAATGAGGGTGAGGGACTACTATTCTTTGGAAATACCATTGTGCCTTTCATTGATAAGTTTCCGAAAGATACAATTTTATATCAGAAGATGACTACCAAGCCGGAAGAAGTGAGGTAGCCTATGGGAAAGAAGCTGAAAAAGGATTTTAAGGAAAGGCATAAGGCAAGCCTTGAAAGAGAGATGTTTCATAGTAAAACAGATACGATACCTGAAGAAAGTAAGCTAAAACATAACGATGATTACAGAGGTAAAATCGTTCATGAGAAAGAACGGTTTCAGGATAAAGTGCATGAAAAAACAAGTAAGGTAAGTGCTGATAATGAAAAGTCTTATGGAACATCCAAGAGAAACGAAAAATATAGAGCTTCAGATAAGGGAGACGTAAATTCTGCAATTGAAACGGGAAGATCAGATTATATTACGGAGGTTAAGGATGGAAAAATCTATGATCCTTTAGGAAAAGACCTTGATAATGATGGGATTATAGACAGATACGACAATGACTTTAGGGATAGCGACTACTTTGAATCAACCTATGATGTAGAGGATAATCTACCACAAAAAGAAAAATCATTAGAAAATCCATCTAAAAATCATAAGGTTAAAAAGAGCAAGTATAAAAGGAAAAACTATACCGAAAGCCTTTATACAAGGAAAAAGGATGATGTGTTAAAGGAGAATAAGCCTGAAGATAAAAAGACTGGAAAAGATACTGCAAGCAAAAAAGTTCATAGCAGTATTTATAAAGAGCAGAAGAAAAAGCTAAAAAAAGACATGGTAAAAGTATCTGCCCTTTCAGGACTTGCTAAAGGAAGTGAAACCGTAAGAGATTACTTATCTCATGGAAGTGATGAAAATCAAGGAGTGGAAGCAGGAGAAAAGACAGCAGATACAAGCTCCAAGCTCATTCATGGCATAAAGAAGTATTCTGATAAGAAAAGAGCTAAAAGAGGCTATGACCTTACAAATAAGGACTATAAAATCAGAAAGCGTAAGTCAAAGTTGGAATTTCGTGATGCCAAAAAGGAACTGAAAAAGACGGATGAGTATAAAAGAGCAAATGCCTATAAAAGATTTCAAAGGAAATCAGGTAAAGGCAGCAATTTCTCGTGAGAATAAGTCAAGGCTTAGAGATCGAATTAAAGAGGGACTTATCGGAACACTGAAAAGCTCAAAGGATATGATTATCCGAAAAGCAAAAGGACTAATGCTTATTTTCATAGGTATCATTATCTTAGGGACTTTTGTGATTAACTTTGCAGGAACGGGAATGACAGGCTTTATGAACTCTACAAGCTCTGTGCTTACAACAAGCTATTTATCAAAGCCAAATGTCCTAAGTGAAATCAATCAGAAATTTTCAGATATGGAGGGTGAGCTTCAAAGTGAAGTTGACCATGTGAAAGAAAATTATCCTGGATATGATGAATATATCTTAAATAATACAGAATACATCGGTCATAATGTCCATGAGCTTTTATCCTACATTACATCAAGGTGCGGAGAGGTAAAGAGTGTATCGGAAGTAGAATCCATATTAAAAGAATTATTTGAGTCCATGTATGACCTTGAGTATAGGGAAGAAATTGAAATCAGATACAGGACAGTTACAGAAAACTATACCGATGAAGATGGTAATGAATATACAGAAAGCCACGAAGAACCTTATGAGTATAAAAAACTCATCGTAACGCTTCATAAAAAAGAGATGGACAGCATTATCCGAAAGTTCTTTGCAAACTATCCCGATAATCTAAAGCATTATGAAGCCTTGTTCCTTGCACAAGGCAATATGAGAGAAGCCTTTGGTAATTCTGACCTTATCAGTGCAAATGGAGGTATCGGCGGTGGAAAAGAGTATGAGGCATCTACGGAAGTACAAAAGAAGATTGTTAATGCTGCATACATTACGCCATCTCCGGGTGCAGGATGGTGTGCCATGTGGGTATCACAGGTCTATCAAAATGCAGGACTTGGATATATAGGTGGGAATGCCTGTGATATGTACCGAAACTATACCTTTACATCAGACAGGTCAAAGCTAAAGGTCGGAATGCTTGTGGCAGTCGAAAGCAGCAGTAGCGGAAGCAGTGCAGGGCTTACCTATGGTCATGTAGGTATTTACATTGGAGATGGAAAAAGTGATTGATAACATCGGTCGAATAAGAGTAACTACCTTAGATGATTGGATAGCAACATTTTTGTAAGCACCATCCCGTAGGATTCGGTTTTTCCGCCAAAATGTAAAGAAATAGGAGGTAACAATTTGAAAAAAAGGAACTGATAGCAGTAAAAAACAGAATAAAGAAGTTAAATGATAAAAAGGCTCTGATTGATGAAGAATTGGAGCCTTTATTCATTCGTGAAGAAGAGCTTGAAAATGAAGAGATCATTGCCATTTGCAGAAAGAATAACATCACAATCAGCGATTTGATGGCAAAGGTAAACAGACAAAAAAAGCAGAAATAAAAAGGAGAAAAACAAATGAAAACCAGTTTGAAAAAGAATAATAAGTTTTGGACGGTAGCACTTGCGGTAATTGTAAGTATTAGTTGTATTTTAGGTCTTTGGACGGTTGTTTATGCACAGGAGCAAAAATCTGAAGCTCCAACAAAAAACGAAGCTGTTCAAACGGAAGTTGAAGTAAATGTAAGGTATATCTTTGAAGATGAAAAGGTCTTTAAGGAAGAAAAGATAAAGGCTGAGAAAGGACAACTTATTGATAGCGGAGATCTTCCAATGCTCCCAGATGATATGAAATTCATTGATGAGTTTCTGTTTTATGAGGTAAAGGGAGATGGAAAAGATGAGATTATCCGTAATATAGCAAAGGCTGAACTTAAGGATAAGGAAACGCAGACAGAGCTTTCCAAAGAGGATATTTCCAAGATGGAAAAGCAGGCAAAAGAACTTAAATGGGAGCTTGATAAGCTAAATGGTGAGATTAAGGATAAAGATAAGTTAAGCGATAAGCAGAAGGAAAAAATCAAAGCTCTTGAAGATGAAATTGAAAGTCTGAAAGAAAAACTGAAAAAAGAAAAGGATAACAAAGATTTATCTTCTGATATTAAAAAGGAAATGGACAAGCTAAATGAAAAGATTAAAGATCTTGAAAAAAAGGCTAATGAAGTGAATAAAGCTCCGGCATCATCTAATGTTGTTACACCAATTCCACCAAATAGCAGTATAAAAACAAGTTCAGGAAATTCTCAGGCACTTGTAAATACAGGTAAGGGAAGTGAACCAAAGACAAGTTTTGGAAATACTACAAAAGATGAAAATATTAAACAATCAAAAGATAAAGAAAAGGAAATTCGTTATCCTAATAAGCTGACAGCTAAAACGCCTGCTAACAATAACAGCCAAGATTCAGCTATGGATGGCACAAGTAAGAGTGTAAATACCAATAAGGGAGTAGCTTCTGCACCGTCAAAGGCAAGAGCTTCCGTTACGGAAAATAAGGATAATGCGAATAAAGATTACCCGATTCACCATAGGGATAGCAGCGATAACAAAGAAACGGATCAATATTCCGCTGATGCAAGGCAGTTTATTACCTTTCAAACTAAAAACGGTAAGACCTTTCATTTAATCATCAATCATGATGAAGATAGTGAGAATGTAATGCTTCTTACGGAAGTATCTGAAGATGATCTCTTAAACATGGTAGAGAAAAAAGAAGCACCAAAGCAGGAAGTAGTAAAAGAAGAACCTGTTAAGGAAGAAGTAAAGCCTGAGAAGAAGGACGAAAAGAGTAATTTAGGAACCTATATTATTTTGCTTCTTGTAGTAGGTGGTGCATTAGGAGCAGGCTACTATTTTAAGGTTTTGAAAGAAAGAAGATAAAGAACTTGAAGCCTTAGAGGAGGAAGATGATGATTTCTTTTCTGAATCTGAAAGTGAAGAAGAAACAAATGATGCAGATGAAGCAGAAGATGAGCAGTAATGCTGCATCAAAAACAATACAGTATTTGGTGCAAATGCAGGGCGGGAGAGTAACATCTTTCGCCCTATTTTGATTTATAACAGGAGGAAAACACAGATGAAGTTAGTTATTGCAGAAAAGCCGAGTGTTGCAATCTCCATTGCAAAGGTCATTGGAGCAAATAAAAAGAAAGACGGATATTATGAAGGAAACGGATATAGGATGAGCTGGTGCGTTGGACACATAATCCAAATGGCAAATCCGGATGCTTATGATGAAAAGTACGCCAAGTGGAATATGGCTGATTTACCGATTATTCCGAGCGACTACAAGTATGAAGTAGCAAAGGCAACCAAGAAGCAGTTTAACATCCTTAAAAAGCTGATGAATGATAAGGAGGTTGATACGGTTATCAATGCGTGCGATGCAGGTCGTGAGGGAGAAAGTATTTTTAGACTTGTATATAATCAAGTGAATTGTAAAAAGAAGATGAAACGCCTTTGGATTTCTTCAATGGAAGATAGTGCCATTAAAGAGGGTTTTGATAACCTAACAGACGGAAAAGACTATGATAATCTCTTTGAATCAGCACAGGCAAGAGCTATTGCGGATTGGTTAGTCGGAATGAATATTAGTAGGCTCTACTCTTGTCTGTATCAGCAGAATTACAGTGTTGGCAGAGTGCAGACACCTACCCTTGCCATGATTGTAAAAAGAGATGATGAGATAGCAAATTATCAGAAAGAAAAATATTACACAGTAGAGCTTTCTATGAATGGATTTACACTCTCCACAGACAGAATTGATGATGAAGTTGCTGCTGAACAGCTTATAAGTTTAGTAGGCGATAAGATTGAAATAACCGATGTCATTCAGAAAGAAAAGATTACTAAACCTGATTTACCCTTTGACCTTACAACACTTCAAAGAGAGTGCAATAAGTATTTCGGATATAGTGCTAAACAGACACTTGATTATGCCCAAAGCCTTTATGAGAAAAAGCTCATCACTATCCAAGAACAGACAGCAGATGTTTAACGGAAGATATGATTGTAAGTACGGTCAATAACATCTTGGGTAAGAATGACTTTGACACAGGGCGTATTAAGACGGTATTTAACTCTAAAAAGGTTACGGATCATCATGCGATTATTCCGACAATCAGTTCATTAAAGGAAGATGTTTCGGAGCTTCCTCCAAGCGAAGCAAAAGTTTATTTCCTTATATCCGATAAATTTCACGCAAGTGTAGGCTATCCACTCATTGAAAATATAACGAAGATAGTAGCTGAATTTGACGGCTTTGAATTTACAAGTTCAGGAAAGGTAATTAAAGACGAGGGGTTTACAAAATATCTTAAAGAGTATAAGTCCAAGAAGAATGAGGATGTAGAACTTCCTAATGTAAATGTTGATGATGCTTTAAACATTGAAAATAAAGAGATTAAAGAAAAATTTACCCAACCTCCCAAGCACTTTACAGAAGATACGCTTCTAAAGTCTATGGAGATTGCGGGAAATGACGCTCTTGAAAAAGGTGTAGAAGTGGAAAGAAAAGGTCTTGGCACACCTGCAACAAGGGCAGGAATTATTGAAAATCTAATCTTTAAGGGCTTTGTAGAAAGGGATAAGAAAAATCTTGTAGCCACGCATAAAGGGATTAGCCTTGTAACAATAGTATCCGATACCTTTAAATCAGCAGAAACAACCGCAAAATGGGAAATGGAATTATCGGATATTGCTCAGGGAAAATCTTCAAAGGAAGAATTTTTAGAAGCGATTGAAAATGAGCTAAAAGAGGCTGTTCTGACATACGCAAAGTAAGAGGTAACTAATTTCAGAGTGGAAAAAATCCTCTAAAAATGCTATAATATAAGCAATTTATTTGTAATTGTTAGGAGAATTAAGATGGCAATAAAAAATCAAGATTATATAAAAAATTTAATCAGAGAGTTGATTTCTTTGCCAAGTGAAACAGAATGGGTTGAATTTAAGCATAATAACGATGAACCTCAGATGATAGGTGAGTATATTTCTGCTTTGGGTAATTCTGCAACTTTATGGGGAAGACCTAAAGCATATTTACTCTGGGGTATTGATGATAATACACATAAAATTGTAGGAACTACATTTGATTATAGGGAGAGTAAAAAAGGTTCGGAAGAACTTGAAGCATGGTTATCTCGAATGACAAATCCAAGAATAGACTTCAGATTTTATAAAACAGAAATTGAGGATAAAAATGTAGTATTACTCGAAATTCCATGTGCAGAAAAGCAGCCAATTAAGTTTTCAGGTGAAGAGTATATTAGAATTGGAACAAATAAGAAGAAGTTGAAAGAATATCCTGATAAAGAGAGATCTCTATGGGCAGCTTTTGATACAACTCCGTTTGAATTAAGAAATGCAAAAGATAATATTTCGTTTCATGAGGTGTTAGATGTACTGAATGTAGCGGGATATTATGAAAAGATGGGGTTTGCATTACCACAAAATAACAATAAAATATTGGATGATTTTACTAATGAAAAGTTTATAAAAAGAAATGATTCCGGAAGCTATGATATTACTAATTTAGGAGCATTACTTATTTCAAGAGATTTAAAGAATTTTGAGGGTTTAGCTCATAAATCTATAAGAGTAATTTGGTATAAAGAGAACAATAGACTTGACACGATACGGGAAAAAGTATTCAGTGAAGGTTATGCTATTTCATATGAGAAAATTGTAGATTATGTTTTGACTGTCATTCCACAGGAAGAGATAATTGAAGACTCTATAAGAAAAACCAAGTTGGGTTATCCGGAGATAGCCATTCGTGAGTTAATTGCCAATATCATGATTCATCAAGCTATTGAACAAAAAGGGACAAGTCCTATGGTTGAGTTATTCAAAGATAGGATAGAATTTTCAAATGCAGGTTCGCCATTGGTTTCGATAGACCGCATTGTTGATACAGTTCCGATTTCAAGAAATGAAAATCTTGCAGGATTTATGCACAAATGTGGGATTTGTGAAGAAAGAGGAAGTGGTTTTGATAAGATAGTATATGCGACAAGTAAGAATTCTATGCTTGCTCCTAAAATCGAAAATCAAAGTGATAAATTCACAAAAGTAACTCTCTATTTGAAAGCTCCTTTTGACTTGATTAGTAAAGAAGATAGAATAAGAACTTGTTATATGCAGGCTTGCTTTGTCTATGTCAATGGAGAGAGTATAACGAATAATTCGCTCAGAGAATTATTTGATATAAGTGATAAAGATAAATATAAAGCATCGAGGATAATTAAAGATACATTAGAAGCCAAACTTATTAAGCCAGTTGATGAAAATACAGCTCCGAGATATATGAAGTATATTCCTTTTTGGGCTTGATTTAAGTTGCAGTAAGTTGCAAAATCGTGATTTATGCAGTATGAATGGGAGATAAAACCTAGTAAAATAAGGATTTTTAGTAAGTCAAAACAGAAAAATTAAGTTGCAGTAAGTTGCAGCACATAGAATTTAAAGGTGATTAGAGTAAAATCTAACCACCTTTTTTGTTTGGAAAAAAGAAGGAGGTAAAAATGCGAATAAATGATTTTCATAACATTTTGGAGCTTGTAAAACAAGATGTGCTTCAAAGTGAAGCAGAATATCTGAAGCTACTAAAGGTTGTCGGAAACAATCAGAGATATGACTTTAGAAGTCAGCTTAGTATCTATGATAGAAATCCTGAGGCGACAGCCTGTGCCAAGTTCGACTATTGGAGGGAACGATTTAACCGTACCGTTATGAGAGGTAAAAAGGGTATCCCAATTTTGGAGGACTACGGCACATACAAGAAGGTGGACTATATCTTTGATATAAGCCAGACGGTTTCAAGAAACAGGGATGTCAATGAGGTCAATCTTTGGAGATTTGATAAGGAAGCTCATAGGGATGTCTTAAAGGAAATGATAAAAAATGAGGGCTATGAGGAAAGTGAAAGCACCTTAGAAAATATCTTTTCTTTAAGCAGGCTTTACGGAGATGAAAAGATAGACAGTCTTATGAACGAGCTTAGAATAGCCGATGAGAATAGAATATCTTTTACAAAGTTTGTGAGAGAATCAGTGAGCTATGCGATATCTTCAAGGTTTCAGCTTGATTATCCTATGGATAGTGAACTTTTAAGAGAAAATTTTGAAAGACTTGATAGCATATCTTTTATGAGTCTTGGTGAAACCGTATCGGATATTAGCGGAAATATCATTGATGCGACCATTCAGAAAAGTAAAGAGCTTGACAAAGAAGTTTTAAGAGGTAAAGAAGCAGGATATAATAAGATTAGAGAAGAAATTGAGGAGGTAGAAGAAAATGTACTTCGACGAGATGATCAGAAAAGAAATGAAAACGAGCGAGTTCTCCGAAATGGAGAGTACGGACGAGATAATAGAGAAAATCAGGGAGAATACACTAAACAGCTTGGAGGAACAGACGGATTTCATGAAAGAATTCCCGAATCCGATTTACGCAGTGATGAGACTCACTTATCTTTCAGAGAGCGAGGAGCAGCGCCATTTCGAGATGCTAGTAGATCTATACAAGGAGAAGAAGCTGACAGGACACCTGATGGATATTCAAAAACAAGCGATGGACTTTATGAGAACAGAAAAACCGAAACTGATGGCAGCTTGGAAGATAGAGGACGAGAACGATCCGCAGTATGGGGCGATGATTTCAGCTCTAAAGGAAATGACGATCAAGGAAGTAGTGGAAATTTAAAAGATAATACTGAGGTAGAGATAAGAGAAGCTGATAAGGCTTCTTTTTCTTTACCCGAAAATACTTACGGACAGATGAGACTTACCATTCCATTAACTCAGAAGGATATAGATGCTGTCCTTATTAACGGAGGAAATCACGATGGAAGTAGACTTCCTGTTATTGCAGAGTTTTCTAAAGGAAAAAGTAATGGAGAATTGGGAGAATACCTCAAAGATACATTTAGAGGCGGAAACGGATTTTACATTGATGAAAGAGAAGTATCTTCCTGGTATTCGGATAAAGGCATTCATTTAGCTTATGGGACTTCAGCAAGAGAAGATGATACGCAAATTTTAAGCTGGAATGATGCAGCAAGTAGGATAAATGAGCTTTTGGAAACCGGAGAGTTTGCCACAAATGTAGAACTTTCTGAATCCCTTGATTATGAAAGAGATAGAATTTCAGAATCCCTATGGTATCTATATCACGATTTAAGCGAAGAAGGAAAAGCACAGGGATATTTTGATTTTATAGAAAGAGGTGGTGGCTTTCCGGAAGAAACGAAAAAATTGTCTGAGGCATTAAAAAATCCTGAGTATCTGAAAGAAACAATCAAAGAATACAGCAGGTTTTTAGCAGGATATAAAGAAAATAGAGATGCACTAAGATTTCACTACCACAAGGTAGATAGCCTTTATCAGAGATTACAGGAACTTGAGCTGCCACGAAAGGAATATAGTACCAATCTGATAGAGCTTCCTAAAGCAAATCCATTTATTACAGAAGATGAAGTCTTTGCTGCAATTTCAAGAGGAAGCGGAATAGATAAGGGAAAAGAGCGAATCACCAAATTCTTCAAAGAAAACCATACACTTCAAGAAAAAGCTAATTTCCTAAAAGATGAGTATGGCATCGGGGGAAGCTCTCATGCTGTTTCAGGGGCAATGGGAAGTGATGAATGGCACGATGCTAAGGGACTTAAATTACAGAAGAAAGATTGCAGTGATGTTTTTCTTACTTGGTCAAGTGTGGCAAAGCATATTGATGAGCTGCTTTCTAAAAATCTTTATCTTGAGGAAAAAATAGAAGGTAATTCAGAGATAGAAGAAGCAAAAGAACCACAATATTATTCTAAAGATGATCCTGAAAACTTAATGACTGATGAAATGCTTGAAAGAGTGCCTGAGCTTTATGCACAGGAAGATGTCGCTTTAGCAGATAAAGAGGTTCATGCTACATATATCATTCCGTTTAGAAGTAATTGGACTTGGTATATGACGGAGTATGATAGAGAAAGTGGAGATGCCTTTGGACTTGTACTTGGGATTGAACCTGAATGGGGATATTTCAGTATTGAAGAGTTGAAAGAATTAAATGCCCAGAGGCTTATTTTAGAAGATTTTCCAAAGACCTTTAGAGAACTTAAAAATACAGAGCTTGTCAAGCAGATGGATGAGCAGGAGCTTCAATCGGTATTTAACGGAGAACTTAGTTTTGAAGAAGAAACAGAGCTTGAAGCACCTGAAGAAGTAGAAGAAAGAATAGCTGCAACACCTGTTCAAGGAACGCTATTTGATTACCTCAAAGAAAGAGAAGAAGTAGAGCTTAATGAAGAAAAGGAAAGCCTTACCGATGAATTTACAGTTAAAGAAGATGATACAGTCTATTTCAACCATGAAGAATACACTGTAAGGGAGATTGCTAAAAATCAAATCACAGGAAGAAATGATTTATGGCTTGATCCGGTAAGAAGTGGAAATCGTCAAATCCCGATTATAGCCTTTGAAGATAATGGGGACTTATTAAAGCAGATAAGCCTTGAAAGACCGAATTTTATTGTTGGTGATGAAGTTAAATATAAGGACAAAAACTATACCATCACACGCTTTGATGATATGGGAAATAATCTAAAGACAGTAACGGTTAAGGACAATACCGAATATCTTGGCGGTATGACAACAGGCTCCGATGTAATTCTTTATCGTCTTGAAAGCGACCTTGATAGGCTATTTCAAAATATAACCTATACGAACCCTGAAAAGACTATTGAGGAAGTAGAAATAAAGAAAGCTGATGCTCATAACTTCAAAATCACAGAAGAAACGCTCCCGGAAAGTTATCTCCAAGTGAGAGACTGAATAGCAACCTTGAAGCAATCTCTATGTTAAATAGAATTGAAAGAGGTGAGAGAGATTTAGATATTAACGCTCAGGAAGTCCTTTCAAAGTATGTCGGTTGGGGCGGACTTGCTGATGTATTTGACGAAAGTAAAGAAGGACAATGGGAAGCTGCAAGAAGTTTCTTAAAGGAAAATTTATCACCATCTGAATATGAAGCTGCAAGAGAGTCTACCCTAACAGCTTTTTACACACCGAAAACAGTGATTGACAGCGTATATAAGACACTTGCAGGTATGGGATTTAAGAGCGGTAATATCTTAGAGCCAAGTATGGGAGTTGGAAACTTTATCGGTAATCTTCCCGATGAAATGAGTAGGTCAAAGTTTTATGGCGTTGAACTTGACTCAGTAAGCGGTCGTATTGGAAAACTCTTATATCCTGAAAGTGAAGTGCAAATTAAGGGATTTGAAGAAACTACCTTTTCCAATAACTTTTTTGATGCAGTTATCGGTAATGTTCCCTTTGGAGAATATAAGGTAAATGACACGGATTATAACAAAAATAACTTCCTTATTCACGATTATTTCTTTGCCAAGTCCATTGATAAAGTAAGAAATGGTGGTGTTATCGCCTTTATTACATCAAGTGGCACAATGGATAAAAAGGATGAAAGCGTCAGACGATACATTGCAGCAAGAGCAGAGTTTTTAGGGGCAATCAGACTTCCAAATGATACCTTTAAGGGCGTAGCCGGAACAGAAGTAACCTCAGATATTATATTCCTAAAGAAAAGAGACAGTATCAGAGAAAGAGATGAGGACTGGATTCATCTTGCTGAAGATGAAAACGGGCTTTTATATAACAAATACTTTGTTGATCATCCTGAACAGGTGCTTGGTTCTATGGAAGAAATATCTGGAAGATTTGGGAATACAATAGCTTGCCTGCCGAAAGAAAATACAGACATAAAGGAACTTCTTACAAAAGCAGGCACAGAAATATCAAAGAACGCAAAGTATGAGGAAATAGAACTGCTTGATGATGAAATCAGCACAATGCCTGCAACGGATGATGTTAAGAACTTTTCCTATACCGTTATTGATGATGAAGTCTATTACAGAGAAAACTCCCTTTTCGTCAAGAAAGAGATAACGGATAAGAATAAGGAAAAGATTAAGGACTATCTTGAACTGAATACTGCCCTTAAAGATGTTATCTACAAGCAGAAAGAGGACTATTCCGATGATGAGGTAAAGAAAGCTCAAGAAAAGCTCAATGAAGTCTATGACAGTTTTTCTAAAAAGCATGGGTATGTCAATAACCTAAGTAATACCAGAGTCTTAAAAGAAGATAGTAATTTTCCACTTGTTTCCTCCATAGAAATCCTTGATGAAGAAGAAAACTTTAAGGCAAAGGGAGATATTTTTTCAAAAAGAACAATCACAAAGGCAAAGACAATCGACCATGTAGACACTTCCCTTGAAGCTCTTGTGTTATCTATGTCTGAAAAAGGTTATGTGGACTTTGACTATATGGGAAGTCTTACAGGAAAAGACAGACCTACTTTGATAGAAGAACTTAGAGGAGAAATCTACTTAAATATCAGAGAAGAACAAAACTTTTACAGACCGTTATCCTTTAACTTGGAGGATGGGGATTTACCTTTTGCCTGTGCAAATGACAGTAATTCATATAAATATGGCTATGTAACAAAAGATGAGTACCTATCAGGGAATATCAGAGAAAAGATTGCGATTGTTGACAGTTATCTATCAAAACTTAGACAAACGGAAAGAGAGCTACCTCATCTTGGCTATGCGGAAGATGGAAAAGAAAAGAGCTGATAAGCTATGAGATGAACCGATTGGAATACCAAAAGGCAGAGCTTACAAAAGTTTTGCCAAAGGAGCTTGAAGCAAGTGAAATCAATGTAAGACTTGGTGCAACATGGATACCGATAATAGATATTGAAAAATTCATCTTTGAAACGCTGAAAACTCCGGGATATGCCAAATGGGATATTAAGGTTAAATTTTCAAATCTGACAAGTGAATGGAATGTAGAAGGAAAGAGCAGGGACAGAGGAAATGACCTTGCAGAGATGACCTACGGCACCTCAAGGGTAAATGCCTATAAGCTGATTGAAGATGCACTGAACTTAAAAGAAACAAAGGTATTTGACCAGATTGTAAATCCGGACGGCTCGAAAACTTCTGTATTAAATAAAAAGGAAACGCTTCTTGCAGGACAGAAACAGGAGCTTATAAAGGAAGAATTTAAGAACTGGATATTTAATGCTCAGGAAAGAAGAAACAGGCTTGTAAAGCTATATAATGAGCGTTTTAACTCCATCAGAAATCGTGAATATGACGGCAGTAACCTATCCTTTGAGGGAATGAATACTAAAATAGAGCTTAGACCTCATCAGAGAAATGCTATTGCAAGAAGTTTGTATGGAGGAAATACGCTTCTTGCCCATGTGGTTGGTAGCGGAAAGACCTTTGAAATGGTGGCTTCCGCAATGGAAAGTAAAAGGCTTGGAATGTGCAGTAAATCACTCTTGTTGTACCGAACCATCTAACAGGTCAAATAGGCAGAGAATTTATGCAGTTATATCCATCGGCAAATATTATGGTGGCAGATAAAAAAGACTTTGAGCCGAAGAACAGAAAGAGATTTATCGGAAGAATTGCCACAGGAGAGTACGATGCGGTAGTAATCGGGCATACGCAGTTTGAAAAAATTCCGATGAGTAAGGAATATCAAGAGAAGCATATTCAGGATCAGATTGATGAAATCATAAATTATGTTGAGGAATATAAGCATGACAGAAATCAGAACTATACGGTAAAACAGCTTGAAAAGACAAAGAAAAAGTTGGAAACAAGGCTTGAAAAATTAAATGATGATTTTAAGAAAGACGATGTTATTACTTTCGAGGAACTGGGTGTAGATAAGCTATTTGTGGATGAAGCACACAATTACAAAAATCTCTATCTATACACAAAAATGAGGAATGTAGCAGGTATCGGTCAAAGTGAAGCATTTAAGTCCTCCGATATGTTTATGAAGTGTAGATATATGGATGAAATGACGGGTGGAAAAGGTATTGTATTTGCCACAGGAACGCCTGTATCAAATTCCATGACAGAGCTTTATACCATGCAGCGTTATCTTCAGTATGAAAGCCTAAAGAAAAATAATTTGGAGCATTTTGATAGCTGGGCATCTACCTTTGGTGAAACACAGTCTGCCTTTGAATTATCTCCGGAGGGAACAGGGTACAGAGTTAAGACAAGATTTTCAAAGTTTTACAACCTACCTGAGCTTATGTCTATGTTTAAGGAAGTTGCAGATATTCAAACAGCGGATATGCTTAATCTTCCAACACCTGAGGCGCATTATGAAGTTATTAAGACTTTGCCAAGTGAGGAACAAAAGGAAATTCTAAAGAGCCTATCCGAAAGAGCTGATGATGTTAGAAATAGAGTGGTAGAACCTGATGAAGATAATATGCTGAAGATTACCAATGACGGTAAAAAACTTGCCTTAGATCAGCGTTTAATCAATCCTTTGCTACCCGATAATCCTGACAGTAAGGTCAATGTATGCGTGAAAAATGTGTTTGCCATTTGGGATAAGACAAAAGAAGATAGGTTAACACAGCTTCTATTTTCCGATATGTCTACACCAAAAGGCGATGGGGAGTTTAATATCTATGATGATATTAGAGAAAAACTTTTAGCAATGGGTATACCGAAAGAAGAAATCGCCTTTATCCATGAAGCCAATACTGATAAGCAAAAAGATGAACTCTTTGCAAAGGTAAGAAAAGGAGATGTGAGGATTTTGCTTGGTTCTACTCAGAAGATGGGAGCCGGAACGAATGTGCAAAACAAGCTCATCGCTCTTCATGACCTCGATGTCCCTTGGCGTCCTGCCGACCTTGAGCAGCGTGCAGGTAGAATTGTCCGTCAGGGAAATGAAATAAAGAAGTTAATATCTATCGTTACATTACCGAGAACACCTTTGATGCCTACCTTTGGCAGACCATTGAGAACAAGCAAAAATTCATTTCTCAAATTATGACAAGTAAGACACCTGTCAGAGTGGCGGAAGATGTGGACGAAAGTTCACTTAACTATGCGGAGATTAAAGCCCTTGCAACAGGTGATCCAAAAATCAAGGAAAAGATGGATCTGGATAATGAAGTTACAAAACTTAAAATGCTGGAAGCAAACTATAAGTCCAATCGTTACAGATTAGAAGATAAGGTTGCTAAAAACTATCCGGAAGAAATCGCAAGAACCGAAAAACTAATTGAAGCTGTTAAGAAAGATATAGTAAGTGTAGAGCCTAAAGCGGAAGGTGAGGAAAAGTTTACTTCCATTACCATTGCGGGAGAAAAGATTACCGATAAGAAATTAGCCGGAGAAAAGCTGCTTGAAGCTATTTCTAAAGTAAAAATCAATGAAAGCAAGGTTATAGGTAAGTATAGAAACATGGATTTAGAGGTAAGTTACAACTTCTTCACCAATGAGCATAACTTCAGCTTAAACGGTGCTGCAAAGCATTCAGGAGAGCTTGGCACAAGTGCAGACGGTAATATAACAAGACTGGATAATGCTCTTGAGAAAATGCCTGAGAAATTAAAGAGGCTTGATGAAAAGCTCTTCAGCACAAAAGAACAGCTTGAAAATGCCAAAGAGGAATTACAAAAGCCTTTTGAAAAAGCTGATGAACTAAAGAATAAGGTGCTTCGCTTGGCAGAACTGAATAAGCTCCTTGATATGGGAGAAGTGGAAGAAAAGAGAAATGATAATCCTCTTGTGGAAAATGTAAAAAGAGCAATCATTGATTTTTGTAACAGAGAGTATGAAGAAAATCATAGTTATGATGAGTTTGATTCTCTATATCCTGACTTAAAGCACATAGGAATTGTTTATACTGATACACCGGATGAAAGGCATGGTATTCAGTATGAACTGAATTTAGAGGATAAGACATGGACTCAGTATATTGATGACACGCCAATCAAAACAGAGAGCTTTGATTACGAAAATAAGGGAGAAAATGAAGCTCTAAAGAATATGAAAAATGAAATAGAAATGTCCTCTTTTAGTGATTTAGTTTATGTTGATTCCGAAGATTTAAGAGCAGCAACGGGACTCGATATTGATGATGAAGGAAACTTCTATGATCCACTTGCAAAAGACCTCGATAATGACGGTATTCCGGATAGATATGATAATGACTTTAAGGACAGTGATTATTTTGAGTCAACCTATGATGTGGAGGACAATTTTCATATCAAAGAAGAAAACACACAAAAATCAGAGGATAAGCCGTCTATTTTAGATCAGATAAGAGCCTATCAAAATGAAAGTAAAACAGAAGAAAAGCAAAAAACAAAAGAACAGGAATTTTTAAGATAAGGGGAGGGCAATCTCCCTTTTTCCATGAAAGGAGATAAAAACATGGATTACAAAGCAATGAGAAATCAAATAGAAGATATGGTAAATGATAACCACAAGGACTTTGTAAAGGCGATTATAAGCATGGAAAAAGGCATCAATGATGAAAGTGCTTTGGACAAGCTATATGACGCTTATATGGACAATGACACCGTTAATTTGCTACATGAGGAATTTGACTATATGATTGAAGAATTAAGAGAACAGGGGCAGATAAAAGACCTGCCTTATGTACAGACAGAAAAAGATAACCTTGTCAATATCGTTGGAAATATTGTAGGAAAGGTCGATATAGTTGAAAGGGAGAATAAGAACGGAGAAACCTTTAAGGTGGCGAATTTCTCCGTTGTTTCAAAAAATGATGAAGGAGATAAAGTATATCATAATTGCTCTGCATACGGAGAAAAGAGTGATATTCCAAAGGACTTTAAGCAGGGAGATTTTGTTAAGCTTTTTGGACAAATCAGAACTTCTGTTGATGACAACGGTAAAGAACATACCAACATCAGGGTACTTTCTTCAAAACTGTTAAAGGCAAAAGAACAGATGAAAGGACAAGAAGAAAAGAAAGAGTCTGTACTTGGAGCTATCAAAAAATATCAGGCTGAAGATAAGGAAAAGCCTAAAGAAAAGAAAGAAACATCAAAAGAAGCAGAGAGATAAACTTATGGTCGGTGTGGTCTTGGGACTGCACCGACTCTTTTTTTATTTGCGAAAAAAGGAGACAAAGATTATCTCTCCATCTCCTTATCCATATAAATTCCGTAATTTTTTCGTATCTTATAAAGCTCGTCCATAGTGGATTTTGAGGAAGAATACTCTTGCATAAGGCTATTCTTTTTTTCTTGTAATTTATCAAGCTCAGCTAAAATATCCTTTGAATTTGGGAGCTTGGAATAAGATTTTTTAAGCTCTGAGAGAGCATTTTCATATAGGGTAATCTGAGCTTTGTACTCTTCAAAAAATGCCTTGTCAGACGGATTAGCAGTATATTCCTTGTAGCACGCTCTGTATTTTTTAACGGTATGAACTTGCTCCATAGTGGTGGAAAGCTTCTGCATTTCCTTATCAATAGCCTTGATTTTCTCTTGTATATTTTGCCTTTCATCTGCTGCTTTTTGAATATACTCGTCAAGCTGTTTAACGGATTTAATGCCATGTTCTCTGATACAAATAACAGACTCAGCCATTGTATGAAGGTTATGTTTGGTTGCCCAATATTCGTAGCCTTTGCTTTCCTTTACCTTTGCATTGGTGTTCATGTCAATAACATTGCCGATGCGTTTTTTGACGTCGGGAGTCTTGATAAACTCTCTTTCTGCAATTCGTTCTTTTAATCTTTCCTCGGTATAATCTTCTCCGATTGTTTTAGTCCTTGTAAATCTCGCCTTATCTTTTGGCTTAAAAGCAATGTGCTTACCGTATTTGATTTCATAGCCAAGATCAGCCATCTTCTTTAAAAATTCGTCCCAGTCCTTTGACTGTTTTATTATTCTATCAATGTCAAATTGAAGTTTACTTTTCCAAGAAGTGCCATGCTTTGCCTGTTCGTTTTCATGCCAAGATTTACCGTTAATCTTATATTTTTTCTTATAGCTTTCGTAAAACTCGTCAATGACAGATAGGCTATTTTCTTTGCAGAGTTTATCACTCTGATAACGGATTTGGTGGTAGCTTTTCTTGTTAGACTGGTAGCACCTACCTGTTACCATATTTACATTATTGAAGATGATGTGATTGTGGATATGCCCCTTATCTACGTGAGTAGATAAGACAAATTCGTACTCATCTTTGAGTATCTTTTTACACAGCTCCATACCAATCTGGTGAGCCAATTCAGGGCTTGTTTCTCCCGGTAAAAATGATTGAATGAGATGTCTTGCAAGAACGGTTCCTTTTGTTCCTGCGTCATTTCGTGTCCTTAAAAACTGAGTGTGAGCAGTTGATTCGTGGCATTTATGAGTGCTTACTAAAAGCTGCTCGTCTGTTTTATCTCCATTTACAATGTAGTCGATAGCAAGATTAAGAGTCGATTTTATTGGGTGTATTTTTGTAATAGCCATTATTATTCACCTTCCGTTTCAGATGTTCTTTTCAGAAGTAGTGAATGAATTTGCCACAGCTCTTTTGAGAAATGTTCAATCTCTTTTTTTATATCACCTATGTCCTCTTTGTAGATTACACCTGTCGAATTTACTCGCTTTGCAATCTGATTGATGTTGTTTGTTGCATTAGAAAGTAAGCCTTGTAAATCTCTGAAAGGCTCTAAATCCACTTGATAAATTTCCTTTTCCAAAACGCATTTGCGGATGAAATGGCTCATGTTTCTACACTTCGCAAGTCTTTTTTTCTCTTCAAAAAGAGCCTTTTCTTCTTCAGTTAGTTTAATTTCAAGTCTTTCGTTTCTTATTCTATTTGCCATAGTTAGTTCCTCCTTTGAATGTATTTCGGGGTCTTAGGGTTCTCCCTAACAAGCTAAAAATTGATAAAAAAAGAAGCAGATCCCCAAGGGCTGCTTCGTCAATTTTCCGTAAGTGTCCGTACACTTACTGTGCTTGCTACAAAAGTCAAGCAAGCATTAAGCATTTTTCTAAAATTGTAAATATATTATACCATAAAATTCAAGAGAAATGATAAAACACAATTGACAAATTGTCAGTTGAGTGATATCCTTTAAATAGGAGGGATAAAATGCGAGATGTTAAAGAACCGGAAATACGACGTGCTGAAATTATGGATGCTGCAATGCTACTCTTTATAGAGCAAGGGTATACTAATACAACAACTCAGGATATTGTTGACAAAGTAAATATATCAAGAGGCTTGCTGTACTATCACTTTAAGAATAAAGAAGATATCTTATATTGTCTTGTGGAACAATATACAGATAAATTATTGAAAGATATTCATGTTATTGTCTATGATGAAGGTAAAACCGCCGTTGAAAAAATTAGAGCTTTTATAGATGCCACAATTATATCTTCGGAAAAATATTTCAGCAGAGGGAACAGAGTTACAAAAAAACAGTTGATCTTGAAGAAAAATCGATATATGATAGATAAGTTATCCCATAAGATTATTGAAAAAAACTGACAATATATTTTGAAAGGATAATAAACCAAGGAATATCAGAAAAAAACACTTTTTGTAAAAATATCCGTCTGAAACAGCGGAATTTCTTATGACAGCTTATGTTTTTTTGTTTCAAATAACATAAGTATAAGATATTCAAAAAAAGAGTCTGTCAATGAGTATTTAAACGCATTTAAGATAATGCTTGAACAAACCTTAAATGCAAAAAAACTTTTTAGCAATTGAAAAAGAATAGAATGTTTGTAAAAATAATAATGTACCGATAGCTAATGCTAAACAAGCTATCGGTATTATTTCAAAGAATAACTGACAAAATGTCAATGGAGGTAAAAGCATGTTAGAGATAAATAATTTTAGTAAATTTTATGGAGACAAAAAAGTTGTTGATAACCTATCCATTTCAGTACAGTCTGGAGATATTTATGGATTCATTGGTGCAAATGGAGCTGGAAAAACTACAACAATAAAAGCAGTAGTTGGGATTCATGATTTTGAGAATGGAAGTATAACGATTAATGGGCATTCCATTAAAGAGGAGCCTGTTATTTGTAAAAAAATGATGGCATACATTCCGGATAATCCAGACTTATATGAACATATGACGGGTTTTCAGTACATCAATTTTATTGCAGATTTATTTGAAATTTCTACTGAAATACGCAGAGAAAGAATTCAAAAATATAGTGATTTATTTGAAATGACTAAGCATCTTTCGGGGATGATATCTTCGTATTCACATGGTATGAAGCAACGAACAGCGATTATTTCTGCACTGGTGCATTCTCCAAAGTTACTAATTTTAGATGAACCTTTTGTAGGACTTGATCCAAAAGCGGCTTTTCTACTAAAGAAAGTGATGCACGAATGCGTGTCAGATGGAGGAGCTATTTTCTTTTCAACACATGTTTTGGATGTTGCAGAAAAATTATGTAATAAAATTGCAATTATAAAAAATGGAAAGTTAATTGCAAGCGGAAATACAGAAGAAGTCAAAGGTGATAAAACTTTGGAAACTTTTTTCATGGAGGTACAAGATAATGAGCAAAATTTGGATACTAATTAGACCCCAATTGATAAATTTTTTTCCAATCAACGAAATTAGAGAGCCGAGAAATAAAAAGCAAAGCTCTGTTGTTATTGCAAGTTTTGGAATAATAACTCTTGCTATATTTTTCTGTGTCTATAATATTATGACAGCCCAAACACTGGTACAAGTTGGACAGCAGGAATTGATACCGGCTTATATGGTTGCGGTATCAAGTTTTTCAATATTATTTTTGACAATATTTTTATTCTAATGGAATTTTTATTTGGTAGTCGTGATATAGAAACGCTTTTATCGCTACCTTTAAAAAGCTCAGACATTATAAGTAGCAAGTTTATGTTTATGTATTTATTGAACTTTTTAATAGGATTCATATTTATGCTTCCGGGGGGCATTGTTTGGGCGTTAAACGGAAGCTTAAATGTATTACAGATTATATTGTATTTTACCTCCATGATTTTTGTTCCATTGATACCTATGTGCATAGCAGCATGTATGGGAATGATTGTTGTGGCTGTTTCATCTTATTTTTAAGAGGAAAAAAATGTTATTGCTCTAATCTTTTCATTTGCAATGATAGGCATAATTGGATATATTGCAGTGTCAGCTATGAAATCAGGTAATGAAGACAGCATTGAGATCATGCTTTCTAAGCAAATTACAGAACTGTACCCAATATCCGGGTTATTCGTGCAACACACAAATTTTCCAATGTATATTGGAATGGGATTATTTATTGTTTTTTCAACAGCAGTTTTTTTATATTTATAAAAAAATTGTTGCGATGAAGTATGGATTGCTTAATACTCTTGCTAAAACAACATCAAGATATTCTGATAACAAAAAAATCTTATAATAGAAAAATCGATATTTCTTGCCTTGTATAAAAAAAGAAATGGGACGCTTTTTAAGCTCGTACATGGCGGTCTTGAATGCAGGCCTTGGTGTAATACTTTTATGTGTTTTTAGTATATTTTTGCTTTTTAATTCTGTAGAACAAATAGGAGAGTCTTCAGGGATAGAAAATATAAATGAATATCTCTCAAATTTTGCTCCATTATTTATTGCATCTATGCTCTCACTCAGTTGCCCGGCAGCTTCAGCGATATCTTTAGAAGGAAAAAACATTTGGATTTTTGCAAAAGCTCTCCTGTTAAGGTAAAAAATGATCTTAAATTCCAAGATAGCTGTAAACCTTACACTTCATTTGATTGGGTATATGATTTCCATATTTGCATTTACGCTAAAACTTGATATGAACTTTATTCAAGTTATTAACCTAATAATTGTTCCTATATGCTATTCGATCTTTATAACAGTGATAGGAATTTCCCTAAATAAAAAGTATCCAAATTATGAATGGGAAAGTGAGATGATGGTTGTAAAGCAGAGCATGCCTGTTATTGTGTCTGGGCTTGTCGGGATAATTGCACTCATTACACCAATTTTTCTTAATTGGTTTTTAAATCTTCCGATAACACCGGTTTTGCAGATAATATCAGTTACTTTACTTGTTATTTCAAGTGAAGTTTATATAAAAGTTAGCAAGTCAAATTTTATTTAGTTTAAGGAGGGAAAATTGTATGAAAGTTGGACTGTTAAAAGATGTCTTGGTCTTGATGTTAATGATTGTTGTAATATTTATTATTTGCATATTTCTCCCGGAGGAAATTCCTGTTCATTTCAATGCAAAAGGAACCCCTGATATGTTTGCTAATAAATATTATCTTCTGTTTACTACGGTTATTCCGTATTCTGCTTATTGGAAATTTATACGAGGAAGGAAAAATAAAAAGGTTAAGTGAATATGTATCCATATTTACAAATAACATCTGTGATAAGAGCAACTATTTTAAGAGGTAAGTATGTACCGGGGCAACAGATGCCTCCCATAAGGACTTTAGCAGAGATGGAAGAATGTAATCCTGCAACCGTCCAAAAAGCATTAAAAATTCTTGAGAAAGAGGGGTTGATTGTTAGTCGTGGAAGTAAAGGATATTTTGTTACTGAAAGTGAGAAGAAAATAATTGAGTTAAGAAATCAGCATTTGAACAAGCTAACAAAAATATTGTTTGAAAAACTATATGCCTTAGGATTTTCGGATTCTGAGATTATCAAACTATTTGATAGAATAGAAACTAAAAAAATGAATAAAAAAATCAATTATGTATGAAGAAGATAAAGATACTGACTATTTAGATTATTGATAAAATGGAGGAAACAAATATGAAAGAATCTAAACATCTAATGTTAGAAATACCAAAGAAACAAAACATTCCTCTTTTCAATAATCTCTATAGTAGATTAGTGTTTCAGATACAAACTGAAACACGTAAGTGTAGCTAAAGAAGTATTCTTATTCTTCCGTTTTAGAGGACTTCGTATGCCTAAGTGTAGAAGTCCTCCTTTTTTTGTCTAAAAACGCAGACAAAAAAGAAATGGAGGAAATAAAATGTCAAAAGAATATTACCTTTATGTCAACGGACAAAGGGTTAAAGTCAGCGAGCAGATATATAAAGTCTACTGGCGAGAAAAAGAACACGAAAAGTATTTAGAGCAGGTGGATAAGAAAAACCACTTGCTCTTTTTTTCATCATTGGATCATGACGGACATTTTGCAGATAGCATTATTGATGAAAGCGTTGATGTAGAAAAGATTGTGGAAACACAGATGATGATTGAAGCAGTCAGAAATGCTATATCAAGGCTCAATGCAGAAGAAAGAGATATTATTGAACGCTTATATTTCAATGATGAAACGGTTCGTTCAGTGGCAAAGCTCAAAAGTATTACACATCCAGCTTTAATCAAAAGAAGAAACAAAATTCTTGAAAAGCTGAAAAAAATTATCGAAGAACTTTAAAACTTCGGTAACCAAAGGGGTCAAATTTTCCTTATGTAAAGTGAAGAGGAGTTTGACCTCATTTACTTTTTTGGGTAAGAGATACGCCTGCTTATGGCAAATAGGAAAATGTAGAGAAAACAATCCCTTTCAAATATTGCTCTTTGACAACTGAATAGACCAAGGTAGGACTTTATCTGCTTGTGGAGAATTATGAATTACGCCATGACCTTTCTGCTGAAAGTAATTTCGGTTTTATGAATACTGGGTTAACCAAGGATACAAGAAAGCGAGCGGTAAATAAGAATACATAAAAAACAGAGGTGGCAATCTGTTCGATGATACAAGTAGTGATAATGATACTTCAATAGTTTAAGCTGCCTCGTCTGGAATAAGGGGCAGAGGTGAGATTCCTATGTAGCAGCCAATGCACCTACCAATGTCATAAAACTTAGTAAGAAAAATAATACTTGATTATAAAGAATTTAAATCGGAGGGGGTGTATTAGTGGATAATGGCTGGAATGGATTGGCTGATTTGATAGCAAATCTGATTACAAAGTATGCTGGAGTTTTAGATTTAGATAATCTTCCAAATCCAACTCCAGTAAAAAGTACAGAAGGTAAAAAAATAAATTTGACATGGCAAAAAAACGCAGATTGAGAAAAAAAGTAATAAAAAGTGATATAATATACTTGATATATGAGTCCAAACCATAATTGGTATAAATATAAAGATATAGAAAAAAAGGATATTGAGGTTAATGCTATGTCAAAAGAAAAAAATAAAAAGTATACCTCTATACAAGAGTATCTACATCAATACAGATAGACGGTTATTCTTTAGAGGCACAAAAATCAAGAATGAAGGCTTTTGCTCTCTATAATGATTATGAGATTGTTGGTGAATACGAAGATGCAGGTAAGTCTGGAAAATCTATAGAAGGTAGAGTTCAGTTTACTCGTATGATGGAAGATATAAAAAAACCGGAAAGGATGGAGTGTCTTTCGTTCTTGTATTTAAATTATCGAGATTTGCAAGAAATGCTGCTGATGTTTTATCAACTCTACAAACAATGCAAGATTTTGGAGTCAATTTGATTTGTGTTGAGGATGGGATTGATTCATCCAAAGATGCAGGTAAATTGATGATTTCAGTTTTATCAGCTGTGGCTGAAATTGAAAGAGAAAATATTCGTGTTCAAACAATGGAAGGGCGTATTCAAAAGGCAAGAGAGGGCAAATGGAATGGAGGTTTTGCTCCTTATGGTTATCAACTTATTGATGGGAAATTGATAATCAATGAGGAAGAAGCAATTGCGATACGAACTATTTTTGATCAGTATGTAAATACAACCATTGGAGCAAATGGACTTTCTAAATACTTAGAAAATCATGGTATAAGAAAAATACCAAGACAAAATGGGAAAAATCCATTGTTTGATGCAGGTCTTATAAGAAAGATATTAAAAAACCCTGTATATAACGGGAAAATAGCCTTTGGAAGAAGAACTTTAGAAAAAGTTCATGGAACAAGAAATGAATATAAGCAAGTTGAACAAGATGAATATTTAATAGCTGAAGGTATTCATGAAGCTATAATTTCTGATGAGCTATGGCAAGCAGCTCAAGTTAAGTTAAAATCTCAAGCAAAGAAATATGAGCATGTTAATAAAGGGAAAGATACACGCACACATCTGCTTTCAGGAATTGTAAAATGTCCGATATGTGGAGTGGGAATGTTTGGAAACAAGTGTATCAAGAAAAAGAAAGATGGTACAAAGTATAAAGATTTTTATTACTATGGCTGTAAACATAGGCATATGATAAGAGGTCATAAATGTACTTACAATAAACAAATCAGAGAAGAATTGTTAGATGATGCAGTTGCTGAGGTAATTATAAAGATAGTAAGCAATCCCCAATTTGCTTCTATGATGCAAGAAAAAATTAACATGAAGGTAGATACCTCTGAAATAGAAAAAAAGAGATAGATAATTACCAGAAAAGAATTGAGGAAGAGCCATTCTACGAAATTTAAGCTAATTGAGGAAATAGATAATTTAGATGCTGATGATAAGCACTACAAACGAAGAAAACAGGACTTAGACGATAGACTTTATCGTATGTATGATAAGATTGAAGACTTAGAATCATTGTTAATTGATGCGAAAGCAAAGAAACAAACTATTGAAGCTGAGAAACTTACAGGAGATAACATATATAAGATTTTGATCTATTTTGATAAACTCTACAAGGTAATGAATGATGTAGAGCGTAGACAGTTAATTACAGCTTTGATTTCTGAAATTCAAATTTACGAAGAAAAGCAACCGAATGGGCAATGGCTAAAATCAATTACTTTTAAACTTCCTATCATCGATGAAGATTTAAATATAGGTTTGGACAATAATGAGCAAGTTGAGGCGGTAAGTTTGCTAGTCAAGGAGTAAAACGACGAAGATTAGCATTTACTTCCGCCCATGCGATAGCTGTCCGTGATTGACAAGTGCTAGCACGCAGACAGAACGGAGATAGCGAACCGCTGAGTGTGTCGCTCTGCTCGTAAAAGCTTAGAAACCTTTGAACGAAAGGGATAATGAAAGCCTTGATTGCAAGGCTTTTTGCTTTATGGTGGGTAAGTATCAGAGTGAGAAAATTTTTGGAATGAGTAGAAGTGATAGCTAGAAATTATCAGTTTCTATTTCCATTTACCCTGTGGGTACGTGTTTGTTTCCATTGACAAGGAGTTTGTGGGAATAGAAATGTACCCACCTTGTTTGAATCAAGTGAAGTGTAGTTGAAGGAAATCTGTTGAAAGCAATACTTCATTTTACCGAATAAGTAATAATTTAGGCAACTTCAAATCGATTAAAAAAAACTATTTTAAAGGTTAAGAGTAGACAAAAATTGTCCACTCTTTTTTGCAAACTCAATTTATCAATAAATGAAATGAGGGAATGTAAAATGAAATATTTTGAGGTTGAGTTAGAAAATCCTGATGAATTTTTTTAAAACTACAAACAGAAGATTTTTGTGAAAGCTAATCGCTTGCTACTAAGGAAGATAATCCAGAGCGTTACAGTCTATGAAGAAAACTTCGTCATATCCTTTAAATCTGGCATCGAATTGGAAGTATGAGTCTCATTCCATAACTTTTATATTGAACATATCATCTTGTTGTGTTATACTATAAATTGATATAAACAAAGATGTAGGAGGAACCGAAACTATGACAGCCTCAATGCGTTTAAGATAAGCTGGCAATAAAAAAAGCAGAATCTATACCCGATGATAGGCTTTTTTGTTGTGCTTATTTATACGATATTGAGCATTCATTAGTTACGGTGAGGATATTGGTTATTTAACTATACCTTTATTTAACTATGTCTTTAATATGAATGTTTTCCAAATTGTATGTATGCAGACCAAAAAGCCACATTGTGGGGTTTTGGCCTGCATTTTTTTATTGCCTAGAATGCTATTCAAAAATAGAAATTCAAGCAAAAATAATATGCAGGAGATAATATAAATGGAAAAAAATACAACAATTGGAAACGAAAAATTTTATGCAATATGGGCAGGGCAAGCAGTATCATTAATCACTAGTGCCATCCTGCAAATGGCGATTATTTTTTACCTTACAGAAAAAACAGGATCTGCGATGGTCTTGTCTATGGCTTCATTAGTAGGTTTTTTACCCTATGCGATTTTGGGACCTGCCATTGGTGTGCTAGTGGATCGTCATGATAGGAAGAAGATAATGATTGGTGCCGATTTAATTATCGCAGCAGCTGGTGCAGTGCTTGCTATTGTTGCATTCTGTATGGAGCTACCTGTCTGGATGATTATGATAGTATTGTTTATCCGTAGCATTGGAACAGCTTTTCATACCCCAGCACTCAATGCGGTTACACCACTTTTAGTACCAGAAGAACAGCTAACGAAATGCGCAGGCTATAGTCAGTCTTTGCAGTCTATAAGCTATATTGTTAGTCCGGCAGTTGCAGCACTCTTATACTCCGTTTGGGATTTAAATGCTATTATTGCCATCGACGTATTGGGTGCTGTGATTGCATCTATTACGGTAGCAATTGTACGTATACCTAAGCTGGGTAATCAAGTGCAAAGTTTAGAACCAAATTTCATAAGGGAGATGAAAGAAGGAGTTGTGGTTCTGAGACAAAAACAAAGGATTGTTTGCCTTATTACTCTTAGGAACACTATATACTTTTTGTTTATATGCCAATCAATGCACTATTTCCTTTAATAAGCATGGAACACTTTAATGGAACGCCTGTGCATATTTCTATTACGGAAATTTCCTTTTGCATTTGGGATGCTAGCAGGAGGCTTATTATTAGGAAGATTAGGGGGCTTCGAAAAGCATGTATTACTAATAACAAGTTCATTTTTTATAATGGGGACCAGTTTAGCCGTTTCGGGAATACTTCCTCCAAATGGATTTGTAATATTCGTAGTTTGCTGTGCAATAATGGGGCTTTCGGTGCCATTTTATAGCGGTGTGCAAACAGCTCTTTTTCAGGAGAAAAATTAAGCCTGAATATTTAGGACGTGTATTTTTCTTTGATCGGAAGTATCATGTCACTTGCTATGCCAATTGGGTTAATTCTTTCTGGATTCTTTGCTGATAAAAATCGGTGTAAATCATTGGTTTTTTTACTATCAGGTATTTTTAATTATTGGCATTGCTATAGTTTGCCAAATGATAACTGAGGTTAGAAAAATTAGATTTAAAAATAAACAATATTGGAGGAATATTTATGTATCTTATTTTCATGTAACTCTTCCTGCTAAAATCGCAGGGTTTTTCCCTGCATACAAGCAAATGAAAGCATGCGATTATAGACAGGAGGAAATGTTATGGAATTAATATTAAAAAGCAAAAAGACATTCGTGTGGAATTCAAAGGACGCGATGTTTTAGATATAAATGAATTAGAAGTATATGATTATGACCGTATTGGTTTAGTAGGAGCAAATGGTGCTGGAAAAAAAGCACTTTACTCAGGGTACTTTTAGGAGAATTAACTCCCCAGGATGTAAAATGAATCGTCTGGGTGAACTTGCCTATATTCCCCAGTTGGACGAAGTAACTCTGCAGGAGGAAAAAAGATTTTTGCACTTGTAGGCAAGCTAGGTGTTGAGCAATTAAATATACAGACTATGAGCGGTGGTGAAGAAACAAGGCTTAAAATAGCACAGGCCTTATCGGCACAGGTTCATGGTATTTTAGCGGATGAACCTACGAGCCATTTAGACCGTGAAGGAATTGATTTTCTAATAGGACAGCTAAAATATTTTACAGGTGCACTGTTAGTTATTAGCCATGACCGCTATTTTCTTGATGAAATAGTAGATAAAATATGGGAACTGAAAGATGGCAAAATCACTGAGTATTGGGGAAACTATTCTGATTATCTTCGTCAGAAAGAGGAAGAACGTAAGAGCCAAGCTGCAGAATACGAACAATTTATTGCGGAACGTGCCCGATTGGAAAGGGCTGCGGAGGAAAAGCGAAAACAGGCTCGTAAAATAGAACAGAAGGCAAAAGGTTCTTCAAAGAAAAAAAGTACTGAAGACGGAGGGCGTTTAGCTCATCAAAAAAATCAATAGGAAGTAAGGAAAAAAAGATGTATAATGCTGCTAAAAACCCTAGAGCACAGGATTGCGGCCTTAGGAAAAAGTAGAAGCTCCGGAAGGCATTCGCAGAATTCGTTTCAGGCAAAGTAAAGCATTGGAGCTCCATAATCCATACCCTATAGTCGGTGCAGAAATTAATAAAGTATTTGGGGATAAGGCTCTGTTTGAAAAATGCATCTTTTCAAATTCCGTTAGGAGCAAAAAGTGGCGTTAACTGGTGGTAATGGAATCGGAAAAAAACAACTTTAATCCAAATGATCTTAAACCATGAAGAAGGAATTTCTATTTCGCCTAAGGCAAAAAAATAGGTTACTTTGCACAGAATGGTTACAAGTACAACAGTAATCAGAATGTTATGGAGTTTATGCAGAAGGATTGTGACTACAATATATCAGAAATTCGTTCAGTGCTAGCATCTATGGGGTTCAAACAGAACGATATTGGAAAAAAAGTTTATCTGTTTTAAGCGGTGGAGAAATTATAAAAATTGTTGCTTGCTAAAATGCTCATGGGTAGATATAACATCCTAATAATGGATGAACCCAGTAACTTCCTTGACATACCAAGTTTAGAGGCTTTGGAAATACTAATGAAGGAGTACACCGGAACTATCGTGTTTATCACCCACGATAAACGATTACTCGAAAATGTAGCAGATGTAGTTTATGAAATTAGAGATAAGAAAAATAAATCTGAAACATTAAATTTAAGGTAGTCGCTGGTCAGTATAGTCTGTTCTGGTTGGCGACTCCATTGTTAAAGAGTATAAAGACTTTAGATTTTATGAATATTAAAAATAGGAACAGTCAATTGAACTGCTCCTATTTTTCTGCTAAATATATTGTAGTTTTCTTATATGTATAATGATAGATTAGCGGATTCTCATCTACGGTACTTACTTCAAATATGAAGAAGTGATCGCGGTTATCTCTGGACTTTTTCCTTATTGAGGACAAAGTAATTCTTACGTGAAGTCGCCATTGTTTTTTTAGGATATCATCAGTTAGGAAGGTCAATGGAATATTCATGTTAGAGTAGCGGTAGAAGTCACGTTCAAAAATCTTGGTAGCTCTCGCTATAATAGTCCATTTGTAGGTGATTACGCTGAAACTCAAGCTGATTCATAGAGCACCTCCTCGACAAGTTCAATACTAATAATGTCTTTTAATTTCAAATTGATGTGACCTGTTGTAGTTTTTTTATCAAAAATGAAATCTTTGGTCAGACTTGGTATTGTTCCAGTGTAGGAAACACGCTTGTTTTTTTTCAATCACTTGAATGCGTGTGCGTAGCTGCCCGGCGTATACTTGACTGAGGAGTAATAATTTCTTCTCTAGTGATAAGTCAGACATGTACGTTACTTTGTTTGTATCATCAGAGAGTGCTGATGCATGTTCAGATAGGAAAAAAAGCCCATCCATTTTTTTGCATCTTTGTATCCTGGTACTCTCTTGCTGATTGAAATGGTAAATATGAACGGTCAATCATATCAAATCCTTTCTATGCAGAGGCAAGGGTATTTTTATCAAATTGAATCGTAAAACCTTGAATTCCCCCACCTGTGTAACATTCTTTAAAGCGATTGATTACCTCAGTATAGATTATCACAGATGAGCTTGTTGGCTTAATGCTAAATGTAAATTCCAATGGTAATCGGTTTTCAGATTTAGCATGTACTAGTCGTATCGATATTTCAGTTGTTTTGAGTTTTCTCTGACGAAGTTTTGAAGTTGCTGTTTCAACGATTCCATGTAAAAATCTTTCAAGCATTTCAATATCATTACATCCTTTGCTACGGATTTCTGAAAATTGTACTGTATTTTTTTCTTGTTTCATTTTAATCCCTCCAATCCACCCGCGGAATGACCACCGATAAGTTTACTGCGTTCAATATTTCTGGAACCTTCAGTTAGGACGGTTCCTTTTTGTATGGCTAAAAAACCAAACTGTTCTCTGACAACATCAATAGCTGTCTGAAGTCTATTATCTTTTTCAATTTGTTCTACATCATCAAAGAGTGATAGTAGAGTATAGCTTTCATCTACGAAGCCACTATAAGATACACCAATTTGTCTCACTGCACCAGAGGTGTATTTTTTCGGAATAATACAAGTACATGACTCACCATTGTTTTGGGGAGATTTGCGGGTTCAATTTTATTCTGAGCATTTATAGATTTTTTCATCTCAGTCCTAGAATAGCCAATATGAATAGAAACGACAGTAGTCAATACTAGGGCTACTGTTCCGTTCCACAGTATCATTTAAAAATCATTTTCACACCCTTTCGTCTATTAGTATAGAAGAAAGCTCTCAGCACATGTTGAGGCAGTATCACTGCTTGTACGAGCTGATACTTTAGCGAAGTAGAAGTAGATTTTCGGCACATGCGATAGGACTCGTAGAAAGAGGAGGGGCACCGACGAAATGATACGGTAAGTCCGAACCGCCGAGTGTGTATCTTTGCCGTAAAAGCCTAGAAAGCTTGGTATGAATCAATAATGAAAAGCCTTGATTGTAAGGCTTTTTTTGTGTTTTTGTGATAGAATATAGGTAGTTATAATCGAGAGCAACTAAGAAGCAGTAAAAAAATATTATACGTAGAATAATCAAGATTAGGAAGAAAAAATGACAGAAATTGATAAAAGGAATTTAAAAAATTATCTTTATATTACATTTGGAATTACTTATATAACATGGGGGCTTCTCGCCATAATTACGCAATCTCATATTTTGGGATTAGAAACGATTATAGCGAGATCATTACATATAGTAGGTGCACTTGGACCAGCTATTGCAAGTGGCTTTTTATTTAAAAAGGAATAATATAAAAATTTCAACATTTTCTATTTGGTAAGAAAGGAAATAGTAGTATTTATTTCATTATTCATTTGTTAGCAATTTTGATACTATTTTCTGTATCTTCCTTAGAATTAAATGAATTATCAATTTATCTGATGCCATTATTCTTTATTCAATTACTCTTTTTTGGTGGTGGTCACGAAGAATTAGGATGGAGAGGCATACTACAACCCTTACTTGATAAAAAAATATACTTATTGGAAATCTAATTTGATTGTAGGATCAATTTGGGGGATTTGGCATCTGCCTTTATGGTTTATAGTAGGAGAAAGTCATCAAGGATTTCCTTTTATTTTATTTTTTATATATACGTTATTTTTAAGTTTTGTTTTAGGACTTCTTTACCGTCAAACCCAATCTGTCGGTTACTGCATATTATTTCATGCGTTCGCAAATTTGTTAAATCTCTATTTTGTGCTGAAGATTAATCTTATTTTTATTATCATTTTTATTGCTTATTTAATTTATACAATATTGGCGAGTAATAGAATTAGTAAGGAAAAGAATTTGTATCCAAAATAAATGGATACACTCTAGAAAATGAAGATGATTTTGTTCAAGGTAATAAAGTAGAAATAACGAACATTTATATGAAAGGTTTAGAGTATACATGAGTCTCTTATTTGAAGAATTTAAAACCATTTGTTTCCATTTAAATCGAGTCGGAATTACACCGACATTGATGGGGTCTTTGGGATTGGAGTTTAGAACGAAAGAAAATTGGGGGCCGTCTGACATTGACATTCATGTGCCTGGTGACCCTAGAGGTTGGGAAGCACCTGATCATCTCAGAATTTATGACTGGGACAAGATAATGAAAGTGATGAAAGACTTAGGTTACGTCTTAATAGATATTCATGAGCATGAATTCAAAAAGGATCGAGTGAGTGTTGAATTTGGAAGTATCGATTCCTTACCAGATTTTGCAGGAGTTTCGGAATCGGATATAGAGCTTATTCACACTGAAGGCATCACTTTTCGTCTTCCAAGTATGGAGCAGTATCTAAGTATTTACAAAGCTTCTTCTCAAGACTCCTATCGAAATGATCACAATAACAATAAGGATTTTAAAAAGATCGAGTGGCTGGAAAGTCATTTGTAAATTATCATATGAACAGTAGTAAGTTGTAAGACTGGTTGCTTTTTTATTTTTATTATTATTTTTATTTGTTATTTAATTTATACTATATTGGCGAGTAATAGAATTAGTAAGGAAAAAATATTTTAAATTTTTGATCAGGATATCCATCATTGAAAGTAACGTGTGGTCATTCTAGATAATTGATTTTAGAGATTTTTCTATTTGATGAGGCATCACTGCTTGTTCAAACTGGTTTAACAAGTATTTATCTAGTGAAAGTCCTACAGTAAGGAGTTTAAATATGAAATTCCATGAATTTGGTGATAAGAATTTGCCTTCTATCTTGCTGATACATGGCGGTGGCAGTTCTTGGTGGAATTATCTTCGTCAAGCACGAATCTTATCAGAAGAATACCGTATTATTCTACCCACTTTGAATGGCCACGGAGAGGAATATCAACTTGATTATGTTTCTACTGAAGATTCTGCTTTGGAGATTCTAGACTATATCAAAGCAAATTGTGGTGGGAAATTGTTTGCAATCGGTGGTGTTTCACTTGGTGGTCAAATTGCTATGGAGCTTTTGTCAATAGACAGAGATATAGCTGAGAAAGCCATCATAGATGGAAGCCTCTGTATCCCTCAACCAAGATTAGCTAAAATCAGCATTTTTCTGATACGTCCATTTGGCAAACTGATGTTTAGTAAATTCTCTTGTAAACTTCAGTTAAGCATAATGAACAAAATATATCCTAAATTCGCTTATCCAGAGGAAATAAAAGATTATTATTTGGAGGATCTGCCAAGGACGCCTATCAAAACATTAGTGACCATTTATAAAACCTATATGGGGCGTTACAAGCTAAAGGACACGATTTCTGCAAGCAAGACGCAGGTTCTGTATATCTATGGTGAAAAAAAGAATTGAACTATGTGAAAGCATCAGCGAAATTATTTCATCAGCACCATCCCAATACGATCCTGTATGAAGCTAAGGGCTATAACCACGGCTATTTATCAGCTTACCTGCCTCAAGAGTGGATTGATTTGGTGGTGCCATTTTTAAAGAGCGATTCATTGGAAATGTGTAATGAATCTGATATATCATAAGGAGGAATCTGATGCTAGGAGCAATAGTTGGAGATATTGTTGGTTCTGTTTATGAATGGGACAACATTAAAACGAAAGACTTTCCATTATTTCGTGATGATTGTTTTTTCACAGATGATACGGTTATGACCTGTGCCGTTGCAGAAGCAATTATAAATGGTGGTCAAAAAAAGATGACTTTATTGATGCCATGAAAAAATATGGTAGGATGTATCCCGATGCAGGTTACGGTGCAAGATTTGGGAATTGGGTTGATGGCGACGATCGAGAACCTTATAATAGCTTTGGAAATGGCTCAGCAATGCGTGTATCTCCTTGTGCTTGGATCATGGATTGTGGCTTCTTTGCCAGAACAGGAGCCTGGCCTTCTAGTAGAAATCTTGCGAGAATTTCTGCAGAGGTGACTCATAACCATCCAGAGGGTGTCAAAGGAGCTATGGCGACGTCTGATGCTATCTTTCTGTGTCGTTATTACTTTGGAGGCTACTGTGGCGATTACGAGCAACCAATCAATGATCATCCTACAGAGTGTAAAAAACGCATCAAGGAATACATAGAGAAAGAGTACGGATATAACCTTTCTCAAACACTAGATGAAATTCGTCCTACTTATCGTTTTAATGAAACTTGCCAGAATACTGTACCTCAGGCCATCATTGCCTTTCTTGAAAGTACAGATTTTGAAGATGCGATTCGAAATGCGATTTCCCTTGGTGGGGATAGTGATACTCTCGCTGCAATTACAGGTAGTATCGCCGAAGCAGCTTATGGAATTCCTGAGTGGATCAAAGACAAGGCCTTTAGCTATCTAGATGAGCCTTTGAAAGAGGTGCTTAGACGATGGGAAGAAACGATTGTAATAAAATAATAGATAGGCGTTATGCGGACCGATAATGAATGATGGAGAGTTATCGATGGTTATATTGGAATTGTATCAAGGTGATTATCAAAAAGATTTAGTCGTATTTGAGACTTTAGAAGAAGGGAAAGATTTTGTAGCTCAAATCCCTGGATATACTCAAGAAAACGAAGATGGGTTTGAAGTGGAGTATGTGAATCCTAAACACTTGCCGGATTATATGGAAATTATCTTCAATGGAAATATTGTCCCCTTATCTAGATTTTCGTTTAATTCTGAGGAAAATGTGGACATTATTTGGAAAGAAATTTCGAATCTATCCCTTAAAAACGATAAAATGATCGAAGGAGCTACAAAAGTAGATGCTTATGTCGTGAATAACTATGAAGTGAAAGCCTATGTCGAAGCCAGAGAATCTAACTTCCGCAAGGCAAAAGCTTTCTTAGAAAACAAAGGATATGAAGTTGACAGAAGCTTTTTCGGAAGTGAAGACGGTGAAGCAATTGTCTACAGAAAACGCAGCACCGAAGATTGGCACTTCTTATGTCACTTTGACCCGCTGTTTGTAGAGATTGAAGATGTAGATGAATACGTAAAAGAAATGCTAGAAGATGCCTTATAAGGAAAGGGTAGCGTAAAGGGGGAACCCCCTTGTCTAGAAACCACCTTGAAGATTGTTTGTAAGATATTCAGGCAAATCAACTATTGGAGAAAGTTTAGAATGAAATTAACGGAGTGCCAATGGAATGCGCACGATGGCCAAGAGCCAAATGAACAAGAATAGTGGATGTATCAGGAGCAGGCAAAGTAACATTTGCCTGTTTCTTTTAAACTCTTCATAAGGAAAACACCAATCGACAGGAAATGTCGGTTGGTGTTTTAATGCTCATCTTGTAAACTTGCTAAATAAACTAGAATCAAGTACAATGGGTTTAGATAGTTCTATATGTATAGTTTTTAACTCAATATAAAACTATCTATCTAATACGACATCAAATAAGTGAATGAGAAACAAAAAGGTTTTTTAATTGATTTATATTGTTTTTAAAATCCTTAAGGAGAACTATAGATGAAAAAAATTATGGTAATCATCAACCCAACCTCTGGTGGCGAAAAAGCCTTGGATTATAAGGTGAAGTTAGAGAATAAAACCTTAGATCACTTTGAGCATGTGGAAACCAGAATTACTGAGAAAGCTCTTGATGCGACAAACTTTGCAGCAGAAGCTTCTCGGGAGCAGTATGATGCTGTCCTTGTTTTCGGTGGAGACGGGACTGTCAATGAAGTCATCTCTGGTATCGCGGAGAAAGACTATATTCCTAAACTCGCGATTATCCCAGGAGGAACTGGAAATCTCATCACGAAACTATTAGAAATCAATCAGGATATTGATGGAGCCATTGACGAGCTTGATTTTAGTACTACGAATAAGATTGATATCGGAAAATCAAATGGAAATTATTTTGGTTATATCTTTAGTATTGGCTCACTACCAGAAGCCATCCATAACGTTGGGATAGAAGATAAAACAAAGTTTGGTATGCTAGCCTATGCGATTAACACCATGAAGTCTGTCGTTACAGATCAAGCGTTCAACATTAGAGTTGAGACAGAAAATGGAAATTACATTGGTCCAGCTAGTCATGTCTTGGTTCTCCTTACCAATTATTTCGCTGACAAAAAAATCTTTGATGAAGACAAGGATGGTTATGCAAATATTTTGATTTTAAAAGATGCCTCAATCCTTACTAAATTGTCGGTCATCCCTGATTTATTAAAAGGTGATGTTGTAGAAAATGATCACATCGAGTACATAAAAGCTCGCCACATAAAAATTTCATCAGATGCTGCATTAGAAACGGATGTTGACGGCGACAAATCTGATGACCTACCAGTAGAAATCAAGGTACTAGGGCAACATATCGAAGTCTATTCTCAACCGAAAGAATAAAAAACTTTTGAAAAGAATAGTAGATAATAAAGGAGGCTATGGTGATGAAGTTTTTAGCAATTAATCCTATTCCAGTTAAAAAAAGAATGATTGAATTACTATTTGATTATCTTTTCATTCTAGCTTATTTAATTCTATTAGCTCTAGGTTCCTTTGTTTATTATCTTATTTTTCAAAATGGCATGAAGCAACCAACAGAATTTGAGTCGCAGTCCATTACATTTTTCACTTCTGTTTTGCCAATCACGCTCATTTTTACATATTTGGATTATACAAAAAATGGTAGCTTTGGCAAGAAAAAAGCAGAGCTTCAACTGGTCTACGAGAAAAAGACAGTACAAGCTAGCCTAATTAGAAATGCTATCAAATTTTTACCTTGGCAAATAGGTCATATTTCTGCCATTCATAGTGTTTATAGTGGTTTTGATCTATTATATTTTATCCTCTGCTATACATCTATTTTATTTTTGGTAGTCTTACTAGCAATGTCTATTTTTAGGAAAGATAAGCGACATTTAGGTGACCTTCTAGCTCATACACAGCTACAGCTAAAAGGTGAATGAAGTTAAACATTTAGTTTATATTTCAGCTATTTTCAAAAAACACTCAAGAAGGAGCGAGCCATGTGTCAGCTTCTTTTTTTGGTTTTAAAATATTTTACGTTTAGTGAGAAATATTTGGACTTGAAATGAATTTGAACTATAATATAAGAGAGGATAATTGACTTGAAAAAATCTTAGTAAAAAGGAAACATTTTATGAAAGTATCTAAAAAAATCAGATTAATGAGCTGTTGTGGTTTATCTATCTTTACTTTAGCTGCCTGCGGTACAAACCAAAACCAATCTATGGAAAAACAGAACAGTTCAACTACTACGTTGGCCAGCTCAGATAAAGAAAGCTACAAAGGAATCTATAGCAATCTCAATAGCAAAGAAAGTGTAGAAGAAGTTCGAAAAGCCTTGGATGCACATTTGGATAAAGATAGTGTCGATGCATTTTTCAACCTAGTAAATGATTATAACGCCACTGTTGGTTCAGTAGGGTTAACTGGGGATTTTTCTACATTTACCAAAACAGACTATGATGTTGAAAAGATAAGCAATCTATGGACACCCAAAAAAGGTGATTTTGTGGGTACCAACTGTCGCATTAACAGTTATTGTTTATTGAAAAATTCCATCGAAATCCCAAAGTTAGAGAAAGATGATTCCCTCTTGTTTGTCGATAACGATGCCATTGACAAAGGAAAAGTCTTTGGAGCGGAAGACAAGGATGCTTTTGATATTTTATTCTCAAGAGTCAAGACCGAAGCAACGACAGATGTCAAAGTTCATGCTGCAAAGATGGAACAATTCCTTTCTCAATTCAAGTTTAATGAAAATGCAAGAATGCTCTCCGTAGTCGTCCATGATGACTTGGATGGTCAATCCCTCTTTATTGGCCATGTCGGGATACTTGTACCAAGTGAGGACGGCTATCTCTTTGTTGAAAAGTTAACCTTTGAGGAGCCTTATCAAGCCATCAAATTTGCGACCAAGGAAGATTGTTACAAATATCTAGATACAAAATACGAAAACTATACAGGAGAAGGTCTAGCTAAACCATTTATTATGGATAATGATAAGTGGGTTCAATTTTAAGGGAGTAGACATTATGGATGCATTGTTTGGAATGATAGTCTTATTCCTAATTGGGGTATGGGCTGTTTGGGTTATCAAAGGAAACCAGCAGAGACCCAGAAATAATGAAAGATTTATTGGTTATATCAATCGATACGATGAAGATGGAGAACCCTACCAAGCAGAGATTTGGGAAGTGACAGAAGATGAGGACTAGACATATGGAATTACAAGATTTTACAGAAAAAGAACAAGAAATGATTAAAAAGGGACTGACTTTCTCTAAACTTAGCGATAAGGAAACAACCGATAAGATTATCGCTCTAATCCCTCAAGAATACATTAAGCGTATCCCGTTTTTTGTTAGAAAACATGCGATTACTCGTACGATTAAGAGAATCTCTCTTGAGTATCCGGAATTGTACGCTGTTGCTGAACAAGAAGGCCAACTTCCAGATAAAGAAGCTCAAGAATTACGACAAATTCTTACAGATATTTTCCAAGAAAAAATGAATAAGCATAAAATCAAGTAGGAGCGCGTAAACGCTCATCTATTTGATTATATGCTTACTAATGACTAAAGCTAACACTCCATCATTCCCACATGCTATGCTGAGCTCTGACTCCATAGCTATCAATCGAACCATCTGAATTAAACTTGGATTCAATACGGTACCTTTTCCAGAGGTCGTAATCTGCTGTTTGGATGGTTAGGATAAAGTTAGTATCTTTATCAGAGACGTTATAATCAGCTGGATTGACTTCAAAGATATCGATTAATTTTCGTGTTTGAAAATCTTGGAGCTTGAGATTTGCTAACTTGACATGATTGATGGAAATTTCTTCTAGTTGATTGTTATCCTTAGGTGTTCTGTAATAGGTGATGACGCAGTTTTTGAGTTGATCAGTATCTCTACCCTTAGGAGTAAGGCTCATAAAGCCGTAGGACTGATTATCCCGCTTGACTTTGAGAAGCTGACCGTAGTAGAAGTGGTCGTTTTTGGGATTGGTGATGGAACTCTCTGGATTTTTATCTTCGAAGCTAAAGCCTTGGTCCAAAAGCTCGGAAGCCTTGGTCTCACCGATAATGACAGTGGTATCTTGAATGGTTACTGAAACAGGTTGAGCCGGAAGACCACTCATCATCATGCAAAACATAAAAACATAACTCGTTAAAAAAGCTGTCCCGATAAAAGCGTTGGTTGATGCATAGACATGACTGTTTTGAAAGTTTTTTCTTATAGCCAGTACAACAAATTTGCCAATACTTTTTAAAACCATACTAACAATTACGATAAAAAATTGTTTTTTCAAACATTCATAAATGGCTTGAGGAAAGCTATTACCATGATAGTAGAAGACAGCCAATACGAGTAGATTTACGATTAAATAGATTAGCAAGAACCAATGAATCTCTTTAATGGCATTAGCATCAGTGATTTCTTCATAGTCAACGTGAATTCTTCCTTGAATAGCATGGCCAAGTTTATAAATCCATTTGGGAATGTCTTTGCCTTTTTTAACCGCAACTACAAGTCTAATATAGAGATAGATAGTAAAGCACAAGGATAGAAAGAAAAGAGCATAAAATCCTAAAACAATAGTGGTGAGCATGACTACTTCCCCCGTTTTTCAATTGCTAGAGAACAATTTTGTTAGCTCCATTATAGCACTTTCTAGGGAAATAGAGCTAGAAATATCAGCAGTTTCCTTAAAGATAAAAAGATGAGAATCATTGCCATTTAAGCTTTACCGATTGTGCTGATAGAAGGCTGCCCCCTTCTTCTTAATGGTTTTATTGATTGGGAATTGGACAATGAAGAGAAAGATAAGATTTGAGAGAGAACATAAAGGAGTAGAGAGCCATGGATAGAACGGTGATTATAGGTACTTTAATTGCTTTTACAATTTTTAATCTGCTACTCGGTCTGGGTTTTTATCTCTTTCTAAAAAAGAGGAAAGAGAATGGACAGTCATTGTACGAAACTCCTGTAAATCAACAAACTCGAACAGAAAAACTGGGTCTAGGCGAGATTTTGGTCTACCTGTCCCTGATTGCAATAGCAGGGATCTTTGCTTTTCAGACCTTAAATAGAGGTGGTGTGGGGAATTCTATTTTAGCAAAAATGATCCTCCTCCCAGCTATAATGGCTCTTTTCAATGCAAGAAAAAGGACTGGAAAGTCTTTGCTTGCCCTCCTTATAACCTTGATGGTCTTTCTAGTTGGAGTCATGTTTAATCTCACGATTGGTTTGCCACCTCAAGCACCAATTTTGCAAATAAATGAAAGTAAAATCACGTTAGCAGAAACCAAAGCAAGAGATCTGATGGAAGCTGGATTTGATATCTATGTAAGACAGGGTGATGGTGCTAGCGACTATGAAGACCTCCTGACAGATGGCAATCTCCAAAAGTATTCAGGAGATAAATCAGTCACTATCGAAAAAGGCTTCAGACTTGATAGCAATGCTGTTCCCTACGCTCCTTATCTAATAGCAAAAAATGGTATAGTGCTGGGCAGTATTTCTTTTTACGGTGCTGAGGACCAGGATGTGGCTTTAGAAGATTCTAAGGTTATTCAGGTTCGATTTAATAAGGACAGTATTGAAGAAGCCAAGAAACATTCTTTCACTTTGAAATTGGATGAACTCGACTTGACTACTAGACTTGATATCCCGCTTGTTCAAGGAACTTTTAGAAAGCATCTATGGTCAATTCCCTCATCAAATACAAGTGATGTCACTCAATTGTGGTATGGATTACAGTGGGCCAGTAACAGTGACTCTCTATTTTGGAATGAGTATTATAGTCTTATCCGTCTAGATGAAAATTATTTGATGACTGATTTTGAACTAGCTGCCAAAGTAGCGCGTGATGAGTAAGTACGATTTTGAATAGTTGAATTTGCTTATGACTATCTATAGGAATTAATTTATTTAGTTCCTTTTTTTGTTTTTTTGATTTAAATGTAAAAACGATTTCTATTTTTGAAATTAAATAAATTTTACGAACAAAACATAAATTTTTTTACAAAAAAAGTACTTTACAAGCTAGTCAAAAACATGTTATAGTAATGAAGCTTAGAAAATGAGATGATGTTTTCTAGCAAATATAAACCCGAGTAAAAAATGCCTACGGACAGGCAGGGTTGAATGCCGAAGCGTGGTTGAAAAGCCACATTATTGATAGGGTTAAAAGCCTACTTTTATAAGTTGATGTTAGGACACTTGTCCTAATTCGTATAGATTTGTTAGTGTGGTGAAAGCACACGTCATCTTGTGAAACGATCAATAAAGTACGTAATATTTGCTACTAGAGAGTTAGGAAACATCAGGAACAGACATACTCAAAAGAAACAAACATAAACACGTCAGTAGATTGTAGAGCAGGTGCCAACCTGCTCTTTTTTCATAAGTATCCTTTAGAACCTTGCATAAGGTGAAAATAACTATGATAAAGGAGTATGTCTCTAAAATGTTAAATCAAAACCAAGCTCCTATTTATGAGGGACTGGTCAAGTTACGAAAAAAAAGAATTGTACCTTTCGATGTACCAGGTCATAAGCGTGGCCGCGGGAATCCGGAATTAGTGGAACTTTTAGGGGAAAAATGCGTTGGTATTGATGTCAATTCTATGAAGCCCTTGGACAATCTAGGACATCCTATTTCGATTATTAGAGAAGCGGAAGAGCTAGCGGCAGAAGCTTTTGGTGCTGCTCATGCTTTTTTGATGATTGGTGGGACAACTTCATCCGTGCAGACCATGATTCTTTCTACCTGTAAATCAGGTGATAAAATCATCCTTCCTCGAAATGTCCATAAATCAGCTATTAATGCACTCGTTTTATGCGGTGCTATTCCTATCTATATCGAGATGAGTGTTGATCCAAAAATCGGTATTGCTTTGGGGCTTGAAAATGATCGTGTGGCGCAAGCTATTAAGGAACATCCGGATGCCAAGGCTATCCTAATTAACAATCCAACCTATTATGGGATTTGTTCAGACCTTAAGGGGTTAACAGAGATGGCTCATGCCGCAGGAATGAAAGTCTTAGTAGACGAGGCACACGGTGCTCATCTGCACTTTACAGATAAACTTCCTTTATCTGCTATGGACGCAGGAGCAGATATGTCAGCCGTATCTATGCACAAGTCTGGTGGCAGCTTGACTCAAAGTTCGCTCCTTTTGGTTGGCAATCAGATGAATCCTGAGTATGTACGTCAGATTATTAACCTAACCCAGTCAACATCAGCATCCTACTTGCTAATGGCTAGTCTAGATGTTTCTCGTAGAAACCTTGCCCTTCGTGGTAAGGAGTCCTTTGAAAAAGTTATTGAGTTATCCGAGTATGCTCGTCGTGAAATCAATGCCATCGGCGGCTACTACGCCTACTCAAAAGAGTTAATAGACGGTGTATCAGTTTGCGATTTTGACGTGACTAAGTTGTCCGTCTACACTCAGGGAATTGGTCTAACAGGGATTGAAGTTTATGATCTCTTACGGGATGAATATGACATTCAAATTGAGTTTGGTGATATCGGAAATATCTTAGCCTATATTTCGATTGGGGACCGTATCCAAGACATTGAACGTTTGGTAGGGGCTTTAGCTGATATTAAGAGACTTTACTCACGAGATGGGAAGGACTTGATTGCTGGAGAATATATCCAACCAGAGTTGGTGCTGTCTCCTCAGGAAGCCTTTACTCAGATAGAAGAAGTTTAACCTTGGACGAGTCCATTGGTCAAGTCTGTGGCGAATTTGTCATGTGTTACCCTCCTGGGATTCCTATCTTGGCGCCAGGTGAACGCATTACACAAGAAATTGTCGATTATATTAAATTTGCCAAAGAACGTGGTTGTTCTCTCCAAGGGACGGAAGATCCTGAGGTCAATCACATCAATGTTATTGAAAGAAAGGAGAACTAGATGGATTTATGGTTTTCTGAAGTTCATACTCCAGATGTTAAGTTAACGATGAGAACAGCCAAACAGCTGTATTCTGGTCAAAGTGAATGGCAGGATATCGAGGTTCTGGACACGCCAGCTTTTGGAAAAGTGTTAATTTTAAACGGTCATGTTTTATTCTCAGATGCAGATGATTTCGTCTACAACGAAATGACCGTCCACGTTCCTATGGCTGTCCATCCAAATCCAAAGAAAGTTTTGGTTATCGGGGGTGGTGACGGTGGTGTTGCCCAAGTATTAACACTCTATCCAGAATTGGAACAAATCGATATCGTGGAACCTGATGAGATGCTGGTTGAGGTTTGTAGAGAGTATTTCCCAGATTTTGCTGCGGGTCTTGATGATCCTCGTGTTACCATTTACTACCAAAATGGACTGAGATTTTTGAGAAACTGTGAAGATGATTATGACATTATCATCAACGATGCGACAGATCCATTTGGCCATACGGAAGGGCTCTTTACCAAGGAATTTTACGGCAATAGTTATAGAGCTCTTAAAGAGGACGGAATCATGATCTATCAGCATGGTAGTCCCTTCTTTGACGAGGATGAGTCAGCTTGCCGAAGCATGCACCGTAAGGTCAATCAAGCCTTTCCAATCAGCCGGGTTTACCAAGCACATATCCCAACTAGTCCTGCTGGCTATTGGTTGTTTGGATTTGCATCGAAAAAATATCACCCTGTCAAAGATTTTGACAAGGAAGGCTGGAAAAAACGCCAGTTATTTACTGAATACTATACTGCAAATCTACACGTCGGTGCTTTTATGCTGCCTAAGTATGTAGAAGACATTTTAGAAGAAGAGGAAGGAAAAAAATGAGTCGTTTATTAGTTATTGGATGTGGGGGCGTTGCCCAAGTTGCTATTTCAAAAATTTGCCAAGATAGCGAAACGTTTAAAGAGATTATGATCGCTAGCCGTACCAAGTCAAAATGTGATGACTTGAAGGCCAAATTAGAAGGCAAAACAAATACTAAGATTGAGACAGCTGCTCTTGATGCTGACAAGGTAGAAGAAGTGATTGCCTTGATTGAAAGCTACAAACCAGAAGCTGTTTTGAACGTAGCCTTGCCATACCAAGACTTAACCATTATGGATGCTTGTTTGGCTACTGGAGTCCACTATATCGATACTGCCAACTATGAGGCTGAGGATACAGAAGACCCTGAATGGCGTGCTATTTATGAGAAACGATGCAAGGAACTTGGTTTTACAGCTTATTTTGATTACTCATGGCAATGGGCTTACCAAGACAAATTCAAAGAAGCAGGATTAACAGCTCTGCTTGGATCTGGTTTTGATCCAGGGGTAACTAGCGTCTTTTCAGCGTATGCCCTCAAACACTACTTTGACGAAATCCACTATATCGATATTTTGGACTGTAATGGTGGTGACCACGGTTATCCATTTGCGACCAACTTCAACCCAGAAATCAATCTACGTGAAGTTTCTGCACCAGGTTCTTACTGGGAAGATGGAAAATGGGTAGAAGTCGAAGCTATGTCTATCAAACGCGAGTACGATTTCCCTCAAGTTGGGCAAAAAGATATGTATCTTCTTCACCATGAAGAAATCGAATCATTGGCGAAAAACATTCCAGGCGTTAAACGGATTCGTTTCTTTATGACCTTTGGTCAGTCTTATCTAACTCATATGAAATGCTTGGAAAACGTTGGTCTCCTTCGTACAGATGCTATTAATTTTAACGGACAAGAAATTGTTCCAATCCAATTCTTGAAAGCCTTGCTTCCAGATCCTGCCAGCCTTGGCCCACGTACTGTAGGTAAAACCAATATTGGATGTATCTTTACAGGTGTCAAAGATGGCGTTGAAAAGACAATCTACATTTACAATGTTTGCGACCATCAGGAATGTTACGCAGAGGTTGGTTCGCAAGCTATTTCTTACACGACAGGCGTTCCAGCCATGATTGGAACAAAATTAGTTATGAACGGAACTTGGAAAAAACCTGGAGTTTATAACCTTGAAGAATTGGATCCAGACCCATTCATGGAAGCTTTGAATCAATACGGTTTGCCATGGGTTGTGGTTGAAAATCCACAAATGGTGGACTAATGAAATTAGAACAAGTACCAACGCCTTCTTATATCATTGACTTAGGAAAATTAGAAGAGAATTGCCGCATTCTACAAGAGGTTCAGGAAAAGGCAGGTTGTAAGGTTTTGCTAGCTCAAAAGGCTTATTCTCTCTATAAAACCTATCCCCTAATTAGCCAGTATCTATCAGGTACGACAGCTAGTGGACTCTATGAAGCGAAGTTAGCTAGGGAAGAATTTCTAGGGGAAGTTCATGTATTTGCGCCTGCTTTCAAGGAATCAGATATGGAAGAGCTACTGCAAATATCTGATCATATTGTTTTTAACTCAGAGAGACAACTACGTAAATATGGTCGCCTTTGTCGTGAGGCTGGTATCAGTGTCGGTTTGCGCATTAATCCACAATGTTCAACACAGGGTGACCACGCGCTCTACGACCCTTGCGCTCCTGGATCCCGTTTTGGAGTGACTTCAGACAAGATACCAGATGATTTGTTAGATTTGGTTGACGGACTACATTTTCATACCCTCTGCGAGCAAGGAGCAGATGATTTACAGACAACGCTGAGAGCAGTAGAAGAGCAGTTTGGAACCTATTTGCATCACCTTAAATGGCTCAATATGGGTGGTGGACATCACATTACGAGAGATGACTATGATTTAGATTTGTTAATTTCTGAGATTAAACGAATTCGAGAAACTTATAACCTTGACGTCTATATCGAACCAGGAGAAGCCATTGCACTGAATGCGGGCTATTTAGCGACTGAAGTCCTAGATATCGTGGAAAACGGGATTGAGACCTTAGTGTTAGATGCTTCAGCAAGCTGCCATATGCCAGACGTTCTTGAAATGCCTTATCGTCCCCCATTGAGAGATGGGTTTGAAGCGCAAGAAAAACCTTATACTTATAGACTCTCTTCAAATACTTGCCTGACAGGTGATATCATTGGGGATTACAGCTTTGAAAAACCGATTGAAATTGGCGATCGCCTCTATTTTGAAGACATGGCTATTTACTCCTTTGTCAAAAACAATACCTTTAACGGGATTGGGCTTCCAAGTTTGTATCTCATGTATAAAGAGGGTGAGTGCAGTCTAGTCAAATCATTTGGCTACCAAGACTTTAAGGAGAGATTATCATGATGGACAGCCCAAAGAAATTAGGTTATCGTATGCCTGCAGAGTATGAACCCCATCATGGGACTCTCATGATATGGCCTACTCGACCAGGTTCTTGGCCTTTTCAAGGAAAGGCTGCTAAAGCTGCTTTTAGCCAGATTATCAAAACTATTGCCCAAGGAGAAACAGTCTACCTTTTGGTGGAGCAAGACTATCTATCTGAAGCCCAATCTTATCTTAGAGACAATGTTGTTTATTTAGATATTCAGACAAATGATGCCTGGGCACGTGATACTGGTCCGACAATTCTCCTCAATGATAAAAGAGAAAAATTAGCAGTAGATTGGTCTTTCAATGCCTGGGGTGGTGCTGTCGACGGTCTTTACCAAGACTATGAAGCAGATGACCAAGTAGCCAGTCGCTTTGCAGAAGTTTTAGAGATACCTGTTTATGATGCCAAACCTTTTGTACTGGAAGGTGGAGCTATTCATAGTGACGGTCAAGGAACCATTCTTGTCACAGAAAGTTGTTTGCTCAGTCCTGGTCGTAATCCTCACCTGACTAAAGAGGAGATTGAAAAGACCTTACTAGAGAGCCTTGGTGCCGAAAAAGTCATTTGGTTGCCCTACGGTATTTATCAAGACGAGACAAATGAACACGTCGACAATGTTGCAGCATTTGTTGGTCCTGCAGAGCTTGTTTTAGCTTGGACGGACGACCAAGATGATCCTCAGTATGCCATGTCTGCAGCAGATTTAGCTCTCTTAGAGAAGGAAACTGATGCAAAGGCCGGAGTTTCACTATTCATAAACTCCCAATCCCAGCTATTCATCAAGTAGTTACAGAGGAGGATTTGCCGGGCTATACTTATGAAGAAGGAGAAGAGGAGCGCTATGCCGGAGAACGTCTAGCAGCTTCCTATGTGAATTTTTACATCGCCAATAAGTCGATTTTAGTGCCACAATTTCAGGATGTAAACGATCAAGTGGCCTTGAATATTCTGAGCCAGTGTTTCCCAGACCGTGATGTTGTCGGAATTCCTGCAAGAGATATTCTATTAGGTGGTGGAAATATCCACTGCATTACCCAACAAATTCCAGAATAGGAGAAAAAGATGAGAAATGTAACGGTTGCAGCTATTCAGATGCAATGCGCTAAGGATGTGGAAACCAATATCCAAACAGCTGAACGTTTAGTTCGACAAGCTGCTGAGCAAGGAGCCCAAATTATTCTCTTGCCTGAATTATTTGAACGTCCCTATTTCTGTCAGGAGCGTCAGTATGACTACTACCAGTATGCCCAGTCGGTATTAGAAAATACGGCTATTCAGCATTTTAAAGTGATTGCCAAAGAGCTAAAGGTCGTTTTACCAATCAGTTTCTATGAAAAAGATGGTAATGTCTTATACAATTCCATTGCTGTCATTGATGCGGATGGAGAAGTACTAGGAGTTTATCGGAAGACTCATATCCCAGATGACCATTATTATCAGGAAAAATTCTTTTTCACACCTGGAAACACAGGCTTCAAGGTCTGGGACACTCGCTATGCCAAGATTGGAATCGGAATCTGTTGGGATCAATGGTTCCCTGAAACTGCCCGTTGTCTTGCTCTAAATGGCGCAGAATTACTCTTTTATCCAACAGCTATTGGATCAGAGCCTATTTTGGATACAGATAGTTGTGGTCATTGGCAACGTACCATGCAAGGACATGCAGCAGCAAATATCGTCCCAGTTATCGCAGCCAATCGTTATGGTTTAGAAGAAGTCACTCCTTGCGAGGAAAATGGAGGACAAAGTTCCAGTCTTAACTTCTACGGTTCATCCTTTATGACGGATGAAACAGGAGCTATTTTGACTCAAGCTCAACGACAAGATGAAGCAATCCTCTTAACCACTTATGACCTTGACAAGGGAGCAAATGAACGACTTAACTGGGGTCTCTTTAGAGATAGAAGACCAGATATGTATAAAGATATTGTCAGATGAAAAAGCCTATCGTAGGCTTTTTTCTATACATACTATAATAATTTTTTGATAATGTCCTAGGATTCTGATAAAATGGGGTATAAGAAGTTTTAAAATTTTAAATGACAGTTTTTTAAAATTAAAACATTTTGAGAGGTAAAATATGATTACAGGCGAATTAAAGAATAAGATTGATCAGCTTTGGGAAATGCTATGGACAGAGGGGAATGCGAATCCTTTGACCAACATTGAGCAATTGACTTATCTTTTATTTATGAAGGATTTGGACAGAGTTGAACTTGGACGAGAAAATGATGCTGAATTTCTAGGTATTCCCTATGAGGGAATTTTCCCAAAAGATAAACCCGAATATCGTTGGTCAACCTTTAAGAACTTAGGAGATGCCCAAGAAGTTTATCGTCTGATGTCACAAGAGATTTTTCCATTTATTAAGAATCTGAAGGGGGATACTGACGATACAGCTTTTTCACGTTATATGCGTGAAGCGATTTTTCAAATCAATAAACCTGCTACCTTACAAAAGGCGATAGCTGCTCTGGATGAATTACCTACGGATATAAAGGATATTGGTGACATTTACGAGTATCTATTGTCAAAAACTATCTCAGGCAGGGGCAAATGGTCAATTTCGTACTCCTCGTCATATCATTGATATGATGGTTGAGCTCATGCAACCGACAATTAAGGATATTATTTCTGATCCTGCCATGGGTTCTGCTGGATTTTTGGTTTCAGCTAGTCGATATTTAGACCGTAGAAAAGAAGAGTGGCAGACAAATATTGATAGTGTAAAAGCATTTCCACAATACCATGTTTCATGGAAATGATACAGATACCACTATGTTGAGACTTGGGGCTATGAATATGATGCTTCATGGCGTTGAAAAATCCCCAAATTAGCTATCTAGATTCTCTCTCTCAAGATAACGAAGAAGCTGATAAATATACTCTAGTTTTAGCCAATCCACCTTTCAAAGGATCTCTAGATTATGATTCAACCTCTGGAGATTTGTTGGCTACGATTAAGACTAAAGAAGACAGAGTTGCTTTTCCTTGCCCTTTTCTTACGCACTCTGAAGCCAGGTGGACGTGCAGCTGTTATTGTACCGGACGGTGTTCTATTTGGTTCCTCTAAAGCTCATAAAGGGATTCGTCAAGAAATCGTTGAGCATCATAAACTAGATGCAGTTATTTCGATGCCGAGTGGTGTTTTCAAGCCTTATGCTGGAGTTTCAACCGCTATCCTTATCTTCACTAAGACTGGAAATGGTGGAACGGATAAGGTTTGGTTTTATGATATGAAAGCAGACGGTCTGAGTTTAGATGATAAACGCCAGCCTATCAACGATAATGATATTCCAGATATTATTCAACGATACCATCAATTAGAGAAAGAAACAGATCGTAAGAGAACAGACCAGTCCTTCTTTGTTCCAGTTGATGAAATTAAGGAAAATGATTTTGATTTGTCCATCAATAAATACAAAGAAATCGAGTATGAAAAAGTTGAGTATGAAACAACAGAAGTCATCTTAAAGAAAATCAATGATTTAGAAAAAGAAATTCAAGCTGGCTTAGCAGAGTTAGAAGAATTACTAAAATAGGGAGATGAACGTATGAAAAAAAGTGAAGTTGGGGGAAGTGGCAACTTTTATTAATGGATATGCTTTCAAACCACAAGATTGGTCAACTGAAGGAAAAAGAGATAATAAGAATTCAGAACCTTACAAAAAAACTTCAAAGGAAATTAATTATTATTCTGGAAAGATTGATAAAAAAGTATATTGTTGAAACTGGAGATATTCTTATTTCTTGGTCAGGAACTATAGGTGTTTTTTTCAGTGGTACGGTAAGACAGCTGTATTAAATCAACATATTTTTTTAAAGTTGTTTTTTTGATAAGCTAGATTTAGATAGATCTTATTTCAAATATGTTGTTGAAAAAAAGGATTACAAGATGCTCTTAAAAAAATACTCATGGTTCTACTATGAAGCATTTAACTAAAAAAATATTTTTGATAATATTGTAGTTTCTTATACTAGTTTTTAAAGAGCAACAACGGATCTCAAGTAAACTAGATTTGTTGAGCAACCTAATTTTTAATGAGACAAGAACAACTTGAAGAGCTTAATTTGCTCGTCAAATCCCGATTTAACGAGATGTTTGGGGATCCTGTTTCTGAATGAAATGGGTTGGGATAAAACATGCTTTAAAAGAATTTGGAATATGGAAAAGCGGTGGAACTCCTAAAAAGAAATGAAGAAAAATATTTTTAGAGGAATATTCCTTGGATTACATCAGGAGAACTAGAACATAAATACATTGATGATTCTTTTGAAAAAAATTTCAGAAAAGGCAATTGAATGTAGTTCTGCAAAAAAATAATTGAAAAAAAGGGTAGCTTTATTGCTAGGAATGTATGATACTGCGGGTTTAAAAATCGTCAATCAATACTAAAGTAATGTCTTGTAATCAAGCTATTGCTTTTCATGAAAATTAGATGATAAAATCACGAAATACTATATATGTTTATTATGTAATTCAAAATTTAAGATCAATGTTATTGAATCAACAAAGAGGTGTACGTCAAAAAAATTTTTAACTTATCGATGATCTAAAAATATTTCCATCCCCTCCCCCTCTTTCCCTCCAAAAACGAGTTCGCAGACTTTGTGGCTCAGGTTGACAAATCACAATTGGCAATCCAAAAAAATCACTAGAAGAACTTGAAACTTTGAAGAAATCCCTCATGCAGGAATATTTTTGGCTGATATTCTGTCGTTGTAATTACGGTAATTATTTGTTATAATACTTCAAAGGAGGAAATCAGATGGTAGTAAAAACAAGAAAACAAGGAAATTCAATCACCATCACCATTCCAAGTGAATTCAATATTCCAAGTGGTGTTAAATATGAGGCAAAATTGTTACCAAGTGGTGAAATTATCTTTACTCCCGAAGAGTCTGGACATCAGATTTCTTATGTCTCTGATGATGCTTTTGACTTAAATTTGGACAAAATTTTTGACGAATACGATGATGTTTTCAAAGCTTTGGTGGAAAAATGACAGTCTATCTAACAGAAAGGCAAATTGAGAAAATCAATGCTTTAGCAATTGAACGGTATTCACCAAATGAAAAAATTCAAACAGTTAGTCCTTCTGCCTTAAATATGATTGTCAATTTACCAGAACAATTTGTCTTCGGTAAACCTCTTTATCCAACAATTTTTGATAAGGCAACGATACTATTTGTCCAATTGATCAAGAAGCATGTTTTTGCCAATGCCAATAAACGAACTGCTTTCTTCGTTTTGGTGAAATTTCTACAGTTAAATGGTTATCGTCTTTCTGTAACAGTTGAAGAAGCGGTAGATATGTGTGTAACTATCGCAGTAGAATCCTTAACAGATGAAAGGTTATCTAGCTACACCAAATGGATCTCTGATCATTCATTTAGAACTAATGGCCAAATTTAAGCTTTAGATATTTAAATCCTATAAGTAAAAAATAGATAAACAGACAGTATTAGAATTCTGAAATACAGAAAAACTAATATTGTCTCTTTTTATTGAAATAATGAAAGTGAGAAAATATGGAAACAAAAGTGACAATTATCATTCAAGAAATGCTACCCCTTTTAAACAATGCACAATTACTAGCATTGCGGGAGAGTTTAGAGCGTCATTTAGTGAGTGGTGCAAATCAACAGAAGTATACGAATAATTCCTTGTTAGCTTTGTTTATTACTGCTAAACAGGTGGAGGGTTGTAGTGCAAAAACCATTCGTTATTATCAAAGGACTATTGAAAATTTATTTACAAGCATAAAGCAGTCTGTAACAGAACTGACAACAGATGATTTGAGAAGTTATCTAGCAAAGTATCAGTCAGAAAAAGATTGCAGCAAAGCAAATTTGGACAATATCCGACGCATCCTGTCTTCATTTTTTGCTTGGCTTGAGCAGGAGGAATATATCATCAAAAATCCTATTCGAAGGATAAAAAAGATTAAGACCGAACAAACTGTGAAAGAAACTTATACCGATGAACATCTTGAAATCATGCGAGACAATTGTGAAAACTTAAGAGATTTAGCAATGATCGATTTACTAGCTTCAACAGGAATGCGCGTGGGAGAACTTGTGCAACTGAATCGCTCAGATATTGACTTTGAAAATCGAGAATGTGTTGTATTTGGGAAAGGAAAAAAGGAGAGACCTGTTTATTTTGATGCTCGTACGAAAATCCATTTAAAGAACTATATCAATAGCAGAGAAGATAATCATCCAGCACTTTTTGTTACCTTGCTTGGAAAAGCTCAGAGACTTGGAATAGCTGGTGTTGAGATTCGATTAAGAAAGTTAGGTCAAAAGCTTGGAATTCAAAAGGTCCACCCTCATAAATTCAGAAGAACACTAGCAACAAAGGCAATTGACAAAGGAATGCCTATCGAACAAGTCCAAAAACTGCTAGGTCACAGCAAAATTGATACAACCCTAGCCTATGCCATGGTCAACCAAAGCAACGTTAAACATTCGCATCAAAAATTCATCTCTTAAGTGCAAATCCCGATATTTCGAGGAGGTGGTTGCATGACAATCCATTTTTTACAAAATATATTTGAAAAAAATCTATAAATGGTGAATGGGGTAATGAGGATAGTGGCAACGGAGAGGCAACAGCAGTAATTAGAACCTCAAATTTTTCTAAATTCTGGAAGACTAAATCTAGATAATATTGTATGTCGTGATATTGATAAAAAAATAAAAACAGTGATAAAAATTCTAAGAACAGGTGATATTATAATTGAAAAAAATCTGGAGGTAGTCCAAATCAACCAGTTGGACGTGTTGTATATTTCGATGTTACAGATCAAGATTATTTCACAAATAACTTTACTAGTATTTTTAAGAGTTAAACCAGGATATAATTCTAAATATATATTTTATTTAATGAAATATCTCTATGACACAAAAAAAGGTGTTAAAAATTTCAAAAATCAAACAACTGGCATTATTAATTTAAAGTTAACTGACTATTTAAATAAAACCAAAGTTAATATTGAAACTATAGAAAAATCAAAAATACGATTGTAGATATATTGGATAGGTTAGAGTATCAAATAATAAATAGAAATAAAGCAACTTAGTGAACTCTCAAACCTTGTAAAATCCCTGATTTAACGAGATGTTTGGGGATCCTGTTTCTGAATGAAATGGGTTGGGATAAAACATGCTTTTGAAAAGGAATTTGGAATATGGAAAAAGCGGTGGAACTCCTAAAAAGAAATGAAGAAAGAATATTTTTAGAGGTACATATTCCTTGGATTACATCAGGAGAACTAGAACATAAATACATTGAAGATTCTTTTTGAAAAAAATTTCAGAAAAAGGCAATTGAATGTAGCTCTGCAAAAAAATAATTGAAAAAAAGGGTAGCTTTATTACTAGGTATGTATGATACTGCGGGTTTAAAAATCATCAATCAATACTAAAGTAATGTCTTGTAATCAAGCTATTGCTTTTTGCAAAATTAGATGATAAAAATCACGAAATACTATATATGTTTATTATGTAATTCAAAAATCTACGATCCATGTTATTGAATCAACAAAGAGGTGTACGTCAAAAAAATTTTTAACTTATCGATGATTAGAAAATATTTCCATCCCCCTCCCCCTCTTTCCCTTCAAAAATGAGTTCGCAGACTTTGTGGCTCAGGTAGACAAATCACAATTTGCTTGTCAGAAGGCTATAAAACTGTGGAGAAATAGTTTGAAATCTAGTATAATATAGGTATCTATTTAATCAAAGTGAGAGAAAAATGGGAAATTTTGATTTTCTTTTAAATAACGAGGAGTATGGATCTTTTTCAAAGCCCTGTATAGAAGCTGAGAATATGATTGGGACATCTACTGTAGCGACAGCTTTCATGGCACGTCGTGCCTTGGAGCAGGCTGTTCATTGGATTTATAGCCATGATTCCTATTTGGAAGCCCCTTATCGTGCTACTTTGTCTTCATTGGTGTGGGATGATGACTTTAGAGAAATCGTAGATCCAGAGCTTCATAGTCAGATGGTTCTCTTGATACGTTGGGGCAATCATGCTGCTCATGGTGGGGAGATCAAGGAACGTGAAGCGATTTTAGCCTTACATCATTTGTACCAGTTCGTAAACTTTATTGATTACTGCTACAGCAATGAGTTTGTGGAACGTTTTTTTGACGAGAAGTTATTGCCAATTTCAGAGAATGTCAAGAAAAGAGAAACGCCACAAGCCATGGTGGAACTGCAAGACAGTTTACCTGTTATGCCTGACTTTCATGAACAAATGGCTGTACAGTCCTTGGAAGTCCAAGAGAATTATACAGAAAAACGTGAAACTGCTGCTCAACGGCAAGAGGTTTCCTTTTATATCGATCAGTTATCTGAGGCTGAGACGAGAAAACTCTTTATTGACATTGATTTACGCTTAGCAGGTTGGACATTTGAAGAAAATTGTCGAGTTGAAGTCGCTGTTAATGGACTGAAACACGGATCGGGAACAGGTTATTGTGATTATGTCCTTTATGGTAAAAATGGAAAGATTTTAGCAATTATTGAAGCCAAAAAGGCTGCAGTTAATCCAGAAGTCGGTGAAGTACAAGTTAAGGAATATGCTAAAGCGCTAGAGGAAAAAATAGGTTACCAACCGATTTGTTTTATTACAAATGGCCTCAAGCACTACATTCTTGATGGTGTAAATCGTCGCCAGGTTGCAGGATTCTATTCTCAAGAAGAATTGCAATTATTGATGGACAGACGACATTTGCAAAAACCACTGGAGGATATTTCTAGTAAAATCAGAGACGATATCTCTGGTCGATATTACCAGAAACATGCGATTGCAAGTGTTTGTGAGTCTTTTTCCAACAATCGAAGACAAGCTCTTTTGGTAATGGCAACTGGTTCTGGGAAAACTCGAACAGCAGTCTCTCTTGTTGATATCCTATCACGTCACAATTGGGTCAAAAATGTTCTCTTTCTAGCTGACCGAACATCTCTTGTAAAACAAGCCTATGATTCATTTAGGAAATTACTTCCAGATCTTTCGGTTTGTAACTTTTTAGAGGATAAAGCTGGGGCACGATCAAGTCGTATGGTGTTTTCTACTTATCCGACCATGATTGGAGCTATTAGTGATCAGGAAGAAGTCATTCAACGCCCTTTCACTGTTGGTCATTTTGATCTTATCATTATTGACGAGTCCCATCGCTCTATTTATCAAAAATACAAGGCCATTTTTGATTATTTTGATGCTAGAATCGTAGGCTTAACGGCCACACCTCGTCAGGATCTTGATAAAAACACTTATGGATTTTTTAACTTGGAAAATGGTGTTCCTACCTATGCTTATGATCTTGAAAAGGCTGTTGAGGATGGCTACTTGGTATCCTATCATTCGATTGAAACCAAGTTAGAATTACCTACAGATGGGCTTCATTACGATGATCTATCCCAAGAAGATAAAGAATATTTTGATAGCCAATTTGAAGATGATAGTCTAGAAAAAGACATTGATGCTGGAGCTTTTAATTCTTTTATTTTTAATAAATCTACAGTTGAGATTGTTCTAGATGAACTAATGACGAGAGGAATTCAGACGGCTTCGGGTGATGAGATTGGAAAAACTATCATCTTTGCCAAGAATCACCACCATGCTGAATTTATTAGAGAGATTTTTAATAAACGATATCCTGAAAAGGGGAGCGACTATGCTCAGGTGATTGATTACAGTATTAAACATTATCAAACCTTGATTGATGATTTTAAAATTAAGGAGAAATATCCTCAAATTGCAATTTCAGTTGACATGTTGGATACAGGTATTGATGTTCCAGAGGTTGTCAATTTAGTCTTCTTCAAGAAAGTACGCTCAAAAACAAAATTTTGGCAGATGATTGGTCGTGGAACCCGTCTCTGTAAAGATTTGTTTGGACCTGACCAGGATAAGGAAAACTTCTTGGTATTTGATTATGGTGACAACTTTGAATACTTCAAAGCAGATCCGAGAGAAGGAAATGGACGTCATATTGTTCCCTTGACACAGCGTTTGTTTAATATCAAGGTAGACTTGATTCGTGAACTGCAGAGCCTTAATTATCAAGAAAATCAGTTTGCAAGAGAGTATCGTCAGCAACTGGTCTCAGAACTTCATAGCCATGTAGAGGACTTGAATGAGTTAGACTTTAGGGTTCGTATGGTTCTAGATACGGTGTATACATATAAGAAATTAGAAAATTGGCAAAATCTTACAACGATTTCATGTGAAAGTCTTCATACTCATATATCTCCTCTCATGTTTGATGAAGATAATGAAAATGAAATGGCTAGACGCTTTGATTTATGGATGTTAGAAATTCAAGTCGGACAACTAACCTCTAAGCCATCACGGACTCATATATTACAAGTTATGAAAACTGCTCAGGCTCTTGCTTCAGTTGGCAATATCCCTCAGGTCTTTGCACAGGCCGAAATTATCAGGAAAGTACAAGAACCTGAATTTTGGGAAGAAGTTAGTTTATCTGAGCTGGAAAAAATACGCCTTGCGCTTCGAGATTTACTACAGTTTTTGGATAAACCGGAACGCACTATATATTATGTCAATTTTGATGATCACATTCTTTCCACTGTCCATGATACTAAGCCATATTTACAAGTCAATGACCTGCGATCTTATAATGAAAAAGTTGAACATTATTTGAAAACTCATCTAAATGATGAAGCAATTTCTAAGTTATACCATAATGAAAAATTGACCTCTCAAGATTTATTAGTATTAGAAACTCTATTATGGGAAAAATTAGGAAGTAAATCTGACTATCAGCAGCACTATGAGAACAAGGCAATTCCTAGATTGGTGCGTGAGATTATTGGTTTGAATAGAGAGGCTGCTAATCAAGTATTTTCTAAGTTCTTATCAGATGAAAGCCTTAATGCTAAGCAAATTTCCTTTGTGAAGTTGATTGTCGATTATGTCGTTGAAAATGGGTATATGGATAAGTCTATCCTGACACAAGAACCGTTTAAATCTTATGGATCCGTACAAGTACTATTTCAACATCAAATACCAGTATTGAGGAATATTGTCCAAACAATTGACTTAATCAATAATTGCGCTGAAGAAGTAGCTTGAATATAGAAAGAAAATCACCATGCAAACACAAGAAGAAATGAATGTTCTGGTACCTGAAAAACTTGCAGAAATTGAGCATGATTATGATGTTACTGTATTGTGGGCAATTGAGTCTGGTAGTCGCGCTTGGGGCTTTGAATCTCCTGATAGTGATTTTGATGTACGTTTTGTATACAAGCACAAGCAAGATTTTTATCTAAGCTTGAACGATCATCGAGATGTCATCGAACTACCAATTGACGATACATGGGATGTGAGTGGTTGGGATTTGGACAAGGCTTTAAAGTTGCTTTATAAGTCAAATCCAACCCTCTTTGAGTGGTTACAGTCGCCAATCGTTTACCAGCAAGACGAAGGCTTTATTGACCGTATCCGTCCGCTTGTTAGTCAGTATTTTTCAGAGAAAAAGATGCTCCACCATTACTTGAATACTGCTAGAACTCAAATGAATAAGTATCTTTCAGGAGACATGGTCAAACCTAAAAAGTATTTCTATGCGCTTCGTCCTATTTTAGCTTGTCGTTGGATTGAAAAATATCATTCTGTTCCACCAATTTTATTTGATGATTTAGTGAAAGAATTGCTCCCTGACGAAATGAAAGAACATGTGTCTAGATTGCTTGATATAAAGGTAAAGGGACCTGAAGGTATGGAAATTGAGCCGATAGAGCCAATTCAGGACTACATCATCAAAAATATCCAAGAGCTGGATGACTACGTGCAAAGTGTTACAGAGGAAAAGAAAGACTGGAAAGCTCTCAATCAATTTTTCCTTGAAGAATTAAGTCGTGACTGAGGTTAAATATGGGTAAATGGACTTGTAGATGTGGTCAAGCAATGAACGACCACAAAGCGCCTGATCCAAATGCTTATTCGGTTTACTCGGATGAGTTGCTTGAAGAAATTTTTAACAAGACTGATGAAGATAATAGAATTTCCTATGAAGACATTTCAGAAGCTTCCTTCTATATGTGGAAATGCCCAAATTGTGGTAGTTTTATGGTCTTTGGTGAAGATGATAATACAGATTGTTTCACTTTTTATGAGCGCCAGACCAGAGCAAAAGCTGAACCGCTTTTCGATCCTGATCAGGAGTTGAATCTTGTGGTTGTTGAGTTTCAAGAAGGTGGAAATGGTTATACTTATATCTGCGATGATCCAACTATTCATGTCGGGCATGCTGTGATTGTTCCAACTGGGAAGGAAAATACTGAAAAAACGGCCTTAGTTGTACTGAAATATCACGCTCTTCCACAGGATATTACCTTTCCTCTAGAAAAGTTGAAAAGGGTTATCCGTAGATATTCAGATTTTGATCCACTGACTTCTACAATAGTTTGTGCAAATATAGTTAATCATGGGAGAATTTTAGATGCTTGCTTGAAAAAAGTAATAGTAGATTCTAAACAAATCTACCATGGGATAAAAACTCCCTTGGGACACTTTTGGTTAGAGTTAAATGGAGTCCCTATTCCAATGAAAGTCTCACAAATCCAAGCCAGAGATAAAAAGTATCAAGTAGATGGTGCCTTTTATATAAAGCCCGCTAAAGTAAACTATAGAAAATTCTTCACACTAGAGTTATGTGCAGATTTTGATATCGACGCCTCTCGTTGGATTGACGTTCTATCAGACGAAAATGTTTGGGGAAATACCTGGGAACTGCATGGCCTTCAATTTGGAATTACTGCAGGAGAGTCTCCAGAATTTGAAGATGAAGTAGTTGCAAGAAAGTATAGTCGTATTCCACTTTATTATGACTGGCATACTGAGTTTGAAGATTATTATGGCTTCAGTTTAGCTTGGAAGAAATACGAGTCTGATAGCGATTTGTCAATATTTTTCTATACAACATAAGCTAGAGGAGAATAAGCATGAATCAAGCCTGGGAATTATTGTTTGAAGGGAAGATTGATGAGGCCAAAAAATTAGTATCAGAAACCTTTTCGTTAGAAACTTACTAAACAAGAAAAAGTAGCCCATTCAGGCTACTTTTTAAAATTCTTTGTAAACATAAGGATTTTCGGGTTTATCCACTTTGATAAAGGACTGGACTTCAAGAGTTGGGAGAACCTGGTTAAGTTCCTTGTGATACTGATTGCTAATCTTACCCTTGACTCTCACCCAAGTGTTATTTTCGTACTGATTGGTGTTTCCTATGGTCAAGAGACCAAAAACTCCTGAATCAGCGATACAGTGCATGATACCAAAGCGAAAGACAAATTGACTATTGCTGTAATTGGGATCATTGTAGACAAAACCAGTAAACTCGATCTCCTTACCTTCAAATTCATTTGGAAAATTGTAGATGATCTCCATGACTTCCAAGTAATTCTCATCCTTGATGACAATGCTTGATTGGCCTAAGTATTTATCAGCAGCCTTCCTAACAATATTTTCATAAGCAGATTTTGAATAAAATCTGCTAGTATCCGGCTTGAGATACTGACTGCTAGTGCCTTCTCTTTCCTGAATTGCCTTGTCAATCCCTTCTGATAACGGGAAATAATAACCTTTAGCCGAAACTGTTTGCGAATCCAGAGTGACTGTTGGAAAAGTAAATCCAACCAATAAGGGCAAAGCTAAAAGGATAAAACTAGCAAGCTTGGCAGAAAGACTGTGTAAGTGACTGTGTTCTTTAAAACGCTTAAGAGAAATATAAGCTTGAACTAAGGCCAATAACAATGACAAACCCATTGTGATATAAGCCAGATAAGAGTAGTGGAGGTTTATGTACTGATTAAGCTTACCTGAAAGGTGCAGATAAAGGCTTAAGATAAAATAGATAAATAGAATAAGAAATCGAATCATAGCATCTCCCCGACCAGATAAGAATAAACAAGTACAACAAGAGTGACAATTGTCATGAATTGCCAAATGAAGCGAGTTTTGAGATAATTCTTCATCATGAGTAGGTTCTTGACATCAAGCATGGGGCCTATAACTAGAAAGGCTAATACAGGAGCGAGACCAAAACTTGATAGAAGAGAAGATCCGATAAAGGCATCCGCTTCACTACAGAGGGATAGTAAGAAAGATAAGATCATCAGAAGAAGAATAGCAAGCAGTGGTGTCGCACTAATAGATGTCAGGATTCGAGTTGGTACATAGACCTGAACGATGCTTGCAAAAAGACAACCAAAGACCAAGTAACGTCCCATATCAAAGAATTCATCAATAGCCTGGATAAAGACCTGAAGGATTTTTTGACTTTTGCTCAAGTGAGAAAAATCATGCTCATGACAAGCCAATCTATTTTCTTTTTGAATAGGTTCCTCCCAGACAAAACCAAGAAAGATACCCAATATAGTAGCAACTAGAATCGCGCCCAAAGCTCTTAGGAAAACCATTTGAATTGAATTACCAAAGGCTGAATAAGTCGCAAAAAGTACGATGGGATTGATGATCGGAGCGGTTACTAGAAAGGGAACAGCTGTATAGCTTGGAACCTTCTTTTCTAAAAAGCGATTGATGATAGGAACGATTCCACACTCACAAGAGGGAAAGAGAAAACCGATGAAGCTACCAAAAAAGATTCTCCCCAAGCGATTTTTAGGGAGAAATTTATAAACCTTCTCAGGTGTGACATAGACTTCAATGACACCAGAGATGATGCTACCAATTAAGACAAAGGGTAAAGCTTCAATGATAATTGAAAGAAAAATGGCGCCAGCTTGTAGCACACTAGAAGGTAAACTTTGAAAGAGTGTCATCTATTTTTTCTTTTCAGCCTTATCTTTCTTTTCTTTGTCGTCTGGGAAAGTCACTTGCTTCAAGTCAGGTAGTTTAGCAAATTCTTCGAACATCTTATCTAAGTCATCAGTTTTTGTAAATTTAACAGCCATAAGGCATACCTCAATTCTATTAGTTAACACTATTATACTATTATTTCTAAGAAATAGTTGGATTTTTAAAAATAAACATGGCTTTTTATCTTTATAAAGTTGAAATAAAGCAACAAATTAATGAAAACAAGCTTTCTTCCTTATGGTATAATAGTTTCATGGATAAAAAATATGAAAAAATTTCCCAAGATTTGGGTGTAACTTTAAAGCAGATTGATACTGTCTTGTCTTTGACAGCTGAAGGTGTGACCATTCCCTTTATCGCTCGTTATCGTAAAGATATGACCGGTAGCCTAGATGAGGTAGCCATTAAAGCTATTATCGACCTAGATAAGAGTTTAACTGCTCTAAATGATCGTAAGGAAGCCGTCTTGGCAAAAATCAAAGAGCAAGGTAAGCTAACAAAGGAATTGGAAGAAGCTATTCTAGCAGCTGAAAAACTAGCAGATGTAGAAGAACTCTATCTTCCTTATAAAGAGAAACGTCGCACCAAGGCAACGATTGCGCGTGAGGCTGGTCTCTTTCCTCTTGCTCGTTTAATCTTACAAAATGTTCCTGACCTAGAAAAAGAAGCAGAAGCATTTGTTTGTGAGGGTTTCGAAACTCCTCAAGAAGCTTTGGCTGGGGCTGTAGACATCTTGGTTGAAGCATTATCTGAAGATGTTACTTTACGTTCAATGACCTATCAAGAGGTACTTAGACGCTCTAAGATTACTTCTCAAGTCAAAGATGAGAGTCTTGATGAAAAACAAGTCTTTCAGATCTATTACGATTTCTCAGAAACAGTTGCAAACATGCAAGGTTACCGTACGCTTGCCCTTAATCGTGGTGAGAAACTAGGCATTTTGAAAATTGGCTTTGAGCATGCGACTGATCGTATTCTATCTTTCTTTGCTGCTCGTTTCAAGGTTAAGAACGCTTATATTGAGGAAGTTATTCAGCAATCTGTTAAGAAGAAGGTCTTGCCTGCTATTGAGCGTCGTATTCGTACCGAACTAACAGAGAAGGCAGAGGAAGGAGCCATTCAACTCTTCTCCGAAACCTCCGAAATCTCCTGCTAGTTGCTCCTCTTAAAGGGCGCGTGGTTCTTGGATTTGACCCTGCCTTTCGTACAGGTGCCAAGCTTGCGGTCGTAGATGCGACTGGGAAGATGCTGACAACACAAGTCATTTATCCAGTCAAACCAGCTTCAGCCCGTCAGATTGAAGAAGCAAAGAGAGATTTAGCTGATTTGATTGGCCAATATGGTGTTGAAATCATTGCTATCGGAAATGGTACTGCCAGTCGTGAGAGCGAAGCTTTTGTAGCTGAAGTTCTTAAAGATTTCCCTGAGGTTAGCTATGTTATTGTCAATGAGAGCGGTGCATCTGTATACTCTGCTAGTGAATTGGCTCGTCAAGAGTTTCCTGACTTAACCGTTGAAAAACGTTCTGCTATTTCTATTGCCCGTCGCTTGCAAGACCCGCTTGCTGAATTGGTTAAAATCGATCCCAAATCCATCGGTGTCGGTCAATATCAGCACGATGTTAGTCAAAAGAAACTGTCTGAAAGTCTAGACTTTGTTGTTGATACAGTAGTTAACCAAGTTGGTGTCAATGTCAATACAGCTAGTCCAGCCTTACTTTCGCACGTAGCTGGACTTAACAAAACAATCTCTGAAAATATCGTGAAGTATCGTGAAGAAGAAGGCAAAATCACTTCACGCGCCCAAATCAAGAAAGTCCCTCGATTAGGTGCTAAAGCTTTTGAACAGGCTGCAGGTTTCCTCCGTATCCCTGAAAGTAGCAATATCCTTGACAATACAGGTGTTCACCCAGAAAACTATGCTGCTGTTAAGGAACTCTTCAAACGTTTGGACATTAAAGACCTAAATGAAGAAGCACAAGCCAAACTCAAATCTATTTCAATCAAGGAAATGGCCCAAGAATTAGACCTCGGTCAAGAAACCCTTAAAGATATTATTGCAGATCTTTTAAAACCAGGACGTGATTTCCGTGATTCTTTTGATGCTCCAGTCCTTCGTCAGGATGTCTTGGATATCAAAGACTTAAAAGTTGGCCAGAAGCTTGAGGGCGTTGTTCGTAACGTCGTTGACTTCGGTGCCTTTGTTGACATTGGTATTCACGAGGATGGCCTGATTCATATCTCTCACATGAGCAAGAAATTCATCAAACATCCGAGTCAAGTCGTTTCAGTTGGTGATTTGGTAACCGTTTGGGTGAAGAAGATTGATGTCCAACGAGAAAAAGTAAATCTGTCGCTCCTTGCACCAGATGAATCTAACTAATTACGTTCGACAAGTTTCTTTAGAAGACTTTGGGAAACCTTTCAAACACCAAGCTCAATGGAATACTCGCCTACGGTCGACAGGTGGGCGATTCTTTCCAAAGGATGGGCATTTGGATTTTAATCCCAAAGTCTATCAAGAACTAGGTTTAGAGGTTTTTCGGAAAATTGTTCGTCACGAACTCTGCCATTATCATCTATACTATGAGGGCAAGGGGTATAAACATAAAGATGTAGCCTTTAAGGAACTGTTAAAAGAAGTAGACGGACTCCGCTTTGTTCCTCCCTTATCAAGTGTTAGTCAAACACCAGCTCTAGTCTATACTTGTCAGACTTGTCACCAAACCTATCAACGAAAGCGACGAATTGATACCAAACGTTATCGTTGTGGTCTCTGTCGTGGTAAACTCATTTTGCAAAATCCGTCTAAGGACTGATGCAGGCTGTTTTAGTTCATGTTATACTTATTTCAAGAATACCGAAAGAGGTACAAACTATGAATAAAAATTTTTACAAAATGAGACGAAATCGTATGATATCAGGAGTACTTGCTGGACTCTCTGATAAATGGGACCTTGATGTTACTCTTGTGCGCTTCATTTTTGCTATCTTTACAATCGCAAACTTCGGACTTGGAATCATCATCTACATCATCCTAGCCTCTATCTTGCCAACAAAAGAAGATATCGAAGCAGAAATGTACGGAACTGGCCCACGTAAGATTAAAGTGGCTGAACCAATCAAGGATGACGAAGGTTGGTTTTGGTAAATTTTATTAAAGCTTTATATTTTGATAGCAAAAGAGGCTGGGACAAAAGTCCCAGCCTCTTAATTGTATTTGGATTGTCGAGCAAGACGCAGTGGTTGAGTGGGCTCTAATACGCTGATTTCATCAGCTTTTACATCCCTACTCAACTGTGCGGAGGTGGGACGACGAAATCGAATTTTAACGAATTACCGATTTCTGTCCCACTCTCTTTTTAAATACTAAACAATTGTCCAAATAGGTAGGTAACTCCCATGGTTAAAAGACCAATACAGAGGTTACGAATCATAGCTGTTTTAGTTGGAGCTTTTCCGAGTTTGGCACTGGTATAACCTGTTATCAATAAAGAAATGGCAACGATAAAAACAGTAGCAGGGATTCGATAGTCATTTGGAAAGATGGTGATGGAAAGCATTGGTGGTAAACTACCAAGAACAAAAGCGATGAAGCTAGATGCTGCAGCATGCCAAGGATTGGTAAACTCTTCATACTCGATTCCGTATTTTTCCTCAACCAAGGCTTTAAGTGGATTTTTTAGAAAGGCTTTATTGACTAATAGTTGAGCTGAAGTTTCACATTCACCATTTTGAAGATAGGCTGCGTAGAGGGATTTCTTTGCAGCTTCGATATCCTTATCCAAGAGTAGTTGTTCACGGGCTACAGCGGCTTCCTCAGTGTCTTTTTGAGTTGATACGGATACATATTCGCCTCCAGCCATAGAGAAAGCACCTGCTAAGATTGCTGCTAAACCTGAGAGAAAAATAATCCAGATGTTGGTAGTTGCACTAGCAACCCCGATAACAACCCCAGCGATAGAAATAATCCCGTCATTCGCTCCTAGTACACCAGCACGCAAGATGTTTAGACGGCCAGCAAAGTTTGTATCAATTTCATGTGTATTTTCTGACATAGTGTTCTCCTTTTTATCCATTATAAAGTATAGGAATAGTGAATACAAACTTTTTAGACTATCTGAAAAAAGTTTATCAATTCTAATAAAAGCCATAGCTGTTTCTTATGCCAATGTATAATAAAGTTGTATTTGTAACTACCAGACACAGATGATACAATGAATGTAATGAAATCTTTGGAGGTCTGATAATGACTCGTGAATTTAAATTTGAAACCCTACAATTGCATGCAGGACAAGTGGTAGATGCGACTACCAAGTCGCGTGCAGTGCCAATTTACCAAACAACATCTTTTGTATTTGATGATACACAAGAAGGTGCAGAACTTTTTGCACTTCAGAAGGCTGGTAATATCTATACTCGTATTACTAACCCAACAACTTCAGCCTTTGAAGAGCGTATTGCAGCTCTTGAAGGTGGTGTTGGTGCTCTTGCCACAGCTTCTGGAATGGCAGCTCTTACTTACACTATTCTTGGACTTGCTCACGCAGGTGATCATGTTGTTGCAGCTTCAACTATCTACGGTGGTACCTTTAACCTTTTGAAAGAAACTCTTCCTCGATATGGCATTACCACAACTTTTGTAGATATTGATAATCTACAAGAAGTAGAAACAGCAATTGGGGAAAATACCAAACTTGTTTTGATTGAAACTTTGGGTAATCCAGTTATCAACATTCCAGATATTGAAAAGATTGCTGAAATTGCTCACAAACACCAAATTCCGTTGGTTGCTGACAATACTTTCGCAACTCCTTATCTCATCAATGTCTTTTCTCACGGTGTAGATATCGCAGTTCACTCGGCTACTAAGTTTATCGGAGGACACGGTACAACAATCGGTGGTGTTATCGTCGATAGTGGGAAGTTTGACTGGGCAGCTTCAGGGAAATTCCCTCAATTCGTCAATGAAGATCCGAGCTACCATAATTTAAGCTATACTCGTGATGTAGGTGCTGCAGCCTTCATCGTTGCCGCTCGTGTTCAATTGCTACGTGACACAGGTGCAGCTCTATCACCATTTAACTCATTCTTACTCCTACAAGGACTTGAAACTCTTTCTCTCCGTGTAGAACGCCATGTTCAAAATGCTGAGAAAATTGTTGATTTCCTAGTTAATCATCCAAAGGTTGAAAAAGTCAACTATCCAAAACTATCAGATAGTCCATATCATGCTTTAGCTGAAAAATACTTACCTAAAGGTGTAGGTTCTATCTTTACCTTCCATGTTAAAGGTGGAGAAGCAGAAGCACGTAAAGTGATTGACAGCTTAGAAATCTTTTCAAACCTTGCAAACGTAGCAGATGCAAAATCATTGGTCGTTCATCCGGCAACTACAACGCATGCTCAGTTATCTGATTCTGATTTAGAAGCAGCAGGAGTTGCTAAAAATCAAATCCGGCTATCTATTGGTCTTGAAAATGTCGATGATTTGATTGAAGACTTGCGTCTTGCTCTTGAAAATATTTAAAAATAGATAAATTTTATCTGGTTTACCGTCCTTCTCACGAATAATAAAGTGAGGAGGATTTTTATGTATAGTATTTCATTTCAAGAAGATTCGCTCTTGCCAAGAGAACGCCTGGTGACAGAAGGAGTGGAAAGTCTGAGTAATCAGGAATTATTGGCTATATTGTTAAGAACAGGTACCAAACAAGCTAATGTTTTTGAAATCGCTCAAAAAGTATTGAATCAATTAAGTTGCTTAACGGATTTAAAAAAAATGACCTTGCAAGAATTACAGGCTTTATCAGGTATTGGACGAGTTAAAGCTATCGAACTGCAAGCCATGATTGAGCTGGGAAGTCGTATTCACAAACAAGAAACCATTGAGGCAGAGAGTATCCTTAGTAGTCAAAGGCTAGCTAAAAAGATGCAAGCTGAGCTGGGAGATAAAAAACAAGAGCACCTAGTGGCGCTCTATCTAAATACTCAAAATCAAATCATTCATCAGCAAACCATTTATCGGCTCAGCTACTAGAAGTATTGCTGAACCTAGAGAGATTCTCCACTACGCCTTGAAACATATGGCAACTTCTGTGATTTTAGTTCATAATCATCCTTCAGGAGCAGTTGTTCCTAGTCCCAATGATGACCATGTTACCAAGCTTGTTAAAGAAGCCTGTGAGTTGATGGGCTTGGTCCTATTAGACCATCTAATCGTCTCACACTCCGACTATTTTAGTTATCGTGAGAAGACAGATATGATATAAAAAACCTGTATATAATACAGGTTTTACAGTTCATTGACGACATAGTCAAAAAGTGTTTTATCTTTGGGACGATTTTCAAAAAGAAATTCTGGATGCCATTGAACACCAAGATAAGGGAAGCCATCTGTAGTTGTAACAGCTTCGATAATCCCATCTTTAGGATCGTGAGCTACAACCTTTAGATTCGGAGCTAGATCTTTAATGCTTTGATGGTGGAAAGAATTGATATGAGAGATTTCCCCGTATATTTCTCGAAGAATCGTATCTGGTTCAGTCACTAGTCTCTGAGTTGTATACTCAGCAGAAGTATCCTGCCAATGATCCTCGATATCTTGATAGAGAGAACCCCCCATAGCCACATTAAAGAGTTGAGTTCCACGACAGACAGAGAAAATCGGTTTCTTTTGCTTGATGGCCTCTTTGATGAGTGCTAGTTCAAAAATGTCTCTTTGAAGATGGTAGTCATCGCTATCGATAGCTTTGGGTTCACCATAGAATTTTGGGTCAACATTTTGCCCACCTGTTAGTATCAGTTTATCAATTAGGCTAATGTAGTAACGAGCCATTTCTTCATCACCAATTGGTAGGATAATGGGAATGCCTCCAGCCTCTTTAACACCTTCTATAAAGCCTTTTGCAGCATAACTCATCATCAGTTCATCATCTGGATGAGTTTTTTCATTTCCTGTAATCCCAATAACTGGTTTCTTCATAAATAATTTCGCTTTCTAATCCTCTTTACGCATGAAATAGAGGAGGGTTTGAAGTTCGCTTGTGAGATCGACATACTGAACAACTACGTCTTTAGGAAGATGTAGGTGAACAGGAGAAAAACTAAGAATACCTTTGATACCAGCATCTACCAGAAGATCAGCAACTTCTTGTGATTTAACACTAGGGACTGTTAGAATAGCTGTTTTCACATCACCATCTTTTTATTTTTTTCCTTAATTTGAGAGATTCCATAGATTGGAACACCATCAGGAGTTCGAGTGCCGACCTCTGGATGATCATCTAGATCAAAAGCCATGATGATTTTCATCTTGTTGCGCTCATGAAAGCGGTAGTGGAGAAGGGCATGTCCCATGTTTCCAACACCTACAAGCATAACATTGGTAATAGAATTATCATTTAAAAGATCAGCAAAAAAAGTCATGAGCTTTTTTTGACATCATAACCAAATCCACGTCTACCAAGTTCCCCAAAGTAGGAGAAGTCACGACGAACTGTGGCAGAATCAATTCCAATTGCCTCTGCGATTTGCTTTGAATTAGCTCTTTCAATTTTTTTCGGCATTAAATCTTTTAAAAAAATACGGTAATAGAGAGAAAGTCTCTTTGCTGTTGCTTTAGGAATAGCTGACTGTTTTTTTCTTTCACAAAATCACAACCTTTCTATCTACTATTTTTATAGAAAGCTTGTGAAAAAAAGCAACAATAACGAAAAAAACTAAGAAAAAAATCTTAGTTTAGTTATTTTCGTGATAAGTTGTTAAAAAAAGCGGTAGAGGTTACCTAGAAGTCCCTGATAGATCTCAACTCCATTGTGTGTTAATGAAGTGATAAGAGTCGTATCTGGAAGAGTCACACAACCTGATAGTGAAAGCATAAGAGCTTCGTAATCTTCGTATTCTAAAAACACGGTCTACTTGATAGCTATCCTTATAATGTAATTTAAACATAATTATTTTCTATTTTTTTCACTTTTAGTAAAGACACCACGTTCCACAAGACTATCCATCAAAAAAAGTAGAATTTTTTTCTTGGTGAATACGAGTTTCTTCTGATTTGAAGATATCAACTAGACGTAAGCCAAATTTATCAGTGATATTGATTTTTTTGCACCTGTTAAGTCTTTGTTGATAATAATCTTGAGTTGAAAAACCTTCTCCACTGTTTGGAACTTTTTCAAGAAGGCGTGTTAATTCATAGTTACCAACTTTTGTTTCAAAAAAAGTGTTATCTTTAAGTGTGAACTTTTTTACGGTTGGGCTAAGTGTGTAATCATAACGACAATTTTTTAGTTTAATCGTTTGTTCAAATGCCATTGAGTTTAACCTCCGATAATTTCTTTTAGAGTTTTGGCGAGAGTTATCATTTCTTGCTCTGTATTTTGATGTGAAATGCTGATGCGGACAGATTCATGTAAGCGAGGAGAATCCTCTCCATAACAGGCACGAAGAACATGACTGACTTGAACAATACCAGCTGTACAAGCAGATCCCGTTGAAATAGAAATGCCTTCAAGGTCTAAGCGAAGTAATAATAGATCATTGCGTTGTCCTGGGAATCCGATATTGAGGACGTAGGGAAGTTTTGCTTTGCCTTGATTGAGATAATAGGTTGATCCAGCCATTTCAGTTAGAAAAACTTTCTGTAGTTTTTGAACTTTATTAAAGTTAGCCTCTATATGATCTATATCGTCCTTAAGAGCTGTAACCATACCTATAATTGCGGGAAGGTTTTCTGTCCCTGCTCTTTTTTTCTGTTCTTGATCTCCACCATGTAGGTAAGGATCAAAATCTGTAAAAGCAGCGTATAGGAAACCGATACCCTTTGGACCGTGAAATTTATGAGCAGAAGCACTGAGGAAATCAATTCCCAATTCTTCAGGAAAAATCTCTAATTTCCCAACTGCCTGGACAGCATCTACATGATAAGCTGCTGAATGTTCTTTTAAAACTTCACCTATCTCAGCTATTGGCAATAGAGTACCTGTTTCGTTGTTGACAAACATTGTAGAAACTAGGATAGTATCTTCTCGAAGTGCCTTTTGGATTTGAGATGCAGTGATTTCTTGATTTTCAGGTTCTAAGATAGTCACTTCAAAGCCAAAATTTTCTACCAAATATTCGATCGGCTCAAGAACTGAATGATGCTCGATAGCAGTAGTAACAATATGTTTCCCACGATTTTGATGACGGAGACAGTAGCCAATGATAGCTGTATTATTACTCTCCGTTCCACCAGAGGTAAAGAAAATGTGTTGGGGTTTTGTACCTAGCAAACCAGCTAATTCTTGACGTGCTTCACGTAAATATTTGCCTGCTTGACGCCCATGGCCATGAATACTAGAAGGGTTGCCATAAGTTTCTTGCATGACTTGAGTCATTGCTGAGATAGCTGCAGATGACATTGGTGTTGTAGCAGCATTATCTAAATAAATCAAAAACTCACCTAATTTCTATTTAAATAGTGGACTAACTGGTTTTCTTGAGTGAATACGAACCATTGCATCACCAATCAATTCGCTAGCAGTGATGTATTGAACGTTTTTAGGTTTTTTGCTTTCTGTCAATACAGAATCTGTAACCAGGATTTCTTTGATATTAGCTGCATCTAACAACTCTGCAGCACCGTTAACGAAAAGTCCATGACTTGAAACTGCGTAAATGTCAGTTGCTCCATCGCGTTCTAGAATTCTAGCTGCTTCAGAGAAAGTACGTCCGGTGTTAAGAATGTCATCAATCAGGATTGCCTTCTTACCTTCGACATCTCCGATAATATAACCTTGACTGCGTTCAGAATCATCTTGTGCATAATCAATGATAGCAATTGGTGCATCGAGGTATTCTGCAAGACTACGAGCACGTTTTACACCAGAGTTTTTAGGACTAACAACAACCACATCTGAACCAGTCAAACCTTTATCGCAGTAATGTTTTGCAAATAGTGGGATTGTATAGAGGTTATCTACAGGAATATCAAAGAAACCTTGAACCTGAACAGCATGAAGATCGAGGGTCAATACACGACTTACTCCAGCTTTTACCAACATATTAGCAACAAGTTTAGCTGTAAGAGGCTCGCGAGAAGAAGCAATACGGTCTTGACGTGCATAACCAAAATAAGGCATGACAACATTTATTGTATTTGCACTAGCGCGAACACAAGCGTCGACTGTGATTAAAAGCTCCATTAAATGATTGCTAACGGGATAAGAAGTAGACTGAATAATGTAAACATCATATCCACGTACACTTTCTTCAATGTTAACTTGGATTTCGCCATCAGAGAACTGACGAGAAGATAATTTCCCAAGTGGAACACCTGCAGCATCTGCAATCTTTTGAGCAATTTCATGATTGGATGAAAGCGAAAAAAGCTTCATATTTTTTGTATCTGACATTGATAAACCGTCCTCTATAAACTATGGAAATCAGCGAAAAAAACAAATTTAAAAGGAAGTGTTTTCTTTCGCAGATTCAATTATTTTTTATCCCTTCTATTTTATCAAAAAAAGAAGATTATTTCAGTATTTTTTCATATTTTCTATAAATCGTACTAATTTTGAAGGAGCTTTCTTATATTGGATTTCATTCGCTCGTAAAAACTCTTGAAAATCAAGGTTCCCTTGGACGCCATTTTCTACTTCCAGTTCAAGTTCATAATCAACAATATCAAAGTAGTGGCTTTGATCAAGAGCCATAAGTCCAATAGCTGTTTCTTTTTCGTAACGAACGGTTGTTAAACAACCTAAAACAACCCAAACATCTGGTGAGAGTCCTCGACTGTTTAATTCTTCCATAATCATCCCCTGAGGAAGTTTACATTCTTCAAGACAATAGGTAGCTTCCTCAAGAGTAAGCGCTTGGTTGTATTCCATATTTCCAACTTCTTGAGGGATTTTTATGGTCAATTCAGCGCTTGTATCGAAGGTACGAATACGCATAGCAATTTTATGTTGGCGAAGATAAAAATCAGGCGTATCTAGGTAGTAATTCTTTTGTGTAACTGGTGTGACTTCTAAAAATTGAGCTTGCAATCGGTTATATTCTTCTTCAGTGAGAAGTGTTTTCATTTCAATTTCTAAATGTTTCATTTTTTCAACCTTTTCTTTATATTTGAAAGCGATTTATGGTATAATAAGCATTGTATTTATTGTATATGATTTTCATGAGAAAATCAAAAACTAGATAAATGAAACTGCTTAAAGAATTGGATGCAATAGTTATATGATTACAGAATGGGAAGAATTTTTAGATCCTTACATTCAAGCTGTCGGAGAGCTAAAAATAAAACTCCGTGGAATCCGAAAACAATATAGAAAACAAAACCGACATTCTCCGATTGAGTTTGTCACGGGTCGGGTGAAACCGATTGAAAGTATCAAAGAAAAAATGGCACGCCGTGGAATTGGCTACGATACACTTGAACAAGATTTGCAAGATATTGCAGGCTTACGTGTCATGGTTCAATTTGTAGACGATGTGAAAGAGGTTGTTGCAATCCTTCGTAAAAGACAGGATATGAGAGTTGTTCAAGAACGTGATTATATCACACATCGCAAGGCATCAGGTTATCGTTCTTATCATGTGATTATTGAGTATACGGTTGATACCATTTATGGCGCAAAAACGATTCTAGTTGAGATTCAAATTCGTACCTTGGCTATGAACTTTTGGGCCACAATCGAGCATTCCCTCAACTATAAATATCAGGGAGACTTCCCTGAAGAAATCAAAGAAAGGCTTGAGATTACTGCCAGAATTTCTCATCAGCTAGACGAAGAAATGAGTAAAATACGAGCTGATATACAGGAAGCACAAGCGCTCTTTGATCCTTTGCACAGAAAGTTAAATGACGGGGTAGGAAACAGTGACGATACCGATGAAGAATACAGGTAAACGAATTGACCTAATTGCCAACCGTAAACCTCAGAGTCAGAAAGTTCTATTCGAGTTAAAAGAACGACTGAAAAAGAATAATTTTATCCTTAATGATAAAAATCCAGATATTGTTGTCTCTATTGGTGGGGATGGCATGTTGCTGTCTGCTTTTCACAAGTATGAAAATCAACTGGATAAGGTTCGGTTTATTGGTGTTCACACTGGACACTTAGGCTTTTATACAGACTATCGGGATTTTGAGTTGGACCAATTGGTCACAAATTTACAGCTGGATAATGGGGCCCGTGTTTCTTATCCACTATTAAGCGTTAAAATCTTTCTTGAAAACGGAGAGGTAAAGTCTTTCCGAGCACTGAACGAAGCAAGTATTCGTCGTGCAGATCGTACAATGGTAGCAGATGTTATTATCAACCATGTACCCTTTGAACGCTTTCGTGGTGACGGCCTAACAGTTTCAACGCCTACTGGAAGTACTGCTTATAATAAATCACTTGGTGGAGCAGTACTGCACCCGACTATAGAGGCCCTGCAATTGGCTGAAATTGCTAGTTTGAACAACCGAATCTACCGCACACTTGGTTCTTCAATCATCGTTCCTAAGAAAGATAAGATTGAATTGATACCAACTCGTAATGACTATCATACAATCTCGATTGATAATAGTATCTATTCTTTCCGAAATATTGAGAAAATAGAGTACCAGATTGACCATCACAAAATTCATTTTGTAGCGACACCAAGTCATACCAGTTTTTGGAATCGTGTTAAAGATGCCTTTATTGGTGAGGTGCACGAATGAGGTTTCAGTTTATTGCCGACGAACATGTCAAGGTAAAAACCTTTTTAAAAAAACACGAAGTTTCTAAAGGTTTACTTGCTAAGATTAAGTTTCGAGGTGGTGATATTCGAGTGAATGGACATCCGCAGAATGCAACCTATCTTTTAGATATTGGAGATGAAGTTGTCATTGACATTCCTCCAGAGGAAGGTTTTGAAACCCTGGAAGCTATTAATTATCCTCTAAATATTCTGTTTGAAGATGATCATTTCTTGGTTATAAACAAACCTTTTGGAGTCGCGTCAATACCTAGCATCAATCATTCCAATACGATTGCAAACTTTATTAAGGGTTACTATGTAAACCAAAATTATGAGAATCAACAGGTTCACATCGTGACTCGGCTTGATCGAGACACTTCTGGTTTGATGCTTTTTGCTAAACATGGCTACGCACACGCCAGACTAGACAAACAGTTGCAAAAAAAGGCAATAGAAAAGCGTTATTTCGCTCTAGTCAAGGGAGATGGGTATCTGGAGCCTCAGGGAGAAATCATTGCACCAATAGCTCGAGATGAGGATTCCATCATTACAAGGCGAGTAGCAAAGGGTGGGAAATATGCTCACACTTCCTATCAAATAGTAAAATCTTATGGGAATATTCATCTAGTCGATATTCGTCTTCACACGGGTAGAACTCATCAGATTCGAGTACATTTCTCACATATAGGGTTTCCATTACTGGGAGATGACCTTTATGGGGGAAGCCTAGATCATGGCATAGAACGCCAAGCTCTTCATTGTCATTACTTATCGTTCTATCATCCTTTCTTAGAAGAGCAGTTAGAGCTGGAATGCCCGCTGCCGGATGATTTCGACACACTTATAACACAGTTATCAAATAATAATTTATCTTAAAAGGAGTCAAAACTCATGGAAGTTTTTGAAAGTTTGAAAGCCAACCTAGTTGGTAAAAATGCACGCATCGTCTTACCTGAAGGTGAAGAACCACGTATCCTACAAGCAACCAAGCGTTTGGTAAAAGAAACAGAAGTTATCCCTGTACTATTAGGAAACCCTGACAAAATTAAAATCTACCTTGAAATTGAAGGAATTACAGAAGGTTACGAAGTTATTAATCCAGAACATTACCCACAATTTGAAGAAATGGTAGCTTCTCTTGTTGAACGTCGTAAAGGAAAAATGACAGAAGAAGAAGCGAGAGAAGTACTCATCAATGATGTTAACTACTTTGGCGTTATGTTAGTTTATATGGGCTTAGTAGACGGTATGGTTTCAGGTGCTATTCACTCAACAGCATCGACTGTTCGTCCAGCTCTTCAAATCATCAAGACTCGTCCAAATGTTAGCCGTACTTCAGGTGCCTTCCTCATGGTTCGTGGTAGTGAGCGTTACTTGTTTGGTGACTGTGCGATCAACATCAATCCAGATGCTGATGCTTTAGCTGAAATTGCTATTAACTCAGCAATCACAGCTAAAATGTTTGGTATTGAACCTAAGATTGCTATGCTTAGCTATTCAACTAAAGGATCAGGTTTTGGTGAAAGTGTTGATAAGGTTGTTGAAGCAACTAGAATCGCACACGACTTGCGTCCAGACCTTGAAATTGATGGTGAATTACAATTCGATGCTGCCTTTGTTCCAGAAACTGCGGCTCTTAAAGCTCCTGGAAGCAACGTAGCTGGACAAGCTAACGTCTTCATCTTCCCTGGTATCGAAGCAGGTAACATTGGTTACAAGATGGCAGAACGTCTTGGTGGATTTGCTGCAGTTGGACCTGTTTTGCAAGGCCTTAACAAACCAGTAAATGACCTTTCACGTGGATGTAACTCTGACGATGTTTACAAACTAACTCTAATTACAGCAGCACAAGCTGTTCATCAATAAGAATGGTATCCCTCTTTTCCTCTTGGTAAAGGGGGATTTCCCTTTTATTAAAATATCATTCATCTGCAAAATTAGCCAAAATATGGTAAAATAGTCAGTAATCATCTATGTTTTATAGAATAAGTTTGTATGAAGAAAAGGAAATAAAATGGCAACTATTCAATGGTTTCCTGGGCATATGTCCAAAGCACGACGTCAGGTCCAGGAAAATTTAAAATTTGTTGATTTTGTGACAGTTTTAGTAGATGCACGTTTGCCCTTGTCTAGTCAAAATCCGATGCTGACTAAAATCATCGGGGACAAACCAAGACTATTGATTCTAAACAAGGCAGACCTTGCAGACCCAGCATTAACAAAAGAGTGGCGTCAGCACTTTGAATCACAAGGTATTCAGACACTTGCTATCAACTCTAAGGAACAAATAACAGTAAAAGTAGTAACGGATGCTGCTAAGAAACTCATGGCAGATAAGATTGCTCGTCAAAAAGAACGTGGAATTCAAATTGAGACCTTGCGTACCATGATTATCGGGATTCCAAACGCTGGTAAATCGACTCTGATGAACCGTTTAGCTGGTAAGAAAATTGCTGTAGTTGGAAACAAGCCTGGTGTGACAAAAGGTCAGCAATGGCTTAAAACCAATAAGGATTTAGAAATTTTGGATACTCCAGGGATTCTTTGGCCAAAATTTGAAGATGAAACTGTTGCACTCAAACTTGCCCTTACGGGAGCAATCAAGGATCAGTTACTTCCAATGGATGAGGTAACGATTTTCGGTCTCAATTACTTTAAAAAGCATTATCCCGAAAAGCTTCAAGAACGTTTTAAACAAATGAATCTGGACGATGAGGCTCCAGAAATTATCATGGATATGACGCGTATCCTTGGTTTCCGTGATGATTACGATCGTTTTTACAATCTCTTTGTCAAAGAAGTTCGTGATGGAAAACTTGGTAACTATACCTTAGATACATTGGATGATCTCAATGGCAACGATTAAAGAAATCAAAGAAGAATTAGCAAAGATAACTGAACTTGAAAGTCCCTTTTTTAAGGAATTTGAAAAAGATTCTCGTTCAGGTGTCCAAAAAGAAATTGAAAAGCGTAAAAAGGCCATCCAAGCAGAAATAGATGAAAATCTTCGCTTAGAAGCCATGCTTCGATATGAAAAAGATCTATATAGTAAAGGGATATCTCTAATTGCAGGTGTAGATGAGGTTGGACGTGGTCCGCTAGCTGGTCCAGTGGTGGCTGCTGCAGTGATTTTACCTCAAAATTGTAAAATTAAAGGTTTAAATGACAGCAAAAAAATTCCTAAGAAAAAACACGAGGAGATTTCAGGCTGTTAAAGAGAATGCTCTAGCAATCGGTATCGGGATTATGGATAATCATGTCATTGACCAAGTCAATATCTATGAAGCGACGAAACTAGCCATGAAAGAAGCTATTTATCAGCTTGAGCCACAACCAGAGCACCTCTTGATCGATGCTATGAAGTTGGACTTGCCGATTTCTCAGACATCCATCATCAAAGGGGATGCCAACTCCTTATCTATTGCAGCAGCATCGATTATAGCTAAAGTTACCAGAGATAAGATCATGGCTAACTATGACGAAGAATTTCCAGGCTATGATTTTGCTCAAAATGCTGGCTATGGAACTGCTAAGCATCTAGAAGGAATTGAAAAGCACGGTGTCACACCTATTCATCGCACCAGTTTTGAACCGATTAAAACGATCGTTTCAGAAACTAGTAAAAGATAATTAAAGGAGAGAATTATGGAGGAACAATCGGAAATACTTAGTTCCAAGAAAGAATTTGCCTTCGCGTCCAGTACGATCTTAGCTCAAGTAGGGCGAGGTATTATTGTCGGATTAGTCGTAGGAATTATTGTCGGATCATTTCGATTTTTGATCGAAAAAGGCTTTCATATCGTTCAAGGTTTTTATCAAGACCAAGAAAATCTGATACGGAATCTATTGATTATTTTCCTTCTTTATCTTTTTATATGCTGGCTTAGTGCCAAATTAACACGCTCAGAAAAAGATATTAAAGGATCAGGAATTCCTCAAGTTGAAGCGGAGTTAAAAGGTCTCATGTCTCTCAATTGGTGGAGTGTTCTTTGGAAGAAATATATTCTCGGTATCTTAGCCATTGCGAGTGGACTCATGCTCGGTCGTGAAGGTCCCAGTATCCAGCTAGGTGCCGTAGGAGGAAAAGGAATTGCTAAATGGCTCAAGTCTAGCCCTGTTGAGGAGCGTTCTTTGATTGCTAGCGGAGCTGCTGCTGGACTTGCTGCAGCCTTTAATGCACCGATTGCGGGGTTATTATTTGTAGTAGAAGAAGTCTATCACCATTTTTCACGATTCTTCTGGGTTTCTACCTTGGCTGCTAGTCTAGTAGCAAACTTTGTTTCCCTTCTCATCTTTGGCTTAACACCTGTGCTTGATATGCCTGATAATATTCCTCACATGAGTTTGAGTCAATATTGGATTTATCTGGTTATGGGGATTTTTCTTGGAGTTTCTGGATATCTATATGAGAAAGCCGTTCTAAATGTCGGAAAAGTATATGATTGGATTGGGAAAAAGGTTCACATTGACAAAGCTTATCATCCAATTTTTGCTTTTATCCTGATTATTCCTGTGGGAATATTCCTGCCACAGATACTTGGTGGAGGCAATCATGTTGTCTTATCCTTAACAGAACAGGATTTTAGTTTTCAAATTCTCTTGGCTACTTTATTATTCGCTTTATCTGGAGTATGATCAGTTATGGTAGTGGACTGCCAGGTGGTATTTTCTTGCCAATTTTAGCTTTAGGATCCTTACTTGGTGCCCTGGTAGGTGTTATTTGTGTCAATCTTGGCCTTGCTAGCCAACAGCAATTTCCTATCTTTGTGATTCTTGGAATGAGTGGATATTTTGGTGCTATCTCAAAAGCACCTTTGACAGCTATGATTCTTGTGACTGAGATGGTCGGAGATATCCGTAATCTCATGCCTTTAGGTATGGTGACCCTAGTTGCCTATATTGTTATGGATCTGCTCAAAGGGGCGCCCGTCTATGAAGCCATGCTAGAAAAAATGTTACCTGAATCAGCAACTGATGATGGAGAAATTACCCTAATTGAAATTCCAGTATCAGACAAAATAGCTGGTAAGCAAGTACATGAACTCAATTTACCACACAACGTACTCATCACAACCCAAGTACATAATGGGAAAAGTAAGACAGTTAATGGATCTACAAGGATGTATCTAGGTGATATGATTCATCTCGTGATTCCAAAAAGTGAAATTGGAAAAGTGAAAGATTTACTACTATAAAAAAACATAATTTAAGTTATGTAAATTTAGAAACAAAAAAAGATCAGGGAAATATATTTATTGCATAATTTTGTTTATGTACAAAAATGTAACTCTTAAACTGTTTTTTTTATAACCAAATGGAGATGAGATGCTATGAGTAGAAATAAAGCTCTTGCAGTTTATTTATTTGGGACTTTTTAGTCAATTATTATTAGTTTGTTTAATTTTATTTTTTTCTGTAATCATTATGGCGTTCATTCTGTTCTAGTAAATGTTTTTCGGAGTAATGATTGGTGGAATCTCTACAGCCTTATGGGGTAGCATTGTTGCCATTTGCTATTATGAGATTGACTTAAAGAAAATAATAAAAGATTTTTTTAACATTCAGACCAGTTACCAACATTATTTATTAGCATTTTTTTCTTATTATTCTTGATTTCTCTTTTCTATTTTTTTGGGGGAAAATCGTACAATTTATCTGGTATCTTCCTTTTCTGATGTTTTTCAAGTTTATTGTATTTGGCGGTTTGGAGGAAATTGGTTGGAGATATGTATTTCAGCCACTTTTACAAGAAAAGTTCCACTATTTTCAAGCGACAATTTTAACATTTATCATATGGTCAATTTGGCATTTATTGTTCTTTTTATATAGATGGTTCTCTAGCCATCCTTCAAATAGTACCTTTTTTTATTTGGGTTTGCTGACAAATTCGTTTATTCTTTCAGCTCTTTATTTAAAAAAACAAAAAAATCTCTGGATTTGTGTGATGATACATTCAATGATTAATGTATTTTTCTCAATTGACTATGAGTGACGACCATTACGGAATGTATCTAATCAGAATTATTGTTATTGTTGCATCGTGTTATCTAGTAATGTCTAGCAAAGTTAAGTATAAAAGCATATTAATAGTATTTAGAATAATTTTTGAACATTTAATAGAGAGTTAAAAAATCCAAATCACTTTGTTGATTTGGATTTTATTGATTTTAGAGAAAAATTATAAGTTTATGTAAAAGTTATTTAAACATTGATAGAAAAAAACTAAAAAGTTAATGTACATTTGAACAATTTTTAGTTTTTCGCTTAAATATAGTACATAATTAAGAATAATTAGCTCAAGAAAAAAACTTTTTGGTTATCTAAAAATTGTATAGCTTATTTAAACATTCCTAAATCTCCCCTATAACATCTTTCCGAAAAAAACTATAATTTTCTTGAAAAAAATATCTGGATATGCTATACTACTAGTATAGAAAGATTTGGAGAAAAACATGAAACGTGAGATCTTATTAGAACGTATTGATAAACTCAAACAAGTCATGCCCTGGTATGTTTTGGAATACTATCAATCGAAACTGGCCGTTCCCTACAGTTTTACGACCTTGTACGAATACCTAAAGGAATACGATCGATTTTTCACCTGGGTCTTGGAATCTGGTATATCAGATGCTGACACCATGGCCAATATTCCTTTAGATGTTCTGGAGAACATGACCAAGAAAGACATGGAATCCTTTATTCTGTATTTGCGTGAACGTCCTCTTCTCAATGCCAATACGACTAAAAATGGGGTTTCTCAAACAACCATTAACCGTACCCTTTCTGCACTTTCTAGTCTTTATAAGTATTTGACTGAGGAAGTTGAAAATGAGCAAGGGGAACCTTATTTCTACCGTAATGTCATGAAGAAGGTTGCAACCAAGAAAAAGAAAGAAACCTTAGCTGCTCGAGCTGAAAATATCAAGCAAAAGCTCTTTTTAGGTGATGAGACAGAAGATTTCCTGAACTATATCGACCAGGAATACCCTCAAACACTCTCAAATCGCGCCTTATCCTCTTTTAATAAGAATAAAGAGCGAGATTTAGCCATTATCGCACTCCTTCTTGCCTCTGGTGTCCGTCTCTCTGAGGCGGTCAATTTAGACCTACGTGACCTCAATCTTAAGATGATGGTGATTGACGTCACTCGAAAAGGTGGAAAACGTGACTCCGTTAATGTTGCTGCCTTTGCTAAGCCTTATTTAGAACAATATCTCGCTATTCGAGACAAACGTTATAAGACAGAAAAGACCGATACAGCCCTCTTCTTAACCTTATATCGAGGGGTTCCGAATCGGATTGATGCTTCTAGTGTCGAAAAGATGGTGGCCAAGTATTCAGAAGACTTCAAAGTCCGTGTGACACCCCATAAGCTTCGCCATACCCTAGCAACTCGTCTCTATGATGCAACCAAATCCCAAGTTTTGGTCAGCCATCAGCTAGGACATGCCAGCACACAAGTTACCGACTTGTATACTCATATCGTAAACGACGAACAGAAAAATGCTTTGGATAGCTTGTGAGATACATAATATAATTTATGTAACATATAGTTGTAAAAAAAGAAGCTGGATATAACCAACTCCTTTTTTTATTTATTCTACAACAGCTTCGGCAATTTCTTCTGCAGTTATTCCTGCGAAGTAACGACCTAGGTTAATGGTTTGAAGGGCTTTGAGGACGTCTTCACGTTCGTATTTAATGCCACGAAGGACATCTTCTACTGCTGCTACGTCTTCGATACCAAAGAAGTCACCGTAAATCTTGATGTCTTGAATTTTTGACTCAATAACATTAGCAAAGATTTCAACTTTACCGCTTGGGAATTTAGTTCCACGACGGACATTGTATTCAGGTGATTTCCCATAGTTCCAATCCCAAGTTCCAAACTTAGTTTCTTTGATGCGATTGATTTCAGCCAATTCTTCATCAGAGAATACATACTCAGTCATCTCTGGGTATTCTTTTTTCATGTATTCCAAGAGTAAATCACGGAATTCTTCAACAGTAATTTTTTCTGGTAATTCATCGATGATGTTGGTCACACGAGCACGAACGGATTTAACACCTTTAGACTCGAACTTATCTTTAGATACTTTAAGTGCATTAGCAAGGACAGACAAATCAACGTCAAAGAGAAGGCATCCATGGTGCATGATGCGTCCATTGATATAAGCTTGAGCATTCCCACAGAATTTCTTGCCGTCAATTTCTAAGTCGTTACGACCTGTAAATTCAGCCTTAACACCAAGTTGAGCTAAAGTATTGATGACTGGAGTTGAGAAACTCTTAAAGTCAAATGCTTTAGTTTCATCTTCTTTAGAAATGATGGTATAGTTAAGGTTGTTCAAATCATGGTAAACAGCTCCACCACCACTGATACGACGTACTACTTCAATTCCATTTTCACGAACATAATCACGGTTAATTTCTTCGATGGTATTTTGGTGACGACCTACAATAATAGACGGTTTGTTAATCCAAAGAATAAAGATTTGATCTTCATCAAGGAGATGTTTAAAAGCATACTCTTCTAAAGCAATATTAAAAGCAGTTTCATTTGAATGATTGATAATGTATTTCATAAGATACCTTCTAATACGATAGAGACTGGAAAAAATTCCAGTCTAATCCATCTATTTTTATTTTTTCTTAGGTGAATGAATAGCCATTCCAAGAACATCAGCAAATGCTTCGTACATAACTTCAGAATATGTTGGGTGACCATGGATTGTCTTCAGCATTTCTTCAACAGTGATTTCCATTTCGATGATGCTTGACGCTTCATTGATCAACTCTGCAGCTGCAGGACCAATGATGTGAACACCGAGGATTTCACCATATTTCTTGTCTGCAATAACTTTAACAAATCCTTGAGCCGCATCTGATGCAATGGCACGTCCGTTTGCAGCAAAGTTGAATTTACCGATTTGGACATCATATTTCTCACGAGCTTGTTCTTCTGTCAAACCAACTGCCGCTACTTCTGGAAGTGTGTAAATAGCTGCCGGAGTCAAGTTCAATTTAGCAACATGGTGATTTCCTTTAAGGGCATTTTCAGCAGCTACTTCACCCATACGGAAGGCAGCGTGAGCCAACATCTTGGTACCATTGATGTCACCTGGTGCATAAATACCAGGAACAGAAGTTTCCATGTACTCGTTAACTTTGATACGACCACGGTCTAACTCAAACTCAACTTCACCAATTCCTTCGAGATCTGGAACACGACCGATTGAAAGAAGGGCTTTATTTGCGATGATATCATCTTTTCCTTCAACCTTGATACGGAGTTTGCCATCTTCTTCAATGATTTCTTGAAGTTTTGTACCTGTCAAGATAGTCATACCTTTGCGTTCAAGAATCAAGCGAAGGTTCTTAGATACTTCCGCATCCATAGCTGGAACAATGCGGTCCATCATTTCAATAACAGTTACTTTAGAACCAAATGTCATGAAGGCTTGACCAAGCTCGATACCGACAACCCCACCACCAATGATAACGAGGCTTTCTGGTACTTCGTTCATTTCAAGGATATCGTCACTAGTCATCACAAGTGATGATTCCATACCAGGAACGTTAATCTTACTTACTTTAGAACCACCAGCAAGGATGATTTTCTTAGTTTCAAGTAATTCAGTACCGTTTACCAAGACATTCTTATCTTTCGTAATAGTACCGATACCCTTATGAACATCAACTCCATAGCTACGAAGAAGTCCTGCGACACCACCAACAAGAGTATTCACAACTTTAGATTTAGTTTCTAAAAGTTTGTCCATATCTACAGTGAAGTTAGGATTTTCAATCACGATACCACGATTGGCAGCATGACCGATATTCTCAATAATTTCAGCGTTGTGAAGGTAAGTCTTAGTTGGGATACATCCGCGGTTCAAACAAGTTCCACCAAGTTCAGATTTCTCAACAAGGGCAACCTTACCACCTAATTGAGCTGCTTTAATGGCAGATACATAACCAGCAGGTCCACCACCAATAACGACGATATCGTAAGCATCATCGCTCTTACCATCATCGTTTGAAGCACTTGCTGCAGGTGCTGGGCTAGCTTCTGGTGCAGCTGCTCCAGCTGATGGGATGTTTTCACCTTCCTCACCAAGATATCCGATAACTTCAGTAACAGGAACAGTCTCGCCGTCCCCTTTCAGGATAGCGATCAAATAACCGTCTTCTTCAGCTTCCAATTCCATGCTGACTTTGTCAGTCATGATTTCCAAAAGGATTTCTCCTTCTTTTACAAATTCTCCGACTTTTTTATTCCATTGGACGATTTGTCCTTCTGTCATATCCACGCCGGCTTTTGGCATAATTACTTCTAAGGCCATATCTTACTTCCTTTATCTATATTTCTAAAAATAAACTCTTTAAACCAACATTGAGATTGGATTTTCAATCAAAGCTTTCAAGTCTTTCATAAACTTAGCACCAGCCATACCATCTACGACACGGTGGTCAATTGTCAAACCAAGACTCATAATTGGACGAATCACAATTTCACCATTCACTACAACTGGTTTCTCAACTGTTGAGCTAACACCCAGGATGGCTGAGTTGGGTTGGTTAATGATTGGACCGAATGATTGAACTCCAAACATTCCCAAGTTACTGATTGTGAAGGTTGAATTTTGCAATTCGCTAGGAGCTAGTTTACCATCCAAAGTACGTCCGATAACATCTTTGAAGGCAACTACCAACTCAGACAAGCTCATTTTTTCAGCATTATAAACAACTGGCGTCATCAAACCATTATCCATTCCAACAGCCATCGCAAGGTTGACATAGTTGTGAGTGATAATTGTCTTACCATCTTCCGTTAATGAAGCGTTAATGTACGGGTGTTTCATAAGAGTCTTAACAACCGCAAGTGAAAGCAAGTCTGTAACGGTAATTTTCTTACCAGTTGCTTCCATGATTGGATCAAGGACTTTCTTACGAAGGGCGAGCATTTCAGACATATCGACATCATAGTTAAGCGTGAAGGTTGGTGCAGTCAAGTATGACTCAACCATACGTTGAGCAATAACCTTACGCATTGGTGTCATTGGAATACGCTCAATTTCCCCATAAGGAGTTACGTTATCTGGAACTTCTTCCACTTTTTCAATCTGAGAAGGTGACTTAATCGTATCGTTTTCAATATTTTCCGGAAGGAAAGCTAAAACATCCTTCTTCATAATCTTGCCACGATGACCAGTTCCTTTGATTTCCTGCCATGCAATGTTATGTTCAAGGGCAATTCGTTTTGCAAGTGGTGAAATGCGAACCACATTAGTGTCTTTAAATGTTTCCACGTCTTCTTTGTGGACACGACCGTTTGCGCCTGAGCCAGAAATATCGTAGAGATTAATTCCTAAATCATCCGCTAATTTTCTAGCTGCAGGAGTCGCTCTTAGCTTATCATCAGCCATGACCTCTCCTATTCTATACTAAGATATTAAGGACGAAGAGAACTTTGCATCTATAGATACAAAGCATCTCGTCCAAATAAATTTATTTACATAATTTCTTTTATGTATTATTGTTTGTTGTGAGTTTTACGGATTGCATCTTTGATGCTTTCAACTGTCGGAATCATTGCATTTTCAAGATTTTGTGCATAAGGCATTGGTACATCCTCACCTGCACAACGGCGAATAGGTGCATCTAAATAATCGAATGCTTCTGATTCTGAGATAATAGCTGAAATTTCACCGATAAAACCACTTGTCTTGTGGGCATCGTTGACAAGAACTACTTTTCCAGTCTTCTTAACTGAGTTAATGATGATTTCTTTATCAAGTGGAACCAAAGTACGTGGGTCTACTACTTCTACTGAGATGCCTTCTTCAGCCAATTCTTCAGCTGCTTGCATCACACGACGAAGCATTTTACCGTATGTTACTACAGTTACATCAGTTCCTTCGCGTTTGATTTCTCCAACACCAAGTGGGATAGTATAGTCTGGATCAACAGGAACTTCACCTTTTTGGTTAAATTCTGATTTGTATTCAAGAATGATAACAGGGTTGTTGTCACGGATAGAAGACTTAAGAAGTCCCTTCATATCAGCTGGTGTTCCTGGAGCTACAACCTTCAATCCTGGGATATGAGTGAACCATGATTCCAATGATTGTGAGTGTTGTGCTGCAGAACCTACTCCGTTACCAGCGGCACAGCGGATTGTAATTGGTACTTGACCTTTACCACCAAACATGTAACGAGTTTTAGCTGCTTGGTTGACGATATTATCCATGGCAATAACAGAAAAGTCCATGAAAGTCATGTCAACGATTGGGCGAAGTCCAGTCATAGCAGCACCAGCAGCTGCTCCAGAAATAGCTGCTTCTGAAATAGGACAGTCACGAACACGTTCTGGTCCAAATTCTTCAAGCATACCTACAGATGTACCAAAGTCTCCACCAAAGACACCGACATCTTCACCCATCAAGAGTACATTTTCGTCGCGACGCATTTCCTCAGACATTGCAAGGATAATGGTATCGCGGAAAGACATTAATTTTGTTTCCATATTTCTCTACTTCTCCTTAGTCTGCGTAAATATCTTCAAAAGCTGATTCTAGTGGAGGGAATGGACTTTCTTCTGCAAACTTAACAGATGCTTCCACTGCTTCCTTGACTTGTGCTTGAATTTCTTCGAGTTCTTCTGCACTAGCAATTTTATTTTCAACAAGATACTTGCGAAGGTTTTCGATTGGATCTTTTTCTTTCCACTCATCGACTTCTTCACGTGTACGATATTTACCAGGGTCGGATGATGAGTGACCAAGCCAACGATAGGTTACACTTTCGATTAATACAGGGCCTTTACCAGAACGAACGTGGTCAACTGCTTTCTTAAATCCTTCATAGACATCGATAACATTGTTACCGTCTTCGATAAACATTCCTGGAATACCGTAAGCAGCACTACGCTCATGGATATGCTTGACATTTGTCATTTTCTTAATATCAGCAGAGATTCCATAACCGTTATTGATACAGTAGAAAATTACTGGAAGATTCCAAATTGAAGCCATATTAACAGCTTCGTGGAATACACCTTCATTCGTCGCTCCATCACCAAAGAAGCAGACAACGATTTTACCAGTGTTTTTCATTTGTTGAGTAAGGGCTGCGCCTACTGCGATTCCCATACCACCACCTACAATACCGTTGGCACCAAGGTTACCTGCATCAAGGTCGGCGATGTGCATTGATCCACCTTTACCTTTACAAGTTCCAGTATACTTACCAAGGATTTCAGCCATCATACCATTAAGGTCGATTCCTTTAGCAATGGCTTGTCCGTGACCACGGTGGTTTGATGTTATGAGGTCGTCTTCGTTTAGAGCTAACATAGCCCCAACGTTTGCAGCTTCCTCACCAACAGAAAAGTGCGTCATACCTGGCACTTTTCCTTTTTTTACTAATTGAGCAATTTTTAAATCCATACGACGAATTTCTTCCATCTTACGGAACATCTCAAGCAAAAGATTTTTATCTAAAGTTGACATAATCTTGCCTTTCTAAGTTTAATTTCTTATAGTTCTATTCTAACTTATAGGTTAACTATAGTCAAAGATTATGCTTGATATTTTTTCACAATATAAAAAAGAAAAGTCAATGAAATCAAGACTTTTCTTTACTTAAAATGGCTATTTCACAAACTGATTTCCATGGATATTTTCAACAAATTATTTGAATCTTTTCATAATAACTTGTAAACGCCACTGATAGAGTAATCCGCTGACAACTAAACTTACGATAAGACCTATCCAATATGAATAAGCATCGAGATTTGTTGAATAATCTAGAAACAAACCAAGAGGGATAGCAACTCCCCAGTATCCAAGGAGACCAAGGTAGAAAGGTATGACAGTATCTTTGTAGCCTCGTAAAATCCCTTGTAATGGTGCCGCAAATGTATCAGCTAACTGGAAAAATAAGCTATAGGTCATAAAACTAGCAGTTAGTTGAATAAACTCTGGATCATGACCATAGAGACTGGCAACATTTTCTCTAAAAACATACAGAAAAGAAAGTGTTAAAATTGCGAATGTCATCGCTGATAGTCGTCCGATTTTTATGTATTTCTTAGCATCCTCTAGACGTTTAGCACCAACTTCGTAAGAAACAACAATAGCCATCGCTGTTGAAATGCTCATAGGAAAGGCGTACATGAGAGATGAAAAGTTCATGGCAGACTGATGACTAGCTATTATCAATGATGAAAACTTCGCCATAATCAAGCCAACGGCTGAAAAAATAGCAACTTCTGCAAATACAGTTCCACCAATAGGCAACCCCAGTTTTATCGCTTCTTTTATTTTATTCCTGTCTAAAGGTAGTCGGTTTTGTAAGTGTAGTTCTTTTAATTTTTCTTGTTTAAGAAGGACTAGTATAGATATACCCAACAAGGCCCAATAAGCCATAGAGGTCCCAAGTCCCGCTCCAGCTCCTCCCAACTCAGGAAAACCAAAGGCACCATAAATCAATAAATAGTTAAAACCACTATTGAGAGGGAGCAATAAAAGCATCAAATACATGGACAACCTTGTCAATCCAAGTGCATCCAGTAACGAACGAATAACACTAAAGAGTAAGAGAGGAATAATCCCTATTGCTAAAAACCATAGATAACGAACTGCTATATTTGCTACCGCCGCTTCTAATCCCATATTATTTAGAACTAGAGGAGCAACTAGAAAAACTAAAACAAATAGAAAAATGGATAAGCCAAGCGAAAGATAAAGAAACTGATAGAAATCAGAAGCCACTTCTTCTTTTTTTCCACGTCCTAAATGATGTCCAACTATAGGGACTAAGGCAGAAACAATACCTGTTAAAAAAGTAAAGAAAGGATTCCACAAGCTAGTAGCCATTGATACACCAGCTAAATCAATCGTATTATACTGGCCGGTCATGGTCGTATCAACAAAGGAAGCCGAATAATTTGCGAATTGATAAACCAAAATAGGGAAGAAAATCTTAAGAAATAAAATGAACTTGTCTTTAAAATGATGGGTTGGATACATACAGACTCTCTCTAAATTTAAATTTTATAGAGCAGTATTTCATCTAGTTTTTGTAAACAATCTGTCCATTACAAATAGTGTATTTTACCTGCCCTTTTAAAGTTTCACCGATAAATGGTGAATTAGATGCTTTAGAAGCAAAGTGTGTGTCTACAATTCGGTCAGCTTTGTCATCGAAAATGGTAATGTCAGCTGGACCATTTTCAGCCAAATAACCTGCTTCAAAATGATACAATTTTGCTGGATTTACAGTCATTTTTTCTAATAATTCCATCAAGCTTAGCTCACCAGCTTCGACTAAGTAAGTTAAACCAAGTGACAATGAAGTTTCCAGTCCTGTCATACCTGAAGGAGCTTTGGTGATATCCTCGACATTCTTTTCATCAGCATGGTGAGGCGCGTGATCTGTCGCAATTACTGAAATGACACCTGACTTGAGTCCTTCAATAACTGCACGGCGGTCAGACTCCAAGCGAAGTGGTGGATTCATCTTAGCATTACTTCCCTTAGTCAAGAGAAGCGCTTCAGTCTTAGAGAAATGTTGCGGTGCTACTTCTGCAGTTACGTTTGCTCCCAAACCTTGAGCGAACTCTACAACCTTAACACTTTCTTCCTTGGATAAGTGCTGGATATGAACATGGGCTTTTGTTGCATAGGCGATCATGACATCACGTGCAATCATTGCATACTCTGCAACCCCTGTAGCACCACAAATATGGAAGTGTTCTTTAGCAATATTTTCATTAAAACCTAGCGTACCATTCAGACCAGGATCTTCCTCGTGTAAGCTGATAAATGTGTTGAGTTTTTTAGCCTCTTCCATAGCTTCCTTGACCACTTTACTGCTTTCAAGAGGAATACCATCATCTGAAAAACCAACAGCTCCAGCTTCTAAAAGCGCCTTAAAGTCAGTCAAGTCTTGACCATTAAAGTTCTTGGTAATCGTTGCTACAGACTTAACATTAATTTTTTCCTTTGCCGCAGATTGAAGAACTTCTTGTAAGGTTTCTACGTCAGAGATCGTTGGATTAGTATTAGCCATCATGACAACTGTCGTAAAACCACCTGCAGCTGCTGCTAAAGCACCTGTATGAATGTCTTCTTTATGAGTTTGACCAGGTTCACGGAAATGAACATGGATATCAACCAAACCGGGTGCAACTACATGGTCAGTTGCATCAATGACCTCTGCATCTTTTTCACTAATTTGTGGTGCAATTTTGATAATTTTACCATCTTCAACCAAGACATCACACACTTGATCCAAACCAGACTTAGGATCCATTACTCGACCATTTTTAATTAGTAACATCTGTTTTCTCCTTTATTCGTAGAAATCCACTTGGGTATCCAATAACTTATCACCATCATAAACAAACTTTGCTGAAAAGAATGGTTTATCTTCTAAAAGCCACTCTACGAAGGTGTGGTCTCCTTCCCAGGTTGGTTTGCTTAAAACCTCATCATAAGGAACCCATTCTAAAGTCCCTTCATTACAGTCAATTAAATCACCCTCAAACTCCGTCACCTTAAACACATAGGTGTACCAGTCTAAATCTGGTGTAAATTCAGGAAAGGTGATTACACCTTTGAGAACTGGCTTAGCCTTCAATCCTGTTTCTTCTAAAATTTCGCGGGCAGCACATTCTTGTGGAGTTTCTCCACGCTCTAACTTTCCACCTACACCGATCCATTTTCCTTCATGGACATCATTAGGCTTTTTATTGCGATGAAGCATGAGCAGTTCTTTTCCATTATCAATGTAGCAGATCGTCGCTAACTGAGGCATATTCTCTCCTTATCTAAGCCAATCAATCGGCTCTTGTCCTGTCTCTGTTAAGAATGTATTAGCCTTGGAAAAAAAGGCTTGGAACCCCAAAAATCCTCTGTAAACGGAAAGAGGACTGGGATGGGCTGATTCAATGATCAAGTGCTGAGGATTTGTAACCAGAGCCTTCTTTTTTTACGAGCGTAAGTCCCCCACAGTACAAAAAAACCACAGGCCTATCAAGATTATTGACGACCTTAATCACAGCATCTGTAAAAGGCTCCCATATCTGACCTGCGTGACCATTGGCCTGACCAGCAGGAACAGTTAGACAAGCATTGAGAAGTAAGACACCTTGCTCAGACCAAGTTGTCAAATCATGGGATTCCTTAACTCCAATATCATCTGCTAATTCTTTCAAGATGTTTTGCAAGGATGGAGGAGCTGGAATAGAGTCAGGTACAGAAAAAAACTCAAGCCCTGAGCCTGACCTGGTCCGTGATAGGGATCTTGCCCTAGAATCACCACCTTAACCTCTTCTAGAGGAGTTGTCAATAGCGCTTGAAAAACACTTTTTTTCCTTAGGTGGATAGACTGTACCTTGAGCATATGCTTGCTCCATAAACTGATTGATTTTCCCGAAATACCCTTCAGGTAATTGCTCCTTAATGAGCGTATGCCAGGATGAGTGTTCCATGGTCTACTCCTTCATTTTTACTGCCTCTATTATAGCAAAAAGTGGCTATTGAAACCACTTTTTACAGTTCTTAGATATACTGTTATCGATCCTAGTATTGGACATTACTATTTACATGAAAGAGACAGGATTAATCATCCATTAAAAACTTTCCGATTGTATCCAAAGCATAGCATAGGAAAGTTGATTGTTTACAGACTTCATCCGTTCAAAATTAGCGTCCATATAGTAGAGTTCAGATAAGCCACCCCTAGGGAGAAAGAGCGAATGGTGAATATTCATCTTATCACGTGTACTTAACTCTATATGATTGCTTATGAAATACTTTAACTCTTTTAACGAATCTACTTAAGCAACCACACCTTTTAACTGATACTTCTCAATGAGGTTTAGCAAGTTATCAATCTCTTCAATCACATTAGTTTCTATATCATCACCTCTTAGGAAAATCACTAGATAGCATCTAAACAATCTAGTAAATCTTGGTAAGAATGGACTTCGTAAGTCGGTTGAGCACCTGTCTTGTTTGCTAGATAATGGGGGTTGTACCAGATGGTAGCTATGCCAGCATTATTGCCACCTTGAATATCAGCTGTTAGGGAGTCTCCAATCATCAGGACTTTTTCTTTGCTAAAACCTGGAATCTTCTGGCCGATTTTTTCATAGAATAGTGCATCCGGTTTTTGCGTTTGCAATTGTTCAGAGATGAACACTTGGTTGAAATAGGGAGCCAGACCCGATTGAGCCAAACGACCTGTCTGAATGGCAGTTATCCCATTTGTCGCAGCATAGAGCTCATAACCACGATCAATCAGGATATCTAAGAGTTCCAAAGCACCAGAAAACACCTGGCCCTGTTGAGCTAAATAAAACTGATAGCGATTGGCTAAATTTTTTCCATCTTTCTCTATTCCAAAATGCTCAAACAGTTTTGAAAATCGTGTATCCACTAATTCCTGTTTTGTAATTTTCTTTAGCTCTAAATCCTTCCAGAGCGCCTTGTTCATAGGAACGTAATAATCTTTGAAGGCTTGGATATCCGTAACTCCTCCTTCTTTAAGAAGTTGTGTTAAAGCTACATCCTCAGCAGCATCAAAATCAAGCAAGGTGTGGTCTAGGTCGAAGAGTAGAAATTTATAAGTCAATTTTAAAGTTTTCCTTTCTAGTAAGGTACTAGAGCAAAAAAAGGGCGTTGAAATTTTTACTACTTCTTTTTACCAGAATAAATTTTATTTAATACAAAAGGTACGGTGCTAAGTGCAATACCTCCCATTACTTTCCCTGCTTTACGTATTCCATTAAACGTCTTATTTCTACATGATTCACACTTATTATATTTATAATCTTTTGGGAGGGTTCTGCCACATTTTTTACAAGTATTTTTTTCTATCATATTAATTCCTCTGTTTCAATTTCTTTTAAATTATTTGGTAATTCTAGAATAGTTGTCTTAATTTTTGTTAGCTCTTCGGTCCAATAATTTGTTGGAGATGGATCAAGTAAATCCAATCGTTCAACCAAATATGGTGTGGCTAGATATGTATTATTAATGAAATTTGCAAAATAGTCGAGACTTTTCTGAGCGGCTTTCACCTCACCCAATTCATTATAAGCCAATGCGGCTGATAATGAAACAATATTTACTGCAGATAGTCCATCTCTTATTTCATTAATTCTAGAGTCAATTTTTTCTTGTTTAACACCTTTTAATAATTTACCAAAAGTATCTTCAGGTTGTTCTTGAACGAAATTAACATTAGATTTTTGACTTAACATCAAAAGATTGCGACTATCTTCAGCATCAGATATTACCTGTAGGAGCATTGAAGCTCTTAACTGTGGATTTACTATTTCCCTTGCTTGAATTAATTTTTGTTGACAACTGTATGCTATGGCCAATCTGTCAGACTCTTGTCCTTTTCTGACATCTGCAATCGCTAGCTGAACATTTTCAATCTGCTCTGCGAGTCGTGCCATTTGAAGTTGTGACGAGTAGTTTGATATTTTTTCAGTAATTTCCGGTGCAAGTTTCACAGTTTCCAAGGGTACTGTTGCAACAATTTTCCCTGTATCCGTATTCAATAATGTAGCCATTAATGAACCATCTTTTTTGGTCATTAATTTTAAAACACCTTTTGCAATCGCTTGCTTTTGTTCGTCAGATAACACTGCCTTCAACATTTCTTCCGGGATACTTGCCCTTAGAGTGTTAATAAATGATGGAGCTGTATAGAGCAACTTCTCTATTTGTGAAAAAATTGTGTTCGCATTATTTAATAAAGGCCTCGCTATTTCCGGGAGTTTACTGAGCACACTTGTAGGATTAGATACATACTCCTCAACGTCTAAAATATCATAATCATCTGGACCAAAATATAAAATTTCTTCATCCATAAATTTACCCCTTTCAGATTGTACATTGTATTTAGTATTTTAAATGAATGATATTTACAAAAATCTACACATTACTCTAATTATACCACTTAAAAGCTTGTAAATATATATCTCATTAGTTATTTTCATTTATTTATATCAATAAACTTCTACTGATTACGAAGAGTAGAAATTTATAAGACATCTAATTTTATTCCCTCATTTTTATAGTTTTTCACTTAGTTCAAAGTATAGCACAAACAAAAACTATTAACCAAGTATAGAAATTTTTATGTTGGAAAAATTTCAATTAAAAAAATCTTAAATCTAACAGTCCTTAAATTACTAGTTAAAACTACAAAAAAATATAGTAAATTTTTTTAAAAATTCTTTAGAAATAACCTATCTAATTTGAGAAGAAATCCTATATTTGCTTTTTTCCTAACTTTATTAAAAAAATGAAGCGTATTTATATGTTTTTTTATTTATTGAATACATAAATTATATAATAATTTAAAAAAACTTATATTTTATTAATAATTTGACACCTTAAACATTGATGTCCCTATTTTATTGTGATATAATTCACGATATAGGGGAGTTTTAGTGTTAGACTAGGAGGAGGCTTGGTTAAGGTTTGTCTATAAAATTAACCTATATGGCTAACTCGTCTTTCAGTTTGTGATTGACGCTACTTTATATTATATTTAGAAACTATCTTAAATTTATAAGAAGGATGTATATGATGAACAAAAAGAAAAAGTTTAGTATTTTCTCATTTTTGATCTTTGTATTGACAACTATTTTCGTATTTAGTTTGAATAAGACATTTGCTGAAACTCCTGAGGTTTCAGTAACTGGAAAATTCGTAGATACAATCCAAAATGTTAAGGTATCAAATAATGAAGGCGGTGTTCTCGACTGGGACTTAAAACAGTGGGCAACCTTCCGAATTAACGCTGATTATGATTTATCTGGTAAAAATGTTAAAGCAGGAGATTCAACTGTTATTACAGTTCCAGATGCTTTAATGATTACTTCAACTTCATTTAAGATTCGTGATATCAATACAAATGAAGTTATCGCAAATGCTGATGTAAATCCAAATAATAAATCCATCACAATAACCTATACAGATTATGTTGAAAAACACTCTGATACAAAAGGATCGTTCTTCTTTTACGCTCGTATAGATTTCAAAAAACACCCACAAAAAGGTGAGGTGCCGGTAGAAATCACCATTAACAAAGAAACAAAATTTGGTGGTAAAGTTTCATTTACTGGTGTTGGTGATGGAGATCCTAATGAATTAAAGAAAACTAGTTGGGTTCATTCAGATAATCCTAGAATAATTACCTATGGAATCTCAATTAATCAAAAGAAACAAAGTATTAAAGAAGTGACTATTGAGGACAAGTTACAATTCACGAATGCGTCCTATGTAAAAGATAGCTTCCGTGTGACAAAAGGAGAAATGTCTTTTGTCGATGGCGAATGGCAATTTAATAACACTTCTGATGTAACCAATGAACATCCGGTTACTGTTAGCGCTGATGGACAATCATTCTCTGTTAGTCTTGGAGATGTTGCTGAAACGGATCAGTATCGTATTACTTATGATGTTCAGTTAAATTATTCACCTGTCGATGGAGAAGTTTTAAAAAATGAAGCTACATTAAAAGGTAAAGGAATTGTTATCAAAGAAGCTTTGAATAAAGCTGCAGTTCAAATTGCAGGTGGTTCTGGTCTTGGTTATGTTTACTCAATCAATATCCAAAAAGTTGATAATGAGAATCAACCGCTTAAAGGTGCTAAATTTAAAGTAGTACGTGAAGCCAACAATCAAGTGATTGGTGAATACGAAACAGATGAAAATGGTAAAATTACTGTTAATGCATTATTAAAAGATAAATATATCTTGACAGAAACAGAAGCTCCTGCTGGGTTCGTTATTAAAGATGCTGACACTGTAGTTAACGTTGAAGATTTTGGAGCTGATCATTCAGTAACTAAAACAATTGTGAATCCGAAGGAAGTAACAACCACTACAACCACTACAACTACGACTGAAGAAACCACAACTACTACAACTACAACTGAAGAACCTAAGACCACTTCAACTACAACAACAGAAGAACCTAAGACCACTTCAACTACAACAACAGAAGAACCTAAGACTACTTCAACCACAACTACAACTGAAGAACCTAAGACTACTTCAACCACAACTACAACAGAAGAACCTAAGACCACTTCAACTACAACTACTAAAGAGTCTACAACGACTTCAACTACAACAAGCACTACTACCACAACAACTACTGGAGAAGAACCTAAAACTACAGTAACTACAACAAATGATAAACCTGGACTTCCTAAAACTGGAGAAGGTAAAGGAACATTGGTGACTATCATTGGATTTGTAACTTTAATTTCATCAATTATTTTGGTAGCATTTCTACAAAAAAATCAAAAAGAAATTAATTCTAAATTAGACATTAGGTTTGATTAGTCTTCAAAAAAAGGATTTACTTTTTCAAAGTAAATCCTTTTTGTATAATTTAAGAACAAAAAATCGATAACTAGTTTTGTATAGTTATCGATCATAAAGAATGTTAGTCCTTCTCACCAAGTTTGCTATTGATGGTCATCATGATACTAGCTATTTTTTCACCCCAGTATGGATCAGAAGCGTATAAAACGTTCATCCCAGATGATTTATTACCAAGATGAGTTCTACCTTCATCAATATAATTCTCTCGGATCCATTTAGCTGCCCCCAAGATTCCTTTGTCGACATTGTCAAAACTCTTTGCTGAATCATATGGAGTTGTATCGTAGGCTGCAATACCAAAGAAGTTATTCTTATCGTTAGCAATTTGACTACGTCCCCACGAACTTTCTAAGGCACTGTGAGCCATTAGATAGAGCGCGTTCACCTGATAACGTTTTTCTGCTTCCTTAAAGACAGCCCCTTTACCTGCGAGACGACTTCCGTTAATATTCATGAGAGAATAAACTTTATCAAGTTCAGCTGCGGTATAATTGGTTGGCTTTCTTAAGTCTCTATAGAGGAATGGATTCTCCACTTTAAAGGTATCAAAGTTAATGCCATCGGCTGAATAGTATTTTGTACCAATAGCCATCGAAGAACTATGAGGTGCTACACGTATGCTTGTATAAGGCGATAACTCATGGTAAATGTAACGACCGTCACTCGTATAATGAGGAATAAATTCGTTACTTGTGTTAACAGCTACAAGGTCACTCTTATTCATAAATCCTGAAAGACCAGAAATTTGAACGGGTATTCTATTCCCTTGAGTCTCTGTGTCGGACACAGCTACAATGGTACCTTGTGAGATATAACTGAGTCTAGCTCCAGAAGCACTATAGACGTAAGCTGTAATTGGCCCTACTTTGTAATAGGTAGATGGATTAGAAATCCATTTCCCATTATTTTCGAAGCTATAATTTTTTCCCTTGATTTTCAGAGTTCCAGTAGCGTATAGACCGTCTTCTTTGAGATAGTACCAAGCATTGTAATTCTTATCAAAAATCCACTCACTCTTGGCCATATAACCATATGATTTGAGATAGTAGGATCCTTGCCATTGATTTTCAGCATATGAACCATCTGATTTTAAGTAGAACCAGCTATTGAACTTTTTGTCAAAAATCCACTCACTTTGAGCCATGGCACCGTTATTTTTTAGATAGTATTTCTTCTTCCAGATGCCACTTTCCATCACACCTTCTGCATCAAAGTAATACCAATAATCTTTGATTTTTTCCCATTTATTTCTAGTTATTTTCCCAGAATTGTCAGCATAATACCACTTGTTAGAAATTTTAGCCCATGATGATTCAACTAAGGCACCGCTCTTATTAAAGAGATAATCCTTGTATATGGTTTCACTTAGCATGGCACCATCTTGGTTAAAATAATACCAGGTATTTTTAATTCTTTCCCACTTATTACGAAGAATTTTCCCATCTTGATTCCCGTAATACCATTTATCACCAATTTTAGCCCATGTAGTGACAGCTAAAGTACCGTTACTAGTGAATAAATGGTCGTCGTTGATAGTATTACTAAGCATAATACCATCTTGATCAAAACGATACCATGAACCGTTGATCTTTTCCCATTTATTGCGGATAATCTTTCCTGAATCAGTTGCATAATACCACTTATCATCAACTTTAACCCATGATGATTCAGCTAAGGCACCACTCTTATTAAAGAGATAGTCGTTAAAAACTGTATTACTAAGCATGATACCATCTTGATTAAAATAGTACCAAACTCCAGCAATATTCTTCCAATTTTTAACAGCCTTTTTATTTTCATAATAACGCCATTGTCCATTCTCTTTTTGCCAACCTTCTTTGTTGACCTCTTCAGTAATTTTTTCTGTTGAAGAATTATCCTTGGTCACGGCTGTTTCTTGCTTCTGTTTAGTTTGAGAAGAATCTTTTTCTGTCTGATCGTGTTGTTCGTTTTGACTCTTTTTATTGCCTTGCTCTTGACCTTGAGATTGCTTTTTCTCTTTCGCTTCCTTATTCGTTTCATTTGCTACAGTTTTTTCTGAATTTTGTACTTTGTTTGTAGCATGGTTTTCTTCCGCTAATACTGTTGTTTTTGAAATTCCTGCCATGGAAAGAACAACTGTACTTGCTAGCAGTATTTTTTTCATTATTTAATCCTTTCAACTTTAATATCCCTATATTTTATACTTTTTGGTTGTCGTTTCAAAGACGGTAATTATCTATTTTATTATACATGATAATTTCAAATATAAAAGTAACATCTTTAAGAAGAAATAAAGTTGTAATATTATTAAAACATTATAGAAATAAAAGTCCTAAAAAATAGTCGAACATGATATGAACGACTATTTTTTTGTATTATCAATAATTCCAATCGCTGTACGTGGATTCGAAGCCATAGCTTGTCCAACTTCTTGGCCTTTACCTTAATTCACTTGGTGACGGAGCACCGTAGCATATTCTTCTGCTTTATCAAAGATATTTTGACACTTCGATGAACTACCGTCGTCGATAACTAAAATATGAAAATTACTCTTTTCATGGATTCTTTCGATGAGTTTGATCAGTTTATTATCAGGTTGATAAGCTGGAATTACTATATAGTTCATACCGGCACTCCTTTCTTAGTGATGGAATAACTATACAGAACATCGCTTAAAGATACCTTATATCAGTTTTCTTTAAGAAAAGGTACAGAATAATTTAAGGTTTTGAAAAGATTGTAAATCGTTGTTTGTAATAAATATACATAATATCCTTTAAATGCTTCAAACTTCACTTAACAAATCATTCAAATAAAAAAGTCAGCCCCAAAGGGTTGACTCATGTTAAATCTTTGACTAAGACTCACTTATTATCGTGTGTCACTTTTAATAGTGAAATTCCAAAGAATCCCATTAGAACAGCTGCGATTGTATAGAATAATTGAGAATGTGACTCACCTGTATTTGGTAGCTCTGTTTGGTCCGCTACAGATTTTGACTCTGCTTCTGTTTCCTTTTCGGAACTAGAAGTCTGTGCCTGTCCAGGTTCTGAACTTGAACCAGGAGTCGGTTCTACTGTGGTTGTTGTTAGCTCTACTGTCGTTGTAGTTGTTGGTTCTTCTGTCGTTGTTAGGATTTCCTTTTCATATTCATAAGTAATATGAACTGTTCCTTTTTTTAACGTTCCAGTTTCCGAATCAGAAGAAGTCGAGAGTCCAACAAGACGATATGTGATTCCATCAACCATTATTTTGTCAGGACGTTCAATGCTATTATCTCCGACTTTGTATGTAACCAACTCTCCAGTTGAATCATAAATAGGAAATTCAGAAATCTTGTTGTATGTTTCTTTTAATTTTTGGTTAGTACCTTTGATAAGATAATCTATAATTACATTACCTGTATATAAAGGCGATACATCTTGGTCAGCCATATCTTCTTTTTCAGATACATAATAAACTACTTTCGTGTTTACCCTTAGCGTAAATTTATCAACATAATTGAAAAAAGTTGATTTATCTATATTGGTATCTTCAGGAATTCTTGTCCAATCACCATTATTTGGGGTAATATAGGTAGTTGGATTGGACACTGACTTGATAAGATGACCATTCCTTACATAACTTTCATCAATAGATGAAGGATCTCCCATACCACCAATGTCGTCACTATCCAAATTGGCAGCAAAATAATGGTTAGAATATTCTTCTAAATTTTGAGAGCCTGTTTCATAGCTATTAACACCACCTTCTTGACTAGCTTTCCAAACCATTCTAGCATCAATTGCTAAGTATTTGATTTTTTTAGCTTCTTCCATTGGAACTGTGACTTCTACTTTGTAAGCTTGACTATTATCAAAATTGGTAAACAAACCATAAGATTCAACTTTACCATCTGTCATATAACCATATTCGTAGTTGCTGGTATTGACTACGTAAGGTGTTTTTCCTGCTTCCAGTTCCTCAACTGTCGGAGTATTAAAGGTTTCGCGATCATATTTTTCTGTATCATCAAAGCTAATCTCTGTCATTGGCTTATTGACATTGATAGGATTGCCCTTAGCATCTCGTGAACCAACAAGAGTGAATTGTACCGTAGCATTCTTAATCTTTGGAACTCGAATCAAAGATCATTTACTGTTTGTGCATGGTCACTAGTATGCATTCTCTGGTAAGCAACTATATAGCTATAAGTGACACTCTTCCCATCTTTACTTATAGTAGCATTCTGCCCCTCTACGTTAACATGGCCACCTTCAGAAATAACATTATCGTTTAGTTTTGTTTCTACGTTATTTTCTTCTGTTACAGCAATAGATGATTCAAATGATTTGTTAGAGTCATCAATTTGGTTTGATGTAGAAGACTCTAGTTTTGAGATGCTATTATCACTATAACCCGAATTTTCTTGGATAGCAATAGTTTCTGTACTTATATTCTCATCAGATTTAACAATGAATTGTGTATATGAACTCAATACAAAAATTGAAAATGATGTAAGCCCTAATTTTACTAATCTATTCATTTGAAAAGACTCCTGTTAAAAAAATACCAACTATAAAAAAACAAAATCACTTGTCTAAATAACTATAATCTATTATAAAAAGAAAGTTAGTTAAAATGCAAGAAATTATACAAATTATATACCTTGGGAACGTTTTTTTATAATTTTTTTAAAAAGTAACAGAGTCATAAGTATTTTTTTAATTAACTAGCTTAAGCACCTTTTGCTTATAATGAAACAGTATTTCTTCTTTTACTCTATTTTATCTCTTAATTTCTCGACGAAGAGATAAGCTGCAGGACAGGTTAGAGTGTTTTTGATAGTCAAGTTATTGATTTGATAT